>Ga0315912_10000012_pt1 | contig 814787 bp, 723 predicted proteins | sample VfabasoilMG_FD_204469 | JGI IMG/M metagenome (GOLD analysis project Ga0315912, IMG submission 204469) | Garden soil microbial communities collected in Santa Monica, California, United States - V. faba soil | ecosystem: Environmental > Terrestrial > Soil > Garden | place: USA: California... | reverse complement strand
CGGCGAAGGAGAAGATCAGCACTTGGATCATCGGCGAGATCAGGAGGATGATCCGATTGCGACGGTCGCGCCAATTGGCGAGAAGCTCCTTGACGATCAGCGACCACAGGGAAGAACGCATGGTTCAATCAAGCCTTGTTTTGGTCTTGACGGCGGTCAGGGTGATATAGACGACGGCAATGACCGCCATCCCGGCGAGGTTCGGCCAGATGACGCTCCAAACGTCGCCGGCGAGGAAGAGCGTTTGCAGCCCGGAGACGAAATACCTCGCCGGGACTGCGTAGGAGATGATCCGGAGCGGCAAGGGCATGCCGGCGATCTCGAACACGAAGCCCGACAGAAAGAAGCTTGGCAGGAACGCCGAGATCAACGTGCTCTGGGCGGCGACGAGCTGATTGCGAGCCAGCGTGGAGATCAAAAGGCCCTGGGCCAGCGCTGTGGTGAGGAATACGGCCGACATCAGCGCGAGCACGGCGAACGAGCCGCGGAACGGTACGCCGAACAGGAACAAGGCGGTCCCAGTTGCGAGCGCCATCGTGATCATGCCGAGCACGAAATAGGGAATGAGCTTGCCAGCGAGCAGGTCGATGATGCCAACGGGCGTCGCGAGCAACGCCTCCATCGTGCCGCGCTCCCATTCACGTGCGACGACGAGCGCCGTAAGGAGCGCGCCGATTAGCATCAGAATGATCGCGATCGAGCCCGGTACGAGGTAGTGATGGCTGGCAATCTCCGGATTGAACCAGACTCGCGGCTCGACCGAGATCGGGAAAGTCAGGCGCTCACCGCGCGCGATCGCCTCCTGCATGAGCCAGTTGCCCCAAGCGCCCTGGAGGTAGTTCCGTACCAAGGTCGCCTTATTGGGGTCGCTACCATCGACGATGACCTGGATCGGCGCGCGGTCGCCGCGCGCCTCCTGCGCGGAGAAGGCGGATGCAAGAACGACGATCCCATCGATCCGCCCGGCGACGAGGTCACTCTCAAAGTTGCGCCGATCGCGAGCCGTGCGCGCAGCGAAGAGGGAAGAGTTCGTGAGCGAGGCCGTGAAGCTGCCCGTCTCCGGCGTAGGATCCTCGATAACGAGGCCGATTTCGATGCGCCGCGCATCGAAGGACACGCCGTAGCCGAACAGGAACAGGAGCGTTAGCGGGAGAATGACTGCGATGATGACCGTGCTCGGGTCGCGCACGATTTGACGTGTTTCCTTACGGATCAGCGCGACGATGCGGCGCAGGCGGTCTGCGGAAGCGGCCTCCGGCGCGCTCATGCCGCCACCTTTTTGTCGTCGGCCTCGACGAGAGCGATGAATGCGTCCTCGAGCGTCGGATCGGGAAGCGCTTGCGTCCGTACGCTGCCCTTCAGATCGTCCGGAGACCCGGCCGCGATCACGCGCCCACGATAGACGAGCGCAATGCGATCGCAATACTCGGCCTCGTCGAGAAAATGCGTCGTCACCATCACCGTTACGCCGCTCTGCACGAGTGCATTGATATGTGCCCAGAATTCCCGACGTGTCAGCGGATCGACGCCTGACGTCGGCTCGTCGAGAAAAAGGACCGGCGGCTCGTGCATGACCGCGCAGGAAAGGGCCAAGCGTTGCTTATAGCCGGCTGGCAGCGTTCCCGCGTTTGTGTCCAAGAACCGTTGCAGACCGAACGCTTCCGTCACGCGCTCGACAGCGCGCTGACGCCTTGCGCCAGTAAGGCCATAGACACCAGCGAAGAAGGCGAGGTTCTGGGCTACGCTGAGGTCGCCATATAGCGAAAACTTCTGTGCCATGTAGCCGAGCTGATTTCGCGCTGCAGATGTCTGCACCGCGACGTCGAGGCCCGCGACGCGCGCCTCGCCTGAAGTCGGTCGAAGGAGGCCGCACAGCATCTTGAATGTCGTCGATTTCCCGGCGCCATTCGGCCCGAGCAGGCCGAAGATCTCGCCCTTGCCAATCGAGAACGAGATCCGGTCGACGGCCGTAAAAGAACCGAAGCGGCGGGTCAGCTCCTTCGCCTCGACCATGGGGCCCGCGTCCGGCTTCGCGCGACCCGTGCCAGCGGCGAGGCGAGACACGGCGGGGCTGGCGCTGCCAAGGAGGCTGACGAACGCATCCTCAAAACGCGGCGGCACTTGGGTGACCTCCACCTGCGACAGGCCCTTGAAGTCTTCAGTCGAAAGTGGGGTCGCGCCCGCCGCCAAGACGATGCGGACGTTCGCGCCCTGGATGACGCCGTCGATGACGCCGGGCATCTTGGCGGCGGAGGCGAGAACCGCCCGGCGCTGCTCTCCGGTGTTGCGGACGTGAAAGCTCCGCCCCGCCATGCGGTTTGTGAGCCCCGACGGCGAGCCTTCGTAGATCAGCTTGCCGTCGTTCATCAGGAGCACGCGCTCGCATCGCTCCGCTTCGTCGAGATAAGCCGTGCTCCAGACAACACCAATGCCTTCACCGGTGAGCGTCTGGACCATGCGCCAGAGCTCGCGGCGCGAGACCGGATCCACGCCGGCGCTGGGCTCGTCGAGCAGGAGTAGACGCGGCGTCCGAACGAGCGCGCACGCCAACCCAAGCTTCTGCTTCATGCCTCCAGACAATGCGCCCGCAAGGCGGCCCGTGAAGGGAGTAAGGCTCGTGAAGGCAAGCAGGCGCTCGAAGGCCGTGCGCCGTTTTTCCCCGATGACGGCACGCAGGTCGGCATAAAGCGTCAGGTTCTCGAGCACCGTCAAATCCTCGTAGAGGCCGAACCGCTGCGGCATGTACGCCACGAGATCCCGCACCTCCGAAGCCTCCGATATAGGATCGAGGCCGCAGACGCTGAGCTTGCCCGAATCCGCTTTCAGCAGACCCAGTATCAAGCGAAGCAGCGTCGTCTTGCCCGCGCCATCGGGCCCCGCGAGCCCGGTGATCCCTCCACTCGTGATCGTGGTTGTCATTTCGGCGACCGCTGCGTGGGGCGTGCCGTCAAACCGCTTGGAGATCCGATCGAGGTGGACGAGTGGCTCCCTCATGGCTCAGCTTCCCTTCCCACTCTTCACAACCGCGGTGACCGGCATTCCTTGGAGAAGTCCAGCCGTTTCTCCGTCGACAAGAATACGGAGCCGGTAGACGAGGCTTGTGCGCAGCTCTTTCGTCTCAACGGATTTCGGCGTGAACTCGGCGACCGGCGAGATGAATCCGATTTGTCCGCGGTAGGTCTTTCCTCCGTCAGTTTGCACCTCAACAGACATTCCGGGGCGGGTGCGCCCGAGGTCGGGCTCGGTGACATAGGTGCGCACCCACACGGGCGAGGTGATGGTCACGGCATAGACCGTCTCGCCTGCGCCGACGATGGCGCCAGGCTCGCGGACGCGGGTCAGTACCACCCCCTCGCCCGGAGCAATCAGATCGGCGTCGGCCAACCTTCGTTCCGCCTGTGCGAGCGCCGCATTCTCGGCCTCGAGTTGAGCCGTGGCTGTATCTATATCCTCGCGGCGCGGTCCGATCTCGGCAAGCTTCAGGGTCTGCTGCGCCGACTTAAGCGCTGCCCGCGTCTGCTCGGACGCGGCGGTAGCCTCATCGTGTCGCTGGTGGGCGGAAACGCCGCGATCGGCGAGATCTTGTTGTCGGCTCAACGTCGCCTCGGCAAGCGCCACCGCGGCCTCACGCTCGGCGACAACGGCGCGCGCCTGGGCGATCTCCTCCGGCCGGGTGCCGTTCTCGAGCCGTGCTACGACCGCGGTCTGGGCAGCCACGCGTGCACGTGCGAGCCTAACCTCATCAGCAAAGTAGGATCTGTCGAGCGAGGCAACGATCTTACCGGCTGTGACCCGGTCACCCTCGTCGACCTTCATCTCGGAAATGCGGCCAGCGACCTTGAATCCCAGATTGACCTGCCTGACATCGACATTGCCTTGCAGGACGATGACGTCGCTATCGTTGGATCTGAGGCCAAAGAACCCACTCCACGCCGCGAGGGCCAAAAGGAGAATGGTGAAACCGATCCCGATCGCCACGCGCTTGTCGAATACGTTCAAGGTCGCCTCTCCCATTCAGATCCAGATACGAAATCGGTAACAAAGGTCATCGGCGTCGATTTCCCCTTGCTCAGCTTCCACACCAGACAGGGCCATTCCGACACGCGCCTAGGCCACCGATATTGTCTGCGTCAGGAAGGATTTCCAAAGCGAGGGAATGTTCGAAATCTCGCGCGCCGCGACAGCGCGGATCCTATCCTCCGCCTCGGAGCTCAGGACACCTTCCTGACACCGGACGCGTAGATGAGCGATACGTGGCCTGTCGACCGGCACCCCGATCTGGCTCACGAGATAACATTCAGTTTCTGTAATGCTGGGCACCTCGGCAACGATCGCAGCAGCTAGACGCGAGGCGGCCGCATTATAGAGCTTGCCAACATGTGTGACCGGATTTTTGCCCGCCAGGGCCTCGAGCGTCATGGGCCGGCACGGCGTGATGAGCCCGTTTGCGCGGTTGCCGCGGCCGGTCTGACCGTCGTCGCCCGCCTCAGCCGATGTACCAGTGACCGTAAGATAGACTGAACCGATCGAGATATCGTCCGCTGCGTTGACGTACGCGGCAACCTCGTGGCCCGTCGTACTTCTTGCGGTCGCGAGTGCGGTCGCTAGGAGGTGATCCCTTGCATCCCTGTAGGCGGCGATGTCTCTGAGAAACCGGCCCACGAACGCGCAAGAGATGGTGAGTGTAATGCGGTCGTGCTCCCGCACACCCATCACCTTGATGTCCTCACCGGTCTCCGGGAATTCAGCCTTGAACTGGGGCGCATTGAGCTTTCGTTCGACCGCAAGGACGATACGCTCGAGGTCAGTCAAAGGCGCGAATCCCGCACCGCACGACGTGTCGTTCGCCAGAAACACGCCTTCGTCGCGTTGGCGCGCGAACAGGTCGACCAGCTCAGGAGAGCCCGGTCGGACCAAGCAATGGAAGCGGACGTCCATTGCAGCAGTGAGCGCATGCATATTCTCCCGCAACCAGGCGGTGGCACTCTCCTCCGCAAGGATCCGAACGGGCACATTCTTCCCATGGAATTCCGTCGTCGCGCGCCCCGAAAGAAAGATCTCGATGGGCTCAAGGATGCGGCCGCCTCCGAAGGCGGGCTCTGAGCGACCCGCGGCCAGGAGGGCCTTATCGACATTATGGTGGAGGATGAGTCCGAACTGGTCGAGATAATGTTTGGACAAGGCCACACTTAGCTGTTCGCTAAGCATGTCGCAGATCGTGTCGGGGTGGCCGAGGCCTTTGCGTTCAACGATCTCGATCGGCCGCGCGCCTGCCCAAGGGCCTTCCTGCATCTCAGTGATGATCTGCATCGCTTTTTCAGCCAAAATTCACTGCGGGGCTAAGACCTCCGCTCATGATTCGATCATCCCGTTCTTAAGATGACTGTCATCGAACAGAAACACGAGATTGGGATCAGGCAACTCACCATGGCGATTCTTGCCGTGGAACTCGCATCGTGAAAGTAGATCGCGGATCACATTGAGCCTCGCCGCCCGCTTGTCGTCGGCCCGCACGATGATCCAAGGGGCAAACACGCCATGGGTCTGCGAGAGCATCGCATTCCGGGCTTTGGAATAGTGCTCCCAATGCTTTGCTGCCTTGGCATCGATTGGGCTCAGTTTCCACTGCCGGAGCGGGTCCTTCAGGCGGCGCTTCAGGCGCCTTTCCTGTTCCTTACGACCAATGTCGAGGTAGTACTTGAGAATCGTGAAGCCGCAGTGCACGAGCAATTGTTCGAACATCGGCACTGTCTTCATGAACTCCTCATATTCCTGCTCGGTGCAAAAGCCCATCACGCGCTCAACGCCAGCGCGGTTGTACCAGCTGCGATTAAAGAGAACGATCTCCCCGGCGATCGGAAGATGCTCAACGTAACGCTGAAAATACCAGGCCTTGCGATCGCGGTCGGAGGGCGCGCCGAGCGCAACGACGCGCGTCTCGCGCGGGCTCAGATGCTCGACGATACGCTTGATCGTACCGTCCTTGCCGGCCGCATCGCGGCCCTCGAAGATCACGAGAACCTTCTGCCCGTGCTTGATGACGTGCTTCTGGAATTTCACGAGTTGGACTTGAGCGCGGTGGAAGGCTCGCTCATAGTCCACGTCATCGTCTCTCGGTGTGCCAGTCATCCTCTAAATTCCAATTTGAAACGAGAGCGGCTTTCAGTGGAGTCGGCTCCGGATCTCACCGACTGCGGTGGTCGCAAGTGAAATTGAGCGTGATGGGTTGTGGGGCGACCGGGCGCTTGATCGTGAGTACGATTGTGTAGAAGTCGAAACCCGGCAAGTCGAAGTAAGCGCCATAAGTGATGGTTCCGGCGATCGTCATGGGCTCCACGGCCTTCGTGGGGCCGGCGAGGTCTAGTCCCGACACCTTTGCAGTTACGCTGGCGTCCGTGATCCGCTCGCCGGTGTAGACATCAAAGATTGCGGCCACGAGGTGATACTGATTGGCACCACGCGGCACTCCGCCGTGCATGGGCCCTTCGGGCTGGGTCGGTTCGTGACCTTTGGTGATCTGCGCGGGAACCACTCCAGCGTATGCCTCCACGCCCGAAGCGCTCTGGTAAAGGCAGTCGCCGGACGCATTCGCGGGACCCTCGGCAAGCGCGGACGCAATCAACCCGACTGCAAGCAGCACTACAAAACGTCTTGCGAGCATCGAAGCACCTTCTGGTTCAGGCGTTGTGAAAGAGACGCGTCATGACCGTTCGAGCGCCAGCGCGATGCCCTGGCCGCCGCCGATACACAGCGTGACGAGACCGCGTTTGATGCCGTCGCGGCGCATCGCATGAAGGAGACGCGTTGTCAGGATTGCCCCGGTCGCGCCAATCGGATGGCCGTGGGCAATGGCACCTCCCTCGACATTGACGATGTCCTCGGGCAGCCCAATCTCCTTGATTAATGCGATCACGATGGCGGCGAAGGCCTCATTCACTTCGGCGCGTTCGACATCGGCGAGGCGCCAGCCGGCACGCTCGAGCGCTTGCCGAACCGCGGGTATGGGGCCGAGACCAAACATGCCAGGATCCACTGCGCCAACGCCGTAGGACACGAGGCGTGCGAACGGCTCTAGGTCGCGCTTTTCGGCCCATTTGCGGTCGGCGACAATCATGGCGGCCGCGCCACTGTTGAGACCGGGAGCGTTGCCGGCAGTGATCGTTCCATCCTTGCGGAACGCGGGCTTGAGCTTGGCCAGCGACTCGGCCGTGGTATCAGGCCGATTGTGTTCGTCCTTGTCGAAGACCGTGGGCTTCTTTCCGCCAAGCACCTCCATGGACACGATCTCGTCCGCGAACCGACCGGCGACCTGCGCTTCGCCAAACCGCTTCTGGGTTCTGAGCGCCCAGGCGTCCTGAGCCTCACGCGTAACTTGGTATTTGCCGACAAGGTCCTCAGTGTGCCAGCCGGAATGCTGGCCCGAGAACGCGTCATTCAGGCCGTCGCGAAGCATGCTGTCGAAAATTTGCGCGTCACCCATGCGGTAGCCCCATCGGCCTCCTTTCATGAGATACGGCGCCTGGTCCATGTTCTCCATACCGCCCGCTACGGCGCACGAGACGTGACCGAGCAGCACCTCTTGGGCGGCCGAAGCGATCGCCTGGGCGCCCGAGCCACAGACCCGGTTCACCGTCATGGCGGGCACCTCAACGGGAATGCCGGCCGCACGCGTGGCCTGGCGTGCCGGGTTCATCTTGGCACCGGCCTGGACGACCTGCCCCATGACGACAGTGTCCACATCGGATCCTTTCAGCTTCGCGTGTTCCAGGGTCGCCTTGATGACCGCCGCACCGAGGTCCGAGGCTGCAAGGCCCTTCAATGAACCGCCATAGGTTCCGATCGCCGTGCGAACGGGAGCACAAAGAACGACATTGGACTTGGTCATGGGAAGAACTCTCGTTTGTTATCGTTTCAATTCGGGGGTCGGCGCAGAAACGCACGGGCCTTCCCCAGGCGTGACTTCGCTCCGCGGCGTGCGGTCATACCTCAGGCGTCGGGGCATTCTGAATGCTGCAACGGAGGCGCCCGCGAGCAAGATCGCGGTCAGAACGAATGGCGCCGTCGGTATGGCCGCAAACGTATAAAGCGAGCCGCCGGCGACAGAGCCAAGGGCCTGCCCGAGACTTACGACGGCGGCCTGCTTTCCAAGCTCGGCACCTTTCGTCTTGCCGCTCTCGAGCGAGGTCCAGTAGGTGAGGACGGGAGACAGGATGCCGGCGCTGGCCGCGACAACGGCGACGATGGCAAGCAGTGCCGCATATTCGGTCATGCGTGGCACGAGCAGAAGCGCGGCGGCCATGGTGCCAAGGGCAGGCGCAATGAACCACCGGGTCGATCCAGGCTTGATCATTGGTGAAAAGACCACGGCCTGGACCACGAACATGACTAGGCTGCAAACCGTGAACATCAATGCGACTTGCGCCGGCGCCATGCCGAGTTCTTGATTACCACGCAGGGCGAGACCGACCTCAAAGACGCCGACTCCCGTCGCAACCAGAAAGCTGATCGCGCGCAGGGCCAGGATAGTTTGGGTGTTTCCTGCAGAGCTGGATGCGGGCTTTCGTTCTTCGCTCGCTGAAACTTCTGTTGCGTTATTCGGCACAAAACAGTGGACCGCAATACCCGCAAGCAGGGCTATGCCGGCAATAGCGAAGAATGGCAGTTCATAGGATCGAGCGCTCTCTCCTGGGGACATTGCCATCGAGAGGGTCGCGAGAAAGCCGCTGAGCATTGGCCCCAACAGAAAGCCCGAGATTGCCGCCATGCTTACCCAAGCAATACGCCGCGCCCGCCATTCGTCGCTTCCGCCCTGATCGGCGATCACGGCCGACGCGACCGGCGTGATCCCCGCCGCGAAGACACCGGTGAAGAAGCGCTCGGCATAAAGCAGCCCGATACTCAGCTTGATGGACGACAGAAGCAGGCTCGCGCTGAAGCCGAAAAGGCCAACACACATGACAACCCTGCGCTCATATTGGTCCGAGAGGCGCCCCCAGACAGGCGCAAAAAGAAAGAGGGCGAGCGCGTGAAGACCCGTCAGGAGACCGGTATGGCGCGATATTTCGGCCGATGCGTTGGGGCCATCGATGACCTGGAGCATTAGGGGCAGGATCGGCAGCACGATACCGTAGCCTGCCGAGACCGTGGAAACGGCCAGGAGCATGGCGACCAATGCCGCGGTAGGAAACCGAGGCTTTGCCCGCGCGTCCATCATGCGTGGGCCTCTTCTAAGGACTGGATCGGGGCAACGCTGCTGCCTTGCTTAATACCTGACAGCTTTGTGCGCTTGAGCATGAGCGCGTTAATAGCAACCAGCGCCGAGCTGCCCGACATGGCGAGGGCAGCAATCTCGGGGCTGAGCAGGAACGGGTAGAAGACACCCGCGGCAAGCGGGAAGGCAATGATATTGTACCCGACGGCCCACCAGAGGTTCTGGTGCATCTTACGCAAGGTAGCCCGCGACAGCTCGATCGCACCCACAACGTCGTAGGGATCGCTCTTCATCAAAACGACATCGGCGCTTTCCAGGGCAACGTCCGTGCCCGCGCCGATCGCGAAGCCGACGTCGGCCTGGGTCAGTGCCGGTGCATCGTTGATGCCGTCACCCACCATGCCCACCTTCTTGCCCTGCGCTTGTAGCTCCTTAACCTTCGATGCCTTCTGGCCCGGCAGTACGTCAGCAAGCACGATGTCGATGCCGAGTTCACGGCCGATGCGCTCCGCCGTTCCTTTGTTGTCGCCGGTCAGCATGGCGACCTGCACTCCGCGCTCCTGCAACTTCTTGACAGTAGCGGTCGCTGTGGGGCGCGGCGCGTCCGCGATGGCGATGAGGCCCAGGATCATCTTGTCGCGAGCGAGATGGACAACGGTTCGACCGGCGCCTTGCAGGCGTTCGGCGTCGGCCTTGAGAGGGCCAACATCAATCTTCTGGGAATCCATCAGCCGGCGATTGCCGAGAAACACCTCAGCGCCCGTGACCATCGCCTTAGCGCCCATGCCTTCAAGATTGATGAAGCCTTCGGCTTTTGCAGCCACAATCCCTTCGGCGCGCCTGAGAATGGCCTGGGCCAGCGGATGATCTGAGCCAGCCTCGACCGAGGCCGCCACTGACAGCACCTGCTGCTCGCTGGTCCCACTTGCCGTGACAATCTCGACCACCTCAGGCTTGCCCATGGTGAGCGTTCCGGTCTTATCGAAGACGATTACGTTGAGCTTGGTTGCATCCTCGAGTGCGGAGGCGTTTTTGAATAAAATGCCGTTCATTGCGCCGAGACCGGTCCCGACCATGACGGCCATCGGTGTCGCGAGCCCCAACGCATCCGGACACGCGATGACGAACACGGTGATCGTAAGCGTGAGCGCGAAAAGAAGCGGCTGGCCAATCCACCAGAACCAGACCACAAAAGTGAGAAGGCCGATAACGACTGCTGCGAGCACGAGCCACTGGGAGGCCCGATCGGCGAGTAATTGCGCCGGCGCTTTCGAGTTCTGGGCCTCCTGAACCAGCTTGACGATTTGCGCCAGCGCCGTATCGGAACCGACCTTGGTGGCCGTGTAACGGAAGGTCCCGCTCTTGTTGATAGTGGCGCCGATTACCGTGTCGCCCGGCTTTTTGTCGACCGGCATCGATTCACCGGTCAGCATCGACTCGTCAACGGTCGATCGCCCTTCGATGACTTTCCCGTCTACTGGGATCTTATTGCCGGGGCGGATCACGACGATGTCGTCTACTGCGACGTCAGCCGTAGGCACCTCCACTTCACGGCCGCCCCGGATGACGTTTGCCTTCGGCGGCGCAAGGTCTAAGAGCGCGCGGATCGCCGCCGAGGCCCCTGCGCGGGCGCGCATCTCGAGCCAGTGCCCAAGAAGAATGAAGACGAGCAGTACGGCAGAGGCTTCGTAGAACTGCTCGCCGTTGAAGAAAAATGTGGCGCCGATAGAAAACAGATAGCCTGTGCCGACGCTGAGAACGACCAGCACCGCCATGTTGAGGACGCCGTTCTTAAGCGCGCGGTAGGCGGCAACGACGAATGGCCACACCGGATAGATGATCGCGCCGCTCGCCAGGAAGAACAGGACGAAATTGAGATCGAGACCAAATGGCGGCTTCAGTGGCGCGATCTCCATTCCCATCGGCGAGAGAGCGAAGATGGGGATGGTGAAGATGAGGCTGATGAAGAACCGGTTCCGCATGTCGCGGACCATGTCCTGCATATCCATGCCGGCGCCGTGGCCCATTTCGTGGGTCATGGCGTCCATCTGTCCGCCATGACCGGCATGGTCCTGCACAGGCCGTCCAAGATCGTTCGCCGCGACGCGGTGATGCTGTGGCGGGTGGCTTTCGCGATGCGCGCCGGGATCGCCGTGCGCGTGGTGGTGATCATTCGGCCGTGGAGTGGGTTCATCGCGAACCGGTTTGCGACCCTCGCATAGATGCTTGGGCTCAAGCGCACCTCCACAGTGGTGCCCACAACGTTCGATCGCCTCTTCGATCGCCGAGGCAGCGATCCGTCGCTCGTCGTAGGTCACCGTCGCACAACCGGAAACGGGGTTCACAGCCGCGGTCATGACCCCGTCAAGCTTCGTCAATTGTTTCTCGACGCCCATGGCGCCCAGTGGCGACAAAAGCTCTCCGACGTGCAGATTGATGGTCTTCATCCGTATCCTCATTGGCTACTGAGTCGATCAGATGCGGCCCACGTGGTCCGATCGGCGCTATTTCACGAGTGATCGGCTTGAATGCTCATAGGGACTTGAGTCTAGCCAACCAACTCGGCGCTGATTGGCGAGCTCCTAGATTCCGACACGAGCCGAAGTCTGTGGTCGCCTCCTCCGCCCGAATATGACCTAAATCAACTTCGGCCGAACGGCAGCCGAGCGGATTGCAACAGACTGTAACAACGGTCTGCTTCCCTTAGCCAAGCCCCCCGGCTGAGTGAGCGCGTGGGCATCAGAGGTTCAACGTCGTCCCGATCAACTGATTGATGGCCTGCATGGAACTCTTGAGCATCGCCCTCTTGCTACGAGGAAAGCTGGCGACCTGAACTCGCGCCGATACCCGGATGCCTTGATAAGCATCTTGGACCTGCTGCGCGAGAACCTCACCCATGACGTTGGCGTAGGCGGCCATCGCCCGATCAATCATTTCGCCGTCAGCCAGCGATCTTGTCTTCATCTCTTCAAGCCGAGCCAGCGTCGATGTCGGGCGGATCGCGTACTTCAACGCGAGTGTCCTTGCCGCCGTCACGATCGGTAGCAATCCGTTTCGCTTGAGATCGAGCCTACCGTCGCTGTCATGAACCAACTGCCCAAAAATACCGACTGGCGGATACCAGTCCTTGGCGAAAGAGGCCAAAGCGGCGATAAACGCAGGCGCGGCTTCCGCTCGCGCGAAGGCGAAATCGAAAATGCCGTTCGCCAGCACAATATCGCCATAGACGGCTACTCCGTCGAAGAAGATATCCGCGGCCAGCAAGTCCTCTATCTGGGCACGGCTGACCCAATCCGCGATGACATGCTTCCAGATCATCTCGCTGTGTCGGCACCCAGGATTCTTCGCCATGACCCCGCCGGGGCAATAGGGAATGCCGACCTCGTGAAGGATATCGGCGATATGCGTGCCCACTTCAGCAAACCAAACATCTTCAATCCCGCCCGGCTCGCCGGTCGCGTAGACGATGGCGTTGTCCTGATCGGCACTCAACAGACTGTCGCCGCGCCCCGCTGATCCCAAGACCAACACGGCGTAAGCGCACGGCGGGCGCCCCTTACCATCTGCGCACATACGCTCCTCGGCCATGGATGCCGCCCTCGCCGTCAAACCTCTTATTTCGGCACCAATGATGCTGGCGATATTCGGTGGCGCGATCGCCTCGCTCAGAGAGGATGAAACGACATTCGGAACTTTGGCCCAGGCCCGGCCAAGGTCCGCCACAGTTCGGGCGGCGTCGATTTCATCGCCCAAGACGAGAGCTGACGTCACGCGATGGCGCAACAAATCGGATGCAGACAGGGTGCCGATTATTTCTCCGCGCCAATTCACGACGCCCAGTTGCTCGGCGTTGAGACGCTGCAGTCGGCCGAGCGCCCGGTACAGGAACTCGTTTTCCCCTACTGTTGGAAGCACTTGAAGACGGACGCCGCCGAGACCTCGCAAGCCTAAGGCATCGTCGAGACCGGCCTGCAGAAGCCCTGCCGCCGTGAGCAGGCCGCGAGCCTCATTTGCTGTTCCGACAATCGCGATACCGTTAGTGGACTCCTTCAAGACCGCATGCGCGGCTTGCCGAAGATCGGCCGACGACGCCACGAAAACGGCAGGATGAAGCGTCAGATCGCGAATTCGGTGCTGATAGGGGTAGCTGTCGACCGCGGCCATAGCCGGTCCAGGATCGGCTGACGGGAAATGAGGCGGGGAGGCCCATCCGCCGACCTGGTGCAAGCGCTCCTCGCCGGGCAGATGTCGAGATGCAAACTCGGCTTCCGCGAGCGTTCTGATCCCGCGCGCGCGCAGGAGCGGAACCAGTCGAACGAAAACTTGCGCCGCGCCGAGAGCGTCCGGAAGCGCCCGATGCCGTCTGCTGATATCCACACCGAGCCATTCGCAAAGTGTTTCGAGGCCATAGTTTGCTAAATCCGGATGGGCAAGCCGTGCTAACGCACGCACGTCGAGGAAGCGAGGCATGGTCCAAGCAAGACCGGCAACCGCATACTCGCGATCGAGCACGGCAAGATCGTAGCCAATATTGTGGCCGATCACGACGGCCTCGTCGAACAGGTCCTGCAAGGCAGTTCCGATGACGTTGAACCGCGGGGCCACTTCCAAATCACGTTCCGTGAGACCGTGAATATGTGACGCGCTTTCCGGGATAGGAATGTTCGGATTGAGAAGCTGCTGCACTGCCGCCACCCCTTCAACCTCGAGACCGTTCACGCGAACGGCGGCGATCTCGACAATCCGCGCTTTTCTCGCATCGAGACCCGTGGTCTCAGTGTCGATCGCGACGGCGCGGAGAGAAATCAGCGGTGTTGCGCTTGAGTTCACGGCAGTCTCGATCCCATGACCGGTGGGAACGGAATCTCAATCTCCTCGAATGCTTCCATTCTACATGGATCAACGCGGCCACTCTCGGTGTCATCAAATAAAGTACGGCGCGGAATGCCGATTGCGCATTTTTGACCTCCTACGTTGCCGGACAAAAGAGCGTTACCTTGCTGCGAAACGCGCGCCTGATCGGCACCCTCGGGCAGTCCGAAGCGCTTTTTACGATCCATCCGCGCTCTGTCTGAGTGGGTCCCCCAGCATAGGGAACCCGACCATGCGAGGACAAATAATGCGCGGACGCAGAACTCGAAAGCATGAGTGCCGTGGCTATGGTCGCGATTAACGAAAAAAGCGTAGTTTTCATTGGCTTGTCTCCGCCTATCCGTGGCGTTAAGCAACCACATGCAGAGCAAGCTAGATCGGGAGTGTTCCGCCGTGATGTCTAGTTTGTTTCTTATTATTTCAGCGGACGCGCTTGGAGCCCTATCGCGGCAGCGTCACGATTGCATGGAGACCACCTTCCGCTCGATTTGAGAGCGTGAGTTCTCCGGCATGTGAGTGGATGATGGAGCGAGCGACGGTGAGGCCGAGGCCGACACCACCCGTCTCACGGTTGCGCGAGTCGTCGATGCGATAGAATGGGCGAAATACGGCCTCTCTTTCAGCCTCAGGAATGCCGGGGCCGTCGTCGTCGATCACAATTGCCGCACCGTCGGCATCCCCTGCGAGCGTGATCCTCGCCCGCACGCCGTATTTGACAGCATTCTCGACAAGGTTTCCAAAAGCTCGTTTCAGCGCAAGATGCCTGCCTCGAAGGACAACTGGCGTCGTACGGGTAAGAGTGACATCGTGACCGAGATCTGCGAGGTCGGAACTGATGGTCTCGAGAAGGGAGCCGAGATCGATCGGTTTCCTCTCCTCGCCGCGCTGGTCACCACGAAGAAACGCGAGTGTGCTGTCGAGCATAGCCTCCATCTCGGCGAGGTCCGTCGTCACTGCGCGGGCCAGATCGGGATCGGCGATGTCCTCGGTGCGCAGCCGCATGCGCGTGAGCGGCGTCTTCAAGTCATGGGAGATGGCAGCCAGCGTCTGCGTCCGGTCGTCGACGAGGCGTTTGACGCGCTTCTGCATGTCATTAAAGGCCACGCTCAGCACGCGTACTTCGCTCGGACCCGTCTCGTCAACGGGCGTCGGCTCGGCGTCGAGGTCGAGCCGATTGGCGGCGTCGACCAGCGATCTTAGTGAGCGCGTAAGCTGGCGGATGAAAAAGGCAGTAACGGCGATGACCCCGAGCACCATGACCGTGGTCGATAAAGCAATCTGGTTCCAACCGGTTCGCGGCTGGATGTTTCGGCTCGCTGTGACGTCAACCCAGCTTCCGTCGTCGAGGCGCATGGAGACAAGGAGAAACCGTGTTGCCGAGGCGTGCTCGGGTAGAGCCGCCGCCGCGCCGACAGCGATATCATCCTCTTTGAGCTCCGGAGCGGATGCGAGCAGCTTTCGCTTCAAAGAGAGAAAATTGCCGGTACCCATGGTGGCCCGCGGCACTATTTGGTTTTCGCTCCAGTGGATCTCGAGTGGTCCGCCTGACAACGCATGAGCAAGGTCTTCGCGCTTGGCCGGCGTCTCTCGAGCTATCGCTCTTTTGACCGAGGCCAGTCGCTCGGCAAGACGTTGCTCGTTTGTAATGTCGAGCTCTGCCTCGAGCCCCAAATGGTAGGCGCCGATGCTACCGAGATGGAAGACGATAAGACTGGAGAAGAGGAGCGTCAAAATACGCCCCGCGATCGAGCTGGGCAGGAGTCTCATGACCAGGTAACTGTGGGTACGAACATGTAGCCGACCCCCCGCACGGTCTTAATCATCGAATTGTCGTCGTCCCCCGGCGCGATCTTGCGCCTCAAGCGGCTGATCTGGACATCGATGCTGCGGTCGAACCCTGTGGAGACGCGATTGCGCGCCGCGTCGAGCAATTGCTCGCGAGTGAGCACTGTTTGCGGCTGCTCGACGAACGCTAGCAGGAGATTGTACTCGCCCGTGCTGAGATCGACCACGACCCCCTCAGGATTGGTCAACTCGCGCTTCATGGTATCGAGGAACCATCCTGCGAACATGTAGCCACGCACCGTGGAAAGTCTGCGTAGTCTGCTGTCAGATGTGGCGCGTCGCAACACTGCATTCAGGCGGGCGAGCAGCTCACGCGGGCTGAATGGCTTGGTCACGTAGTCATCAGCACCGATTTCGAGCCCGACGATGCGATCGGCCTCCTCGGCCTTGGCCGTTAGCATGACAATGGGGATAGCCGAGGTCCTGCGAATTTCGCGGCAGAGATCGAGGCCCGAAGTCCCGGGCAGCATCAGATCGAGGATGATGAGGTCGATTCCCGATGACGCCAGGGCATGGCGCATTTCGGGCGAGCCCCGCACCGCCGTGACCCTAAAACCGCTAGCTCGCAGGAATTTCGCGACGAGCTGGCGCAGCTCAGCGTCGTCATCGACGATCAGCACGTGGATCTCCGTCCGCGCTTCGACAATCTGAGCGCCGGAGTCACCCTCCGAATAACCGAGATCGGCTTTGGAATTCATAGCGCGAACTCATCGGTTTGGAGAAGCCCGCCAGATTCCCGGCAGCGACACTTTTCGCTGCCGAGGGCTTTCATGGACTCACTTTGCCTTCTCAACCTTTGTCACGGTAATTTGACCATTGACCTTCTCCGCATGGAACATGATTTTGTCGCCGGGCTTAACGTCCTTTACCGTGACGCCTTCGCCGGCTTTGAAGACCATGGTCATCGCGCCCATGTCGAGATTGGGAATGGCCTCGTGCTTGATGGTCACCTTACCGGCACTTTCGTCGATCTTGGTCACCTCGCCCTTGACCATGACGCCGCCTTCGTCAGCCAATGCTGCGACGGGGCCGCCGAGAATGAGACCCGCAATCGCGGCTACTTTGAGTGTCTCGATCGTCTTCACGTTACGCTCCTTCATTCAAGATACTTCCCGACGTGATGGGTTGACGTCCTATTTGCCGGCCGTAACAATTACGACGCCGTGCATCCCGGCCTCGTAGTGGCCCGGAATGAGGCAGGCGAACTCGAATGTTCCGACCTTGTCGAAGCGCCACAAGATCTCGGAGGCCTTCGTGGGCTGGAGCCTTGTCCCGTTCGGCTCGTCGTGCTCCATCTCCGGGTTCTTCTCCATCTCGATCTTGTGCTTGGCGTTGTTGTCGAGCGAGTCGAGCAGGAACTCGTGGGCGAGCTCGCCCGTGTTAGTAATGATGAAGCGGATCTGCTCGCCTTTCTTCACCTCGATACGGCTGGGCACGTAGGCCATCGTGCCGTTGCCCTCGGTCATCTTGAGCTCTACGACGCGCGCCAGCTTCTTCGGGTCGCCAGGATCGCCGGCCGCAAACGAGCCGTGCGCCAAGACAGCGGTCGGCGTCGTCAGCGCCGCGGCAATGATGCTCAGAGGAAGTGATCGATACATACGTAAGTTCTCCTGTCAGTGATGTCCGTCGTGTCCGCCCTTGGCGCCGGGCTTGACGACATTGAGCTCTATTTCGCCTCCGACTGCTTCGCGCGTCTTCTGGGCCGGTGCCGTCGGCGCGTCGCCCATGGCCGCGGAGCTTCCTTTCCACTCGTAGGCGACAGTGCCCTCCGGGTGCCTGTACCAACCCGGGTCCTTGTAATCGTTGGTAGGCTGTCCCTCCCGCACCTTCACGACCGAGAACATGCCTCCCATCTCGATCGGGCCGAACTGGCCGTAGCCGGTCATCATCGGCAACGTGTTGTCGGGAAGCGGCATCTCCATCGCGCCCATGTCCGCCATGCCATCCTTACCCATTGCCATGTAATCACCGCTCACAACGCGCCGGATCTTTTGCTGAACGTCCTTCTGGTCAACGCCGATGTAGGTCTTCACGTTGTGGCCCATTGCATTCATGGTGTGATGGGACTTGTGGCAGTGGATCGCCCAGTCGCCCGGCTTGTCCGCCACGAAGTCGAAAGCACGCATCTGCCCGACCGCGACGTCGATGGTGACCTCGGGCCAGGCCGCTTCCTCCGGCACCCAGCCGCCGTCGGTACACGACACCTTGAAGTCGTAGCCGTGCATGTGGATCGGGTGGTTGGTCATGGTAAGGTTTCCCATGCGGACGCGTACCTTGTCGCCCTTGGCGCAGACGAGATGATCGATGCCGGGGAAGGCGCGGCTGTTCCAGGTCCACAGGTTGAAATCGAGCATCGTCATGATCTTCGGGACATAGCTGCCCGCATCGATGTCGTAGGCATTGAGGAGGAACACGAAGTCGCGGTCGACGCGGCGGAACGCCGGATCTTTCGGATGGACGATGAACATGCCCATCATACCCATGGCCATCTGCACCATTTCATCGGCGTGGGGGTGGTACATGAAGGTGCCGCTCTTCAGCAAAGCAAACTCGTAGACGAACGTCTGCCCTGGCTTGATCTGCGGCTGGACCAGACCGCCGACGCCGTCCATGCCGTTCGGCACCAGCATGCCGTGCCAATGGATGGTCGTGTGCTCGGGGAGCTTGTTGGTGACGAAGATGCGCACCTTGTCGCCCTCGACCGCCTCGATGGTCGGGCCCGGGGACTGACCGTTGTAACCCCAGAGGTGCGCCTTCATGCCGGGTGAAATCTCGCGCACGACCGGCTCGGCGAGGAGATGGAACTCCTTCCAGTCGCCGTTCATGCGCCACGGCAGCGTCCAGCCGTTGAGCGTGACCACCGGCTGGTAGTCGGGCCCCGAGGTCGGCACGAGCGGCGGCTGCATCAGCGGCGAGGATTGGGAGGGAGCCTCGGGGATCGCGGCGGCCGCGACACGTCCATTGACTGCAGCGGCGCTGACGAGCGCTAGCCCGGATGCACCGAGAAAGTTGCGGCGAGATAGGGGGTTGTCGGACGCGCTCATCGTCACTCTCCTCGGCGCCTAGTGCTCTGCTCCGCCGGCGGCGCTTTCCGCCGTCGCGGTACGGCTGCCCTCGGCAAGACCGCCCGAGACCCCGCCGCCAACGACGGCCACGTGCAGGTCCGTGGCGGCCAGCCAGAAGTCTCTTTTGGCCTCGATCGCAGCGATGTTGCTGGCGATCCGCTCACGGGCATCGATCAGGAGCTGCGACAGGTCGAACAGCATGCCGTTGTATTGAAGGAGCGTCTCGTCGGAGATGATCTTCCTGAGCGGCAGAACCTCCTTCTGGTAGTGCATGGCGATGTCGTAGGTGCCGCGATAGCCGGTGTAGGCTTGGCGCACCTCGGAACGGACGTTGACCGCCTTCTCCGCCAAGCGATGCGCGGCCTGCATGTAACGCTCCTCGGCTCCGCGCGTCGCCACTTCGCCGAAGTCGTAAAGCGGGATCTGGAACTCGACCTCGATGCCGCGCCAGTTCGACTTCTCTTTCTCGACATCGCCGGTGTCGTCGACGATGTACTTCCGCTCATACTTCGATATGCCGCGCAGCTCGAGCACGTTCACGAACCGCGTTGCGCGCGTGAGGCCGTACGATTTGGCCAGGAGATCGAGCTCCATGCGGGCGATTTCGAGATCGATGCGCTTGGCGACGGCTTCCGCCTCGATCTCGCCTGCGCTTCTTGCCCCGCTCGGCAACGGCTTGAGCTTGCCGGGAAGGCGATAATTGATGTCCGCCCCCCAGAGTCCCATGAGGCGCGTCAGTTGCTCCCGGTCGGAAGCCTTGCGCAGCCTGGCCGCCGCCAATTGCGCGCCAAGTTCTGCGTAGAACGCATGCTCGCGCGCCTGGCCGATCTTGTTGAGGGCGCCGGTTTCTCCGAGCTTCTTGGCAAGCTCGGAGGAGGCTTCCGCCGCGGCCTTTGCCTCCTCCAAAAAAGCAACGACGTGAGCTGATGCCACCGCCCGATGGTAGGCGCGGCGCGTGTCGGCTGCCAGCTTCAAGACCGCCTCGGCGGCTTGCAATTGAGCTTGCCGGAAACGACCCTCAGCGAGTTCGCGCCGCCGCGGCAGAGTGAGAAGGCCCAAGACGTTGACCAGCACCTGGCGCTCGATCTCGAGCTCGCGCGAGGCAACAAGGCGCATCAACGAAAACGTTGGGCTCGGCGGCAGACTGGCGCCGACCGACTGGGCTTCCATCGCACCGAGCTCAGCGAAGGATGCTTGCAGGCCGGAGTTGTTGAAGAGCGCAATCTGTACGGCCGTGTCGGCGTTGAGAGCGTCTGCGAGAAGGGAGCGCACGCGCTCGTGCGCGGCCAGTGCCTCGTCCTCGGATCGGATGCGCACCACATCCTTGGCGAGCGCCTCAGACGAGATCGCCTGGACGGTGAGCATGCCGCCGTCGGGGGAGAAGTTGGCGCAGCCTCCCGTTGCTACCAGTGCCGTGGCCATTGCGATCATGGCTCCTTGGTTTCGCGTTCGCTCGCTTCGCCGTCGTGACGCCATTAGGCAACACCCCCCGTGCTGCATTCAGTCTGGTCCCGTCCAGTTGCATTCCCTGTAGGCACGCACCTCTCTTGGGCGCTTCGCCTGCGCGCTGCTATTTTTCCTGCTCAGGTTTCGGTGGCGGCTCGGGAGCCGGCGCAACGCGCCTGTTCACGTCGCCCCAGGGAAGCGGCTCGACCGGCCGGTACGACTCGAGCCCACCCATGACCGAGCGGTATCTCACAGTCGAAGGGTGTCCCCGCGGGTTTGAGGGGTCGCGCTCGGCATAAGGATAGGCCAGACCAGGCCGTCGCCAGAGCCAGTCGTGCGCCCCCGCGGGGTCAACAAGCACGGCGAGCCCCAGCAGGATTACCGCGAGCGCAGTCAGCAGCCGGTTCATTTCTCGCCGGGTGGCAATGACCATCATCCAGAAAGCCCTGATTCGTAGTGCATCAGAATGTACTTCCTCGCCACGTCCCCAACGTTTCTGGATTGTTACAAATTATTTCGCGGGCGGTAGCTTTAGGAACAAGGCATCTAGGGATGTGTTGGTCATTGGAAGCGGGGGTGCTTAAGGGAGGACCATCGCATATATGCGACAACGTCGCCCCTCTATTTCACCATGGGGAGCAACCATGCATAAGAATTCCTACGGGCGCTTGGCGATGATGATGGTGCTGTCCTTCATCTCGATGTATGTGCTCATGTACGCGATGGTGGATAGTTTTGCGAATGTGTATCCGAATCTGAACCAAGCCTACATGGCAGGTCTCATGACTTCGCCCATGGTGATCATCGAGCTCTTGCTCATGGGATCGATGTACGAAAACAAGGCGGCCAACATGGCCATCCTGGCCGCGAGCGCCGTGGCGCTGGTCGCATGCTTTGCCCTTATTCGGGCGCAGACCGCAATCACCGACGGGCAGTTCTTGAGATCTATGATCCCGCATCACGCGGGTGCCATTCTCATGTGTGAGGAGGCGCCAATCGAGGACGCGGGCGTAAAGGAGCTGTGCCGGAGAATCGTTGCGAGCCAGCAAGCGGAAATCGACGAAATGAAAGCCAAGCTAAGCGCCCTCGCGCGATAACCGTAGCTCATGGTCTCAGGCCAGTTGCGGAAGTAAAACCACGCCCTGATTGCTCGATCAGCGCCAGCGCAGTCGGTACCACAGTATCGCAAGTCCAAGCACGAGAACGGCTGTTGCCCCGAGAAGCACGGGCCAGAAGTCGAGCCTTTGCCGCATCCCTTTGGTGCGTCGGAGGGCGGTCATGAACCGCTCTCAGATCCTGCCCGAGGACGTGCGCGTGCTGATGGTCGGCTTAGGAGTCCCGAATTAAAATGCGTGCGATCCGACAGCTAACGCGCTGTTCGGCTGAGGGTGTCAATGAGCTCGGCAATCTTGCGCCTCCGCTCGGCCGCATTACCGCTGACGATGGCGTGCTCGACACAGTGCGCGATATGGTCACGCAAGACTTCTTCCTCGACGCGCCGCAGTGCCGCGCGGACGGCCGCGATTTGCGTGACGATGTCGATGCAATAGCGGTCTTCCTCGACCATGCGGGCAAGACCTCGCACCTGGCCTTCGATGCGGTTCAGACGCTTCAGACAGGAAGCTTTCGAATGCTTGGTCATGCTTGACGAATACCCCACCTGCGTATACATGTCAAATATACCCCCCTAGGGTACTCACGGAAAGGGACCCGCCGTCATGGCAGCGCACGAGACCCACGTCGATACGCACCATGCTCAGCACGAGGCGCACGAGCATCCGGAGCAGGGCGTCAAGGACCCGGTGTGTGGCATGACGGTCGATCCACACACAACCAAGCATCGCCACACGCACGATGGCCGGCCGTTCTACTTCTGCTCGGCCAAATGCCGGGAGAAATTCGCGGCCAATCCGGCTCAGTATCTCGCTCCCGAGCCACGGCACGGCAAGTCTGTCCCTGCGGGCACGATTTATACCTGCCCGATGCACCCCGAGATCCGGCAAGCAGGTCCCGGTTCATGCCCCATTTGTGGCATGGCGCTTGAGCCGGAGCTCGCATCGGCCGACGCGCAGCCCAACCCTGAGCTCGCCGATATGTCCCGGCGGTTCTGGATCGGCCTCGCACTCACCCTGCCGGTGCTCGCACTGGAGATGGCCGGCCACCTGACGGGTCTGCATCAATGGCTCGGCCGGCAGACGTCGAACTGGATCCAACTATTGTTGGCTACTCCTGTTGTCCTGTGGGCCGGCTGGCCGTTTTTCGAGCGAGCCTGGACATCGCTCAAGACGCGCAATCTCAATATGTTCACGCTGATCGCCATGGGTACCGGTGTGGCGTGGGTGTACAGCATCGTCGGAACCGTGCTGCCGGGTGTGTTCCCGGCCGCGATGCGCGGCGACGATGGCTCGGTTGCCGTCTATTTCGAAGCGGCGGCCGTCATCACCGTGCTGGTCCTATTGGGACAGGTTCTAGAACTCAAGGCTCGCGAGCAGACGAGCGGCGCCATTCGAGCGCTTCTCGACTTATCCCCGAAAATGGCGCGCCGTGTCAGCCCTGATGGGGCGGATGAGGATGTGAGCCTCGACCAGGTGGTCGTCGGCGACCGTCTCCGTGTTAGGCCGGGCGAGCGCGTGCCCGTGGACGGCGAGATCCTCGAAGGCCGCAGCGCCATCGACGAGTCGATGGTGACGGGCGAGTCCATGCCGGTGACCAAAAGTGTGGGCGAGAAGGTGATCGGCGGGACCATGAACCAGTCGGGTGGCTTCGTCATGCGCGCCGACAAGGTCGGTCGTGACACGGTGCTTGCACAGATCGTGCAGATGGTGGCGCAGGCACAGCGCACCCGCGCGCCCATTCAGAGGCTGGCCGACCAGGTCTCGGCCTGGTTTGTGCCGGCCGTCATCGTCGCGGCCCTGCTGTCGTTCGCGGTTTGGTCGATCTGGGGTCCGGAGCCACGTTTCACGTATGGCCTAATCGCGGCCGTCTCCGTGCTCATTATCGCGTGCCCTTGCGCGCTGGGTCTCGCCACGCCGATGTCGATCATGGTCGGCGTCGGGCGGGGCGCCCAATCGGGGGTTCTGATCAAGAGCGCGGAAGCTCTCGAGCGTTTCGAGAAGGTGGACACGCTGGTGATTGACAAGACCGGCACTCTCACCGAGGGCAAACCGAGCGTCGTGGCGATCAAGACCGTGGCTGGCATCGAGGAAGCAGAACTGCTGCGCCTGACCGCGAGCCTGGAGCGGAGCAGCGAGCATCCACTGGCCGCCGCGATCGTGCGGTCGGCAAATCAGCGTGGCCTCACGCTGGCCCCGGTTGAGAACTTCGACTCGCCTGTCGGCAAAGGCGTCACCGGGTCGGTTGATGGGCGCGTGCTCGTCATCGGCAATCGCCGGATCATGGCCGAGTGCGGCATCGACACGCGTAGTCTCGACCAGAGCGCTGACGAATTGCGTCGCGAAGGGGCTACCGCGATCTTCGTCGCGATCGACGGCAAGGCGGCGGGCATCCTCGCCATTGCCGATCCGATCAAAGCAACGACCCCGACTGCGATCTCCGCACTCAAGGAGGCCGGCATCCGCGTGGTTATGCTGACCGGCGACAACGCCACCACGGCAAAGGCGGTAGCGCGGAAGCTCGGGATCACGGACGTCGAGGCCGAGGTCTTGCCGGAGGACAAGAGCAAGGTGGTCGAGCGGTTCCGCCAACAGGGGTGTGTGGTGGCCATGGCAGGTGATGGCGTGAACGATGCACCGGCACTGGCTGCCGCGGATGTCGGCATTGCAATGGGCACGGGCACGGATGTCGCTATGGAAAGCGCCGGCGTGACCCTTCTCAAGGGCGATCTCAATGGCATCGTGCGGGCGCGGCATCTATCGGCTGCCACAATGGCCAACATCCGCCAGAACCTGTTCTTCGCCTTCATCTATAACGCGGCGGGCGTACCGGTTGCCGCAGGGGTACTCTATCCACTGCTCGGCGTTCTGCTTTCGCCGATCATTGCTGCAGCGGCGATGGCGCTCTCCTCGGTCAGCGTCGTCGGCAATGCCTTGCGGCTCAATCGTGTTCGTCTCTAGCCAGCGCGGGGCATTGAAGAAATCGGCAGGGAAAATGCGGTGACCGACCTTATGGCGCACTCGTGGTACTCCGAAATCCGGTCACGGCTACCGTGCTCAAGGCACGAGCCGTGACTAGAGATTTCAGCACCTCGATAACTTCCGGGTTTTGAAAGTCACCTTCCGCTGGGGAGGACCGAGCTTTGGGGTGTCAACCTGTGGCGCAAGCGCGCCTGTCACTCAGCGAGCGAGCACTACAAACGGTGAAAGCGGGCCCGCGGCGAAGCCGTGGGCCTGCCTTGTGTGCAGCTACCCGCCTTGCGGCTTCGGCAATTGCGGTGACTGCGGTATTGCTGGGCACCAGCAGGCGCCCGAGAGAATCGGGCACCTGCCGTTCTTGTGCAAACCAACTTAAGGGAAATTTCTGTTGGCTTGGTTGATCAGGTCAGTCACCGGATGACGGACTTCGAGCCGGTAGCGTGAGCTCTCTTTGGCACTCGCACGTGGTCAGCCGTCGGCTTCGACGTCTTCTGACCAAGGGTCACGCTACGCCCATGCTCGTGTGGGACCGCGTAGGGCGCGCCCCCCTTTGGGGGAAAGCGCCAAATGGTTTCAGCCTGCGCCTGGCCGGCTACGGTGCCGACAAGAAGAGCGGCTGTTGCGAGGTTCCAGAAAAGGCGGGGGTGAGTTCTATGCGTCATGATCCTATCTCCTTGTGTTGTCGCACGCGGCCAGCTCCTGGACGATCATGCGGATGCAAGTAAGTTCGAGACAGGAGTGCTGTTGGTTACATCGGTCGTGGGAAATAAGCTGAGCCTTGCCACGGAAAGAGTGGGACCTGGGCAATTTTGCATCCAGGCGAGCCGATCGCATTTTATTTCGAAGAGCTGTAACCGAAGCCCGCTTGCTAGCGAATAGATCGATAGACCAGAGGGGCAGGTATCGTCAGTGGCTGCGAACGAGGCCGAGCTCAAGCAAATGATGTTGGCCGGCCTCGATGGCGATGCGGTCGCATATCGCAGTCTTCTTGATCGGCTGAGCCGGCTTCTGCGCAGCTACTACAGGGCCAAACTGTCGCGTATTGGTCGAGAGGCGACAGAGGCAGAGGATGTGATGCAAGACGTGCTCATGGCCATACACACCCGGAGGCACACCTACGATCCCAAAGAGCTGTTCATGCCGTGGGTGTACGCCATCGCGCGCTATAAGCTCATTGACCATCTGCGCCGAACACGCGCCTTGCTGGCCGACGTGCCGCTCGACGACGTGGGCGAGCTCGTGGCTCGCGAGGATCATGCCGGAGTGGAAAGCGGGCACGACCTACAAAAGCTGATGGCGGAGCTCCCGGACAAGATGCGGCACGCGATCCAATGTGTGAAGCTTGATGGACTGAGCGTGGCCGAAGCGGCGGTTCGGTGTGGGATGTCGAAATCGGCGGTGAAGGTCAACGTGCATCGGGGATTGAAGATCTTGGCGGCATCGATTGCCCGGGAGACGAAATCGTGAAGACGGACGACTTGATCACCTTGCTCAGTACGAACGTCGAGGCGGTCGACCGTCGACAAGTTGTGCGGGAGATCGCCGCAACAATCGCCGTCGGTGCGGTTGCGGCAATCGGCACAATGCTGGTCGCTCTTGGTATGCGCGAGGATCTGCCGCAAACGGGGCCCCTCATCTTCATGCTGTTGAAGCTTGCCTTCGCGGTGGGAATCGTCGTCTTGGCTTCGATCTATCTGATGAGGATGGCCCGTCCGGGCGGGGAAGGACGGGTGGCATTCTCGTGGACGGCATTGCCGTTTGTCGCTTTGGTTCTTCTCGCCGTGATGAGTCTCGCATTCGCCCCCACGTCACACTGGACTATGATGATGGTGGGAGATCAATGGCTCGAATGTCTGCTCTCCATTCCCATCATTGCCGTCGTCCCATTTGCTGCCGTGATCTGGGTGCTGCGGAGGATGGCGCCAACTGACCTCACGCGCGCGGGCGCCCTTGCAGGCCTCGTTGCTGGCGGATTGAGTGCGACCGGTTATGCACTCCATTGCACCGACGACTCACTGCCGTTCGTCGCTCTGTGGTACGGTGCCACAATCGTGTTGTGCACTCTGGCAGGCGCGACGTTCGGACCACGCTTGCTGCGATGGTGAGAGCCGGCGTGTCGAAAGTGCAACGCATAATTCACCATAGCGATGTTTCTGCAAATGCAAGTGACATCATCCATTTAGCAAGATGCTCTCACGGGGTCATCCATTGACGAAACCGCAATCAAATCCCATGGTATAGTGGGAACGTAGGTATCGATATGTCGCTGTCGCGCGCCATTGCCGTGTTGTTCCTGGCCCTTGGGTTCGCCCTCGGGTCTGTCTCGGGCGTCGCCGCTGCGACTGAGCAAGCCTTCGCCGACCCATGCCCCATGCATCAGGGTGGCGACTGCCCGTGCTGCAAGGACGATTGCACGGGGGTGATGATGGGTTGCGCCGCCAAATGCTCAGTGCCATTCGGCGCTGCCGCTTTGCCGAGCCTCACTAAGATTGCCCAGGTCGTAGTCGCAAAGGCCTTCGCGGCGCGCTCCGACGTCTACGACCCGTTTTTGACCGGGCCTCCGCCACCTATCCCCATCGTTTGATCTCCTGACCAACACGCAGGCTGGGCGGCCGTCCGGGCGGACGTGCCTCCGGCGTCATGCGTGCGTATGCAGCGCTCTTGCGCTGCCGTCCGCAAAAACGACTGGAGATCGATACAGTGAAAAATCGTACGAGAACTATCTTGGCTGCTGGCCTCTTGTTGGCCGCCAGCCCCCTTGCAGCGTTCGCGGCCGCGCAGGACTATGCCTTTGAGCCGGTCAAGGCCGAGGTGCGCAACGGCCCCGGCAGCGAGCTAGCCGTGAAGCTCATTCACAGGCCGACCGGTAAGCCGGTCGAAGGCGCCGTCATCTTTCGGACCCGTCTCGACATGTCCCCCGAGAACATGGAGGGCATGACGACGAAGATCGAGCCACTGACCGAGAGCGAGCCCGGCGTTTATAAATTCCGGGCTGACTTCACGATGGCCGGCGGCTGGGCCTTGAAACTCCAGGCCAAGGTTCAGGGCGAGAAAGAAACCGTCGAAGGTACGGCCGTCTTCCAGGCCAAGGACTGAGAGACCTCAGATGAACCGCATCGTGACGTTCGCGTTCGTCCTGAGCGTGATTGCAGCGGTTGCCGCGGGCGGCTACCGGCTCGGCGCCGGTAGCTGGCCCACGCTCGCAACGCTGATGGAGAAGACCGACCCTGCGATGGCCCCGGCTGGCAACGGGAGCGCGGGCCCTGCCGCGTCGGCCGCAGAGTCCGCACCGCGACGCGTCCTTTACTGGCGCGATCCCGACGGCAAGCCGGCCTACGCGGCGAGCCCCCTCAAGACCGCGGAAGGAAAGGACTACGTGCCGGTCCATGAGGACGAGGAGCCCGACTTCGCAGCCGGCCAAGCCTCGGCACCCAAGGCCGAAGCCACAAGCGGTCCGAGGAAGATCCTCTATTACCGCAATCCGATGGGTCTCCCTGACACCTCACCGGTCCCCAAGAAGGACTGGATGAACATGGACTACATCCCCGTCTACGAGGGCGACGAAGAGGACGGCTCAAGCGTCAAGGTAAGCCTCGACAAGGTGCAGCGGGCCGGCGTGAAATCCGAGGTCGCCGAGATGAGGCAACTGGCACGCGCGGTTCGTGCGCCAGGTATCGCCAGGATCGACGAGCGCACCCTCCATGATGTGACGCTCAGGGCCGACGGCTACATCGAGAAGCTCTACGTCGCCGAGTTGGGCAAGCATGTGAAGGCCGGCGAGCCGCTGTTCCGTGTCTATAGCCCCGACATCGTCAAGGCCCAGGTCGACTTCAGGATCGCCAAAGAGGCGACGACCGGACGGTCCCGTGCAGAGGCTGAAAAGGATCTCGCTGGTGCTGTCCAAAGGCTTGAAAACCTCAACGTGCCCGAAAGCGTGATCGCCGGTCTCAAGTCGGGCACAGATCCGATGCCGACCAAGATCGATTGGCCCTCGCCGGTCAGCGGCGTCGTGATCGAAAAGAAGGTGGTGGCGGGCCAGAAGGTTAGCTCCGGCGACATGCTGTATCGCATCGCCGACCTCGGCAGTATCTGGGTGATCGCCGACGTGGCCGAACAGGACATCGGTCCCATCAAAGACGGCGCGCCTGCAACAGTCGTATTCCGAGCCTTCCCGGATGAGCGGTTCGAAGGCCACGTCACCTTCATTCTGCACGAGCTCGACATGGCGACACGCACCGCCAAGGTGCGCATCGAGATCAAGAACCCCGAGCATCGCATCCGCCACGACATGTTTGCCGACGTCACCATCGATGCCGGGAGCGCGGATGGGCCGCGCCTCGCGGTGCCGGTCTCGGCCGTCCTCGATACTGGCGTGCGTCAGGTCGTGCTTCTCGACAAGGGCGATGGCCGTTTTGAGCCGAAGCCCGTCAAGCTTGGCGTGCGTGGCGATGGCTACGTCGAGATCAAGGAAGGGATCGCAGCCGGCGACAAGGTGGTCACGACCGCGAATTTCCTGATCGATGCGGAAAGCAATCTCAAGGCGGCGCTAAAGGGTTTCACGTCTGACGCACCGGCTCCGGCGGACGCCAAGCCAGTGCCTGGACCTGGACAAACGTCCGACACGATGAAACCGGTCGACGGCTCGGCAGAGGCGAAGCCCTTGCAGGAGGGCAAACCATGATTGCTGCGCTCATCCGCTGGTCGGCCAACAACCTGCTACTCATCGCCATTGGCGTCGTGCTTACGACGGGCTTCGGGATCTATGCAGTCAAGAACGTCCCGCTCGATGCGATCCCGGACCTGTCGGATACTCAGGTCATCGTCTACACCGACTATCCGGGGCAGGCTCCGCAGGTTGTCGAGGACCAGGTCACCTACCCGCTCTCGACGGCGATGCTCTCGGTGCCGAAGTCGCGGGTCGTACGTGGCTTCTCGTTCTTCGGCGTGTCGTTCGTCTACGTCATCTTCCAGGACGGGACCGACATCTACTGGGCGCGGTCGCGTGTCATCGAATACCTGAGCGCGGCGCAGCGCAACCTTCCGGCCGGTGTCACCCCCACGCTCGGGCCCGACGCGACGGGAGTGGGCTGGGTCTACCAGTATGCTGTTGTCGCCGCCAAGCGAACGCTCGCCGAGCTACGCTCGACCCAGGACTGGCAGATTCGTTACGCGGTCGCCAAAGCCGAAGGCGTTGCCGAGGTGGCGAGCGTCGGAGGCTTCGTCAAACAATACAGCGTCATCGTCGACCCGGCCCGGCTCCGCAGCTTCAACATCCCGCTGACCAAGGTGCGCGATGCTATCCGCTCGAGCAACAACGACGTGGGAGGCCGTGTCGTCGAACTGACCGAAACCGAGTACATGGTGCGCGGTCGGGGATACATCCGCAGCATCGACGACCTCGAACAGATTGTGCTCAAGGCGGAGGGTGGGGCGCCGGTTCTGTTGCGCGACGTGGCGCGCGTCGAGCTGGCACCAGACGAGCGGCGCGGCATCACTGAGCTCAATGGCGAAGGTGAGGCCGTCTCTGGAATCGCTGTCCAGCGCTACGGCCAGAACGCGCTCGACGTCATCGAAAACGTTAAGACCCAGCTCGCAGCCATCAAGGCGAGCCTCCCTGAAGGTACCGATATACTTCCGGTCTATGACCGCTCGGAGCTGATTCATCGGGCCATCGAAACGCTGAAGAGGACGCTGATCGAGGAAAGCCTGATTGTTGCCGCTGTCTGCGTCATCTTCCTGTTGCATTTCCGCAGCGCGTTCGTCGCCATCCTGACGCTGCCGCTCGGCATCCTGATTGCCTACATCCTCATGCATGTGTTGGGGCTTTCGTCCAACATCATGAGCCTTGGCGGCATCGCCATCGCCATCGGCGCCATGATCGATGCCGCGATCGTCATGATCGAGAATGCGCACAAGCATTTGGAGCGTGCGCCTCCCGGCAAGCCGCGCACGGAAGTGTTGATCGAGGCGGCGACCGAAGTGGGACCTGCGCTCTTCTTCTCGCTGCTCATCATCACCGTCTCGTTCCTGCCGATCTTCACGCTCGAAGCGCAGGAAGGGCGGCTCTTCAAGCCGCTCGCGTATACCAAAACCTTCGCGATGGGTGCGGCCGCGGTCCTTTCCGTTACGCTCGTTCCGGCGCTGATGATTATCTTCGTGCGCGGGCGCATCATCCCGGAGCGCAGGAACCCGGTAAACCGGTTCCTGATCTGGATCTACCGGCCGATGATCCGCGGCGTGCTGCGGGCGAAGACGCTGACCATCGCGTTCGCCGTGGCCGTCCTTGCTGGCAGCGTGTGGCCGGCGATGAAGCTCGGCTCCGAGTTCATGCCGAACCTCAATGAAGGCACGCTGTTCTACATGCCGGTGACGCTGCCGGGTCTCTCCATCACCAAGGCCGGAGAACTGCTGCAGACCCAGGATAAGATTATCAAGTCGTTTCCCGAGGTGGACTCGGTGTTCGGCAAGGCGGGCCGCGCCGCGACCGCGACCGATCCCGCCCCGACAGAGATGTTCGAGACCATCATCAACCTCAAGCCCGAAGACCAGTGGCGGCCGGGAATCACCCTCGACAAGCTCACGTCCGAGATGGACAAGGCGCTGCAGTTCCCCGGCGTGTCGAACGCCTGGACGATGCCCATCAAGGCGCGCATCGACATGCTGGCGACCGGCATCCGCACCGTGGTTGGGGTCAAGGTCATCGGCACAGATCTCAAGGAGATGGAGAAGCTCGCGCGCGAGATAGAGACGGCCATCAAGACCGTGCCAGGCACGGCGAGCGCCTACGCCGAGCGCATCATCGGCGGCTACTACTTGGAGGTCGAGCCAGACCGCCGGCAGCTCGCGCGCTACGGTTTGATGGTGGGAGATGTCCAGGATGTCGTCGCCTCGGCCCTCGGCGCGGAAACCGTCACCACCACCGTTGAAGGCCGCGAGCGCTATGGTGTCAGCGTACGTTATCCCCGGGAGCTGCGCTCCGACCCGCAGGCAATCGCCCGCGATGTGCAGGTGCCGATGGCGAACGGAGCGTCAATCCCACTGGGACAAGTGGCGACGGTCAAGCTGACGACGGGTCCTGCCAGCATCCGCACGGAGAATGCCCAGCTCGCCGCCTACATCTTTGTCGACGTGCGCGACCGCGACCTCGGCAGCTATGTCGCCGATGCTAAGCGGGCAGTCCAGCAGAGCGTCAAGTTCCCGACCGGCTACTTTGCGGTGTGGAGCGGCCAGTTCGAATACTACGAGCGTGCCCAGGCGCGGCTCAAGATTGTGGTGCCCCTAACACTCTTGATCATCCTGCTGCTGCTCTACTTGAACTTCCGCCGCATCACCGAGACGCTGATCGTCATGCTGTCATTACCCTTCGCGCTGGTCGGTGGGCTGTGGCTGATGTGGTGGCTAGGGTTCAACCTGAGCGTTGCCGTGGCGGTCGGGTTCATCGCGCTGGCCGGTGTCGCCGCCGAGACCGGTGTCATCATGCTGATCTACCTCGACCATGCGCTGGAGCGGCAGCGGGTGGCGGCGGCCCAAGCCCGCCGGGCACTCACGCGGGAGGATCTCTACGAGGCCATCATGGAAGGGGCCGTCGAACGTGTGCGACCGAAGATGATGACGGTGATCGCCATCATGGCCGGCCTCTTGCCCATCCTGTGGAGCACCGGAGCCGGCTCGGAAGTGATGCAGCGCATTGCCGTGCCGATGATCGGCGGCATGGTTTCATCCACCGTGCTGACCCTTCTGGTGATTCCCGCCATCTACGCCCTGGTTAAGGGAATCAAGCTTCCCAAATCAGCAATCCAGGCAGCGGCAAAAGCGGAGGTCGCGGCATGAGAAGTGGTGGGCAACAACCCGACCGACGGCGACACCTCTTAGACCATGCCTATGATGTTGCGGTGATTCGCAAGCCCTGGGGGACGACCGGAGGCGGCGCGCTGGTCGCCCGCACGCGACAAGAGTTAGGGGGATGGGTCATACGCATCGCGACGCTCTTGATAACACTGGTGGTTTCGGTCGGGATCAGCACGGCAGTGCACGCCTCGCAGCTGACGGCGGCCTTTGAGGCGGCGTGCGAACGGACCCCTGAAATCCCTGCGCTTGTCGCCCGCCGGGCCGAGATCGATGCCCGCGCGCGCGCCGTCGACGCCCTGCTGCCGGGTGGTCCGTGGGCGGCGGTTATGCACCGCACCGATGCGCTCACCAATGACCGGGGCACGCGCGAGTACGAGGCCGAGCTCGGCGTACCGCTCTGGCTGCGCGGCGAGCGCGGCGCGAGTCTGGCTGCTGCCCTGACCGGGGGCGAGCGGCTTGAGGCCGAGATTGGTGCCAAGCGGCTCGATGTTGCCAAGCGCGTGCGCGAGGCCTACTGGATGGTTGCCGAAGCACGGGAGAAGGTGGCGGTTGCTGAACGCCGCCGCACGGCGGCGGCGACTCTCGCAACGAGCCTGCGTAAGCAAGCCCAGGCCGGACAGGTGCAGCTTATTGAGACCAAACTGGCCGATGCTGACGTGCGCGATGCGGAGGTCTCGCTCGCCGGGCTACGGGCCGAGCTGAATCAGGCGACCATCGCGTTTCGTGTGCTCACCGGTCAGGATGCGCCGGCCACCTTCAAGGAGCGCGATGCGGGCGGCGCGACGCCCGCCAATCACCCCCGCGTCGTTCTGCGCAACGTCGCCATTCAGAAGGCCATTGCCGACGAGCAGCTTACGTGGACCGTTGATCGGGAACGACCCGAACTCAGCGCGTTCGCCAACAACAACACCGATACATCCGTCGAGCCCAATGTCACCTCGCTCGGTGTCCGCCTCAAGATTCCCTTCGCCTACGATGCCGTCAACGAGCCCAAGCGGGCAGCAGCAGCCGCCGAAGTTATCGCGGCGCAAGAGGAACTTGCACTGGCGGAACGAGAGGTGGGCGGTGACGCCGCACAGGCCCGCGCGCGGCTCGATGGAGCCCGCCAGCAGCTCAAGGCCCTCGACGCGCGCCATGCCGATCTCGCGGAAGTCGTGCAGCTAACGCAGGAAGCGCAGCGGACGGGGCAGGTGGGCTTCAACGATGTGATCCGCGCCCGGCTGCAGGTCTACGAAGTCGATCTGGCGCGAGCATCCGCTCGCGTGGCCGTCGAGCGTGCCAGTTCCGATTACAACCAGGCTCTTGGCCTAGAGCCGTGACCGCGCAACGATGTGTGAAGGAGTACGCAAATGAAGCGAATGATATTCTTTCTGGGATTTCTGGCTCTCTTTGCGAGTGCCGCTGTCGCAGAGGACAAGATCTCGGCAACCCTGTTCAAGAACCCCGGATGCAAGTGCTGCGATGGGCACGCGGACTACCTCAGATCGAACGGTTTCAATGTGACCGTGGTCGAGAACCGTAACATGACGATGGTCAAGCAGAAGCATGGTGTGCGGGAGGATCTCGAAGGCTGCCATACGATTATCGTCGATGGCTATGTCGTCGAAGGCCATGTGCCGGTTTCTGCCATCAAACGGCTCTTGACCGAGAAGCCGGCAATCAAAGGCATCTCACTGCCGGGGATGCCAGAGGGCTCGCCCGGCATGAGTGGCACGAAGGAAGGACCCTTCACGATCCTCTCTATAACTGGTGAGAACGGGCCCGCGCCAGTCTACGCTACGGAGTAACTCGGTCATATGCACGACCGGCCTTCCAGAAATCGGAGGGAGTGAAAACCGATGATCGAACTGCGATCGATGATCACGTGCCCACACTGCGGCCATACCGCCACCGAGACCATGCCGACGGATGCCTGCCAGTATCTCTACGATTGTCGGGGCTGCGGCGCGATATTGAAGCCCAAGGCGAGGGATTGCTGCGTGTTCTGTTCTTACGGCACCGTGTCATGCCCGCCAGTACAAGAGGAGCGCGAAAGGAGCGAAGTGCGATCAGCATGATGCACGACGGTATGGGTGGCTTGATGTGGGGTATGGGGATTGGTCACCTGCTGATACTCGTGGTCGTCCTGCTCGCGATTGCGGCGCTGATCAAGTATGTCTTTTTCCGATGAGCTCAGAAGGAATCGAGTCCGCTCGCTCTGATACACGTCCGGGCGCGTGGCTCAGGGCGATCAGGATCTATGTCGGGGCGAGCCTTGGTGCTCATCTCGTTTGGGAGATCCTGCAGCTGCCGCTCTACACGATCTGGGAAACGGGGACGGCTGGTGAGCAGGCCTTTGCGATTGCGCACTGCACCGCCGGCGATCTTCTTATTGCGATGAGTTGCTTGGTAGGAGCCTTGATCCTGGTCGGACGTGGCGAATGGCCGGGCGGTCGCTTCCTTCGCGTCGCGGCTGTCGCCATCGTCCTCGGCGTGCTCTACACCGCGTTCAGCGAATGGCTCAACGTGTCGGTGCGCGGCTCATGGGCTTATTCCCCTTCCATGCCGATCATACGGCCAGTGACCATCAGCATTGGCCTGTCGCCGCTGATGCAGTGGATGGTTGTTCCAACATTATCGTTCCTCGCCTTGCGTCGAGTAGTTTGCGGCCTTACAGAGGCTCCTCAGAAATTGTAAGGAAGCAAAGTGGAATTTTCCAAGCTGCGTTTTTGTTTGACAAGCCGGCTTTGACGAGCGGTTAGATGGATGTGCCCCCGATCCCATCTCATCGTAGCAGGTGTCACCAATCTCTGTTACGGTATGCTCCAGTAACAGTAGTAGAAAAGCAAATAAGGCCAAAGGCTTAGCGGACTAGGGACCCAATCTTCTCGACCGCACCAGTTACGGTGATTTCAGCTCAGATCTGCCGATCCGGCGCCAGCCAACGGGTGCCGATGGCCCCGGGGCGCTGGTCCACCTAGCGCGTCTCCTCCGGCGTGCGGTGGTAGACGTCATCGCTCCTGATGATGTCGTCCTCGCCGAGATAGGTCCCGATCTGGACCTCGATCAGCTCGAGCGGCACCTTGCCCGGGTTCTCGAGCCGGTGCCATTGCGTGGCGACGATGTAGACGCTCTCATTCTCCGAGACGAGCTTCTCGCCACCTTCGATCGTCACTTTGGCGGTGCCGTGCACCACCACCCAGTGCTCCGAGCGATGGTGGTGCATCTGAAGCGACAGCGTCCCGCCGGGTTTCACGTGCAGAAGCTTCACCTGGAAGCGCGGGCCGAGACTTAGCGTCTCGAAGTAGCCCCACGGCCGGTAGTTCCTGACGTGCTGGGCGTGCTCCTGCCGGTTCGATTGTTTGAGTCGGGCGACGATCTTCGACACATCCTGGGCGCGAGCCTTGTCGGCGACGAGCAGCGCGTCCGGCGTATTGACGATGACGAGGTCCTTGACCCCTATGGTCGCGACCAGCGATTTCTCGGAATGGACGTAGCAGCCGCTCGTGTCCTCGAGCGTGGCATCACCCTGGACCGCGTTGCCTGCTTCGTCCTGGGGCGCAATTCCCCACAACGACGACCACGACCCGACGTCGTTCCATCCCACATCGATCGGCAGCATGGCGGCGGCTTTGGTCTTCTCCATGACCGCATAGTCGATGGAGATGCTCGCCGCCGCCGCGAACGCCGTGCGCTCGAGGCGCAAGAACTCGAGATCGGCCGCCGCATTGTCGAGCGCGCCGCGGGCCGCCGTGAGAATGCCCGGCGCGAGGCGCCCCAGCTCCTCGATGAAGGTCCGCGCATGGAGTACGAAGATGCCGCTGTTCCAGAAGTGGCCGCCTTGAGCGAGATAGGATTTGGCCTTGGCCGCGTCGGGCTTCTCGAAAAAGGCGTCGACCGCAAACGCACCCGCAAAGCCGTCGATGGGCGCCCCCTGCCGGATGTAGCCGTACCCGGTGTGCGGCTCGTTCGGCACGATGCCGAACAGGACGAGCTTGCCCGTCGCCGCGACCTCAGCGGCGCGCAGGACCGCCGCCACGAAGCGGGGCTCGTCCTTGACCACGTGATCGGAGGGCATCACGGCGAGTATTGCATTCTCATCCTCGCGCGACGCGACGAGCGCGGCGACCGCGATTGCCGGCGCCGTATTGCGCGCCACGGGCTCGAGGATCACAGCCTTGGGCTGGATGCCGGCGCGGGCGGCCTCTTCCTTGACCAGGAAGCGATGGTCGTTGTTGCACAGTATGATCGGAGGCGCGAAGCCGGCATCGGCCTTGAGCCGCTTCAGCGTCGCCCCGAGCAGCGTCGTGCCCTGACCGTCGAAAAAGCGGATGAACTGCTTAGGGTACATGGCGCGCGACAGCGGCCACAAGCGTGTGCCCGACCCGCCGGACAATACGATCGGGAATATGGCTGCCATCGAAGCTTACCTGGATGCGGAATGCGCCGCGCGAAATTGACCTGTCGGCGAAACCGGCCAATCCGCCGCGCCTTGGGCGTACACGGTCAGCACGGGAGGCCCTGACCTGTCAACGGCCGGCAGGGACTGTGATTACCCGACTGTGCGGGTAGATTCCGCGGGCCTGGCACACGATAGCTTGCCCGGCTGATTTGCCTTCTGTGCCTTCTCCCGCGCAACGGCCAGCTCCCGCGTGTGATCCACAACTATGCGGGGGTGGACGCGTTGACGTTCGCGTCGTGAACGCGATATAAACTACGCGTTCACATATTGAACACAAGGGCTTACAGCAAGGGCGCGGGAGCTCGGGGTGGTGGTCGAGACCAAGTCTTCCCGGCGTGAGGCGAGCAACGACGAAATCGTGCTCGGTGTGCTCGGCGCGATCGAGCGTGATCCGGCGGTTACACAGCGGTCGGTCGCGAGTGAGCTCGGCATCGCACTTGGCCTGGCAAATGCCTATCTGAAGCGGTGCGCCCGCAAGGGGTTGATCAAAGTCGGTCAAGCGCCGGCACGTCGCTACGCGTATTATCTGACGCCCCGGGGTTTCGCGGAGAAGTCACGTCTGACCGCGAGCTACTTGGCCCATTCCTTCTCGTTCTTCCGGCAAGCTCGCCAGCAGTGCTCTGATTTGTTCGTCACCGCTGCTGCGCGTGGCCAGAACCGCATCGCATTCGTCGGTGATGGCGACTTGGCGGAAATTGCCAGTCTCGTAGCGCATGAGCATGGCGCACAGATCGTGGCCATCGTCCCTGCAGACCGAGATTGGAAGCGACTTGCCACATCGCTAAGGTCGCTCACCCCGCCCGCGGATGCCGTGGTGGTAACATCGCTTGAGAAGCCGAGTGAGGTCTATGCTGCGGTCTGCAGGGCAATTGGCGTCGAGCGCGTATATGCACCGGCGCTGCTGCGCGTTCCAGCGACCGACGGCCGGCCGAAGTCGAGGGAGAAGCGTCGATGACGGATGTGCGTTGGTACGTCGTTCACACCCAGCCTCAGAATGAAACGCGCGCTGAGATCAATCTGCGCCGTCAGGGGTTTGCCACCTATTTGCCGCGCTATCAGCGAACGCGCCGCCATGCGCGCAAGACCGAGACCGTGACGCGCCCACTTTTTCCTCGCTATCTCTTCGTCGGCCTCGATCTCGCACGCGATCGCTGGCGCGCCGTCCAGTCGACGTTCGGGGTGAGCAATCTCGTCTTCGCAGGCGACAGACCTCTCCCGATGCCCGAGGGCATGGTCGACGAGATCCGGGCGCGCGAGAGCGGCGACGGCTTCATCGCCTTGGGGCTTCCCGCGGGCGTCGGTCCAGGCAGCTGCGTGCGCGTGATCGATGGAATATTCGCGGACTCGAAGGGCGTGCTCGAGCGCATCGCAGACGATCGACGCGTGGCAATCCTGCTCGAGCTGCTGGGCCGCGAGGTTCGGGTCTACGTGCCGGTTGCGAGCATCGGCACTGTGTGAGCACTCGCCGTCGCGATCGCTTGAAATAGCCACCGTCCAATAGCCCGCCCTCGCAATATTCGAGCGAGACGCACGGCAACGCATGCAAATGCCGTCCTTGATGGACAACCGCACAACCAACTCCCTGGGCGACATTGGAACGCGGCCGTCGAGCGCACCGTGGTCGGATCGTCAATAGCAATCGCCAAGTTCAATCGTTTGCGCGAGAGGGATGTCCAGAACCGACCCGCTCGCACGCCGCAGGGGTCGCTCCGCGTTCGACCAATAATAGAGAAATTGATTGATTGGATGAAGATAATACCCCGGTCCAAAATGGCCGTTGTTCACTTCATGGATCACCCGCTCCTCTCCGAGGTGCGGATTGAAGAAATTAGTGCCGAGATCATCGAAGTAAACGATGGTGCCGCTCTCCAAGCGGTCTTTCAAGAAATCAAAAATATCCCGCGTCGAGGTGTAGTAATCGCAATCCACCAATATGAAATCCGGAGCGAAGTCAGCGCTCGTTGTCGGCAGGGTTTGTGAGAACAGCCCTTTCATTAGTTGGATCCTGTCGCTTGCCCCGGTCCCCTGCAAAAGCTGCGACAAGGCAGCCTCATCACCGGGATAGTCGCCGGCGCTCCAGGTCCCGACGTCTGATGGGTCGTCGCTCGCAGGCAAGCCCTCAAAAGTATCGAAGCCGTAAAACCTCGGGATTGGAAGTTTATACGTCGCGCAATAGTGCATTGTCAGCACCACCAGTTGGCGAAAGCCTTCGCCCTTTGCGACGCCGAATTCAGCGATTTGCCCAAGTCGCCCCCGATTTCGCTCGACGGCAAATCGCAGCAAATTCAGCGCGAGTATAATATTCCTAGCCCGCCGTCCAAATCGGGGAGTGCGTGTGAGGCGAAATACGGCATCAGGCAGAGCGCCGAAGCGATCCCTATTTAAGAGCAACGCGCGCTTGAACTTGGCGGTCTGTATCCTCAAGCCGAATCCTCTCCGTATTCATGCGCGCCAGATCCGTGGAGTTGTCGCCAAAGCAACCAGCTCAGTCGGCCACCCAAAGCGACACGCACTCGCTCTGGAAAGACGCCACGAAACACCTCCAGCAGCCAAATTAGCCCAAGCGCAGTGGACGCCTGAACGCCCGCCAACATCCCGCCTCTTCCTGCGGCTCGATGCCAGATGGCCTTCATGACCGGGGGAGAAGCAGATCGAGCGACCGCTGGATATATCTTCTGCGGCGACTCGGGAACCAACTCAATCAGGTCCTCGCATACCTTATCGCGGTGAGTCCCCGCCACAGTCGTCTCCAATAGCGCTAGCCGAAGGGAGACAGAGCGGTGAGCCACGGTAAGGACTTTATCAATGCCAGGCTCCTGCGCGGAGATCCGTTCCAATTTGGCGATCTCGTGTGCTACCGACGGGACCTGAAGCATTCGATCGATTGGCTTCTGCTTTTCTGCGGTACTCGAGCCCGCAACTGTGGCAAGTCTAGAGCGTCCTTCTTCCGTCCAATAGTCTCTCAATATATCTATGACCGCCCTCTCTCCGTTGAACCGATCCAACCAGCCAACCGGATAGTAGTCTGGGCGGCAGGCAAAGTTCAGTTCGTCTTTCCCGGTCGCCAGCAGAATGCGCTGGTCAGCCGTTATTCGTTCACCCCTGACAAAAAAAGGACTGCAATGTGCGGTGCGTCCGGACTTGAACACAAAATATTCGCCCGGCCCGATCGGGGAGGAGACCGCACTTTTGACGAGCTTTTCGAAGGGCAAAATCCTGCCTTTCTCGTCCAAGTATACCCCTGCCTTAAAGTGCCCGACCGGGATTCCATCAAGTACCCACGCAGGCGGCAGAAATTGAATCGCCTCCTCGCGCTCAAGTGACGAAAAGCTAACCCAGAAGTTCAACGCATTCATAGGTAGATTTTCATGGACATCGAGATGAGGCCCAACGAACGCGCCAGCTCCTACCGTACGTCGCAATCTCAAGGTGGAGTCGACCAGGGCGTCGCCGCTGACGGGCAAGCCAGAGAAGATTGCTTTTTGTACTAGCTGCCTAGGATAAAGGGATGGCGCATTCTGACGGAACAACTCGATGTTTCCGGAGGTCACCGATTTTTTGACGAAATCCTCATAGATAGATGTCAGTCGGTCATTGCCCTTGACCTGGAAGATTTCGCCGTTCTCGATTTGTGCAATGCAATCAGAAAACGTTCGTTCAAATTCATTCTGTGAAATCTCAACGACTCGCCGCGGAGTTATCCAGTGCTCTCGTTGCATCCCAAGAGTGCTCCCAAGCCGTTGAGTTTCTGCTTGTCCCCCTCCACTGGCTGTGCTGTCAAGATGCGCCCTCGAGGCCAACGAATGATGTCAACAGATGATCCCAACGTATGATCCCCTGCGACCAAAAAAAGTTAAGATGGCGCATTAAGAGACAGCCATAACAGATTGGAATGAAGCGCTCATAGTTGGAGCCTTCTTGGGCGCGACAGCGTTGCGCTATGATGATGCGAAGAACGACTTCTCGCCCTCTGTCCGGTGGCGGTGCGCTCGATGTGTTCCTGTGGGTAAGAGACCTGGCCGCAGACGATCCTGCCAGCCGCCAACTTGACGTTCATCTCATGAACGCGCTACATGACGGACTGAGGGCGACGGTCCGTTAGACCCAAGCGCGCCGAGCTCTCAAGGCCTGTCCTTCTCTGAATTAGAGCGGGATATATATAGGCGCCACCCGCTCGTATGCGGCGTCAATTTCGCTCGGGAAGGCCGCGAGTCACCCGGCGTGCGGTAGCGTGCTTGTCGGCATGAATTCCGGCGGCGAGTATCACGCCGCTAATGCCCCAGAAGAGATCGAGGCGGATCATGTCGTGTGTGATGCTGCCGAACATGAGCGTGAATCCCGCGATGAAGAGCGGCACCAGGTGGGCCGGGTCGCCACGTCTACGGCAGAGCGAACGTGCAGTGGGGACGTAGCAAAGAATGACAGCAGTGGATAAGAAAATGACTCCGACGAGTCCCTGCTCAGCGAACGTGGTCAAGATCGTATTATGAGCGCTCCAGCCGTCAGGAGTATTGGCGGAGAGTGCGGCGAGCCCAGAACCGAAAAACGGGTGAGCAAAACCAACGATAAGTGCATGCTGCCAGATTAACTGCCGCGCGCGATCGATCGGCAACATGCTGATCACCTTTTCCAGCGCCGGCTCTCTTCGAAAGGCCTTAGTCTCGTAAATCTGCTCCTCCTGAGCAGCCACCGCCTGCGCTGCAAAAGGGGAGTCCTGCACCACGCGCAAAAAATAAGTACGAGCATCATTCCTTTCTGCGAAGGTGACTTGATTGCTGCTTCGCCATCCTGGGCATGGAAGGTCAGACCAGATTGCCGGAGTGAGAAAAATCGCGACCAGAGCAAGCGCTAGACCTGGGGCAACCCCATAGAGGAACTGTCGCATCGACAATTGAAAGTGGCAATAAATGGCAGACAGCCCGAGGGACAAGGAGAGGCTGAGCATTCCTGCTCGGGACCCGCTCAATATAACCATCGCGCAGCAAAAGAGAATGGCAGCGGGCACAATTCGTATTCTGGTGAAGTGTTGGCTTGCGGATTGAGAAGATAAGAGAAGGAATGCTGCCGTAACGATGCCGAACAGATTGGCATCAGGCAGAAAGCCCCTTGATCGGAAACCCGCGCTGGCAAATGGTGCGTAATCGGCTCCTTTGGAGAAACAGAATAGGGTTTCGGTCCCACCAGCCAAGCCGCCAGCCGCCAGGGGCAAGGTCGCTGCGGCCATAGCACCAACGATCCAGTCTATGCGCACTTTGTTCTCGAGGGCGAGGACGGGTGCGATCAAATAGAGCGCCATAGAGGTAATACCGGCAAACTGCGCGAGTTGGAGTTTAGATTCGGCCATGGTTCCCGACAGTAGCGGCGCGCACAGCCCTGCAAGAGCGGATAAGGCAAGGCAGAGAACGGCCGCCGTTGGCAGCAATGATAGTCTGAGGCGGCCTCCGGCGGCCATGCGTAGCGCGAACCCGAACGTGCTTCCGGCGACCAGATAGATCGACGGGGCCGACGATATCCCGTGGCGCACCGGGGTACCGAAGTTGACGGTCAGCAAAATCAGAGAAAGCATCAGGCCTTCGCGCGGTCGCGCGACCGCTGCGCCAAGCAGCAGGATCAAGAAGAAATGGTTGGCGGAGGCAACGAAAGTTGGGCGCGTCCAGCCAAAGCCTGTTGCGAGCTCGAACGCTGCGCTAACGGCACAGATAACACCCGCGACTATGGCCAGAATGACGATCGGCCGGATGGCCCCGGGTTTGCCGCCGAATGGCGTGAAGGCTCGACGGCCGGACGTCTCCGCGGGGGCCAGCGTCGAATCCATGAGGAGTTCCTAGGGTTATGAGTTCGAATTGATGGCGATCCCCAACGACTTTCCCGATCGGTCCCTGTGTGTAGTCGGACTGGGCTACGTGGGCCTCACCTTGGCAGCCACGTTGGCAGACGTTGGCTTTCGGGTCTGGGGTATCGAGGTACGCGATCATGTGGTTTCGAGCTTGCTCGGCGGCGAGCCGCATTTCCATGAGCCCGGACTAGCCGACCAGTTGCAGCGGGTTCTTGGCGACGGGGCGCTCTCGGTGCACAACAAGGTCCCTGCGCAATGCGACGCGACGGTGTTCATCATTACGGTTGGCACGCCTCTAGGCGCGGACGGTCGAGTACGCACGGACATGGTTCAGCACGCTACCCGCGAGGTCGCTGAAGTCATGCCCAACGGCGCACTCGTGATCATGCGCTCAACCGTGCGTCTGGGAACAACCAGAGCGATCGTTGCACCGATACTTCAATCCGCGGAAAATTCCTATCAGCTCGCCTTCTGTCCGGAGCGTACACTGGAGGGCGTGGCGATCAAAGAGCTGAGAAGTCTTCCACAGATAATTGGCGGTGCCGACGATCACGCGGCCGTGCGCGCGGGCCAACTCTTCCAATTTGTAACGCCGACCACGGTGCGGGTTCGCGATCTCGAGACCGCCGAGATGATCAAATTGGTCGACAATTCGCAACGCGACGTACACTTCGGATTTTCCAACGAGGTCGCACGCATGTGTGACGCGATAGGGGTTAGCGCGGCCGAAGTAATATCTGCGGGCAAGCTCGGCTATTCCCGCACGAACCTGGCGATGCCAGGTCCGGTCGGCGGGCCATGTCTCGAGAAGGACCCCTACATCCTGGCCGAAGGGCTGGAAGAGTACGGGATCCGCCCGGACATTACACTTGCGGCCCGCAAGCTGAACGAAGCACAACCGGAAGAGTCCATTGCCGCCGTAAAGGCGGCGGTCGATGGGCTGGGGGGCTTTCCCGGTCGCCCGGTCATTTCGCTGCTGGGGCTTGCATTCAAAGGTCGTCCCGAGACGGACGATTTACGCGGCACGATGGCGAAACCGATACTGGATGCGTTGCGCCGCCATTTTCCCGATGCCCACTACCGAGCCTACGACCCAGTGGTGACCGCGGAAGCTATCCGCGCGTTCGGAGTAGAGCCGGTGGCTTCTCTCGAAAGGGCGATTGAAGGCGCAAATATCGCCGTGATTACGAATAACCACGTACGCTTCTCATCGATGCCGATAGAAACCCTCTCCAAGTGCATGGCATCGCCCGGACTTATCTACGACTTCTGGAACAACTTCGACGCCGAAGGCCTGCGTTTGGCATCGCACGCCGGATACATGACGCTTGGCAGCCATCGCAGAGCGCGCCTGCCCATGGTGAGAGCATGATGTCGCGCCGATTCCTTGTTACCGGCGGGACGGGCTTTCTCGGAGCCGCCCTTACGCGACGCCTCGTCGCGGCGCGGCACAGCGTCCGTGTGCTCGACAACAACTGGCGCGGTAGACTGCGGCGTCTCGAGGGCATCGAGGATCGAATTGACATTCAAGTGGGCGATATCCGAGACGCTGCCACGGTTCGTCGCGCAACGGACGGCGTCGACTGCGTCATTCATATGAGTGCCATCAACGGCACTCGTTATTTCTACGAGGAGCCAGAACTCGTGGTCGATGTGGCCATCCGTGGTATGCTGAACATCGTGGACGCCTGCCGGGGGAGCGGTGTGCGAGAGCTTGTGATTGCGTCGAGCTCAGAGGCCTATCAGTCTCCGCCCATCGTCCCAACGCCTGAGGACGTCCCTCTGGTCGTGCCAGACATTCGCAACCCGCGCTACTCATACGGCGGCTCAAAGCTCGCATCCGAGCTGATTGCGTTCAACTACGGACGTTTCGGTTTCGACCGCATGTTGGTGTTCCGGCCTCACAACGTCTACGGCCCCGACATGGGGTTTGAGCACGTCATCCCGGAGTTCGTCTTGCGTGCCGCTGATGCCGACCGCGCCACGCCCCGAGGCCAACCCCTGCAATTTGCGCTCAAGGGCGACGGTCAGCAGACTCGGGCATTCATTCACGTTGACGACTTCACGACGGGCCTATTGGCCGTGATCGACCGCGGTCAACACTTGAACGTGTATCACATTGGCAATCCGGAAGAGGTCACCATCCGCCGGGTCGCGGAATTGGTCGTGTCGAGCTTCAGCCGGGAAGCCGTGATTAGATTCGAGCCGGCGCCGGCTGGCGAGACGCAACGTCGGTGTCCCGACATCACAAAGTTAGAGTCTCTCGGCTGGTCTCCAGTCATTCCGTTATCGGAGGGGCTATCGTCTGTGGTGTCCTGGTATCGAGAACATCAAGAGCTACGTCCGGCGTATCAGCACGGAGAGCGAGCATGAGTTCGTCAGCACAGTCGCGGTGCATTACGAAATGCCAGATATGCGACAGCGAGCGCCTGACATCTTTGTTGTTCCTGGGGTACGTGCCCCCAGTCAATACTATGCCGGTCTTGGGTGATCGCGCCGTCGAGCAGCCTGCTTTCCCGCTAGAGCTATTTCGTTGCGACGACTGCAGCCTCGTTCAGATCGGGCTTGAGGTCGCCCCGGAGGTGCTGTTTCCCTATTCCTATCCCTACCTCAGCGGTACCACGCGCATTCTGCGCGACAATTTCGCCGAACTATATCGGGAGGCCTCGTCATTTGTGCCGCTAGGGCCGAATGATCTTATCATCGATGTCGGCTCCAACGACGGCACCTTACTCTCCAACTTCAAGAGCGGCGGTCATCGCGTGCTCGGCATCGAGCCCTCCCAGGCCGGCGATGTGGCACGCAAGAACGGCATCGATACGCTCACGGCATATTTTGACCGCAGCACTGCGCGCAGAGTACGCGATGGGCATGGCTCGGCCAGGATCGTCACCGCAGCCAACGTGTTCGCGCATATCGGCGACGTCCATGCCGTCATGCGCGGGATCATCGAGCTTCTGGGCGAGGACGGTGTGTTCATCTCCGAGTCTCACTACCTGCTCGATCTCGTCGACACGCTGCAATACGACACAATCTACCACGAGCATCTGCGCTACTACGCGCTCGGCTCGCTCGAGAAGCTGTTGCACCGGCACGGCCTGGAAGTCTTCCACGTCAAGCGCATCCCAACGCACGGCGGATCGATCCGCGTCTATGCGACGCGCCCGGGTCACCACGCGGTGCAGGCTTCCGTCGAAGAGCGTCGCCGCCACGAAGCCGAGTCTGGCATCTCCGATGGCCACGCACTCGGCGCGTTTCGCGACCGCGTCGTGCGCTCGAAGATCGATCTCTTCGCGCTTTTGGCTAAACTCAAAGCAAAGGGCGTGCGCATCTTCGGTATCGGCGCGCCATCGCGCGCATCGACACTCATCAACTACGCGGGGCTAGACGACGGTCTTGTCGAGGCTGTGATGGAGGTCTCAGGCTCGCACAAGCTCGGCAAGTACATGCCGGGCACCCGCATTCCCGTGCTTGACGAAGCCAAGCTCTACGCCGAGCAGCCGGACTACGCCCTACTTTTGTCATGGCACATCGCCGACGAGCTCGCTGCCAACCTGAAGAAGCGCGGCTATCAGGGCAAGTTTATCGTGCCGCTTCCCGAGCCGCGGGTGATCGAGTGACGCAAATAGGCGGAGCCGACCGGACTATCCGCATGGGCATCGCAGGTATTGGCTTTGGTGCCGATGTTCATTTGCCGGCATTTCGCACCATTCCCGGGGTTAATGTTGTCGCGCTCCTTGGCACGAGCTCAGACCGCGCCAAGGAGATGAGCGCGCGCACGGGCCTTCCGGTCGAAAGCGATGTGGATGCGTGGTTCAATCACGGCTTCGACGCCGTCAGCGTTGCGTTGCCCCCATTCGCTGTCGGCACTATCGTCAGCACAGCCCTCGCCTGGCGATTGCCTGTCCTTTGCGAGAAGCCTCTTGGCGCATCGAGCGAGGAAGCGGAGCACCTTGCGCGACTAGCGAAAGGCATCACCACGGGGCTCGACTTCCAATTCGCCGAATTGGAAACGTTCTCCGCGTTGAAGGCAGCAATTGAGGGCGGCGCACTGGGATCGATCCGGCAAGCGTCGGTGACGTGGCTAACTCATTCCTGGACTCACCGGTCACGCCAGTGGTCTTGGAAGACCGATGCGGACCGCGGTGGCGGCGTTCTCACGCTGCTCGGAACACATTTGCTTTACCTGACGGAATGGCTGTTCGGCCCCGTGGCAGGTCTGTCTGCGCGTCTCGTGTCACACGCCACGGCGAAATTGTCTCCATCTCCGCACGCTAATGCTGCGGATGACCTGCTTGCCCTGATCATCGAGCATCAAAATGGGCCGCTTCTGACCGCGACCATTGGCAATGCCAATCCGGGCATCAGCGTTCACCGGTGGATCATCAACGGCGATCGCGGCACCGCGGTTCTCGAAAACGAGACGCGTGACTACATGGCGGGCTTCTCGCTTCGGGTTCTCGACGAGAATGGCACAGTCTTGCTGCTCCGAACCGAGACGACTGAGGGTAGCGACGGCAGGCTGTCCCCCTTCCGCCGCCTTGCAACGAGATTCATCGATGCGGTTCGCTTAGGCAGACATTTCCAGCCAAGCTTCGATGCTGGGGCGCGTGTCGCTTTGCTTGCTGACAGCGTGCGCAAAGCGGCGGCGGCAAGAGCCTGGATCCAAATCCCAGACAGAGTGCACGTCGCGAGTGCCTAAGCATCCCCATCTTGTGGCTGTCAGCGGCGTGTGGCCCCACACAGCGGGAAATCGGGAAGCCGCAAATGTTGTTTGCCACCAGATTCTGCACCACCTGGCAAAGGCCGGCGCACTCCGCCTCACATTCCAGTACATAAACTGGGCGGTCGACGATGTCCCAGCGGCAGGCCGCAAGGAGCTGGACGATCTCGCCGCACTTGGCGTGACCTTCGCGCCCGCAATAGCGCTCCACAAGCCGACGCCTCTTTTTGAGAGGTTGAGAGCGGCAGGCTTCGTACCCTGGGGCCAAAACGTCAGCGATTGGGTACCCGGTGCCGAGCACCGCCCTGTAGTCGCCGAACGGCTTTCGCAGCTAGCACCCGACGTGCTGCTGACCATCTGGTCTGAGGTGGCCCAGAACCTCATAGGGCCGCTTCCATTCACTAAGGTCGCGTACGCGGGCAATCCTGACTACAAGGTTTTCTCGGCCAACCGCGAATTGGCGGCGCTCGAGAAATCTCAAAAGCTAACTGATCTGGTCCGAGCTGGTCTTATCTCGACGGTCGTCAAGCGAGCTCACGCCGCTGCCATGCGCGGATATGACCGCGTATTGAATGTCGCCCACAACGACGCAATGGAATATCGCTCGCTCGGCATCCGCGCTGACTATATCCAAAACATGTGGCCATCACCCGTTCGCGAGGATTGGAGCGCCCTGCGCGACGCCCAAGAAATCGAGAAGCCTCTTCGCATCGTCGGCAACGTAGGCAATCTCAGCGCCACAGGAAACAGTTTCGGACTGCTCACGATTGCGCGCGATCTGGTACCGAGGCTCAAGGAGCGCCTGGGATCGAATTCCTTCGAGGTGCATCTTTTTGGCGGCGGTTCACCGCGCCCTGCCGTCGCTCAGTTGCTAGCGGATCCGCATATTCGCGTCAGAGGCTTCGTTGACGATCTAGATGCGGAGATTATGGCCGCTCCCGTTTTCCTCGTCGCCAACAACCACCATAGGTTCAAGGTGGGACACACGCGGTTCCTTCATGCATGGTCGCTTGGCGCCTGTTGCGTCGGCTTTGCCGACAGCCGCCTGGCCATGCCTGAGCTGAAGAATGGAGTGAATGTGCTACTCCGCGAGGATGTCACCGGCGTGGTCGACGCCATTGCTCTTGCAGCGGCCGACCGAGGGCTGCGGCGTCGCCTCGGAGCCGAGGGGGTTGCGACACTGAAGAAGTATTATGCGCCTGCCACTGTGGTCGCCCGGCTCCAACATGAAATTTTAGGCCTAAAGAGGGCATAGCGTGCGCCACACTCAGGACGTTTCAGAACTACTCGAAGAGGGCGATGCTCTTTTCGTCATCGATGGCGGAGCGCGGAACGGGCCGAGTGACCTCAAGGTACTTGGCCCGATTGCGATCACTCATTGCTTCGAGCCCAATCCGGCCGAATTGGAGCCTTTGCGCAAATTGGCGAGCGCGTCTCCCGGGCGAGGCAAAACGCGTGGCACTGTGATCGTGCACCCAGTGGCGCTTGGAGAAGCTACGGGGACATGCACGTTGCACATCTCGCGCCGAGCGGGCGCAACCTCGTGTCTTCGACCCAATGCGGCTCTCTTGAACGAATTCGCGTCCGACAATTGGTCGGAGATGAAGGAGGTCGTGCAGCAGGTCCAGGTTCCTTGCATTTGCCTCAAGGAATTTCTCGCGCAGGCAGACCTGCCCTACGTCGATTTTTGCAAGCTCGATACGCAAGGGACTGAATTGGATATTTTGCGCGGAGCCGGAGATAAGCTGCAGCGAATATCTGTCCTGAAAATAGAGTTGAACTTTCTACAATTGTATGAGAAGCAACCGCAGGTTTCGGAGATATTCCACTACCTCGAAGTGAACGGGTTTGATTTTGTTGATCTATCAACGACTGCAGAATGCCGGAGATTCCATGAGGATCCGTTCCTGCCCCCTGCCGCATATCGGCTGGTCTGGGGTGATGCGATCTTCATGCAGAGACTTCCGGTAGGTCACTCTCGTCGCCTGCACCAAGCGCTCGTGCTTGCCGGACTAGGCTACCTGGATCCAGCACTGCACGTGCTCAAATCGCTCGAGCACAGCGAGGCGGCGGCGCAGTTTGTGCGCGGCCTCGGCGATCCTGACGAGCTTCGCGCCCGCCTTCGACGCTTCGTTGAGCGAGCGAGTGGGGTAGCCTTAGTGCGCTATCCGTGGAAAGCGGGCAAGCAGGTGAAAAGTGCGAGGGCCAAGGCTTGATGCGGAGCGTGGGCACTCGATCTGCGCTATACATGGTATCGGCGGTTGTCTCCGTGGCTGCTTCGATCGCCACCTTGCCGCTCGCAACCCTTATCCTGGGTCCCGAGGACTACGGCGCCTACGCGCTCGTGATGAGCGTCTCAACCTGCATCCAGGCGCTCGCCGCGGCACTGCAGACGTATGTACTTCCTGCCTTTATTGGCACCATCGGGAGCCAGGAGCGAAAAGATCTCATCTTCACCTGTCTTGCAAACGTGGTGGCCTTTGCCACCTTGCTATCCGCCATTGTGGCGATTGGAATCGACGTCGGCGCGCCCGACTTGCTCGCGCAGATTGGTGCCGATCGGACCGCGGTGATCGCCGCGGCGCTGGGCACGATCTCGATCACACCATGGCTCTTGGCGATCGATCTGTTTGCGATCGACGGGCGAGCAGGCGCATTTGCGTTAATAACCGTCGCACAAGCCGTCGCAACCGCCTGCGCGCTCCTTGTCGGCCTATTTGTCTTCAGGCTTGGAGCGACGTCCCTTTACGTTTCGTTCCTTGTCGGAAGCTCAGTGGCTGGACTGGCGGCTCTGGCTGCGATGCAGAAAGACATCTATGGGCGCTACAGTCGCACCTGGCTCCGGAAAATGCTTGATATGGCGCCACCTGCAATCGGGCAGAGGCTGGCCGAGTCGGGAATTGTGATCCTCGAGCGCTCGATCATTGGCATCTTTGCGTCCGCACGAGCTGTAGGGCTTTACACCCATTCCCAACTATACTCGTCGGCAGGTACCATTGCACTCAACGCCGTTTCGCGCGGGATGCTTCCACTGAATCTGAAAGAGGCACGCGATTTGCCGCCTCTCTTCCTTGGCACGTATTCCGTCTGGCTACCGGCGCAGCTACTGGTGGCGCTCGGTGCGATCGAGTTTGCCCTCGCAGGCGATCAGATCATCTCGCTCTTGACCAATGGCAAATTCACCGACGCCCATCTTATGGCCTATCTTCTGATTGTCGCCCTTGCCGTCAAGACAGGTGGAAAGCCGGAATCCGCATACCTTTCGGCAACTGGAAACGGCACGCGCTTGGCAAATCTGAATACTATTTCTACGGCGATCGGAGCCGGTAGCCTGCTTGTCCTAGTCCCTCTGCTCGGCGCGCTTGGCGCTGCCGTTGCGGCGCTTCTGCGGGCGCTCGCATTTAGGGGAGGGCTCTGGATTGCGGGACGAGAATGGAAGATTCCCTTTCAGGATGGTCCGCTCTTTGTGGGCCTCGCGTGCTCCGCCCTCGTCGGAGCGCTGGTATTTACATCCACGATACCGACTGCGTGGAGACACATAGCCGCGTGTTTGCTTCTGACCGTCGCTGTGCTGTTGACGCACAAGCTTTTGCAGACTTTGTCGCGGGAGGAGAGTGCCATTGCTCCGCCGCAACCTATCCAAGGCGCAGCGCAAGGGTACCGCTAGGAATGACTGAAGCCGTAGCTATCCTTTCGCACCGGGGTGGCAACATCGGGCATGATTTCATGGCCCTCGGCATTGAGGAGGCCGTGAAGATCGCATTCGGATCCAGCGTTCCGATTACTCATATCGAGCAGCATGAGCCCCTGAGCTTCCTTCCCCAGGGACACTGGGCTCGCAAGGTATTCGGGGTAAATTACCGCTATTTCAACATTCCGCGCCGCATCCTCGCCCTCGACTCCGTGCGTGAGATGTTGTGGCGCTCGAGATCGGATATGCCCTACCGGCTGGCCGTTGCTTCGGGGGGGCCAAATCTCGTCCCGACTGCGCATGGCGTTTCAGAGATGAGGATGCTGCTCCATCACCTCAACGGATCTTTCGCTCAGAGTGGAGTTCCGCTGGTGGATGCAGCCGTCGGCTCGGCCTTTCCGCTCGAGCGGAAGCCCTATGGCTTTGAAAGTCCGAAAGACGCGGCCTTCTATCGCAAGGCGCTGTCATATGTGTCATGCGTCACTGTCCGCGAGCGGGTTGCACAGGCGGTATGCGCGGATCTTGGGGTCAAAGCGGCCTTGATCCCATGTGCCGCAATCGGCGCCGGCAGATATTTCGAGGCTGCCGGCGGTTCTCGAAATGTCGATGGACACATCGTACTCAACTTCCAGGCCCGCGGGGCCAATACCGATTGGGGCCAAGGCGTCGATGCACGCGCATGGCGTCGGACCGTTCGTGGATTCATCGACGCAGTGAGCCCGCGCCATCGAATCCGTCTGCTTGCCCATAGCCCTTACGAAGTGCGACTGGCAGCCGAGATCGCACCCGAGCTACCGTGCGACAAGCCGGGTGACATCGCCGAATACGCCAAGGCAATTCGGAGTGCTAAAGTTGGATTCGTCAGTCGCATCCATGCGGCCGTGGCACTGTCTGGTATTGGCGTTCCTTCGGTGGTAGTCGGCACGGATACGCGCCTGCTCACGGCCGGGACGATTGGCCTGCCGATTTACCCGGTGGGAGAGACAACCACCGCCCTCTTGGTCGACGCCGTAGAAAATCTGGTCGCTGACCGCGAGCGCCAACGCGAGCGGCTTCTCTCCCTGCGAGAGGAGACACTAGGGATTTATGCTGAGTGTTTTCGAAAGCACGCCAAATGAGCACATCTTCTATGATCCTCGACGTCGCGGGTCGCAAGATTGGACCCAATTATCCGTGCTACGTCATTGCGGAAGGCTGCGATAATCACATGGGCGACCTGGGCGTTGCTCGCGAAATGTCGCGCCAAGCAAAGCTGGCGGGCGCCGATGCCATAAAATTCCAGCATCATCTTCCCGATGAGGAGATGCTGCCGGACGCGCCCATGTCAGACAATTTTCGTGAACCACTGTACGAGTTTCTGAAGAAACACGCGTTGACGCTCGACGATCATCGCGAGCTCAAGAGCTACTGCGCAGGGATCGGCATACAGTATCTGTGCACGCCTTTCAGTTGGGCCGCTGCGCGCGAGCTGGAGACGCTCGGCGTTGCCGCCTACAAGATCGGTTCTGGCGAAATGACGGACATCCCAACGCTGGTGCGTATTGCCGGGTTCGGTAAGCCGATGATCATCTCGACCGGGATGGCGACTTGGGAAGAGATCGACCGGACCTACGAGGCATTGGCTTCCAGATGCGTGCGCTTTTCGCTGATGAATTGCGTCAGCGAGTATCCCCCGGCTTACGAGGACATCAATCTCAAGGTAATTCAACAGATGGCCGCCCGCTACCCCGCGGCCGTGATTGGGCACTCGGATCACGCGCCGGATCTTTATACCTCGTTTGCCGCGGTCACCCTCGGCGCGCACCTTATCGAGAAGCACGTCATTCTCGACAAGCGTCAACCGGGCCCCGACCAGTCTGTCTCGATTGACTTCCGCGATCTGGCAAATCTCGTCGATGGGATCCGGCGCATCGAGGCGGCGCTTGGCGACAGTAAGATCGTGCACGATCGCGAGCGCCAGATAAGAACGTGGGCATTCCGGAGCATCGTCAGCACATGCAAGATTTCGAAGGGTGAAGTGATCAGCCAGGATAAGATTTGGTCCAAGCGTCCAGGGACGGGTATCCCCGCCCATCTCATGGATGAGGTCATCGACTGCACTGCCAAGTCAGACATTCCGGCGAACGCCTTGATGTCCTGGGATCAGCTCGAGAAGAAATAGCCGCGCACCGTCAGTGACGATGGCACGAGGATCCTCCGCTTGAAGCTTTTGTTCATCACGGGTTCCCGTGGGGAATGGGGCTACATTCGTCCCATCCTTCGACGGTGCCAGGTGCGCGGCATCGACTATGAGATCTGCGCCACCAACATGGTATTGTTGCCCGGTTACGGCTCGCTCATCGACGAAATACGTCGCGAGGGGTTCAAGGTGACCGACGAGATTTTCATGTCGCTCGAGGGGCACAACCACTTTACGATGGTGAAATCACTTGGTTTGTTCTTGACTTCGTTCGTCGATGTAATCCACCGGGTTAAGCCGAGCTGGATCATCTTGGCCGGAGATCGCGGTGAGCAACTCATGGCCGCCATCGCTGCCGCGTACACATACACGCCCGTCACTCATATTCAGGCGGGCGAGAAGTCCGGCAACATCGACGGCGTGACGCGCCACAGCATTGGCAAGTTCGTGCATCTTCATTTTGCAGCCAATCGAGATGCAGCCGACCGCCTCCTTCAATTGGGCGAAGAACCATTCCGCGTACATCTCGTCGGCGCTCCGCAACTCGATGAGCTGGTAGAGAATGACGTCGCTACACGCGATGAGCTGGAAGCCCGTCATTTGCTGGCGAATGACGCGAAGTTCCTTCTCGTGGTTCAGCATCCAGTCACTGAGGAGATGCACCAGGCCCGCCGCCAGGTCGAAGAATTGGCTCACGCGCTCCTTCGATTCGAAATGCAGAAGATATGGGTGCTGCCCAACAATGATGCCGGTTCGTCGATGGTGCGCCAGACGCTCACTCAGCTGCGCACGAGTGACATCCTGCTTTTCGAGAATGTGACGCGCCGGGACTATCTCGGTTTCATGAAGCACTGCGCCGCGATGGTCGGGAACTCGAGTTCGGGACTGCTCGAAGCACCGACGTTCGGCACTCCCGCGGTGAACCTGGGGCGCCGGCAGGCTGATCGCGTCCGTGGAACGAACGTCATTGACGCACCGTTTGTGCGTGACGCGATCGCGTCGGCCATCGAGCAATCGCTTTCACTACAATTCAGGAACCAATTGAGTGACTGCGTGAACCCCTACGGCGATGGCCGCTCGTCGGAGCGCATCCTCGATATCCTCATGAAGACTCCTGTCGACGACCGTTTGCTCATCAAGAAATTGACCGTCTAAATCTGGCCATGTGAGAAGCTACGCGATGGGTGGCGAGTTAGAGAAATACACGCTTCCTCTGGGAAGCACGGTTCTTGAGGCCATCGAGGCCATAAAGAACAACCGCAGCCGCTGCGTCGTCGTTATGCAGTCAGATCGCGTTGTGGGCGTTCTGAGCGAGGGCGACATCATGGCGGCTCTGCTACGTGATACCGACGTCCACGCACCCGTAGCGGACCATGTACATCGAAATTTCAAATGGCTGCCCACCCGGGATATGCAGAAAGCACTCGATCTAATCCGCCGGTTCGGCGTGACTCTTGTGCCGATTGTGGACAACGATCTCCATCTTACCGGCGTGATCACCCTGGGAGAGGTTTTGAGCACGCTCGTTGCGCCAGGCAAGAGCCATGACTAGCGATGTCATCGTCGTTGTGCCCGCGCGCGGCGGCTCGAAGCGAGTCCACCACAAGAACATTCGCGATCTGAGCGGCAAGCCGCTGCTTGCCTATACCATCCTCGCAGCGCAGGAAGCGGGCCTTGGTGAATGGACCATGGTTTCTACTGATCACCCGGACATCGCCGCCGTGGCCCGGCAATTGAACGCGGAAGTGATCGATCGGCCGCCTCAGTACGCCAGCGACACGGCATCGACTGAATCCGTTATCCTGCATGCACTCCGCCAAGCGGAAGCCCGCGGCTGGCGCCCCACCTGGGTTGTGACACTGCCGCCTACAAATCCCCTCCGGCGTGCCTCGACAATTGCGCGGTTCGTCATGGAATCTCGCAACACATCGGCTGATTGCGTGTTTTCGCTGACGGAGAACAGAGGCGACTTCTGGCGCCGCACCGCCGGCGGGCAATTCTCGCGCTTGCTACCCGATGCGCCGCGACGTCAACAGGACCGCGAACCGCTATACGAGGAGAACAGTGCAGTATACGTGACGCGGGCTGAGGCCTTGCGCACGACAGAATCCATTCTTGGATCTACGCAACACGGTATAATCATCGACCCGATTGAAGGCTTCGACATCAATTCGGAATTGGACTTCGTACTTGCCGAAGCCCTGTTAGAGGCATCGGCCAGATCCACATTTTGACAACGATAAGCCGCTTTCCGGAGCTGTTCCTTGATAAGGGCTATTCATGACGTTCGATTTATATTTTATGAAGAACGCGCTACGCCGAACCGGGCTGTACGCTCCACTTTATCGCGCAGTGGCAACGGTAAGGGGAAGGAAGCCCGAGGATGCGGCTTCTCTTGAAAGCAGCCGCATTGATCTTGCGCGTGTGTGCGCAGATCTCCACGCCAGGGCGGACAACGCCCCGTTACGCGCTCTGGTCTGCGGATGGACCACATTCTCAGGTGCGGCCATGCAGATACCTATAATTGCGGCATTCATCTGCGCCGGCTATCGCCCGACTGTGCTGCTTCCCTCGCGTGCGGACCGCACCGCGATCGAACTTTTCACCTTGGTAGGAGTAAAGGAGTTTGCGTATTGGAGCGAGTTGCCGGCTTCAGATCACATCCTCTCAAGAAGTCATTTGTCGGCCATCACGACGACTGCTGCAGCGCTGGCGATCAAGCGCGATGGGGTGCGTCTCGGTCGCTATGCGCTCTCGACCATGATGCGAAATCTGCGGCGCGGACGCTTTGACTTCTCGGATTCCACCGACCGCCGGCTTCTGTGGAGCTGGCTTCGTCGCAGCGAGGACGCTGCGGGATTTGCCGATGTCCTAATCGAGCGCTTGAAGCCTGACGCGCTCCTGTTGAATGACCAAGGTTACATTCCACTTGGTCCATTGTTCGATCGTTGCGTCGGAGCTGACATCCCAGCGTACACGTGGAACGCCGCTCATCGTGACGGTGCCGTGATTCTAAAGCGATACGGCAGAGACAATATTGATGCGCACCCGGCATCCCTATCGAGGGAAGCTTGGAACGAAGCTCTGGCCCAACCGTGGACAGATGCAGATTGGCAGGTCCTCAAGGACGAGATCGAAGGCTGCTACCGATCTGGGCAGTGGTACGGCGAGGTGGGAACTCAGTTCAACAAGACGTTTCCTGACCGGGCGACGCTCTGTGCCCGCCTCGGGTTGGAGGCCGGTCGGCCTACCGTTCTCGTGTTTCCGCATATCTTCTGGGACGGCACGTTCTTTTGGGGGCGCGACGTGTTTGACGACTATGAAGCGTTCTTCACAGAAACGATGAAAGTCGCCTACCGCACCCCGAATGTGAATTGGATCGTTAAGGTTCACCCCGCCAACCTCGTTAAGAACAAGCGGGATGGAGTCACCGGACGGCTGGGAGAACTGCGCGTTCTGGATAGTCTTGGGCCCAAGCCGCCACATATTCACGTGATCGACGCATCGAGCGACATCTCGACACTGTCACTCTTCGAAGTCGGAGACGTGTGCGTCACTGTGCGGGGCACAGTGGGTCTCGAAGCGGCATGTTTCGGTTTGACGACCATTACGGCGGGCACTGGCCGCTACGACCATCTTGGGTTCACGATCGATCCCGAGACGCCCCGGGAATTCCTGGATACGATAGCCCAGGCACACAAAATTCCACGACGCACGCCTGACCTGATCGAGCGCGCGCGCCGGTACGCCTACGGGATATTGCTTGAGCGTCCTACTCACTTTGAGTGCATTCGTTTCAACTTCGCTCAGGACAGCGTCGCGACCACAAGGATCGAAATTGATCCCTCATCCCAGCTTAGCGAATCCAGGGAAGTCATCGCCATGATGAACTACATAAATTCCGAAAAGGAAGATTTCCTTGTCCGGCATCCTCCCGAAAAAATGTCATCGAGGATGTAGTGGTATTCACCGGAGGTAGAGCGAAGGATGCCAAGACGTAGACATGACCGCGCAGAAGACGCCGTCGCAACGGCCGCGCAATCCTTCTGATGCCGCAGCGACTGCCGACGGTAAACCCTCTAGAAGGGATGCTTCGCTCATCTTTGAGTGGCCTGCCGAGTGGCGATCCTGGTGTCCCGGCTTCAACAATCGGAAAGAAGTGCGCGCATTTGAAACGAGCGGCGCCAAATTCCAACCTCGACATGTGGTTCCAGTAATGAGGTTCGCAGGATGACGACCCATAGGAATCCCGATCCTCGTCCGCTCGAATGGAATAAGGAGAATCTAGCTCGTTTCTGGGAGTATCACGCCCAGTTTCCCACCCGGTATTTCAGTTACCAATCCGGCGCCGCGGTTGTGGCCGCCGCCAAGAGGCACCTGGCGCCCGGCTCCAATGTTGTGGACTATGGGAGCGGTCCTGGGCACCTTATTCCACATCTGCTCTCTGCCGGATACACGGCAATGGCGGCCGATTTTTCGCCTCACGTAACGGGAGATACGGATACTAGATTTGCACATCATCCGAAATTCCGCGGTGTCAAAACATTTGAGGCGCTTCTGTCAAGCGCCCAAAAATTTGATGCCGTTTTCATGCTCGAGGTGGTCGAGCACCTTGAGGATGAGTATCTGCAAGAGGCACTGCTAAATGCCAGTAAGCTCGTCAAGAAGGGAGCGTATCTGATTATCACCACGCCAAACAACGAGCGCCTCGAGGACAGCATAATCTACTGCCCCGTATCGAACGTCACATTTCACAGATGGCAGCACGTGCGGAACTGGACTGCGTCGAGTCTGTCAGCTGCAGTAACGCCATTCGGCTTTGAGGTAAGATCGGTAACAGCACGTAACTTCCCTACGGAAAATGACCACCGCTCGGGGGCCTTCCGCTCGAAGATGCACAGGCTCGCCGAGTATCTTCGCCAAGGACGCACGCTGTTTCTTATCGCGCGGAAGATATAGCGCAACGCATGCAGATCGCGCGCCGGAGGTGCTGGCCTCTCTGCTCGGCTATTTACTACCGTTGCCGTCTGAGTAGAGGGGGCTGGGGCAACTTGAGCAAAGGCGTCGCTCGACGAGATTTGGCTATGTTCGCTCCCACGCAAATCATTTGCATTGTGGAACCAGAACCATCTTCCTGAGTGCGAGGATGTGTTGAGCTCACGTCTCCTGCAAGTCCTCCACCTCGCACAATCGGACAGCGAGGGGGGGGCCAGCAAGGCTGCTTACCGGCTTCATCGCGCACTGTGTGCAGCCGGCGTCTCATCCATATTTCACGCCGGCCGCAAGCTTACGGACGATGCGACGGTTGCGACGGCGCGCTGGGCCGGGCTCACCTTGCACGCTACAACAGCCGCCGCTTACCTGAATGCGGCAACATTGAAGTTTTATCCTCACAGGTCAAATTCGGAGCTGTTTTCGCCTGCGAGGATATCGTACGGGCACATCGATCGGGAGGCGGTCTTTTCCGCGGATGTCGTTTGTCTCCATTGGATCGCCGGCGCCTTTCTCAGACCGTCCCAGCTCGCAGCAATCTCTAAGCCCATAGTGTGGCGTCTATCTGACCTTTGGCCATTTACCGGAGGATGCCACTACCCCGGCGGCTGCACCCGGTTTGACACAGGCTGTGGCAACTGCCCCATTCTTGGCAGTCGGTCGGACCGTGATCTTTCCTGGCGCGACTTTCGGGCGCGCCAGCGCGCCTATCGCGACCTTGACATTACCATTGCTGCTCCGAGCGCTTGGATTGCCGAGCATGCCAGACGATCATCTTTGTTCGGCGATCGGCGGATAGAGTGCATCCCAACCGGGGTCGATCTCTCCGTGTTCCGTCCGCGTGATCGATTGGGGGTGCGGCAGGAACTTGGATTGCCCGCGAACGCACGCATCATACTCTTCGGTGCATTGCGGGCCACTGAGGATCGCCGCAAGGGCTATCTCCAATTGGAGCAGTCGATCGCGAGATTCCGGGCGACGGGCGACCGGACCAACGTACATCTCGTCGTATTTGGCGGCGAGAGCAATGACGATAATACGGGGCACGCAGGCTTCCCGACGCATCATCTTGGCAAAGTGAACGACGAAGCAACACTGGCAAAAATATACGCGGCGGCAGATGTATTCGTTGCGCCCTTCCTGGAGGACAATCTGCCGAACGTCGTCATCGAGGCAACTGCATGCGGCACTCCAGTCGCGGCGTTTGCTGCCGGAGGGATCCCGGACGTGGTCCGGCATCAGGTCAACGGCTATCTTGCGCGAACTGGCGACATTGAACAGCTGGCGCGTGGAATCGAATGGGTCCTGTCCGCTGGACCGCAACAGACCGAGCTCCGCTCGGCCGCACGTCGGCTCGCCGAGCAGCGCTTCAGCCTTGGGCGTTGCGCCGAGGCTTACCGCTCGCTCTTCGAAGAGCTCTCCCATCGCCGGCCGCTGTGACGTGACCAGGGTGGCGGGATGGTCTGATCCAACTCCGCCCAAGTGCAAGTTCGGGCGCGAACCTGTCGGACGAACGCTGCACACGAAGGACATATACCGATGAAGCCGAACATTTCCGCGCATGGATCGGCGCTGCCCGTTCTGACCGTTGCCAAGATTGGTCGGCCGCGACACCCGGGGCGGGCGCGTCGTTGCCTTTCGATTGCCAGCCGAATGCTGCCGAGTGCTGTAAGCAGCATTCTCGAGCGCACGGGTATGCAACTCGAGAAAATTGCCAACACGCTGCGCTTCGAGCGCTTCTGGAAAGAACGCGTGTATGCCGATCCGCGCACGTTCATCGTCCCCACATTCAACAAAACCACCGGCAAGCGTCCGATCTGGAACGCTGCCTTGAATTGGCTGCAGTCCGAAGGCGCGCCCGGCGTCGTCATAGAGCTCGGGACGAACAACGGCGGATGGCTGAAATACTTTGCCGATCGCCTGCCACCCACGTTTAAGCTCGTAGGCTTTGACTGCTTTGAGGGTCTGCCCGAGGCCTGGGACGGGCTTCCCGCAGGATCGATCAAGGGATTTGGCGCTCCCGTAGAGCTCTGGGCAGACGACCCGGCGGCACGAGACCGCGTCATTGCTGATGCGGCACGCGGCATCTCCTTCCCTCCGCCCCCGCAGTCGAACGTGAGCATCGAGTCGGGATTGTTCAGCGAATCCCTTACGCGCTATCTGAGTCAAGGTTGGCCCCAAGATCTCAGGCTGGTGCATTTCGACGCCGATCTATACATCTCGACGCGGCCGATGCTCGATGCACTTTGCGGGCCACTGAAGCACCGCTATCTCATGCTCTTTGACGAGTTTTACTCCGTCAACCACGAGTTCCGTGCCTGGAACGAGTTCGTGGCGCTCTACCGGCCGAGGGATTGGCGGGTTGTCGCGGCGAGCGAGGACGGTTCGCAGGTGCTGATCGAGGTCAATAGCAAGGCACGCCTCGCTTGATCAAAGGGACGACGAGATGACCGACAAGATAGCCCTCATCACTGGCGCCACTGGTCAGGACGGAGCCTACCTTTCCCAGTTCCTGCTGACGAAGGGCTACGAAGTGCACGGGCTGAAGCGCCGGTCGTCGTCGTTCAATACGGCTCGCGTCGACCATCTCTACAAGGATCCTCACGAGGGGAACGTCAAGTTCCGACTGCACTACGGGGATCTAACGGACGCGACGAACCTGATCCGCATTCTGCAAGAGGTGCGCCCGACAGAGATCTACAATCTCGCCGCCCAAAGCCACGTTCACGTGAGCTTTGAAACCCCTGAGTACACCGCCAACGCCGATGGTCTCGGTACACTGCGCCTACTCGAGGCAATCCGCATCCTGCGGCTCGAGAAGAGAACACGTTTCTACCAGGCATCGACGTCCGAGCTCTATGGAAAGGTCCAAGAAATACCGCAGCGTGAGACGACGCCCTTCTATCCGAGGAGCCCCTATGCCGCCGCCAAGCTCTATGCCTATTGGATCACCGTGAACTACCGCGAGGCCTACGGAATGCATGCCTCGAACGGGATCCTCTTCAATCATGAGAGTCCGATACGTGGTGAGACGTTCGTCACGCGCAAGATCACAAGGGCCGTAGCCGCGATCCATCACGGGCTTCAGGATCGCCTTTATCTCGGCAATCTCGATGCTAAGCGCGATTGGGGCCACGCCCGCGACTACGTTGAGGCCATGTGGCTCATGCTTCAGCAGTCCGAGCCGGACGATTTCGTCATCGCGACCGGTGAGGCGCATTCGGTGCGCGAGTTTGTCGAACTTGCCTTTGCGAGAATTGGCGTGCGAATTGAGTGGCGCGGAGCCGGCATCGACGAGCAGGGGCTTGATCTGGCCACTGGCAACGTCGTTGTGTCGGTTGATCCGCGTTATTTTCGACCGACCGAGGTTGATTTGCTGTTGGGTGATCCTCGCAAGGCGTCGGACGTTCTGGGATGGCGACACAGCACTGGGTTCGAGGCGTTGGTGACGGACATGGTCGAGGCGGATCTCGTCAATGTGACCAAAGACACGGCGCGGCATGAGCACGGGTAAGCCGCTTTTCAGTCTTCGCGATCGGCGCATTTGGATCGCGGGGCACCAGGGAATGGTCGGATCGGCCATTATGCGTCGTCTCTCGACCGAACCCTGCAATCTTCTGACCGTGGATCGCCGTGAGCTCGACCTCCGGCGCCAGGCCGCCGTCGAGAACTGGATCAATAACGTTCGCCCTGACGTCATTGTCATTGCCGCGGCGCGCGTCGGCGGCATTCACGCAAACAGCACGGCACCGGCCGATTTCATCTACGACAATCTGGCGATGCAGATGAACATCATTCATGCAGCCGCCGAGTTGGGTGTCGCCAAACTCATGCTTCTTGGATCGTCGTGCATCTACCCGGTCCATGCCGCGCAGCCGATGTCGGAAGATGCTTTGTTGACGGGGCCTCTTGAACCGACCAACCGTTGGTATGCCATTGCAAAGATAGCCGGCATGATGCAATGCCAGGCCTATCGCGAACAACGCGGTTGCGACTTCATCACAGCCATGCCAACCAACCTCTATGGTCCCAGCGACAACTTCGACCTTCTGACCTCCCACGTACTCCCTGCATTTATTCGCCGCTTTCACGACGCAGTCGTGGCCGCCAAGAGAGAGGTCACCGTTTGGGGCACGGGCTCCCCGCGCCGTGAATTCCTCCATGTCGACGACTGCGCCGACGCGATAGTGTTTCTCCTTGAGAACTATTCAGATCCCAAGACTGTGAACGTCGGCGTCGGGGAGGACGTGACCATCGAGGAGCTGGCGCGCATCGTCGCCGGTGTCGTGGGCTATAGGGGCGAGATCCTCTTCGATAGGAGCTATCCCGACGGCGCTCCCCGCAAGCTGCTCGATGTAAGCCGCATGCGTGATCTGGGCTGGAGCGCGAGAACCGGGCTCGAGGAAGGCATCGCCGCCACGTACGCCTGGTTCTGTCGTCGCCTGGAGCGGGGAGAGAGCGTCCGGGGCATCCCGGCGGCCAGTCCGCGAGGCGCCGTATGACGCGCCCCGCAGTGACCGTTGTGACGGTCACGTACAACGCAGCAAAGACGATTGCCCGCACGATCGACAGCGTGCTCGCCCAAACATACGACAACGTCGAATATCTTGTCATAGACGGCGGCTCGACGGACGAAACGCTCGACATCCTGAAAAGCTACGGCACACGCGTAAGTTGGCTTAGCGAGCCCGATCGTGGCATCTACGACGCCATGAACAAAGGTATCGGCCGTGCTAAGGGCGAGTGGATACATCTACTGAACGGGGATGACTGGTACGTAGCCCCCGATGTGCTGGAGAAGGCGGTGCCTCACCTGGATCCTACGCGGACCACATATTTCGACATGATTAGGGTTGGGGCGGACGGCTCGACCGTGCTTCAAAACCGCAACGTTCGACCGTGGATGCTCTTCGTATCAGCGTTTCTGCCGCATCCGGCACTCATAGTCGCGCGGAGCCAGTACGACGCGGTCGGCTTGTACGATCTGAGGTACAAGATCGCGGCCGATCACGACGTGATCCTGCGCCTCGTCCGGAAGTTTCCGCCTAAGCACGTGCCGTTCGTGCTGACCAACATGGATCAGACGGGAATGTCCGCTCGGTTGCTCTCGACGTCGCTCGAAGAGTTTACCGTAGTCACCAAACGCAACGGATTGCCCGGCCCGCTCGCCGACGGCCTGCGCAATCTCAAGAGGATTTGGTGGGGGATAGGCACGAATGTATGACCCGAACAGCCTTGCTATCCGTGGCAGCGTGAGTTCCCGCCTGCTCTCAGGACCAAAGGGGACTTCGGCGTCCGCAATTGATCTTGGTTGCGGAGGCGGTTTGCTTCTCTCGCGTCTGCGCGAACTAGGTTTTGGCTCCCTGGCGGGAGTGGGCTGGAGCATTTCAGTGCCAGAGCGTGCACTCGCCCTGCAAGGAGTCGATCTGTCAGCCCCTGGATGGGCCGATCGCCTGGAAGGACGTACCTTCGATTGGGTCGTCGCGACCGAGGTGCTCGAGCATCTAGTCAATCCCTATCAGTTCTTGGTCGAAGCACGGAGGCTCGTAGCGCCATCGGGCTGCTTGCTTCTCACGTTTCCAAACGTCCACAGTCTCCGCAGCATAGTTGGCTACGCCGTGGCCGGTCGCTTCAGCGGCTTCTTTGGGCCCAATTGGAATGACAATCACCCGCTCTTCGACCAGCACATTTTTATTCCGAACATACATCTCGTTCGCTACTTTCTAAAGTTGAACTGCCTCGAGATCGTGTCGGTCGACCATCTCCACGGCAGGGGACAACTGTTCGGGCAGACGACAATGGTGCAAGCGAAAGTCTCGCCTTGAATCCGGCGTTGCAACCGCTTCCCGTCCTTCACGTTATGCGCACCTACGGCGCCCATGGCGGGGAGAACCAATTGGCTCAATATTTTACTGCCGAGCCGCGAGGCGAGTTCGCGGAACACTTCGCGTTCGTCTACAAGGATGCGCAATGCGCGCGTTTGTTTCAGAGCCGCGGCTCCCGAGTGACCCAGCATGACCTTTGGCCGTGGACGCGCAATCCTGCGAGCAGCGCCTGGCGCGAAGTTTTGGCACTCTTGCCGATACTCCCGTTCCTGCAATGGCGTCTTTCTCGGCTCATACGCGCGACACGAGCGCGTGTTTGTGTCGTCCACGGCGTCCAGGCCGCCTTGGTGGCATGGCCAATAGCAGTGCTGATGCGGAGGCGCATTGGGTTCTTGTACGTTCATCGCATTACGAAGGCGACGGGCACCAGCCGCCTGGCCAGAATTCTCTATCGTCCTTACAGGCTGCTCGGGGGCGTATCGCAATCCGTGACGCGGTCGCTTGCTCGAATAGCATCGGAAGAGCGGCTGATCAGCCTCGACAACGGCATTGATTGGCGGTCTGTGGAAATTCGGAGCCGTGAGATGTCCCGGTGCAGCGGAGTGACGGATGGGAACGCGGCGGTCGGCCCGCACGCGGGCCCGATCATCATCTCTGTGGGACGGCTCCTTCCGCACAAGCGACAGGCAATTCTCATCGAGGCAATCGCGCACCTCGGCCCCTCTTTTGACAGCGCAACGCTGTGGATCGTCGGCAGCGGGGCTAGCCGCAATGCGCTCGAGCAAGAACGCCAACGCCTCGGCGTACGGGAACGTGTCGTCTTCTGGGGTCATCGCGCGGACGTCCCGGCGCTTCTTGCCCAGGCGACGATTTTTGCCAATGCGTCGTCGTGGGAGGGTATGAGCAACGCCGTCCTGGAAGCGATGGCGCTTGGATTGCCGTCGGTCGTTGCGGACGCACCGGGCGTTAGCGAGTGTCACGTGAACGGGGAGACGGGCCTGATCGTTTCGGGAGCGAGCGACCAGGAGCTGACTGAGCAATTCTCGAAGGCATTGCAGACGCTGCTGGCGGACCCCGCTCTGCAGCGGCGTCTCGGCGACAGCGCGCGCGCGCGCGCGAGAGAGCGCTATTCAATGGAGGCCAATCGCCAGCGGTTCCTCGACGCCTACCGGCGGATCGCCGTGGGGTCGGCGTAAGCATGTGTGGGCTCTTTGGCGCCTTTGGTCCGGCCGTCGCGGCCCTCAGCCCGAGGCGTTGCGCTGCCGCGGTCGACGCCATCGCGCACCGGGGCCCGGACGCAAATGGAATCTGGCGCGACTCCAACATCGTGCTCGGGCACACGCGTCTGTCGATCCTCGATCTCGATCCGCGTGCCGGCCAGCCGATGCGCCGCGGGCCCTTGCACTTCGTATTCAACGGTGAGATCTATAACTTTCGCGCGCTCCGCCGAGAGTTGGAGCAAGGCGGCGAGGAGTTCAAAACTACATCCGACACCGAGGTCCTGCTCGCAGGCCTGCACCGGAACGGAACGAAATTCCTCGAGCGCGTCGAAGGCATGTTCGCATTCGGCCTTTGGGACAGGCGCGATGGATCTCTGACGCTGGCGCGCGATCGATTTGGCGAAAAGCCCCTCTTCTTCTCGGTTACACCGAATCTGGTTCTGTTTGCTTCGGAGATCGAGGCCATCGAGGCGCTGGCACCGAAGCTGATGGAGGAGGACGCTGGTGCGATTGGCCTCTACGTTCGCTTCTCGTATGTGCCGGCTCCACTCGCACCGTTGGCCGGCATGGAGCAAATGGTGCCCGGGACCTGGCGGCGCTTCGGTCTGAGCGCGACCGCAGACGTTGGTCGTTACTACGACGCACCCAGGCTTCAGATCTCTTCGATGCCGTACTCCGAAGCAGTCTCGCAGGCGCGCGCGAGGCTTACCGACTGCGTCTCGCAGCGCATTTCCACGGCTGACGTACCCGTCGCAACTCTGCTCTCTGGCGGCTTGGATAGTTCGATTGTGACCGTCCTCGCCGCGAGAACCTATGATCGCCCGGTCCGCGCCTACTCGCTTTCATTTCCGGATGATGCCGCGTTTGACGAAGCCGTCTATGCGCGCGCCGTCACGGCCCGCCTCACCAACGTCGAGCATCGCGTCGTCGAAGCGCGAGTTGGCGACCTCCTGCGCTTTGCCGATGCCACGCTCGACCGCTTAAGCGAGCCGCTCGCCGATGCCTCCCTCATTCCAACGGCCTACCTCATGTCGCGTATCGAGGAAAAGGTTGTCCTCGGCGGGGACGGAGCGGACGAGGTGTTCGCCGGCTACGGCGTTTATCCCTCGATGCTCTTGAGCGCCCGCCTGCCGCGATGGCTGAAAACCGTGTTGCGGACAATTCCCGCCGTCAAGAATCCTGCTGCTGTCCGCAATCCGCTACTGCGATCGGCGGCTCTGTTCCACGCCAACCTGCGCGCCGATCCGGTCGCCGAATACCTGAGCTGGCGCACCTATGCGACCGCAAGCACGCTGAACCGCCTCGGCCTCGATACGAGCGGCGAGAGTCGCGTCATCGGCCTCCTTTCCACAGCGGCAACGGGACACCTTCGCGATGTGCAAGAGGTCGACATCGCATTCAATCTTCCCAACGACATGCTGAGAAAGGTCGATATCGCCAGCATGATGTTCAGCAAGGAGGTCAGGCTTCCCTATCTCGACAGCTCGCTCGTGAAATTTGCGTTGGGCCTGCCGGACTCGTTCCGCATCAAGGGGCACACCCGTAAGCGGATCCTTCGCGACGCGTTCGCTTTGGATTTGCCGCCCGAAATCCTGAGCAGGCGTAAGATGGGGTTCCTGATGCCGATCCGCTCCTGGTTCCGATCCGGCCTCCTGCGCGACCGCTTCGAAGCGCTGGCGGCGTCTCAAACGCGCTTCGATTCCAAGGTGCTGAGAGGGCTCTTGGCCGAGCACGAGAGCGGAGAGCACGATCATTCGGTTCTCTTGTGGTCGCTGCTGGTGTATTTGCGGTGGCGTGAAGCCCGCGCATCGAGACGGCTCGTCGCGGACTGAAGATCGGTCCATGAAAATTGCAGATCACATACCGTGGTGGACCAAGATCGGCGTCAAGCTGTTCTTGTCGCGACTGCCCCTTCCCTATGAGATGTGGAGCAGCATCGGCATTTTCCGTCACGGCGACATGGCGGATCCTTCGCGCGCGATCAAGGTCTTCACTGAGCACCTTGCGCGGGCGCGCTCGGTGAGGCCGATCCCAAACGGGTTCACGATGCTTGAGCTCGGACCAGGCGACTCAGTCCTATCAGCAGCCGTTGCGCGCAGTTGCGGTGCAAGTGCAAGCTGGCTGGTCGATGCCGGCAGCTTCGCCGACCGAAACCCCGACCTCTTGTATGCGCTTGATCAAGCATTGCCTATGTCCGGATTGCGGTCGCTCGATATTCCCGAGGGTGCGGACTTCGAAGCCATCCTTGCTTACTTGAACGCGCACTACTTGATCTCGGGACTGCAGTCGCTGTCGGCCATTCCTTCCGCGGCAGTCGATCTCATCTGGAGCTCAGTCGTGCTCGAGCATGTCCTGGCTGATGAGTTCGACGCCGTTGTCCGCGAGTTCCACCGCATCCTTTCGCCACAAGGCGTAATGTCCCATGCGATTGATCTGCGCGATCACCTCGGCGGCAGCCTCAACAATCTTCGCTTCTCCAAGGAGCGCTGGGAGAGCGCATCGTGGCGCGAGGCAGGATTCTATACCAACCGAATGAGCCAGGCTGAGATTCTGGAATCCTTCGAGCGCGGCGGCTTTATCGTCAAGAGCCTCACGGACGACTTGTGGCCTGCCCCGCCGCTGGCGCGGGAAAAAATGCACGAGAGCTTTCGTCGCAGGACCGACGAGGAGCTGCGCGTCGCTGGCTTCGACATCGTGCTTGTGAAAAGTGCATGAGCGGGCGTTTGCGTCTGATGTTGTGGCATTGGGGACGCCGCGGCGGCGGGCCTCGCTACACGATGGAGCTCGCGCGCGTCCTGGCTGCACGCTCCGATACTGAGGTGCATCTTTCCCTTTCCCGCCAATCCGACTTTTTTGCGCAGACCGATGGCTTGCGCCTGCCGAGTCTGCATGTTGACACCTACAAGGACATGACGGGTTTCGTCCTAGGCACGGCGAGGGTCCCGCTCCTTGCGCGCCGCCTGTTTTCCTATATCCGCCAGTCCCGCATCGACGTCGTCTACAACACCATGGACTTCCTCTGGGGATCGGCGATTGCTCCCGGGATACGACGCACAGGTGCCCTCTACATGCTAGCCGTGCACGATGCCGAACGCCATCCGGGCGAGGATGGTCCGATGCGCCGGTGGCTTCTTGCGCGCGACATCGGCGCAGCTGACGGCATCATAACGATGACCGAAGCTGTCCGCCGACGCTTTCTCGAGCTTCAGAGCTTTCCGAATGAGAGAACCTGGACAGCGCCGCTCGGCGTCTTTATCGACAAGCCGAACGCGGCAGTTCGCCATTTGCCGTCCGATAGACCAGTCCGCCTCCTCTTTTTTGGCCGCATCCTGCCTTACAAGGGTCTCGACATTCTTCTGAGCGCGATGCCGCTCATTCGCGCCCGCCGGCCGGATGTCGAGCTGGAGATTTGGGCATCCGGCGACATTGCACCCTATGAAGCGGCGATCAGGAGCACCGAAGGTGTTCGCCTGCAGCACGGCTGGATCTCGGAGGATGACATACCCGAAATTTTCAGCCGAACCGACGTCTGCGTGCTCCCCTATCGCGAGGCGAGCCAGTCTGCCGTCGTGGCGACCGCCCTGGCATCCGGCCTGCCCATCGTGACGACACCTCTTGCCGGCCTCGTCGAGCAGATTGGCGGCGGCGAGGTCGGCAGGATTGCCGAGGGCCTGAGCGCCGAACAGTTTGCGAGCGCGGTGCTTGATCTGGTGATCGATCCCACGGCCTATGCGGATCTTTCGGCGCGAGCCATAGAGTGGAGCGCTGACACGCTCGATTGGAGCGGGATCGGCGCCAAAGTGCGCCGCGCGGCAGGCGACTTGCTCTTGCTCGGTCCCAGGAAGGTGCCATGAGCAAGTCGGCGCTCATCTTCGGTGTATCTGGACAGGACGGCGGGCTGCTTGCGCGCCAGCTGCTGGCGGATGGATATCGTGTGGCTGGCGCTTCACGAGATGCAGCCCTAAACGACTTCCGCAATCTCGTGCGGCTCGGCATCCGCTCGAAGGTCACGACGTATTCCGCCAATCCAACCGAATTTCGCAGCGTGTTTCAGGTGATCGAGAGATCGCAGCCGGACGAAATCTACAACCTGAGCGGACAGAGTTCTGTTGCTCTGTCCTTTGATCAGCCAGTCGAAACCGTCGAAAGCATCGTGGTGGCCACTATCAATATTATGGAGTCTATCCGCATCCTGAAGGCCCCTATCCGGTACTACAATGCGGCCTCGAGCGAGTGCTTCGGCGATACTGGTCTCGAAGGCGCAGACGAAGAAACGCCGTTTCGGCCACGCAGTCCCTATGGTATAGCGAAGGCCGCCGCCTTCTGGGTCGTCAGAAATTATCGGGAGTCCTACGGAATTCACGCCTGCTCCGGCATCCTCTTCAATCACGAGTCTCCTCTGCGGCCGGAGCGTTTTGTGACGCAGAAGATCGTGCGCGCCGCCGCGCGGATTGCGTGCGGCGAAATGCGTGAGCCGCTTTGCCTCGGCAATCTGGAGATTGCGCGCGACTGGGGCTGGGCCGACGAGTACGTCGAGGCCATCCGGCTGATGAACACCACGGAAAGCCCCGAGGATTTCGTCATATCCACGGGCGTGAGCGCAACGCTTGGCGACTTCACGCGCGAGGCATTCTCCATTTTTGGCCTCGATTCGAGCGCTCATGTCCGCTCCTCGACGGAGTTGATGCGCCCGTCGGAAATCGTGATGTCGGTGGGCCGTCCTGCTCGTGCGCGCGAACGCCTTGGCTGGGTTGCTCGCACGCATATGCCTGAGGTCGTTCGCCGCCTCGCGGCAGCCGCGCAGGCGAGCCAAGCTTAGGGAGTTGCACTAGCGGTGTGCGGCATTGCGGGCTTTTTTGAGATCAGCCGTAAGATCGCAACCGGCGAAGGGGAAGCGTGCCTCAAGCGTATGATCGCGCCTCTCTCGCACCGGGGCCCCGATAGTTGGGGTATTTGGACGGACGCAGAAGCGGGCATCGGCCTCGGCCACCGGCGCCTCGCTATTCTCGATCTGTCGACTGCCGGTCACCAGCCCATGCATTCGAAGGATGGGCGTTTTATAATTACCTACAACGGCGAGGTGTATAATTTTCAGACCGTTCGCGACGAGCTGCGCGCGCTTGGGCATACCTTCAACGGCGGCTCGGATACGGAAGTCCTTCTCGCTGCCTTTGTGCAATGGGGCGTCACTACTGCGCTGCGCCGCTTCACGGGCATGTTTGCGCTCGCCGTCTGGGACCGAAAGACGCGCACGCTGTTACTGGCGCGCGACCGGATCGGCGTGAAGCCTCTTTATTGGACCAAACAGGACGGACGTATTCTCTTTGCGTCCGAGCTGAAGGGCCTGATGGCCCACTCCTCGTGGCACGCAAGATTGGACCGAAACGCTGTTGCCGGATTCCTCTGTTACTCATACGTCCCAGCCCCGCATACGGTTTTCGAAGGCGTATGTAAACTGACTCCGGGGACGGTGTTGACCGTCAAATCCGACGGGGCGGTCAGTTCCGAAGTGTATTGGGATCTGCGCACGGCTGTCCAGAACGGATCGAGGTATCCCTTCGAAGGCGACGACGCCAACGCCGCTGACCGGCTGGATGCGATCCTGCGCGAGGCGGTGTCAAAGCGCATGATTGCTGATGTGCCTCTCGGCGCATTTCTTTCGGGCGGCATAGATTCCTCCACGGTCGTCGCTTTGATGCAGGCGCAGGCGAATCGGCCGGTTCGGACATTCACGATCGGCTTCAACGAGGAAGGCTACAACGAAGCGGAGCACGCAAAGGCTGTCGCGCGTCATCTGGGAACGGACCATACAGAGCTTTATGTGTCTGCGGACGAGGCGCGCGACGTAATTCCGAACCTTCCGGACTGGTTTGACGAGCCGTTCGCAGATCCCTCGCAGATCCCGACGCTTCTCGTGTCCAAGATGACACGCGCGCACGTGACGGTCAGTCTCTCCGGAGATGGCGGCGACGAGCTCTTCTCGGGCTACCCGCGCTATTTTCTGACAGAGGGACTGTGGAAGCGAATCGGCAGCGTGCCGGCTTCGCTGCGTCGTGCTGTCGGCTCGTTTGTGGGATCCATCCGCGAGCCCGTGCTGGATCGGGCGGCACGCCTCTTGCCAGATAGGCTTCGCCCGCTCAATCCGGGCCGCAAGATCCACCGCGCAGCATCCTTGCTAGGCATGGAGGCCGGGGACGCCCTCTATGGCGAGCTTGCCTGTGTGTGGCCCGCAGCCAATCGCCTCGTGCCGTCGGCGCAGGCGCCGGTACGGATCGAGCTGGACGCGAGCCTGATCGACGATCTGCCGGACTTTCTTGCTCGCATGCAGTACTACGACACGCTCACTTATTTGCCGGACGACATCATGGTCAAGGTCGACCGCTGCTCGATGGCCGTTGCTCTCGAAGCGCGAGAGCCGTTGCTTGATCACACGCTCGTTGAATTCGTCTGGACGCTGCCGCGCCGCATGAAGGTCCGGGATGGACAGAGCAAGTGGCTGCTGCGCGAGGTCTTGGCCCGGTACGTTCCTCGCTCGTTGACTGAGAGGCCGAAAATGGGGTTCTCAGTTCCCATCGGGGCATGGTTGCGGGGGCCGCTCAAAGATTGGGGAGAGGCGTTGTTGTCGACATCACACTTGTCTCGCGGTGGCATCCTCGACGCCGGAGAAGTGCGCCGCCTGTGGGAAGATCACCAGACCCACCGGGCCAACCGCGAGAGTGTGCTGTGGAACATTCTCATGTTCCGGTCGTGGCAGGAACGCTATCGGCACTAGGATGTTCTGCGCATTCCAAACTTCGAACGGCAACGGCGCGACAACCGACCAAGCATTGATCGGCGCGTCTTGCCTGCCCCGATGATGAAGGACCTTCGGTGCTCTTCAATTCGTTCACATTTCTCTGGGAAGCTCTGACCGGCAACTTCGGATATGGAGGCGGTCTTGTGCTTCTTAAGCGCCTGGCCGAACGCCAAGCCTTGCGTCATGTGGTCCTGTTCTATTCCATCGACGCAATGGCCTTGGGACCTTCCTACAGTGGCTATTTTTTCACCTCGCCTCAGCCATTCGCGACCGAACTTTGTTGGAGAGATAAATTGCAGTTGCTGGCTGTGTATGCGGCGCGGTGTTGCTCGACGGGCAATCCATCGTGCGCCTGCTGCGTCCAGTGATGCGTGGGGAGCGCATGATGCCCGAATTGCCCACCGAACTTCTCGCTGAGGACTATGTAATCTCGCGTGCACAAATCAAATTGTCCGACATCTCTTATCAAGTGCCGCAGAGAACTAACCCCAAGTCGATCGTATTCCTGAAGGAACTCGCACGGCTTTGCGACCTCAACAAATGGAACTGCGTCTACGTCCACGGGCCGGTCTTGGAGCGGTCACTGTCCGCGAGCGGCAACGCTCATGCTTATCTCGCGCAAGCCCGCGCCGCCATTGAAGGAACAGGAATCAAGACAGCTGCCGAGCTGCCGATCACCATGAGCGATGACGAGCGAGGAGATACCATCTTTCATGTGAGCATCGACAAGCGTCCGGACTTCTCCCTGCGTCATGCAAAGCTTCTCAGGCCCTTCCTCAATTGAGCCTCTCCAGATTCCGTGTCGCAAGGGCACCTTAATCGTGTCGGAAATAATAGGCCCGCGCCCTCGCCTGCTCTATCTTGTGACCGAGGATTGGTACTTCTGGTCTCACCGCCTTTCCTTGGCGCGGGCCGCCAAGCAAGCCGGCTACGAGGTGCATGTGGCAACGCGTGTTGCCGAGTACGGACCGGCGATGGAGCGGGAAGGGTTCGTCGTGCATGCGCTTCCCTGGCGCCGCAAAGGGCAATTGCCTCTGGCGGCGATGCGCGCGTTCGCCGCCATTGTGCACGTCCTGTCTCAGGTGCACCCCGACATTCTGCACAATGTGGCATTGAAGCCCGTCGTGTTCGGCTCGGCCGCCGCGCGCTGGGTTGGAACGATGAAGTGCGTCAACGCCATCACCGGCCTCGGTTTTGTCTTCACGGACCCGGGCCTTCGCGCCGGGATCTTCCGCCGCCTCCTGCGTGTCGCGTTCGGCTTTGCCGTCGATCGTGCCGGGAACACCGCCATCCTTCAGAACGAGGATGACCGCAAGGTCTTGACGACTGGATCATTTCTCACGCGATCCAGCGTTGTAATAATCCGCGGCTCGGGCGTTGACACGCAGCATTTCCTTCCCTTGCCAGAGCCTGGATCGGAACCGGTAACGATTGCGGCTGTGACGCGGATGCTCACAATCAAGGGCGTTGCGGACGTCGTCGAGGCGTCGAGAATACTCCGCTCTCGCAACATTCCGCATCGTCTCCGCCTGGCTGGCGAGCCTGACCCTGACAATCCATCGTCGTTCACGCGTGAAACGCTCGAAGCGTGGGGGTCCGAGCCGGGCATAGAGTGGCTCGGACATCAGGCCGACGTCCGCGATGTGTGGGCCAAGGCGCATATCGCTGTCCTAGCCTCTCACGGCGGTGAAGGCCTGCCGAAGACTTTGCTCGAGGCGGCAGCCTGCGCGCGGCCCATCGTTGCGACGGACGTCGCCGGAAACCGGGAGATCGCCCATCACGGCGTGAATGCAATTCTAGTAAGGCCGCACAACCCGACGGAGCTTGCGGAAGCATTGTCTGCTCTTATTGACGACGCGGACCGCCGCCGCGCCTATGGAGCGGCGGGCCGCAATCTGGTTCTGCAAGGGCTGTCGTCGGAGGCCGTCGACAAAGAAACGCTCGCGCTATACAACGCGTTAACCGCCGGGCGATGAGGGCGCCATGGGGTGGCACGCGCCGCAATGAACTCACCGCTGCATGCATCGGCCAAACGAACCGGCCATTAAGGAAGTCCAGGGCTGGATTCACCTCGGTGAACGAGCCACTCCACCGTTAGTACCGCGACGCGCTCCGCCGTCTTGCCGTCCCAAAGCGGCGGCACGATGCCCTTCTTTCCCCCCGTTCTCAAAGTCTCTTCGGCCGCGTCCAGGATGCGCCCTGCGTCGGTGCCGGCGACGAGATTGGAGCCCTGAGCAACGGTGACCGGACGCTCGGTGGTCTCGCGCAGCGTGATGCACGGCACGCCGAGGCCGGTCGTCTCCTCCTGCAAGCCGCCAGAATCCGTGAGCACGAGGCGCGCGTTCGCCACGATGCCGACCGTCTCGAGATAAGATAGCGGCTCGGTTGCGAGCAAGAACGGGTGAACGAGCATTTCGCCGAGCCCATGTATTGCGATCGCCTTTTGCGTCCGCGGATGAACCGCAAGCACCACCGGGACGAGATCGGCGACTTTCCGCAGCGTCGTGAGCAAGCGCCTCAAGGTCTCGCGTTCCTCGACATTGGAGGGGCGATGCAGCGTGGCGAAGGCGTGGCCGGCGTCCGCCGCCCGCTTGAGCCATGCCGCGGTGGCCCCATGCGCTTGGCAGGTCTGCGCCGCGGGCTTGGCGCGCGGCAAGGCGTCCATGAGGCTATCGATCATCACATTGCCGACGAGATGAACGCGTTCTGGCGGTATGCCCTCGGCCGCGAGATTGCGCATCGCCCCCTCCTCGGTGGCAAAGAGCAAGTCCGAGACCTGATCGACGACGACACGGTTGATTTCCTCGGGCATCGTGCGGTCGAAATTGCGCAAGCCTGCCTCGACATGCACCACAGGAATATTCATCTTGGCCGCCGTCAGAGCCGCCGCCAGCGTCGAGTTGACGTCGCCGACGACGACCACGGCATCGGGTTTCATCTCCCTTAGCACGGGCTCGAGGGCAATCATCAGCCGCCCCGTCTGCACCGCGTGGCTCCCCGAGCCGATGCCGAGCAAGGTGTCCGGCGGCGGCAACCCGAGATCCGCAAAATGGATCTCGTGCATTGCCGGATCGTAGTGTTGGCCGGTATGTATGAACCGCGCATCAAGGCAGCTGTCGCGTAAGAAGGCGCGCATGAGGGGCGCGACCTTCATCAAGTTGGGGCGCGCGCCCGCGACGCAGGCGATCCGATAGCGGGGGGATCGGGCTTCGCTCATCGTGCCCGCCCTCGTGCCGCGGGCCGGCTGCAATCTGGCCGGCGCGCAGCAGGGGGAGGCACGACAATCCAGATAGGGCGATGAGAATACTGTTTCTGACCCACAACTTCCCGCCGGAAACCAATGCGGTCGCGATCCGTACTTACGAGCACGCCAAGTTGTGGGTCAAGATGGGCCATGAGGTGGAAGTCGTCACCTGCGCGCCAAATCATCCGAAAGGAGTGCTCTACGACGGCTTTCGCAATGCGCTCTTTCAGCGCGAGCGCATGGACGGCATCGACGTCACGCGCGTGTGGAGCTTCCTCGCGGCGAACGAGGGCATCGTCCTGCGCTCGCTCAACTACCTGTCGTTTCCGCTGAGCGCCAGCGTGCAGTCATGGCGGCTTGCCAAGCCTGACGTGGTCGTGTCGACCTCTCCGCAGATGCTCACCGCCTTGAGCGGCTATCTGATCAGCCGGCTCAAGAGGGCTCCTTGGGTGCTCGAGATCCGCGACTTGTGGCCCGAAAGCGTCGTTGCCGTGGGTATCATGAAGCGTGGAATTCTCGTGAGCGCTTTGGAGGCGCTCGAGCGCTTCGCCTATCGCAAGGCCGATCACATTGTCTCGGTCACGAATTCGTTTCGTGATCACTTTGCGGCCCTCGGGGTCTCGCAGGAGAAGGTATCCGTCATCACCAATGGCGCCGACATCGAGCTCTTCGCCAAGCCCGAGCACGATCCGCTCCTGGCGCACGAGCTTGGCGTCGCCGGGAAGTTCGTTGTGGCCTATGTGGGCACGCACGGCTTGGCGCATTCGCTGACCACGGTTCTCGATGCCGCCGACCGCCTCGGTGGACGAGATGACATCCGCTTTCTCCTCGTCGGCAGCGGCGCCGAGCAGGCACGGCTGCGCGAGCGCCGCGATGCCAAGGGGCTAGCCAACGTCATTATGCTCGAGCAGCAGCCACGCCATCGCATGCCCCACATTTGGGGCCTTGTCGATGCGAGCATTGTTCACCTGCGAAAGACGCCTCTATTCCGCACTGTGATTCCGTCCAAGATTTTCGAGGCGATGGCGGCCGGCGTTCCGACCCTGCTAGGCGTCGAGGGCGAGGCCGCAGCGCTTCTCACGGATGCCGAGGCCGGATTGCCCTTCGAGCCCGAGAATGCAGGCGAGCTCGCCGATGCTGTGGCACGTCTTGCCGCAGATCCCGAGCTCGTCAAGCGTCTCGGCGCAAACGGGCGGCGCGCGGCGGCAGAGCGCTATGACCGCCGCGCTCTCGCGGCTCGGTACGCGGAGCTGCTCGAACGAGTGGGGGCTTGCTGCACGAGATCTGGTCCGGGAACGCTCAACGAGGATCGAGAAGGCAGGGTGTGAGTCCTGTGGACGGTTCTCGGCGGGCTCGCAGGAATCCACTAGCATCTCTGCAATAGCCGAGCCCGATTCGGCGAGCGAGTAGCTCGTGCCCCCCGAACTCCGAGCCCCGATCTTTGAAGCAGGTGATCCAGAACTACCGCTCAGGCAAGCTCGAGGTTGCCGACATTCCCGTCCCCGAGCTGCGCCCCGGCACCGTGCTCGTGCAAACGACCGTGTCGCTCATCAGCGCCGGCACCGAGCGCCAGCTCGTCAACCTCGCCAAGGCGAGCCTGATCGGCAAGGCGGTCGCGCGTCCTGATCTTGCGCGCCAGGTCGTGCGCAAGGTCGAGCGCGACGGTCTCGTCGAGACCATCGGCGCCGTCTTCTCCAAGCTCGATACGCCGATCCCGCTCGGCTATTCGCTGGCCGGCGTGGTCGTCGACGTCCACCCGACCGTAACCCACCTCGCAGCCGGCGACCGCGTTGCTTGTGCCGGGGCGGGTCATGCCAATCACGCCGAGTACAACGTCGTCCCGAAGCACCTCTGCGTGAAGCTGCCCCAAGGCGTGAGCAACGAGGATGCGAGCTTCGTCACGCTCGGCGCCATCGCGCTGCAGGGGCTGCGCCAGGCGGAGCCCACGCTCGGCGAGCGGATCGTCGTCCTCGGGCTCGGCCTGATCGGCCAGCTCACCGTGCAGCTCCTGAAGGCCAACGGCTGCCGGGTGCTGGGCTACGATCCCGACCCCGCGAAGGCCGAGATGGCGCAGGACCTCGGCGCCGACGTGGCCGTCACTACATGCGTCGAGCAGGCCGTGCGCGATTTTACGGAAGGCATCGGCGCCGACGCCGTGATCGTCGCCGCGTCGGCGAAGTCGAGCGAGCCGATGCACACCGCCGCCGAGATCGCCCGCGTGAAGGGTCGCGTCGTCGTCGTCGGCCAGGTTGGCATGGATCTCGTGCGCGATCCCTTCTATCGCAAGGAGCTCGACCTGCGCCTTTCCATGTCCTACGGGCCGGGGCGCTACGATCCCGCCTACGAGGTTGAGGGCCACGACTATCCGATCGGCTATGTGCGCTGGACCGAGGAGCGCAACCTCGCGGCATTCCTCGAGCTGGTCCGCGCCGGCAGGGTGACGCCCGCCGCGCTCGTCAGCCACCGCTTCCCGATCGCATCCGCCGAGGCGGCCTATGGCCTGCTCGAGAGCGGCAGCCCTTGTCTCGGCGTGCTCCTCAATTACCCGAAGGATGCGCCGCTCACCCGGCGCGTGGTGCTCGCCCCCGTGCCGCGCACGGTCACGCGCGGCGGGACGCGCATCGCCATGATTGGCGCCGGCAACTTCGCCAAGGGCGTCCTCATTCCGGCGCTGAAGAAGATCCCCGACATCACCCTCGGCGGCGTCGCCACGTCGGGCGGCATCAGCGCTCATCATGCGGCGACAAAGTTCGGATTCTCGTTCGCGGCAACCGATGCCGCCTCCGTGATCGGCGACGCCGAGACCGATGCCGTCGTCATCGCCACGCGCCATTCGAGCCACGCCAGGCTCGCCCGCATGGCGCTCGAAGCCGGCAAGCACGTCTTCTGCGAGAAGCCGCTGGCCTTGACCCGCGATGAGCTCGCCGAGGTGATCAAAGCAGCAGAGAGATCGCCGGGAATCTTGACCGTCGGTTTCAACCGGCGCTGCGCGCCCCATGTGCGCGAGATCAAGGAGACGATCGCCTCCCGCGCCGGGCCTCTGATGATGAGCTACCGCGTCAACGCCGGCGCCGTGCCGGCGACGAGCTGGCTCGTCGGCGAGGAGGGCGGCGGGCGCGTCTTGGGCGAGGTCTGCCACTTCGTCGATACCATGAGCTACCTCGCGGGGGCGCCCGTCACGCGTGTCTCGGCAACCCGCCTCGAAGCGGCGGGCGATGCCGTGGCGGCGACGCTCTCGTTTGCGGACGGCTCCGTCGGCACGATCCTCTACACGTCTCTCGGCGATCCGTCCTTTCCTAAGGAGCACCTCGAGGTGTTTGCCGCCGATCGCGTCGCCGTCCTCGACGACTATCGCGCCCTCACACTCTCGGTTACCGGAAAGCGCCGCCGCAGGAAGTCGATGTCGCGCGACAAGGGGCACCGCGCACTATTGGAAGCCTTCGTTGCCGCGACGCGCGGCGAGGGCCCATTGCCTATGACGCTTGCCGAGATTGCCAACGTCACGCGGGCGACGTTCGCCATCGAGGAGGCCGCGCGCACGCGCGCCGAGATGATGGTAGACTAGCAAATGTGCGGCATTGGCGGATATTTCGGTCGCTTCGAGCGCACGCTAGCCGTCGACATGACGCAGCGTCTTGCGCACCGAGGCCCCGATGGCAGCGGCCATTGGTACGACGACACGGCCGGCGTCGCGCTCGGCCATCGCCGCCTCGCGATCATCGATCTCTCGAATGCTGCGGCCCAGCCCATGTCCGGCGTCGACGGGCGCTATCAGGTGGTCTTCAACGGCGAGATCTACAATTTCCGCGAGCACGCGCGAGAGCTCTGCGCGGCGGGCTATCGCTTCAACCGCCACTCCGACACGGCCGTCCTCGCTCCTCTCTTTGATCGCTTCGGTCCCGCCATGCTGGACCGATTGAGCGGCATGTTCGCCTTCGCGCTGTGGGACAGCGAGCGCCGCCGCTTGTTCCTTGCGCGTGACCACTACGGCATCAAGCCGCTCTACTATGCTGAGACACCTCGCGGCTTCGTCTTCGCCTCCGAGATCAAGGCGCTCCTCGACGTCCCCGGCCTCGACCGCGCACTCGATCACGAGGCGCTCGCGAGCTACCTTACCTATCAGTGGTGTCCCGGCCGACTCACGCCGTTGCGGGGCGTGAGGAAGCTGCCGCCGGGCCACTATCTCGAGGTCGATGCAACAGGTATGCGCGAGGTGCGCTGGCACGCCGCTCCGATCGGCCGCACACAGGAGTTCGACCGCCGTCCCGAAGCCGACCTCACCGCCGAGCTGCGTGCGCTGCTCGACGATGCCGTCGCGGAGCAGTCGATCTCGGATGTCGACATCGGCGTCTTCCTGTCGGGCGGCGTGGACAGCAGCGCAGTGGCGGCCTCGCTCGTGCGCCGCAAGATCCCGGTTGCCAATAGCTATTGCATCTCCTTCCGCGGCCCGTCGATGGCCGCCGAGGGCTTCGGCAACGACGTCGATTTCGCCCGCGACCTCGCCCATAGCTGGGGGATCCCCTTCACCGAGGTCGTGGCCGAGGAGCCGACGCTTGCAGATTTCGAGACCATGGCCTTCGATCTCGACGAGCCGCACGGCGACATCGCGCCTCTCCTCGTGCAGCAGATCAGCCGCCAGGCCCGCGCCGACGGTATCAAGGTTCTGATGAGCGGCACCGGCGGCGATGACGTCTTCACCGGCTACCGCCGCCACCGCATCGCCTGGCTGCTCGACCGCTTTCCCTATCTCGGCCGCCCTTTGGGGCTCGCCGCACGGTGCGCGACCTATGCAGCCCGCGGCATTCTCCGCAATCGCCTGGACAAGCTCGCTTACATGACCTCCGCTCCGCGCGAGGTCGTCCTGCGCCGCATGTTCGAGTTCAATCAGCCCGGCGACATCGCCGCGGTCGCGGGTCCCGCCCTTCGCGATCACGCGCCCCACTCTTCCGCCTGGCTCGACGACGGCCTTGGCGAGACGGCCGGTGCGCCGATGGTCGAGCGCGCGCTCGCCGGCGAGTTTCTCGGCTTCCTTCCCGATCATAACCTCGCCTATACCGACAAGGCCGCCATGGCCGAGGCGGTCGAGGTCCGCGTCCCGCTGCTCGATCTCCGCCTCGTCGACTTCGCGAGCCGCCTCGATCCCCGGCTCAAGATGCCGCGCGGCGAGCCGAAGGGTTTCTTCAAGGAGGCGATGTCGGACCGGCTGCCCCGCGCCGTTCTCGACCGCACCAAGACCGGCTTCGGCGCGCCGGTTCGCCATTGGCTCGCGGGCGGGCTCCGCTCCCCGTTCCTCGACGTGATCCGCTCGCGCGCCTTCCGCGAGCGCGGCCTCTTCGCACCCGGCGCAGCCGAGGCGCTTCTGCACGCGAGCGTCGCCGGGGAGAGCGACGCAGCCTATCTGCTGCTTACGATCGTTATGATCGAGCTCTGGTGCCGCCGCTTTGTCGACCTCCCCGGACGCGATGCGCTTTGCCACGCGCCCGAGGTCACCGCCCGACGCAAATCGCGCCTTGACGGCGACAGCGCAAGTCGGCAGGTGGGGGCTTTCATCGCAAGTTGTGACAGCCGGTAAGGCTGATCGAGCGAGACAGGGAAGGGCGAATGTCACACGGACGAACCGTTGGCGTGATCGGTCTGGGATATGTCGGCCTTCCCGTGGCGGTTGCATTTGCGCGCGCCGGCACGCCGGTGATCGGCTTCGACATCGACGACGGGCGCATCGGCGAGCTGCGCTCGGGAGTCGACCGCACGCGCGAGGTCGAGCCCGAGGATCTGCGCCACAAATGCTTGCAGATGACGTCGCGGCCCGAGGACCTCGCCGCGGCCGACTTCTACATCGTCACCGTTCCGACGCCGATCGACGAGTATCGCCGTCCCGATCTCAAAGCGCTGCTCGGCGCCTCGGCGACCGTCGGCCGCACGCTCAGCAAGGGCGATATCGTGGTCTACGAGTCGACGGTTTTCCCCGGCGCAACGGAGGACATCTGCGTCCCTGTCCTGGAGCGCGAGTCCGGGCTCAAATGCGGCCGGGATTTCACTGTCGGCTACTCGCCCGAGCGCATCAACCCCGGTGATAAGACGCACCGCTTCGAGACCATTCTCAAGGTCGTGTCGGGCCAGGACGCCGCGACGCTCGAGACGGTTGCCGCCGTCTACGGGTCCGTGCTCAAGGCCGGCATCCACCGTGCGCCGTCGATCAAGGTCGCCGAGGCGGCCAAGGTGATCGAGAACACGCAGCGCGACTTGAACATCGCCTTCATGAACGAGCTCTCGGCGATCTTCCGCGAGCTCGACATCGACACCTTCGACGTGCTGGCGGCCGCCGGCACGAAGTGGAACTTTCTCCCCTTCACCCCGGGCCTCGTCGGGGGCCACTGCATCGGCGTCGATCCCTACTACCTCACGCACTGCGCCGAGCGGCTCGGCTATCACCCCGAGGTCATCCTCTCCGGTCGGCGCATCAACGACAATGTCGGGGCGTCGATTGCACGCGAATGCCTGCGCCTTCTTCTACAGAACGGCGCGCGACCCGAGCGCGTGACCGTCTTCGGTCTCACCTTCAAGGAGGACGTTCCCGACATCCGCAACTCCAAGGTTGCCGACATCGTGCGTGAGCTCGGCTCCTTCGGCATCCCGACGCAGGTCCATGATCCGTTGGCAATCCCCGGCGAGGCCCGCCATGAGTACGGCATCGAGCTCATGGATGAAGCCGCGCTCCTGCCGGCCGACGCCGTCATCCTGGCCGTTGCGCACAAGGTGTACCTTGCGGCCGGCTGGCCCCTTGTCACGCGCCACCTGAAGGGCGGCAAGGGCATCGTCATGGACGTCAAGGCCCGGCTCGACCGCGCCGCCAAGCCGGAGGGCGTGACGCTCTGGCGCCTGTAATCACCAGCGTGCCAGCGCCCAGACGAGCTCCGCCTCATGGTGAGCATGTCGAACCATGAGGCGGCCGCAGGGCCGTTCCTCCATCCTTCGACAAGCTCAGGATGAAGGAACGGCACAGCTCTTGAGCCCGTGCAGCACATCAACGCGATAACGAAAAGGCCCCCGCAACCGGGGGCCTTCCTGCTATCGGCGCCGCGCGTTCGCCTGCGCGCTACGCACGACAGCAAGCGTCCGTCAGCCTATCATGCCGGAAGTGATTCGATTCGAAGCCTGACAGGCGCAGGCATGCGCGGGGCGACGCAACGGGGGCGAGCAATGATTGCCGAAAGAGAGAGGGGCCGGAGCCTCGCAAGGCTCTCACGCGGAGGCATCCTCGCCGCGTCGGTCGCGCTGGTGTCCTCCGTCGGCGCCCTGGCCCAGACGAGCGCGCCGATGCCTCCGGTCATCATCAATCCAGAAGCGGCCGTGAACGTAACCGTCGACCCTCCCAATCCCTCGGGACCACCGATACCGAAGGCTGGCATCGGCACCACCGCACGCCCGCTCCAGAGCGCGCCGCCGCAAGCCCAGGCCGCGCCGCCCCAGCCGGTGACGATCGGCGAGATCGTCGCGGCCAACATCGAGACGCCTGAAAAGATCTGCGCCGCCGTCACGCCGATCATTCTCGCCGAGCCGGGCGAGGCTTTCGACCTGATCGAGACCGCGAAGCAGCGTCCGAAGCAGATGGAATTGTTGGCGCAATGCCTGTCTGAGATCCAGACCACGGTCAAGAAGACCAACCTCGACGGAGCCAAGGCGATCGACGCCCTGGTGGCGGCGGCCCCGGCCGGGTTCCAGGCGGCCTACGCCGTGGCTCTTGCCAATGCCGGCTCGGGTGATGCGGGGGGCGGCACGGCCGATGCCGGATCGGGAGGCGCCGGCGGCTCGTCGGACGGCGGCTCGACGTCTGGCGGCGGAACCTCAGGCGGCTCCGCAGGTGGCGGCGGCGGGGGTGGTGGGGGAGGTAGCGGCTTCAGCGGCTTTGCCGGCGGCGGCGCCATCGGCGGTGGCGGCGGCGGCAATTTCGGCATTCCCGTGAGCCGCAGCACACCTTGAGCCGCGCCAAGCCGCGGCGGCTAAGCTATCGCTCACGCGTCTGCGCCGAACGCGCGCTCTGATCCTCTGGCAGCTTGGACTGCGCGCGGGCGCGGTATTCCGCCTCGGCGACCTTTGCCTGCGTATAGATCTGGTTGGCGAGCAGCATGGCGCAGAACATGAGGCCCGGGTAGCCGTCGCGAAAGCCGCCGCGCACCAGATACAAATAAAGAAAGTGGATCAAGGGCCGCCCCGGCAGTCGTGCGGCCAGGTGCTTGAGCGCACGCCGTCGCGCGACCACGTTCCTCGATAGCAGAGATGCGAATTGCACCGGCTCGCGACCGGCGCGCCGCTGCAACGCCGCTTCCTCCGTCGTATACCGGTTGTGCCGCTCCATGTATTGGTGGACACCGCGCTGGAACGGCTCATGCCGCCACCCCTCCCTGAAATAGTGCAACGGCCCGTCGGAAAGCTCGATCTGGCCATGCCCTTCCTTGCGGAAGCGAACATGGCCCCGCTTGAGCAATCGCAGCTGATAGGAGGGATAGAGCGTCGAATACCTGAGCCACCTGCCGAGAAAGTAGTTCTTGCCCGCGACGTAGGCGCCGACCTTGTCGCCGGGATCGGCGATGAATTGCGCCACCTCGTCCAGGAATGCGTCGGTGCAGTATTCGTCGGCATCGACGAACAGGACCCACTCGACGTCCTGCCCGCAATGGTCGATTGCGTAATTGCGCTGCTCGCCGAAGTCGCGGAAGGGATGCCCGAGCACGCGGATGTCCGGCCGCATGGACCTCGCCGCCTCGATCGTCCCGTCCTTGCTTCCGCAATCGAGGATGACGATGTCCCCGACCCGCGCCAAGCCGGCGAGGCAGGCGCCGATGTTCTCGGCTTCGTCGAGCGTGAGAACGATGGCCGTGATCGGAAGCGTCGATTCCTGGACCATGGGAGCTCTAGGCTGTGCGTGCATCATGGTGCTCGGTCATGAGGCGGCTGTAGATCTCGATCGTCTCGCGGGCGATCCGCTGCCACGTGAATTTCCGCGCGACGAGCCGGCGCCCGTTCTGGCCCATGGCGCGTGCCGCGTCGAGGTCGGCGAAGAGACCGCTGATCGCCTGCGCCAGTATCTCCGGCACCGTCTCGACGATCAACCCCGCTCGGGCAGTGGCGACCTCCGGCAGATTGCACCCTGGCGAGAGCACGACCGGCAGCGACGCCGCCATCGCCTCGATGGCCGCCACCGGCAATCCTTCCGAGTGCGACGGAAGGACGAAGATGTCCGCGCCGGCCAGCATGTCGAGCTTTGCCTCTCCGCGAACTTCTCCGGTGAAATGACAGCGGTCGCCGATCCCGAGGGTCCGCGAGAGCCCCACGAGCTCTCTGCCATACCCTGATCCCGCATCGTTGCCGGCGATGACGAGGGTCACGTGCGCCAACAGATCGGCCATGAGCGCAAACGCCTTGAGCAGGATGTCGACCCCCTTCTTCGGATGCAGCCGCGACATGAAGAGCAGCGTCGCTGTTCCGGGTGCGAGTCCGAGTTGCGTCGCAAGCGGCGGTGCCCGGCGATCGAACTTCGCAGGATCGACTCCGTTCGGGACGATGACGGCCGGCGCGGAAAGGCCGAAGCGGCGAAACTGTTCGACCTCTGCTTGCGTGAGCGCCTGCAGGGCCGCCGCCCGATTGAAGAGCGGGATCTCCGTCAGCGGTCCGAGCAGGCGCTTCTTGATCGCGCTTTGCGCGAGCGCCCAGGGCTCGAACGAGCCCTGCGGCGCGACGACGTAGGGCACGCGGGCTTCATAGGCCGCGCGCATGGCCCAGTACGTGCAGAAATTCCAGACTGCGTGCGTGTGCACCACATCGAACGAGCCGACGCCGGCTCGCATGGTGCGCGCAAAGGTGAGCGAAAAACCGGGATTGGAGCCCGGCAGGCTCTGTGCGAAGCAGCGGCTCTCGACCAGCGCCGGGTCGGGAAGCACCGGCTCCTCCGATCCCTTGGCAACATGGTACACCGAGACAAAGGCGCCCTGGCGCGCCTGCTCCTCCGCGAGCGGCACCACGATATGCGTCGTCCCCGAGGAGTTCGCGAGGCCGCGGACGACGTGGAGGATTTTCATGCGCCGCCGCTGACCGATCTTGCCAGCGCGTCTCTCGCGCGGCCCGAGGGGAAGGCGAGCTGCAGAGCTTGCATGCGCCTCCCGGGCATCCCCTTGCCTATGTCGACGGCGGCGAGGAGCCCCGCGCCGAATCGTGCAGGCTCCCAATGGCGGGCAATCGCCGCGGAGGCGCGCCCCATGTCCCCGCGCTGCTCTGCGGCCGCTCCGGCGAGGGCAGCCATGGCACGGGCAAGGTCCCCTTCGCTGTTCGGGTCGAACAAGTATCCGTTGACGCCATGAGCCACGAGATCGCCGGCCGCTCCCACGGTTCGCGACACGAGGAGAGGCAATCCGGCCGCGATCGCCTCGTTGACGACCAGCCCCCACGGCTCGGAGCTTGCGGCATGCACGAAGGCCGACGCCAGCCCGTAGTAGAGCGGCAACGCGCCGTACTGGACGAAGCCGGGCCAGATGACGCCGTCCGTCGCGAGCGCGCGCTCGAGCGCCCTCAGTCGCATTGCCTCCTCGCCGCCCCCGGCGATGACGAGCCCCCACGGGGCCACGCCAACCGCCTCTCTCCGATAGCGCGCGTACGCCCTGAGCAGGAGATCGACATTCTTGCGCGCGATGAAGCGCGTGCAGGCGAAGAAATAGTGCTCGGGCAGGCCGGCCGCCGCGCGCCGAGCCTGGGCTTCGCTCCGGACGAGGGCGGCTCCGCGCCGGAAATGGTCGTTGTCGACGACGTCGAAGCCGAGCACGACCCGATCTCTCGGCATGCCAATGGTCTCGATATAGTGGGCATGCGCCGCCCCGCCGACGAGCGCTGCATCGCACTTCGACACCAGCCAGCGCTTGGCGGTCTCCTTCCACCAGACGCGCGGAGCGTCGTCGGCCTTGGTCTCCGACATGACAACCGCGATGCGGCCTCGCCGCTCCGCCCACAGGATTGCTGCGCGCGCTTCCGCCATCGACCAGCCGTTGATTGCGACCGCATCCGGATCGAGCGCTTCGAGCGTCCGCCAGACCGCGCCACGGATCTCGCCGGCTGACAGCGCCGCATAGTGCCGCTCCGGGAACAGCGTCTCGAGCCGTATCGCATCGCCTCCGGAAATGCTGTCCCATTCGTAGATCCCATCGGCGCGGGCAACCTCGATGCCCACCACTGCGCCGCCGCGCTGGGCCAGGAGGGCAGCGAGCGCGTTGAGCCGGGCGATGTGGTAGGGCCCCAGACGCGTGAAGATGACGGCAATGCGCACGGTATGCCTTTCGGGCTCGGTCGTCTCTTGGCTGTCTAAGGCATCGCCCCTGGAGGCCGCGCGCTCCTCAGCTGTGACGCAGGCCCGATGGCGATGCGCCAGAAGAGAAAGGCGAAGCCCGACATGAATAGAAGCCGCAGCATCCAGGCTGAGAAGCTCTGAGTGGGCAGATAGATGCTGAGCGCGAGCATGGTGAAGAAGATGATCGACCAGAAGCCGCCCTCGAGGCGATGACGGCTGTAGCTCGCGGCAAATACGCGCCCGATCAAATAGAACATGATTGCGACCCCCCACGAAAACTCCACATAGCCATCGGCGATGGACCCGCCGGACACGCCGGCCGGAAGCGCGAATCCGATCGAGTTTGTGAACCGCATGGCGTCGGCGCCTGTCCCGTAGAGCTCGAGCCAATCGGCGCCCATGTCCGCGTACTTGTTCGGCCAGAGCTCCTTGGGGATGGGGCGGATGAAGAACGTCACGAAATAGCGGTAGCCCCAGTAGTGGTCGTTGTAGAAATCGGCCGCGACGATGCCGGAAATGGCGGTCACATACGAGTTTCCAGGATCAATCGCCTCGGGCGCGAGCCCATCGCCCTGGAACACCCGCGAGTAGTCGAAGGCAAACTGCGAGCCGATGTAGATGCGGTCGCGCTGCGATGCGACGACGATCACGGCCAAGCCGATGGCGCACACCGACAAGACGATTCCGGCGAGCGACGGGCGTTTCCCCCTGGCTATGAACCATGAGAACAGCAGCGTCGCGAGGACGAGGAAGAGCGGCCCCCGCCGTCCTCCCAAGGTGCCCTGGATGAGGTGAGGGGACGCGATGAACAGCGCCATGGCGATGTGTGGCAATGTCACCCTGCGTCCGTCGGCGTAGGCGGAAAGAGCAAGCGCCAGCAGAGCTGGGAACGACAGCAGAACCGCCTCGCCCACGATACCGCTCTCTGCGTACCCGCCGCCTTTGCCGCGAGAGTAGGCCTTTACGAAGCCCCCCACGTTGTCGAGCTGGAGAGAATAGGCGACAACCGACAGGCCGCCCATGAACAGAGCCAGATAGGTGAGGCGCCGGCTCATCTGCGGCGTGAGGAGCTCGCCGAACGGGTTGAGCGTCACCGGCGGCGCGCCCCTGAGGCCGCGCAAGCCGTGCAGCATGCCGATGAACATGGCGGCAATCGTGACGAGGAAGATCAGGCTCGTGTGCTGGAGATAGCTCTCGTGCAACACCCCCTCGAGCTGACCGTCGCGATTGAGCACCAGCGGCCAAAGGCCGTAGAAATAAGCAAAGAGCGGCGAGACGAAGACGGCAGGGTGCAAAGGATCGCGGGTGGCGAGAAACGCGCCGACACCCGCGCCGCCCGACACAAGGATGATGACGACGGAGATAAGCTCAAACATGTGTTGGCACGCCTTGCCCCAACCGCCGATCGATCGCGACCCGTGGGGCGCTCATCTGTGGACCTCTGTAGAGAGCCCCGACCTTGAAGCTGCAGCTCTCAGGATCTCGCGGTGCTTCCTGAGGAGGTTTTTGAGCGGAGTAGGAATCTTCTGGCGCAAGCGTGAAGACAGTCGCTCGGGAAAATCCCAGCCCGACGGATCAATGGGGTCGCTGAGCACCGAATTTCGAGCCTGCGTTCTGCGTAGCGCTTCGACATAGCCCTCGGCCATACGATCTGCGTTGAATGCATCGCGAACCTTCCCCCGTGCCCTGACGGCGAAGGCCTCACGCAGGCTCGGACATTCCCACAACGACCGTAGCGCCCGCGCAGCCCCCTTCGCGTCTCCGATCGGGAACAGAAAGCCGTCTGCGCCGTCGTCGACCACGGTATCCGTCACATCGCGGATGCGGGATGCTACAGGCACGCAACCGCACGCCATCGCTTCGAGAAGCGACATTGGCAGGCCCTCGAAATAGGATGGAAAGAGAAACACGTCGTGGCTTGCGAAGAACCTCGGGACATCAGCATGGGGAACACGGCCGGCAAAGCCGACCCGGTCGCCGAGGTGGGAGAGCTTGCGCTTGAGCGCGGCGAGATCGGGACCGTCCCCGACGACGGTCAGGCGGAAGGGCAGATCGGCAATATGCTCTGCGATCCTGGGCAGCAGAAAAACGCCCTTCGAAGCATTCTCAATTCGGCCGAGCGACAAGATTCGAAGCGCGCCATCGGCGTCTGCGGCACGTGAGCGTGAGGTCTCGAGAGTGGGGAATGACGTCTCCGTCTCGAGCGCGTTCGGGACCCAAGAGACCTTCTCACGCGGAAAGCGGAAGTCTCTGACCAAGTCCTCGCTGGCGCGCCGGCTCACGCAAATCGTGCCGTGCGTCCACGGCTCGATGATCCTGGCGTACTCGTAGGTACCGGGCGTAATGTTATGCACAATTTGCACCCGATGGAGGGACGGATCGAGGTAGCGCGCGATGTTCGTCTCGACGAGCCCGCAGGCGGCATTCACGAGGACGCTGCCATAGCGCCCGGTCTCCAGGTGCTCCTTGAGCGCCATGAGCTGGGCGTGAGGCGTTGTGGCGCCTCGCCCGACGACCTCGCCCATGGAGCGGAATTCCTCGAACGCGGCTTCCGACGCCGCCTTCCACGACGCCCGGCCGACGCCGACCCATCGGACATCGAATCCCCGCGGAGCGAGCGCGCGCCTGAGCGTAAGAAAGACCGTGAACGTGCCGCCCGTGTGCGGGATGCCGAGATAGGCCAGCGTCTTGGTCATGCGCACAAGGCCCATGCAGGTCCGGCAGCACTCCTGTACGCGGCTGCGAGGTGGTCGGCGTAGCGGTCGAAAGAGTTCTGCGCGGTGGAGAGCTGTGCTTCCCGCCCGAGTGTCCGGCAAAGTCTGCGGTCGGCTGCCAGCCGATGGATCGCGTCCGCGATCGCGTTCGGGTCGCGCGCCGGCACGATCAGTCCGTCATGCCCGTCGCGAATGATCGAGCCTGCGTTGGGCGTCGTGACGACGGCGAGCCCGGCCGCCATCGCCTCATAGACGACATTGGCCGAGCCCTCCGAGAGCGTCGGCAAGAGGAGCGCGTCGGCCCAAGCATAGTGCCGTTCCATCTCCGGACGCGAAGCCGGCCCGGCGACCTCGACCTCGACCTCGCGCTCGAGCAGGCGCGTGGCGTGCGCGCTGAGCAGCGACGGCCCGACGAGACGGATCTCGACGCGTTCGCCCTTGAGAAGGCGCGCGGCCTCGAGCAGATATTGCACGCCCTTGCGCAGCTGCAGCGTGCCCGCGAACAGCACACGCAGCGCCCTGTCGGGGGCGACGCTTCTGGCCACGCTTGCAGGGGGGATGGCTAGGCGATGAGCATAGGGCACGACCGTGCAATGCCTGCCGCCGCCGGTTTCCGCGACCGCCGTGGCGGCGAAGGCCGATCCGCAGATGACGGCGTCAGCAAGCTCCCACTCGCGCTCCTCCCGCTCAGCGAGAGCACCTGAGACATCGACCTCCGATGGTCGATCCTCCCAGTCGGGCCACCTTAGCGCCTCGTCGAGAAGTATTCCCTTGTTCCAGCGCCACGGCGCAGACGTCTGATCGAGCAGCGTTGCAAGCCCGCGCGCCTTGGCAGCTTCGAATATCTCGAGCGCGGCGCCGTTGAAGGCGTACACGGCGCCGGTCTGGTGGAAGCCGCGCCGGACGACGTCACGGCAGAACGCGCGGTTGCGCCGCGCCCAGTAGTCGGTGAGCTCCTCACCGCGTCGGCGCCGATGCGCCGGCGAGAAGGCGAAGGAGGGCAATGTCGCGATGCGCGCTGGAGGAACGCCCGCCACCCGCCGCGCGAGAAGGCGCTCGAGCGGGCGAGGCAGCATCGCCTTCGGCACGATTCTGTCCAGATAGCGCCAGATCGGCTGCTCCCCGCACATGTCGGTGACGAGCCGATCGAGGAGACCGGACCGATGCAGTGCGCGCGCCACCGCGTAGTGGCGCCTCGCGCCGAGCTGCGCAACGAGCACGCTCACGCCGCCACGCGCCTCTCGTGGCAGGGCGCCGGCACCTCACCACGCCAGTCTTCGGGGCCGTGGCCGGGTAGCCTGCGATAGGACCGATAGACGCGCCCCGCGACCGGCTGCCTCTCCGCGCTGCGCCGCGCGGATTCGAGCAGTCCCGCGCCGATTGCCGAGAGCTTGAGGGGCAGCGTCGACCAGGAGAACTGGTAGCGCAGTACGCCGATCATGGCGCTGACGAGCCGGACCGGAAGCGAGCCGAGCGGCGCATTGAGCATCTCGAACAGGATACGGTTGCGCACGCCGTAGAAGCTGATCCGCTGCGGGTCCCGCCGCGGGCTCACCGTGTGAACGACATGCCCCGAGCCGCCGTAGACGATGCGCCAGCCCGCGGCCCACAGTCTGAGAGAGAAGTCTGGCTCCTCGTGCTGACGCACGAAGAGCTCGCGATAGCCGCCGATCGCGAGCGCGGCCTGGCGGCGTATGGCGCAGGCGCAGGCCATGAAGCTTGAGAGCTCGTCGCCGGCCTGCGCCTCGAGCGGATAGTCGAGGCTAGAGCGGGATCGCCGCCTGAAGGGCTCGACGAACGGGATGGCCACGGCCCCGATCGTGGCATCACGCTCCAGCATGGCGACGATCCGCGATACGATGTCGGGCATCGAGAAGTAGGCGTCGTCGTCGAGCGAGAACACGTATTTGCCCGTGGCCTCGCGAAACCCGCGATTGCGGTTCTCGATCAGGCCGCTCCGCCGCGCGAGCGCAACCACGCGCGCTCGCGGGAATGCGCGCTCGACGCTCTCGGCCGTGCCGTCGCCCGAGGCGTCGTCGTAGACGATCACCTCGAGATCCGGGAAGTCCTGCGCAAACGAGCTTGCGACCGCGCGCAGCGTGTCCTCGCGCCTCGCGCGTGTCGTGATGACGACGGTTGCGACCGTCATGCGATCCGCCTGCCGAGAGCGACGCGACTACGCGCCGGCACCCCTGCCGCCACCGCACCCGCCGCAACGTCGTGCGTCACGACCGCGCCGGCGCCGATGACCGCGCCGTCGCCGATCGTCACGCCCTTGAGCACCGCTGCCCCGGCACCGATCCAGACGTTGTTGCCGATGACGACCGGTGCCGACACGAACGGCTGCCTGTCGCGCTGGGTCGCGGGGTCGCAACCGTGGTCGTGATCGGTGAGATAGCAGTGAGGTCCGATCATGCAATGCTGACCGATCACGAGGCTCTCGGTGACGTCGACCATCGTGAAGCGATTGATGTAGGTGCCCCGGCCGATGACGAGCTTGCCCGGCTTCTCGGTGCCGCTGCACAAGAGAACCACGAAGTCATCGAGTCCGACCTGAGGACCGAGTCGTATCGAAGCCCAGTGGCGCGGGATGGAAACGCGCCTGAGAACGCCCAAGCCCTCGATCTCGACCCCGAGCAATCTGTAGAATGCGCAACGCGCGCGCGACGCCAATCCCGCCGTCGCTCTGATGACGAGGCGGATCAAGCCGTGGCCGCCACGCGAGAGGCTGCGGCACGTCCGGCAATGGCATGCCAGGCGAGCAGCAGGGGAAATCCGGCGATGAATCTCCAGTGCCGCTCGCACGCGTTGATCGCGAGCGAGCGCCAATAGAGGCGCGCCGCATTCCTGAGCTGCCGGCTCCGGGAGAGGCGGATCGCTCCTGAGCGGGCGTGCGCGCTGACGATGGCGCGGGCGGGCCGCAGGCAGCTATCGCCGCGGCCATAGTCGCCCTGCTCCACACGCCGGACGAGCGTGGCGAGTCCGCGGTAGAGGTGAGCGCCGTCGTCCGAGATCGAGCCGCCATGCCTGCGGCGCGCGATCGTCGCCGGACTTTCGATCCTGACGAACCCCGCCGCTCCGCCGAGGCGCAGCATGAGATCGTGATCTTCGGCAACGCGAATGTCCTCGTTGAACCCGCCTGCCGCCAGCAGCAATTCGCGACGGACCACCAGCATGCCCGCGCCGACGTAGATGCCCTCGCTTGCCGCCTCGAAGTAGTTGGCGAAGTGCCGCCACGTGCGAGCAGTCGTCGCAGCCGCTGGCCGGGGTTCGCTATCCCTGAACTCGAGAAGGCAGCCGGAGACGACGCTCGGAGATCCTGAGGCTTCAATCGCGCGGGCATAGGTCTCGAGCGCCGGCGCCAGCAGCTCGTCGTCGCTGTCGAGAAAGGCGAGGTAGGTTCCGCGCGCGATTCTAGCACCCGCGTTGCGTGCCGCGCCCGGCCCCCGGTTCTCCTGACGCAGCGCCGTGACGGACGGGCCAATTGCCTGAAGGTCCTCCCACGTGCCGTCGGTCGAGCCGTCGTCGACGACGATGACCTCATAGTCCCGGAATGTCTGGGCCCGCACCGAGGCAAGCGCACGCGCGAGCAGCGCACGTCGGTTGCAGGTCGGGATCACGACGGAGAAAAGCGGCACGCTGGCCCTCAGTGCCTTTCGCCCGCCTGCCGAATGACGTCGAGGACTTCCGCGAGCCTTTCGGTGTGCGAGAAGCGTGCCTCGACCCAACGCCGGCACTCGGCGCCGAGGCCGGGCTGCGTTGCCCTCCAGCCAGCGAGACGGACAATTGCAGCCGCGAGCGCGGGCGCGTCGCCTGGCGGGACGAGGTGATCGGCGAAGCGCGGCGCAAGAATTTCCGGAATGCCGCCCGTATCGCTCGCGACGACCGGTATCCCCAGTGCCATGGCTTCGACGACGACGCGGGAGAAGGCCTCCCAGAGCGTCGGCATCACGACCAGATCGGCTTCTGTCATGGCATCGCGAACGTCGGCGATATGCGGGTGAAAGAAGATCGTCCTGCCGAGCCCGGGTCCTGCCAGCGTCTTGAGATGGTCCAGATACTCGGGTCCCGCCTGAGAGCTGCGCACGGCACCATAGATGTGAAGCTCGAACGCGGTGCGGTCATTGCTGTCCAATCGCGCGAAGGCTTCAAGCAGCGTTTCGAGCCCCTTCCGCGGGCAGAGGCGGCCGAAGTAGGCGAGCCGGCGGCGCCCCCCCGTTGCATCGCGCACACGCAAGGGCCGAGGTCGGAATGCCTCCATGTCGATGCCATTGTGGACGACGGCGATGCGCTCCTCGGCGATGCCTGCCCGCACGTAGCTGGCTTTCGTGCTATGCGATCCGGCGATCAGGCGCGCGCACCTTTCGAGACCCCAGCGGTATTGCCGCGAGAGGCCATCAGGCGCGAGCATCCGAAGGTGGCACACCACGGGCAGGCCGGACAGAAGTCCCAGGCTGGCAGCGATTGGCGTGTCGTACATCTGGTTGGCATAAAGGACCGTCCACTTCCTCCTGCTCGCCTTGATCCGCAATCGCGCCAGATCGGTGAGGAAGCGGCCATAGGGCCGCTTGGCGACCCGGCTCGGCGTGCAGAAGGCCTCATGGACGAACTTCCGGTACTCCGTGAGCAGCTCCCCTTCCTTGCGATAGCAGAGGCTCACCTCGGTCCCCGCACGCGCGAAAGATTCGAGCACCGCAAACAGACTCCGCTCCTGACCGCCGGCGAACCGCGTCGGCTGCTCCTCGAAGGCGAGCACATGCATGCCGGTCAGGCGATGTGCCTCTTTCCGAACGCGGTTGCCAGGGCTTCGGCAACGAATTGCACCGCCGGCCTCAGATGCCCGCGCCATGTGGGGGTCAGCACGTAGATGACGAGCGCGATGCCGAGGTAGAGGACGAGCAGCGACGAGCCTGACACCACGGCCTGGGCAGGTGTCGTCGGGAAATGGATGCCCATGGCGAAACAGCCCGCAACGCCGGCCAACGTCGCCGCGATCGGCGGCCAGATGGCGCCGAATATGAGGGGCACGCTGAGCGACGTGCCCCGCGTTGCCCACCACAGCCACGCGGGAAGAAGCAGAAGGACCCCGCAGCTGTAAGCTCCCGCCACGCCGATCGCGCCGTGCGGCAGCGCGACGACATAAAGGCAGAGGTACCACATCGTGGCGAAGATGCCGGCTCTGAGCTTCTCCGCGCTCCGCCCGCCTGAATCGAACAGCGCTCCCGCCGACGAATAGATCGGCTGCACCAGGATCGAGATGGCGAGCGCCCGGAAGATCGGCACCGCAGGTTCCCAGTCCGGCCCGTAGAGGGAGAGCACCAGCGGCTCCGAGAGCACGAAGAGCAGCCCTGCGAGCGGCGCCGTAAGGCAGGCGAGCGGCGCAACGAACGAGAGATAGATGCGCTTCCAGCGTGCGGGCTCGGGATGGGCGCGGCTCAGCGCCGGCAGCAATGTCGACATGAGCGGCCAGGCCAGCGCCGTGAGCGGCATCATGAACAGCCCGTAGGCGCGCGTATAGTAGCCGAGCTCGATCGCGCCGTAGCGCCAGCCGATCAGCACGTTGTCGAACTGTCGGTGAAAGTAGTTGACGAGGTTGAAACCGGTCAGATTGAGACCCATGCCGAGCGCGGCGCGCGCATCGCTCCAGCTCGTGACGCGGCTCGGCCGCCAGCCTGAGGCGCGCCGCGACAGCAGAAGCCCCACGGCGGACCACATCCAGACCTGCGCGATCAGCACCCACCAGCCGAGATCTGTGCACGAGGCGAGCACGACGCCGAAGCTGGCGCCCGCCACCTGGGACCCGAGGTCGACCCGCTGCAGCGCCGACCAGCGCATGGCGCGCTGGAGCAACGCACGATGCTGCGCCGACGCCGCGCCGAGAAAGATCGGCAGCGCGAGCCCGATCACGGCCGGGAGCACCCGCTCGTCTCCGAAAGCGTGCGCGGCCAGCGGCGCGGCGGCGATCGCAGCCAGCGTGAAGGCGAGCCCCGCACCGAGATTGACGAAATAGAGCGCGCTGACCGTGTTCTGATCGATGTCCTTGCGTTGCAGCGTCGCCGTCGACAGTCCGAAATCCACGAAGAGACCGGCAAAGCTGGTGACGGTCGCAGCCATGGCCACAAGCCCGAAGTCCCCGGGCGCAAGCAACCGCGCGAGCACGACGGAGGTCGCGAGGTTGATCGCCATCCTTGCTGCCTGCCCGCCGATCGCAACAAGAGCGCCGCTGGCTGCGCGCCTGCCGAGACTGTCCCCCAGATGCGCGGTCGATAGCGCATCGGCCGGGCAGGTGGCGCCAGCCCGCATTACGCAGCCTCGAGCGGCACGCCGGCATGCTTCTTCTGGTGCCACGACCAAGCCGTCTTGAGAATGTCATCGATGCGTTCGAAGTACGGCGCCCAGCCGAGCTCGATCAGCGCCCGCGTCGCATCGCCGACGAGCCGCGGCGGATCGCCGGGACGGCGCGCCTCCACACTTTCGCCGATCCTGCGCCGCGTGACGCGCCGCGCCGCCGAGACAATCTCGCGTACGGAGAAGCCGCGGCCGTTGCCGAGATTGTAGACCGTCGACGGCGCTCCGCCGAGGAGGGCCTCGAGCGCCAGCAGATGCGCGTCGGCGAGATCGCTCACGTGCACATAGTCGCGGATCGGAGTGCCGTCGGGCGTATCGTAGTCGTCTCCGTAGATCGTCACATGAGGCCTGAGCCCCGCCGCCGTATCCAGCACGAGTGGTATGAGATGCGTCTCCGGCGAGTGATCCTCGCCGGTCTCGCCGTCCGGATCGGCGCCCGCGGCATTGAAATAGCGCAGCGCAATCGACCTCAAGCCGTGCGCCGCGCCGAAATCGGCGAGCATCCGCTCGCCCATGAGCTTCGAGGCTCCGTACGGGTTGATCGGCTCCTGTGCATGGCTTTCGGGGATGGGCGTCTTCGTGGGCAGGCCGTAGGTCGCGCACGAGCTCGAGAAGATGATGCGCTTGACGCCTTGGTCGAGCATCGCCTCGAGCAGGCTCAGCGTGCCGGCGACGTTGTTCCGGTAGTACCTCCCCGGATCGCGAACCGATTCGCCGACATAGGCCGAGGCCGCAAAATGGAGCACGGCCGCGGGCTTGAAGCGGTGCAACGCTGCAGTGAGCCCGGCGCCGTCCAGAATGTCGCCCACGACCAGCGGTCCCCACTTGGCGGCCCAGGCATGACCCGAGGAGAGATTGTCGTAGGCAACAGGCATGTAGCCGTCTCGCGCCAACGCCTTGCAGGCATGGCTGCCGATATAGCCCGCGCCTCCTGTGACGAGCACGGCCTTGCGCGTCATGGCCCGCCTGCCGCGTTTTGGTGGCAGGCATAGCTACCGCACTCTGGATGAAACGATGTCATCCGGAGAGCCATGGGCAGCCTTCTTTTTTTCAGCACGTTCCTTCGCCGTTTGAGCAGAGAGGAAACACAACGCAACCCAACTGAAAGGGAGGGCTAAGCGACGCGCCGCCGCTCGCCCCTGTTGCTTGCTGGCCCGGCAGCCGGCGCAGCCGCCTCTGAGTAGCCGGGCATCATGCTGCTCCCGCGCGCCAAAGCTTGCCGTGCCTCGCCTACCGCCGCGCCGTCCGCGCGCTCGCCGAGCAGCACCGTTCTGACTGTTCGCGCCAAGACGACGAGATCGAGCGTGAGGCTTGCGTTTTGGACGTACCAGATATCCATCGCTGCCTTGTCGTCGGCCGAGATCTCGCGCCCGCCGTTGACCTGCGCCCACCCCGTGAGCCCCGGCCGCACGGCAAGGCGCCCCGCATGCCGCGGCGCCTGGTCGGCCGGCAGCAGAGGCCGCGGGCCGACGAAGCTCATCTCGCCGATGAGGATGTGGAAGATCTGCGGCAGCTCGTCGAGACGGCTGCGGCGCAGAAATCCGCCCAGGGCCGACTGGCGCTCGTCATCGGGGATGCGCGTCCCGTCGCTGCCATGTGCAGCGCGCATGGTGCGGAATTTGTAGAGCTTGAAGGGGCGCCCGAGGGCGCCGGGGCGCAGCTGCCAGAATAGCGCCGGCCGGCCGACATCGAGCACGACCAAGAGCCCGACGAATGCGATGACGGGCAGGAGCACGACGATCAAGGCGGCAGCCCCGATGGCGTCGACGACACGCTTTACGGCCCAGTAGGGGCGCTTCAGCGCGGGCGAGCCCGCAACTGCGCTGAGGGCGGCTTCTGCGCTCTGGATGGCGCCGCCCGTGGCCTGCGCCAGGCGTCGCTCCGGTCCGTTGCCGCGTCGTTGCCCGGAAAAGCCGAGCCGCTCGGCAAAACAGTCGACGACGATGTCGCTCCCGGCCTCGACATCGCTGAGCGTCTCGCGCGCCGCCGGCATCAGCCGCTCGAACGCCTGCGTGACGACGATGCGGTCGACATAGACGCCATGCACCTCGAGCTCCCTCAGCACCGAGGGGAGCTGCTCTGGCGTGCCCAGTATCGCATGGTTGTGGAACGAGCGGCCGCTGTGGCGCTCGTTGCGTCCCACGATCCCCGCGATGCGTATGCGCTCCTCGGAGGTCTCCGCCACCGCGCGCAGGAAGAGCTCCGCCACCGCATCGATGCCGATGACGAGCACAGTCTCCTTGGGCTCGCTCGCAAGCCTCGGATTGGCGGGCGCTCGCAGCCGCCGCGTTTGTCTCAGCCGCTGCGTCACGCGCACGACCGTCATCAGCGCCACGAGCAGGAGGCCCTGCAGAATGGGAAGCGCGCGTGCGACGTCCTCGAGCCGGTTCAACGCAAAGCCGAGTGCCACCGCACCCAGCACCGCGGCCAGCACCGCGGTCAGGATGCGCAGGTAGTCGCCGAGCGTGCTGTAGCGCCAGATCGCCCGGTTGGTGCCGATCAGCGGAAATGCCACGGCCGCCGAGAGAAGAGAGAGCGCGAGATAGGGCAGGATGTCCTGGAGCCTGGCAAGCGAGAGTTCGAGATTGTCGCGCAGCAACAGCGCCAGGACTGTCGCGGTCGCGACGCAGGCGAGGTCCACCGAGAGCAGTTGGAAGCGGTGCATGGAGCGGGCGCTTCTCCTATCGCGTGGCGGTGCGGGTTGCGGCCGCGCGCTGGTACCTGTCGACGGCCTTTGCGTAGGTGGCTCTCTGCTGTTCGCCGTAGGTATCGAGCAGCGTCTCCGCGAGCTGGGCCCGCGACGGTGCCACCGTCGCCACCGCGTAGCCGAGCCGAGCCGCCATCCAGGGCGCGAGCACCGGATCCTCCAGCGCGGCGGCGACGTCGATCATGGCGGCGTTGCGGACATCCTGCGGCAGCTGATCCCACGCGCTCCACACGAGCATCAGCCTGCCGTCGATGATGCCGATCTCGCGTGCTCCGAGCGCGTAGCAGGCCCGGAGCTGCTCGATCACCGCCGGCGTGACGCCGGTCGCTTTCGAATGTGCGAGCGCCAGCACGCACCAGGCTCTGGCATCGAGCGGCGATGACCGCGCCAGCTTCTCTGCCGCCCGCTCGACCCGAGCGTGACGCACGATGAGGCTCTCACGGCCGCCAGTTTCGCTCACTCTCTCACCCGAGCTCTCGCCGAGACCATGCAGATTGATCGCGAGGTCGAGCTGATTGGTGCCCCCCGCGTTGGCCGCATCGAGCGCATTATAGGCCTCGCGCAGCCGCGGCATGGCCGCGTCGAGGCGGACCGGCTTGGTGATGCGGGCGACCTGGCGCGCGCCCATGAGCGCGAGCTCCTGGCGCGCCAGCTCTGCTCCCCAGCCCGCAAGGGCGAGGCCTGCTATGAGACAGCCCAGGCGCAGCATCGCTCGTGCTCCCATCGCGCTCACTCGGTGTAATAGGCCTGATACTTCTTGTGGTAGTAGCTGTAGTAAGGGGCGTAGCTCGACAGCAGCCCGAGCTGCGTGTGGTTCACCACTACGCCCGCAATCTTCTGCCTTGGATCGTCGATCGACTGCACCGCGCGCATGACGATGTCGCGCGGCGTCGTCCGCCAGCGGATGACGAAGATGATCTTGTCGGCGAGCTTCGACAAAAGCGCGCTGTCGATGACCGGCGTCAGCGGCGGCGCATCGATGAACACGCAGTCGTAGGCCTTCCGGACCGAGCAGAGGAGCGAACGCAGGCGCTCCGAGCCGAGGATGTCGGGGGGATGGCGCGTCGTCGTTCCGGCCGGCAGGAGCGTCATCATCGGGATCGGGCCGCGCAGGAACACGTCTTCGGCTTCGGCGCGGCCCCACAGGAGATCCGTGAGCCCCGCCCGCTCGTGCACGTTGAAGTATTTCGACATCGAGGGATGACGCAGGTCGCAGTCGACCAGCAGCGTGTTCTGGCCGGCCGCCGCGGCCGACGCCGCAAGCGACAGCATCATCGTCGTCTTGCCCTCCGAGGGAACCGACGACGTGACGAGCACGAGCTTCGGCGGCTCGTCGACGTTCGACATCTGCGTCGAGACGCGCACGCTCCGGATGCTCTCGCCGAAGCGCGACAGAGGCCTCAGCGCCACATATTCGGCAATGGGCACGACACGATCATCGACGATGCGCTCGCTCTCGCTGAGTTGGGGCACCATCGCGAGAACCGGCAAGCCAAGCGTCTGCTCCACCTGCTCGATGGTCGCGAACCCGTTCTCGATGTGCTCGAGCATGAAGGCTGCGCCGATGCCGAGCGCCAGGCCCGAGAGCAGGGCAAGGATCATGTACCGCTGCTTGTTGGGATAGCTCGGCGTCGAAGGCTTGAGCGCCGGCGCGATGATGCGCGATTCCGCGCTCTGCAGGCTCGTCTGCTGCTCGGCCTCCTTGAAGCGGTTGAGCAGCGACTCGTAGAGCACCCGGTTCGACTGCGCATCCCGCTCGAGCTCCCTGAGGCGGATCACGGCCTGGTCGTTGCGGTTGTCCGAGCCCGTGAGCTCCTGCAGGCTCGTCTCGAGCGATTGCTCTTTCCTCAACGCGAAATCGAAGTCGGTCTTGAGCGTGAGCACGACGCGTGCCACCTCGCGGTTGATCTGCCGCCTGAGATCGCTGCGCTCGGCCTTGAGCTTGACGATGGTCGGGTGCTCCGGGCCGTAGCGCGTCAACTGATCGGCCTCCTGGCGCGCGAGGTCCGCATCCTGCGTGCGCAGCCCCGAGATGACCGGCGAATCCATGACCGCGCCCACCGTGTCGATTCCGGCGCCGCCCTCGAGAATGCGCTGGGCCTGCTCGTACTTGGCTTTCTTCTCGACCGTCTGCGAGCGCGCTGCAACGAGCTGCGTATTGACGTCGGCCGCCTGCTGGTCGGCGAGCGTCCCGGTCTGCGCCGTGACGAGGTTGTACTTGGCGCGGTGATCGGCGAGAGCTCGCTCCGAGGTCTCGAGCTGGCCGCGCAGCGACGTGACGCGCTCGCTGAGCCAGGTCGCAGCGCGCCGCGCCGCCTGGTAGCGCGCCTCGAGCTGCTCGACGAGGTAGGATTCGGCGACCGCGTTGGCGATCTTTGCCGCGATCTCCGGATCCCGGTGCGAGAAGGAGATCTCGATGAAATAGGTGGCCGCGACGCGCCGCACCGAGATCCCGTTCTGCACGGCCGAGACGGACGCGAGCGTCGCCGGGCTGAGATCGGTGCCACCTTCTGCGGCGGCAGGCGCCGCGCTCTTGGCCGCAAGCGGCCGGTCGTCGTCGTCCGTGCCCGAGCCCAGGAGCAGGCTCGTGAGCCACCCCGTAAAGCTGAAGCTCGGCTTGGCACCGCCGAACATCGGATGCTGGGCGAGCTTGAGGCGCTCGACCGCGCGCCGCGCAATCGAGAACGACTGCACGAGCGATACCTCGGTCGCGATCGTGCTGGCGTCGAGCCCGAGCTCCGAGATCACGGCCTCCTCCTTGAGGACGCGCTCCTTGCGCGGATCGATGAGCACCTGGGTCGACGCCGTGTAGATCGGCGTCGTCTGCAGGAGCCAGATGGCCATGAGTGCTGCGACGACGGCTGTCGCGCCGAGAACGATTTGCCAGCGCCTGAGGAAGATGGACCACAGGCGACGCGGATCGAGGCCGCCCGGCGCGCTCTCGCTCAACGGCTGTCCGCGCACAACGCTCGCCGGCGTAAGCTTGAATTGACCGTGCATCGGCGGCGGAGGTCCGGATCTTTGCTCGCGAGATAAGGAAAAGGTCTGGCGGATCCCTGATCAGGCTGGTCTGGAAGTGGCTAGAGGCAACCAGACAGCGCAAAAAGGAAGCCGCCACCCCGAAACGATAAGGCGATTCTGGAGAGCCACGACAGTGTGCTCTGAGCCCCATCAACCGCTGCAAGAAGCCGTCCGTTGGCGGACTGGCGCCCACGCCGCGCGCCGGCAGCAGCGAAAGCGATTCGCACGTGCGCGGGCAGAGATAGGCTAGTAGCGCGTCACGACGCCGACGCTGAACACGCTCTTGTCATAGTCGATCGTCGGCACCTGGTTCGAATCATAGGTGATGAATGCGTAGTTGGCCCACAGCGAAAGCGATGGGCGCAGCATGTAGTCCAGCCCCGTGGTGAGGCGCCAGTAGTTATCGTCGCGTCCCGAATCGACGTACTCGACCCAGCCGTAGCCGGCGCCGACCGTGAGCGTCACGTCGCGCCTGACGGCATAGTCGGCGCGGAGGCCGATCTCCGACTCGATTCGGTTCGAGGCTTCGATGCCGAGATCCATGCTCGGCGCTCCGATGTCACGCGAGCCGACGATCTCGGCCCTGAGCAGGGGCGTGATGTCGTATCTGAGCTGCGCGCGGAAGGCCCAGCTGTCGATATCGTCGAGAATGCCTGCGCTGTCCTGGTGCAGGTAGCCGACCGCGACCTCCGCATTGACGAGGCGCGTCAGCTCATGGCGCAAACCCGACAAGAGCTTGTAGCCCTGCCCGTCGAACCGGCTGTCCTCGTAGTCGCGCCACTCGCGCGCGGCCTCGAAGAATGCCGAGGTCTTGGGGCTGAACTCGTAGCCGAGCCGCCCTCTCACGTCGCTGACGTCGCCGTCGCGGAACGACTGCTCGACCTCCTGGTACTGATTGCCGACCAGGAGCTCGGCGTCCGAGTATTCCTGATACCTGACCGTGCCGGACAGCTCGACCCACAGGCGGTTGAATGCTCTGTGCACCAGCGCGCCGCCGTCCAGCGTCTGCGTCGTGATCGGCTCCTTGAACGGCTGGAATGATTCCCCGGATCCGCGCGGCTCGTAGCCATACCTGTACTTGGTGAAGCCCGTGAGCCAGAGGTCCCGTGCCACGTCGACGCGGCCGGCAACGCCCGCGTTGGCATAGCCTTTCGACTCGTCGGTGAGATCGTAGTACCGGTTTCCGCCGCCGCCGAGATAGACCTCGAGCGCATGTCGCGACCAGTTCGAGACGATGCCGAGCTGGCCGTCCATGTTCGCGTAGCCGTCGCCCTTCCTGTTCGAGGGGCTGGCGTAGACATTGTTATCGTAGACCGTCGACGTGCTGACGCGGGGCAGGAACGTGAAGGCCCCAGCGTTGATCCCCGTTGCGTCGCGGCGCACGCCAGCTGCGAAGAGGTCGCTCACGCCCGTCGCAAGCGATGGCGGCGTGACGGTTACGGAGGTTCCTTCCTGGTAGTTCTGGTAGTTCTGCGCGCGTGCCGTGTCGCAGCCTGCGAAGACGGCAAGCGCGATCAGGCTTGTCGTGGCTGCCCCGGCGCTTAGCCGCGCTCTCATGCCTCGCCCCTTGGAATACCGTGGACGCGCTTCCCGCAATCGGTTCGGATGAGAATCCGACCGCTAGAACCACTTATGCCGTCTAGCGATACAACCTTGCGCCGGGCTTGCAGGCGGAGCCTGCGTTGAGCTTGCAGGCGGAGCCTGCGTTGGGCTTGCAGGCGGAGCGCATATTCAAGTCAGAATACGGAGGAATTTTCACTCCTGCAGGCCGGCTAGAAGAGCCTTTCGGCGATCGTGATCATGTCGCCGGGATTGACGGGAACGCTCGAGTCGAGCGGATACTCCTGCTCCTTGTGGTCGTTGGCGCGCCGGATCCGCACATAGCCCGTGGCCGCTCTCGGCGTGAAGCCGCCGGACATGGCCACCGCGCTCACCGCGTTGAGGCCGGGCCGGTAGGGATACTCCCCGGGCCTTGCGATCTCGCCCAGGATGTAGAAGGGCCGCAGCGTCAGGAACTCGACGGCGATCTTGGGATTGACGAGGTAGCGCCCCTTGAGGCTCTCGGTGAGCGTCTGCTCGACCTGGCCCGCCTCGAGGGCAGCGACCTGGACCTGCCCGACGAGCGGAAACGCGATCGCGCCGGCCCCGTCGACGACGAACTCGCCCGAGAGCTGCGGCTCGTTGAAGACCGTGACCCTGAGCTTGTCGCCATGCTCGAGCTTGGGAGCCGGTGCAGCCGGGAGGCTCTGGGTCTCGATGCCGAGGTTCTGCCCCCCGAAACTTGTGGGCGTCTGGCTGCAGCCGCACGCAAAGAGCGCCAGCATGGCTCCTGCAACGCGAAGCGCTGCCGTCATCTTCGGCAGGCAACGTCGCTTCTCATTCTTCGGCTGAGGCAAGTCCGCCCCCATCGAGCTGGCTGGTGCTCAATCCCTCCGGCCCGTAAGCCGGTCAAGGATTGCGGTCCCGCCCGGCAATTGAGCATGAGGAGTTGGCGCGAACCTTACGTCGACAGGGTGCGGCGGCTCTCGCCCTCGAGCACGAGGCAGGTGAGGCGGCCCGTGAGGTAGGCGGCGGTATCGATGTTGATGCGATTGGTCTTGAAGTCGGGGTGCTCCACGGGAGAATGGCCGTGCACGACGACCTTGCCGTGGGAGGCGCGCCAGCCGAGGAACTCGTCGCGGATCCAGAGCAGATCGCGCTCCTGCTGCTTGTCGAGCGCAACGCCGGGGCGCACGCCGGCATGGCAGAAGAAGTAGTCGCCGATGCTGACCGAGGCCGCGAGCGAGGCCAGAAACTGGTGGTGCTGAGGCGGCATGCGTCTGGCGAGCTCGGCGCCGAGCCCAGGGAAGCCCGGCGTGCCGAGCGCCGCGTTGACGTCGATGCGATAGGAGAGGAGCGTCTCCATGCCCCCGTACTGGCGCCAGAGCGCGGTATTCGAGCCGTCCTCGAGGAAGCGGAGCAGCATCTGTTCGTGGTTTCCCATGAGCAGCGTCCGCTTCAAGGCATAGGGAGGCGGGCCCGAGAGCCGTTTGAGGACGCCGCACGAATCATGACCGCGATCGATGTAGTCGCCGAGGTAGACGATGTGGCATTCCGGCGGCCGGTCCGCCGAAAGGTCCTCTCCGATCATCTGATGAATATGGTCGAGAAGATCGGAGCGCCCGTGGATGTCGCCGACCGCGTAGACGCGCGTGCCTTCCGGCAGGCGCGGAGTGGGTTCTGTCTGCGCATTGGTTTTGACTCTGAACAAACTACCAAGCATGCCGCGCGACTAGGTCTCCCGGCTGGTCCACGATTGCGCATACCCGGCTCCGAGCAAGGCCGCATAAGAGAGAGCGACGCCTTGGAGCTGGATGCTGAAATCGACGAGCGCATGACAGGCAACGATCAGCGTTGCGCCAACGGCCACGGCGGAAGCGAGTCTGTCACGTTTGCGCGTAAGCGCACCACTTATACATTGAAACACCAGCGCCGCAAATCCGGCGAAAAGAAGCAATGCCATCGGCAGTCCCAATCCGAGTATGGCCTCGAGAAAACTATTGTGCGCTTCGAGCCATTTCCCATGCAGAGAAATACTATCATCGCGATAGACGGGAAACACGTTCGCAAATGTGCCATATCCATGCCCGATGACCGGTCGTTCGGCAATGGCGCGCAGCGTGATCGCGCCAACGCCGAGGCGGCTCTCGAGATCGGCTGCCGCATTCGTGCCGGCGAGCTTGGCGCCGACTACGTCGCCCCGCGCCGCGAGAGCGACGATGACGCCCGCGACGGCGACGGCAAGCGCCGCTTTCATTGCGAGCGATGATTTTCCTGCGCGCCGCTCGATGACCAGCATTACGAGCATCGCCGCGAGCGTGAGAAAGAGGCCCGCGCGCGATCCCGTCATGAGGAGCGCCAGCGCGAGCGGCACCATGAGCACGGAGAAGCGTGCCACCTCGCGCATGAGCCGCACGCCCTTGGCGAGCGCCTCGCGCTGTCCACGGTAGCCGTGGTCCGAGAGTCCTTTGCGCAGATTGTTGAGGAAGAGGCCCCATGTCGCGAGCAGGCTAAGGCCGAGATAGATCGCGAAATGGTTGCGGTTGATGAAGGTGCCAGCCAGGGCCGCGTCCTGCCTGAGATTGAACAGCGAGGACGGCAGCAGCATTGCGGCGCCCTTGGCTCCGATCGCCGCAAGGCCCATGGCGTAGACCGCATGCAACGCCCCCGCAATCGCGACCGTGGCAATGATCCGCCCCGCCCACCGGACGTCGCGCCCGATCTCGAGCGCGAGCAGAAACACGGCCGCAGCCGTCGCGAGCCGCAAAAGCCCGAGCCATGTCGCGCCCGGATCGACGCTGATGGCCTGGGCCAGGGGCTCACCCAGAAGCTCCGAGGCGCGCCTCCATGCCGGCGCCGCGAGAGCATCCGGCACCCACCACGTCTGCGCCTGGAACGCGATCCATATGAGCACGCCACCAAAGCAGATTGCAGGGAGCCGGAAGCGCGCGAGCGGCACCGGCCAAGGACGGCCCGGCGTCAGATAAGGGATGGCATAGAGCGACAGCAGGAGCCCGAAGACCAGCGCATTGACGCCCCAGGCGAGTGGAACATTGCCGCCGAAGATGAGGGGCGAGAGCGCGAGACCGACGAGAAATGCCGGCGCCAGCAAGTTGACCGATGCCACATCGCGCGCCCCGGCCGAATACCGAGCCCCCTGCCCGTACGGGCGCGCCCTGCCGATCGTGAGGCCATTCATGCCGCTGCCGGGGCCAGCCCGCTCCCCTCGACGTCAGGACGGCAGCTGGCCTGATTCTCGGCGCCTCATCCAGCGCTAGCGGGCAGTCATCCTCAGGCCGCGAGACGGCGCGGCGTGACGAAATGCTCGAGCTTCCCTGATCCGGCCTCGATTTCCTTCCACTGCCGCGCATCGAACGAGAGGACGGCAAGCGCGGCGGTCGGAAATTCCGTAGCAAGCGCCGCCACCGCTTTGCGCTCCCCTCCGCCTGTGAGCTCGAGCGCCAGCGCGTGCAAGCCTGGGTTGTGGCCGATCACCATCACGTGCGCGTGGGCTGGACCGGTCTCTCGAATGAGCTTCAGGATTGTGTCCGGCGCCGCGAGATAGAGCGAATCGTCATAGCGGATCTCGGGCGCCGGCCGTCCGATCTCGGCCAGAATGAGCGCGAGTGTCGCCCGCGTCCTCACCGCACCCGAGCACAAGACGAGTGACGGCAGGAGCTCCTCGCGGCGCAGATACTTGGCGATCTCTGGCGCGGCCTTCGTGCCCCGCTTTGCGAGCGGACGGTCATGATCGGCGAGCTCGGGATCGTCCCAGCTCGATTTGGCGTGTCGCAGGAGGGAGAGAGTCAGCATCGCGGCACAATGGACGAGTGCTCTGCACAGTCAAGGCTTGTGCTCGTCGCGCACGCAGTGGTGGCAGTGAGTCGCAAACAGACTCTACCGCAGGATGCCGGTTAGCCTGCGCAGCAGATCCGCGACGGGGCGCTCGACCCAGGCGCGCGTCACGAGGTCCCGGTGGTTGATGCCCTCGCCGCCGCCGGCAAGAATGACGACGTTGCCGCGGCCGAGCTTTCTGTCGAGGGCGGTCGCGAAGCCGACGTTGCGGTCGGCAAGGATCTGCGCCAGCTCCGCGTTCTTCTCGCGCGTCGAATCGAGGTAGGCGCTGACGAAGAAGGCTGAGCGATCGTTCTCGATCCAGCCCGCGAACTTGTCGAGCTCGCCGTAAAGCGCGTCGAGCAGCACCACGCCGCGCAGCCGCTTCTTGAGCCCGCCCTGGGAGGCGCACCAGGCTGCCGGCAGATAGCCGCCGCTGTAGGCGACGATCACCACGGGCATGGCGGCGAACGTGCGCACCGAGCGCTTGTCGCCGTGGAGCCGTCCAAGCTGCTCGGCAGCCTCTCCCACGAAGCGCCCGAACGCACCCGGCTCCCAGAATTTTCCGGCGCTCGAATCCGCGGCATCGACCGCGAGCTGGGGCGCGACGAGGACCGCGTTGACGCCAGAGTTGGCGATCTGCGCCGCAACCTCCTGCCGCTCGAGCACGTCGCGCCTCAAGGTCGCGCCGTGGCCGTGAAAGTAGACCACCATGACGGATGGGCGTCTGGCATCGAAGCCCTTGGGAATGTGCAGGAGGACATGCCGGTCGCTGTAGGTTTCGTCCTCCCAATAGATGCGCCCGAACGGCGTGCTGTGCCCGCGCCGGCCCTGATCGTCGACGTCCAAAAACGGCGTGGCCGATCCGGGCGGCGTGCCGCGGAACGGAAACGGTGCCGTCTGGAACTCGAGGATCACCGTCTTGGCCTGCTTGAGCGGTCCTGTGCGCGATTGCACGGGACGTGGTGCCGGCACCGCCTCCTTGGGCCCGTTGAGGCCAGAGCGCTGGGTCGTGTTGGCGGCAAGCGCGGACGCCGGCGCGAGGGTGGAGAACACCGCGGCCAGGGCGCAGGCGGCCGAGGCCGCACCGGCAATGCATCTCGCCATCATGCGCAACGGGCTCCGTGACCCGGATGCAATCATCGAACGCGACACTAAGACCGAGACTAAGGCAAAAATGCTTGCCGGGAGCCTTACCGCAGGCGCCGCGCACAACGAGGGCCGCGCGGCGGGCCCTGCACCGGATGGGTGCGACGATTGCGCAAAGCGCTGCAAACCCGATGTATTTTCGCAACTCGGCGATGACAATTCCAGGCGCAGGTTGTTGAAAAGTCCCGGCATGAATAGGCTTTTTGCTGCGTACCGCTGGCTTGGCCCCCTCGAGGCACCTCCATGACCATGGCAGTCACGAGCAGCGCCGAGCCTTCGAACGCCAACGGGCTCGGCACCCGTTCAGTATCAATGCTGACCGCAACCGCCCTTGCGGTGGCCGACATGATCGGCATTGGCGTCTTCACGAGCCTCGGCTTCCAGGTGAAGGACATCCCGTCCGCGTTTCCCCTGCTGCTGCTATGGATCGTGGGCGGCATGGCCGCCCTTGGCGGCGCACTTGCCTATGCCGAGCTCGCGGCGGCATTTCCTCGCTCGGGCGGCGAATACAACTTTCTCTCGCGCATCTATCATCCCGCGGTCGGCTTCCTCGCCGGCTGGGTGTCGGCGACCGTCGGCTTTGCCGCGCCGGTGGCGCTCGCGGCCATGGCGTTCGGCGAATATCTGCAGGGCATCGTGCCCGATGTGCCGCCGCTCTTGGCCGGGCTCGCCGTGGTCTGGCTCGCCTCGCTCGTGCATCTCATGGGCGTCCATCACGGCGCCACGTTCCAGAACGTGTCGACGCTGCTCAAGGTGGCCCTCATCGTCGTGCTGATCGTCGCTGGCTTGGCCATGGCCGAGCCGCAACCCATCTCGTTCGCGCCTGCTGCCGGCGACCTGGCCTATATCACTGGAGCGCCCTTCGCCGTGAGCCTCGTCTTCGTCATGTATTCCTACGCGGGGTGGAATGCGGCGACCTACATCGCCGGCGAGGTCGAGGACCCGGAGCGCAGTCTGCCGCTCTCCATCATCGCCGCGACGCTGATCGTGATCACCCTTTATGTCCTGTTGAACTTCGTTTTCCTTTACACGACGCCGATCGAGAAGATGGCCGGCCAACTCGATGTCGCGCAGATCGCGGGCGAGCACATTTTCGGGCCCACTGGCGGGCACATCGTGGGCGCCCTGATCTGCTTGGGCCTCGTCTCCTCGATCAGTGCCATGACCTGGATCGGCCCGCGCGTGACCATGTCGATGGGCGAGGATGTGGCGCTCATGCGTCCCTTCTCCCGCAGGACGGCTGCGGGCGTCCCCGCCGTGGCCATCCTGTTCCAGCTCGTTGTGGTCACGTTGCTGATGATGACGAATAGCTTCGAGGCCGTCCTCGAGTACATCCAGTTCGGCCTGACGTTGTGCGCCTTTCTGGCCGTGCTTGGCGTGATCGTGCTGCGCTTCACGCAGCCGCGGCTCGTGCGCCCGTACCGGACCTGGGGCTATCCTTTGACGCCGGCAGTCTTCCTCGCCGTCACCCTGTTCATGATGTACTACCTTGTCATCGAGCGCCCCGTGCAGTCGCTGGCGGGACTGGCGACTATGCTTGCGGGCCTCGCAGTCTTTTTCGTCTCGCGCCGTGCCGAGCGGTGACGAGCCTTGGGGGAATCCGGAATGATTGAGCGGAGAGCGACCTTGAGCGGCCTCGCGCTCGCTTTGTGCGTGTGGCTCACCCTGCCGCTTGCCGCGTCTGCCGGTGACGGCGCGTCCCCTGACGATGCCGCGCGCCTCCTCGCCGGGCTCGAGCCCCCGGCGGGCTCGCCGCTCTCGAAGTTCACGTCCGATCCCGGCTGGCAGCGGCACGCGAAGTACTTCAATTCGGCCTGGGCCGATCTCGACGCCCGCCAGCTCTCCCGCATCGGCGCTTGGTCGAAGGCGAACATCACGCAGCCGAGCCCCGTGGTCTTCTATATGTTCAGCGGGCCGGATTACCTTCACGCCGACGCCTTCTTCCCCGAGGCCACGACCTATGTGCTGAGCGGCCTCGAGCCCGTGGGCGAGGTCGGCGATCTCGCCGCGCTTCCCTCCCATGTGCTGGCCGAGGAGCTGCGCGGGCTGCAAAGCTCGTTGAATTCCGTCCTGAGCTTCTCTTTTTTCATCACCAAGAAGATGAAGACCGATCTCAAGGATGGCCGCCTCACGGGCACGCTGCCGATCCTCTACGTGTTCCTCGCCCGCTCGGGTCAGACGATCCGCGATGTGAGCTTCGGCAGCCTGGACGAGAACGGCAACGTCGTGCCAGCGGCTGTACCCACCAAGTCAGGCCCCGCCAACGGCGTCAAGATCGTCTTCGCCAAGGGCGACGGCCCACCGCGCACTCTCTACTACTTCAGCACCGACCTCTCCGACGGCGGCGTGAAGAGAAGCGGGTTCCTGAAGTTCTGCGACGGCCTCGGCCTGGGCGACAGCCTCCTGAAGAGCGCTTCCTATCTCATGCACTCGAATGCCTTCAACAAGGTGCGTGAGTTCGTCCTCGCCAAGAGCCATGCCGTGGTCCAGGACGACTCCGGCATTCCCGTGCGCTATTTTTCGGCCAACGACTGGGAGCTGCGCCCCTTCGGCAACTACCTCGGGCCGATCTCGCTTTTTCCGAACCGCTCGCAGCCCGCCATGAAGGAGCTCTTCCGCAAGGGCCACGCCGAGCCGCTCGACTTCGGCATCGGCTACCGCTGGCGCCCACGTGAATCGAACCTCCTCCTCGCGCTCCGCACCGGCACCAAGGCGGCCGGGATACCGCGCCAAAACAATTGAGCTACAGGCTCGCGGCGCGCTTGATCAAGCACATAGCCCGGCGGTCCTGATTGTCGGCGCCGATAGCCGACAGGAATTGCCGGAGCGTAAATGCAGATTAACCCAGAAGACTATTTCTGCGATTGAAACAGCATCTTCCCGAAAAAAGCAGAACTTTATTCATAGGGGAAGGTCTATAGTGCCGGCATGCTCATTCGCGCCGCCAGTTTCGCCGCCCTTATTTTGGCCGCCTCCGCGTTCTCCGCCGAGGCTCACGATCCCACGTTGCGCGGCTGCCGCGCCTTCGTGGAGCGCTCTCCGGGCCACATCCGCGTCTACCGCACGGACTGCCCGTACGCGATCCAGCTTCCGCGCCGCTACGCCATCTCGCCGGCCCAGAATTTCGACGGCTGGCGGCTCGACCGCAGCCCCGGCGGCATCCGCCGTTACGCGACGGGCTGCGGTGGCGATACCTTCTGGGACGGCTCGGCCTGCGTCTTGTGGCCGGCCGCCGTGCGCAACGGAAACAGCAAGTAGCATCATCTCACGACACGCCGAGCGCCGCCGCCCCGGTCGCCTGAACCGGTGGACAGGCGGCGTTTTCGTGTGCGGATAGCGAAGGCGCGGCCCTGTTCGCCTTACGCCTGCCCCTCGACGTGCGCCGCGCGCAAGAGCGGGTCCGCATCGCGCCGCGACTGGCCCTCGAAGAAGCAGCCGTCCTCGAGCACGAGATTGCGATGATAGATCTCGCCCGAGACGCTGCATGCCGTCTTGAGCACGATCTCGTTGGCATGGATCGAGCCCGCGACCTCGCCCATGACGACGACGCGCTCGGCGACGATATCGCCCTCGACCGCGCCGCGCTCTGCGATCTCGAGGCTCTTGCAGCGCACGTCGCCCTCGACGCGCCCGCCGAGCACAACGTCGCCGTCGAAGGCGAGCGAGCCGGCGATCACGACGCGGCGGTTGAGAACGAGAACGTCACCGTTGGCCGGCGACTGAAGATGCGACTGAGAAGGTGTGCGTACGCGAGACATGAACCAACCCCCAGCATGCCTTCTTCCCCCATGTGGGCGCCGGCCGAAGGCGAGCCGGCGCATGAAAACTTTGCAGCGGCCTCGTGGCGCTTTTCGGGCGGGCTAGGACGTGTGAGCGGCGGGATGCGTGGGAATGCGGTTAGCCCGCCGCCTCGAGCAACGGCCGCAGCGCGGTAGAGCCGCTTTGCGCCAGCACCCCGGCAAAATAGGCGATTGTCTTTTCAAGGCCTTCGCGCAAACCAACGCGCGGCTGCCAGCCGAGGTGCGCCTTGGCGAGCTCGATGTTGGGCTGCCGCTGCCTCGGATCGTCCTTGGGCAGCGCCTCGTAGACCACCTTGGCGTTTGAGCCCGTGAGCTCGACCACCATCTCCGCAAGATCGCGAATCGTCATCTCGTTCGGATTGCCGAGATTGATCGGGCCCGTGATCTCGGCGGGCGAATCCATGAGCCGCATGAGGCCCGCCACGAGGTCGCTCACATAGCAGAACGAGCGCGTCTGCATGCCGTCGCCATAGAGCGTGATCGGCTCCCCCATGAGCGCCTGCACGATGAAATTGGAGACGACGCGCCCGTCGTTGACGTGCATCCTCGGCCCATAGGTATTGAAGATGCGCGCGATCTTGATCTGGAGCCCGTGCTGACGGTGGTAATCGAAGAAGAGGGTTTCCGCCGCGCGCTTGCCCTCGTCGTAGCAGGAGCGGATTCCGATCGGGTTGACGTGGCCCCAGTAGTCCTCGGTCTGCGGGTGCACCTGGGGATCGCCGTAGACCTCGGAGGTGGAGGCCTGCAACACCCGCACCTTGAGGCGCTTGGCGAGGCCGAGCACGTTGATCGCACCGTGCACCGATGTCTTGAGCGTCTGGACCGGGTCGCGCTGGTAATGGATCGGCGCCGCCGGACAGGCCAAGTGATAGATCTCGTCGGCCTCGAGATAGAGCGCAAACGTCACGTCGTGGCGGATGAGCTCGAACCGCGGATGCGCGAGCAGGTGTTCGACGTTGCGCTTGGCGCCGGTATAGAAGTTGTCGACGCAGAGCACTTCGTCGCCGCGCTCGATCAGGCGGTCGCATAGATGGGAGCCGACAAACCCCGCTCCGCCGGTGACGACAATCCGCTTTGGTTGCTTGATCATGTGCTTGCGTCCGGCTGCGAGACCCCTGGGGTTAGGTCCGTCGCCGCCAAGGCGCACCGATTCGCCCCGCTGCACAAGATTGGGTTGCCGCTTTTTTACAGCTGAAGGCCGGGAAAACGCGCGTCCCCGGGTTGGCGCCCGCTCAGGCGAAAGCTCCGCCGTTGCCGCCGCCTTTCGCCCCCCGGCCGCGGCGCGCGGCGAAGCGCACGGCCTCCTCGGCGGCGCGCACGATCGCCTTGGCCTTGTTGATGCATTCCTGCAGCTCGTTCTCGGGGATTGAGTCGAACACCACGCCCGCCCCGGCCTGCACGTAGAGCTTCTCGTCCTTGATGAGCGCGGTCCTGAGCACGATGCACGTGTCCATCTCGCCGTCGGCAGTGAAATAGCCGACGCACCCGGCGTAGGGTCCGCGCTTCGACTTCTCCAATTCGTCGATGATCTCCATGGCACGCACTTTCGGTGCGCCCGAGACGGTCCCTGCCGGGAAGCCGGCCATCAGCGCGTCGATGGCGTCGTGCGCCTTGCCGAGCTTCCCCGTCACGTTCGATACGATGTGCATCACGTGGCTGTAGCGCTCGATGACGAACTGATCCGTCACCTCGACCGAGCCGACATTGGCGACACGCCCCACGTCGTTGCGGCCGAGGTCGAGCAGCATCAGGTGCTCGGCGCGCTCTTTCGGGTCGCGGAGCAAAGCTTCGGCGAGCGCCTTGTCCTCGCTGTCCGTCGCCCCGCGCGGCGCCGTTCCCGCGATCGGGCGGATGGTGACCTCCCCGTCGCGCACGCGCACCAGGATCTCGGGGGAGGAGCCGACGAGGGCGAAGTCGCCGAAGTCGAGGTGGAACAGGAACGGCGACGGGTTGAGGCGCCGGAGCGCGCGGTAGAGCGCAAACGGCGGCAGCGTGAAGGGTGCCGAGAAGCGCTGCGAGAGGACGACCTGGAAGATGTCGCCGGCGCGGATGTACTCCTTCGCCCGCTCGACCATGGCAAGATATTCGCGCGCGCTCGTGTTCGATCGGGGCTCGGGCTGCGCGAGCTTCTTGTGCGCCAGCGCGGCGGGATGCTTGAGCGGCGCCTCGAGCGCCGCGACCGCTGCGCGGAGCCGTTTGACCGCCGCCTTGTAGGCCTTTTCCGCGCTGATCCTCGGCTCGGGGCGCGCGGGCGTCACGAGGCTGATCTCGTCCTTCACGGAATCGAAAATGACGACCAGCGTCGGGCGCATCAGCACGGCATCCGGCACTCCGAGATCATCGGGCCCCACGTTGGGCAGGCGCTCGAAGAGCCGCGCGGTGTCGTAGCCCATGTAGCCGAACACGCCGGCCGCCATGGGCGGCAGCTCGGCCGGGAGCTTCAGGCCGGATTCGGCGAGAAACGCGCGCAACGAGCCGAGCGCGGGCTTTGTCTCTCGCACGAAGCCCTTGGGCTTCCTCCCCGGAGCGCGATTGATCTCGGCCGCCTCGCCGTTGGCCCGCCACAGCGCGTCGGGCTCGAGGCCGATCACCGAGTAGCGGCCCCGTGCGGCGCCGCCTTCGACCGACTCGAGGAGAAAGCTGAGCGGCTTTCCGGCGGCGAGCTTGAGATAGACCGACACCGGCGTTTCGAGGTCCGCGACGAGGCGCGTCCACACGACCTGCGGCTCGCCCGCGGCGTACGCCTTGGCGAACGCTTCGAAAGATGGCAGCGCCTGCATGTCGGCTGTTCTGGCAGGCAGCGTGCTCAAGACACGGCGTCCCCTATTGTTGCGCGACTTCTGCCCCGGTGACGCGCTTGAGCTCGTCCTCGTGGATGGTCACGCCGAGATTGTCCTTGAGCCCGTCAATGTATGCGATGAGAAAATCGTTCTCGAGATCGCCCTTGAGCTCCTTCGCGAGCACGTCCGACTGCTCCTTGCTGAGCGGCTCCGCGGGCGTGATCTCTTTGACCTGGAACACGATCCGGCTCTTTCCGTCGGCGGTCTCGGCATGGCCCGCCCCGCCCTTGGGCAGCGCGAACGCCTGCTTCACGGCTGGAACAGTCAGGCCTGGAGGCGACATCTCGCGCTTGATGGGCGGGTCCGTGACCTCAAGCGTGCCGCCGGCGTCGGCCGCGATCTTGGCAAAGGCCTCTCCTGCCTTGAGGCGCTCGACGAACTTCTTGGCGGCTTCCTCGATCTGCCTTAGCGTCTCGCTGTCGGTGTAGAAGTCCTTGACCTCGCCTTTGACGTCCTCGAACGGCTTCTGCTTCGCCTCGGTGACCGAGACGACGTCGAACCAGGCGAATGAATCGCCCGGCAGCTCGATCGCCTCGTTGGCGAGCCCCGGGCTCGAGGCGAATGCCTCCTTGAGGATGATGACAGCGTCGGGATAGTCGATCGCATCCTTGCCGTCCGGCGTCTTGTTCGACTTGTCGGTCGCCTCGACGTCGATGAAGCGCAGCTTCTGCTCCTCGGCGATCTCCTTCAGCGTCTTGCCGGCGTTGCGGCCCTCCTCGACGAGATCGAACCGCTCTTGCATGTGGGCGAGCGCGCGCTGCTTCGCGAGCTTGTCGCGCACCTGGTCCTTGACCTCCTCGAAGTTGCTCTCTTTGCCGGGCTCGATCTCGATCGCGCGCACGATCACCGGTGCGAAGCGCCCGTCGATGACCTCCGAGATCTGGTCGCGCGGCAGGCTGAAGGCCACCTCGGCGATCTTCGGATCGATGAGCTGCTTCTTTGTGAGCATGCCGAGATTGACGTCGCTCTCCTTGGCGCCCGCCTCCTTTGCGACGTCCAGGAAATTCTTCTTGCCCTCGACGAGCTCCTTGCGCGCCGCCTCCGCCGCGGCCCGGTCCTTGAAGGCGATCTGCTGCAGGCGCCGCCGTTCCGGCCTGTCGTAGCTTTCTTTGGTGTCCTGATAGCTGGCCTTGATCTCGTCGTCGGTGAGCGTCACGTCCTTTTTCAGGTCGTCGACGGAGAGCAGCAGCAGCGCCAGCTTGCGGAACTCGGGCGTCATGAAGCTGTTCTTGTGCGCTTCGTAGGTCTCCTTGAGCTTGGCTTCGTCAGGCGGGTCAACCTTGACCACCTTGTTCGGCTCGAGCTTCACGTGCTCGATGGTCCGCGTCTCGTTGCGCCAAGCGTTGAGCTCGTCGACCATCGACTTGGGAGCCACGATCGCTCCTCGCAGCGCTTCCGTGAGCTGGCGCCTCAGCTCGTCCTCGCGGCGCAGCGCGAGGAAGCCCTGCTCGGAGAGCCCCATTTGGCCGAGCAAACCATCAAATCCCGTGCGCGAGAACTTGCCGTCGGGGCCGGCAAAGTCCGGATCGCGGCGGATGCCCTCGACGAGCTCGGCGTCCGAGAGCGCGAGCTTCAAATTCTTGGCATGCGCCGTAACGGCCGCCTGCGCGACGAGCCGGTCGAGCGCGCGCCGGTCGAGCCGGTAGGCGAGCGCCTGCTCGGTCGTGAGCTTTCCGCCGCCCTGCGTCGGGATCATACGGATCTGGTTCTGGAACTCGCGCTGGAACTCATTGGCCGTGATGTCCGTGTCGCCGACGCGCGCGATCGAGCCGCGCCCGTAGCCGCGATAGACGTCCGACACGTTCCAGAAGACGCCGAAGCTCACGATCAGGACGGCGAACAAGATCTTGGCCAGCCAGCTTTGGGCGCCGCGTCTTAGGGCGTCGAGCATTAAGGTGTGTCCTGTAGGTTGCGGCCCGGCAAGCGCCCGAACGAGCTCTTGAGGCGCCGTTTTTTGCGGAAACCGGGCGGCCCCGCGCGTGACGGGGCCTTTCGGCATGATATGAAGCCCAGCCGGTCGCCGATTGCAAGACCGGGGAGGCTAAAACCATAACCGGGCGGCCAGGCCGCGCCCGGACGAGGCCAGTCTGTAATGAGCGAGAATACCTCGAGAATCCGCCCGCTCGTGGCGGGAAACTGGAAAATGAACGGCCTTCGGGCCTCCCTGGCCGAGGCGATGGCGGTGAGGGATGCGTTGCCCTCGTTGCGTGCCGCCGCTGACGTCATGATCTGCCCGCCGGCGACGCTCCTCATGGCCATGTCCGAGGCCATGCGGGGCGGCCCGCTCGCGGTCGGCGCCCAGGATTGCCACGAGGCGGCGGCCGGCGCCAACACGGGCGACATCTCGGCCGAGATGGTGGCGGATGCGGGCGGGACCGCCGTCATTGTCGGCCATTCGGAGCGGCGTGCCGATCACGGCGAGCTCGACCGCACCGTGCGCCTGAAGGCCGCCGCCGCCCATCGCGCCGGCTTGGCCGCCATCGTCTGCATCGGCGAGACTGCGGGCGAGCGCCGCGCGGGGCTTGCGCTCGATGTCGTGCGCCGCCAGCTCAAGGCCTCGTTGCCCGATGGCGCGACGGCCGCCAATACAACGATAGCTTATGAGCCCGTGTGGGCGATCGGGACTGGGCTGACGCCGACCTTGACCGACGTCGCCGAGGTGCATGGCGCCATCCGCACGGCTCTGGCCGCACGCTTTGCGGGCGAGGGGAGCGCAATGCGCATTCTCTACGGCGGCTCCGTCAAGCCCCAGAACGCCAAGGAGTTGCTCGCCGTCGCCCACGTGAACGGTGCTCTCGTCGGCGGCGCGAGCCTCAAGGCCGCCGATTTTCTGGCCATCATCCGGGCCTATGTCTGAGATGACGGACACCGCTATAAGGAATGATTGCCGGTCCAGAGGTCAGAGGTCGGGGATGCTCGCGATGCGATGGCGATTGGCGGGATTGATCGTTGCTCTCGCCGGAGCACCCATGGGTGCGCTGGCAGCCCCGCTCGACGAGGAGGCCTGCAAGGGCGCCAAGGCCGAGCGCGAAGGCCTCCTCGCCAAGGGCCTCGAGGCCGACATCGCCAAGGGCGCCGAGTGGGGCAAGTCGAACCTCTCTCCCGATCGGCTGAAAGAGGTCGCGCGCCTGATCGAGCTCAACGAGCAGCTGACGTTCCGCTGCGGCCAGTTGACCGTCACGCGCCCTGACGGCAAGCCGTTGCTGAAGAAGGACCCGCCGCCCGCCCCGGCTGCCGCCGCCGCGACGCCGGCGTCGTCTGATCCGCAGGCGAAGCCCCCGGCCAAGAAGAAGAAGAAGCCGGCGGCCGCCGCCAAGCCCGTCGCCCCTGACGGGTCGGCGCCGGGAGCCGGGGCCGCCCCTGCCCAGACCAAGGCGCCGTGAACGCTGCCGCGGGCGTTCTGCGCTGGCGGGCCGTCCGCCCCTGGTGTAGAAGCCCCCCAATCCGCGGGCGCCCCACCCCCGCCCTGCCCGGAGCCATAGTCCGGAGCCATACCTGGAGCCATTGAAGTTATGCAGACCGTCCTCCTCGTCATTCACCTCATGATCGCCTCGGCCCTGGTGGCGGTTGTGCTTTGGCAGCGCTCGGAAGGCGGAGCGCTCGGCATCGGTGGTGGCGGCGGCGGTTTCCTCACCGGCAGGGGACAGGCAAACCTGCTCACGCGCGCGACCGCGGCGCTCGCCGCCGGCTTCTTCATCACGAGCATTTTGCTCACCATCATCGGCCAGCACCGCGCGCCCGCGGGCTCGGCATTCGAAACCCCTGCCGCACCCGCCGCGGGCACGGCCGCGCCTGCCGGCGATGCCAAGCCCGCCGAGCCCGGTGCCGCGCCGCCTGCCGGCGAAGCGCCTCGCGGCGGCATTCTCGACAAGCTGAAGTAGCCGCACGAGGAATTCGCCCCATTTGCCTTGGCAAGCCGGGCGCGTGGCTGTTAGCTTCGCTCCCGCGCGCGACACGATCGCGTGCGGCTTTGGGGGACAGAGCCTGATGTCGATGCGCCAGCCGATGACACCGGCACTACGCGCGGCTTACGCCGCTTGCACGGCGCTCCTCGCGGCGGGCTGCGCGGGCGGCGGCCTCTCGCTGAGCGGTTCCACGACATCATACTCGGCATCCAATGCGATGATGCCGGTCGGCTATTCCGAAAAGGAAATCGAAGCGGCGCATTACGAGGTGAGGGCCGCCGGCAGCGAGCAGACGCCGAGAGAGCGCATCGAGAAGATCGCGCTCGCGCGCGCCGCCGAGATCGGCGTCGAGCAGAGGCTGAAGTTTTTCAAGGTCGCGAGCGTGAGCCACGGTGTCGCCTGCAGCAAGGCCAAGAAGGGTGGAACCAAGACGAGCGACACCCCTGCGACCTACCATCCGACCGTGGTCCTGGACGTCTACTACGCCAAGCAGCCCGCACCTGATTTTCGCCCCGCCGCCGAGACCTTCGCCCAGGTGAAGGCGGAGATCGAGCCGGACACGACGACGCCGGAAGCGAAGGCCGCAGCCACGGCCCAGATCCGCGCCGAATGCGGCGCCACCTGAAGACGCGCCAGCAGACGCTCCGGACACGGCGCTTCTCCGGCGCATTAACGCTCCGTGGATGAGGCAAAATTGCCGCTTCGAATCGGCCGCTTGCGGCTGTATGTTCAAAGCCCATGCAACGGTACATCTTCATTACCGGCGGCGTGGTCTCCTCTCTTGGAAAGGGTCTCGCTTCCGCAGCTCTCGGCGCGCTGCTGCAAGCGCGCGGCTATTCTGTGCGCCTGAGAAAGCTCGATCCCTACCTCAACGTCGATCCCGGCACGATGAGCCCCTACCAGCACGGTGAGGTGTTCGTGACCGATGACGGCGCCGAGACGGACCTCGACCTCGGTCACTACGAGCGCTTCACCGGCGTGCCCGCCCGCAAGTCCGACAACATCACCACGGGTCGCATCTACCAGGACATCCTCGCCCGCGAGCGGCGCGGCGATTATCTGGGCGGCACCGTGCAGGTGATCCCCCACGTCACCGACGCCATCAAGCAGTTCGTGACGAGCGGCAACGAGGGCATCGACTTCGTCCTCGTCGAGATCGGCGGCACGGTCGGCGACATCGAGGGCCTCCCCTTCTTCGAGGCCATCCGCCAGCTCGGGAACGAGCTGCCCAGGCACTCGTCGATCTTCATTCACCTGACGCTGGTCCCCTTCATTCCCTCCGCCGGCGAGCTCAAGACCAAGCCCACGCAGCACTCGGTGAAGGAGCTGCGCTCGATCGGCATCCAGCCCGATATTCTGCTCTGCCGCTCCGACCGCGAGATCCCGAAGGGCGAGCGAAAGAAGATCGCGCTCTTCTGCAACGTGCGCGAGGAGGCGGTGATCCAGGCGCTCGACGTGGCCTCGATCTACGACGTGCCGCTCGCCTACCACCGCGAGGGCTTGGACGACGAGGTGCTCGACGCGTTCGGCATCACGGGCGCGCCGCGGCCTGATCTCACGCGCTGGGAGACCATCTCGCGCAACATCGCCAACCCGGAGGGCGAGGTGACGATCGCCGTGGTCGGCAAGTACACGGGCCTGAAAGATGCCTACAAGAGCCTGACCGAGGCCCTCGTCCATGGCGGGATTGCCAACCGCGTCAAGGTCAACATCGCCTGGATTGAGTCGGAAGTGTTCGAGCGCGACGACCCGGCCCCGCTGCTCGAGGACGTCGACGGCATCCTCGTTCCGGGCGGCTTCGGCGAGCGCGGCTCGGAAGGCAAGATCATGGCCGCCAAGTTCGCGCGCGAGCACCGCGTGCCCTATTTCGGCATCTGCTTCGGCATGCAGATGGCAACGGTGGAGGCCGCGCGAAACTTATGCGGCATCCGCGAGGCGTCATCGACCGAGTTCGGTGAGACCAAGGAGCCCGTCGTCGGCCTCATGACGGAGTGGATGAGGGGCAACGAGCTCGAGCAGCGCCGTCAGGGCGGCGACCTCGGCGGCACCATGCGCCTTGGCGCCTTTGCGGCACACCTGAGCGGCAACTCGCACATCGCGCAGATTTATGGGGCGAACGAGATCTCCGAGCGCCACCGCCACCGCTACGAGGTCAACACGAGATACCGCGAGCGCCTTGAGGCCGCGGGCCTGCGCTTCGCCGGCCTCTCGCCGGACGGTCTCCTGCCGGAGACGGTGGAGTACCCGGATCACCCGTGGTTCGTCGGCGTGCAGTTCCACCCGGAATTGAAGAGCCGCCCCTTCGATCCGCACCCGCTGTTCCGCTCCTTCATCGCCGCGGCGGTGGAGCAGTCGCGACTTGTGTAGTTAGAGATATTTCGCGCCAAATCAACACAACTAAAGACGCAAAGTCGAGGCGGAGTTGGGTCGGCTATCGAGAGGATGGCCGACGCATATTTTGAGTGCTCAGATATGCCACATGTAATCGTCACGCCTGACGTGCTTCTGAACCAATTCAAGCGAGATGCGCCTAATATAGCGGCGACATTTGACGATCTCTGCCATAATGACCTCAACGAGGTGAGTACGCTCCTAGCTCAGGCGATGACAATAACGACGAATGGACTCATGCGAGACTGGGATACTCCCGTTCGAATGTGGTCCGCAGAGGTCCTGACCAATATCGCAAACACTCTTTCAGCGGCCATATTTGTACTTCGAGCAGGCTATCGCCTTGTCCCCGGGCTGATTCTTCGCAACGCCGTAGAGGCAATGTGTGTTTGCCTTCACGGATTGCAGAACCCAAACGATTTGCAAAAAATTACATCGCACAATTTCGATTCAACTACGGCCATCCAAACCGCGAAGAAAATAGTGCCAGCCTTCGGACCCATATATGGGCATTTGTCGCAACAGTTTGTTCACATCGGGCCACTCCATCATTCCATCCAACCCGTAACCACTTACACTGAGAAAAACGATGAACTTCTTGTAAATTTGCGGTGGATCCGAGCATCCACCTGGATGTTCTACGTGGTAGCGGAATTTGCGTTCTTAGACATTGTGCCAATTGCGCGATATTGGAAACACGCACCGCCAAACTCAGTCATCTTCGCTCCGTCAGAGTCCGAAAAGGAATGGCAGCAGCGCTTTCTAATGGGCGATTGATTGAGCGCATTCGAACGCGCGCACTCACTCAGGCGCATCGGCCGCCTTCGCGGCCATGACGTTTCAGTGGCAGCAAGCCTTTGCCTCCCCACAACGTCATCCCGGCGTCATGGCGGAGCCGTGCGTCGCGTCACGGCGGAGCCGTGCTTCGCACGGACGACGGCCGGGACCCACGCAAGGCGCAGCAGGTGCTTGGGTTGGAGGGGATGAAACGCGAGCGGCGAACGCCCTGCCAAATCACTGCCGTTGAGCACGCGGATGCTGGCGTGGGTCCCGATCTTCATCGGGATGACGTTGGAGCGTGGTGCGCGCTATTTATCTCCCCTCCGCTGATCGCGCAGCGCCCCGGCAAAAATTCACAAGCATCTCGTCTCCCGCCACGCGACGCGGCTGCCGGCCGCCAGGGAATCGTGCTCCTCTGCAACTCGGAGCTACCGGCCGGACATGGCCTGGCTGGGTCAACGCAGCGCTGCGCGTGGGGCAAGGCCGTCCCGCCGCTGACGGCAGCCGACGAGGGGGGAAGAGAATGCGCGCCCATCACACGCTTGCCCGCATCTCGGGCGCTCTGGCCGCGGTTGCGTTGTCGGCGTGCGGCAACACGCAGGGCAATCTCCAGCAGATGGCCGATCGCAACTGGCTCTCCTATGCCGTGGGCAAGCCGTACGCGAGCGTCGCCGCCGAGAAGAAGATGACGATGGAGGGCCTGCTGCAGGACGATCGCTCCGCGGGCGAGCTGCTCGCCGCGTCCGATCTCCCCGGCGGCGACCGGCTCTACCGGCACGTGGACCGCTACCAGTCGTCCACGTCCTCGTCGAGCTTCGGTGGGCTCGTCGGCAAGGACGCCGCCACCTACTCCTACCGCCTGCTTTACTTCCGCGTTTCGCCCGATGGCGTGATCCGCGATTATGCGAACGGCTTCGTCGGCGGCGAGACGTCGAGCTGCGTGGGGTGGATCGGCGGCATCTTCAGGAAGTGCGAGGACGAGGCGGCGTTGCGCCAGACCGTCCAGAGCTACGATTCCTTCGTCAAGACGTCCGAGGGCCAGGCCCTCTCGACCTGGGGCCTGCTGGCAACCTGACGCTCCGCAAGCGAGACGGCGCGCCGGGATTCCTCACGCGAACGCAAGCCGCTCCCATTGGGCTGCGACCGCGCCTGTCGGTCCGAGAGGACTACTCGGCCGAATAGCCGAAGAGCCCGACGACGGCGATAAGGATCAGCACGGCGAAGTAGGTCATTGCACCCTCCAAAAATGATCCAGGTCAAGTACGGATAGCTTAATCCGCGGCAATTCGCCACAACTCTCGTGCGCCAAGTCACGAAAGCCAGTGGGGAGGCCAGCCGTTCGGCGGTGCACGGACACATCACTCTGCAGTCTGACGAACTGCACCCCGGGCCGTTTTGCGGGGGAGGGAACAGCCGTTCCCCAGGTAACCGCGCGCCGCGCGTGAGCTGCGTAACGTGCCGGCCTATCCGAGTGCCGTCGCAGCAGAGACACGTCCATGCCAGACCTCAAACCCAGGATCGCCGCCCTGCTCAAGAAATACATGCGCGATCCCTCGGCCCGCATGGCGGGCTCGATCACGCTCGTCGAGCTCGAGATCGACTTCTTGGATCTGCCGATGATCGTCCTCGATATCGAGGATGCCTTCGACCTTCACTTCCGTGATGACGATGAGATCGACGGCGCAATCACCGTCGATCGACTGGCCGCCCGCGTCGCCGCGCATCTCGAGGCAAAGGCGTTGCGGCCGAGCCGGCGGACCACGGTACCGCCAAGCAAGGGCGGCTGGATGTCGACGGGCGCCGAGCGCCGTCGCTGAGCCGGCGCGGCGATCAGGTCCGCGCGGTCGCGATCAATAAGGAAAAAACAAAGAAGCATCTGCGAGCCGTCAAGCTCGCAGATGCGAAATGCACGCAGGCTCAGTCGTTCCGAGCCGCGTATTTTATGTACTCTTTCTTGGTCGGCTTCTCGACGTAACGTTTCTTGGATGGCTTCTGAACGTAGCGTTTCTTGCCATAAGTCTTGGCGTACTTCTTCTTCGCGACCTTGCTTGAAGCGTATTTTTTGGTGGTCGGCTTCTGCGCGTACTGAGCCTTGGCGACGGATTTGCTGGCATAGACCTTCTTCTTGGCAACCGACGCGAACGCCTTTGCCTTCGTTCCGCCGACCTCGCCCGCCCCGATGAGCGCGGCGATGCACGGACGCGAGAGGTTCGGCCCCACGTCGCGCATGCACTTGCGAAGCCCCTGGCTTCCGACCGCATGCATGCTGCAGTGGGCGAAGTAATCGGCACGGCACGCAATTTTCACTTCTCGACTGACGGCGAACGCTTGATTCACTGAGAACGCGAGCACGATGGCGGCAATGATCGTGGCTTTCATTGGGTGTCCTCCGCGACGAGTCAGTATTTCAACAGATTCTCTCAAGCCTGACGAAGGTTTTACTTGTCACCGCCTGCCTTGACTGACAGATGCGGCGCGCAATTTGATTCGCACGGCGGCATGCCTGTATGAGTGCGCCTCGTCGCGACCGGGAAGCAGCCATCACACCCGCAGGATCGAGTAAGCCGTCATGACCTCGAGCAACCGCGGGCTCCTTTGGTGCTACGGCTTCGTGCTTCTCGACGCGGTTCAGGCCGTCTACAGCGGCTCCATCCTGCAGAAGATCGACAGCTTTCTCCTCTGCCTCGCCGTGTTCGGGCTGGCCGCAAACGGCTGCCTCGCCTGGGCCTGGGCGCGCACGCCGGAGCACATCGGCCTCGCGCTCCAGAGCCGCGCCGACCTGATCGGGATCAACATCGTGGCGGCAGGTGGCTGGGTGACCTATCTCGGCGCCATCCAATTGATCGAGCCGGCTGCGGCCTTCGCCATTCTCTGCGGCGCCGTTCCGCTGGCGACCATCGTTGCCGCGCGCTTCGGCGTCGAGGAAGCCGATCCGGCCCGCAACTCGATCGAGGCGCTGGGGCTGGTGATCCTTGCTGTGGGCATCGCCTTCCTCTCGGTCTCAACGGTTCTCGGCTGGTCGGGCTTCGTGCGCGGCGGAACATTCGCGGCGGTCGCGGGCGTGGTCATGTCCGTTGCCTGCGGGGCCCTGATGACGGCGATGCTTCTCTACGGCAATCGCCTGGACAAGCGCGGCGTGGGTCCCGTGGCGCAGTTCGGCCTGCGCTTCCCCCTTTTTCTCGCCGTCGCGCTCGCAGCCTTCCTCGTCGGGATCGACGACAAGGGGGTGGTGCCCACGCACGACATGCTGATTGCCGTCGCCGCCGGCCTCGTCCTGCTCGCGTTTCCGGTCTTTGCCGTGCAGAAGGCCGTGTCCTTGAGCTCGACGCTGACCATCGGCAGCGCCGCGGCTGTCACGCCCCTTGTCGTGTTTCTCCTGCAGATGGTGGAAGGCCGAGTTGACTATTCCCGTGCGACCTTGGCCGGGCTCGCGATCTACTTCGCCGGCGCGATGCTCGCCGCCATGGGCAGCGTCCGCGCGGCCGCGAGCGAGGTGCGCCGCGCGGCGTGACCGATCGTTCGTGGGCGGCGCACCGAATGACCTGCGCCGTGATGGTCATTTCCATCATCGGCAACGACGAGCGCCCCGCGCGCAAGTAACGGCAGCGACGATTGTCTCCGCTCGCCGCTAACGCTGAGCGGGAGATCGGGTTGGTGTGTCCCGGTCTCTCCGCTAGGCTGCACCCCGTTGCGCCGTTTCGCCCAGTCCAGGGAGGCCGCATTGCCAGCCCGATGTCGCTCTCTGTCTCTCGCCGCCGCGCTCTGTTGCGCCGCGACCGGCACTGCGCACTGCGAGGACGCGACGAGCCCCGAGGAGCTGGCCTTCAACAACCATTGCCGCGAGTGCCACACGGTCGATCCGGGCGACAACCGCATTGGTCCCACCCTCTACGACATCGTGGGCCGCAGGGCTGGTTCGCTTGCTGGATTCCCGAACTATTCCTCGGCCGTCCAGGATTCGGGTATCGTTTGGAATGCCTCGACCCTCGACAAGTGGATCGCCAATCCGAGCGCTTTCCTGCCCGACAACAACATGGCCCCCTTCGCCGGCGTGACCGCTGCAAAAGATCGGGCGCTCATTATCGCCTACCTGACATCGAAATCCCCTGACGCAACACGGTAATCGCGAGTGGGATCGAGCCATCGAAGTCGCTTGCCGCGGCCGCCTGCGCAACGTAGCGTGCACTCATTGCCGGAGCGCGGAGGGGAACCCGTGGAATCGAAGCACGTGATCGTCTTCGGCGCAGTCGTCTGCATCCTGGCGATGCTGGCCTATCTCTTCGTGTTCGCCGACGCGCCGCCTCTCCCGGTCGCGCCCGCACCAGCGCCGGCTCCCTAGCCGATCCACTCCCATCCCCAATCGGCGCCACATCCAACATTGACCTGCATCAAAGGAAGCCCCAGCCTTTCTCAGGAATATGCGCGCTCAACGCGCCGGATGGGACGGGAGAGACGCCGATGGGGGCAGACGCCGAAGCGCCAAAGCCTAAAGCGGGCCTGGAGCAGCTCGGCTTTCCCGTGCGCCGCGTGCCGCTCGACGCACCGTGGGACTGGTTCGCCCGCGGCTGGCGCGATCTTTGCGCGATTCCCTTCCTGAGTGTCGCCTACGGCGCGATCTTCACGCTTGCAGCGTGGGGCTTGCTGCTCGGCTTGGCTCAGCTCGGGGCTCAGGCACTGATCCTGGTCTTTGCCGGTGGCTTCGTGCTGATGGGCCCGGTCCTGGCTGCGGGCCTCTACGAGGCAAGCCGCATTCTGGAGAAGGGGGGGCGCGTGACCCTCGCCGTAATCACCCGAGGCGTTTCTCCGGCGCTCGGGCGCCTTGCGTTCTTCGGCGTCGTGCTGTTCCTCGCCTTCTTCTTCTGGGTGCAGGTCGCGTTTCTGCTTCTCATGCTGTTCCTCGGCACGGCGTCCGTCCCGCCTCCGAGCGAGTTCGTGCACACGCTGCTCTTCACCCACGCCGGGTTGGGCCTCATGTTCGTCGGCACGCTGACCGGCGCCTTGCTGGCGGCGATCGTGTTCTCAATCTCGACCGTCGCCGTCCCGCTCCTGCTCGTGAGGGACACCGACGCCGTGACCGCGATGGTGACGAGCGTGAAGGCCGTGAGCCTCAATACCGGACCCATGCTGCTCTGGGGCGCGCTGATCGCCGGCTTCATGGCGCTGGGATTCGCGACCCTGTTCGTCGGTCTCGCGATCGTGTTTCCGCTCGTGGGGCATGCAACCTGGCACGCATACCGCGCCCTCGTCGATCTCGACGCCTGAAGCGGGAACGGTCTTGCGCAGGCCTTGGCGGCTACTGGCTCGTCCCGCCGCCGATCGGCCCGAGGCTCGCCACGTAGTCCTCGATCGGGCCGCCCACCGCGAGGCTCGTCTCGCCCGCGCCCCGGTTGCGGTGGTCCACGTGCCAGAGGATCGAGCCGTCATCCAGCCTCAGCGCGAACACATGCCCCATCGAGCCGGCGAGCACCGTCTCGTCCGCGATCATGACGCTGACCGGCTGCCCGTTGCACGCCGAGGCCCCTGCGGTCTCGGCGAGCGCCCGCGTCCAGAGCGTGCGCCCCGTCGTCGCGTCGATGAGATGCACGTGTCCGGCGTGACCGCATGCAACGACGCGCTCGCCGGCAAGCGCGGGCGAGATTGGCACCTTGATGTCAGCGACGGCTGGTATGGCCATGATCGTCATCCTCGAGTGCAACGAATATCAGAACGAAGCCGATTGAGGCGGCGAACCGGAACGCGGCTTCCTGGCCGTTCCAGGTCTGCGATTGCCACATCTGGAACCACTCGCCGCCGACGACGAGGAAGCCGAAGAAGAACAGCGTGAAGGCTGCGGCGAGCCCGGCGATCGCGACCGTCTTGGCTTCCCTGAATTCCTCCGCCGGTGCGCTGCGCGCTTTGAATAGCCGCCACGCTCCGGCAACGCAGAGCACACCGGTTGCGAGCTCGGCGGCGATGATCAGGGCATAGGCCGCGTGATGCAGCCACTCGCTCGTGATAGCCCGCCACATCAGCTTGTTCCCCGGAAACGTGGTGTCCATGCTCAGCACGTGGCGAACGAACTCGAAGTTCGTCTCATAGTCGATGATGTTGTCCACTCCGACGAGCAGGAGAAAGACGCCGATCAGCAAGGTGAGCAGGGCCTTTGCGTCGCGAACGATCATGGGTGAGCCGGCCATTTTATTGCGCCACGCGGGAACGGGCGATTCATAGCACGGGAGGCGGGGATAGAGAGGGTGCGCAAAAACCCACTCCGCATGCCCCCGACGAGCGCCATATCGGGGCAGCAAGAAAGATTTAAGCCTAAGCATTTGGGTTAATTGGCGCCTCCCGTCGGGGTATCGACGCCGCGGTCTATATCAACGCCTTGGTTTCCGGTGCGCCCCGCGAGCGATCGCGAAGGAACGCACCACGAGGGCGTTGATGTCGACCATTGTCTCCACGACCGCTGCGCGATTGCAGGCGTCGCTGCCGATCCAGCGCGCGCTCGTATTTGTGTCGGTTGCCGTCATCGAGATCTTTGCCGCCTCGTTCCTGTTCGGATTCAGGCTCCCGGCGACCCTTTCGTGGAACCCCGCTCACTACGCGAGCAAACTGGCGCAGATTGCCTTTCTGGCGCTGCCGCTGTTCGTGATTGTGTGCTGGCCGAGGCGCAACGAGATCATCAACGCTGAGGCGGCCGCCGCCATCGAGAAGGGCTGGAAATCCGCCCTCGCGCTCAATATCGGTCTCTTCGTCGGGCTGATGCTGGTGCGGATGTCTTTCCTCCATGCATCGGGCGAGACCTCCTCGGCTGCGCTCCTTGCATATTCATTGCTGGTTCTCGCGACCGGCGCGTCGCTGGCCCTCCTGGCCGCGCCGATAGCCTTCTGGCGGCGGCTGCTGACCGCGGCACCGGTCGAGATCGCGGTGGCCGTCGCCGGCGGTGTCATAGCGTTCGGAGCCGGCACCCTTGCGCGCGAGAGCTGGCACACGCTTTCGGGTGCCACGCTCGCGCTAGCTCACGCCATCCTCGCTCTCTACGAGCAGAATGTCGTGCTCGACAGCGCACAGCGCATTCTCGGTGCCGACGGCTTCCTCGTCGAGGTTCATAAGCAATGCTCCGGCTACGAGGGCATGGGGCTCATCGCCGCCTTCCTTTCGATCTATTTGTGGGTGTTCCGCCGCGAGCTGCGCTTCCCCAATGCTTTTCTTCTCTTTCCCGCCGGCATGGCCGCGATCTGGATCTTGAATGGCGTGCGTATCGCCGCGCTTGTCAGCATCGGAGCGCACATCTCTCCCGAGGTCGCCGTCGAGGGCTTCCATTCCCAGGGCGGCTGGATCGCATTTCTGTTTGTCACTTTGGGCGTCATTGCCGTCTCCCGGAGGATCCCGTTCTTCATCGCCCGGCCCAAGGCAGCGAGCCCACCCGCCGCCATGCCGCAGGCGAAGTCGGGCGCGCAAATCGCGCTCGAGTTCCTGGCACCCTTCATGGCGCTCATGGCGGCCAATATCGTCGCGTCCGCCTTTGTCCCGCACGATCAATGGCTCTACGGTCTCAAGGTTGCGGCTGTCGGCGCGACGCTGTGGTGTCTCCGCGGCGTCTATGGTCCGCTTCTGACGAAGGTATCGCCGTTCTCGATCGCCGTGGGCCTTGCGGTGGGAGCGATCTGGATCGCGACCGATCCGGGCCGCAACGACGAGACGGAGCTTGGCCGGTGGCTGGCGGCGCTCCCCGCCTCGCTCGCGATTCTCTGGCTCGCCTTGCGCGCTGCAGGCTCCGTCATTCTCGTGCCGATCGCCGAGGAGCTTGCCTTCCGCGGCTATCTGCACCGCCTCTTGATCAGCGCCCGCTTCGAGAACGTGGGCTTTGGCGAATACCGGATGCTGGCATTCTTGGGCTCCTCGCTCGCCTTCGGGCTACTCCATGAGCGCTGGCTCGCGGCGGCTCTCGCCGGCGCCGTCTATGCGCTCCTCATGTACCGCACGAAGCGGTTGTCCGACCCGATCGCGGCGCATATCGCGTCCAACGCCGCGATCCTGCTCTGGGCCATTGCGGTCGGCCAGTGGTCATTGCTCTAGGCCGTCAATGGCTGAGCTGATGTGATTTTCGAGGACCTCGCCCGTCACACGGTCGGCAATGCAAGAAGGGCGAGGAGACTTTCTCCCCGCCCCTTGGCCGGTCGCTGGACGCATTCGAGGCCGTTCAGCCCCTGACTTTCCGGTGAATGACCGCTCCCACGCTCATGATGAGGGCGATCACGGCAAGGCCGCTCGAGCCGTCGATCTCGGGCACCTGCTGCGGCGGCGGGATGATCGGGAGGCAGTCCCACAGCGACAACGCGAAAGCACTGTCTGCCCAGAGCACGGTGAGCAGGAGTGAAGAAGCAATCGTAATTGACTTGGGCATCGTTTTCTCTTGAGTAGTTCTCAACCTTAATTCGTCGAGCACAGCTTTGGATGTAACGAGCTTTAAGTATTCGTCAGTGGAGCTACAAGTGTTGCCTCGATTTAACCCTAAGAAGAACGGCCTGCGCGATTTGCCAACGCGCCCGGGATGCGTCTGGCTCCAAAGGTGCGCCTGCGCATAACCCTGAGGTTGTTACGCACGGGGAACGGATTCCGATTCCCGCGCTGCCCAGCCTTGGCCCGCCTCGACGACATCAGGCGAATCAGATTCAAGTTAAGTCCAACTCCGCGTCTCGCTGGCGATCGCGAGTTCGCGCCAGGCGATCCGTTCGAGAAGGTCGTCGAGAAGAGGACGTTGAAACATGACCAAGCGGTATTCCTTGCTCGTTGCCGCAGCATTGTGTGCATTGGCGGTTCTTCCCGCCGGCGCGCGTGCCGACGGCAACGGCTATGCAGCGCCCACATCAGCGACGTGCGGGACCGGTGCCTTCAACGGCTTCTACGTGGGCGCCAATGTCGGTTGGGGATGGGCCGATGCAGATCAGCTCACGCAAGGCTACGAGGCAAGCGGCAACGACAGCGGCTTCACCGCCGGCGTTATGTCAGGCTACAATCTGCAATGCGGCAGGTTCCTCATTGGCTATGAGTCGGACATCAACTGGGTCAACTTGGACACCGATTCCGACTATCCGCCGCCGGACCCGGCATTCCTCACTTCGAGCATAGATTGGTTCAGCACAGTGCGCGGCCGCCTCGGCTTCGTGCACGATGAGAAATACCTGATCTACGCAACGGGTGGCTTTGCATACGCCAATGTCGAACATTCGCGGTCTGATCCGTCGTTCTCCTTCTCGGCCTCCGACGATGACAGAGCAACGGGTTGGACGGTCGGCGGCGGTATCGAGTGGCTGCGGCACACCAATTGGCTGCTGCGCGCCGAGGCGCTTTATGTCGACCTTGGAAGCAAGTCGCACACCTACACTGTGACGACAGGATGCGGCTCGGTTTGTAGATCGACGACCGATTGGGACGATAGCTTCTGGGTTGCGCGCCTCGGCTTGACCTATCGCTTCGGACCTGAGCCACAGGCGGCGCCGCTCAAATAGAACAGCGAAAATACGCATGGAGCTGCGGCGCGCGGCCGGATCGGCCGCGCGCTATGCTGTGCGTGCACGCGAGCCCGCGGGGATAGTAACGCTTCTGATAGGGCTCTGCCTGAGTACAACTTGCACCGTCTTGCATTTGCCTTCGATCGGGGCCATAAACGCCCCGCCGGTGCGATCCGAGGTGGACCGCGCCCTCACGATTGACGGATTAGACCAGCGCGCCACCGGCCGTTTGCCCTTTTCCAAATCACTGAGATCTCCGGACGCATCGCGTGACGTCCGGCGGTTGGCTTGAGATCACGCAGACTCGATAAGGATTCTCATGAACCGCATCACCGGTACCGTGAAGTTTTTCAATACAGCTAAGGGCTTCGGCTTCGTGCAGCCGGAGGACGGATCCAAGGACGTTTTCATTCATGTGACCGCGCTTGAGCGCGCCGGCATCAACGGCATTCAGGAAGGCGACAAGATCACCTTCGTCCTCGAGGACGACCGCAAGGGCCGCGGCAAGCAGGCCGGCTCGGTCGAGCTCGCCTGAGCTAGACTGCTTCCGGAAACGCACGTCCTCGGAGTCATGGCGAAGCATGCTTCGCCTGGAAATCCGGGGATGGGAAGCGGCCTTCCGTTGAGAAGCACGATAAAGTGAGAAGCTAGGCGCCGCTCCAAGCGCGCCGCGATCATGCCGCCGGGCCCGCCTCGGCGGCATTTCTTTTTGTTCGCCGCCTGCATGCCGTGGCCCATCAAGCGGCATTCGTTTGCGAAAAGTAATCTGGTCAGGAGCGATCCGTGCCGGCACGGGCGGAATGGAGTCAAAAAGGAACAACGCCGGAATCTTTCATTAGGAATCGACATAGTTATTGAGAAAAAATGGAAAATGAATAGTTCCGAGAATGCACCGAAGTTTAAATAAGATCGGGTGAAATGTCCTCAAAGCAGGTTCTACCCAAACCAGGCTCTAAAGGACATTTCACCCATGTTGCGTACTCCGTTAGCCCTTGGAATGATCGCCGCCGCGAGCGTGACGCCCGCGACCGGCGTGGAAGCAAAGCAATGCGACGGCACGCTCTCGAGCGCCTGCCAGAGGATCGACGCCCCGTTCGTCGCTGCGCGCAACGCCGAGATCGAAGCCTCCATCGCGGCATCAAACGCGCAGCGCCGCTTCGCGATCGCCCGCAACAGGGAGATCGAGGCCTCGATCGCCGCGTCGACCGCGTGGCGCTTGAAGGAGTCCACACGTGCTCGCAATGCCGAGATCACTGCTTCGCTGTCCAGAGTTGAAGCAACGCGTGCCTTCGCCGCGGCTCGCAACAGAGAGATCGAGAGATCGATCGCCCATTCGGAGGCCTGGCGCACGAAGGAGTTCGCCCGCGCCCGCAACGCCGAGATCAACGTCGCACTCGTAGCCTATGGCGCCAACCGCGAGCTGATGGCCTTCGCCGCCGCTCGCGACGCCGAGTCGACGAAGATTGCGACCCTTGCGGAGAAGCGCCGCCTCGCGGAATTCGCCCGGGCCCGCAACGCCGAGATCAACGTTGCGCTCGCAGCCTATGGCGCCAACCGCGAGCTGATGGCCTTCGCCGCCGCCCGCAACGCCGAGTCGACGAAGATCGCTGCTCTCGCGGAGAAGGTCCACATGAAGACGTTCGCCCGCGCGCGCAACACCGAGATCGCGGTCGCACTTGCCGCGAACAAGGCCGAGCGCGAGCTGGTCGCGTTCGCGCGGGCTCGCAATGCGGAGGCGGAGAAGTCGTTCGCAGCCGCCGAGGCGCTCCGCACGCAGCGCTTCGCCGCGGCCCGCAATCGCGAGATCGAGCTTTCGGTCGCGTCCTATGCGGCCGGCCAGCAGGGCTCGATCATCACCGGCTCGATCCGCAAGATCGAGACGCCGGCCGGTGCAGCCCCATGCCGCCCGACTGACAGCAGTCTGCGTTCGGTGAGCTTCACACCATCCACGGCCCGTTTGACGGACGCGAGCAAGCCTGCGCTGAACAGGCTCGCTGCTCTCGCTAAGGTCTGCGGCGGTGTGCATATTGAGATCCACGGTCATACTGATACTTCCGGCTCTCCTAAGGCCAACAAGCGCCTGTCGGAGCTGCGTGCGCGCGCTGTCGCCGACTATCTGATGAGCCTCGGCGTCGAGGCTTACCGCGTGCATCCGATCGGCCACGGCTCGGCGCAGCCGATCGCCGCGAACGACACGGCGGAGAGCCGCGCTCTCAACCGTCGCATCGAGATCACGCTGTCGGACCGCGCTCCCGGCCCCGCTCTTTCGGCGATCGCGAGATAGCCGCCGAGCTGGTTGCTCTGAAATAAAAAGCGCCGGGCCCAAAAAGCCCGGCGCGTTGGCTTGTCCGAGGGGTCTACTGCGTCGCGCCGGCCGCCGGCGCGTCGCCGACACGCTTGATCGTCGGCACCTTGGTCTCCTCGGGCGACTTGAGCGACACGGTCGCATCCGCCATCGCGCGCCGCGCGCCTCCGCCCTCGATGACGATCTCGGCCGACTTGACGCAAACGTGGATCCGCTCCGGCGCGAATTTCTGCTTGATCTCCATCACGCCGTTGTTGTCGCGGATCGTGACGTCGGCCTTGCCGTCGGCGAGCTTCTCGAGCTCGGCCTTGCCGCCGAGCTTGGCGACGTCCGTCTGCTTGAGCTTGTAGCTGACGGCGCCTGCGCGAATGGTCTCGCGCACGAGGAAGTACTTACTGCCCGGCTTCGGCTCGACCGTTGCCTTGAAGGCGTCGACGATCTTGTCCGCGATCGTGTCGTCGATCACCTCGCCGACCATGTCCTCGACCGTGATGTCGACGGAAATCTCCTTGTTGAAGTCGGCGCCGCCGCCTGCTGAGAGGCCCGGCAGCGCGTTCTTCAGGATGTTGATCGAGAGCCCGGCGGTCGAGGTCTGCTTGTCGGAGAGCACGTAGTTCGAGATCTGCACGTCGCGCTTGAAGCCCGGCATGGCGCCGATCGCCGGATCCTTGCTGAAGTCTTTGACCCGGTAATAGGTGTTGGACTTGTCGAGGCGGTAGATGGAGCCGGCCGGATCGAAGCCGTTGGGCACCAGCGGGCACTCATAGCCCTTGGGGAGCCCGGGAGCAAAAGCCGGAGGATTGAGATTTGTCGTCTCGATCGTCCCGGTCGCAAGCCCCTCCTGGCAGCCCGCGAGCGTGAGCGACGCCAGGCAAACCCAGCCGAGCCGAGCCAAGTCTCTCTTGAAGGACCGCACGAGAGCCTCCCCAATGGCCGATCAGACCGCAGATCCTCAGTACCAGTGCCAATTGGACCGCACAACACGAGGGCGGGGCGCAATCCCCAATTGATCGGGGCCCTGCGTCGCCGATGCAACTCATTTCGACATGAAATTCTCGCCCGCCCGCAGCAGGGTGAACCAGGCAGTGATCGGAGTTTAAGCGTCCGGAAAACAGTGACTGCTAGGCTTCGCCGCCATCAATTGCGCCGAGACGGATCCCATGAAAATCAGCGCCCTCGCCAAGCTCACGAGCGCCCTCCTCATTGCGGGCTGCTTCGCGCTCCTCGCCACGAGCCATTACGCGATTCAGAAGCTCAAGGTGGGCGGTGACACGTACGCGCGCATCGTGCTCGGCAAGGATCTCATCGCCGACATCCTCCCGCCGCCCGAGTACATCATCGAGTCCTACCTCGAGGTCACGCTGGCCCTGAACGACCCGTCGAGCGTTGCTTCGCGCCGCGAGCGCCTTGCAACGCTGCGCAAGGACTACGACACGCGCCACGCCTTCTGGCTCGAGCAGGACTTTGCCGCCCGCGATACTCTGACCGAAGGCGCCCACGAGCCGGCGGTCCGGTTCTGGAAGCTCACCGAGGAGACGCTCCTGCCCGCCCTCGAGAGTGGAGATATGGAGACAGCGCGGAGGGCCTACGCCGATATTTCCGCGGCCTACGCAGCCCATCGCGCGAAGATCGACGAGACGGTACAGGGGGCCAACGAGTTCGTCGCCGGCACCGAGGCCGATGCCCGCTCGCAGGAGCGCTGGATCATGCTCGCCGTCTGGATCCTGTCCGGCCTGATGCTCGCCCTTCTCATCGCCTCGGCAGTGGCGCTCAGCAAAGGCCTCGTCACGCCGATCGTGCGCATCACGAAGGCCATGGGCGGCCTCTCTCGCGGCGAGCTCGCGACTGCGATCCCGTTCCTCGGGCGTCAGGACGAGATCGGCGACATGGCCAAGGGGCTCGAGAGCTTCAAGAAGGCGCTCCTCGCCCAGCAGAGAGCTGATGCCATAGTAACCTCGGACACGAAGGCAAAGGCGGCCCGCGACCGCCGTCGCCTCGAGATCACGGAAAAATTCGATCAGGTGGTGAGCACGATCATCAAATCCGTCACGAACGCATCGTCTGATCTCGGCACGACGGCCGAGACACTGTCGCGATCCGCGCAAGAGGTGTCGGCGCAATCGACGGCCGTCGCCGCGGCCTCCGACCAGGCTTCCGTCAGCGTCAGCACGGTCGCGGGCTCGGCCGACCAGCTGACGGCTGCAATCCGCGAGATCTCGACCCAGGTCCACGAGGCAAGCAAAGTTGCGAGCGAGGCCTCCGCGCAGGCCGAGCAGACGACGGCGCTCATGCGCAACCTCAACGACGCGGCGGCGCGCGTCGGCGCCATCGTCGAGCTCATACGGGGCGTCGCCTCCCAGACCAACTTGCTGGCGCTGAACGCCACCATCGAGGCGGCGCGCGCGGGCGAGGCGGGGCGCGGATTTGCGGTGGTTGCGCAGGAGGTGAAGGCGCTCTCCGAGCAGACCGCCAAGGCGACCGAGGAGATCACAGGGCAGATCACGGCCATCCAGGGCTCGACCCAGCAGGCATTTGCCTGCGTCACGGGCATCGCATCCACCATCGGCCAGATGAATGCGATCGCCGGAACCATTGCGGCCGCCGTCGAGCAGCAGGATGCGGTGACCCAGGAGATCGCCAACAACGTGAGACAGGCCTCGGAAGGCACGGCCGAGGTCGCGCGCAACATCAATGGCGTAGCCCAGTCGACGGAGAGCTCGAGCGGCGGCGCCGCCCAGGTGCTCTCATCCGCGCGCCATTTGTCGGAACAGGCCGCGACGTTGCGCACCGAGGTCGAGAGCTTCCTCAAGGGTGTGCACGCGGCGTGATGGCGGCGAGGTGCGCTAGCCGAGAAGGCAAACCTTGAGCGGCATGCCGCCGCGCGGACGCAGCGTCACGCGCGCTTCGGGCATGGGCTCGAGTTTTCCATCCCACTCGAAGCGCGCACCGCGAACGAGCGTGGCCAGAATCGCTGTTGCCTCGATCATGGCGAAGGCCGCGCCGATGCACGTTCGCGGGCCGTAGCCGAAGGGCATGAACTGAGCTCTCGGCCGGCCCGCTTCGTTCTCCGCTAGGAAGCGGTCGGGATCGAACCGGTCGGGGTCCTCCCAATAGGCGCTATGGCGGTGGGTGGCATAGGTCGGGATGACGACGAGTGTGTCCTTGGCGATCTCGAACCCGCCGAGCGAGACGTCCTCGGTCGCAACGCGCGTGAGAACCGGTGCCGGCGGATAGAGCCGCATCGTCTCCTTGATCACGCGCTGCGTGACCGCGAGCTGCTCGATGTCGGCACCCATGATGGCGCGGACGCCGGCAAAGGCTGATGCTTCTTCGCGCACCCGCTCCTGCCACTCGGGTGCCCGCGCGAGAAGATAGAGCGCCCATGTCAGCACTTTGGCCGTCGTCTCGTGTCCGGCGGCGAGAAACGTCAGCAGGTTGTCGACCAGTTTCCACTCCGACATCGGCTCGCCGCTGTCGGGATGGCGGGCAGCAAGCAGACGCGCGAGGAGATCATCGCCGGATTGCGGATCGTTGTGGCGTCGGGCGACGAGGCGGGCCACCGCTTCACGCTCCTCGCGCGCGGCGGCGAGCATGCGCCCCTTACCCGGATGCCAGAGCCATTCCGGAATGCCGAGCGTGGCGTACGAGATCGACCACGTGCTGTAATCGAGAAAGGTCCTGCCGGCGCGCTGGATGATGGCGCCGTCGTGCGCGTCGCAGCCGGCGAGCACCGTGCGGCTCACGACGTCGAACGTTGTTGCCGTCATGTCGGCTTCGACATCGGTGGTCGAGCCGGGCGCGAGCCGGCGCCAGCGTGCGAGCTGCTCGTCGGCCGTCCCGACCATGATCGGCACGTACTCGATGAGCTCGCTGTACCGGAAGAGAGGCGCCGCGATCTTGCGCTGCCAGCGCCAGTCCGCGCCCTCCGACGTCAGGATGCCTTCTCCGATCAAGGGGCCGAGGACGCGCCTCTCGAGCGGCGCCTTGGAGAAGCGCTCATATTCCTTGAAGATCGTTTCGAGCAGGTCGGGCGCCGAGACCCAGACGATATCCATGCCGGCGTAGCGCGCCCTGACCAGAGGCTCTTCGAACACTTGCTTGGGGAGCGCGATCAGCGGATTGCGGATGAAGCGCGCGAAGTAGGGGACGAGCGACAGAACGCGATCGGCCGGCCGCGCGGCGGGCGGATAAAGCGCCGTCTTGCTCTGGAATTGACCAGGCGTATCCGGCATGGGGCCGCTCCTCGTCATCGAGGCGGAGACTACTGGCGCGCGGCGTCTCCGCATTGTGCACGGTGACGCAGGAGATGATCGGCGAGCACGATCGCCATCATGGCTTCGCCGACGGGCACGGCGCGGATGCCGACGCACGGGTCGTGACGGCCCTTGGTGACGATCTCCGTCTCGCGCCCCTGCGCATCGATGGTCTGCCGCGGCGTCAGAATAGACGACGTCGGCTTGACCGCGAACCTGCAGACGACCGGCTGCCCAGAAGATATGCCGCCGAGAATTCCGCCCGCGTGATTGGAGAGAAAGCGCGGCTTGCCGTCGGGTCCGATCCGGATCTCGTCCGCGTTTGCTTCGCCCGAAAGCTCGGCCGCGGCCATGCCGGCGCCGATCTCGACGCCCTTGACCGCGTTGATGCTCATCATGGCCGACGCGAGGTCCTGATCGAGCTTGCCGTAGATGGGTGCCCCGAGGCCTGCCGGCACGCCGTCGGCGACCACCTCGATCACGGCGCCGATCGACGAGCCCTCCTTGCGCACGCCGTCGAGGTAGTGCGTCCACTCGGGCACCGATCCGGGGTCCGGGCAGAAGAACGGGTTGGCATTGACCGCGTCCCAGTCCCACCGCGAGCGGTCGACCGCGAGCGCGCCGATCTGCACCAGCGCGCCGCGGATCGTGATGCCGGCAAGCACCTTGCGCGCGATGGCGCCCGCCGCGACACGCGTCGCCGTCTCTCGCGCCGAAGAGCGACCGCCGCCGCGATAGTCCCGAATGCCGTACTTGGCCCAGTAGGTGTAATCGGCGTGTCCCGGCCGGAACGTGTCCTTGATCTCGCCGTAGTCCTTGGAGCGCTGATCGACGTTCCTAATCATGAGCGCGATCGGGGTACCCGTCGTCACCTGCTGGCCGCCCTCGTCGGGGAAGACACCGGACAGAATCTCGACCTCGTCCGGCTCTTTGCGCTGGGTGGTGAACCGCGACTGCCCCGGCCTCCTCTTGTCGAGATAGACCTGAATCCCCTCGCGCGTGATGGGGATGCCTGGCGGGCAGCCGTCGACCACGCAGCCGATCGCATCCCCGTGGCTCTCGCCCCAGGTGGTGACACGGAAAAGATGGCCGAACGTGTTGTGTGACATGGAAGCCGCATTTCAACCGGGCCGCCGAGCAGGGGTCCGGAGCTTGACGATGAATAGCAGCGGCAACTCTTGCCGCCGCCGGGACGATGACCGGTCGGAGCGTAGCAGGACCGCTCTTCAATCACCGCCTAAACTTCTGAGCTGGAGCGCAATTTCTATCCCGGATGGTTTCCATCCATGGCCGCCGCGCACAAGCCGCACCACCCTCTCATAAGTGTGGCGTGGCGTGCGGGCAAGCAGGCGGTGCCCCTTATTCGTTTGGAAGACTCAGGCGACAAAGATAATGAAGACCTAGTGCCGCGTGTCATGCGCCATAGGAAGGGAGGCAGACATGAGGCGCAGGTAAGATGGCGGCCAGCAGGCGGCCATCACCTTCGCGTGTGCGTATCTCGTTAAATGCTAGCGTTTTAACGGGCGGCTCTTCGCGGTCTGAGCAACCGCGCTCGAGTGGCCCGCACTTGATTGGGAAGGGCCGGAGCTGCCGCTGCTCCGGCTCTTCTTTTTTCCTGAGTGCCGCGGTTAGAGCCAGTGCATTGCGTTCCGCGACAGCACAAGCACGCGGTCCTGCGGGCTCTCGAGATCGGGGATCGTCTCGGGAGCAAGGCCCATGAGATGCGCACGCATCGCGCGCCCGACGCCGCCGTGGCCCGAGATGACCGTGTCTCCGCTCACGCTGTCGAGCCAATCCACGGTGCGCTTGAGGAGGTCGGCGTAGCTCTCCCCGCCTCTCGGCCTCCAGCGCAGCGGGTCCTTCGCCCGCTCGGCGAGACCGGCGGGGTCGAGCGCCGGAAGGTCGGCCTGGAGCAGTCCTTCCCAATGGCCGTAGTTGAGCTCCTTCAAGCGCTCGTCGATGCGATAGCCCTCGGCCTCTAGCCCGAGGCGGCCGCGCACGATCTCCATCGTCTCTCTCGCGCGCGCGAACGGACTCGCGACGTAGTCGGCGTCTGCGATGGCAGGAAGCAGAGTGCGCAAGGCTCCGCCGTTGCGGCGCGCCTGCTCCCGGCCCCTGTCGTTGAGCGGAATGTCGCGCTGGCCCTGGTAGCGCCGCGCTGCGTTCCAGTCGGTCTCGCCGTGGCGGACGAAGTAGATGGTGATACCGTCTCGCATGGGCAAAATTGCCTCTCGCGCCATGGGATCAGGCGAGAGGTCCAGCCTACGCCCCTTCGTTCTTGACCACAGAGATGTCCGGCGCGTCCTCGTTCTTCATGCCCTGGACATGATAGCCGGCATCGACGTGGTGGACCTCGCCGGTGACCCCGCGCGACAGATCGGAGAGCAGGTAGACCGCCGCGCCGCCGACGTCCTCGGTGGTCACCGTGCGTCTGAGCGGCGAATTGTATTCGTTCCACTTGAGGATATAGCGGAAGTCCGAGATGCCCGACGCCGCAAGCGTCTTGATCGGACCGGCCGAGATCGCGTTGACGCGCACCCGGTTTTTGCCGAGGTCCGCCGCGAGATAGCGCACGGAGGCCTCGAGCGCTGCCTTGGCTACACCCATTACGTTGTAATGGGGCATGACCTTCTCGGCACCATAGTAGGTGAGCGTGATGATCGACCCGCCGTCCGTCATCAGTTTCTCGGCGCGCTGGGCGAGCGCAGTGAGCGAATAGCACGAGATGAGCATCGTCTGGGTGAAATTGGCCTCAGTCGTATCGACGTAGCGCCCGTCGAGCTCGTTCTTGTCGGAGAACGCGATGGCGTGGACCAGGAAATCGATCCGTCCCCAGACCCGCGCCAGCTCCGCAAAGAGCGCGTCGACGGACGCCTTGTCGGTGACGTCGCAGGGCAGAACGACCTTCGAGCCGAGCTCGGCAGCGAGCGGCTCCACGCGCTTCTTGAGCGCGTCGCCTTGATAGTTGAGGGCCACTTCGCCCCCCTGTGCAACGACGGCCTTCGCGATGCCCCAGGCAATGGACCGGTTGTTGGCGACGCCCATTATGAGCCCGCGCTTGCCGGCCATGAGGGTGCCCGTCGTCGTTGCTGCGCCGGGCGCGTTTTCCAACATGAGCCTGAAATCCCTTCTGTCCCCGGACTGGCGCGCATCCTACACAAAAGGCCCGGACGGTCCAGATGCCGGGGCCCCGCGCACGGGGGCTTGCCCCGCGACCATGCGGCCCAGGGCCATTTTGGACGGTTCTGAGCCTAGGCCTTTGCGCTGAGCGCGCGATCTGCCGGGTGGCAGATGCGACCGGAGTTGAAGGTTAATCCAGAGAGATCGACGGTCTCAGCCTTCGAGCTGCCAGCGTCCGTTGGCGAGCCGGCAGGCGATGCCCTCCGTCTTGCGCGTCTTGAGGCCCGTCGTGAGCAGCATTTCGAGGTGCCGGCAGACGGTCCCGCCCTGATTGCGGAATGACGAGGTGGGCTTGACGACACCCGCCAGGCGCCCATTTCTGAGACGCCAGACGAAGGCCGACCCGTCTCCCATGCGCGATAGCGCGAGCTGGACGCTCTCGAGGGCCGCGATCTCATCCTTCTCGTCGAGTGCGGTTGGCAGATCGGCGAACTTCGGCTTGGTCTTGTCGCGGGCTTCGGGGCAGGTGCAGGCGGGCTTGTCGGTCTGCTCGTCGCCGGCGTGGGCGAGATCCGTGGCAATGAAGACTGCGGCGACGAGCATCAAGCCGGTCGCGGCAGCGAGAGCCAGGGGCACGAGGGAAAGTGTCGGACGCATGACGTTGCACTCGACTTGAGGGACGCAACGATCCGCTACACGCATGACAAGGATCAGTGCTTGGGATTGTGCCGCCTCATGGTTAAAAGGTGCTGAAAGTCCGTCCCGGCTCTCTGAACGGCCGGAAGAGTTAAGCGAGGATTGACGCCCGTGAGCGCAGACGAGACCAAGCGACCGCCAGACAACGAAGCGGCGGACATCGCGACGCGCGATTTCGCGGATGCCTCCGAGCCGTTCACGCTCTTCGAATCCTGGCTCGGCGAGGCAACCGAGAAAGAGATCAACGACCCCAACGGCATGGCGCTCGCAACGGTCGACGCGTCGGGGCTGCCGAACGTGCGCATGGTGCTCTTGAAGGGCGTCGACGGCCCGGACCAAAACCCGCGCGGCTTCGTCTTCTATACCAACCTTGAGAGCGCCAAGGGCCACGAGCTCAAGGCCAATCCCAAAGCCGCGCTCCTCTTTCACTGGAAGAGCCTCGAACGCCAGGTGCGCATCCGCGGGCCCATCGTTCCAGTGACGGCAGATGAGGCGGGCGCTTACTTCGCGAGCCGCCCGCGCCTGTCACGCATCGGCGCCTGGGCCTCCGACCAATCGCGTCCCCTCGACAGCCGGTTCGCGCTCGAAAAGCGCGTCGCCGCATTTACGGCCAAGTTTGCCTTGGGCGAGGTTCCGCGGCCCCCTCACTGGTCCGGATTCCGCTTGTTGCCGCTGGAAATCGAGTTTTGGGCCAGTCGGCCATTCCGTCTCCATGATCGGCTGGTATTCCGCCGCACAGCAGCATCGGAACACTGGCAGAAGCTCCGCCTTTTTCCGTGACCGGCATGCTGCATGTGCTCAGCGGGACGTGGGCATCGGGTGCACACGCGCACGCGCCCCTTGCGGAAGCATGCGTGCTCCTGCAAGTGTTCCTCTGCAACTTGAGAGTCGCCCCGGCGGGCGGCCGCATAACAACGTCGACCCAAGGGGGAGTATTTGGAACAGCCGCTTACGCCCGGTGCTCCGGGCCTGCCGCCGGCGCGTGATTGGATCGAGGTTCTTCAACGCTACCGCCAGCCGATTGTATGGCGCAGCGTGCTCGAGATCCTCGTCACAGCCGCGCCGTTCGTGGCCCTTTGGCTTGCCGCTTGGGCGGCTCTGCAAGTGAGCTACTGGTTGACGCTTGCCATCACCATCCCGGCCGCAGGCTTTCTCGTGCGCATGTTCTTGATCCAGCACGATTGCGGGCATGGCGCGTTTTTCAAGAGGCGCGCCACCAACGACTGGATCGGCCGCGTGCTGGGTGTCCTTACGCTCACGCCCTACGACGTCTGGAAGCGAAGCCACGCCATTCATCACGCCTCGTCCGGCAACCTCGATGAACGCGGAACAGGTGACATCGATACGCTGACGATCCGTGAGTACAAGGCGCGCTCCAAGTGGGGCCGCTTCGCCTATCGCCTCTACCGAAACCCGATCGTGATGTTCGGGATCGGCCCCGCCTATCTGTTTATTTTGAGCCACCGGCTGCCGATAGGCATGATGTCGGGCTGGAGGTCATGGGTGAGCGTGCACGCCACCAACGCCGGGATCGCGCTGCTCGCCGGCGGCATGATCTGGCTGGTGGGCGCGGGAGCATTTCTGCTGGTGCACTTGCCGATCGTTCTCTTGGCGTCGTCGATCGGCGTGTGGCTGTTCTACGTTCAGCACCAGTTCGAGGACACGTTCTGGGCTGAAAATCCGAACTGGAATGTCCACGAGGCTGCTCTCTACGGCAGCTCGCACTACGATCTCCCCGGATTTCTGCCCTGGCTCACCGCGCATATCGGCGTGCATCACGTGCACCACCTCTACAGCCGCATTCCCTTTTACCGGCTGCCCCAGGTGCTGCGCGATTTTCCCGAGCTTGCCAACGTCCGGCGCATCACTTTGCTCGAGAGCTTCAGGTGCGTGCGGCTCAGGCTCTGGGACGAGACCAAGCGCCGCCTCGTCTCGTTTGAGGAGGCGGGCCTTCGGGCTTGAACTATTGAGCTTGAAACATCGAGAATGAGGGCCGCTACTTCCCGGCGGCCCTCTTGATCGTCTTGACTGGTCCTCGCGGCCGGCCGGAGCGCTCCGCGATATCGCGGTCTTGTGCTTCTATGAATACGCGCGCGGGCTCGTCGCCTTCGAGCCCGCCCAGAAGCGAGCCCGGCACTTTGCGATTGGATGTCTGGCTGCCGTCCTCGTAGACGACGTTGAAGAGCACGAATTCCTCTCGCGGCGTCGGCTTCTTACGCGACATGACATCCTCTTCTTATTGCGTGGACGTGTTCGGACTAGTGGCGCCCCGCGTTGCGCTGGTCACGGCGTGCACCATGCGGTTTTGGATGTGACGAGCCGCCCCGTGGGCGGCCTTCGCCACGTGGGTGCTGGTTCGGCTTCGTTAAGAAGGCCACTCCAGCGATCCCGGCCGGCGCATCCGCGCGATCGTCGGACTTGCGTGCGTGTCCGTTGCGTTTCCGGTCGCCGTTACGCGTCTCGCCGCCGCCGTGCCGGCCGTTGGTGTTACGCTGATCGCGATGATGCTCGCCCTGGCGTGCTTCACGATGCCCGCGACCCGCGCCGTTTGCCTGACGGGTTGGGCGCGCCCCACCGGCAGGCCGTTGATCGGCTGCGAGCCCGGCGTCGTTGCGCCGATCCTCGGCGGCGATCGACTGCCGCGTGAGCCGCTCAATGCTGCGCAGGAGTTCGCGCTCATCCACATCGCAGAGGGAGATGGCAATGCCCGCCGCACCCGCGCGCGCCGTGCGGCCGATGCGGTGGACGTAAGCCTCCGGCACTTCCGGCAGCTCGAAGTTCACCACATGCGTCACGAGATCGATGTCGATCCCGCGCGCCGCGATATCCGTCGCGACGAGCACGCGGATGCTCGATGCCCGAAAGGCTTCCAAAGCCTGTTCGCGCTGGCGCTGGCTCTTGTTGCCGTGGATGGCCGCGACGCGAATGCCCTTCGCCTCGAGGTGGTGGGCGACACGGTCGGCGCCCCGTTTCGTGCGCGTGAACACGAGTGTGCGCGACATCGCCGGATCCGCGAAGAGCTCGGCGAGAAGCGCGCGTTTCTTGCTCGCCTCCACGTGGATGACGCGTTGGGCGACGCGCTCCACCGTTGTCCCTACGGGCGCCACCGAGACCTTGACCGGATCGCGCAGGAGCTCGTCCGCGAGGCCGGCAATCTCCCGCGGCATCGTTGCCGAGAAGAAGAGGTTCTGACGCCGCGACGAAAGCGTTGCGACGATGCGCCGGATCGGCTTCTCGAAGCCTAGGTCGAGCATCTGATCTGCTTCGTCGAGCACGAGGATCTCAGTGCTGCCGAGCACGGCATTGCGCTCGCCCATGTGGTCGAGGAGCCGCCCCGGCGTGGCCACCAGCACGTCGACGCCGCGGGCCAGCGCCTGGATCTGCGGCCTGTGGGCGACGCCGCCGAACACGACGGCGACATGGAACCCGAAGTGGCGTCCGTAGGTGCGGAAGCTGTCCGCGATCTGGGTCGCAAGCTCGCGCGTCGGCGAAAGGATCAGCGCGCGGCAGCCCTTGCGCGGCGCAGGCCGCGGGTCGGCCGCCAGCCGGTGCAGGATCGGCAGCGCGAAGGCGGCCGTCTTGCCGGTTCCGGTCTGCGCGATTCCAAGGAGGTCCTTGCCCGCGAGCACGGCCGGGATGGCCTTGGCCTGGATGGGTGTGGGTGTGGTGTAGCCTTCGCCGTCGAGCGCCTTGAGGAGCGGGGCGGCGAGACCGAGTTCAGAAAATGAAGTCAAAGGGTGTTGCTTTCTCTTTTGGCCGGATTCGATTGCGCAAGCCGGCATCCATTGCCGGCCGCTGTCGCAAGACACGGCTCGTCTCTTGTGGACGCCCCGCGTGGCCTGGGCTGTCTGATGGGAAGTTCTTCAAGGCGCTCAACAGGGGGACTAGGGCCTAAGCCCGAGACATGTCCCTTCACGCGGCTGGAGCGCCGGAAAACGCTCACTACGAGCGATGGCGTCTTCTCTCATGCTGCAGCGCAAAAGTCAAGCTGCGCCGCCCACCCAATATTCCGTTGATGAAACGTGGACGGAAATACTTAGGCCTTTCTTAAAGGGGTCCTCGCTATCGTCGCTCCCATAGCGCGCGATCAAGCCTTCATGCCGGCCCAACCAGCGCTGCGCGCTATCGCGGTTGCCCGGCGTCCTACAGACCCAGAGCATGCCGTGTTCGCACTTCGTAGAGATCCGCCAGCCCCCCAGCTCCAGGAACGCCGCCGTGACGGCGCGGACAATGCTGTTTCCGAGGAGGCAGTGATCGAGGCGCTCGAAAGCCTCGTTCACTCTGGGCTTTTGACCAAGTCGCCGCCCAATGGTCGCATCGGCGATGCGTGGCGACGCGCCGGTGCAGAGGTGAAGGAAGCCAATACCAGAAATCTTTCTGCCCTTGCCGGGCTCGGAGCCCAGACCGGTGAAGCCGCAATTAACATCGGCTGGGTCTACCACGATTTTCGCGAGGTCGCCGATTCGACCGGCAAGATCTCGAGCGCGGTCGAGGAAGTGGTGACCTCGATTGCCGAGCTCACGAGCTCGTCCGCTGCGAGCGCCACCCAGGCCGAAAGCTCCCGCGACACGATGAGGAGCTGCATCGAGGACAGCCGCGGCGCCATCGACGCCATGAAGACGCTCCAGGTTCAATCGACGCAAGTGGCCGACCGGCTGTCGTCGCTCCAGGCTGCAGTCGACAAGATCGGCAACATGGCCGGCACGATCGAGGCCATTGCGCGCCAGACCAATCTGCTCGCCTTGAACGCCACCATCGAGGCCGCGCGCGCCGGGGAAGCCGGACGCGGTTTTGCCGTGGTCGCATCCGAGGTCAAGGCTCTGTCGGTCGAGACCGGCAAGGCGACGCAGCAGATTCGCGACAGCGTGACGGCGCTGACGAGCGAGATGCGCGAGATCACGGGCGCGGTTAAGGAGAGCCTTCGATCGGTCAACACCGGTACGGCGACCGTCACGCAGGTGAGCACCATCATGGAAGGCGTCGGCGACGAGGTCTCCGAGGTTGCCGAGCGCATGCGCGGGCTCTCCGAGGTGCTTCAGAAGCAGCGATCGGCGATGACGGAGATTTCCGAGAACGTCGGCCGCATCTCCGAGAAGGCCAACAAGACCAAGGACGAGTTCGGCGCCATCGGCACCCGCCTCAAGGACTGTGAGGCGATGGTTGCCGCCACCTTCGAGGCCAACGGCACTGCCCCGGTCTCCAATCTGGGCCTCGTTCGCTTCCCGGCGCTCGCGACCGCATGGAAGCGCCGCCTGTCGTCGATCCTGCTCGCCACCGAGCCGGTGCCGATGGCCCCGCTCAACCTCGAGGTCACGGCGGCGCTTGCCGACGCCGATCGTCTTTGCGCGGCCGACGCATCGAAGAGACCCGCCGCAGCCGACCTTTCGGGTGCGATCAGCGAGGCCCAGTCGAGCGCGGCGCAGATGATCGCCGGCATCAGAAAGTCCGACTGGGGTGCGGCGACGCCGGCCTACATCGCTTGTGACGACGCGCTGAAGAGGGCCATCGCAGCGGCGGCGAAGCTCGCGGGAAGTGCCACGGGCCGATAGCGCATAAGGCCCGCTCCGTTTCCCATTCCATCGGTTTGCAAGACGCTCTAGCCGCATTCCTGGAACAGGCTGGCCACGCAGTGCCACGACTTCTTGAATGCGCCGCCGATGCTATCGCTCGCCGACTTGGCGGCGCTGCCCGCCCGTTCGCCTAGACTTGGGACGACGGAGTCGGACTTGCCCCCGCCTGCGGCCGCTTGCAGCTCGCTGAGGCCGATCGTCTTCGCCACGCCCTCGCACGGGTCTCCGGCATTGCCGACGGCCTGACAGCTCTCGTGTCCGCCGAGCTTGACGAGCACTTGCACGCAGACGGGTGTCACGACCTGTCCCTCGACGCCGTATTTCTCGAGCTTTGCCGATTGATCGACGTTGCACCGGTAGACGGCGCTCGGGTTGTCACACGAGACGCACACGTCCGCCGCGCCGGCGAGGCCGGGAGCGACGATCAACGCGGTGGCCAAGGCGAAAAGGCGAGACATGGCGTGACGCTACGCCCGTCGGGGAAGGCTGTGAAGCGCATTTGTCTGATCCGTTGCAGGGCGCGCCTTTTTGGGACCTGGCGGTTTCGCACCTGCGAGAGGCGCCCCAGCAAAGTGCAATTGCCCGCGTGCGCGGTCAAATTGCCTTCGGTCGGAATCTGCTCATATAGTCGATGACCCAGAGCATTTTCCGACGGGGCCCGTCCCGGCGAAGGCCGGGATGGACACCGGTTCGTCGTAGAAAATGCGACAAACAATGAATCTGGAGCGTCCGATCCGGATCCATCGGATCGCAAGACGCTCTAGAAGGGTCGCCGTCGCATTCGCGCGCCCAAAGAGAATGAGGCGCATCGCTGCGAGTGACACCTCTGTTGCATGCAAGATCGATCATGGCGAGGTCCGCGCGCTTCGTGCGCCGCCGCTGGCTGCCGCTGACTGCCTCGTGCATTGCCGTCGTGGGAGTCGTCGCGGCCGTGGTGCTCGCCGACGAGCAGGGTCGCAATGACATCAGGTACGGCCTCCCTCTTCGCGTGAGCTGTGAGGATGATCCGGAGTCTTCACTGTGGCGTGGGGGCTGCGAACGGATCGCGGCGGACATAGCCCGCACCGACCGTCCATCGTTCGCTGATCTCTACTCTGCGTTCGTCGCCCTGCATCACTCGCCCGGTCCCGCGGAGGCGGCCGCGCGCCGCTTCGCGCATGCACCCGTCGATGCGAGCTTCGACCTCGCGAGCGTGCTCAAGGGCACGCGCTACGTCGTCACTCCGCACTACTTCACCGGCGCGCGCGGCCTAGAGCATGCGAACGCGATCATGGAGGAAATCGACAAGCAGGATCGCGCGCGGCTTCTCGTTGCACGCGGCGGCCTCACTCTCACCGCGCTCGCAGCGGGCACGCTGGCCAACCTCACCGACGCCATCGTCCTTCTCGGAATAGCGGTTGTTGCATCTGTCTTGCTTCTCGCGCGGCGCCGGATTTTGTGACGGCGTAATTCTCGCCGGCGTCAGCGCTTTCGGTTCTCCTCATGGCTGAGTGCCTCATCGGACACGCTTCCACAGGCATCGGCAGTGTACGGCGTTTTTGCGCGATTCAGCCGTTGCCACCGAGCGTAGAAGCGCTAGAAGGAAAGTTATCAAGAGGCAGCGGGTGTCTCTCGAAGTGCAATAGAGGGCGATGACGATTTGCGTCGTGTGGACGCGCGTTATCGCGATCGGGCGGCGGGGCGGCCGCAGTCGCGGGAAGGCGGCCGACGCCCGATCTCTATTCGCGTGTCCGTTCCGAGCGATCCGTGCATGATGAGACTTCGGGATCGCAGTGTCCTGCCCTCACGCCAAAGCATTTGAGGCAGCAGGCGCACGATAATGCTAAGCTCAAGGCTTAGTGCGGGCACGAGGAGTGTGCGGTCATGGCGAAGCGCATGAAGAAGGGCGAGAAGCTCGACTTGATTCTGAGCGAGCTGTCGGCGCTGAAGAGCGAGGTTGCGAGGCTCGCCAAACAGCACGGCGCGCTGATGGCGGAATTGACGAGCCTGAAATCGCGCCGCGCACCGAAGCGCCCGTCATCCAAATCTGCCAAGAAGGCTCCCCCGCCTGCGAAGGCGGCGCCCAAGCCGGGCCAGCCGAGGAAAGCCCCTGTTCTGGTCCAGGCAGAAAGCCCCGTCCAGCCCGCAAGCCGCGCCAGCTCGTCGTAGGTTCGCACGAGCGCGAAGCCGCGCGGTGCAATCGCAACTGTCTTTGTCTCGCGCGTGACAGCGCCGTGGCGCGCGCGCCCCTAATCCTCGGCCCATGAACGGGCGCGGCTATCGCGCCCGAGCCATTTCGAGGAGATCCACCATGCTGCCGCAGATCATCGCCTTCCGTGCCGCCATGACCCGCACGGGTGAGCTCGCCAAGCCGCGCGCAACGGGCGAGCAGCGCTGACGCCGCCGTTCGAGAGAGCGGCTTCTTAAACGAAGAGGACGGTTTGGCTGGGCCAAGCCGTCCTTGTTGTTTTCGCCGTGCCTGAGAGCCAAGTGCGGGAAGCATCACTGTCGCGATACCGTCACACAACGGCGACAGCATCTGCCGCGTCTCGGCCGGATGCGAGACGAGGAGCGCAAAGGGCACACAATGGACGACAAGACCGCGGACGACAAAGCGCGCGCACTGGAAGCACATATCCGCCGCGAGCTGATCGACACCATCGACGAAGAGCTCGAGATGGAGATCGACGACGCGCGCCTCGCGGCGATCTCGGGCGCGATGTCGGAGGACACGCCGGGCGGGACGCTCGATCGCGCCGTCTACTTCAAGGAGCTCTTCCGCCTGCAGGGCGAGCTCGTGAAGCTGCAGGACTGGGTGATGGCGAACAAGCTCAAGATCGTCGTCGTCTTCGAGGGGCGGGACGCGGCCGGCAAGGGCGGAGTCATCAAGCGCATCACCCAGCGTCTCAATCCGCGCGTCTGCCGCGTCGCGGCTCTCCCCGCGCCGAGCGAGCGCGAGCGCACCCAATGGTATTTTCAGAGGTACGTTTCCCACCTGCCGGCGGGTGGCGAGATCGTGCTCTTCGATCGCTCCTGGTACAACCGCGCCGGCGTCGAGCGCGTCATGGGCTTCTGCACCGACGAGGAGTGCGAGGATTTCCTGCGCGTGGTGCCCGAGTTCGAGAAGATGCTGGTGCGTTCGGGCATCGTGCTCATCAAGTACTGGTTCTCCATCACCGACGACGAGCAGAATTTCCGCTTCATGATGCGCATCAACGACCCGCTGAAGCAGTGGAAGCTCTCGCCGATGGATCTCGAGTCACGCCGCCGCTGGGAGCAGTACACCAAGGCCAAGGAAGCAATGCTCGAGCGCACCCACACGCCGCAAGCCCCGTGGTGGATCGTCGAGGCGGACGACAAGAAGCGCGCGCGCCTGAACTGCATCCACCATTTTCTGAGCCAGATCCCCTACGGCGAGGTTCGCCGCGATCCGATCGAGCTGCCGGCGCGCGTCTACAACCCCGACTACCTTCGTGGCCCTGTCCCGAAGGACAGATACGTGCCCGCTGTCTACTAGTCCCTCGATTGCCAGGAAATGTGGAGGCGTCCGGCCTGCCGCTGCCGGACGCCTGGCGCAGTGCGCACATCACTCGCATTTCGAGGCGCGCACTTAGGCCCTGCGTATGAGACCGATGACGAGAGATACGACCAGGAACACGACCGCAACCCAGAACAACAGGCGCGCGCCTTCCATGGCCGTGCCGGCGACGCCGCCGAAGCCGAGGAAGGCCGCAACCAGCGCCACCACGAGAAAGACAATGGCCCAGTGCAAGAGATTGCCCATGAACGATCTCCAATTCCGATGAGAACAGTCGCGACCAGAAACGATTCTGCGGCATTATGGTTCCGCCCCCCGCATTCAAGCAGCGCTGGCCGAGGCGGAACCCCGCCTTGCCCACGGGCGTTGCCTGGGCTCGAGATCGCTCGCGACAACTCAAGAGCAAGGAGCTTGATCATGCGCTACGTTTTGCTTTGGGCCCTGGGCGTCCCTATTTCGGGTCTCATCGTTCTGCATCTGCTTGGGATGGTCTGACGCGGGCGGCGTGGCGCCTGCGCCTTGGAACCGCCCTGGTCGGAGTACACAATTGACTATCGAGAGCCGGTCCCCTATGGGGGCCGGCTTCTGCTTTTGGGCACGCCCTCATCACGATCAAGGCGGGAGATGAGAAATGAAGTTCAGGATCAGCAGCGACGTCTGGGACGGCATCTTTAGAATGCTGTCGATCGTTCTTGTGCCTCTCTCAGTGGCCGGCATGGGTTGGTACTGGACCCAGTGGCAGCAGAACGTGAGCGACCTGAAGAGCATGATCGAGCTCGTCACCGACAAGTCGCCCGAGAAGCAGAAGTACGGCATCGCCATGTTCGAGTACCTGGCCAAGAACGGCAAGGTGCCGGTCGAGTTCCTGGCCGCTCAGATCGACTACGCGACGACGGCGGAGAACCACGAGCTCTTGCCCATGCTCGAGGTCGCGATCCAGAGTGCGGCAGAGGTCAATCCCAAGGTGGCCGACGCCTACAAGATCGCGCTTCTGCGCCGCCCCTCGCGCGTCTTCATTCACGTTCCGAGCGACGAGACCTATGCCTGCCTCGTACGTCTCCGTGACGGGCTCAAGGACGGGGACAAAGCGTCGATCTTCTTCCCGGCGGTCCGCAAGTTCCAAGGCTACGCCCAGTCGGATCAGGAGCTGCGCTTCTTCCATCCCGATGACAAAGCGCGCGCGGAGCAGATTTCGGGGCTGTTCGGCACCCTCGGTCTCGAACTCGCGGTGAAGGACCTGTCCGCAACCTCGTGGTCACGCACGAATGCCGCCAACAGCTATGAGCTGTGGTTCAGCGGCAAGCGGCTGCCTTCCCTCTGCCAGCAGGAAGCCTCTGTTCCTCAGGCGGGTCCTGTGAAGCAGTAGCCAGCCCCAAATCTCTGTTGGAGCGCGCGCCGATCCGCGACGGTGCGCATCGCGCGCCCGCTCCTGCGTCGCGTGTGTAATTATTCTAAACGGAGAAATAGCAAGAAGTTGCACCGGATCCGTACGGCGCGCTACGAGTTAATCTCACATGCTTCATGTTACATGTTTCATGCCCGGTCGCCGGCTCCTATGTTGACCCTGACGGGGCCGGCCGGCGTGAGTGATCCGCGATGAGGAATATAGACTGGCCACGGTGGCGCACCCTCGCGGCGCGCAGGGAGATGCGTCCCGCCTGGCTGGTCGCGTGCCTCTCCTTCGCCGCCACCGTCCTGTTCTGGACTTTCGCGCGCGGCGAGGACCGCCTCGCCGTCCAGGCGAATTTCGATTCAATGACGCAGAAATTCGTGGCCGAGCTCGAGCAGACGATGGCGGCCTACGAGCAGGTGCTGCGCGCCGGCCGCGGTCTATTGAACACGCGTCTTGAGGTGACGAAGGACGATTGGCGCGAGTTTGTCGACGCGCTCGATTTGACCCAGAGTTACCCGGGAACGCGCGGCGTCGGCTACGCGGTGATGATCGAGACCAAGGACCTCGCAGCGCATGAGGCGGCGATGCGCGCCGTCTATGGGCCGGGCTACAAGGTCTACCCCGAGGGCCCGCGCGATATCCATTCCGCCATCATCTTTCTAGAGCCGCAAGACGAGAGGAACCAGCGGGCGCTGGGCTTTGACATGTTCTCCGAGCCGACTCGAAGGACGGCAATGGAGCATGCACGCGACAGCGGCGAGATTGCTGCGACCGGTAAGGTCACTCTCAAGCAGGAGAGGCCGGAAGCGGGGCATGTGCAGGCCGGAGTTCTTCTCTATCTTCCCGTCTACTCCGACGGCACGACGCCCGACACGGAGGATCAACGCCGCGCTTCCCTTCGCGGCTTCGTCTACAGTCCCTTGCGCATGGGAGACTTCATCGGCGGTCTCGCGACCGGCTCGCTGGCGAGCCTCAAGGAGCTGATGCGCATCGAGCTCTTCGACGGCGATCCAAAGACCTCCGGCCAGCTCCTGTTCGACAGCATGCCTGGCGCGGACAATGCCGCCGGTTCAGCGGGAGGCTACGAGAACGTCGCTTCCTTTGACCAGAACGGTCGATCCTGGGTGCTTCGCTTCACGGCCCTGCCGAAGTTCGTGGAGACCACGGGCTCCTACACGACCTGGATCGTCCTTGCGATCGGCTCGGCCCTGAGCTTCCTGCTCTCGGCCCTCGCTGCCTCCCTCGCCCTGCGCCACGTCGAGGAGGCCGAAGCCAACAAACAGATGGCGCTGATGACGCGCGAGCTTAGTCACCGCGTGAAGAACACTCTCGCCATTGTGCAATCGATCGCCAATCGCAGCTTGTCGAACGACCGCACGATCAATGATGCCCGCGAGGTCTTCACAAAGCGCCTCCATGCGCTCGCGCGCGCCCACACGTTCCTCTTGAACAGCGGCTGGAGTGGTGCCGACTTGAGGGAGCTCGTGATTGCGGAGCTGTCGGCCTTCGGTGCGCGAGCTTCAGTGCGCGGGCCCGAGGTGCGCCTCACGCCGCAGATCGCCCAGACATTCGCGCTTGTGGTCCATGAGCTCGCGACGAACGCCGTCAAGCACGGCTCGCTGTCAGCAGAGGACGGTCGCGTGATCGTCGCGTGGGAGATTGCCAAGCGAGAGGACGGCGCGACCTTCATTTTCAACTGGCGCGAAATGGGCGGGCCGCCGGTCGCGGAGCCGAGGCACAATGGCTTCGGACAGACGCTTTTGCGCCAGGTTCTGGTTCACGGCTCGACGCGGGAGCCGGAAATAGTGTTCGGCGAAGCTGGATTCTCCTATCGCTACGAGGCGCCGCTCTCCGGCATCATGGTTCCCAATGAAGCGGACGAGGGCAACGATGGCGCGGCGAGATCGCCGGCGCTGTAATCGCCGAGGCGCGCTGCGATCACAAGAATCACAAGAAGGTGCCGGAAGGACGATACGGCAAGGTATGTCTTCCGGCACCTCTTAGGGTAGGCTGGCCGCCCGGCCCGAGACGCACGGGCCGGCATCGTCGCCTTAGAGACCGTTGCGACGGGCGAACTCGTCGACCTGACGCTCGGCCTCGTCCTTCGCGATCCCGTAGCGTTCCTGGACCTTGCCGACCCATTGGTCACGCTTGCCCGCGATCACGTCGAGCTCGTCGTCGGTGAGGTTGCCCCATTGCTCCTTGACCTTGCCCTTGAGCTGCTTCCAATTGCCTTCGATGCGGTCCCAGTTCATGAGATGCTCCTCAAGTTGCGTTCCTGTTGTGATTGAGACTTGCACCGCACGCCGTCGCAGCGATGCTGGGTGTCTAATGCGGCTCGCGCGCGAAAGTTCCCGCCGCATGCTCACGTATTGGGGCTACTGAACGCACGGAAAATTCGCGGCTGCCGCGGTCTTGCACCCGCATCAGACGGTTGCTGCGGCTATGCAACCGCCTGCGGTCCGCCGCGGTTGCGCTTGAGGCGCGCATTGCTCTCGAAGAACAACGCCTGGCTGACGACGGCCTTGACCATCCCCGGGTCGAACGGTTTGGTGATCAGAAACGTCGGCTCCGGCCGCTCGCCGGTGAGCAGGCGCTCGGGAAACGCCGTGATGAAGATGACCGGGATATCGAACGCCGTCAGGATCTCATTGACGGCATTCAAGCCGGAGCTCCCGTCCGCGAGCTGGATATCGGCAAGGATGAGCCCGGGCCGGTGCGCCGAGAAGGCCGCCACCGCCTCGCGATGCGTGCGCGCCGAGCCGGTCACGCGGTGGCCGAGATTCTCGACCACGTCCTTGAGGTCCATCGCAATTAGCGGCTCGTCCTCGATGACGAGAATATCGGTCGCTACCTGGCGTGCGATCTCACGCCCGATCATGTCGACGAGATGCGCGACCTCGTCCCGGCCTTTGTTAAGGATGATCGCCACGTCGGCCTGCGAGAAGCCCTCGACCGACATCAGGAGAAACGCCTGGCGCGCAACCGGAGACAGGGCTTCGAGGTTCTTGTCCGCCGCCGAGCGCATGTCGGGCGCGCCTGAAGTCGGGAGGTTAACGACCGGCGACTGCCATGTTCTCAGGAATGCCTGAAACAGGGCCAATCGCGGCGACATGTCCTGCGATATCAGGCCGGGCTCGGCGACGATGGCTTCGAGCGTGGCGACGACCTGGGCATCGCCCAGCTCCTGATCGCCGCTCATCGCCCGTGCAAAACGGCGCAAATACGGGAGATGCGGCGCTATGCTATTGGATATCGACATTGACTGCACCATCTCTGCGGGATTGGATTGGCGATTGCCGCTCCGCAATTGCCAATTGTTCTGCTCAAACTGCTACCAGGCTAGGGTGCCGGCATGAGATTACCCGAGAACGTAGGGATCGGGCGCCGGGGGCTCAAGACTGAGGGACGTGACCAACCATGATTGCTCAAGGGTCCGAGAACAAGAAGGCCGAGGAAGAGGCGCTTGGCGAGAGCGCAGCCGGAGACACTACCCCATCGGTCGATGCGACCATACAGGGGCTTCTGGGTCGCAAGCTGCGCGAGAACTACGACGAGGTTGTCAGAGAAGAGGTGCCGCCGCGATTTCTGCAGCTGCTCGATGAGCTCAAGCGAAAGGAAAAGCGTGAGAAGTAGGATAGCGGACCGCGACCATGGCTGACCCGGATTTCGAGAAGGCGCTCGTTGCGGCGATCCCCCGCCTGAGGGCGTTCGCGCGCTCGTTCACCAACGATGCGGCGCGCGCCGATGATCTCGTCCAGGAAACGCTCGTCAAGGCCTGGCATAGCATGGACAGTTTCACGCCGGGCACGAATTTCCGCGCCTGGCTCTTCACGATTCTCCGCAACATATACTTCTCGCAGCACAGAAAGCTACGGCGCGAGGTGGACGATCCCGACGAGGTGCATCAGAGCTCGCTCGCGGTTCTCCCCGAGCAGTACGGTCACCTCGATCTTGCTGATTTCCGCGTCGCATTGACCAAGCTGTCGCCCGACCAGTGCGAGGCATTGCTGCTCGTCGGCGCAGAGGGATTTTCATACGAGGAGGCCGCCGAGATTTGCGGCTGCGCCGTGGGCACGATCAAGAGCCGCGTCAACCGCGCGCGCGCGCGACTCGTCGAGTTGCTTGGCGTCGAGAATGCCGGCGAGTTCGGCAACGATCCGTCGCTTGCACCCCTCGTCATGAAGTAATCCAACGCGAGCATCCGCAATTCAATTGCGCCAATCGGCGCCCGCGCGGGAACACATGCTCGTGACGGGCGTTCCTTTCGCGAGCAGGCAGACGAGTCTGCTTGAAAGGGGACGCACAGTTCTGCCCTAAAACCGCATCTGGCCGGTCTGGGGCTGTCCCTGACATCGTCTCGTGAAACGACAAGGGAGTAACGATCATGAAATCGAAACTGCTTTCGGGAGTGGCTATTCCGGCACTTCTCGCGCTTGGCACGATGACGGCTCTCGCAGAGGAGACGTCCCCGACCGCACCCGCTCCGGCTGAGAGGCTTGCGCCGTCGACGCCACCAGGCGCCGAGCCCCATGCTGCTCCGCGCGCTGCGCCGAGCGAGGACTCGATGACCGCTCCCGCACCGGGTACGACCGCGGCTGCGCCCGGCGCGTACGCCTCCGAGCAGACCGCCGATCAGTGGCGATCGACCAAGCTCGTCGGCCTCAATGTCTACAATGCCAACGACGAGAAGATTGGCGACATCAACGATCTCATTCTCGCCAGCGATGGCCAGATCGCTTCCGCCGTCATCGGTGTGGGTGGCTTCCTCGGCATGGGCGAGAAGCTCGTTGCGGTCCCCTTCAGCGATCTGAAGTTCAGCCGCGATTCAAATGGCAACATTCGCGTCTCGCTCGCGAGCACGAAGGAAGCGCTCGAGAAGGCGCCGGACTTCAAATACGCCGCCGAGAAGCGCAGCTGACGCCGCTTCGCAAGACAAATGAACGAGGGGAGTGCCAGGGCGCCCCCCTCGTTTCGATTCTGCCAATCACCGCATGCGCTTGAGGGCACGCGGGAACCGCTGCACGAGCGCTTGCGTTGATCACCGGCAGGCTGGGTAAAGTCCTGGCGGTGCATAGAGCCGATAGGTGACGCGAGACCATGACCCATATCAAGGCAGAAGCCCCTCCCGCCAAGGCACCTCTCTCAGATCCCGAGCGTGAGTATGCCAATCCCATGGCTCTCGCCTGCGACAGCGCGCTGGCCAGGGAGCGCAAGCTCGAGCTGCTCGAGCGGTGGGAGTTCACGGTCAATGCGCGTCTCGCTGCCGCGGTCGAGGGCATGCCCGTTTCGGCACAGAGCGAGGCCCGCGATAGCGAGCTCATCCGTGCCATCGGTGCTGCGCGCAAATCACTGACCAGCAACTGACCCGGAACCCCCGCACGCGATGTGTGACCACGCGCGATACGCCAGGCTTCGGCCTAGGTCGGGTTCATAAGGGCAAGTACGATCAGGATGGCGAGTATGACCCCAACGATGCTGGACGGGCCATAGCCCCACGAGCGGCTGTGTGGCCAGGCCGGAAGCGTGCTGATGAGGATCAGCACCAGAATGCCGATTAGGAATGCTGCAATAGTCATGGCGGCCCGATGCTGCAGCGCCGACGAGAAACCGGACGGCTCGCTCGGCAGTCAGCAGGGAACACGATTGCGGGCGATCCTGTTCCAGGCAATGGCAACGAATGTCGGTTGACTAGGATGGACTATCGTCGCGCCGCTTGAGAGCGAGCTCTCCGAGCAACACGCGGATCCTTGCCGGCAGCGGCTCGCGCACGATCTCCGCGTGCTCGTGTCTCAGTCGGGCCCCGAGCACGTCTCGCTCCCGCGCATCGAGCGCCGGCCGCTGCTCGCTATTGAGATTTGGGTTACCCCCGCCGGAATTCGTTCTTCTTGTCATGTTTTGTTCTTAACGTGTTCAATTGTTGTGGGGGCGATACCTCTCGTAGCGCTGCGTCATTGCCGGATCCCCGCCGCACACTGATCTGTAGTCCCCGGGGATCAGGCGCCTGCTGCCGGCAAACCCTTGAGCGCACGAAAAGTTCCAAGGCTGGGAACCAATCGCCGGGAGCGCGGTTATTGTGGCCTTGGGGGCACGGCTCATGACCGCGCCGTAACGAAGGGAGCGTTCCATGCCTTTAGCCGAGACCATTGCGCCGCATCTGCCCTATTTGCGCCGATTTGCCCGCGCGTTGACGGGCAGCCAGGAGAGCGGCGACGCCTATGTGGTTGCTGTCCTCGAATCGCTCATCGAGGACCCGTCGAGTTTTCCCGCCGAACAGCAGCCGCGTGTCGGCCTCTACCGCTGCTTCCTCAAGGTCTGGAATTCGGTCGCCCTCAACAACCTCCCGGCCGCGGGCTCGAAGAGTCGGGCCGACCACAGCCTGGAAGCAATCACGCCGCGCGCGCGCCAGGCTTTCTTGCTGGCGTCTCTCGAGGGATTCACGACCTCCCAGACGGCTGAGATCTTGGAATGCACCAGGGACGAAGTCGCGCGCCTCATCCACCAGGCCGGCGAGGAGATTGCCGAGCAGACCGCGACGCAGGTGCTCATCGTCGAGGATGAGCCGCTGATTTCGATGGACCTCGAGACCCTCGTCAAGGGGCTCGGGCATAAAGTGTCTGGCGTCGCGCGCACGCATCGGGAGGCGATCGCCGAGGTAAGGAAGACGAGACCCGGCCTGGTGCTGGCTGACATTCACTTGGCCGATGGCAGCTCCGGCCTCGAGGCCGTGAACGAAATCCTGCTCGGCTTCGACGTGCCGGTGATCTTCATCACGGCCTTTCCCGAGCGTCTCCTCACGGGCGAGCGTCCCGAGCCGACCTTCCTCATCACCAAGCCGTTCGAGGCCAACACGGTCCGTGCGCTCATCAGTCAGGCGCTCTTCTTCGGCACCTGCGCCCGAGTACCTGGCGCCGACACGTCGGGGCGGACGCAAGGAGCGGCCGGACGCAAGCCGAACGTTGGCGCCGCGCGGAGCGCGTGAGCCGAAAGTGCTCGCCTAGAAGTCGCCGCTGAAGAATGCGGCATAGAGCACGATTGCGACCACAACCGCCAACAGCAGCGACGTCGTGAGGACGCGGAAATTGAGCTTTCGCGGGGAGGCTTGCCTGGCCTCCGCCGTTGTTAGGATTTGGGGATCTTCGTGCGACATGGGACCTCTCTCGAATAGTGCTGCATTGATGCGCCCGCCTTTCGGCCTCGAGTCATTCTCCCTCGAGCGCCCAGCATGCGAGCCATGAGGCGCCAGCCCCGAGAAGCAGCGAAGCGACCACAAGAGCCATCGTCAGTGTTACAGCATCGGTCATTGTGTCTCTCCCGGCAGCGCAGTTGATCCGATTTTGAAACGCCCGAGGATCGCGACGGTTCCGGAAGACCAATCGCCGTTGGGGTGAGACGCAACTCTTTCGCGGTCGCACGGGAGCGGCGGTCGCCTGAGGCGATGCAACAATGAAGTCGGAACCTGCCCAGCAGCGCAGCGTTCACCCTGAACAAACGCGACATGCTGGAGCTCATGAATGAAGTGGTGGCTGGGTGCAGTGCTTTCTGGATCATTCGTCCTGGCAGCGTGCGAGCGCGTGCCGGACGCGGATCAGTTCCTGTCGTCCGCCGCCGCGGCGGGCAGGTTTGAGATCGAGGCGGCGCGCATCGCGGCGAGCAAGGCAACTCATCAGGATGTGAAGGCGTTCGCCGGCCAAATGGCCTCCGATCATGAAGCGGCGGCGCAGAAGCTCTCCGCGGCAGCAATCGCCAGCGGGCGCATGCCCCAGCCTGCAGACATGGATGAGGCGCAGACGAGCAAGCTCGAGGAGCTCAAGCTCTCCTCAGGCCCGGATTTTGACAGGCTATATGTCGATCAGCAGCTCAAGGCGCACGAGGAGGCGGTGCACCTCTTCTCGAAATATATTGAAGCGAATGGAAGCGAAGATCCGATAGGTCGCTTTGCCACGGAGACGCTTCCCATTCTCGAGGCACATTTGAGCCACGTCCGAGGCCTCAAGGCGACACCGATGACTTAGGTTCGCTGCCGTCCCATTCGTGCTCGAGCGCAACAAGATCGCCGATCAACCGCCGCGCTTCGCGGACGCCTTTCTCGCCGGCAGCCAGGCATCGAGAATCTCCTTACAACTATGCGCCAACGGCATGGCGACACTGATTGTTCCGGAACCGGGTCATCCTTTGGTCGCTTTTGCATTGCTACTGGCGCCTTCCGAACCACACAGAAAAGAGGTGCGCGAACGATGCGGCAAATCGTTCAGACCGCCTTCCGTTGCGGAGCGGCAATCATCGTCACACTGCTGGGCCCGCTCGCGATGAGCGCGGGTCCTGCGGACGCTGCAGCCAGCAGCGGATGCATCGCCGCAAACCGTGGCGACATGAACAGCTCCATCACGCCTCGGCAGGCCGGCACGCGCGAGGTCACGCTCGACGCAGGCGATGTGCTGAGCATAGCCATCACCACGTCGAGCGCGGCGTCGGTCGTCCTCGTCGGCGGCGCCGGCGCGCCGCGCACGCTCTATTCCGGCCCCGCCACGACGTCCCTTGTCTTCTCGGCCGGTACGACGAGCGCCTATGCGTTTCAGTTCACGGCCGATGCCTCAGCGACGGTGCGCGTCCGGTGCGCATCTGCCGAGGATGCAGCCGCCCGCAGCGCATTCCTTTCCCGCCGCAATGATCTTCTGACGGGGCAGGAGCCGGACCGCATTCGCATCGACAGGCCTAACGCGCCTCCCTCGGCGCCGGCACAGTCCCCGACCGATCTCGACAGTCTCGGCAAGCCGAAGCCGGCCTCCGTCTCGATCAGCGTGAGCGAGCTCGCTGCTGCCGCCAATCCAGGCGCCAAAACGGAACCCTCCATCCTCGACTTCTGGCTCGAGGGCCGTGTGCTGCCCTACGAGGCCGCGGACGTCGCCGGCGCGCCGACCGAGGGAAATCTCGGCATCATGTATGTCGGCAGCAAGTACATGATCGGCCCCGACATCATGATCGGCGCGCTCGCGCAATTGGACCGCGCGGACGAGCAGGGGAGCCAGGCAAGCAAGGACGTGTCGGCCGGCGGCTGGATGGCCGGGCCCTACGCCAGCGTGCGCTTCGGGCCGGGCGTGATCTTCGACGGCCGCATGGCCTGGGGCGAGACCGAGAGCGGCATGAGCGGTCTCACGGTCGATTCCGAGACCATAGATCGGCGGATGATGCGCGGCACGCTGCGAGGCACGCGCCAGTTGGGCGCATGGACGCTCGCTCCGAGCGTGGGTGTCTCCTACCTCGAGGACACGCCGCGCACGCATACGGCGGCCACCGCGTCCTCGGAGCCGCAATCTCTGACACCCTCTGCGCAGGGCCGCATCGACGTGATGCCGGAGTTGAAGCGCCGCTTTGACGTCGACGGCGAGACCTTCATCGAGCCGCGCGCCGCCGTCGGCGGCTTCCTCTCGTTCGATGATTTCGCCAAGATCAATCCGGCGACCATCACGGTCGCACCCGACCTGCATATGAAAGCCGAGGCGGGCGTCGCCGTCGGTGTCAAGGACGGAATGAACCTCGAGGCCAAGGGCGGGGTCGAAAGCGGTGGCGAGGCTCAGCCCGACAATTGGATGGGGCGGCTGCAACTCAACGTGCCGCTCAACAAGTAGAGAAGCGTTCGAGAGATTTAGCGGGTCGGCTTGGCTGGCAGCGCTTCCGTCTCTCCAAGACCGAACCGCGCTCCGCCACTCTTCGACGTCGCGGCCGCGTTCTGAGGCAGACGAGGCGCTGAGTCTCGCGCCACGGTCGCATCGGTTGGCATCGGCAGCCCGTAGAGCTGAGCCGCCCCCGCCGCATCGCCGGGCCGCAGTCCCCGCACTCGCTCGACGTAGCGATAGCTCATGAGCTGGCCTTCGGCGCCGGGATGATCGAGACCGATGGCGTGGCCGATCTCATGCGCCATCGTGTAGCGCAGATCATAGACCTCGAGATTGCCGTCGAAGCCGATCTTCCAGCGCGTTTCGGGATTGAGGCAGATGAGCGACTGGGAAATCCCGCTGACGCCCACCCCGGCGCTTCCACGCGGCGTGACGTTGGTGAAAGCCCGCCCGCGCGGCTCCGCCTCGGCGCCGATCAGGATGCCGGCCTCGGCGACCTTGTCCATCTCGCGAAATTCGATGTTCGCCGCTGCTTGCCACATGTCGAAAGCAGCACGCACTTCGTGACGAAATGCCGACTGATTGACATTCGAGCGCTCGAGCGCCGCTGCAGGCGGCCGCATTCTGCTACAGTTGCGGGCGCCCTTGAATTCTGTGGGCTCTTTCAGAAATGCGTAGGTGACAATAGTGCGCTCGCGCCCTTGAGGGAGCGCCCAGCGAACCGGGCTGCCGTCGAGCACGAGCAGGCGAAACTCGGGATCTGGCCGCGGCGTGTCCGCCGCGTGCCCAGTCGCGCACATCGCGAGCGGCAGCGCGAGACTTGCTGCAATGACAACCCCTCTCAACGGTCTCCTGCTCCCCGAGATATTCCGTTGCCGATTGAAACCGAGAGGCTCGTTAGAACATTCGAGGCCGGAAGGGTCAACCCGCGGCAAATCCCCGCCATGTGGACGCTCGCAGCAGCGAATGTGTCGAAACGGTGATAGCTCGCGTCGCCGCAGGAGGCACCACATCGGAACCAATCACGCCGGGCGACGTTGCCCCATCACGGATCGCGTCTCGGGAGATGCGACGAACAGGAGATGATTGATGCGATCACTAGGGACATTGCTTTCTGCTGCGGGGGTCGCCGCATTGGCTGCTTTCGCCACCATGGCCTCGGCACATGCGGCGCCGCTCGGCACGGCCAAGTACGCCGGGAGCGACGCTGCGGGTCAGGTGCAGACGGTCGACTATCGCAGCGGTTACCGACACTGCCACTGGCGCAACGGCCGCAAGTGGTGCCACGGCGGCGTGAGCCGCTACGATGGCTACCGCCGTCCGGGCGTCTACCTGCGCTTTGGCTTTGGCGGCGACCGTGGCTATCGCCATCGTGACCGCCGCTATTGGCGCTAGCCAGATTGCTGCATCGACTGAAGTGCCCCGGCCCCCACGAGCGGGTCGGGGTTCTTCCGTTAGAGCAGGAGGACACGCCGATGTTGAGAAGCGAGATCCGATGTGCTGCCGCACTTGCGATGCTCATCGTCAGCCAGGCAGCATTGGCCCAGCAGCCGCAATCCGAGCAGCCGCCGGCAAACCTCGGCAATCTGACGTGCACATTCGGCGAGGATGTCGAGCAGCAGACGGTTGCGGGTCGAGCGCAATCGATCATTTGCGTTTTCCACGCGACTGCCGCGAGCACCGAGGAGCTGTACGTCGGCATCGCATATTTCAGCGGGCCGGCGGCAACGCCGGGCGACGTCTCGCTGTCTTGGATCGTCAAGGGCCCTGCGGAAGTCACGGCTGTACCGGGCGGCCTCGAGCAGAGCTATACGGCCCAGGGCGGCGGGAGCGGTGATCCCGAGAACTCTGCCCCACTCGTCGGACAGCAGTTGGATGCGATCGCCCTTCACCCGCTGGCCTTGCCGGCAGCCGAGATGAAAAACAACAAGACTTCCGAGGCGCGCATGATTGCCGTGCTCGAGCTGAAGCTCAAAGCGGCGGTGGCCTAGCTCAAGCGGCGTGTCCATTCGTCGTGCGTCGCGCCAGTGCCTCGAGCCACCGCAAGACGGATTGGGGATCTTCGAAATCGGACCGCGAAGCGTCGAAATTCTCGCCTCCGACCCTCAGAGCATACCCGCTCAGGCGCTCTGCTGCCGAGAAGGCGGGCTCGTCGCCGACGTCATCGCCGATCATGATCGGGACGCGGTCTTTGAATGGGCTCTCGGCCGTGAGCATCGAGATAGCGGTGCCCTTCGAGTAGCCCTTTGGGATGACCTCGAAGACCTTTCGCCCCGGCCAGATGTCGAACTTGTCGGGATTGCGCGCATGGAATTCCCTGAGATCCGCGGCGATGGCGGACTCGGCCTCGGGAGCGCGCCGATAGTGGATCGCGAGCCCCGATCCCTTGGGCTCGGCGAAGGCGCCCGGCGCCCGGGCGGCGAGCTGGCGCAAGCTTTCGACAACGTCATCGGCGAGGTCCGACGTCATGCGCTCGATTGGGCCGGAAGCTAAAACGCGCAGCTCGGCGCCATGAACACCCGACACTGCCAATCGAAGCGGGGTCAGAATGTGATCCACTTCGGAGATCCTGCGCCCGGTTACAATCGCGAGTGCCCCGCCCAGGCCATTGGCGAGCCGCCGCAGGAGATCGACCAGACCGCCCGGCACGACGACGCTCTCCGGTGTCGCCGCGAGGTCGAGGAGCGTCCCGTCCATGTCCAGGAAGAGCGCGACCTTGCCGGGATTTCCGAGCGCGAACCGTGTGCAGTGATCGAGGCGAGATCTTCGCGGCGACGCATCCTCGCTCGCCGCCATGCCGGCCTCTCGAGCCAAAACCTCGTGCCGCACGAAGGCGTGTCGCGCCCGCTCCTCTTCGTTGCTGTCGTCCATGTGAAAGATATAAGCGCTCTTGTGTGGCCTCAAAGCGGCCAGCTCATGACATTCAGCCGCTCGGTAAATTTGCCGATCTGGGCCTCGAGGTCGGCGCGCCGCATGAGGCCGGTTTGCGTGTCGACGTGGCCGAGAACCGCCCCGGCGTTGATCGAGGCCGCACGCAGCGCAGTCCCGGGCGGCTGCCCACAAGCTACGAAAGCCGCATACGTTGTCGCGAAGGCATCGCCCGCCCCGGCCGTGCCGGCGACGACGGCTTCGACGGCCGGGCAAAAGTAGATGCGTGCGTTCGTTGCCGCGAAAGCGCCGGCACCGCCGTCCGTGAGCAGCACGTGGCGCGGGCCGAGCGCCAGCAGCGCGGCGAGGAACGTCCGAAGCCCCATCTCGAAGCCCCCGCCCACGAGCCCGCGCACGGCGAGGCGTGGCGGCTGCTCGCCGGGAGGGAAGGGAAGCGCCGCGCCACCTTCACCAAATCTCGGCACCAGCGCCGTGACGAGCGCGTCGGCTTCCTTGCGATTGAGAGCAAGTATATCGAGCGATTGCAGATGCGCGTGGAAGGCGGCGCCATGCGCCGAAAGCTGGCGCACGCCGGGATTGACGGCAACAAGCGCGCCGTGTGCCTTCGCCTGCGTGATGATCTCGGGATAGCAGTCGGCCGATTGATTGGAAAGATTTGCGACGTAGACCAGATCGACCGCGAACGCTGCCTCCTTGAGGTCGCCGGGCTCGAGCAGCGTGTTTGCACCACGAAATGTGAACACGGCGGCGTTGCGCTCGTGCGACGAGATGAGGACCGACGCGCCCGTGGGAGCACGGGCATCGGGGACAACCCATTGCGTCCCGACCCCTTCCTCCTTTAGCCGTGAAAGGATCAGATCGGCCCGCTCGTCCCGGCCGACCTTCACCAGCGCCGCGACCTCAAATCCGAGACGCGCCAGCGCGACGGCGGCGTTCGCCGCGCCGCCCCCGCAATGAGCCGAGACCTCGAGCGCCTCCGTCTTGCGCCCCTCCTCGAGCAGCAGGAAGGAGCTTTCCGCATTGAGCATGCTCATGCGCTCGATGCGATCGCTCTCGATGATGGCGATCGTGTCGATCGTGGCGCCGCCTATGGTGAGCGCTTTCATGGGCCGACTATCTCATTACACCGCGACGCCCGAACTAAAAATCTAGGCCTTGATCGAGCGTTTGCCCGCGCGCTTGCCGGCGCCCCCCACGGGCAGGCCCTTGCCGCTGCCGTTGGCGACGTGATGGAGGCTCTCGAGCGCCGAATGAATTGACGGGCTGGCGGCATCCGTCATCCGGCGTCGGCCGACGCAGGTCTCGAGCGCCCCGATGAAGGATTGCTGCCAGGCCATCGTATCGTGAGCCTTGATCGCGGCAAGCAGGCGCGCGTGACGCCGGATGCGCTCGGGCTTGTCCATCTCGAGCGCGATCCGGATGGCGTCCGCCATCTCCTCGACGTTGTACGGATTGACGATCAACGCGTCGACGAGCTGCTCTGCAGCGCCCGCGAAGCGCGAAAGGATGACCACCCCGGGATCGGCCGGGTTCTGTGCCGCAATGTATTCCTTCGCGACCAGGTTCATGCCGTCGCGCAGCGGAGTGAACATGCCGATCCGCGAGTCCCGGTAGATTTCGCGCAAGCGCCTGCGCGGCGCCGACCTGTGAATGTAGTGGATCGGCACCCATTCGAGCTCCCCGAACATGCCGTTGATCTTGCCTGACATGGCCTCGAGCGTCCGGCGGATGTCAGTGTAGGCCTCGACGCTTTCGCGCGTCGGCGGGGCGATCTGCGACAGGACGACCTTGCCGCGGTAGGCCGGATACTTCTCGAGAAATCGCCCGAACGCGGTGAACTTCTGCGGCAGCCCCTTAGTGTAGTCGAGGCGGTCCACCCCGATGATGCGCTGGGGGCCGTCAGGCGCGCGCCCGCCTATGCTGGCGATGTCGGCAAACTCGGAAAGATCGATGCCGACCGGGAAGCTCTCGACCGCGAGCTCGCGATCGAATACGCGAATGCGCCCGTCTTGCAGAATGCGCCCCGCCGCGCCGTCCTCGAGGAACTTGATGAGGTTCGCCACATCGGCCTTGGTCTGCAGCCCGACGAGGTCGTAGGCGCTGAACGCCCGCGCGAGCTCGCGATGCTCGGGTACGGCGAGAAACGTCTGCCACGGCGGCACCGGAATATGCAGGAAAAAGCCGATGGCGTTCTCGGCGCCGCGCCGCCGCAACGCGGCTGCGAGCGGAATGAGGTGGTAATCGTGGATCCAGAGCACGTCATCCGGCTTGAGCAACGGTGTGAGAGCGTCGGCAAACCGCTCGTTGACGTCGACGTAGCTAGGATAGTAGCCGGCGTCGAACTGCGCGAGATCGAGCCGGTTGTGAAACACCGGCCACAGCACTGAGTTCGAGTAGCCGAGGTAATAGTCGCGATGCTCCCCGCTCGTCAGTGGGACGGTCGCGACCTGGCTATGCGATTTGCTGCGCGTGACCTTGGCAGGCGCCGAGATCAGCGCGCGGTCCTCGGTGATGCTGCCGCTCCACCCGAACCACAGTCCGCCGCGCGCGCGCAGAATATCGGCGATGACCACGGCCACGCCGCCGGCCTGCGCGGCTTTGCCGAGCTCCACGACCCGGTTCGAGATGAGGACGAGGCGCGCCAAGAAATCGCTCCGGAACGTGGCAATGCCCATTCAAAGGCGGCCACTTGAAAAACGGCTCGAAATCAAACGGTTTGATGTTCAATTTGGTTCCGGGCCCGGCTCAATCAACTGACAGGCCAGGCTTCCTCCCACGGGCGCGAAAGCGTCCGGCATGAGTTCACGATCCCGGCCATCGAGTAGGTCTGGGGCAGGTTGCCCCAGAGGTGGCCGGTCTCTGGGTGAATGTCCTCAGAGAGCAGACCGAACGCATTGCGGCGGGCGAGCACGTCGATCAGGAGCTCGCGTGCCTTGTCCCGCTGCCCCGCGGCCGCAAGCCCGTCGATGTACCAGAACTGGCAGGCGAGGAACGACGTCTCCGCCGCGCCGAAGTCGTCGTTCGTGTAGCGCATCATGAAGCCGTTGCGGCCGAGCTCGCGGCCGAGCACCTCGCAAGTGTCGAGATAGCGAGGGTCATCCGGCGCAAGCAGGCCGAGCTCCGGCAGCAGAAGAACGCTGGCGTCGAGCTCGTCATGGTCAAGCGCGCCCGCAAGCGCGCCGCGCTTTGTACTCCAGGCGCGAGAAAGTATCTCTTTGCGCACGCCATCAGCCGCCAGGCGCCAGCGATTGCCATCGTCCGTGAGGCCGAGCAGCGTGGCAATGCGCGCGAGCCGGTCGAGCGCCACCCAGCACATCGTCGCCGAATGCGTGTGAATCCTGAGCCTGCCGCGATATTCCCAGATCCCGGCATCCGGATCGAGAAACACGCGCTTCGCCTGATGCCCGAGCGTCTCGAGCCTCCGGTAGAGCGATTCATCCCCCATGCGCGGCAGGCGCTCGTCGATGAACATCTGCGATACGCCGAGAATGACGCTGCCGTAGGAATCATGCTGCAGCTGCTCGGCGGCCTGATTGCCGACGCGCACCGGCCCCATGCCGCGAAAGCCTGCGAGGTTGTTCGCGATCCGTTCCTCGAGCGGCTGGTCGTGAACGATGCCGTACACCGGCCTGAGCGCACCCTTGGCTCCGATCGCGACCGTCGTGATGTAATCGAGATAGGCTTCCATCGTTTGCGTCGCGCCGAGCCGGTTCAGTGCCTTGATGACGAAATAGGCGTCGCGCAGCCAGCAATAGCGGTAATCCCAGGTCCGCCCCGATCCCGGCGCTTCCGGCAGCGAGGTCGTATGCGCGGCCACGATCGCGCCCGTCTCGTCGAATGTGCAGAGCTGGAGCGTGATCGCCGCGCGAATGATCTCCGACTGCCAGTCGAGCGGCACCGCGAGCCCGCGCACCCAGCCGAGCCAATAGTCCCGTGTCCGCTCAAGGGCTTCGCGCGCGACCGTATCGACGGCGGCCTCGAGCGGCTCGTCGGTGCCGAGAATGAGCGTGGCGGGGCGCGTCAGCGCAAACGACGTCTCATGGACGATGTAGGAAAGCGGCGCGTCGGTTGTGAGCCTGAGAACATGCTCGCCGCCGCTCCAGCGGACGTGGTTCGAGCCGACCACCTGGATCGCCCCCGGCTCGCCGTAGTTGAACGTCGGGCGGATGCGGATCTTGATCCGCGGCAGTCCGATCGGCTCGATGTGGCGGATGATGCGAGCGGGGTGGAACATGCGCTCGAAGCGCAGAAAGCGCGGCGCGAAGTCCGTGATCCTGACCCCGTTCCCGCTGGCATCCTCGAGCCGCGTCTCGACGATCGCCGTATTGCGCACATAAGAAGCCTGCGTGCGGACGTGGCCGTCGATCACGACATCGGCAAAGCCCTTCTCCTCCTCTCCCGCGAGCAGCCGCGAGAACACCGGGTCGCCGTCGAACCTTGGAAAGCACCACCACACAAGCCGTGCGTTGCCGTCGACGAGAGCCGCGATCCGTCCATTGCCGATCAGCGCATAGTCGAGCGGCTGAGCGGTAGTCTGGCCAGCCATGGCGATATCCTATTCGTGAAGCCGGGGGATCGTCGCGCGGTTGCGTCGTGCAATAATAATGAGCACGAGGGGAGAAGGTAAGTTTGACTTCTGGGAGTGCCTCGGCGCCCTATTGCTCTCTGATGACCAACCACGCGAGCACCCCCAAGGCCATGAGGGTGATCATCACATAAAAGATGAGGATAGCCATTTGCCAGATCTGTCCCGGGGTCGCGAAGTGACGGCCACGTGATCGCTCCTTGGTCAGGCGAGCCGCGCTTTGAACGACATTCTCGAATATGCTAACGCCGAGCCGGGGCTTGGGTTCCGGCCCCGCCCACCGTTGGCTTTGGGGCAGACGCGGCCAGAGATCAGCAACATGAAGACGCCGATGCTCTTGGGCCAGCGCATTTTGATCATCGAGGACGAGCCGATGATCGCCCTCGATCTCAAGCTGGCATTGGCCGAGGCAGGCGCGGATGTCGTGGGCGTCGCATCCACGATCGAGGAGGCCCGCGAGCTTGCCGATCAAGCCGATATCACCGCGGCAATCGTAGATTTGCACCTCCAGGGCCAATCGGTGCGCGCCGTCGTGCAGCGATTGACGGATCGCGCGGTGCCGTTTCTCTTCTATTCGGGCGACGATGATGCCCCGACGGCAAAAGCCTGGCCTCAGGTGCCGCTCCTCACCAAGCCTCAGGCTCCCGCGAAAATCCTGGGGATGCTTGCCGAAATGATTGCCGTCCGCTCCGGCGCCGCACGAGAGGCGCCGCAGAAGACCTGATTGGCCGCTCGCCTTCTGTGGCCAAAATTTCCGGGTGAGCCTCGAGCCGCTTCCCGCATTGCGGTTCGAAACCTAAGCTGGGCCTCTGAGATTTAGAGCATCAGACCAGCCCAAGCCTAAGGAGCCGCGCCATGAAGGAAGCGTTCCGTCAGTTTGCCGAGAGCACCGCCAATGCGGTCGGCAGCCATTGGGCGTTTCTCGCAGCCATCGTGACGATCGTCGTCTGGGGCATCACGGGTCCCATCTTCAACTATTCCGATACCTGGCAGCTGTTCATCAACACCGGTACGACGATTGTCACCTTCCTCATGGTGTTCCTGATTCAGAACACCCAAAATCGAGCGACGCGAGTCGTGAGCCTCAAGCTCGATGAGCTACTGCGCGGCGTCGAGGGTGCAAGGACCGGGCTCGTCAACCTCGACCACATGACCGATGAGGAGCTTGAGCGGGTGCAGGCGGAGTTCTCGCGGCTGCCTGAAAGGTACGCCCCGCTGCTCGAGGACCATCTCGAGCATCTGGAGTTTGAGCTGCACAAGCGAAATAAGCGGCGCCAAAGTGGACGCTCCTGACTTGGCTCACGCCAGGCCTACTCGCGCCTGCATCCTGTCCGTCGCGCCGCGCAAGAGCCGGTCGGCAATGATGCCGATGAAGGCGATTGCCAGACCGGCCGTGATCCCTCGGCCGGCGTCCGCCTTGGACAGCGAGATGAAGACCTCCTGTCCGAGATCGCGCGTGCCGATCATGGCACAGATGATGATCATTGAGAGCGCGAGCAGGACCGTCTGGTTCATGCCGAGCATGATCTCGGGCAGCGCCAGCGGAAGCTGGACGCGCCAAAACATCTGTCGCGGCGTGCAGCCCGAGACGGTCGCGGCCTCAATGAGGGCCGGCGGAATCTGGCGAATGCCGTGATTGGTGTAGCGGATCGCCGGCACGATCGCGAACAGGACGGTCGCGATCATTGCCGTCACGTCGCCGACGCGGAACAGCATCACGACCGGAATGATGAAACAGAACGACGGCAGCGTCTGCAGCGTGTCGATGATCGGCGTGATGACCGCTTCAAAGCGATCGCTGCGCGAAGCCCATAGCCCGAGCGGAATGCCCAGCAGCGCGGCTATGATCGCCGACACGCCGCAGAGATAGACGGTCGCCATCGTCTTTTCCCAGAGGCCCGTCGCGGCGCAGAAGAAGGTGAGGCCTGCGACGAGCGCTGCCAGCCGCCAGCCCTTGAGTTGATAGGCTGCTAGCGCGAGGAGGGCGACGGCGCCGAGCCAGGGAAACCCTTCGAGGAAGGCGCGCACCGGATTGAGCACATAGAGCAGCAGCGTCGTGCGGAACGCCTCGATGACGTCGAAGAAATGGATGTTGACCCAGTCGACGGCAGCCTTCCACCACGGCGCTGTCGAGACGGTGATCGATTTCGGAACCGCCGCAAATGCCGGCAAGAGCGTGCCGAGCGCCGTGGTGACGCCGAGCACGATGAGCGCGAGCGTCAGCATAGGATAGCGCTGCCAGAAGGAGCCGTCGGCCATCTGTGCCGTTGGCCGCTGGCGCGCTGCTGCCTGGCTGAGCCGGTCGAGCGCAATCGCCAGCGCCACGATCGCAAGGCCCGCTTCCATGCCCTGGCCGATCTTGAGCGCGCGCAGCGCGAGGAGCACATCGTAGCCGAGCCCGCCCGCCCCGATCATCGACGAGATGATCACCATGTTGAGGGCGAGCATGATGACCTGATTGACGCCGACCATCAGCGTCGGGCGCGCGGCCGGGAGCAGAACGCGGTAGAGCTTCTGGCGCCGCGTGCACCCCACCATCTCGCCGAAGTCGTCGATCTCGCCCGGCACTCGCCTGAGCGCCAGTGTGGTCGCCCGCACCATCGGCGGCAATGCGAAAATGACCGTCGCCAGCATGCCCGAGACCGGGCTGTTGCCGAACAGGAGCAGCATCGGGATCAGGTAGGCGAACGTCGGCATGGTCTGCATGAGATCGAGCATCGGCTCGATGATCATGCGGTCGACCCAGGGCCTGCGAAACGCTGCAATGCCGAGCCCGAGACCCGCTACGATGCACAGCGGCACGCTGATCATGATCAGCGCGAGCGTCAGCATGGCGCTCTCCCACTGGCCGAAGAGGGCGATATAGAGAAGGCACCCGCCGGCGAGCGCACCGAGCCGCCAGCCGCCGAAGGCGAAGCCGGCGATTGCGAACGCCGCGCAGATGCCGATCCACGACAGCCGCGGCAGCACCAGTGCATCGGCGCCCGATCCGAGCTTCCAGCCCTTGGAAAGAAGATTGAACGCCCATCCGAGCGGAATGGCGAAGAGATCCGTGATGCCGCGCGTGAGCCAGCTGAAATTATCCCGGAGCCATGCCATGAACGCCGAGATCCAGTCGGCAACCGGAATCAACGCGTCGGCCGGATAGCGGACGGCCCACGGTGCAATTTCCGGCACGACATAGAGAGCGGCGACCGCGAGGATTGCCGCTGTCCAGACCAGCGTCCAAGACGAAATGCCGGAAGGCCGCTCGATGCGCTCGGCGGCGGCGATCGTCATGGACGTGCCTCACGCCATTGCTCGTGTCCTGCGAGCAGATTGATGACGGCATCGGGCGTGACCTCTCCGACCGTCGTGCCGCTCCCGTCCGTCACTGCGAAAGGCTTTCGGGCGGCGACGATCTCGGCGGCGAAGCTCGCCACGCGATCACCGATCTTGACGCGACCGCCGTAGTCTTGACCGCTGGTCGGCGCCCGCATGAGGCGCGCGGCCGACATGACCTTTGCGCGCTGTACGTCCTTCGTGAATTCCGCCACATAGGCGGTTGCGGGGTGGAGCACGAGATCCTCCGGGGTGCCCACCTGGATGATCTCGCCATCCTTCATGATCGCGATCCGGTCGGCTAGCCTGATCGCCTCGTCGAAATCGTGCGTGATGAAGACGATCGTCTTCTTGAGCACGGATTGCAGCCGCATGAGCTCGGATTGCATCTCGCGGCGGATGAGCGGGTCGAGGGCGGAGAACGGCTCGTCCAGGAACCAGATCTCGGGCTTGACCGCGAGGCTGCGCGCGATGCCAACGCGCTGCTGCTGCCCGCCGGAAAGCTCGCGCGGATAGAAGCGCTCGCGACCCTTGAGGCCGACGAGATCGATCACCTCCTGCGCCCGCTCCTCGCGCACTTTGCGCGCCACTCCCTGCACGGTGAGGGGAAAGGCGACGTTCTGGAGCACGGTGAGATGCGGAAGCAGGGCAAAGTGCTGGAACACCATGCCCATCTTGTGACGTCTGATCTCTATGAGCTCGGCTGGGCTTGCTTTCAGCAGGTCCCTGCCGTCGAACTCGACGCTGCCGAAGGTCGGCTCGATGAGCCGCGAGAGGCAGCGCAGCAGCGTCGACTTGCCCGAGCCCGAGAGCCCCATGACGATGAAGTTCTCGCCCTCGCGCACCTCGACGGAGACGCGTCGCACGGCCCCGATGAGGTTCGCGCCGAGCAGCTCCTCCGCCGTGGCCCGCCCCTCGCGTATGGCAAGGAACTCGGTGGCTCCAGCCCCGAACACCTTCCACACGTTCTGGCATCGGAGCTTCACGGGTCGGCCGTCGGCCCCCTTCGCAGTCAGCGACACCTTGAAGGCTGGCGACGTTTCGTTCACGTGGCGCAACTCCGCCAGAGGCATCGCAAGTGAGTGTGCGCCGCCCGGTTTCTGACCATGGCGGCGCACGATGTCGCGATTGAGGTCGTTGGCTTGATCACCGGTCGACGGCTGCTACTCCGCCCACTTCTTCCATGTGGCCTCATTGGCGGCGATCCATGCCGCGGCAACGTCGTCGATGGACTTGCCATCGAGGTCGACCTGACCGGACAGCTTGTTGAGCTCCTTGACATCGATGTTGTAGGCCTTGGCGACCTTGTAGGCGACCGGCCACTTGTCCTTCATGCCAGCCCAGGAATACTTCCAGATATCGCCGTGCGGCTTGCCGCAGTCGTACTTCGCATCTTTGTTGACCCCCCACTTCGGGTCTTCATAGCACTCCTTGGTGTGCTCGGGGAACTGCACCCACTCGCCCTCGTACTTCGAGGGCGCCCAGTGCGGCGAGTAGATCCACATCATGATCGGGGCTTTGCGCTGATAGGCGGATTCGAGCTCGGCAAACATGGCTCCATCGGTGCCGGCATGCACGACCGTAAACGGCAGGCCGAGCGATACGACCCGCTCGTCGTCAAAGCCTTCCCACGTCACTGGCCCGCCCAGATAGCGACCCTTGGGTGCGGTCTCCGCGGTCGAGAAGGCCGCAGCGCACTTGGGATCTTTCAGCGCCTCCCAGTTCGGCAGGCCGGGGCACTTCTCCTTCATGTAGAGCGGATACCACCACTCTTCCTTGGCCTTGGGACCGAGCGCGCCGAGCTTCTCGGTCTTGCCGGTTGCGTCCGAGGCCTTCATGGCCTCGCCCGCAGTGGTGTCCCAGAACTCGACGCCGACTGTGAGATCGCCGTTGGTGAGGCCCGTCGTCAGGCTGGACAGATAGTCGGCAGTTGGGAACTCGACCGTGTAGCCGAGTTTTTGGAGAATACCGCCAAGGATTTTGGCGTTGATATTGACACTCGTCCAATCGAAGAGCGCGATCTTGATGGGGTCGGTGGACTCTGGCACCGCAGCCCGTGCGGCCCCCAAGCCGGCGGCAGAAACAACGAGCGCGCAACTCCCAGCAACAAGCACCTTTCTTACTGAGTGGTACATTGAGGCAGCCTCCAAGCCATTTCTGTCCGCAGACGGCGGCGAAGTGATTTTCACTTCCAGTTACAATTCTTTACCGATAAGATTGCGGAGTCAATTGCTTGCGCGCCTCGAAGCTGGTCACTGCGCCCGAAAAGATGCACGTCAATAGTGCAGCCTTGAACGTCAGACCTTTGGGCGTATGACAATATAATTGATTGAACTGCCGGGTGCCCCGCCGCCCACCACCCCCCAAGAGCCTGCCCCCCAAGAGCCTGCCCCCCAAGAGCCAGACCCCAAGAGCCTGACCCATGAGCACGGACCGCGCCCGCATCGTCATCGTCGGCGGCGGCGTCGTCGGCGCCTCGATCGCCTATCACCTCGCCCAGGCCGGCGAGCGTGATGTGCTCGTCCTCGAGAAGGCGCAGCTGACTCACGGCTCGACATGGCACGCCGCGGGCCTCGTCGGGCAGCTGCGCTCCAAAAAGAACCTGACCAGGCTCATGCAGAACTCGGTGGCCGTGTTCGACAGGCTGGAAGCCGAGACCGGACAGGCGATCGACTGGCGCAAGTCGGGATCGTTGCGCGTCGCCTCGAGCGCCGCCCGCATGACCGAGATCCGCCGCTCGCTCACACAGGCGCAGGGCTTCGGCTTTGAGGCCTATGAGATCTCACCCAAGGAGGCGCAGGACCGGTTTCCCTGGATGTCGCTTGACGGCATCGTCGGCGCGGCGTGGATTCCCTCCGACGGCTACATCGACCCCTATGCGCTGACCATGGCCTTCGTCAAAGGCGCGAGGAACGGAGGTGTCCGTTTCAAGGAGGGCGTGCTCGTCACCGGCTTTGAGCTCGATGGCCGCCGCGTGAAGCGCGTAGCGACGAACCAGGGCGACATCGACTGCGAGATCGTCGTCAACGCGGCCGGCATCTGGGCCAAGCGGGTCGGTGAGATGGCGGGCGTGGCGCTCGCGGCCGGTGCCGTCGAGCACCAGTACGTCGTCACCGAGAAGAAAATACCGGTCACGCACGAGACGCCGACCTTCCGCGATCCCGACCGCATCTTCTATCTGAAGCCCGACGTGAAATCCTTCGCCATCGGCGGCTGGGAGAAAGGGGCGCCCGCCTGCTGGCCCGAGGGCGTTCCGTTCGATTGGGGCCGTCAGCTCTTTCCCGAGAACCTCGATCGCTTCGAGCCGATCTTGATCGGCGCCGCCGAGCGCCTGCCGATCCTGAACGAGGTGGGCATCCAGACCACCATCAACGGCGCAATTCCCGTATCCGCAGACGGCGAGCCGATTCTGGGGCTCGCCCCCGAGCTCGACAACTTCTACGTCGCCTGCGGCTTCACGGCAGGCATCGCCGCATCCGGCGGCGCCGGCCTCGCCATGGCGCATTGGATTCTCGATGGCGACCCGGGCATGGATCTCTGGCCCTTTGACGTGCGCCGCTTTGCGACCCAGCAGGCCAACCGCCGCTATCTCGCCGAACGCAGCTCGGAAGCCTATGGAAGCTATTATGCGATCCACTGGCCGGGCGAGGAGATGGAGAGCGCGCGCGGCGTGCGGCGCAGTCCCTTGCACCGCGCCCTTCTCGAGCGCGGCGCCGTCTACGGCTCGAAGGCCGGCTGGGAGCGCCCGCTGTGGTTTGATACGGGGCAAGTGCCTGCGCGCGAGGAGCCGAGCTTCGAGGAAAAGCCCGGGTGGTTCGACGCCGTCGGTCTCGAGCACCAGGCCGTGCGCGAGCGCGCCGCCCTCATCGATCAGAGCTCCTTCTCGAAGTTCGAGATCGAGGGACCGGGGGCCGCGCGCGCGCTGGAGCGCATCGCCGCGAACCGTCTTGATCGGCCGGTGGGCAGCTGCGTCTATACCCAGCTCTGCAATGAGCGCGGCGGCATCGAGGCCGATCTCACCATCATGCGCCTTGCCCCCGACCGCTTCTATCTCGTCACGGGGAGCGCCTTCGGCGTTCGCGACGCGGGCTGGGTCAGCCGCCATCTGCCGCAAGACGGATCGGTGACCATTCGTGAGGTCACCTCCGCCTTCGCCGTCATCAACCTCGTCGGCCCGAAAGCGCGCGACATTCTCGCGGCCGTCACTCTGGACGACGTGTCGAACGCTGCTTTCCCGCATCTCGCCGTGCGCGAGGTCGAGATCGGCCTCGCGCGCGCCCGCGCGGCCCGCGTCGGGTACGTGGGCGAGCTGGGCTGGGAGCTGCACGTCCCCGCCGAGCAGGCCCTTTATGCTTACGAGACCCTGCGCGAAGCGGGCGCAGCGCACGGCATCGCCGATGTGGGATACCGCGCCATCGAGACGCTGCGTCTCGAGAAGGGATATCTCTATTGGTCCTCCGACGTGACGCCCGACACCAATCCGTTTGAGGCGGGGCTCGGCTTCGCGGTCGCCCTCGACAAGGGCGACTTCATCGGCCGCGATGCCCTCGTCAAGATCAAGGCGAAGGGCCCGGAGCGCCGTCTCATCACGCTGACAGTCGACGGCTTTGCGCCGCTGATCGGCGGCGAGGCTCTCATCTGCGACGGCAAGGTCGCGGGCACCTTGACCAGCGCCGGCTTCGGCTACACCGTCGGCAAGACGATCGCCTTCGGCTACGTGCCCGCCGAGGTGCAGAAGAACGCCGCGTTCGAGATCGTGGCCTACGGCAAGCGCTACGCGGCGCACCGCGCCCAACGCAGCGTCTATGATCCGGCGAACGTCCGGCTCAAGGGGGAGGCATCCGCATGACCGCCGAGACAGACATCGCCGATGCGCGCGCCGCGCTGGGAGCGATCCCCCGCTTCGCTGATGAGACACAGTCCGCAATCTTCGTGCGCCTGGGCGGCCTCACCAACCGCGTCTTCAAGGTCTCGACGGGTAGCGGCAACTATTGCCTGCGCCTGCCGGGTGCAGGCACCGAGGCCTACATCAACCGCGGCGTCGAGCGCGCGAACGCCGAGGCCGCAGCAGCGGCCGGCGTCTCGCCCCAGGTGGTCCATTTCGGCGACGACGGCGTGATGGTGACGCGCTTCATCGAGCGCGCTGAGACCATGTCGGGCGAACGCTTTCGCGACACGCCGGGCGCAGTCGAGCGCGCCGGCAGGGTGTTTCGCGAGCTGCACGACAAGTCGACGCCGTTCGCGTTCCGCTTCGAGCTGTTCTCGATGATCGATGACTATCTCAAGCTGCTTGCCGATCTCGGCGCCGAGCTGCCCGAAGGGTATAACGAGGTCGTCGCCGAGGCGGACGGCGTCCGCAAGGCGCTCGCCGCCCATCCCGTCGCGCTGCGCGCGTGTCATTGCGATCCGCTGTGCGAGAACTTCCTCGACACCGGCGAGCGCATGTGGATCGTCGACTGGGAATACTCCGGCAACAATGACCCGATGTGGGATCTGGGCGATCTCTCGGTCGAGGGCAGCTTTGACGCCGGCATGGACCGCCGTCTCCTCGAAGCCTACTTCGCAGGTCCGCCGAGCGCCTTCGACGGCGGCCGCATGGTGATCTACAAGGCGATGTGCGACCTGCTGTGGACGCTCTGGGGTCTCATACAGCACGCCAACAAGAACCCCGCCGACGACTTCTGGGCCTATGCCGTAAACCGCTTCGAGCGCTGCAAACGGCTCATGCGGCAGCCCGAGTTCGCCCAGCATCTCGCCGCCGCCGCGCACGGACCATGATTTCCCTCCTGGCAGCCCCCTAGCCTTCACTATGGCCCCGAAGTATTCCCCGTCCGGCGCGTATTGCGGAGTCGTCTCGAAGTGAGCAAGAGAGTGCGACTGAACAGAACCGCTTGCTGGACGGCCGCGCGGTGACGAGGGACATGGTTATGCTCGAGACTGCGCCCGCCCTTGCTGCAGCGATCAAACGCACAACGCTCGACGAGATCAGGTCGCCGCGTCGATACGATGCCATCGTCGTCGGTGCAGGCGCCGCCGGAGGACTGGCTGCAGCCTTGCTGACGGAAGCGGGGCTGCGGGTTCTGGTCTTGGACGCAGGATGGCGCGCTCCCTTCTGGCAGGTTCCGTTTCGGCGGGCGGTCTCGACGGCCCTTGCCTCGCTGGCGAACCCGCAGGTGCTGCGCATGATCCCCCCCGCCCTGCGTTGGAAGGGCGAGCGCGCATTACGGCTGATCGGCAAAGTTCGCCAGCCGGTTCAATCAGAGTGCTACGCTTGGCCGAGCGCTGCCGAGACATTCGTCGACGACCGGGACTGTCCCTACGAAACAGCGCCCGACAGGCCCTACAACTGGATCCGCGCCCGTGGCCTTGGCGGACGCATGGTCGTCCCCCTCCATGGCCGCCAGTACTACCGCCACGGACCGAGAGACTTCCGCCCCGTCGACGAGCTGAGCCCGCCGTGGCCGTTTGAGCCGGACGCCCTGGACCCGTGGTACGACCTGGTGGAGAAGAAGCTCCAACTTTCGGGTCGCGAGGAGCACAACTACTGGATTCCAGATAGCCGCATCGCAAAGGTGCGCGAGCCGGAGCCCGCGGAAGCAGCGCTCATCGCCAGGATCCTAACGCACTACCCGAAGTCGCAGGCGCTCCTGGGACGCTATGCTCCGCCTGCCGCGACCCTCCTCGAAGCCGCAGCCACGGGCAGACTGTTCTGCAGGACCGGCGCGATCGCGCGACATATCGAGCTCGACAAGCAGGGGAGCGCGGCAGGCGTGGTGTTTTTGGATCGCCGCTCAGGCGCGCTCGAGACGGCGCGCGCACCGTTGATCTTCCTGTGCGCCTCGACATTGGAATCGACGCGCATCTTGCTCGCGTCGCGCTGTGATCGCTATCCGGAGGGATTGGGAGGCGCTTCCGGTTCTCTCGGCCGCCACCTGATGGACCATGTCTCGATCAAGGTGGAAGGTATCGGTCCCGAGATCGCACCGGACCGCGCCACAGCGGAGCAGGGCCGATGCCTCTACTTGCCGCGCTTCGACGCACGCTCGACCGGAGACCCAGGCACCGCCAGAGGCTATGGCGTGCGCATCTATCACTCGCCCGGTCCGGCCGGCACCTCCTACTTCACTGCGGTCGCGGATTCCGAGATGTTGCCGCGCCCCGAAAATCAAGCGAGGCTCTCCTCGCGCCTCGATGCGTGGGGACTTCCAACACTTCATATCACATGCAGTCACAGCGCTGCCGAGCTTGCGCTCGTGCAGCAGCAGGCGCAGGCGCTCACCGAGCTTGCCGAGCTCGCTGAGGTGAAGCTGCAGGAACGGCCAGGTCGCCCGGCTATACCCGGATCATCGATCCACGAGTGTGGGACGGCGCGCATGGGCACCGATCCCGGCACATCGGTGCTGAACCCTTTCAACGGGTGCTGGGATGCCAAAGGCCTCTACGTCACCGATGGTGCATCCTTCCCCTCGCTTGGGCTTCAGAACCCGACGCTCACCATCATGGCGCTCACCGCGCGCGCTTGCGACCACGCGGTCAAGCACGCAACCTGATTCCCTTGCTCGCCGCCGCCCACGCCATTCCGCGGGAGTCGGGCCAGCAAGCGTGCGCAGCCGCAGACGCTGCCTGCCCGAGAGGCACGCCACTCGATCACCTAACGACCGCTTCGCCTGGTGAGCATTGCGCCTGGGGTGGGGATGACGGGTGCGCGTCAGGCGCAGCTTTCTTGGGCTGACGTGTTGGTGTCTGGATTGAGTGCCTGGGCTACCCCGGGATGCGCGGCGGCATCGCTGCCGACTTGCATGACCAGCAGCTCAAGAAGAAGCGGCCGCTCCAATGGGAATTGGAGCGGCCGACCGGAAACGTCCTCGAACCTCAGTTGAACTTGTACTTGAACCCGGCCCAGAGCGTCCGCCCCTGGCCGGCCTTGATGCCGTCCTCGCGGTCGGCGATGTAGAGCTTGTCGAGGAGATTGTCGCCGGCGATGAACAGACTCGCAGCCGTATCGCCGAGCTTGAGGTTGGCACGCGCCGAGAGCAGCCACACGTCCGGCACCTCGCCGTCCTCGCCTTCCTCGTCCCCGCCGTAGACCGTGTTGACCTCATCGGTGAAGAACGATCCGCGGTAGGTCCACGACACGGAGGCGTCCCAACCCGCCTGGTGCTCCACACCGACCGTCAGATGAGCGAAGTGCCTGTAGACCTCGGGCACCCGGTTGCCGTCGACGGAGATCACCTCGAGTTCGTCAGGATCCGCCACGCAATCGTCATCCTCGTCGCACTCGAACAGCGTGCCCTTCTTGATCTTGGCATCCGAGAGCGTGTAGTTGCCCTCGAAGAACACGTTGAGCGGACCGCCGGTATAGGCTCTGCCGTCGACGCGGCCATAGACCTCGAAGCCGTTGATGTGGACCTTCTCGAGGCTGTGATAGACGTTGTTTCCAGCCGCGTCGGTTCCAGCCCCTTTGACCTGGAAGTTCTCGATATTGTGGTGGAACGCCGCGATGTCGAAAGTCACGCCGTGCAGTGCCGTCGAGCGCAGGCCGATCTGGAAGTTGTCGCCGATCTCGTCATCCGGCGGGAAGCCGGCAATGGCCTCGCGCAGGACATGGGGTGTCAGGCCCCGGTGATAGCCGCCGTAGATCGTCGACTTGAAGAAGCCGGTGTAGGCGAACGACACGCCCGGCAGTACATGCGTCTTGTCGAAGGAATCCGAGGTGCGGGCACCGCTGTAGCCGCCGATCTCCACGCACTCTTCCACATAGACACCAAACGCCTCCTCGCATTCCTCTGCCTCGTTCTGAGGCGTATCCTCGTCGTCCTCGATCTCCTCGCCCTCGCCTTCTTCCTCCGTCGATGCCCTCGTGAGACGCGAGACACGGTAGTGCTCGAGCCTCAAGCCAGGCGTGACGTCGAAATTGCGGGTCATGTGGATCGTCGTCTGCAGGAAGGTGGAGAAGGCGTTGGCATCGGTGTCCGTGTCGAACACGGTCGTCCCGTCCTCGTCGCCGTCCTCCAGGATTTCACCCTGCTTGCCGAAGAAGTTGCGGTTCGTGAAATCGTTGTACTCGTAGCGCACGCCGGTTTGAATGGTCTGCCGCAGCCCCCCGATGAAGGGTCTATCCGCGAACTCCGCGCGCACCTCGGCGCCGACCTGGCGATAGGTCCTGAGACGGCCGAGCATCACGCCCTCGGGCACGAAGACTTCATCTCCATCTTCGCCGATGACCGCAGGCAGGCCCTCACCCTCTTCGCTCGGATCCTCGCCCTCGAAGTTCTGATAGCGGTCGCGGCGATGATCGAAGCCGTAGATGCGCGACGTGATCGTCGTCGTGTCATCGAGGTAATAGTTGTGCACGAGCTGGAGCTTCGTCACATCGGCGTTGTAGGTGTTGAAGTTCGCACCCGGATTCTCGAACGACTTGGCGTGCCCGATCGAGAAGAACTTGGCTTCCGCATTGCCGAAGCCATCGCCCTCCTCACCCTCGATATTGGCCTCGTCATAGTTGTCGCGCTGGCGGAAGTGCACGGCCGAGAAGGTCAGGTCGGAGTTGATGCCCTTCCAGCCGAGGGCACCATAGAAGTCGTTGTAGCGCAGGCGCTCCGTATCCCAGGCGCCATCCGCCTCCGCGCCGCTGTAGGAGAACACGAGGCCGACGTTGCCGATACCCTGGCGGGTATGGAAGTGACGCGTGTTGGAGACACCCCAGCGATCCTGGCTCTCGGCTTCGCCGCGTCCGTCGTTCTCGGTCGTGCCGATCGACGCTCCGATGACCGTCTCGTTGGGTCCGAATGGCGACAGGTTGCGGAAGTTGACGATGCCGTGGTTATTGAGCGGACCGTGATTGATGACCGTGCCGCGCAGAACCTCGATGCTGTCCAGACGGTCGACGGGGGGCACATAGTGGACCGAAGGATCGATCCACACGCTCATGTTGATCGGCTGGCCGTCTTCGAGGGTCAGCACCTTACGGCCGCGCCGCGGCGGCGAGCCGCGCACGCCGATGCCGCCGTGCCGGCCGAACCCGTCGTCGTTGATGACGTTGACACCTGGCACGCGCGTCAGGAGATCGTTTGTCTGGCGCGGCTGGAACTCTTCCATCTGAGCCTTGTCGACACGGCTTGCCGCCGATGAGAAGCCCTCGAGATTTCCGGGAACGATGCTGGTCGGGTTGATCGGCGATGTCGAGCCGTTCTCGGCCCGAGCAGCAGCGCCTCCGCTGCGAGCCGCGCCATAAATGGGATTGTTGCCCCCCGGACCGGTGTCGACCGCCTCCGCAGGAACAGCCTCGGGTTCAGCCGCAGGCGGCGCTGCTTTCTTCGCCGGAGCCGCCTTCTTGGCCGCTTTCGCAGCCGGTGTGGCTTTCTTCTGGATGACCTGGACTTCTGGCAGCTGACCCTGCCCACCGGCGGCAGGAGGCGCCGGCTGGGCTGCCTGCTGCGCTCTCGCGTCGTATGGCAGCAGCCACACAAGGCCAAGCAAAAACGCAAGTGTTGTTCTTGTCTCGATACGCATTACGCCCACTCCCCCGTGCCTGACTGACATGACTGGCACTTGGAAACGCACTATGGGAGCCTTGACGGAGGGGCAATGGATGAAGTTCCCGATCCCGCCCCATCGGGCAAACTTCTCCAAGGTGTTGCAGCTAAGTATCAGGAAACACTAGCATTTTTGTAGGATTATTGCCTGCCGATTGTTGCCAAGTATTCCCGATATTCGATCTTCGCAACCATCTATCCGCGATCACGGACGGGCCTCGCCGGAACCCGCGCGGCGCGAAGCGGCTGCGCGTCGAGGGGGGCGAAAACAAATCCGGCGCACTTCATTTCTGAAGCGCGCCGCAGATGACGTCGTGACGGGAGAGATGCCTAGAACTTCACCTTCACGCCGCCGTAGGCCGCGAAGGCCGACAGCTCGACACCCTGTCGCAGGGTATCACCAGCATTCGCGAAGAAGATGCGGCTGCCGTCGTTCGAGATTTCGAAACGCGCGTAGGCGTGGCTGCCTTGGCGGCATGTTCGGGAATAGTTGCGCAGCCTGAGCGCATATTTTTCCCGGCAGTCACATTGATGCAGGATCTTCGGCACCGAGCGTGAAGACGGCCGGTAATTCTATCTCAAGAAATTCGAGCCAAATGCGGAAGGCGCCATTCTCAGAAAATGGCAAATAAGTCGCGCAGACCCGCGATCAGGTGCAAAGAAACGACGGCGCTGGGGACCGCTCTTATCACATGCCATCACGAGTCCGTTATCGGGAAACTTGGCAATCGACATCGGGAGCTAGTCCCATATCGGAGATTTAGACCAATAACTATGGTTCATCTGCTTGCAGGACGGTGCGGGCGCCGAGATAACCGCTCTCCTCCTTGGGTTCTCCCGGCGCCCCGCCAACCTGATCAGCGCATCGATCGGGCTGCATTGCGGCGGAGGTTTGCACCAAATCCAGGCATTGCCAAATGCCGTCGGGTAAAATCTCTGCTGATTTTCAGCGTCACTTGCGAAACCCGGTTCCAACAACCGTAGAAAAACGAGAGCGAGATTTCGCTCGAAGGGTTTTTGCGTGGGGTGGAGTCTTGTTTCGACAGCTGCCCGAAACGAGACGATGGACGTTCGAGAGACTGGCAAGATTTGCTCAGCTCCCGGCGGCCGTGGAGGACTAGGAGAGGAATGCACATGAAACATAGACTAGCCTTGCTCACGGGCGGCCTCATGGCCGTCATGCTCGGCTTCTCGGGAGCGGCGATGGCTGAGACGGCCTCCGCCGAGATCGACAAGCGAGCGGAAAACCCGGATCTGTGGCCGGCGCCCGGGCGCGACAACAAGCTGACCCGGCACAGCAAGCTCGGCGATATCAACGCCGGCAACGTCGGCAAGCTGCAGATGATCTGGGAGCAGTCGACCGGCGCGCTCCGCGGTCATGAAGGCCAGCCCGTCGTTGTCGAGCACAACGGCAAGATGATGATGTACTTCTCGTCGGGCTGCCCGAACATGGCCCAGTGCAACATCGTGCAGGCGCTCGACCTCACGGACCCGGACAATCCCGTCCAGATCTGGAACTACGTCAAGAAGACCGATCGCGACGAATCGGCCGTGCCGCGCGCCTGCTGCGATACCGTCCATCGCGGCGTGAACTACGCCAAGGGCAAGGTCGTCTATCACACGCTCGACGGCTTCGTGATCGCGCTCGACGCCACGACCGGCAAAGAGGTCTGGGTCGTGAAGCACGCCTGGCCGGAGAAGGGCGAGACCATCACCGGTCCGACGCTCATTGCCGAGAACCTCGTGGTCGCCGGCTTCGGCGGCGACGAGTTCGCTGCCCGCGGCCGTCTCACTGCCTACGACATCGAGACCGGCAAGGAAGTGTGGAAGTGCCACTCGACCGGCCCCGATAAGGACGTGTGCCTCACGCCCGACACCAACAAGGCCAACCCGCATTTCGGCACGGCCGGCACCGACATTGGCATCACCTCGTATCCGACGACCAACGGCGGCGAGTGGAAGATCGGCGGTGGATCGTATTGGGCCTGGGGCAGCTATGACCCCGAGCTCAAGTCAATCTTCTGGTCGACCGGCAACCCCGGTCACTGGAGCCCCAGCTACCGCTGCGGCGACAAGACCCACGAGGAGTGCAACACCGGCAAGTGGGACAACAAGTGGTCGATGACCATCTTCTCCCGCAAGGTGGAGAACGGCGAGGTCAACTGGGCCTATCAGATGACGCCATTCGACCAGTGGGACTATGACGGTGTGAACGAGAACATTCTCACCGACATGGACATCGACGGCAAGAAGGTCAAAGCGCTGACGCACTTCGACCGCAACGGCTTCGCCTACGTGCTCGATCGCACGAACGGCTCGCTGCTCCGCGCCACGAAGTTCGTGACCGTGGATTGGGCGGAAAAGGTCGACCTCAAGACGGGCCGTCCCGTGAAGGTGCGCGAGCACTCGCCGTTCGAGATCGGCCGCAACACGCCGGCCTGTCCCTCTGCCATGGGCGGCAAGGACCAGCAGCCGTGCTCGGTCGACCCCAAGGAGCCGAACATCTTCTATTGCCCCACCAACAACTGGTGCATGGAGGATGAGCCGCAGGAGCGCACGCACACGCAGCAGGGCACGGTCTACGTGTTCGCGAACGTGTACATGTATCCCGAGAAGCCCGGCATCTCCGGCAAGATCAAGAAGTACGACGTGCTTACCGGCAAGGCCGAGTGGGAGATTCCCGATCCCTATCCGAATTGGGGCGGCACCCTGGTCACCGACGGCGGCCTGATGTTCTACGGCTCCAACAGCGGTCATTTCCGCGCCGTGGACAAGAAGTCGGGCAAGGTGCTCTGGCAGCGCAAGCTCTCCTCGGGCATCATCGGCAACCCGATCACCTACAAGGTGAAGGGCAAGCAGTACGTGTCGATCTTCTCCGGTCTCGGCGGCTGGATCGGCATCCCGGTCACGGCCGGCCTCGACATGGACGACAAGTTCGGCGCGATCGGCGCGACGGCGATGGCGAAAGCCACCGGCCTCGACAAGATCCCGCAGTCAGGCTTGCTCACCACGTTCCGTATCGGTGACTGATCGGAACTAGGAAAGACGAGACGCCCGGTGTCGAAAGATGCCGGGCGTTTTGCGTTGCCTGGGGTTGAGTGGCAGAACCCGGGCGGGCTCTTGCCCGGTCAGCGAGGTTCGGGTATGAACAAATATATGCAATGTTATAACGTATTTTACGGCGTGCGGCGCGGCCTCTTGGCCTCGCTCTTCCTCGGCAGCATGCTTGCCGTCCCGGCCGCTGCAGAAGACCAGTCGGACGACCCTCGGACCTCGACCAAGAACAAGACCTTCGACGAGATGACGGCTGCCGAGCATACGGCGGCTCGGGCCCGTGCCCGGACGGGGAAGCTCAAGTCGCTCAGGGTCTGTGCGGACCCTGGCAACATGCCGATGTCGGACAGCAACGCCGAAGGCTACCAGAACAAGATCATCAAGGTCCTGGCCGACGACCTCGAGGCGAAGCTCAGCTTCTTCTGGCGTCCCTATCACGAGCGCGGGCTGACGCGCGAGACGTTCCAGAACGACGAGTGCGACGTGCTGATGGACATGCCGTACGCGCTCCAGGCGCTGCTGACCACGGAGCCGATCTATCGGACCACCTACGTCTTCGCCTATCGCAATGACAGGGACATCAAGATCACGGGGCTCGACGATCCGGTGCTGCGTGAGCTCAAGGTCGGGGTCTTCCAGCACTCGGGCTTGCGCGAGGCGCTCGAGCGGCGCGGGCTCAAGAACCTCGATCTTCACATCATCAGCTATGACACGGACCTGAAACCCGAGCATCAGCCTTGGCGGCAGGTGCAGCGGGTGATCGACGGCGAGCTCGATGTCGCCGGCGTCTGGGGGCCGTTTGCAGGATGGCTGCAGACGATGAAAGGGGCGCCGCTCGTCATCCAGCCCGTCAATCTCATGGACGACCAGGTGCCGCTCGAGTTCGATCTCTCGATCGGCATGCAGCGCAACCAGGTGCTGCTCAAGTACATGCTCGACTGGGCGATCAGCCGCAAGAAGGACGAGATTGCGAAGATTCTCAAGGAATACGGCGTTCCCTTGGTCCGATGCAGCAAATGCGCCGTTGAAGGGGACCTGCCGTCGCACGGCTCCTACTTCGAGCGCCTGCGGAAGGTCTCGCAGGACCGCTTCCTCAAGCAGGCCGAGCCCTTGAAGCTCTCGGACAAGGCGACAGCGGATCAGGTCGTCTCGGAAGCGCGCGTCGAGGAGTGGCTCAAGGACGGAGCCGATCTCAACCAGGAGCTTGCGAACGCCGTGCTCGGCAATGACGCTGAACGCGTGAAGCTCCTCATTGCGAAGGGTGCCGACGTCAACGGCCGCGACACGCAGGGATATGCGCCGATCCACACGGCGGCCCGCAACCGCATCTCGCCGCTTGTCGCGCTCCTGGCCGAGCATGGCGCCGACGTGAATGCCCGCGACAGCGACGGCTTCACGGCGCTCCTGCATGCCATCAATCGCAACCATGTGCCGACGATAGAGATGCTGGCCAAGAAGGGCGCCGACCTCGAGCTCGGAACAACGGGGGGGATCGAGCCTCTCACCTGGGCCATCGGCGACGGGAAATACTATGCCGCCAAGGCGCTCATCGATGCCGGCGCCGACGTCAACAGCGTTTCGGGTCCTGAGGGCGTCACGCCGCTCATGACGGCGGCGACCCAGCTCACGGCGCAGACGCGTGTGGGCTACATCTCGCAGGGGCCGGCACCGGTCGAAATCGCCAGGCAGCTGATCGAGAAGGGTGCCGACGTTAACGCCAAGTCGAAGGACGGTGTGACGGCGATCATGGTTGCCGCGGGGCACAACAACGCGCCGATCGTCGGGTTGCTTGCAGGCTCGGGTGCGGATCTCGCGTTGAAATCAGCCGCGGGACTTACTGCGCTCGAGATCGCCGAGGCGGCCAGGAACGATTCGGCTATCGGCGCCTTGAAGCTCGTCGCCCGGCCAACAGCAGGCAAGGTCGCAAAGCCTGGTCCGGAGCAGAACTGATGGCCGAAGTCAGCAGATTCACCAGCAGAGAGGTCGGTTTGCGTGAAACCTTCGCGTATTCCTGAACTACTCGTCTCGACCCTTCTCCTCGCCGCGGCGCCGGCGCATGCGGCGACGATCTTCGTCACGAACGAAAAGGAGAACACGGTCACGGTGATCGACAGCGTGACCCTCAAGATCATCAAGACGATCAAGACCGGCATGCGCCCCAGGGGCATCCGCATCACGCCGGACTTCAAGGAGATACTGGTCTGCATCGGCGACGACAACCGCCTCGACGTCATCGACACGGCGACGCTCGAGGTGTCGCGCACGCTCAACTCTGGTCCGGACCCGGAGCTGCTCGACGTCTCGCCGGACGGGGCGCGCATCTACATCGCCAACGAGGACGAGGGCTATGTGACGGTGATGGAGCGCGACAGCGGCAAGGTTCTGGCTGAGGTCGTGATCGGGGTCGAGCCGGAAGGAATGGCCGTGTCGCCGGACAACAAGTTCACGGTGGCGACCTCCGAGCAGACCAGCATGGCGCATATTATCGACAACACCTCGTTCGAGGTGCTGTCCAACATCCTCGTCGATACGCGCCCGCGGGAAGCCCAGTTCACGCGCGACGGAAAGCACGTCTGGGTCTCGGCTGAGATCGGCGGCACGGTCTCGGTCATCGATGCCAAGACCTTCGCGGTCGTGAAGAAGTTTGGGTTTGCGATCCCCGGCGTCAATTCGGAGCTGATCCAGCCGGTCGGCATCGAGATGTCGAATGACGGCAAGCTCGCCTTCGTGGCGCTGAGCCACGCCAACCGGGTGGCCGTGGTCGATACTGTGACCTACGAAATTAAGGATTACATCTTGGTCGGGCAGCGGCCCTGGCATATGGCGCTCCACCCGGACGGCTCGCTGCTCTATGTTACCAACGGGCTCACGAACGATATGACGGTCGTCGATGTGGCGACGCTGAAGCCGCTGAGGTCTGTGCCGGTCGGCCGGCTGCCGTGGGGCGTCGCTGTCAAGCCCTGAGCACGAGGGGCAAGTGTTCTGCTGCCAGCGACCGCGCGGGCTCCGAGCGGAGCTAGAAAAGGGTTCGAAGTCATGAAGATCCTGGTTGTCGACGATCATGCCGTGGTCCGCGAGGGCATCCGCCGCCTGCTGGCGACGATCTCGGGTGCCGAGATCTTCGAGGCGGCCGATTCACAGGAGGCGCTCGCGCAGTGCCGCGCGGTGGTGCCCGACGTCATCGTGCTCGACATCAACCTCAATGGCTCGAGCGGCCTCGAGCTCCTGCGGCGTCTGAAGAGCGAGGAGGTCCCGGCGCGCATCGTCATGTTCACGATGCACTCGGAGCCGAGCTACGCGATGCGGGCACTGAAAGCCGGCGCCGCGGGCTATGTGAGCAAGAGCGCGGATGCCGACGAGCTGGTGACGGCGGTGAAGAAGGTCGCGGTCGGCGATCGCTATCTCGACCGACTGATGGCGAGCGACCTCGTGTTCAGCTCGGCGGTGACGGACGACCCGCTGCACAAGCTCTCGAACCGCGAGGTCGAGATTCTGAGATTGCTTGGCGAGGGCAAGAGCTTCGCCGAGATCGCCTCCACGTTCGGGATCGCCTACAAGACGGTCGCCAACTCCTGCAGCCGCTTGAAGGAGAAGCTCGGCGTCGAGCGCACGGCCGATCTCATCAGGCTCTCGGTCGAGCGGCGGATCACATAGCCCGGCACGCGGCGCCGTCAGATGTCCTTGTCGCGGGCACTCGACTGCAGCGAGCCCAAGACCGAGCCCGTCCACCGCTCGACGCGCTCCGGCAGGAAGAGATAGCTCTGCACCCTGTAGACGAGCCCACTATCCATCACCGTCTTCTCGCCGGTCTGGATCGCGGTCGCGGGTCGATAGTAGGCACACGTGAACCTGCTCAAGGATTTGTTGACGGCATTTGCCGCCATCTCGTCACTCTCGCCCTGCGCCTTGAAATTGAGGAACGCGACCTGCTCTCCGGGTGCATTGCAGAAGTAGCCCTTGACGCGCACCTCGGCATCGTCCGCCGCCGCGGGCGCAATCGCTGCCGCCACCGCGAGAAACACGAGCTGCCATTTGCAGTTGCGGCGCGACGAACCGAAGCGATCTGTATGCGCGAGAGTGATCATGGGCGACCCCCGGACCATTGCGGATTTCCGTCCGGGCCGCGCTAGTCACGGACCCCAGTCGGACCGAACGTACCAATAGAACATACCAATTCTTCCCGATTTCAATAGGGAAGTTTCGGAAACAACAGAATTGCCGGATGAAAGGGTGTCTAGGCCGCTGCCCCGCGCGGCCGCCCGGGATTAGTTCCTGCGGATGTTTGTCATGACATCCCCGCCCGTGTCGATCCATGTGTGGCGCGTCTCATACTCATCCCTGACGCTTCGGAGCCCTCCCATGCGATTGTCGATTCTGGCGCTGAGCCTTCTCCTCGCGATGCCGGCCCACGCGGCGGCCGACTGCAAGGGCGACGTCAACGCCGCGTTCGAGAAGCTCAGATCGAGCAAGTCCTTCCGCATGAAGACGACGATCGCCAACGAGCAGGGCTCTCTGAAGATGAGCGTGGACTATGTGCTCCCCGATCGCATGCACCAGAAGGTCACGCTGGGCGGCGGATCAGGACAGGTCGAGCTGATCGTGATTGGCACCAAGGCCTGGTCCAACAATGGCCAGGGCTGGGCCGAGATGCCGGCCACTTTCGCCGAGCACGTCGCCGATCAGATCAAGCAGTCCGTCGCGTCGCCGACCCAGAGCGACAACGACTTCGTCTGTCTTGGCGACACGGATTTCGAAGGGAAAGCCTACACGGCCTATCGCACGACGCTGGCGGCTCCTACGCCTCAGGGGCAATCGCCCGCCACGGGAACGAATTTTCAGACCGTCTATGTCGACAAGGCGACGGGCCTTCCCGAGCGCAACATCGTGACCGCCGACCTCGCATCCGAGAAGCGCCTCTTCGACGGCACGTTCTCGTTTCTGCCGTCCATCTCGATTGAGCCCCCGCCGGTCGGCCCCGCCGCGACGCCGTGATCTGAGCGTCTGACGCTCTGAGCCGGCTAGAGGCTCCGCCGCCCGGTCTCGGCCGGGAGGTGGGCGATCGCGATTCGCATGAGCTCGGGCAGGCTCTTGGCATTGAGCTTGGTCTTTATCAGCGAGGCGGTATTTGCCACCGTCTTGTAGGAGACGTGCAGCTCATCGGCGATGGCGCTGTAGGATTTGCCGTCCGCAATGAGGGACAGCGTGTGCAGCTCGCGCAGCGTGAGAGCACGCAGCGGGCTCGCCGTGCCGCGGGCTTCCATGAATGCGACCTCGGACGCGAGCTCGTGGCTGATGTAGGGCACGCCTTCGCGCACTTTCTGGAATGCCTTGATGAACTCGTCGGACCAGGTGTCTTTCAGGAGATAGCCGGTGGCGCCGACCTGAAGCGTGCGTGCGACAATCACCGGATCGGTGTGCATCGAGAAGACGAGAATCGGCGTCTTCTTGTCATGGACCCTGAGGCGCCGGATAAACGAGATGCCGTCGAGCGCGCCCGAGCGCACCGAGAGATCGACGATGATGAGATCGGGCTTCACGCTGCGGTAGAGTCGAAACCCGTCGACGAGGCTCGAGGCCTGCGTGACGCTCTCGACGCCCGCGTCCTCGAGCACCTGTTTGCAGCCCTGCAGCACGATCGGATGATCGTCGATCACGAGTACTTTGGTCATGGCGAAATCTCAGCTAGCTCCTCGATCCGTTCCGCCTTGGTCATTGGGGCGGGAACCGGGATCGTGATGTTGATGACGGTGCCGACGGGGACGTTGGGTGTCAGCGAAAACGTGCCGCCTTGGGCGCGGACGCGCTCGCGCATGGTCCGCAATCCAAATCCGGTCTGTGTCGACGGCGACACCCCCTTGCCGTTGTCGGTGAGCGAGAGAACGATCTTGGCCGGTGTGCCATCGCTGTCGCCACCGGGAGCGTCCTGGGCGACCCCGACCACGATCTCAGTCGCCTGTGCGTGGCGCAGCGCGTTGGTCACACCCTCCTGGATGGCACGATAGAGGGTCAGATCCACTTGCTCGCCGTAGCTCTTGGCAAGCCCCTGCGTCGTGCACAGGAAGCGCGTGCCGGTGTGGCGGCGCTCGAACTCACCCATCAGCTCGGTTATGAGCTCGGTGAGCGAAATGCGGCCGAGCGCGACGGGGCGCAGCCGCTTCAAGAGGCTGCGGTTCATGTTCTTCAGACGCTCGGTGATCGAGAGAATCTCGGCGATGCGGTTCGCTACCTGCTGCGATTGCCCGGCTGCCATGTGCTCGCACTGCTTGCCGATCGAGGAAGCGTTGGCCGTGATGCCGAAGAGGCACGGTCCGGCCTCGTCGTGAAGTTCGTTGGCGATGAGGCGACGCTCCTCCTCCTGTACCAAGACGAGATCGCGATAGAGCTTGTCGTTCTCTTTGCGCGTCGCGCCGAGTGCGGCGGCGAGCTTGTTGAAGCGATCGGTGATGGCGCCGATCTCGCGCACCTTCGATGGCGCGAGCCGAAGCTCGAACCTGCCATCCTCGAGCTGTCTCATTCCGCTGGCGAGCGACAGCAGCGGGTTCAGGATGTGCCCAAGCACAACGTAGAGCACCGCCATCATCAGGGCATTCGCCCCGAACCAGAGCACGGCCAGAGTGGAGAGATCGTCCCACACTTCCGCGATCTCATAGATGGGCTCCCCCTCGATGAGTACGGTGGCAATACGTTTGCCGTCGGCACTGACGTCGATCCGGCGCGGTTGGAGCTCGGTCGTAACAAGACCTGCAAACCACTCGGGCACTGCAGGTTTCGGATCAAGATCCCGCTGGCTCGCATTATCGTCGATGGCCGTGGCATGCGGGTTGCCAGACGCATCCAGAATGACGATCTTCACGTGCCGCAGATGGCGCAGCTGCGCGGCGAGTATGCGCGGCAGGCGCTCTATGTCTTGCTCGGAAGACAAATTTCGCGTCGTCTCCTGCACGAAGCGCGCGGCGAGCTCTATGGGAGCGCGCATCTCGACTTCCGCGCGATCCCGTGCATCGAAGACGACGATCAGGCCGGACACGACGGTCGCGACCGCCGTGATGATCAGGAAGGCGAGCAGGATCTGCCAGCGGACCGGGCGGTCGTACCAGGACCGCTGGATCGTGCGCGACATGAACGAGGCAGCCACGTCGCGCATCGCTGTCATCTTGTCTGTGAGGGCAACCATCGAACGTGTAACTTTGCCTTCCGCGAGCGCTCCACTCGGACGCAATGTCCCGACCGGCGCATAAGGTTCAGTACGCATTGTTATATTGTTTCATGTTTCACTGCGATGGGAAAGCGCCGCCCGATGGCGGTTAACGCGTCGCAGCCTCCCGCACTTACGATCCGTACAACTTGGCCAGGGCGTCGATCGCCTGATCACGATCCAGGCCCTGGGCCCGCAGATTGAAGTAATACTGACACAACGAGGCGAAGCCTCCCGTGGGTTTGCTGCCGCCCGCCGCTCGCAGCAGCCCCTCTATGAGCGTCGTCGCATCTTCAGAATGGCCTTTCTCTGCGAGCATCTCCTCGAGCTGCGCTGCGCGATTTGCGATCATGCGCGGCTGATCGCTGAAGCGCGTGCTCGCTCTCTCGAGAAGCGTGCGCGCCGCCTCGACGGCGCGCGGGTCGACCGCCGCGCCGGTATTCGCTTTCCGTCGCACGAGCCACTCCTCGGGCAGGTCATCGTCGGCAAGACCGAGCCATGCCGCTTCACCCGCGGCTTTGTCGGCGATTGGAGCCTCATCTTTCTTTGCCGTTTCTTGACGCTCGTCGCCGCAGCTGGCGCCTATTGCGGCAACGGCCATCGTTAACGCGCAGAGACCGATGTGGACGACGCGCCCCACGGGCTGCGTCTCTCCTGGAATTTTCGGGGACATGCCAATGCTGGGCATTTGTGCGGAGGATGAATTGGTCGGCTGGCATGAGGTGCCAGCCGTGGCGTGAGCGGTGCTCTCAGGTGCTTTTCCCTACGCAATATTGTTGCACAATTCCCAGTGCCAATGAAAGGCAGCAAGGCCTGCCATCTGTTCCCGGCTACGTTTGCATGTCGGACTAGAGACGCAGCCAAGGCCGCAGCCTAGCGTCCACTCACGGCCCTTAGCATCTTCATAGGTGTGCTCGGTCGCGAGACACACAGGGGGCATTGGCCGCATCGGTTTCGAGAGAGAGCAGAGTTCGTCTCGGCTTTAGCTCGCGCCGCATATCAGAGGCAGACACGCATTGCGCCACCGCGTCCCGCGGCGGCGTTGGGTGGAGTTTGTCTCGTCCTAGGGAGTGAAACCGCGAGGTTCTGCAAATGAAGGCATTCCTAAGAACGGGGTTGTTGGCGTCCGCTTCGTGCATGGCGCTGACAGTCGCGGCTCAGGTCTCGCTCGCCAACGACAAGCTCGATGAGCTGTCGAAGAGCGACGAGAACTGGGTGATGACCGGAAAGAACTACGATTCGAACAACTACAGCCCGCTCAAGGAAGTCAACACGGGCAACGTCAAGAAGCTTCGCGCTGCGTGGTCGTTCTCGACCGGTCAGTTGAACGGACACGAGGGCACTCCGCGTGTCGTCAATGGGAAGATGTACATCAACTCATCGTTCCCCAATAGCGTCTTTGCCCTCGATCTCGCCAATCCCGGCAAGATCATGTGGCAGCACAAGCCGAAGCAGGACCCTGCCGCGCGCTCGGTCGCCTGCTGCGATCTCGTCAACCGCGGCCTCGCCTATTGGCCCGGCGACGGCAAGACGCCGAACCTGATCTTCAACAACCAGCTCGATGGCCATGTCGTGGCGCTCAACGCCGAGACAGGCGAGGTGTACTGGAAGGTCGAGAACTCCGACATCAAGGTCGGCTCGACGCTTACGGTTGCCCCCTACGTCGTGAAGGATGTGGTGATCATCGGCTCCTCGGGCGCCGAGCTCGGCGTGCGCGGCTATACGACCGCCTACGACGTAAAGACTGGCGCCATGAAGTGGCGCAAGTATGCGACCGGTCCCGACGAGGAAGTCGGCATCGGCGACGACTTCAACAAGGCTAACCCCCACTATGGTCAGAAGGGCCTCGGCACCAACAAGACCTGGGAAGGCGATGCCTGGAAGATCGGCGGCGGCACGAACTGGGGCTGGTACGCCTACGACAAGGCCGAGAACCTAGTCTACTACGGTTCAGGCAATCCCTCGCCGTGGAACGAGACCATGCGTCCGGGCGACAACAAGTGGACCATGACCATCATGGGCCGCGACGCCGACACCGGCAACCTGCGCTTTGGCTACCAGAAGACGCCCCACGACGAGTGGGACTTCGCTGGCGTCAACGTCATGATGCTCTCGGTGCAGAAGGACAAGGCTGGCAAAGAGCGCAAGCTTCTGACCCATCCTGACCGCAACGGCATCATCTACACGCTCGACCGAACCAACGGCGATCTCGTCTCGGCCGACAAGATCGACGATACGGTCAACGTCTGGACGCACGTCGACCTCAAGACGGGCATCCCGGTTCGCGATCCTGAGTACGGCACGCGCATGGACCACAAGGGCAAAGAGATCTGCCCCTCGGCCATGGGCTACCACGATCAGGCCCACGACTCGTACGATCCCACGAAGCAGCTGTTCTATCTGGCGATCAACCACATCTGCATGGACTGGGAGCCGTTCATGCTTCCCTACCGCGCCGGTCAGTTCTTCGTCGGTGCAACGCTGTGGATGTACCCTGGCCCGAAGGGCGACCGCCAGAACTACCTTGGCCTCGGCCAGGTGAAGGCGCGCAACGTCATCACCGGCAAGGACAAGTGGGGCGTGATGGAGCGCTTCGCAGCCTGGGGTGGCACGCTAGCGACTGCCGGCAATCTCGTCTTCTACGGCACGCTCGACGGATATCTCAAAGCGCGTAACAGCGACACCGGCGAGCTGCTTTGGAAGTTCAAGATGCCGTCCGGCATGATCGGCTATCCGATGACGTACACCCACAAGGGCACGCAGTACATCGCCATGTACTACGGCGTCGGCGGCTGGCCTGCGGTTGGTCTGGTGTTCGATCTCAACGATCCGACGGCCGGTCTCGGCGCGGTCGGCGCGTTCAAGAACCTCGCCAACTGGACGCAGATGGGCGGAGGCATGATCGTCTTCTCGCTCGACGGCAAGGGTCCGTACGACGACGTGAATCTCGACGAGTATCCGCCGGAGATTCCGAACAAGTCGTAAGGCCAAGAACGTTTCCCCGCCGGAACGCAGAACGAGGACTGCGCCCCCGGCGGGGCGACTGCCTTTGACGACAGCCTTAATCCCTTCGAGTTCAAGAACAGGCAGTTCAAGAAGAACAACGCGTGTAGGACGCCCAATGACCCCAATGAAGCCAGCAATTCCAAAAATCCACCTCAGCGCCATCGTTGGCGCGGCGGTTGGCATCGCCCTCGCGAGCCCCTGCTGGGCCGCGCAGGTTGCCCCCGCTGAGGATCAAGCGGTCCCCGCAGAAACGCAAAAAGCAGTGCCTGCCGGGAACCCGAATGATCTGCGCATCTGCGCCGCCGCGAACGAAGAGCCCTTCTCGAGCAGCAAGAACCCCGGTTTCGAGAACCGCATAGCTGCAGCCGTGGCCGAAGCCATGGGCCGCACGGCGCAATTCGTCTGGTATGAGAGGCCCGGGATTTATCTCGTTCGTGACCAGCTCGATACCAAGGCCTGCGACATCGTGATGGGGATCGACACGGGCGACGAGCGCGTGCTCACCACGAAGCCCTATTTCCGCGCCCCCTACGTCTTCGTTCAGCGCCAGAATTCACCCCTCGACATCAAGAGCTGGGATAGCCCGGACATCTTGAAGGCCGGCAAAATCGGCTTCGATCAGGATACGCCGGCGCAGGTCATGCTGCAGGATCTGCATCTCTATGGCGCGAACTTCAACTACATGAAGTCGCTGACCGACTTCAAGAGCCGTCGAAATCAATACGTGCGCATCGAGCCGACGCGCATGGTGGGCGAGGTGGCGAACGGGACCGCCGACATCGCCATCGTCTTCGCGCCCGAGGTGGCCCGCTACGTCAAGGAGAAGGCCTCCGAGCTCAAGATGACTGTCATTCCCAAGACCTTCAAGCGCTCGGACGGCGTTGAGGTCACCTTCCACTACGATCAAGCGATAGGCGTGCGCAAGGACGACGTCAAGCTGCGCGACGAGATCGATGCCGCACTCGACAAGGCGCGCTCGCGGATCGAGGCGATCCTGAAGGACGAGGGCATCCCACTGGTTCAGGCCGGATTGCCGGAGGGGCGCGCCGGATGAACGCCAGAATTCTGATTAAGGCAGCGCTCGCGATGAGCGTGTGCGTTGCCGTGCCAATGATCGCCTATGCACTCGAACCATTCCGCAACACCGTCACCGGAGACATCCTTGATCTCTCGACGGCACCGAAAGAGGGCCGAGATACGGAAGGCGTTAAGCGTTTCTTGGAAACGGGCGTTGATCCTTACCTGGAAATCGAGGGCTGCCTCCTCAAGGGCGAGCAGTCCTACCTTTCCTCGTGCTCGGGCTGCCATGGTCACGTCGCCGAGGGCAAGGTTGGCCCGGGCCTCAATGACAACTACTGGACGTACGAGAAGAACAAGACCGACAAGGGCATCTTCGAGACCATCTTCGGCGGCGCCCGGAGCATGATGGGTCCCCATAACGATAAGCCGCTCGACGAGCTGCTGCTGATCATAGCCTGGATCCGTCACATCTATACGGGCCCGCCCGACGATGCCGATTGGCTGACGCCCGACCAGAAGAAGAACTACACGCCCTACAAGGCGCCCAGTGCCGACGAGTCCGAGAAGCGCACCGAGGCGGCGAAGACCGCAACTTGCGCCTCGGCTGCGCCGAGCTGAGCACACGGAATTCCGCGCTTTGCTCGGCGCGGATGAGCAAAGGCGGCGTTAGCGCCGCCTCAAACGGAGATTGAAGCGAGCACGAGCTGTGGAGGAAACACAAATGACATCGAAGACAATCCTGGCCGGCGCGGCCACCCTCGTCGGAGCTGCGGCGGTTGCTGTCATGGCGGCCACTTCGGCATTTGCCTACGACGGGACCAAGTGCAAGGAGCCCGGCGTGTGCTGGGAGCCGAAGCCTGGCTTCCCTGACAAGATCGCGGGCTCGAAGTACGACCCCAAGCATGATCCGGCCGAGATCGCCAAGCAGGCCGACTCGGAGCGCGCAATGGAAGCGCGTAACGCCAAGCGCACCGAGAACTTCGTCAAGACCGGCAAGTGGGTGTACGACGTCTCGAAGCTCTGAGACGGCCGCTGCCACCGAAATCCAATCCTCGGGCGCAGTGCCACGCTTGCATCGAGCCCTGCTTCCTCTCCGAGGAGACTGGGGTGCGGCCAAAGCCGCACCCCCTTTTTGGCGCGCCTATGGGGTGTGCACCATGAAAGCTGACTTCTTTCCTCAAGCGATGGCTCCTCGTGCCCGCATGGCGAAGACCATCGCCATCCTGGCTGGAGCGTTCGCGAGCTTCCTTTCCCAGGGCCCGCTTCTGGGCGCGCCATCGCATGCCGAAGACGCTCGGGCAACCGCCGCCGCGGCCGAGCCGCTGCGGGTCTGCGCCGCAGCCGATGAGGCTCCCTATTCGATGCGGGGCGGTCAAGGCTTCGAGAACCGGATCGCAGAGGCTGTCGCGGCAGCGATGGGCCGCAAACCTGAATTCGTCTGGTCGAAGGAACCCGCGGCCTACGCCGTGCGCGATGAGCTCGAGATGCGCGCCTGCGACATGATCGTGGGCCTCGACAGAGGCGACGCGCGTGTGCTGACCACGAAGCCCTACTACCGCGCGCCCTATGTTTTCATCCAGCGACGCGACACCGCGCTCAGCATTGCGAGCTGGGAGAGCCCCGACATCCTCAAGGCGACCAATATCGGCTTCATCCCCGGCACGCCGGCACAGACGATGCTCGAGAAGATCGGCATCTTCCGCGAGCATTACAACTACATGCATTCGCTCGCCGGCTTCGAGATGCGCGCCACCTCGCCTATGCGTGTCTCCCCGACGCGCCTCATCGGCGATGTTGCGCAGGGCAAGGCCGAGCTGGCCGTGGCGTTCGCGCCCCAAGTGGCGCGCTACGTCAAGGCCAGCGACGATCTCGTCATGACGGTCGTACCCGATACGAACGTGCGCGCCGACGGCATCAAAGTTCCCCTTCACTTCGATCAGTCGATCGGAGTTCGCAAATCCGATGCCGCCCTTCTCGCCGAGCTCGATATCGCGCTCGAGAAGGCTCGCCCGCGGATCGAGGAGATCTTGAAGGAGGAAGGCATTCCGCTTCTCGGCGCGGCGCCGCGAAGCTGAGCCGAATTGCTCCGCGCAGCGGACAAAGACGCGAACCCGGCAGGCTTTCGGCGGCACTGCCTGAAGTGCTTCCGGAGAGGCGGTAGCCGGCTTTCCGAAAAGAAGCACGAAAATCGGAAAGGCCTATCGCTACCGATGAGGCCAACGTCATGCCGATGAGTACGAGATGCCGCTCGAACCTTTGAGAGTTGACCCCCCCTCGACGCCACTCGACCTCGAGGCATGGCGCACGCGCGCTCTTGCGTTCGAAGCCGAGGTCGCCAAGGCGGTCGTCGGTCAGGCGCGCGTCATCCGCCTCATGACGATCGCTATTTTCGCCCGCGGGCATGTGCTTCTCGAGGGCGACGTCGGTGTCGGCAAGACGACGCTTCTGCGTGCCGCGGCCCGCGCGCTCGGCGGCGCCTACGAGCGCATCGAAGGCACCATTGATCTCATGCCCGCCGACCTCGTGTACCATACCTACATTGCCGAGGACGGCCGCCCGCGCGTGGAGCCGGGCCCGGTGCTGCGCCACGGATCGGCGCTCTCGATCTTCTTTTTCAACGAGATCAATCGCGCGCGTCCCCAGGTGCATTCCCTGCTCCTGCGTCTTATGGCCGAGCGCACCATCACCGCCTTCAACCAGGAGTACCGCTTTCCCGATCTCCTCGTCTTCGCCGACCGCAACCGCATCGAGCGCGAGGAGACATTCGAGCTTCCCGCCGCAGCGCGCGACCGCTTCTTCATGGAGATCGCCATCGAGACGCCGTCAGATCCGGCGGTGCGCCGCAGCCTGGCCTTCGATCCCCGCTTCCACGATGCCGATGAGCTCATCGACGCACTGCGCGAGAATGTGCTCGACCACCGGGCGCTCAACACTGTCGCCCGCCACATTCAGCGCGAGGTCCGCACCTCCGAGGCGCTCGAGCGCTATGTGCTCGCCCTCTGGCAGGCTTTGCGGCAGCCGGGCGAGAGCGGCATCGCCCTGCCTGGCGTCGACACGACGCGCCTCGTACTCGCCGGTGCGAGCCCCCGCGGCGTGAGCTACGCCATCCGCGCCGCTCGTGTGGCCGCCTGGCTCAAGGGACGCGACATGGTGGTGCCGGAGGACCTGCGTGAGATCTTCTTCGAGACCATGGCACATCGCGTCTTCTTCGAGCCGGTCTATGAGCTGCGCCGTGACGAGATCGCCCGCGCGCTCATCGCCGCTCTCTTTGATCAGGTTCCCGCGCCATGATTGCGCGTGCGCAGATCGCGGGTGATAGACCGACCCCGCCCCTTGACCTGCCGTATCGAATACCGTGGCGCACGCGAGACGTGCGCGCCGGTGCTCACCGCGGGACGCTCGCGGGCTCGGGCGGCCTCTTCCGCGACTTCGTCTCGCTGCTCGATTATCCCGACCCGCGCCGCATCGACCTGCGCGCGAGCGTGCGCGATCCCTTCGAGGCGGTCCACGTGCGCCGCTTCGAGCAGAGCTCCGCGATCTCTATCTACGTCCTCGTCGATGTCTCCGCCTCGATGGGGTTCGGCGCCGGAGGCGGCAAGATCGCGCTCGCCGCAGACATCGCCGCCGCGCTTGCGGCCTCGACACGCCGCATCGGCGACGCCTTCGGCCTGATCGGCTGCGACGGCGCGGCGCGCCCCGAGCTCACCTTCCTCGCCACGCGCTCGCGCGCCGGCGACCGCGACATGATCGCGGCCCTGCGTGCGTTCAATCCCACACGTCGCGGCACGCTGGGACTGGCCGAAGCGGCCTCGCTGATTTCGGGGCGCCGCAAGCTCGTGGTCCTTGTCTCCGATTTCCTGATGCCTGACGAGCATATCACCGCCGTCTTCAAGGCTCTCTCAAGGCACGACGTCGTGCCGATCATGATTACCCTCTCGAGCGAGCTCAGGCGCCTGCCGCGCTGGGGGCTGGTATTTCTGAGCGACCTGGAGACCGGCAAGCGCCGGCTGGTCGTGATGCGTCCCGTTCTGCGCGAGGCATGGAGAGCACGCGACGAAGCACGCCGCGCCGACTTCCGCGTCATCGCCAATCGCTACGGGCGCAAGCCGTTCGAGATCGTCGATCGCATCGAGTGGGACCGGCTCGGAGCGCATTTGATGGGCGGGGGCGGGTGATGCGGCTCGCGATTGCGGCGTTGATCAGCCTTTGCGCCGCGTCGGCAGCAATGGCGGCAGTTCGCTCGATCCGCGTGACGGATCCCCGCGCCTTCGGTCTCTTCGTCGGCGACGTCCTCGTGCGCCAGGCCGATGTCACGGTCGATCCAGGCGACGAGCTGCTCGACGCTTCGGTGCCACAGCCCGGACCGGTCACCTACTGGCTCGACCTCGTCGCGCTTGACGTCCGGCCCACCGACGAGGCCGGCGCGAGGCGCTACCACATCGATCTCAAGTACCAGACCTTCTACGTGCCCCTTGAATCGAAGCGCATGACGATCCCGCCGCTCACGCTGCGGTTCAAGACGGCCGCCGGCGCTGCGGCCCCGACCATCCCGGCATTCGACTTCACGATGTCGCCTCTGCGCGAGCTCTTCCCCGAGAAGAGTGACACCGGCAGCGCGATCGTGCTCCGGCCGGACGCGGAGCCTCAACTGATCAAGACGGGCTTCGTCCGTACCTGCCTTCTCGCGTCGGCGCTGACCGTGCTCCTCGCGGCTGCGCTCATTGCCTACCACAATGCCTGGGGACCCTTCCGCAAACGCCCCCGCCGACCCTTTACCGAGGCAGTGCGCCGCATTCGTCACGACGCCGGGAAGAACGGCTCGGGCGTCGGCTATCGCAGCGGCCTCCTCGCCCTGCACCGTGCTTTCGATGAGGTCGCGGGCAAGCGCCTGCTCGCTGAGGACCTTGACCGCTTCCTCGCCTCTCATCCCGACCTTGACCTGGAGAGTGGCGAGATCACCCGCTTCTTCAAGAGCTCTCGTTCGGTCTTCTTCGGCGACGATCTCGGCTCGGGAATTGCGACCCTGCCGCCGTCCGCGCTTTCGTCGCTCGCTGGCCGCCTGGCACGCATCGAGCGAGGCGCCCCATGATGCTCGCGCTCGCGGAGCCCTGGGTCCTGTGGCTGCTGCCGCTCGCAGTGCTTCCACTCTGCGCTCCCGTGCAGTCGCCGCAGGGCTATCCCTCGCTCGAGGGCGTCGAACGCGACGCGGTTTCTTTCGCCGTCGATTGGGCGCTTCGGATTGCAGGTGTGCTGGCGATCCTCGGTCTCATTCTCGGACTGGGCGGCCTGCAGCGTCTGGGACAGACCATCGAGCGTCTCGGTGAGGGCGCCCACATCGTGCTCCTGATCGACCGATCGAGCAGCATGGACAACACGTTTGCGGGCAGCGAGCCTACGGAAGGCGAAGCCTCGAAATCCGCCAACGCGCGCCGCCTTCTCAAGGAGTTCATCGTCGGGCGCGAGCACGACACGTTCGGCATCGTCGCCTTCTCGACGTCGCCGATGCACGTCCTTCCCCTCACCGACCACAAGGAGCCGCTGCTTGCGGCGATCGACGCCATGGATCGCCCGGGCCTCGCCTTCACCAACGTCGGCAAGGGCCTCGCCATGGCGCTCGATGTCCACGCTGAGGATCCATCGCCCTCGACGCGCGCCATTCTTCTCGTGTCCGACGGGGCAGCCGTGATCGGGCACCGCGTGCAGGAGAAGCTGCGCGCCGCATTCCAGCGCCGTCCGATGAATCTCTACTGGTTGTTCCTCAGAACCGCGGGAACGCGCGGCATCTTCGATGCGCCGGCCTCGCCCGAGGAGGACACGCCCCAGATCATGCCCGAGCGCCATCTGCACAAGTTCTTCGAGTCGCTCAAGGTACCGTATCGCGCCTTCGAGGCCGAGAACCCGGATGCGCTCGCCGAGGCCATTGCCGAGATCGGCAAGCTCGAGAAAAGTCCGATTACGTATTTGGAGCGCATCCCGCACCAGGATTTGTCGAAGTGGGCCTACGGCGTTGCGGCGTTGAGCCTTGGCCTGCTCGTGGTTGCGAAGCTCGCCGAAGCGCGTCTCGCCACCGTCGAAGAGGCAAACACATGAGCAAGCTGCTGTCGAAGGCGTTCCTTTGCATGCTTTGCGCCGCCTCCACGCTCGCAAGCCCACGCGCCGGCGAGGCGGCTGCGCTGACGCGCACGGAAATCCAGGCGATTGTTGCAGCTGCCGGCACCGGCCGGCCGGCCAATCTCTCGGGTCAGGATTTGACGGGTTTGGACCTCTCGGGCCTTGATCTCGCTCGGGCGGACCTCTTCGGCGCCGTCCTCACCAAGGCGAGCCTTGCAGGTGCCAATCTCGAAGGGGTGAATCTCAATCGTGCCATGCTCAAGGGCGCCAACCTCAAGGGCGCCAACCTCGCGGGTGCTTCGCCCTATGCGGTCTTCATGGACGACGCAGACTTGAGCGGCGCCAATCTCACGGGCGCTCGCATGATCGGCCAGGCGCGCCAGGCGAGCTTCGTCGGCGCAAACCTCTCCCATGCTGATCTCGGCGCCGATCCCGCGAACCAGGGCATGGTTCCGGTGCGCGTCGATCTCTCGGGCGCAAATCTGGACGAAGCCGATCTCAGCAGCACCAATCTCACGCACGCGGTTCTGAGCTTCGCCAAATTGCGCCGTGCACGGCTCACGAACGCCAAGCTCGACTGGGCGAAGCTCGACGGCGCCGATTTCTCCGACGCCGACGTCTCGGGCGCGACGTTCGCCGGCGCCGAGCTCGATGGCGCGAAGTTGCCCAAAGGAATCGATCAGAGCAACGCCGCTCCCGCGTCGGAGGGCAAGTAGGATGAGCGCGGCCGTGGTCGGGACCGGAGGGGCCATCGCCGTCAGCAGCGGGGCCCCGAAGCCGCTCGAAAGGAGCCGGGCCCGCGGCATCGGCGAGCGCTGGCGAGCTCTTGCTCTCCGAGCGATGGGCCCGGCCTTCTGGCTGCTTCTCATTGCGAGCCTTGCCGCGCTTGCGGGCACAAGCTGGGTTCTCTTCGACGCCCGGCGTCAGAACGCAGTCATTCAGCGCCTCGCAGGCGGCGAGGATATCGCAATCGACAGCTCCCAGGCCTCAGACTCCGTTCTCCTCTCTCGTGCGCGCTATCTTCTCGCTCGCGACCGCATCGACGAGGCGCAAACGATTGCCGACATTTCCGCCGCGCGCAGCTCGCCAGAGACCCGCAAGGCGCTGCTCTACAATCTCGCCAACGCGCGCCTGCGCATCGCGATTGAAGCGATCGAGCAAGGCGCGCTCGACAAGGCCATCGCCAGCGTCAACCTCGCCAAGACCGCCTACCGCCTGGCGCTGCGCATCGATCCCGCCGACTGGGACGCGAAATTCAATCTCGACATCGCCATGCGGCTCGTGCGCGACCTGCCGCAGCAGGACGATTCAGCGGAGGAGAAGTCTCCCGAGGAGCCCAAGCAGCTCTGGACCGACCTTCCCGGCATACCGAAGGGGCTGCCATGACATTCACTGCCCTTCGTGACGCCAAATTCTGGGTGCTTGCCGGCGCATTCGCTCTCGTGCTCGCGGCGCTCTTCGTGCCTGAGATCGAGCGCCAGCGCCAAGTCTACGACCTCATCGCCGTGGTCGACATCACCGGCAGCATGAACACGCGCGACAGCACCGTGGATGGCAAGCCGGCCACCCGGCTCGAGGCCTCGCGCCGCGTGCTCCAGAAGCTGCTCACCGAGGTGCCGTGCCGGTCACGGCTCGGCCTCGGCGTATTCACGGAGCGGCGCACGTTTCTGCTCATCAATCCGGTCGAGGTGTGCGCCAACTTCGCCGCCCTCGAAGGCGCCATCGGCGGTCTCGACTGGCGCATGGCGTGGGAAGGCGACAGCTACGTTACCAAAGGCATCTACGACGCCATTGCCATCGCCGCGAGTCTCAAGTCGGGTCTGATCTTCTTGACCGACGGGCACGAGGCGCCACCGCTGCCCGCGTCCGGAGTGCCCGAGTTCGAGGGAAAGGCGGGCGAGGTCACCGGCCTCGTCGTCGGCGTCGGAGGCAAAGGGATGTCGCCGATCCCCAAATACAACGACGACGGCCAGGAAGTGGGCTCGTGGGCCGCGACCGACGTGCCCCACGACAACCGCGTCGGAGCCCCGCCAAAGGGCGCCGAGAACTTGCCCGGCTATCATCCCAAATGGGCGCCCTTCGGCTCCGCCGCGCCGCTCGGTGAGGAGCACCTCTCTTCCGTCAGAGCCGAGCATCTCAAGGCCGTCGCCGCACGCACTGGCCTTGCCTATGCAGAGATCGCGGAGAGTCCGGACCTCATTGGCCCCCTGAGGCCGGCGGCGCGCACCCGGTCGATTGCCATCGCAAGCGATGTCAGCGCCTTTCCCGCGGGCCTCGCTTTGGCACTTCTCGCCGCCCTCTACGGCCTCGTCCCGCTTTTCGCATTCGCGCACGCCTTCGCCGACGCGGGGCCGGCGCCAGAGGGAACTTTCACATCCAACAAGAGGACTCCCAATATGAAGACCCTTGCCGTGCCCGCGCTGGCGCTCGCTCTCATTCTCGCATTCGCCCCCGTCGTCCACGCCCACGGACCGACGCCGCGCAAGGTCGAGGAGAAGGTCGCGATCGCGGCGCCCCCTGCCGCCGTCTGGGCCGCCGTCAAGGATTTCGCTGCGATCTCGGCGTGGCACCCCGGCGTTGCCAAAAGCGAAGGCCAGGGCGGCAACGGGTCGGGCGCGACGCGGCGTGTGACGTTGAAATCGGGAGGCATTCTCGACGACGGCCTCGACGAGTACCGGGATGCCGAGATGAACTACAGCTACCGTCTCGCCAAGGAGAACCTCGAAGCATTGCCGGTGAGCTTCTACTCGGCGACGCTGACGGTGAAGCCCGCGGGCTCGGGCAGCGAGGTGGAATGGATCGGCCGCTTCTACCGCGGCGACACCAGCAACTTTCCGCCTGAGAACCTGAACGACGAGGCGGCGGAGACGGCGATGACGGCCTTCTTCCGCGAAGGCCTCGACGGGCTCAAGGCGAAGTTGGAATCGAAGCCGTGAGGCGACGTCCATCTGCTACTCGCACTCTCGAATTCGAGCGTCTGGTAGTCACGCGCGCGAATAGGGTCGAATTTCCTGCGGCTGAGCCTCGACGAACGCAATCACGCTGCGGCGCTTCTCCGTGCCTCTCACGCCTTCCCCCTCCAGGGAGCCCGTTCCTGGTATACGGCCAGTACGATAGATATTCGGCCGATGTGGAAGCGGGCGTTCTCGTGCTCACCACCAGCGGCCTCAACATGAAGCTCAACTACGCGGGCCGCCTCTCCGGGGACAGCGAGCAGCACGCGGGCAGCCTCAAGGTCTCGGCGCCCTATTGATCGCTGGGACCGGATCGGAGTGCGTCGCGCCGTCTCGCGCGATGGCGGCACGAAATGTCAGCTCAGCAATTCCGTGATCGCCAGAATGCCGCAGATCGCTTTGCGGCAAATTCTTGACAAAAATAGTAATGTTCATTATGCACGAAACTGCGGCCTGTGGAGCTCCGGGCCGGGGGATGCGATGGTGGGATTCCACGGGTTTGCGAGATGTCGAGGAAAATACAACGAAATCAGCAAATCAGACGCACGCCTTTGGCGGTCCCTACGGAAGCCATCTGACCCAGAAGATTCAAGCACTTAGAATGCCCAAACCCAAGCAAATCTGAACATTGTATCCGATAGGCAATTTCGGATTCCTCCCAAACCTAGGTGGCAGGCGGACCGTGTCGACGTTTGGCGCTACGCGGGGGCTGTTAGGTCCGATCCCCCTCGTGAGCTGTCATCAGGCAGTCAGTGGCATCGTATTTCATACGGGCCAAAATCAATCATGGAACGCGTTGAGTTTCGCACGCAGCCGTGTTCATTGTCGTTTCTGGGCATGGGCATATTCTGGCTGAGCAAGCGGTCCGTATCCGACCGTCTTTGATGTGCGGAACCCTCAGGGAGGGAGAACAGCCATGGTGCGCCAATTCTTGATGGGCGGCGCCATCAGCGTCTGCAACATCATGATCCATGCTCTGATCATGACGGTTGTGGTGCGGGCGTCGCAAATGACGGCCGCCAGTGCTGCGCTGCGGCCCAACCTACGGTTGATGGCCGTGATGGTGGCGACCGTCTCCGTATTGATGGCCGCACACACGTGCGAGGTGATCGTATGGTCGCTCGGCTACGGTCTTGTCGATGCGCTCCCCGCCGAGGCGCCTCATCTCTACTTCGCCTTCGTGAATTACACGACACTTGGCTACGGCGACGTTCTTCCGGTGGAGCGTTGGCAGTTGCTGGGGCCGATGACCGCCATGAACGGCGTGCTCTTGTTCGGCTGGTCGACGGCGGTCATTTTCGAGGTTCTGCGAAAAGCTATGGGCTACACTCCGGACTCCTGAAGTCCGTCCCAAATGTCCGGACGCTCCTGCTCGAGGACATTCGACGTCAGCCGTTGCTCTGGCTGCTCGCTGCAGTGCCCGCGATTTTCAATACCCCGATTGGGTCTGAATCGATGAAAGTCCATTGCCCTTTACTTAAGGGCGGTGGACCTCGGTGTGGACTACGGTGTGTGTACGTCAATGACGAACGATACCCATACGCGCTGGTGCGTTGGTGGGTAGGACGGGGGGACAGCCTTAACGGAGTGTCCCATGTCGACCAATTTCATCTCCCACTTCCCACAAATTGCGTTAGCGAGATCAGGACTGGCCGTGGCCCTGATGGTCGGAATGGCGGCAGCCTCAGCCGCGAGAGCCGACGATGCCGAGGCCAAAAAATTGATGAAGGCCATGTCCGATTACATGGCGGCACAGCAGGCCATTTCGTTCGACTTTGATGCCACATTCGAGGTCGTGACCAAGGACAAGCAGAAACTCGCTCTCGCGAGCTCGGGCAAGGTCGCTCTCGCCCGCCCCGATAAAATCCGCGCTACGCGATCGGGCGGGTTTGTCGATGTCGAGACTGTTTTCGACGGCAAGACTCTGACGCTCTTCGGCAAGAACAAGAACGTCTATGCTCAGGCCGACATACCCGGCACCCTCGATCATCTGGTCGACGAGTTGAAGGACACGTATGACCGGCCCCTTCCTGCTGCAGACCTCCTTCTCTCGAACCCCTACGAGCAGCTGATGCCGGATGTGATCGACGTAAAGGATCTTGGCAGCGGTGTGATCGGCGGCAAGGAATGCGATCATCTCGCCTTCCGAAACAAGGAAGTCGATTGGCAGATATGGATCGCCCAGGGAGGCCAACCCTATCCGTGCCGGTACGTCATTACGTCCAAGCTGGTTGCTGACGGCCCGCAGTACACCGTCCAGGTCAGCAACTGGAAAACCGGCAACGAGGTTGCCGCAAGTGACTTCGCTTTCAATGCTCCGGCAGATGCCAAGAAGGTGGAAGTAAAAAATCTAAAAAACATGAAAGGCATGAGTGAATTGCCGAGCAATTTCGAGATGGGAGTCACCCAATGACAATGCTGAAGCAATTTGGCTTCTTGCTGTTGGTCGGCTTGATGGGTCTTCAGCTTGCGGGGAAGTCGCCAGTCGACGCCGTGAGCAGTCTCGTATCGACTGCCAAGGCAGAAGTCGGGCGCCCGCTCACGCCTGTCAGTGTCGCCGGGGCAGCGCGGCGCACGGCACGTCGGTGTGCGGCCGGCGTTTACAGATGCTAGGCGATGTTCTGCGCTCGCTCGCGGTAGCGGCGCTGGACGCAGGCTGCCGGACGTATTGCGCGTTCGATCAATTGGGTTCGTCGGCCACCTTCTGATCTAACCGAGCCTGCCCAGACGTCACGCATCTACGCAGAGGCGCGGAGGGCGTGAGTGCATTGCCGACCAATTTGTGATTGGAGGCTTCAATGAAACAGATGAGGAAATTTGGCTTCTTGCTGCTGCTGGGTACGGTCTGGCTGGGTGGTCTCGAGCTTGGCAGCGGACTGCCAATCCCGGCCGCGAGCTATCTCGTCTCGGCTGCAAAGGCCGAGGTCGGGCGTCCGCTCACGCCTGTCAGTGTCGCAGGCGTAGCGCGGCGTTCGGCGCGTCGTTGAACGATTGCATTGGTTTGTGCCTCCTATAGTGCGGGCACGGCACGGTTCGATCGCAGACTTCCTACGTCTCATCGACTGCCAACATCATTTGGTCGGTGGTTGAGGAGATTGCACCACCATCGAGCGCGGTTACACTGAAGCGATTGACAATCCAAACGTCCCTACCACTCTCCGTTTCCGCCTCGGTGCCACCAGCCGGATCATCCGGCACAAAGGACGGTCGGCCATTGTTTTGGCCGCAGGCAATATTTATGGAGGTGAGAGATGCAGAAGATATTCTTGGCGTTTATCGCGTTGCCGCTTCTCGTATTCAGCGGAGCGCCAGCTGCAGCGGACGAACAGGCGCCACGCCGCTGGTTGGAAACCCACAGTAGTTATCGGCAGGGGACGGCGGTCTACGGCTGGAGTTATCGGGCGGGACCGGTGGTCTACGGATCGAGGTATCGGCAGGGATCGGCGGTCTACGGATGGCGCCATTGTGGTGTTTACCGCTATTGGAATGGCGACCAATGCGTTGATGCTCGCGATATCCCGCCGAAATACTGAGCGGGCGATTGCAGTCGCCCTAAAGGATATCTGCGGCGCAGTTTGGCCGCCGCAGATATCTGCTGAACAATCGTGCCGGCATTCTCTAAAAATCGCCATCGCCGACGAAGCGGAAAAGAGGAGCCACGAGGCTGACGCGCGCAGCTCCGGCTGGGAATCGAACACGGCCGGGCGATTGCAACTTCGCTAGAGTGCTTCCGGAAAAAGCCTGTCCCGGCGTCTTGGGGTCTTGGCGTAGCCAAGCTCCGCTTGGACACCATGCTTCGCGTCACGGCGAAGCCGTGCTCCGCACGGACGACGATCCGGGAGGGGAACCGATCTTTCGATAAGAAGCACGACAAGACAAAGAGCTAGGGTCTTTCCGCGGATCCACCAAAGTCGGAAAGACCCTAAGTGCTGCGGTTCATCGTCTCCAACGCTGTCAATGTTGCTAAGGCGCTAGCCCGATGTCGAAGACCTTGCCTCCCATCAGCGACCGCGTATTCATCAACCGCACAGTCGAAGCGGTGATCCGGATCGCAGTGATCGCCGCGCTCATGGGATTGTGCTTCACAATCGCGCAACCACTCCTTGTTCCGACAATAGGAGGCGCCATTGTCGCGGTCACTGTCTTTCGCGGTTATGAGATGTTGGAGACCGCTCTTGACGGTCGACGCACCATGGCCGCCGTGCTGACCACCCTATGCCTGATCGTTCTACTGGCCGTGCCCGCAGTGCTGCTTGGCGAATCGCTCGTGAGCGGCGCGTCTAGTCTTGCGGAAGCATTCAAAGGCGGTGAATTTTCAATTTCGCCTCCGCCGGACAGCGTCGCTGGCTGGCCGCTGATTGGCAAGCCAATCGCGAAAGCCTGGACGCTCGCCTCCAGGGATCTGGGCGAGGCTTTCCACCAAGCCAGCCCCCTGCTTAAGGGACTAGGCGCCTGGCTGCTGAGTGCGGCACAAGGAGCTGGTGTCGCGCTTCTTCAACTTGTGCTGGCGATATTGATCGCCGGGGCCTTCCTTGCCAATTCGCACGCAGCAGGTCGCATGACGCGGGCTGTTGCAGTACGCCTCGCGGGCGAGCACGGGTTGATCCTCGTGGACGTTGCCGAGCGGACCATTCGCAGTGTGGCAAGCGGGATCCTCGGCGTGGCCCTCATCCAGGCGCTGCTTGCGGGCCTGGGCTTTCTGGTAGCCGGTGTTCCGGCGGCGGGGCTCCTCACCTTGATCTGCCTGCTTACGGGCGTGATGCAACTCGGCGTAGTCATCGTGCTGATCCCAGTTGTGATCTACCTTTTTTCAACCGCCGCAACGACCACCGCGGTCGCATTCCTGGTCTGGGCGCTCCTGGTTGCTCCGGTCGATAACGTCCTCAAACCACTTTTATTGGGCCGCGGCGTCGACGTTCCCATGCTTGTCATTTTCGTCGGGGCGATCGGCGGCTTTCTTAGCTGGGGTATGATCGGTCTCTTTCTGGGTGCCGTGGTTCTGGCTCTCGGATACAAGCTCTTCCTGACCTGGCTGGAGCAGAATGACTCAACGGAGACGCCCCCCCGATGAGGTTCGGCTTGGCTCAACAACAGGCTGGTCTCTATCTCGCCATTCTCCGCTCCAATTTCAAAGAATAGAGGCAGGTGTTTACCGCTCTCGCACAAGAGCGTCCGAGAGCCATGCGGCCCATTGTATGCTCTCCTCGTGGGGGATCGTCACGTGGCGGTGAAAGCAAATGACCTGGAGCCAGTGGTACGCACTCCGGAGCTACTTACGATCCTCGCTTTGGATCGTTCCATTGATTGCGCTTCTTTTCGAGCAACTGACGTTACGAGTGGTGGTCGCGATCGAGGCAAAACTCGACTGGATCCCGCAATGGCCGCTTAGCATCTCAGGTACGCAGACGGCGCTGCAAACGATCATCACGCTGGCGCTTTCGTTCGTCGTTTTCACGTTCGGCTCCATGCTCGTCGCGATCCAAGTTGCAAGCGGACAATTGACCCCGCGGATCATCGCGACGACGCTGCTCCGCGACAACGTCATCCGGTTCACGGTCGGGCTTTTCGTTTTCACATTGCTCTTCGCTATTGGGACAGCGGCGAGAATTGATACGACCGTCCCCCACACGATCGTGTGGGTCGCAGTGGCTCTTGGGCTCGGCTCTGTTCTCGCCTTTCTTTACCTGATTGATTACGCGGCGCGTCTGTTGCGCCCGGTCAGCATCGTATGCCGGGTGGCCGAGCAGGGCCTGAGAGCTATCGAGAGCGTCTATCCGGATCGGATCAATGACACAGATGTCCTTGCCAATCCGCGACCACGCCTTGGGCGCCCCAACCAGATCATCAGCCATGAGGGTAGCTCCGCGATCGTTCTGGCGGTGGACGTGAGGTCGCTGGTAGCAGAGGCACAGCGTGTCGATGGCGTGATCGAATTTGTCCCCCGCGTTGGGGATTTCGTTTCCACGGGCGAGGCAGTATTTCGACTTCATAACGGAGCCGGGGCGATCGGCAAGCGCATGTTGCGGGGGGCGGTCGCATTCGGTGCCGAGCGCACCATCGAGCAGGATTCGACGTTTGCGTTCCGCGTCATCGTGGATATTGCGATCAAGGCCTTGTCGAAGGCGATCAATGATCCGACGACCGCCGTGCTCGCGCTCGATCAGCTTCACCGCCTGCTTCGAAGCGTCGGCGGGCGGGATCTGGGCAAAGAGCAAATCCTCGATGGGGCCGGCCGGCTGCGCGTGCTTTTCCCGACGCCGGACTGGGAAGATTTCGTCCAGCTCACCTTCCGGGAGATCCGCCTCTACGGCGCGGAGAACTTCCAGATTGCACGGCGCTTGCGGGCGATGATCGACAATCTCGTGGAAACACTGCCGGAGTGTCGCCGGCCCGCCCTGCGCCTGGAGCTCGATCTGCTCGATCGCACGATCGAGAAACTCTACGCTCTCCCGGAGGATGCGGCGCTTGCCCGGGTTCCGGATACTCAGGGGCTCGGCGGAGCATCCCACACCTAGTTGGCCAATGGGCCGTGAAATGAAAACAGTCGAGATTGTCTACCGGTATCAGGCACAAGATGCTCCGGCGAGACCGCGGCCGCCGGATGGCGACGCAGCGCTCATGCGGCTCAACGACGGCAATCGGGATTTCGCCGCACTGCTTGACAGCCTGAAGAACGATCACAGCTTGGCGCAGCGGATTGTCAATGTCGATGCGCGCGATCTGGGCCTTTCGCCGGGCGACTTGGCGCCCAACGCGGAGGCGCCGAAGCAGCGGCCGTTTGCCGCCATCCTCGGCTGCTCGGATGCGCGCGTACCGGTCGAGCTCATCTTCAACGAAGGTCCGAACGATCTCTTCGTCATTCGCGTCGCCGGCAACGGGCTGGGCGCAGATGTGCTCGGCAGCCTGAACTATGCCGTCGAGCACTTGGGCGGCAGCCTGAAGCTGATCGTCGTTCTGGGGCATAGCGGATGCGGCGCGGTGACGGCGGCCGTCGACGTGTTCCTCAACCCTGCCGACTACCTACCGCTCGCCACGACGCACTCCCTGCGCAACATTCTCGATCGATTGCTTGTCGTCGTGCAGGCGTCCGCGAGAAGAATTCTGGATGTCTTAGGTCCCGATAGCGCACGGCGGCCGGGATACCGCCAGGCGCTGATCGAGACGTCGATTGCCACCAACGCCGCGCTTGCCGCCCATTCGATAGAAAAGGAAATTCGGACAAGCGATCCGGCCGGCTTGCGCACGGCTTATGGGGTGTATCTGCTCGAGACGCGTCAAGTCTGGACGCCAGGTCCCGGCACTTCAGAGCGCGGCAAATCGAAGCCAATGGGACTGGCCGCGCCGCCCCGCGATCTCGACGGATTTGTCGAGCTGGGCAATGCCCTGGTGAAGTCGGATCGAATTGCCTCGCTTATCAAGTCGGATTGAATTCGAGGCGGCTAGGGACCCGGAGATGGCGCAAGAGAAAACTCTCACCGGCTTGGGTCTAAGGACGCCGAAGGCGGCCGCGATAGCCGGCATCGTCTTCTCCATCCTTTTCATCATCATCTTTTGGCTATTGCGGAGCGTTGTGCCGGCCGATCCGCTGGAACCCGGCGCGTGGCTGGATACCAGTTCCAGATCGATCGCCATTGCTCTGAACTTGGTGCCGTTTGCCGGCATCGCTTTCCTATGGTTCCTCGGTGCCCTGCGCGACCGGCTGGGTCAGCTCGAGGATCGGTTTTTCGCCACAGTCTTCTTCGGAAGCGCCGTCTTGTTCCTGGCGATGCTGTTTACTGCTGCCGCCATACTGGGCGCACTCGTCCTCGCTTTTGCCGCCCATCCCAATGAGGTCATCAACTCCACGACTTTCTATTTCGCCCGTGCCGCAACCTACAACATCATGAACGTCTATGCGATCAAGATGGCGGCAGTGTTCATGATCTCAACATCGACTGTTGTGATCTACACCGCGATCGTCCCGCGTTGGATTGCGGTGCTCGGATTCATCATGGCGCTCGCTCTCTTGCTTGGCAGCTATTTCATCAGCTGGAGCGTTTTCGTTTTGCCCCTTTGGGTCGTCCTGATCAGCGTCTACATCCTGACTGAAAATTTTCGCCGGCCGGGCGGCGCCTCCCGAGACGGCTGAATGTCGGACGAACGAGCGAGACGCCGTATTACTCTTGAGTTGCTGGAGGGTTGCCTGCCTGATGCGCGCGCGGGTTCGGGGGCTGGTCGATCATAACTGCGCTGCGCATCCGATTTGCGAGAGCGTGGTGATGCAAAGCATGATGCGCAACCCCATATGTGATCGATGGATGAGATTGATTTCAGTGCGCCGGCCGAGATTTTTGCCAGCAAGAGCCGAGGCTTCAGCAGGCGGTCGATGTCCTATCACCGGTTTCCGAGCATGGCTGAAGCGATCCGCTACGCGGTCGAAGTACTGTCTCCCGAAACGCTGTACGGTACGATCATGGAAGTCGACGGGGTCCGCTTCGGAGCGGCGGAGATCCGTCGATGCTACGCGAGTGCGGACTACCCACTACAGCGATCGGCCGCGGCCTGAACTATTCCGCGGCAAGCCAATGGATCTGCTGGGCAGCCGCAATCGCGATCCATGCCCGGTTGCCAGCGCGCACGAGCACGGTAGAGCACCACTGATGCCTCCGGGCATGGGTGCGATAGTCGCAGAACTCCGTGCCTGCACCTCGGGCACCCGGGATATAGGGGGAACGGATCAGAGATGGAGCATTTAGGCTTCTTCAATCGCGCGGGTCCGTTTCCGCTGCGCGTGGTCGCCGACGCCATCGGGGCCGAGCTTTCGGATTCGGCGGATGGCGTGCGCACCATCCATGACGTGCGATCGCTGCGCCAGGCCGGTCCGGGACACATCACGTTCTTCGAGAACAGAAAATACATCGGACAGCTCGCAAGCACGCAGGCGGAGGCGTGCATTGTCGCCAGCGCTTATGCGGCTCGGACGCCCGGTGCAACTGCAGCGCTGACGACGCCCAGTCCCTACATCGCCTTCGCGCTTGCCGTTGCGCTCTTCTATGCGGACGGCCTGCGCAGCAAGGCTGCCGCTGCCCCTGCCGATCGCGATGGCGGGCATGTTCATCCGAGCGCACAGATTGCCGAAGGCGTCACTATCGAGCCGGGTGCAGTCGTCGGTCGTGAAGCCGTGATCGGTCGCGGCACGACCGTCGCCGCGGGCGCCGTCGTTGGCTACAGAGTGGTGTTGGGATCCAATTGCTACATCGGCGCTGGCGCGACGATCACCCATGCGCTCGTCGGCAACGGCGTCATCGTCCACGCAGGTGCCAGAATCGGCCAGGATGGCTTTGGCTTCGCGATGAGCGCCAATGGTCATCGCAAAATCCCGCAGATTGGGCGCGTAATCATAGGCGATGATGTGGAGATAGGCGCCAATTCGACAATCGATCGCGGCTCCTTGTCCGACACGACCATCGGCGAGGGGACGAAGATCGATAACCTCGTGCAGATCGCCCACAATGTCGTCATCGGCCGCCATTGCGTAATCGTGTCTCAGAGCGGCGTTGCCGGCTCGGCGGAGCTCGGCGACTTCGTCGTCATGGGTGCGCACTCGGGCGTGATCGGGCACGTGAAGGTGGGCTCCGGAGCGCAGATCGCCGGCATGGCTCACGTGAAGAACGACGTCGAGCCTGGCGCGCGCATGGGGGGAACGCCAGCACGACCCTTCAAAGAGTGGGCGCGCGAGGTTGCGGCGCTGAAGCAACTCGGTCGCAAAGACGCGAAACGTCCAAGCGAGTGAGGAAATCTCCTCCGTCCCCGATCATGCGGAGCCATCAGAAACTGGGGTGCGCGAGCCTCCGGGCGCTTACGGCGGCGTCCGGACGGACTGCATCTACTCACGGGAGACGGAAATGATCTACGTTTTTGGCTTGGCGTTCGCAGCAGCAATTTTTCTAGCTTGCCAGATCAAGAAGGCGCCATTGAACTCGAAACAGAACTCAGTTCACCTCAAGGTCACGAACCTCAAGGTGACCAGCCGGAAACCCGCCGAAGTTGCGGCTAACGTATCGAATGCGTCTCTTAGATCGAAGCCGCGCGTTTCCGGTTTCGGGCAGCGCACGCGGGATGTGTAGTCGATTGAGCGTTTCGATACCGAAGCCGCCGGTGTTCAGCTCCGGGTGGCCTTGCCTCGAGGCATCTTCACGGACCAGCGGAAGGCCGTGAGGCAAGCTGGGGCGGGCGAGCCAACTGTGATAGCGTCATGGTGAATGCGCCGAACCGGAGAGGCCGATGTCAGGGAAGTGCCCGAAGTGCCAGGTTGTTGCGAGCATCATCGTCGAGTCGATTCGAGCGCGTGATGAACGGTCGGAAAAGACCTGGCCTGCAGTGCAGTTCTTATGCAGCGAATGCCGGACAATACTGAGCGTGTCGCTCGATCCCGACTGGCAGGCGCAAATCGTTGCCGGTCAACTGAGAAGCGTCGGCGAAGGTCCTGGTGCGAGTCACTAGTCTTCGAGATCGCCGAGGAGAAGGACAATGACCAACCGCACGAGCGAAGAGCGCGTCACCTTCAATCGAACCTTCTATTTGCCGAGTGTCGAAGAGGTGCTGCCGCCGGGCACCTACCTTGTCGAGACGGAAGAGGAGCAGATCGACTCCCTATCGTTTGTGGCCTATCGGCGCGTGGCGACCACAATTGCCCTGCCTGCCCTCGGTGCCGAGACCGGGAGCAGACAAGTCATAACGATAGATCCGTCAGAATTGGCGGCGGCTCGTGCAAAGGATTCCGAAAATTAGCGCCAATGGCGCTCACAGCAACGTAAGCTCACTGCATCCGCGCTTCACCTGGCTTCAACTCGAGCCCGACAATTTCCGATGACGAGAGCCCTTCGAGCGCCTCGAATCTGGCACCCGGCCCGGCGCGCGCGACATCCGTGACCGCCTGCACGGCAGCTATCACACACGGGATTGCGGCGTCGTAGAGTTGAACAGGGGTCGAACCGTCATGGTGCACCGGGTTGGTCACGCTGACCACCCAGCCTGCAGGCGATGATTTATGGCGCATGGAAGGACCTATGACATGCGAGGTCCTGAAACACCAGCTAAATAAGAAAAATCATCACATATGGCGTTTACACCGCTCGCAAATGCAAGACTGACTTGATATCTGGGATATATGATCTCATATGTCGATCGACGAGGTCGAACATCCTCGATGCTCGCTCGCCGTTTTTCCAGACACTCAAGATCACCTCATCTGGTCGGCGCCGTGATCGTTTCGTGCTGGGAGTGCTTTCGATTACGGACCCATTGAAGAGTGCGCTCGCAGACGGAAGCCTGTACGCGCCGTCGGATGAACTCGACGCGCCTTCGAGGCGTGGAGGCTCGTTTGACGTGCATAGTCGAGCGATGCAGGCGAGCCGCTCCAAGCCAGTCGCCGATGATGTTCCGGAATTGAAGTCAAGGGGATGTCTCGTCTGTCGGGAGACCTTCCTGAGTGCATGGGCCGGCGAGCGCATTTGTCGGCGCTGCAAATCGAGTTCGGGCTGGCGGAACGGCGCCCTCAAGTAAGGCCGGCGGACGACGCTTGCGGTTCGTTGCGCTGTCTTTCGATCATCCGCAAAATCGCGGCTGAAGCACAGCACATTGATTAAATCATTCTCTCGTGCGGGGCACGAGTAGATCTGGGTGTGCCGAGGTGCACCAGGGGTAACAATGAGACACAGACGTCACGGCCGCGACTACGACACAGCTTCTGGTCGCCCGCAGCACACGGCGCCTCGATCGGGCAGGCTCAGGTCCGCTACCACCGACGTCGCAAATGACAAACGCAGCTACGAGCACTTCATGGCGCTTGGACGTGCCGCTGCATCGGCCGGTGATGCGATCGAGGCCGAGAGTCTGTATCAGCGCGCAGAGCATCATCTTAAGAAGTCGAGGGAACAGGGCACTTGAGGACGGCCCGTTCGTGGCCTCGGAGTGGCCGGCCTCAGGACCGAACGACAGAGAACGAAATCGGCCAAGGACATCGATTTGGCACTCAATTTTCCCAATCACAGTCGAACTTACGATCCGCGCGGCGGCCGCGTGCGGTTTTGGGGCCATGATGGAGCCTTCGAAATCTGCTTTTTCATCGAGCAAGCGGCTCTTGGCCACATCACTCCAGACGCCAAGCGGGACGAAGCCGGCTTCCTGAAAGCTTTCGATCGCAATCGCGACCAGATTCTCGCGGTCGCGGGCCGACTCTATTCTCGCTGCCGCCGAGACTCGTACACCTTGCTGGCCTCCGATTTCTGAGAAATCTCGGTTGTCATCGCCAGCGCGCGCGCCTCTGCGACGTGTCTCCCAATTCAAAGAAGGCTCGAGGATGGATGGAATTGCGCTGCGTGAGGCTGCCAGTGATGACCTTGCTGGCATATACCGCGTTCGAACGTCGGTAACCGAGAACTCCATCCGCCCTGAGCGTCTCGAACGGATGGTCGATACGGGCTCAAGCATCGCGGGCTCTCTCAAGCGTGACGCCAAGGGTTGGGTGGCCGTGCGACGCGGCGAAATCATAGGCTTCTCCATCGCGCACCAGACAAGCGGGTCAATTTTTGCGCTGTTCGTGCTGCCGGGCTACGAGCGCCGCGGTCTTGGCCGCCGCTTGCTCGACGCGGCGAGCGCATGGCTATGGGACAATGGCGCCGATCTCGTCTGGCTGACTACACAGCCGAACACTCGGGCGGCTCGCTTCTATGAACGCTTTGGCTGGACCTGCTCTGGCTTCGAGGCCAACGGCGAATTGCGCTTCGAGCGCAAGCGTCCCACGGCTACACAAACGCGATAGGGTTGCGCAGCATCCTCTGCCTAAACAACAGTGCGATATTGCACCTTAGCACTGCGGCCCTCGCGGCCGCCACCCGCGGTGAGCCCCGAGCCCTCTGGGGTCCGGTGCTGCCTCAAATCGCAATTTCAGCTTCGCTTTGCGCGCGCCCGTCGTTTACTCGCTTATGGCCCGTCGCCGACCTAGACCCGTTGGCAGCGGTTATACAGGGGCGGACATTCGTCGGACTGGCATCGGCGATGTGGTCCGCACTGTTGATTGCGTCCGCTGTTGACGGAACCTCGGTGAGACTCATGGTGCCGCGAGCGGCAGGGTGTGAACCGTAGCAGATGATCGCCAGACGTTGACACAGATCTTCTTGCGGTCAGGGCGTCACGCTCTGGATGACATAGCCGCCTGATTTCTCATCCAGCTCCAGTTTGAGAAATCCGCGTGTTTGTGCTTCCTCAAGCAGCTCATTGAAGGAAGGAAAGCCGTAGAACGACTCGTTGAAGCCGGGGTGCCGGCGCTTGAGCGTCTGCTTGATCATCGACCCCCAGAGCTTGGCCGTATCCCCACGCTCCGCCGCCAGCGCCGTGGTCGTCTCCAACACCAGATCGATCGCCTCCTGCTTCCGGTCCTTCGGCTTCGGTACCTTCGCAGCGGGCATCCGGCGTGCGGGCTTTGTTTCCTTGCGTAAGGCCGGCACGTCCCTCACGAGATCGTCATAGTAGATGAACTCGTCACAATTGCTGATCAGCAGGTCAGACGTCGAGTTCTTGACGCCGACGCCGATAACGGTTTTGGCATTCTCCCGAAGCTTGCTCACCAGAGGTGAGAAGTCGGAGTCCCCCGAGATGATGACGAACGTGTCGATATGCTCCTTCGTGTAGCAGAGGTCGAGAGCATCGACGACCATGCGGATGTCAGCCGAGTTCTTACCTGACTGCCGGACATGCGGTATTTCTATGAGCTCGAATGCCGCTTCGTGCATCGCTTTCTTGTAGCCCTTGTACCGCTCCCAATCGCAATAAGCTTTCTTCACGACGATGCTACCTTTGACGAGCAGCTTCTGGACAACGAGCCGCATGTCGAAATCGGCGTACTTGCTGTCCCGCACACCCAAGGCGATGTTTTCGAAATCGCAGAACAGTGCCAGGTTGCGGTCCCCGTTGGCGACCGTTGGTTCTTGAAGTGCTGGCATCGGTCTCCCCATGTTGATGCGTCTATCCTCGTGACCGGCGGCCGATACTGCCGCTGGTCTTCCTGCGGCCGGCAAGCCTTCACCCTCATTCTATAGGTATCTGCGAAGGCGGGGACCCGATCTTGGCGTATTCTCCGCGCGGGGCGTTACAGGCTCGGCAGCAAGCCCACCAAAGGAGTATAGTTGGCAATTAGTCCATCTCGCTCAAGGCGCATTCGGGGGAAGCAGACGGTCCATCCCGTAGGCGGACATCGGCTGTCGAATGGCCGGCGATCTGGATGCCACGTCCGCTTGTAGGTGGAAAAGGGTCGAAGTCGGCGAACGGCCGGCGCCTGCAAATGACCCGACTCAGACATAGGGCGCGCGAAGCCACCTGACGAAATTAGCGTCTGCGTGCCGCCTACTGCCACAAGCCCTTTTGCGCCTGATAGTTCCGGCTGCGCTTCCGGGTATTGGCAGGTGGCGGTGGGCTCGGTGGGCCGAAGAAGCTGAAGAACCCGCCGCCGCCGTCCCAGGGCTTGTAGGCAGGGGGCACGATCGTCGGCTTGCGCGTGATGAAGCCGCCTTGGGGCTGGTTGCTCAGCACGGCGACAAACTCGGTGCGATAGTTGGTTTCGCGGGAGAGCGGCTCGTCCGAAACGGTGATCGAGGATCGCGGCAGCGCGGTCGGTCCGATGCGATCGATCACGTCCTGCGGGATGGTGATGCGCTCGAGCGCGTCCTTGGCATCGTCCCCGTTGTCGATCGTGACCACGCTCCAACGCAGTCCCTCGTCGGTGCTTGCCATCGCCGTGAACACATGCGTGCCGATGGGCCTATCCGGGTCGCGGATCGTGACCGGAACCTCGATCGTCGCATCGTAGACCACGCCTCCGTCGGGCCAAGCCTTTTGCGTGTTCCGCCTCACGTAAAGCTTTTGTTTCGCGCGGCTGATGTAGATCGAGACCGGCTCGAGTGCGAGCTTTGCCTCTTCCGCTGCTTTGGCGGTGTCGGTCTTCCTGGTTGTAGCCTCCTTGGCGGCCTCGGCGGCTTTGACAGCGGCCTCGATCTTGGGAGTAGTCTCGGCCTTTACGGTGTCGAGCTTGGTCGCGGCCTCGGCGGCCTTGGCAGCGGCCTTGAGCCTTTGTTCCTCCCCCTTGGCCACGTCCGACTGCGCGGAGGCGATCGCCTTTTCAGCGGCAGCGAGATCGGCGTCGGCAGAGGATTTCTGCCGTTCTGCTTTCGCGGCCTCCTTTGCTTTGGCACCGTCGGCCATGGCGGCGTCGAGTTTCGTGGCCGCGTCTGCGGCCTTGGCAGCGGCCTTGAGCTTTTGTTCCTGCGCCTTGGCCTCGCGCGACTTGGCCTTGTCGAGCGCCTTTTCGGCGGAAGCGAAATCGGCGTCGGCAGAAGATTTCTGCCGTTCTGCCTTGCGCAGCGTCGCTTTGGCGGAAGCCGCATCGCGTGCCGCTGTCTTGGCGGTCTTCTTCGCCTCGTCGGCCGCCTTGGCGGTCTCGACCGTCTCGCCCGCGAGCGCCTCGGCACGGGCCGGAGCCGCAGTGACGGCTTCCGCGTTCGGCTGGAGCAGCACCGGGTGAGATAGCTCTGCGGGCGTGGCGTCATCCGGCGAGACGATCACCCGCATGCCGACCCGCGTCTTGTCGAACACTTTTTCGGCAAAGCCGTAGGGCATGCGCACGCAACCGTGCGAGGCGGCATAGCCCGGCAGCGGGCCGCCATGAAACGCAATGCCGTTCCAGGTGAGGCGCTGCATGTGCGGCATCCAGGCATCGTCATAGAGGCTCGAGCGGTGGTCTTTGCGCTTCTCGAGAATGGAGAAGACGCCGGCCGGAGTTTCCCGGCCTTTGGTCCCGGTTGACACCGGTGCCCTTACGATCCAGCCGTCGGCGTCATAAAAAGTGATTTGCTGAGACTTGATCGACACGACCGCCATGATCGGCTCTCCGGTCTCTCGCGGTGCCGTCGCCTCTGGTGCCTGTTTAGCGCCGGCGCCGCCGGTCAGCATTGTCAGTGCCGCAAGAGCCCCAATTGTCACGATGACGGTAGGTCTCGAGCGCCGATTTTTTGATTGCCATCCCATGTCTCGGTTGATGCCAGCCCGAGCCTGCTTCGTTCAAGTGTAAATTGCGGCTTCTGGATTGGTTGACCTAGGTCAGGAGTGACCCGACCGACACAGGTTGCAAATCGGCACCGCTTTTTGACCTGCCGCCGAGGCGTAGCGGTCATCGGGGTTGGCAGATCTGGGACGCCCATCGTCAACTCGCAGATGTCCGCATTCAGGTGAAAGAGCGAGCGTCAACGCACGCTGCTCGCTGTGGAATGACTATGATCCTGGGCCGAATTCAACGTGTGAGACCGAGTCGCATGGCAATGCGGACGAGTTCGGCAAGGTTTTTCGCCCCCGTCCGCTCCATCACCCATGACCGATAGCTCTCAACTGTGCGCGAGCTGCTTTCGAGCTCCTTGGCGATCTCCTTGTTGGTGAGGCCCTGCACGGCGAGGTTCATCACCTGACGCTGACGCTCCGACAGCTCGCTGACTCGTGCTTCGAGCCCCGCCATTTCCTGGTCGTCCAACTGCTGGCGACTTCTGCGAGACATTGCGTCCTCGATGGCAGCCATGAGGCGCTGCTCGTCGAAGGGCTTTTGCAGAAAATCGTGGGCGCCGGCCTTGATTGCAGAGACTGCAGTATCGATGTCACCGTGCCCAGTAATGAGGATCAGCGGACAGCGGCTTCCGCGAGCGGCGAGTTCGCGTTGCAGCTCGATTCCGGACAAACCGGGCGTGAGCGTATCGATCAAGCAGGACTACCGGAGCGCTGCGTCACGCATGGTCTGCGCAAGGCTGCCGCGCGCCGGCTTGTGGAGGCGGGCTGCTCGGCAAACGAGATCGCTGCGATCACCGGCCACGCGAGCCTGGAGGAGGTCGCGCGCTATACGCGGGCTGCCGAGCAAAAGTGGTTGGCGCGTGCGGCGATGGATCGACTTGTGCAAGGCCAATCCGCGATCAAATTCCCAAACCTTCCGCAAGATTTGGGGAAATCAGACGAAAGAGCCAATGAAATCAAGCCGTCGGGCCAAGAATGCGGTCCCTACGGAAGCCACCTGACCCGGAAGAGTGAGGCGCAATCACCCGCCGGTCACCGATGACTGAGTGTGACCCGGAGCGGTCATTCGCACTACGAATTTGCTGTGATGCACAATGCGTCTTGGCAGACTGCGTGCCTCATTCGGCAGCATCCCTGCCTCACGGTGCCGAGCGTCGACTCGTATCAGCCGCCAGCAAATCCAAGACATGGCCTAAGCGGCGCTGCCCCTCGGGTTTGAGCTTGCCGGTTGCTGCTACCGTTGCCTCGACCAAGTCGGAGAACTCGCGACGCGCTGCGGCATCCGCGGGCAACAAATGCGGCAGCGCCTCGATTGCCGCGTGTTCGTCCACGGCCAGGATCGCCCACTGCTCGCGCACGGCAGCCATGAACTCAGCCGGCGAGACTTCCGGGTGCGCCAGAAGCAGCTTGCGCAGGGCCTCGAAGGTGCTCTCCTGGATGCGATGATGGGTCTTGCCGATATACACCAACACCCGTGCCGCAGCATCGACCGCATCACCTTCGGCTATGCGTCCCTTCAAACGCCGTTTCTCCTCCTGGGCGGCCAAGAGGATGGACGGCGACAGCCCAGGCCGCGGCCGGGGCGCACCATCATTTTGAGAGATTCCGCAGGCGGCCTGAACCAAGGGCGAGCCATATACCGCATGAAAGGTGCGCTCGACCAGGTCGTCTCGACTATCACGGAACAGGTTGAGCGCGTCGACCATTGCTTGCGAGAATTGTTGTTGCATTGTTATGAATGGGTTGTCGGCCGAGGCGGGGGTGCGCTTCGCCCGAACGTGATCAGCGAACTGCGCAACTGGTCGCATTATTGGATTCCTGTCGGACAGTGAAGAATAGCCGAGCCGCAGGGGGTTGAGCTCAATCGCTGCGCGCGCGAGTTGGGGGCCGCTGATCATCTTGATCCAGGGCTGCACGAAGGTCTGATAGAGGGCGTTGTTGAGCTCTGAAACGCGTGCGACAGCCGCGAACTCGCGCTCGTCCTCGGGCGAGTTGCACCCCAGCGCCCGAATGTCGTCGAGGCTGCGCTCCTCAATCGACAGATCGAAATTGTCGCCTTGCCCCTGACTCGAGGCTTCAGTACCCGGCTTCGCGGTGATTACGATTTCGTAGAGCCCCGGGGGCATCGCGTCGATAAGCTCCATGTTGTCGATGAACTCGGCATGGTTTTTCTCGGCCACCTTGGTGCCGACGAAAATAGCCAAATGCCCGGCCTGGGCGTCAATGTTGTAGAAGATTCTCTGACGATGTTGCTGGATCTCCTCGACGCTTTGGTAATTGTCGAGAATCCAGTCCAGAGCCTGTTGCGGGGGCGTGATGTTGTCGCCGTGCGAGCAGAAGCAGACGATCGGCGTTTTGACTTCCCGCATATCGAGGCGAATGCCATCGCTCGTGACGATCTGGCCAGTCGAGAATTTGTTGTCGATAAAGAGCGTGTCGACCATCCACTGCATCTCTTCACCACGCAGCAGGACAAAATCGCCCCACCACTTCTCGAACTGCAGATAGCGGTCCTTCTCTTGCTCCGGGTTAGCCCAAACGTTGTATGGCTTGGTCCAAAACGTGTTGGCGGGGTTGAGATTGTCAAAGTTGCCGACCAGCCAAGCAGCGTCGAAGATGCCGCCCCCGATATCGCTCATCATGCGATCGAGCCAGCTTCCGCCGTACCAGCCGCCCAGGTAGCGCATGGCGTTCTTGCCGCGGACACCGCCCCAGTAAGAGAGGGGCGCACCCGCAATTACCATTGGCCCGACCACGTCGGGGCGCATGCAAGCGGCCATCATCGCATGCCAGCCCGCTTGGCAGTTGCCGAACACGAACGGCTTGCCGAGGGCCGCGGGGTGCAGCTCTGCGACCTTCTCGATGAAGATGGTATAGGCGCGGGCGACGTCCTCAACCCGTTGTCCCTCCGCTGGCGAAGCGGAAAAGCCGCAAAAGTAGACGGGGTGCCCGGCCTTGAACGCCTCGCCGATCTCGCTCGAACGCTTGAAGCCGCCAATCCCTGGTCCCTGCCCGGCGCGCGGATCTATGACGAGTACGGGGCGCTTGCGGTCGTCGATCTCCACGTCCTCCGGCGGAATGACGCGCAACAGCGTGTAGTTGACCGGATGGGGTAACTCGTCGCCGCGCATTACCAGCTCGGTTTCGTAGATCAGGACCGAAGTTGCCTGGTGCGCCAACATGGCCTCGCGCTGGTTGCCGCGCTGGCGCAGGATGTCCAAAAACAGAATCGACCTCTCCCAGAAGTCGCGCGCATACTCATTGAAAGCGGTCTCATTGAATGCGGTCGGCGCCAGTTTCCCGATCTGACCCGACAATTCCTCGAGGTAAGCGGTCGGCGCCTGCGTGCCGATCCGCCGCGACAATTCCTCGATCATTCTGGGTGGCGTCGGGTCGTGGGGTGGGATCGCGGCATTAAGGGCCATGCATCCTCCTTCGAACCCGCCAGCACGGCTCGGGTCTCGTATCGCTCGGTGATTTGCGCTCACACCGAAGGCTGCGCTACCCGCCGATGCAACCGCGAAAGCCCTTCATTTTCACGCCAATCTACGAGCGAAAACCTCAGGGCTTTTTTACCTCGCCGGCTATGTCGCGCCGAGCGTAAAAAATAATGCTAACACGATATTTGCTCGTGAACTACTATCCGTTGATTTAAATCAATTAATCGGCTGCCCTTATAGTAACGCAGGTAGCTAGTAAGACCTGCTGAACGAGAGGCACATTGATCCACCCCACTCACGAATTCGTCAGAAAACCGGGCGCGATGGGCCTGAATGCACTGAAAGGACCGCGTGGAGCTGATCTGGATCAACGCCGCTTCCGGCTTGATTTTCTTTCATCGCAACGGTGACGCAGCGCGGGCAGACTGACCCGGGCAGGTCGCGCAGGGATGGGCCTTCGCGCCGCGAAAAACCACTAGGAGCAACCCTCAATGGCTGGGCCACGCATCGGCCTTGCACTCGGCAGCGGCGCAGCGCGCGGCTGGTCGCACATTGGCATTATCGAAGCGTTGGCTGAGGCCGGCGTAACCCCCGACATCGTTTGCGGCTGCTCTATCGGAGCTCTAGTCGGCGCTGCGTATGTAGCTGGCCAGTTGCCGGCTCTGAAGGACTTCGCGCAATCTCTCACCTGGCGGGAAATTGCAGGTATGCTGGATGTTCAGCTATCCGGCGGCGGGCTTATTGGCGGCCAGGAGATCGTAGCCCTTCTCCGCAAAATGAAGATCTCAGCTCCAATCGCTACCTACGCCAAGCCCTATGCGGCTGTTGCAACCGATCTCGAAACCGGGCGTGAAATCTGGCTGCGAGAGGGACCAATAGAAGAGGCTGTCCGAGCGTCGATCTCAATACCTGGCATACTCAGTCCATCTTTGCATGCAGGTCGCCTGCTCGTGGATGGAGGCTTGGTCAATCCCGTGCCCGTTTCCGTCTGCCGTGCGCTTGGCGCCGACGTGGTGATAGCGGTGAACCTTAACGGCGATATCGTCGGACGTTATGGACTGGGTGATGACGAGCACAACGCGGGCACGACCAGCGCGCCGCCGGAGTTCGTAAAGCGACTTGTCAATCAGATGCCAACGGCATTGCGGGAGCAGGCATCGGCAATCCTGCCGAAGCTGGTATCGTCGGCGCCAACCTCCCCCGGCTATTTCGAGGTGCTGATGACCTCGATCAACGTCATGCAAGATCAGATTACCCGTGCTCGGCTAGCCGGGGAGCCGCCGCACGTAATGCTAGTGCCAAGACTGAAACATATCAGGATGCTGGAGTTCAACCGAGCAGGCGAGACAATTGCCGAGGGGCGCGCAGTCGTCAGTCAGGCGCTGCCGTTCCTGAGGAGATACCTCTGACGCGCGTAGTTCGTCCTCAGGGTCTAACTGCTTTGAGCCGGCCAAACCTCAGCCAGTGGAAAGGTCGGGACCAAGATCCTGTGATCATGATGAGGGCAGGCCACGGGCTTGATGATCGGGCGCGCCCTAACAGAGGAAGAGCCAGTTACCGTTCGCGAGAGAGTGCGTCGCGCGCACCCGCGAGTTCTTTCTCTTTGGCTGCGCCAACTTCAGGGTAGGAGAGCCCTAGGTTCCACATTGCCTCCACAATCGCCGCGACGACGATGAGGCGGGTGAACCACTTATTGTCAGCAGGCACGACAAACCACGGCGCATGCTTCGCCGCCGTTGCCTGGATGGCCTCCTCGAACGCTCGCATGTAATCGTTCCAAAATTCCCGCTCGTGCACATCCGAAGCCGAGAACTTCCAACGCTTCTCAGGTTCGTCGAGGCGCTTCATAAAGCGCTTCTTTTGTTCCTTTGGCGACACGTTGAGGAAGAATTTCAGCACTATAGTTCCTTGTCGTGTGATGTAGTCCTCGAAATGCGTGATGTCCTCCAGTCGCTCGTTCCAGATACCTCTACTTACGAGCGGCGGGGGCAACTTCTGCTGCTGCAGTATCTCGGGATGCACACGCGCCACTAGGACTTCCTCGTAATACGAGCGGTTGAATATGCCAATGCGCCCGCGTTCGGGTAGGCTCTTGACGTAGCGCCACATGAATTCGTGGTCGAGCTCCTCTGGTGAGGGCTGCTTGAACGAAAATACCTGGCATCCCTGGGGATTGACGCCGGACATGACGTGCTTAATCGTGCTGTCTTTCCCAGCCGCGTCCATGGCTTGAAAGACCAGTAGCAGGGACCAACGGTCCTGGGCGTAGAGCATGTCCTGCTGCTCTGCCAGCCACCCCGTGCCGCGTTGCAGGAGTTCGATCGCTTCACCCTTGTCCAACTGGAGGCCGCACGTATCACCGGGGTCAAAGTCTTTGAGCTGGAAGCCCTTCCCTTTGGTTATGCGGAACGGGTCAAGGTAGTTCTGTATACGCTCGAGAATCTCTTTTTTTTTGCCCATGCCGCGGCTTCCCTTTCGAAGTGCAATCTACGCTCGCCGGGGCGAGGCTCAATCGCACCACCTCCTCAATTCCATTGCTGCGCGCCATATCTGGTTTTCTGCCCGACGTTCAGCTAAAAATAACGCGGCGAAAGCGGTACAAAGCGTAACCGAAATAGACAGTCCCGATAACGGCCGTTGCCAAAATCTCCGTCCAGACAATGGGCAAGTCTGCTCCACGATAAAGCACATCCTGGGCGAAAATTACGAAATGTGGCGTTGGACTAATCACCTGCATGACGTGCTGCAGCCACACCGGCATGCTCTCGATCGGCGTGGTGCTTCCGGACAGCAGCATCATGACCAGCAGCACCGGAATAGACAGCAAACCGAACTGGGCCATCGTGGAAGCGACGGTACCCAGAGCAATGCCAAGCGCTGCGACCGTGAACACATAAAAGCACGCGCCGCCCAGAAACAGCAGAATCGATCCGGTAATCGGCACCTGCATCCACCACTGCACCACCAACACCAGCGATAGGGCCGCCGCAGCCACAATAACAACGCCATTGGCCAGGATCTTCGAGAGCATGATCTCGGCCGGAACGACAGGCATCACCAGCAGATGCTCGACCGTCCCCTGCTCGCGCTCGCGAATGAGCGCCGCACCGGTGAGCATGACGGTGATCATGGTGAGATTGCTGACGATCTGCATCACCGAGGTGAACCAGCTCGACTTTAGATTCGGATTGAACCTTGCTTGGATAACCACCTTGACCGGCAAACCAATGCCTCCTTCGCGCCCCGCAACAAACTGCGTCACGTAAGTATTGATGACATTTTGGATATAAGTCATCCCATTGAAAGCCTGGGCCGATGCGGTGGCATCGATATTGATCTGAACTGTGGACTGCCGCCCGGCGAGAATATCCGCCTGGAATTTTGGGGGAATCTCAATCACGTAAATGAAACGTTGCGAATTCATGGTCGCGTCGATTTCGGTCGCCTCGATCTGGACCGCCGGCTTGAAAGTGGGCGGCGTGAGGCCGTCGGCAATGCGGCGCGAGAGATCGGAGCGATCTTCATCGACGATTCCCACTGAAAGATTGGTCGCCTCGGTCGAGGCGCCGGTGGCAGCGGCGTAGATCGCAATGGTGAAGGAATAGGCGACAAGCAACAGCATGATCGGGTCGGAGCGGAGGCTGCGAAGCTCCTTGATCATCAGCCGAAAGACGTTGGTTGCATGCAATCGCAGCTTGGCGAGCCGGCCGCTCGCGGGCCGCTCTGCTTTCGTCACGGTAAGTGGCACTCCCTGTTTTTGCGCATCTGCTCCCGGGCTCGTCGACATCTCAGCTCTCCTGTTTCCGCAACAAAATGAGAGCGGCAATGAAATAACCTATGGCAAACGCCGCAAGGACGAGTGCATTGAGCCAGAGATCGGAAAAGTCCAGGCCTTTGGTAAAGGTGCCGACGCTCATCGGCTGAAACCACGCCATCGGAAACATCAGCCCGATCAGCCGTCCCTGGCCGGTGAGGGACGACACGGGCACGAGCAGGCCGGAAAAGTTCACCGTGGGGATGACTGTGATTACCGTGGTTGCAAACACTGCCGCGACCTGGGTCTTGGCGAACGTCGAGATGAGTTGTCCGAAGCCACAGGTCGAAAAGACGTAGAGCAGCGCTCCGAGCGCGAGCGCTCCGAACGACCCCTTCACCGGGACGTGGAATACCACATAAGCCATCAGCACCAAGAGAATAAACGCCAGCATGCCGACGACGACATAGGGGAACTGCTTGCCCAGCAAGAACTCAAATTTGCTGATGGGCGTGGAGCGAAAGTTGGCGATCGATCCAGTCTCCACCTCGCGGACCACGCCGATGGTCGCCATGATTGCCGGGATCAGAACCAGCATAATCACAATGACGCTGGGAACCATGCTGAAAGCACTTTTGAAACCCTGATTGTAGCGAAACCGATTTTCGATGTTCACGCGGCCAACATAAACGTTGGACACAGGGTTGGGGCCAAAGCGCTCGACTGCGAGGTCCTGCATATAACGCAAGACTAGGCCGTTGACGTACCCCTTGGTCGTCTCCCCGCGGAACGGCATGGCGCCGTCGATCCAGAAGGCGATGTCGGGCGGATGCTGGCTTGCCAGAGCGCGGCCGAAGCCGGATGGAATTTCAATGGCGACGGCGAGCTCTCCGCTCCGCATGCGTTGATCCAGTTCCGCAATGGAGCCGATCGGAGGGCGCTCGGAGAAATAGTGCGAGCCGGAGAAGCCTTCGAGCAGCCTGCGGCTTGCCGGCGTCTGGTCCTGGTCGAAGGCCGCATATTTCAGATTCTCGACATCGAACGTGATGCCATAGCCCATGGCGAACATCATGATGACAGGACCGAGGAACGCGAATGCCAGCCGGATGGGATCGCGCAGGAGCTCCATCGTCTCGCGCCGGGCGTAAGCCCATAGCCGTCCGGGATCGAATCGCCTGGACGCGCGCGATCCGGGCGGCTGGTCGCTCGCCTGCGGCTCTGCAACGGGCTTGATCGGCTGGCTTGCGGACCGCGGCGCGGGTTTCGCTTCTTTCTTTTCTCCCAATCCGGCTGCTTCCTCGAGATAGGAGATGAATGCGTCTTCGAGAGAAGCGCTTCCGCGCTCCTTGACCAGCTTCTTCGGTGCGTCGACGGCGAGCACCCGGCCCTGATGCATCAGCGAGATACGGTCGCAGCGGTCGGCCTCGTTCATGAAGTGGGTCGAAAGGAAGATGGTGACGCCGTCGTTGCGGGAGAGATCGATCAACGTGCGCCAGAAGGCGTCGCGGGCGACCGGATCGACACCCGACGTGGGCTCGTCGAGGATCAGGATGGACGGCCGATGCAGTACCGCGACCGCAAGCTGCAGCCGCTGCTTGACGCCGAGCGGCAGGCTTTCCGGCTTGGCGTCAGCCACGGCCTTGAGATCGTAGCGTTCGAGTAGTTCTTTGAGTCGGGGTTCGATCTCGTTTGCAGGGAGATGATAGAGGTGCGCATGCAGCTCGAGATTCTGCCTCACCGTGAGCTCGCTATAGAGCGAGAATGCCTGCGACATGTAGCCGACGTTCTGGCGCGCCTCCATGTCGTCCGCCGCCATCGGCTTCCCGAATAATTTGGCCGAGCCTTCGGTGACCGGCAGGAGCCCGGTCATCATTTTCATGGTCGTCGTTTTTCCGCAGCCATTCGAGCCAAGGAAACCGAAAATCTCGCCGCGGCCGATACGAAAGCTCACATGGTCGACGGCGACGAAATCGCCAAACCGGCGGGTAAGTCCTTCGGCCTCGATGGCCGGCGTCTTGTCCTCGGTCTCGGCGCGGGGGCGCACGATGACCTCCTGGTGCAACCCGCGCTTCTCCGGGGGAAGAAGGGCGATAAAGGCATCGTCAAGCGTGGACTTATTTGCTCGGGCAAGAATCTCCGTTGGTGCGCCGTGCGCGATGATTTTGCCGTCGTCCATTGCGGCGAGCCAATCGAACCGGCTCGCTTCGTCCATGTAGGCGGTCGCAACGATCACGCTCATCAGTGGCCGACGCGCCCGGATCGAATCGATCAGCTCCCAGAATTGCCGGCGCGAAAGCGGATCGACGCCCGTAGTTGGCTCGTCGAGAACAAGAAGATCAGGATCGTGCATCAGCGAGCAGCAGAGGCTGACTTTCTGCTTCATGCCGCCTGAGAGCTTCCCGCACGGTCGATCCGGAAAGGGGTCGAGCCCGGTGGCCTTCAGAAGCTCGTCGATGCGCTCGCGCCGTTCGGCCGCACCCTGGCCGAAGAGGCGCCCGAAAAAATCGATATTGTCGGAAACGCTGAGGGTTGGATAGAGATTCCGGCCCAAGCCTTGCGGCATGTATGCAATGCGGCCGTAGCTCGCCCTGCGATGATGCTCATCCGCCATGTCTCCGTCGAGCACTATCACCTTGCCGGATTGAATTTTGCGCACCCCGGAAATCAGGGCGAGCAAGGTGGACTTGCCGACGCCGTCTGGCCCGATCATCCCCACCATGCAATGGGCAGGAATATCAAGCGTCAGATTGTCGAGTGCGAACGTCTTTCCGTAGCGATGACTTACGCGCTCGATCCTTGCGACGAAATTATTCGTCATTGCGGAAGCTTCACTGCAAGCTCGTCAGGCCAAGGGACTTTGGGATTGGTGCGGACAAAACCCAGCCCGCGCACACCCGTCTTCACAAAACGATGGAATTCATCGAGGACCGCGGGGTCACCCTGGAGCTTGACCCGGAACATTAGCTTCTCCCGCTCCTCGGCGGTCTCAACGCTCTTGGGCGTAAACTGCGCCTCCGTCGCCACGAAGCTGATGGTGTTGGGGAGAACATATTGCGGATTCGGATCGAGAATGGTGCGCGCCTCGTCGCCGAGCATAATTTGACCCGCCGCATCCGCGGGCAGGTAGATCGTCATGTAGACGTCCTTGAGATCGAGAATTGTCAGGATGCGCTGACCAGCGGCGACGACCTCGCCCGCGCGCGCAAGCCGGTACTGTACGCGTCCGCTCCGCGGCGAGACGAGCACCAGATCGGCGAGAATTGCTTGCAGTCGTTCGACATCAGCCTCGGCTGACTTCATCGCTGCCTCGGTCGCATCGCGCTGTGCATTTGCTGAAGTAAGCGCCGCCTCGGCGGCTTCGAGCTTATTGCGACGCTGATCAAACACCTGCTCCGTGAGCCACCCTTGCCCCACCAGCACTTTTCCACGCTCAAAATCGCTTTTGGCGGTCGTCAAATCGCTCTTACGCTGTGCAATGAGCGCTATAGCTGCCGCCAGTTCCTGTTTTGCTTTGAGAACTTGCTGCTGCGCTCCGCGCAGCTGGGCTTCGGTTTCCGGCGATGAGATGGTGGCAACCACCTGCCCAGCCGTAACCTCGTCGCCTTCGTTCACGGTCAGCGTCGCAAGCCGGCCCGGGTATTTGGCGGAGACGTCGACCTCCGTCGCTTCTAATCGCCCATTCGATTTCACGATTCCTTCGGGCATATCGCGGCCGCGCAACCGCGCGATCAGGCTTTCCACCTCTGTGCGAGCCCGTTCGATGGGGCTAGGCTGCGCGGATTCAGCGTGTGCGGTGTCAACGACCAGCGTGCCAAGCGAAATTCCAAGTGCCCATCCGGCGATGCAAGCGGCAATGAAAAAGAGAACAGGTGTCCGGAAGCATGGTCCGAATACGCGAATGGTCTTGTGAGACGTCATCGACGTGGGAGGATGCGTCATACGCTGGGTCCCTTCGCAGCTGCGGTCCGCGGCGATCTAGAAGAGAACCAATCGAAGGATGTGCGCATGCCTCTTAGTGCCAAATCTTGACTGCACATGCCGATTGCAGCGCAGAGCAGACAGACCGGCACGCTTTATTAACCATGCGCACGATGCGCCTTTGACGAACATCAATGCAGATTGTGGTCACGTGGCGTGGCATGATGGCCAGAATTGTCGGGATCATACCGAGCCCAACATGCCAAGACTCCGGGTTATCTCTATTGAACAAGACATATACCAGAACACGCTGCCGCAATGGGCGGAGGCGCTAAGCACGCATGTTGGGCGGGTGTCGCCCTCACTCAGAGACCAAGAGGTGGTTCACTGTTTCCCCCGGAGTATCGAAAAATTTTCTGGGCGGATCGAGTATGGGCTATTGGGCGAGACAGTGCTGGCCAGGCTAGGAGCAAGGCCGAATCACTTCAGTCGTTCCCTTCGAACCGCAACGCCAACGCTGCCGCGACCCGTCCTACTCCTTGTTCAAATAAGCGGAAGCGCTCGCTTAACCCAACGTAATCGCTCCTGCACGCTCTACTCGGCAGACTGGAGTCTCATAGACACTATCCACCCGTTTGAAGGATCAAGCTTCGGCGGCACGAGCGAGTATCAGATTATGGTCCTCGAACGGCCATCCGACCCTGAGGTCCTCGCGTTGCTCGAGCGAGGAGTGGCCCGCCGATTTGAATCCAAGGTAGGCATATCGCGGGTTCTGCAGTCCACATTGGCCGAGGCCTTCAATCAAATGAGCCGCCTCGGGCCTCGCAGTGAAAGGAGCTTGCAGAACGCGATATCGGCAATGACATGGGATGCCCTAAGGGAACAACTCGAGGCTGCACCACTTGTGGGGCCTCACGACATACAACGCGCTCGCCTCAAGGACTATATCGAATCGCACCTGACGGATTCGGAATTGTCTGTTGAATGCATCGCTCAGGCTTGCAGCACATCCGTGCGAAGCGTTCATCGCACTTTTGCCGCAGATGCTGCTGGCTCGGTTTGGAAGTACGTGTGGAGGCGGCGGCTCAGCCATTGTGCGGCTGAATTGCGTGATCCCGGGCAATCGCGTCGGCCGATTACGGATATTTGCTTTTCTTGGGGCTTCAACAGCAGCTCGCATTTCAGTCGGCTCTTCAAGGACGAGTTCGGGATCCCTCCAAGCGCATATCGGCTATCCTCTTGCGGTGAAGTAGAGGACGGCGATTTACATCGCAAAGCTCAAATGACACAGCCTAGCCAACTGGTCCATTCGATTAGGCGGAACCTGGCTCTATCGTAAGCGCGTGCGGCTGAAGGGCCTTGAGCACGGCTGCCGGCTCGATCACTGGATCAATTGAACTCTTCCATTGTCGATGCATCAAGGCCTGCCGGGCGAACTCTACCGCGCCCTTCGTCGCGCTGCGGCGCAATGTATCTAGACTCATGATTGGCATTGCCATGCAAAGTCTGGCGCCCTGAGGCATGCGGGCGCTCCGTCACGCGCCTAGAACGAGCCACGATCTCGCAATCGATGACGCCTTGGCATCGACTAAAGAGACAAGAGTCGGTTGTGCGGTTCCAGGCATGGAGGCAGTGATGGCAGAGCAAAGCAGCGTGCATTTTTACCTAAATTCGGCCAAGGAGCGGATCGACGAGATGGACGCCACATTGGCGTCGCTCGAAGCCAAAGCGGGCGAGGTACAGGCCGCCTCCAAAGTGAAGGCCGATCAACTGATTGCCGATCTGAAAAAGCGGCGTGACGAGTTTCAGACCGCCTTCAAAAAAGATGCCGACGCCGGCGAGGCTGCTTGGGTGAGGACGAAGGTGCAGTTGGAATCCCAATGGAACGGTTTCGAGGCGCAAGTGAAAGCCTACATCGACACCGTCGGCAGGCAGATCGAGCAGCAACAGGCGACCTTCCGGGATGTCTCCGCAGCTCAGGTGAAGGCTTGGCGTGAGACTGCCGATAAATTTAGTGGCGCCGCGAAGAAGCTAGCGGCCGACCGGCGCACCGACGTCGATGCCGCAGTCAAGCAGATGAAAGCCGACGCGTCGGATGCAGAAGCCCGCTTGGAGAAGCTGAGAGAGGCAGGCAGAGAGTCCTGGACGGCGTTGAGTGGCGCTTTGGCGGAATCCCGCAAGTCTTTCGACCGCGCCAATCAGGCCGCCTGGGACGCACTAAAGCGTGCAGCTCCGCCGCAGACGTGAACGAGATCGCCAGATGGGGCATGTGTGGGCAAAGCCGAAGCATATGTCCCCGATCAAGTAGTTAAAGGAAAGGCGCTCCAGCACGCCTCGCCGAAAAATGGTCCCGGACGGTCAAGTGGGGGACATTGGGGCGGGCACGTTGTCGATTAGATGGAGGTTCAGAAATGAGCAAGTTCGTCGTTATTGTTTTTCCTAGTGAGCCGGAGGCCTATGAGGGTACGCGCGTGTTGAAGGAGCTTCATGCCGAAGGAAGCCTCACTCTCTACGGCATGGCCGTAATCGCGAAAGATGCCGAAGCCAACGTCTCGATCAAGGAGTCCGCTGATGCCGGCCCGCTCGGCACCGCGGTTGGGGCTTTGGTGGGTGGTCTCGTCGGTGTGATCGGAGGTCCGGTTGGCGCGCTCGCAGGCGTGACCGCGGGCGGTCTTGTCGGGAGTATAGCCGACCTGCTCAATTATGGCGTCGGAGCAGACTTCGTCACGAGAATCTCGAAGTTGCTGGCCCCCGGCAGGTCCGCGATCATTGCTGAAATTGCCGAGTCCTGGACGACCCCTTTGGACACGCGCATGGGTTCACTGGGCGGCACTATCCTGCGGACTTGGCGCGCTGACTTCGAGGATGAGCAGATCGCCAATGAGATTGCCGGGCGCAGGGCCGACTTGAAGCAATTGCAGGCTGAATACGCACAGGCAAGCGCAGACGCCGAAGCAAGACTCAAGGTGAAGCTGGAAAAAGAAAAAGCGGCTCTCGACGAAACGCAAAAGCGACTCAAGGTCAGGCTCGATGCTTTGCAAAAAGAAGTGAGCGCCAAGGTCGCAGCGCTTGAGAAGCAGATCACAAACGCGAAAGCAGACGCGCGGGAAAAAATCAAACAGCGTATCGCGGCGGTACGAGCCGACCACGAGGCCCGATCTGCCAAGCTCAAGCAAGCGTGGACGCTCACGAAGGAAGCACTTGCGGCGTGAGGCGAGGAAGCCGGTCCTGGACGGCGTTGAGTGGCGCCCGGCTGTTCAGGAAAGGGCTATCATGGCAGATCCGCGGAACTACTACGCCCAAGAGATTCTCAAGGACGGCACCGCCGTCACCATTCGCGCGATCCGGACGGACGACGAAGAAGGTATTCGTGACGCATTCAGGGCTCTTGATCGTGAGGCGGTATACCGACGTTTCTTCATAGCGAAGAACGATCTGACGGACTCCGAACTCGAGCAAGTCACCCACTTGGATTTCAGCCAAGTCGTGGCCCTGGTGGCGACAGTCTCTCAAGCCGACGGCGAGGAGATCGTGGTCGGCGATGGCCGCTATTTCGCAGATAACGGGGATGAGCCTGAACGCGCAGAGCTTGGCTTTCTAGTTGCAGAGCTGTATCGCGGATGCGGCATCGCCTCCCTGCTGTTGAAGCATCTCGCCCGCATCGCTCAGGACGCTGGCTTATCGGCCTTCGAGGCCGATGTGCTTGCATACAATGCTCCGATGCTTGCCGTGTTTCAGCGTAGCGGGCTACCGATAAGTCAGCGGCGCGAGGGAAACACCATTCACGTCACGCTTTCTCTCAAGTCCCCGCAAGGACCTGACCCTTTCTGATGAAATCCAGCGCTGCGTGCAATCAACATTGGGCCCAGTGTCTCGGGCTCGGATCGGCGCCGCACCCTGAACCCCGACCCGTGAATTAGCGGCTCCACTAACGCCTCTCCAATTCGTACCGCGTCAGGTCGAGCGTGCCTCTTTCGATCGGCTGCTTCCGCCGGGCAACCGCGTTGATCTCGTCGTAAACCTCCCAGAAGCGGTCAGAGGTGCGCCTGACGCCGAATTGCTCCACAAGCCGATCGTAGTCGTCGCGCGAGGCGATGCCGCTTGCCCCTGTGCTGAACGCATCAGCCTGGGCCTCGTCAAGCACAAAGAGCATGTTGGGATAAGCACCGAGGATTCCCTCACCTATGGTCAACGTGTCCTCGCGGGGTGCGAGCCGCAGGCGCTCGCCCATGATCCATGAGACGTTCGCATGCTCGCGGTTGTGCACGATGCTGTAGACCTGTGCCCTGCCGTCTTTGCGTCGAAGCAGTACAAGAGCGAGTTCCGGGAAATAGCGCGCAAACGGCGTAGCCTTGACCGCACTGACCGAGGCGATGCGGCGCAGCGCCTGCTCCGCCGTCGACAATGGCGCGCCATCCCCGGCGGCCTCCGGCATCCTGAGGACGCGCCAGTTGATCGGGTCGGCAGGGCCGCGGACCGAAGCAGGCAGGCGCTCGAACAACGCGCGCTGGACCAACTCAGACTTATGACCCGTCTTGCTGCGGAACTTGATGGCGGTCGGCTGCCTCTCGTTCCTGAGCGGGAACACGTAATTGAGCTTGACGTCCGTGAGCAAGCCGCCTCGGTACCAGTCGCGGCGCAATCGCTGGCGATCCGTGGGCGGCAGGAAGGCCAAGAACAGCTCTTCTGCCTCCATCCGGATCAGGTCCATGTAGACGCGCGTCAGCACCTGATGACCGACGTTGCCGAATGGTCATCGCCATACGTTTGCGCGTGCGACACGTTCCAGTGGCTGTCGAGGAACAGCGACTTGATGCGCTCGAGTTTGCGCGGCGACAGCTCGTACGGAATGTGGGTTTTTTCGACGATGGCGCCCAGCATCGGCCTTAAGCAGTAGAACATCTCGGGCGTGCCCGGCGCATCGGTCGGACGGCGGGTCGCAATCTCCTCGATGTCGCTGTCGCAAGCCGTCCCTGACCGCACCAGCCTGAAGAAGGGCGGATGTCCAACAGGGCCAGTGCTCGTTGGGGAAGACGCGCTGCCCGCAAAATGCAGGTTCGCCAGGAAAAGGTGCTCGTAGAGATAGCGGCTCACCAGCTGCTGGCGGGGATGCGGTTCATTCAAGAACTGCTCCCAAGCCTGCACCTCACTCCTTAGTCGCTCGGGGATCGCAGCACGTTCCAGCCGGCTGGCGGAGCTCGGCTCCAGAGCGCCGCGCTCGACCCAGCCCTTTAGCGCTGCGATCTCATCGGAGGAGAGCGGCGGCAGGCCGTAGGGCATGCCGAGTGCGGCCTCATTGTCGGCAATCCGCGGGTCGTCCACGTCTGCCGCGCAGACGTTGCTGTCAGCCACCTGGTTGCTCGGCTGCAGCGAGGCGTGCTCGCTGCGAGGCCGCGTCAGTCGGAGCAGCAGGCTGCGGCCCGGATCGCCGGCACCCAGCACGTCGTAGAACCCCTTTTCGCGCCAGCCTGACGGCGTCGTCGCATCGATGTCGACGCGGGTGGGCGGCACGCTGCTTGCGCGCGTCGCATCGTAAACATTGCGCGTCGTGGCACCTCGCGTGGCTCCCGAATAGGATTGCAGGTTGAGCTGGCAGGGCGCGTTGAAGCAGCTGTGACAGGCGATACACCGTCTTTCGAAGATCGGCTTGATGCGCTCGTTGTACTCATCGGACGCTACTGGCCTCGACTGGCCCTGGGAATCGATGGGCCATCCAGCAACGACCGTGGCCAGCACGGCCAATGATCCAAAAAGCGCGCGTCGTGTCGAACCGTCTCGCATTGGGCTCTCGCCAAACAGCAGTTGCGCAAGGAACCCCGCTCATCGGCGATACGCTTCGCTCGGCTGTGCGTGCGAACGGCATCATGTGGGTTGTGAACCGTCAAGGTATTTCGGAGACCGCGTACGAGCTTGCGGTGGCGAGACCTAGCCATCGTACTCTATGCATGACTGTCGCTTCCGCTTAATGTGCTGAAGCTAGCGCGCCGGACTCGACGGTAAATTTTGACCCGAAGCTGTCACCAATGACGGTGGGAACGCTGGGCATCCACAATCACAAGACGTGCCTGTAGCGCACGTCACGTTGTGGAAGCCTGGGGACCAACCCAGGTGCCGGGTGGCAAGGTTGGCAACTTGACGTTCAGCCCCTTGAGCATTCCTTCTACGAGACTCTCACAAAGCTCATTGGCCTTCTCTGGCGGGCCGACAAGACCGTCCACGACGAGCAATGTGAGTCCGTGCACGAGGGACCAGCACGCTAGGATCGCACCAGAAATCCTCCGTTCGTTTCTGGCGTTGTTGGGAATAGGCCGTCCCAGAGCGCCGTCAATAATAGCGCTTGCTAGCAGAGCTTTCGTATCTTCCGCTGCCGCGCGTTCGATTGCCGGCCGTCGTTCATCCGGGCCGCTGAGATAGCCACCGAACATAAGCTGGTAGAGGGCCGGGTTCTCGACCCCGTGACCAATGTAGGCGCCCATCATGGCGGATAGGCGCGCCTGCGGATCTCTGAGCGCCGCGATTTCGCGCGCCATTCGCTTCGTCAGCATGTCAAAGCCCGCGGCCGATACGGCGGCGAGCAAATCGCGCTTGTCGGCAAAATGCTTGTAGGGCGCGTTGTGGGTCACGCCGGCGCGGCGCGCGAGTTCGCGGAGTGAGAACTCAAGGCTCTCGGTCTCGCTTAGTAGATCCAATGCGGCCTTGACGATCGCCCGGCGCAAATCGCCGTGGTGGTAGGGGCGCGCCTCTTGAGGTTCTCGCGTACTGGCCATGGGGAAACTCCAAGTTGATAGCCGAAAACTAAGCGCGAAAGTGGGCGATGTCAACTTGCCGCAGGGTCGCAGCCTGTTTCTAAGTTGACGTTGCCCACTTTGGCCAGTAAGTGGGCGATGTCCACATTCTAGGCGACTTGATGGGAGCTTCCCTCATGCGGCCCTTGGCCATTCTCCTGACCCTTTCGCTTCTTCCGGCCGTTACCGGCTGCAAGCCGGAGAATGTGTCCTTAGAGCCGAGACCCGTTCGGACGCTCGTCGTGGATCCAAAACCGATCGGCGATTATCGCCAGGCGATCGGTGAGGTCAGGCCCCGCTACGAGAGCGATTTGTCGTTCCGAGTCGCGGGTAAGGTGCTCGCCCGCCCGGTCGAGGTCGGAGCGTCCGTCAGACAAGGGGACGTCCTGGCCACGCTTGACACGCAAGATTTTCAGAATCACCTGCGTTCGGCCGAAGCTGAGGTCGCATCTGCTGACGCCGTGCTCGTCGAGGCCCGAGGTGATGAGGCGCGCAAGTCGAAGCTCTTGTCTGACGGCTGGACGCCAAAGGCAACCTACGATGCGGTGCTGCGCAATCTGCGTTCCGCCGAGGCCAGGCTCACTTCTGCCAAGGCCAATCTCGACCTGACCCGCGACCAGCTCCGCTACACAGAGCTGAAGGCCGAGTTCGACGGTGTGATCACCGCCGTCGGTGCCGAGCCGGGTCAGAATGTCAACGCCGGCCAGATGGTCGTGAAGCTTGCTCGGCCAGACGATCGGGACGGCGTGTTCAGCATCGCCGAGACCGCTTTCGCGGATCACACTGTGATCAGCGAGCATCCTGAAGTCATCGTCTGGCCGCTGTCTAACCCGGAACTGCGCATCAACGGCATAGTCCGCGAGATCTCTCCCGTCGCCGACTCCACGACACGCACCTATACGGTCAAAGTAACGCTCAAGGATCCGCCACCGCAGCTGCGCTTCGGAATGAGCATCGCCGGTCGCTTGAAGGCCGGTTCTGATCCGGCGGTGGTACTCCCCCTCTCAGCAGTCTTCGAAAAGAACGGCTCACCCGCCGTCTGGGTATTCGATCAGACCTCCGGCAGCGTGGCACTAAGACCAGTGACCGTCGCCCGCTACGAGACCGACACCGCCGTCATCGCCGACGGGCTCGCCAAGGGAGACGTCGTCGTCACTGCCGGCACTAACACGCTGCGCGAAGGTCAGAGCGCGCGTATTGCCGAGGCCTCTTCAAACGGGAGCTCCAGCAAATGAAGAATTTCAACCTCTCCCGGTGGGCGCTCGAGCACAAGAGCCTCCTCGTCTACCTCATGTTGGTGTTTGCACTCGCCGGCATCATGGAATATCGCGAGCTCGGGCGCGAGGAGGACCCTCCGTTCACCATCAAGACCATGGTGGTCAAGACGCTATGGCCCGGCGCCACAGCGCTGGAGACCATCCAGCAGGTCACCGATCGCATCGAGAAGAAGCTCGAGGAGCTGCCGAACCTCGACTATCTGAAGAGCTACACCAAGCCCGGCGAGTCCGTAGTGTTCGTGACGCTCAAGGACGCGACTCCCGCGTCCCAGGTCCCGGACCTCTGGTATCAGGCGCGCAAGAAGGTCGGCGACATCAAGCAGACTTTGCCGCAAGGAATTCAGGGCCCGTTCTTCAACGACGAGTTCGGTGACACTTACTCGCTCATCTTCGCCCTGACCTCGGACGGCTTTTCGCATCGCGACTTGCGCGACCATGCCGAGCGTCTGCGTGGCGAGCTGCGCGGTGCCCCTGACGTTGCCAAGATCGATCTCATCGGCGCGCAGGACGAGAAGATCTATCTGGAGTTTTCTACCCAGCAGCTCGCCGCCATGGGGCTCGACCTTTTCCAGCTGATAGAGACGCTGCAGGCGCAGAACGTCATCCAGCCCAGCGGCACGGTCGATGCAGGATCTGAGAAGATCGCGATGCGGGTTTCTGGTCAATTCACGTCGGAAGAGAGCATCAAGAACGTCAACTTCCAATTCAATGGCCGGTTCTTCCCCCTCAGCGACATCGCCAACGTGCGCCGCACTTACGTCGACCCGCAGCAGCCGATGTTCCGCTACAACGGCACGCTGGCGATCGGCCTCGCCATTTCGATGACCAAGAACGCCAATGTTCTGGAGTTCGGCGAGCACATCAAGGAACGGCTCGCGCAGCTCACCTCAAACTTGCCGGCCGGCATCGAGTCGCATCTTGTCGCAGACCAGCCGCAGGTCGTCGAGGAGGCCGTCGGTGAGTTCATCAAGACGCTGATCGAGGCCGTCGCCATCGTGCTGGGCGTGAGCTTCCTGTCGCTCGGCTGGCGTCCCGGCATCGTCGTTGCCATCGCCATCCCTTTGGTTCTCGCCATCACCTTCGTGGTCATGAAGCTAACGGGCATCAGCCTGCAGCGCATCTCGCTCGGTGCGCTCATCATCGGGCTCGGACTTCTCGTCGACGACGCGATGATTGCGGTCGAGATGATGATCACCAAACTCGAGGAGGGTCACGACAAAATCACTGCCGCGACCTTCGCCTACACATCCACCGCCTTCCCGATGCTGACGGGCACGCTCGTGACTATCGCTGGCTTCATCCCGGTCGGCTTCGCCGCAAGCAGTGCCGGCGAGTATTGCTTCACCCTGTTCGCGGTCGTCGGGGTCGCGCTCGTTGCCTCATGGGTGGTCGCTGTGCTGTTCACGCCACTGACCGGCGTGTTCATTCTTCCCGACAAACTGAAGGGCCATGGCCATGAGCCATCGCGCTTTGCGCACGCCTTCCATGCGATGCTCGATTGGGCCTTGCGGATGAAGTACGCCGTCATCGCTAGCACGGCAGGCTTGTTCGTTGCGGCACTCCTCGGCATGCAGCTTGTGCAACAGCAATTCTTCCCGAGCTCCGACCGTCCCGAGCTGCTCGTCGATGTCACGTTGCCACAAGGGTCTTCCATCAATGCGACGCGCAAAGTGGTCGACGACCTCGAGGCGATCCTGAAGACCGACCCCGATATCGAGCATTGGTCGTTCTATATCGGCAGCGGCGCCATTCGCTTTTACCTGCCCCTCGACCAGCAGCTCACCAATGACTTCTTCGCCCAAGCCGTGGTGGTGACCAAAGGCTTCAAGGTGCGCTCCGGCGTGCAGCAGCGCATTGTCGCCGCGCTGCAACGGCCTGAGTTCGAACAGGTGATGTCACGGGTCAGCCCACTCGAGCTTGGACCGCCCGTCGGCTGGCCGCTCAAGTTCCGTGTCAGCGGCCCGGACCCGACGAAAGCGCGCGAGCTGGCCCACGACTTCGCGTCGGTGCTCGGCAATAGCCCGAACGCACGCAACATCAACTTCGACTGGAACGAGCCGTCAAAGGTTGTCCGCGTCGAGGTGGATCAGGATCGCGCGCGTGCGCTCGGCATCAGCTCACAAGCCTTGAGCCAGACGATCAACGCGATCTTGTCTGGCACGAGCGTAACGCAGCTGCGCGACAGCATCTATCTCATCGATATCGTCGCCCGTGCAATCCCTGAGGAGCGCGCGAAGCTCGAAACCTTGCGCAGCCTGATGCTCGAGACCCCCGGCGGCAAAGCAGTGCCGCTGGAGCAGGTGGCCAAGCTCTCCTATGGCCTCGAGCCGCCGTTGGTCTGGCGCAGACAGCGCCTTCCGACCGTGACCGTCCAGGCCGATACCGCCCCCGGCGTCGAGGCCGCGACCGTCGTGCGTTCGCTCGCCACTGAGGTCACCAAATTCAGGGCGAAACTGCCGGCGGGCTACGACGTCGTCGCCGGCGGCACGGTGGAGGACAGTGCCAAGGCCGAGGCCAGCGTCTTCGCCGTCTTCCCGCTCATGCTGCTCGTCATGATTACGATCCTCATGGTGCAGCTGCAGAGCTTCCAGCGTCTGTTCCTCGTACTCGCCACGGCGCCACTCGCACTCATCGGTGTCGCCGCGGCGCTGCTGCTGTCGGGCGCGCCGATGGGCTTCGTCGCCATCCTCGGCGTCTTCTCGCTGACCGGCATGGTCATCCGTAACTCGGTGATCCTTATCGACCAGATCGAGACTGAAATCGCGAAGGGCCAGCACCCCTGGAATGCGGTCATCGTGGCGACGGAGCATCGCCTGCGTCCCATCTTACTGACCGCAGCCGCCGCCATCCTCGGCATGATCCCGATCGCGCCCACCGTGTTTTGGGGGCCGATGGCTTACGCCGTCATGGGTGGGCTTGTCGTGGCGACGCTGCTCACGCTGGTGTTCCTGCCGGCGCTGTACGTGACTTGGTTTCGGATCAGCCCGGCGGACCTCCCTCTAGAGTCACCCGTGCCAAGTTTTGCTCACTGAAGACTTGCAAGGAGTAGAGAGCATGTCTGCACGAATGAGTGACGTTGAGCGTCGTGCCTTCAACGATGGCCTACAGGCAGCCCTATTTGCCATTTGCGTGGATGACTTTCCGATATGCTCGACTGTCACCTGCAATGCTGGCGCCATCTGCGAATGCTGCGGCAATCTGGCTGACATACGAAACCAGTTCTGCGCGCGCATCAAAGCACTGCGATACAGCGCGCCATGAGCCAAAGTTCAAGGGCTGGAGGTTGAGCACGCCGCCTGTGGTCAATATTGGAAAGGCCTCTCGGCGATCTGCTCTCAACGACCTGACGACTGACATAACAACTCTCTGGGTGTGTTCGATGCATGAGTTGCACGCAAGAAGCGGAGAGCTTCAACGTGATCTGGTTTTTGCTGAATTGCGCAGGATCGAGACGTTGCAGAGGAAATGGAATGCGCTCACCTTTGCAGAGCGTGCCAAGATCGCCAAAGCTAGTCCCGACCTGACCTTGTTCTTCCAACCGCGCCGAATGGGAGCGCGGCCGGTGCAGCGCGACGGCGCGAACGTGGACGCATGTAGCGCATCATCCTCTCAAAGAGCTGCTACGAGACGTCGCCAGGCTTGTTGCGGCCACGTCCATGATGTCCGCTCGAGTATCAGGGCGGCAATCATTGTGATCGCGCTTCCCCAACGTTGATCCTTTTTGGAAGCATCGACTTCCATTCATGGTCCTAAGAACCGGTGAGTCCCAATGTCAATTGAACCTGCTCTTCTTACTTCAACTGCGGTCCTTGTGGGCGCCTTCATCGGCGGTGGCGCTTCGCTCGCTGCCGCTGTCTACACGCAAAGGCACCAGGACCGGTTACAGCGCGCGGCCCGAGAAGCCGCAAAGCGAGAAGCCGTCTATGCTGACTTTATGATGAGCGCATCCAAGGTACTCGTACGAGCCTACCTTAGCGAAAGGCTCGAATGGACTGCCGACGAGCAGCACCTGATCGGGCTCATCAACCGCATGAGGCTTTTCGCTCCCGGGCACGTCATCGACGAAGCTGATAAGGTCATTCGCACCCTGGTCGAGATCTCCTCACAGCCGCGCGTAGACCTGCATGAATTGGCACAAGCATCCCTCACCGATCGCAGTGTGCCGGACCTGCTCTTGAATTTCAGCCTTGCTGCTCTATCCGACCTGGAAAACGTCGCCAGAGGTGCCAGTCGTAAGCCGAGCACTGCCGATCCTAGGCAAAGTCAATGCGGCCAGACCCCGTCACAATCGTCTCATCGTCACGATTTGGGGAAAGTTGCTCAAGCTACAATGAATTAGAGAGCAAGGTGACGAAGTGACAGATGTGACGGGCCTCGACAATTTAGGCGCCGCTAGCGTTGCGCGGCTGATGGCAGAGGCCCATTAGGACGCTGCACAACATGGCCCGCTCCCCCAAACTGCAAAACCTGCTTCCGGCGAGCCTCCCGCCGCGCGGCCTCTCGCGCGTGCAGTCCGCCGAGTACATCGGCGTCGGTGCCACATTGTTTGACGAAATGGTGGCGATGGGCGAATGCCGGCTCCCAAGCGGATCAATGGGCGCATCGTGTGGGACAGGCAGCAGCTTGACAGGGCATTCGATCTGTTACCCGATGCCAACGGCCGCGCCGATGATGCGTGGGGTCGGTGCGCTACATGACGGGCACTAGCACCATGGTTAGCGTGAAATACGCCTACGTCTACGAAGACGTGGACCGCCACGGCAACGTGCGCATCTACTTCTGGCGTGGGCGCGATCACTCCAAGGTTCGCATTCGCGAGACCCCAGGTACGCTAGCCTTCGCCGCGCGCTATCATGAGCTGCTCAATGCGAGCGCCGCACCGGATGCGAAGCCGTCTCCTATGGCGGGCCGATCAGCGGTGACGCCTGGCACATGGCGTACCACTGCTTAGGAGGAGAAAAGGCGAATGAAAGTTTCCCACCTTGCAGGCGGGTTCTGCTTCCCACCACGGCAACCCATTGAACTAAGGTTGAATCTTAGACGGATGGCGGTCCCTACGGAAGCCATCTGACCCGGAAGAGTCGGGCACTTAGCATTCCCAAACCTACGCAGACTTGAACATTGAATCCCATAGGCAACTTTGGATCGTTCCCAAACCTAAGTGGCAGGCGGAAACTCGTATCCAAGTTTGGTGCTGCGCGCGCTACTAGGTCCGCTCCCCCCGGGGCCAAGAAGCAGACGTCGACCTCATATGACCGGAGCCCTAGGAGCAGGTTGTTGTCATGTCCGGATATGAGTGTGCACCGGACATGAAACGCAACATCGCAATTACCGGACATTGAGCATTGCTAAATCTAGCGCGCTAGCCATTGCTCCGCAGATGTCCCCATTCAGGTGGAAAGCGGTTGTCGTGCACTTCTCGCCGACGGCAGCCTCTGACCCTAAGCAGAAGTCGCCAACCCGAGGCTTATGCTACGCGCTGCGTCCGCTATCGATCATCGCGTTAACATGCAGTAGGGGAACCCGGGCGGATGCTTGCAGTCGAGACTTCTGACAGACTTGGCTTCTTCTCCGAAATCTGCCAACTGAAACGATTCCGGGACTTCTATGGGCGGAGCCCAAGCCTGATCTGCTTCTCGATTTCGATCAGCGCGAAGAACGCCGCACCGACGGCGACAATCAGGACGCCATCTGCCAGTGGCACAGGTTGTGTTCCAAGTAGGTATTGCAGCGGCGGCAGATAAGTGACCGCAAATTGCGCGGCGGTAATGACCAGCACTACTGCCCAGACCACCTTCGTCCCGCGAACGGCATCCCAGGTCAGCGAGGTGCCGTGGATGTTGCGGATGAAGAAGAGATGAAAAATTTCTAGCACAATGATCGTGTTCATTGCCATGGTCTGCGCGAGCGCAAGCGAATGGCCCTTGTCGATTCCATAATTGAAGACTGCGAATACGGCCGCCGTGAATAGAAGCGCCACCAGCACGACATGCCAGACGAGTTCCCCCGACAGGATTGGTGCATCGCGGCGGCGGGGCCGGCGAGTCATCGTTCCTGTCTCGGTCGGCTCGAAGGCGAGCGCGATGCCAAGCGTGCTGGCGGTGATCAGATTGATCCAAAGAATCTGGACCGCCGTCACCGGAAGGGCCAAGCCCGCCAACAGCGCCAGCACCACCACCATCGACTCGCCGGCGTTGGTCGGCAGCGTCCAGCTGATCACCTTCGTGAGGTTGTCATAGACCGTCCGTCCCTCGCGCACGGCCGCCACGATGGAAGCGAAGTTGTCGTCGGCGAGCACAAGATCGGCGGCCTCCTTGGCGGCCTCGGACCCCTTCAGACCCATCGCGATACCTGCGTCGGCGCGCTTCAGCGCCGGAGCGTCATTTACTCCATCGCCGGTCATTGCCACTACTAGGCCATGCGCCTGAATAGCCGTCACAAGTCGCAGCTTGTGTTCGGGGCTGGTGCGGGCAAAAACGTCGACCGAGGCGACCTCAAGTGCAAGCTGCGCATCGTCGAGCTTATCGAGATCAGCGCCGGTCAGCACCCGATGTGGACTAGCCAGCCCGATCTGTTCGGCGATGGCGGTCGCCGTGCCCGCATGATCGCCGGTGATCATCTTCACCCTTATGCCCGCCGCGCGGCACTCGGCTACGGCTGCGATGGCCTCGGGTCGGGGTGGGTCGATCAGTCCGACAAGACCGAGGAAGGTTAGCCCCTTTTGCAGTGCGGGTTCGTCTATGCGGTCGCCGTCCGCCATCCGCTCGGCCATTGCCAGTACTCGAAGCCCCCGCCGCGCCAACGCCTCGGCCCGGTCGTGCCACTGGTGCTGATCGATGCCACCGCACATCCGCAGGACGCGCTCGGGTGCACCCTTCACATGGATGACACGGCCCTCCGCTCCCTCGGTCAGTACGGCCATAGAGCGGTGGCGACTGTCGAACGGAATGGCGTCGAGCCGCCGGGCTTTATGATCGCCACTCACTTTGCCCGCAAAGGCCAAAAGCGCCCCTTCCATCGGGTCGCCCTCGACCGTCCAGTGCCGATCGAGGCAATGAAGGGCAGCGTCGTTGCACATGGCCGCCGCGCGCGCGAGGCGCGACAAGTCGCCTGCGGGCATGATGGCACCTTCGGGCGCATAGCCTGAGCCGGCGATCTCGAACGCTCCGTCAGGCGTCTCGGCGGCGACAACGACCATCTCGTTGCGGGTCAGTGTTCCGGTCTTGTCGGTACAGATCACCGAGACCGAGCCGATCGCTTCGATGGCGGGCAGGTGTCGCACGATGGCGTTGCGTCGTGCCATCGCCTGGACGCCGATCGCCAGCGTGATCGTCATCACCGCGGGCAAACCTTCGGGGATCGCCGCGACGGCAACTCCGACGACGACCATGAAAAGAACGGAAAAGTCGTGATGTCCGACGAAGTAGCCGTAAACGAGGAGAAGTGCCGCGACCAGCAGGATCAGGAATGAAAGCCAGCGCGCGAAATGATCCATCTGCGCGACCAGCGGCGTGGTGAGTTGCTCCACCCCGGCCAGAAGCCCGCCGATCCGCCCGATCTCTGTTGCCGGCCCTGTCGCCACCACCAGCCCGCGCGCGGTGCCTTGCGTGACGAGTGTGCCCGACCACAGCATCGACCGCCGGTCGCCCAGGGCCACATCAGCTGCGACCGGATCCACGGCTTTTTCCACGGGAACCGACTCGCCGGTCAGGATCGCCTCTTGCGCAGCCAGCCCCCTCGCCTCGATCACCCTCAGGTCCGCAGGCACCTTATCGCCCGCTTCCAGAAGCACGATGTCTCCGGGCACAAGATCGGCACCGTCAGCGGTCACACGCCTGCCGTCGCGCAACACGGCAGCGCGCGGGGCAAGCATGCGGCGGATCGCGGCCATCGCCGCTTCGGCTTTGCCCTCCTGCAGAAAGCCGATCACTGCATTCGCCAGCACAACAGCCAGGATCACCACAGTGTCGACCCAGTGCTGAAGGGCCGCCGTCACCACGGCAGATCCCAGAAGCACGTAGATGAGGACGTTGTGAAACTGCGCGAGAAACCGCATAAGCGGTCCACGCGACCGCGCCTCGGGCAGCTGGTTGGGCCCGTGTTCGGCCAGCCGCAGCGCGGCCTCGGCGTCGGTCAGGCCTTCGGATCGGGCGCTGAGCGCCGCGAGAGAGGCGTCGACGGTACGGGCGTGGGGATCAGTTATTGGCATAAGCAACGACATCCATCCTATCGCTGTTGCAGAGACGGAGAATGGATAGGGTGACAGTTTTTTTGAAGGATGACACACGCCGCGTCATTGATCGGCGGGAGCCATGACCAGCCGGCAGCGGGACGAGCTATACCCTGCTGTCTCGACTGCAGCTTTCCTCCCCAACAACAGCCGAAGCGCAAGCTCTGTTTGGTTTGAGCGTGAATGACCGCAAATGGCCCTTCGCTGCCGAGTGCGTTCGGTCGCATCATCCCACGAGCAGACATGGGTCATTGACTGATCTCGCAGGTCAGCCATGACGCCGGAGATGTCCGCATTCTGGCGGAAAGCAGCCCTCACGAGATCGTCGCCAAGGTCCGACTGGCTCTGAGTAGATTCCGAGTCTACGACCAGCTCATTTTCCGCGCTAATAGCCCCTTTGAGGTCCGATCGAATTTGAGCATGCACATGGGTGTTCACTGTGCGCCAGCAGGCGATGGCATCGGCACTCGAGGCAAATGGCTCTGAAACATCGACGTCAGTTGTCGCAAATAAGCGGGATCGCCACGTGCCACCGCCGAACGCGGCGGCGCGGGCGATAAAACAAGCGATCAGCGTATCTAGTTGTTTTGAGAGTTAGAGCGGCAAAAAATAGATATTGTTCGGCATATCATAGAAGCAGCAGGCGGTCGCTTGCAGCGGTCTAATCGCGCAACGGACCCCGGGGCCTCTCCAGTCGAGGTTCTGGCAAGCGTTCAAGCGCGGGTGCTCGAGCTTATTGCGAGGGACACTCCACTTCCGACAACTCTTGCCGCACTGGCGCGTGTGATAGAAGAATTTGAACCCTCTGCTATTGCTGGCGCAGCAGTGTTGGATCGTGTGGGACGACGTTTCGAAGGCGCGGTGTTTCCCTCACTGCCGGACACTTTTTCTCAGGCCATCGTGGGGATAAAGACGGCGTGGTGCGGCACCAAATTTGCTCATAGGACAAGTCTCTCATGAATGACCCCGCAAACAGAATTGTTGCCGAGAAGTGGACCTGGCGCACGCTCGCCCCTTGGCTCGTGCCGCCGTTGGTTGTCCCCATCGTCCTTGTCCTGCTGGCCGCAGGATATGTGCTCTATCAGCGCGCCAACTGAGAGCAGGGTCGCGCTGCGTCAGCCAAGCGTGGCCACTTCCAAGACTTTGCTGGAGGAGCCGCATCCAGGTAGAGCTCGGAGAATATCACACGTTATGGCACTCAACTTCCCAAACCAGAGCCGGAGCTACGATCAACGCGGCCACCGCGTGCGCTTTTGGGGTCATGATGGAGCATTCGAAATTTGCTTCTTTGTGGAACACGGCGCACTTGGCCTGATCAAACCGGATGCGAAGCGGGACGAAGCTGGCTTCCTCGACGCCTTCGATCGCAATCGCAGCAGAATTCTTGAGGTAGCTGCCAAACTCTATACTCGGCACCGCAGGAACTCCTACACATTGCTGGCGTCAGATTTCTGAGACGCATCGCCTGGCATCCACGGGCCTAGAGGTCCATAAGACAGCTTCCCATATGCGCGCAACGATAGGGCCCACTAGGCACTTTCCGTATCTAGGCATCGGCCGCGATCCTATGCATGGATTCGGTCATGGGGTGCCGCGCAAAAGAGGGATGTTATGCGTGCTCGATTGGGCGGACCCTCATTGCACGAGGCGGCTCGGCTTTCCTTCCCCGTTAAGCCGGGCCGTCCACCTTCAAAGCATACGACAGAGATGCTGGGGAATATTTGCGCGCTTCACGAAGCGGCGATCGCCAATCGGATCAGCGCCGGAAGTGACTTGGAGCCGGTCTTCTTCATGATGGCCGCCCGGTGATTGTCCACCGTCCGCTGGCTTATGCCAAGGTCGGCGGCGATGTTCTTGCTCGGATGACCGGCCAGGACGAGATCCATAATCTGGCGCTGACGCGCAGTCAGGCTCGCGACGCGCGAGACAGCAATATCTCGCGATCCAGATGCCTTGGTCACGTCACCATTTTGATCTAGCGCGCGTTCGATGCTGGCAAGCAGCTCGATGTGGCCAATCGGCTTCTCGATGAAATCCACTGCGCCAGCCTTCATGGCCTCTACAGCCATAGGCACATCGCCATTGCCGGTGATCACGATGGTCGGCAGGCTGCGACCGTCCACCGTGAGGCGCTGGATCAGCTCAAGTCCAGTCATGCCGGGCATCCGCGCATCCACCAGGAGGCAACCTCCGGGCCGATCGGCCCGCAAGAACGCTTCACCGTCTGCAAAGACCTCCACTGCATAGCCGTGTTCGATGAGCAAATCGCGCGTTGCCTCGCGGACAGAGAGGTCATCGTCAACGACGAAGACCGTGGACCGCTTTTGATGGTCCAAAGGTAGTGTCAACTGCGGCGCTCTCGCGACCGCGGTAGGCCGCGCATTCTTGAGAAGCCGCTGAATAAGCCCGGTCAACTGTTGGGCCTTCACCGGCTTGTTCAGATGGACGTATCCGTGGAAGGCGATCTCGCGCAGGGTGTCCGTCGAGATGTCTCCGGTCAGCACGATGGCCGGAATCTCCTGCTGGAGCTGATTCTGCAGGCTCTCTATGGCGGCGAGACCATTGAGGTCTCGCGGCAGGTTGTAATCGGCGATCACGAGATCCGGTCTTGTCGCGCCTTGCGCTGTCAAGGCAAGCGCCTTCGGCCCGTCGGGAGCAACGAAAGTGCGATGCCCTTCTCCATCGAGGAGAAGCTTGATCATCTCGCGAACTGCGGGATCATCCTCAATGACCAGGATGGCACCACTCAATGGTGCATCATCTCCAGTCTCCGGTTGTGGGAACAACGCCTGGCTTGGCGAGTCGTGGCTTCCTAGCGGCACCTCAACAGCGAAGACAGATCCGGATCCCGGGAGAGACCGGACGTCGATTGGATGGGCGAGCAGCTCCCCCAGCCGCTGCACGATTGAAAGGCCAAGCCCGAGGCCCCGGCTACTCTCGCGGGCAGGATTGTCGAGCTGATGGAACTCTTCGAAAATCCGCCGGACTTCTTCCTTGGGAATGCCGATGCCTGTATCCAGGATTTCGATGCGAAGCTTTTCCCCACGACGCCGGCAGCCAAGCAGGATCTTACCCTTTGTGGTGTACTTCACCGCATTCGAGAGAAGGTTGCGGATCATTTGTTCAAGGAGCCGTGGGTCGCTCCTCACCGTGAGGCCAGTCGGGACCACGCGCCAGCCTATGCCCTTCTCTGCCGCATGATACGTGAACTCCGAGCTCAGCCGGTCAAGCAAGCTGTTGATCGGGAAATCGATGACCTCCGGGCGCACGATTCCGGCTTCGAGCTGGTTGATGTCGAGCAGTTTGTCGAGCATGCTCGACATCGCGGTCACGGTCTCATCGAGCCTTTCGACCAGCTTCAGGGTGCTTTCGTCCTTCACTCTTTTCGCCAGGATGCCCTGCAGCAAGCTGATCGTCTGTAGCGGCTGGCGCAAGTCGTGGCTGGCGGCGGCGAGAAACCGCGACTTGCCGAGGTTGGCGCGCTCCGCTTGTGCCTTTGCGGCCTCCAATACTTCTCCCTCGCGTTTCGCGTCCGTGACGTCGGTTATCGCCACCAGGATCTTTCGCTTCGCCGCGGGCGCCTCGCGAATGACGCGCGCGCTCATGACCAACGCGCGCCGACCAAGCGTGGGCAACGTGAATTCGATCTCTACATCCTTGATGAGTGTACCTTCGTCAGGAAGTGAGGCGAGAAACTCGCGCAGCGCCGGCACATCGAATTGTTCGCCGGCATCGTGAAGTTGCCGCCCGACGGTCGCGTCAGGCTCCGCAGAAAAGACGCGATAGAAGGAACTCGAGGCGGAGATGACGCGCCGCTCTTCGTCGAGAACGACCAGCGGTTGGCCGATGGTGGCAATGATGCTGTCCGAATATGAGCGCGCGGCCTCGATCTCTCGTTCTGCTGCCTTCATTTCGGAGATGCCGGCAAACGTGATGACCACGCCGCCGACGTGAGTGCCGTCACTACGATAGGGCAGGACGCTGCGAATATACCAGGCACCGCTCTGGACTTCGACCTCACGCCGGAGCGGAGCAAGTGTCTCGAGCACCGTTCGCGCATCGGCCAGCAGATCGTTGTCTCTGAAGCTGTGCGTCAAGTCACCCAGCGGTCGCCCAATATCGGATGCGATGATATTGAACAGCACCTTCGCAGCAGGCGTAAAGAAGCGAATTTTCAAAGCGCAATCCAGAAACAGCGTGGGGACATCCGAACTGTTCAAGATGTTGTTGAGATCGTCTGACGTCTCGCGCTGTCGCTCCACAGTCTCCTGAAGCTGGCTGTTCAGGGCGCTGAGCTCCTCGTTGAGCGATTGCAGCTCCTCTTTCGAGGTCTCCAGCTCCTCGTTTGTCGACTGGAACTCCTCATTGACGGACAAGGCTTCCTCATTGATCGCCTTGTGCTCCTCGTTGGCGATCTCGAGTTCGCGGACGGCGCTGCCAAGCTCCCCGCGCGTTGATTCGAGCTCCTGCTCGAGCCGACCGATCCGAGACAAGTCAGCTGCCGATTCAACCGGCCCAATGGGCGTTGGCTCGCGCCTGGCCTCTTCCGTGAAACTGACGAGCAGAAGCCGTTCGTCTTCGCTGACGACCGGTAATGCGGTGATGTTGACCGCAACTGGGCTACCATCGCGGCTTACACGAGCGCCGGTAACAAGCGTGCGAGCCTGATCATCCCTGGCGCTCTGGATCGCCGTCCTGAGCTTGCCGCGCAGACCCTCGCGCGCCATGACAAGAATATCCTGGCTTGCTTCGCCTGAAGCGATTTTGAGGTAACGGTCTGTTGGCCCGAAGAAATGCAGCCCCTCGCGCTTGTCATTGATCAGTACCGAGGCCGGCGCGTAGGCCTCCATCAGCGCCCGCTCCGCAAGCTCGCCGAGGCTCGGGTTGCGAGCAGCGGTCTTTCGCACGGCTCTAGCTTGGGACGGCCGGCCGTAATCGCCGGCGCTGACGGGGAAATCTACCTCTCCCGGACCGCTGCGGCCGACATGCCGAAAAATACCATGCTTCTTGGCGATTGGCGCAAAACGGTCGCCGAAATTGCCGACCGCTTCAGAAGACCCCAAGAACAATGCGCCTTTCTCGCGAAGCGCAAAATGGAAAAGCGCGAGAACCCTCTCCTGCGCTTCAGGATTGAGATAGATGAGAACGTTTCGGCACGAGATGAGGTCGAGGCGCGAGAATGGCGCGTCAGCCAATAGATTCTGGGTCGTGAATACCACTGCCTCTCGCAGCTCGCGTGTCACCCGGTAGGTGCCGTCTTCCTTGACGAAGAACCTCGCGAGCCGTTCTGGCGTGACGTAGGTCGCGATCTGTTTCGAATAGGCGCCGTTACGCGCAAAGGCCACGCAATCCGCGTCGATGTCGGAGGCAAAAACCTGCAGCTTGATGTTGCGTTGCGCGACCGCAATCTCCTCGAGAAACAGTATGGCGATCGAATAGGCTTCTTCGCCCGTACTGCAGCCGGGGACCCAGATGCGGAGCGATCGATCCAGCGCCGGCTCGCGCACCAGCTCTGGGATGATCTTCTCCGCCAGCAAATCGAACGCCATCGCATCGCGGAAAAAATGTGTGACATTGATGAGGAGGTCCTCTGCGAGAATCTCGCGCTCTTTGGCATCCTCTCGCAAGATTTCGAGATAACGCGCGCTGTCTCCGATCGCGGCTATCGCCATGCGGCGCTCGATGCGACGCTGCAGCGTGCCGGGCTTGTAGAGCCGGAAATCGTGCGAGGTCGTTACGCTGAGGAACGCGATAATCTCGGTTAGGCCGCGTTCGTCGCTCTTACGAGGAGATGGACCATTCTGCTTGTCCTTGACATGGATTTGACGACAGAACCTGATGATCGCCGCGGAGATCTCCGCCACCGGCAGAACATGATCGGCACAGCCCGTGTCTATGGCGCTGCGGGGCATGCCATCGTGAGCGGCTTCCTTAGGATCCTGCACGATGACAAGGCCTCCCTGCTCGCTCACTGATTTCAGTCCGAGGCTGCCGTCAGCGCCGGTGCCAGACAGGACAACGCAGATGGCACGCTCACCGAATTCATTGGCGAGCGAGTGCAGAAAGAAGTCGAACGGCAAGCGAGCGCCATGGTGCTCGCGCGGCTTCGATAGGCGCAGTGCCCCATCATCGATCGCGAGATAGGCACCCGGAGGGATGAGATAGACGTGGTCGGGCTCGACGAGCATGCCGTCGCAGACCTCCACCACCTGCATGGGAGTGTGGCCGGCCAGCAAATCCCGCATCATGCTCGCGTGCGTCGGATCGAGATGCTGGATCAGGACAAAGGCCAGACCGGTACTGGTCGGCTGCGCATCAAAGAATTTTTGGAAAGCATCAAGTCCGCCTGCAGAGGCGCCGATCCCGACAACGGAAAATTGCGGGATCCGACCTTCGTCTTTGCGCCTGGGCAACGGCTCTCTGCTCCGCGGCGGTCGAGCCGCTCCGGACACGCCTGGACGGAGTCCAGTCATCAGTCCTGCTTTCTTTGCATGCCCGCGTTCCACGCAGGGAAATTGCCGGGCATCGCCAGCATAGCACATTCTGCTGCACTGCGGCGGTCTTTAGGGCAGCGCTCCGCGGGCACTCAATCGAGCCGGCGGCATCAAGCAGAAGTAAGTAGTTTCCGAGTCTACGTAGTCAATGCAGCTGCCGGTTAAGGTTTGATCCGGCACCGAGATGGAAAGCTCGATAACGCGAGGTCAGCATACCAACGCGGTGTGACACCACGCAAACGCAGGAGAAAAGTCATGCAAGCCGAAGCTCTATTGATTTTGCTGCTTATCGGCGCCGTCGCAGGGTTCTTGGCGGGAATTATCGTCAAGGGTTACGGCTTTGGCGTCGTCGGGAATATCGTCGTCGGTATCATCGGTGCTGTCCTTGGAGGCTGGTTGCTGCCGCAGCTTGGGTTGTTCCCAGGCGGCAATATCATCGGACAGATCATCTCCGCTACCATCGGAGCGGTCATTCTGCTCACACTTATTAGTTTCGTGCGCAGAGTTGCGTGAGCCGCCAGAACGTAGCCGACTAAAAAAGCATGCGGGGTGCCCTCCAGAAAACGGGCCCCGCAGCGCTTCGCGTCGCGCGGCGGGTTAGTCGTTACTTTCATTGCCCCGTAAGGAGAATTGGTCATGGCGGCTCAGCCTCTCATTCAAATGTACGATAGTTACCGGAACGCTGCGCAGACAGTTAAGGAACTTGAAGCGGCCGGCGTGCTTCGTTGCGATATCAGCATCCTCACCAGCCATTTCGTCGATCGCGGCACCAACGGGATGACGCCTGACAGGCTCGAATTGACCGCAATTGGGGGCCGATCGAGAGCCGGCGCACGCTATCCTGCCGGCCCTGCGATCGGAGCCGGGACCAAACCGCAGTCCGAACTTGCGGCCTTTACGATTCCTGACATCGGCGCGGTGGTCGCAGCAGGATGGCTGGCTTCGTCGGCTGCCGTTCTTGGTGCCGGATATGCCCCGCGCGGACTTATGGGCGCGTTGACGGCCAGTGGACTAAACGAGTGCGACGCACGCTTGTACGCGAACGGCGCGCGCCGGGGCGCGACTCTGGTAGCCGTGCGCAGCGATTACGAACACCATGCTTCGACCGAAACGATCTTGCAGCGGCACAGCCCCATCGACTGCGAGGCTCTCGACATAGGCCGTAACGAGGGCGGCGCCGACGAGCTGCCGGGTAGTGGCCAGAGAGCGGCTATCAAGCAGATGGACACTTTCGCAGGAGCGACGCGGCCCGCCTCTCGGACGTAGGCATTTTCCGAACCTAGTCAGCAGTGCGGCCCCGTGCGCAGATCATCCTCTCAACGCACATTCTTCAGGAGTTTGAAACATGATGCGCACCCTATCACTTGCCACCGTTCTTACCGCCGCCCTCGCCCTTCCGGCGATGGCTGAGGACACGAAAACCAAGATCGAACCTGGCTCCGGGCCGACGAGCACCATGACTGACGCGGTGCCACAGATGAAGAGAGATGCCGAAGCCATCAAGGAGGACGGGCCCGACTCCGCCAAACCGCTTCCGTCGTCAAAGGCGATGGGCGAGGCTGTGCCGTCAATGCGACCTGGGGATGCCGTATCCGGGCAATCGGATACCAAAACCAGTCCTGGCGTGACAACGGCCACAGGTGCAGCAGCACCGGCTGCCGGCATTTCGCTAAATGTTCAGGAGGGAATGACCTGGATCAACAAGCCCGTCTACAGCAGCGACGGCAAGGAGATTGGTGAGGTCGCGGCCTTCCAGCGTGACGCTGACAACAAGGTCATCGGAATGCACGCGGACGTCGGCGGCTTCTTGGGCTTGGGTCAGACCCGCGTCGACGTAACGCCCGCGCAGTTCAAGCTGCAGGGTGACCGCGTTGTGCTCAGCCTGACGGCGGAGCAGGCGAAGGATCTTCCCGCGGTCAAGAAGTAGTCGTCTAGCGTCCGGGTGCAGGCGCGTAGTCTGCACCCTAATGTCTGCCACAAAATGTCGCCGACTTCGTGGGCCGCTCTGCGGCCCACTATCTTGTTCGCTTCGGTGGATTGGAGCGCAACGCAAGCTCCGTGGGATCAAGGGTCCACATCCACGACACACAGACTAGGAGGCGCAGATGGCTATCATCTCGACCACGCTTTTGACATTGATCGTCATAGTTGCAATTGGAATTATCGTTGGTCTTACGTTCAACCGTTACGGGCGCAGCTGGCTCGGCCGGCAGGTGGCTGACGCGACCGGAGTGGGGGACGTTACGTATTCACTCGTGGGAATCGCCGGTTCGTTCATCGGCTTTCACCTCGCCGTCGTGCTCGGTCTGCTGCCAACGCCGCTGATGCTTTATCTCGCCGCCGTTGCCGGTGCGGCAATTACGATATGGCTTTGGCGGGGAAGGTGAACCCGAACGTCTCCTTGTGCGCGAAACGGCAAGCCGGTCAACCAAGCCTCACTTGGATATGATGCGTTTTGCCGTCGTCCATAAGCGGACATCGCAGCGGCCGGTCGGCTATCGTTGTCCCGTCGAATTGGGCGGAAACAACTCCCCCGGAGACCCCGTCGGGATTCTCGACGAGGATCTCATAGCGGGCGGAACGGTGGCAAAGCGTCATCTCGTACTTCCGCCAGCCGGTCGGAATGCACGGGTCGAGATGCAGGAACGCACCCTGTAGACGCAGCCCGAGAATGCTCTCGATGCCGGCCCGCTGCATCCAGGCCGCAGAACCTGTATACCAGGTCCACCCTCCACGCCCCATATGGGGAGGCTTGGAGTAGATGTCGGCCGCCACAACGTAGGGCTCCACCTTGTAACGGTGAACATCTGCGCGCGTGGCGGCGTTGTTGATTGGATTGAGCAGCGCGAACAGCTTTGCCGCCTTGTCACCTTCGCCAAGCGCCGCGAACGCCATTACCGACCACAACGCGGCATGTGTATATTGGCCGCCGTTCTCACGGATGCCGGGCGGATACCCCTTGATATAGCCGGGATCGAGCGGCGTCTTGTCGAACGGGGGCGCAAACAGCAGCGCCAGTCTATCCTTGTAGCGGATCAACTCGCGCTCGACCGCCGCCATAGCGCGGGTGGCGCGCTCACGGTCGCCGGCGCCCGAGATCACCGCCCATGACTGCGCGATGGAATCTATGCGGCATTCTTCGCTCGTGGCTGATCCGAGCGGCGTGCCGTCGTCGAAATACCCGCGCCGGTACCACTCTCCGTCCCATGCCTCGCGCTCGAGCGCTCCCTGCAGCGCGGCGGCGTGCGTGCGCCACATCGCGGCTCGGGCCTCCTCCTGACGCACGTCGGCAAGGGTCGCGAATGACGTGAGCGTCGCATAGAGGAGCCAGCCGAGCCAGACACTCTCGCCTCGGCCCTGCTCTCCGACGCGATTCATGCCGTCGTTCCAGTCCCCGGTGCCGATGAGAGGCAACCCATGACTACCTAGCGCAAGGCTCTGATCGAGGCCACGGGCACAGTGTTCGAACAGGGCCGCAGTCTCGTCGGCAACCGTCGGCTGGAAGAAGCTGTCGTGCTGACCTTCCTGCAACCTCTGGCCTTCCAGAAATGGAACCATCTCGTCGAGAACCGCTACATCTCCCGTTGCGCCGATATAGTGAGCGACAGCGTAGGCGAGCCATGCACGACCATCGGAGATCCGCGTGCGCACGCCTTGACCAGAGTCAGGCCGCCACCAATGCTGAACGTCGCCTTCGACGAATTGCCTGGCCGCGGCGCGCAGCAAGTGCTCACGAGTGATGTTGGGGAGCGTGGTGGTGAGCGCGGTGCCATCCTGAAGCTGATCGCGGAAGCCGTAAGCGCCGCTCGCCTGATAGAAGGCAGAGCGCGCCCAAACACGGCAGGCGAGCGTTTGGTACAGGAGCCAGCCGTTTAGCATGATGTCCATCGACCGGTCGGGCGTCCTCACCTGCACGGCGCCGAGCACATCGTCCCAGTACCGGTCGACCTTGGACCGCATGGCGTCGAGATCAGCCATGCGGTAGCGCGAGACTAAATTCCGCGCCTCTTCAGTGCTCCCCGCCTGACCGAGGAAAAAGATGATCTCGATCGCACCGTTCGGTGGGACCTTGACCTTTGTCTGCAGAGCGCCGCAGGGATCGAGACCGGCTCCCACCTTATTGGACAGTGGTGCCCCTCCGGCGAGCGCCGCCGGCCTCGCGAGCGTTCCGTTGCGACCTATGAACTCCCGGCGGTCGCCGATCCAGCCCGTCTGGCGACCGCCGAGATCGGCAAAGGCGACGCGCGATCCGAAGTCTGGGCTCCACGGATTGCGTGCGAACATCGCACCGGTGTCGGGATCGATCTCCGTCGTCACGAACGGAACCGACGCTGTCCGCGAGGTACCGAGAACCCATTCCGCATACGCGGTCACCGAGAGATTGCGGGTACGGCTCGACAAATTGCGCAGCCTGAGGCGCGAGATCTTGATCGGATCGTCGATTGGTACGAACTGGAGGAGATCGGCCGCAATCTCGTTGGCTGAATGCTCGAAGCGGCTGTATCCGCGGCCGTGGCGGGCAACATAGGTCGCTGCATCATCGCGGATCGGCGAAGCCGTAGGGGTCCAAACGCCGCCATTGTCGTCGTCGCGCAGATAGAACGCCTCTCCGGACCGATCGGCTACGGGATCGTTCGACCACGGTGTGAGCTGGTTCTCGCGGCTGTTGACGGACCAGGTATAGCCGCCGCCTTCCGTAGCTACCTGAAAGCCAAAGGCGGCGTTCGCGATAACATTGATCCAGGGTGCAGGCGTGCACTGGCCCGGGCCGAGGATCGTCACATATTCCTTTCCGTTGTCGGCGAACCCGCCGAGGCCGTTAAAGAACTCAAGATCCGGCACCGCCGGCACGACCTTCGATGTCGGTACGGCGATCGCGGACTTTGGCGCGTGCCTATCGAAGCCCTTTTCCCCCAGCCCGCGTTCGAGCTGATCAGCGAGACGCCCGCGCGTACCGACAAGCACCACCCGGGCCACCGACACGAGAAGCGCACGCGTCTCGGCCGAAATTAGATCGGCCCGTACCACGAAGACACGGCCGCGCGCACCTTCTTCCCCGGCCGCGTGCACGCGCGACTGACTTGTGCGGACCAGGTTCTCAAGCGCAATCTGGAGGTCCTGAACATAGGAGGACGCGCGCTCGTTCAGGATTACGAGATCGACGGCAAGCTGCTTCATCCGCCAATACTCGTGCGCCCGCAGGAGCTGGCGCTCGATAGCGAGACTCTCAGTCTCAGCGATGCGCAGGAGCACGATCGGAAGATCCCCGGATATTCCCACGCTCCACAATCCAGGCTGTCCCCCGCCGCCACGGCGGATTGTGTCCGAGGAAGGTCGCAGCGTCGGTGCGGCATAAAGAAGGTGCCCGGCGACACGCTGAAACAGCGCGGCCTCGCCCGGATCGATGTCAAGGTGACGGAGCTGCACTTGAGCCTGGGTCCAGGCCAATGTGGCTGCTCTCTCGAACGCGGTCGTATCCCGATGCTTGTCAACGAGGTCGAGCAACGCTCCGCGAGAGGATGCGACCACCGTCCAGAAAGCGACACGAACAACCTCGCCTGGCTCGATCCGTATCCGGCGGCGCAAAGCGAAGACCGGGTCAAGCACGGTACCGACTGTGTTCGAGAGCGGTCGCCCGTCGATCACCGCGATTGGTCTACGGACTCCTGAACCGCGGCCCAGGAAGCGCGCCCTGTCGGTTTCAAACTGAGGCTTGCCTATAGCTTCGCCATCGACAACGGCGAGGTGCGCGGCCCAAATCTCTGGCTCCGTCGGCGTACGCCGGCGCCGCGTCGCCAGGATTGCACCGACGCTGGCGAGATACTCCGTCTCGACGAACAGCTTTGAGAAGGCCGGATGCGCGACGTCAGCGGCTTGAGGCGCCAGCACGAGTTCGGCGTACGACGTAACCTCGATCTCGCGGGCCCAGCTACCGGAATTCGTGATCGAAACACGACGCACCTCAGCATCGTCTTCGGCCGAGACGAGCACGTCCATGGCCGTTGTGAGCGTGCCGTCGCGACGTGTTATTTCGGCACGATCTTCGTTGAATGTGACCTGATAGGCGTCGGGCTCCGCGCCGGTCGGCTGAAAGCCCGCCGACCACACCTCTCCGCTGCGCACGTCTCTAACGAAGACGTAGGAGCCCCAGTCGTCGCAGGTGGCGTCCTCGCGCCAGCGGGTCACAGACTGATCCCGCCAGCGGCTGTAGCCCGAGCCGGCGGCCGTGAGCATCACCGCGTAGCGGCCGTTCGAGAGCAAGTGCGTGGCGGGCGTTGCGCTGTGCGCCGTGGTGAGCCGTCGGCCGCCGGGCGCTTCGACCTCGCCGATCTTTACGGCCGACTTCGCTTCCGCTGCCCAGGGACGGATCACCGCGACATCGCGCGGTGTGCGCTCCTGCAATAGCAGTTCTGTCGCCTGGACGATGGGTTCAGCATGAAACCGGGCCCGCATGATGCCTTCCAGCAACGCGTTGGCGATGGCGACGATCGTCATGCCCTGATGGTGCGCCATGAACGCCCGGACGACCGATTGCTTCTTTCCTTCCAGCACCCGGGCCGGTGTGTAATCGAGCGCCTCGTGGAAGCCGTAGCGTCCGCGCGCATCGACGCCAGCAAGCCGTTCGAAGTTTCGCACTGCAGCTTGCGGATTGACCATGGCCGCCAGCGCCGTCGCATAAGGCGCGACGACCGTATTTTCTCCCAAGCCGCGCTTCAGTCCCAAACTGGGAACGCCGAAGTTCGAATACTGGTAGGTGAGCTCGAGGTCGCGAACATTGTAGGCGGATTCGGAAATGCCCCAGGGAACGCCGAGTGTCGCTCCGTAATCGATCTGACGCTGTACGATTAGCCGGCTCGTCTGCTCGATGAGGCTTCCCGCCGGCGCGCGCATGACAAGCGACGGCATCAGATATTCAAACATCGATCCCGACCAGGAGATCAGCGCGGCGCCATGCCCTACCGGCGTGACGCCGCGACCGAGGCGAAACCAGTGGCGAGCCGGAACATCGCCCTTGGCGATCGCCATGAAGCTCGCGAGCCTCGCCTCTGATGCGAGGAGATCATAGCAGCTCTGGTCAAGCGTGCTCTCGGGCACCAGGTAGCCGATGGAGAGGAGGCCGCGGTCAGGGTCGAGCAGAAAGCCGAACTCCATAGCGAGAGCCATCGACCGAGCGGTCTCTTCCAGGACCGAGAGGCGCCGCTCCAAAGAGTTAAGCGCATCCGGCGCCTGCCCCAGATCACGGCGATGGCTATCGATCGAACTCCGGGTCGCCGCCGCCCACACCAGCATTTCCGCGCCAGTGCCGTCGTCCCGTTCAACTGCGATCGCGCTAGCAATGTCGGCCATGGTCTCGGCCTGAGCCGCGAGGCCGGCGAGCCGCTCCGCGGCGTTCTCACCGTCCACGGGGACCCATCCCACGCTGGCCGTCAGGCCGGCGAGTGCCTCATCGAGCTGGCGCAACGTCACCGTCTGAGTTCGACGCCCGTCGTGCAGTCGGCCAGCCCCTTCGCGCGTGAGCTCGACCGCATCTGCGATGCCTGCGAGACACTGCGCCTCCACAATCGGGCGGCTGCGCCACTCCCGGCATGCATTGGCGAGTGCGATCAGATGCCCGGCCAGGTTGCCACTGTCGACGGAGGAGACGTACTGCGGATCGAGCGGGCGCAAATCGCGCGTGTCGTACCAATTGTAGAAGTGGCCACGAAAGCGGGCGAGGCCGCTCATGGTTGAAAGTGTCGCCTCCAGCCGTTCAACCGCGTCGATGGTTCCGATCCATCCAAAATCGCGGGCGCTGACTACCGACAGAAGATAGAGACCGAGATTGGTGGGCGATGTCCGGTGGGCGAGCGCCGGCACGGGGTCTTCCTGAAAATTATCCGGCGGCAGCATGTGGTCGGCCGGCGTCACGAAGCTCTCGAAGAACCGCCATGTCCGGCGTGCGGTCAGGCGTAAGGCTCGAGCGTCGGCGGCCGACACCGATAGTCCGCCCTCGATGAGAGGAGAAAGACTTACCCAGCGGGCGATGGCAGGCGAAGCGATCCAAAGTGCTGCGAATGGGGCTGCTAAGAGCCATGCCTCATCGCCCCAAAACCAAGAGACAGCCATCGCCAGAGCACTGACGACAGGACCGCCAGCCATCCATCGGTAGAACCCGAATAAATCGAGACGGGGACCGATTGTCGCCTGCGCCGCCGGCACCCATTCGAGCAAATGCCGGCGCGTGACGAACAGCCGGACTAAGGTTCGCCCGATCGCGTCGCCCATCAGCCACGCCTGATGAGCCAGAAAAGTGATTTGAAGGAGCGACAGGGTCAGGGCAAGGCGCAGATCCCCACCCAGGGACCGCAGGTGGCTCCGCGCCTTGATTCCGGAATGGCGCGGCAGGAGGGCTCCAACTACTGGAATGAGCGTCGGCAGTACGATCGTCGAGAGCAGGAATGCCGTCCAGGCGAGCGACTGCTCGAGTGACAATGCCCATCCAGCCAGTAAGGCGAGCACTGTCGCGGGTGCCGACAGCGTGCGGCGGAGGTTGTCGAGCATCTTCCAGCGGCCGATCGCCGGGAGAACACTGCGGGCCCGATCTCCGCCCGCCACGGGTCCCAGCCCCATGATCCAAGGCAAAAGCTGCCAATCACCACGCGCCCAACGATGGTGACGCAATGACGCGACATCGTAACGGGCCGGGAACTCCTCGACGACCTCGATGTCGGTCGCAAGCCCGGCGCGAGCGAACACGCCCTCGAAGAGATCGTGACTGAGCAGCGTCGAGTCCGGCACTCGGCCGGCGACGGCGGCCTCGAAGGCGTCGACGTCATAGATTCCCTTGCCGGTGTAGGACCCCTCACCGAACAGATCCTGGTACACATCAGAAGCGGCCGAAGCATAGGGATCGATGCCGCTCATGCTGGAAAATATGCGCTGAAACAGCGAGCCCTGGCGCCCAACCGGTAGTGAGGGCGTGACCCGCGGTTGCAGTACCGCATAGCCTTCCACGATCCTGCCGGCGGCAACGTCGAAGCGGGGCCGGTTGAGTGGATGCGCCATCTTGCCGATGAGCCGGCACACCGCGTCGCGCGGCAGCCTCGTATCGGCGTCGAGCGTCACGACGTACCGAACGTTGGCGGGCAGAAGGCTCGGCCCCCACTCGGTTTCTACGAACGTGGTATCGGTCGCGCCGCGCAGCAGCTGGTTCAGCTCCTGTAGCTTGCCGCGCTTGCGCTCCCAACCGAGCCAACGCCTTTCACTGTCGTTCCAGACGCGGCGCCGATGGAGAAGCAGGAAGCGAGGGCCGCCAGGCGCAGAGCCATGGCGCTGGTTGAGACGAGCGATGCCCTCCTCTGCAGCCGCAAGGAGAGCGCCGTCGCCCTCGGCATCGCGGGTGGTTGCATCGACCCAGTCGGAGAGCAATGCAAAATGAAGGTCACCTTCAGGGCTCGCGACGTAATGAATCTCGAGGCGTTCGATTTGCTCCTCGATCGCCTCCGGCGAAGTCAGAAGTGTCGGCACGGCGACGAGCGTCCGCAAATGCGGAGGGACGCCGTTCGGAAGCTCCAAAGCAGGCAAGAACGTCGCGCCGAACCCGCCGGTCACGATGCGATTGACGAACGCGACAGCCGCGTCGATCGCGGGGATTGCGCCCAAAGCCCCGAGTAGGACCAGCCCCATCCCAGCAAGCCCTGATGCGGAGAGATAAACCAACGGCAGCGCGAGGAGAAACGCGCCAACTGTGAAGATGGCAAAGATGTAGCCACCGATGCCCAGTGATTTGTTCAAGCGCCCGGGCCAAGCGCTAGCCGGCGATCGAAAGCCGATCACGGCTTCGAACGCGCCGCGTCCGCCGCCAAGGAGATAATAGCCTGTTTCGCCACGACGGCCCTCTAGGGAGTCCTCCTCCCCAGACCGAGCCTGCTTCGCTTCCGAGATGGCACTGCGCGCAACGTCGATCTCGGTGCGCTTCGAGCCACGTGCGAGCTCCTCGATCGCGCTGCGATAGAGATTGCGTGTCGGGAAATCCATGTCCCGAAAACTGCTGTCGTCGGATAGCACCTCGTCGACGAGGCTGATGCGCTCAAACAGTTCCGTCCAATCGACGTCGGAGATGAGGCGCATGCTGGTGATGATATTGCGCATCGTGACGCTCGCGGCGCCCTGCCTCTGGTGCTCGGCGCGCACGACCGCTTCTGTAGTTGTCTCCTGCGCTGCCAGACGTTCGTCGAGCCAAACAAGCGCAGGGGTAATTCTGAGATCTTGGTCGCGCAGCCTGTGCAGGAGCTGGACCGCAAACGCGTCAGGAAGCGGACTGCGCGAGCGCGCTGCAAGCACGGCTGCCACCGGTTCGGCTGCGCGCCCGGCCGTATCCAGCAAGCGGTCGGCGAGATCGTCCGCTTCCTGCCGGGCGGCCCTACCGAGCACGATCCGCTCGGCGAGGCGTCTGAGATTCTCCAGGAGTACGATCCGCAATGTAATCGCAACGGCCCAAAGCTCTCCGATCGTCAGCGGCTGGACTTCCTGGTATGCGCGTACGAAGCGAGAGAGCACGTCGAGATCGAAACGGCTGTCGGTATGAGCGACGAAGGCCCAGGCCACGCCAAAGACACGTGGATAGCCCGCAAAAGGCCCATCTGCCAATTTGGGCAACTGCCGGTAGTAGCCGGATGGCAAATCGGAGCGGATCTGGCGGATTTGCTTCTCAACGAGATGAAAGTTGTCGACCAGCCATTCCGCCGCCGGTGTGATCGCGTGGCCATCGTCAATCGCCTTGGCGATGCTTCGATGCACATCCAGCAGCACCGCTTCGTTGTCGGCGAGCCGGCCCGCCAGGGCATGCCCCTTGGTTGGCCTCGTCGTTACGGGCTGCGCAACGGCGAGGCTCCGTGCGTGCTCCTCGAGACGCTCGACGCTGAAGAGCTCTTCGCGTACGGGTTCGTGGCTGTCCCAGGGCGAAGCTGGTGAAGCGGCCCCTAAGACACGGCGGATGAGGCTTATCAACGCGACCTTTCTGCCGTGGCTTGGGCGCAAGGCGCCAAACAGCCCAGCTGCTGCCGGCAAGACGCAGCGACCGCAACGGCTTCATCGCTCATCGTAGCATCCATATGCTTCGGGGCGAACGAGCTTGTGGAGACGGAGCAGTCGGCGTGGAATACAAACTCGCGCGTCGAGACTGAACTCAGAACGCAAACGGCGCCCGCTGACTGACGGGCGCCGGCAGAGTAAGACGCTGGGCAGGGCTAGTTGGTCCCAACTTTGCCCTTAACATCGACGGCAACTGTTACGGTCTTGCCGTCCTTTGTTGCGGATCCGACCCAGGCTCCATTCTCGTTCTTCATCATTGCGGAAATGTTGGTGTAGCCTTGGTGGGAGAGATGGACGCGCGCCTGCTCTTCGGTGAACAGGTTGCCCTGCGCTGCCGGTTTCGCATCCGTCGTCGCAGACGGCGCCTTGACAGTCGCATTCTCCGCAGTCGCGGGGAGCACGAAAGCGAAGGCGATAGCCGTAGCAAGTGAAAGGGCGCGGATCATGTTTGAACTCCTGCAATAGTTGGAATGACGACGCGAATCCCGAGAATGCCGCATGGTTGCAGCCGTGGTGAGCGTCAAAAATCAAGACGGCGGGCGCTGACGCGACCGCCGTCGCAAACTCGTTAAGTATGCGAGTGAATCGACGCCACTAGATGATGTCGATTTCTGCCGGAAGATAGCTCGTGACCTCGAGGCCTACGGCCTGCTCACGAACCTGCGGCGTGTTCCAAATCTTCATGATGTCCTCCATTTATTGGAAAGGCGCGTTTGCACCAATCTCTTACTGGCATGTGGGGATCATCGACCTTGAGCGCCAATCACGTTCGCGTTTGTTGGCGAATGATTGAGCAGCGCAGGCCAGTTCGACGCAGAATAGGGCAGTTGCAACCGCGTCTGAGTAGATTCCGAGACTACGGCCAGCTCACTCCCCTCGCTAATCTGCCCCTGAGATTGGCGCGCAGGATAAGTGCTCTTAGGGCCTCAACAGACAGCCCGTGAGCGTCCCGAGTTGCCGCTGCGGTGAACGATTGATGCAATCGCTCACACGCCGAAGCGTTTTCAGGAGATCTGCAATGCCAAACGTCCACCCGATAAGCAGAAGGCCCAACCGGTCTGGAATCCCGAGGACCGATAGCTCTCCGGAATTCATTGAGAACGAGGAACGACTCCGCTTCATTGCGAACGAACTCAGCCATCGAACCAAGAACCTGCTCGCGGTTGTGCAGGCTTTAGCGGGCCAGATCGGCAGGCGAAGCGCGAGCTTAAGAGAATTCCAGACCCAGTTTTCTCAACGCCTCCAAGGTCTGTCACGGTCCATCGATCTCCTCGTCGAGGAGGATGGGTGCGGCGCATTGATTGGCGATCTGGTACGCAGTCATCTCCAGCCCTTTGTCGAGGTTGATGGGGTGCGTATCTCGGCAACAGGTCCCGATGTCTTACTAAACCCGGAGGCCGCGCAGAATATCGGACTAGCCCTGCATGAGCTGGCAACGAACGCAATCAAGCACGGGGCACTCTCCGCGCCCGAGGGCGTCATCACGGTGTACTGGAAGCTCGAGACACGCGGCCCGGGACCGGCGCGCTTTCAGTTGACGTGGGAGGAGCGCAACGGCCCGGTGGTGATGCCGCCTTCACGACAGGGTTTCGGTCACATCGTCCTGCAGCGCATGACCGCTGCGACGCTGCAGGGCAAGGTGGATCATAAATTCGACCCACACGGAGTAAGCTGGACGCTCGAAGCTCCCGCGCCCGCCGTTATGGTAAGGGAACCACGCGAGGGAGTTCGCGACCTGCGTTTCGCCATGAGAAGCCACGATGTTATAGGCGGTCTCCAAGCAATAGCCGCGCACTAATTGTCGTTGTTCACGGGCCCGGCGATGTGACTCTCACAAGACTGACCTTCGTCGCTTTCGGCCTTGTCATCGCCATCTCGGAGCGCCTCCTCACGCTCCTCGAGACGCGTGAATGCGTCGATCAGATTCCATCCCATCGCCCGCTTGGTTGGGTCTCCGAAGATTTTCCGAAGCCGCTCACCAATAATCTTCAATGCTGTATCCATCCTTGACCAACAACGCACAGCTTGAAACGTTCCAGAACGTTTCGCGGCGACGCGCTTGATCGGTATTTTTCTGCAATGCGATCGTCACCCGATGCACTGCAATTCACGATTGTGTTTCGATGCGACGCGCGAGCGTGCATGGCAACGGCACATCTCGACAAATCATAGGTAGTTTCCGAGTCTACCGTCCCGGCGGTAACCACGCCATCATCGCGACACAGCCAAACGCCTCCCCCGCAAATCCGAGTCATCGAGCAGCTACTGCCGCTGTCGAGGGCCAGCTCATTGAGAGCGCCAATCAAGCGAACCGGGCGGCAGCAGGCATGAGCGCGGATCCGAGCGGCCGTCGGCCCTTCGCACCCCGAACAACCAACGAACGGATGCAATCATGAGCACCACCAGCAGGAATTTGATGATCACGAGCGCCGGGGCTCTCCTTGCCCTGATGGCAACGGTCGGCGCGGCCGAGGCGGCGCAACGTGACCAAAAGCATCACGATAACGACGGCCAGAAGTACTCGCGCAACGTTGACGTTCGCCATGGCAACAACAACCACCGCAACCGGCATGCCCGGCGCGGGTTCGGCGGCATTTACCTGTCCTTGGATGGCGGCGGCGCCTGCGCCTCTTCCTACCGTAAGTGGAAGGCCACGGGCAGCCGATACTGGCGTGAGCGCTATTACGACTGCCGCAACGGCTAATGAATTGCCTTGGGGCGTCGTGCAACTCGACAATACCGGACCGACCGTGACCGGCGGTACGGTGCTGCCGCGCTCGGCGCCCCATTTCTTGCGATCTTAGAGAACACGATCTCAGAAGCACTCTGCGCCGTTCAAGAAGGCCGGCGCTTTGAGCAGGAGTAGGTAGATTCCGAGTCTACCCGGTCGTTGCAGTTCCCAGTTAAGTTCATTCTGCAACCGGAGTTAAAGCTCGAGCACCTCTCTGTCGAAAAATGCTGGAGATGGGATTCGAGTGGCAGGAGGATATTGTGACCGACACTCTCAAAAACGCTGGCGGCGCCCTTCTAAGCAGCGCGACGTTACCGCATAGCGAGCGGGTCTATGGTGACAAGGGAAGTGACGCGCTGGACGATTCAGAAGAAGCATACCCTTTTGAGCTTATGCCGGTCGGCGACCCGCGCCCTCAGAGCAAATGACGCTGGGCCGGAGCTGGTGGCCATGCCGCAGCTTTCCTGGCTTTGGATCATGAGAGGTTTGTAGTGAAAAGGCTTTCGGACGGCATTCGCTCTTGCGACAGCCCTTGTCACCGCTTTCAACGGTAAGGAGCGATCGACCAATGGCACCCTTCAATACCTACAATGGACAGACGTCGCGCCTTCTCCACGAGGCATACAATGCCGCGTGGCGTGATCTCGAGGCTACGAGCCACCCTTGGGCCACGCATGCTGCGACCAAGGCCCGCCTGACGCGAGGTCTCTTAGCCGCGGCAGCCGCAGGCGAACGTGACCCCTCGAAGCTCAAGCTGGCCGCGATACACGGCGTCTAGCACCTCCGGTCTACGGAGCGGACGTGGCCCGTCTCCGTGCACTGCTCATGAAAGTATTAGGAGCGCGCGGCTTCTTCATTCTCTGCCAGCCAAGCGGAGCAAGAGTTGATCCGGCCAGGATGGATTGGACTTTGCTCGTGTGAGGAACTCAATCATGCACGGAAGGAATAACCGTGACGCCCTCTTTTCAATCACTAGGCCCGTGGCCCTCCTTCTGGTGCTTACGGCCCTACCATCCCGAGGCAACGCTGCGGCGGAGCCCGTGACGCCTTCCGCTCCGACTGGGTCCGAACCTGCGACCGAGGTCGGCAAATACTACCGTCTCACCAAGGAACAGAATTTGGCGGCGTGCTTGAATCTCTGGGAGCCGGCAACGCACATGACGAAACGACAGTGGAAGGCCGTGTGCATGCGAATAGAGACCACCGAGTAAGCCGCGGGCCGAAACCAAGGCATGAAAAAATGAAAACCCGCGTAGAACACATGAAGGTGTTGAAGGACACATGGGAAAGGGCGCCTAAGGGCCCCCAGAAGGACGCCGCCCTCAAGAGCTATGAGACCGCGCAGGCGTGCAACATTGCCAGGATCGAAAAGGCGGCGATGAACCATCTCCGCAAGGCGGAAGCCGCCTTGAAGTGATTCTTCTGTGCAGCTGCCGCCCCACACTCTTGCTGGCAACGCGCCTGTGCGGCGCCGGACCTCCTCGCGCTCCACGAGTCGCGGCGATGCCCGCCATTACTCGGCGGCATGGTTGTGGTGATAGGCTGGAGCCTAAGTTGAGCCCCGTTCGGCGGGAGCTCGTCGGCCCATGCAAGGCCGCCCCGGCCTAGAACTGCGGTATCCTGAGCATCGCGTGACGTGCAAGAGTTGCGCTAGTCGCGTTGACCCGTTTCCCAACGGGAGGAGTACCCACATGCAAGATGCCGTACTGACGAAGTTGCGCAGGGATTTTGATACTGCCATCACGTCCCGGCGAAATGTGGCGACGTTGGACCCTTCGATTGCCGAGCTGAGAGAGAGAATCTCCCAGACGGATTTTATCGAATCCTTCTCGATCTACTCGAGAGGCCAGCTGCGCAAGATCGACGACTGCCTCGGTCACATAAGCAATACGCGTTTGAAGGAAGACCCCTTGGACGTGGCGATGGCCGTCGATGAAATTCTGCAGTTGTTTGACGGTCTTGAGATTACCATGCGGCAATCAGCAGCCAGCAAAGAGAAGATCGAAGCGGGTCGCTCGAGGAAGAGCTGACCTGTGGAGGTCCGACGCCGACATGTCGTCGTGTCAAACTCACGCTTGCTCTCACGGGAAAGGTTGCCGCGTCCATTACTTCAACGCGTCGAGCGCGTGTGACGGATGCTCATGAACCAAATTGCTTTCGCCTATTGTATTGGGGCGCGGTCGGCACCACATATATTGCTACGTTACATAATTGATAGTATTTCGCTCAAACGTCGACACGACCAGTCAAGTGATCTCCTGACATTATGGACGTTTTCAAACGGACCGGACCTCGAGTTCGGTCCCATGGTCCTATTGCCAAAGGAGTAGCTATGACCAATGGAATTGTGAAGTGGTTCGACGGACAACGTGGGTTTGGCTTCATCCAGCCCGAAGATGGATCCAAGGATGCCTTCGTCCACATATCTACAGTCGAACAGGCTGGACTGAGCATGCTGCGTGAGGGCCAAAAGATCTCTTACGAGCTCATTCCGGGGAAGAACGGCAAGTCGGCCGCCAGCAATATTGCGGTGATCGATTAACGCCTGAGCAGGGCCGCTTTCAGCGCATGCTGTAAGCGGCCCGTTGGCGCCACCTCAATCATGAGTGCGACATCCGACGACGGGGGATTTCCCAGATGCTGCGTGAAGGAATGGCGACTGGCTCGACACGCGAGACGCTCTCCAATTGCCCGGGACGATCCGGCGAACGTCTGCTGAAGACGCTTGCTCCTGAGCTCGAGAAACTGAGAGTACAGAGTAGCAGCTTCGTCATGATCGACGTAGGCACCGGTGAATTTGTCACGGGTCGGACGCGGGAACAGGCGCTTCAGCGCTTCGACATGCTGCATCCCAATGGAATCGGCTGCGTCAGTCAAGTCAGCGACATTTTCGACCAGCCTCCGACCGAGCGGAGGATCCGGGAGCATGCCGGCGTGGCACCCAGATACGCGGTCCGAACTCCAGGCTCGCGGAAGAAGAGCAAGAGGCCGGCAGCCCAAGCCAAATAGCGCATCTCCGATAACGTCTATCTCGCTCGGAATCGCACCGCCCTACCTCCGAGCGAAGTGGCGGTGGTGGCAACAGTGTCCACGTAACAACTCGCGGCGCAGAGTCCGTACTTGGCCAAGCCTGTGTGAAAACGCTCTCCGTCGGCGAGTGCGTAGTAAGTTACTTCCCGACCTGGAGCTTCTGGCGATCGCGAGCGGAGTTCAACGCGCTGTGACGGGTGTTCCACGTCCGTAGCGTACGCGACTAGGAAAAATCGTCTAGCGGAACTCTCCGCGCCGGCGTTTTCACACAACGTCGGCCCAAAGCAGAAAAGCAGACATGTGCCCAAAGTCAGCCTTCGGGAGATAAGCGGACTCAACGGCGAAGGGAAGTATCAGCGCTCTCCGTAGGTTGCTCGACTTCAGCAAACTCTGCCTAACTGCCCTCGGGACTGTCCAACGCGACTATGCTGGAGCGAGCATCAGGGATGACCAGATCCGGCGATTCAGCCGGGACGACGCATTGGTCTGCATTTGGGTGAAGGCGGCTGTCACGCGCTCGTCGCCGAAGACCGCCCATAATCCCACGCTGACCCGGGGCAAACCTGGCATTCGGTGTGCATTTCGCCCCCGCGTTCGGAATGCTGCGCGCGAGATACCTCTGGGCCACGAGCAACAATTAGCAGCAAGCTTGCGGGACGGCGGATGGAGCGCGTCGGGGCAACTGCGTGGTTGCTGCACGATCCCAGACCACGGGAGCAAAGCCACCACCGAGGGTGCGGAAATTCGTCGTCTGACCTTGGTAGAGCCGGGCAGCCACGAGCTGGACCTTGCCGTCGTAGGTGTAGTTGCGAATGTCCACTTTCATCGCTTCGCGCCGCCCGTCGACGTTCACAGTCCGGGCACTCGGCGGCACCAGATCCTGAGCCACATAATCACCATCGAGAATATTCTGCCACACCCGTCGCGTGACCTTGTCACCCCGGTACGCCGCCTTGCTTCCAAACCCCGTGGCCGGCTTGAAGAACAGGTCGTTGCGTACCGCCCAGAGCTCGTCCGAGCGCTCTTTGGTGACGATCACGGTCTTGGGGATGCCGTCACGAACGATGGCGCTCAGCTGCTGCGAAGCTCCCCATTTGCCGAGCGTCTCAGAGTCCGTCAAGCGCACCAGATTGCGCTTGTCTGCAAGCAGGGCGTGCGACCATGGGTTTGGGCTAAGCACCACATCGCCCGCCAGATAGGCCGAGCGCAGGACCGCGTGGTTCGGGTCATCGAGATAAAAATCCGTTAGGCGATTGTAGACCAGATCGATTGTCTGGTGGCCTAACCGGAGCTTGCCGTCGCGATGAACAAGGGGCTCGGGTGGCGTAATGATTGAGTTGATGCCGTGGCGCCGAAAAAGCCGCTCGAACATTACAAACTCTGGGTAGAGGTACTGCGTCTCGGGCGCGGTATCGACAATGGCTATCGTTGTCAGTTGTTTGTCACCCATCTGCCGTTGCCATTCCTGCCGGAAGCTCGTCATGAAGGTGGCATCGATTTCCTGACTCCCGAGCTGTCCGCCGAACACTGTCTCGACCTCCTGACAGCACGCTTTCTGTGCGCGCGCCACCCGCGTTGGTGTTGATCTCGATAAGTTTTGACCCGTCGGGACCAATATGAAAATCATAGCCCATGAATACGCCGATAGGGCCTGGCTGGAAATTGGCGACAGCCGGAGCAGATTTGAGCGCCGCGTCGCGATAGCCTTGAAGCTTGGCAATCTGCTCAATGGCGTTGATGACTTCGATCATGCGCTCCACATGCTCGGAGCGAAGAAACACTGGCAAGCTGGAAATCAGCGTCGGATGTGTCTTTACGAGGCGGCGGCAGAACTCGGCATCGCCAATCTCGACTTCAAGCGCACGACACAGTTCCAATCGATCGAGCGAAATGCACGTGCAGTCCGCGTTGAGGCTTTCCGGGCTTAAGTTCATAGGCCGCCGCGCTCCCGTTGAGTCTGATGGTCAGCAGAGCAAAACACAGCGTTAGACAACACGCTGGCCTTTCACATCGATGATGACCTCGCCATCCTCTTTGGTGAATGGGCCGATGTTCGGGTCGGAAAGAAGATCAAGCACCACCTCGGACGGCCGACAGAGCTTCTCGCCCTTTGGTGTCACGACAATGGGCCGGTTGATGAGGATCGGGTGCGCGACCATGAAGTCGATGAGCTGGTCATCGGTCCATTTGGGATCGTCAAGACCAAGCTCGTCGTAGGGCGTGCCCTTGCGGCGCAGGAGATCGCGCGGCGTGGACCCCATAGTCGCGATCAGCTCAACCAGCCGCTCGCGCGAAGGCGGTGTCGTGAGATATTCGATGACCTCTGGCACCTCACCGGATTGCCGGATCATGGCGAGCGTGTTGCGCGACGTACCGCAAGCCGGGTTGTGATAGATGACGATGGCCATGGCCTAGACTCGAGCCCTAGCCGGAACGTCCCGCCCTTTGACGGCGCTTCCGGCCTCATACCAGCCGCGCGTGGAATTGACGATCCTGACCACCGAGAGCATGACCGGCACCTCGATGAGCACGCCGACGACGGTCGCAAGCGCGGCGCCAGAGTCGAAGCCGAAGAGGCTGATCGCAGCGGCGACGGCAAGCTCGAAGAAGTTGCTCGCCCCGATGAGCGCCGAGGGAGCCGCGACGCAGTGCGCTTCTCCGGCGGCTCTGTTGAGCAGATAGGCGAGCCCTGAATTGAAATAAACTTGGATCAGGATCGGCACAGCTAGCATGGCGATGATCAGCGGCTGCGCCAGGATCTGCTCGCCCTGGAAGCCGAACAGCAGAACCAATGTCGTCAGCAGCGCCACCAACGAGAGCGGCTGAAGCTTGGCGAGCAGAGACTTAAGCGTAGGCTCACCGCCGCTGCCAAGGACTGCGCGCCGGACAACCTGCGCGATGATGACGGGCACGACGATGTAGAGGACGACGGACAGCAGCAAGGTCTCCCAGGGAACCGTGATGGCTGAAAGCCCTAGGAGCAATCCGACGATCGGCGCAAAAGCAAACACCATGATCACATCGTTGAGTGCGACCTGGCTCAACGTGAAGTGCGGCTCGCCGTCGGATAGGTTGCTCCACACGAAAACCATGGCCGTGCAGGGTGCGGCGGCGAGCAGGATCAGGCCCGCGATGTAGCTATTGATCTGGTCGGCTGGCAGGTACGGCCTGAACAGCCAACCGATGAATAGCCAGCCAAGCAGAGCCATTGAGAAGGGCTTGACGGCCCAGTTGATGAAGAGCGTGACGCCTATGCCGCGCCAGTGCTCCTTGACCTCCGACAGCGCAGCAAAGTCGATCTTGACCAGCATTGGAATGATCATGAGCCAGATCAGGATCGCGACGGGTAGGTTGACCTTGGCGATCTCCGCCGAGCCGATGGCGTGGAACACTCCGGGGAAAAAGTGACCGAGTGCAATACCAAGCACAATGCACAGCCCAACCCAGACCGTGAGATAGCGTTCGAATAGGGACATAGTCACACGGCTCCGGGTAACATTTGTTTCTTGAGTAGTGCTGAGATTCAGTGAGCACGCCCCGTGTGATCACGCCTTCTCAGGCTGCGCATCGGCCTTCGTACGCCCGATATCATCCAGACGCTTCTGGAGGGACAGCTTGTCGAGCGAGGCCAGCGGAAGGTTCGTGAAGATGCCGATGCGCTGATAGAGCATGCGGTGCGTGTCGGCGAATGCGAGGCGGCGCTCCGCCTCGGTGCCTTTGACTGCCGCCGGGTCCGGCAAACCCCAATGGGCGCTCATCGGCTGGCCCGGCCAAACCGGGCAGACTTCGTTGGCGGCGTTGTCGCAGACGGTAAAAACGAAATCGAGCTTGGGTGCGCCGGGGGCGGCGAATTCGTCCCACGGCTTCGATCTGAGCGTGCTTGTGTCGTAGTTGCCTTGGCGCAGAAGATCGAGTGCATAGGGATGCACCTTGCCGCTCGGCTGGCTGCCGGCGCTGTAGCCCTTGAACTTGCCCCTGCCAAGCCGGTTCATCACGCACTCGGCGATGATGGATCGTGCGGAATTGTGCGTGCAGAGAAATAGGACGTTGAGTGACCGCTCGGTTGTCATTTTGACCCTCCCTTACTCGTACAAACAGCTCGTGTTGACTTCATCGCGGACCCGCACAACTCAGGCTGCCCCTGGCAGCAATCCTCGGTGAGGTAGGTGAGGAGTTGACGCATCGCCTCGACGTGAACTGCGTAACGAATGAAGCGACCCTGGCGGGTTGAAACCAGAAGACCTGTCCGCTCGAGTTCTTTGAGATGAAATGACGCGCTCGTCGGGCTGATGCCGACCGCGTCGGCTATGTCCGACGCTGGCATGCCCGATGGTCCGGTTTTGACGAGAAGTCGGAAGATCCGAATGCGATGCTCCTGCGCCAAAGCGCCGAGCATCTCGATTGCCGCTTGATCTCTCATAAATGCAATACTACAAAAATCGTTGTAGCATGCAAGCGTCAAATGCGCTGAGCCCTGCAAAACGAGTGGCCTGACCGGTGACAATCCCACAATACATCCGCGATGGTGCTAGCTCGGCGCTGACGTATTGTCTTGCGATCGCCTCGGCAGCATTGCTGGTCAGCTCTCAGCAAGACCTTCCGCCGATCTTGCCGGCTCTCTTGGCAAGTCTGCTCCTGGCGGGAGTCGAATGGGGCTTTCAGCGCCCAAGCCCCCACGCCATTGTCGAGCCGACGCGCGGCAATCTTGCCTCGTGGCTTGTTGACTTTCTGTTGGCGTCGATCGTGTTGCTCGTCCTGGCGCGGATAATGCCGCGCGGCGCACAGTTCGCCTGCGAGCCGCTCGTGCCTTGGGGCATTTCGATAGCGATCTTTGGCGCGTTTTTCTCAGCCTGGATTGCGGCCGCCATGAATGTCCGCGCCTCCGATCGTCGCTATCAGCCCCTTGTCCGGCTCATGTTGTTCTGGATCGCACCGTTTTACGGGTTCTTTCATGCTCCGTGGTTCCTAGCGCAAAGCCTTGCAGTGCCCTGCCCCAATCGATCCTTGGTGCAGGTTGTGATTGCCGCCCTGGCGCTGCTCATCTCGGCAGCTATCGGCGCTCGGGTAGGCGCCTGGATGTTCAGTCGCTCGGCTTGACGAGACTTCCGGGTGCTTGACGCATGTCAAGGCGCGCATATGCGGATGTTGGCATGGACGCAGACTGAAATATTCCAGGCCACTGTCATGCCAAGAGACCCCATCGACATCGTTCTCGCCGCCCTGGCCGACCCCACGCGGCGACGCGCTTTGCAGCTGCTGATGGCACATGACGAGCTCTGCGTCTGCGAGCTGATGGCGGAGTTGCGCGTGTCTCAATCTCGCATGTCGCGCCACATGAGCACGCTCAAGGCGGCCGGACTGGTTCTTGATCGGCGCGATGCGCAGTGGGTGCGCTATCGGCGCAATCCGAACCTGCCCTCCACGGCGGCCAACATCGTTGAAAGTATTATGGAGGCCATGCGCAAGGCAAAGCCTCCTTCTTCAATTCGGGGGCGGCGCACGCAAGCCGGAGCGAGGAGTGCGCTATGACGGACAATGTTGTTGCCGAAGCGAAGTCGGCTGCAAACGCATCTCTCGCGCAGTGGATGGGCGGACTTGCAGTTGGGTTGATTGTCTGGATCCTCGTTTACAGTCAGCTTGTGCCGTTCTCCGAGTGGGTGGTGTCGCTTCTCCCCATCGAGCGCAACAGCCAGCTCGGCGAAGCAATCGCGTTCTTCATCTACGACACCCCCAAGGTCCTGATGCTTCTGACGCTGGTCGTCTTCGCCATGGGCGTCGTGCGCAGCTTCTTTTCACCGGAGCAAACGCGGGCCCTTCTGGCCGGAAAAAGGGAGGGAGTGGGCAACGTGCTGGCCGCTGGTCTCGGCGTTCTGACGCCGTTCTGCTCCTGCTCGGCAGTCCCTCTGTTCATCGGTTTTGTCAGCAGCGGAATCCCCCTTGGCGTCACGTTCTCATTCCTCATCGCTGCGCCAATGGTCAACGAGGTCGCCCTCGGCCTCCTGTTCGGTCTTGTGGGCTGGAAGATCGCCGTCGCGTACCTCGCCTTTGGGCTTGTGGTGGCCATTGTTGCCGGGTGGATCATCGGCCGCCTCAATCTTGAGAGTTGGCTCGAAGAATGGGTTCGCAACCTGAGGTCCAGCGCCAATGAGGCGATACCGCATTCGTTGACGCTCGTCGATCGGATCAGGGCCGGGCTCGATGCCGTACGCGATATCGTCGGCCGGGTCTGGATCTGGATTATCGCCGGGATCGCGGCGGGTGCCTTCATCCACGGCTACGTTCCGACTGACCTTCTCTCCGCGATCATGGGGCGTGACGCCTGGTGGTCTGTGCCCGCTGCGGTCCTCCTTGGCATTCCCATGTACTCGAATGCGGCGGGCATCATCCCCGTGATCGAGGCCCTGATCGGCAAGGGCGCCGCCATTGGCACTGTGCTCGCCTTCATGATGTCGGTGATTGCCCTGTCTCTGCCCGAGATGATCATCCTGCGGAAGGTGCTGAGCGTGCGTCTGATCGCGGTCTTTGTAGCGGTGGTTGGCAGCGGCATCCTCGCTGTCGGCTTCCTGTTCAATCTCCTATTCCAATGATCAATAGAAGGTGAGCGCCCATGAAAAGCATCAAAGTGTTGGGACCGGGCTGCAATCGCTGCGCGATGACAGCCAACATGATCGAGGACGCCGCAAAGTCGCTCGGCGTCGAAGTCAAGGTCGACAAAGTCACGGATATGGCCGAGATCGCGCGGCATGGCATCATGTCGACGCCGGGCGTCGTCATTGATGAAAAGGTGGTCCATGCTGGCGGGTTGCCGAAGGCAGACGACGTCAAGAGGTGGCTCAAGTCCTGAGACCGGTTCGGCTTGCTCATGAGGCCGTGTGCTCCTTCAGCTCGGGCAAGGCGAGACGCTTACTTCGGTCAGCCCATGTCTTGAAATGCGGGCCGCATAGGTGATGAATGACGGCAATGAGTTCAGGCCCGCGACCGGTCACACTGACCCTCTCGGACAAGCACATTCGGAAGATGATCGACACCCGTCTGCTGAAGGAGGGTGAAGCCGAAGACACGGCGAAAATCGCACAAGTGGCCCAGCAACTGCTCGACCAGTCGCTAGGTCTGCCGGAGGAAAGCTGGCACGAATGGGACGACTGGGCCAAAGGTCTCGAATAGGCACAAGAGCTATAGAGACGTGAGTTGCCTAGTGATCGACGATCCCGTCTGGGAAGCCGCGAGACAGAGATGGCAGGTTACTACGGCACCCGAGCCCAGCAGAGGCTGCAAGCCCGCGTGGACGAGATGTCCGGCTGGATTTCTTCCACACCAGGAGCCTGCAACTCCGGCCGGTCCCTTGGATGCGATGATCTCGATAAATTCGGCTGGCGGAATGTGGAAGAGATCATGAGCCGTGACGGCGTGCTCGGCTTTCGCCTGCTACCCTCACAGCGCGTCGGCGAGCTTGTCGCGTGGATGACATCGCGGGGGTATCGCATTGACTTCTGGGACCCGTTTATTGGCGACAGAGACAATGTGTTGAGAGCTGCCGACGCGATCTTAGCCAGGCCGCTTCCCTCTGACCTGAGGATAGGCCCGGATCCCACCGAGCACACGGGCGATTACATCGAAGCCATCCAGGCCTTGATGTCAGAAAGCGGCGTATCGCCGTATGCAGGGTCGATGCTCTCAGGACGCCAGGCACCAGCCATAACGGCGGTGCTCGTCAACCAGTCCGGGGCCGCAACAGCCGTTGCTTTCGGCCACAAGCCACACAATGCCCACAGCCGCTTTCGTGACTACGCCTATGGCGGCGCAGTGGCAGTGTCCCCCACGCATCGAGGGCGCGGATTGGGGCGCTACGTGAATGCGCTCGTGGCCGCGCGCACTCTCCGCGAGCTTGGAGGCACACACTTCTATGAGTTCGTCAGTACTGACAACGCTTCGTCGCGCCGGATGGTTGAAGCCTGTGCTCTACGTTCATGTCCGGAGCTCATTGCCGCCATGGCAGTTGCCAGCAACGAAAAGTTCACGCGGTAAACCGGACTGCCCTATGCCGCTGAAATCGCGCCCCAGCGGATCGGCCGTTCATGCAGATCGAGAGGGGAGCATTGACCCAGGGCAAAGACGGCCGCAGCCCCTTGTGCAGTTCTGCAAGTCAGATGAAGCAAATAGAGTTGAAAGATGACAGTCCCTAGCTCCGTTTCCCATGCCGTCCAGACGCTCCAGGAATGGCTCAAGGAGCTCCAAGACAAAGGCGAGCTGGCCGATGAGGCCGCTGCCTATGCTGTATTGCGATCCGTTCTTCACCAGCTTCGCGACCGTCTGACCCTGGAGGAAGGTATGGATCTTGGTGCCCAATTGCCCCTCATTGTCCGAGGCCTTTACTACGAAGGCTGGCGGCCGCACGCCGTGCCACGCAAGGTGCGGTCGAAGGAGAAGTTTCTCGACGAGCTGAGCGAGGCCATCCTGCCCCATACCTATCCGGTCGAATGGGCCGTGAAGACCGTCTTCACCCTTCTCTCACGCCACTGCGATCCCGGCGAGATCGCCGATGTGATCGGTCAACTGCCAGGAGAGATCAAGGAACTGTGGCCCGAGACGGCCAGGGCGTTCCGAAAATAGTTCCACGCAGGAGGGCGCCAATCGCCGTTCAACGTCTGGAAAGGGCAACGCGCAATGGCCAAACATGAAATCGTGATCGTCGCACCCGTTCGCACCGCGATCGGAACCTACAACGGCACGCTCAAGGACACGCCCGCAGTCGAGCTGGGCGCAACCGCCATCAAAGCCTGCCTCGAGCGGGCAGGCGTCGCGGGCAAGGACGTCGGCACAGTGGTGATGGGCAACGTCATCCAGGCCGGCAACAAGATGAACCCGGCGCGCCAGGCCGCCATCGGCGGCGGCATCCCCGTCGAAGTGCCTGCCATGACAGTCAATCGCGTGTGTGGTTCGGGCGCTCAGGCGATCGCCACGGCGGCGGCCGAGATCCAGCTTGGGCTGATTGACACCGCCGTCGCGGGCGGCATGGAGAACATGGATGCCGCGCCCTACCTCATGTACGGCGGCCGCTGGGGCTATCGCATGGGCACCGCGCAGATTTACGACGCCATGCTTCAGGACGGGCTGAACGATGCCTTCTCAGGTGAGCATTCGGGCTGGCATACCGAGGATCTCGTCACGAAGTACCAGATCACGCGCGAGGCTCAGGATGCGTGGGCCCTGCGTTCGCAGCAGCGGTTCTCATCGGCTCAAGCGGCGGGCAAGTTCGATGCGGAGATCGTTCCCGTGATGGTCAAGTCACGGAAAGGGCCGCAGCCCTTCGTCAAAGACGAGCACAACAGGCCGGAGACGACTGCTGACAGCCTCGCAAAATTGAAACCTGCTTTCCGCAAGGACGGCACGGTGACGGCCGGAAATGCGCCGGGGCTCAATAGCGGTGCTGCGGCGATGCTGCTCGCCGACCGGAAATGGGCCGACAAGAAGGGGCTGAAGCCCCTCGGCCGCCTGATCAGCTGGGGCGTCGGCGCCGTCGAGCCGGGCATGTTCGGCATCGGGCCCGTCCCGGCCGTCAAACAGGCCTTGGAGCGGGCTGGCTGGTCGACCGCCGATGTGGAGCGGTTCGAGATCAATGAAGCCTTTGCGGCCATTGCAGTCGCCGTGATGCGCGACCTCGGTTTGCCTGAGGACATCGTCAACGTTGAAGGCAATTCGATCGCCCACGGCCATCCGATCGGTGCGACTGGCGCCCTTCAGACGACACGCCTGCTGCACTCCATGCAGCGCGATGGGATCAAGCGCGGCATCGTCACGATGTGCATCGGCGGCGGGCAGGGTATCGCCCTGTGCCTGGAGACCTCGTAACCAGACCAACCAGACTCATGTCTGGATATGGCCCTTCGCGGATGGTTGCCAGTTGGAAGCTTCTAAGGGGGAAGCAGACGTCGCACTCTGCAGGAGAATGGGCACTGGTTGCGGACGGCTCGATTTCCGCATTCTCTGGAGGCTGTGTGAGAACGCAGCAAAGCTTCATTCCGGCAAGCGTGCCAGCGTCAGAGGTTGAAGCTCAGATTGCTCTGAGCACCTTCGGCACACCGAGGATCGCCATCACTCGCTTCAGATTGTAGGCCAGTACGTGCAGGGCCATCTCGGTGGCGACGTGCTGCAGCGTCTTCATCTTGAAGTGCGTCGCACCCATCCAGGCTTTTATGGTGCCGAACGGATGCTCGACCGTCTTGCTCCGCAAGGGGATCTTGCCGGGATCATCGTCGAGACGCTTCTGAACGCGCTCGAGGATGTCCTCGTGCTCCCACCGCCGGACGCGACGCTGCTTGCTCGTCGTGCACCTGTGTTTGATGATGCAGCTCTCACAGGCGTTCGTCCAATAGCTGCGCAGGGTCTTGCCGGCTTCCTCGTTCGTGAAGCGATAGGTGAGTTTCCTCCCCGCCGGGCACTCGTATGCATCTTCTCCGGCGAGATAAACGAAGTCGGCCCGGTCGAAGCGTCCAGCTGCTCCCGCATTGGACGTGTGCGGCTTGGGCACGGTGACAGCGATGCCCGACTGCTCGCAATCAACGATCTCCTCGCCCTTGTAGTAGCCTTTGTCAGCGATGGCCTCGATCTCGTCGACGGCCATCACGTCTTTCGCCTTGCGCGCCATCATCGACAAGGCGTCGCGATCATAGCCGTGGTTGGTCACCTCATGCGCGACGATCAGATGGTGCTTCGTCTCGACGGCACTTTGCACGTTGTAGCCGACGACGCGCGGCTGCTTGCTCGTGGTGGCCATTGCGCGGCAGTCAGGATCGGTGAGCGACACTTGCGTTTCGCCGGTGGCGTCCATGCGCTGCTCGATGGCGCGGAGTGCACCCGCTTCCTTCTTGTAATGGGCGAGTTTCTTTATCGTCCGTGCCATTCTGGCTTCCACAGGATGCATACCGGTCTTGCTGACCACTTCGTCCGCGCGATCGAGTTCCGCCATATACCTCTCGATCGCCGCATCGATCTCACCCAGGCGCCGATGCAGCTTCTCGCGCGTCAAGCTCTTCGCCTTCGCGTTGACGGCTTTGAACTTGCTTCGATGGCGACGATGCTGGCGTCCAGGAGATGGAGATCGCGGCAGACGGCGATGAACTGAGCGCACACCTTGCGGATGGCGGGCCCGTTGTGGCGCCGGAAGTCAGCAATAGTCTTGAAGTCCGGTGCTAGCCTAGCGGTAAGCCAGATCAGCTCAAGGTTCCGATGGCACTCGCGCTCCAGGCTTCGCGATGACTGCACCTGGTTGAGATAGCCGTACACGTAGATCTTGAGCATCGTTGACGGATGGTAACTGGGGCGACCCGTCTCTTCGGGAATGACGCCTTCGAAGCCGAGCGCTGCGAGATCAAGAGCATCGACAAAGCCATCGACGACGCGAACCGGATTGTCTTCGGCGACATAGTCATCAATCGTCTCAGGCAGAAGCGTCGCCTGAGTCCGATCCGCTCCCTCGATGAACCGCCCCATCCGATCCTCCCGCATTTGCTCGCGAGAATCGTACAATGCTTCGGCCGAGGGCGGGTCTTTTCACACAGCCTCTCTGCAAAGCCGTCCTCGCCGCGCTCGGGTCAGTCGGGATGCAGCTGATCTAACTCCACACCCTAACTACTAGTCCACCAACTGAGCCACAGCTCGCCTGAGCGTCAGCGGGGACACTGCAAATCGCCCCGCTACCTCTTGCATAGAACGTCGGCTCTTTAGCAGCTCAGAAGCCGCTTCAATTTGTGCTCGCGACAGCTTGCGGGGCCGGCCGGCACGTCTCCCTCTCGATCGAGCTGCGGCGAGGCCGGCCTTGGTTCGCTCGCTGATGAGGGAGCGTTCGAACTCTGCCAGCGCTCCCATGACATGAAAGAGCAGCCGTCCACTTGCCGTACCGGTATCGATGGCTTCGGAAAGCGAACGGAACGCGACCCCCTTCCCTTCCAAACTTGTGACGACGTGGATGAGATGCGACAGGCTGCGCCCCAACCTGTCCAGCTTCCAGGTAACCAAGGTGTCTCCCGGGCGGAGACGCTTGAGGGCCTTGTCCAGTGCCGGCCGGCTTTCACGCGAGCCGGATATGCCTCTGTCCCCGAAAATGCACTCGCAGCCGGCACGAGTGAGTGCATCGATCTGAAGGGCAGTGCTTTGCTCCTCTGTGGACACGCGCGCGTATCCGACCATCATCCGCGACCACCCAAGACGCCCATGCTCCCGCGCGCCGAGCAAGGCTGAAGTCTTGAGCGACGACGATCTGATGCTATCAAAAAGGGTCCTATTCTTGACTGCTCGCAGCGTGCCTCACGACCTGAGCGCACGCCGTTGATTTCCTATCCTAAAAGCAGCGCTAACCATTCGGCAATAACCCCGCACAAAAAACGACCGTTTTTGATGGCAAGGAAGGCAGCGGCTACGGACGAGCTTATGACAAGCGTGGAAGCGGCAAAAGTGTTGGCGGTATCGGGTGAGAAGCTAGCCCAAATGAGATTGCACGGAGCAGGTCCAACCTATTTCAAAATGGGTAGCGGGCGGCTATGGAAGGTCGTGTACAGAAGGTCAGATCTCATGGCCTACCTGGAGACCAAGAAATCAAAAGGCAAAGCACGAGACCGATCTCGTCCAATTAGCGCTTCACAGCGACGAGCGTCGGCTCAAACGGACGGCTTGCGATCAAATTCCAATCACACTGTCGCGCCGACTCGCTCTGCAGTGCCAACGAAGGCCCGCCGAGAAAGCCCCTTGGTAACGCTGCTCACCACATCAGAGCTAGCGCAATGGCTCCGTTTGTCGCCAAGGACGCTCGAGGACATGAGGTTCAAAGGGACGGGCCCTAAGTACATCAAGCAAGGAACAGGGCGAGGCAAGGTGGTGTATGCCCGATCAGACGTCCTGGCTTGGCTCGAAGCCCATACGGTTGACCCAGAGTCCTGACCAGGAGGATGGCAACTGGAGCGCGTTGTCAGGCGTTACACATGCATGTCAGTCCCTAAGCGGGAGTTGGTATCTGATGTCTTACGCGGGAGGAAATGGTGATGGACGATGATGACCTTCTGCTGACGACGGCGGAAGCGGCGGAGCTGTTGCGTCTGTCGTTAGCGACGCTCGCCCAGATGCGCATGAGGCGGGGTGGTGGGCCGAGGTATCTGAAACTAGGTCGTGGCAAGGGTAGCAAGGTGCTCTATCGAAAGAGCGAAATCATGCGATGGCTGGAGAGCCGGGAGTATGGCCTGACTGCTGAGTATGGGCGGGACTGACGGCGCCGATAGAGCGCGCTGCTATTCGCAACGAGTGGTGCCCTGAAAAGGTACCAATCTTTGCCCGGCCGTCGAGAAGTGTTTCTTGTCTAAATCAATCTGTTAGCCGCACAACGGCTTGCGATCCAAGACTGCCGAAACGCGGCGGGTAAGCCGGGGATAAGTAAAAGGAAGGAAATGAAAAGCGGCGCTAGCGCAGATCAACATAATCACCGCTATCTATCTCCGGCGCTATAACGTCAGGATCTGATAACGGGCGGTGTGGCCTCTACTCGCCAAAGTAGACGGCTCGGCATACGAGTTCGCATTGCTGCTAATGCGGGAATGCGCGGCCCCATCAATGCACGTCGAGGGTTACGCGCGAAGGCGGCGGACGGTCCGGCCTCTGCGAGTTGCAGCGTAAGTTTCCGCTCCGCGGCACATGACCGTAGATGGCCGTAGAGCTGGTGCCGCAAACAGGACTCGAATTCATGACGCAATTAGGAGGGGACTACGGAACAACCGAAGCCTTTACGTCATCAATTCCCCCATGATGTGTCACGCGCAGTAGCGCCGGGGCATCGCGGCGCCCGGCGGACGGTCCGGCTTCTGCGAGTTGTTGTGTAGCTTTCGGCTCCACCGTACACGACCGTAGATACCCGTAGTGTGGTGCCCAGAAGAAGACTCAAGCCATTTTCCTAAGTTTTCAATACGTTAGAGGCAACTTCACGGGTTATGCAATTTCAGAGCTAAAGCAGATAACTACAGGAAACTAATATAGAATTAGTATTCTATGCCTTGACGACGCTTCGAGTCCTTTGAAAGGCACCAACCTGATGGCAAGCGAATGGGGCATGAAGTGTGCAGATCGCGACCCGGGCGACGGTGATCCAAGGATCTTGGCATTCTACCTCTTAGCGTTGGACTGCACGCCCAATGGGCTTCGGGGCGCATGCGTGAGTGAACGCGACATCGCGTAGACGCAGATCGTACTGGCGGCATGTGTCCGAAGCGCCCGGTGCAGCCCGCAACTAGATTTCTCGCTTCTTTGGCAGGCCAGCTGATTCGGCGAACGTCGTTGGCGCGCGTCCCGCCGAGGTATTGCTCCGTCTTATTCCGTATTGCGCAGTACTACACCGGGCAAAACGAATTTATTTTTGCGCATTTCTGAATTCCTATGCATCAACAAGGGGCATTGTAGCTCACATGCAGGCCCCATGCGGACGAGAACGAAAACAGCTGTAGCGGCGCGCCTGCCTGTCAGGCGCGGTCTCGATGAAAGTGAGGCGGCCGTCTACCTCTCGCTATCGCCCAGCTTCTTCCGTAAGCTGGTCCAGAGCGGAGCGATGCCGCGGCCGCGCGTCGTAGGCTCCCGCCGCATTTGGGACGTCGAGGAGCTCGATCTGGCCTTCAAAGCGCTACCCCGAGAGGATGGTGACGCTGATGTGGCCTTTGTCGACGGCAAGACAGATAGCTGGGCGGATTTCGAGTGACATCGATAAAGCTTCCGCATCTTGAACGATTCGTCGATCGCCACGGGAAGGTCCGTTATTATTTCCGGCGTGGGAAGGGCCCCCGCACGCCTATCCCTGGCCTGCCTGGCTCTTCTGAGTTCATGGCTGCGTACCAGGCCGCTCTGAGCAGCGCGCCTATGAAGCGCGCGCCGAGGTTCCGCGGACCTGAGGGCACCTTTGACCGCCTGGTGCAGGACTACTTCTCAAGTCCAGACTACGCGCGCCTTACCCTGCAAACCCAAATCAAGTACCGCAGCATCATCGAGCGCTTCATCCAGCAGGAGAGCATCGGGCACCGGCAGGTCAGGGAAATGTCGCGGCTGCATGTGCAGAAGATCATCGCCAAGCGGTCCGCTACGCCGGCGGCCGCGAACGATGTCCTGAAGAAGCTTCGGATCCTCATTCACTTTGCCATCGATAATGGTTGGCGAAAGGACGACCCGACCCTTCGCATCAAGAAGTTCGCATCCGGCGAGTTCCACAGCTGGACCGACGAGGAGATTGACACCTACGAGCGGCGATGGCCGATAGGGAGCAAAGAGCGCACTGCGTTCGGACTTCTGCTTTTCACAGGCCAGCGCGCCTCGGACGTCGCCAAGATGTGCTGGCCGGACGTCAGCGAGGGCGGCATCTGGGTTGTGCAGCGAAAGACGAAGGCGAAGCTTCTCGTGCCCGTTCACCCCGAGCTGCGATCCATCCTGATGGCCTGGGGCGGTCGCCAAGGCCCGGTCCTGCAAACAGCCTTCAAGCGCGCATTCAGCGCCAAGGGTATCAGCAACTTCATGGCCGAGCGCATCAATCAGGCGGGACTACCAGAGCGCTGCGTCACGCATGGTCTGCGCAAGGCTGCCGCACGCCGGCTTGCGGAGGCGGGTTGCTCGGCGAACGAGATCGCCGCGATCACCGGCCACGCGAGCCTGGAGGAGGTCGCGCGCTATACGCGTGCTGCCGAGCAGAAGTGGTTGGCGCGTGCGGCGATGGATCGACTTGTGCAAGGCCAATCCGCGATCAAATTCCCAAACCTTCCGCAAGGTTTGGGGAAATCGGACGAAAGATCCAATGAAATCAAGCCGTCGGGCCAAGAATGGCGGTCCCTACGGGAGTCGAACCCGTCTTTCAAGATTGAAAATCTCGCGTCCTAACCGATAGACGAAGGGACCATGAGCCTCGAACGGATGGCCCGGCCGCGCCGGCCTGCGAGCCTGACTACCCCCCGTGAGACCGAGAGGGTATAGGGACGTTTCGAGCCCCTTGCAAGCCGCGCGCCCCTGCTAGAAAAGCCCACCCCGGCGGAAAGACGCGAAGGCGCCGCGCCAGATAAGCTCCCGGGATGATCCTTCAGCCTTGCTTGCGCGGATCGGCCGCGTCCTCGATCAGAAGCTCGAGCCGGTTGCGCCCGCCCCACGTGTCGCGCCGCAGGTGACCTGCCACGTGGATCGGCATGCCGCCGGTTGCGAGAAGAAGCTCGCCGAGAGGCTGTCCCGCGGCACGGAACGCCACCGCGTCGAGCCGCGAGCCGTCGCCGGCTTCGAGCGCACAGCGCACATGCGCCTCACCGACGATCTTGGCGAATTTGACGCGATGCGCGGGGAAGGCAAAGCGCGGCTGCGGGTTGCCTTGGCCATAGGGTCCCGCCCTCTCGATCAGCTCCATGAGCTTGTCGCTGGCTCCACCGGGCGTCAGCGCGCCATCGATGGCGAGCGCCGCCTGCTCGCGGGCGGCCCGCGCCGTATCGGCAAGCGCAGCGGCAAAGTAGGCCTCGAGAGCGGCGAGCTTCTCGTGCGCAACTGTGAGCCCCGCGGCCATCGCGTGCCCGCCGCCTTTGATGAGATGGCCTTCGGCGACCGCGTGTCGAACCGCCGCGCCGATGTCGACGCCCGCGACCGAGCGGAGCGACCCGGTGCCGGTGCGCGCGCCCGAGCTGCCGTCCTTCTCCCACGAGATGACGCACGCCGGCCGGCGGTAGCGGTCGGCGAGGCGGCTCGCGATCAGGCCGACGACGCCCTTGTGCCACGTCTCAGAGCCGACGAGGAGCAGCGCGCGCTCGGGGACGGCCTCGAGCAGATGATCCGCTGCGGCAACCGCTTCCTCGAGCGAGGCCTGCTCGATCGCCTTGCGCTCTCGGTTGAGTCTGTCGAGCGTGGCGGCGATACGTGCTGCTTCTGCTTCATCACCGGTCGACAGCAGCCTGGCGCCAAGCGCGGCGTCGCCGATGCGCCCGCCGGCATTGATGCGCGGGCCGAGGATGAATCCGAGGTGATACGTCGTCGGCCGCTCGGAGAGGCCCGCCGCATCGGCTAGCGCGCGCAGGCCCGTGTTCTCGCGCGCCGCCATGACGGCGAGGCCCTTGGTGACATAGGCCCGGTTCAAGCCAGTGAGCGGCACGACGTCGGCGACGGTCGCCAGCGCCACGAGATCGAGATCGCCGATCAGCGCCGGCTCGGCGGTGCCCTTGGCGTAGTGTCCCCGCCGTCTGAGCTCGCGCGCCGCCGCGACGAGAACCAGGAACGTGACGCCCGCCGCCGCGAGATGGCCTTGGCCCGAAATGTCGTCCTGGCGGTTTGGATTGACGAGCGCATGCACCGCGGGCAGCCGCTCATCGGCCTGGTGATGGTCGATGACGAGCACGTCCGTGCCAAGGCCCCTAGCGCCCTCGAGCGCTTCGAAGCTCGTCGTGCCGCAATCGACGGTGACGATGAGGCGCGCGCCTTCCCGCACGAGAAGCTCGATCGCGGCCGGGTTCGGCCCATAGCCCTCGGTGAGGCGATCGGGAATGTAGATGCGATGGGGCACGCCATGATGAGCAAGAAAGCGCGCAAGCAGCGCCGACGAGCACGCGCCGTCGACGTCGTAGTCGCCGAAGATGGCAACGGCTTCGCGCTTCTCGATCGCGTCCGCGAGGCGCCGCACGAGCTTGTCCATGTCCGTCAGCGTCGACGGATCGGGCATGAGCGCCTTGAGCGTCGGGTCGAGAAAGACGGGGACGTCGTCCTGGGCGATGCCGCGCGCGGCGAGCACCCTGCCTAGAAGCTCCGGCAGCCCGTGCGTCTGGCTGATGGCGAGCGCGACCTTTGCTTGGCCCGGCTCGAGATGTTCCCGCCAAAGGAATCCGCGTGCCGATTGCGTCACGCCAAGAAATGCCGGCGCTGACGGCCCCGAAGCCTCGGCATCCCGCCGCTTCCGCAATGCCCCCATGCCCCCAACCCCTCCGAATCACGCAAGGAGAACGGTCCCATCGGCCGGCGCGCAAATCGAGGGCGCCGCCGCGTTCTCCACAGATCCAGCCTTCCGCACCCGTCGTCGCTTCCAGCCGCGCGAGAGGCGGAGCGGATCGCACGGACCTTGCGGCGGGCGCCCTGTTGTGGCACGTCCAACGCATCATGGGTAGGGGAACGGAGAGGTGCGAGCGATGGACGCCAAGACGATCATTATCCTGGTGCTGCTGGTGGCGGTCGCCGTGCTCGGCTACCTTTTTTACGACAGCCGGCAAGGCGGGCTGACGATCGATGCGCCGGGCTTCAAGCTCGAAGCCAAATAGCGCCTAGGCGGGCGCGAGGGCTCGCCGAAGGCAGTCCGCGGTCCGCCCGTCGAAGGCAACGAGCTTGATCGCGATCCCGGTCGCCGCCGCCATCTCCCGGCATACGCTCGCCGCTTCCGCGCACGCCTCCTCGACCGGGTAGCCGTAGATCCCCGTGCTGATGGCCGGGAACGCTATGCTCTTGCAGCCGTGCGCCGCCGCAAGCGCGATCGCCGATCGATAGGCTGACCGCAGCAGGCGCCGTGCCTCGTCGCTGTCGTAGGACGCATAAACCGGCCCGACCGCATGAATGATGTGACGGGCGGCCGCGATGCCGAACGCAGGCGTGATCACCGCCGATCCCGTTGCGCAGTGCCCGATGGCGCGGCACGCTTGGGCGAGCTTCTCGCGCCCCGCCGCCTTGAAGATCGCCCCGCACACGCCGCCGCCCTCGGCCAATGCAGAGTTTGCTGCATTGACGATGGCGTCGGCCGCAACTTCTGTGATGCCACCTTCGATGATTTCGATGCTAGGCGCTTCGTCACCAGCCATCGCACGACCTAGAGCATTTTCCGACGAAGGCCTGCCCTCCGAACCGTTTCCATCGGATCGCAAGACGCTTCAGACCATGAACCTCGTGCCGATATCACGGAAGGTCGTCTTCATGCGCCGCACGGTGCCCGTCTTCGAGCGCATGACGACACTCTCCGTCTCCGCGAAATCGCCGCGGAATTTGACGCCCTCGAGTAGCGAGCCATCGGTGACGCCCGTGGCCGAGAAGATGACGTCGCCCGATGCCATGTCCTCGAGCCGGAACTTGCGTTTGATGTCGCTTATTCCCATCTTCGCGGCGCGCTCGCGCTCTTCGTCCTTGGTCGGCATGAGCCGCCCCTCGATCTGCCCGCCGATAGAGCGTAGCGCCGCGGCCGCGAGCACGCCTTCGGGCGCGCCCCCCGATCCGAGGTAGATGTCGATGCCGGTCTCTGCGGGGTCCGTCGTCCAGATGACGCCCGCGATGTCGCCATCCGGAATGAGCTGCACTGCGGCGCCCGCGTCGCGGACCGCCTTGATGAGCTCGGCATGGCGCGGCCGGTCGAGGATGCAGGCCGTGATCTCGCCGATGGGCACACCCTTGGCCTTGGCCAGCGCATTGAGGTTGTGCGCAGCCGGCGCATCGAGATCCACGAGGCCGTCCGGATAGCCCGGCCCGATCGCGATCTTGTTCATGTACATGTCGGGCGCGTGCAAAAGGCCGCCGCGCTCCGCGATCGCGAGCACGGCGAGCGCATTCGGCATCGACTTGGCGCAGATCGTTGTGCCCTCGAGCGGGTCGACGGCGATATCGACCTCAGGCCCTTCGCCGTTGCCGACCTCCTCGCCGATGTAGAGCATCGGCGCTTCGTCCATCTCGCCCTCGCCGATGACGACGGTCCCGCGTACCGACACGCGGCCAAGCTCGCGGCGCATGGCATCGACGGCAGCCTTGTCGGCGGCCTTCTCGTTGCCGCGGCCCCTGAGGCGCGCGGCAGCGATGGCTGCCGCCTCGGTGACGCGGGCGACCTCGAGAACGAGCACCCGATCGAGCCAATGCTCGCCGTTGTCCTTTGCCATGACGCGCCCCTCGTACCCTCGGCCCAGTCTCACAATTTCTCTATGCGGATCATCTGCGGCCGTTCCGAGACCTTACCATCCTTTTCGATGGCCGCGAGCGCGAGCCGGATGGCCTCTTCCGTGGTCTCGTGCGTGATCAATATCACCGGCGCAGCCGTGCCGGGCACGGGGCGCGCATCGATCCCCGGCAGAGCCGTCCGCGGCCGCCTCTGAACGATGCTTTCGAGCGAAACGTCCTGGTCGCCCATGCGTTTGGCGATGGTCGCCATGGCGCCCGGCTTATCGTAAACGGAGAGGCGCACATAGTAGGCGCCCTGGTGCGCCCCGAGCTGGGCGCGCTTGTAGGGCTTGAGCTTTGCCGTGGGTCTGAGGAAGGGCGGCAGCACGAGGCCGCGCGCGATGTCGAGGATGTCGCTCGCGACCGCCGAGGCCGTAGGCCCGGCACCCGCGCCGGATCCGATCAGCAGCAGGCTGCCGACAAAGTCACCGTCGATGGCGACGCAGTTGGTCACGCCCGACACCTCGGCGATGGCGGAATGCTTGGGCACCATGGACGGCCCGACGCGGGCCTCGATCCCGGATGGGGTCTCGATCGCGACGCCGAGCAGCTTGATGCGGAAGCCCAAGGTATCGGCGGCCTCCATGTCGGCGGCGCTGATGGTCTTGATGCCCTCGACGTGGATCTTGTCGAACGCGATGTCGGTGCCGAACGCGAGGCTGGTCAGAAGCGCGAGCTTGTGGGCGGCATCGAAGCCGCCGATGTCGAACGTGGGATCGGCCTCGGCATAGCCCTTGTCCTGCGCCTCCTTGAGCACCTCGTCGAACGTGCCGGCGCCGTCCTGCATTTTTGAGAGGATGTAATTGCACGTCCCGTTCAGGATGCCGTACACGCGCCGCACGGAGTTTGCGGCCAACGCCTCGCGCAGCGTCTTGATGACGGGGATACCGCCGGCGACGGCGGCTTCGAAGTTGAGCGCGACGCCATTCTTCTCGGCAAGCTTGGCGAGCGCAATTCCGTGCTTGGCAAGCAGCGCCTTGTTGGCGGTGACGACATGCTTCTTGGCGCCGAGCGCGGCTTCGACTGCGTTCTTGGCGGCTCCCTCCTCGCCCCCGATCAGCTCGACGAAGACCGAGATCGAGGGATCGATCGCGAGCTGTGCCGGATCGTCGAACCAGCGGATGCCGTCGAGCTTGAGGCCGCGGTCCTTGGCGCGCGATCGCGCCGAGATGCCGGCAACCTTGATCGGCCGCCCGATCGTCTCGGCAAGGCGGGGACCGTGTGCATCGAGGAGGCGGATGAGGCCAGCGCCGACGGTGCCGAGACCGGCGACGCCGAGGGTCAAGGGCTCTGACATGGGACGAGAGGGGACTACCGGCTGACCTTTTGCGGAATCGGGATCACGTTATGCATGGTTTCCTGACCCTGAGCGAGGAACTTTTTAATGTTTCTCGCCGCTTGCCTAATGCGGTGCTCATTCTCGACCAGCGCGATGCGAACGTAGCCCTCGCCGTATTCACCAAAGCCGAGGCCAGGCGAGACGGCGACGTCGGCCTTCTCGATCAGGAGCTTTGCGAACTCGACCGAGCCGAGGTGCCGGAAGGCCTCCGGAATGGGGCACCACGCGAACATCGTCGCCGGCGGAGGCGGGATCGTCCATCCCGCGCGCCCGAAGCTCTCGACCAGGCAGTCGCGCCGGCTCTCGTAGGTCTTGCGGATCTGGCGCACGCAATCCTGCGGCCCGTTGAGCGCCGCTGCGGCCGCGACCTGTATCGGCGTGAAGGCGCCGTAGTCGAGGTACGACTTGACGCGCGCGAGCGCACCGATGAGCCGCTCGTTGCCGACCGCAAATCCCATGCGCCAGCCGGGCATGTTGTAGGTCTTCGACAGCGACGTGAACTCGACCGTGATGTCCATCGCGCCCGGAACTTGCAGGACCGAGGGCGGCGGAATGCCGTCGAAATAGATTTCGGCGTAGGCGATGTCGGAAAGAATGATCAGGTCGAGGCGCTTCGCGAGATCGACGGCCGCCGTGTAGAAATCGAGGCTCGCCACCATCGCCGTTGGGTTCGACGGGTAGGAGAGCACGAGCGCCAGCGGGCGCGGGATCGAATGCTTCACGGCGCGCTCGACTGCGCGCAGGAAGTCTTCTCCGTTGCCCGCCGGAATATGACGCATAGCGGCGCCCGATATGAGGAAGCCGAATTCGTGGATCGGGTACGTCGGATTGGGAACGATGATGACGTCGCCTGGCGCGGTGATGGCCTGCGCCATGTTGGCGAAGCCTTCCTTGGAGCCGAGCGTCGCGACGACTTGCGTCTCGGGGTCGACACTCACGCCGAAGCGCCGCTCGTAGTAGGCGGCCTGCGCGCGGCGCAATCCAGGGATGCCCTTCGAAGCCGAATAGCGGTGCGTTCTGGGCTTCGACACCGTCTCGACCAGCTTGTCGACGATATGCTGGGGCGTGGGCAGATCCGGATTGCCCATGCCGAGGTCGATGATGTCGGCGCCGTTGGCTCGCGCCGTCGCTTTCAGCCGGTTGACCTCGGCGAAAACGTACGGCGGAAGGCGCTTGATGCGGTGGAATCCCTCAATCACCAGGGTGTTCTCTCGATTGCTGCCGAAAGCCTCTTGAGGCGATCCCGGCCGCCTGTGAAGCCTTGCGCATGTTGCTCTTTTCCCGTGTTTACGCCGAGCAACAGGGGCTAGTCCAGTGGCCGGTCCCAAAGATGGCGGAGGAGGGGCACGGCGCCAGGCTCATTCTTCAAACGCCATTGTTGCACAACACCTTAACCCCGCGAACATCCTGGGGATTGTGAACCCGTTTGGGTTTGACCTGACGCAAGCAGGCCTTGATAATTGTGTGCATTGAGTGCCTCAGTCTGTGGCACTGCGGTATGCGCCTAAGTCTAAGAGAGGCGTCACCCAAGCGCCTGTTACAAGGCTCTCGTATCCCCGAAGGCGACCTCAACCAAATTCCTATAGGCCATGACCGACACGAGCCGCACCGGCACGACATCCTACCGGATCGACAACCCCGAAGAGTTCGCGCGCAATATGCTGCGCCTCTTCGAGGAAGGTGGTCGTGCGATGAGCGGCCTTCTCGAGCGCCCCGATGCCAAGGTCAGCCCCTTTTCCGCGGCGAGTGAGGTAACGGAGGCGGCAAAGACCGTCACCGACATTTTCCGCATCTGGATGACCGACCCCGCCAAGCTTGCGGAGGCACAGGGCGCTTTGATGCGCTCCTACGCCGATCTCTGGGGCAACTCGCTGCGCCGCATGATGGGCGAGGACGTCGAGCCTATCGCCGAGCCCGATCCGTCCGACAACCGCTTCAAGGACCCCGAGTGGTCGTCCAATCCTTACTTCGACTTCTGGAAGCAGGCCTATCTCCTTACGACCCAATGGGCCGAGGACGTGCTGCAGCAGACCGAGGGCTTGGACGAGCGCACCCGCCAGAAGGCTGACTTCTATTTCCGACAGCTCTCGAGCGCCTTCTCGCCTTCGAATTTCCCGATGACCAATCCCGAGGTCGTGCGCGAGACGCTGGCCACGAATGCGCAGAACCTCGTTCAGGGAATGACCCATCTCGTGAACGACATGGAGCGGTCGGGCGATCTCCTGAAGATCAGCCAGACCGATACGGCGGCCTTCGAGGTCGGCAGGAATCTCGCTGTCACCCCCGGCAAGATCGTCTTCCAAAACGATATCTTCCAGCTCATCCAATACGCGCCGACGACCGACAAGGTGCACGAGGTGCCGCTCCTCGTCGTGCCGCCCTGGATCAACAAGTTCTACATTCTCGATCTGACGCCGGCGAAGAGCTTCCTCAAGTTCGCGGTCGACCAGGGCTTCACCGTGTTCGTCGTCTCCTGGGTGAACCCGGACGAGCGCCTCTCGCACAAGAGCTTCGAGGACTACATGATCGAAGGCGTGCTGGCCGCGTCGGATGCGGTCCGCCGCGAGACCGGCCTCGAGAAGATCAACGTGCTCGGCTACTGCGTCGGCGGCACGCTCGTCGGCTCGACGCTCGCCTATCTTGCCGCGCGTGGCGAAGCGCCCTTCCGCTCGGCGACCTTCCTCACCACTCAGGTCGACTTCTCGAAGGCCGGCGACCTCCTGCTCTTCACCAACGATGCCCAGCTCGCCTCGCTCGAGGAGATGATGGCCGAGCGCGGCTATCTCGACGGCTCGCGCATGGCGAGCGTCTTCAACATGATGCGCCCGCGCGATCTGATCTGGCCCTACATCGTCAACAACTACCTTCTCGGCAAGAAGCCGTTCCCGTTCGACCTCCTGTTCTGGAATCAGGATTCGACGCGCATGCCGGCCGCCAATCACAACTTCTATCTGCGTGAGTTCTACAACGAGAACCGCCTCGCCAAGGGCCAGATGACGCTTGCCGGCGTCAAGCTGGACCTGAAAAAGGTGAAGCTCCCGATCTACGAGCTTGCAACACGGGAAGACCACATCGCGCCCGCGAAGTCCGTCTTCATCGGCTCGAAGCTGTTCGGGGGGCCGATCGAGTTCGTGCTCGCCGGCTCGGGCCACATCGCGGGCGTCGTCAACCCGCCGGACAAGGTGAAGTATCAGTACTGGACGGCGCCCAAGGCCGCAGCCGATACCCTCGAGGAATGGATGAGCATGGCCAAGGAGCACCCCGGCTCCTGGTGGCCGCACTGGGCCCAGTGGCTCGCCAGGCACTCCGGCGACTGGATAGCGCCGCGTGAGCCGGGCGAGAAGCTCGGCGCCATCGAGAGCGCGCCGGGAAGCTACGTCAGGGCCAAGTCGTAAGTCATCCCCGCTTGCCCCCGAACGGATCGTCGCGGCAGCCGCCGTAGAAGATCAGGTTGAGGCCGCGGGCGCGCGGAGCAGCGATGACCTCGTCAAGAGGCACTGCGCGCTGCGCGAGCCCCGCGTTTCTCTGCGCCAGGGGATAGTCGCCCGGAAGCACGTAGACCTGCCCGTTGACTTCGACCCCGTGCCCCGTCGTGTAGACGAGGGCGATGTCGGCCTCGGCCGAGCGGCGCGAATATGCGCCAAGCCGCGCGTGGAACTGCTGGCGGTCGAGGTCGATCGCCGTCTCCGTCTCAAAGCCCGCCTGGCGCAGAGCCTCCGAGATGCGCGCTGCATCGCGTCGGGCGCCCGGCAACGATTTCGCGCCGCCCGACCTCGTGTAATCCGACACCACGATGACGAGCGCGATGCGTCGCTCGCCGGGCACCGCGGGCAGGAGCGATCGCGACTGCGGCGCGGGCACATCGGGGACTTGGGGTGTTTGATAGCCGCGGCTCTTCTCTTTGGTGAGATCGGCGATGTCTCGAGAGAGCTCGGCAAGAGCGAGCTGCGGACGCGCGAGGAGCTCGATGAGGGCGCCTGCAAACGGATTGCCGCCGCCCTCGCCCTCGTCGAGGGTCCTCATGCCGGAAGCGGCTGCATAGTAGACGAGGGGAGGCGGTGCCTGACCGGCGCCCGCGCGCGTATCATCGGGTCCAATGCTACAAACAGTCGCCGCTGACACGGCGAGCGCGATGATCGCCGCTGAACGCATGTACCCCCTCCGAGCGGCTCTTGTTGCCTTCACAGCGCTATGCCGCGTTGCGCCGGCCCGAGAGAATGTCCCACGCCACGTTGATCTGCTTGACGCGCTGCTCGCGATAGAGCCGATCGTCCTCCGACTTTGCGAGATCCGGGTGCCAGCTCTGCCGGAGCCCGTCGACAATCTTCTTGATGACGTCGGTCGAAGCGTCCGGGCTCGCGCCAAGAACCTGGAGCGCCTCTTGGGGCGTGGACGGCACCTCGAACCCGGCTCCGGAGAACGGCGCCTGTGCAACGTCTGCCGGGCTGTCCTGTGCAGGTGCCGGATGGGGCGCAAAGGGCGCAGGCAACCCGTGTGACGGCGCCGCGCCGCCGAACGAAACGCTCGCGATGTCGCGGCGCATCGTCCTGAAACGTGCGTGCTCCTGGCGTCGCGACCAGAACACAAACGAGGAGGCGGCCAGAACGCCGAACAGGACGAAACCGATGGTCAGGTTCCGCGCGTGCGAGACGTCGCCCGTGGCCGCGCTGCTGCTTTGGTCCTGCAGGCTTCCTGTCGCGATCGGGCTCGGCGCCGGCGATGCTTCCTGCTCTGCGGCCTCTGCGACTTGCGACGGCGCCTCGGCGCTGGGTGCCGGGCTCTCATTTGCGCCTGCATCGGCCTGAGCCGCCGCTTCACGGATCTCGCCCTTTTTCTCCGCAATCGAAGACCCGGCCGCTAAGTTATCGACCGCGTGCGTGCCCTGCTCTGCGGGCTTGTTGATGATCGTCGGCGTGACGCTCGTACCGCCGGGAGCATCCGAAGCCTTTGGTAGGGGCGTCGTGGCGGCCTTCTCATCCTTGACCGGCGCAGCAACCGTTTTCTCCGCCTTCTGCGCGCCTGGCTCGCTCGCTTGAGCAGGCACGACCGTCTTTGCGGGCTCGCGCTTTGCTGGAGCGGGCGCTGGGACCTTGATCGCCTGAGCCGCAGGCTCTTTGCTCACCTGAGCCGCAGGCTCTTTGCTGACCTGAGCCGTGGGCTCCTTTGGTGGCGCTCCCGGCGAAGTCTCGCGCTTCTGCGCCGCGGCCGCTGGCGGCTTTGCCGCCGCGACCGCCGCCATCTGAGAGTTGCGGTCCATTGGCCCCGAGGACATCTCGGCCGGCGGGGCGCCGACGAACTGCGCGCGCGTGCCCAGTACCGGGGCAAATCCGGCGGGCAACTCGACCATCTCGCTGTGCGTGCCGTTCGGCCCGTCGAAGCGATCGCGATCATCGGCCGGATAGGCCCCGCGCTGGCGCCACCACCAGCGCCGCCGCGCCATGCTCTCCTCGCGCGGGCTCGCCTCGGCAGCCCCGAGCTTGAGTGTCATCCGCCCGTCCTCGACCCACGCACGGCCATCGGGCGCGCTCGCCTCGGCGACGCGGATCCAGGGGACGCGGATGCCGCCGCAGTCGACATCGAACTGGTGCAGCATCCAGTGATGGCAGCGGTCCGGCGCGTTGGGCGAGCAGTAGCGGAACAGCCATTTCTCGCGATTGCCGTAGATGCGGTAGGCTTGCTCCGGCGCCGGGGCGAGGCGCACGCCGCCGCCGCGAGCGTCGCAGGCAAACGGCATGACGAGCTCTTCCTGGCTCCACGCCGCACTGCTCCCTGCCGCGGCAACGATGCCGAGGCCGAGGAGGATTGCTGATGCATGGCCTGGAAATTTCATGCGTAGAATGCCCCTGATTTGCCGAAATCGAAGCTCGGAGAAGAGGTTGGCCGCTTTGTGGCGGCGATGTATCGAAGCGTAACGTTGCATTTCGGCAGATTTCACGCGTGATTTATTGGTAAACGGTCGCGCACGAGTGCAGGTCATCCACTCCAAACTGGAGAAGCCACACCTGACGACCATCGTGCGTGACATTCGCCCCACACTTCGCGCGGCCGCTGGGCTGGACCGCCACACCTTGGCGCGCGCGGATCACGCAGAGATCGCGGCGCTGCGCGCGGCGCCCGAGGCCAGATTTCTCCTGCTTGCGGATGGAAAGTGCGCCATTCGCTCGAACGCCGATCGCACGCTCGCATCGATTCGCTGGCTCGATGCGCGCGCGCTCGCCGCGCTCGACATCGGCACGGACGGAGCGCTGCTCCTGGGGCTCGATCCCGAGGCCAGGGCCGCGCGCTTCGCGATCGCGCTTCCCCCCGATCTGGCCGAGCGCCATGCTGATGTCCTCCGGCCGCTCGTCGATCTGCGCTCGCTCGCACTCCAGGGCGCCATGAGTGCGGATGAGCTTTCCCTCCTTGCTCAGGCCAAATCGCTCGCCGACTGGAATGAGACGCACCGCTTCTGCGGTAAATGCGGCACGCCGACCAATCCCTCGGACGGCGGGTGGAAGCGCATCTGCACGAGCTGCGGGCGAGAATCCTTTCCGCGCATCGATCCCGTCGTCATCATGCTCGTCACCGACGGCGCGCGCTGCGTGCTGGCACGCGAGCCCCGCTTCCCACCCGGCATGTACTCGGCGATTGCCGGCTTCATCGAGCCCGGTGACGATCTCGAGCACGCGGTGCGCCGCGAGACGAAGGAGGAGATCGGCCTCGCCGTGGACGAGGTGCGCTACGAGCTCTCGCAGCCGTGGCCCTTTCCCCACTCGCTGATGCTGGGCTGCTTCGCCTTTGCCAAATTCAAGGACCTGACAGTCGACACCGTCGAGCTTGAAACGGCGCGCTGGTTCGGCCGCGACGAGGTCGCCGCCTTGCTCGAGGGGCGGCACTCTGATGCTCTCACGCTGCCCGGTCCGCACGCCATCGCCAATACGCTGGTGCGCCGCTGGCTTTCTCTCTTGTGATCCGATTGCCCACCTCACCACGTCATCCCCGCGAAGGCGGGCCCCCCCCGCAAGCCTCAGCTTGCTCAAATCTCAGCGCAGAGATCGCGCGGCAGCGATCTGCCAATCCGCACCCATGAGGAGACGTGTCGTGGATCCCGACCTTCGTCGGGATGACGGTAGGCGGGTTGCGAACGCCAGCATCCTCCCAACGTCATCCCGGCGCAGGCCGGGACCCACGCAAGTGTCCGCGAATGCTTCTGGCGGTTGAAGGCGGGAGGCAGCAACAGCAAGGCCATTTACCTCGCGGCTCGTGAGCCCGAGTTGATGAATGGTTGGGGAGAGCGGGGCGCGGGCGTGCCGCGGGTGGTCCGCATGTTGCGTTTGGTGGCGCACCGGCGCCCCACTTTTCCGAGCTTTGCGCCGGAGGAAGCCAAATTCCAGCGTCGCGGACCCTGTTTAGCCGCAGCTTCTTCGGCACCGACGTTGCCGCCGGCCGTGGGTGGGCGCTCCGCGAGGGAGACGGGTCACGTAACCCCGCGCATCCCTCAGGACTCGGACCCGCCCCTCGCCTCAAAGACGCCTCTAGAAGACGACCCCGGTGGAGCGAGCGAACGAAGTCTAAGCGTGCCGCGCCACGCGGGGATAAAATCTCGTCGTAAGGCCCGGGGCCTGTGCTAGAAGCCGCCCGATGACCTCAAAACCGCTCACGAAAAGCCGCGCTGCGCCGGCAAAATCGCGCAAGGCCGAGAATGTCGTGCCGGAGGCGCGCAAAGGAGGAATTGTGCCGGAGGCGCGCAAAGGTGGAATTGCGCCGGACGCGCGCAAAGGAGGAATTGCGCCGGAGGCGCGCAAAGGCAAAATCGCGCCCAAGGTCGGCTTCGTCTCGCTCGGCTGCCCCAAGGCGCTCGTCGACTCGGAGCGCATCATCACCAAGCTGCGCGCCGAGGGCTACGAGGTCGCGCCCGACTATGCCGGTGCGGACGTTGTGGTTGTGAACACCTGCGGATTTCTCGATTCTGCCAAGCGCGAGAGCCTCGACGCCATCGGCGAGGCACTGACCGAGAACGGCCGCGTCATCGTCACGGGCTGCATGGGCGTTGAGGAGGCCCGCATTCGCGCCGCACATCCGGGCGTGCTCGCCGTCACCGGGCCCCATCAATACGAGCAGGTTGTCAGCGCCGTGCACGACGCCGTGCCGCCGCTGCACGATCCCTACTTCGATCTCGTCCCGCCCGAGGGCCTGCACCTCACGCCGCGCCACTACGCCTACTTGAAGATCTCGGAAGGCTGCAACAACCGCTGCTCGTTCTGCATCATCCCCTCGCTGCGCGGCGATCTCGCGAGCCGCCCTGCGTCGCATGTGATGGCCGAGGCCGAGCGCCTCGTGAAAGCCGGCGTCAAGGAGCTGCTCGTCATCAGCCAGGATACGAGCGCCTACGGGCTGGATATCAAATATGCCGAGAGCCCCTGGAAGGGTGCGCCGCTAAAGGCGCGCTTCTACGACCTCGCTAAAGCCCTGGGCGACCTCGGCGCCTGGGTGCGCCTCCACTACGTCTACCCTTACCCCCATGTCGACGGCGCGATCGAGCTGATGGCCGCGGGAAAAATTCTCCCCTACCTCGACATCCCCTTTCAGCATGCCTCTCCATCAGTCTTGAAGGCCATGCGCCGGCCCGCGCACCAGGAGAAGACCGCCGAGCGCATCGCCGCCTGGCGCCGCACCTGCCCCGACCTCGCCGTCCGCTCGACGTTTATCGTCGGCTTCCCGGGCGAGACGGAGGAGGATTTTGTCTTCCTGCTCGACTGGCTCAAGGAGGCGCGTCTCAATCGCGTCGGGTGCTTCAAGTATGAGGCGGTCGACGGCGCCAAGGCGAACGACCTCGCAGGCGCCGTGCCCGAGGAGGTCAAGGAGGAGCGCTGGCACCGCTTCATGGCGGCGCAGCAGGAGATCTCCCGCGAGCTCTTGGCTGAGAAGACCGGGCGCCTCATCGACGTCCTGATCGACGAGGTCGACGGGGAGGGCGCGATCGGCCGTTCCAAGTGGGACGCCCCGGAGATCGACGGCAGCGTGTTCCTGAACGGCGAGACGGGCCTCGCGCCGGGTGAGATGGTCAAGGCGCGCGTCGTCCATGCCGACGACTACGACCTCTGGGCCGAGGCCGAGCGCGCGTAGGGCGTTTGCTGCTCGAATGAACTGTCAATCTTAGCTTCCTCATGGTGAGCTTGTCGAACCATGAGGAAGCCTTGGCGTCTCCTGACCCCCATCCTTCGACAAGCTCAGAGCCTGCCCCGGACTTGATCCGGGGATGAGGGTCACGAAGTATCGGCCACCCACGCTGTCGCCGCACTGCAATATCGCGCGGGTAACCAAGAGCGTGCCCCTCGTTGACAGTCTCGCGGACCCGATGCGACAAGTAGCGATCGGCTTTCGCCGGGGGAATTCTCGCCAAAGAGCAATAGTTCGCGCCGTCGCTGCGAGTTGAGGATCACACATGGTCATGCCAGACCCCACGCCGGGTCCTGCCCCGGTTGTAGCCCCCGGCGGGGTTACCGAGGTGCGAATCTACCAGCATTCGACGATCCTCTACTGGTGGGTCATCTGGGCCTATGGCTTCATCTGTGCCCTGCTGACGTACTTTCAGGGCGCGCAGATCACGCTCGGCGAAGCTGGCAAGCCCCTGTTTATTCATCCGAGCCCCTGGGTTGGCCTCTCCTTCACCGTGCTCCTGCTGTTCGTGATCGTGGCGACCAACGTGCGCGCGCGCGGCATGCACGCCATTCTTCTGCTCTTGACCATCGGCCTTGCGATCGCCGGCATCTACCTCCTCATGAACATGCCGGGTCTTTTTGCGACGCCGCCCTCGCTGCTCGTGCACATGAACCTCGCCTTCTACCTGCTCATCTCGAGCGTGCTGTTCATCGTGTGGCTTGCGGTCGTCTTCATTTTTGATCGCATGAGCTACTGGCGCTTCCGCGGCACCCAGATCGAGCGCGTCCAGAAATTCGCGGGCGTGATCGGCAAGGCGCCCGAAGGCTACTCGGTCATGAACGTCAAGCTGATCCGCCATAGCGACGATCTTCTCGCGCACAAGATTCTGGGGCTTGGTATTTTGGGTCTCGGCACGAGCGACATCGAAGGCAGGATGATCATCTTCGGCGGTGCCCAGGAGCAATTCCGCATGACGCATGTTTGGCGCGCTGCCAAGCCGCTGCGCCAGATCCAGGCGCTCATGGGGCAGAAGGCCACCGTTGTGATCTGAAGCATTTTCCGACGAAGTGGCTACCGGTTCGTCGCAGAAAATGCGATAAAATAACAACCTAGAGCGCTTCCGATTCCGTGGGAACGGAACGCGCTCTAGTCTTGATCCAATAGATGCGGATGTGCGCAAACCGCCGGTCCATCTGATCCTGACGACCCTCGTGCTTTTGCTCGCGGTCGCTTTGCGCGTGGCCGATCCCGAGCCCGTGGCCCGGTTGCGCCTCTCGATTTTCGACAGCTTTCTGAGGCTCTCTCCCCGCACGCCCGACCCGACTTTTCCCGTTCGCATCGTCGACATCGACGAGGCCTCGCTGGCCCGCGTCGGCCAATGGCCCTGGCCGAGGCGAGAGCTCGCCCTGATCGTCGAGCGCTTACGCGAAGCCGGTGCATCGACGATCTCGATCGACCTGATCCTCGCCGAGCCGGATCGATTGTCGCCGGCCGAGATCGCCCGCCATGTCCGCTCCGCGCCCGAGCTCGCTCCCCTGAACGACCTCATCGCGGCTCTGCCGTCGAACGACGATCGCCTCGCCGCCGAGATCGCGAAATCCCCTGTCGTCCTGGGCCTTGCGGGCGACAACGCGGTGACGGCAAAGCCCGCCGATCCCATCGCCCGCTTTGCCATCGCCGGCGATGATCCCAAGCTCTTCGTGCCGGCCTTCCGCGGCGGCGTCACGGCTCTGCCCGTCCTCGCCGCGGCGGCCAAGGGGAGCGGCGCGGTCAATTGGCTCCCTTCGCAAGACCAGATCGTGCGCCGCGTTCCCCTGCTGCTCACCATCGCCGGCACGCTGCAACCATCGCTGTCGATCGAGACGCTGCGTGTTGCCTTGAAGGAGACGACGCTTTTTGTGCGCTCCTCCGGCGGCAGCGGCGTCACCGCCTTCGGACAGCAGACGGGGGTCGAGACCATTCGCATCGGCACGACGGTGCTGCCGACCGATGGCGACGGCCAGCTCTGGCTCAACTACGCGCCTGGCGACCCGCGCCGCTACATCTCCGCTCATCGCATCCTCGACGGCAGCTTCAGCCCCGCAGACATCGCCGGGCGCCACATCCTGATCGGCGCCAGCGCGACCGGGCTTCTCGATCTGCGGGCGACCCCGCTCGAGCAGTCCGTGCCCGGCGTCGAGATCCACGCCCAGGCGCTCGAGCAGATGCTTTCGGGGGAGCATCTGGTCCGCCCTGCGCTCGCGACCGGGGCCGAGCTCATGTTCCTGGTCGCGGCCGGCGCGCTCGTTGCCTTCCTGATCCGCCGCGCCGGCCCCATCGTCGCCGCGGTGATCGGCGCGCTTTCGATCGCCGCGGTCTCGGCAGGCTCCTGGCTGGCGTTTACCGAGGGCGGCTACCTGTTCGATCCCGTCTATCCCTCACTCGCACTGCTTGCCCTCTACCTGACGGGCTCGCTCTTCACCTACGTCAAGACGGAATCCGATCGCGCCCGCGTCCGCGCTGCGTTCAGCCACTACGTGGCGCCGCCCCTGGTCGACGAGCTCGCGAGAAACCACGACAAGCTCAAGCTCGGCGGCGAGATGCGGGAAGTGACGCTCCTGTTCGCGGATGTGCGCGGCTTCTCCAGGATCTCCGAGGGCATGGACGCCGAGGCGCTCATCAGCTTCGTCAACAAGCTCTTCACGCCGCTTTCCGAGGTCATTCTCGAGAAGCGCGGCACGATCGACAAGTTCATGGGCGACGCCGTGATGGCGTTCTGGAATGCCCCCGTCGCCGATCCGCAGCATGCGGCGAACGCCTGCCGTGCCGCGCTCGCCATGCAGGCCGAGATCAAGCGGATGAACCAGTCCTGGGCGGCCGTGGCCGCTGCTGCGGGCGAACAGGCGCCGCAGGTTCGCATCGGCATCGGCCTCAACACCGGGGCCTGCTGCGTCGGCAACGTCGGCTCACCGCAACGCTTCGACTATTCCGTCCTGGGCGATGCCGTGAACATCGCGTCCCGTCTCGAGGAGGCGACCAAGAGCTACGGCGTGCCCATCATTGCCGGCGAGCGCACCGCCATGAAGGCACAAGGCTTCGCCCTCCTCGAGATCGGCACCGCAACGCTGCGCGGCAAGGACAACCCCGACCGTATCTTTGCGCTGCTCGGCGATGAGACGGTGGCCGCGAGCGGCCGCTTCCGCGAGCTCGCCCATCGTCACGCGGCCCTCGCCGCGGCGCTTTCCTCGAACGACAAGTCAAAGATCGGGCCCGCGCTCGCCGCGTGCCGGGCGCTGGGCTGGCCCGAGCTCGAAGGCCTGTTCAACCGCTACCAGAGACAGGCCGAGGCCGCGTCTCTGCCGGCCTAATTCGGCTTGTAGCCGCCGCTGCGCGACGGGGGCATGCCGCCGCCATCACCGCCCTTGTGTCCGCCGCCGCCCTTGTTGCGGCCGAAGCCGCCGCCGATACCGACGCCGATGACGATGTCCATGCCGCTGACGCCGCCCGCTTCTTCCGTCTTGCCCTTCTTCGCGGTGCGCGTCTTCTTTGGCGTCTCCTTGGGCTTCTCCGCCTTCTTCTTCGGCTTGTCGCTGTCCGTGTTGCGCGGCTTGTCGGGCTTGTCGGGGATGTTGCCGAGGATGATCACGTCGCGCGTGAAGATCGGGTTGGGATCGATCGTGGGCGGCTTGACGATGAAGGGGAAGGCGCTGTCGAAGGGAATATCGCCCTTGCCCTCGAGCCCCGCCCATTTCACCGGCGCGCCCACGTCGCCGTCCTCGGTGATGCGGATGAGCTTGCCCGGCTCGTCGATGACGCGGCATCGGCCGCGGTCGTTGCACGCCTGGAACGACCCTTCGATCAGGAGCCCCCACACCTCGCCGTCATCCTGCACGTAGAGATCGAAAATCGTGCCCCGCACGGTGATGGCGGCCGCCGGCGTGCGGATGACGTAAGTCGGCTTCTTGGCAACGCCGGTCATGAACCGGAACGTGCCCTTGACCAGGTTGAGCACGATCGAGCCGCTGTTCTTTTTCGGGTCATAGACGAACTTGTCGAGCTTGAGCTGCGAGCCGGGGCCGAGCGCGAGCTTGGTTTGGTCGTCGAGCTTGAGCTCGCTCGAGGCGTCCAAGCTCACGTCGATGTTCTCGTCCTGGTGAACCTTGTCGCCGGCCGTGAGCGTGCGCGTATCGCGGTCGATCTCGGCGGTCACGAGATTGACGACCGTGATCGCCGATCCGATCGGCTGCAACGGTGTGGCAGCGAACGCGATTGATGAGGAGGCAACAAGGGCGAGGGCCGCGAACGACAATGCGTTCTTGTTCATGGGGGCTGTCCTGGATGCAAAGTAGAGCCAACTCGTGAGGAGCGTCAGGAGTGTTAGGGCCCGGCGTGGTGGCGATACCACTCATTTGCGGTCGCATTTTAGCAGATTTGGCCCCCCGCCTCCAGGCAACCCGTGCCGCTGAGTTAAGGAAGTCAGAAGAGAGACTTACGTCGCCCGATGGCAGAAGGGGCCACGCTATAGCTTGACCGCGCCCCTGGCCTTCCCCTTGGCCTTGGACTCGGGCTCGACGTGAACCACGACCTGCGAGCCCTCGATCTCGTCCTCGAGAGCCGCTTCAAGCCGGTCGCAGATCTGGTGCGCCTCGACAACCGGCATCGCACCGGGGACGACGAGGTGGAATTCGATGAACGTCACCCGTCCCGCGTGCCGGGTCCTGATGTCGTGCGCTTCAAGCGCCCCGTGGCCGGATTGCTTGATGGCCTGGCGAATGCGCCCTTCGATTTCCGATCCCGCGGACTCGTCCATGAGCCCGCTCATCGACGACACCGTGATGCGATAGCCGGTCCACAGGATGTAGGCCGCAACTCCGAGCGCGAGCAGCGGATCGAGTATCGAAAGGCCGGTCAGCGCCACGAGGAGAAGGCCGGTAAGCACGCCGACCGAGGTCAGCACATCGGTGAGGAGGTGCCAGCCGTCCGCGACCAGCGCCGGGGATCGCCACCGGCGCCCGCGGCTGATCAGGAACCACGACCAGCCGCCGTTGAGCGCCGTTGCGGCGCCGTTGAGCGCAAAGCCTGCCCCCGCATTGGTGAGCGTGCGCGGCGTGGCGAGTGCATCGTAGGCCTCGCGGAAGATCAGCAGCGCCGCGACGATGATGAGCGCGCCCTCGAGCACGGCGGAAAGGTATTCTGCCTTCGAGTGCCCGAAGGGGTGGTTCCTGTCGGCCGGCTGCGAGCTGATCTGGATGGCCGCGAGCGCCGCGATCGCGGTCACGAGATTGACGATGCTCTCGAGCGCATCCGAATAGAGCGCGACGCTCCCCGTCACGACGAATGCGAAGTACTTGAGCGCCATGACCGCAAGCGCCACGGCGATGCTGCCCGCGGCGACAAGTCCCGTCCTGTCGAGAGCAAAAAGGCTCTTGGCCTCCCGCTGCGCCATCGTCGTCTCGTCTCCTGACTTGACGGCTTGCTGGTGCCAGAGTTGCGCCCATCACGCCACACGAATTTTCCCCGCGCGTCGCCCCATGGGGCCCACCGCTGACACTCTTATCCACATCCAATCTGCCCGCGGAGCCTCCACGCGACGGGCCGAATCTGTTGCCTAGGCGTGTTCAATATCGCCGCCGTCCGGCAGGCGAGGCTCACAGGGAGGTGAATGCCCATGGCCAACTTCACCACGCACATTGCCGTCGGCACGGTGGCCGCGGGCGCGCTCGCCACGCTGACACTCGCCGCCGATGTCGTCGCGCCCGAGAACCTCGTCGCCGTGACCATGGCCGGCGTCCTGGGTTCCGTGCTCCCCGACATCGATCTCAAGGATTCGCGCCCGAGCCGGGCGATGTTCGCTGGCCTCGGCATCTTCTTTTCATTTGCGGTGTTGTTCAATGCCGCGACGCACTTTTCCATCGCCGAGCTATGGATCCTTTGGCTCGGAACGCTGCTGCTCGTTCGCTATGGCTTGCACGCGGCTTTTCATCGCCTGGCCGTCCATCGCGGCATCTGGCATTCGATCATCGCCGGCCTGTTCTCGGCAGCCGCAACGGCGATCGTCTTCAAGTACGCGCTCGGCAAGCATGAGGGCGTGGCCTGGCTCGCGGCTGGCTTCCTCTTCATAGGCTTCCTCGTCCACCTCGCGCTCGACGAGATCTATTCCGTCGACGTGATGGACACGCGCGTCAAATCCTCCTTCGGCACGGCGCTGAAGCTCTACGATCGCCGCCACCTCGGTGCTTCGGCCGCCATGGCGGTGGCCGCCGTGCTTGCGATCTGGCTGGCCCCAACGCCGCGCCCGTTCATCGACGGCCTTGCCTCGCGAGACATGTGGGCGGGGCTCAATCGCCGTCTGCTTCCCGAGCAATCCTGGTTCGGAATTGGCGGCCCGGATGGGCTTCTGGCCAGCACGCCAACCTCGACGCCAGCCGCATCCGGTGCCGGGATCACGACCGGCGCGTTGCCGAGCGAGGCCCCCAAGAGCACGACGCCGACGCCTTAGAGCCACTCCAGGCCGGTGCCCCGAGGCGCAATTCGCGCCCCTGATTGGCTCGATCAAAGGCGATGAGGGGTCAGCGCGACGCCTCGGCGCGCTTGTCGGGCGCCGCGCGCAGTCCCGCAAGGTAGGTGCCGACAAGATCGTCGAGCAGCTCGCCTGCGCTGTCCTTGGGTATGATCGCGAGCTTCTCGGCAGTCGACAGCGACGTGATGCCGTGCACGCCCGACCACAGCACCCGCGCCGAGCGGCGGATGGACTGCGGGTCCATGCCGGACATGAGCGGGGAGAGTGCGCGCTCGACCTCGCCGAGAAGGCTCTCGAGCTTCTGCTGATACCAGCCGGGCACCTCGCGTCCCGCCGGCAGGTGATGCTCGAACAGGAGATTCCAGAGCCTCGGGTTCTCGTGTGTGAACTTGAGATAGCGCGCTGCAAGCAGGTGCACACGCTCGCGCGGGTCCGCACTGGCGACCGTTTCCGACAGCGCCGCAAGCAGCCGATCAAGGAGCCGACCCTCGATGGTCAGCACCAGGTCATCGAGGTTCTCAAAGACATTGTAGAGCGTGCCCGGCGAGTAATTGATGCGGCGCGCAATCTCGCGTGCCGAGAGCCCCGTATAGCCTGCCTCCTTGATAAGCTCGGTCGAGGCGTCGAGGATCAGCTCGCGCAATTCGTCGGCGGTGTGGACCGATCGCCGTCCCATAATTCCGTATTCGCTTCTCTTCCGCGCCCGGCCCGGGATTCGAGCCCAAACGGAGAGTGCGCCCGCAAAGACAGTGTCGGCAACGACATGATCGGGAACACTGTTTTCCTAAACGAGATGTAATCAATCCGTTTCCGGACACTATGGACGAGGCGCCGGCCCTCCGAGCGGACCGTCGCAAGCAGGTGGGGATCCCGCACAAGGGCGCAATAACTGACGGACGTTTAGAAGCAGGTCGAGACGCACTTGTCGGCGTCAAAATCCACGCAGCTGTTGCGCGGGGTGGCATAGGCCTTATCCGACCAGCTTGCCGAGCCGAAAACATAGTTCAGGAAGACCGGCTTGTAGGTATAGGTCGCCTCGACGACGATCAGGCTGCCGCCTTTGGCGAGGAGCTGGGAGTCGAGCGTATAGCCTGCACATTTTCCGGGTTGGGTCGCACCATTGTGCGATGGCCGATTGGTGGTCGACGCATAGACCTTCGTCTGCGCGGCGTCCGACGGGCTCGCCTTCACGGGAATGACCGCGACCTTGAGCGAGCTCGCGTCATAGGGGCTCATCACCTGATTGACGATCTTGTAGATCGCCGTGAGGTCGGCCGCGCTCATCTTCGGCTCGCGCGCCACGAGATCGGCAATCATGTTCGTGACATTGGCGAAGCGCCGATCCATGGCGATGGCCCGGCTAGCCTCGACTGCGCCGATCAGCATGAACAGCATGATCGGCACGATGAACCCGAACTCGACGGCGGCGACGCCGCGCGCGTCGCGGGCAAACTTCCGCGCCAGGCGCGCGATGCCGGTACGTTTCATGATGATGGATGGGCGTGGCATGTCAGCTCGGAGCTCACTTGTAGGGCTCGGTGCGGAACGTGGACGTGGACTGTATGAGGGTCTTGCCCGCGACGCGCGGCGGTCCCGTGTCTGCCCACGGGCCGACCGAGAGCATGTTCCAGATGTCCTGCCACAGTGTGCCTCCGAAATCCCACGCATAGCAGGCCGTGACGAGCACCGTGGCGCTCGCGGTGCCCGAGTAGTTGGCGATCGGATTGGCGCCGGTTCCCGAGCTCGGCGTGAGCGAGCCGTTCGTCAAGCACGGCGTCGGCGGGTCGAGATCGGCAAACGCGGCCCCGCTCTTGACGTGGATGACGAGGTTGCTGTCGCATTTGATGTAGCTGCCGGCCTCGTCGCAGACCAGCTGGCGGAAATCGGCGAACGTCTTGCCTTCCTTCTGCGCCTGGCCGGTGCGCAGCTTGCGGGAGGCTTGAGTGACGCCGTTTTCCAGCGACGTGCTGGTGAAATATTGCAGGCCGACGGTCATGATCCCGAGCATGAGCATCAGGAACGGCGCCACGACGGCGCCGAATTCGATCGCGGCCGCGCCGCTCCTGTCGGCGCCAAAGCGCGTCAGGACCCGCCCCATCCGGGGCGCGGCGAGCCTGCGCATGAGCAACGACGGCCGCACGCAGAAGCCTTTCTACTTTGTCTGGTTGCGTCGGCGACAATGTAGATGCGTGCGCTGAATTAATTCTTGAGCCTGCCGAAAGCCGGCGATCAAGATGCAACTAGGGATAGGAATAGGTCTCCGCGCAGGGGCAAATTTGCCGCGATTGCGCGCAAATCCCTCAACCCTTCGTTAGCAATTGAAGGCCGGGTCTCGCCCAAAGCCGGCGAGACGCTATGAGGAGCTGTCCTCGAGGAGATCATCGCGGCGCTTGAGCGTGGCATCCGCCTTGGAGGGAAGGAGCTTGAACTCCCAGCCGCTCGTGCGCTGGGAGAGGTCATCCCCCGCCTTCTTGGCGGCGCCGCCGCCCGTGGCCGAGATCGCGAGCCAGGTCGCGTCCTTCTCGCGCCGGAATTTGAACACCACCTTGAGCCCGGTCTCTGTCTCGAGCGAGGCCGTGCTCACCTCGCCGCCGCTGTCGTGGGCCTTGCGGACATCCTCGAATTCCATGAACGCGGTCGCCTCGACGATGTTGTCGACCACGTTCACGAATTTGATCTTCTTGCCGGCGGGGATCTCGGCGAGCTTGTGCTGGCCCTCCGCATCGCGCACGATCTCATAGGCCGCTTCGCCCGGCAGCTCGATCTTGAGCTTCGTGATCTTGTCTGTCGCCGTCTCGAAGATGCGCGCCTTCGTCCAGTCGCGCAGCTCCGTGCCTCCGCTGATGTCCGCGGTCGCAAGCCAGGTCTGCTCGTCGCCGGGCTTTCGGACATATGTGCCGGCCTTGCCCAGACCGCCGCCCAGGCGCTTCTTGCCGACGATCGCCTCGGCGAGCACGCCGCCCTTGTCGTCGAGGAGCCGGACGAGTCGGGAGCTCGCATTCTGGCCCTTGGGGTCCTCGAGCTCGAGGAGGCCATAGCGCTGCGGGTTGCGCGTCTTGGGCTCCGCGAGCGTGGCTTCCGTCAGGCTCGCAATGAGCGTGCGAATCTTCTCGGGCGTCGCCGGATAGCCATCGCGGTTCTGGAGCCGCCACTGGTCGCCTGCCCGCTCGAGCACGAGCGTCGTCGCGCCCTGGGCAATTTCGATGCGATGGATCTTCTCCGCGTCGGCCTTGAGAGCGGGGAAGAGGAGGCCGCCGCCCTTCGCATCGACGGTCCACGGCGCCGATGTCGTGTAGACGGCGATCGCCGCCGCAAGAGACAAGACCGCCGCAAGGGCGAGTCCGACGAAGTATTGCGGTTTCATGGCGCCCGCTCCTCCAATGCGTGCTTCACGATGACTTCTTTCTCTGCCGGCTCTGCCTCATCGACCAGCCGATGCCGACCAGCCCGATCGCGAGCGGCACAAGAGCGATGTTCGCGAACTTGAGCCACCCGTCGAGGCTGTCGATGTCGTGGCGCAGCGCGAGCTTGACGTTGCGCAACTCGCGCCGCGTCGCGAGCATCTCGCCGCGGAATTTCTCGATCGCCTGGCGCTCCGCGTCCGTGAGGATGACCGAGCCCCCTTCGCCGGCAGCTTCGAGCTTCTTCAGCTCTCCCTCGACCTTGCGCAATTTCTCGGTGAGCGCCTGCTCCTTCTCGCGGAAGTCGCGCTCCGCATCGCGCCGGATGGCCTCGACCAGCGTGAACGGGCGTTCCTTGACGCCGCGGCCGCGGAGCGCAATGAGGTCGTCGCTTCCTGTGAGGTTCTCGAGCGCGCCGACCACGAATGCGGCGTTGTGCGCGAGCGGCGTCGCCATCTGCTGGCCCATGAGCTCGCGCACCTCGACCCAGAACCGGTCGGCGAGGATGTCGGTGTCGCCGACGACGATGGCGTTGATGCGCCCCGAGGCGACGTGATTGGGTCCGGGACCTGCGGGCTTCGCCGCCGCGTCGTCCTTCTTCGCCTCCGGAGCCGGAGCCTGGCCCGGCTTGTCGGCATCGGCCTTCGGCGCATCGTCCTTTTTCTCGTCTGACTTCTTCTCGTCCGCCATGGGCGCGCCGTCGGGGAACGCGGTCTTGGTCTCGCCCGAGATGCGCGCCGCGAGCATCAGCGACTTTCCGCCTGGCTTGTAGCCGCGCAGCAGCGCCAACGGATCAGCCGTCTGGCCGACGCTCTGCACCGGCACCTCCATGGCATCCGTGCTCGTGTGCAGGATCGGCGACACCTGCGTGCTCGCGCCGTCGGCCTTGGTGAAGAAGCCCGAAGAGCCGACGTTGATGACCTCGATGCCGCTCGAGAGCACGTCGCCCTGGTCGATGGCCGAGCGGTCGAGCCCGAGCCAGGCGACGTACTCGGTGACGGTCGAATCTCCGCCGCGGCCGCCGAACTGCACGCGCCGCGCGTGGCGGATGTCGGTCGCCACTTTCTTCGTGTCGAAGTCGACTCCCCACCCTTTGAGGAGCTTCGCCAGCTCTGCCTTGCCCTCACCCTGCTGCTGCAAGAGCTGGAAGTAGGCGGCCTCGGCCTGGGGATCTATGAACACCAGGACCTTGCCCCCCTTGAGCGCGTATTGGTCGATCGCATAGGCGGCGGCCGGCGTGAGCCCGGTGGGCTGCGCGACGAGCAGCACGTCGACGCGCGACGGGATCTCCGTCGCCGTCTGCTCGATGGGCTCGACCTCGAAGAACTCGCGGATCTGGTCCATGACCAGCCACGGCGGCGTCGGCGCCTGCTCGCTCCCGCCCATCGGCGCCTTGCCGCCGTCGAGCGGCAACGCGGTGATGAGCCCCACGACCCGCTTCTTCGGGTTCGTGAGCGAGTAGATGAGCTTGGTGATGTCGTACTCGACGAAGCTCTCCCGGTCGGGCGAGAAAAAGGCGATGGTCTCCTGGTTGTCGGTGGCGTTCGAGGCGACGAGCCCGAAATAGCCGGTCTCCCCCTCGGCGTTGATGCGCATGCCCCTGAGGCCCGCGCCGACCGCCTGGTCCTCGGCGTCCGAGAACGGCTCCGGATCTTGGATTTCGAGCACGAGCTTGCCGCCCGAGATATCGCGGTACTGCTCCAGCAGCGCCCGGATGCGCCCGAAGTAGTTGGCATAGCTCGGCGCGACCTCGCCGAGCTTCTTCGAGAAATAGACGCGCGCCTTGATCGGCTCGTCGATCGAGCGCAGAACCGCGCGCGTTCCGTTGGAGATCGTGAACAGGCTATCCTGCGTGAGGTCCGCCTTCCAGCCGCGCAGCGACATCGAGACGATGAGATTGACCGAAAGCAGGATGACGGCGCCGAGCGCGAGTCCGCCCCAGGCCATCGTGCGCCCGCTGAGCTTGGATGCGCGTTGCACGAGGCCATCCCAGATGCCAGCTGCGTCGGAGCTCGAAGATGAGGTTTTCTCAGTCATCGTGGGGGTCCTTCAGGCGGCCTTTTTCTGCTCGACTGCGATCGCGTTGGCGAAAAGTGCGAACGCGATCAGCGACAGGAAGAAGATGATCGTGTTGAGGTCGAGAACGCCGCGCGTGATCTGCTCGAAATGCGTGAGGAAGCTCATCGAGGCGATGGCCTGCGCAACGAAGCCCGGTGCCCAGGCGCGGAGCGCATTTTGCACCAGCTCCATGCCGCTCATCACGAACAGGAAGCAGATCGTGGTCGCGAGAATGAAGGCGATGACCTGGTTCTTGGTGAGCGCCGAGACGAACGAGCCGATGGCGAGGAAGGCGCCTGCCATCAGGAAGCTGCCGATATAGCTCGTGAGAATGATGCCGTTGTCGGGGTCGCCGAGCACGTTGACCGTAATCCACATGGGGAATGTCAGCACGAGCGCGAGCCCGATGAAGGCCCAGGCGGCGGCGAACTTGCCGAGAATGGCCTCCCACGGCGAGATCGGCAGCGTCATCAGGAGCTCGATCGTCCCCGACTTGCGCTCCTCAGCCCAGAGCCGCATGGCCACGGCGGGCACGAGCAGCAGGTAGAGCCAGGGATGGTAGGCGAAGAACGAGTAGAGGTTGGCCTGGCCGCGATCGAAGAAGCCGCCGATATAGAAGGCGAAGGCTCCCGTCGCGGCGACGAAGATGGTGAGAAAGACCCCCGCCAGCGGCGTCGCGAAATAGGCCGCGAACTCGCGCTTGGCGATGATCGCCGCCATTTTGAGTGTCTCAAGCATGGGTACGAGCCTGTTCGGTGGTGGTGATCTCGCGGAACACGTCGTCGAGCGTGCCGCGGTCGACGAAGATCTCGTCGACGGCGAGCTGTCTGTCGCGCAGGAAGGCGCCGACCTCCCCAACCGCGATCGCGCCATTCCTCGGCAATGCGCGCAGCTCGATCGTGCCGTCTGCGGCCGCCGACCGCTCGACACGCGCGATGGCCGCATGTCCCGCGAGCGCCACCGCGATCTTCTCTGCCCGATCCCCCGTGACGCGGATCGTGACCGCGCCGCGGTTGGGCACGCGGCCCATGAGCTCGCTCGCCGTCCCGTCGGCCACGATGCGACCTTTGTTGATGATGACGGCGCGCGTGCAGACCGCCTCGACCTCTTCCAGGATATGCGTCGAGACGATGATCGCCTTGTCGGCGGCCATCTCGCGAATGAGCTCGCGCACGTGATGCTTCTGATTGGGATCGAGGCCATCCGTGGGCTCGTCCATGATGAGCACCGGCGGATCGTGCAGGATCGCTTGCGCAATGCCGACGCGGCGCTTGAAGCCTTTGGAGAGTGTTTCGATGCGCTGCTCGAGCACGGCGTTGAGGCCGGCGCGATCGGCGGCCGCTGCAACTCGCGCCTTGACGGCAGGACCGGTGAAGCCCCGCACCTCGGCGATGAAAGCGAGGAACGCGCGCGGTGTCATCTCGCCGTAGGCTGGTGCGCCTTCCGGCAGATAGCCGAGCTTGGCTTTGGCGGCCTTGGGGCTCTCGTGCATATCGATGCCACAGATGCGCGAGGTGCCGGCGTCCGGCTCGAGGAAGCCCGTGATCATTTTCATCGTGGTGGACTTGCCGGCGCCGTTGGGCCCGAGAAAGCCCAGCACCTCGCCCGTCTTGACGGTGAGTGAAATACCGTCTGCGGCGACAATGTCGCCGAAGCGCTTCCGCAAGCCCTTTGCCTCAATGAGCCCCGTCATCGAGCCACCTCCCAATTTTCGTCCGGCTATGCGCGGGTCTGACAATGCGCGACCCGCCGCGCCGCTCGTGGTCGCCCTTAATAGAGCGTTGTTCCCCGAGCGAGCCTGTCTTCCGGGCTGCGAACCGCCGCCGGTTCCCTCGGCCATGTCTGCCAGCCAGGAACCAAGTACGGTCGCGAGCGCGAAATTAGTTGGAACTTCGTGACTTTCAAGGGGAAAAGGTCGGGAAGAATTCTTACAAAACCGTAGGGATACCCGGGGCATATTGGTATCTTGACGGGAGTGCCCCGCATTTCCGACACTTGGCTTCGGAGGCCAAATCTTATGCGCCTGACACGCCTGATCCTCGCCGCCCTTGTGGCCTCTGCCGTCGCTCTCGCCCCGGTTGCGAGCGCGCTTGCGGCTGCCGCGAGCGCGATCGAGTCCCAGGCACACGCCAAGGCGCCCATGAAGGACTGCCACGAGCCCGCCTCCAAGCCGGGGTCCGGCGGCAGCCATTGCCCCGACTGTGGCACGAAAGGGAGCTGCGGCGCCGCCTGCCTCATGAAGTGCTTCCAGCTTGCCGCGACGCTCGAGCCGGCAGTCGCAGTGCTCGAGATCGTGATCCCCCCCGTTCCGGTCTCGGTGTCAGCCGAGCCGACCGGACAGTCGTTGAGACCTCCCGCCCCACCTCCCAGAGCCTGATCCCTTCGCATTGAGCCCTAAGCGAACGCGCGCCTGCGCGCCCGCTTGTGCTGTCTCCCCGCGCGGCCACGTTGCCGCGCGCCGGTTCTCATGCCGAGAAGGAAGGCGACCATGAATTTGAAATTAGTCGTTGCAGCGGGCGCAAGCGCGCTCGCGGTGCTTGCGTTGCTTGGCTTCCCCGCCCTCGACCGCCAATGGCGCGCGCACGCTGAGGAGGCTGCGTCCGATCCACACGCGAGCCACGCCCCTGAATCGGCTGCCCCGCCAAAGGTGGGCGAGCGCAAGCCCCTCTACTACCGCAATCCCATGGGGCTCGCCGACACATCGCCCGTGCCTAAGAAGGATTGGATGGGCATGGACTACATCCCCGTCTACGAGGGCGAGGAGCAGGCAGGGAGCGCCGGCGTCAAGCTCAGCCTCGACCGCGTGCAGCGCGCAGGCGTGCGCACCGAGACGGCCGAGCTGCGCCGTCTCGAGCGCCCCATTCGCGCGCCCGGCAAGGCGATGGTCGACGAGCGCACGCTACGCGTCGTGACGCTGCGCGCCGACGCCTTCATCGAGAAGCTCGTGGTCAACGAGACCGGCAAGCACGTCGAGAAGGGCGAGACGCTGTTTCGCATCTACAGCCCCGACATGGTGGCCGCGCAGGTTGACTACCGCGTCGCGACCAGCGACCGCGTCGTCCAGGCGCGCGAAGCGAGCCTCAGAGGTGCCGACCAGAAGCTGCGCAATCTCGAGCTGCCGGAAGCCGCGATCGACGAGATGAAGCGCACCGGCCAGCCCGTCATGTCGATCGACTGGCCGTCGCCGGTCTCGGGCGTCATCATGACCAAGGGCGCAATTGAAGGCCAGAAGGTCAAGGCCGGTGATGAGCTGTTCCGCATCGCGGATCTCAGCCACATCTGGGTTGTGGCCGACGTGCCCGAGCAGGACATCGGCCTCGTCAGCGTCGGCCAGCCGGTCAAGGTCGCCTTCCGCGCCTACCCCGGTCGCACCTTCGAGGGCAAGGTCACCTTCATCCTGCATGAGCTCGAGGCCGCGACCCGCACGGCCAAGGTGCGCATCGAGATCGGGAACGCCGAGCATCTGATCAAGCACGAGATGTACGCCGACGTCGTGATCGAGGCCGGGGCCGAAGGCGAGCCGCGCATCGCCGTGCCGAGCTCCGCCGTCATCGACAGCGGCAATCGCCAGGTGGTGATCGTCGATCGCGGCGAGGGGCGCTTCGACCCGCGACCCGTGAAGCTCGGCATCGCGGGCGACGGCTATGTCGAGGTGAGGGAGGGCATCGCTGCGGGCGAGCGCGTGGTCGTATCCGCCAATTTCCTGATCGATGCCGAAAGCAATCTCAAGGCCGCGCTCGGCGCCTTCACGGCCGACAGCGCGAGCATGCCGCCGAAGCCCGCCGAGCCTCACGACCAAAAGGACATGGAGCGCGCGCCATGATCGCCCGCCTCATCCGCTGGTCCGCAAGCAATCTCGTCCTGATCATGATCGGCGCACTGCTGGCGACGGCGGCGGGCCTCTATGCAGTCCGCCACGTGCCGCTCGATGCCATCCCTGACCTCTCCGACACCCAGGTCATCATCTACACCGAGTATCCGGGCCAGGCGCCTCAGGTCGTCGAGGACCAGGTCACCTTTCCGCTTTCGACCGCGATGCTTCCCGTGCCGCGCGCCCACGTCGTCCGCGGCTTCTCGTTCTTCGGCGTCTCGTTCGTCTACGTGATCTTCGAGGACGGAACCGACATCTACTGGGCCCGCTCGCGCGTGCTCGAATATCTTTCCGCGGCAGGCCGCAATCTCCCCTCGGGCGTCACGCCGACGCTGGGTCCCGACGCAACCGGCGTCGGCTGGGTCTACCAGTATGTGGTGATGGCCGCGCAGCGCACGCTGGCCGAGCTGCGCACGACGCAGGACTGGCAGGTGCGCTTTGCCCTCTCCAAGGCGAGCGGCGTGGCCGAGGTCGCGAGCGTCGGCGGCTTCGTCCGACAATACAGCGTCGTTGTCGACCCGCGCCGTCTCAAGGCGCTCGACATTCCTGTGAGCAAGGTCAAGGAGGCGATCCGAGCTTCCAACATGGACGTTGGCGGGCGCGTGGTCGAGCTTGCCGAGGCCGAGTTCATGGTGCGCGGGCGCGGCTATCTCAGAGGTGCTGCGGACCTCGAGCAGATCGTGCTCAAGGCCTCGGGCGGCGCGCCGGTCCTGCTCAAGGACGTAGCGAAGGTCGAGCTTGCGCCTGACGAGCGGCGCGGCTTGACCGAGCTCAACGGCGAAGGCGAGGTCGTCTCCGGCATCGCGGTCCAGCGCTATGGCCAGAACGCGCTCTCGGTCATCGCCAACGTCAAGGCGAAGATCGAGGAGATCAAGTCGAGCCTGCCGGACGGCACCGAGATCCTGCCCGTCTACGACCGCTCCGAGCTCATCTATCGCGCCATCGACACCTTGAAGCGCACGCTCGTCGAGGAGAGCCTGATCGTCGCCGTCGTCTGCATGATCTTCCTCCTGCATGTGCGGAGCGCCCTCGTCGCCATCATCACGCTCCCGCTCGGCATCCTGATCGCCTACATCTGCATGTACGCGCTGGGGCTCTCGTCGAACATCATGAGCCTCGGCGGCATCGCCATCGCCATCGGCGCCATGGTCGACGCCGCGATCGTCATGGTCGAGAACGCGCACAAGCATCTCGAGCGCGCGCCGCCCGAGAAGCCGCGCACCGAGGTTCTGATCGAGGCCGCAACGGAGGTCGGCCCCGCGCTTTTCTTCTCCCTCCTCATCATCACCGTCTCGTTCCTGCCGATCTTCGCCCTCGAGGCGCAGGAAGGCCGCCTCTTCAAGCCGCTCGCCTTCACCAAGACGTTTGCCATGGCCGCCGCCGCGCTGCTTTCCGTCACGCTCGTCCCCGCGCTCATGGTGCTCTTCGTGCGTGGGCGCATCGTCCCTGAGCGCCGCAACCCGCTGAACCGCTTCCTGATCTGGATTTATCGCCCGGTCATCCGCGCCGTGCTGAAGGCGAGGGTGCTGACGGTCGCGCTGGCGCTGGGTGTCCTTGTGGCCAGCATCTGGCCGGCGACCAAGCTCGGCTCCGAGTTCATGCCGAACCTGAACGAGGGCACGCTCCTCTTCATGCCGACCACGCTGCCCGGGCTCTCGATCACCAAGGGCGGCGAGCTGCTCCAGACGCAGAACAAGATCATCAAGTCGTTCCCCGAGGTCGCCTCCGTCTTCGGCAAGGCGGGCCGCGCCGGGACCGCGACCGACCCGGCCCCGACCGAGATGTTCGAGACCGTGATCAACTTGAAGCCCGAGGCCGAATGGCGCCCCGGCATGACCACCGACAAGCTGGTCAACGAGATGGACAAGGCGCTGCAGTTCCCGGGTGTCTCCAATGCCTGGACGATGCCGATCAAGGCCCGGATCGACATGCTTGCGACCGGCATCCGCACGCCGGTCGGCGTGAAGGTGCTGGGCGAGGACCTGGCCGTCATCGAGAAGCTGGCGCGCGAGATCGAGGCCGTGCTCCGCACCGTGCCCGGCACGTCCTCGGCGTTCGCGGAACGCATCATCGGCGGCTACTACCTCGAGATCGAGCCCGATCGCGAGCAGCTTGCCCGCTATGGGCTGATGATCGGCGACCTGCAGGAGGTCATCGCCTCGGGCCTCGGCGCCGAGACGGTGACGACCACCGTCGAAGGCCGCGAGCGCTACGGCGTGAGCGTCCGCTTTCCGCGCGATCTGCGCAGCGATCCGGATGCCATCGCCCGCGAGGTCCTGGTGCCGTTGCCGGGTGGGGGTTCGATTCCTCTGGGCCAGGTGGCGAGCGTGAAGCTGCGCCAGGGCCCTGCCTCCATCCGCACCGAGAACGCCAAGCTCGCGGCTTACATCTTCGTCGATGCCCGCGACCGCGATCTCGGCGGCTATGTCGCCGATGCAAGGCGGGCGGTATCCGAAAGCGTCAAGTTTCCGCCCGGCTACTACGCCGTCTGGAGCGGGCAGTTCGAGTATTACGAGCGCGCCAAGGAGCGCCTGATGATCGTCGTGCCCCTGACGCTTCTGATCATCCTCCTCTTGCTCTATCTCAACTTCCGCAGCTTGACGGAGACGCTGATCGTCATGCTCTCGCTGCCCTTCGCGCTCGTCGGCGGGTTGTGGCTCATGTGGTGGCTCGACTTCAATCTCTCGGTTGCCGTCGCCGTGGGCTTCATCGCGCTGGCCGGCGTCGCCGCCGAGACCGGCGTCGTGATGCTGATCTATCTCGACCAAGCGCTTGCCGAGCGCCGCGCGAGAGCCGCGAGCGAGGGCCGGGCGTTTTCACGCGAGGATCTCGACGCGGCCATCATGACCGGCGCCGTCGAGCGCGTGCGCCCGAAGATGATGACGGTCACGGCCATCATGGCGGGGCTGCTGCCGATCCTGTGGAGTACGGGCACGGGCTCTGAGGTGATGCAGCGCATCGCCGTGCCGATGATCGGCGGCATGGTCTCGTCCACCATCCTGACGCTGGCCGTGATTCCGGCCATCTACGCGCTGATCAAGGGAGCAGCGACCCCACGCGGTCTGGCGGATGCCGAGGCGCGCCTGCAACAGGGAGAGCTAACACCCGCGAGCTGAGCTTGCACCGCTGTCACGAATTTGTCATGCCTGTCCCCGGGGACGAAGCGCATTTGCGCCTGGCAACCTAATCCAACTCCGGAATCACCATCCATGGCGACACTGAGCGGCACTGGCCAAGCACTTCCCCCCGCAATGACGTCCTCGCCGCAATGGAGCCCCGGGCGCGCCGACGCCTGGTGGTGGCTCGCGATACCCTTCGCGTGCTCGGTCGCACTCTTCATCATCAACGCGATCAGCTCCGACTTCTACGACAAGTACATCCTGCCCGAGGGCTACGGCTTCCTCGAGTTCACGCAGTTTGCCGTCCTCGTGGCGGGCTTCTTCATCTCTCTTGCGCTCTTCCGCTTTCCTGTCGTGCGCACGAGCAAGCTTCTCACCGCGGCCGCGATCGTCTTCGCCTTGACGTGCCTTTATATCGCGGGTGAGGAGATGAGCTGGGGCCAGCACTTCTTCAACTGGTCGACGCCCGAGTATTGGGCGGAGATCAACCGCCAGGACGAGACCAACCTGCACAACGTCTCGCCATGGTTCAATCAGCGTCCCCGCCTTGTACTCGAGATTGGAATCCTCATCGGCGCCATTGCATTGCCGATCTGGCAGCTGATCAAAGGCCCCATCACGCAACCGGCGATCATCGCGCTCTTCATTCCGCCCGTCGCCGCGCTCCCGGTCGGCTTGACCTACCTACTGTTCAAGGCCGTCGATCATGTGACCAAGCGCGGCCATTACCCGTGGCTTCTTGGGCGCCCGAACGAAGCTGTCGAATCCATCATGTATCTGTTCATCCTGTACTATCTCATTGTTTTCTATCGCCGCATTCGCCTCCTCGATGCCGAGGGCGTGCATTGAATTCGACTTGGAGCGCCAATGCGCGCTAGCTGATCCGTCCGAACTCGGTCGGACGCGACGTCTCGAGCGCACGAGCGCCGGTGGCGAACAGGATGGGCGTCAGCCCCAGGAGCGCCAGCAGCCACGCCTGCCAGATCCCATAGCTCGCCGACATGAGAGTGAATGCCGACGCAAACGTCGCAAATGCGTAGGGCTGTATGCCGTGCGCGAGCTCCGTGAGCCGGCGGATGACATAGAGGCCCGCGATCATGAGGAGGACGGCGCCGACGGCGCCGAGCTCGAGCCACGTCTGCAGGAAGAAGTTGTGCGAATGGCGTGACAGCGACTTTCCCAGGCGCGCGTTCTCGTCCGGATCATGCACCGCGCCGGCCGAGCGCTCGAGGCCGGTGAGATAGGTCATGAAGGCGCCGATGCCGAGAAGCGGCGTTTTCATGACGTGCTCTGCCGTGTAGTTCCAGATGATGATCCTGTGCTGTGCAGAGGGCTGTATCCAGGGCGCATTGTGCAAATTCAAGCGATGGGCGAGCAGTGCGGCCGGCACGACCGCGAGGCATGCCACGACCCAGACCGTCGCCGCCACGCGCGCCGCCCAGCGTCGTGAGGCCCAGGCGACCGCGAACGCGACAAGCCCGGCGAGCATGGCCACCTTCGTCGTCTCCTGCGGCGAAAGAAATGCCGTCGGTATCGCGAGCGCGACGATGAGGAGAGCGATCCGCGTATTCCAGGGGCGTGCAATTGCCCCCTGCGCTGCCATCACTGCAGGCCACAGCATCAGCGTGATCGGCGTGGCGGCACGCGTGAAAGCAGCATCGTCGATCGCGAGCAGCCGGCCGTCGACCCACGTGAAGGCCTTTTGCGGCTGCAGGAGCGACGGGCTCACGTGAAGCGTATTGATGAGCCAGATTCGCAAACCCTGATTGGTCGCGGCCTCGACGCAGTAGTAGGCGAGACCGATGAGGAAGCCGAGCCACAACCCTTCCGCGACCCGTATCGCGCCTTGGCGGCTCTCGCCCCACGCAAGCCCGGCGATTGCCAAGCTGGCGAACGCAATCGCGCCAAGCATCAGGATCTTATCGACCGCCGCGCCGGGGTAGTCCGACCAGAACGAGCTGAGCAGCGCAAAGCCGAGCAGCGCCGCGAAGCTGATCGCGAGCCGATCGAGCTTGGGGAGCGCGGCACGAAGGTCCCCATCTTCCCAGCGGGCCCAGATCCAGAGCAGAATGATCAGCGGAAAAAGAATCGTCGTGAGACGAGGCGAGATGAGCAGCGCCACGGCGGCTATGCCCGTGACGGCGCCAAGCACGGCCGCAGGAGGATCGGCCACCCACGCACGCTTGAGGTCTGGGATTTCACCTGAGAGCAAGGAGACACGGTCCTTATGTCGGCGCGAGGCCCTTTAAGCATAGGGTCCTGGCACATTCAATTGCGCGCGCATCCGCCATCATTTGCCCAAATCGTCGACATTAAGGATGTGGACAATCCCCGTCGTCCGGAGGCATCGCCGAAAGCGAGAGCCTAGTGTAGCCCCCCGAACACAGGGTATGACCAATGCGGGCGCGGGGGTCCACTGAAACCACATCTTTGATTAGAGTGGCCGTGACAGCACTTCGGGGGCGCTGCCGCCTTGAGAGACAATAGACCATCGCGTGGATGTGCAGGGCCGCGACGAGGAATTCGTGGTGGGGCCCTTCTTCTGCCGCTCGGCCTCCTGGGATGCTCCACTCTGACCGACGTCGCGGGTGTGCCGCATGCCGGATATCAGACGAGCGGCTCCTACGTGCTCAGCGCCGACGACCAGCGTCTCGATTGCAGGCGCCTGCGCGAGCGCTCGGACAACCTCTTGGACCAGCTCAAGGCGCTGCCGATGCAGGCCGCGATGGAGATCAAGGAGGCGCCTCAGACCATGGCGCTTTTCGTCGGCAGGATGATGGGCAATGCCGAGACCGGCGTCGCCGCCGTCGCCGAATTCGACAAGGGCCGTGCGGAGGCCGCGGCGCTGAATGAAGTGCGCGCCGAGAAGGGGTGCGGAACGGTCGATATCGACGCCGAGCTCAGCGGCGCAACGGCCGAGATCCAAACCCTCAAGAGCGCAGCACCGGCTCCCGCGACCGCGCCAAATCCTCGCTAATCTCCCTGAATGCGAAGTTTTTCGGATCCGAGTATGACAGCGAAGTCTCCGCGCAGTCATGCTCTTAGCGCGCTGAGTTGTTCTTCACGTCCTGCGCGTCATCAACCTGCAATCAAACCTACAACGTAGTTTCACACGTCACCGCAACGCTGCCTTGCTCGTGAGGATCAGAGACTCCTCGCGCTCTGGGGGGCAGCCTGCATGTCGGGCCTTGTCGCAAGACAGCGCGAATCCAAGCTCGATACGCTGCTTGAGCCATCGCAGCAACGAGGCCGCCGATGGGATCTCGCGCGGCGCGCCAAGAGCGCCGTCAAGAGCGTCACGATCGCCTGTCGGCATGCGCTCGTAAGGTGGATGCCCCCGAGCATTCAAAGGGCTCTCGGGCCAGCCGCCAGCTACCTCGACATGCTCCTCGTCGATCACGGCATCTTCCGCTTGGCCTACGCCAATCAGCACCGTCTCGGCGAGCAGGCCTGGCGCTCTGCACAACCGGCCCCTCACAACATCCGTGCATTGGCCCGACGCGGCGTGCGCACGATCGTTAATCTGCGTGGCGAGCGGCTATGCGGCAGCTATTGGCTCGAGCGCGCGGCCTGCGACCGCCACGGCATCGTCTTGCACGATCTCCCGATTCGCTCCCGCGCCGCTCCGAGCCGGGAGCAGCTCAGGGCGGCGCGCGACCTCTTCGAGCGCGCCGAATACCCGATGCTGATGCACTGCAAGTCCGGGGCGGACCGCGCCGGTCTCATGAGCGTCCTCTACCGCCATCTCAGGGAGGGCGTGCCGCTCGCTGTCGCGAAGGGAGAGCTGTCGCTTCGCTATGGCCATTTCCGCCAGGCGGAAACGGGCATTCTCGATCACCTCTTCGAGCGCTACCTCGAGGACTCGAGCCGCACACCGCTTGCGTTCTTCGAATGGGTCGACACGGTCTACGACCCGGACGAGCTCACGCGCTCTTTCCGCGCCAAAGGCTGGGCCAATCGGCTCGTCGATCACGTCCTGGTCCGTGAATAGGCGAATTTGCGCGCGAATAGGCCCATTGGCGGCGCCCTTCGAAAGCGTGAGAGGGAGGCCGCGGTGAAGCGCTGCCTCCCTCTCATGCGTCATGCGGCGCGCCTGCTTGGCGCCCCTGCGGCCTATCAGGTGAGGTCGAAGCGGTCGGCGTCCATCACCTTGGTCCAAGCCGCCACGAAGTCGGCCGCGAATTTCTCCTTCGAATCCGTGCTCGCATAGACTTCCGCGAGCGCCCGGAGCTGCGAGTGTGATCCGAAGATGAGGTCGGCGCGCGTGCCGGTCCACTTGATCTCGCCCGTCTTGCGGTCGCGCCCTTCGAACACGCTTTCGGACCCGTCGGTCGCCTGCCACTTCGTGCCCATGTCGAGCAGGTTGACGAAGAAGTCGTTCGAGAGCGTCCCGGGCCGCGCGGTGAAGACGCCGTGCGGAGAGTTGGCGACATTTGCGCCGAGCACCCTGAGGCCGCCGACGAGAGCCGTCATCTCGGGCGCCGTGAGCGTCAGCAGTTGCGCGCGGTCAACCAACTGCTCCTCGGCTGTGAGGCGCGGCTTGCCGCGCAGATAGTTGCGGAAGCCGTCGGCAACCGGTTCGAGCGGCTCAAACGAGTCGACGTCGGTCTGCTCCTGCGAAGCATCCATGCGCCCGGGCGTGAACGGCACCTTCACGTCCTGGCCGGCCCCCTTCGCGGCTTTCTCGATTGCGGCGGCCCCGCCGAGAACGATCAAGTCGGCGAGCGACACCTTCTTGCCGCCCGACTGCGAAGCGTTGAACTCCTTCTGGATCGCCTCGAGCTTCTGAAGCACCGCCGCCAGCTGAGCCGGCTGGTTGACCTCCCAGTCCTTCTGGGGCGCAAGCCGGATACGCGCGCCGTTTGCGCCGCCGCGCTTATCTGAGCCGCGGAACGTCGCCGCCGACGCCCAGGCCGTCGAGACGAGCTGGGAGACGGAGAGCCCTGACGCGAGGATCTTGGCCTTGAGAGCGGCAATGTCCTGCTCATCGATCAGCGGATGATCGACCGCAGGGATCGGGTCCTGCCACGCCAGTTCCTCCTTCGGCACGAGCGGGCCGAGATAGCGCACGATCGGGCCCATGTCGCGGTGCGTGAGCTTGAACCACGCCCGGGCGAACGCGTCCGCGAACTGATCCGGATTTTCGTAGAAGCGCCTTGAGATCTTCTCGTAGGCAGGGTCGAAGCGGAGCGCGAGGTCGGTGGTCAGCATCGACGGTGCGTGACGCTTTGACTTGTCGTGGGCGTCGGGCACCGTGCCGGCGCCTGCGCCGCCCTTCGGCCTCCACTGATGCCCGCCGCCCGGGCTCTTGGTCAGCTCCCAGTCGTAGCCGAACAGGTTCCAGAAGAAATTGCTGCTCCATTTCGTCGGCGTCGTGGTCCAGATGACCTCGAGGCCGCTCGTGATCGCATCGGCGCCTTTGCCTGTGCCGAACTTGCTCGTCCAGCCGAGGCCCTGCTCCTCGATGCTCGCGCCCTCCGGCTCCGGACCCACCAGCGTCGCGTCGCCCGCACCATGGGTCTTGCCGAAGGTGTGACCGCCGGCAATGAGCGCGACCGTCTCCTCGTCGTTCATCGCCATGCGACCGAACGTGTCGCGAATGTCCCGTGCCGCGGCGATCGGGTCCGGATTGCCGTTCGGGCCTTCGGGATTGACGTAGATGAGGCCCATCTGCACGGCGCCGAGCGGGTTCTGAAGATCGCGCTCGCCGCTGTAGCGCTCGTCGGCGAGCCACTTGCCTTCGGGGCCCCAGTAGATGTCCTCCTCGGGCTCCCAGGTATCGACGCGCCCGCCGCCGAAGCCGAATGTCTTAAAGCCCATCGACTCGAGCGCGACGTTGCCCGCGAGAATCATGAGGTCGGCCCACGAGAGCTTGCGGCCGTATTTCTGCTTGATCGGCCAGAGCAGCCGGCGCGCCTTGTCGAGGTTGCCGTTATCCGGCCAGCTGTTGAGCGGCGCGAAGCGCTGCTGGCCGGCGCCGGCGCCGCCGCGCCCATCGCCGACGCGGTAGGTGCCCGCGCTGTGCCACGCCATGCGGATGAAGAACGGTCCGTAGTGACCGAAGTCGGCCGGCCACCACTCCTGCGAATCCGTCATCAGGGCGGTGAGGTCGCGGACCACGCCGTCGAGGTCGAGGCTCTTGAATTCCTTTGCGTAGTCGAACGCTTCGCCCATCGGATTGGAGAGGGAGGAGTGCTGATGGAGAACCTGAAGGTTGAGCTGGTTCGGCCACCAGTCGCGGTTCGTATGGCCCGTGTGCATGACGGGGCATTTCGCCGGGCCCTTGTCATCGGTCTTCGCGTCCATATTGGTCTCCGATCGGGTTTTAGAATTCGAGAGCGAAGCCGCACACGTCGTGCTCTGCGCCGGCCGCGGCAAACCTGCCTCCCATCGTCGGGAAGCGGGCAGTCATGTCGGTTGTGGCACCCCGGTGAAGGCAGACCGCCTTCGTGGGTCTGGCGATGTCGCCGCCAATTGCGAGCGTGCCGCGGACACCCCAGCCCCTGGGGGCAGGCTTCTCGATAGGCTGATTGCCCAGCAGCGCCACCGGCCCGCGCGGGCCGGCAATCATGGAACTCTGATCGTCGACGACAGGCGCGCCGACATTGGTCGAGATCACGGCGTTCTTCGTCATTTAACGAGCCTGCGGGCCACCCTCAAGAGGCGCGATATTGGTGCGGTGCGAGACGTAAGAGAAATGAATTTTGATTAGTTCTAAGATAAGGAAATGTGATCGAATGCCGATCTACAGGATAGGGATCAGAGAAGTTTATCGACACTCCGAAGCACGCGTCCGGTGCCGCCCTTGAGCCCGATTATGCTCTCACGCACTTGTAATTGCTAATCTTTCTTCTCTCTGCATCAGCTCAGCTGATTTGCATCGAGCACCCCATTAACATGGCTGATGGCGCATGGTGACGCTTCGCCAGCTTCAGTATTTCGTCGCCCTCGCTGAGCTGCGGCATTTCGGCAAGGCAGCCGAAAGGTGCTGCGTCGCGCAGCCCGCACTCCTGGGCATCGCCGATTTCATCGCCCCCTAGACCGGCGTCATCACTCCAGTCGCTGCTTCGCTGCCGGGCGAGCAGCGGCGAGAACGGCGCGGAAATTTTCTGGGGCGCCATTGCCTGAGACTTGGGCGCGCCCGCCCTGCCCGTGTGCAGAATTGTCAGGAATGCTGTCCGGGATGCGGCCGGAAGAACCTGCCGCTGCAACGCTGACGAGTCGCGGCAAATGCCCGGTCCAAGGGCGTTATCGTGCGCGCCCACCCTGGCGATCCGCAGGCAAGCATTCGATGGCATGGCTCTTGCCTAATAGGAAACATGCTTATCCCCCAGGCAACCCGGGGACAGTCGGGTCGTGGCCGCGTTGGGGGGTTCGCCGTGCGTTCCAGGGGAGACTTGCCATGGCAGACCAAGGGACAGCGATCATCACGCTGTTTACGGAATTCTACTTCTTCATGACGATTGTGCTGATGTTCTTCATCCACATCGGCTTCTGCATGTACGAGGTGGGCGTCTCGCGCACTAAGAACCTGCAGCATACGCTGCTCAAGAACACGATGGCGATCCCGGTCGTCGGGCTCGCGTTCCTGCTCTTCGGCATGTGGATGTACATCGCGCTTCAGGCTTGGCCCGTCGGCTCGCCGACGGTCAGCTTCACGACCGGCTTTGAGCCTTGGTCCGAGAAGCTCGCTCCGAACCTGAGCGACCGCATCTCGGGCGTCTTCTGGGCGGCCTTCGCACTCTTCGGCATGACTGCCGCGTCGATCGTATCGGGCTCGATCATCGAGCGCGCGAAGACGACGGGCTTCCTCATCATTGCCGTCTACGTTGGCGCGGTGTCGTGGGTCATCCCCGCGGCCTGGGGCTGGGCCGGCAACGGCTGGATGACGCAATATCTCGGCTACCACGATCAGTACTGCTCGGCGGTGCTCCATGCGCCGGCCGGCTTCGCCGCGCTGGGCGTGCTCCTGGCGCTCGGGCCGCGCATCGGCAAGTTCGGCCCCGACGGCACCCCGCGTGACATCCCAGCCCACAATCCGTGGATGGTCACGCTTGGCATCTTCATGATCTATGTCGGCTTCTTCGGCTTCTATGCCGCCTGCCACATCCCGATCGTGAACGTCGCCGCCGAAGGCCAGGCCGCCTACTGGACCGCAACCAACATTTACGGCGTGCCGATCACGCTCTCGGGCGTCACGCTCAACTTCCTGTTCGCGCTCTTCGGCGGCATGATCACCGCCTACCTCGTCTCGGGCGGGAATGCGTTCTGGACCTACTCGGGTGGTCTCGCGGGCCTCATCAGCGCGAGTGCTGGCAACGACCTCTATCATCCGATGATCGCGATGGCCGTCGCCGTCGCCGGGACCGTGCTGGCCTACTACATGCACGGTTTCGTCGAGCGTAAGTTCAAGCTCGACGACGCGGTCGGTGCGGTTGCCGTGCACGGCTACTGCGGTGTCTTCGGCGGTATCGTGGCGGGCTTCCTGCTCTGGGGCTACCCAGCCGTGATGCCGAGCGCTGGTGCTCTCATTACGCTGTCGGAAGGCGCCGGCTGGTTCGGCACCAATGCCGAGGGTCTGCCGATCGTGACGCCCATGGGCAACACGATTGCCACGCTGATCTTCGCCATCGGCTTCGGTCTGATCCCCGGCTACATCCTCGGCGTCGTCCTCAAGGGCTTCGGCCTCTTGCGCGTCCACCCTGTCGTGGAGGTCAAGGGCCTCGACGGCGAATTCGCCTCCTACCCGGCGATTTCCGGCGGAGAGGCAGCGTTCGAAGCCTTGGCGCGCAAGGAAGCCAAGATCTGATCATTCAACCCTGAACCAAAGGAGTCCAATCGATGTCGACTGGATTGTCATCTCTCGCCAAGCTACCCGAGATCACCGTCGCCTATCCGTTCGCCGGCATGGAGGTCATCTTCTCGATCGGCCTGGCGGCCTTCTTCGTCCTGTTCTTCGTGTGGCAGATCGCGATGGAGGTGAGCCACCACAAGGAGATCATCGGCGAGAGCAAGACGGCGGCGCCCTCGGGCGCCGCGTTCGCGCCCGCCGAATAGCTGCGCGGTGGTCTTCCTGACCTGACTGCGCCGGCCGGGGTCATCATCCCGGCCGGCGTTCTCGCGCCTAGTCGTCGCGTGGAACGACTGCGATCTCACCCCCGCCTTCGGCAAAGAGCGGTGCCCCGTCCGCGATCTCGTAGTAATCGGATTTGTCGGCAACGAAGATGTGCGCGGCGATCTTGAGGCCAGTCGGCGGATCGAGTGCGCCGGCAAGCACGGAGATGCGCGATCCATCCGCAGGCTTCCAGAGCAAGCTAGAGCCGCAAGTCGAGCAGAACCCGCGCTCCGCATGCTCGGAGGCCGCGTACCACCTGAGGCTCTCCGCGCCCTGGATGAGCCTGAAGTTCTCCGACGTGACCGCGGTCGCCGCGACCGCATACCCGGTCCAGCGCGCGCACTGACGGCAATGACAGACGATCACGTCGCGCACCGGAGGCCGGAGCTCGAACGCGACAGCGCCACACAGGCAGCGTCCGGTGAGGGTCTCGTCAGGCATGGCGCTCATTCCGTTGTTGTGCGAGAAACGGCCCCGCTCGACAGATCGGGTTCGCAACTTGGGGGAAGGCCGTGAAGCTTCTCGTATTCCAGCACATCGCCTGCGAGCATCCGGGCATCTTCCGCTCCTTCTTAGCGGAGAACGCGATCGCGTGGGATGCCATCGAGCTCGACGCGGGCGACAAGATTCCCGCGCTTGAGGCTTATGACGCCTTGTGGGTCATGGGCGGCCCCATGGATGTCTGGGACATCGAGGACTGCCCGTGGATGATCGAGGAGAAGCGTGCCATCCGCCGCTGGGTGCGCGAGCTGAACCGTCCCTTCCTCGGCGTCTGTCTCGGCCATCAGCTGCTTGCCGATGCGCTTGGCGGCACCTGCGGGCCGCAGCGTCCCCCCGAGATCGGCATCCTCGACATCGAGCTGACGCCCGCGGGGAAGGCTGACCCGCTCTTTGCCGGACTGCCGCCCGCCTTCAAGGCGCTGCAATGGCATTCGGTGGCCGTCGCCCAGGCCCCGGAGGGCGCCGATGTCCTGGCGAGCTCGCCCATCTGCCGCTGCCAGGCCATGCGTGCCGCCCCGCGCGCTTGGGGCATCCAGTACCACGTCGAGCTCGAGGACACGACCATTCCCGATTGGGGCAAAGTCCCGGCCTACGCGGAGGCGCTAGCCCGGACGCACGGGGAGGGCGGTCTCGATCGAATGGGGGAGGCGGCTGAGCCTCACATGAGCCGCTTCAAGGAGAACGCGAGGATCCTCTACCGCAATTTCATGGACCTGGCGCGCGGCTAGCCGGTCGCGCCTCGTCCCGATGAGCTCGCTACTTGCTGTGCGCGCCGATGAGATCGTTGCGCGCCTTCTCCATGTGCAGCACCATGGTCTCGGCAGCTCCCGCCGCATCGCGTCTCTGGATCGCGCGCACGACGGCTGCATGCTGCACATTGTAGAGGCGCATATTCTCTTGCGTGATGATCTTCTGGCGCATCTGGGCCCACAGGGCATGCGTCCGGATGACATTGATCTGCTCGTAGAGCCAGATCATGAGCGGATTCGACGTCGACGAGGCGATCGCCAGATGAAACTGCTCGTCGACGGCGGAATAGCGTAACGCGTCGTCCTTGCGCTCGGCCGCTTGCAGCTCCTCGACCAGCGTTTGCAGCTTCTCGAGGTCGCGGGCGCTCGCATGCAGAACCGCGAGCCGCGCCATTTGCGGCTCGATGGCCGCTCTGACCTCGATCAGCTCGAGCGGGCTCGTCCGCTCGGCGATGTCCTCGCCACGAATCTCCGGCTCAAAATTGGCATACGTGCCGCTGCCCGCGCGACGCTCGACCAGCTTTTGGTCCTCGAGCCATGTCAGAGCCTTTCGGATTGTCGTCCGCGACGCGCCATAGCTCTGGGCGAGCTGCCGCTCGGTCGGAAGCTGATCGCCGTGTCCATAGGTGCCGCTGGTGATGGCCTCCTGGAGCTTGCGCGCAATCGAGCGGGCGCCTCGCGGTGTCGCCGTGGCGCTGGGCGCATCCTCAGTCTCGTTGACCATACCCGTCCCTATCGCAAGTGAGGCGTTCTCAGGCAGATGTCAGAGTTTGCCGTGGGCAATCCGGGGGCTTCGACGAAGTAACGACCAATAGTAGACCGCTTTATCTGTTTGGCACAGTATTTGTTATATGATATTTGAAAATGCAATGAACCATGCCTGCAAGCGGTTGCATTTGGTATGGAGGCTCGAGTGCCGGCGGTGGAAGTCGCGAGTGTCGTCTTCGTCCCACGCGGTCGTTGCCGGACCGCGTATGCTGCAGCCGTGACCAGGTCCGGGAGGGCACGGCGCCACGCCGGCGCGAAGCCTCCCCGCTCCGGCCAGCCGGGCGCCGCAAGTGCTCTGGCGGATGGCCGGACCCGCAGATCAATTCGAGAGATGTGTGAAGCCCCTGCGCGAGAGCATCGCGCAGGGGTTTTGCGTTTGAGAACGCCGAGCCGCCAGCACCAAGGCGGCGAATAACGGGAGCAAGCCGGGAGGGAGCCGCTGTCCACCCGGAAGGGCAGATTGGCTGCAATCCTGCCCTTCCTTTTTGATAGGAAGTAGTAAACTCGCACCGGCCGTGGCCGCGTCGCGCCCGAAGAGACAGAGAATTGAGCTTGAGGCGTCAACAGAGACAGGGATAGAGAAGCGATGACCGTCCGTGTAGCCATCATCGGAGCCGGGCCGAGCGGCTTGGCAGTCTTGAGAGCCTTCGAAAGCGCGCGCCTCAAGGGTGCCGCTATCCCCGAGATCGTCTGCTACGAGCGCCAGAAGGATAGCGGCGGCATCTGGAACTACACGTGGCGCACCGGCACCGACGAGTACGGCGAGCCGGTTCACGCCAGCATGTATCGCTATCTTTGGTCGAACGGTCCGAAGGAGTGCCTCGAGTTTTCGGACTATTCCTTCGAGGAGCACTTCGGGCGTCCGATCCCGTCGTTCCCGCCGCGTGCCGTGCTGCACGACTACATCAAGGGCCGCATCGAGCGCAACGGCATCTCCCACTACGTCAAGCTCAACACGGCCGTGAGGTCGGTGACCTACTGCGACAAGACAGGCAAGTTCACCGTCACGGTCAAGGATCTGCCGTCCGACAGCCTGTCGTCATCCGAGTTCGACTATGTGTTCGCCGCAAGCGGGCATTTCTCGACGCCCAACATTCCGGAGTTCCCGGGCCTCGACAAATTCCTGGGCCGCGTCCTTCACGCGCATGATTTCCGCTCCGCGGATGAGTTTGCGGGCAAGGACGTGCTCTGTGTCGGCGCGAGCTACTCTTCCGAAGATATCGGCATCCAATGTTACAAGTACGGTGCCAAGTCCGTGACGTTCTGCTGGCGCACCAAGCCGATGGGCTTCAAGTGGCCCGAGAGAATGAGCGAGGTGCCCCTCCTCGAGAAAGTCGAGGGCAAGACCTGCTATTTCAAGGATGGCTCCAAGAAGGACATTGATGCCATCATCCTGTGCACCGGCTACCTCCACCACCACCCGTTCATCGAGGACACGCTGCGGCTCAAGTCGCGCAACCGCCTCTATCCGCCGGGCCTCTACAAGGGCATCTTCTGGTGGGGCAATCCCAAGCTGATGTACATCGGCATGCAGGATCAGTTCTACACCTTCAATATGTTCGACGCCCAGGCCTGGTACGCCCGCGACGTCGTGCTCGGCCGCATCAAGCTTCCCGCCTACGACGCGATGTCGGCCGACATCGCCAAGTGGATCGCGCTCGAGGAGGCCGTCGCAGATGCCTCGCAGGCCATCGACTTCCAGACCGAGTACGTCCGCGATCTCATCGCACCGACCGACTATCCGCGTCTTGATGTCGATGAGGTGGCGCGCATGTTCAAGGACTGGGAGCACCACAAGGCGGAGAACATCTTGACGTACCGCGACCAGGCCCATCGCTCGACGCTGACGGGGACCGTTGCACCCCTCCACCACACGCCGTGGATGAAGGCGCTCGACGACTCGATGGAAGCCTTCCTCAATCAGCCGGGCACGAAGGCAGCCGCCGCCGAATAGCGCCGTCCGACCGAGATGTGAGGAGCACGGGCGATGCAAGGCACAGCAATCGCATCTCCGCGGCGGCCCACGATCATCGTCGAGGGCCGCCCTGCGCTCGAAGCGGGCGTCGAACGCTACATCGTCAAGGGTGGCGGGTCGGCGGTATTCGCCCTCGAGCGCGACGACGCGCTTGAGATCGCCCTTCTCGAGGGTGGCCAGCCGGTCGAGATCGCAGCGTTCGGAAAGAACGGCCGTGGCGATCTGCCTGCGCTGGGCCTCAAGGGGCGCGGCAAGCCCACAGGAATTGCGCGCATCCTCGCCGGCGACAGCGAGGATGCCGCGCGCGTCCGGTTCGGCCTCTTTCGTCGCAAGCTCGATATCGGCCGCGTAACGGCCGCTAAGCTCTTTGGCAAAGACGCGCCTGCCGGCGAAATGGAGGTTCTAAAAGCGGAGCGCCCTGTCGTAGTCGTCATCGCCGCTCCCGCAGAGCCGATGCTGGTCTGGGACCAGACGCCGCCGAGCGACGTGCTGGTCTTCATACGCCGCGCGCTGCCCGCCCCGCCCGGTGAGCCGCGCTTGCCAGAGCCGCTCGCCGAGCCGCGCCTCGACATCCGCGTCAATATTGCCTCCGCCGAGAGCTTCGAGGTGTCCGAGGGCGAGTACATCCAGATTATCGACGTCGCGGGCCGCCAATGCTCCGACTTCCTCGCTTTCCACCGCCGCGCGCTCGATCAAGGCACCGTGCTCGGCCTCGACTCGACGACCACGCGCTCGATGACCGGGCTCGCCTACCCGAAGCCAGGGCTATTCTCGAAGTTCTTCGATCGCGACCGCAATCCGCTCGTCGAGGTCGTACAGGACACGGTGGGCCGCCACGACACCTTCGGCCTCGCATGCACGCGCCGCACCTACGAGGACGCCGGATATTTCGGTCATATCAACTGCTCGGACAACTTCAACCGCGCGCTCGAGGCCTATCAGGTCGGCCAGCAGCGCGGTTGGCCCGCGATCAATTTCTTCTACAACACCAACGTCGATGCCAATAACAACATCTGGTTCGATGAGCCCTGGTCGCGCCCCGGCGACTATGTGCTGATGCGCGCGCTGACCGATCTCGTCTGCGGCGCGTCCGCCTGCCCCGACGACATCGATCCCGCCAACGGCTGGCGGCTCTCCGAGATCCAGGTCCGCGTCTATCCGAAGGACGCCGGCTTCAAGCGCGCGATTGGACACCGCATGACCGCCGATGCACCGCTCCAGCTCACCCGCGAGTCGGGTTTCCACCCGAGGACATCCGCGCTCACCCGCGCCTTCGGCGAGTACAAGGGCTTCTGGGTCCCTCATCACTTCGCCAAGGGCGGCGCCATCGACGAGTATTGGGCCTGCCGCGAGCGCGCCGTCATCATGGATCTCTCGCCGCTCCGCAAGCTCGAGATTCTGGGCCCCGATTCGGAGGAGTTCCTGCAGGGCCTGTTCCCGCGCGACGTGAGGAAGCTCGCCGTCGGCCAGATCTATTACACCGCGCTCTGCTACGAGCACGGCGGCATGGTCGATGACGGCACGCTGTTCCGCCTGGGCGAGAACAATTTCCGCTGGGTCGGCGGCGACGACGCGAGCATCCTCTGGATCAAGGAGCAGGCCGCGAAGCAGGGCAGGAACGTGCTCCTCAAGACCGCGAGCAACGAGATCCACAACGTCGCCGTTCAAGGTCCGACGTCGCGCGACATCCTGCGCGAAATCTTATGGACCGCCCCCGGCCGCCCGACGCTCGACGAGCTCGGCCTCTTTCGCTTCACCGTCGGCCGCTTCGGCGGCTACGACGGCACGCCCGTACTCGTCTCGCGCACCGGCTACACCGGCGAGCTCGGCTACGAGGTCTTCTGCCACCCGAAGGATGCGCCCGCCGTCTGGGACGCGATCATGGAAGCCGGCAAGGCGCACGGCATCGCGCCGTTTGGCTTCGAGGCGCTCGACATGGTGCGCATCGAGGCGGGTCTCATCTTCGGCGGCACCGAGTTCTGCTCCAACACCGATCCGATCGAAGCCGGCATCGGCTTCTCGGTGCCCTCCAAGAAGGAGCAGGATTATATCGGCAAGGCGGCGATCGAGCGCCGCCGGGCCCATCCGCAGAAGAAGCTCGTCGGTCTCGAGGTGAGCGGCAACGAGAAGCCCGCCCACGGCGACCCGGTCTTCGTCGGGCGGGCTCAGGTCGGCGTCGTCACCAGCGCTACGCGCTCGCCGATCCTCAAGAAGACGATTGCGCTGGCGCGCCTCGACGTGGCACATGCCGAGCTCGGAACCGCAGTCGAGATCGGCAGGCTCGATACCAAACAGAAGCGCCTTAGATCGACCGTGGTGCGCTTCCCCTTCTACGACCCGGAGAAGACGCGCGTGAAGGCGTGAGCCTTTTCGGATCTTCCGCCTATCACCTGGCCGAAGCCGGAAGTCCGTGACCCACTCTTCCGGAAAAGCTCCAGCGGTCATCTTGATTGACAGAGCAATCAAAATAGCCTCCAGTCCCGCCCGTCGGAAGGCGATTATACGGCAGAGACGGTTGGACGGTTGAAGGCGGATGTCTTGCGATGAAGGAGGAGGGCGAAGAAGGGGCGGCGCCATCGGCACGTGACCGTTGGCTTGTCCTGGCTGCGCTCTTCGCCGGCGTCTTCATTTTTGGAATTTCCTTTGCCGCCCTCATCCCGTGGATGGCGCTGATCCTCGAGGGGCGCGGGACCGATCCGACGGTGATCGGCATCGTGTCGGCAGCCGGTCCGATCGGCGTGATGGCCATGGCTCCGTTCGTCGGGCGCATCATGCAGCGAATGGGCGCTGCGAATGCCATCATTGTCGGCACCCTCGTCAGCGCAGCGACCATCTTCCTGATGCCGTTGTTCGACAGCATTGCGGGATGGATCGTGCTGCGATTCATCAGCGGCGTGGGCGGCGCCGTGCCCTGGGTCGCCACCGAGACCTGGATCAACGTCGTCGCCGGCGCCACCTCGCGCGGGCGCGTGGTTGGAATTTACGGCGCGCTTCTGTCGGCGGGTTTTGCCGTCGGGCCGCTCGTCCTCTCCGTTGTCGGCGTCGAGGGATATGTGCCGGCCATTGTTTTCGGCGTCGTGTGCACCGCCGCGCTCGCCCCTGTCATCGCCATCCGGCGCCACTCGCCGCACCTCGAAGCGGAAGAGCACCACCCGACGGCAAAAATCATCGCGGCCATGCCCGCCGTCTTCGCCGCGGCCTTTCTCGCCGGCCTCGTCGATACGGCATTCTTCACCTTTCTGCCGATCTGGGGCTTGCGCATGAACCTCGACCCCGCCTTTGCGCTGGCCCTTCTCAGCGTCTTCGTTGCCGGCAACATTGCGCTCCAGCTCCCCGTCGGCTTGCTCGCCGACCGCATCGGCACGCGTCCCGTCATGGCGCTCTGCGGCGCAATTTCCTTGGTTGCCCCTATTGGTGTCGTCTACGCAGCAGGAATCCCCGCGCTCCTCTGTGCCATTCTGTTTCTTTGGGGTGGGGCGATCTGGGCGCTCTACACCTTGGCGATGATCGACATCGGCCACCGTTGCCGCGGCACGACGCTCGCCGCCGCCAGCGGCGCCTTGGTCGTCGTCTATACGGCCTCGAACATCTCCGGCCCGCCCCTCACCGGCGCCGCGATGCAGGTCTGGGATCCGCACGGCCTCATGGCCGTATCGACCGCCATTGCCGCGCTCTTCCTGCTCATCATGGCGCTCCGGCCCTCGGATTGAGCACGCTCAGAAATTGAGCTTGTCGCGCCGCCTTCCCCCATCTGGGGGACTGACCTTGCCGGCGGCAATGAGCAATCTTGCCGGACAGGTACCGAATTTCATGGCGGGCCGCGCCAGACCTCAGATCTCATTTCGAAGCGGTCGACCCGCTGGCTCAGTTCGAACTGCGGGCGGAGGATCACCCATGAAATTGAAATTGTTGGCTCCCGCTGTGGCGATCCTTGCCGGACTAAACTCGGGAAGGGCACTTGCACAGATTGCGCCGCAGACATCTGTCATCTTCGAGAACGTCCGTGTCTTCGACGGAAAGGGCAGTCCCCTCTCTGATCCTATCAACGTGCTCGTGCGCGGCAATCTGATCGAGCGCATCTCCGCCGTCCAGATTTCGATCGATGCCGGCACGACCGTCATCAACGGCAACGGCCGTACGCTCATGCCAGGCCTCATCGACGCCCATTGGCATGCGCTGTTTGTTCGCCCCACGCCGGCAGCGTTGCTCAAGGATGATGTCGGCCACCTGAACTTGGTGGCTGGAGCCGAGGCGACGGACACGTTGATGCGCGGGTTCACTACCGTTCGCGACGTGGGCGGGCCATCGTTCGGACTGAAGCGCGCCATCGACGAGGGCATCGTCGCCGGGCCACGCATCTATCCCTCCGGGGCCATCATCACGGTCACGAGCGGCCACGGTGACTTCCGCCAGGCCAATGAGCTGCCTCGCGTCCTCGGCGCCCCACTGTCGCGCCAGGAGCAGACCGGAGCCTCCATGGTCGCCGACAGCCCGGATGAAGTCCGCGTGCGCGTGCGTGAGCAGCTTATGCTTGGCGCATCGCAAATTAAGCTCACGGCAGGCGGTGGAGTTGCCTCACCCAATAGTCCCCTCGATGCCTCCACATTCACGGAGGCAGAGTTGCGGGCGGCTGTGGAGGCAGCGGAGAACTGGGGCACCTATGTTACGGTGCACGCTTACACGTCGGTTTCGATTGAGCGCGCAATCGCCGCCGGTGTGAAGTGCATCGAGCACGGCCACCTCATGGACGAGGCGACGGCGAAGCTGATCGGCGAGCGCGGCATTTGGCTCAGCACTCAGGCATTTCCGGACGAGATGGCCGATGCGTTTCCGCCGGGGTCGCAAGAGCGCGCCAAGGCGTTCACGGTGTTCGCCGGCACGGACAAGACCCTCACACTGGCGAAAAAGTACAAGCTCAAGACGGCTTGGGGCACGGACATCCTGTTTTCGCAGAGGCTCGCACAGCGCCAGGGGGAATTGCTGGTCAAGTTTACGCGTTGGTATACGCCAGCTGAAACGCTCGCCATGGCGACAGGAACCAACGGCGAATTGCTGGCGATGTCAGGCAAGCGCAATCCCTACCCGGGCAAGCTCGGCGTCGTCGAAGAGGGGGCGCTCGCGGATCTGTTGCTGGTCGACGGTGATCCCATAGCCGACATCAAGCTGATCGAGGACCCGACGAAGAGCCTCGTCGTGATCATGAAGGACGGGAAGATCTACAAGAATGCCTTATAGATACGCCTATGACGTTAGGTCCGAAATCGGCCCGCAACGGACGTCAGCTGGCGCTCGCAGGGATGACCGCTCTCTGAGGTGAAGCGGGCGCCCGGGTCGGCGAGCTCTCTCGCTTCAGAAATTCAATCGGTCCCGCACTCGGTACCAGGCCTCGACGACCGGCACCACGAGCTTTGCGACCGCGTGTGCGGGAAAGGACTCGAAGGCGAGATCGTCGAACGCCGTGCGCCCCTCGGGATCGCCGAGAACCTTGAGCGCCACCTTGTGCCCGAAGTAGGTGGCACGCGACACGCCCGTCCCCGAGTATCCGACCGCATAGTAGAGGCCGCTCGCCGTGCGCCCGATGTGGGGGACCTCGTCGTGGCTGTAGCCGATCAGCCCGTCCCAGGCGTGCGTGATCTCCACGTCCTTGAGATCGGGAAAGATGCCGAGCATCTCGCGTGCGAGGTGGCTGTAGGCGCCGGGCGATGTGGGCGAGCCCATGCGCCCGACGCGCCCGCCCCAGATGATGCGCCGCTCTCCCGGCGCTCCTCTGAAATAATAGATGACGCGATTGGTGTTGCCGTAGACGCGCTTCTTTGGGATCAGCCTGTCGTAGACGTCTGCTGGAATTTCCCCGGTGGCGATGAGCGCCGAGCCGACCGGCACGATGCGTCGATGCAACTCGGGCATGCTTTCGTCCGTATAGCCGTCGGTGGCGACGATGACGTCGCGGCATTGGATCTCGCCGGCAGCCGTCGACAACCGGAAGCCCGGCCCCTGCCTCCCGATCGCCGTGACGCCGGCCTGACCCACGACGATGCCGCCGGCCTCCTCCACGCGCCCCATGAGGCCTGCGTGATAGAGCCCGGGATGGAGCGAAGCGTCGTTCGGCAGCACGGAGCCGCCGTGGAAGACATCCGTGCCGATCTCGGAATGCTGCTCGGCGCGCGCCACCATGAAGCTCTCGACGCCTGCCGCTTCGCGCAGGTCCTCCATGTCGCGCGCCATGGCCTCGTAGTGCTCGGGGCGGATCGCGCCGCGGAACCGCCCGCAGCGCGTGAACTCACACTCGATCCGCTCGCTCGCGATGAGATCGGCGATGTAGTCGAGCATGCGCGTGCCTTCGCGGAGCAGCGCGATGGCCTTCGCGCGCCCGCGCAGCTCGATGAGCTTCTTGACGCGAAACTTCTGATTGCCGCTGCCGATCTGCCCGCCGTTGCGCGTGCTCGCGCCGAAGCCCGGCACGCCGCGCTCGAGCACCACCGCCTGCCGTCCGCGGCGCAGGAGCGTGAGCGCGGCCGAGAGCCCCGTGTATCCGGAGCCGACGATGGCGACGTCGCACGCGCGCTGCAGCGGCCGCGCTGGCCCGCTCGGCCGTGGCGCCGCGTCCCACCAATAGGGCTGATACGCTATCGAGGCGTCGGGAGCAGCGCGCCCGTGTGCGAGGTCGGCGACAGAGGGGCAATTGCTCATGTCAATGCCCCATCCCTTCTACGCCCCAAGAGCTCCCGTCAGAACTTGGCGTAGGCGTTGCGCAGCGCGACGAGAGGATGGTCCTCGCTCATCTGGAACTTGATCAGGAGCTCGCGCGCGAGCATGTCCCGATCCTGCTGGTTGTTGGGCAGCTTAACGCCCGCCGGCACCTGAACCCAGCCGTTGACGTTGCGGTCGAACACGGCGGGCCGGCCCTCCTCGTAGCCCATGTGCACGTCCTCGAGCCAGTTGAGGTCGCTCCAGCCCATGGTCTCGATGTAGTCCTTGAGGAACGGCGTGAGCCGCGAATAGTCCGGCACGAGGTTCACGTCGTAGCGGTAGCCGATGTGCTGGCCGATGAGCTTCTCGCGCTCCGTGTCGACGCCATCGCCCTTGATGAAGTGGTCGATGTCTTGCGGCTGGGCTGCGACCGCGACCGGCTTGTTGGGATTGATCTTGGCCATAGATCGGCTCCTTCTCAGTAGCGGGTCATGTCGGGGCGGCCGACGGTGTGCTGCGTGCCCGCGAGCGGCACCATCGCCATGGCGGAGGCTTCCATGGTGAGCGCCGCGAGATCCTCGGGCTCGAGCGAGTGGATGTTGGTCTTGCCGCAGGCCCGCGCCATCATCTGGCATTCCATCGTGAGCGTGTGCAGGAAATTGTAGACGCGCTCGGCGGCCTTGTCGGGATCGAGGCGCTTCCTCAGGATCGGATCCTGCGTCGCCACGCCGACCGGGCAGCGGCCCGTATGGCAGTGGTAGCAGTAGCCGGCCGGCACGCCGACCTCGGCCTCGTAGTCTGCCTCGGGAATGGCCTTGTTGCAGTTGAGCGCCATCAGCGACGAATGGCCGATCGCGACCGCGTCGGCGCCGAGCGCCAGTGCCTTGGCGATGTCCGAGCCGTTGCGGATGCCGCCCGCATAGATGAGCGAGATCTCGCCCGACTTGCCGACGTCGTTCAGGGCCTTGCGTGCCTGGCGGATGGCCGCGATCCCGGGCACGCCCGTGTCCTCGGTCGCGAGATGCGGGCCCGCGCCCGTGCTCCCTTCCATGCCGTCGATGTAGATCATGTCCGGGCCGGTCTTGGCCGCCATGCGCACATCGTCGTAGACGCGCGCCGCGCCGAGCTTGAGCTGGATCGGGATCTCCCAATTCGTTGCCTCGCGGATTTCCTCGATCTTGAGCGCGAGGTCGTCGGGGCCGAGCCAGTCGGGATGGCGGGCGGGCGAGCGCTGGTCGATGCCGGCCGGGAGCGAGCGCATCTCGGCCACCTGATCGGTCACCTTCTGGCCCATGAGATGGCCGCCGAGACCGACCTTGCAGCCCTGGCCGATGAAGAACTCGACCGCATCCGCGAGCCGCAGATGGTGCGGATTGAAGCCGTACCGGCTCTGGATGCACTGATAGTACCACTTGGACGAGTAGCGCCGCTCGTCGGGGATCATGCCTCCCTCGCCTGAGCAGGTCGCCGAGCCCGCCAGCGTCGCTCCGCGCGCGAGCGCAATCTTGGCTTCGTAGGAGAGCGCGCCGAAGCTCATGCCGGTGATGTAGACGGGGATGTCGAGAACGAGCGGGCGCTTGGCGCGCGGGCCGAGCACCGTCTTCGTGATGCACTTCTCGCGGTAGCCCTCGATGACGAAGCGCGTCAACGTGCCGGGAAGGAAGGTGAGGTCGTCCCAGTGCGGGATCTTCTTGAAGAGAGAGAAGCCGCGCATGCGGTAGCGGCCGAGCTCCGACTTGATGTGAATGTCGTCCATCACCTCGGGCGTAAAGATGCGGCTGCGGCCGAGAAGCTGCCTATTGCGGTCCTGCGGCTCGAAGGCGTCGGGGTCGCGGCCTGTGGCGGGTGCTGCTTTGGGGGGTGCCATGGGTCATTCTCCTCCTAGAGCACCAGCTTCTTTTCGGTGGGCTCGAGATTGTCGTAGTTCCAGAGCTGCTTGCCTGCGACGATCTTGGTCATCTTGCGCAGGTCCTTGGGCGGCGTGATCTCATACGTCTTGAGCTTGCGCTCGAGCCAGGCCACGTCGAGATCGGTCATCTCGCCCTCCACCGCATCGACGCCGAGGCTCGCAATTTTGCCGCCGACGTAGATCGTGCCGTCGTACATGCTGTCGCCGAGGTTGGCGCCTGCGTCGCCGAGGACGACCATGCGCCCGCGCTGCATCATGAAGCCCGAGAACGCGCCCGTGCGCCCGCCGACGATGATTGAGCCGCCCTTCTGGTCGATGCCGGTGCGCGCGCCGACGTCGCCCTTGCAGACGAGGTCGCCGCCGCGGATCGCCGCGCCGAAGCACGAGCCCGCGTTCTTCTCGATAATGACGGTGCCGGCGAGCATGTTCTCCGCGCACGACCAGCCGACTCGCCCCTTGATGTGGACGTTCGGCCCGTCGAGCAGCCCGCAGCCGAAGTAGCCGAGCGAGCCCTCGAAGTAGAGCTTGACGCGATTGAGGATGCCGACTCCGATCGAATGCTTGGCGCCGGGGTTGTGCACGACGATCGTGCCGTTGCCCTCGCTCATGAGCTTTCGGATCTGCGCGTTGATGGCGCGCGTGTCCATGCCGGCCGCGTCGAACTCGGCGCGCTTGTTGAAGTCGACCGCGTAGGCCCACGGATACGTGAAGCGGTCGCTGCCGGCGCTGACGTCGAAGAAGCGTTGCTGCGTGCGGCCCGCGAGCTGCTCGGCATGCATGCCCTGGGCGGGGGCCTTTTTCAGTTCCGCCATACGCGCACCTCTCCTTCATAGGGGTCGAACGTGTCGATCTCGTTGGGGAAGATGGACCGGATCGCGACTTCCTCGCTCGCGAGCGCGATGAAGTCCTTGCCCTCGTAGAGCACCATGGGCTTCGCCGCCATCGTGTCTTTCGCCATGCCGAGGCTGTCGGCAGTGGCGACGAGATAGGTGAACACGCCGTCGAGCTCTTCGATCGAGCGGCGCATGGCTTCCTCGAGGCTGTCGCCCTGATCCATGCGCTCGGCGAGATAGACCGCGATCAGCTCGCTGTCGCAGTTCGACATGAAGCGCCGGTCGCGGCGCTCGAGCTCGCGGCGGTTGTTCCAGTAGTTGGTGAGCTGGCCGTTGTGCACGACCGACACGTCGCTGAATGGATAGGCCCAGTAGGGATGCGCCGAGCGAATGTCGACGTCCGACTCGGTTGCCATGCGTGTGTGACCGATTGCGTGCGTGCCCTTGAAGCCGTGGAGCTTGTACTGGTCGGCGACCGTATTGGCGTCGCCCAGGTCCTTCACCAGCTCGAGGCCGTGGCCGACCGAGAGCAGCTCGACCGCCTCGACGTCCTCCAGATAGTCGACGAGCTTCTTGAGATCGCCCGGGTACTCGATGACATATTTGTTGGCGTATCCGGTGGCTTCCTGCTGCTCGAGAACCTTCGCGCCGAGCTCCTCCAGCCGGTGGTCCACTTCCGCGCGGCGTTCCTTGATGAGCTCCCTGATCTTGAAGCCGTGGCGCAGCTCCTCCTGCTCCGCCACCTTGAAGCGGAGCACGTATTTGCCCTTGCCCGCGCCGGGCCCGTAGAGCGCATACCCAGTCGAGTCCGGCCCGCGATGCTTCAGCGACTGAAGCATCTTGGTCATCTCCTCGCCGATGTCGGCGGTGCGGCCGCGATGGATCAGGCCCGCAATTCCACACATGAAAGTCGTCTCCCGTTTCAGTCGTCTCTGGTCTGCCGTAATCGAGGGCGGTGTCGGATAACGCGGATCAAGCGAGATCCGGAATTTCGTTACACGAGCGTCCCCGACCGGCGGAGCACCCTCTGCCCTTACGGCAGGCAGTCGAGATAACGCGCCACGTCCCACTCGGTGACCTGGGCGTTGAAGCGTGCCCATTCGTCGCCCTTGTAGTGCGTGAAGACGCGGTACATCTCGTCCGGCATCGCCTTCTTGATGACTGCGTCGTCGTCGAGCCGCTCCAATGCCTCGCCGAGCGTGAGCGGCAGCTTCTTGACGCTTTTGCCTTCCTTCATCGCCTGATAGATGTTGCGGCTCTCCGGCTCGCCCGGATCGAGCTTGCGGGTGAGCCCGTCATCGAACGCCTGGAGCAGCGCCGAGGCGAGGATGTAGGGGTTCACCATGCTGTCGACCGCGCGGTATTCGAACCGCCCCGGTGCCGACACGCGCAACCCGCAGGTGCGGTTCTGATAGCCCCAGTCTGCGTAGACCGGCGCCCAGAAGCCTTGATCCCAGAGACGGCGGTAGGAGTTCACCGTCGAGCAGCCGATCGCCGTGAGCGCGGGCAAGTGATCGATCACGCCGCCGATGCAGTTCAATCCGACCGGACCCGGCTTCTTCGGATGCGCGTTGCTGTCCGGCATGAAGTGGTTGGTGCCGCCATTGCGGTACATGAAGGCGTCGTTCATGCCGGGGATTTCCTTGTTGCCCAGCATGTTGATCTTGTCCTCGCCGCCGCTCCAGAGCGAGATGTTCGTGTGGCAGCCGTTCGCCGACACGCCCATGAACGGCTTCGACATGAAGCACGCGATGAGATTGTTCTCGCGCGCCACCTGCGAGCAGATCTGCCGGTAGGTTGCGAGCCGGTCCGCCGTGCGCAGCGCGTCATCGTAGGTGAAGTTGAGCTCGAGCTGGCCGGGCGCGTCCTCGTGGTCGCCCTGGATCATGTCGAGACCCATCTGATTGGCGTACTCGATCACCTTCATGAACACGGGGCGCAGGCTCTCGAACTGGTCGATGTGATAGCAGTAGGGCTTGGAGAAGCCGCCGTCGGGACGGCCCAGCTCGTCCTTCTTGAGCCACATCATTTCCGGCTCGCACCCCATGCGCATATGCATGTTGTGCTTCTTCTGGAACTCGGCGTGATGAATGCGCAGGTTGCCGCGGCAGTCGGACGAGAGATGCGCGCCGCCTTTCTCGTCCTCCTCGCGGTTGCGGAAGCAGGTGCAGAACACGCGCGCGACGCGCTTGTCCCACGGCAGCTGCACGAACGTCTCTGGGTCGGGGATGCCGATCAGCTCGGAGGCTTCGGGGCCGTAGCCGATGTACTGGCCGTGGCGATCGACGAACAGGTTTGCGGTCGCGCCGTAGACGAGCTGGAAGCCTTTTTCCGCCGTGCGCTCCCAGTGATCGGCGGGAATGCCTTTGCCGACGATGCGCCCCGTCACCGAGATGAACTGATAGTAGATGTAGGTGATGCCGAGCTTGTTGATCTTCTCGCGCACCTGCCGGACGAGATCGCTGCGGCCGGGTGCGTTGACATGGTACTCGAGATCGCTTGCCGGGTGCATCGGGTCCTCCGGTTACTGCCTCATGCGCGCCCTCGGATGACCGGTGAGGCAGGCGGCGCACCCTGCCTCGCCGCTAATGATGCTTAGCTCCAGGGATAGGGGCTGTTTGAGACCGGGTGCAGCTCGCCCTTGGCGTAGCGCGCGAAGCGGAAGGGCTCGAGCAGATCGCTCTTCTCTCCCGTGAGCTCCTTGGCGACGAGCTCGCCGACGCCGATCATCTTGTAGCCGTGATTGCTGTCGGCGATCACGAACACGTTCTCGCAGAACCGATCGAAGACCGGGAAGTTGTCGGGTGTGAAGCAGCCGATCCCGCCCGAGGGCTCGTCGCGATAGACGCTGATCTGGCCCGCGAAGCGCTCCTGGCAATGGGCGAGCGCCGAGCACCACATGCGCCGGAAATCCTCGCCGACGATGAAGTCGGGGCTTTCCGGCCCGTAAGGATCGACCGCCACCTTGTCGGGATCGGTCTCGATCTTGAACGGCATGGCGCCGCCCTGGACGCCGCCGAAATAGAAGTCCGGCTTGTAGTAGATGCCCCACATCTTGTCGGTGATGAGCGAGCCGTCGATGTCGGAGTAGAGCGGCGCGTCCGTGTCGACGTGAATGACGGGCGGCATGTTGCCGTCATTGGTCCTCTGGTGTCTGGGGTCGACGCCGAGCGTCCCCTCCTGCAGCGACCAGAAGGTCCACATCTGCCGTCCGTCGTAGAGCTTGCCGTCGCGCCCCTTGACCGTGATCGCCTCGGGAAGATCGAGCATGTCCCAGATCTGCTTGACCCAGGGGCCCACGCCGACGATGACCTCGTCGCAGCTAATCTTGCCCTTGTCCGTCAACACCGCCCGCACGGCGCTCGAGGCCCCGTTGGCGCGCTCGAAGCCCATGACCTTGACGCCGGTCTCAATCTGCACGCCTTGATCCCGCGCCAGCTTCGCGAGCCCTTCGACGCTGCGCATGTTGTTGGCGTAGCCGCCCTTCTTCTCGTGCAGCACGGAGGTGATGTTCTGCGCTCGCCAGTCGTGGAGCATGTCCTTCATGTAGCGGTCGCAGTCCTTCGCGCCCTCGATGAAGACGGAAGGGTAGCCGATGGCCTTTTCCTGCTCGTAGATGGTGCCGACCTGCTCGTGCATGCTCTCCGGGCTGATCTGCATGTAGCCGACGGAGTGGTAGCTGAGCTCCTCGGCGTGGCGCTCCCATACCGAGACGCTGTGCGCCATGAGGCGGCGCATGGCGGGCTGATAGTAGTTGTTGCGCACGACGCCGCAGGCGATACCCGATGCGCCGGCTCCACAGGCCTTCTTGTCGACGACGAGGATGTCCGAGCCCGAGCCGCGGCCGCGGGCTTTGAGCTCCTTGGCGAGGTGATAGGCGGTGCTGAGGCCGTGGATTCCCGCACCAATGACCACGTACTTGGCACTGCTCGGCAGCGACATGTCACCCCCTATACCAAACGCAACCACTTCCCGCTGATTGGTTCACGTTGATGGCGGCACCCTGGAAGAAATCTAAGCTTAGCATGGCGAAATCTATGTGCCAAACATTTTAAGTGGTCTAATATTGGTCCGATCATGTCGTCGCGCGACGAGAATTCAACTCTCGCGGATTGACCGAAGCTCGGGGTGGGATTGAGGAATGGCGCCGCGCGTTCTCGTCTTCCAGCATGCCTCCTTCTGCCCCCTCGGCACGCTGGGCGATGGCCTGGAGGAGGACGGCATCGCCCCGACGATCGTCGAGCTCGACCAAGGCCACGAGATCCCCGCCCTTGATCTGTTCGACATCCTGATCGTGCTCGGGGGCCCCATGGAGACATGGGAGGAGAAGCAGCATCCTTGGCTCGTGCCCGAGAAGCAGGCGATCCGCAAATGGGTCGAGGAGTTCGACAAGCCGTTGCTCGGCATCTGTCTCGGCCATCAGGTTCTCGCCGACGCGCTCGGGGGCGGAGTGGGCCCCGCGGTGCAAATCGAGGTGGGTGTAGCCGACATCAGACTTGCATCCGCCGGCAGGGAGAGCCCGGCCTTTGCCGGCTTTGGCGCCGGCAAGCGTGCCGTGAGCTGGCACGGCAGCGAGGTCAAGAAGCTTCCTTCCCGTGCCAAGCTCCTCGCGTCCACCGAAGATTGCCCGATCGCGGCATTCTCGGTCGGCTCGGCGGCTTTCGGCCTGCAATACCACGTCGAGGCGACGACCGCGCTTGTCAGGGAATGGGCCGAGACGCCGTCGGGCGCCACGCAGGTGGCGAGCCTTCGCGGACCGGACGGTGCGCGCCACGTCGAGAATGAGGTGTCGGCGGTCATGCCGGAGCTGCGCGCCAACGCGCGCCGCTTCTACGACAACTTCATGGACGCGGCGCGCAAGCGGCTTCGCACCTGAGGGGAGAGAAGGAGAAGCGCTGTTGGCCAAGGAGAAATCGCTGCGCACTCGTATCGCAAGTGCGCTCGACGAGCTGGGAGCCGACGTCGTCCACGTCGGCGTCTTCGACTACGCGACCATGTTTCGCGAGCGCCGACTGCGGCGCGACCAGCTGCTGGCCTGCACCGAGACGGCGCTCTTCGCCAACGTCCTTCCCAAGTGGGACACGGCCGAGGAGATCCGCTTTCCCGGCCCCTACGGCAGCGAGACCATCGCCTTGGATGCCGGCTCCATCAGGCCTTATCCGTTTGAGCCCGGCGCTGCGGCGATGGTCGCGGACTACACGGGGCCGCAGGCCGCGCTCATGCCGCGCCAGGTGCTGCGCGAGCAGGTGCGTCGTGCCGATGCCGCAGGCTTCGATGTCGAGGCGGCGTTCGAGTTCGAGTTCATCGTCTTAGCCGAGACCGCAGAGAGCCTGCGCGCCAAGGGGTTCTGCAACTTGGCGCCATTTGCCCCCGACAATCGTTGCTGGTCGGGCCAGACCGCGGCGACGTTCGCGCCATTTGTAGCCGACCTCGAAGCGCTTCTCTTGAAGTGCGGCGTCGGCATCCATTCGCTCGGCGTCGAGCTGGGGCCCGGCTGCTTCGAGGCAACGCTCGCCCACAAGCCTGCGATTGAGGCGGCCGACGACGCCGCGTTCTTCCGCATGTTCACGAAAGCGTTCTGCCGCCAGCGCAACCAGACGGCCTCGTTCATGGCGCTCCTGGGCCAGGGCTTCCCCGGCATCGGCGGGCATGTCGCTGTCTCGCTCAAGGACAAGAAGACAGGCCGCAACGCATTCGCCGATGCCAAGGCGGTGCATGCCCTGTCAGCGGCAGCCAGATCCTTCCTCGCCGGCATCATCGATGTCGCCCCGCAGGCGTTTCCGCTCTGCGCACACACCGTCAACGACTATCGCCGCCTCGCGCCCGGGAGCTGGGCGCCGAAGACCATGAGCTGGGCGCCCCTGAACTACGCCGCCGCCGTGCGCACGGCGGCGGAAACAGAGGCATCGACGCGTCTCGAGTTCCGCTTGCCCGGAGCCGACTGCAACGTGTTCCTGGCGCTTGCGCTCGTGCTCGGCGCCGGGCTCGACGGCCTCGAGCGCAAGCTCACCCTCGATGCCGAGCCGATCAAGACCGGCGGCCCGTCGGAAATTCCCGCCGGCGTCGAGCGCCTTCCTGCCGATCTGCTCGAGGCCACGCGGCGCATGCGCGCGAGCCCCACCGCGCGCCGCATTTTCGGCGAGGCGTTCGTCGATCATTTCTCGGCCGTCTGCGAGGCCGAGGACGCTGCTCTGCGCCGGGCAGTCAGCCCGGAAGAGGTCAAGCGATACCTCGAGGCGGGATAGGGTAGACAAATGACGGAACGCGCCGCCGGCAAGACCGCTGAGGACAAGACGGCAACCGCGACCGAAGCGGCCGACGTCGCATTCCTCGACCTCGCCAATCCGGACTTCTCGATCCGCTCCGAAGCCGTGCGCGAGGCTCGCGAGCGCAACTGGTATGCGCGCACGCCGTACGGGCTCGCGATCCTTCGCTACAAGGAGATGGGCAGCCTCCTGCGCGACGCACGCTTGCGCCAGGGAAGCTACAGATGGCCTGAGCACAACAACGCAATGGGCCTCTTCGCCGATTGGTGGCACAGGATGCTGCTCAATCGCGTCGGCGCCGACCACGACCGCCTGCGCCGGCTCGTCAACCCGGCCTTCTCGCCACGCCTCGTAGCCCCGCTCCTGCCGCGCTTCGAGGCGATAGCCGATGAGATCATCGGCGCCTTCGCGCGCCGCGGGCGCTGCGAGTTTATGTCCGAGTTCGCCGAGCCCTATGCGACACGTGTCATCTGCGAGCTGCTTGAGCTCCCACACGATCGCTGGCGCGATCTCGCGGACGCCGCGGCCGGCATGGGGCTGGCGCTCGGCGTCACCTACGCCGCCAACCAGGAGAAGATCAACGCCGCCACCGCGCGCATGTTCGACTACGCCCGCGAGCTCGTCGACGACCACCGCGCGACGCCGCGCGACGACTTCGTCGGCAACCTCATCAAGGCCAACGAGAACAAGGAGACGCTGAACGACGACGAGCTCGCCGACATGATAGTGCTGGCCATTTCGGGCGGCATCGACACGACGCGCAACCAGCTCGGCCTCGGCATGAGCATATTCATCGAGAATCCCGACCAGTGGCGGCTCTTGGCCAGCAATCCGGAGCTCGCCCGCAACGCCGTCGAAGAGGTCATGCGGCTGCGGCCGACGACAACATGGGTGACGCGCGAGGCCCTCGAGGACATCGAGGTGAACGGGCTTCTGATCAAGAAGGGGACGACCCTGCACCTCTTCGCCGAGTCTGCGGGGACCGACCCGCGTGCGTCGCTCTCGCCCGCAATCGACATCACGAGCGAGCCCGCTCGCCACTACGGATTCGGGGCGGGTCCGCACTACTGCCTTGGCCAGACCGTTGCCCGCGCCGACATGACGGAGGCGTTCCGGCAGCTCTCGCAGCGCTTGAAGAACCCGGTCTATGATGGCGTGCCGAGCTGGTTGCCCGACAGCGGCAACACGGGGCCCGTCAAGCTGCCGATCAAGTTCGACGTGGCGAACTAGGCCAACAACATCGGGTCCGGATCGCTGACCCTCATCCTGAGCTGGCCCTCATCCTGAGCTTGGCGAAGGATGAGGCGTCCTCATGGTTCGACAGGCTCACCATGAGGAAGCCGAGGGAGGCCGAACACGGCTTCCCTCCATTTCCTTCTATCTGATTTTTAACGTCAATCGCGGCAGGGCACGGAGACGGTCCGCCCGATATAGGGGATCTTGTACTTGCACTTGCGCTTCGAGCCCGTGTCGCTCGAGGTCTCCGTCGTGCCGGCGCCATCGCTCGGCGCGGCAGCAGTCTTGGTGGTCGCGGCCGCAGGCTTCGCGGTCGCGGCGGGAGCCGGCGCGATGGTCGAGGCCGCTGTCACCTCCTTGGCCGTCGGAGTTACCGCGCCCGTGGTCTTCGCCGACGTATTGGCGACGAGTGCCGCTGCGCCGCTCGCGGCACCCGTCGTGACGGGGACCGCGACAGGGGCTGTGCTCGTGACCGCGGGCTTCGCCTCGGTCGTCGCATCCTTGGCCGGCGCAACCGCCGCCGTCGTCTCGCCGCAGCGCGCGATATCGTCGGGGGCCCGGTTCCAGGTGAAGGTCCTGCTGAAGAAGCGCGAGCCGGCATTGCCGACGACGCGCAGCTTGTCGTCGCTGAGCCGCGTGAGCTCGACGTCGTATTTGCGCTTGCGCTCGGGGCTGTAGATCCATCCCCCCCCGGCTGACGTCACCTCGCCCAGGATCTGCAGTCCGCAGCGCGATGCGTTGACAGGATCCTTGATGTTGATGACATGGCCGCAGAGACCGTTGCCGCTGGCGCACGGCTTGATCTCGACCGCACCGCGGCCGTTGTGATCGAACCAGATGCCGGTGGGATCGGTGGCGGCTTGCGCGGAAGCGGACCACAGGAGTGCTGCGGCGGCCGCGGCGATTTTCGCAGAATGGGCGTTGATCGGCATGGCGTGAAGGTCCTTTCTCGCAGAGGGTCTGCGCGTGAGCAGTGTCCAGCACACCTCGATGGGGCCGGCGGCAATGAGCTTCGAGCCCTGACAATCGTCGAGTTCGCGCTGCGAGGCAGTCTCGCGCGGAACATCCGTTGTCACTGGCCGCAGTCGACGGAGATCGTCACGGAGGCAGACGGGATGAACTTGCGGCAATCAGATGCCGCAGCGGTAGGTGCCTCGGCGGTCGACGCGACGACCTTGGGCGGCGGCGCATCGGCGCCGATGGCCTTGAGCCGCTCGCGGGCCTCCTCGTGTGCGCCTCTCGCATCGACCGATTTCGACGGAATGTCGAGCGCGCGCCGGTAGCGGGTCGCGGCCGCGTCCTTGTCGCCGCGCTCCTCGGCAATGCGCCCCATGAGCACATGAGCGGCGGAATACTTGTCCTCGAGCTCGAGCGCCTTCTGCGCGTCCGTGCTCGCGGCATCGAGGTTGTGGTCGCGGAACGAGATCATGGCGCGTGCATAGTAGGCGGCCGCGATCGTCGGCGCGGCGGCAATCGCCTTGTCGGCATCGGCGCGGGCGGGGCCCTGCTCGCCCATGTCGGAGAGCGCGAGCGCGCGCAGTGCCACGATCTTCTGCTCGGTCGGATTGAGAGCGGCGGCCTTCTGCAGCTCGGAGAAGGCGGCATTCGGCTCGCCGCGCCGCCGGAACATCAGCGCCCGCTTGAAGTGGGCGTCCCAGTCGCTGCCCTTGAGCTCGAGGTAGCGGTCGAGATCGGCAAGGGACTTCTCGCGCTCGCCGCGATCGTGCTGAACCACGGCGCGGCTGTAGAAGGTGTCGGCATAGGTCGCGAGGTGCTGGACCGACTTGTCGAAGTCGGCAAGCGCGCGGTCGTAGTCGCCGGCATTGAAGTGGGACCAGCCGCGATTGTAGTAGCCGATGTAGAACTGCTCGTCCGGAAGCCGTCCGCTGTTCATGACCCGCGTGCACGCGGCGGCGCTCGTCGCACGGTCGGACGCGGTGCAGTCGGCGAGATCTTTCGTCATGCCGGCTTCACTCGGTGCGGCGTAGACGAGCCCCACGAGCGCGAGTCCGGCCAGAGGAAATGGGCGCACCATTCGGGCCTCCCGGGTTGTCCGCGAAGTCTCGCCGGCGGACGCGCATCTGGCAGCATCCATCGCGAGCTCAATCCCGCGCAGCTTAATGCATCGGGAGCATGTGGCTGTTACCGGGGGAACAGCGGCCTGTCTGGGAGTGTCGCGAAATAAACCTGAAACTGGACTCAAGAGCCGCGCGCAGCCGCGATCACAGCGGCTCGCGACTCATGCATCGCTGCATCAAGCGACGTTTCGCCCATAGGCGGCAACGCGATTGCGCCCCGCGCACTTGGCCTCGTAGAGCTTCGCATCCGCGCGTTGGATGAGCATCTCCGACCCCTCGCCCTCGCGATGCTGCGCGACCCCGAACGAAGCCGTCACCCTGCCGATGGTCTGGTTGGCGTTTCTCACGATCAGCTGCTTCGACTCGCATTGGCGCCGCATGCGCTCGGCAAGGCCGATGGCGCTCTCCTGGGCGGTGTGCGGGAGGATGATCCCGAACTCCTCGCCGCCGAAGCGCGTCACCGTATCGCTTTCTCGGATGTTGTCCGCCAGCAGCGCGGCAAACATCTTCAAGACCTCGTCTCCGACCGAATGACCGAACGAGTCGTTGATGACCTTGAAGTTGTCGATGTCGCACATGACGAGAGACAGGGGCTTGCGGCTGCTTTCGGCCTCGACGATTTCCTTCTCCAGTGTTTCGTCGAAGCAGCGCCGGTTGCCGACTGAAGTGAGCGGATCCTGAAGACCAATTTCCTGCGCCTTGCTGAGGCTCGTGTGCAGGCTTTCGATCCGCGCCTTGGCGTCCTCGAGCTTGCTCTTGAGCTCATTCGTGTCGCGCCGCATCCGCTCGTTCTCGGCGACGAGCAGGCTGACGATGACCCGCACCTGCTTCGGCTCGGTCAGCGCGGCAAGCCGGCTCTGCGCATTGACGAGAGATTTGGCGTAGGTCTCGCTCGAACCAAGATGCGAGCGGATGAATGCCAGGACCTTTGACAATTCCGCCTCGAGCTTGAGGCCGGCCTTGGCGACGGATTCGGCCGAGACGAGCGAGCCACCCATCTCGCCGCTGTCTGCCGAGCCTCCGCTTCTGATGAGGGTAAGGCAGGTTCCGGCTACGCCGGTGAAGGCCAGCGCCGCGGGCAGCGCCAAGGCGAGAGGATTGTAGGTCGTCGTCAGCACAGCGCCCCCGGTTGCGGACTTCACCGACTTGAGCATTGTCAGCGACGACAGATCGAGGATTGACCAGTCGCCGAGCAACAGCAGGAGGCACACCACGGTGGCCCCGGCGCATGTTGCCAAGATGGCAATCCATTGTGCTGGCGATCCCAGCGGACGCAAGTTCATGGCAAGCCACACCTGCAGTAGAGCCTGATTGATTGGAGGATTGCCAATCCGAAGATTGGCTCTTACGAATCGCCTGACTAACGCGCCGAGACAACATCAGCGCACTGACAAAAACAACAAATTTCTTGCGGTTTCGAGCAGCTGGAGGAGCCCATGTGCCGCGGAGCGCACACCTCGAATCGCGCAAACGACGTTCAAGCAAAAATGCCGCCGAGCGGCGCGCAAAATTGTCGCTGGAGGTTCGGATTTAGCGCGCCTCGATCTGCGCTGCGCGCCCATGCAACACCACTCGCCCTACCGGCACTCCTTCCGCCGCCATGGACATCTTGAACGTGCTCCCGCACAGTCCGCGGAGTGCCGGTCAACTGTCCGCCGGGCGAGGTCAAGTCTGACGCCTGGAAGGTTCTTAGTGTAATCAAGCTGGTCTTTTCCTGCTCCTGGCCGGTGTCGGCGGTGACGAGGACGGGCGGGGTTCGTGCCGTGCCGCGGAGATGACGGATGGCGCTCAATGGAGAGCTTTCACACGAGGAGCTGCTGCGGCGGCTGGCGAGCCTCGCCCAGAAGGCGGTCAAGCGCTACGACCTTCCCGACGGGGTCACGCTCAAGCTGATCAACGTGTCGGAGAACGCGACCTACCGGGTCGATGATCCGGCGTGCAGCACGGCATGGGCGCTCCGCGTCCACCGCGAGGTCTATCACTCGCGCACCGCGATCGCCTCCGAGCTCGCCTGGCTGCAGGCGCTCAAGGCCGACGGCGCCGCGCTGACGCCGACTCCGCTGCGCGGTCGCGACGGGGAGCTCATCCAGACCGTCGAGCACCAGGGCTTGCCGCGCCCGAGGAACGTCGTCCTCTTCGCCTGGGAGCAGGGCAGCGAGCCCGCCGAGAACGACGTCGCCGGCTTCGAGCTTTTGGGCGAGACGGCGGCTCGCATGCATGCCCACGTGCGCTCCTGGCGGCGCCCGCAGTGGTTCGAGCGCCATACCTGGGATTTCGAGACCAGCCTTGGCAGCACGCCCCATTGGGGCCGCTGGCAGGACGGCATGGGGCTCACGCCCGAGATCTTGCGCGTGTTCGGCGAGACGGTCGATCTCATCGGGCGGCGCCTTGAGCGTTACGGGAAATCGCCCGAGCGCTTCGGCCTCATCCATGGTGACATGCGCCTCGCCAATCTGCTCATGGACGGGCGCACGGTCAAAGTCATCGATTTCGACGACTGCGGCTTCTCGTGGTTCCTCTACGATTGCGCCACCACCGTCTCCTTCTTCGAGCACAAGCCCGAGGTCCCCGAGCTCTTGAAGGCCTGGGTGCGCGGCTACCGGCGCCATGGCACGCTGAGCCCCGCCGACGAGGAGGAGATCGAAACCTTCGTCATGCTGCGCCGCCTACTTCTCGTCGCCTGGATCGGCTCGCATTCGGAGACGGAGCTGGCCCAGTCCATGGGCGTTGACTACACGCAGGGCACCGTTCCGCTCTGCGAGCGCTATCTCGCGCGCTTTGGCGAGCCCCAGGCACCGACCGCGGCACAGGCCGCGGTGCCGGCCAGGAGAGCCGGGGGGTTCTGGAAGCGCATGTTCGGTTAAGAATTGCTTTCGCAATGAGCACGTGGCCTCGAGATTGACCATGTCGCTTGCTTGACCGCGTGCCCGCTTCTGCTAGCCTTTCCCCAGAGCATATGAAGTTGCTCGTCAGGGAACCATGGCAGCGAGCCTCAACGAGCTTGGGGTACCCATCGGTGGCACCGCGGGGAGGGGTCACGAGCCCTCCGTGCTTGCCGCCGCAGCAACCGGCATTGTCTCGTTCATCGAGCGCCAGCGCGGCGATGTGGATCGCATTTTCGGCCACGCCGGCATCTCTCCGGAGATGGCGGGCTCTCCAACTCTGCAGCTCAATCTCGTCTCGTACTGCCGCCTCTTCGAGGAAAGCGCGCGCCTGACGCGCAACGACAATTTCGGCCTCTGGTTCGGCAACACGTTCGACCCGCGCGATCTCGGCCTCTGGGGCTATGCGGCCGTCTCAGCTCCCAATCTCGGCCAGGCGTTGACGACGCTTGTCGACCTTTTTCCGCTCCACCAGCAATCCTCCTCGATGCGCATCGCCAAGGATCCAGGCGGCCTGATGCGGCTCGAGTACCGCATCGACGCGCCGCAGATCATCGAGCGCCGCCAGGACGCGGAGCTTTCGCTCGGCATGTTCTTGAACGTCATCCGCGAGGCCATGGGCCCCGCATGGTCGCCCGAGGAGGTGCATCTCGAGCACCCCAAGCCCCAGGGATGGCGCGAGCACGAGCGGGCATTCGGTGCCCCCGCATTCTTCCTGCAGCCGACCAACGCGCTTCTTTTCCGCCCCGAGATCCTGTCGACCCCGATGCCGGCACGCGACGTGCGCCTCATGGCGGCGATGCGCCTTTGCCTCGAGCGGCTTTCCGAGCGCAACGACCTGCGTGTGAGCGTAACCGATCGCGTCCGCGCCGCCGTGCGCGCGAAGCTTCCGGAAGGATTTCCGACGCTTGAGTCGATCGCTCTCGAGCTGCGCCTGCCTCTGAGCGTCATCCAGCGCGAGCTGCACTACGAAGGTCTGAGCTACAGCGCACTCATCGAGTCGACACGCCGCGATCTGGCGCTTTCCTATGTCCGCCAGCGCCAGCTTCCGTTCTCCGAGATTGCGTTCATTCTCGGCTACTCGGAGCTGTCCGCCTTCAGCCGCGCCGTGCGCCGCTGGACGGGCCTGTCGCCGCGTTCACTGCGCGCCCGCCTGCTCGCGGAGCAGCGGAGCTGATCTCGCCGATCCCTCTCGCCCGCACAATCAAGCCTGCGCAATCAAGCCTGTGCGAGCGCGTCCATGCTCTCGGGCAGGATCTGACCGCCGTCGACGATGATGGTTTGTCCCGTGATGTAGGCGGCTTCTTTCGAGGCGAGGAAGAGGGCCGCGTAGCCGACGTCCTCGACCGTGCCGAGCTTTTTCAGGGGGATCGAGGCCGCCATTGATTTCTCGTATTCGGGCCCGAGCGCGGCGAGGCCCTCGGTCGCGATGTTGCCGGGAAGCACGGCATTGACCGTGATCCCGTACTTGGCGAGCTCGATGCAGGCCGTGCGCATGAAGCCGAGCTGTCCGGCCTTGGTGGCCCCGTAGTGTGACCACCCTGGGAAGCCGGTGACGGGACCCGTGATCGAGGACGTGAGCACGATGCGGCACTGATCCGACTTCTTGAGATGCGGCAGGCACGCCTTGATCGGCAGGAACGTCCCCTTCAGGTTCGTAGCCATCACGAAATCCCAGTCCTCGGACGACAGCTCCTCGATCTTCGTTTGCGGAAAGATGCCGGCATTGGCGCACAGGATGTCGATCCCGCCGTGAGCAGCCGCCGCGGCATCCGCCATCATCTGCATGTCGCCGATCTTGGTGACGTCGGCCGCGTAGCCCTTGGCCGTGCCGCCCGCGCGGCGCAGCTCCTCCGCGCAAGCCTCCGCCTCCGCGAGGTTGCGCGACACGATGAGCACCTTGCCGCCGCTCTTGGCGAACACGCGCGCGATGCCCTTGCCGATGCCCTTGCTCGCGCCCGTGACGATGACGGAGCGGCCCGCGATCGATGTCAGCATTCTTTCCTCCCGAGCTCGTTGGTGATCACCGCCTGATCCTGTGCGAAGTCCTGTCCGAACCTACGCTGCTTCAGCCTGCTCGCGCCTGCGAGCGCGCAGGACAATGAGAGCGTACCCGCCGAGCAGGATGAGGCTCGCGCCGATGGTCGAGACCGTGCCCAGCACTGGAACGCCGGGCGTGTAGCCCGCGACCATCTTCGCGTAGAGGTATTCCGGCACCGTCGTATCCGCTCCCGTCGTGTAGAGCGACAGCGGGAAATTTCCCCACGACAAGAGAAAGGCGAACAGCGACCCGGAGAAGATGCCGGGAAACAGCACCGGCAGCGTCACCTCGCGGAACACCTGCCAGCGCGACGCGCCGAGGTCGAAGGCCGCTTCCTCGAGCGCCGGATCGAAGGAGTAGACCTGGATGGCGATCACCAGCGTCACCACCGGCACGATCCAGACGAGATGAGCGAAGACCGCCGTCTTCCACGACAGCTCGAGCCCGATGGCGTTGAACCAGAGCAGCATGGCGAGGCCCAGCACCGACTGTGGGAAGAAGATGGGGAGCAGCACGATCCGCTGGAAGAGCGAGCGCCCGCGCCAGTCGTAGCGCGCGAATGCGAGCGCGCCGAAGAAGCCGATCACGACCGCAATCACCATCACCACCACGGCAATCGAGATCGACGTCGCGAGCAGCTGGCGCACCTCGAAGGAGGTGAAGGTCTTCTCCCACCACTCGACCCCCCATTTGGGAATTGGAAAGGTGAAATAGCGGCTCGCCGTGAGCGATGCGAGCAGGATGGTGACGCCGGGCAGGAACACGAACACGAGCACCGCGATCGTCCATGCCGTGATCAGTCCATGCCTCACGCGCTGGGGAAAGGCGAGCATCAGCGCCTCCCCAGGATCTGATCGAGGTCGAAGCGGCGCAGCACCGAGATCACGAGGACGCCGACGAGCAGCATGAGCAGCACCGCGAGCGCCGCCCCGAGCGGCCAGTTCTGCGAGTAGGTGAAGGCGATCTCGATGTCGTGCGTGATCGGGATGATGCGCTGGCCGCCGAGGACCTTGGCTTCCGCGATCGCGCCGATCGCGAGCACGAACGTGAGCAGGCAGCCGATCAGGATTCCGGGCATCGACAGCGGCAGCTCGACCTCGCGGAACACCTGCCACCGCGAGGCGCCGAGGTCGCGGGCGGCTTCGCGCGTGTCGTTCGGCACCATGGCGATACCGAGCGTCATCGGAAACAGCATGAACGGCAGGTAGACATAGACCATGCCGAGCAGGATTGCGCCCAGCGTAAAGAGGATGCTCTCCGCCTCGATGCCGAAGTAGGCCTTGAGCGTTCCGAGCAGCACGCCGTTCTTGATGAAGAACAGCACCCATCCGTAGAGGCGGATGTTCTCGGAGACGAAGAGCGGGATCGTGAACAGGAGCGTGAGCAGCGTCGACCACGTCCCGAACACGCGCACGAGCCCGTAGGCGATCGGGTAGCAGATGAGCGCGAGCAGGATCACGGTTGCCACCGCGAGCGTGACCGACCACAGGAACGAGATGTAGGACGTGCCGGCGAAGATCGTATGGTAGTTCTCGAGCGTCGGGTGCTGCAGCAGGCTGAAAGTCCGCGGCGGCATGAAGCTGAAGACGGTGACCGCGATCAGCGGCACGGCGAAGCCGAGCGCGAGCAGGACGAGCAGCGGAGCTGCTGCGCGCCGGCCCTCTTTCTCCGCCACGCCGACAGCTCCCGCCATCACTCTTCCCTCACGAGAATGGAGTGCTGCGTGTCCCAGCCGATCAGCACCTGGTCGTCGAGCTTGCCCTGGTAGGCCTGCTGCCTGAGCTTCTCGACCACGAACACCTGCTCGCCGACGCGCACCTGATATTGAATGCGCGAGCCGAGCGCATACTCGTTATAGAGCCGCCCCGAGAGGCTGTTGGCCGCCTCATCAGGCTTGGAGAGAAATCGTACGTATTCCGGACGAATGACGAGATGGCCCGACTCCACCTGCGGAGCGCCGGGCGGCATGCCGAATTTCGCTTGCAGGGTCGGCGCAAGCAGAGAGCCGTTGCCCGCGCTCTTCACCGGGATGACATTGACGTCGCCCATGAACTCGGAAACGAACCGGGTCTCGGGCGAGGAGTAGATGTCGTTGGGCGATCCGACCTGCACCAGCTTGCCCGTCCGCATGACGCCGATGCGGTCGCTCATCACCATGGCCTCCTCGAGGCTGTGCGTGATGTAGACGAACGTCTTCCCCGTCTCGCGGTGGATGTCCTTGAGCTCCTTCTCGAGCGTCTTGCGAAGCTTGTAGTCGATGGCCGAAAGCGGCTCGTCGAAGAAGAGGATCTCGGGATCGTAGGCGAGTGCGCGCGCGAGCGCGACGCGTTGGCGCTCGCCGCCCGAGCACTTCTGCACGCTCTTTGCGTAGTAGCTCTCGGGCAGCCTAAGCTGCCGCAGAAGCTCGAGTGCGCGCGCCTTACGTTTCTCGGGCTCGATGCCCCGGATCTTCATGGCGAACTCGATGTTCTCGCCCACCGTCCGGTGCGGAAACAGCGCCAGCGACTGGAACACCATGCACGTCGGCCGCTTGTTGGCCGGCACGTCGTTGATCACAGTGCCGCGCAAGAGGATTTCGCCCGAGGTCGGGAATTCCATGCCGGCCAGCATGCGCACCAGCGTGGTCTTGCCGCTGCCCGAGGGGCCGACGATGGTGAAGAACTCTCCCTCGGCAATCTTGAGGTCGATGCCGTCGACGGCTGTGAAGCCGCCGAATTCCTTGCGCAGCGCCTTGAGTGTGAGAATGGCAGGTCGTTCCGAGGTCACGTGCTACCTACGCGATGATCCAGATCAGAGAGCCTTCCGCATGAGCGGCGCCATGCGGAAGGCTGCAATTTACGTACCGTGATTGAGCTGGACGCCGTCGCCGTAGCCGGTCCTCAGCCCTTCTTCGCTGCATTCCAGATGTCGAGCAGCTTATCGTAGTCGGGAACGATGTCGTACTCCACCGAGCCCGCCATCTCCTCCTCGAGGCTGTCCCACTGGATCGCGTCGAGCTCGTCCTTGGTGAAGAGCTTGAAGCACTCGGGGTTCCCCATCTGCGCGACGGGGTTGAACGTGCCCTCGGCAAAGGCGACCGTGTGCGCCATCTTCGGATCCTGCACGTAGGCGAGGAACTCCTCGGCGAGCGGGGAGAGCTGCGGATTGTTGACCACCGACGTGATCTCGATCCAGGCCATGCCGCCCTTGCCGCCGGCAAACGGACCCTTCTTCGGCGTGATGCCGCGCAGGTTCTTGTGTCCGTCGGCGCGGGCCGGCGAGACGGAGTAGGTGCCGCCCGTGAGATAGAAATCGATCTCTCCCGAGACCAACGCCTGGTTGTTGGTCGCGATGTCGCCGACGAGCTTCTTGCCGTTGAAGACGCGCTTGGCGGTCTCGGTGAATTTCGCGATCTCGGCGTCAGTATGTGTCTTGAAGGGATCGAATCCCGCGATGGCGCAGATGCAGAACACGTTCCAGTCGTCGGATTCGAGGATGCCGTACTTGCCGGCAAGCTTCGGATCATTCCAGAGGTTCCACCCCTGCTCCTCGGCCGTCGCGCGGCTGATCTTGTCGGTATTGACGACGAACGAGTAGGGCCCGAAGCGCTGGGCCATGCCGATCAGCTCCTTGCCGGAATCGTCCATCGCCCATTTGTAGGGTGGTTTGAACTCCGGCATCATCTTCGCGAAGAAGGGCTCGAACTTGGCGCGGTCGAGCGGCTTGATCAGCTTCTCGGGCAGCATGATCTTGCGCGCCCAAGGGTTGTTCACGTTGATCAAATCCCAGACGTTGGTCTCGCCGGCCCTGAGCCGGTTGATCATGGTCGGGTCGTTGGTGAGGCTCTCGGCCTTGACGGTCGCGCCCTTGGCGGCGCGGAAGGGATCGAGCACCTGCGCGGAGTTGTAGCCCTCCCAGCACAGGATATTGAGCTCCTTCTCGCGTGCCGCGTTCGCCGGCCGCATGAACGAAGAACCCGCCGTAGCGAATGCCGCAGCGAAGGTGGCGGACTGCTGCATGAAGTTGCGACGAGAGATTTGCCGGTCGCGCATGGTTTGGTCTCCTGATCCCGGGGCGGTGTCTTAGGCCCTGTGGTGAGCCTGTGGTGAGCGGAAGTGCGATGCCTTAAATTCGGTGGGCGGGCGCAGTGTCGGTTCTGGCGCGGGCGAAGTAGGACCGGTGAAGGGATCGCCTCCGCAACCTTCGTCCGGTCATGCCCTGCCCCGTCCGGACGGACAGTAGCACACACAAGCTTCGAGCCTATACTGCTGGCCGACGGCCGCATTTGACCCGGGCCGCGACAAACTTGACCCCGCCTGCTTAGGCTAACCCCATGATGCTCTTGAGTTCCCCGCTCGACATCACATGGCAGTAGATCATGTTCATGATCTCGAGCTCCTTCCGGTGAAGCTCGTCCGATCCCGCCGCGCAACAATCCTCGACCACGACCACGGCGAAGCTCTCGTCGGCCAGGCTTCTGACGGTCGAGGACACGCACTGGTCGGTGAAGATCCCGCAGCAGACCACGGTCTTGATGCCGAGATTGTTGAGGATGAGGCGCAGGTTGGTGCCCGTGAGCGCGCTGTCGGTGGTCTTCGTCACCACGATCTCGTCGCCCTGAGGCTCGAGCCCCGGGGCGAGCTGGGACGGCGGCTCGTCCTTGGGCAGCAGCAGGTTGTTCCACCCCGGCAGCTTCTGCGACAGCGACCGCTCGCGTCCATCCTTCGTATGGCAGGCAATGCGCGCAAACAGGCACTCGATCCCCTTCTTACGGAAGAGCTGCAGCAGCTCCTGGGTGCGCGGCAGCACGATGTTATGCATGCGCTCGTGAAAAGGCGTCCAGGCATCGTAGCGGCGCTGGTCCTCGGCGGAGAGCGACGCCCGCTCGGGCCGCGCGAGGTAGGTGTTCTGGACGTCGATGACGAGGAGGGCGGTGTGCGCGGGGTTGAGATCGGGGTCTTGGGGCTCGGGAGCCCCGTCGTAGTAGATGGACCGATAGGCCGTCTTCCAGCTCATGCCGTCTCCTCTAGAAGCGCTTCTTGAACAATCCGCGCCGCTCGTACACCTCCGCCGCCTCGGCGACGAAGGCGGCCATCGCCTTTGCGCCGTACCTTGTCTCGAGGTCTCTGGACGCCGCGAGCAGCTCATCCTTGGACTGCGCGCGCCCTGGTCGCAGCAACTCGTAGATGCGCATGATGGTATCCTGCGGCACGTCGACCAGCTCGGCTGCGCGCTCGAAGTTCTGCGCGAGCGTCGGCCGGCCTGCGGCACGCGCGATCTCGGCTTGCTGTCTGAGAGCCGCGCTCGTGATGCTGAGATCCTCGAGCGTCACGCCCCCCTCGATCACGGCATCGAGGGTGATCTCGTCGAGACCCTTGCCGCGCTTGCCGCGCACGATCTCGGGGCGGTTCTCGGCAAGCGGATAGTCGGCAATACCGAGCTTCGATTCGCTCATGGCGCGGCTCCGAGCAGCGTCACCTCGACCTCCTCGGGCGCGGCGCCCTCGGCCGTCATCTCGGTCTCGATGGCATAGATGAGCGAGACGCGCGCATGGTAGCGCGAGCCCATGGCTTCGCCGCGCGTCGGCACGACGACAGGCTCGGGCAGCTCGCCCTTGGCATAGGCAGCCGCGTTCGCCCCCATGCGCCGGTAGTGCTCGAGCGTCGTGATGGGCGAGTTCGAGAACAGCTCGAGATTGTTGTGCGGGAGCCGGTCCTTCTGGTGAATGACCGCCGTCCCCTTGGCCTGAATGCCGATGCCCACCCCCGAGCCCGCGAGCCGCGCCGCGCTGAGGCCCAGGAACGAGGTGTCTGCCGTATGCCGCATGCGCACGACGCGTGCCTTCGCCCCTCCGGCCCTGATCCCGGCGGTGAGCGCGCCGAGAATGGCCGAGAGCGGATGCCCCGCGACCGTCTGGAAGAGCTTGATGCCGAAAGCCGGGCTGATGCCGATGACCACGTCGTTTGGATCGCCGCTCGCGCCGGCGGGCCCGACCGTATGATAGCCGACGCGCTTGGCCTCGGCCGCCTTGTGCACGGTCTCGGCGCGCAGCACCTCCTCGCGCGTCAGGACGTCTCGGATGGCGACGATCTCGTCGCGGCGCGCCTCGCTGAGCCGGTATCCCGTGCCCGGTCCCAGGTAGTCGTTGGGGTCGTTGACGGCGCTCAGCACGCGCCCCTCGCGCACCACGGCAGAGGTTTGCAGATAGTCTCCGGACACGCGCAGCCGCACGATCTTGAGGAGGTTTTCGGCCTCCTGGCGGTAGCCGCGCTTGGCGAGCGCCTTGATGACGTCGACGACGTTGATCGAGCGCGACTGGATCGCTTCGCTGATCAGCGCCACGTCGCGGGGCAGATAGCTGCGCGTCTCATCGGACCCCGAGGCTGCCACCACGCTTTGCTTCATGTCCTCGGTGGGCTTGGAGAGACCAAGCTCCTCGAGCACGGCGCTGAGAACCTCGACCGCGTGGCGCCTCAGCTCGAGCACGCGCGTCTCCTCGACCGGCTTTAGGCCGCCGTCGGCCTCGAAGTCGCGCTGGAGCACGAGGTAGTCCTCGAGCTCTTCGCCGTTCAAGAGTGAGGCGTTGAACGAGTTGTCGTATTTGAGGATCGAGCCGAAGCCCGAGCAGATGAGATCGGACCCGGCGATCAGATAGGGCAGGATCTTGGCCCCGACGCGGATCTCGGATTCGGTCGCGCGCGCGTCGTTGCCCGACGCGCATTCGAGGTCGAGCCACACCGCGATCAGGTTCTCGGCCATCAGCTCGCGCATGCCGCCGGGAACGGTGCAGGTGACGGGCGCGCCGTCGATGCCGCCGTTCTGCGTGCCCTGCACACCCATCGCGCGCTGCAGGCAGAGGCAGCGCGCCTCGAGGTAGAGCATCGACTTCCGCTCGTGGAAGCCCATGAGCAACTCGGAGCCTGCCCCTGAGGTACAACGCATCTTGATGCCGCGCGAGGCATAGGCCGCGGCAAGGAATGCCTTCGACCAGGGCGTGTCGTCGCCGTCGACGAAGCTCTTCTCGGTCCCGTAGACCGAGACTGTCTCCGCGTAGGATGTGAAGCCGGCCATGCCGATGCGCAGCTCCTCGGCCTCCTCGGAGGAGCACTGGAAGAGCGTTCCCCAGCGGCCGATCGCGGCGCCGACCGCGCACGCCACCGCGTTGGACCACGCATTGCGGGCGACCCGCATCGTCGTCTCGATCTCGTCGAAGCCGAAGGCGACCGCCGTCGCGGCGTCGGCCGCCATCTGCAGCGGGTCGTCCTTGGCGTTGGTGACGTGCGCCTGGTTGCCGGGCGTCTTGCGCGCCCGCATCTTGCCGTAGGCGAAGGCGATCTCGAGCGCCGACAGGTGCGACACGACCTCCGCGAGCTTGGCGGGCGTCATGCCGTGCGCAAGGCGCACCAGCTCGCGCCTAGGCACGCTCATGTCGACCAGCATGCGCGCGATCTCGAGCGACGGCATGGCCATCGCCTCGGGCGCGATCAAGGGATCGATGTGATAGCGCGCGATGAAGGTATCGATCATGTCGAAGTCGCGCGCGTCCGCCCCGTCCATCGACGCGACGCGGCCGGCGCTGAAGCTGACGGCGGGCTTGGGATCGTGTGGGCTCTTGAACGCTGCAAAGCCATTCGCGGCGTCCTCGACGGCGAATTTGTCGAGCCGGAGCGGCCGCTCGTCCCAATCGGAGAAGCGCTTCCAGCGATTGGCAATGGGGCGCGGCTCGCCTGCCATGTGACGGCTCTCCCACGCGAGGCCTAGGATAGTTGCGGCGTCGGGCTCGAGGCTACGCTAGCCGAGCGGCGGCGCTTTTGACAGCGGCGTCAACGAAATTGACAGGCCCGTACCCGCTTGACGCCACCGCCAAATCCCGCGTGCGAAAGTAATGGACAGGTGCCGCGCGGTCGGGTCAAGACGGGGGGCGATACCTCGACTAGATTGGCGGATAAGAAAGCCAGCGAGACTCGGCCGAGCCGGATTCGCTCGGCTTGGAGGTCCTATGGCGGCAACACCGAAGATTCTCGAGCTCAACGCCTTCGACATGCGCCGCGCCGCAGGCCTGTCCGCGGAGGCCGCCAAGCTGGTCGAACGCCGCCGGCGGACGTTCGGCCCCGCCTCGATGCTGTTCTACGAGCGCCCGCTCAATCTCGTGCGCGGCGAGGGCGTCTGGCTCTACGACGCCGACGGCAGCCGCTACCTCGATGCCTACAACAACGTCCCGTCGGTCGGGCATTGCCACCCGCGCGTGGTCGAGGCCGTCGCGCGCCAGCTCGCGACGCTCAACACGCACACCCGCTACCTCTACGACATCGTCTACACCTATGCGGAAAAGCTGCTCGCGACCATGCCGGCTGAGGTCTCGAACATCGTCTTCACCTGCACGGGGAGCGAGAGCGTCGATCTCGCCTTGCGCATCGCGCGCGCCGAGACCGGCGGCACCGGCATCATCGTCACCGAGAACGCCTACCACGGCAACACGACGACCGCGACCGAGGTCTCGCCCTCGTCGGCCAGCACTGAGCAAAAGAGCGATCGCGTCTTCGTCATCCCCGCGCCCGACACCTATCGCGGCGGCAGCAATCGGCTCGGCGAGCGCTTCGCCGCCGACGTGAAGGCCGCCATTGCCGCCATGAAGAAGAAGGGCATCCGCCTTGCCGGCATGATCGCCGACAGCATCTTCTCGAGCGACGGCGTCTTCCCCGGCAAGCCGGGGTTCCTTGCCAAGGCGGTCGACGCCGTGCACGCCGCGGGCGGCCTCTATATCGCAGACGAGGTCCAGCCCGGCTTCGCCCGCACCGGCGAGAAGATGTGGGGCTTTCAGCGGCATGGGCTGGTCCCCGACATGGTCGTGATGGGAAAGCCCATGGGCAACGGCTATCCCGTGGGTGGCGTCGCCATCAAGCCGGATCTGCTTGCGGCCTTCGGCACGCAGAACGGCTACTTCAACACCTTTGGCGGCAGCCCGGCGGCAGCAGCGGCCGGCCTCGCCGTGCTCGAGACGATCGAGAGCGAGGGGCTGCAGAAGAACAGCCTCGACATCGGCCGCTATCTCCTGGGTGAGCTGAACCGGGTCGCCAAGCGTCACGAGAGGGTGGGTGACGTCCGCGGCGCTGGGCTCTACATTGGCGTCGAGTTCGTCCGCGACCCGAAGTCGAAGGCACCTGACGCCAAGGCGGCCCACAGGATCGTGAACCTGATGCGCGAGCGCAATATTCTGATCGGCACGGCTGGCCGCCACGGCAACGTGCTGAAAATCCGGCCTCCGCTGTGTTTGCAGAAGGAGCACGCGGACATGCTCGCGTCCGGGTTTGCTGACGCTCTTTCCGCGAGCGCCAAGCGCTGACGCCGAAACCTGTGACCCAGAGGATCCCATGCAAACCAAGCTGTTCATCGACGGGACCTGGTGCGACGCGCGCCGGGGCGGAACTCTCGACGTCGTCAATCCTGCCAACGAGCGCGTGTTCCATCAGGTTGCGGCCGGCACCGCCGAGGACATTGAGCACGCCGTCGAGGCCGCCAAGAGGGCGATGAAAGGCCCCTGGGGCCGCACGACCGGCAAGGAGCGCGCCGTCTACCTGCGCGCCATCGCCAAGGCCATCGAGGACCAGAAGCAGGCCCTCGCCGAGATCGAGGTGCGCGACAACGGCAAGCCGCTCGCCGAGGCGGTCTCCGACATCGGCGACAGCGCCTATTGCTTTGATTTGTACGCCCGTTACGCCGAGGAGCTCGACGGCCGCCAGGGCCAGACCATCGCCGTCCCCGACGCGCGCTTCGAAACGCGCATCAGCTACATGCCGGCCGGTGTCGCCGGCCTGATCGTGCCTTGGAACTATCCGCTGCTGATGGCCGCCTGGAAAGTGGCACCCGCCATTGCCGCCGGCTGTGCTTCGGTTCTGAAGCCTTCCGAATATACGCCGTTGACCGCGCTCGAGCTGGCGCGCATCTGCAGCGAGATCGGCCTGCCGAAGGGCGTGCTCAATGTCGTCACCGGTCTCGGAGCCGATGCCGGCGCGCCGCTCGCGAAGCATCCCGGCGTCCGGAAGCTCGCCTTCACCGGCTCCGTGCCGACCGGCATTGCGGTCGCCGCGGCCGCAGCCCATGACGTGAAAAGCGTGAGCCTCGAGCTCGGCGGCAAGTCCCCGATCGTGGTCTTCGACGACGCTGACATCGAGCAGGCCGTCGAGTGGGTCATGATCGGCATCTACTTCAATCAGGGACAGGTGTGCAGCGCCACCTCGCGCCTCATCGCGCAGTCGTCGATCGCACCGAAGCTTGTCGATCGCCTCGCCGCGGAGGCCAAGAAGATCCCGATCGGCGACGGCATGCAGGAGGGTGTCCTGCTCGGGCCGCTCGTCAGCAAGCCGCAGCACGACAAGGTCATGCGCTATCTCGAGATCGGCAAGGCCGAGGCGAAGCTCGTGACCGGCGGCGGGCGCCCCGCCTCGCAGAATGCCGGCTACTTCGTCGAGCCGACGATCTTCACCGACGTGCCGCGCGATGCCCGCATCTGGAAGGAGGAGATCTTCGGCCCCGTGCTCTCGGTTGCCACGTTCAAATCAGAGGACGAGGCAATCTCGCTCGCCAACGACAGCGACTTCGGCCTCGCCGCGGCCGTGATGTCGTCGGACCTCGATCGCGCGCGCCGCGTCGCCGATGCATTCGAGGTCGGCGTCGCCTGGATCAACTGCTCGCAGCCGACCTTCCTCGAGTCGCCCTGGGGCGGCATCAAGAAGAGCGGCATCGGGCGCGAGCTGGGCCTGTGGGGCTTGAACAACTACCTCGAGCCCAAGCAGACGACCGCATACCAGAGCCGGGAAGCTTATGGCTGGTATCTCAAGTAGCGGCCGCTGGTTTTTGCCGCGCCTTCCGCGCTAAGCAATCAGCTCGAGATCGCCGGATTTGAGGAGCTTCCTCGCGGCCTTATTGCCAGCCATCGCCTGGCGCTCGACGATCTCTCTGATACGGCCGCCTTCGCGCTCGCCGCGCGGCAGCTTGTTCAGGAACTTGTCGATGCGAGAAAGCGCCTCGACCATTTCCTTGTGCTCGCGATCGAGCCGGTCGAGATCCTCGAGCGTGGTCGTGGGCTCGATCTCGACCATGCGGGTGAAGATCTCCTGCGGCGGGTAGATGCGCGGCAGCTGCTGCGTCAGCCTGGTCATGAGGCGGAAGGCCGCCTTCACGCGCTCGCGTCGCCGGCGCTCGGGCTCGCTGATCATGGTGGGCACCCCGATTGATTCGTTCCCTGATGATAATGCGATTCGCGCCTCCCGCGGCAGGGAAAGCCGCGTTTATGTCGCCTGTTCAGTCGCTTGTGCTCTCGCGCGCCCCTGTGAATTGCGGGGGTTGATGCAACTTGCGTTAACCTGGGATTTAGCGACTCAGATTGTCCTGGTCCGCACGATCAGTGGGATGATTATGCGGAGAGAGTCATGCAGAAGGCGCTCTATTACCTTGAGGACCGGCTTTCCTACAGCGCTGCGATGACGAGGGGGGCATTCATGCAGCGGTGCATCGGCCTCCTGAGCCTCTGGGTCGGGCTCGCGGGCGATCTTGCGGGCGAGGCTCGCGCCGGCCTGTCGCGATCCTACATGCGCCTGCGCGTCTAGGAGGTTGCGGGCGCGATGGTGATGGTAGCGGGAGGCGTATGCGCCGATAATCAAAAGCAAATGACACTTCGATTTACGTCTGCTTCTGCTATGCCAGCGGACTTGAAGCTCGGGCAAACCAGACTCAGCTCAAGACCCTGAGTAGTCCTATTGCAACAATCGAGGCGCATATGGCAGCCTGGTCTTGTGCTCCGGCTAGCGAAAGCGTGCATGCCTTTTGGGATGCGACATGCAGTGTGGTGTTTCCTCTGCGCGCTCGCGGTTGCCCCTGCTTTCCCGGCCACTGCAGCGGATGGCACGCTCGAGGTTCCGATCTGGGCGAGCGAGGCAGCTAATGGTCCCGCCACCGAACGCTTGAAGCTCTACAGTGCCTCCCGGGCCCTCGTGATCGGCATCGACAACTACGGTGGCGCTGGATTGGCGTCGTCAGGCGGTGCTTGGCCCAAGCTTTCCATGGCCATCAAAGATGCCGACGAGGTCGCCAAGTCTCTTGAAGGAAAGGGCTTTAAGGTCACTCTCCTTAAAGATCTTGGTTCGTCTGCTTTGAAGAGTGCAATGGAAGATTTCTTCATCCGTGATGGGGCGGAGCCCGAATCGCGGTTGCTCATTTGGTATGCGGGCCACGGACACACCATCAATGGTGAGGGCTATATTGTTCCGGCAGACGCACCGCTCCCCACGAGGGACGACGTCGAGTTTCGGAGAAAGGCGTTGTCGCTGCGTCGTTTCGGCGAGTTCATGCGCGAGGCGCGCGCGAAGCACGTGCTCGCCGTGTTCGACTCGTGCTTTGCCGGAACTATCTTTGACGTCGCCCGCGCTCTGCCACCGCGCGCCATCACTCGAGCGACTGCACTAAGAGTGCGCCAGTACGTCTCCTCGGGCGACGTCGATCAGGTGGTCTCGGATAACGGTCGCTTCCGACGGCTCTTCCTCGACGCACTAGATGGAAAGGAGGCGTTGGCCGATCCCAATGGTGATGGGTTCATCACGGGATCGGAGCTCGGCATGTTCCTGGCCGACAAAATCACAAATCTCTCTGAGAAGGGCCAGACACCTCGCTACGGCAAGCTGATTGCCGAAGGCTTCGACCGCGGGGATTTCGTTCTCGAGAAAGGGTCAATCCAGCTCTCCGAAGTTTCGACTGCTCCGCAAACGGCGCAAAGCGCTGCAGGCGAATCTAACGCTGCTGCAGCCGCCTGGGTGCTGGTGAAGGACTCGACCAGCATTATGGCCGTTGAGGCGTTCCGCCAGCAGTTCGGCAAGGGCAACCCATTCTACGATCAGGTTGCCGTAGAGCGGATCGCAGCCCTCAAGGACGAGGCACGGAAGAAAGAGGCGGACGAACGCGCAACAAAGGAGGAGGTGGACCGCAAAGCCCGCGAGGCTGAGGTCGAGCGTCAGCGCTTGGCTGTGCTCAAGACCGAGCAGGATCGCGCTGCCGAAGAGCAGCGCAAGCGAGTAGAGATGGAGGCCAAACGCAAGACGGATGAAGATGCAGCTCGGCGCGATGTAGCGTTGGCGATTAAACCTGGCTCGGGCGTGAGCGCTCCCAACCGGCAAGTGGGGAGCGCTCAGGAGATAGTCGGCGAATGGCGAGGAACGTATACGTGTGCCCAAGGGGTGACCGGCGCCACGGTCAGGATCGAGTCTAAGGGGGCCAACAAGGTCGCGGCGGTCTTCGATTTATATCCAATAGCGGAGAACCCCGGGGTTCCTCAAGGTACCGCCTACTACGAGGGTGTCTACGATGCAGCAAGCCGTTCACTAAGGCTGGATGGCAGGCGCTGGATTAAGAGTCCATCTTCAGGCTGGGTAATCGTACCTATCGAAGGTCGGTTTGATGTGCACTTTAGTGAATTTTCCGGGAAGAAGCTCAATCCGTCCTGTCGGGGGATAAATCTGAGCCGGTCACACTGACGCTGTCACCTCCTGCGAATTTGCTTGAACGTGCTCAACGTCCCGCGTCGTATCGCACTGCTTGCCGCTGCGATCGTGTGGCAGCAGGCGGCTCGGACCGAACCGCTGACCGGCGTTGAGAGCACTGGCGCCGACTAGCGCGCGGCGACGGAAAAGGAGCAAGCGGCATGGGCCGTGATGGCCGCCGCGCTCATCGAGAAGGAGAAGCTCGAAAGGCCCCGCCGCGTCGAATGCGGGCAGTCTAAGAAGTAGACTCGCGCGATCTGACGGCGCGTCAGCCGGTGAGCTTGAACGAAAGGGGATCACCGGGATGATAACAATGGTAGCGGGAGGCGGACTTGAACCGCCGACCTACGGATTATGAGGCGTCAAAGCTAAGCGGCTGAAATGCCGCGTTAAAATGCATGAGATTGGACTGGGAAGATTGCGGAGGCCCGAAGGACGGGCCTCGAAACATCTAACTGCAAAGGAGCGAGCGCGCGCGTTGCACCCACGTGCTGCAATACCTGCAAAATAGGGTCTCGATAGGGCGTGTAACCAGGGCGTAACCACCGCACACGTCCGCTTAGCACGTGAAAGCGGGCTTCGATCCAGTCGCGTCGTGACGTCGCCGTTGGGCCAGTTCCGGACGTGCGCCCGCGTCCTGCAGATGGTTTCGCGAAGGCGTGCTCGTATACCGGACCGGCCATTCCCTGAGCAGTCAGTCACAGCGGACGCGATCGCCTTGGCGATCGCGTCCGCTGTTTGGGGAACAACAGTCAAGCGCGCGGCGGCCCCAGTGGGTGTGCCAATAACGACAGTCGGAGCTGAGTGTGCTCTGCCCGTGTATCCCAGACCACACTCGGCTCTTGCCTGAGATGGGCCTCCCAACGATAGTCTGCACGCATCTCATACGACTTAGATAGTCGCAACGTGAGAGCAGCCGAGGCTGTCCGTGTCGCAGATTTTCATCTCGCATTCTTCGATAAACAATGCCGAAGCCATTGCAGTCCATGATTGGCTGGTCGAACAGGGTTGGAGCGACCTCTTTCTAGATCTCCATCCCGAGCGTGGAATCAAGGCCGGGCAGCGCTGGCAGGAGGCACTAAAACAAGGCGTCGAGCGGTGCGAGTTGGTCATCCTCCTCATCTCTCCGGCATGGACGGCGTCGAAGTGGTGCCTGCAGGAGTTCCAACTCGCTAAGCAAATGAGTAAGCCGCTGTTCGGTGTCATCGTCGAAGCGACCAACCTTGCGGACATCCCGATAGAAATAACGGGAGAATGGCACCTCGTCGACTTGACGGCCGGCAGGCGGGATTATCAGCGAACCGTGACATTGCCCCGAGATGCTGGCCTCGCGACGGTGAATTACACGAGCGACGGATTGTATCGTCTGCGCATCGGGCTAATGCAGGCCGGGCTCGATCCAAAACATTTCAAGTGGCCACCAGATCTCGACGCTGACCGTGCTCCCTTCCGCGGTCTGAGGCCGCTCGACATCGAGGATGCGGGCATCTTCTTCGGCCGCGAAGGGCCCACGATCGTCGGTCTCGATATGCTGCGCGCGTTGCGTGAGGCAGCGGCGCCGCGTCTGCTGGTCATCCTCGGGGCTTCGGGCGCCGGCAAATCATCCTTCATGCGCGCCGGCCTCTTGCCGCGCCTGGCGCGAGAGGATCAGCACTTCTTGCCGTTGGCGGTCATCCGTCCCGAGCGAGCAGTCCTGACGGGCGAGACTGGGCTCGTAGCCTGCCTTGATCAGGCACTCAAGGCAGCTGGTCAATCACTCCCGCGATCCGACATTTGCCAAACTGTTGAAATTGGCAGCACTGGCGTACGCCGACTGCTGTCGGCATTGGTCGATGCGAAAATGAAGCAGCTGCAGGTGGGGGGCGCGGAAGCTCAGAAGCCTCCATATATAGTAGTCCCCATCGATCAGGCCGAGGAACTGTTCGCCTCCGACGCCCGTGAGGAGGCCCAGCAATTCCTGACCGTTCTGCGTGGTTTGGTCACCGATGACACGCTGGGCGTCATCGCGCTTTTCACAATCAGATCGGATAGGTACGAGGCGTTACAGACTGCACCTGCGCTTGATGGGCTGCGCCAGCAAATGCTGAGCCTCGCGCCAATGCCTCAGGGCGCTTTCGCCCACGTGATCGAGGGTCCTGCGAAACGCCTCGCAGCCACTCATCGATCACTTGTCATCGACGAGCCACTGGTCCAGTCGCTGCTGACTGATATCGAGCAAGGCAGCGTCAAGGATGCACTGCCGTTGCTCGCCTTTACGTTGGAGCGGCTTTACTTAGAGTTCCAATCAGGAGGGCGTCTCACACTCGAGCACTACAGAAAACTCGGGGGGATTGAGGGCTCGATCGAGGCGGCCGTATTGAAAGCGTTACAGGCGGCTGACACCGACCCTTCAATCCCACGCGACAAGCCCAAGCGCCTCGCTCTTCTCAGACGTGGGCTGGTCCCATGGCTCGCATCCGTTGATCCCGACACAGGTGCACCTCGTCGCAGAGTGGCGCGCCGCTCGGAAATCCCTAAAGAGTCTCTCCCCTTGCTCGACCTCTTGGAGCAGCAGCGGTTGTTGTCATCCGATGTCGCCGTCGGCACAGGGGAAAAGACAATCGAACCTGCGCACGACGCGCTTCTGCGTCAATGGGAGGAGCTCGATGGTTGGCTCAAAGAGGATGCTGGCCAGCTCAATGTAATCGATGGCGTGAGACGCGCGGCCAAGACCTGGCATGACAATCAATCTCAGGCAACATGGCTAACGCACACAGGAGCAAACCTCGTTGCGGCAGAGCGTCTCCGGAAACGGGACGACCTCGCTCAATTCCTCGGCCAGACGGAATGGGCCTATATCAATGCTTGTCGCAGTCGGGTGCGACGACAAACTGCTGGTGTCGGTATTTTGATTGCGAGCATTATCGCGGGTTTCATCGGCTGGTACACGGAAAATCAATGGCGGCCTCTGGCGGACGTTGCTGCCTATCGTCTTTTTAACACAACGACAAACCTTACCAAGGGTGGAGCATCATTCCGTGATTGCTCCTTCTGCCCCGAGGTGGTCGTAGTGCCGCCAGGCGAGTTCGTGATGGGGTCACCTGAATCCGAAACCGAACGAAACTCAGACGAAGCTCCGCAGACGGTAACGGTTCCACGCAGCATTGCCGTGTCCAAGTTCGAAATCACCTTCGCGCAATGGAGCGCCTGCGTTGATGCGGGCGGATGCTATCACAGACCAAATGATCAAGGTTGGGGGGGAGGCGATCGCCCCGTGATCGATGTCTCGTGGGACGATATCACCAAACAATATCTGCCGTGGATTAATAGGCTCACGGGGCAGTCCTACCGCTTGCTCACCGAGGCCGAGTGGGAATATGCCGCCCGGGCAGGAACGACAACGCGCTATTCCTGGGGCGACGAGATTGGCGAGGGGAACGCCAACTGTGAAAGCTGCAAAAGTCAGTGGGATAAGAAGCAAACTGCACCGGTAGGCTCCTTTAAGCCCAATGCCTTCGGCCTGTACGACATGCATGGAAACGTCTTGGAGTGGGTTCAGGACTGTTACGTCGAATACTCAAAGGCGGCTGATGGCGAAGTCGAAAACTCAGGCCAAGACAGTTGTGCGCGCGTGATGCGAGGCGGCTCTTGGTACGGCCATCCAAGAAATCTACGCGCAGCTATCCGAAACAGAGTCATGCCTGATTTCCGATACCTATATAGCGGTTTCCGCATGGCCCGTATGTTGCCTCAGACCACGCCGGAGACGGGCAAGGCCGCTGATCATATTTTGCTGCCGCGCAATACCTCACACATGAAAGGACACTCCAGAGTTGATGCGGGATCGCCTCCCGCCGCGCGTGCGCCCTCTATCGCCCCGCAAGCACCCCCTGGATTTCTCACTTCCGACTTCCGCTCGAACAGTGGAACGCAAATGCCCACTTGCGATGGTTCTCCGCCCCCTGAGCCCGTCCCCATTGGCGAACAAGAATTGGCGAACCTTGCGCTACTCAATGAGTCGATTACAACGGGCTCGTCAAATATTGCCGGATTTTCCAATCGGCACAACATCCGCCACCTCAACGACGGTTGGTACAATAATTGCCGAAGTTGGATTCCGGCCGCCATGCCCGCTTGGGTACAGATCGACTTAGGAGATGTCTACGAGATCCATAAATTCCGCTTGGGGAGTGAACACAGCGAATTTTGGAAAGATCGCTCCCCAACTGAGTTTGTGATTAAACTTCGCACGGACACAACGAGTGATTGGGTCGTTGCATGGCATCAGCGATCCGATGACGTACCCATAACTGGAACACGAGAGTTCTCAATTCTGCCTCAGCTAGCGAGATACGTTCGCATAGATACATTGGCGACCAAGGATAACGACGCAGTTCGGTTAGATGAGTTCGAGGTATACGGCAAGCGTTAGTGATACTGACTCGTGAACCATATCCTGCGAGAGAAATACTCGCCCGCCGGCACTAAGCGAGCAGACTCCGTCCGCGTTCGGAATGCTAGCTGACTTGGCCACCGAGAGCAGGATCTGTGCCCGCCGTCGCCGCTGCTATTTCCGCTTCCACTGCATGGCGAGGACGGTCTTGAGCCAAGCTGCTTCTTGTCCACATGTCTGCCTTGGGCCAATAGCGGCGGTGAACTCAGCTTTCGACTTGCCGTGCCACATGTCTTAGCTAGAGGCTAAATCAATTCATATTTCAATGAATTTGGGTCAGTGCTCTCTTGGTGCGGGAGTAGAGGATCAGGTCGGCCCGTGCGTAGATGTTCTCGAAGGGGATGTAGCCGACGCCCCAGGTGGCGCGGCTGTCGGTCGAGTTGTCGCGGTTGTCGCCCATCGTGAAATAGTGACCGGGCGGGACCTTATAGGGACGCGTGTTGTCGAACTGGCCGTTCGGGTCGCTGTCGAGCACGGTGTACTTGACGCCGTTCGGCAACGTCTCCTCGAAGGTCGGCACGCGGCGCGGGACGCCATCCTCCTCGCGCGTCAGAAACTCGCCCTTGCGCACCTTCGGCACGGCCTGGCCGTTGATGTAGAGGACGCCGTCCTTCATCTGAATCTCGTCACCCGGCAAGCCGACCACGCGCTTGACGTAGGTGAGGGCGTTATCGCGGGGCAGCTTGAAAATTACGAGATCACCGCGCTTCGGGTGCGAGGCGAAGAGGCGGCCCGTGATGTCGATCGAGGCCAGGGGAATGGAGAACCTGTTGTAGCCGTAGGCTATTTTCGAGGCCAGGATGACGTCGCCGGTCTCGAGGGTTGGCTTCATCGAGCCGGTCGGGATGTCGAAAGGTTGATAGAGAACCGTCCGGAATATGAGAAATGTTAAAGGCAGCACGAAGAGCAGGGTGGTCAGCGGCGCCGACCACGTCCGCCACCAGGATTCCGGCTCGAGCCTCTGCACGCGCTGGACGCTATCGCTGAGGAATGCCAGTTCCATCTCCCGCCGCTCGGACGGCAGAATCCCGGCCGAGCCGGCCATGACCACGCGACAAATCATGGCGACGTAGTCGTCGTTGAAATCACCCGGCAGCCAGAAGGCGACCGTCTCCCCTTTGGCACCGAGCGCGAAGAAACCGCCGCGGCGATCGTAATGCGGCAGCGTGATGCCATGCTTATCCTTCAGGTAGGTGCTCGCTCGGCGCCAGATCCGCGCCTCGGAGAACCACCGGTGGGGGCTCAGAAGGCGTCGCAAGGTGGTCTGGGCAGGCGGCATCACGAAAAGCGACTTGGAGCGCAGGGCCGCATCGTACTGGATTGACTCGATCTCCCAGATAGTTCCGGGTCGTTCGCTCGGAACCATCACGATGAGCTTCGCCGAGCGTGCCAGCTCCAGAAACCGCTCCTTCCAGGTGCTGTCCGGTACCCTAATCTTGGCCGCGCCGAACGTATGCCGGGTTTCTCCGATCGCGACCATAGGCATCATGTCTTCGAGTGCGAGCGCGAGCGCGAGTTCCAAATCCCACCAGCGCCCCAACAGCAAGCGATCGGCAAAGTTGGGCAGAGAGTTGCGGACGAGGAGCCGGCCGGAGGTCACGAACGGCCTCAGGTAGAGAACGAATGGGTCGGCACTCGTCGCCAGCAGCGCCGCTTTATCGTTGAGGGCCAGCTGGGTGCGTCTCTTGAAGGCCCCATAGAGCAGATACCACACGCCGACTAGCACACCTGTCGATATGTAGAGCACGAGCTGGGCGAGTTGGAGCCAGCTGTCCTTGTCGGTGTTGGTCGGCCACGAGACCGCAGGAATAACCGACAGCAGGACGAGAAAGGCCAGCGTCCGGTTTGGCCTTAGGCGAGGCCGGGAAAGGCTTGGGTCTGTCGGGGCTACCTCAGTTTTCAAAGTCGCAGCCAGTGAAAGGGGACCGATAATCTACTTTGACATCGTACGCAGTTCGTCTGCAACGGTTCATGAGCACGCCTCTGAGTGGTGGCTCATGGATGGCAGCTCCATCCTCAACTGCAGAAGTCCCGTCAGCTCGCGACCAGGTGAGATGTGCGCTGACACGAGGTTGCGTTCAGCGGAGGGCCAGCTTTCTGCCTCGGGCGGATTTGTAACCCCACTTGTAACCACGCCTCTCGCGCGCTGTTTGTCACTCCCTTAGAGTTTCCTCACACCCCCCGCACGACCCCATTCCCAGAATTCGGCCAAGCCCCGTCCTTCGCGTCCTTCCGGCAGCGTTACACCCATTCAGCTTTTCATCTGAGCAATTTGGTAGCGGGAGGCGGACTTGAACCGCCGACCTACGGATTATGAGACCGTCGCTCTAACCACCTGAGCTATCCCGCCACATGCGCCAGTCTATAGGAATCGCATGAAGGCACTGTCAAGACGGCGCGCACTGTGCAGCTCGCGACGCGCACGCCCGACCCACGCCCGTAACGCTTGACGAAAAGGCAGGATAGCGGACCTGACGGCCTGCTGCCTGCTGCCTGCTGCCCCTTTTTCCCTACTCCGCCGCCTGGAGCTGAGCGTCTGCCCGCTTCGAGAAGCGCAGCATGGTGAAGATGCCCCACGGTCTGAGCGCCCGCCGCTCGGCGAGTTCGAGATCGTCGCACACCATGACGCGGGACTGATCGAACACGCTCCTCCAGCCGATGAGGTCGGCAAACGGTGCCATGCGCCGCTCGACCCAGCCGCGCACGCCTTCGACCTGGCTGAAGTGATTGACGAGTAGCACCTCGCCGCCCGGCTTCGTGACGCGCGCGAGCTCGCGCATCACGCGCTCGGGCTCCGGCACCACCGTCATGACGAACATGGCCGCGACCGTATCGAAGGAGTTGTCGGGAAACTTGAGGTCGCCCGCGTCCATCTCGTGCAGGCCCGTGACGTGATCCAGCCCTTCCTCCTCGACGCGCTCGCGCGCCCGGTCGAGCATGTCCGGCGACAGGTCGATGCCGACCACCTTGAGGTGACGGCCGTAGTTGGCGAGCGCAAGCCCGGTGCCGACGCCGACCTCGAGCACGCTGCCGCTGCGCGTGTTGATCACCTCGACGGCATGCCGTCGCCCCTCCATCGAGACGCGCCCGAACGTGTGGTCGTAGACGGGCGCCCAGCGGCGGTAGGCCACCTTCACGGCGTCCTCGTCGATGCGCCCGATCCCGACGATGAGCCCGTCGTTGCGCTCGAGCGCAACCGACGAGCGCCGGTCCTCCAAACGCTGGCGCGATATCATGTTACGTCCTCGCTCCTCTCTCACGGCGTTCCGATCCCTCGTGCACGCACCGGCTCTTGTCTGCCATCGTCGGCCAGCGGCGCGCCGGTGTCTACCCTTTCCGTCTCGGCGGCTCTCTCTGTCTCGCCAACCTTGAGTGCGCGTGCGATCCAGCCGCCACCGAGGACGCGCGCTTCTGCGCTCTCGTCCTCGTAGAATACGCACGCCTGCCCCGCGGCAACGCCAAGCTCGCCCTCTTCCAGCAGGACCCTCACGGATCCGTCGGCTCCGAGCGACAGCGTCGCGGGCTGCGGGGGCTGGGATGAGCGCACTCTGGCCTGAATTGCAGCGTTCGACCTCGCGGCGTCGACGACCGTTCCGTCGCCGAGCCAGTTGACGTTCTTAAGGACAAGGGTGTGTGTGCGCAAGAAGTCACGAGGTCCCACCACGACCTCGTTGCGCCCCGCATCGAGACGCACGACGTAGAGCGGCTCGGCGGAGGGAATCTTGAGGCCCTTCCGCTGACCGATGGTGTAATTGATGATGCCTTCGTGGGCTCCGAGCCTGCGCCCGTCCACGTGCACGATGTCGCCGGGCCGCATCGCGCCGGGCTTGAGCCGCTCGATGACGTCGCTGTAGCGGCCCTTGGGCACGAAGCAGATATCCTGGCTGTCGGATTTTTCTGCAACCGCGAGGCCGAGCTCGCGCGCCAGCGCCCGCACCTCGCCCTTGAGCATGCCGCCGAGCGGGAACGACAGATGCCTGAGCTGATCGCGCCCGGTGGCGAACAGGAAGTAGCTCTGATCGCGGTCTCCGTCGCGGGCGCGTAAGAGCTCGGGCCCGCCCGCGCGGTCGCGCAGCTGCACATAGTGCCCGGTCGCGAGCGTCTCGGCGCCGAGGTCGCGCGCCGTCTTGAGCAGGTCGTGGAACTTGATCTCCTGATTGCAGGTGACGCACGGGATCGGCGTCTCGCCCGAGATGTAGCTGTCGGCGAAAGAGCCCATGACGGCATCTGCGAAGCGCCGCTCGTAGTCGAGCACGTAGTGGGGAATGCCGAGCCGCTCTGCGACGCGGCGCGCATCCTGGATGTCCTGGCCCGCGCAGCACGCTCCCTTGCGCCCGACGGCGGCGCCGTGATCGTAGAGCTGGAGCGTGATGCCGATGACCTCGTGGCCTGCGCGTGCGCAGAGCGCTGCTACAACCGAAGAGTCGACGCCCCCGGACATGGCGACGACGACGCGGCGTCGTGTGCCGCCGCTGGTCAAATCGTCCGTCATCGTATTGTCAATGCGAGGCACTATCCGTTCCCGAGGTCTTGGCCATGCGGCCTAACATGAGGCCCAATGAGCCCAAATGTCGCATAAATCATCATGTTACCGCCAGCAAGCAATGTCGATATAGGGCCGAGGAATAGGGCGCGGGCGTCGTGGCGTCGAACGTCTAGTCGAGGCCAGGAAACGGGGCAATATAAGGGCGGTTCCCGGGAAATGAGAGATCAGTTGCCGGGGTACCCCACCTGCCCTGGCCGGGGTCTGGCTCCATAAAGGTTACCACGCCGTCTTGCGTGATTTCGCACACGGTTTTATGGTATGTTTACTCAATGGCTTAGGCCAACTTTAAGAGGATATAGGTTACTGTTCGACCCTGGTCAGTAGCTGTATTGAGTATCATGACCGAACAACACATGAGAGCGCGGGTGCGCTACGTCATCGGCCCCGATGGGAGCCCGTTGACCGTAGCGGATCTACCGCCGAAGGACACGAAACGCTGGGTCATTCGCCGCAAGGCGGAGGTCGTGGCGGCCGTGCGCGGCGGACTACTTAGCATCGAGGAAGCTTGTGATCGCTACAAGCTGACCGTGGACGAGTTCCTGTCCTGGCAGCGCTCGATCGACAAGCATGGACTGCCGGGCCTCAGGGCTACGCGCGTTCAGGAATATCGAAGCTAAGCGCGATAGACGCCACGGCGGGAAGGCCACTGGGTCGGTAAAACGGCCGCGTGATCTGCTGCGCCCTGGCGACATGCGAGATTTTGCGCCGTGCCATGCGATCGCCTGGCGCGGCGCTGCGCTTTGCGGTGCTGCGCTATGTTGATTTGTACGAGCTGCAACTCGCCCCGCCCGTCGGCCTAGAGCATTTTCCGACGAAGTGGGCACCGGTTCGTCGCAGAAAATGCGATAAAATAAGAACCTAAAGCGCGCATCCGATTCCGTAGGAACGGAACGCACTCTAGTTGCGCGGCGCGGGCGCGAGGCTTTTCTTCAAACGGGGTTGCGCCTGAGCCTTTTCGGCCGCCGACCATCCTGCCGTGATCGGGCCTTCGCCACAGCCTTCCTCGTTCGCCGCCCAGCGGTCGACGTCCCCCCGCAATCTCGTAGCAAGGGGTTCGGAAATCTTGAGATTCTCCACCTCGAGCTTGGTCTTCTCGTCGACCATGGAAATCACCACGCGATAGACACGCATCGAGCGCGGATCGTCGGCGGCCTGATCCTTCTCGAAGATCACGATTTCCGAGCGCCCGCCCTTGGACGGGGGCTCCGCCTCCGCATGATAGATATAACCGGGCTTGAGCGGGCCGGCAGCGCCGAACCAGCAGTTGAGCGCACCGCGCGCGATGCGCGTATAGACGTCAGTCGGCGTACCGACGATGCGGTGCTCGGGAACCAGCGCCCCCATCGACGGCAGGGCCCCGATATTGAGGTCCGCTGCCGATGGCAGTCCAAGCGCCGGCGTGCCGCCCTCGCTTGAGCAAGCCCCGGCGAGAGCTGAGACAACAACCACTGCCGCCAACGAGCGAGTTACAGCCATCTCCCGTCCGCTCGAATGCGCCTGCTGCCCCGGCGGCCTGAGCCAGGTTGGCGGCGCTCCCCGCATACCAAAAAAGAGCGATTGGCACGGGAAATCGGCGAAGACAAGACGTGGGCGGATCGCGTCCCGCAGCGGAACGCGTGCGGGAGGCAGTTCCTTCTCTCACCGCGCCATTTCGGCACCAAAATGGATCAGGCGGCCCATTCTTGAACGGCCGCCTGATAAGAACTTCAAAGCTGCAGGGCTTGCGTGTGGCTCAGCGCATGACGGCGCTGGTGCCCCGATCGTGACGGCGCCGCCCGCGCTCGGCCTCGCGGGGCTCGACGCTTCCGGCACGGCTCAGCTGGAGCGCCGCTTCGTCATATTCGCGCTGGGCGGCCTCGAGCTTGGCGCGAAGCTCCGCAACCGACGCCCTCAGATTGTCGCGGCGATGGCCGGCTGAGCTTGCAAAGGTGGAATAGGCAAAATGCTGGCGATCCTTGATGCCGGTACGCTCTTCCTCGGCCTGGATCTGCCGGTCGAGATCGCTGGCAATGGTCTCGAATTCACGGATCATGTGCTCGAGATCCGCGATTTTGCGGGCTTTCTCGTCCGTCTCGAAACGCTTGAGCTTCAACGCCGTCTCGCGTGATTTCATCGCTCGATACCCCTAACTCACGAACTGGTGACGCCATGCACAACAAGAATTGTGCCAGTCCGCTTACCAAACTACGGGCCGAATTTGTACGTGCCCGGATCGACCCTGCGGCCGGATAGGTGCACCATACTACGGCTCTGAGGCCTCTCAACCATAACAATTAGTCTCGCACACTCGAATTAAGTTGCGGTAAAGCAACGCGCTACCGCCCTATCTTAAAAATCTCTATCCGCTGCGGCCGGCTAGTTGTTTTCGCAGCTAGGGCGCACCCGCGAATTCTGTTAACTCTTGATTCGTACCGCACAAGGGCAGGGCACGAGGCTCGTCCGGCAGGCCGGGTTGAGGGACCAGGCAGGCCATTTTACGAGACGAGCGCGTGAGGCCGTCCCTGCCCGTGCGGGAGCGTCGAGGGGGACTTAGATCGACATTCCTGGAAGTCAGTGGCGCGCCGGCTCAGGCCGGCCGCAGAGGGCGGCGTTTTGCTTGTGGCCCAGAGAATCAATTCAAGTGTCTCGGCGTATTCAAGACAAAATTAGGGTTTGTTAACTTATGATTGGTAGCTTTGGTAACCATGCGTTGGGGCGGCGTTAGCGTTCTCTTCGAAAATCGGGGCGGCGAGCCCTGCAACCGGGCAGGGAAGAGAGAGGAACGACATGCGGGTCCTTCTTATCGAGGACGATAGCGCGACGGCGCAGAGCATCGAGCTGATGCTTCAGTCTGAAGGTTTCAATGTCTACACGACAGACCTTGGCGAGGAGGGTGTCGACCTCGGCAAGCTCTATGACTACGACATCATTTTGCTCGACTTGAACCTGCCCGACATGAGCGGCTACGAGGTCTTGAAGACCCTCCGCGTCGCCAAGGTGCAAACGCCGATCCTCATTCTTTCCGGCTTGGCGCAGATCGAGGACAAGGTCCGCGGCCTGGGCTTCGGCGCCGACGACTATATGACAAAGCCCTTCCACAAGGACGAGCTTGTCGCGCGCATCCACGCCATTGTGCGCCGCTCGAAGGGTCATGCCCAATCAGTCATTGAGACCGGCGACCTGCGCGTCAACCTCGACACCAAGACGGTTGAGGTCAACGGACAGCGCGTGCATCTGACCGGCAAGGAATATCAGATGCTCGAGCTGCTTTCGCTGCGCAAGGGCACGACGCTCACCAAGGAGATGTTCTTGAACCATCTCTACGGCGGCATGGACGAGCCCGAGCTCAAGATCATCGATGTCTTTATCTGCAAGCTCAGAAAGAAGCTGCAGGCCGCAACCGGCGGACAGCATTACATCGAGACGGTGTGGGGCCGCGGCTACGTGCTGCGCGATCCCGGCGACGAGACGGTCGCTGCCTGAGGCAGGCTGAGAGATCGCAATCTCGCCCGAATCGGATTGCCCAGTGCCCCTTTCGGGTTCCTGCGGCGGCGGACGAGTATCCGCCGCCGAGGTCAAATTCAACTGCAGACGTGCAAATCCCCGTCGCCAGCCGCAGATTGTAGGTCTGCGCCGTTGCCGGCCAGGGCGTTGGTTTGCTTAGCAAAACCGCCAGGACGCGACCCAAGGCTGCTTGGCGCGCCAAGAGCTGACGAGGGCCTCGACATTGGCTTCCGTGTTCGCCTGGCCGACGACGTTGCCGTCGACTTCGACGGTCCAGGAATCGCCGATATTTCGTACTATGATGGTCATAATCCACACCCCTTATCGAGGGCTGTAGTATAGTCGGGCCGCGTTAAGGGGGGCCTAGGGGACGGCTTCGGATTTTACGGCTCGCGTTAACGAGTGCTTTGCCGAGCGGGTTCTGTCTGCGTCACGTCACGGGGCACGGGGGTGTCCAGAGGTCGATTTTGCGTCGTTGCGCCGACAACTCTTCGTCAGAGTCGGCGTTCGATTCAGGTCTGTTGTGGACAAACAAATTTACAACATGGGCCGAATTCGCGCGATTGCAGTACTGGTAAGGGACGAGGGGTCCATGCGTCAGCATGTCTTTGCGTCCGGAGCGAGTCTGCGGTCCAGGTGTCGCGCGTTGCGTAGCGCTGCGCACGATGTCGTCCGCGCACTGCTCAGCCATAGAGCAACAGCCACGTTAGTGCTGTGCATCGGCACGGCCCTGATGGCGTCGGCCATTGCGCCGCTGCCCGCCGGCGCCGGAACACAGAACACCGCACAGCAGCAGGCGGCGGCGAAGGCTGCGGCCGAAGCCGCAGCGAAGGCGGCTGCGAAAGCAGCGGCCGAGGCCGCCGCAAGAGCAGCGGCAAAACGCGCGGCACAGCAGGCAGCGGCGAAGGCGGCTGCGGAGGCAGCGGCCAAGGCTGCAGCGCAGGCAGCCGCCAAGGCGGCACAGCAGGCAGCGGCCAAAGCCGCTCAGCAGGCTGCCGCGAAGGCGGCCGCCGAGGCGGCAGCGCGCGCAGCAGCGCAGCAGCAGGCCGCAGCCAAGGCAGCGGCCGACCGCCAGAAGCAGCAACAACAACAACAACAGCAGCAGGCCGCAGCCAAGGCAGCGGCTGACCGCCAGAAGCAGCAACAGCAGCAGCAGCAGGCTGGCACCAAGGCCGAGGCTGACCGCCAGAAGCAGCAACAACAGCAGCAGGCTGGCGCCAAGGCCGAGGCTGATCGCCAAAAGCAGCAACAACAGCAGCAGGCTGCCGCTAAGGCCGAGGCTGATCGCCAGAGGCAGCAACAACAGCAGCAGCAGGCTGCCGCCAAGGCCGAGGCTGATCGCCAGAGGCAGCAACAACAGCAGCAGCAGGCTGCCGCCAAGGCCGAGGCTGATCGCCAGAAGCTGCAACAGCAGCAGGCCGAAGCGGAAGCCGAGCGTCGGCGTCAACAGGACCAAGCCGAGGCGGATGCCGCGCGCCAGAGAGAGCAGGCGCAGGCCGCGGACGGGGCAGACGCGGACCAGCAAGTTGGGCCGGATGGCAACAATGCGGTGGCGCCGAAACCACTTCCTGACGTGAAGACTCAGCAGGCGCAGATCGAAAAGCTTCTGCGCCACTCCGAGCGCGCTGCGGTCGAGCGCCGGGAGCAGAGGCGATTGCTCGAGGAACTGCGGCGCCGCGAGGCCCAGCAGAGCGAGCAGCAAGGTGTGGCGCCGCAGCTGGGTGAGTCCCCGGCGACCGCAGCGTCAGCTCAGACCCAGCAAAGCGCACAGATCGAAGAGATCCGCCAGCAGCTCCTGCGAGCTGAGCTCGGGCGAGCCGAGGAACGCAAGAAGCTTGAGGCGCTCAAGCGTCGCCAGCAGATGATCGAAGCGGAAATGGCGCAGCCCCGAGCAGAGCCGCCGGCAGCACAGCCGCCGGCCGCGCAGCAGTCGGCAGGACAGCCGCAGCCGGTACTTGCTCCGAGCGCGAGCCAGCAGCTGGATACGGAGCGGCTTCGCCAGCAAGCCGAGATCGCCGAGATGCAGCGAAAGCAGGAGCATTGGGACGCACGACGCATCGCGCGGATGAAGCGCATCGAGGAGCTGATCGAGCTTCGCAAGACGCGCGCGGCCGGTGCCGAGCAGCAGAGCGGCGGAGCTGATCAGGGCAGGCCCGCCTTCGCACCATCGGCACAGCAGCTCGAGATCATGCAGCAGCAGGCGAGGCGGATGGCGCTCGGCCATCCCGCCGAGAAGCCATCCGCGCCACCGCAGCAGCTCGAGCTGGTGAAGGCGGACCCGATCCAGCTTCCCACGCAATCCGAGCCTCAGGCGGCAACGAAGCCGGCGGGCGGTGCCATCTCAAATCCGGGCGAAGGTGAGCCCGCGAAGACCGGCGAGGTCAAGACCGGTGTGACGCCTGCGCCGGGCGAGCAAGCGCCGAGCCAGCACGAAGGCTCGCCGGCGACGGAGACGCCCGCGCATGGGGATGATACGAGCGAGGGCGGCAAGGCACACGACGCTACGACGAAGGAGGCTACCGCGCCTCCTGCCGCCTCGCCGGGCGTAAAGGGGCCTGCCGTCAGCGTGCCGCCGGACAAAGCAAGCCCTTGGCGGCCCCAGATCGTCACCGACGACGACCGCAATGGCCCGTTCGGCGGCAAGCGAGACAAGCAAGGCTGGCATCCTGAAGTCGTGGCGGCGGTGCCTAGCTCGGAAGGGCCCCCCAATACGGGTGGCGCAGTCAAGCCGGCGCCCGTGGGTGGTGCTCCGGCGTCTCAGAATCCACAAAATGAGGCTGGGACCGGCACGCCGAGCGAGCCATCCGACGCCGAGCCCGGCCAGGCCGCGCCTGACAAGGCGGAGGGGACGCCGGCAGCACCCGCCCCCGACAACAAGGCCGGCGACAAAAAGGCAGATCAAAAGGCGGAACCGGCGAAGACGCCCAAGAATGATCGGCCGCGTCCGTCGCGCGACGCCCACCCGGAGATACCGAGCATTCCGGTGCCGCAGGCTGAGATCCTCGCGACCAATCTCGGCCCGGCCGAATTCAAGAAGGCGCGCGAGCTCGGTCTCGAGCCCGTCGAGCCCACGCATCTGCGCAATCTCGGCATGAAGCTCACGCGATTGAAGGTGCCGAAAGGCGCCAACGTCGCCTCATTGCGCAAGAAGCTCGCGGAGCAGATGCCGTTGGGCAGCTTCGCGGACAACCAGAGGTATTGGATTTTCGGCGCGACCCGTGGCGGTGAGAAGCGCGCCATGTTGAGCCGCCCGCCGGACCTGCCGAAAAGCGCCGCCAACGATCCTGCTGCTCCCTCCGGCTATAACAGCAGCGCCACGGGCATTGCTATCGGCACGGATTCGAGCGCCAGTGTGCCCGCTACGACCGAGGCCGCGACCACCGCTGCGCCCGACAGCGGCGACACCAGCGCAACCACTGCCGACGCCACAACGGCGAGCTCCTCGGAAAGCAGCACCGCTGAAAGCAGCGCCGCTGAGAGCAGCACCGCTGAGAATAGCGCCGGCACACCTGAAGAGACGGCCGACGACGAGGCCGCCGCGACCGATGCCGACGCAGCGCAGACCGCATCCAATGAGAACGAGGTGGCCGCACGCAGCGACGACAACGGACCAGCAAGTCGCGCTCCGGTCCAGCAGCCTGAGATGTGCAAGGGCGACCGCTGTTTCGCGAGCAAGCTCATCAAGTGGCACAATGATCTGCAATCCTGCACCAAGGACGTGAAGGTCGGCATCATCGACACGTCCTTCGACATCTCCCATCCCACGTTCCGGCGCATGAAAGGCAGCAGCGGCCAGTTCTTGAACGGCGAGGCGCCGTCGACGCACGACTGGCACGGTACGGCGGTGCTCTCGCTGCTGGCCGGCGATCCGGTAAGCAGCACGCCAGGACTGATCCCGGACGCGAGCTTCTTTCTCGCGACCGCCTTCAAGACGGATGAGGCCGGAAACGCATCGACCGATACGATGCGCTTGCTGCAGGCTCTGGATTGGCTCGATGCACTCGACGTGCGCTTCATAAACATGAGCTTCTCGGGGCCCCGCGATCCGCTGTTCGAGCAGGCGATCGGCCGCATGGTTGCCAAGGGCACGGTCTTCGTTGCCGCGGCCGGCAACCAGGGCCCGACGGCGCCGCCGAGCTACCCGGCGGCATATCCGCAGGTCATCGCCGTCACGGCAGTGAACAAGAATGCCGAGAACTATCGCCACGCCAATCGCGGTCAATACGTCGATCTCTCGGCGCCTGGCGTTGAGATCATGACCGCGCTTCCCGACGGCAAGCAGGGCTATCGCACCGGAACGTCTTTTGCAGCACCGTTCGTCACGGCGATTGTTGCGACGCGTAGCGATCCTTCGCTTGCCATGGCGGACAAGCGCGAGCTATTGGGCAGATTGAACATGCAGGATCTCGGGCCTCCCGGACCGGATCCGATCTACGGCAAGGGCCTCGCGCTCGCACCCAGGAACTGCTCCGGCTCGGGCGGGACTGTCGCTCACCAAGTGGGCCCTGCGCCTCAGCCGAAGTTCTCGCTGGGCTCCGCAGCGGGCATCCCTTAGAGCATTTTCCGACGAAAGCCTGCCCCGGACGTCATAGCGTCGTCTTGGCGCAGCCGAGCTCCGCTCAGACGCGAAGCCAAGCTCCGCTTGGACGCCGTGCTCCGCGTCACGGCGAAGCCGTGCTCCGCACGGACGTCATGGCGGAGCCATGCTACGCATGAACGATCCGGGGTGGGCCCAGGATCGTCGCAGAAGAAGCGATAAAATTGGAGCCTGGAGCGCACATCCGATTCCGTGGCAGCGGGACGCGCCATAGCGAGGGAGTGGCAATGTGGCCCTCACCGCAGATCTCAAAATTCCGAGCTGTTCTCTATTTTCGCCCGCAGGGCTGCGCGTGAAATCGCGGATGGCACGTTGCCCGGCATTCTGCGCTCCCGAACGCGAGGGGCAAAAATAGATGGAGGTCCGCGAGCGATCCGAACCGGCAGCGGGGGCTCCAAGTGCGGAATGCTGTGCGGACCTCCACTTCGACAATGACCTTCGAAGTTTCGCGGGTCATCGCCGACTCCGACCGAGCCAAGGAGACGCCAGTGCGGGGTTGGCGTGGACCTCGGCGTGGTCAGCTCTTGTCGAGGAACTCATGCCAGCTTCCTTCTTGTGCTTGAGGAAGCTGGTCTGCCCTCGTTTAATTCGAACGTTCCCTCCTACCAAATCCGATCGCGGGGACTGCTGCTGCCTGATGGTGTTGCACGCGCCTTATGGCGTCTGCTTTCCGGCGCTCCAACCATCGGCAATGGCGGAAACCTCGGCCTCAGGGCTGAAGACATCGCCCTTCTTCAGTCTGTCGACAGCGGCGTCAACGGCCTCAGACTGTTCGAACCCTGAGGACCAGTAGCGCTCCTCCGTCGCTTGTTGCTTATTCGCGCTCTTGCCCCCTGCGGCGGCCAGCTTCTTGACCTCGGCATGAACGGCGATGCGCCACTCTGCATCTGCGCCCCGGCATGCAACGCCTGCAAAGCCGCTCTCGCCGGCTCCCGCGATCTTGTATTCGCGGCAGTACCCTTGGCTGACGCTCTTGAAGGACTGCGAGGGCCAAAGAGCGGCGCCATTGCGCAGAGCGGCCTCGTCATGAACGCTCGGCTGCATCTCAAGCGCGCGCTTGAGATCACCTGCGGCGACAACGGTCGCACCATCCGAGGATGCACCCATGTGGCTGACCACATAGCCCGCAACGCCTCCCGCGGCGAAGAGAGACGCAAGCGTGAACGCACCGGCAAATCCCAGTCCGCGTGGAAAGAGCGCCTCGGCGATGGCATCGAAGATACCTGTCGCTTTTTGACCCACAGGTTCTGCTCTGCCGCCGCGAGCGGGAGACGCGCGATGGCCTCCCGCCGTGATGACGGCCATGAGACGGTCGGGGATCGGCTCGCGCATCGGCTGGTCGAAAACGCCGGCAAGCGACGAGCCGGTGACCGCGAACGGCTCGAGGCGCGATCTCAAAACGGCGTCCTGCGCAAGCACTGCCTCGAGTCGGCGGCAGTCCTCCCGGGATAGCTCGCCATCGGCATAAGCCATCAGCATTTCATCGGTTATATTCATTGTCAGCGCCCCCGAACTGCGGCGACGGGAGCGGCAGGCCCGTCAGTAATTGCCGCGTACAGCGCCTGGCGAGCGCGAGCGAGCCGGCTCATGACCGTCCCGATTGGGATTTCGAGAATGCTCGCTGCTTCCTTGTAGGAAAGGCCTTCTACGCACACCATCGCCACCAATACCTGTTGATCGGCCGGCAAACGGCCAATGCCCTCGTTCACAGCCGCCAACGTCATGCGGCTATCGGTTACTGACCTGCCGTCCTCACCGGCGAAGTTTTCTGCTTCCTCAAGTCCTGATTGCTCGCGCCGTGTCTTGCGGGCGCGATACTGATCGAGCCAAACATTCTGTGCGATGCGATACATCCAGCTATCGAGCTTCGTTCCCGGTTGCCATTGATGCAAATGCCCAAGCGCGCGCTCGCACGTGTCTTGTACGAGATCGTCGGCCTTATCGAGGTCTCCAGTCAGTGCGAAGGCGAACCTTCTCAGACGTGGTAGCAGCTCGATCATCCGTGCTTGGACGTCATCTATCACGGGCCCCCCTCTCCGCGACTGGTCATACAACGGACCAACCCGGCGCTTATTCCAGGTTGAACTACTTATTTTGGCCTCACTTGGGCGGGAGCGCGGCAAAAGGGATTTCTGGCGGCGACTTATGGGGTTATCTGCGGCGAGCTGGCGGCAGGATGTCCGCACGGCCAACATCTCGCCACAATCTCCGCCAGGAAGCGTGCTGTTTGTGGCCGATTGCCCACACAGGAGAGAGCACTGAGGGACGCGCCGTCACAGCGTTCTCAAACCAGGAGCTTGCCTTCGATCTGGATGATGCAGCTCTCGATATTGTGCAGGATCTCGTCGGTATGCCCGAGATCGCGCTCGATCGCCGCGAGATCGCGTTCCGGCTTGTTGCCGCGGAAGACGCGCGAGACGCGCTTCAGCGTCGACAGCACGCCTTTCTGGCGGGCCTGACGCGCGCGCTCGCGCTCCTCGCGATCGACTGCGCGCCGCGCCGCGGTCTGCTCCTTCAGCATGCGCTTCTTGAGCAGGTTGAGCTCTTTCTTCTTATGCTTGAGCTCCCTGATCGCCGTCTTGGCCTCGCTCGCCGAATTTACCGAGACCATGACCTCGGTGCCCTCAATTTTGGCGAAGCGCATTTCCCTGAGCTGCATGCGTGTCCCCCGGCCCGCACTCCATGGTCGAATGACGGCAACCCTACACCAGAGCTGGATCGGGGCGCAAAAGGAGGGCGCCAGGCTGGCCCGCCGCCGCCAAACCGGCTAAGGGGAGGCTCGAGCACTTTTGTGTAGGACGCCTTTCAACAGATGCCGAAATCCGCAAGCTCCGCCAAGGGCCTGAAGGCCGCGATCATTCCCGTCACGCCCTTCCAGCAGAACTGCACGCTCCTGTGGGACCCGGACACAAAGCTGGGCGCCATCGTCGATCCGGGCGGCGACCTCGACCGCATCGCAGGCGCGATCAAGGAGGTCGGCTTGAAGCCCGAGAAGATCCTGATCACCCACGGCCATATCGATCATGCTGGCGGCGCCGAGGATCTGCGCGCCTCTCTTGGCATTCCAATCGAGGGTCCGCACTTGGCCGACCGCTTTCTGCTCGACAACCTCGAGAAGCAGGGGCGCGCCTACGGCATCGACGCCAAGCCCGTGACGCCCGACCGCTGGCTCGAGGAGGGTGATGTCGTCACCGTCGCCGGCCACGATTTCGACGTGCTGCATTGCCCGGGCCATTCGCCGGGCTCGGTCGTCATGGTCAACCGCGCGCAGAAGTTCGCGCTCATGGGAGACGTGCTGTTTCAGGGCTCGATCGGCCGCACCGATTTCCCCTACGGCGACCACGACGCGCTGATCACGGCGATCAAGACGAAGATCTTCCCGCTCGGCGACGACTTCGCCTTCATTTGCGGTCACGGGCCGAGCAGCACGATCGGCGTGGAGCGCCAGTCGAATCCCTTCCTCGACTAGCGCGCCGGCCTACCAGCGACGGTGCCACTCGAGGCAGCCGAATATGCCGCACTCGTTCATCGCCGTGCCATAGCCCGTCAGGCTGCCATCGTTCTCGAAGAAATCGACCGTCGAGACGCGCAGCGTCTCCGCGCAGCTCCTCCGGCAGGCGACCCATGTGCCCCGAGGAAGACGAACCTCGTAGCCCGTGCTGGTCGCGCGGATCGGCCCCGACACTGACCCATTGCCGAAGCGGCTCTCGGCAACGACGTAGTCACCCCGCTCCGGAACGCGACGCCCCGCCGAGGCGACATCGGCTGCGACGCCGAGCACCATGGCGAAGAAAGCAGCGAGTATGACGAGACGTCCCATGCCAAGCTCCAGATCTGTCAGCTGCTCTGGGCCGGCGATGTGGCGCCAGCATGACCACGCCCTACCACGTATTCGCGTGCCGATGGTCGCGTGATTGCAACGCCGGATCGCTATCGGTCAGCCCGACTTGGCGAATTGCAGGTTGACGCCCGTGAAGCCGGGACCACCCGTCGTGATCGACACCGTCTGGCCGTTCCCGACCATGGTGATCGACATCGAGCCCGAGATCGCGCCGCTGAATGCGAGACTGACGCGGTCGGCCGTGGCTTTGCCGTTGACGCTGCCGGCCTGGTTGAACTCGCGCTCTTCCCAGGTGCCCGAGATCTGCCCGCCGGCTGAGGTGAGATTGGCGCGCATGTTGATCTTGAACGTCGGGTTGCCGCAGTTGATGGCGAGGCTGAGCCCCGAGCCCTTGGCATTGTAGTAGCCCATGCACTTGAGCCGCTCGGACTTGCCGTTCTCGAGCTTGACGTTGCCCGAGCCGCTCCACGCGCCATCGAGCGCGGCAAACAGGCTGTCGGCAGAGGCAGGCGAGGCCATCAGCAGCAGCGCCATCGCAGCACCGGCAGACGACATTCGATCTGGACGCACGGGTCACCCCCTAGGTGTGATCTCTTGGACAGTCCTGATAAATTTAGCATCCGTCCGGGAATTTGCGAGCCTTTGAGTGCAACACTTTGTGTCAGCACTTGGGATGCCAGCGCGATCAGACACTTGCATCTGCCTTTTGCCCCCCGGAATTTCGCGCCGAGCAGGGTTAGGCACGCAAATGTCGCAGTGGTGCCTCGGCGCAAGCGCCGCTATTCCACCCGCTCCACGAGCCCCGGATAGGCGCTCCCGTCGGGCCAGAGATTTCTTCCTCTTGCGGCCCTAGCTGCCGCCGAGCGTGGCCAGAAAATCCTGGATACGCGCGGTGTCGTGGTATTCGTCGAGGCTCCGCGCCTTGCCGTCGCGGAAATTCCAGAAGTGGGATATGCGCGCCTCGATGATGTTCCCTGACCGCTTATGGCGATAGCGGATGGCGGGGCTCGCCGCCGCCCGATCGCCCTCCGCCGACACCGTGATATCGCCCGGCTCGTAGGCCAGGAAATCATACGTATCCATGAAGCTCTGGAACATGGCGGCGGCTTCTGCCTTGCCGACGGGAGCACCCGCACCGGGGACCGCGTCCCTGGGCAGGTGCAGCGTGAATCGGAAATCGTCGGCGAGATGGGCGAGCGCATCGGCGAGCCGCTTCTCGCGATAGGCCGAATACATCGTGCGGAGCAGCTCCTCGGTGCCCTGCATGACAACCCCCAATAGTTGCGGTGCGAGCATAAGGCCTCGCACGGGTTGCGGCCAGCTGATCGGTGGCGGCACTCGGTCGCTGGCCCGCCAGTTCGATGCTACGGGGCAGAACGTCGGGGCGAAATCCTGTCGCACGCGGGCCGGCTGGAAGAGAATTGCGATCGTTCGCTCCCACGCGGACTGCGGCGCCTGCAACGCGCCGCGCTTGCGCGCGCGCAGGAGAACGCTATTCTTGCAAAAGGAACTTTATAACATTCAAAGTGTGGAGGAAGCAGATGCCGCGTCTTTCAATGGGTGTCCTTATCGGAGGCGTCGCGCTCGTTGTCGCGCTCGGCGGCGCAGTGATGGCCGAGGGAGCCGCCGAGCTGCCGCAGCGCAAGGCTGGCCTATGGGAGTTGAAGACGGTCATGGACGAGGGCGGCAAGGGGCCTCGCCATGAGACGCTCACGATTTGCGTTGAAGCCGACATGGAGCGCAATACGACCCGAGCAAGTCTCGAGGAGCACAAGACCGCCTGCACGAAATACGACGTGCGCCGCGAGGGCGATGTGACGAAGGTCGACGCGGCCTGCGACTTCAACGGCCGCCACGTCGACAGCGTGACCGAGATGAGCGGCGACTTTCAGTCCGCCATGCTCGTCAAGATCGAGAGCACCACATCCGGCATGGAGAAGAGCCAGTCGATCACGGTGAAGCGCACGATCACGCAGAACGGCAAGTATCTGGGCGAAAGCTGCGGCGATCTGCAACCCGGCGAGGCCATGAGCCAGGACGGCACGAAGGTGATGGTGCAATAGCGTCGGGATCGTCTCGCCTTCGCCATCGGAGGCTCGGGCATCTCCTCGCACAAGAATGGAGGCAGCCGCGCTTTGTCGCGACTGCCTCTCCTGATCTCGGAAGACTGAGAACCGCGTCTCTCGGTGCAGGGTGATGATTCGTGCAACCCCTGCGCCGCTCCTCACCAGCAGCCGTGCCGCGACAGGCAGCGCCGGAAGCGCCAGTTTCCCCAGCCCCAGCGGGCTGCGCATTCGTTTCGCCAGTACCAGCAGCGCGGCCCCCCGCGGCGCACCTGCTGCACGAGCGAGTCCGCCGCGACGACGGACTGCGGCGGCACCTTCGCTGGCGCCATGGCGTTGGCCTGCGACGGCAGTGGCGCAAGAAGGGCGGCCGCGACGAGCGCGCCCGCGAGCATGAGTGTCTTCGACGACATATTGGTCTCCATGAGTTGCTCCCGGCTCGCCTCTTGAAAGCGGCCAAACGTGGCAGCCTCGCGTCCGATGCGTTACAAATTGTAGCAAGCCGTGCCGGGCGCGCTCTTGCCGCATGCGCAGCGCCGAGCCTCCTGAGCAACTCGGGACCTTGAGCGCGATCAGATCATCTTGCCGAGGATCTTCGTCATCTCTGCCGCCGAGAACGCACGCATGGTGTGGGTTCTCACATAGCCGCGCGCGGCGATGCTCATCGACAGCGCGGTCGCCGTCTCGTCGTCGGGCGCCTCGCAGATGGCCACCACGTCCGAGGGCCCGAGCGTCCAATAGATGTCCTTGACGGTGACGCCGGCCTTCTTCGCCATCTCTTTGAACTTGTCGGCGCGCCCGACCGTATCTTTCACGTCGTGGGCGCCTTTGTCGGTGAAGCTGGTGAGCACAACATAAGTCGCCATGGGAACCTCCTCCATGTGAAGTTCCGCCCCGTCGCCGATGCCCTGAGCTTAGTGCCGATTGCGCGCCCGGGGTAGGGCAGGCCGATCAATCCTTGTCGATCTCGGCCGCGGGCGACGGCTTGAAGGGTGCCGGCGGGTTGCTCGGCCGCCCGTGGAGATAGGTCATGGTCACAGGGCTGACCGCTCCGGCATCTCAAGCATGATCGCGCCGGACCGATGGGTCTGGCGCGCCATTCTTCGTCTGTTCAGCCAATCTAGAACGCCCGGTCACGCCGTTGCGTGACCGAGATCAAGAAACCGATCGCGCTCATCGCGCTCTAGGCTTTGGCGACGGCCGCTCCGCCTTCGCGCGAGGCAAGCGCGACGAAGATGTAGGTCCAGCCGGTGAAGAGCAGGTTGATGCCGGCGAGCAGTCCGATCGCCCATTCCGCCGAATCCGGCAGCCCCATGGTGATCAGCACGCCGGCCGCGATCGCGACCAGCCCGCTCAGGATCAGCAGCAGCCAGCCATCGTGCGGACGCACCTGCACGCCCATGATGATCTCGGCGATGCCCTCGGCGATGAACAGCGCCGCGAGCAGAATGGTGAGCGTCAGCAGTCCCGTGTAGTCGAAGAACGCAAGATAGGCGCCCGCGACGACGTAGAGAATGCCGATGATCAGGCTCCAGAAGAAGCCCGACCAGCGCGGCGACGAGAAGGCGTGCGCGACGGTGAGCGCGCCGCCGATCAGGAACAGCCAGCCGAGAAAGATCTTGGCCGCGATCGACGACATCAGCGGGAAGGCGATTGCGGCGATGCCGGCGAGCACGAACACGATGCCGAGGCCGAGAAACCAGCCCCAGTGCTCGGAGACGTAGCGCCGCGCCTCCGCGATGTCGCCGATGAGTTCAATCTTGTTGACTTGAGTGGCCATGAGAAACCTCCAGCAAAATGAGCTAGGTGCCTGCATCATAGCGCAGGTCGGGCCCGGGCTCCTGCCGAGATCACGAAGTGATTACCGCTCGTTTCGTTAAAAGTTCCGCTGAGCATTGCGAGGGTGCTCTTGCGCGGGCGTTTTGCGGTGCACGCGGTTAATCGCAGCAGCAACTCGATTGTGTCGGCCACCGGCTCAAGCTTTGTGAGGGATGCGTCGATTGCGCTGGTGCTATCGCGCGTTTGCGATCGAGGCCGCGAGCAGAGTGCTGCTCACGGTCTCGGAAGCATGCCTGGCGAGATTGGGCTATTTGAGCGGCGCCGGCGCCGGGTCGTGGCCGAACTTGTAGCTCACGCGCGCAAGGACGGAATGGATCTCGGCATCGGCGTCTTTGTAGAGGAACGGCTTGAGGTCGGGAAATGCGCCCCAGCGATCGTCGACGTCGAGTTTGACGTAGTCGTACTCGAGGCCGAGGACGACGCGCGAAAGGCAATTGAACTCGAGGCCGCCACCGATGGTCCACCCGTCGGCCCGGCCGCTTGTATCCGAGGTGCCGGGAACTCCCGACTTGTAGACCGCGGTTTCGACGTCCGCGCTGGCGTAGCCGCCTTTGACGTAGGCGAGCCAGTGATCTCTGGCGACGCCGAGACGCGCGGTCGCCGTAAAGAGTGAATCGATCTCGATCGTGCGGAAGCGGTCCGGCATGAGCGTCGACTCGATCGTGTCGGAGAAATCGAGCTCCGAGTAGGAGACCTCGAGGCCGGCTACGATGCGCCCATATTGCTGCTGGACGCCGAGATGGCCGCCGAACACCCCGCCGTCGGCGTCTTGCTTGAAGCTCTCGGGGCCGAACCACGCATCGAAGGTGTAATTAGCCTCGGCCCAGCCATAGCCGCCATGGGCGCCGACATAGACCCCGCTCCAGTCTGCCGCCCCGGCCGGCGCGCGCAACCCGAGTGGGTCGGACGCGGAATCGGCGGCAGCAGGGCCGGACACCCCGAGCAGCATAAGACCAACGAGACCGCCCGCGAGGGACGACGCCCCACAACTCCACGCTCCGCAACGCATTACCATCGACGCTACTCCCGTTACTTTTCTTGACTCCGGACCCTCACCCCGAATTTGCAGCCATCGGCACGCAACCCCCCGGCCTGCCGGGCCAAGAGACCCGGTCAGCACAAGGGCGCGCGATGATGGGAAAATCGGGCCGCTCGGGCCCCTCCCTGCGGTGACGCGGAGCGAACGTCGATCCGCGTTATGCACAACTTGTGCACAGCCTAGCCATAACCTGAGCGGCGAGGAAGCATGCGGCGTGCGCAGGTCAAAACTTCCCTGAGCGCTCGTGTTCTCTGCGCCACAGATGCTGCACCACAAATGCACGTGCGCAAGAGAAAACGATCAGACGTAGGATCGCCGCCGCTCTCTCTCCGCGCCCATTCTCGGCGAGCTGCCCCCAGGGCTTCGCACGGTGAATATCGTCGCACGCGGCCCCATCACGCGTTTGTCATGGCGGCGCGATCGCCCGCGTATGGGCGCAGGGCGAGTTGCCGCAAACGGCGACCGCAGGCATCACCGGCCTTCACGCGACCTCACGAAGAGCCCCGCTCTGCCCACGCTCATGTGAGTGGTAGTGATCGCCGACCCTCCCTAGATGCAGACCATGAGCGGGCGCCAAGTGGCGTTGTCCGCAGATCATCGAAGGAGGACGAGATGAAGCATTGGATGAAGCCTGAAGTTCGCGAGCAGGAAGTTGGTCTCGAGGTCACGAGCTACCTGCCGGCCGAAATCGACATCGTCTGACACGCGTCGCCGGACGCGCGTTTCGCGCGTCAGGCTCCCCCAATTCCCCAACAAATCAGGAGACGAAATATGATCCGTACATTCGCTCTGGCCGCGGTTCTCGCCGCCGGCCTCGCCGCCCCTGTGCTCGCCGCCGACGCGGACACGGGGCCAGCCGTGCAGAACCTCTTCACCCAGGACCAGGCGCGCCAGCACCTGATGCACATGGGCTATACCAACATCTCGGGACTCGAGAAGGACGCCGACGGCAAGTGGATCGGCACCGCGACCAAGGACGGCAAGACCATCGCCGTCGCGGTCGACGTGAAGGGCGGCCCGGTTCTCACGAAGTAGGCCGAGACTGTAGGCAGCCTCTGAGCTGCAGGAAACGTAGAAGCAGCGCCCGCCACAAGACGGGCGCTGTCGTTTGCGCGAAAAGGCGCTGCCTGACCGCCTTCAAGCGCGTCCGAACAGTCTGCGCAGCTCCCCCTTGCTCGCTTCGAGCACGCGCTTCTGCTGGCCCGAGAGATGCCGGCCTGCGCGATTGATATAGAAGCTCAGCATCGACATTGCTGATTGATAGGGTGTGCCCTTCCGGCGCGCGCTCGCCTCGGCCGATCGCTTGAGCGATCGAGCAATCCGCATCGGGTCGGTCGACGTGAAGATGGCGGGCTCGAGATCGAGCGCGTTGCTCTCGCGGGTCACTCGTCCAGACCAATACCGCTCCACGGCCTTCGCCGCGCCGCGTGCGATGAGGCCGCTTGCTAGTTGCGGCTTGTTTCGAGGCTTCAGGCTCATGTCGTCGGGCCCGCGGACGGCCCTTGCGGCCCTTCTTAGCGTGGGGCCGAAACCGTTCCGATACGCTTGTCCACAGCAGACTGCGCGTTACAGCTTGCCACCGTCAACTCCATTCCCTGAAATCCAAAATCAGTGATTCGGGGGATCAGCTTCGTCAGAATTTTTGGTGGAGTTCGTGCTCATAGTTGGCACGGAGGGGACTTTGGCCGGTGGAGAGAACGGAAAGAGACAGCTCGACCTCTTTCGAGATTGGGCCGATTCCGTTGCCGCGAAGCTTAGACGAAGGCGAGAGGATCTTGCTGCGGTCGCCACAAAAGCGGTCCCGGCGGCTTGTGTCGCCCTCGGCACCTGGTGGCAAAACGCCGATGACCCATTCCTCCGGACCGCCCTCGCGGTCGCCGCATTCGCGTGTCTCCTTCTCACCGCGTTGACCTGGGGGACACGCGCGTTTGAGTCGAACTTTCAACGACAAGACGTCCCCATCTATGTTTACAGCACATCCCTCGTAAGCGCTGGGCTCTTGCTGACTGTAGCCTTTGGCATTTTCCTGTACTCCGACTTGCACCACGCGACGCTTCAGAACGAAGAGGCCGCCAAAGCGCGCGCCGAGCAAGAGGCGGAGCTTGCAGTCGCGAAGAAGGAGGCTGAACGACTGGCTGAGGAACGGGCGGCCCGAGCAGCTGAAGAGGAGTGCGAAAAGGCGCGCACCGAGGCGATCGACAAGGCTAAAAAAGCACAACGGAGCGCACGAAAGGCGCTGGATGAGTGCAAATCTAACTACGATAAGAACCTCTTTGCGCTGGGTAATGCCAATGAGCACTGCAAGTCAGCCCAAGGCCAACTCGATAGCATCAAAGCGCAACTTGGCTTTGCCAATGCCAAGACGTGCACTACCGCAAGCATTGGCAAGGGGCAGTAACCGACCTTAATTACCCGGTCGGCCCGTCTTGCGCGGGCGGCCCTTGCGGCCCTTCTTCTCGGCCGGATCGTCGAAGTCGATGGTTCGCGTCGGTTTCGGCGGCTGTGCCGTGTCTTTCCCGGTTCCCGGGTCAGCGCTCGCGCGGACACGCTCGCCTGCCCGGAATGGCAGGTCGGGTTTCTGCGGCAGCGGGCCACTCGCTTTTTTCACCGGCAGCGAGGCATGCGGCCCCATCTCGTCGAGCGTCGGCTTGTGCGGGCCGCGCACACCCTCGCCGAACGCGCCGGCCTTCGTGCGCGGATCGGTCTTGGGATCGCGCGCCGGCACTGGTCGGTCGGTGCCGGGCCCCATCTCGTCGAGCGACGGCTTCTTGATGCGTGAGCCCGCCGCCGGCCGCGACGCCGACTGCGCGTAGGTGGGCTGCACGGGCTCGTAGGAAGTCGAGATACGGGACGCGTCCCCATCGCGGCGTGGCGTGGGGTTCTCGGGCCGCGGCCCCGGATAGTCGACGGCGGGATCCTTGATGCGCGATGGCTCTCCGCGTTTGCCCGCACCCTTCTTTCCCGCCGCCGTCGGCATATTCGCCTTGGCGCCGTACTTGCGCTCGCCCTTGAAGCTGCCGGCGCTCTCCTCGACCGACGCTTGCCGCGCCAGCGGATCGTCGGCGATCGCGAGCTCCGTCTCGCGCAGGCGCTTGATCTCGTCGCGCAGACGCGCCGCGGTCTCGAACTCGAGGTCGGCCGCGGCATCCTTCATGCGCCGCTCCATCTCCTCGATCACGGCCGCAAGGTTGTGACCGATGGCCGGGCCGTCCGCGAGCCCGGCGTCGACCGTCACATGGTCCTGCTCGTAGACCGACGACAGCACGTCGTTGATATGGCTCTTGATGCTCTCGGGCGTGATGCCGTTGGCCTCGTTGTAGGCGGTCTGCTTCTCGCGCCGCCGGTTGGTCTCGGCCATCGCGCGCTCCATCGAGCCCGTCACATGGTCGGCGTAGAGGATGACGCGCCCGTCGACGTTGCGCGCCGCGCGCCCGATCGTCTGCACGAGCGACGTCTCGCTCCTGAGGAAGCCTTCCTTGTCGGCGTCGAGAATGGCGACGAGGGCACACTCCGGAATGTCGAGGCCCTCGCGCAGGAGGTTGATCCCGATCAGCACATCGAACGCGCCGAGCCGCAAGTCGCGGATGATCTCGATGCGCTCGAGCGTCTCGATGTCGGAGTGCATGTAGCGCACGCGGATGCCCGCCTCGTGCATGTACTCGGTCAGATCCTCGGCCATGCGCTTGGTGAGCGTCGTCACAAGCGAGCGGTAGCCGCGCTTGGCCACCTGGCGCACCTCGTCGAGCAGATCGTCGACCTGCGTCTTGGCCGGGCGGATCTCGACCGGCGGATCGATGAGACCCGTCGGCCGGATCACTTGCTCGGCGAAGCTGCCAGCCGTCTGCTCGAGCTCCCAGCCGCCGGGCGTCGCCGACACGCACGTGGTCTGCGGCCGCATCGCGTCCCATTCCTCGAAGCGCAGCGGCCGATTGTCCATGCACGACGGCAGCCGGAAGCCGTACTCGGCGAGCGTCGCCTTGCGCCGGTAGTCGCCGCGGAACATGCCGCCGATCTGCGGGATTGTGACGTGGCTCTCGTCGACGAACACCAGCGCGTTGTCGGGCAGATACTCGAACAGCGTCGGCGGCGGCTCGCCGGGATTGCGCCCCGTGAGATAGCGCGAGTAGTTCTCGATGCCGGCGCACGAGCCCGTCGCCTCCATCATCTCCATGTCGAACACGGTGCGCTGCTCGAGGCGCTGGGCTTCGAGCAGCTTCCCCGCGTCATACAACTCGTTGAGGCGGGCCTTCAGCTCGGCCTTGATCGACTTGATCGCCTGCTGCAGCGTCGGCTTCGGCGTCACGTAGTGCGAGTTGGCATAGATTTTCACGAGCGCCAGGTCGTCGGTCTTCTGGCCCGTGAGCGGATCGAACTCGGTGATGCTCTCGACCTCGTCGCCGAACAGCGAGATGCGCCACGCCCGGTCCTCGTAGTGCGCCGGGAACACTTCGACCGTGTCGCCGCGCACGCGGAAGTTTCCGCGCACGAAGGCGGCATCGTTGCGCCGGTAATGCAGTGCCACGAGGTCGGCCAGCAGCTGGTCCCGCGACAGGCGCTCGCCGAGGCGCACGGCGAACGTCATCGCCGTGTACGTCTCGACCGAGCCGATGCCGTAGATGCAGGAGACGGACGCGACGATGATCACGTCGTCGCGCTCGAGCAGCGCCCGCGTCGCCGCGTGGCGCATGCGGTCGATCTGCTCGTTGATGTCGGCTTCCTTCTCGATGTAGGTGTCGGTGCGCGGAACGTAGGCCTCCGGCTGGTAGTAGTCGTAGTAGGAGACGAAGTACTCGACCGCGTTATCGGGAAAAAAGCTCTTCATCTCGCCGTAGAGCTGCGCCGCGAGCGTCTTGTTCGGCGCGAGGATCAGCGCCGGGCGCTGGGTGGCCGCGATCACCTGCGCCATGGTGAAGGTCTTGCCCGAGCCCGTGACGCCGAGCAGCACCTGCGTGCGCTCGTGCTCGTTGACGCCGCGCACGAGCTCGGCGATCGCCGTCGGCTGGTCGCCCTTGGGCTCGAACTCGGACACGAGCTGGAAGGCGTGCCCGCCCTCGCTCTTCTCGGGCCGCTCCGGCCGATGCGGCATGAAGGCCGGCATCGAGCCCGAGACGAGGGGATGGGCCGCGATCATCGGCTGACGCGATAGAATTTCCTTCGCGCGCTCGGAACGCTCGGCAGGCTTGGTGAGCAGCGCGTTGAGCGCGTCGCCCATGCTCTCGCCGGCATACGCGCGCGGCGGAAGCGGCCCCTGTTGGCGCAGGGCGGGCAGTGTCGGCTTCTTCCCAGAGTAGCCTGCGGCATTGCCCATTTCCCCTCCCCCTCGCGCCGAAGGCGCGGCTCCGCCGCGACGCGGGGAGGGGTTAGTGGTGGGGGGTATCCCAACAGCAGACGCTTCGGAGTCTCCCCCTTCCTGACCCTCCTGGGAGGGAATTGCGCGCTGCGAATAGGATTCCGTCCCGAACCTCGCCTGCGGCGCCTCGCTGAATCCGCTTGAACTTGCCCTGTTGGAGTCGCGCGTGCCGGGAGTTCCGCCCGCCGTCTCGACCGGTGGAGCCGCGGGCTTCCCCGAGCGCCCGCGCGACGGACGTGGTTTGGGAATCATGTCGGACGGCGATTTCGGGGGACGGGCCATGGGCCGAATATGGCGCAGGTACACCGTGGAACAAAGAGCTGCCGTGAGACCCGTGCTATTTACCGCCTATTGCCATCGAGAGGAGGGCCCAGCCTGCGTACCCTGGTGCCTCCTGCCCGGCATGTGGTGAGGCCGCAAGACGCGGCCGCCCATGTGACGCGGAGTTGATGGCGCCCACCCGCCAGGCTTCGCAAAACCGACACCAAACATTTCGTATGAATGAGGTGCAGCTTCCGCTGCCGGCGTTGCGCCACCGCCATGAGGGGACGTTCATGCGCCTTGTCCTGCTGCCGTTCGCGCTCCGCTACATCCTCTTGACGTTCTCCGTCGCCGCGACGGCAGCCCTCACGGCTTTGGCGTGGCAGGAACCCGGCGCCCTCTCCTACATCGCCGCGCCGCTCGCGGTCTTTGCATTCTTTTCCGTGCTCGGCACGCGCGATCTCCTGCAGACCAGGCATGCCATCCTTCGCAATTATCCGATCGCGGCGCACCTGCGCTTCATTCTCGAAAACATCCGCCCGGAGATGCGCCAGTACTTCTTCGAGGCGGACAAGGATGGCTCTCCGTTTCCGCGCGACAAGCGCGCAATCGTCTATCAGCGCGCCAAGAAGGAGCTCGACACGCGCCCGTTCGGCACCCAGTACGACGTCTATCAGAGCCGCTACGAGTGGCTGCATCATTCGATCGCGCCGAAGGAACCCTCGCGCGTGCCGTTCCGCATCCTCGTCGGTGGCCCCCATTGCTCTCAAGCCTACGCGGCGTCGGTACTCAACATCTCGGCCATGAGCTACGGCTCGCTCTCGGCCAACGCCATCCGCGCGCTCAACAAGGGCGCCAAGATCGGTGGCTTCGCCCATGACACGGGCGAGGGCGGAATCTCGCCCTATCATCGCGAGGCGGGCGGCGACCTCATCTGGGAGATCGGCTCCGGCTACTTCGGCTGCCGCAACAAGGACGGCACGTTCTCGCTCGACAGGTTCGCCGAGGCGGCGGCCGACCCACAAGTCAAGATGATCGAAATTAAGCTCTCCCAAGGTGCGAAGCCCGGCCATGGGGGCGTATTGCCTGGAGCCAAGGTTACGCGCGAGATCGCGCGCATCCGGGGCATAGAGATGGGACGCGACTGCATCTCGCCAGCCCGCCACGATGCGTTTTCGACGCCGGTCGAGCTTATGCACTTCATCGCCAAGCTGCGCCGCCTTTCTGTTGGAAAGCCCACCGGATTCAAGCTTTGCATCGGCCACCCCTGGGAGTTCCTGGCCATCGTCAAAGCGATGCGCGAGACCGGCGTGACGCCCGACTTCATCGTCGTCGACGGCACCGAGGGCGGCACCGGCGCGGCACCTCTCGAGTTCATGGATCACATCGGCATGCCCTTGCGCGATGGGCTCGCCTTCGTCAATGCGGCGCTCGTCGGCGCCGGTCTTCGCGAGCGGATCAAAATCGGCGCGTCCGGCAAGATCACCTCTGGGTTCGATATGGCGCGCGTGATGGCGCTCGGCGCCGATTGGTGCAACGCGGCGCGGGGCTTCATGTTTGCCGTCGGCTGCATCCAGGCACAGCAGTGCCACACCGGCCACTGCCCGACGGGCGTTGCCACCCAGGATCCCGCGCGTCAGCGCGCCATCGCCGTGCCGACCAAGTCGGAGCGCGTGGCGCAATTTCACAAGGAGACGGTCAGGGCCTTGGCCGAGCTCGTCGCCGCGGCCGGCCTCGATCATCCGCGCGAGCTCATGCCCGAGCACTTCATGCACCGTGCCGCGCCCGACCGGGTGGTGACGTTCGCCGAGCTCTACCGGCCGCTGAGGCCCGGGGAGCTGCTCGCGGGCACGGACGACCCGCGCTTTCGGGAAGCCTGGTCCATGGCGCGCGCCGGCAGCTTTGCCCCAGCACCCCATGGTGATGTCCTGCCGTCCATGATTGCGGCCGAGTGACCCGCGCAGGTAAGCGTCCACGCAATAGCTTTGCCGTTGTTCATCGCCGACCGCCGCTTGTGACCCACCCCTGCGGGGCCTAGGCTTCACCGCGATACGCATCGAAGCAGGATCGCCGCCGTGCGCTGGGCCATCAACGCCGCTCTTCTGATCGCAGGCTGCGCGGCGGCCTATGCGCTCCTGGCCTACATAATCCTGCCCGCGCTCTGGACGCATCACGAGCGCCAGCCCGGTCTCGCCAACCACCCGATGACCACCGCCACCGCGCAGGGCATCCCGGGCGACCCGCTCAACGTCGCGCTCGTCGGCACCGAGCACGAGGTCGCCGCCGCCCTCGAGCGCGGCGGGTGGAAGCCCGCCGCCCCCATCACTCTGAAGTCGAGCGCCAAGATCGCGGAAAGCGTGCTGCTGCATCGGCCCGACCCGAACGCTCCCGTCTCCAATCTCCTCTACGAAGGCCGCCGCCAGGATCTCGCTTTCGAGAAGCCGGTCGGCGCCAGCGCAGACAAGCGCCACCACGTCCGCTTCTGGCGCGTGCTCGAGCGCGGCGCCGAGGGCCGCCACGTCTGGCTCGGCGCAGCGACCTTCGATCGGGGCGTCGGCTTGAGCCACTACACCGGGCAGATCACGCATCACATCTCGCCCGACATCGACGCCGAGCGCGACGACCTGATCTCCGACCTCAACGGGGCGGGCGTTCTCGAGACGATCTACCAGGTGACCGGCTGCGGCCCGACGCTCTTCGGCCGCAACGGCGAGGGTGACTCTTACGTGACCGACGGCGAGATGACGGTGGGCGTGCTCCGGCCCGGCGCAACTCCAGGCACCGCGCCGCCCGACGTCCTCCCGAGCTCGAGCGCGGTTGACCTGAAGAACACGGCCATGAGCGCCATCAAGCCGCTCGTGATCGGCGAGGAGTGATCGAAGGAAAGTGATCGGCGGGAAATGAAGGCCATCCCCGGGCGCGGCACGGGAGGACGCTCGTTACCCGGAAGCGGGAACGGCAGGTCTGATTTTGAGCAGCGTCGAGATGGCGTGGCGATTGGGACACATCAGCGTGGAATTGGCCCCCAAATCCAATGCGCCGGGCCCTTGGCCCCTGGAACGCCCAGATTCCTGTGCCATGTTACCGGTCAAAGCCACGAATCTCGAAGGATTGGCAATGCGATACTTCATGACGATTGCCGGCTCGCTGTTGGCCACGACGCTGATCATCCAAGGGCCGGCGTACGCGTTCACGTTCGAGAACCCGGGTGCCGCCAATGCCAGCGGCGACAAGCCGGACGCCAAGGCGGGCTATCTCGATCTCGAGATGAAATCGGCGATGCCGCCGATGGGCCAGTCGGTGGAAGGCCTGCGCTACAACCACGGCTCGGCCGGCTCCAACGACGGCTTCGCGAGCCCGCCCGATCCGCGTAGCTCCGTCGGGCCGGGCTGGCTTTACGGCCGCTAAGCACCTGAGATCACAAAGAGACGCGGGCTAGAGCATTTTCCGACGAAGTGGGCTCCGGTTCGTCGCAGAAAGTGCGATAAAATAAGAACCTAGAGCGCGCGTCCGATTCCGTAGGAACGGAACGCGCTCTAGGTGGAACGCTTGGCCCGCTCCTTCGCGTGGGCGGTTGCCTCCATTGCGCCTGCCGACCGCGCCCGGCCGTCAAACGCAGCATCCCCCCGATTCTCCCGAGATGTTCCCAAGGGAACAGATCGCGGGACACCACGCGTGTTAGCCCACCCAGAGTGGCAATCGGGTGGAGGATCGCCAGTGCATATCGAAAACGCGCGTCTCATCTCGCCCGCCGAGGCGCGCCAGCTCATCGCGCCTGCGATTACGCCCCGCCTCGCCGCGGGCCGGTTCGACATCGCGCTCTTGAAGGACTTACTGCTGCCTGGCGCCGAGGGCGCAGGCGAGGTCCTCCTGCTTCCCGATGGCGCGGTGATTCGCGGCGATCTCCAGCTCGACTGCCCGGAGGCGACGCTCTTGGGCCGGCCCTATCGCGGCGTGGTTGCCGCGGGCAGCCTCTTGGTGACCGGCGACATCCTGAACGAGACCTGCGATCCGGGCATTTTCCTCGTCGCGCTCGGCGCCCTCAGCGCAAGATGCATTGAGCAGACCGCCATGACGCTTGTCGCCGCCGGACCGATTGCGGCGTCCGACAGGATTACCTGTGATCTGAGCCGCGGCAGCTTGCGCGCCTACGGCGGTCTCCAAGCCCGCGAGCTGGTCATCGCCGACGAGCGACTGTCTGTTCCTGGCTCGGACGACGCGCTGCAGCTCGTGCTGATGGACGTCGAAGCGGCGGAGCTGCTGCTTCCCGATTTATTCTACGAGCCCCGCTGTGCCGAGGCCTCGGCTGCTGGCGACGTCGGTCGCGCGCTGGGCGAGCGCCTCAGGGCACGAGCTTAGGGACCTCAGACCACTTACTTCCACAACCCGAGCTCGTCCCATTCCACTTCCGGGATCTCCTTGCCGAGCTCGTAGGCGAAGGATGTCGCCTTCATCTGGTCGGGCGTCACGGCGCACGTGAATTTGAGCGCGTACCAATGACTGTTGGCGCGCACCGCGCCGCCCGACGCCGCGACGATCTTGCCGTCGAACGCGGCCGGCTTGAAGATCCCGGTCTTGAGGCGGTCGGCCTTAGCGAGCGTCTTGTTGCGGCGGATCTCGTCGATGCCCTTGATCACGCACGCCTGATGGGCCCGCTCCTCGGGGCTGAGCTTGAGCATGGCCTGCTGGACCGCGTCCGCCGCGGCCGGCGCTGCGCATCCGATAACGAGCGCGAGAGTGAGAAGTTGAGTTCGCATTTGGCCATTTCCCCTTGCAGTGGGGCGTGATCCCCCAAGTCGCGGGGGCACTTACGCGAACGAACGTGTCATCATTCTGGCGTCCTGCGGGCGTGGTTGTTCCCCGCGTGACAGACAACCCCTCCGGGACACGCAATCCCTGACCCCAGCTGCGCGGGGCTTCCAAGCTTCTATCTTTGCGTTCCGCGCCGGGTGCAGGTTCACTTCGGGAGATCGGCGATGAAATACGTCCGCGCGCTCGTTCTGGCCGTTGGCACGGTCCTGGCGCACGGACTGTACATCGGCGGCCCGGCGAGGGCAGAGGGCCCGTCTCTCACCGAAAAGCTCAACGCCTACGTCGAGTGCATCAACCGTCTCTCGGAGCGCTCCTACGACTCGCGCGAACGCTACTTCAGTTGGGTCGACGCCAAGAAAGGCCCGACCGGCAAGGAGCGCATCATTTACGGGCTTTACACCATCTACGATACGTCCGACTGCAAGGGCGCCGTCGAGAAGGCCAACGCACTCGAGCCGCGCGACGGCGAGCTCGAGGCCTCGGCTGCGGCCTATGTCGAGGCCGTCGTCGCGCTCGAGCCGCTTCTGAAGGAAGCTGACGACTACTACGAGCAGGAGGACTACAAGGACGACAAGATGGCCAAGGGCAAGGCGCTGCACCCTCGCCTCGTGGCCGCCTGGACCGCGTTCGCCGCCGCAGACAGCAAGCTTCGCGACGGCGTCGAGGTGCTCCAGGATAAGCAGGCCGTCGAGAAGCTTGCCGAGATCGAGAGCGCCGAGGGCCGCAAGGAGCGCTACCACATCCAGGCGCTCATGATGCATGCCAAGCGCCTCATGCGGGCGCAGAGCGCCGACAAGCCGGATATTGCAAAAGTAACCGAGGCGCTCGGCGCGTACGAGGCCATCGCCAAGGCGACGGAGACCTATACGCAAGCCAACCAGGGCAGCAAGATCGGATCGAGCTTCGTCGGCGACGCCAAGAGCTTCCTCGTCACGGCCAAGCAGCTGATGCGCCGCGTGCGCGACAAGGAGCCCTACAGTACGGGCGACCGGATGATGCTCGAGAGCGGCGGCGGCTGGATGGTCGAAGGCTCGCCTGCGCGCCTCATGCGCGACTACAATCAGCTCGTCGAGAGCTACAATCGCGGCGCGGATTTCTAGCGCGGATTTCTAGAGCCGGGCATTTGGCCTGACGGCATCAATCATGCCTCGGCGATCGTCGCGGCTGTTCTCGGGCGGAAAGCGGACCAGCCTTACAAGTCCGCGCCCTGTCGGTTGTGACCCAACGCGGACAACGTTGCCTCCCCCTCACGTCAACCTGCTGTCCCCCATTCAGGGGACTATCGCCCACGGATGAGCGGCATAGCCTGAACACTTGTGGGGCTCCTGAGTCATTTCCGCGTGCGGAGCTGACAGGTCCTTGGGCCGTGTGGCATCAGTCAAAAGGGCGAGAGCATGAAGACGAGCACACTGGTATTGTCCGTTTCCATCGTCACCCTGACAGTCCTTGCTGGGGGACCTGCGGGTGCCCAGCAGACCACCGGCACTCCCGGCTCGCCGGGTACGACGGCCACCATCAGCGGAGAGCAGCTCCCGCCGCCTGATCCGAAGTTCGGCGGCGTGATCAAGGATGACGCCCTACAATCTAAGCCCTGGTGGGCGCCGCGCGTCGTGCCGCCGCAGGGCGCACCCAACGTGCTGCTGATCATCACCGATGACGCCGGCTTCGGCGTGCCAAGCACCTTCGGCGGTGTCATCCCGACGCCGACAATGGACCGCATCGCGAACCTGGGCCTGCGCTACAACCGCGTATTCTCCACCGCACTCTGCTCGCCGACGCGCGCCGCGCTGATCACCGGGCGCAACCACCACTCGGCAGGCTTCGGCGTGATCTCCGAGCAGTCAACCGGCTTCCCCGGCTACAACAGCATCATCGCCAAGGACAAGGCGACGATCGGACGAATCCTGCTCGACAACGGCTACTCCACGTCCTGGTTCGGCAAGAACCACAACACGCCGGCCTTCGCCGCCAGTCAGGTCGGGCCCTTCGACCAATGGCCGAGCGGCATGGGCTTCGAATACTTCTACGGCTTCGTCGGCGGCGACGCCAACCAGTGGCAGCCAAACCTGTTCCGCAACACGACTCAGATTTATCCCTTCGCAGGTAAACCGGATTGGAATCTCATCACCGGCATGGCCGACGACGCCATCGACTGGATGACGCGGATGCACCAGACCGATCCCTCGAAGCCGATCTTCATCAAGTACGCGCCCGGCGCCACGCATGCGCCGCACCACCCGACCAAGGAGTGGGTGGACAAGATCAGCGCGATGCACCTCTTCGACGACGGCTACAACAAGGTGAGCGAGCGCATCTTCGAGAACCAGAAGAAGCTAGGGGTGATCCCGAAGGACGCCAAGCTGTCGCCTTGGCCGAAGGATGTGCTCAAGGAATGGGACCAGCTGGGGGCGGACGAGAAGAAGCTGTTCATCCGACAGGTCGAGATCTTCGCCGCCTATGCGGCCTACAATGACCACGAGATCGGGCGCGTCATCCAGGCCTTCGAGGACCTGGGCAAGCTCGACAACACGCTCGTCATTTATATCAACGGCGACAATGGAACGAGCGCCGAGGGCGGGCCGATGGGCACGCCGAACGAGGTTGCCTTCTTCAACGGCTTGAACAAGCTGCCCGTCGACGTGCAGATGAAGTTCTACGACGTGTGGGGCACCGAGCAGACCTATAACCACATGTCGGCAGGCTGGTCGTGGTGCTTCGACACGCCGTTCTCTTGGTTCAAACAGAACGCTTCTCGGCTCGGCGGCACCAACCAGAACATGGTGGTGTCGTGGCCGGCGCGCATCAAGGACAAGGGCGGCTTGCGCGAGCAGTTCGTCCACGTGATCGACGTCGCGCCGACAATCCTCGAGGCCGCCGGCATCCCTGCGCCCGAGCTGGTCGATGGCATCAAGCAAGCGCCGATCGAGGGTACGAGCTTCGCCTACACCTTCGACGCGGCCAACGCTAAAGCGCCGTCGCGCCACACGACCCAGTACTTCGAGATGATGGGCCAGTGGGCGCTCTACCACGACGGCTGGTTCCTCAGCACCAAGGTCAATCGCGCGCCGTGGGACGCTTTCGGTCCAGCGAATCCGGACCCGCTGAACAATCAGGTGCTTGAGCTCTACGACCTCAACACCGACTTCAGCCAAACCACAGACCTCGCCGCTAAGAACCCGCAGAAGCTCGAGGAAATGAAGGAGATGTTCATCGCAGAGGCCAAGAAATACCAGGTCTTCCCGATGGACGCGTCGGTGGCGGCGCGCATCGTTGCACCCCGGCCGAACATCACCGCGGGGCGTACGGAGTTCGTCTACACGCGGCCGATGGTCGGCCTGCCGCAGGGTGACTCGCCCCTGCTTCTCAACACGTCCTACACGGTCACTGCCGACATCGAGGTACCGCATGGCGGCGCCGAGGGCATGATGCTGACCTCCGGCGGGCGCTTCGCCGGCTACGGCTTCTATCTGCTCAAGGGCAAGCCGGTGTGGCTGTGGAACATGGTCGACCTCGAGCGCCTCAAGTGGGAAGGCAAGGACGCCCTCACGCCGGGCAAGCACACGGTCGAGTTCGACTTCAAGTATGACGGCTTGGGCTCGGGGACGCTCGCCTTCAATGACTTCAGCGGCGTCGGCCGCCCCGGCACGGGCACGCTCAAGGTCGACGGCAACGTCGTCGACACCAAGCCGATGCCGAAGACGCTGCCGATGATCCTGCAATGGGACGAGAGCTTCGACATCGGCTCCGACACGTTAACCGGAGTGAATGACGCCGACTACAAGCCGCCGTTCGCCTTCACCGGCAAGCTCAACAAGCTCGCGATCAAGGTCGATCGCCCGAAGCTTTCGCCCGAAGACGAAAAGCGGCTCAGCGAAGCCATGCGCAACAACAAGTCGAGCGAGTGATTGGCGAAGCGCATGGTCGACCATACTGCGACTTCTGCTCCTGCCCCATCTCTACCCAACTCGGCGTGCAGCAGCCACGCCCGCTGTTGCGAGCAAAGCAGACTCTTATCCTCGCCCCTCTCTTCCTCGCCTACTCTCTCCGCATCCGCTACACCGGGGTCGTCTTCTAGAGGCGTCTATCAGGCGAGGGGCGGGTCCGAGTCCTGAGGGATGCGCGGGGTACGCGCTCCGCCTCCCTCCGGAGCTGCTGTCCACGGCCGGCGGCAACGTCGGTGCCGACGAAGCTGCGGCTCAGCGGGGCAAGCGACGCCGGAACTTGGCTTCCTCCGGCGCAAAGCTCGGAAGCGGGGTGCCGGTGCGCCTTTTGAAATAAATTGCGGATTACCCGCGGCGAGCCCGCGCCCCGCTTCCCCACTTCTCCATCACCTCGGGCTCATGAGCCGCGAGGCGGCAGGTGCATGTCCGGGCAGCGGGGCAAGCCCCTTGGGAGCCACGATCGGCAAAGCGACGGGATCAGTCACGCGCGCTTCCCCACTATATTCATCAGGGCATTACAGATGTTCGCTCATAGAGCGTAGCAGCTCCGCGGTAAGCGGGGGTATCGTTGCCGCGTGATCGGAGCAATCCGGCCGCCGCACACCAGAGCATCAGACTCGCGGCCGCCCCACAGTCCCGAATTTTCCGACGTTTCTCTGGGAGTATTGGTCATGACCCTCATTTCACGCACTGTCGTCACCGGGATCGTTGCCGCAGCCGGCGCCCTGCTCATGCCTGCCCTTGCCGCTGCCGACCATGACGGCTGCCGCAACGATAAAGAGGGCGAGTGGCGCGTGCCCGGCGTCGGCTACCACGCAATGCGCGAAGCTCGCCGCGGCGCGATCGCGGCCTGGAAGCACAAGGTGCATGAGAAATACGGCGTCTATGTCCGCTGGCAGGACGCAGCCGAGCGGCGCGTACGCTGCGAGGTCGACGACGGAATGACGGAATGCGAGGTCGAGGCCAGGCCCTGCTACCCGTTCGCTGAGCATCGCTCGAGCTGACGCCTCATCAGGCGCGTCATGAGACCGGGCGGCGCCGGTTGGCGCCGCTCCGGGCGGCCGCCGCGGCTCACCGCCGCCACGAGCGGGTGCGCGACCGGGGCAGGTACCACGTGCCCCAGGAGCCGTAGGAGTCGAAGCGGTCCTCGGTGTATTTCCAGCCCCCTTCGCACCACGGATTGCCGTAGTAGCCGAACGGCCCATTGAAGGGCCGGCAATCGCGCCGGCCCGCATAGCGGCGGTATGGGCCACCGGCATTGACGATCAGATCGGAACGCTGTGCGCCTCCCAGGGCAGGTGGGGCGTCCAGCGGTGCAGCGTGGGCGCCGATGGGGATCGCGGCAAGGACGGCAGCAGCGCAGATCGTGTTCAAGCGCATGGTTTTCCTCGTTGGGCGTTGCGATGTTACTCGGCTAAATGGGCTCCGGCTGCGGCATTTGCCAGTCCAGGACTGTGATCGCACGGGGGCCCCTTATTCCTCGAGGCCGGGCGTTCATCCCCGCAATCCACGCTGCCGGCCCGGCATCAGGCTGTGGAATGTGGCTCCCGTGCACGAGACGCGAATCGTTCGAAAGAGAATACCGGAGCTCGAAAGCGGGGCCCTATCGAGGGCCTCCGGCGGAGCAATCGGTGACGAGCTACATCCCTAGACTGGCGCGGATCTCGGCGCGAACGCGTGCTGGCGCAAGGCGCAAGGGCAGCGCTGCGGCCCGCAGCGGGGCGCTGAGCACCGGGCCACAGCGCATCAACATCGAGTATCTCGCGGGTCTCGTGCCGGTCCTGCGGCGCCGGCTTGCCATCGCGCCCACATTCACGGACGAGGCGATCTTTGCGAGCCTCGCGATGATCGCCGCGTCCCCGACCTACGAGGACCGCTGGCGGGCAGCTGAGGCCTCGACGCTCGGGCAGTTCCTCCTCAGTCACGGCAAGGAGCTCAAGGCGTGCCTCGTCACCATTCTCGCGCTTCTGCCCAAGCCCCATCTCTAGCAAAAGTCTCGAATCAGTCCATGAGTGAAGCGCGTCAACGTCAACACTGGGACCCAAGCCTCGCGTCGCGTAATCGACGGCACGTCCCCGGGAACACACAACAGACCCGGAGCACCCCATGCTATCCGCGACCAAGGCGCCGCCCGCCGCTGTCTACCTGCTTGCCGACAATCTTGATGCCGCCCTCGCGGCCGGCGAGGACCTCCTCAAGTCGTGCATCACCTGGCACGCGGGCAATTCGCGCTCGGCGGAGGAAGTCGAGGCCAGGCGCATTGAGGAGCGAAGCGCGGCGGAGGCCATTCGCACGCTCGAGATGATCGCGGTGGCGCGCTTGCTCAAATCGCGGGAGCGCGCGGCGGAGCTCGCGAAGCTCGATCCGCACATCAAGCCGGTTGCCAAGCTCTACAACGCCGGCACGGTCCTGCTCACGGACGCCATCAAGGAGCTCGGCGACCCGGCCGCCCACGATTTCGACGCCGGCGACGGCATCACGTCCTATCTCAGGACGCGAGGATTGATTGCGCCCGATGTTGCCGCGCCGGACGAAGCCCAGGAGCTGCCCGTCACGGAGGAGTTCCTGATCGGTGGACGGATCGCGCTCGGGACGCTCATGGACCTCGTGGCGATGTTCCTCGACACGCTCGAAATCCACTACGATCTCTACGAGGAGCCCGAGCGCCGCCGCGGGCGCGGCCTGCTCGACCGGCTCGCCTCCATTTCGGCCGAGGCCATCGTCTAGGGCCTGTGTTTGATCGTGCTTGTGATCGGAAAGCCGGTTCCCACCCCGGATCGTCCATGCGCAGCATGGCTCCGCCATGACGTCCGGGGCAGGCTTTTTCCGGAAGCACTCTAGCCGGAAGCCTGCGCCCCGGATGAGCGATGCGGGGAGCGCGCTCTAGGTTTCCCGCGTCGTCCGCCGCCCGGTCCGCGCCGCTTGCCGGCGCAGCGACGAGCCGCTTGCCTTGGCAGCTACCCGCGCAGCACGGGCCGCGGGGGGCTGGGCATGTTGGGCATGGCGCGAGAACATCGACATGTCGTTCGGGGCGTCAGCCGTCATCGGCCTGGGCTTGGGCGCCGGCTGCGGACGAGCGTTCGCCATCAGCGTCGGCTTGGCCTTGCGGGCCGCGCTGCGGGCAGCAGGGCGCGGAGCCTTCCTCACGTTCGCCAGACGCGCGCCCTTGCTCAGGCGGTCGTTGCGCAGTGCTCTTGCATTGCGGGCCTTGACCTCGATGGACGCGGGCGCCTCGTCAGCCGCTGAGGTTGCTTTCGCTTGCTCCGCCCTGGGGGCGAGCACGAGCGCGGCAACCACGGCGACCGGTTTCGCGGCAGCCTCAGGCGCCGAAGCCACGGCCGCAGGTGCGGCCGGCGGGGGCGTCTCTCTCGCAACCGGAGGGGAGGCCTTCTTGGGCGCAGCATTCGCCGCGGGTGGAGCATTCATAGCCACGGCCTGGGTGACCGGCGGCGTCGCCGCGGCCACTGCCACCGGCTCTGCGGGCGGCGGCGTGCGCGCGGCGGCGACCACGGCTCCCGCGACCGGGGCCAGCACCGAAGGCGCCATGGCCTCGAGAGCCATGGCCGCAGCCATGCCGGCCTGGGCGGCATTCAGGCTGTCGTACTTGCCAATGTAGCCGGGCAGCGGATTGTAGGTGCGTTGCTTGACGTAGGTCGCATCCTCGGCGGCCGGCGCGTCGATGACGCGGACATGGAGGTCGGCGACGCCGCGATCCTTAAATCCCAAGCGCTCGGCGGTCGCGCGCGAGACGTCGAGCTTGCGATCGCCCCAATAGGGACCGGCATTGTTGACGCGCACCACCGCCGCCTCTCGGCTCTCCGGCGACCAGACGAGGAGCACGGTGCCGTCCGGGTAGATTGGGCTCGCGGCGTTGTCGGGCGCGTCGGGATTGAAGGCCTCGCCCGAGGACGTCAAACCACAGGGGTTGAGACTGTCCTTCTTGCAGGAATCGTAGAACGACGACGAGAGCATCTCGGCGTAGCCCACGAGCGCCTCGGTTTCGGCGATCGACTTCACCCGATGGCAGGTGCCGTAATAGCAGTAGGTCTCGCCCGGGGTCTTGGCTGCGGCCGATCCACCAACGGCAATCGCGCCGCCATAGGCCACGCCCGTCAGGGCGAATGCGCAGGAGAGGGCTTTTCTCAGGTGCCCCTTTGTCCTGCGAACACGCAAACGCTTCGTCCTGCTCGAAACGGTTGTCATTCGAACAGCTCCCACTCAGTTGCAGATGAATTGGATTGCCGGAGTACGTCCCCGCGTTAACTCCCGCGCCGCACAAAAAAGCAGCTGCAACACCAGGTGCGAAAGCTTTTATCACTTGTTATGGTTAACAGTGAACGACGTTCACACGTCCGACCACTCAGATGAGACCCCGCGCTGCGAGCTTCTGACAAAGCTCGGCGGCGGCGCTCTCGAGGCGCTGGCGTACCCGGCCACGGAGTACCAGCTCGGTGCGATAACCCCCGTCAACAAAGGCCGGATAGCTCCCCATGGCGATGTCCGGATAGGCTGCCTGATGGGCGGCAAAGAGCTCGGCGATGTCAGCCTCCGGGTGCTGAAGAACCAGCGAAACAGCGTTTACGATCTGTCCCATTCTGAGATGCTGTGTCGCAGCCTCGAGCATGGCCTTCATGATGGCCGGGACCCCCGCCATCACGATCACATTGCCGATCATGAAGCCCGGCGCGGCCGAGACCGCATTGTGAATGAGCTCGGAGCCCGCCGGCATGCGTGCCATGCGCAGCCGTGCCGGCGTCAGCTCGAGGCCGCGCTTCTCATAGGCCGGCTTCATGACGGCGACGGCGCGCGGGTCGACGTCGACGGCGACGCCAAACGCCTTGCCGATAGCGTCTGCGGTGATGTCGTCGTGTGTCGGGCCGATGCCCCCGGTCGTGAAGAGGTAGGTATAGCGGGAGCGCAGCGCATTCACGGCGGCGACGATATCGGCCTCGTTGTCGCCGACGATCCGAACCTCGCTGAGGTCGATGCCGATCGCCGTCAGATGAGCCGCTATGACGGATATGTTGGCGTCCCTGGTGCGCCCCGAGAGGATCTCGTCGCCGATCACCAGAACTGCCGCCGTCACGAAGGTCTCGGCACTCACGACGCCTTGCCTTTCTCAGAATCCCGGTTGCCGCACCCAATTCTACTCCATAAACGTCCGGCGATGAGATTCCCTGCTCCCCTTGTTCGCGGACGACTCCTCAAGCGCTACAAGCGCTTCCTCGCCGACGTCGTCCTCGACAGCGGCGAGACGGTGACGGCGACCTGCGCCAACACCGGCTCGATGCTGGGCCTTGCGGAGCCAGGCTCGGCGGTGTGGCTTTCCGAGAGCGACAGCCCGACGCGTAAGTACCGCCATACCTGGGAGTTGGTCGAAGCGGACCTGGGAAAGGGCCCGCAGCTCGTCGGCATCAACACGGGACATCCGAACAGGATCGTGTCGGAGGCCATTGGGGCGGGGCAGATCAAGGAGCTATCCGGATACGCGGTGCTCAGACGCGAGGTGAAATACGGGCTTTCGAGCCGGATCGACATTCTGCTCGAGGATTCAAAGCGGGGCCTCGCCTATGTCGAGGTCAAGAACGTCCATCTGTCGCGCAAGGCGGGCCTCGCTGAATTTCCCGACTCGGTGACCGAGCGGGGCGTCAAGCACCTCAAGGAGCTTGCTGAAATGGTGCGGCAGGGCCATCGCGGCGTGATGGTGTTCCTGATCCAGAGGTCGGATGCGCGCACCTTCGACCTCGCCGCCGACATCGACCGCGCCTACGCTGCGACCTTCGCAGAGGCCCGTGCGGCTGGCGTCGAGGCGCTGGCCTACCGCTGCGCGCTGACCCCTGAGGAAATCAGGCTCGACGAGGCGGTTCCCATCGCACGCTGAGGCCAGAGGCCGTTGAGACGCGGCCTCTGATTGCTTACCTGATTGCCATTCCCCAAGCCGGCGAAACCGCGGCCGGGCTTTCTACGTAGATCGGGCAGGTTCTAGTGTCCCGACCGCGAAGTTCGTCACATTCTGCGGCTGGCGTTTAGCGAACTTCGCGGTCGAAAGGACACTAGCAAGTCTATGATTCTAGTGTGATTCAGATTTCGAAGTCCGCTCTCGACCTAGCCGAGAAGAATGAAGCGGACTTCGAAATCATCACACTGGCGGACCGGGTCCAAATGATCGGGAGCCCGGCCAACATTGGGAGCGAAAGATGCTGACCCGCCGCCAATTCGGCTTAGCCGGACTGGGCCTTACGATCGCCGCACGCGCAACTTCCGCCCGAGCGGCAGAGCAGGAGTTCGAGATCATGAAAACTGAAGAGGAGTGGAGGAAGATCCTGACCAAGGAGCAGTATGCCGTGCTCCGAGGCCATGGCACGGAGCGTGCCGGGTCGAGCCCGCTCGACAAGAACTATGCACCCGGCACGTACCTTTGCGCGGCCTGTGACCTGCCCGTCTACTCGTCGGATGCGAAGTTCGACTCCGGCACCGGCTGGCCGAGCTTCTTTGAGCCGCTCCAGGACGGCATCGGCACCTCGACGGACTGGAAGCTCATCTACCCGCGCACGGAAGTGCATTGCCGCCGCTGTGGCGGTCATCTTGGCCACGTCTTCGAGGACGGGCCGAAGCCTACCGGCAAGCGCTACTGCATGAACGGCGTGGCGATGAAGTTCGTGCCCAAGGCCGGAAGCTGACCGACTTCCCTCCCCGCTCTCGCGGGGAGGGATCCTGAAATCCCACTCTCGAGGTCCCCCATGCTTCGCAACCTGGTCCGCTCGATGCTGTCCGCGCTCTTGCTCGCAGCCGGCGCCGCTGCGCTGTCGGCCGAGAATTCGGCGCCTCCCGCCGCCGCTGAGAGCGAAGGTCTCGCCGTTGCGACATTCGCGGCGGGATGCTTCTGGTGCGTGGAATCCGATTTCGACAAGGTCGACGGCGTGGTCGAGACGATCTCGGGCTTCACCGGTGGCCACACCGAAAACCCGACATATGGCGAGGTCGGTCAGGGCCGCACCGGTCATACGGAGGCGGTGCAGCTCAAGTACGATCCCAAGAAAGTGAGCTACGAGAAGCTGCTCGATTACTACTGGCGCCACGTCGACCTGCTCGACGGCGAGGGCCAGTTCTGCGATCGCGGCAACCAGTACCGGCCGGCGATCTTCACCCACACCGACGAGCAAAAAGGGCTTGCTGAGGAAAGCAAGGCGGCGCTCGCCGAGGGTGGCCGCTTCAAGCAGCCGATAGCGGTCGAGATCGCGCCGGCGTCGGCCTTCACACCGGCGGAGGAGTACCACCAGGACTACTACAAGAAGAACCCGCTCAAGTACCGCTACTACCGCTATAGCTGCGGTCGGGACGCAAGAATTGCCACACTCTGGGGCGATGATGCCGCTGGTCATTGATCAATTCGGCTGTTACCTATGGAACAGCGCCCGTCCCAACGGAATTTCAACATTGTTCCGTTATGGATGGGAGGTTCCGCATCCGGCAAGCCCGGGCGCGCGCCTCTCGCGTGTGGGAGCGTTTTATGTTCGTGCGTATATCGTTGGCTCTAGCCGCTCTGATGGGCGGCGTGGTCCTTGGTAACTGGTATTTAAGCTTCCCGAGCCACGCGCCGTTGGCGCCTGGCGCGAGGATCGCGGCGCCCACTCTCGATGATGCCGCTCAGGCAAGCGCTCGCGCGACGACTGTGGTCGCGGACGCACCTGCGCAAAGTTCGCCCCTCACGATCACGGTTTCGGACAATCGCGTATGGCCCAGTGCTGCCGTCTCGCGCACGGTCGGCGCGCCGCAGGCGGACGCAAGCGCTCAATCGGCTTTGACGCGCGACCTGCAGTCTGAGCTTGCCCGGCTTGGATGCTATAGCGGGCCGCTCGACGGGCGCTGGTCGCCGGCCGTGCGATATGCGCTGCAGGACTTCACAATCCGCGTGAATTCAACGCTGTCGGTCGACGGACCGGATGTCGCTCTCCTGAGCCTGGCAAGAGGTGAGGCGAGCCCCGTTTGCGGAGCATCGGCGACGGTCTCGGTGAGCGAGCAGATGGCCATGGGTGCTGGATCAGATACCGGCTTGCTGCCTGACGGGGCGGCGGTCTCGCTCGACGGGCGCATGTCCCTTGGCGTCAATCCGGGATCAACCCAGCCACGTCCGCCCTTCTCGTCGCGGCGCGCGTCCAAGGACGAGCGCATCTTCACGCATCCTCTGGGGCAGTTCTGACCCCGGGCCGGTTCTGAGCCGAGCCTGAGATCGGCGGCCCCCACTTGAGGGCGCTCCAGCCGCACGGGCCGGCGGCCGCATAATCTTCGCGCGCGGCAAACTCTTAACCATGCGCGGCCCATCTGCGGACGAGTATCGGCAAATCCCTACACTTGTATGTTGCGGGTCCACCCGAAGTTTACCCGGCTAGGTCAGCATGCGCCCTGGTTTTCCGGTTGTCGCTGCACGGGCACCGCATACTCATGCCGCCATTTCATGGATTCCTGACCGACCGCGGACACGAGCCGCCGCCGCTCTTCGACGATGGGCGCCTCGCAGAGCTGCGCGAATGCTTCCCCGCCGCGGAGCTGCGTGCGCTGCTCGCGGGCATTACCGACGAGGGCGGCGAATGTCTCAGCGTGATCCATGCCGCGCTCGCCGCGAATGATCTCACCACCGCCCAGCTTGCCGCCCATAAGCTCAAGGGCATGGCCAGCAATCTCGGCGCAGCGCGGCTCGCGCACGCCGCGCGCGGGACCGAGATTGCGGCACAGCTTTCCGGCGACGTCCATTCCACGGTCCGCCAACTCATAGATGCCTTCAAGGCAACGCAGGAAAAGGTGCGCCTTATCGCGTAACCGGTCGGACTGAACTCAACGACGCGCGGCAAGGCCGCGGAGATGGCAGGCATGAACAAGGTTGTGATCGTCGACGACACGCGGGCCAACGGGATGCTTCTCGAGGGCTTCATCAAGGCGCTGCCGAACGTGGCCGTGCAAACCTTCACGCGTCCGCTCGAAGCGCTCGTGTGGTGCGACGACAACCAGCCGGACCTCGTCCTCCTCGACTACCTCATGCCCGACATCGACGGCGTCGAGTTTCTGAGGCGCTTCCGAAGCCTCGGGCATTTGAAGGACGTGCCCGTGGTCATGATCACGGCGCAGGAAAGCAAGGAGACGCTCTACCTCGCGCTCCATTCGGGGGCATCGGACTTCCTGCGCAAGCCCGTCGACCGCATCGAGCTCATCGCGCGGGCGCGCAATCTGCTTGAGCTGCGCACGCGCCAGCAGGATCTCCTGGCGGCCAATGCGCAGCTGCGCAAACTCGCCATGACGGACATGCTGACGGGGCTCAAGAACCGGCGCTCCTTCCTGGAATCGGTCGAGACCGAGCTCGACCGCTCCCGCCGCTACGGACGCCCGCTCGCCCTGGCCATGATCGACGTCGATCAATTCAACGACATCAACGATGCGCACGGCCATGACACGGGCGATGTGGTGCTGCAGAACATTGCCTTCGTGTGCTCGGAGGAGTTCCGCTCCGTCGATCAGGTCGGCCGCGTCGGCAGCAAGGAGTTCGGCGTGCTGTTCCCCGAGCTGGCGCTCGAGGGCGCGCTGACCGCGTGCACCCGCCTCCAGGGAAGAATAAGACGCTCCGCGATCCCGGCCGTGGGAAGCGAGCTTGCCTGCACGATCAGCGTCGGCATCGCGAATGGCGGACTCGAGGAGGACAGCGCGATGAGAATATTGAAGCGCGCCCAGACGGCTCTCTACGTGGCCAAAAGCGGCGGGCGCGATCGTATCTCGACCGCCGATGACACGGCGTTGCCGCAGACCAAAAGCGCCTAGGTTCTTTGCTGGTCGCATTTTCTGCAACGAACCGGTGTCCACCCCGGATCGGGTCCGGGGCAGGCTTTCGTCGGAAAATGCTGGAGGTGGCCCGGCCGGCTCGCGTCAGGCGAGAGCCGGCCGGAAGCCGGGTCACTCCGCCGCCTGCTTGTGGGCGGAGAGAACCTGATCGGCGAGGCGTCCCGTCAGCTCCGCCAGATGATCGAACCTTGCGCTGTACGTGCCGACGCCAGAGGTCGCGCTACGCAGCTCGACGATGAGGTCGTCCATCTCGGCCTCCGGAATGTGCGCCGAGACGACATCCCATCCAGGCCATCCGGATCTCGAGTCGAAGCCCAGGATCTGCCCGCGCCGCTGCGGGATCATGCCGTTGATGCGCGCGGTGGCCTCGGACGGGATCGCGATCTCGACCGCCATGATCGGCTCGAGCAGCACCGGATTGCACTTCGGCATCCCCTCGCTCATGGCGAGGCGTCCGGCCTGACGGAACGCCATGTCGGAGCTGTCGACCGTATGGTAGGAGCCGTCGGTCAGCGTCACTGATACGTCGACCACGGGGAAGCCCAGCGGACCGTGCTTGAGGTAGTCTGCGACGCCGATCTCGACCGAGGGAATGAAGCCCTTCGGCACGACACCGCCCGTGATCGTGTCGCCGAACGCGAAGCCCGCCCCGCGCGCGCGCGGCTGGATGTTGAGCACGACATCGCCGAACTGGCCGTGACCGCCGGACTGCTTCTTGTGCCGGCCGCGGATCTCGATGCCTTTGCGGATCGTCTCCTTGTAGGGCACGTGCCGCTTCTGGCGCTCGACGGTCACGCCATACTTGCGCTGGAGGCGCTCGAAGGCGACGCGCAGATGCATCTCGCCCTGCCCCTTGAGCAGCACCTGATGGGTGTCCTGGTTGTGCTCGAGCACGAGCGAGGGGTCCTCCTCCATGAGCTTGCCGAGCGCCGCCGAGAGCTTCACCTCGTCCTTGCGGTCCTTGAGGCCGATGCTGGAAGCGAGCACCGGCTCGGGCGCGGCGGGGCCCTTCACCTGCACGATGCTGCCTTTCTCGCCCGTGATGGTCTCGCCCGACTTGATGCGCTCGAGGCGGCCCAAGGCCACCGTATCGCCGGCCTTGGCCGTGGCGCGCTTCTGAGGCTCCTCGCCCTTGACCGCGAAGACGCCCGCCACGCGCTCATCGGCACCATTGGCGCCGACGACGGTCGCCCCGTCGGGAAGCTCGCCGGTCAGAACGCGTGCGACCGAGAGCTTTCCGCCATGGCCCGTGTAGAGCGTCTTCATGACGTAGGCGGCGCTCTTCGTGTTCTCGACCTTGAGGCGCTTGGCCGTCTCGGAAACACGGGGCACCTCATGGCGGAGCGCCTTCAAAAGGCGCAGGATGCCGTTGCCGTTCTCGGCGCTGCCGAGCAGGACCGGGACGATCAGGCCTTCGCGCAGCTCCTTCGAGAGGTCGCCGAAGACCTTCTCCTTGGCCGGGGGGACATCGGAGAGAAGCTGCTCCATGAGCTCGTCGTCGTAGTCGGCGAGCTGCTCGAGCATGTGGAAGCGCGCCTCCTTCTCGCGATCGAGTATCGAGACCGGAAGATCGACGATCTCGGACGGCGCGTGCTTGCGGTAGACGAACGCGCGCTCGAGTGCGAGATCGACGAAACCCGTCGCCACACCGTTCTCCCAGATCGGGATCTGGCGCAGCACGAGCGGCTTGACGGAAGCCGGCTGTAGGACTGGAACGATCTCGCGTACGTGGGTGGTGAAAGTGTCGATCTTGTTCAGGAAGAGAAAGTGCGGGATGCCGCGGTCCTCGAGCTGCTTCAAGAGCACCTGGAGCGCCGGAACGCGCTTGGCGTCGGGCTCGGAGACGACCACGGCGGCGTCGCACGCGGTGAGCGCCAGCGCGCCCTCGTGCTGAAACTCGATCGAGCCGGGGCAATCGATGAAGGTGAAATTGTCGCCCAGAAAATTCACGTCGGCGATATTGAGGCCGACGCTCATGCCGTGATCGCGCGCCTCCGGAGAGGCGTCGCCGACGGTCGTCTTGTCGGCGATGGTGCCCTGGCGCGTGATGGCGCCGGTGCGGGCGAGGATGGCTTCGAGTAAGGTTGTTTTGCCCGAGAGATACGGGCCGATGAGTGCGATGCAGCGGGAGCTGCGGCCCGCCTGCTCACCGCGTGAGCTGTCGGATTGCCCCATGGGTTCCTCCTTTGCACTCTCTGCCGGAGATCGTCACCGGGGAGTGGCTCGAGGCGCGCAGGGATGCGCCGTCCGCGCACCCCGCGCCTCTTCAAGGAGCGCGACGACGGATCGTCGCGCCGGTTGCGATGCGGTGCAAGAGGCTTCGTGTGGGGGCGCCCAAAAAATCTGTCGGACTTCGCAGCTGCGTTCACCACATCTGGGGCTTTGCGCGCTCGGGCCCCTATTGCTTGCAGCGGAACCGATCTCTTCGCCGTGCGTTTTTCGTGTGCGGTCCAAGAGCGCCGGAGAAGCGATATCGGCGTGGACGAAATCCGATTCTGTCGTTGCGCCGCAATATTGCGACGCAACGAATTCCGCGACACCGGCCTCAACCTATCTTCAAGATTTATGTCTAAAAATTACTTGACGTTCTCGGCTCTTGCTTCATCATCAACCTCAAGCGCGGGTCACGCGTGCGGGATGGAAACAATGCGAACCAAGTCGCTCATGTCGCCGGTCGACGCCGCCGGCTATGCCATGGCTCCGAGCGAGGAGGACATGGCAGAAGTGATTTGTCATTTGCCGGACGACGCGCTGCGCCACGGCCATGATGCCGCCGCCGCCAAGCCGGCCTCGTCCTCGCTGCCTTATGTGAAGCGCGATAAGACCGTGGTCATCGTCGACATCGGACGCGTGCATCAATTCACCAATCGCTCGCACTGGTTCCGAGATTTTCTTGCGAGCCTGTGGGGCCCGGCTCACGCCTGAGGCGGACTTCAAACTCCGATCCAATGTTGCGGCAGCGGTACCCTCCGCTGCCGCTTTGCTGTGTGAGCTTCGCGCCCTGACGCGGTCACCGATCCGGCAATTGACAGCCGTTGGGAGCGATGCAAGCCTCTCAACCGTGCTGATCGCCGCCGCGGCATTTTCCGCGCGCCGCATGCGACCGCAACGCGAAGAACCTGTCTCAAGGAGTCTTGCGTCATGCTTCGTTATCTCTCCGCCGCTCTTCTCATTATCGCCGGCGCGAGCGTCGTCGCGGCGCAGAACGTCGACATCATCAAGGAGCGCAAGAAGCACTACGAGGCCATGGGCAAGGCGGTGAAGGAGCCGACGGCGATGTACAAGGGCGAGGCAGAGTTCGATCTCGCCAAAGTGCAGGCGGCGCTCAAGGTGATCCAGGAGAAGGCGGCGATCCTGCCGAAGCTCTTCCCGGACGACTCGAAGACCGGCGCCGATACCGAAGCGCTCCCCATCATCTGGCAGGAGAAGGCCGACTTCGAGGCGCGCTTCCCCAAGCTCGCCGAGGCAGCCAAAGCCGCGGAAGCCGCGATCACCGACGAGGAGACCTTCCCGGACGCCTGGAAGAACGTGGTCGGCAATTGCAGCGGCTGCCACAAGAAGTTCCGCAAGCCGAAGGACAAATGACGCCGCGGCCTGCGTCGCGCGCCGCCGTGCGTGCCTGGGATCTGCCGACGCGCCTTTTTCACTGGACGCTGGTCGGGCTGATCGTCAGTGCGTGGATCAGCTACGAGTACGCGGAAGCGATCGGCGACGTTGATCTCGTCTGGCATCGCTGGAACGGGCTCGCGGCGCTGACCCTGATCGTCTGGCGCACGCTGTGGGGTTTCGCCGGATCATCAACCGCGCGTTTCTCGTCATTCCTTCGTGCGCCGGGCGCGGCCTTGAGCTATGCGCGCGCGCTCGTCGGCGGCCACCTCCCACGTTACCTCGGACACAACCCGCTCGGAGCCCACATGGTGCTGGCGCTGCTCGCCGCGGTCGCGGCGCAGGGGTCGCTCGGGCTCTTCGCCGTCGACGACAACGATCTCACGGGCGGGCCGCTACATCGGCTCGTGTCGGATGCCACCAACAAGTGGGCGACGCGCTGGCACGCCTGGAGCTTCGAATACGTCATCCTCACACTGGCCGCCGTCCATATCGCCGCGAATGTGCTCTACGGGCTCGTGAAGAAGGAGCCGCTCATCCGCGCCATGATAACGGGAGAGAAGCCGGCCGGGGATTACGAGGACGCGGCCGAGGCCGAAATCGTCGCGCGGCCGCTGCTGCGCGCGCTCGTTTGCCTCGTCATCGCGGCGGCCATCGTCGCCGGGACGATCCTCGCCCTCGGCGGGCGGCTATGGTGAGAGCAGCACACAGCGCAAGCCTCATGGTGAGCCTGTCGAACCATGAGCCTGTCGAACCATGAGCCTGTCGAACCATGAGGCTGTTTCGGCCATTCCCCCATCCATCGACAAGCTCAGGATGAGGGAATGTGATCAGTTGCCGTAGGCGAGCCTACTTCAGGTTGCCGCAGAAGCGCTGGATGCGCATGCAGGCTTCCTTGAGCGCCTCCGTCGATGCCGCATACGAGATGCGGAACGCAGGTGAGCCCGCGAACGCCGCGCCGTGCACGACGGCGACGCCCTCCTCCTCGAGCAGCGCGGTGACGAAATCCTCGTCGTTGGCGATCTTCGCCCCCTTCGGGCTCGTCTTGCCGATGGCGCCGGCGCAGCTCGGATAGACGTAGAAGGCGCCCTCCGGCTTCGGGCAGTTGAGGCCCTTGGCCTGGTTCAGCATCGAGACCACGAGATCGCGGCGCTCGACGAACACCTTGTTGTTCGCCGCGATAAAGTCCTGCGGTCCGTTCAGCGCCTCGACGCCGGCCCACTGCGTGATCGAGGTCGGGTTCGAGGTCGACTGCGACTGGAGCTTGCACATGGCCTTGATCAGCGGCTCCGGCCCGCCGGCATAGCCGAGACGCCAGCCCGTCATGCAGTAGGCCTTCGAAAGCCCGTTCATGGTGAGCGTACGATCGTAGAGACCCGGCTCGACCTCCGCGGGCGTGCAGAACTTGAGCCCGTCGTAGAGAAGGTGCTCGTACATATCGTCGGTCAGGACCCAGACGTGCTGGTTCTTGGGCAGCATCAGGACATCGGTCAGCGCCTTCATGTCGGCGCGCGAGTAGGCGGCGCCCGTCGGATTGGACGGGGCGTTCAGGATCAGCCACTTGGTTTTGGGCGTGATCGCCTTGTCGAGCACGTCGCCCTTCAGGCGGTAGCCGTCCTCGATCCTGGTCTCTGCAAACACGGGCGTGCCCGCGCCGAGCATGACGATGTCGGCGTACGACACCCAGCACGGCGCCGGGATCACGACCTCGTCGCCGGGGTTCAGGGTCGCGAGCAGCGCGTTGTAGAGCACCTGCTTGCCGCCGGTGCCGACCGAGATCTGGGTGGGCTTGTAATCGAGGTTGTTGTCGCGCTTGAACTTGGCCGCGATCGCGGCCTTGAGCTCCGGAATGCCGTCGACGTCGGTGTACTTGGTCTTGCCGTCCTTCAGCGCCTTGATCGCGGCGAGCTTGATGTTCTCGGGCGTGTCGAAATCGGGCTCGCCCGCCGAGAGCGAGATGATGTCGCGACCCTGCGCCTTGAGCTGGCGCGCCTTCATCGACACCGCGATGGTCGCGGAGGGTTGGATCCGGTTCAAGCTATCGGCAAAGAAGCCCATTGATGCGATCTTTCTTGCGACGTTCGTTTTGCGGGATTGTTTGGCGCCGGCGTCTAAGCCGATGCGGCGCGGACGCTACGCCGCACTGCAGCAAAACACAATATGCTCAAGCCCAGGGAGACCATGGCGACCGGCGTGGCTTTCATCCGGTGACGGCCCCTCACGCGTGGCGTTGAGAACACATATATTTTTCAAATCTTTGCGAAGCGGGAATTGACCCCGCTTCGCCACATTCCCAGCAAACCGCGGCCACAGGAAAGGGTTGTGCTCGCCTTCGATCACGCCGGCGCTCGATTCGCCAGGAAGGAGGGAATGCAAGGATGACAGATCGACCCGTTTCAATGACGCTTCGGAGGGTAGTCCCCGACGCACTTGTCGGGCTCAGCGTGTTTGTATTCACAGTCGCACTGACGCTCGGCGATGCCTCGATCGCAGCGCCGTCGACGACCGCCGAACTTTTCGCCAGTGCCGTCGCGACGAGCCTCGGTGACCGGCAAGGCGCTCCCCTTCTGCTCGCCGCTGTCTTTGCGGCGATCGTGACCTTCGACCTGGCGTTCGTGCGCCACGTCGTGTGCACCTATGCCTCCCCGCGCCGCGCCCGCAAGGGCACCCAGCGGTCCGGACCCAGGAAAACGCTGTAAACTGAGGCGAAGAAGGCCTTAAGCTTTTCCCCTGGAACTTCGTGACGCATCTCGCAGTAGAGTGATTTGGCCCCTATATTGGTGGGCCATCCCAGCGACAGAGGCGCAACCCCATGATGTCTCGCTTGGTCCCTCAACTCCGCGGTCGATTGCTTCCCGCTCCTGCCATGACGGCAGGAATTCTGCTTGCCACCGCGCTCGCGACCGGGCTGGGCATTGCATTCACCAACGCGGAAGGTCTCGTCGCCAAGGAATTTACGACCGCGCTTTCGGCGTCGAGCGGTCATAGGGCCGGCGCTCCGGGCAGCGAGGCCGAGGTGGCGGGCACCGAGGAGTTCTGGCTTGCCGGTCCCGGCCGGGACGGCAGCTCGGGGCGGATCGAGCCCGCCGCGTGGTCGGGACAGGTGGCGCTCGGGTTGGCCGTCGGCGACCGCATCACCATTGCCTCCGGCAAATCGCAGCGCGTTCTCGAGGTCGTGAGCGTCGCCGACCTTCCGGCCGGCGTGACCCGGGTCGAGACGGACAAGGCCTCGCAAGGACATCGGGTGCTCGTGACGTGCCGCGACACGAAAGACGGCGCGGGCGGCGAGCTCGTCCGCTTTGTCTCCTATGTCGGACCGGAGACCACGACCACCGCAGAGGCAAAGCCGCCGCGCGCACTCTGAGCCCGGCTGATTCCCGCTTGCTATAGCTAATGGCGCAGTCCGCCGCGGCTCGTTGCCGTGGCTTGGCGCCCACGCTCCCGAGGCCGCGTGAAGCCATCCGCTTACGGCGCGGTTGCGCTCCTCCTCGACCCCCATGTTATGGTGCTCCCGCCTTGGGGGGCGTGCGCTCGTCCCGACGCAGCGGCCGGACAAACGAGGAGTACGCGTAATGAGGCTCAATCCACCGACCATCGTGATATTTCTGATCTCGTTCGTGCTCGCCTCGTTGGCCCTCATCACCAAGCTCGGCTTTATTCCGGTTCCGCGCTACCTGCCGCACCAGGAGTTCTGGCTCGCCATCGTCGCCTATCTCACGCTGATGATCGGCAACCTGGTTCGCGGCCTCTAAATCCAAAACCCTCGCTGCTCACCACGGAATGGGCTTCTTGTCGCGAAAGAAGCCGCCGGTCGGGCCGTCGTCGGGAAGGGTCGCGAGCCAAACGGGCGTTTCGGCGCCCCGCTCGACCGATCGGTCGGCGTTGGGGCCGCCCATGTCCGTCCTCACCCAGCCCGGGCATACGGCATTGACCTTGATATTCACCCCGCGCAGCTCGGCTGCCGTGATGCGCGTCAGTGCGTTGAGCGCCGCCTTCGACATGCGGTAGGCGGGAAAGCCGCTCCCCATATCCGAGAGCTGACCGGCGCCCGACGACATGTTGACGATGCGCCCGTAGCCCTGCTCGCGCATCGCCGGCACAGCGGCCTTGATGAGGCGGAGGGGACCCAGCACATTGGTTTCGAAGGTGCGGCGCGCGACGTCCAAGTCAAGGTCGAAGACGCTCGCATCGAAGCCGCCGGGGCCGTCGATCAGGATGGCTGCGTTGTTGACGAGCACGTCGCAGCGGCCAACGAGGCGGGCCACCTCGGCAACGGCGCGGGCCGCACTCTTCTCGTCGTCGACGTCGAGCTCGACGACGGTGATCTCGAGTCCTTCCTTCTTTTTGAGCGTGTCGGCGGCGGCGAGGCCCTTGTCGGCATTGCGCGCGCCGATCACGGCGGTGAGGCCGCCGCGGGCGAGCTGGCGCACGATCTCGAGGCCTATGCCGCGGTTGGCTCCAGATACAAGGGCAACGCGTGTCTCCGGCAAGGGCTTCTCCTCCGAGGCAACGGCCTGAGCTTACCCTCACAGAGCGAGATGGGAATTATTTCGCCCGCCCGCAATCAGGAGCGCGCGTAAATCGGCACCTCGAAAGCGCAGGAGAAGCCGGGCGCGTCGTCGCGCGCAACCTCGACCTCGAGCGTCCACTCGATGCCGTTGCCGCGCTCGTCGCTCACAGTCGCCGGCACGCCGGGATCAATCGCGACCGCGATCGGGATGCCGACGCGCCTCTTGGTGGTGATGAGCTGCGACGGCAGCACTTCCGTGCTCGCCTCCCAGACGCGCTCGGTGCGGCACTCGGTGCGGCGGTTCTCGCCGTGCCCGAGCGTCATCCAGGTCACCCGATCACAGACGAGCTTGACCTTGACCGGCGTTTTCGGCGCGGCGGGAAGATTGGTCACGACGCCGGCGCGGAAGACGTCGCCGATCCAGCCGGGCAGCGTATCGATGTGCAGCTCCGAGCGGCCGTAGCGCCACCAGGCCGCGGTTATCTGGCAGGCGATGGCAAGGCCGACGAGCCCGCCCAAGGGGAATATCAGGCCGAGCGCGGCCTCCCAATACGAGGCCGCAGCCGCTGCGAGAATCTTGTCGCGGTTGACGTTCCAGATCAAAATGATGGCGCCCCACCAGCCGGCGACCCAGACCCACAGGAAGATCGCTGCGCCGGCGCTCGAATGCACGACCTTGCGCTGCGCCCAGGCGGAATTCAGCATCCACGGCTGGCCCGGATATCGCGCCTTGACGCGCTTCTCCTGAGCCTCCCAGATCGGCGCCTTCAAGTAGGTGACGTAGAAGAACCCGAGCCCGACGGCGAGGGCGATGGAGCCGACGAAGGTCGTGATGAGGCCCGCGGCGACGGGCTCGTTGCTCGCGAACAAAAGGCGCAGGCCGGCAGGCACTGCGACCAGACCGATGAGGGCCGCAGTGGCGAACATGAAGTGCATGACCGCGACCCAGAAGTAGGTCTGGAGGCGGGCGGCGAGCTCGGACATGGGTGGGCAATCCGTAGGGGATGTGAGGGTGCCGCGTGCGGCAGAGCGCGGAAATCCGGCCGCTTCGTGTAGCAGCCAGCATTCCGCTCACCTGTTCCCGCGGGGACAGACCGCGCCAAGGCGCGCCGGCGCGAGACCGTGATTTTCAAGCTTGAGGCGCCAGCCGCACCCGCGCTCAGTCGTTGGCCAGATGCGTCAACGCGATGTCGCGCAGCACGCGGCCTTCGACCTCGGCATCGTCGAGGCGCACCTTGACGAGGTCGCCGATGCTGACGATGCCGAGCATCTCCTCCTCGCGCATGACGATCAGATGGCGGATGCGATCGGTGGTCATGCGCCGCAGCGCATCGGAGACGCGCACGTCGGGCGTGCACATGGGCGGCGGCGAGGTCATGACGTGGGTGACACCGAGGTTCAAGGCGCTCGCGCCGTGGCGTGCGATGGCGTGAATGGCTTCCCGCTCGGGGAGGATGCCGAGCGGACGGCGCTCAGGATCGACGATGACGATGGCGGCGATGTGGTGGTCATCGAAGAGGCGTACCGCATCCTCGAGGCGTCGCGTCGTCCACAGCGTCACGACACCGCGGCCCTTGGCCGCCAGAACGTCGGCTAGTGTCATGGGATGCTCCCTTCCAAGAGGTGCTGCTCCCCGCCCGTCCGAGCCCGTGAGGATCATGTGGGATTGCGGAGCCGTCCCGGGAAGGGGGCGGGAAGACATGCCGTAGCTATTCGGCTCGCGGCGCATCGCACCCGAGGTGATGAGTGGGGGAGCGGGGCGCGGGCGTGCCGCGGGTGGTCCGCATGTTGCGTTTGGTGGCGCACCGGCGCCCCACTTTTCCGAGCTTTGCGCCGGAGGAAGCCAAATTCCGGCGTCGCGGACCCTGTTTAGCCGCAGCTTCTTCGGCACCGACGTTGCCGCCGGCCGTGGGTGGGCGCTCCGCGAGGGAGACGGATCGCGTAACCCGCGCATCCCTCAGGACTCGGACCCGCCCCTCGCCAAATAGACGCCTCTAGAAGACGACCCCGGTGGAGCGGATGAGGGGAGTATGGCGGAGCGGGAAACGGCGGGGATTACTTCGTCGCTGCAAAGCGCGCCGTATGAGCACCCAAAACCGTCATCCCGACGCAGGTCGGGACCCACGCCAGATTGCCGAGAGTACGACGGAGAAAGTGTCCTCTTCCGTTATGCTCGTGTTGCGTCCCCACTCTGCACGCCTCGATGAAAGAGCCCTGCGTCTACATTCTTGCAAGCAAGCGCGACGGGGTCCTCTACACCGGGGTCACGAGCGCTCTCGGCCAGCGCATGGCGCAACACTGGCAAGGCCTCATCCCTGGGTTCACCCGCCGATACAGCGTGAAGCTGCTCGTCTACTACGAGATGCATGAGACAATGCCGGCCGCCATCCAGCGTGAGAAGCAGACCAAGGAGTGGCGCCGCGCATGGAAGATTCGCCTTATCGAAGGCATGAACCCCGAGTGGCGCAACCTGTTCGATCCCGAGACAGGAGAGATCGAACCGGGTCCCGCCGATAGGGCGCGCGAGCGACGCTGATGTCGGGCAAGTTGAAGCTTGCGTGGGTCCCGGCCTGCGCCGGGATGACGTAGGTTGTGTGGCAATCGTCCTGACCAACCACTCCGTCATCCCGATAAAGATCGGGACCCACGCCAGCATCCACTTGCTCAACGATGGTAATTTGGCTGGGCGGTTGTGTTGAGCCCGATCCAGCACTTCCGACTCCACGAACTTGCTGCGCCTTGCGTGGGTCCCGGCCTGCGCCGGGATGACGTAGGTTGTGTGGCAATCGTCCTGACCAACCACTCCGTCATCCCGATGCAGATCGGGATCCGCGCCAGCATCGACGATTTCGAGGGTGGGGAGGCGCGCGCACGCGCGAAACAAAAAAGCGGCCCGGTCCTGAAAACCGGGCCGCCAGCCTCCGCAGCTAGAGGAGGTTCAACTACACCCGCTCGTGCTCCCGCACGTATCGCATTTCAAACACGTCCCGTTCCGCACCATCGTGAAGTTGTGACACTCGGGGCATGAGGTGCCCTCGTAGCCGCGCAGCCGCGCTTCGGCCGCGCGGTCTGCGACCGAGCGCCCCTTCACCGTCACCTTCGCCGCCTCGGAGATTGTGGTGCGCGCATAAAGCACCTCCGTCTCGGGTTTGAGCGCGGTCGCGCCTTCCGTCATCGGGAATGCGCCCCCGCTGCGCAACTCTGCTGCGATCTCCTGCTGCAGCGCCACGACGGCGTTCGCCGTCGTGACCTCCCCGCCGCGCGATGTCGCGAGCCGGATCGGCGAGCCGCGCACGAGCCCTTTCGACACGTACTTCTGCGCCGGCAGGTCGAGGTCGAGCTGCTCGTCCGTCTCCGCGTCCGACGAGCCGAGCCCCGTCTCGCCCACGATCTCGCGCGGATCGACGTGTGCGAGGTCGTGGCGCGCGAGGTAGCTCACGGCGAGCTCGCGGAAGATGTAGTCGAGGATGGACGTCGCGTTCTTGATCGTGTCGTTGCCCTGCACGAGGCCTGCGGGCTCGAAACGCGTGAACGTGAAGGCTTCCACGTACTCTTCCAGCGGCACGCCGTACTGGAGCCCGAGCGAGATGCCGATGGCGAAGTTGTTCATGAGCGAGCGGAAGGCGGCGCCTTCCTTATGCATGTCGATGAAGATCTCGCCCAGACGCCCGTCGTCGTACTCGCCGGTATGGAGATACACCTTATGGCCGCCGACGGTGGCCTTCTGCGTGTAGCTCTTGCGCCGGTTCGGCAGCTTCTCGCGCTCGCGGATGCTGTTGCGCTCATTCGCGCGCATAGCCTCCGCCTCGAGCTCGGTCACGCGGCGGGCGAGCTTCTGCGCGGTGGCGAGAATGCGCTCGACCGCCGGTTTGTCCGCCGTGAGCTGCTCGGCCGCCTCTTCCTGCTCCTCGGCATCGTCGCCGAGCACCTGGGCGTTGAGCGGCTGCGACAGCTTCGAGCCGTCGCGGTAGAGCGCGTTGGCCTTGAGAGCGAGCCGCCAGGAGAGCTTGTAGCTCTGCTTGCAGTCCTCGACAGTGGCGTCGTTGGGCATGTTGATGGTCTTCGAGATGGCGCCCGAGATGAACGGCTGCGACGCCGCCATCATGCGGATGTGGCTCTCGACCGAGAGGTAGCGGCGCCCCTTCCTTCCGCACGGGGAAGCGCAGTCGAACACGGGCAGGTGCTCGCGCTTCAGGTGCGGCGCGCCCTCGAGCGTCATCGCGCCGCACACGTGCTCGTTGGCCGCTTCGATGTCCTTTTTCGAGAAACCGACGTGGGTGAGCAGGTCGAACGCCGGATCGTCGAGCTTCTCGGCCGGCACCTTGAGCGCCTTGGTCAGGAACTCCTCGCCGAGCGTCCACCGGTTGAACACGAACTTGATGTCGAAGGCGGTGCCGAGGCCGCTCTCGATCTTGGCGAGGATCTCGTCGGTGAAGCCGCGCGCTCTGAGCGTCGAGTGGTTGATGGCGGGCGATTGCGCGAGCGTCCCGTGGCCGACGGCATAGGCCTCGATCTCGGCGATTTCGCTCTCCTTGTAGCCGAGCCCGCGCAGCGCTTCCGGCACCGAGCGGTTGATGATCTTGAAGTAGCCGCCCCCCGCAAGCTTCTTGAACTTGACCAGCGCGAAGTCGGGCTCGATGCCGGTCGTGTCGCAATCCATGACGAGGCCGATCGTCCCCGTCGGTGCGATGACCGTCGCCTGCGCGTTGCGGAAGCCGTACTCCTGGCCGAGCTCGATCGCACGGTCCCAGGCGCGCATGGCCGCTTCGACGATGCGCTCGTCGGGACAGCTCGCGATGTCGAGGGGCACGGGCGGGATGGAGAGGCGCTCGTAGGATTCCTCCTCTCCGTAAGCCGCGCGCCGGTGATTGCGCACCACGCGCAGCATGTCGGAGCGGTTCGGCTCGTAGCCCGGGAAGGCGCCGAGCTCGGAGGCCATCTCCGCGCTCGTTGCGTAGGACACGCCCGTCATGAGTGCCGAGATGGCGCCGCAGATCGCGCGTCCCTCGGCCGAGTCATAGGGAATGCCGGACGCCATGAGCAGCCCGCCGATGTTGGCGAAGCCGAGCCCGAGCGTGCGGTAGCGGTAGGAGAGCTCGGCGATCTGGCGCGACGGGAACTGCGCCATCAGCACTGAGATCTCGAGCACGATCGTCCAGAGTTTGCAGGCGTGCTCGAAGTTGGCCGTGTCGAAGCTCTTGTCCGACGGACGCCGGAACGTCATGAGGTTCAAGGACGCGAGGTTGCACGCCGTGTCGTCGAGGAACATGTACTCCGAGCACGGGTTTGAGGCGCGGATCGGCCCCGACCTGGGGCAGGTGTGCCAGTCGTTGATGGTGGTGTGGAACTGGATGCCGGGGTCGGCCGAGGCCCAGGCCGCGTAGCCGATCTGATCCCAGAGGTCGCGCGCCTTGATCGTCTTCACGACCTTGCCGCTCGTGCGCGCTGTGAGGGCCCACTCCTTGTCGTCTTCCACCGCATTGAGGAATTCGTCGGTGACGCGCACCGAGTTGTTCGAGTTCTGCCCGGCGACCGTGAGATAGGCTTCCGAGTCCCAGTCGGTGTCGTAGATCGGGAACTCGATGTCGGTATAGCCCTGCTTGGCGAACTGGATGACGCGCAGGATGTAGTTGGATGGCACCTCGTCGCGCTTGGCCTCCTTGACCGCGCGCTTCAAGGCCGGGTTCTTTGCCGGGTCGTAGCAGGCGTCGCCTTCCGCTTCGCAGTTGACGCACGCTTTCATCACCGCCTTGAGGCGGCGCTGGCAGATGCGCGAGCCGGTAACGAGGGCCGCGACCTTCTGCTCCTCCTTCACTTTCCAGGAGATGTATTCCTCGATGTCGGGGTGATCGACGTCGACCACGACCATCTTCGCCGCGCGGCGCGTCGTGCCGCCGGATTTGATCGCGCCGGCCGCCCGGTCGCCGATCTTGAGGAAGCTCATGAGGCCCGACGAGCGCCCGCCCCCCGAGAGCTTCTCGTTGGCCCCGCGCAGGCTCGAGAAGTTGGAGCCCGTCCCCGAGCCGTACTTGAAGAGGCGCGCTTCGCGCACCCAGAGGTCCATGATGCCGTTCTCGTTGACGAGATCGTCCTCGACCGACTGGATGAAGCAGGCGTGCGGCTGTGGGTGCTCGTAGGACGAAGCCGAGATCGTGAGCTTGCCGGTCTCGTAATCGACGTAGTAGTGGCCCTGACCAGGGCCGTCGATGCCGTAGGCCCAGTGCAGACCCGTGTTGAACCACTGCGGCGAGTTCGGCGCGCCCATCTGCGCCGCCAGCATGTAGCGGTGCTCATCGAAGAACGCCTGCGCATCCTCCTCGCTCGTGAAGTAGCCGCCCTTCCAGCCCCAGTAAGTCCAGGTGCCTGCGAGGCGATCGAACACTTGGCGCGCGTCCGCTTCGCCGCCGAAGCGCTCCTTCTCTGGCAACCCCTGAAGTGCTCGCTCGTCGGGGATCGAGCGCCACAGCCACGAGGGGACCTGTGTCTCTTCGAATTTCCTGAGTCGCGCCGGGACGCCGGCCTTGCGGAAATATTTCTGGGCGAGGATGTCGGCTGCGACCTGGCTCCAATCGTTGGGAACCTCGAAGCCGTCGAGGCGGAACACGACCGACCCGTCAGGGTTCTTGATCTCGGATGTGGCGCGGCGGAACTTGATCGTCTCGTACGGAGATCTGCCCGCTTGAGTGAAGCGCCGTGTAATCTTCATATATCCCCCACAATTGGTCGGGGGTGACGTAAGCGAGACGAGATCGGCACCCAGTTCTTGAAGATGCGGGGCCTACGTCGGACATCCGGCGCCGCGTTGTTGTTTGCTCAGCACGCGAACACTACCTCCGGCCCGGAGTCTTGCAGCCCGCGGCATGGGTTTGGTCGCGGCGCTTCGCACGCCGGCAACACTTTGCATCGCATTGGCTGAAAGCAGGACACCACGGGCTGGAATCGCCGGCAGGAACGACACGCCATCTCGCCGCCGACATGACAAAGCTATGTCGATTCGAAACGTCCGTCACGAGCCCTTGTAGGTAGTATGTCCTACCAAGCACTAGATGTAGTGGTGTTGGCAATTTGGGGATTGACAGGGCGAGAGGCCAGGAATTGCGGCGCTTTCGCGGCTTTGGGCTTCGCGGAGGGGGTGTGGAGAAGTCCGAAACCGCGCCCTCGGCAGCCGATGCCAGGGACGCTATTCCGATTCCGATCGACACAGTTGTTGCAAATGTGCCGCGATCATCAGGCCGCTGGACTTGGCCCTCGGCTCCGCGCTAATCGGGGCTATGACCAAGCGAAGCGAGATGCTGCGGGGATGCTTGCGATGGGTTGGCTGAACGAGATTTTTTCCTGGTGGGACGGCAACACCTGGGGCACGCGCCTCACGATCGGCCGTCAGGGCCGCTTCGTCGGCATGGATGATCACGGCAACAGCTACTACGAGCAGAAGGAGGGCGTTGGCCCGGTGGGCCCGCTCGGCCGGCTGCGCCGCTGGGTCACCTACAAGGACCTCGCCGATCCCTCCAAGGTTTCCCCGGATTGGCACGGTTGGCTGCACTATACGGTCGAGAAGCCGCCAACGGTCGAGGCCTACACGCCGCGGCCGTGGGAGAAGCCGCACCGGCCGAACATGACCGGCACGCGCGAGGCCTATCGGCCGCAAGGCTCGATCGTGGGCCAGGGCCGCCGCCCCAAGGCGACCGGCGACTACAGACCCTGGCGGCCCGACTAGCGATGCCGCCTCGACCGCGCCACCGTTGACGGCGAGGCTAGAGAATTGCGGTCGCGGCACGCGATTGATGAGGAGCGGTGCGCTGACACACGTCGATCGGCTGCTGAGAGGAGCTGCGGGAGCCTGCGCCATTGCGCTCGTGGGCACGCCTGTGGCGCCCCCCGCATGGGCCGAGCGCCTGGAGAACAACGTCGCCATCTTCTCGGCCCTCGACAAGGTCACGGCCACGATCAAGAAGCTCGACGTGAAGCTCAACGAGACCGTGCAGTTCGGCTCCCTGAAGGTGACGCCGCGCGCCTGCTATTCGCGCCCGTCGACCGAGCAGCCCAAGACGACATCCTTCGTCGAGGTGGACGAGGTGCAGCTCGACGGCAGCGAGAAGCGCATCTTTTCCGGTTGGATGTTTGCCGAGAGCCCCGGCCTCAACGCCGTCGAGCATCCCGTGTTCGACGTCTGGCTGACCGAATGCCAAAAGCCGAAGAACGTCGCGCAGAGGAGCCCGAAGGCCCCCGCCGCGCCCGGAGCGGAGCTTGCGCCGGGCACTGAGGAGACGCCACCTCCGGACGATCAGGCGCTCGAGCCGCGCCGGCGCGTGCGCCGCTGAGCGCTGCCGCCGGGTGCGGCGCATTAGCCGAGTCCCGAACTCAGATCACACTGGATTGTGTCGGCGGATCTTGCTCTCCTGCTTGCTGAACACCTCCCATTTCGGGACCTAAGGAGCATCCTCATGCGTACGTTCTCATTCGCCGTTTCTCTCGCCGCAGCCGTGGCGTTCGCCACGCCGGCCCTTGCCGCCGACGAGACCAGCCCCGACCAGATCGTCGATGCCTTGAACAAGGTGTTCGGCGCACACAAGGGCGTTCGCGCAGCCCACACCAAGGGTTTTTGCGTCAAGGGGAGCTTCACGCCGACGGCCGAGGCGCCGAACTACACCAAGGCGCCCCACTTCGCGGCCCCTGTCCCCCTCATCGCGCGCTTCTCGCTCGGCGGCGGCAATCCCGAGGAGGCCGACAACGGCAAGGGGGCCGTGCGCGGCATTGCAATCCACTTCGACCTCGGCAAGGGCAACGTGACGGACCTGCTCATGATCTCGGCGCCAGTGTTCGTCGCCAGGTCGCCCGAGCAGTTCCTCAATCTCTTGACCACCGTCGCCACCAAGGACGGGGACAAGATCAAGGCCTATTTCGATGCCAACCCGAATTCGAAGGTCCAGGGGGCCTGGCTCGCCGCGCGCCCCGTGCCGGCGAGCTACGCCACCGTGAACTACTGGGGCGTCCACACGTTCACGCTCACCAACGCCAAGGGCGAGAAGCAGATCATCAAGTGGAAGGCTCTGCCGACGGGCGGCGAGGTGGGCCTCGCCGACGACGAGGCCAAGGCGAAGGGCCCGGATTTCTACGCGGCCGAGTTCAAGGAGCGCCTCGCCAAGGGACCGGCGACCTTCGACCTGACCGCGATCCTGGGCCAGGAGGGTGACGCCCTCGACGATCCGACCGTGCTCTGGCCCGAGGACAGGAAGAGCGTGACGCTGGGCACCATCGCCATCACCGCGCCCGAGGATGCAGCTAAGTGCGACGCCGGCATCTTCGACCCGACGAACGTAGTGGACGGCATCGAAGGCCCCAAGAACGATACGATTTTCCCCATGCGCTCGGCCGATTACGCCGTGTCGTTCTCGCGCCGGAGCAACTGAGGCCTCGGCGTTCGATCTGCAACATGAAGGCCCCCGGCTGACCCGCCGGGGGCTTTTTCGTGTTCCCGATGGAACAGCGGCACCGGACCCGCGGTTCTAACAATGAACCCATGACGCCACGGCATGGAGGCCGGCGGCTTGGTGAGGCAAGGGACCGGGAGACTTCCGATGAACAGCAACCGCAATATCGCCTACGACGCGACCTTCATGATCTTCTACATCGGTTTTTCCGCAGCGATGGTGGCACTCTCCGTCGTGCTGCTCGCCCATCTCGCGCTCGATGTCGAGTTCGGCGCCACCCATGCGGCCGCCTTCGCCATCAACATCCTCGGCTGGTCGGTGCTGCCCTTCGCGCCGCGCCTCTACAAGTCTTTGCTCGGCCAGACGTTCAGCTGGCGCTCGAACGGCGTCCTTGGCGGCGAGGTCGCCTGACGACTGCACCTTACTGAGTGTCTCCGGCCACGAAGCTGCTCCTCGGGCACCCCGAGCGGGCAGCTTCGTTTTCTCGTTCTCGGGAAAGCCAAATCTCGCTCACGACGGCCATTGTTTGTTCAGTGCAACATCTATGTCATCGCCATAGTCGTCGTAGCGGATGATCGAGATGCGCCCCCTGCGCTCTCCTTCCAGCACCTCCTGGCTGAGAGCCGGCTCGAGCGCACGCTTGAGCACGAGCGTATAGGCCCGTCCCGTGCTCTCGAGTTGTCCGATCTCCCGCAGCAGCGCATCCGACGGCTCGTCCGCGTAGACGACGATCTCGCGTGCAGCACTGGAAAGCGCGAGAAACAAGCTCCACCAGTCGCCCGTGATGACCGTCACATGTCGAACCGCAAGCTCCTCGAGATCGGCGCGCTTTAGGGACACGAGATACGCATTGCCGAGCATCACCGTCGGTAGCTTGTGCGAGAGCGCGGCGAGCACGCGGCGCTGGAGCGACCAGCTGTTGTCTTGCTGCTCGAGCTGATCCGCGGGAACACCCACGTGAAATCCGGCCATGTGCGAGTAGACCTGCGTCTGCTCGAAGAGCGCCCTGTTGTGGGCGTCGACCTCGGCGCTGCTGGCGCCCCTGTTCTCTGCCTGGAAGCTCCGCAGAAACAGGGCAAACGGCTTGCTGCTCGCCGCAAATGCCAGAGCCTCCGCTGTCTGCTTTCGCTCCTCGTTGAGATCGCTGAGAACTTGGCGCGCGCGTTCAGGCTCACTCGACTGGATTGCTTCCGCGAGGATCAGCCCGAAGAGGCCGATGACAGCGCCGGCACCGCCAACAATCGAGGCGAGATGCAAGAGACCACCGGGTTCAGCCACGGCGGCGGCGATGATGGCGGACACGAGAGCGGCAAGGAGCGGGAGCGAAAGGAGCCCACGCCGACGCGAGACGCTTGCGTGCCGGGCGATGAGCCCCTCGAGATCGGCGGGCACAAGCCCCCGTCCCTTCTCGTCCACGATCTGCCTGACGGTTGGGATCTCTTGGCGCTGGGTCCCCATCGCCGATCCTATGCTTGCTCCGCGATCAGCTTCGCCGCCTTGGGAGCGAAATAGGTGAGCACCCCCGCTGCGCCTGCGCGCTTGAAGGCGATGAGGCTTTCCAACATCACCTTGTCCGCGTCGAGCCAGCCTCGCTCGGCGGCCGCGAGCAGCATCGCATACTCACCCGACACCTGATAGGCGAACGTCGGCACGCGGAACGTCTCGGATACGCGCCGCACGATGTCGAGGTAGGGCATGCCCGGCTTCACCATCACCATGTCCGCGCCCTCGGCGATGTCGAGCGCGACCTCGCGCAAAGCTTCGTCGGAGTTTGCCGGATCCATTTGATAAGTGCGCTTATCGCCCTTGAGGAGGCCGCCCGATCCGACCGCATCGCGGAACGGTCCGTAGAATGCGCTCGCGTACTTCGCAGCGTACGCCATGATTTGCGTGTCGGCGTGGCCCTGTGTCTCGAGCGCGGCTCGGATCGCACCTATGCGCCCGTCCATCATGTCGGACGGGGCGAGAATGTCGGCGCCCGCCGCGACCTGCACCAGAGATTGGCGCACGAGCGCGGCGACCGTTGCGTCGTTGACGATCACCCCGTCTTTCATGAGGCCGTCGTGCCCGTGGCTCGTATAGGGATCGAGCGCGACGTCGAGGATGACGCCGATGTCGAGACCGGCGGCCTTGACCGCCCGCGTCGCACGGCACACGAGGTTGTCGGGATTGAAGGCTTCGCGCCCGTCGTCCGTCCTGAGCTTCGGATCCGTGTTGGGAAAGAGCGCGATCGCTGGGATGCCGAGGCTCGCCGCCTCGCGCGCGGCTTCGACCACGAGATCGACCGAGAGCCGCTCTACGCCCGGCATCGAGGCAATCGCCTCGCGGCGGCCAGCTCCCTCGATGACGAACAGCGGCCAGATCAGGTCCGCGGCCGAGAGCCTGCTTTCAGCGACGAGCCGGCGCGACCACCCCGTGCGGCGGTTGCGGCGCAGGCGCACGGCTGGATAGGTGCCTTGGCTCGCGGGGCTTCGCTTGATGTTGTCGTGTGCGGTCATGGATGCGCCGGGATTTCCGCTCGCTGAGAGTTCCGGGCGACAATGTCGCGTCTCGGGCGCCGTTGCACAAGCCGGGGCTGAAAACGCCGTTACTCGCAGATTTTCGTGAGCTTCCGCTCCGCCATGTCGACGTGGAAATGGTTGCGGTGGGCTTCATTCGCCTCGGGCCCGAGCGTCGTGCCAAAGATGCGGCAGGCCGCGATGTGGGCCTCGTGCAGGAACCGTGACGTGGCCGTCCGTGGAGACGGGGGCGATACGGAGCCGGTCTCGATGGGGTTCCCGAGCGCGGCCTTGTCGCCGGGCTTTGCGTCCTTCGCCGGCTTGGCGCTCTTCTCCGCCGAAGGCTTCTCGTCCGCTCCCGACTCGCCGTCCTTGGGACCGCCGAGACGGCGCGGCGCGACGCCCATCGCCGGCGGCGCATCCGCCGAGCGTATCTCGCCGTCATCGGGCTTGGCGCCGGGCAGCGTGACGGTGAGCTTCGAGAGGCCGTCGATGATCGTCGTCTTCGCGAGCCCGCCGGGCGACGCTCCGCTTGCCATGGGCGTTGCTGCGGGCGGCGTCGCGCTCTTGTCTCCTGCCGCCACCGCCTTCGGATCGCGCAGGTTGTCCTGCGCCTTCTTTTCCGCCGCGAGACGCGCCGCGTCGGCCTTCTCGGCCTCGGCCTTTGCGGCAGCGAGCTTGCGCAGCACATCGCGCCGCGTCTGGCCCCACTCCTCGAGCACGTAGGCCGTCTTGGCATTTGCGGTGATGAAGCCACGGATATCGAGCGCGTTGGCCTTACCGTGCTCCGAGAGCCTATTGGCGACGCGCCCGTACGCACGCCGGCACGAATAGTCGCTCATCGCGTCGATCCTGACGATGTCCGCTCCGAGATGCTTGCGCGCGAGCGGCTGCACGTCGCCCTTGAGCCACTTGTGCATCCCGGCGACCATGTCGCAGGTGACGAGCACCGGCGGCGAGAGCGCGACCTCGGGGTTCTTGCCGATGCTGACGAGGCGCACGGGCGCTGCTGCGCCGCATTCGCCTTTCCGGAACGGCGCCTCGGCGACCGTGATGGCATCGATTCCCTTGAGGAGCTGCGTGCAGCGCGCCTTCGCAAGCTCGATCTCGTGGGCAGGCCATTCCGTCGCCTCGCTGGGTTTCTTCGCGGCTGCGGGAGCGGCTTTGCTTTTGTCGTCCGTCTTTGCTGTGGCCGCGTCCGTGTTCGCTCCGTCCTTGGGGCTGTCTGGTTTGGCGCCTTCGGGCGCCTTTCCGGGTTGAGGCTTGCCGTTGGCCTGTTTCTTGTCGTCGGCTGCGGGCGAGGGTGGTGCGGGCGCCGCCGGCGCGGCCACGACATCCTTTTTGCCGTTCGCCAGCTCCTTCTTTCCGTTCGCGGCCTCGTACGCCTTGCCGCCCGATCCGTAGACCGGCTTTGGCTTGCGCACGGGGAGCGGCGTGCCGACTTCGGAACCGCCCGGGTTTGCGCTCTCAGCCCCCGCTGCGAGCGCCGCTGCATTGCCGCCCACGCTGTCGGAGCCGCGGCTCTCTCCGTCGTTCGCTTTCGGCGCCGCGAATTTCGGCTTGTTGGAGGGGGCGAGCAGCGCGTCGGCCGCCGCCTTGCTGGCAAGCGACGCTCCGATGCTCACCTCGCGCGCAATCGCCTCTAGAGTTTTCGAGGTCTGCTCGATGGTGGGCAGCTCTTCTGCGCGCGCAACGGCCATCGTGCCCGCGCTGAGCGTGATCGCCACACAGATCCGCAACCGGTGCATTGAACAGCTTTCCTCGCCGTAGAATTGGGACCGGCCGCGCTCGCGCGTCGTCAGTGATAACGACGGCGAATCGAGTTTAGTTTCATCTCAACGATGCACGTTGTATAGCCGCAAAAATGTGGCGGCGGCCGCTTGGCACCGCGTCGTTGACAGGTAAATAGAGGCCGTGAGCTGACGATCGGCGACGGTCTCGTGGGGACAAGTGATGAGCGACGTGGCAGGCGAGGAATTGACGGCCGCGGTCGACGGGTCGATGGCACTCGTCACGCTCGACCGCCCGAAGGCGCTGAATGCATTGACGGCAGCGATGCGCTCCCGCCTCTCCGAGGCCTTATGGTCATTTGCCCGCGATCCGCAGGTCTACGCGGTCGTCTTGCAATCGACGAGCGCGAAGGCCTTCTCTGCCGGCTCCGACGTGCGCGAGGTCGTGAGCTTGGCGCGCGAGGACATGGCGCGCGCCAAGCGCGCGTTCGCCGACGAGTACGCCTTGAACTGGCAGTGCGAGTGCTTCTCCAAGCCCACCATTCCGCTGATCGACGGCATGGTGATGGGCGGCGGCGTCGGCATCACGATGTACGCCACCCACCGCGTCGCGGGCGCGGGCTACCGCTTCGCGATGCCTGAGGTGCAGATCGGCCTCTTCCCCGATGTCGGCATCTGCCACGTCTTCGCCAAGCTCGAGCGCAACGCCGGCATGTATCTGGGCCTCACGGGGCGCACGATTGGCCGCGCCGACGCCTACGCGCTGGGCCTCATCACCCATTGCATCGATCAGCGCCGCTTCGAGGAGATCAAGGCCGACATCCGGGACGCCTGGCCCGTCGACCCCGCGCTCGATGACCGCCACGAGGACCCGGGTCCATCCGAGCTTGCGCCCTTCGCGAGCGTCATCGAGGAGTGCTTCGGGGCGCCGACGGTCGAGGAGATCGTGGCGCGCCTCGAAGCGGTCGGCGGCGCTACCGCCGCGTGGGCCCAGGACGTGGTCGCCGACTTGCGCCGCCGCTCGCCGCTCTCGCTTAAGATCACCCACCGCCACATCGACGAGGCCAGAGCGCGCGACTTGCGCGAGACGCTCCAGATCGACTACCGGCTCGCCTGCCGCGCGCTCGCGGGTCATGACTTCTATGAGGGCGTGCGCGCGGCGCTGATCGACAAGGACGGCAAGCCCGGCTGGAAGCCCGCGAGGCTCGAGGACGTGACGGAGGACATGGTCGAGGCCTGCTTCGCCTCGCTCGGATCGGGCGAGCTCGACCTCCCGACGCGCAGCCAAATGCAGGAGCTGCGCGCTTGATTCGCGGCTCTGCGCCATCGAAGTCGCGCCCGCCACGCGGCCGCAAGCATCACAAAATGACGCCGCCGCTTACGCCGAATTTACCATTGCTATTGAGCCAATTTTTATCGGTCTCGCGTAGCCTCTCCTGAGAACCGGAAAACCGGTCAGCGTCAAACAGGTAGTGAGGCAGGGTTATGTCATTGGCAGTCAACGCCGCGCGCCCCCGTGCGCAGGTGGACCAGGATCCTTCAATCGGCACGGAGTACGTCCAGTCACTTCATCTCATCGAGCGGCTGCATCATCTGCTCCTCGACGTGATCAAGGACGAGTTCGATCGTCTCGGCACTTCCGATCTCAACAGCGTGCAGGCGCTGTTGCTCTACAATATGGGCGACAACGAGCTCACCGCAGGAGAGCTCAAGAGCCGCGGCTACTACCTCGGCTCGAACGTCTCCTACAACCTCAAGAAGCTCGTCGAGATGGGCTACATCGACTACGAGCGCAGCGAGACCGACCGCCGCAGCGTGCGCGTGTCGCTGTCGGCCAAGGGCAAGGCCGCCTCTGAGGTCGTGCGCAAGCTCTATCAGCGCCAGCTCGGCTCCGTCGAGGCGGTAGCCCAGGTCTCGGCCGACGACCTCCGTGGTCTGAACAAGGCGCTGGCCCGCCTCGAGCGCTACTGGACGGACCAGATCCGCTTCCGCCTCTAGGTCCTGGACTGAGTAAGAAATGTCGTTTGGGGTCGCGGCCAGGGTCGCGGCCCCGAGCGCATTGTTGCATCCCCGCATCACCTTGAATTGCGTGCACCAAGCCGCCTTTCTGTCTTTTCAAGATCGTGCCAATGTCGCAGCGTTGCCGGAAGGGTGCCGAGCAGGGCTGTCCGGCAGGTTCCTGTCGCGCACCGGCGGCGGGATGTGAGTTACCCCGCTCGCAACAAGATCCCGGCAACGGGCTTTGGTCAGTTTCCCATCCGCGTGACGAATGAAGGGTCTACGGGCTGGCGGGGTGCTCATGGCGACACGGTATGCGAATGGCGCAGCTTCTGCGCTGAGATTTTGCGGGCTCGCAACCCTTGCTGCAGCGATGGCGCTTCCGATCGGCGCACGCGCTTACGCGCAAGACGACGCGTTCGGTTTCCAGTTCGGCCCCGTGGAAGGCAGCGGCGGCATGAGCCAGGCGCAGCTCGACCGCCAGTTCATCCGCGAGTGGGAGGGCAATCCCGAGCCGGGTCTTCCAACGCTCGCGATGGCCAACATCGAAGCCACCAAGCGCGCCATCAAGCGCTATGGCGACATCGTCGCCGCTGGGGGCTGGAAGACCGTTCCCGACGTCACCTTCAAGCCCGGCGAGACGCATTTTGCCGTTGTGATTTTGCGCGACCGCCTCCTGGCATCCGGAGAGCTCACCGAGGATTCGGGCGCCGGCGAGACCTACGACACGCCGACCGTCGAAGGCGTGAAGCGCTTCCAGGCCGCGAACGGGCTCACGCCGATCGGCAAGGTCGACCAGGCGACCGTCCAGGCGCTGAACATCCCGGCCGAGGCCCGCCTGAAGCAGCTCAAGAACAACCTGGCCCGGCTGACCGAGATGGCCGGCGTCGTTCGCAATCACAAGAAATACGTGATCGTCAACATCCCCGCCGCACAGGTGGAGGCGGTCGCGCTCAATCGCGTCATCACGCGCCATGCCGGTGTCGTCGGCAAGCCAGATCGCCCGACGCCGCTTCTGCGCTCGACGATCACCGAGATGAACTTCAATCCGATCTGGCGTCTGCCGCCGACGGTCATCGACAAGGATCTCATTCCACAGGGGCGCGAATTGCAGGCGGCGGGCAAGAGCGTGCTCGTCAAGATGGGCATCGATGCCTACGACGGCTCGGGCAAGAAGGTCGACCCCGAGAAGATCAACTGGTCCTCGAGCCAGCCCAAGTCGCTCTCTTATCGCCAGCAGCCCGGCAAGGAGAACCCGCTCGGCTTCGTGAAGATCAACTTCGCCTCGGGCGAGTCCGTCTACATGCACGACACGCCTTCGAACACGCTGTTCGGCAAAAATTTCCGAGCAGCCAGCTCGGGATGTATTCGTGTCCACAACATCGAGCGCCTTGCCTACTGGCTCCTCGGCCAGAATGACGGTTGGGACGAGGAGCAGATCAAGGAGATCAAGGCCTCAGGCAAGCGCCTGGATGTGCGCCTTGCGACGCCGGTGCCGCTCTATTTCGTCTACATCACCGCCTGGGCGACCGAGGACGGGGCGGTGCAATTCCGCCGCGACCTTTATGGCAAGGACGGCGTCGGCGAGGCCGCTGCGACGTATTGAGCCGCGGCCGGCTTGACTGCGATCAAGACAAGACCTTGGTTTGCAGGGCACAAATACAAAGCTACTGTGCTGTTCCATCGGGCCTCGATAGGGCCACGGTGACCTGCTAAAGGGACCGGAAGCCGGCTGGTAATCTCCCGGAAACCGGTTCAGTAGAGAGTTGCGTCAACCCCGCGACATAAGGTCGGTTGAACCGCCAGGGCGCGCGGGAGATTGTAACAGACAAATAACAGACGCCGTCTGGCAAAGAAAACGGCACTGAGGGGACGCTTGATGGACTACGCGAGAGAATTCAAGGCCGCGCTGGATGCGATCCGGCAGGAAGGCCGCTATCGCGTATTCGCCGACGTCAAGCGTGAGCGCGGCGCATTTCCCAACGCGCAGAGGTTCACCGTCGAAGGCTCGAAGCCCGTCGTCGTCTGGTGCTCGAACGACTATCTGGGCATGGGCCAGCACCCGGCCGTGCTCGCCGCCATGCACGAGGCCATCGACACCGTCGGCGCAGGCTCCGGCGGCACGCGCAACATCTCCGGCACGACTCACTATCACGTCGAGCTCGAGCGCGAGCTCGCCGACCTGCACGGCAAGGAGGCCGCACTCCTCTTCACCTCCGCTTACGTCGCCAACGACGCGACGCTCTCGACGCTGGTCAAGCTGCTGCCCGGCTGCGTCGTCTTCTCGGATGAGAAGAACCATGCCTCCATGATCGAAGGCATCCGCCACGGCCAGGGCGAGAAGCGCATCTTCCGCCACAACGACGTTGCCGACCTCGAGGCCAAGCTCAAGGAGTTTCCGGCTAAGACGCCGAAGATCATCGCCTTCGAGAGCGTCTACTCGATGGACGGGCACATCGCACCGATCGGTGCCATCTGTGACTTGGCCGTGAAGTATAACGCGCTGACCTATCTCGACGAGGTGCACGCCGTCGGCATGTACGGGCCGCGCGGCGGCGGCATCGCCGAGCGCGATCGTGTCATGGACCGCGTCGACATCATCAACGGCACGCTCGCCAAGGGCTTCGGCGTCATGGGCGGCTACATCGCCGGCTCCCGCGATCTCTGCGATGCCGTGCGCTCGTTTGCCCCGGGCTTCATCTTCACGACTTCGCTCGCCCCCGCCATCGCCGCCGGCGCGCTCGCTTCCATCCGCCACTTGAAGGCGAGCAGCTTCGAGCGCCGCCGCCACCAGGAGCGCGCCCAGACGTTGAAGCGCCGTCTCACCGAGGCCGGATTGCCTCTGTTCCAGAACCAGAGCCACATCGTGCCGGTGCTGATCGGCGATCCCGTCCACTGCAAGCAGGTGACGGACGCGCTTCTCGAGCACTACGGGATCTATGCGCAGCCGATTAACTATCCGACCGTGCCGCGCGGCACCGAGCGCATCCGCTTGACGCCGTCTCCCCAGCACACCGACGCGCAGATGGACGACCTCGTCGCGGCCCTTTCCGGCCTGTGGGCGGCCTGCCCCGTGGCCCAGGGCAAGCCCACCAAGCTCGCCGCCGAGTAGGCTCGCACCTACCCCATGTGATCAGCCGTCGCCGCCCGCTCGTATAGGTGGGCGGCGCCATGCTGCGTAGCAACGTCGCGTCTCATCGACTTCCTTGTGACGGGATCGTGGGCCGTGGTATTTTCCGTACGATATTTCGTCGACCATGTTCGACGTACCGTCGACCACGCCTTCCAATCAATACGAACCGCTGCCAGCGAGGAAACCCCAATGTTCAAATTGAAGGCCAAGAGCCCCACGTCGCGCTTTTTCACCGCCCGTCTCGCCGAGACCGACCCCGAGGTGGCGTCCGCGATCGATAAGGAGCTCGGCCGCCAGCAATACGAGATCGAGCTCATCGCCTCGGAGAACATCGTTTCGAAGGCGGTCCTCGAGGCGGCGGGCAGCGTGCTCACCAACAAGTATGCCGAGGGATATCCCGGCAAGCGCTACTACGGCGGCTGCCAGTACGTCGACATCGTCGAGCAGCTCGCGATCGACCGCGCCAAGAAGATCTTCGGCTGCGGCTTTGCCAACGTGCAGCCGAACTCGGGCAGCCAGGCCAACCAGGGCGTGTTCAATGCGCTGATCCAGCCCGGCGATGCGATCCTCGGTCTGAACCTCGCTCACGGCGGGCATCTCACTCACGGCGCGACCGTCAATCAGTCCGGCAAGTGGTTCAAGGCCGCCCACTATCAGGTCCGTCCCGACACCCAGGTCGTCGACATGGATGACGTTCGGAAGATCGCGCAGGAGCACAAGCCGAAGATCATCATCGCCGGCGGCTCGGCCTACCCGCGTCATTTTGATTTTGCCGCCTTCCGCAAGGTCGCCGACGAGGTCGGTGCCTACCTCATGGTCGACATGGCGCACTTCGCGGGCCTCGTCGCGGCGGGCGAGCACCCCTCGCCGTTCCCGCACGCCCACGTGGTGACGACGACGACGCACAAGACGTTGCGCGGCCCGCGCGGCGGCATGATCCTCACCAACGACGAGGACATCGCCAAGAAGATCAACTCGGCGATCTTCCCCGGCATTCAGGGCGGGCCTCTCATGCACGTCATCGCCGGCAAGGCGGTGGCTTTCGGCGAGATCTTGCAGCCCGAGTTCAAGACCTACGCCAAGAACGTCATCGCCAACGCCAAGGCGATGGGCGACGTGCTCGTGAAGGACGGCTTCGCGCTCGTCTCGGGCGGCACCGACACGCACCTGATCCTGCTCGATCTGCGGCCGAAGAAGCTCACCGGCAACATCTCCGAGAAGTCGATGGGCCGCGCCCACATCACCTGCAACAAGAACGGTGTGCCGTTCGATCCCGAAAAGCCGATGGTGACCTCGGGTATTCGCCTTGGCGCGCCCGCCGGCACGACGCGCGGCTTCGGCGAGGCCGAGTTCCGCGACATCGGCCGCATGATCGCCGAAGTGCTCGATGGGCTCGCCAAGAACGGCGAAGCGGGCAACGGGAAGGTCGAGGAGAAGATCAAGGGCGAGGCGATCGCGCTCTGCAAGCGCTTCCCGATCTATCAGTAAGCAGCTGAGATTCGTCCCCGCTCTTTGAGGGCGGGGACGGCCGTTCCCGCACCGGATCGGCCAGGCTCAGTCCGGACGGGGCGCTGTCGGTCCTTCGGTCGGATTGAAGGGGGTCGGATCGTCGTCCACGCCCGCTTCTGGCTCATCGGCGCCAGGGCGCTGCCAGGGCGGCAGGACCGGACCATCGTCGTCCGGCAGCGGCGCGGGATCGCTTGCGCCAGAAGGCGGCCGGACGTCGTACACGCTGCCGCCGTCACCTGCGTCTGCCGGGGCGGCCATTGCCGCAGATATCGCCAGCACGATGGCTCGCAGCAATCTTGGCATTCTACCGGTCCCCAAATTCCAGCCTGAAAGACGCCAGGTCGTCATCCCGCCGTCATGCATTCTGCCATCGTAGCAATTCAGCGCTTTCAATCCAGGGTCTTAAGCGCGCCGCGAAGATACGCCTCATGAATAGAAGCACGCCGGCCGCGGGATGCCTCTCGCGGCCGGTTTTTTTGTTGCTAGGCCGCCTGAGCGGTCGCCCCTGCGCCGATTTTCCACCGCACTGCGGCCTCGGCGACGCGCTGGCCGAACTTTTCCGCGGTCCTGCGGTCGCTTTGCGGCGGGGCGACGTCCGGGCCCTGGTCGCCGTTCGACTGTGTCATCAGGCCGAGGAATGAGCCGAGGCGGTTGTCGTCCTCCACCGACCCGGTGCTGAGGTTGTTGCCCGGCAGCATGCCGGTCCCGGCCCAGATCATGCCGTGCTGGGCGGCGAACACCGAGAGCTGCTCCAGCGTGGCGAGCTTGTCGCCCGACTGGCTCGCCGAGTTGGTGAAGCCGGCAGCGATCTTGTCCTTCCAGCCGCGCGTGAACCAGACCTTGGATGAGGTATCCATGAATTGCTTCATGGGCGCCGACGCCGAGCCCATGTAGGTCGGCGCACCGAAGATGATCGCGTCCGCCGCGGCGAGCTCCGCCCACGGGCCTGCGTCCGGCGCCGAGAGATCATCGGCCTTGTAGAGGCGCGCGCTGACGCCGGGCACCGCGGCGGCGCCCCTGGCGACGTGCTCGGCGACGACGGCCGTGTGGCCGAAGCCCGAATGATAGACGATGGCGACGTTGGTCATGGGTCTGTGCTCCGCCTTGTTCGATACCGTGAAGGCGCATATATCCATTAGGCACCAACGGTAAAGTACGCACCTTTTGGTAACTACCTGCGGCATGGAGGATCTGCGTTATGGTCAGCAAGCTTGTGCTCACGCACGGACTGTTCGGGACGCCCACGAACCCCGGGCCGCCGCCGGCGAGCGTCTACGCCGAGGCCTGCCCCTCGCGCGCCATCCTCGAGCTGATCGCCGACAAGTGGACGCTCCTGATCGTCCCCGCGCTGCGCCGCGGCCGCCTGCGTAACGGCGATCTCATGCGCATGATCGGCGGGGTATCGCAAAAGATGCTGACGCAGACGCTGCGCGAGCTCGAGCGCAACGGCCTCGTCACCCGCATCGATCACCAGGAGGTTCCCCCCCGCGTCGAGTACGAGCTGACCGAGCTTGGCCGCTCGCTGTCCGACTTGATGCGCAAGCTCGACGGCTGGGCGGAGGCGAACTTGAGCGAGGTCATGAAGGCCCGCGCGGCCTTCGAGGCGCGCGAGCGAGCCCGCTAGAGTGCTGCAGCCCGCACCCATTCTCTTCCGCATAAAAGCACCTCCCCGTCTACCCGCGCGCGCCCGATCCCGCTAAGAGTGGACCCCAAGAGCGGCAATGCTGCCAACGCCCTACCAATTCGCGGAGCAAGACCGAAGATGCGCTGCCCCTATTGCGCGTGCGAGGATACGCAGGTGAAGGACAGCCGCCCGACCGAGGAGAACGCCTCGATCCGACGCCGGCGCGTCTGCCCCGATTGCGGCGGCCGCTTCACGACCTTCGAGCGCGTGCAGCTGCGCGACCTCGTCGTGGTGAAGCGCTCTGGCCGCAAGGTGGTCTTCGATCGCGACAAGCTCCTGAAGTCGGTCGAGGTGGCGCTGCGGAAGCGCCCCATCGAGCCCGAGCGCGTCGAGCGCATGGTGTCGGGCATCGTGCGCCAGCTCGAGAGCACGGGCGAGGCCGAGATCCCGTCCTCGACCATCGGCGAGTTCGTGATGGAGGGCTTGCGCGGTCTCGATCCCGTTGCCTATGTGCGCTTTGCCTCCGTCTATCGCGATTTCCGCGAGGCCGCCGACTTCCAGGAGGTCCTGGGCGAGATCGCGCGCGGCGACGGTGAAGGCGCCGAGGCGGGCATGGGCGCTCACTCGGAAACCGCTAAGAAGCATTAGCAGGTGCCGATGACTGTCACGGCATTTGATCGTCACATGATGGCGATCGCGCTTAGGATGGCAAAGCGCGGCCTCGGCACCGCGGCGCCCAATCCCTCGGTCGGTGCGGTGATAGCCGATCCGGCGTCGGGCGAATTGATCGCGCGCGGGTGGACCCAGCCCGGCGGGCGCCCGCATGCGGAGGTCGAATCCCTCCGCCGTGCCGGTGCGCGAGCCATGGGTGCGACGATGTACGTCACGCTCGAGCCGTGCGCGCATCACGGGAAAACGCCGCCATGCGCGGATGCGGTGATCGCCGCGGGAATTGCGCGCGTCGTCGTCGGCATCGAGGATCCGGATCCACGCACGGCAGGAGAAGGCATCGCGCGCCTGCGCGCCGCTGGCATCGATGTCGGAGCAGGCGTGCTGGCCGAGGAGGCGCGGTTGCTGACGCTCGGCCACATCCTGCGCGTGACCGAGCGGCGCCCCTTCGTCCAGGTGAAGCTCGCCGTCGCGTCTGATGGAAGCGTGCCGCGCGGCGAAGCCGGCAAACCTCGGTGGGTGACCGGCGAGACTGCGCGGGCGCAGGGCCACCTTCTGCGCGCCGAGACCGATGCCATCCTCATCGGCGCTGCGACCCTGGCCGACGATGACCCCGAGCTGACCTGCCGTCTCCCCGGTCTCGAGGACCGCTCGCCGGTGCGCATTGTGCTGAGCAGCGGCCTCGATCTGCCGCTCGGGGCGAAGCTCTGGAGAAGTGCCGCCGCTGGCTCCATCTGGGTCTTTTGCGCAAGCGGCGTCGACCCGGCTCGTCGCGCGGCGCTCGCAGGGTCGGGCGCCGAGGTATTGCCTGTCTCTGCCCACGGCGGCGGCGTGAGCCTAAATGACGCGATGCGGATCCTGGCCGAGCGTGGCATCACGCGGCTTCTGGTCGAGGGTGGGCCGCAGGTGTGGCGGAGCTTCGCGGCGGCAGGGCTCGTCGACGAGGCCGTGATGTTTCGTGCGGGCGCGAAAGAGAAGGAAGCCACGCCCATACCGGCACCCGAGGAGATATTAAGCACCTTCCTACCAAGCCGCCCCATGAGGCTTGCCGCGACGCGCCGGATCGGCGACGACCGTATGCACATCTTCCGCCGCATCTGAGGAGCGCTCTTGTTTACCGGAATAATCACGCATATCGGCGAGGTGATTGCGCGCGACGGCGGGCGCTTCACGCTTCGCGCCGCGTTCGATCCCGCGACCATTCCGCTCGGCGCCTCGATCGCCTGCGACGGCTGCTGCCTCACCGTCACGACCGTGCGCGCGGATGGGACGGGCGCGGCCTTCACCGTCGACGTCTCGAACGAGACGCTCTCGCGCACCACGCTCGGCTCGTGGGGCGCCGGGCGGCGCGTCAACCTCGAGCGTCCGCTCAAGGCCGGCGATGAGCTTGGCGGGCACATCGTCTCGGGCCATGTCGATGGCGTCGCGCGCATCAAAGCCGTGCGCGAGGACGGCGCGAGCCGCCGCGTCACCTTCGAGGCGGCAGCGCCCCTTGCGCGCTACATCGCCGGGAAGGGGTCCGTCGCGCTCGACGGCACCTCGCTCACGGTGAACGAGGTCGAGGGATCGAGCTTCGGCGTCAATCTCATCCCCCTGACCTTGACCGAGACCACATGGGGGAGCAAAAAGCCGGGCGACGAGGTCAATATCGAGGTTGACCTGTTCGCCCGCTACGTGGCCCGCCTCATGGAGTACCGTTCGTGAGCAAGAGTTCCGGCAAGATCGCCTACGCCCAAGGCGCCGGATTCCTTTCCTCGACCGAGGACATCGTCGAGGACATGCGCAACGGGCGCATGGTCGTGCTCGTCGACGCAGAGGACCGCGAGAACGAGGGCGATCTCGTCATTCCCGCGCAGATGGCGACGCCCGACGCCGTGAACTTCATGGCCAAGAACGGCCGCGGTCTCATATGCCTGACGCTGACGCAGGCGCGCGCGCAGGAGCTGCAACTCGAGTTCATGGTGCGCTCGAAGGCCGCGCGCGAGCGCACGGCTTTCACGCAGTCGATCGAGGCGCGAGAAGGCGTCTCGACCGGCATCTCTGCCCACGACCGCGCCCGCACCATCGCCACCGCCATCGACCCGACCAAGAGCCACAACGACATCGTCTCTCCCGGCCACGTCTTCCCGCTCGTCGCCCGCGAGGGCGGTGTCCTGATCCGGGCCGGGCACACCGAGGCCTCCGTCGATCTCGCGCGTCTCGCCGGTCTCTATCCGGCCGCCGTCATCTGCGAGATCATGAACGAGGACGGCACCATGGCGCGCATGCCGGATCTGGTTCCGTTCGCCCAGCACCATGGGCTCAAGATCGGCTCCATCGAGGACCTGATCTCCCACCGCCTGCGCCATGATCGCCTCGTCAAGCAGGTCGCGAAGACCGCGATCGAGAGCAGCTTCGGGGGCGCGTTCGATCTTCACGTCTACGCGACCACCGTCGAGCCGGTGGAGCACCTGGCGCTCGTCAAGGGCGACCTGTCGAAGCCGGGCCCCGTCCTCGTGCGCGTGCATGCCGTCAACGTGCAGGGCGATGTGCTGGGCATCGGCGAGGACGCCTCCCACGGTACGACTGTCTCCAAGTCGATGCGGGCGATCGAGAAGGAGGGCCGCGGCGTCATCGTGCTGATCCGCGATCTCGGGCCCAAGAGCGTGTCGGACTGGATCGCGCGCCTGAGCACGCCGTCAGGCGCCAAGGAGCGCGGTCGCCGACAGGTCGAGATCGGCGTTGGCTCCCAGATCCTGCGCGATCTCGGCATCGCCGACATGGTACTGCTGACCAATGCGCCCGCCGACGTCTACGTCGGCCTCGAGGCTTTTGGCCTTCGCATCGTCGGCACCCGCAAGATAGAATAGCTCATGCGCAAAGATTACACGGACGTAGTGCTTCCTGCGAGGTCGACGAGACCCCCGTTTGCGGGGGTACGCCTGCTCATCATCGAGGCGCGGTTCTACGATGCGATCGCCGATGACCTCGCCGAGGGCGCGATCGCCGAGATCGAGGCGCGCGGCGCGATCTACGACCGCATACCCGTTCCGGGCTGCCTCGAGATCCCCCAGGCGCTCGCTCAGGCGATCTACGCCCAAGCCATACCCCAGTCGGCCGGCAGCGGGCGCTACGCAGGCGCCGTGGCGCTGGGATGCGTTATTCGCGGCGAAACCTCCCACTACGAGACGGTCGCGAACAACGCCAACCATTGGCTCTACGAGCTCGCGGTCCGCCATGCCATCCCGCTCGGCAACGGTATCCTCACCTGCGAAACCAAGGAGCAGGCCGAGGCGCGCGCCCGCGGCGGCCGTGAAGGCAAGGGCGGCGATGCCGCGCGCGCCTGCTTCGCGCTCCTCGAGCTTGCCCGCCTGCTCCAAGAGCAGGTCGCGTGATGCGCGCACCCAAGCACAAGAAGAAGAGCGCGGGCGGGCACAATCCGCGCACCCTTGCACGCATGGCCGCGGTCCAGGCGCTCTACCAGATGGATCTAGCCGGTACGGATGCGGCCGAGGTCATCGACGAGTTCATCGAGCATCGCTTCGCGGACGCCCCGAACGATCTCGACGCCGATGATCCCAACAATCTCGCCGGTGCCGACACGACATTTTTTTCCGAGGTCCTGAAGGGCGTCGTGCGCCGCCAGCGCGACATCGATCCCTTGGTCGATCAGCAGCTCGCGATCGGCTGGCGCCTCGTGCGCGTCGATTCCATCCTGCGCGCCATCCTGCGCGGCGGCGTCTTCGAGCTGATGGAGCGCTCCGACATCCCCGCGCGCGTGACCATCAACGAGTACATCAACATCGCCAAGGCGTTCTTTGAGGCCGACGAGCCCAAGGTCGTCAACGGCGTCCTCGACCGCATCGCGCACCGCGTGCGCGCCGACGAGTTCAAGGCGGAGGAGGGCCCCTGAGTGGCACCGGGTAAGCGCGTCGCAAGCGAGGAGGCGCTGATCCAGAGCTATCTTGCGCCCCTCGCCACGGGCTTCCCTGGTGCGCACGGACTGCACGACGACGCCGCGAGCCTTGCTTTGCCCCCGGGCGAGGATCTCGTTCTGACGACCGACGCGATCGCCGCGGGCGTCCACTTCTTCGCCGACGATCGCGCCGAGGACATCGCCTGGAAGGCGCTCGCCGTCAACGTCTCGGACCTGATCGGCAAAGGCGCGCGCCCCTTGGCCTATCTCATGTCGCTCGCCTTTCCCGACGCGCCCGAGGAGCGCTGGCTCGAGCGGTTCGCCGCTGGTCTCGGCGCGGCGCAGGCGCGCTTCGGCATCGCGCTGGCGGGAGGCGACACGGATCGGCGTCCGTCGGCGCCGCTCTCGATCACGATCACCGCCCTGGGCGCCGTACCGGCGGGGCGCATGGTCCGCCGCGCCACCGCGACCGCCGGTGACCTAATCTTCGTCTCCGGCACGCTCGGCGATTCGGCGATCGGCCTGATGCTGAGAGAAGCCCCCGAGCTCGCCGAGACGTGGGGCCTCGATGCTCCTTCTGCCGCCGCGCTCGTCACGCGATACCTGCGCCCCGAGCCGCCCCTCGAGCTTGCGCCAGTGGTCCGAGAATTCGCCTCTGCCTCGATGGATCTCTCCGACGGCCTCGTCAAGGATCTGGGCCGGCTTGCCAAGGCGAGCGGCGTCGGCGCCGTGGTGCGCGGCAAGGACATCCCGCTCTCCTCGCCGCTCCGCCGGCTGCTGGCCATAGCGCCCGAACGCTTCGGCGACGTCGTGACCGGCGGCGACGATTACGAGGTCCTCGCCGCAGTGCCCCCCGGTCGCAGCGAGGCCTACCGGTCGGCGGCAGCCGCCGCAGGCGTCGCCGTCACCGAGATCGGCCGCATCGAGCCGGGCGACGGCGTCCTGATCGACGATCTCTCCGGCCGCCCGCGCAAATTCGAAACCCCGGGCTGGGAGCATTTCTGATGGCGCACGAGTGGCGGGCCCGGCACTCGGCTCGGGTGTGCGGCATCTCGGCGCCATATCGGGCCGTGAAGACGGTGGCTCCTCCTGTCAGGGGTTGTTAAAGGGTCTTTGTTTGGCCATATCGAGTTCGTTTAGCTCTGGGTTGAAGCGTGAATCCCTGATTTTCCGCTGACTCTGGGGCTTATCGCCACAAACGAGAGGACTTGGGACCGGGTGATGCCGATTCACCGCGCCTTGAGGATGCGGCCCGCAGCGGGCTGGGTTGGCTTGTGGCTGCTTCTCGAGCTCCTGGGTGCGAGTTTTCCCCTCGGAACGATCCCGAGCGCGCGCGCGCAGTCCGGCAACTGGTGGGATGGCATCCAGAGCTTCCCGCCGGGCTACGTCGACAAGCTCAATCAGGGTGTCCCGTCGGCGCCGCGCCCCGACACGCTCAACGATCTGCGACCCGACGACATTCCCTGGCGCAGCGACGAGATGCTGGCCGCCATCGACAAGGCGATCGAGCGCTATCAGCGCATCGCCAGCAAGGGCGGTTGGCCGACTATATTCGGCAACCGCATGCTGCGCCCCGGCGACGACGACGAGCGTGTCGCGATCCTGCGCCGGCGCCTTCGCGTCACCGGCGAGCTCGGACCGGGCTACGACGACTATGCCTTCGACACCGGCCTCGAGCAGGCGGTCGTGCGGTTCCAGGAGCGCAACGGCCTGCGCGCCAGCGGCCGCGTCGACCAGCCGACGCTGGCTGCGCTCAACGTCACCGCCGAAGAGCGCCTCGCGCAACTGCAGCTCAACCGCGGCCGCATCGTCGAGCTCATGCAGCAGCCGCCCGATGAGCGCTACGTTGTCGTCAACGTCCCCGCGTTTCAGCTCGAGGCCGTCGAGCGCTACTCGGTGGCCTTGCGTCACCGTGTGATCGTCGGCCGCCCCGAGCGCGAGACGCCCTCGCTCAAGGCGACGATCAGGGGCTTGAACTTCTTTCCCTACTGGAAGGTGCCCGACAGCGTCGCGCAGCTCGACATCATTCCGCGCCTGCAGAAGGAGCCGGACTATCTGGTGAAGGAGCAGATCCGCGTGCTTTCGGGCGACTTCAACGGCCACGAGCTCGATGCGGCGGCGATCGACTGGTTTCAGGCCAGCGCGTCGAAGATAAAGTTTCGCCAGGATCCAGGTCCGCAGAACGCGCTCGGCCTCGTTCGCATCGACATGCAGAACGAGCACGGCGTCTATATGCATGACACGCCCATGAAGCCGCTCTTCCAGCAGCGCTCGCGCCCCTTCAGCGCCGGATGCGTTCGCGTGCAGGATGTCTTTCAGTTCGTTGAATGGATCGCGCGCTTCGAGCCGGGTTGGGAAGAGCCGGGACGCGTGCGCGCCGTACTCGAGCAGGGCCAGGCGCTGGACCTCAATCTGACGCGACCGGTGCCGGTCTATTTCACCTACATCACGGCCTGGGCCGAGGCCGACGGGCAGGTTCAATTCCGCCCCGACATCTACAAGCGCGACGGAGCCCAGGCGGTGGCTGAGGTGATCGATCCCGACGCGCCGCCGCTGCCTCAGCAGGGTTTTGCGCCCTGAGCGCGCTTCGGCTCCGCTCATCTGCGACGTGCGATGGCTGAGAAGGATTGGCTCCGCTCACGTCCTCAAGGGATTTTCGGCATGGGCAATCATGACGCACGCCGCCATCCGCGCGGGGGGCCGACGCGCGCGGCACGAAATGCCGATGACGGATTATGTGTTAGGAGGGCGGGCAGTGGCCCCTAACGTCGCCGCTGCGCGACGCAGTCGAGGCCCCTCAGACGCTGACTGAGAGTTCCTGCATCGAAGATTGGAGAGACCAATATGGTGGCGATACTCGCAATTGCGGTGATTGGGGTGTTCGTTTTGCTGATTTGGCTCGCGATAGCGCTGGTCAACCACCTGTCGGTTGGAACGGGACCTGTCGCTAGTTTTGGTCGCGTGGTAGTCGGCGCAGCGGTTGTCACCGCTATTGCTGCGGTTGGAGTTAATTATCTGGGTTGCTCGCCGAGGACGTATGATTGTGGAACTCATGGCGACGAGGCAATTTTAGTTGGACTGGCTGCACTCGGGTTGCTCGTGTTGGGAGTCCTATTGTCCAATGTGAAATCCGACGGTGCACGAGGTCGTAACTGATCAGACCCCCGCCGAGTAATGCTCGTGCAATATTGCTGATTCCACCCGACCACGATGCCGTCCTCGAGATGGAATCTGGGCCCCGGTTGTGGCCCCGCCGTTTGTTCGGGTTCACAGCCAGATCGAAGAAGAAGGCCTAACTTGCTGAAAAAGGACTGGCTCCGCGGGCAGGATTCGAACCTGCGACCAACCGGTTAACAGCCGGTTGCTCTACCGCTGAGCTACCGCGGAATAGCCGATCCTTGGAAAGCGCTGCGCTCTTAGCACTTCGTCGCTCACTGAGCCAGCGCTCAGGCGCTAATATCGCACCGTGCCGGCAACCGCAAGAGACGAGGACGATTGCCAGCGCACGCAATTGCCAGAGTGCACGTCATTCCAGGCACCGCTCGCGGGGTGCGCAAGACCGAAAAATTGGAGGCCACGGCCGGAATCGAACCGGCGTTTACGGATTTGCAGTCCGCTGCGTCACCACTCCGCCACGTGGCCCTTTGGTGATTGTCGTGCTTTTCTGCGAGCCGGTAAGATGTAAGACGCCCGGCCAGCCTGCCGCGGCCCGAAGCCATGGCCCGAAAGGCAACGCATCTATCATGGAGCGCCGGCGGAATTCAAGGCGAGGCTCAAGGCGAGGCTCAAGGCGAGGCTAGAATGACAGATGTCCGGGCCGCGCTCGAGCGCTGCGGGCGTGCCGCCAAGCGCGATGCCATCGCTATCTGGCTTGCCGCCCGCGACCCGCGCGTGCCCTTCGCCGTCAAGGCCTTCGCGGCCCTCGTTGCCGCCTATGCCTTGTCCCCCATCGACCTCATTCCCGATTTTCTACCGGTGGTGGGCTATCTCGACGAGCTGATCCTCTTGCCGGCGGCCGTCTGGGTCATCCTGCGCTTCATCGATCCAGAGATAATTGCCGAGCACCGCGCGGCCGCCGCGGAGATCGCCGCTCGCCCGATAAGCGCGTGGGGCGCCGCCGTGGTCATAGCTATCTGGCTGGCAGTGGCTTTGCTCGTGCTCTGGAGCTTCTGGCCCGTCTCCCGCGCGTGACGGGGCTGGCCCGAGCCGGCGAGTCTGGCTATGGTTCCGCCGCCGCAACGGCAGCACATGAAGGAGGCCTTCGCGTGGACTTCGCGACGCAACGCACGAACATGGTCGAATCCCAGGTGCGCCCGAGCGACGTCACCGACCGGCGCATCATCCGCGCGATGGCTGAAATCCCCCGCGAGCTGTTCGTGCCGCAGGCCTTGCGCGACGTGGCCTATATGGATGCCGACGTGCCGCTGTCCCTGGCGGGCTCTGGCGCCGGCGCTCCACGCGCGCTGATCGCGCCGCGCACCTTCGCCAAGCTCGTCCAGCTCGCCGAGATCGAGCCCGGCGACGTCGTCCTCGATGTAGGAGCAGGCACCGGCTACTCGGCCGCGGTTCTCGCCAAGCTGGCGCGCGCGGTCTTTGCGCTCGAGAGCGATGAGCGCCTCGCGCGCGAGGCGCGGCGCATCCTCGCCGATCTCGGGCTCGACAATGTGAGCGTCGTGAACAGCGACCTGCCCGGCGGTCATGCGCAGGATGGCCCCTACGACGCGATCCTCATCGAAGGCGCCGTCTCCGACGTCCCTGCTTCCCTCCTCGATCAGTTGAAGGATGGCGGCCGTCTCGTCAGCATACGTGCCTCTGCCTCTTCGCAAGCGGCGCCGGGGAAGGCCGTCGTCTGGCTGCGCCATGACGGAGCCCATGGCGAGCATGCTGCCTTCGACGCCGCGGCGGCGGTGCTGCCGGGCTTCGAGAGGACGATGGAGTTTACATTCTGAGGCTGGCGGCACGTCGCAGCCGGGCTCGGAATGCGGCGTTTCGTCTGCATACGTGTCGCAGCCCGCATTTTTCGCGTCCGGCCACGTCGTCGCATCTCAGAAAATAGCTCTGAGCACACCCGAGGCGGAGCGAATATTGATCTGCATATCAGGTCATTGGTGCGGTGGGCTAATTTGAAAAGTCGTCAGCAACTCGCGTCCGCGCGGTCCGCAATGTGTGGGAAAGCAGCCACATCCGCGGGCGCCAGTTGCGAAATGACCGTCAGCAGCCTTCTAAGAATCGAGTGCATCACCTAAATCGGGTTGAGTCGGAAAAACTCTGCGCCGATCGGCGGATAGTGCCGAGCGCGGCGGACCCGACAGAAGCTTTGGTGGGGAGCTGGGGCCAACAGTGGCGGAGCCTGGACGCCGGTTGCGCGCAAGTTTGGCTGGAGCTGCAGCGTCTGCAGCTCTTGCGGCGCTTTCTATTATGCCTGCCGCAGCCGAAACCCTCAACGAGGCGCTCGCCTCCGCCTACCGATACAATCCCCGCCTCGACGCCCAGCGTGCGCAGCTTCGCGCGACGGACGAGGAGGTGGCGCGCGCCATGTCCGGCTACCGGCCGATCATCACCGGCAATGCCGACATCAACTATCAGCACACGAACACGCGTCCGGATTCGCTTGGCGAGGGCTCGACCCGTCCCAAAGGGTATTCGGTCGATCTCGTGCAGCCGATCTTCAGCGGGTTTCAGACCACCAATGCCGTGAACGAGCAGGAGGCCAACGTACGCGCCGGCCGCGAGACGCTCCGCGGCACCGAGCAAAGCGTCCTGCTCGACGCGGTCACGGCCTACATGGATGTCGTTCGCGACCAGTCGGTGGTCAAATTGCGCGAGAACAACGTCAACGTGCTGTCCCGCGAGCTGAAGGCGACCGAGGATCGCTTCGCGGTCGGCGAGGTGACGCGCACCGACGTCGCTCAGGCGCAGGCCCGCCGTGCCGGCTCGGTCTCCCAGCTTGATCTTGCGCGAGCCAATTTGAAGACCAGCCGCGCCACCTACGAGCGCGTCATCGGCCACGCTCCGGAGAACCCGGTGGAGCCGCGCGGCTTCGAGAGGATGGTTCCGAACTCGCTCAATGAGGCGGTCGAGATCGGCACGCATCAGAACCCGGCCGTCGTCGGCGCTCTCTACACCGAGCAGGCCGCGCGCTATTCGGTGGACCGCATCCGCGGCGAGCTCTTGCCTCAGGTTCAGCTTGAATCGAGCTATTCGAGCCGCTTCGACACGTCGCAATTCAACGACCAGACCGAGACCACGACCGTCACGGGCCGTCTCACCGTGCCGATCTACGAGGGCGGCGAGGTTTACGCCCGCGTCCGTCAGGCCAAGCAAATTCACGTGAGCCAGCTGCAGGTGATCGAGCAGGCGCGAAGCGAGACCGAGGAGCAGGTCGTCTCGGCATGGTCGGCGCTTCTCGCGACCCGCGCCCAGCTGCAGTCCGACAAGGCGCAGGTTGATGCCAACGGGACGGCGCTCACCGGCGTGCGCGAGGAGGAGCGGGTCGGCCAGCGAACACTGCTCGATGTCCTCAACGCCGAGCTCGAGCTCCTGAACTCGCAGGTCAATCTGGTCACCACGCAGCGCAACCATGTGGTTTCGAACTACGCGCTGCTTGCAGCCATCGGCCGCCTCGATGCACTGAGCCTCGGCGTTACCGACACGATTTACGATCCCGAGGAGCACTACCTCGAGGTGCGCCGCAAGCCCTGGGGGACCTCCATCACCCGCGGCGACGGGCGCTGGGACGCCGTCGTCGAGCCGGCCCCGCAGGAAGCACCCGTGAAGTAGCGCGCCGCCGCGCTGAGCGGCGGCCTTGCGCGTACCCGAAGCTCGCCGCGCGCGAGCTCAATCCCAATCCGTCTCAAGCTGCTCCGCTAAGCCATTGGAGCGAAAGCCGCGCCCGGCGCGTGCGCCCTATCCAGCGCCGGCATTTGCACTGGTAAACGCCGCCGTCTCGGCAAGCGCGGTTCTTTGCCACACGGTTGCCCACTATGATAACTAGCCTGCCCCTTGGTGGGAAAACCACATCGCTGAACATGTGCGGGAAGACCGCGTTCGCTGATCGGGGAGTGTGAAAGGCGAACGCTCGCATTGTTTTCCGTCGCCCCTGTTCCCGGCCGCGGAGACAGGGTGCATTCGAGCGGTGGCTGGCCGGTGGCGCGTGGGGCCAATGGCGTTACCTTGGGCGGTTACGGGTAGGGAGTCGGCGTCATGGATATAACAGAAAAGAACGGCCAGCCGAGCATGGAGGAAATACTGGCGTCGATCCGCAGGATCATCGCCGAGGAGCCGTCGGGACCGCCGCCTGGTATCGAGATTGCGCCAAAAGCCCTCGCGCTTCAGAGAGAAACGGCCTTCGATGAGCCGTCCGACTTCGACCTTCCCTCGATCTTCAGGACCCCGGCTCCGGTGCCGGAGAAGCCGGCGCTGTTTGGGCGTTTGACCGACGCCATCCGCGGCGCCACGTCGCCTGCGCTCGAGCCCAAATCCCCGCGCATCGAGTCCCCGCGCATGGGCGACGAGCTCTCGGCTGCCGATCACTCCGATCCGACCATGGGCCCCGGCCGCAACGGCCAGCCCCCTGTCCAGTATCCCGCCCTCAGCACGTTGAAGACCGCGCGCCCCGACCACCCCACGACCGATGCCCGCCCGCCCGAAACCCCGCCCGGCGGCGAGCCGCCGCGGGCTGCGCCGCCTGCCCCCGCCAATACGGCTCCGGCGGGTTCAGCCTTCACCGGCTGGTTCGCCCGCCCTGCCGCGCCCCCGCCCGCCGCCATCCAGGAAGAGATCAAGCGGGTCATGACGCCGTTCAAGGATACGCGCTTCAAGCAGATGGCGCACGGCGAGGAAGACGCTGCTTCCGAGACCCACAGCGCGCCCGCGCCGCAGCCGCCCGCCGCTCAGCCCTTGGTCGCCCAGCCGCCGGAGCAGTCCAGGGTCGACTTCACGAGCATCATACCCGCGCGCATGGATGTGCCCGGCATTCCCGCCGTCGAGGAGTATCGCTGGCCGCCTCAGGGAACGCTTCCGTCCGAAACGTCGTTCGGTACTCCGCCGCGTCCCGATCACCCCGCGTTCCCGAGCGAGCCCCCTCATTACCAACCCGACCCGATCGCCCCGATGCCGCAGAGCCCTCTTGCGCCGGGCTACTACGATCCCGCCATCGCGGGACGCCTGCCGGCCGCCCCTCAGGACGAGCAGGTTGTCCAGTTCCGCCGCGAGGCGCCGGCCACGACCGGCCAGAGCCCGCCAACCGGCACCATCGAGGACACCACGGCCGAGCTTCTGCGCCCGATGCTGCGGGCCTGGCTTGCCGACAACATGCCGCGAATGGTCGAGAAGGCGCTTCACATCGAGGTTGCCGAGAGCGTGCGTCCCGGACGCAAGCTTCCCGGACAATGACGGGATGGATGGTCTGCGCCTGGCGCGCTTGCTTGATTGTGCCCACGGGCGGCAGACTGGCTCCTGCCGGGCCGCGACGAGGGTGCGCGCGTCTGCGCGCCACCGGCCCGGAATGGGCGTGAGCGAGAGGCCTGCGGGAAGGAGAGGAAGTTGGACGGCAAGGGTGCGCGATGAATAATCCGGACAACATTGGCGAGCCGAGCATGGACGAGATCCTGGCATCGATCCGCAAGATCATTGCCGAGGAGCCTTCCGATGCGCGCGCGGAACCCGAAGCGAATGCGAACCCGCTTCTGACGGGAACTGCGCTCGGCCAGGATCGCTCTGAGAGATCGTTCCATTTGAACGATCGCCCGCGTCCCTCCCTCGACCGTCTCTCGAACGCTCTCAAGGCCCGGGCCATCACGCCGCCTGCGCCACCGCCCGTCGGCAAGCCGTCCCCCTTCTACATTGAGCCATCGTCTGAGCGCCCGTCGACGTTCGGCACGAAGCCGGCATCGTCTTTCGAGGACGATCTGGCCGAACTTCTCGACGTGCCGCTGCCGGCAAATCCCTTGTCCAGCAACGTTCTGACGCCCAACCCGCTCGCGGGCATGAGCGGCTTTAACGGCGCCGAGCCCATCGCCGTCGTGTCTCGCGCTGAGGCCAAGGAGATCGTGGTCGAGGCTCTGGACAGTTCTCTCCTCGACGAGACGGAGGACGATATCCCCGCGGCCGCGACATCCGATGAGACCGCGACGATCGCCACGACCGCGATGAACGGCCACGCGGCGAACGCGCCGTCAGCCGCCGAGTACGTCGCCGATGCGGCCCCGCCCGCGCCGCAGCCAAAGCCTGAACTTGACTCTCCCTGGGAGTCGATGCGCAGGAAGAACGGTTTCTGGCCGCCGCAACCTGCGGCCAGCAAGCCGGCAGCGCCCGCCGTCGCATCCGACTCGATCGCGCCCGGCGCGGCCCTCAACGGAAGCTTTGCGCCCGGCTCGGGTCCCTTCCCCTCCAAGGAAGCCCAGAAGGCACACAACGCGTCGGCACCGACGACCACCGCCGATCTGATCGCCCGTCTGCAAGCCGGATTGAACGAGACCGAGACGCCGCCCGAGCAGGCGCCGCCCGCGAACCTGCAGTTCGGCGTGCCGCTCGGCGCCGGCGTCTCCGCGCCTGCCACGGCCTATGGCCCCGCGCCTCACGCGCCCCACACGAACGGCGCCTACGCCAACGGCCCCGCCACCACCAACGGCGCGGCGTATGCGCCGGCCCCGCCGCCGAGCAACTTCACACCGCCCTTTGCCGCTCCGCGGCCGCCCGACCCGCAGCCGGAGCCTCAGACGCCGGCGCCCGACCCCTATGCCCGTCCGCTCTCCACGGACGCCATGATGAATGCCGCGTTGGCTTCGCTGATGTCCGTCGGCGTGTCCCCGCCGCCGCTCGATCCCTTCACCCGCCCGCAACCGCCAGCCGAGCCTCCGGCCAGCCAGTACCAGGGACAGGGGCACTACGCACAGAGTGCCTATCCGCCGAGCTCCTATCCGCCGAACACCTATCCGGCGCATGGTCCTGACCCGACGGTCGCGGCCGCCGCAGCCTTCGACGCGTTGGCACACGGTCTCTCCGGGACTCCGCGACCCGAGCCACGCCGCACCTACGAATACCATCCGGCCGCGCCGACACCGTCGCATGCGGCGCTCGTGGTGCAGCCGTTGCTCCCGGTGGTGCAGGAGGTCCATCCCCAGGCCGTCCGCACCCTCGAGGACGCGGTCGCCGAGATGCTGAAGCCGATGCTGCAGCGCTGGCTTGCCGACAATATGCCGCGCATCATCGAGCGCGCGCTGCGCGTCGAGGCCGCGAGCGGGATGAAGCCGCCCGGCTCCCAGTGAGCCGCCGCGCGCTTCTTCTGATCGCTGATCGCGGTTCGTTTGCCGGTCCGCAGTGCGCGAAGCCGCCGTTTTCAGCTCCATTTGCCGTTCCTGGTGCCGCGCGCCCGATTGACAGCGCGCGAGGGGGTTCGTAGGACCGCCCGACGCCCCGCCGCCGAGGAAGAGAAGTCCACAGTCCGCATGCTCGAGAAGACTTACCAGCCCGCCGAGATCGAGCCGCGCATCCATGACGATTGGGAGAAGGCCGAGGCCTTCAAGGCCGGCCGCGCCGACAGGGCGGGTGCGCCGCCGTATGCGATCGTCATCCCGCCGCCCAACGTGACCGGCTCGCTCCATATGGGGCACGCACTGAACAACACGCTGCAGGATGTGCTGTGCCGCTTCGAGCGCATGCGCGGGCGCGACGTGCTCTGGCAGCCCGGCACCGATCACGCCGGCATCGCGACCCAGATGGTCGTCGAGCGCCAGCTCATGGAGAAGCAGATTCACCGGCGCACGCTCGGGCGTGAGGAGTTCGTGCGCCGCGTCTGGGAGTGGAAGGCGGAGAGCGGCTCCACCATCGTCAATCAGCTGAAGCGCCTCGGCGCCTCGTGTGACTGGTCGCGCGAGCGCTTCACGATGGGCGTGCGCGGCGAGGCCGACGACCAGATGGTCCGCGCGGTGACGAAGGTCTTCGTCGACCTCTACAACGCGGGCCTCATCTACAAGGACAAGCGCCTCGTAAACTGGGACCCAAAATTCCAGACGGCGATCTCCGACCTCGAGGTGGTGCAGGTCGAGTCGAAGGGCAGCTTCAAGTGGGAGTCGGGGGATGTCCTGCCGGAGGCGGGCAAGGAAGGTGCGAAGCCGTTTGATGCGGAGGCGCTCGCCAAGGCTCTGAAGAAAGACCCGAGCGGGCATATGTATCACTTTCGCTATCCGCTCTCGAAAAGGATTGCTGGCTACGACCGCGACTACATCGTCGTCGCCACGACGCGCCCCGAGACCATGCTCGGCGACACGGGCGTCGCCGTGCATCCCGAGGACGAGCGTTACGCGGCGCTGGTAAAGGCCGGCGCGAAAGTCAACCTGCCGCTCGTGGGTCGCGAGATCCCGATCGTCGCGGACGAATACTCAGACCCCGAGAAGGGCACGGGCGCGGTCAAGATCACGCCTGCGCACGACTTCAACGACTTCGAGGTCGGCAAGCGCCACAACCTCGAGAAGATCAATGTGCTCGACGATCACGCGCAACTGAACGAGAACGCGCCCGAGGCCTATCGCGGACTGGATCGCTTCGAGGCGAGGAAGCGCGTTGTGGCCGATCTCGCTGCGCTGGGTCTCTTGGAGAAGATCGAGCCGACGACGCACACGGTCCCGCACGGCGACCGCTCGAACGCCGTCATCGAGCCGTGGCTGACCGACCAGTGGTACGTCAACGCCGCCGAGCTGGCCAAGCCCGCCATCGCCGCCGTCGAGAGCGGCAAGACGGTCTTCGTGCCGAAGAGCTGGGAGAAGACCTACTTCGAGTGGATGCGCAACATCCAGCCCTGGTGCATCTCGCGCCAGCTCTGGTGGGGCCACCAGATCCCCGCCTGGTACGGCCCGGATGGGCACGTGTTCGTCGCCCATGACGAAACCACTGCCCGGGTCGCCGCGGGGAAGCACTACAAATCTGCCGACGTTGCGCTGAAACGCGACGAGGACGTCCTCGACACCTGGTTCTCCTCCGCGCTGTGGCCGTTCTCGACGCTCGGCTGGCCCGACGCGACGCCCGAGGTCGCCCGCTATTACCCGACCAGCGTCCTCGTCACCGGTTTCGACATCATCTTCTTCTGGGTCGCGCGCATGATGATGATGGGCCTCCATTTCATGAAGGAGGTGCCGTTCCGCGACGTCTACATCCACGCTCTCGTCCGCGACGAGCGCGGGCAGAAGATGTCGAAGTCCAAGGGGAACGTCATGGACCCCTTGCATCTCATCGACCAGTACGGCGCCGATGCGCTCCGCTTCACGCTCGCCGCCATGGCCGCCCAGGGCCGCGACATCAAGCTCTCGACCAACCGCGTCGAGGGCTACCGCAATTTCGCGACCAAGCTCTGGAACGCGGCGCGCTTCTCCGAGATGAACGAATGCGTGCGCCAGCGCGACTTCGACCCGCGCTCGGTCAAGCACACGCTGAACCGCTGGATCGTGGGTGAGACCGAGCGCGCGGCCGCCGCCGTCACCGCCGGCATCGAGGGCTACCGCTTCAACGAGGCCGCCGCCGCCATCTACGAGTTCGTCTGGGGCGTGTTCTGCGACTGGTATCTCGAGCTCATCAAGCCGATCCTCGGGGCTGACGGCGAGGACGAGGCGGCCAAGGCCGAGACGCGCACCTGCGTCGCCTGGGTGCTCGACCAGTGCCTGAAGCTGCTCCACCCGTTCATGCCCTTCATCACCGAGGAGCTGTGGACGCACATGGTCGAGCACGGCGTCCAACGCCAAGGCCTACTCGCGGTCAGCGAATGGCCGCGGCTCTCCGGGCTCGCGAGCCCCGAGGCCGACGAGGAGATCGGCTGGGTCGTGAGGCTGGTGTCTGAGATCCGCTCGGTCAGGACCGAAATGAACGTGCCGGCCGGCGCCAAGATCCCGCTCGTCATCACCGGCGCCAGCGACACGACCAAGAAGCGCGCTGCTGAGCACGAGGAGACGATCATGCGCCTCGCCCGCCTCGATGACATCTCGTTTGCGCGCTCCGCGCCCAAGGGCTCGGCGCTGATCGTGGTCGGCGAGGCGACAATGGCGCTCCCCCTCGAGGGCGTGATCGACATGGGCGCGGAAGCCAAGCGGCTCGCCAAGGAGATCGACAAGGCGGAAGCCGATCGCGCCAAAGCCGAGAGCTGGCTTGCGAACGAGGCCAACGTTGCGAAATCGCCCGAGCACGTCGTCGAATTGAACCGCGAGCGCGTCGCCGAGGGGGCCGAGCGCATCAAGCGCCTCCGCGCGGCCCTGAAACGCATCGAAGCCTAGCCATTCGCGAATCTCCGTCCCTTCATCCTGAGCTTGTCGAAGGATGAAGGAACGGTCTCACCGCCGCCTCATGGTTCGACAAGCTCACCATGAGGCCTAGCGTCAGATCACATCGAGCTTGGTTAGCTCGCCGCGTCCGCCGCGTCAGGCGGGGGCGGATCGACGAGCTTGAGATGCAGCTCGGTGAGCTTCCATTCAACGCCGCGCAGCTGCAAAAGGCCGACATAGTGGCGGCTCGGATCGTTCCGGTCGGCCATCTCGACCTCGAATGCGGAAGGCGACTTGAACTCCGCGCGCTTCACCCGCGACCAGAACTCGGCCGCGCGCTCGAACCAGGGCTTCGCGCGCTGCGCCGCCGCCTCGCCCGACATCTCGCGGTACGCATTGCGCACGCCGAAGAGCTGCGGCAAGCCCTCGGGCGTGACGTAGCTGTCGACAATGCCGTCCACCGTCCGCTTGCCGACGCTCATCTTGAGGCGCTGCCACAACCCGGGCGTTTCCCCGGGCGACTGCGCTACGCTGCCGTCGCCGGCGGCCGGGGCAAACGCCGCCGCGCCGATGGACTGGCGCAGGCTCTCGCGCACGCTTTCCCATTCGATCTTGCGCTCGAGGTAGGCCGCATCGCCCGCCTGCATGGCCTCGCGGATCGCCCAGGCCGTATAGAACGGGAACGCCACGTAGAGCGCGGCGAGCACGGTGAGAGACAGGATGGCAACCGTGAGCTTGCGCATTTCAGTCCTCGCGCCGGCACGCCGCCGGCAGCTTGTCCATATGGGGTTCGATCGCGCAGGGTCCAGAGAGCCCTCTTAGATATCTGTGGGCTTGGGCTCCGAGCAGATCGAGCGGAGAGCTGCCCAGTCACGCGCCGAGAGGCTCGGCGTCGACGGGTAGGGTGCCTGGCTCTCGACGATGGCGCGCCGCTCCTCCGTGAGAGGATGGCTGCGCAGAATGCCGATCTCGGCGAGCTCCGACTTGCTCTCCTCGAGCTTCGTCACGCGCGTGAAGAACTGGGCGAGGCCTTGCGCCGACACTCCGGCGCGCTTCAGGATCGCCAAGGCATGCGCATCGGCCTCGCGCTCCGCCGCGCGCGTATAGGAGAGCTGCGCCAGCACGAGCCCGATATTGGCGAGCGTGCCGCCCGATCCCCCGAGCATGAGATCGGCCGCCGCCGAGAGGCCGAGCACGCGCACGAGCGCCGTCTCGGGATGCATTTCGATCCCGTGTCCCATCTCATGGGCGAGCACGCCCGCGACCTCGTCGGGGCCGTCCGCCTTCTCGATCAGCCCGCGCGTCATCACGATCTGCTCGCCCGGAACCGCAAACGCGTTCATGAGATCCCAGTCGACGACGACGATCTTGAACTTCTTGTCCTGCCCGGGGCCGGCGAGGCGCGTGGTCAGCCGGTCGAGCGCGGCGAGGCCGTTGCCGTCGCTGCACACCTGCTTGCCGGCCGTCATGGAGCGCATGACCTCCTTGCCGAGCGTTTCGCGGGCGCGGTCCGGCAGCAGGCGCGCGATCGTGTTGGCGGGCGAGAGATCCAGGACCCAGACGAGCGCTGCCGCCGCCGCGATGGCGGCCGACGCCCAGATCCACGGCCGCGCATGACGCCAGCGGATCGAGCGCGCCGTGAGTTGCGGGGCGTGCTCGGGCAGCCGGCGCGCAAACGCCGCCTCCGGCACGAAGAGCGCCGCTCCCGGCTGAGCGGCGGAGCTCAAGAGAACGTCGATGGCGTGCGCCGTGATCGGCTCGGCGGCCGCGAGCGTCTCGTAGGGCCAGAGCACGCCGTCGCCGCCCGGCACGGTGATCTCGATGCCCGCCGCGCCGAGACGCACCTCGGCATTGACGGCGGCCGCACTTCTGCCGTCGCTGTATCGTGCCGAGGTGAAAGTGGGGGGCGGATCAGAAAGCATCGACATCGAATGCCTGCGCCAGGCCCTCTCCCCGGTGAATTCCGAGATCGGCGCCCTGCACAATCTCACCCAGAGCGACGGCACCCACGATTTCGAGGTTCTCGACCAGATAGCGCGCCGCGCGCGCCTGCGCGATCGGAATAAGGAGCCCGAGCGTAAAGAGGACGATGAGGATGTTGGTGACGCCGATCCAGATCAGGCCGCCCGCCGTCACGCGGCTCCTGAACGACGCTTTGTCGAAATGCGTATGCGCCGCGAAGTGGTTGATCTGCTTGGCGCGGTACCAGGCGCTGATCACCGCATAGACGAGATAGGCTCCGGCAGCGAGCGCGAACATCGTCCCCACCGTCGCCGGCCTGAGCGCGAACGGGCGCCCGAGCGAGGGATCGTAGGCTGCCATGTCTGCGACGAAGAGGCCGTACGCCGCGACCACGGCCGCGAGCACGATTGCGGTGGCCGCGACCCAGAGCACCGCGAAGCGTCCGTAGAGCGGCCCCGACGGCGCGTTGAACTGAAACGGCCGGTCGCCGAAGCGCATGTCACGCGTGATGATCCCCTGCAGCCTCGTCGAGCGCCAGGGCACGATCCAACCCACCGTGAGCGGGATCAGGAGCCCGGTCCAGAAATGGGTCCAGGCGTAGTCACGCGAGCGCCCCGCAAGCCCTCCGCGTATGCCGCGCCAGAACGTGCGCGAGAGGCGGTAGCGCTGGGCGCGATAGATCGCGATACCCGTCAGAAAGAAGATCGCGCCGTAGAGTGCGAATTGGAACATGTCGAAGGCGTCCGACTCGGGCCCCAAGGCGAGCGCCGCCCCGACCGAGAGCACCATGATGGGAATGATGACGGCGCCGAAGATGATGAGAAAGCCGAGGAACAGCTCCTTGCCGGTGCCCGTGTACTGCAGCGGCTCGCCCTCGATGCGCACGCCCGACCAGATGCGCCGCCTCACCTCCGTCTTGCCCCAGAAATTGTAGATGCCGAGCGTCACGATCCGGAGCACGAAATTGACGACCGAGAGCCCGAGCATGCCTTGGGGATGACGCCATGTGAGGCGGATGGGCTGTGCCGGCCCGGCGCCGCTCGCGAATGCGTTCATGTCCGGCTGGTTCATGGCGTGGTCCCCTCGCTTGACGCTGCCCGAGGAGGCAGCAACTGCCCATCCTGCCCTGGCCGACACGCCTCGCAGTTACCCGCGTGACCGGCCCCGCACTTTGGCACCCCTATAGCACGGCCCATTTTGGAGCGGATGTTTCGGCTGCAAATTGCCCTGCGTGGGCCGCGCCGCGGCCAGATTCGGGCCCATTATCGGCTGGAGTTGATTGCTATCGATTGGCCGGGATGAGGGAGTTTCCGACTTCGATTTGGAATTGTGTGGTCTGGCCGCCACGCACGTTTACCGAGATTGCAAACTTGAGATCGGAAATGGTTGTTGTGGCCTAGATGCCACGAAACGCAGCACAATATGCCTCTTTTGGGCCACAAAGAAAGTCGACGGTGAATGCGAGATGAACAGAAGCTTGCGGGGGCTTCGAGTTCGGGAACACTGCAACCGCTCTCACGATAATGAGAGCAATGCGGCGCATTCATCCGAATTGCCGAGCCTGCGCACCGGGTGCTCGCACGCGAACCGTGCGTGCGGCAGCGGGAATTAAGTGACGGACGCGTAATGGACGCAAGAACGTTCGATAAGTCGAAGCTGCCGAGCAGGCACGTGACGGAGGGCCCGTCGCGCGCGCCGCATCGCTCCTATTACTATGCGATGGGTCTCACCGAGGACGACATCCGCCGCCCCTTCGTCGGCGTCGTCTCCTGCTGGAACGAGGCCGCGCCCTGCAACATTGCGCTTCAGCGCCAGGCGCAGTCGGCCAAGGCCGGCGTGCGCGAGAACGGCGGCACGCCGCGCGAGTTCTGCACCATCTCCGTCACCGACGGCATCGCCATGGGCCACCAGGGCATGAAGTCGTCGCTCGTCTCGCGCGAGGTGATCGCCGACTCGATTGAGCTCACCATGCGTGGCCATTGCTACGATGCCATGGTCGGCATTGCCGGCTGCGACAAGAGCCTGCCCGGCACCATGATGGCGATGCTGCGCCTCAACGTTCCCTCCGTCTTTATGTATGGCGGCTCGATCCTGCCCGGCAAGTTCAAGGGTCACGACGTAACCGTGCAGGACGTTTTCGAGGGCGTCGGCATGCACTCCGCCGGCCGCATGTCGGACAAGGAGCTGCACGAGCTCGAATGCGTCGCCTGCCCGAGCGCGGGCGCCTGCGGCGGCCAGTTCACCGCCAACACCATGGCCTGCGTCTCGGAAGCCATCGGCCTTGCCATTCCGGGCTCGGCGGGTGCGCCGGCTCCTTACGAGAGCCGCGACGAGTACGCCCGCGCCAGCGGCGAGGCGGTCATGAAGCTGCTCGCGCTCGGCATCCGCCCGCGTGACATCTGCACGCGGAAGGCTTTCGAGAACGCGGCCGTCGTCGTTGCCGCAACCGGCGGCTCGACCAACGGCGCGCTGCATTTGCCGGCCATGGCGAATGAATGCGGCATCGACTTCGATCTCTTCGACGTCGCCGAGATTTTCCGCAGGACGCCCTACATCGCGGATCTGAAGCCCGGCGGCCAGTACATCGCCAAGGACGTCTTCGACATCGGCGGCGTGCCCCAGATCCTCAAGGCGCTGCTCGAGGGCGGCGTGCTGCACGGCGACTGCATCACCGTCACCGGCAAGACGATGGCCGAGAACCTCTCCTCCGTGAAGTTCAACGCCGACCAGAAGATCATCCATCCTGTCTCCAGCCCGATCAGCCCGACCGGCGGCGTCGTGGGTCTCAAGGGCACGCTCGCGCCCGAAGGCGCGATCGTGAAGGTCGCCGGCTTGAAAAACCTGAAATTCCGCGGCCCCGCGCGCTGCTTCGATTGCGAGGAGGATGCCTTCGCGGCCGTCGAAGCGCGCGCCTACAAGGAAGGCGAGGTGCTCGTCATCCGCTACGAGGGCCCCAAGGGCGGCCCCGGCATGCGCGAGATGCTCTCGACCACGGCCGCTCTCTATGGTCAGGGCGCCGGCGACAAGGTCGCTCTCATCACCGATGGGCGTTTCTCGGGCGCCACGCGCGGCTTCTGCGTCGGCCACGTCGGACCGGAGGCGGCCCTCGGCGGCCCCATCGGCCTTATCCAGGACGGCGACATCATCGCGATGGATGCCACCACAGGCACGCTCGACCTCGAGGTCGATGCGGCAACACTCGAAAAGCGGCGCGCGGCATGGAAGCCGCCGCTCAATCCCTACACCAGTGGCGCATTGAGGAAGTTTGCGGATCAGGTCGGTCCGGCGCGGTTCGGCGCCGTCACTCATCCTGGCGGGAAGGCGGAACTTGTTTGCTATGCGGATATCTAGGGTACTGATCGGGTTTGCCGTGATGGCGCTTGCACCCGCGTTGGCGAGTGCGGGCACGACGCCGTTCCAGTCGGCGCGAGAGGCGCTGAAGCAAGGCGTCAGTGCCTATCAGGGTGGCTACTACGAGATCGCCATTCCCGCGCTCGAGTTTGCCGCGGCCGAGAACCAGTTCATGGCCACCTACTACCTGGCCCGCATCTATGCCGACAACACCGGTGCCCTCACCGACCATGCCAAGGCCTACAAGCTTTTCGAGCAGATCGTCGACGAGAACCTCGACGCCGACCCCGACGACGATCCTCGTGCACCCTACGTCGGCAAGGCACTGACGGCGCTTGCAGGCTACGTACGCACGGGCCTCGCCGAGATCGGCTTGCGGCCCGATCCCGAGCGTGCCGTCTTCTACCTGAACAACGCATCGACGACCTTCAACGACGAGGACGCCCAGTTCGAGCTGGCCAAGCTCCAGCTCACGGGCGAAGGCATGGCGACCAACATTCCGCTCGGACGCCACTGGCTCTCGATTCTGAGCCAGAACGGTCACGCCGGCGCGCAGGCGTTCTTCGCCGATCTCCTATGGCGCGGCAAGCACGTCGAGGCCGATCCCCCGCGCGCCCTCGCGCTGATCTCGATCGCCGTCGACAACGCCCCGCCCTCCGAGCGTCTGTGGATCGAGGACATCTATCAGAACATCTTCTGCGGAGCGGGCGAGGGCACGCGCCACCAGGCGACGGGCCTCGTCGCCCAGTGGGGCAACCGCTACGGCAGAAAGCCGACGGTAGCCGGCGACAGCAGCGGGCTTTCGCAGCTCACGGATGGTCCTGTGCGCACCTGTGCCAACGGCGAGCCCGTGGGGCCAATTCAGGCTTCGAACGAGAGGCGCAGTGAAAGCCCGCCGGTGACGGCGGCGCCACTGCCGCGTCTGCCTGAGCAGCGCTCATTCTCCTACGGCTCCGCGGCAGGACCCAAGCTGCGCGACGTCGACACCGTGATCCCGACGCCCAACCGCTGACCGCCGCCAGTCGCATCAGCGACGCATCGACCTAGTTCGCATTGAGCTCGACCCAGGCCGGCGCGTGGTCCGACGGTCTCTCCCAGCCGCGCGTCATGCGGTCGACGCCGGCGGCCACGAGGAGATCGGCCGCCTCCGGCGACAAGAGAAGATGATCGATGCGGATGCCGTCGTCCTTCTGCCAGGCGCCCGCCTGATAATCCCAGAACGTATAGACTCCGGGCTCCGGGTGACACATGCGCACCGCGTCGGCGAGCCCGAGGTTCAGAAGGCCACGGAACGCTGCGCGCGATTCCGGCTGAAACAGCGCATCCCCGCGCCAGGCCTCAGGCCGCTTGGCATCTGCAGAATCGGGAATGACGTTGTAGTCGCCGGCCAGAACGACGGGCATCTCATCCTCGAGCAGCGCGCGGGCATGCGCCTCGAGGCGGCGCATCCACTGTAGCTTGTAGGCGAATTTGTCGGTGCCGATCGGATTGCCGTTGGGAAGATAGATCGAGGCCACGCGCACCGCGCGCGAGCCGGATGTCACGGTCGCCTCGATGTAGCGCGCCTGCTCGTCGCCGTCGCCGCCGGGAAGCCCCCGCGTCACGTCCTCGAGCGCACTCTTGGACAGGATCGCCACACCGTTGAAGCCCTTCTGGCCGTGGGTGACAACCTGGTAGCCTGCGTCCTCGATCGCCTCACGCGGAAACCCGTCGTCGACGCTCTTGATCTCCTGCAGGCAGACGACGTCGGGCGCGGTTTCCTTGAGATAGGTGAGCGCCCCCTCGATGCGCGCCTTGATGCCGTTGATGTTCCAGGTGACGATCTTCATCAGAGCGAGAAGCTCGTCCCGCACCCGCACGACGCCGTCGCCTTCGGATTCTGGATCTTGAACGAGGCGCCGAGGAGATCGTCGACGAAGTCGATCTCGGCCCCGCCCAGGTATTCGAGCGAGACGGGATCTATGAGGACGCGCGCGCCCGCGCGCTCGAGCAGGAGATCGTCGGGGGCCCGCGCACCGACGAGATCGAACTTGTACTGGAAGCCCGAGCATCCCCCACCTTCGACGGAAACGCGCAGCATCGTATTTTCGGGCTCGCCCGCCACGATCTCGGCGATGCGCCGCGCAGCGCGCTCGGTGACAGTCACGGTCGGATCGGACATGGGCAGGCTCGCTCGTTGAGACCCCGGTACAACTCGGGTTGCCCGGCGGCGCAAACACTGCAAGGAAGATAGGGATGATGGCCGCGCTGTCAAATGGACAAGGGGCCCCGACCAGCGCGCCAGGGGCGCGGGAGCCTCATGAGCAGGGCCCGGACGATGGCTGAGACGGGAAGCGGCGCCTATGGCGAGAACCTGCGACCGGGCGAGCGGCTGCCTGCCGCCTATGCCGCGAGCGCGGTCCCCTCGCGCGGACGCCGCTTTTCCGAGCCCGAATGCACGACACGCAGCCCCTTTCAGCGCGACCGCGATCGCATCCTTCATTCGACCGCCTTCCGCCGCCTCATTCACAAGACGCAGGTTTTCGTCTTCCACGAGGGCGACCACTACCGCACGCGCCTCACCCACAGCCTCGAGGTGGCGCAGATCGCGCGCACCATCGCCCGCCAGCTGCGCCTCGACGAGGACCTCGCCGAGGCCTTGGCGCTGGCGCACGATCTGGGCCATCCGCCATTCGGGCACTCGGGCGAGCGCGCCCTCGACTACGCGTTGCGCAACTTCGGCGGCTTCGACCACAACGCCCAGAGCCTGCGCGTCGTCATGCACTTGGAGCGCAAGTACCTCGCCTTCGATGGCCTGAACCTCACCTGGGAGACGCTCGAGGGGTTGGCCAAGCACAACGGCCCGGTCGCGGCCGACTCCGCCGACGCCGCCATTGCCAAGGTGATGACGCCGCTCGAGACCTGGCGCAGTCTCGAGCCCGCGAGCTGGGCATCCGCAGAAGCACAGGTCGCCTCCCTCGCCGACGACATCGCCTACCTGACCCACGACATCGACGACGGCCTGCGCGCCGGGCTTCTTTCCTTTGAGGGGCTCACCGGCGCGCCGCTCGCCGGGCTCCTGGCGCGCGCCGCGATCGCGGGCCAGCCGCGCCGCGAAGCGGGACGCCTCGCCTACGAGGTGACGCGGCGCATGATCACGGAGATGGTGCGCTCAGTTGTCACCGAATCGCGTGCCCGCCTGCGCGCGCTGGCACCCGAAAGCCCGGACGACATCCGCGGCGCGGCGCGTGCGGTCGCAGCTTTCTCCGAGGAGATGAGCGCCGATATCGCCGGGCTGAGATCGTTTCTCACGGCGAACGTCTATCGCAGCCGCCGCGTGATGGACGTGATGGACAAGGCAGCCGAGATCGTGCGCGACCTCTTCGCCCGCTATGTCGACGAGCCGGCGGCCATGCCCCAGGCCTGGCAGGCGGCAGCGGCCGGACTGGCCGACCGCCGCCGCGCGCGCGTCATCGGCGATTTCGTTGCCGGCATGACCGACCGCTATGCGATTGCCGAGCACCGCCGCCTGTTTGACGCCACCCCGGATTTGCGATAGCCGGGCCGATCTCCCACTCTCTACGCCGCTCGCGGTATGGGGAGAGAATCCAAATATTTCAAGGATCAGTCGAATGAACGCCTATGCGGAGGTCGGAAGCCGCGTTGCCGCCGCGCTCGAGGCCCTGAAGAAGGATGGCATCTTGCCGTCCGATCTTGCCCTCCCCGCGGTCGAGATCGAGACGCCGCGCGATCCCGCGCATGGCGATCTCGCCTGCAACGCCGCGATGGTGTTGGCCAAGCCCGCGCGCATGAAGCCGCGCGACATCGCTGACGCCCTCAAGGGCAGGCTCGCCGCGGATCCCGACATCGCGGCCGTCGAGGTGGCGGGTCCCGGCTTCCTCAATCTTCGCATGCAGCCCGAATTCTGGCAGCGCGTCGTCAAGGCTGTTCACGCCGAAGCGGAGAGCTACGGCCGCTCGAGCGTCGGCGCCGGCGAGCGCACAAACGTTGAATACGTTTCGGCGAACCCCACCGGCCCCATGCACGTCGGTCACTGCCGCGGCGCGGTGTTTGGCGATGCGCTCGCCAACCTGCTCGCGTTCGTGGGCTACGACGTCACGCGCGAGTACTACATCAACGATGCCGGCGGCCAGGTCGACGTCCTCGCGCGCTCCGTTTTCCTGCGCTACCGGGAGGCGCTGGGCGAGGAGATCGGCGCCATTCCGAACGGGCTCTACCCCGGCGAGTACTTGAAGCCCGTGGGCGAAGCCCTCGCTAGCGAGCACGATAAATCCCTTCTCGACATGCCCGAGGAGCGATGGCTCCCGATCGTGCGCTCCTTCGCGATCGATCGGATCATGCCGATGATCAAGGACGACCTCGCGGCGCTCAACATCCGCCACGACGTCTTCTACTCGGAGGCGTCCCTCACCAGAGGTACGTCCGACAAGGTCGAGGCGGCCATCGAGGAGCTGCGCAAGAGAGGCCTCATCTACGAGGGCCGGCTCGAGAAGCCCAAGGGTCATGATGACGAGGAGTGGGAGGACCGCGAGCAGACGCTCTTCAAGTCGACGCAATACGGCGACGAGGCCGACCGCGCGCTCATGAAGGCGGACGGCAGCTACACCTACTTCGCCGGCGACGTCGCCTATCACTATGACAAGCTGCAGCGCGGCTACCGCCACCTGATCAACGTCTTCGGCGCCGACCACATCGGCTACATCCCGCGCGTGCTGGCGACCGTCGCGGCGTTCGCAGGCGGCACGGTCGAGCGGGACGCCAAGGGCAAGCTCCGATACTGGCACACGACCGGCGGCTCGGCCGACCTCGACATCAAGGTCGTGAGCCTGGTGAAACTCTATAAGAACGGCGAGCCCTACAAGATGAGCAAGCGCGCCGGCACCTTCGTGACGCTGCGCGACGTGGTGGAAGAGGTCGGCCGCGATCCCGTCCGCTTCATGATGCTCTACAGGAAGGAGCTCGAGGAGCTGGACTTCGACTTCGCCAAGGTCACGGAGCAGTCCAAGGACAACCCCGTATTCTATGTGCAATATGCTCACGCCCGCGCGGCATCGATCCTGCGCAACGTTGCCGAGGCGTTCCCAGGCCTCACGCCGGAGAGCGAGGAAGTGAGGGGAGCCGACCTGTCGGCGATCTCGGACTCGGGCGAGCTGGATCTCATCCGCAAGCTCGCGTTTTTCCCCAACCTGATGAGCGGCGCCGCCCGCGCCCATGAGCCGCACCGGGTGGCCTACTATCTCTATGATTTAGCTTCCGCTTTTCACGGCCAATGGACACGAGGCAATGATTTGCCACAATTGCGCTTTATTCAGCCTAGTGATCGCAATCTGACCGCAGCGCGGTGTGCCCTCGTTGTTGCAGTGCAGCGCGTGACAAGCTCCGGCCTTTCTGTGCTTGGCGTCGGAGCGCCGGACGCGATGCGATAGACTCATGATACGCGGGGAGGCGGAGCAACTGCGCTTTCCATGGGATTGGCGACGAGGGACGAGCGAAATGTCACGATCCAACAATTCCCAGCCGCAATTTGCTGCCCGGCCTATGCCGGGCCACCTGGCGGCGGATCAGGACGCCCAAGCGTGGCATGCCGCGCAGGCCCGCGCTCAGCACCCAGGCCAGCACCCTGGCCAGCAGGTTCCTCCCGGTTATGCGCAGCCTTATGCCTATCAGCCCGAGGTCCCGCCGGCCGGTCCTTACGCACAGCAGCCGGCCCCGCCCGATCCCTTTGCCGGTACGGCTTACGCCGCTCAGCCCGCACCCCAGCAGCGCCAGGCACCGGCCTATGCTCCCCCGCAACACGATCCTTACGCGCAGCAGGCTCAGGCCGCGCAGCCGCAAGGCTATGGCGAGGCCCCGGCTTATGGCGGCCATCCGCAGTGGCCGGTGGGAGCGCAGGACCAGGGCGGCTACGATCTCAATAGCTACGGTGTCGGCGGCGGTCCGTCGCTGGGCACCGGCTATGAGGTGGGCCGTCAGGCTCCGCAGCAGCATCGCCAGTGGGCCGGTGCCGACCCCTACGGCAACGAGCCCTCGTTCGAGCCGGTGCACTACGGCGCGCCCCAGCAGCATGTCGGGACCGTCGAGCAGACCTATGCCGAAGAGGACGCCGCCTACGAGATGGAGGCTCCACGCGGCCGGGGCCGCAAGTTTGCGATGGTGCTGCTCGGCGCCGTGATCGTCGGCGGCGGCCTGACCTATGCCTATAGCGCGCTTCTCGGCCCTTCGTCGGATGGGGCGCCACCGGTCGTCAAAGGCGCCGAGGGCCCGTTCAAGGTCAAGCCCTCCGAGCCCGGCGGTAAGCAATTCGCACACACAGACAGCAAGATCATGGGCCGTCTCGGTGAAGGCGGCGCAGAGCCCGCGCCCGCGGGCGATGTCGACGCGTCCGGCGCCCGTAAGGTGCCCGTGCTGACCATCGGACGTGACGGGACCATTCTTGCTCCCGCTCCCTCAGCGGAGCCGACTCCTCCCAGCTCGACTGTCTCGGTGCCCGGCATGGTCGTGAGCGGTCTAGGCGGACCCCCGCCACCCAAGGCTGAAACGGCAGACGCGAAGCCCGCCTCCGAATTGAAGCCGGAGCCCGCCGCGGCTTCGATCACGACGGCGGCTGCTGCATCGCAAGAGCCCGTCGTCGTCACTCCGCCGCCGGCAGCAAAGAAGCCCAAGGCGACCGCAGCTGCGGCCGACGCGCCGAGTTCGCTTTGGGACGCGGAGGACGCAGCGCCAGCGAAGCCGGCGGCCGCTCCCAAGAAGACCGCGGCCGTCGCGACTGCGGCCCCTGCCGGGGCTGCACCCGCGCCGACCGGCGCCGGCTGGGTCGCAGTTCTCCTCTCGGTTCCCGCTTCCGACAAGAGCCGCATGGATGCGCTGAAGCAGTTCGCCGACATGCAGCAGAAGTATGGGTCGCTCTTGCAGAACAAGACGCCCGACATCCAGGAAGCCAACCTCGGCGAGAAAGGCACCTATCATCGCCTCATGGTGGGACCGCCCGGCTCACGCGAGGTGGCGAGCGAGCTATGCACGCAGCTCAAGGCTCAGGGCTATCCGAGCTGCTGGGTGACGGCCTACTAGTATGGCGGCTCGCTGAGCGCCGAGGAAGGCCGCCGGACACGTCATGACCACTGCATTCATCACGGGCCTCACCGGTGAGGAGCTGTCTCCCGCCGAGAGATCTTTTCTGCGCCATGCGGCGCCCTCGGGCCTCATTCTCTTCACCCGCAACTGCTGCGACCACGCGCAAATCCGCCGCCTCGTCGCTGACGCGAAGGAGGCCATCGGCGCAGCCGACATCCTCGTCCTCATCGATCAGGAGGGCGGCCGCGTGCAGCGTCTCAGGCCGCCGCTCGGCCGCGCACTTCCGCCGGCTGCAGCCTACGCGGCGCGCTACGCCGATGACCGCGCGAGCGCCTGCAAGTGGGCCCGGCTCGCCGCCCGCCTCGTCGCCGAGGATCTGGGCGCGCTCGGCATCAACACGTGCTGTGCGCCGGTCCTCGACATCCCCGTGGAAGGTGCCCACGCCGTGATCGGCGACCGCGCCTACGGCACGACCCCCGACCAGGTCGCGGTGCTGGGGCGCTCAGTCGCGGAGGGCTTCCTCTCAGGCGGCATGCTCCCCGTCATCAAGCATATCCCCGGCCACGGCCGGGCGACCAAGGACAGCCATTTCGATCTCCCCGTCGTGACCGCGGAGCACGCGGAGCTCTCCGCGACCGATTTCGCCCCCTTCCGCGCGCTCGCCGATATGCCGGCGGCAATGACCGCCCACGTCGTATTTACCACCCTCGACCCCGGCGCTCCGGCGAGCACCTCGGAGCGCGTCACGCGCGAGATCATTCGTGGCGAGATTGGCTTCGATAACCTTCTGATGAGCGACGACCTCAGCATGAAGGCCCTCTCTGGTACGCTCGAGGAACGCGCCGAGGCGGTGATCCGGGCCGGGTCGGACCTGGTCCTCCATTGCAATGGCGACCTCGCGGAGATGGAGGCGGTAGCACGCAGCGTGCCCGCGCTGGAGGGAAGGGCGGCCGAGCGATTCGAGAGGGCAATCCGCCTCCTGGGCCGCGCCGAGCCCCTCGTTGTGGCGGACGCCGAGGCCTGTCTGGCGCAGGCACTTGCAATCGCCTCGCGGCGCACTGAATCAGTGTAGGCTGTGGACAATCGGCGTCTGAGCCCGACGGGGCTCGGGACGTCGGTCAGGGAACCAGGGTCGGGATGAACGAGCATACGACTGGAGCGGAAGAGGAGTTTGGCGCCTGGGAGGCGTCCGGGCCTGATCTTGCGCCGGCACCCGCCGACGCTCTGATCGTCGATGTGGCGGGCTTCGAGGGCCCGCTCGATCTCCTGCTCGCGCTGGCCCGCACGCACAAAGTGGACATCGCCAAGATCTCGATCCTGGCGCTCGTCGAGCAGTATCTCTCCTATATTCACGAGGCCCAGCGGCTGCGCATCGAGATCGCGGCCGACTATCTCGTCATGGCGGCCTGGCTCGCCTATCTGAAGTCGCGCCTGATCCTGCCGCGCCAGGAGGAGGCAGGCGACGAGCCCTCCGCCGAGGAGATGGCGCAGCGGCTCGCCTTCCGCCTGATGCGCCTCGATGCCATGCGCAACGCCATCGCCGAGCTGATGACGAGGAAGCGCCTTGGCCGCGATATCTTCCCCCGCGGCATGCCCGAGCAAGCCAAGGCCGTCACCGAGACGCAGTGGACGGCCGAGATCTACGACCTGCTCAAGGCCTATTCCGACATCCGTCGGCGCACGATCAAGCTGACGCACGTCGTCAAGGCGCGCACCGTCTGGTCCATCAAGGACGCGCGGAGCCGCCTCGAGCACCTCGTCGGCGAGAGCCCCGCCGACTGGTTCGACCTCGACTTCTTCCTGAAGCGCTATCTGGCGCCCGGCGGCGACGGCCGCACGGTGCTGGCGAGCTCCTTCGGCGCCAGTCTCGAGATGGCCCGCGAGGGCCTGATCGAGCTCAGGCAGGACGCGCCTTTTGCGCCGATCTATATGCGTAAGTGTGAAGCGGGTGCCCTGTGGCAGCGGTTAGGATAGCGGCATCGCCGGCTTCCGGGCCGGCGCAACGAGCAGGTGACTGAAATGGTTCCGCCAAGGCTGACGGTGGTCTCGCGCAACGACAACATTCCGGACAATGCGCCGTCCGATGACGACAATGAACCGGCCGCGGCAGAAGCCCGCGAGCTGACCCGCGCCATCGCCGAGGCCGAGCGGCCGCGGTTGAATGGGGCTGCCGTGGCAAACGACCGGCGCGAGAAGCTCAGGATTCTGGAAGCGGTCCTGTTTGCCGCCTCGGAGCCGCTCGACGAAAAGCGTCTCGCGGACCATCTCGGCGCCGGCGACAACGTCGCCCAGCTCCTCGATGAGCTGAGGGCCGCCTACACGGGGCGCGGCGTCAATCTCGTCCGCGTGGCCGGCAAATGGGCGTTCCGCACCGCGGGCGATCTTTCCTACCTGCTCGAGAAATACGCGGTCGAGGAGCGTCGCCTCTCGAAGGCCGCGCTCGAGACGCTGGCCATCGTCGCCTACCATCAGCCCGTGACGCGCGCCGAGATCGAGGAGATCCGCGGCGTCACCACGTCGGGCGGCACCCTCGACATCCTGATGGAAGCGGGCTGGATCCGCCCCCGCGGCCGCCGCCGCGCGCCCGGCAAGCCCATCACCTACGGCACCACCGATCACTTCCTCGGCCACTTCGGCCTCGAGACGGTCAAGGACCTGCCGGGCCTCGCCGATCTGCGCGCCGCGGGCCTCCTCGATGCGACGCTGCCCCCCGGCTTCTCGGTTCCCGATCCCTCGCTTGCCGCGGGCCTCATGCCCGATGAGCTGCCGCTCGATGCCGCGGACGAAGAGGACGACGGCGCCCAGGCCGAGATGGAGCTCGACGAGCCCGAGACCGACGACGACGCCGATCCGGAGCAGTCTGACGCCTGACAGCCGGGCAAGCCTTGAGTTACGCGTGTGAAGCACTGGTCATCAAAGGCGACAGACAAGCCTCAGCCGAGCTCAGCTCCCCCGGGCGTGCCCCGCGGCAGGGCCGCCGCGACGTTTGCAGCGCGCCTCACCTTTGAAAGCGTCGAGCGCCGCTACGGTGAAACCTACGCGCTGCGCGACTTCTCCCTCGACGTGGCCCCGGGCGAGGTCGTCTGCCTGCTCGGACCCTCGGGTTGCGGCAAGACGACGTTGCTGCGCGTCGCCGCCGGCATCGAGAAGCCGTCAGGCGGGCGCATCCTGATCAACGAGCGCGAGGTGGCGGGGCCGAGCCGCTTCGTGCCCCCCGAGCAGCGTGGCATCGGGCTTATGTTCCAGGATTTCGCGCTTTTTCCCCATCTCACCATCCTCGAGAACGTGGCGTTCGGCTTGAAAGCGCTCCCGCGCGCCGAGGCGCGGCGCGAGGCCTACCTCATGCTCTCGCGTGTCGGCCTCGAGCGCTACGCGGGCGACTATCCCCACATCCTCTCGGGCGGCCAGCAGCAGCGCGTCGCGCTTGCGCGCGCCATCGTGCCGCGCCCCGCCGTGATGCTGATGGACGAGCCCTTCTCGGGTCTCGACGTCCAGTTGCGCGACAGCATGCAGGAGGAAACGCTGGCGCTTCTGCACGAGACACGCGCGACCTCGCTCATCGTGACGCACCACCCGGAGGAGGCGATGCGCCTTGCCGATCGCATTGCCATCATGCGGCGCGGACGGCTCGTGCAGGCCGGCAGCGCCGAGGAGCTTTATCACCGGCCGGCGGCGCTGTTCGTCGCGCGGCTCTTCTCCGAGATCAACGAGATCGCCTACCCCGTCCGAAAGGGCATCCTCGAGACGCCGATCGGACCCATCGCCGCCCCGGGGATGGCCGACGGCGAGCAGGCCATCCTCTGCATCCGCGAGCGCGGCGTCAGGCTCCACGCGCACGGGCCGGGTCTCGTCGGCCGGGTCCTGCACGTAAAGTTCCTGGGCGACGCGGCGCGCCTTGACGTCGCAGTGGCGGGCTTCGAGGCCCCGCTGCGCGTCCGCGCGCCCGAAAACCATGGTCTTGAGAAAGGGGCCGAGGTGCAAATCGAGATCGATCCCGCGCGCGTCCTTGTCTTTCCTCAAAACGGCGAAGAAACCAATTAAGATCAATTTGATAGGGGTCAATCCCCGCTCCCGTGCGTCGCTTGCCGGGGGGTAGCGTTTCTGCAATAGTGAACCTACATACAAGCGCAAGCTGAAAGCGGCCGAGGAGGAATTGACGATGGGCCTAAACGCCACCCACTTGCTGCTGCTCTTGGTGGTGGTCGTGCTCTTGTTTGGCCGCAACAAGATCTCTGACCTCATGGGCGACGTCGCGCGCGGCATCAAGAGCTTCAAGAAGGGCATGGCCGAGGACGAAGTCACTGCCGATGCGCCGAAGGCGATCGATGTCGGCGGCAAGTCTGCGAGCCAATCGGAGCGCGACAAGAGCCAGGCCGGTTAGGCCGGTTAGACTGCCTCGGTGCGCCCTGGACCGGAACAGCGTGCTTCGCAAGAAGGTTCCTGGTATTGACGGTCCCGCGATAGGGGCGCGTCGTCGTCTGGCACATTCAAATCCATGTTCGACATCAGCTGGAGCGAGCTTCTGATTCTCGGCGTTGTGACCCTCATTTTCGTGGGTCCCAAGGAGCTGCCGAAATTCCTGAACACGCTTGGCCGCTATGCCGGCATGATCCGTCGCCATGCGCAGGATTTCCGCCGCCACTTCGACGAGGCGATGCGCGAAGCAGAGCTTGCCGAGATCAAGAAGGAGGTCGAGGACATCCGCACCGGCGTCGAGACGTCGCTGCGCGATGCCGAGCGTTCGGCCACGGCTCAGATTGAATCCGTGAAACGCGAGATGGAGCCGATCGCGAAGACAGCGGAGCGTGAAAATATCGAGCACGCCGTGCAGGCGCTTGACGCGCCCGCGACCCCGCCTGACCAGCCTGCGCCTGAGCCGGTCGTGGCCGACAAGCCGGGGGCATCGAGCTGATGCAGGAGACCGTCGACAAGCGCCCGGGCCAGGATGAGATCGACGCCTCGAAGGCGCCGCTCATGGAGCATCTGATCGAGCTGCGCACACGCCTGATCTACGCCGTCGGCGCTTTCTTTGTGATGTTCCTTCTGTGCTTTGCGATCGCGCGCCACATCTACGACGTGCTCGTCTGGCCCTACGTTTGGGCGTCAGGCAGCGATCATGTACGCCTTATCGCGACGCACTTCCTCGAGCAGATCTTCACGCACCTGAAGCTCGCGATGTTCGGCGCCGCATTCCTGTCGTTTCCCGTCATTGCGACGCAGATCTACAAGTTCGTCGCGCCCGGCCTCTACAAGAACGAGCGCGGAGCGTTTTTGCCTTATCTCATAGCGACACCGGTCTTCTTCCTGCTCGGCGCGGCCGTCGTCTACTTCCTCGCCATGCCGATCCTGATCAAGTTCTCGATCGGACTCGCTGCCACCGCGAGCGCCGGCGGACCGGCTACCATCGAGCTGATGCCCAAGGTCTCCGAGTACCTGTCTCTGATCATGACCTTGATCTTCGGCTTCGGCATCTGCTTCCAGCTCCCCGTCGTCCTGACGCTGCTCGCGCAAGCGGGCATCGTCACCTCGAATGCGCTGAGGAGCGGTCGGCGCTTCGCCATCGTCGGCATCTTCGCGGTGGCCGCGGTCCTGACCCCGCCCGACGCGTTGAGCATGATCATCATGGCGCTCCCGACCACGCTCCTCTACGAGTTCTCCATCTGGGCCGTATCCTGGGTCGAGAAGAAGGAAGCCGCGAAGAGGGCGCAGGCGTCTGGCATCTAGAGCGCGTTCCGTTCCTACGGAATCTGAAGCGCGCTCTAGGTTCTTGTTATGTCGCATTTTCTGCGACGAACCGGTGCCCACTTCATCGGAAAATGCTCTGGCCCACACGCAAATTGCACCGTCACTCCGTCATCCTCGCGCGGTGAGCGCCCTTGCGCGAGCAGGCGCGGGGATCCAGCATGAGAAGTGCCGTAGGCACTGTATTTTTCGCGTCTTCGACGAGACTGTTGTTTGCTCGCCTCCGGCGAGACCGCTTGCTCCCCGTGCCGCTCGGCCGGAAGATGCCTCGCGTCTCGAGGATGACGGGAGGAGGGGCGTGGAGAATCGTCGTATGGACCGGCCCGTTCGACCGTCTTATACCGTCGAGCTGAGATCGTATCCCTTGCCCCCTCCTCAACGTCACCCCCGCGTAGGCGGGGGTCTGTCCAAGTCAGAAATATGGAATGGATCCCCGCCTGCGCGGGGATGACGGTAGTGGAGCCAGAAGACGCTTCAACATCTCCAAGGTTAGCCGTGTTCGACATCAAGTGGATCAGAGAAAACAAAGAAGCCTTCGACCGGGGCATGAGCAATCGCGGGCTCGACTCGCCGTGGCAGAAGCTCGTCGCGCTCGATGACGCGCGCCGTGTCCATATCACCAAGCTGCAGGAGGCGCAGGCGCGCCGCAACGCCGCCTCGAAGGACATCGGCAAGGCGAAGGCGGCGAAGGACGAGGCGGCCGCCGCCAAGCTGATGGCCGAGGTCGCCGAGCTCAAGGAGGTCATCCAGGGCGGCGAGGAGGAGGAGCGCCAGCTCAACAAGGCGCTCGAAGATGCGCTCGCCGTGATCCCGAACCTGCCGCGGGATGATGTCCCTGTCGGCACGGATGAGAAGGGGAACAAGGAGGTGCGCCGCGTCGGCACACCGCCCAAGTTGGACTTCAAGCCGAAGCAGCACTTCGAGATCGGCGAGGCGCTGGGTCTCATGGACTTCGAGACCGCGGCCAAGATTTCCGGCGCGCGCTTCGTGGTGCTCAAGGGCGCACTGTCGCGGCTCGAGCGTGCGATCGCAGCTTTCATGCTCGACCTGCACACGGCTCCGGCAAAGGATGATCGCGGCGGCTACACCGAGTACAACCCGCCGCTGCTAGTGCTTAGCGACACCGCTTACGGCACCGGCAACCTTCCGAAGTTCGGCGATGACCTTTTCAAGACGACGAACGACTTCTGGCTCATCCCCACCGCCGAGGTCGCACTGACCAACTTCGTGCGCGACGAGATCCTCGACGAAGCACAATTGCCCATGCGCATGACGGCCTGGACGCCATGCTTCCGCTCGGAGGCGGGAGCAGCCGGCAAGGACACGCGCGGCATGATCCGCCAGCACCAGTTCTCGAAGGTCGAGCTGGTCTCGATCACCACGCCCGAGGAGAGCACGGCCGAGCACGAGCGCATGACGGCGTGCGCCGAGGAAGTGCTCAAGCGTCTCGGCCTTGCCTACCGCACCATGCTTCTCTGCACCGGCGACATGGGCTTCGCCTCCCAGAAAACCTACGACATCGAGGTCTGGCTGCCGGGCCAGGACGCCTACCGCGAGATCTCGTCGTGCTCCGTGTGCGGCGAATTCCAGGCGCGGCGCATGGGTGCCCGCTACCGTCCCAAGGGCTCGAAAGATGTTAAGCACGTCCATACGCTGAACGGCTCCGGGCTCGCCGTGGGGCGTACGCTCGTCGCCATCCTCGAGAACTATCAACAGGCCGACGGTTCCGTCATAATCCCGGAAGCCTTGCAGCCCTACATGGGCGGCCTGAAGAAGATCGAGAAGGCATAGATTCCCTCTCCCCATGCCGCCCAAGCGAAGCTTGTCTTCGACAAGACGGCGGCATGGGGAGAGGGTTAGGGTGAGGGGCAGAAACTGGCGCTGCCGTCTGCGGCCGCCCCTCACCCCGACCCTCTCCCCGTAAGGACGGGGAGAGGGAGGAAGTGACATGGACGAAGGCCCTTCCGCGGAGCATCGATGCGCATTCTGATCACCAACGACGACGGGGCGGGCGCGCACGGCCTCACCGTCCTGCATCAGATCGCCAAGGCGCTCTCGCCCGAGGTGTGGATCGTTGCCCCCGAGATGAACCAGTCCGGCGCCTCGCACGCGCTGACGCTCCAGGTGCCGCTGCGCTATCGCGAGATCGGCGAGCGCGCCTATGCCGTGCGCGGCACGCCGGCCGATTGCGTGATCATGGGCGTAAGGCACGTGATGAAGGACAATCCGCCCGATCTCATCCTCTCGGGCGTGAACCACGGCTCGAACCTGGCGGAAGATGTGACCTATTCGGGCACCATCGCCGGCGCCATGGAAGGCACGCTGCTCGGCATCCGCTCGATCGCCATGAGCCTGACCATCGGCTTCGATCCGGAAGGCCGCCAGCACTGGAAGACGCCGCTCGACTACGGCCCCGAGCTGGTCCAGAAGCTGCTCGCCACGCCGTGGCCGGCGAACGTCCTGATGAACGTCAACTATCCCGACCTTGCGCCCGAGAAGGTCGCGGGCATCGTGGCAACGAACCAAGGCCGTCGCGACCAGGGCGGGCTCCATATCGACGAGCGCAGCGACACCTGGGGCGATCCCTACTTCTGGGTCGGCTTCGAGCGCCGACGCGCCGATCCGCCCCAGGGATCCGATCTGCGCGCGATCGCAGACGGCATGATCTCGGTGACGCCGCTCTCGCTCGATCTTACCGACGAGGGGATGCGCGAAGCGATCGGCGCGGCGCTTTCCGCGTCGGGTCGCGGCCGAATTGAAGGCGCGGGCTGAGCCGCCCGCAGGCGCGTCAGCGAAGTCGCCGTGTTGACCAGATTCCTCCCCGATCGCAGCACAATCGCATCGTAATGAGGATTACGAGGCGCCGCCCCAGGCTGAGGGCGAGAGCCTCATATCCCTGCGTCGGCGCGCCCATTTCGGGAACGCGTTCGAACAGCGGGAATAGCGGGGCCCACGGCAAGACGAGCTCGCACCGGTTGCGCGTTAATCTCGCGTTAACTGGTTAAGGGTTACTTGATAGTGGGTGTATGGGTGCGTGAGATGGTGAATTCCGTGCGTACGTATCAGCCAATTTCTTTAATCCGCCGTTCAATGATTGGCTTGGGCGCCACGTGCGCCCTTTTTGCTGCCGGATGCAGCGCCAATGTCTCGCGGTTCGACATGTCGACCGCGAGCCTCAACGAGAGCAGCAGTCCCGCGACGAGCCAGCCCAACGTGCGCTCGAACCTGTTCGGCAATCAGGAAGGGGCGAGCACGTCGCCCTCGAGCCAATACTCGCAAGGGTCTTATCCGCAGGGCTCCTCTGCGCAGGGCCAGTATTCGAACGGCGGCTATTCGAACAGCGGCTACTCGAACGGTGGCGCCTACGCGCCGCCGCGCAGTCCCACTCGCGATCCCGGCATGAGCCGCTCGGAGCTTCCGCCGCCTCAGCAGCCGCCGGCCGATGCGAACGCCTATCGTCCGTCCTATGCGCCGACCGCGAACGTGCCGCCCATCGAGCCGCGCGAACCCTACCAGCCGCGCGAGACGTCCTATGACACGGCGCCGGCTGCTGCCGCCACGGGCAGCGGCAGTCAGATCGAGGTGCAGGCGGGCGACACGCTCTACGGCCTTTCGCGCCGCCACAACGTCTCGGTCTCCGAGCTCATGGCCGCCAACGGCATGAAGAGCCCGAGCCTGAAACCGGGCCAGAAGCTCTATCTTCCCTCGGGTGCGGGCACGACGGCACGCGCGGCGCCGCGCCAGAATACCTATGAGACCGCGTCGACGAGCGCCGCCGATGCGCCTGCCGACTGGACAAGTTCCTACACGATGAAGCAGGGCGACTCTCTTTATGCGATTGCCCGCCAGCACAACGTCAAGGTCGCCGAGATCGAGCGCTACAACGGTATCAGCGACGTGCGCAAGGTGAAGCCCGGCACCGTGCTCAGGCTCCCGGGAGCGGCCGGCGGCGCGGCAGAAGTGAGCGAGCCCCCCACGGCGTCATACCAGGCCCCGCCTTCGGCTTCCGAGAGCAGCGGACCGCCGTCGGCGCAGCCGACCATCATCAATGCCAAGGACCCGAACGCTTCAGGTGACGGACGCGTCGCCAAGCTCGAGACGCCCACGACCGCGGACGACAGCAGCGCCGCATCGCCCGGATCGGGCTCCGTCGCGGGCTCGGGCAAGCTCAGGTGGCCGGTAGTCGGCAAGATCATCTCGGGCTTCGGCCCGCGCCCCGACGGCACCCACAACGACGGCGTCAATGTCGCGGCTCCCATGGGCACCGATGTTCATGCCGCCGAAGGCGGCGTCGTCGCCTACGCCGGCGACGAGCTCAAGGGTTACGGCAATCTCGTGCTCCTGCGCCACGACAACGGCTGGGTGACCGCGTATGCCCACGCCGACGAGATCATGGTCAAGCGCGGCGACCGCATCAAGCGCGGCCAGATCATCGCCAAGGCGGGCCGCACCGGCCAGGTCGACCAGCCGCAAGTCCACTTCGAGCTTCGTCAGGGCCAGAAGCCCGTCGATCCCACGCCGTTCATGGACCGGCTCTAGATTTCACCCAACCGATCGTGAGCGCGCAAGCGCCCACGGGGGAGCGGCCGGAAGGGGCGGGCATCCGCCCCTTTCTTTTTGTTATGGCGTAGTTCAGACGATCTCCTCGAGCTCGCGAGCGCGCAGCGCGGCGAGCGGTGCCACGAGCGCGTCGACCACGGATGCCGAGACGCCCGGGCCGAGCTGCTGCAGCGTGACCTCTGCGCCATTCGCAAAGCGCATGCCGTCGTGATGCGGCCCGCCCTCGAGCCGGATGAAAGTCGCTGCTGCCGCCTCCGGCACGTCGCAGCTCAATTGCAGATGGCGCGGAATGTTGCTGACTTCGAGACGCGTGTCGCAGGCCATGCAGACGGCGACATCCGGCGCGCCGGGAGAGATGAAGCCGATGCTGCCGCTCGTGAAGCGCCGCGTTTCGTAGCGCTCACCCGCAACCGCTGGCCTGCTGCGGTACATTTCCAACGAATAGTCGCACATGACAGAACCTCCTCAGTGATTGCTGCACGAAGTTCTCCGGTCCGCGACCGGCCGACTGTTTGACTTTTCTTCGATGGTCTCCTTGGGTCTATATGCAACTTTGGGAGCGGCATTTGCGATTGCAAGAGCAGAGCGCATGAAATGCGCTAGGCACACAGCGCGAGATCAGGAGCGATCGAGCGTCTGTCCGAGACGGCCTGCGAGATCCTGGATGAACTGCCACGCGACGCGCCCCGAGCGGGCGCCGCGCGTGATGCTCCACTCTAGCGCCTCGCGCACGAGCTCGCTGTCGGCAACGGCAAGCCGATAGCTCGCAGCGTATCCGCGGACCATGTCGACATACTCGTCCTGGCTGCAGTTGTGAAAGCCGAGCCAGAGGCCGAAGCGGTCCGAGAGCGAGACTTTCTCCTCGACCGCCTCCGACGGATTGATGGCCGTTGAACGCTCGTTGTCGACCATGTCGCGCGGCATCAGGTGGCGCCGGTTCGACGTCGCATAAAAGATGACGTTCTCCGGCCGGCCCTCGATCCCGCCTTCGAGCACCGCCTTGAGCGATTTGTAGCTCGTGTCGTCCCGGTCGAAGGAGAGATCGTCGCAGAACACGATGAAGCGATGGCGCGAGGCTCTGAGCAGAGAGAGGCATTGAGGCAGCGACGCGATATCCTCGCGGTGGATCTCGATCAGCTTGAGCCCCGCGCCGCCTCGGGAGCCGGAGGTGCGCAGCCCACCGCTCACATCCGCATGCACCGCCTTGACCAGCGACGACTTGCCCATGCCGCGAGCGCCCCAGAGGAGCGCGTTGTTGGCTGGCAGCCCTTGCGCAAAGCGGCGCGTGTTGTCGAGGGCCTGGCGCGCGGCGCCGTCGATGCCGCGCAGCAGCGCAAGCGGGATCCGGTTGACCGCCAGGACCGGCTGAAAGGCGTTCGCATCCGCATGCCAGACGAACGCCTCCGCCGCGTCGAGGTCCGCAGCCGCCGCTGCCGGCGGCGAAAGACGCTCGAGAGCCGCCGCAATGCGATCGAGGCGCTCGAGAAGGGCTTTGTCGTCGGACATGCTGAGGATCGGCCTCGCTCCTGGGGCGCCGGGCCGCCTCTATAGCGCGCGCCAGGCCCTCCAAGCCAGACCGGCCGCGCCCCGGCGTTAACAGGGCGCTCAAAGGGTTGCAAACGAGGCTCGCGGCACTATAGTCGCGCCCGATCTGAGCCGGGCAGGTCCGCGGGAGCATTCTCCCGGCGGGCAGGCCTATTCGGCTCGGTCATCCATTGGAGGATCGCAAGCGCATGTTCATTTCTCCGGCTTTTGCCCAGTCCGGAAGCCCCCTTGGCGACCCGTTCGGCGGCATACTTATCCCGATGCTGTTGATGGTGGTGATCTTCTACTTCCTCGTGATCCGCCCGCAGAGCCAGCGCGCCAAGCAGCACAAGGAGATGATCGAGCGCGTGCGCCGCGGCGACACGGTCGTCACCTCCGGCGGCTTCATCGCCAAGGTCACGCGCGTGCCCGAGAACTCCGACGAGGTCGAGGTCGAGCTTGCCGACACTTTGAAGGTGCGCGTTCTGAGAAGCACGCTCATGGACGTGCGCTCCAAGGGCGAGCCGGTGAAGGATGCGGGAAGCGCCGCCGCGAAGGGTTGACGCGCTGCGCGTCCTTCTGGCGGACGCGATCATGAATGGGAATTCGTAGTAGCCAGCCAACTGAGGCCCGCCGTCATGCTGCACTTCGAGCGCTGGAAGATTTTCGCCATCGTGGCGACGTGCCTTGCGGGCCTCCTGTTCGCGATGCCGAACTTTTTCTCGAAGGAGACCGTTGCCTCCTGGCCGAGCTTCGTCCCGCAGCGTCAGATGCCCTTGGGCCTCGATCTGCGCGGCGGCGCGCACTTGCTTCTCGCCATGGACACGGGAGAGGTGAGGAAGAACTGGCTCGCGACCCTGCGCGACGACGCGAGAAAGCAACTCCGCGACGCCAAGATCGGTTTCTCCGCAATCGGCGCCACCGCTGACGCGCTCCAGGTCCGTCTGACGAAGCCCGAGGATCAGGACGGCGCATTGAAGCTGCTGAAGAAGCTCGTTCAGCCCATCGGCAACGCGATCCTCGGCACCAGCGGCAACGACATCGAGGTCACGGCAGGCACCGAGCCCGGCGTCATTCTCTTGAAGCCGACCGAGCAGGGCCTCCAGGAGCGTGTCGCGAGCGCTCTCGCCGCCTCGATCGAGACCATCAACCGGCGCGTCAATGCGCTCGGTACGGCGGAATCGACCGTCGTCCGCCAGGGCCGCGACCGCATCCTCATTCAGTATCCGGGCCTCACCGACACCACCCAGCTCAAGGAGCTGATCGGCAAGACCGCAAAGCTCTCCTTCCACGCCGTGCATCCCACTGTGACCGCGGAAGAGGCAAAGCAATCGCGTCCGCCGCTTGGCTACAAGGTCTACGAGGCGGTCGAGGACAGTGACGATCCCCGCGGCCCTCGCGCCTACGTGCTCGCCGAGACACCGGTCGTGCAGGGCGACGATCTCGTCGACTCGCAGCCCGGCTTCGACCAGCAGACGAACGAGCCGATCATCTCCTTCCGCTTCAATCAATCCGGCGCGCGCAAGTTCGGCGCCTTCACAAAGGAGCACGTCAACGAGCCGTTCGCGATCGTGCTCGACGACAAGGTCATCTCGGCGCCCGTCATTCGCGAGCCGATCCTGGGCGGCACGGGACAGATCTCCGGCAGCTTCACGGTCGAGAGCGCGAACAATCTTGCGATCCAGCTGCGCTCGGGCGCGCTGCCCGCCAAGCTCACGATCGTCGAGGAGCGCACGGTGGGCCCTTCGCTCGGCGCCGATAGCATCGAGGCCGGCAAGCTCGCAGGTCTCATCGGCTGTCTGTCGACCGCGATTCTGACCATCGCCTACTACGGCACTTTCGGCGTCTACGCCGTGATCGGCCTGATCGTGCACGGCCTGCTCATCGTCGCGCTGATGTCGGTCATCGGCACCACGCTCACGCTTCCCGGCATCGCCGGCTTCGTCCTCACGATCGGCATGGCGGTCGATGCCAACGTTCTGATCTACGAGCGCATCCGCGAGGAGCTCCGCTCCGGCAAGACGCCGATCTCCGCCATCGATGCGGGCTTCACCCGTGCTTTCATAACGATCGCCGACAGCCAGCTCACCACGCTTGCCGCGGCCGTCATCATGTTCATGCTGGGCTCGGGGCCGATCCGCGGTTTCGCCGTTACGCTCACCATCGGCATCCTGACGTCCATCTTCTCGGCCGTCACCGTCACGCGCCTCCTGGTAGCGATGTGGCTCAAGTACTCGAAGGGCAAGGGCCGCGCGCTCGAAGTGCCCGTTTGAAACGAGAGAACCCATGTTCCTAGTCCCCGATTTCAAGGGCCACGACTTCTTCCCGCACAACACGCGCATCCCCTTCATGCGCTACAAGGGGCTGTGCTTCGGGCTGTCGCTGCTCTTCATGGCGCTCTCATTCGTGTGCTTCTTCACGCTCGGCTTCAACTACGGCGTCGACTTCAAGGGCGGCTCCCTGATCGAGGTGCAGGCGAAGTCTGGGGCGGCCGACATCACGGCCATGCGCACCAAGCTCGAGGGCCTCGGCATCGGCGAGGTGCAGATCCAGAGCTTCGGCAACGACAGCGATGTGCTGATCCGCGTCGAGCAGCAGCCGGGCGGCGAGGAGGCGCAGCAGGCCGCCATGAAAAAGGTCGTGGAGGCCTTGGGTGACGAGTACACACAACGACGCATCGAGGTCGTCGGCCCCGCCGTGTCGAGCGAGCTCAGGACGACCGGCATGATCGCCGTGCTCGCGTCGATCGTCGCCATCGTCATCTATGTGTGGTTCCGGTTCGAATGGCAGTTCGCGCTCGGCGCCGTCGTGGCCCTTGCCCACGACGTGCTCGTCACGGCCGGCATCTTCTCTCTCTTCCAGCTCCAGTTCGATCTTTCGATCGTCGCCGCACTTCTGACCATTCTCGGCTATTCGGTGAACGACACCGTCGTGGTCTCCGACCGCATCCGCGAGAACATGCGCAAGTACAAGAAGATGGAGCTCAACGAGCTCCTGACCATCTCGATCAACGAGACGCTCTCGCGCACCGTTCTCACCGGCTTGACGGCGATTGCCGGCATTCTCGCGCTCTACTTCTTCGGCGGCGAGGTCTTGCGCAACTTCAGCTTCGCCATGCTGTTCGGCATTCTGATCGGCACCTATTCCTCGATCTTTATTGCCGCGCCGCTGCTTGGCTACCTCGGCGTCAAGCGCGATTGGAGCGGCACGGCCGGTGCACAGGCCAAGACTGCTGCCGGCAAGGCCTGATTTCCGCGTGCTCCCGGCGGCACGAAGGAGCCGCTCGTGACGGCCTCGTCTGCACATTATCCGCATGCCGCGCCGATCGACGCCTACGGCAACGGCGGCTTCCGTTTCGCGGGCATGAGCCACAGAGGCTCGCTTCTCTGCCTCCCGTCCGGCATCTACGGCTGGGACGTCGGCCGGATCGACGATCTTGCCGCAATGCATCTGGCACGTGCTCTTGCGCCGGCCGAGCGCATCGCCCTCCTGCTTCTCGGCACGGGGCCCGAGCTCAAGCTGCCCACGCCCGAGGTGCGCGAGGCTTGCAAGGCCGCCGGCGTCGCCCTCGAGACAATGCAGACGGGCGCGGCGGCCAGAACCTATAACATCCTTCTGGCGGAAGGCCGCTCCGTGGGCGCGGCGTTGATTGCCGTCGCCTAGGGAGCGGTTCGTCCATGGACGAGCGCCAGCATCGGTCGGCCGGCGAGCGCGAGGCGGTACGCCGCGCGGCTCGCGATCACGCCTATGACTGGTACCTCTCGGCACTTCTGGCGCCGCGCGCCTTCCGCGACGATCTCGTGACGCTTGCTGCTTTTGCCGGCGAGATCGCGCGCGTGCCGCTCGCCGTGAGCGAGCCGGCCCTCGGCGCCATCCGACTCCAGTGGTGGCGTGATGCGATGGGCGCCGGCGCCCAAGGAACGCGAACCGGCAACCCGGTCGCCGATGCGCTGGCAGACCTAGCTCGGCGCCATGCCTTCCCGATCGATCTGCTTGAACGGCCGCTCGCGGGGTACGAACGCGAGTTTGATGCCGATGGCTTCGAGGACGAAGCGGCCTTCGATACCTATCTTGACGAGAAGTGGGGCAGCATGGTTCGCCTCTCGGCGCTCGTACTCGCGCCTTCGGAGACGGACGGGCTGCGCTCCCTTTGCAGGCTTTCGGCGGCGGCCTATGGACGAGCCAGGGTCGCACTCGACGTGCCGCGCCACCTCGCCCACGGACGCCTCCCACTGCCTGCCGCGCGCCTCGCGGGGCACGATCCGCGCTACCTGCCCGAAATCGAGGCACGATTGGCGGCAAGGGCTCTCATTGCCACACTTGCCAAAGAGGCACGGGAAGCCTTAGCCGAAGCCCGGACAGCAATACGCGCCGCGCCCAGGCCTGTGCGGCCGGCGTTTCTGCCCCTTGCCCTAGTCGAGCCCTATTTGCGCGCTTTGGAAGATCCGGGCCATGATCCGCTGCACGACATCGCGGACATTTCTCCGCTGGTTCGCGTCGCAAAGCTTTGGCTGGCGAATAGGCGTGGCGGAGTCTAGCGTTCACCTCCCGAGGCAGCGCAACGGATCGCGGCAATCCATGTCGCGACTTGAGAGAGGACCCGGCCAAACGAGCATGAACAGATACGCAACCGCGGCAGCGAGCGCGTTCGTGCTCATGGGTCTCTTCGTGCAGAGCTTCTCTGGCGCGCCGGCCGCGCGCGCCGAGCCGCCGGCGAAGACCATCGACGATATTCTGTCGCAGACGGCGCCTCCATCGTCGCCGCCCGGTGCAAGCGTCGGAGACCCGGCGCTCCCCATGCGCGCGCCGGATGCGCCGGCATCGCTCGCGCCCGTCAAGATCAAGTGGCGTGTCGACAATCCGTTTCGCTTCTTCACCGATCCCGCCGACACCGAGGTTCATCGCGCAACCCATCTTGCGTTGTCCGCGACGGAAAAGCGTCGCCCCATCCTTTCTGCCGAGCGCGCGCTGGCCGAGCGCCACGAGGACGGCTGGGCGGAGACCATGTATCGCAAGACGTGTTGGGACGCGACCCGCAACCGCCACGTCTGTCCCGACAAGGGCGATTACATAAATCCCAAGAGCCACGAGGTCGTGGCTATGATCGACGGCATTTCCGACAGGGGCGTCGACTGCACGTGGCTTACGGCGCCCTACGGCGGCAACACCCCGCGCGGGATCGCCGTGACGCAGCCGTGCACCGAGCCTGCGCTCCTCGATGTCCCCTATCCCAAAGGCCTCGGCGTGACCGTGGAGGTCGGCGGAAGGGAAGTGGCGAGCACAGTGATTGGGGTGCGCGACATCCTGGTCGTCGGCATGGGTGACAGCTTCGGTGCCGGCGAGGGAAACCCCGATGTTCCCGTCCGCTTCTCGCGCGAGCGCACCGTCGATTATGGCAAAGCCGGCGCCTCGGGCGAGCTCTTCGGTTATCCCGCGCGCGTAGGCCCCTGGAAGAACATCGGCGACAAGGCCTTCATCGAGGGCAACGCACGCTGGCTCGATCAGGCCTGTCACCGCTCGCTTTACTCCTACGAGCTGCGCGCCGCGCTCGAGCTCGCGCTCGAGGATCCGCACCGCGCCGTGACCTATGCCGGCTTCGCCTGCTCGGGCGCCGAGGTCACATGGGGCCTCTTTCTTCGCTACAAGGGGAACGAATGGGTGCCCCGCCCCCCGGACCTGTCGCAGATCTCGGCCATCGCGGACGCACAGTGCGGCAAGGAGGAGGCGCCTGTGCACGACCTCCCCGAGGCCTATCACATGCACGGCGCCATCTCGGAGCTGCAGGGCGGCCTGACGCTGCGCAAATGCCCCGCAGATGTCGCGCGCAAGATCGATCTGCTCTTGGTCTCGATCGGGGGCAACGACATCGGCTTTGCGCGCCTCGTCGCCAACGCCGTGCTGTCGGACCAGTCGCTCGTGCGCAGCCTCGGCGGCTGGTTCGGTCAGATGCACGGCAACGAGGAAGCGGGCGCTCTGATCGAGCGTCTCGACGAGCGCTACAAGGCGATGAACCGCGCCTTTCACGGCATTCTGCACGTGCCTTGGGACGAGAGCGATCGCATCATCCTCACCGCATATCCGCCCTTCGCGATGCTCGACGACCAGGGCGCCGTCTGTCCGGACGGCAATGTCGGCATGGAGGTCCTGAACGAGTTTGCGCTGACCGAGAAGAGGGCGCTGACGAGCGCCTGGCTCGCCGACAAGCTCGATCAGGTGATGACCAGCAACGCCAGCACCCACGGCTGGACCTTCGCCGAGGCGCACCGCCAGAGCTTTGTCGGCCACGGGCTTTGCGCCGGGTACAAGCAGGTCGCGCCGGCCCCCGCCGACGACCTGCGCCTGCCGCGTATGAAGGACGGCCACTGGGACCCCTACAATCCGGCCGACTTCCGCGCCTACACGTCACGCCAGCGCTGGTTTCGCACGCCCAACGACGCCTTTATGACGGGCAACTTCCATGTCGCGGGGTCGGTGCTGCAGAAGGTGCTGAAACTCGAGACGCTGTCCTGGTTCCAGATCCTGCTGGCTTCGACCTACTCGGGAGCGTTCCACCCGACCGCCGAAGGCCAGGCCGCCATCGCCGATGCGGTGGCCGACAGGGCCCGCGCCGTGCTGGCACGTTACGGCCAGCAGTCGGAGCTGGCACACGCATCGCGGTGAGTTGTGTTGCGCGCGCGGTCTCGCGCTTCCCTCTTCTTGGTCTAGCGCAGGTCTTTCAGGATCTCTGAAAGCTTGGGGCCTTCCGTGGGCTGGCGCACGCTGAACTCGATGCGCCGGTTGCAGGTCATGCTCTCCGGCTGATCGCCGGAGACGATAGGCGCCTCGGCCCCATGGCCGATCGCGATCAAGCGGCTGGCCTCGATGCCCGAGCCGATCAGATAGTCGGCGATGGCAAGTGCCCGGCGCTCCGAAAGCCGCTTGTTGGTGGCCTCAGTGCCCAAGGAGTCGGAATGCCCGTGGATCTCGATGACCATGCTCGAGCAGCGGCTGGCGATCGCCGCGAGCGCGTCGAGACGCTTGCGGCTCGCGCCATCGAGCTCAGTCGTGGCGCGCGTCCAATAGATCGGGCCCACGTCCTGGAGCATGGCTTGGCAAGCCTGCCCGCCGATCGTCTGCGCGCCGCCCGGCAGGATGCCCTTCGCCGTAAAGCCGGCCTTGGCCTCGATGCTTCCCGTCTCGATGCTGAGCGCCTCGCCCCGGCGTTTCGCCATCGCCAGGGCACCGGCCCTCTGCAACTCGTAGGCCATCATTGCCGTCTTGATCTCGGCATTCCGTGCGGCTGCAAATTCAACCGTGCGCGTCGCCTCGACGGCCGCGATCGAGCTCTCGATCTCGGCGTTGCGTGCTGCTGCGAACCGGGCAAGCTCGCGCTGAGTCTCAACGGCCGCGAGTGATGCTACGATCTCGGCGTTGCGCGCGGCCACGAACCGGGCAAGCTCGCGCTGCGCCGCAACGGCCGCGAGCGATGCTGCAATCTCCCCATTGCGGGCAGCCGCAAACTTCATGGCCCGCTCGGCCTCGCAGCTCGCCGTCAGCGCGTTATAGGGCTGGCAGACGCTGCCCGTGGCGAACTCCGCGCCGACGGTCGCTGCGACCTCGCCGATGCGCTCGCCCGTGCAGCTCGCGGTCAGCCAGTTATGCGGCTGGCAGATGCTCCCGGTGGTCATCTCCGCGCTCTGCGCTGCCGCAAGGTGAGCAAGTTGACGCTCCGCCGTGACGGCAGAGAGCGACGTCGTGATTTCCGCGTTGCGCGCTGCTGCGAACTGGACAAGCTCACGCTCAGCCGCGACAGCTGCCAGCGACACCTCGATTTCCGCATTTCGCGCTTCTGCAAAGGCGATCATGCGCGTCGTCTCGACAGCCGCGATCGACGCTGCGATTTCCGCATTTCGCGCTGCCGTGAATTGAGCGAGCTCTCGGTCCTTTTCGACGGCTGTGAGCGAAGCGGAAATCTCGGCGTTTCTGGCTTCGGTGAATTCTGCGAGCCGTCGCGCCTTGACGGTTGCGAGCGAAACTCTGATCTCCGCGTTGCGCGCCTTGGCGAACTTGATCGTTGCCGCTCTCTCGACGGCGGCGGCCGAATAGGCGCGCTCTCTTAGCCGCTCGCTCTGCTGCGCGCCCGTCGAGAGCAACGCGAGGGCGGCGCTTGCAAGCCCAATAACTGCCGGAATACGCATCATGGGACATATCCTTCCGAGCTGGGGTTCGGAAGATATTGGCGCCACTTCGCTTAAACTTTGATGGATTTACTATGTAGGTTTCGTTTATGCGGGATTCAAAATTGGAATGTGAAAGTCATGTGAAAATAAGAAAAGAAATAGTTGGTAATAAATGCAGTGAAGAGCGGGAAGACTCTACTCAGCAGCCTCGCTGCCGAACTGCAACTCGGAAAGGCGCGCATAGAGTCCGCTCGCGCCGGCAAGGTCGCGGTGCGTGCCCTCCTGGATGATCCGGCCGGCGTTGAGCACGAGAATGCGGTCCGCTTTCTGCACGGTTGCGAGCCGGTGCGCGATGACGATCGTCGTGCGCCCCTTCATGGCATGCTCGAGCGCACGCTGGACCTGCAACTCGCTCTCGGCGTCGAGCGCGCTGGTTGCCTCGTCAAGGAGGAGGATGGGCGCGTTCTTGATCAGCGCGCGCGCGATCGCGATGCGCTGGCGCTGGCCACCCGAGAGCGTCTGCCCGCGCTCGCCGAGATGAGTTTCATAGCCCTTGGGCAGCGCGCGGATGAAATCGTCGGCCTGAGCTGCGACGGCCGCGGCCTCGACCTCGGCCCGGCTGGCATGCGGGCTGCCATAGCGGATGTTCTCGGCCACCGTATCTGCGAACAGCGCCACGTCCTGCGGTACGAGCGCAATCGCGCCGCGCAGCTTATCGAGCGCGGCGTCCGAGATCTTGACGCCGTCGATCCGGATCTCGCCTGAGGTCGGATCGAAGAACCGGAGCAGGAGATTGAACACGGTCGTCTTGCCGGCCCCCGACGGACCAACAAGGGCAATCCGCTCGCCGGGCGCGATTCGGATGGAGATGCCATCGAGCGCCGCGGCCCCTGGACGCGACGTGTAGGCGAAATGGACATCCTCGAAGGCGATTTCACCCTTGACGGGCGAGGGAAGGGGCACTGGATGCTCAGGCGAGCGGATCTCGGGCACCACGGCGAGCAGCTCCGTGAGCCGCTCTGCGGCACCCGCCGCCTGGCTCATCTCGCCCCAGACCTCGGAAAGCTCGCCGAGCGCACCCGCCGCGAACAAGGCGTAGATGACGAACTGGCCGAGTCGGCCACCGCTGATCTCGCCGCTGACCACGGATGCAGATGCATACCAGAGGATCGCCACGATGCTCGTCACCACGAGGAAGATGGTGAGGCCTGTGAGCCCCGCGCGCGCCACGAGCCGCTCGCGCGCCGCGACGAAGGAGCGCTCGACGGCGCGGGCGAATTTGGCGGCCGCCGTCCCTTCATAGGCGAAGGCCTGCATGGTGCGGATGGCCGCGAGGTTCTCGGCCGCAAAGGCTGATGCCTCTGCAAGTTGATCCTGCGCCCGCCGCGACAGGCGGCGCACGACGCGTCCATAGCCCACCAGCGGCAGCACGATCAGAGGGATCGCGACCAGCACGAGCAGCGACAGGCTCGGGCTGGTGACGAACATCATCGCCAGCGCACCGATGAGCATGATGATGTTGCGTAGCGCCTGCGAGATCGCCGTGCCGGCAGCCGCCTTGATCTGCGTCGTGTCCGCGGTGAGGCGGCTCATGACCTCGCCCGAGTGGGTTGCCTCGTAGAACGCCGGGCCGAGCTTTGCGAGGTGGCGGAAGACGTCATCGCGAAGATGGGCGACGACGCGCTCGCCGATCCAGTTGACGAGATAGAAGCGCGCCGCACTCGCGACCGCCAGCACGAAGCCGATCAGGATCAGCATGGCGAAATACTGATCGATCAGCGTGCTGTCCTTGGCGCCGAAGCCGAGATCGATCATGCGCCGCACGGCCATCGGCACGGCGAGCATGGCGAGCGCCGACACGACAAGCGCGAGCCCCGCCGCGAGAAGCCGGCCCGGATACCTGAGGACGTAGGGCTTGAGCGCAAGCAACGGTCGGAACGAGCGCACGCGCGCCGCGGCCTCGGTGTCCCCAGGCTCGGGAGCGCTGCGCCCACGTCGGCGGCTAATTGGGCTGTCGGCCATGCTCAAGAAGGTCACTCGTCCGTTGCAGAGGCGAACCCAGCCTCGCGCCAGTGGGACCATGCCCGACCAGGCGCCGCTGCTCAAGGCATGAGCAGGCCCGCGCGACGCTTCGCCCCTGGGCCGCTTTCCTGTCAAATACCGGGCTTGGCCGCCAGATTGCAGCAGAAAACGCCCGCTTTGTGTCCTTGTGCGGGCCCGGCAACTCGACTATAGAAGCCGCTTCACGAATTCGAGGCTGAGCCTGGCCGTCCTTTTGGACGCGGCCCGGGGCTTGAGCGCTCCCTACCAGCGAGCATCCGTGCGATGAAGAAAGATTCCGAGATCCACCCGGACTATCACCAGATCAAGGTCAAGATGACGGACGGCACCGAGTTCGTCACCTACTCGACCTACGGCAAGGAAGGCGACGAGCTGCATCTCGACATCGACCCCACCTCGCACCCGGCCTGGACGGGTGGCGATCAGCGCCTCATGGATCGCGGTGGACGCCTGTCGCGCTTCAAGAAAAAGTTCGAAGGCATCTTCTGAGCAGCCAAGCAGCGCGCAGTTGCGGAAAAGGCCCGGGTCGTCCCGGGCCTTTTGCTTATTCGGATTGGGCCAGCCGGAGGCGCTGATTTAGCCCGGCGCGCGGCTCGCTCTTGTGAAAGCCCGCTCCAGGACCGCGACCTGCGAGGCCACAGGATTGGCGTTGGGGGCTTGCAGTTCCGGCGCAGCGGCGAGCGGCGCCATTGCGCGATCGAGTTGCACGATGCGGTCGTGGAGCGCAAAGCTCGCCTCGATCAGATCGCGCAGACCCTTCGGCAGCTCGCTGAAACCTTTGGTGTGCGACGGCCGGCCGAGTGTCTGCAGTTTCACGCGGGCGCGCTTCTTCTGCGCTTCCTCGGGCGTGATCTCGCCTTCCTTCAAGGCGCGGCGGATCAGGAGCCAGGACGCAAGCTCGAGCAGCCGCGTCGTGAGCCGCATGCTTTCCGTTGCATAGAGAACCGTGACGTTGCTCGCCAAGCCCTTGGCCTCGCGGCGTCCTTCGCCGTCGAGGTAGCTCGCGGAGCGCTCGACCAGCGCCATGCCTTCGGTGAATACGCGGTCGAATTGCTCGGAGGCCTGGAAGCGCTCACCGAAGGAAACGGTGACACCCTCTGTGGCGAATGCACTTTCCACGCGAGACCCGCTGCTCATGACACACTTCGATACAAACGCTAACGCCTCACCAACCCATAACATCGTACCATCCTATGAGACCAGTGTTAACAACAAGGCCAAGAACAGGACAATCGATGGGTGACAGGGGATAATGCAAAAAATGAGCCGCCTCTCGGCGGCTCAGAAGTCAACAGGGAGGCGTCAAACAGGGTGGCTAGGCACCACCCAGGATCCAGATGACTGGATGCCCGAAGAATACGCGCCGCTCCCTAACAAACCATTAATGGTGAACAGGATTTTTGCTCTATCCCTTTCACGGGTGCGCGCCGAAGGCGCGCCAGTCGCGATCCATGTCGCGGCACGTCTGGCAACGCTTCCTCAGTCCTTATTTTACGCGCTCTCAACTTCTGAAGAGTTTGGCGGCCGCCGCCTCGTGCGCACGCTTCTTGGCGAGCTCGTCCCTCACCCGCTCGATCTCGGCTTCGAACGCCTTGATGCGGGCTTCGAGCTCGGCGACCCCGAGCGTCTCGAGATTGTCGCCTACGCCGACACCCTTCACCGGCTTCGGCCGCTCCTCATCCCAGTCCATGGGCTCTCGCTCCTTGGCAATCCGCCGCATATCCCGGCTGCGGCGCGGTGACGTTTCCTTGCGCTTGTCTCGACCCTCTCCGTCGGGCAGGTATGGGCTTCAACGGAGCCTGAGGAGAGAGACGGCATGAGCGTCGTTCCCGCCACCATGGCGGTCGTGGCGATCGCGGGCAAGGGTGGACCCGAGGTCTTGGCATCTGAGACGCGGCCCGTGCCTGCGCCCGCCCCGGGCGAGGTGCTGATCCGGGTCAAGGCCGCCGGCGTCAACCGGCCCGACGTGCTGCAGCGCAAGGGCGCGTATCCCGCACCCAAGGGCCACTCGGAGCTGCCGGGGCTCGAGGTCGCGGGCGAGGTTGCGGCCCTGGGAGAAGGGGCGGGCCGTTTCCGAGTAGGCGACCGCGTCATGGCTCTCGTCAACGGCGGCGGATACGCGGAGTATTGCGTGGCTGACGAGGGCTCGTGCCTCCCCGTGCCTGGGCGCCTGTCGCTCGTGGAGGCAGCGGCAGTGCCCGAGACCTTCTTCACCGTCTGGCACAACGTCTTCGAGCGCGGCGCATTGAAGAGCGGCGAGTGGCTGCTCGTCCACGGCGGCACGAGCGGCATCGGCACGACCGCCATCCAGCTCGGCAGGGCGAGGGGCGCTCGCGTGATCGCAACCGCCGGCTCGCCCGAGAAATGCAGGGCATGCCTCGATCTCGGCGCCGTGCGCGCCGTGGATTACAGAAGCGAGGATTTCGCCGACGCCGTGAAGGCGGAGACGGGAGGCCGCGGCGTCGATGTGATCCTGGATATCGTCGGCGGCGACTATCTCGAGCGCAATATTCGCTCGCTCGCCGAGGACGGTCGCCTCGTCAACATCGGGCATCAGTCGAGCACTCCGGTGCCGATCGATCTCGTGCGCGTCATGCTGAAGCGGCTCGCGATCACGGGCTCGACGCTGCGGATACGCTCGAAAGAGGTCAAGGCTGCGATCGCCCGCGCCGTCGAGGTGAACGTGCTGCCGCTTCTCGCCGACGGCAGCGTCCACGTCATCGTCGACCGCACCTATCCGCTGGCCGAGGCGGCAGAGGCCCACCGGCGCATGGAGTCGAGCCAGCACATCGGCAAGATCGTGCTGACCGTGGGCTAAAGCATTTTCCGACGCAAGCCAGCCCCGGACGTCATGGCGAAGCCATGCGTCTCACCACATGGCGAAGCCATGCGTCTCACCACGCCAGCGCCGGCATCGCGGCGATCGGGCGAGCCGGCAGCTCGGAGAATAGCGCGGCGAGCTTTGCCTCATCGATCTCTCCGCCGGCAACATGGACGCCGCTGGCGATGAAGACCGATTGGATCTCGGCAGCGGCCGCGCCCTTGATATCGGTTCGTATGCCGTCGCCGATGGCGAGCACTTTCGCCTTCTCGACCTCGCGCCCTTTGAGCTTGGCGAGAGTCGCCATGGTCATCGCATAGATCGGCAGGTAGGGCTTCCCCGCATATTCGACACTGCCGCCGAGCTCGCGATAGACCTCGGCCAGCGCCCCCGCGCAATAGACGAGCTTCGTGCCGCGCTCGACGGTGAGATCCGGGTTGACGCAGATCATCGGCAGCTTGCGCGCTGCGAATGCGCCGAGCATCTCGCGATAGTCGTCGGGCGTCTCGATTTCGTCGTCGAAGAGGCCCGTGCAGGATATCGCGTCCGCTGCCTCGGCTGGCGACAGCGTCACGCCAAGATCGTCGTAGAGCAAGAGATCGCGCTCGGGTCCAAGATGAAAAACATTGCGTCCGCTGTAGACGCCGACGAGCGCCCGCGATGCGTCGCCCGAGGTCACGATCGCGTCCCAGGCGAAGCGCGGCACGCCGATACGGTCGAGTTGCGCCGCAAAGCTCGCGGTCGGCCGCGGCGAATTGGAGACGAGGATGACAATTCCTCCGGCAAGACGGAAGCGCGTGCAGGCGTCGCACGCGGCGGCAAACGGCTCGACGCCGTTGTGCATCACGCCCCAGACGTCGGCGAGCCACGCCTCACGGCCCTGCGCGACCGACGCGATGGACGAGATGATGGGGATGGGGGCGGGCCCGGGCGGGTCGGCGCGTTGCATGGGGCATGCCTAGCGGCAGGCGCCTTCATAATCAAGCCGCGGCCTCCCCCCCCACCGGTACGGCCAGCGACTTGACGGGCCGAGGCCCGCCGAAAAGGCGCCCCTGGCCGAGCAGCACGCCGAACCCGAAGACGTGCGCGAGCTTCTCTTCGTTATCGATCCGCTCGACGACCAGCGTCAGCCCGAGCTTGGCGAGATGGCGGCAGATGTCGCTTGCCGGAATGTGCCCACTGCCCGTCGGCAGCCCCTTGAGGAAGATGTCCGCGTCGAGCTTGATGAAGCCGAAGCCGGCCTCGGCGAGCGCCTCGAAGTCCATGTCGAGGTCCGTGACGCCCGACAGGGCGAAGCGAAACCCTAGCGAGCGCATGTCGGCCAGCGTGTCCCACTCCGACGGGGAGAAATCGCGCACGTCGCTCTGCGAGAAGGCGAGCACGAGTTGCGTTGCAAAGCTCGCGCGCTGGTGCAGCGTCTCGGCGAGGCCGCCGAGGAAGCGGTCGTCGCCGAGCGACTCGCCGTTGAACGCCGCGAACAGCGAGCCCGGCTTGCCCCGCTCTTCGAGGCGTCGCGCCATGGCGGCGGTGCGTGTGATGCTGGCGCAATCGAATAGCGGCAGCAGTCCGGTACCCCTGAGCTCGACGCCTTCGCCGTTGTGATTGAGAAGCTCGCCCGCCTCGTTGCGCAGGCGGATCGAGACCTCGTAGTGGCGCGTCTTCTGGTCTTCGAGGCCCATGATGGGCTCGAGCGCAACGTCGATGCGACCCGCCATGATGGCGCCCGCAATCGCCCGCACGGGAAAGGGCGTGCCGGGAGTGGGAGTCCACGTCTGCTGCTCGGAAGCAGTCGCCGCCGTCGGCGCCGCCTGCGGCCGCGGTGGGGCAGCCGTCAGGGGCATCTTCGCCGCGCGCATGGTCTGTGCCGCGAGCCGCAGCGCCTCGATCGAGCCGTCGAGCGCCGAGTCGTGCTTCACGGGCGCGGCTGTACGCGGCTTGGCGCTCGCTTCACCTTTGCCGTTGGCACCACTCTGCAGCTCGGCGGCGTTGACCTCCTGCAGAAGCTTCTTGATGGCGTCCTGGATGACCTCGACGTCCGACTCGCGCACCGGCGCCGCCGCGGGCGCACTCGGAGCCACACTCTGCGGGGCCGGGGACGTGGCGGTGCCGGGAAGCGGCGGCTCCGGGATGCCCAGCGGCGCGCCGCTTGCAACGAGCGGCGGCAGGTCGAGACGCGGAGCCGCCGGGCGGAACGACCAGTAGTCGTGGATGGCCTGCGGGCTCGGATCGCCCTGCATCAGGGCGTGCGCGGCTGGAGACAAGACGGGCTCCTCGCGGCGCGGTGTCGATCGAAGTGCAGCCGCCTCGCGCGCGAGCATCGTATCCTCTTGCGCGGACAGGCCGGGGCGAGCAGGCGCAGCACCTGTCTGAGCGAACTGACGTCCCTCCATCCGCGGTTCGGCGCCCCGTGCACCGGTTCTGATCGACGCGACATGCTGCTGGAGGCCTTCCGAGAGGCCGTCTCTGCGCTTGCGGCTCTCGATCGTGCGGGCTTCCGACGGGGAGCTGGACGCACCCGTCGCCCCGTGTCGGCCGGCCGGACGGAAGATGAGAGCGTGGACTGTGAGTAGTAGCACGTAGATTGCCAGGGCCGCGGTCACGACCACCGGCCCCGGCAATCCCCCGTGTCTGTACATCCCGACCGCAACCGCCCCTGTGACGAGTCCCATCGCCACCAGGACGAACGTCTGCGCGCTTTGCTGCTCCCGACCCATACGCCTCAAATCCCCACCGTTGTGCGACGTTTCGTGTTGCTGCCGACCCAATTCTCCGAATCGGCACTTGCAACGAGACTCCCGCCGCCGGACGACGATAGCAATTGCACCGCGTGCGGATTCACCGGATTTCCACAGGCCGTGCATGCACTTCCATACCGGCGTGGCCCGTATGCATCGGCGCCAATTCACAGACATCTAGAGGAGGGCCGCAATCGCGCCACGAGCCCGCCAAGACCCCACCAGAATCGGGACGGCGTTTAGATGTCATTAGGCGAATCGGCGTGGTATCGTTGTGTCCGGGCGTACTTCGCAGTCCGGCGTAAAAGGGAGAAGAGCCCGATGTTGATGAGTGTTGTAGAGCGCCAGTCCGACGTACAAGTCTATCCCGATCTGGCCGGTGCGCGCGTGCTGATCACGGGGCTCTCGCCCGAGCTCGGAGTTGATGTGGCCCGGGCGTTCGCCGACCACAAGGCGCGCCTCGTCGTGCAGTCTCCCGAGGACACTCCCGCCATGACCGAGGTCGCTGCGGTCCTCTCAGAGACCGCCGCCGAGATCAAAGTCTTCAACGATCCGTTCGCGTCCGCAGACGCCGCCGTGCGCCTCGTGCAAGGCGTCGTCCAGGAGCTGGGCGGCCTCGACGCGCTGATCAACATCATTCGTCTTGAGCCGGATGGCATCGCGCGCGATGCCGGCCCTTCCGAGGTCGAGGAGTACGTCGCCGGCAAGCTGCTCGGCGCGGTCCTCGCCACGCGCGTTGCCGCCAATCGCATGCGCCTCACGCTGACCGAGGGCTCGATCCTCAATATCGTCGCCGTTGCGGGCAAGCCGGGCGCCGCGAGCACGGCATTGGCCGACATCGCCTACGCAACGCTCGCCGCGATGACGCGCGGGGAGGCCAAGGAATGGGCCGATCAGGGCATCCGCATCAACGCGGTCGGGCCGCGCGCCGCAAACGACGTTGCGCCGGCTTCTGGCGCCGACATCGCCGCCCTCGCGCTTTATCTTGCGAGCAAGAAGGGCCGCGGTCTGTCGGGCCACATGCTGGACGCCGGCGGCACCGCGACGCGCCGCTGCTGAAGCAGACGTCGTTTCACTCGGCCGGCGCGGGTGTTGCCGTGCCCATCTCTGCGCCGTGTGCGTGCTTCGCGCCGAGGTAGGAGAGCACCGTCGGCACCACGAACAGCGTGAGCAGCGTGCCGAGAGTCATGCCACCCACGATCACCCAGCCGATCTGCTGGCGGCTTTCCGCGCCCGCGCCCTCGGCGAGCGCCAGCGGCAGCGCGCCGAGCACCATGGCCGCCGTCGTCATCAGGATCGGCCTGAGGCGCAGCGAAGCGGCTTCGACGATGGCGTCGAGGCGCGCCTTGCCTCGCTCCTGGAGCTGATTGGCGAACTCGACGATCAGGATGCCGTGCTTGGTAATGAGGCCGACGAGCGTCACGAGCCCGATCTGGGAATAGACGTTGAGCGAGGCGCCGGCGAAATAGAGCGCGCCGAGCGCCCCGGTCATCGACAGCGGCACCGTGAGCAGAATGATGAGCGGGTCGCGGAAGCTCTCGAATTGCGCCGCGAGCACGAGATAGATGAACGCCAATGCCAGCACGAACACCATGGCCAGGCTTTGCCCGGCGGCGCGGTAGTCGCGGCTCTGGCCCTTGACGTCGGTCTGCACGTTGGCGGGCAGCACCTCGCGCGCCGCGCGCTCGAGATAAGAAAGCGCCTCGCCCAGCGAATAGCCGGGCGCGAGGTTGGCTGAGATCGTCACCGCGCGCAGCTGGTTGAAGCGCTTGAGCTCCTTCGGCGCGACCGACTCGACCACCTTCACGATGTTCGAGAGCTGGATCATGTCGTTGGAGGGCGCGCGCAGGAAGATCGTGTCGAGCGCCGCCGGAGTAGAGCGATCCGGTATCGCGAGCTGGACGATGACGTCGTACTGCTCGCCGTTCATCTCGAAACGCGTCACCTGCCGCCCGCCGAGCAGCGTCTCGAGCGTCCGCCCGACCGCGTTCACGTCGATGCCGAGGTCGGCCACCTTGGCCCGGTCGATCTCGAGCTTGAACTCCGGCGTATTGAGCTTGAGGTCCGTGTCGACGCTCTCGAAGCGCGAATTCTCCGCGATCCGGTCCATGAGCTTGTCGGCAAAGCCCTGCAGCTCCTCGTAGGTGCCCGACGTCTGGATCACGAACTCGATCGGGCGCACGGTGCCGCGCTGGCCGAACGCGCCGGGATCGGTCGCAAACGCCTGCACGCCGGCGATGCGCTTGATCTTCGGGATGATCTCCTGCGAGATCTCGCGCTGCTTGCGCTCGCGGTCGTTCCAGTCCTTGAGCACCGTGAAGATGAGAAACTGCGACACCTCGGTGATGCCGTTGACGAGAAGGCGTGAACGGACCTCCGGAATATCGGCGAGGATGGCGTCGGCTTCGCGCCCGTAACGGCTCGTGTAGGCCAGCGTCGCGCCCTCGGGTCCCGTGCCGCGCACGCGGATGACGCCGCGATCCTCCGCCGGCGCGAGCTCCGACTTCAAATTGACGAAGAAGTAGGCGCTGCCTGCCGCGACACCTGCCGCGATGAGGAGAATGATCGGGCGGGCGTTGAGCGCCGCCTTGAGAGCCCCCGTATAGCCGGACTCGAGCGCTCTTATGCCGTTCTCGACGATCGTGAACAGGCGCCCCGGGGACGGATTGTGCTTGAGCAGCTTCGAGCACATCATCGGCGTGAGCGTCAGCGCGACGAAGCCCGAGATGAGGACTGCGCCGGCGAGCGTCAGCGCGAACTCGAGGAAAAGCCGCCCCGTCTTGCCAGGCGCGAACGCGATCGGCGCATAGACCGCGGTCAGCGTCAGCGTCATGGCGATCACCGCAAACCCGATCTCCTTCGTGCCCTTGACGGCCGCCGCGACCGGCTTCATGCCCGCTTCGATGTGCCGATAGATGTTCTCGAGCACGACGATTGCGTCGTCGACCACGAGCCCGATCGCGAGCACCATGGCGAGCAGCGTGAGCGTGTTGATGCTGAAGCCGAAGGCAAGCATCAGCGTGAACGTGGCGATGAGCGAGATCGGAATGGTGACGATCGGAATGATGGCGGCCCGGAGCGAGCGCAGGAAGAACAGGATCACGAGCACGACGAGGGCGATCGCCTCGCCGATGGTTCCGTAGACCGCCTGGATCGAGCGTTCGATGAAGACCGCGTCGTCGTTGGCGACGTCGGCCTTGAGGCCGTTCGGCAGCGTGCCGTCGATCTGCTTCAGCAGCCCGCGCACGGCATACGAGACGTCGAGCGGGTTCGCGACCGCTTGTTTGATGACGCCGACGGCGATCGCGGGCGTCCCGTTGTACTCGCTGGCGCGCCGCTCGTCGGCCGCGCCGAGCTCGATCTTGGCCACCTCCCCGAGCGTGACCTGATGATCATCGGCGAGCTTGACGATCACGGCTTGGAACTGCTCTGGCGTGATGAGCCCGGTACGCGACAGCACGTTGAACTCGCGGTCCGCGCTCTCGATGCGCCCCGAGGGCAGCTCGACGTTCTGCGCCCGGAGCGCGTTCTCGATGTCCTGGACCGTGAGATTGTACGCCGCGAGCCGCTCGCGATCGATCCAGATCCGCATCGCGTAGCGCCGCTCGCCGTAGATCGTCACGTCGGCCACGCCGTTGAGGTTCTTCAAGCGGTCGACGATGAAGCGGTCGATGTAGTCCGTGATCTCGAGTGGAGTGAGCTCAGGGCTCGTGAAGACGAGCAGCATGATCGGCTGCGCGTCGGCCTCGACCTTGGCAATCACCGGCTCGTCCACCTCGTCGGGCAGCCGGCCGCGCACGCGGCTCACGCGGTCGCGCACGTCGCTCGCCGCCACGTCCTGGTCGACCTCGGGGCGGAAGCGGACGGTGATGCGGCTCTGCTCGGAGCGGCTCGACGACTCGAGCACATCGATGCCGGAGATGCCGGCGATCGAGCCCTCGAGCACCTGCGTGATTTGTGTCTCGACGATCTGGGCCGAGGCGCCGGGGTAGGCCGTGGAAACCGAGATGACGGGCTCGTCGACGTTGGGATACTCGCGCACCGTGAGCTTGGTGTACGACACGACGCCGAGGAGCACGATGACGAGGCTGAGAACCGTCGCGAAAACCGGCCGGCGGATGCAAAGCTCGAACAGGCTCATCAGGTGCCGCTCCCGGCCGCGGGCGGCGCACCGGCAACGAACTCGACATGGCTGCCGTTCTTGAGCTTCTGCTGGCCGGCGGTGACGACGACCGCGCCCGGATTGAGCCCCTCGAGGATCTCGACGCGGCCATCCTTGCGCGCCCCGAGCGTCACCTTCACCTCGTTCGCCTGACCGTTCTCGACGCTGAAGACGATCTTGTCGGTGCCGCGCGGCACGATCGCGCTCTCCGGTACCACGAGCACATTTCGCTTCGCGACACCCTTCACCATGATGCGCACGAAAAGGCCCGGCCTCAGCACCAGATCCGGATTGGGCAGCTTCGCTCGGATGGAGAGCGCGCGCCCGTTGACGTCGACCTGGGGATCGATGGCGTAGATCGTGCCTGGGAAGGTCTTGCCCGGCAGCGCGTCGACCTCGACCTCGACCTCCTGGCCGACCTTGATCTGCGACAGGAACAGCTCGGGGAGCTTGAACTCGACCTTGAGCGTGTCGATCTTCTCGATGTTGACGATCGGCTGCCCGATGGCGACGTAGGCGCCCGGCGAGACCTTGCGAATGCCGACGACGCCTGAGAAAGGCGCCCGGATCGTGTGCTTCGAGAGCCGCACCTTGGCAAGCTCGAGCGCGGCGCGCGCGGTCTCTGAATTCGCAGTCGCCTCGTCGCGCGCTCTCTCGGTCACGTTGCCGGATCTGGCGAGCGTATTCGCCCGGCCGAGATTGCCCGTGGCGAGATCGTAGCGCGCCTGGGTATCCGCCACTTCCGCCTGAACGAGCGCCTCGTCGAGCTTGACGAGGATATCGCCGGCCTTGACTGTCGTTCCTTCACTGAACGGGAGTTCCGTCACACGCCCGGCAATCTCGGAGGCAATCTGGACGGACTCGTCCGACTGCAGGCTGCCGATCGCACGCAAATCGGTCGACGACGCGGTGGCCGTGGCCGTGGCGGCCTCGACGGACACTTTTTGCTGGGCCCCGTCGCGGCGCCCGCCGTCGCGCGGCGTGGCGGCGGAGGCGATCCCGTCTGCGGACTTGCCGGACAATAGGCCGCCCATCGAGCGCCAGTCGCCGCCTGAGCCAATCCACGCGCCCGCAGCCAGAAGCAGGGCGACACCGATGATGGTCAGCTTCCGCATGCCGCTCCTCTCGATTTGATCCCAGCCACGTGCACTCCGCGTAGTCTCATGGGATCGAAATCAGCTGGCGATGACAGTCCCTCGCATGAAGAACGGCGCCAGCCGCCAGAATCCGTTGCCGGCGCTCTTGGGCCCTCAGAATGGGCTGAACCAGGGGAGTATAGGCCGAAATCAGCGCCGCGCATAAGTCGCGGACAAGAGAGCTTCCATGCTGGAGCCCTACCTGACAGGACAATTAACGATTGCCAGCAATCCGCAGGCGCACCTGGGGCGGCGCCACCAGCCCGGAGCTATGGCTCGTCGTTGTCGGCCGTGCGCCTGAGCCGGCGAGAGCGGTTGCTTGAGCGATGCTTCTTGGAGTGCGGCTTGGCGGCTTGCGTTTCCTCTTCCGCACTCTTGGCCGCTTCCGCAGCCGTCATCCGCTCGCGCGGCGCCGGTGCGAGCTCCGTTACGGGCAGAACCTCGCCGTTCACTGCCGTCGGCGGCCCGACCGCACCATAGAAGGGGAGCAGCGTCTCGCCGTCCTTCACACGCTGGTTCGCCTTGGCCAGGATCGGCTCGAGCTCGCTGCCGTAGGACGCGAGCGCCCCCATCGGTGCCTTGGGTGTGAGATGCACGACGCGAAAGCCGCGCGCCTTGAGCTCAGCCAGGATCCCCGGGAGCGCCTTTGCAGTCGCCGGTTTGATGTCATGGAAGAGGAGAATACCTCCCTGGCGTGCTTCCGTCTCCTTGAGCACACGCTGGGTCAGCCGCTCGACGCTGCCGATGTAGCTGTCGTTCGAGACGACATCGACGGTGAAGCTCGCAATCCCGAGCGTCTGCAGATGTGAGAGCAATGCGTCTGAATCGGATAGCCCCGGAAAGCGGAAGAACGGCGCGATCGGCTGTCCCGCCGCAAGCGCCACCGCTGCGAAGCCGCGCTCGATCTGATCCTTGGCTTTGGCGAGGCTGAGCGCGCGCAGGTTCAAGGGATGCGACCAGGTATGCGTGCCGAGCGTGTGGCCACGCGCGAGCACGTCCTTGACGGCGCGCGGGTAGGCAAGCGCCATCTCGCCCACGGAGAAGAAGGTTGCCTTGGTGCAGAACTTGTCGAGGGTGTCGAGAATGGGCGTGGTGATCCACGGCACCGGGCCGTCGTCGAACGTCAGCACGACTTCCTTGGGCTCGAGGAAGCCAGGCTCCTTCGCGCGCCTCGTCATGTCGCCGAAGATCGGACCTGCGCTGGCATCGATCTCGATGATGCGCGAGACGCCGAGCGCGCCTTCAGGATCGGGGCACGCCTGCGTAGCCCCCGTATCCGTCAACACAAGTACAAGCACCGCCGCAGCGAGTGCTGAAGCCAGCCAGCGCATCCCCCGAGTCCCTTCTGCGGTTTGAGCCGCGTCCCCCGAGGCTGAATGTCGTTGATTTGCGGCCTTTGAACAAGCCACGGAGAGGTGATTGAGCGATTTATCTGCCGCCGCGGACCTTTGCGTGTCACCGCCTGCGGCCGCGCGTCACGGGCCCCCTGCGGTCCCGAATGATTTGAGTTGCCAGGGATCCTCGTTCATGTTGCCCCAGTCGGTCTTGGGTGCCGTGCGCCGTGCGGACCGTCGCGCGCTCACGGGCGTGGCGCTGGGCGCGCCGTCGATGCCGGGGCCGGCAAGCTCGGACACGGGAGCGGTGCCGTCGCTGTCCCCCGAGGCCGGCCAGGTGACGGCCCGCGTCGCGAGCGGCTCGGAACTGGCGACGGATTGCTTGGCCTTGAGCGCCTTCTCTGCGATGGCGTCGTACTCGGGCAGCGTTGTAGCCGTGGTCTTCGGCACCATGTGCACGACCTTGTAGCCGCGCGCCTTGAGCTCCGCGAGCAGGCTTGCGAGCGCGCCCGCGGTGGACGGCTGGATGTCATGGAAGAGGAGGATGCCCTTCTTCTCGTGATCGAGCTGGCTCATCACGTTGCGCAACACCGTCCCGGGGCTGCGCGTGCGGAAGTCGCGTGAATCGACGTCGATCCCGAAGGTGCCGAAGCCGCGGCTGGCCAAATGGCTATTTGCGGGCTTGGTATGCGCCAGGTAGGGAAAGCGGAAGAACGGCGCAACGGGAGCCCCGAGCGCCTTCGTCACGGCGGATAGCCCGAGCTCGAACTCGTACGTTGCGGCAGCCGCGGACACCGTCGTGAACTTTTTGTGCGACCACGTATGGCTGCCGATCGTATGCCCGCGCTTGGCGACCTCCTTGAGCGTCGCGGGGTCCGCGATTGCCATGCGGCCGACCGAGAAGAACGTTGCCTTGGTGCACTGCGCGTCGAGCGCGTCGAGGATCGGCAGCGTGTAGCGGCGCATCGGCCCATCGTCGAAGGTGAGCACGACCTCGTGATCCTCGAGGAAGGCAATCTCCTTGTACTGCTCGCCGAAGCGCGGGCCTGTCGCGGTGTTGATCTCCACGATGCGCGAGATCCCGAGCGTGTCGGTCCTGCCGGCGCAGGCGGCCGAATCCGCAACGGGCGCGAACGGGCCGGTCTGAGATTCTTCGGCTTTCGCCGACGCCGCGAGGACGCAGAAAAACGCCACCGACGCGACAGCACGAACAACGCCCATACTTGGTCCTTACCCCGCAGTCGCCGCATTCGCGCGACCTGCTGCGTGCCGTCTCGATACCCGCCCCCTATTCAAGGCTTAATCGTATAAACCTTCGTAAAGATGGCGCAACACGCCTCAGGGGCAGTGTTGTTTTCGCGCATCAGAGTGTCAGCGCCGTGACGGTTGTGGTAAGGCGCCGCAGCAGGCGCGAAAGCCGTCTCAGGCTGGGACCGACAACGCTTGCAGGGCCGGCAGAGTCGGTTCATTCGGAGATTCGATGGCGCAAGACGAACCATCTGCGGAGGCCGCCCAGCACGAGAGCATGAACCTCTTGTCCGAGGTCTCGCGCGCACTTGCCGCAGGCGCCCCAGAAGCCGCCGCCGCCCTTGTCAAGGAACTGCCTGCGCCTGATTTGGCCGACTTGATCGAGCTCCTGGCCCCCGGCGAGCGGATCGCCCTCATCCAGGCGCTGGGACCCGCCTTCGATTACGAGGTCCTCTCCGAGCTCGAGGAAGGCGTCCGAGACCAGCTTTCCGAGGCGTTGCCGAACGAGCTCCTTGCCAGGGCGGTGACCGAGCTCGAAACCGACGACGCGGCCTACATTCTCGAGAACCTCGAGCAGAGCGACAAGGACGAGATCCTAAGCCAGCTCCCCGCCAGCGAGCGCGTCGCGCTCGAGCGCAACCTCGATTATCCCGAGGAGACGGCGGGCCGCCTCATGCAGGCGGATTTCGTGGCCGTGGCCCCCTACTGGACGGTGGGTCAGGTCATCGACCACGCGCGCGAGACCGACGACCTGCCGGACACGTTCGCCGAGATCTTCGTCGTCGATCCGGCATTCCGCGTCCAGGGCAGCGTCGAGCTCTCCCGCTTGCTGAGAAGCAAGCGCGACGTCCCTGTCTCCGAGATCATGGATAGTGACCTGCACATCGTGCACGCCACCGAGGATCAGGAGGAGGTGGCGCGCAAGTTCGAGCGCTACGATCTCTATTCTGCCGCGGTCGTCGATGCCAACGAGCGCCTCGTCGGCATCATCACCGTCGACGACATCATGGAGGTCATCCAGCGCGAGGCCGACGAGGACATGAAGGCGCTGGGTGGCGTCGGCGATGAATCGCTCGCCGACAGCGTCATCCAGACGTCACAGAGCCGGGTCCCCTGGCTCGTCGTCAATCTCGGCACCGCGCTACTGGCCTCGTTCGTCATCAAGCTCTTCGATGCGACGATCGAGCAGATGGTCGCGCTCGCAGTGCTCATGCCGATCGTGGCCTCGATGGGCGGCAACGCCGGCACGCAGACCATGACGGTCACCGTGCGCGCGCTCGCCACCAGCAAGCTCGGCGCGGCCAACGCCCCGCGCATCATCACCCGCGAGACGGTGGTCGGATTGATCAACGGCCTGGTGTTGTCAGTCCTGATGGCCACGGTCGTCTTCTTCTGGTTCGGCTCGGGCGAGCTCGGCGCGGTGATCGGGGCTGCCATGGTCGTCAACCTCCTCGCGGCCGCGCTCGCAGGTATCCTGATCCCCCTTACGCTCGATCGCCTGCACCTCGATCCGGCACCTGCCTCGGGCGTGTTCGTGACCATGGTCACGGACTGCGTCGGCTTCTTCGCCTTTCTTGGTCTGGCCTCCCACTTCCTCGTCTCGCATTGACGCTCGCGCCGACCGTGGACAGCCTCGATCCGGCGTCATCCTCCCATTGCGTTGACGGGGGAGGCTCGTTATGGAGGGCCGCACGGCCTACTCCAACCGCTTACGCAGCAGAGCTGTCATGACGGACGAGAAGCGCGTCAAGCATCTGCGCCAGATCCTGCTCTGGCCGGTCTATCTGCTTCCCCTCGACGAGGATGCGCCGATCCAGGACCACTGGGAGCACCTCGCCACGCCCGGTCCCGACAATCCCTGGCGCGAGATCGACGACGAGTTCGGCGATCCCGGCGAGTTCCAGATCCGCCATTACAACGAGTTCGTGACCTTCCTGCCGCCCGTCCAGCGCTTCCTCTACGGCCAGGGGCTGGGCCGCGTCGTGCGCAAGGTCTACGGCGAGAGCCCGATCAAGACCATGCGCCGCAACGACGTCGCGCGCGTGCGCGTCACGCTCGACAAGGGCGATGAGCCGATCATGCTCGAGATCGCGCATGTCGATCTCTATTTCTTCTTCGACATCGACATTGCCATCCTCGCGCTCGAGGTCGTCACCAACGATCTCCCCTTCGATCGCGCGCAGGAGCTGCTCTTCCGCTTCGGCCGTGCCTATCCCGCCTACTGGGACGAGAGCGGCCGCGGCGGCCATTGCCCGTGGAAGGTCGAGTGGCTCTCGGCGGTCGATGACGTCCTGGCGGTCTCCGACTACGAGAACCGCGAGAAGTTTCTGTCCTTCGTCTGCCGCCACCGCGCGCCGTGCATTGCCTCGCATTGGGAGTATCTGCTCAACCCCCTCGCGCTCTACCACAGCGACAAGAAGGGCGAGATCCGCTTCCGGCAGCTCGAATACTACCGCATGCCCTACATGACGCTGCTCGCCATCGACGATGTGGGGCAGCTCTCGCGTGCCGACAGCATTCGGCTTGCGCTCGGCAACGAGCCCGGCGGCGACAAGAGCCTGCCCTATTCGGAAGCCTACCTGCAGGACTTCGAGCACCGCTATTGCTACGACCGCTATTTCAGCCAGGAAGCGAGCGCGAGCCCGAGCCGCGCGCGCTTTCTCGCCTCGGGCCACACGTTGGTCGTGGTCGGCACCGCCAGTGACAGCTTCTTCATGAGCCCCGAGGGCGGCATGCTGGGGCGCTTCCGCCATCAGCACTTCCTGATGTTCCTCATTGCGCACTTCCAGAAGGCGACGTTGCGCATGTTCTCCGACCGCCTCGTCGCGGCCGTGAGCCGCCTCGACATCACGAGCGCCAAGGCCAATCGTGTTTTTCGCCGCAACATCCGCAACGCGCTCGAGAATTTTCTGCGCTTTGCGCACCGCTACTGGTTCCACGAGATCTCAAACCAGGCGCAGACCCGCGAGCTGTTCGACAAGACGCGCGACCACCTGCAACTCGACGCGCTCTATTCGGAGGTGCGCGAGGAGTTGCAGGACATGGGCAACTTCCTCGACGTCGAGGCGATGCGGCGCCAGAACGAGACCGTCGTGCGGCTGACGGTGGTGACCACGTTCGGCCTCGTCGGCACCGTGACGACCGGATTCCTCGGCATGAATCTCATTGCCTGGGCGGACGAGTCGGCACTCTGGAGGTTCCTCGCCTTCCTGATGATCTTCGTGCCGGTGACGTTCCTGACGCTCTACACGGTCATGAAATCACGCCGCCTCTCCGAGTTCCTGGACGCGCTCTCCGACGAGCAAGTCTCATGGGGCAGCAGATGGCGCGCTCTGCTGCGCGTCTGGTTCGGGCATTGATTAAACACCGTCCACGCCATCAACGGCAGTCCAACATGTCCGAAATTGCCCCGCTAACCGGACATATGGCGGACATCGCGGAATCGGCGCGAATGACCCAAAGCGCAAATTGGGCGCTTCAGACGGCGAAGTTCAGATGCGTTGTTTAGCGGATCTACAGCAGCCGTCGATCCGACCTTTTTGGCCTGCAGGGTGAGTAACACGCGGCAACATCGGGGCAGCCGCCGCCTCGCTTGCATACCCAGAGGCTCTGACCTGAGACTTTTCGTTCCTTACGGAGAGTCCTGGGCTGAAGTTTTGGCCCGAGCCGGTCGTTGCGGCAAGGGCGAGGTGGCGATCGCGGAACGCCTGCGGTGTCTTGTTGGCGAGTGCCGAATGTGGCCGCAGACCGGCAAGTCTACCAATACGCGAGAGGAATTGTAATTTCGCTACGGCAGCTGGTTGATCTCTGTCTGCATAGCTGCCTCGTCAAGGAAGACGATCCCATAGTCGACCGGATCTGAAGCCGCTTCCGTGTAAACCCTGCTGACCACTGCAAATTTTTGGGCCGCAATCGAGTCGCCATTGCCGGCGGAAGAAACGACAGCCGCAGGGTTGGCTCCATAGGTCAAAGTGCCAGTCTGATCTAAGCCAAGATATGCAAGAGTGAGACTGTTGTTGAGCACTAGGACTTGATACCGATCGGGATAAACATTGTCGAAGTCAGTCAGTGTAATCGCGATGTCCTGAGTATCGCTTTGCGATCCGGCTGACGCGCGCACGGTTACATCGAAAACGTTGTCTCCGCCCACATCCATCGGATGCTCGAAGTCAGGGAGCTTCTTGAAGGAGAGTGCACCGGACGTGAAGTCGATCTGGAAGAAGTCCGCGTCAGCACCACCGCCGTCTGCAGTCGATGCAATCGAGTACGTCAGCGCCTGCGAGCCTGTTGCCGTGACTGTCGTGACCAGCGGTCCTTGCCCCTCGGCGATTGAAAGGCTCGCGGCATCCCCGCCTCCATCCGAGGTGATGACCGGGGCAGTGCTCACACCGACAAAGTCACTCGCACTCAGTGTCTTCGAACCAGACAAACGGATAGCCAAATCGGCGACGCCATCCCCATTCGTATCGGCTTTGACGTCGGTATTGCTTCCACTTCGCTCGTACCAGATGCTGTAGGCCCGATCTGTCGCTACTGGCGACAATCCCTTCCACTGCAATTGGAAGCCGGCAGGAAGGCTCGAACCTGTAAGAGGGATCGACGCGACATCGACCTTGTCCTCCCCAACGGCGAAGTCCAAGATCTTGTCTCCGGCCGTACGATCTGAGGAACTCGTGCGAGCATCAAACAGACCAGCTGCCGTCGCCCGGGAGTCGTCGATGCTCGTGTAGACATAGGTGTCGGCGCCAAGGCCACCCGTCAGGTCATCCGAGTTCAGGCCCCCTATGACCGTGTCGGCGCCAGACCCACCGAAGATCTTGTCGTTGCCTGACCCACCTTTGACGATGTCCGAGCCAGCCCCAGCCCGCACCTCATCATCGCCGCCGCCGGCATCGATGTAATCGTCTCCGGCACCGCCGTCGATGTCATCACTCTTCGGCGTGCTCCAATTGAGAGGCCACGGGTAGAAGCTGCCTCCAACCCAAAAGCCAGCTCCGTGGTTCTCGTGAGACGTCCCCAAAGGAATTATGACGTCCTTAAAGCCCGTTCCTTTGATCCTCGCCATCTCTGCCTCCATGCACTACTCGATATAGCTGGCCTATTCCTCGCGAAATGCCCTCTGCATTTGATCTGTGATTGGCTTCAAGAAGTACGATGCCACTCTTCTCTCGCTAGTATGGATAAAAGCCTCGACGGGCATACCCGGAACGAGCTTCATGCTCCCAAGACGCTGTATCTCCTCGTCGGAGACACTTATCCGCGCACTGTAGTAGGGTCTTCCCGTTTGCTGTTCGGTTTGGATGTCCGGGGAGATGCGAGACAGGCTTCCGTGAAGCTCCGGCGTGTTCCTTTGATTGAACGCTGAGAAGCGTAAGAGTGCAGCCTGTCCAACTCCAATCTGATCGATATCTGAAGGAGAGACTTTGACGTCGACCGTCAGATGGTCTCCGTCCGGCACAATCGTCATGATGGGATCGCTTGGCCGAATGACGCCGCCGACAGTGTGAACGGTAAGCTGATGCACGCGACCAGTTTCGGGAGCGCGGATGTCGATTCTCTTCAGACGATCCTCAGCCGCAATCTTGCGTTCGACTTGTTCACCAATCTTGGATTCGGCCTCCCGAAGTTCTTTGCTCACCTCGTTGTGGAGGTCATGGTCGACTTGGAGAATTTGCAGTTCCGTTTCGGTGATCCTGCCCTTGGCCTCAGATATTGAACTCATGAGCTGGCCATGCTCTCCGACGAGCCTAACTTTCTCTCTCTCCAGCGCGGTCAACTTGCTGATTGGGAGCAAACCCTTACTCCAGAGCTCCCGTGATCCCATCAACTCTCGCTCGACCAGTTGTATCTCTTCGGCCTTTGCGCTCTGGCGAACGGAGTAGCCCTCAATTGTCTCCTTGAGCTGGGCGATGCGTTCGCGCAATTGAGCTTTCTGACCATTTCGCGCCATCCGCCCCTTTTCGAAGGCTCGCTTCTCACCATCCATGCGAGAGCCAACATCAGGATCGTTCGTGATTTCCATCAGCTCGGATGGGAATACGATATTCTCATAGCCGTCCCGTTCGGCTTCCAAACGCGCACGGCGGGCTCGCAATTCCACGACAGCCTTGCTGGCGATGGCCTGCTCAGCGCGCGTGATGGTTTCATCAAGCCGTATCAGAACGTCACCAGTCTTGACCTGATCCCCTTCATGTACGCGAAGCTCCCCGATAATGCCCCCAAAGGGATGCTGCACGGTTTTGACGCTCGACTCCACCACGACAATCCCGGTGGCAATGACGGCACCAGAAATGTTAGCCACCGCCGCCCAGCCACCCAAACAGCCGATAAGTAGCATCACTGCAGCAAGACCAAGCCTAAGGCTCTTGCTGACAGCCTGTTTTGCTCTCTCTTCTGAGACGGATGTCATGACGCCACCTCAGTCGTATCTGTGACCACCCTCAGCGGCGGAGATACTGGACGTGCCACCGTCGGCAAGACCTTGTCCTTGGGGCCAAACGCTTTAACCCGCCCGTGCCCCATCACTAGCAGCGTATCGACGCCCGCAAGGGCTGCGGGGTGGTGAGCCACGACTACTGCAATGCCGCCTCGCTGGCGGACACCAGTGATCGCCTTCGTAAGTGCAGTCTCTCCCTCGCCGTCTAAGTTTGAATTCGGCTCATCGAGGACAACCAAGAATGGATCGCCATAAAGGGCACGGGCTAGCGCGATGCGCTGCTGCTGGCCAGCCGACAGGCCGGTTCCATAGTCGCCGATTTCAGTCTGATAACCACCGGGCAAATTTACGATGAGGTCGTGAACGCCAGCCGCTTCAGCCGCGCGGATGACAGCCTCTGGATCGGGTTCAGGATCGAACCGGGAAATGTTTTCACTGATTGTCCCCGGCAGAAGTTCGACCCTCTGCGGAAGATAACCGATATATCTCCCGAGCTCCTCGGATGCCCACTGGTCGAGAGAAGCTTCATCCAGCCTGACGCTCCCTCTCACCGGAGTCCACACTCCCACCAGAAGCCGGGCAAGTGATGACTTCCCAGAAGCGCTCGGACCTACAATTCCCAATCCTTGACCAGATTGGAGGTTGAAGGATGCGTCGTGTACGACGATCTGGGCACTGCCGGGAGGGACGCAGGCCGCTGTCTCCACGGAAAGCTCCTGCTTGGGTGCGCGAAGCGGCAGTCGGTCATTCCCTTGCGGGAATGCATCAAGGAGTCTCGAAAGCCTTCCCCAGCTCTGGCGTGCGGATGACCACTTTCGCCAGTTGGGTATCGCTAGATCCAGTGGCGCGAGCGCCCTGCCTGTGAGAATGGAAGCAGCGATCATGATGCCGGCTGATGCTTGCTGCTCGATTACCAGATACGCTCCAAGCGCAAGAACAGCAGACTGCAACATCATGCGAGTTGCTCGGGCAGCGGCTCCGTATCCCCCGCCCACATCGCTAACTTGCTGCTGCGCCGTCATGAAACGCTCGTTTGCGGCGTTCCAGCGTGCGCCGTACCGGCCCACCATTCCGAGAGCGGTTAAGAGCTCGCTGTTACGGCGACTTGCCTCGGCAATCCGCTGCCGCAGAGCACCAAGAGTGTTTGAATCTGAAATTGCCTTGCGCGTTCCAAAATCGGTAATAGCCGCAAGGACACCCATCACTACCATTCCGACAAGTGCCACAAGAGCGAGCATGGGATGGAATAGGTAGATGACGCCGAGATAGCACGGCACCCACGGCAGGTCGAAGAGAACCCCTGGCGCCGGTCCCGATATGAAGGTCCGCACGGCATCCAAGTCGCGCAAAGGCTCAATGTTGGCGCTGTTTATGATTCGGCTCAGCGGCAGACCGACAATAGCTCTGTACACTCTGGGACTAGTGGCGGCATCGAACCAGGCGCCCAGGCGAATTAGAATTCGCCCTCGAATACCATCGAGAAGTCCGTAAAAGGCAAAAAGCGCAGCGGCGAGCAGTGATAAGGCGATCAGGGTTGGCAAGCTACCGCTTGGCAACACGCGATCGTAGACCTGCAGCATAAAAAGCGAGCCGGTCATAGCGAGCGCATTAATGACCGCGCTAATCAGAGCAACGCCACCCAGTGCTCGAATAGCAGGCGAAGGGACTTCCCATCGGCGCGCCCGATCAGCAGAACTTCCAGGACCCATCGAGAACATTCCCAACGACGCTTATGGCGCGTGCACAGTCAGCGCAGTTCCATCTTGCCCTTGTATCTGCCGGCAGAGAGGGTGTCCGTCAGGTTCTCGTACGCGTACGTGCCTCCGCCTTTAGCACCCTCATATTTGCCGGTGCCGCCGGTCCACTTGAACGGGTACTCCTTGAGGTGCGAACCTTCCTCCCAGTCTTCGTGTTGCTTGTCGCCACTTTTGATGTTCCAAGTGCAGGTCCCGGACCCCTTCCAGCTTTCATCGGGCATGTACTCGTATTTTCCGACGCAATCCGCTGTATCCTTCGGTTCGGCAGGATCGTCGGGGACGCGCACGCATCGGCCGGCGTAGTCGACCAGCTTGTGTCCCTTTTCCAGCTCCTTCTCATCCCACTTGTCGTTCACGCATACGAGGACGCCAACTTCGTTGATGGTCTGGCCGGCGCTGGCCGGGACAGCGGACAAACTGGGAACGGCTGCCAGCACTGCAATCGCGAGCGGTTTCAAGTTCATGACCTCCTCCTTGCTCCGATAACTGCTGTCAAATCGTCGAAGCCTCGTGAATGGCCTCGCCTTATGTGACGCGTCAGGGATGACAGGGGGATGCGGTCGGTCGTAGTATGTAACGGTGTGCAACTGCCCCAACATTTTGACTGGCTTGGCGAATATTGTGCACCGGAGTTGATCTGTGGCTGATGTTTCTCTCCATCGATGGAGTGAAAGCGAGGTCTTAGCGATCCGAGCTCAACTCGCCCGGATCATGACGAGCGGACCGTTTCAACAGTCACAGCGCCGCCAGCGGTTCCTGGAGTACATTGTCAGTGAGGCGCTTGAGGGCCGGGCAGACCGGCTCAAGGGGTACGCCATTGGGATCGAGATCTTCGACAAACCAACCTCGTTCGATCCTCTGACCGATCCGATTGTGAGGGTCGAGGCAGCCCGATTACGAGACAAGCTGCGCGAATACTACGAGAGAGAGGGCCAGTCAGATCTCGTACGCATCGAAATGCCGAAGGGCTCTTACACGCCGCACATTGAGTTTCGCCCCTCAATCGCACAGGAACCCGTAACGGAGGCTGTCGCCCCCAAGCCGGCGGACCGCCCGTTGCGCCCCGCGCTGTTGCGTGGCCCGATCGGGATTGCCGGTGCGGTTACATCCGCCTTGCTTCTTTTGCTCGTGGGGTGGAGCGTGTGGCGGCCGCCAACGCCGTCCATGACACCAATATCTCAAAAGCCCTCACTCGCCGTGTTGCCATTCGAGAACATCGGCGGCGATCCGTCGTGGCGCCGGCTTGCCGACGGAATGACACAGGACATTACGACCGACCTCTCCCAATCCAAGGACCTGCTTGTCGTCGCGCGCAACTCGACCGAGATCTACAGGGGCAAAGCCACCGACGTTAGAGACGTGGGTCGCGAGCTGGATGTGCGCTACGTGCTCCAGGGCAGCATTCAACCAGGCGACAACCGCATTCGGATCACAGCACAGTTGATTGATGCGCGCTCAGGCGAGAACGTTTGGTCCACCCGTTACAATCGCGCTGTGGCTGACATCTTTGAAGTTCAGAGCAGCGTGACGGACTCCATTGCGGCGACGCTCGCGGGTTATGAAGGTGCGATGGCACAGGCGGAGCGCAAGCTCATCCGGCGCAAGCCGCCCAGTGTGCTGATGGCGTATGACCACTATCTGCTTGGAGTGGAAGCCAAGCATGGCGGCGCCTCTGGCGGCGTCACCAAGGAAGGCCTGGATGAAGCCGAGCGCCGATTTCTGAAGGCACTCGAGATCGACCCGCAGCTTGCCAGAGCCTACGTCGGTCTGTCGTATGTCTGCGAATACAGACTTGACTTGGGTATCGGCACCCCGGCCGAGAATGGGGCGCGGCTCATCGAGTTCGCGAATAAGGCCGTTGCGCTCGATCCGAACGACGCCGAGGCCCAGATGGTTTTGGGTCATGCCTTCGCGTATCAGGGGCTTGCCGATCAGGCGCTCCAGCAATTCGCAAGGGCCGAGGCGCTAGCCCCGAGCAATGCCGATGTGCTGATTTTGATTGCCTGGTTTCTGCCTCAGCTCGATCAATCGCCGCGTGCCGTCGCGCTTGTCGAACGGGCGTTGCGCCTCAATCCGAATTATCCTGCCTGGTACAATCAAGGCTTGCGCTATGTGTATTTTTTCGGCGGTGCGTTCGACAAGGCTGTTAAGTTCGTCAAGCTGGTGCCCAATCCCAACCCCTTGGACAATGCCTTCCTCGCGTTGGCTTCCGCGATGCTGGACGACATGCCTGCGGCGAGTGCGGCTGCCGCGGAGCTCCATCGACGCGACCCCACATGGAATGTCGAAGCGTATCTGAGCGACAGCGGAGCGTTTCCGGAAAAATCGGCGACCATGTTTGTTGATGCCGCGAGAAAAGCGGGCGTTCCCGCCTGCGCGCCCGCAGAACGGATAGATGCGACGTTCATGCACCTTAAGATATGTGACGAGGAGCGAGCGCGGAATCCGGCAAATGCAAAGGTCCTCGCCGTACCTGCTGGTTTAGCGCCGCACTGAGCGCCGGGGGAGGTCAGGTTTTGGCCCGTCTCGGACTTGGCTCGATGTCTGCCTTTGTCCGCAATTCGCTGCATGCCGGACGTTGACGCGTCGCTGCCGACCAACTCAACTATGACTGCGCACCCTAGCTGCTCGGCGCATCGAGCTTCCGCGTGAGATTCTCGAACTCGCGGCGCAATTCCTCGTTCTTGAAGATCTGGTCGAAGGTCGGCGCCTCGAGCTTCTGCAAGGCTTCGAACGACGAGGATGAATCGCGCATGAGGTTGCGCAGTTGGAAGCTCGCTTCCACGGTCTCATACGTGTTGTCGGCGATCTTCAAGTCGTGGACCGCGCGCGTGCGCGCCTTGGCGATCTGCTCGCGCTGCTGGGCGAGGTAGCGCCGGTAGCCGCGGGCCGCCTCCTCGGCGAGCTTCTGGCTCTCGCGGTTGGCCTCGAGCGCGCGCACCTGATCGGGGCGGTTGTCGGCCCGCAGGAGATCGTTGGTCTTGGCTTTCGCCGCCGCGATGTCCTTCAGGATGGCGTCGAGGCGCGGCATGTACTGCGTGTCGATCTTCTCGATCGTGGCGTTCTGGGCGTGCGCCAGCATGGCGAACAGCGCCGCGTGCATGGCGAAGTATTTGCGTGAGGCATTGAGGTTGTCGCCGGTCGCGTTCATGAGCTTGGCGAGCTGCCCGTCGATGAGCTTCGCCGCATTGAACGTCGCGACGAGACGCACGAGATCGCCCGAGAGCACGCTGTCGAGCAGGAGATCGAGCTGATCGGGGCCGAGCTCGATACCGGATTTAACGAGCGCCTCCTGGATCTCGCCCTTCGCCGCCTGGATCGCCTTGCGGTTCTCCTCGATGCGCTTCTTGTTGTCCTCGATGTCGGAGGCGAGGCTCGCGACGGTGTCCGTGATCATGCCGGGCAGCACGCCGTCCTTGGGCGCCAGCAGCTGCTTCTCCTTGAGGGTCACGATCCGCTCCTCGATGTCGCGGATATTTTTCCTCAGGCCCTCGATCTTCTTCTGCACCTCGACCACGGGCACGTCGGTGACGATGCCGAGCGCCGAATCGAGCAGGCCGCGCACCTTCTTCTCGCGGTCCTCCTTCGTCTCCGTCCACAGCGGCGTGACGATGAACTCGTCCTTGCCAGGGAGCTTCTTGGCCTCCGAGCGCTCCTCGGCGACATCCTTGAGCACGGCGTCGACCGCCTGCATCAGGCGCCGGGCCTGCTCGTGGGCCGGATCGCCCTCGCGCGGGTCGGGGCTCGCGGCGGGCGCAGCCGCCTGTGGAGAGGCCCCGGTCGGCACGGCGCTTCGGCCGGTCGCACCCTGATCCGTGCTCTCCGTTTGCGCGAGAAGCTTGACGATGCCGTCGCGCGTGGCCGCCTGCGACCACGCCAGGCTCGAGCCGCAAACGAGGGGCATGAGGCCCGCGAGCAGGGCGCCGCCAAGCGCCCGGACCGATAACGAGCCCCTTGATAGCGTAGGCATCCCATCCTCCTGGAGAGGCACGATCGAGCGCGGGAATTCAGGCGAATCGATGGTGGGACTTGCAGTTGCCACCACGCTAGCCGCCGCGCTGGGCCGCCTCCCTGAACAGTGCGCGCAGACCGTCGTCGATCTGCCGAGCATCCGTCAGGATGATCATATGGGTGATGGCAGGGGAAATGCGCGAGGGGAGATTGGTGAATTTTGCGGCCGTGAGCGTCTTGTCGAAGGCGCGCTGCCCGAGATCGAGCCCGAGGCGCAACTCGCGCGGACTGATGGCGAGCACGGCAAACTCGCGTGTGCGGGCAATCGAGATGTGCGTGGAATGGGGGACGAACACCGCTCCCGGCGCCGCCTTGCCGATTTCGGCCAGCACGTAGTTGGCGAGCGGCCGGAAGGCCTTGGCCTTGGCGATCAGCTCGTCGAGCGCGGCCTTCTCCGCAGGCGGCGTGTCGGCGGCGGCAGGTACAGGCGGCGCCTCGCGCGGCGGCACAACTGTCGCGGGCTGCTGCATTGCCGGTTGCCTCGCGGCGAATGGCAGGATGGTCGCTGTCTCGCGGGGCGCCCGCGGGCGGCGCTGAGGCCTCTTGGTTCCGCTGTCGCTGTAGATCGGCCGCCCGCCGTTGTTGTGGATGCGCTCGAGCCAGGAGGCCTTCGAGAACATGAAGCCCTGGCGCCTCAGCCAATCGATGATGTCGTTGCGCCGATCGAGCTTCTCTGCCGCGATCGCCTCCATCCACGCGGCGAGGTCGCGCCCCGTATCGGCCTTGAGGCTTTCCAGGAACTGCCGCTCCATTTCGCCGTAGTCTGTGCTCACCGGACCCCGCCCTCAGATCCAGCGGCGAGTGGTCGCCTTGTAGGCGCGGAAGGCATCGCCGAACCTGGCTTCCAGATGCCGTTCCTCCGGAATGACGGCGAGCCGGGTGACGAGCACGGCATAGACGAGCGCGAGCAGCGCGAACCAGATATTCTTCGTGAGCTCCGCGATCGAGAGCAGGATCATGACGTGCGAGATGTAGATCGGGTTGCGGCGGAAGCGAAAGGGGCCGTCGGTGACGAGGTGGTCCGCGCCTTTGTCGGGCAGGATCGTCGTCCTGTGGCGCCTGAGCGTCATCGCCGCCCAGGCAAACAGCATGAGCCCCGCAATGCCGATACCGATGCCGACCGCGCGTGCAGGGGCGTCGTCGATGCCGGGCCAGGCGAGGGGGTATGCCCAGCCGAGCGCCCACGCCCCGGCGAGAATTCCGACCAGCAGCACCGGCGGCCATGGAAATGCGCTCGGGCGCGCCGCAATGTCGAACTCTCGCTTCTGTTCCATTCGCCACCCGATAGATTTCTTGCTGTCTTCGTATAGCAAAAGCGCCGCAGCGGCATCACGTGGCAACTGCGATCCACTATGGGGAGTGCATGAGCACAATGCGTGCCGGTGATGAGCGGGAGAATGCGTCGGTTGCAGCGGGACAGGCCGTCTACTCGCCGCTCGTGCTCTCCGTCTACGACGTTTTGGTCCTGGGCTTCTCCAATCACGCTCTCTGGCGCTGCCCAACGGCGGAGCTGAGGGCACTCTACGATCGCAACGTCTCGGCGCGCCATCTCGATATCGGCGTCGGCACCGGATACTATCTCGATCACGCCCGCTGGCCCGTGCCGGCGCCCGCGATCACGCTGCTCGACCTCAATGCCAACAGCCTCGCCGCCGCCGCGCACCGCATCGCGCGCTATTCACCGCGGACGGTGACGGCCGATGCGTTCGCGCCGCTTGCGGAGCTTGGCCCATTCGACTCGGTGGGGCTCTGCTACCTGCTGCATTGCCTGCCGGGAGCGATCCCATCGAAGTCCGTGGTCTTCGACCACTTCCGCCCGCTGCTCGCACCCGGCGCCCGCGTGTTCGGTGCCACGATCGTCCAGGGCGACGCGCCGCGCAGCTGGGCCGCGCAGCGCCTCATGGACATCTACAACTCGAAGGGCATCTTTTCCAACCGCGGCGACCGTGTCGAGGATCTGGAGAGCGCGCTCAAGTCGCGCTTCGAGGATGTTCGCGTCGATCTCAAGGGCGCCGTCGCCATGTTTGAGGCCAAGGCCGCATGACCTCCGGCCCAGGACACGCTAGTGTTCGCCGGGAAAGCGCGCGGAGTTGATGCCATGCTCACCAGCGGTTCGCTCAAGCTGTTCACGGTCGCCGGCACGACCGTGCGCGTGCATCCCACGTTCTTTCTTCTCCTGGCGTGGATCGCGGCCCTGCACTGGCTCTCCGGCGGACCCGAGGAAGCCGTTCGCGGCGTCATCTTCATCGTGATCCTCTTTGCGTGCGTGGTTCTGCACGAGTTCGGGCACATCTTCGCCGCGCGTCGCTACGGCATCCGCACGCCGGACGTCACGCTGCTGCCGATCGGAGGCGTTGCCTCGCTCGAGCGCATGCCCGAGAAGCCGGCGCAGGAGATCGTGGTCGCGCTCGCTGGGCCCGCCGTGAATTTGGTGATCGCGATAGTGCTCGTCGGTCTGTTCGGAGCCACCCTCAGTCCCGAGCATATGGCGCAGCTCGAGGTCAACTCGCCGAGCCTCATAGACCGCGTCGCGGCGGCGAACGTCGTGCTGCTCGTCTTCAACCTGATCCCGGCATTTCCCATGGACGGCGGACGGGTGCTGCGCGCGCTCCTCGCCATACCGCTGGGCTTCACGCGCGCCACTCAGGTGGCGGCGACCATCGGCCAGCTGCTCGCGATCGGTCTCGGATTCCTGGGCCTGTTCGGCAATCCGCTTCTCGTCATCGTCGCCGTCTTCATCTTCCTGGCCGCCAGCGCCGAGGCGGGCTACGTCCAGGCGCGTGATCTTGCGCGCGGCTATCTGGCTTCGCACGCGATGATCACCTCGTTTGAGCCCCTGTCTCCGAGCGCGACCGCGGACGACGCCGCGACCCTCCTGCTGCGGACCACGCAGCAGGATTTCCCGGTCGTCGACGGCGGACAGCGTCTGCGCGGGCTGGTGACGCGCAAGTCCCTGATCACGGCACTCAAGGAACGCGGCGGGACGACGCCCGTACTCGAATTCATGAGCGCCGTGCCCACCGTGCCCGAGAAGGCCGGACTGGAGACCGTAATGCAGACGCTCAACAAGACGCAGGCGCCGGCCGTGGGTGTCGTGGATCGCGACGGGCGTTTCCTGGGCTATATCAACTCGGAAAATCTGGGCGAGCTGATCATGATCCGCTCGCTTCGGCCCGTCGCGGCGAAAGAGGCCTGACAGGCAGCAGCGTGCTGGTCACACTTTCGGCCCCAATCGGAATTTAACACGGCCCCGAGCACAAGGGCTCACGGGTCCGCCGAAGCGGCGGGGTCCCGATAGAACGGGTGGAGGAGACAATGAAAACGCATTCCAAGCTGGCGGCCGCTGCCGCGGCAGGTCTGGCCATGGCGAGCCTCGCCGGCGTTGCCGAGGCCGCGACCTACGGCTGCTTCAAGGTGACGGCCGACAGCATCAACATCCGCGCCAAGCCCTACAGCAACGCCGAGGTGATCGGCTCGGCGTCGAAGGGCGACATCCTGGAAAAGCGCAAGCTTCTCTGCACGCCGCGCGGATTCTGGTGCGCCATCCGCAAGGGCTCGCTCGAGGGCTACGCGGACAAGAATTTCATGAGCAAGGTCGCTTGCCCGTAAGCGTGCCGCGCGCCTCCTTGTGAAATTTTTGAGACGGGATTTCGGGCTCGGGGGCGCGATGCTCTATACGCTATCCAAATTGCTGACGGCAGTGTTCCTTCCCTCGAGCCTCGCCGTCATTTCGATTGGCGCGGGCCTCTGGCTCCTATTGCGCGGCAGCCGGCGGCGGCTCGGAGCGCGCCTCGCGTTGGGCGGTCTCGCCTTCCTCGTGATCGCCGGCATCGTCCCGGTCGGAAACGCGCTCATCCTGCCTCTCGAGCAGCGCTTCGCGGCCGTTCCGGCGCCCGACCCGCAGGAAAAATTCGCAGGCATCATCATCCTCGGCGGCTTCGAGGACGGTCTCGTCTCTGCCGCGCGCGGGGCGCTCGCCGTCAACGAATCCGCGGAGCGCCTGACCCAGGGCCTGCGCCTCGCGTTGAAGCACCCGGAGGCCAAGGTCGTGTTCACGAGTGGCGTCGGCGGCCTTTGGCCCGGCGGCATCGATGCGACGCAGCCCATTGCGGCGTTCTTTAATGATGCCGGCGTCCCCATGGGCCGCCTCGTGCTCGAGGGCAAGGCGCGCAATACGCAGGAGAACGCAGCCTTCACCGCCGAGATGCTCGGTCCCGATCGCGGCGAGCGCTGGGTGCTCATAACGTCGGCCTATCATATGCCGCGTGCCGTCGGCATCTTTCGCAAGAGCGGCTTTGATCTGATCCCCTATCCCGTCGACTACCGCACGCGGGGGACGCAGGATATTGGCCGCTTGTTTGAAAGCATTCCGGACGGTCTCAAGAGAACCGACCTCGCGGCGAAGGAATGGGCGGGGCTGATCGCTTACCGGCTCATGGGGCGGATCGATGAGGTATTCCCGCGCCCGTAGAGTGCTTCCGGAAAGGTGGGAACCGGCTTTCCGATGAGAAGCACGATAAAAGGAAGAGCTGGGGTCCCTCCCGCGCTTCTCTTACTCGCTCTTCGGCTCGTTGGGCGCAGACGTCTTCGCCACCGGAGACGGCGTCTCCATGACGCCCCTCGGCTTGAGCTCGGCGACGAGGTTGAAGGTCGGGCAGCCCTTGGCCGCGAGCTGATTGTTGTAGGCCTCGAGCACCGCGCGGTCGCGGGCATAGCGGCTCGCTGGATCCGCGCCTTCCTTCGTGCCACCGAGCACCGCCGTGGTCGCCGTCTGCGCCACGTGAGAGAGCCCGGTCGATCCCGGCCTTTCCGAATAGTCGCGGATCTGGAGGATGCGCACCTGCATGCGCCCCGTGAGTTTCCGGCAGTCGAGCGCGAGCTCTTCGGCGGTGAGCGTGTAGCCACCCGCAGATTGAGACGCAGATTTCAGCGAGGAAGGTGCTTCGGCGGGCGCAGCGACCGGTCCCGGTCCGGGCGTCGAAGCGCAGCCGCCCAGCACGGCGATAACCCCTGCGCAGCCGAGGGAAATTTTACCGGGATGCATTTTGCCGCAGTTTCCAAAGTCGAGCGCTGATAGCCCTCAGGACGCCACCTCGTGACCCCGAAGCGGCACTGGAACCCGAAAACGCGGCGCCAGCAAGGCCGTCGTGCGGGCGATCGTTGACCCGGGGGGCGGGAGCGGGCTACCTCCTGAGGCAATTGCGGAGATCCGGCCGGGGGCAGTGCCGAGTGAAAGGGGTGCCGATGAGAAAGGCAAGCGCAGCCGTCGCGTTGGGATTGGGCATTTTGGCAGGGCCGCTCGTCGCGCGGGGCGAGGAGAGCCCTACGGCGCTGACGTGCGAGTTCAAGCAGGGCTCATCTTGGAGCTACGAAGCCGGTGCATTCAAGTCGAAGGACCCGTCGCCGCTCACCTTCGACATTGAAGGCATTGACCTCGAGGCGCAGACGGCCGTCCTGAAGGCCGGCCCCGGCGCCACTCCCGGAACGCTGCGCATCGTGCGCGCCATCAACGCCAATCACTTTCTTGAGGCCGTCAACGAGGGCTTCCTCAATCTGACGACGGTCTACGACAAGGATGCGGCGACCGGGCTCTATCCGGCCGTGCACTCGCGCCACTTCGGTCTCCTGGGCCAGCCCGTGATCGGCCAGTACGTCGGAACCTGCCGGGCGAAATAGCCGCTTAGTCAGGCACCTCCGCGCGCCGGGGTGGTTGTGGACAGGCGCGTCACGACCGAAGCATGCCGTCCGCAAGGGGTGCATAATCGGAGCCGGTCGCACGAGGCGGCCGGCTAGGCAACAGGCATGACCCTTCATCTGATCAAGCTCTGCGTTGGCGCGACGTCGATCGACGATCTCGCGGCGTGGCAGAAGGAGCGCCTGGCCGAGCAACGCCGGGCAGGAGAGAAGCCGCGCCTCTTCCACACCACGTTTCAGACGCCCAAGCGCCAGGCCGAGCTGCTCGACGGCGGCTCCCTCTACTGGGTCATCAAGGGCGTGATCCAGGTGCGCCAGCGCCTTCTCGGCTTCGAGGACGGGCACAAGGAGGACGGCTCGCCGTGTTGTCTGCTGATCTATGACCGTGAGCTAACTCCCGTGCGCCCTGTGCCGCGCCGGGCCTTTCAGGGCTGGCGCTACCTGCAAGCAGCCGACGCGCCCCCCGACCTCGCGCCCGGTACGGGCAGCGGTCTCGCCGAGCTTCCGCCAAAAATGCGCCGCGAGCTGGCCGAGCTCGGCTTGATCTGAGCCCCCCAATGATGCGAGAGGCTGCGGGCGAGACCCTCTCGACGGAACCCGCACCATGCCCCGCCCCATTTCGAGGCCGACCCTCACCGACATCGTGCGCCAGCTGCCTGCGCTCGTGCCCTTCGTCGGCCCCGAGGCTCAGGAGCGCGCGCGCGGACGGCCCTTCAAGGCCCGATTGGGGGCCAACGAGAGCCTGTTTGGCCCGAGCCCCAAGGCGATCCGCGCCATGGAGGAAGCCGCAGCCGAGAACTGGATGTACTCCGATCCCGAAAGCCACGACCTGCGCCACGCGCTCGCCCGCTTTCACGGTGTCGGCGCCGACAACATCGTCATCGGCGAAGGGATCGACGGGCTCCTGGGTCTCGCCGCTCGGATGACGGTTGATCCGGGGAGCCCCGTCGTCACCTCGAACGGCGCCTATCCCACGTTCAATTTCCACGTCGCGGGCCATGGCGGCCGCCTCGTCAAGGTGCCCTTCCGCGACGACAGGGAAGACCTCGGCGCTCTGCTCGACGCGGCTGCGAAGGAGCACGCGCGCATCATCTACGTTTCGAACCCGGATAATCCCATGGGGACCTGGTGGAGCGCCTCGGAGATCACCCGCCTCATTGCAGGCCTGCCCGCCGGCACGCTCCTCTGTCTCGACGAGGCCTACTGCGATACCGCGCCCGCTGATGCCATCCCGCCGCTCGACGTCGATAACCCGCAGGTGCTGCGCTTGCGAACCTTCTCCAAGGCCTATGGCATGGCCGGGGCGCGTATCGGCTATTGCGTGGGCGAGCGCGATCTGATTGCGGTCTTCGAGAAGGTGCGCAACCACTACGGCATCAACCGCGTCGGCCAGGTGGGCGCGCTGGCCGCGCTCGCCGATCAGGATTTCCTCAAGGACGCCGTGGCCAGTATCGGGCGCTCGCGCGACAGGATCTCGGCCATTGCTCGGGCCAATGGTTTGCAACCGCTTCCCTCGGCGGCCAACTTTGTGACTATCGACTGCGGTCGGGATGGCGATTTTGCACAGCGCGTCCTCGAGGGCGTGCTCGAGCGCGACGTTTTTGCAAGGAAGCCCGCCGTGCCCCCGCTGGACCGCTGCATTCGTGTCTCTTGTGGCCGGGACGAAGACCTGGGAATTTTCGCTAGCGTTCTGCCGGAGGCCCTTGCAGCGGCCCGCAAGTAGGGACACATCTTGATCCGAAATGGCCTCTTCGGACGCATTTCATAAACCGGAAGTAAATTTCCGATGTATTATTCTCGAAGCGATCCTACCCACCCGTGACCGGAGATGATCGATGCAGAAGGCCCGCCTCAAGGCCCACATCTTTGCGGCTGCCGCCGCGTCTGTGACCCTCCTCGCCATGTCGGGTCTCGTTCACGCCGACCCCGGTGGACTAGAAGGCACGTGGAGCGGTGGCGGACCGGTGACGTTTGCATCGGGCTCCAAGGAGCGCGCCAAATGCCGGGCGACCTTCAGCGCCAGCGGACCCAAGAGCTACCGCATAAACGGTACGTGCGCCACGCAGTCCGGCAAGGTGACGCAAACCGCTGAGGTCTTCCAGATGACCTCGAACAGGTACCGCGGCAACTTTCACAATCCGGAGTTCGACGTCAACGGCACGATCTCGATTATCGTGAGCGGGCGCTCCATGACGGCGACGCTCACGAGCTCGAGCGGGACCGGCACGTTGAACTTCAGCCACTGAATTCGATCGCAGTGCCGCGCGCGCTCAAGGCCAGCGTCGGAGAGAGCCGCGCGCGAACGTCCATTCCGGCGTGACGAGCTGCTCGCCGAAGTCGGTTTTGTACCAGGGGCTGCCATCCGGGTTTGCCGGGTTCTTGAGCACGTGCATTTCCTGCGCCGGCATATAGCTCTGCAGGAGCAGGAACCGCTTTTCGCCGGTGGCCGCGTCCTCGACCAAATCGGCGACGAGCACGGCGTGCCCCGGGAAGCCGCCCTTGATGAACACGTCGCCGATAGCGATGTCACCGACCGCGACGGGCTTCAGCTCGCGCTCGAGCGAGTACGTCCCGGCGTAGGCGAAGACGAGATCCATGTACTTGCGGAACCCGCCATAGTCCTGCTTGCCCTGGCGCGCGAAGGCGCGGCGCTTGCCGTCGGTATCGTTGAAGGCGATCTCGCGCGGCCGTCCCGACGCATAGAGCCATTCCCCGCGCAGCCGCATGATCGCGTCGGCACACTGCTGCAAATCGCGCTTGCCGACATCGATGTCGACCACCGCGACGTGCACGTCCTGGCGCCACTTTCGTGCTCCCGTGTAGGTGAGCACGGGCGATCCCGCAGGTTTCATGGGCAATCCGCGCAGCCACTCTGCCCAGCTCCCGGCCGCAACGGTCGTGCGCGTGAAGCCTTCGGGCGGCGCGATGCGGAGGGCGAGCGTCTCCCCTTGAGGTGGTGCAGACGGCCAAGCATAGCGCGGAGCGGCATTGGCAGCGCTGGCAATGAGCAGAAATGCTAGGACGATAAGGTGGATTGGCATCGACGATCCTGAGGCTGCGAAAGCGGCGGAACTCGGGACAATGACAGCAGTCTCCGCGTGGTTAACCGAATATTGATTGAGCGGCTGTAGCCTCCGCGATCACGCAGGCGCAGTGAGTACCGCTCAATGCCGCGCCTCGCGCCTCACCGCATCTTGCTCGCGGCTCCGCTGGGGGAGAAGGGCAATGAAATCGATACTGGGATTCTTCTCGCTGCTCGCGTTCGGCTTCCTTGCCGCGGGCGTTCTCGCCGTCGTCGCCACGAGCTCGGGCTCGCAACTCCCCTTCGCCATGCCGACCGGCGAAGGCTTCAAATTGAATGACAAGATCGGGCTCGACCTGCCATCGCTTCTGATCGGCCTCGCGTCCGGCGTCTTGCTGTCCGCTCTCGCGCGCATCTCCTGGGCCGAGCTGCCGCGACGCTCGGTCATGTGGCTGCTCGCAAATGAGCGCAATTTCGTCCGCCTGGCGTGGGTCGCGATCTTTGCCGGCATCCTGCTCTTCTACTGAGGCGCAGCCGATGCAACGAAAAGGGCCCGGCATCGCTCCCGGGCCCTTCGCATAAACGTGAGTTCGTCGGCTGATCAGACCGAGTAGTACATGTCGTACTCGACCGGATGCGGCGTCATCTCGTAGCGCATGTTCTCCGCCATCCTGAGCTCGATGTAGGCGTCGATCATGTCGTCGGAGAACACGCCACCCATCTTGAGGAAGCCGCGGTTCTTGTCGAGATTCTCGAGTGCCTCGCGCAAGCTGCCGCACACGGTCGGGATCTTGGCGAGCTCGGCCGGCGGCAGATCATAGAGGTTCTTGTCCATGGCCTGGCCGGGATCGATCTTGTTCGTGATGCCGTCGAGGCCCGCCATGAGCATGGCCGCGAACGCGAGATAGGGGTTCGCGCCTGGATCGGGGAACCGCACCTCGACGCGCTTGCCCTTGGGCGAGGAGACGATGGGGATGCGGCAGGATGCCGAGCGGTTGCGCGCCGAGTAGGCGAGCAGCACGGGTGCCTCGTAGCCCGGGACGAGCCGCTTGTAGGAGTTGGTCAGCGGGTTCGTGAAGGCGTTGATGGCCTTGGCGTGCTTCAGGATGCCGCCGATGTAGTTGAGGCACATGTCGGAAAGGTCGGAGTACTTGTTGCCGGCGAACACCGGCGTATCGCCCTTCCAGATCGACTGGTGCACGTGCATGCCCGAGCCGTTGTCGCCGAACACCGGCTTCGGCATGAAGGTGGCCGTCTTGCCGTAGGCCTGTGCGACGTTGTGGATCGCGTATTTGTAGATCTGCAGATGGTCGGCCATGCGCACGAGCGTGCCGAACTTCATGCCGAGCTCGTGCTGGGCGGCCGCGACCTCGTGGTGATGCTTCTCGACGGAGACGCCCATCTCGGCCATCACCGAGAGCATCTCGGAGCGGATGTCCTGGCAGCTGTCGACGGGGGGCACCGGGAAGTAGCCGCCCTTGACGCGCGGACGGTGGCCGAGGTTGCCCATCTCGTACTCGGTGCCCGAGTTCGAGGGCAGCTCCGAGGAATCGACGCGGAAGCCGGTGTTGTAGGGTTCGGCCGAGAAGCGCACGTCGTCGAAGATGAAGAACTCGGCCTCGGGGCCGAAGTAGGCTTTGTCGCCGATGCCGAGCGAGGCCATGTAGGACTCGGCCTTCTTGGCGATCGAGCGCGGATCGCGCTCATAGGGCTGGCCCGTGATCGGGTCGGCGACGTCGCAGAAGAGCGCCAGCGTCGTTTGCGCAAAGAACGGGTCGATGTGGCCGGACGCCGGGTCCGGCTTCAGGATCATGTCGGAGGACTCGATCCCCTTCCAGCCGGCGATCGAGGAGCCGTCGAACGCGTATCCCTCGAATGCACCTTCGTCGATGCACGACGCATCGGCGGTGACGTGCTGCATCTTGCCCTTGGTGTCCGTGAAACGCAGATCGACGTACTTCACGTCCTTGTCCTTGATCGTCTTAAGGACATCACTGACAGTTTTCATAAGCACTCCCCTATTGCGCAACTAGCTCGTCCGGTGAGGCGAACGGCCGGCTTCTTATATCGCTTCTGCGCCGGTTTCCCCCGTGCGGATACGGATAGCCTCTTCTATGGTTGAGATGAAGATCTTACCGTCCCCGATGCGGCCCGTCTTCGCGGCCTTTTGTATCGTCTCGACGGCTTTTTCGAGCATCTCGTCGTTGAGCACCACCTCGATCTTCACCTTCGGCAGAAAATCGACGACATATTCGGCGCCGCGGTAGAGCTCGGTGTGGCCCTTCTGCCGCCCGAAGCCCTTCGCCTCGATGACCGTTATGCCCTGCAGGCCGATTTCCTGCAGCGCTTCTTTGACCTCATCGAGCTTGAATGGCTTGATGATGGCTTCAATCTTTTTCATGCGGCCCGAGACCTCCAGATTTGTCAGATTCTTACCCGCGCGCGCTGGACGCGCCAACGGTTAGCATGGCCTATGCCAGTTCGTGAACACTTCGTCGCGTCATACGAAATCAACATGTTAGCGATGATCTGCCATTTCATTAGGCAGCTTCCGCCGGCGACAATGCCCACGAGGCAGGCATCATGCAATAAATTTGAGCAGTTAACATCACGTCCGGGTGCGCCGCGTTGCTCCGCGCGGCCGTTTGCGTGTTCGGAGCCGAACCATACTAGATTTGTGTAACGATGATCATGCGGGGTCCGACATGGAAAGACGAGGGGAGCGCCGCGCGCCGGGCGAGGGTCTCGAGCTGCTGACCGCAGCGGAGATGGGACGAGCCGATCAGGCGGCTGTTGCCGCCGGCGTCCCGAGCCTCGAGCTCATGGAAAGCGCGGGCCGCGCCGTCGCCGACACGGCACGCAAGCTCGCGGCACCAGGCGCCCGCGCTCTTGTTCTGTGCGGTCCGGGGAATAATGGCGGCGACGGTTTCGTCGCCGCCCGGCATCTGAAGCGCGCGAGCTACGACGTGCGCCTCTACCTGCTCGGCGAGAAGGCGGGTCTCAAGGGTGACGCCGCCGAGATGGCGCGCCGCTGGGACGGCCCCGTGCGTGCGATGGATCCCGATGCCACCGAGAGCATGCATCTCGTCATCGATGCCCTGTTCGGCGCCGGGCTCTCCCGCCCGCTCGACGGCGTCGCGGCGGCAATGGTCGAGGCCGTGAATGCGCTCGGCAGGCCGGTAATTGCGGTCGATGTCCCGAGCGGACTCGACGGCTCGACTGGGGTCGCCATGGGCCCCGTCATGGAGGCGACGCACACGGTGACGTTCTTCCGCAGGAAGCCCGGCCACCTGCTGATGCCGGGACGCGCTTTGTGCGGCGAAACGACCGTCGTCGACATCGGCATTCCCGCACCCGTGCTCGGCGAGATCCGGCCCGAAACCTGGGCCAACGCTCCTGGGCTCTGGCTGCATTGCTTTCCGCGGCCCGCGCCGGGCACGCACAAGTATGAGCGCGGTCACGCCGTCGTCGTCTCGGGAGCAGCCGAAGCGACCGGCGCCGCCCGCCTCGGTGCGCGCGGGGCCCTTCGCATCGGTGCCGGGCTGGTGACCGTCGTCGGCTCGAGCACGGCCACCGCCGTCAACGCCGTGCATCTCACCGCTATCATGGTCCACACGGTGGGCCGCGACTCGGCGCTCGCAGAGTTCCTGACCGACACGCGCCGCAACGCCGTGCTGATCGGCCCCGGCGCCGGCGTGGCAACGGCAACGACCGACACCGTGCGCACCGTGCTCGCCTCTCCTGCCGCAGTCGTGCTCGACGCCGATGCGCTGACCGCCTTTACCTTGGGCGAGAAGCAGGGGACGGAAGGCGTGGGCTTCGGCTTCACCAACGTCCGCGACCGGTCCGGAGCGAGCCGCGAGGATCTGTTCGAGGCCATCGCCAAGCGCGCCGCCCCGGTCGTCATCACGCCGCACGAGGGAGAGTTCAAGCGTCTCTTCCCGTCGCTCGAGGGCGGCAAGCTCGAGCGCGCGCGGGCCGCGGCGCGCACGAGCGGCGCCGTCGTCATCCTCAAGGGCCCGGACACGGTGATTGCCGCCCCCGACGGTCGCGCGGCGATCAACGAGAACGCGCCGCCCTATCTTGCGACGGCGGGATCGGGCGATGTGCTTGCAGGGTTCGTGACCGGCCTTCTCGCGCAGAAGATGCCTGCCTTCGAGGCCGCGTGCGCGGCTGTGTGGCTGCATGGCGAGTGCGCGCGGAGCTTCGGCCCGGGCCTGATCGCCGAGGATATTCCCGAATGTCTTCCCGAGTGCCTCTATGATCTGGAGCACTTGCGAGCCGAGCCGCGCGCCGGCCGCGATCAGGCTTGAGCCTGCACCCCCGCCTGCCGGATGGCGTCGTCCGCCTTGAGAAAGGCCTCGATCTCAGGCGAGTGCGGCGGGCTTTGCGAGGCGACGCCGATCTCGCCCATGAGGCGTGCGATGGGCACGAACTGGCGCGCCGCCCTATCGTAGATGCCGCCCTTGAAGAGCGCGCGCGCGGCAACTTGTCCGTCGCGCGCCCCGCCGGCAAACAGGAACACCTGCTCCATCACGACGGCGAGTTCGTCCCAGGCGAGGATTCGCGTCTCGAGCCGGTAGCGATCGAAGAGGCGCAGCTCGCGCCGGAAGCGTATGACGGCGGCACTGGCAATGGGCGTCCAGCGGTGCCGCATCACGGCGCGCCACAGCCCGCTGCGGATGATCACGTCGAGCCGCCCGAGGTCCATGATCGCGAGATAGCGTCCGTTGTTCATGTGCACGCTCGGATCGAGATCGTGCAGCCAGACGCGGAAGTGGAGCGCGGACACGCCCTCTGGCACCTGGAGGCGCGGGCGCCGATGGGCCGTGACGACCAGCCAGATGAGGCGCAGCCAAAGGTTCATGGTTTCCCCTCTAAGTCGCGTCTTGCTTTGGCGCTTGATGCGGCGATTCTCGGTGCATTTCAGCCACCTGAATGCCGGCGCGGATCGGCGGCACCCGCCGATGGCCACAATCGAGGCTTATTGACCCGGAACACAGATTCGACTGATGCTAGCACGTCGAATTCGAGCTGCACGCATCGGCACCGGCTTCGCCGAGAAATCGCTGCTGGCTCCCAACGAGGTCAAATTGGCTCGCCTCTCACTCGCCCCGTCGCTTGTGATGGCCGCAGCGCTCGGCGCGGCGTCGGCGACGGCTGCACGCGCCGTGCCGGCCGAGGTGCCGTCGCGCCCGTCGCAGGTGGACGAAGCCGCGAGCGCGCTCCTGCGCGGCGACCCCGGGCAGGCGATCGTGAGCTATACGGAAGCGCTGCGCGATCCGGCGTTGTCGAACGACCGCCGCGCGGCGATTTTGAATGACCGCGGTGTCGCCTACATCAAGCAGAACCAGGTTCGCCAGGCGATCGAGGACTTCAACACCGCCGCGCAGCTCTTTCCCGAGTACGCCGCCGTCTACAACAACCGCGGCAATCTTCTGCTCTCCCTCGGGCTGATGAAGGAGGCGATCAAGGATTTCGACCGCGCGATCGTCCTCGCCCCGGGCTATGCCGCCGCCTACAACAACCGCGCCGGCGCCTACGTCAAGCTCGGCAAGCTCGAGGAAGCCATCCGCGACTACACCAAGGCCGTGCAGCTCGTGCCGACAAGTCCCGCGCCGCTCAGCGGGCGCGGACGCGCACACCTCGCACTGCAGCGGCCGCACGCCGCGATCCGCGACTTCACGCGTGCCGTCAATGCCGATGCCCGCTTCGCCGCGGCCTATCGCAACCGGGCCGAGGCCAAGCTCGAGGTCGAGCATTTCGACGGCTCGATCGAGGACCTCTCGCGCGCCATCGCCTTCGACGTGAGCAACGCGGAGACGTATGTGTTGCGAGGCCAGGCCTATCTCGCCATGAAGAACACCGCCGCCGCCATCAAGGATTTCTCGCAGGCGATCACGCTCGATCCCAGGCTCGCTTCCGCCTATGCGGCGCGCGGCCTCGCCTATGGCTTGGCGGAGGCCTACGCGGAGGCCTATGCCGACCTCAACAAGGCCATCGAGCTCGACCCGAGGTCTGCCGTCGCCTTTGCCTATCGCGCCTACGTCTACAAGCAGAACGGCCAGCTCGATGTCGGCGTGCGCGACATCGAGACCGCCGCCAAGCTCGGGCCCGAGCAGCCGGAGGTCTACTGGGCCAAGGCCGAACTCGAGGAGGCGCAGGGCCAGCTCGATCTGGCGATTGCCGACCTGAAGAAGGCTCTCTCGCTGCGCCCTGCCTACCGCGAGGTGACGGCCTCCCTGCAGCGGCTCGGCGCCGTTGCCGGCGCAGATGACGTCACGCTGCCGAACGCCGGCATCGATACCTGGCGCGTCGTCATGCGCGCGAACCGCTACTTCGCCGTCGACGAACTCTACCCGCGCATCTCGGTGCCGCTCGAGATGATGGGCCAGGGCCAGCCGAGGCTGCTCGATTGGGAGCTGAAGAAGCCGCCCTTCAAGGGCATCGCCGTCCTTCGCTTTTATGCCGGGACCGACACCTCCGGTCCCAAGCCGGAGGATATCGAGCTCGTGGCGGTGCTCGACGTCGCATCTGGCATCGTCATCGCGGTCGAGCCGCACCGCAAGGGCGACAAGATCTCCAAGTGGACGTGGGAGGAGGGGAAGGTCACGGTCGCGAGCGTCGATGGAGCGACCGACGAGTACTCCCTGCGCGTGGGCAAGGATCAGATCGCGGGCACCGGCGAGCGCCGCCCGGTAGGCGCCGAGCCGGGCTGGGCGCCTTGGGGCGACCCGTGGGCGACGGGCGAGGAGCCGCGCCCGCAACGGCGCAAGAAATCCAAGACGCTGTTCGATCTCCTGTTCAACTGAAGTGGTCTTTCGAGGCCCACTTGTGATCCGGCGCCGGTCGCATTCCGTTACGTTCCGACACCCTGAGGCCTGAGGCGCGAGAAGCGCCGGAAGAGCCGCGGCGACGCTCTATAGAGGCTCGCGCACGCCTGTGTCGGAAAAGCCGGTTCTCCTCTGGTTCCGCAACGATCTGCGTCTCGCGGATAATCACGCGCTCGCCGCCGCCGTCGCGACGGGAGTGCCTGTCGTGCCCGTCTTCGTGCTCGATGACATCTCGCCCGGCGCCTGGAAGGCGGGTGCCGCCTCGCGCTGGTGGCTGCACAAGAGCCTGGAAAGCCTTGGTCACGACATCGAGGCGCGCGGCGGCCAGCTCGTCTTGCGTCGAGGCGCTACGGATGAAGTGCTCGTCGATCTCGCGACAGAGGTGGATGCCCAGGCGATTTATTGCTCGCGCGCCTACGAGCCCTGGGCGCGTCGCATCGAGACCGCGCTGCACGAACGCCTGCAGGCGAAGGGCATCGCGCTCAAGCGATTTTCCGGCGCGCTTCTGCACGAGCCCGATCAGGTCGCAACGCAGACCGGCGGGCCCTACAAGGTCTACACGCCCTTCTGGCGCGCACTCGAGCGCAGTGTGAAGACAGCGGCTCCCGTCAGTGCTCCCCCGCGCCTGGCCATGCCGCGCATGAAGATCGCGAGCGACAAGCTGTCCTCGTGGGGCCTGCTACCGTCGAAGCCCAATTGGGCCGGCGGCTTGCGCGAGAAATGGCAGCCGGGAGAAGAGGGCGCGCGCGAGCGCTTTGCAACATTCCTTGATCACGCGATTGCCGACTATGCAGTGGCGCGCGATCGCCCGGACCGCGCCGGCACCTCGTGCCTTTCCGCGCATCTCCACTTCGGCGAGATCACTCCGTCTCAGTGTTGGCACGCAGCCCTCGCTAACGCGCATGCACATGGCGCAAACGCCGGCCACGAGACATTCCTGCGCGAGCTCGCCTGGCGGGAGTTCTCCTATCACCTGCTGTTCCATGCGCCCGACCTGCCCGACGCGCCGTTCCGCAAGGAGTTCGCCGCATTTCCCTGGCGCGAGGACAAACGGCACCTCCGGGCATGGCAGCGCGGGCTGACGGGCTACCCCATCGTCGATGCCGGCATGCGCGAGCTCTGGACGACGGGATGGATGCACAATCGCGTGCGCATGATTGCCGCCTCGTTCCTAATCAAGGATCTCATGATCCCATGGCAGTCGGGCGAAGCCTGGTTCTGGGAGACGCTCGTCGACGCCGACCTCGCGAGCAACGCCGCGAGCTGGCAGTGGGTCGCGGGATCGGGCGCCGACGCCGCACCCTTCTTCCGCATCTTCAACCCCGTTGCGCAGGGCCGGAAGTTTGATCCCGACGGAGACTACGTGCGCCGCTGGGTGCCGGAGCTCGCGAAGCTGCCTGAGCCCGACATTCACGCGCCATGGGAGGCGCCCGGCGCCGTGCTTGCCGCGGCCGGGATAGACCTCGGCAAGACCTATCCCCTGCCCATCGTCGATCATGCGGCCGCACGCGCGCGCGCCCTTGCCGGCTACGAGACGGTCAAGGAGAGAGCCCGAGCTGATCAAGGAACGGCCAGACAATAGGCCTCATGGTGAGCTTGTCGAACCATGAGCTTGTCGAACCATGAGGACGCAATTCCCGGCCAAAGCCCCTAAATGCGAGCGATAGGCGCTGCAACTCTTGCTTGGCTTCAGGGACGAGCGGTGCGAAAATTGCCGCGATTGCGGGGTTTGTTAAGCAATCGGCATCCAACGCCGATGTATTTTTCTGAGCGAGCATTGTCGCGTCTTGGAGTTCAGCGATGAGAGTTCCCGCGTTTCTCGGCGCGGCCGTTGCCGCCCTGACCCTGGCCGCTTCGGCCGAGGCCCAGTCGCCTGCTGCCGAAGCCACAGCTCCGGCAGACAAGCCGAGCGTGGTCGTCATCAATCCCGATAGCGCGACACCTCCCGCCGCGTCGGCCGAGGCACCGGCTTCCACGCCGAGCACGCCGGAGCATTCCGCAGCGCCGCCCGCGGCTGATTCAAGCCCCGCCAACGCGCCACCATCAGCGACCGAGCCTGCCGGCACGGCGGCTCCGGACACTCCGGCCAATGCCGAGCCGCCGAAGGTCGAGGCAGCCGCGCCTCCTCCGCCACCGCCCGAGCCGACGCTCTTCGTCAACATTGATCTCAGCTCGCAGCGCATGACGGTCAAGCAGGCCGCCGGCGAGAGCTATAGCTGGCCGATCTCGTCGGCGGCCTATGGCTACAAGACTCCGACCGGCACCTTCCGGCCGACGTGGTTGAGCAAGCTCCACTACTCGCGCCAGTACGATCTGGCCCCCATGCCGAATGCGATCTTCTTCAGCCGCGGCGCGGCCATCCACGGCACACAGGCGGTGCGCCAGCTGGGCCGCCCCGCCTCACATGGCTGCGTGCGCCTTGCACCCGGCAACGCCGCGAGGCTCTTCAAGCTCGTGAACGCGCACGGCAAGGCGCAGACCAAGATCGTCGTTCACGGCAAGCCACGCTACGGCGATCGCGAGATCGCAGAGGGGCAGCGCCTGCGCTACGCCGAGCAGCGTCGCCGCTACGCCTACGACGACTACTATGGCTACGGCGCCCCCCGCGGCTATTATTACGTGAAGCCCAAGCGCAATCTCCCCTATTACAACCGCTACGGCTACGGCTACGGGTTCTGAGCTGAGCAGCGGCTTCTAGGTTATATTGATCCAGGCTAGAACGGATTCCACGTCGGCCGCGGCGTGAAGCGCACGTAGCCGATGCTGGCGCCGAGTCTCAAGCCCAGGCCCGAGCGGATCGGCGCCATGATTACCTCGCCGCCTTTGAGGAACGTGATCCCCACGCCGCCGACGAGATACGCCGTGCCGTCGATGCCTGTGAAGTTGCGATAGAGGCCTGTCGGATCTCGCAAGTGATAGATGAGGAACAGCGTGCGCGAGCCCTCGGCCCCGAAGTCGGAGCCGATCGAGGGTCCGTGCCAGTAGACCTGCTGGGTCCCGCCTGAGCGCAGGTAGAGCGTGCCGCTTCCGTAGCGCACGCCGGCGAGGAACGCACCGCCCCCCTCGGTGCCGAGCACGTACGCGCTCGGCCGACCGGACTTGCGGAACGCGTGCTCGAGAACGCTCGCCAGATTGGTCGAGATGGTACCGAAGAAGCCGCGCGTCGCCTCGCGGATCTCGTCGATCGTGTAGCCGTCCTCCTCCCCAGCGAATGCCTCCGGCGGCAGAGTGTAGGGCTCGCCCGGTGGCGGCGGCGGAGGAGGTGGTGGGGGAGGGCTTGCCGCTGCGGCGGGCGGCTGCGCCGTCGTCGTTTCCCACGGCTGAGGCTGCGCCGCCACTTTCTGTTCTGGCTTCTCGGCGGTCTTCTTCTGCTTCGTCTCGGATGCCGGAGGTGGCGAAGTTTTTTGCTCTGCGGCGGGGTTGCCGGCCGCGGGCTTCTCCGGCGCCTTTTCCGCGGGCTTATCGGCGCCTGCAGCGCCGCTGCCGAGCTCGCGGTCGATCTTGGCATCGAGGTAGGCCGTCTTCTCGTGCATGACGGCGAGCAGCTCCTGCCCCGACGCCTTGAGTTCGCTCAGGTCACCGCAGGCCGGCGTGGTGCCGGGCTCGGGCCGGCCGAGCGCGTCGATCTTGGTCAGGAGCTCATCGGCGCGCTGGTCGAGCGCCGCCGTGCGTCCGTCGTGCAGGAGCTCCCGGCTCTGCTCCTCGTAGGCCTCGTTGTTCCAGCCCTTCTTGGACTTGAGCGCGGCAAGCTTCTGCTTCATGCGCGGCTGGGCTTCGGCATTGTAGCCGCGCAACGCGGCGGCCGCCGCGTCGACGGCCGCGCCGAAAGTCTCGGGCGTACAAGTCTCGGCCGACGCCGCGGCGACCTGTCCGCACGTCAGGGCAGCAGCGAGCAGCAGACCCGGCAGGCGAGGGAGCATTGAACGCAATCTCTCGTCTCAGTTGGCGAATTCAGCCTACTGAAACGTGTGGATCATGGCGAGATAAAGAACCGCAACTCTCAAGGCGTCGTCGGCACGGTGCGCACGACGCTCGAGGTCGGCCGCTCGGTCCCGGCTGCCGGCAGGCCTTTGACGTCCTTCTCGATCATCGCATCGTACTCGGCGACCGTCGTGAGCGGGTCCTTGGCCTTCATGCGAACGATCTTGTAACCGCCGGCCTTGAGCGCATCGAGCAGGGCTGGAAGGGACTTCGCCGTGTGCGGCTGGATGTCGTGCATCAGCACGATGCCCTTGCCACCGTTCTTCTCGAGCTTTGCCACGATGCTCTTGACCAGATGCTCGGAGGTCTGGACTTTGAAATCGAAACTATCGATGTCGGTCGAGAAGATGGCGATGTTGCGCTTCGCGAGGTGTTCGAACGTCGCGGGTGAATCCCTGAGCTCGGGATAGCGGAAGAACGGCGTAATCGGCGTGCCTACGGCGCGATGCACGGCACTGATGCCCTTCTCGATCTCGGCAATGGCCTCGGCATCCGTCTTGAACTTGTAGGCCGCCACGTGCGCCCACGTGTGGGTCCCGATCGTCTGCCCGCGCTTGGCGACGTCGCGGATGATCTCGGGCAGACCGAGCGCCATCTTTCCGATCGAGAAGAAGATCGCCTTCGTGCAGTGATGGTCGAGCGCGTCGAGGATGGCCTTGGTCGTGTTGACCTGCGGGCCGTCGTCGAAGGTGAGCACGACCTCTTTTGGCTCGAGGAAGTCGTGCACTTTGTAATGCTGGAAGCCGAAGCCAGGTCCGCCGGTGGTGTCGATCTCGACCGTGCGCGATACGCCCAGAGCGTTCGGGTTCGCGCAGACCGCGGCCGCGGCCAAGGGTGCGGCCGCGGGGGCCGGCTTGGCGGCAGGCGGCGGCGCGGCTTGCTGCGAGCTGGCGGCCGGCAGTGTGCCCGTTGTGGGAGGCGCGGGAGTGTTTGCGGCCTGGGTTGGAGGAGGCGTCTTGGTTGTCTGCGCCTGAGCCGCTACGGTGACTGCGACGACGACGACCAACAGTGACGAAAGTACCAAGCGCATAGGCTTCCTCCCGAATCTAGTTGTCAGGTTTCTACCAAGAATCGCGGCCTTCGGGGAGGCCGATCGCGGCGCGCAACCCCACTAGAACGTCCGAATGCGGCCTTTGCCGGGCCTCTGCGCAAAGAAAAGCGAAGTGAGTCAAGCCGAAGACGCCTGCTTGCGGGCGACTTTGGCGCTGAAGCGGCCCGCGTCGACGATCACCCGGGTATGGGTTCCGGACCCGATGATCTCGTGCTCGTCGCGCGCTTCGACCTTGAAATTGGCGGTGCGGCCGTCGACCGCGATGAGCTCCGCCGTGGCGGCAATTCGTGCACCGACCGGGCTCGGCGCCGAATGTGAGACGTCGAGGTGGGTCCCGAGGCTCGTCTGTCCCGCGGGCAGGTGCGCCTCGATGCAGTCGACGGCTGCAGCCTCCATGAGCGCGATCATCATCGGGCTCGCGAACACCGGGATGCGGCCGCTGCCCATATGCGTCGCGGTCATCGCCTCCGTCACGACCAGAGACGACTGCCCCCGGAGGCCGAGTTTGAGGTCTGCCAGATCGGACATCGGCTGTATGCACCCCATAGCGTGGTTCTGCGACATTGCCGCTGCAGATGTCGATCCGCAAGCCCGCACGAAGCCATTTGGCGGCCCGCCGCGAGCCCTTGTCGACGCCTTTCGAGAAGTATGACCAGGATGCCCTGAGAAAATTGCCATTAGCCAAGGCGCAGGAGCTGAAGATGGACGACGCCGTCGCGGGACTTTTGCGCCAATTGCAGGAGATCGAGGTTGAGATCGAGCGCCGCTTCGAGGAGCGCAAAGCGGAGTTGGCCTATACGGTTGCCGGGCGGCGTGTCGAGTTCGAGCGCGCCGTGGCACAAGAGCACCGGCGCATCAAGCAGGGCATCGTCGAGTATCTGCGCACCTCTCCCTGGCCGACGCTGCTCACGAGCCCTTTCATCTACGCCATGATCGTGCCGATCGCCTTCCTCGACCTCTCGGTCACGATCTATCAGCTGATCTGCTTCTCGGTCTGGGGCATCCCGCGCGCCAGGCGCCGGAATTTCATCATCATCGACCGCCACAAGCTCGCCTACCTCAACGGCATCGAGAAGCTCAACTGCGTCTATTGCGAGTACGCCAACGGCGTCATTGCCTTCACCCGCGAGGTGGCGGCACGCACCGAGCAGTACTGGTGTCCGATCCGCCACGCAACACGCCCGCACGGGACCCACGAGCGTGTCCGCGAGTTTCTTGACTACGGCGATGCCGAGGGCTGGCGCACGAAGCTCTCGGAAATCCGGGCCAAAATCGACTAGCCGCGGTCTTTCAGATTGTCACGCCGGGAACAGCGCGGGCAGCCGGCCGCGACTAGCTTCGGACCAATCAGATTGGCCGCGATGGCCACATGGACCGGAGGAACGAATGACCCGCCCGCTTCTCAAGACGACCGCTGCTCTTGCTCTTGTCGCGCTCGGCGCGCTTTCCGCGGGCACGGCTGCCGAGGCCGGGGGCCGCGGCAAGGACATCTACTCCCAGGACTACTTCTTCGCTCAGCCGATGAACGGCAAGCAGGGCTTCGAGGGCGCCTACTATTGCTCCTATGTGAAGCAGCCCGTCGAGGTGAGCCTGCCGGGCGGCGGCAAGAAGAAGGTCTGGAAGCTGACGCAGACCTGCTACTAAGGCGCCGCGATTCTAGAGTTTGAAAAACAACGTGGCCTCGGAGCTTTCCGGGGCCACAACTGTTTCGCGCGAGTGTGTGGTCTAGCGATAGACGCGCAGCTCGACGCGCCGGTCGAGCTGATAGAGCGCTTCGCCCGAGAACTTGCTGCGATCGATGCCTGAGAAGGGCTCGCTCTTCCCCTTGGCTACGAGATCGAGCTTGCCCGAGAACCCGCCGTCGCGCAGGTAGCGGGCCACGGCGTCGAGCCGCTCGCGCGAGAGATCCATATTGTAGGGATCGCTCCCGCGCTCGTCCGCGTGCCCCGAGAGAGAGATCGATTGCAGGTGCTTGAGCTTGAGATACTCAAGCAGCAGATCGACGGCCCGGCGCCCCTCACTCGTGAAATTCGCCTCGTTGTAGACGAACATGATCGGCACCGGGATCGATGCCGACTCTGGCGCGGGCGCGGGCTTCGCAGCCGTCGCGCTGTCGGCCGGCGCGACCTGCGAGGCAGGAGCCGTCTCGGCTGCGCCGGAACTGGGCTTGGCTTCCGCAAGCTGAGATTTGGGAGCGTCGGAAACCGTGACCTCGGCCGCGGGCGGCGCTGGCGCGGACGGCGATGCCATCGGCGCGGAGGCCGGCACATCGACAGTCGGAATGGCCTCCTCTTCGGCGGCAGCCTTGGGCTTTGCCGCCTCGGCCTTCGCGTCCTCGCGCGCTTGCGCGACGAGCTTCTCGAAGCCGCTCATCAAATTCTTGGCGACTGCTTCGGCCGAAGAGATCGCCGCTGGCGGCGTCCCGCCATCGGCCTTCGCCGCAACCTCGGGCGGCTTTGCATCTGCGACCGGCGGCGGTGCCGCGCCGGCCTTGAAGGTGAGCTTCGGATCGAGGCTTGCGAACCTGTGCTCGGTGACGAGGCTCCATTCGCCGTTCTCATCCGCCTTGACCGAGCCGACCGGCGTGCTGTTTTCGTAGACGGTCACGTAGGTATTGGGCTCTGCGCGGCCAGCAAAAACCGAGGACCCGGTGGGCGAGATGCGAGAGATGTCGAGCTGGGCTTCGCTGAGCGTCGCGACGCGCTGCTCTGCCGGCGCTGCGTCGGCCTTGGCGGCTTTCTCATCAGATGATTTGGAGGGAGCCGTGTCGGTGGGCTTGCTGTCAGCCTTTCCAGCGGCCGTCTGCTCGGGCTCGCTGCCGAGCTGCGGCAGCAATGATGCGAGGCGCGCGGCGAGCAGGGTCGCTCCGCCGGTGAGAAACAGGATGATGAAGATTACGAGACCGCGGCGCATGCCAAACCAATGCCCATAGTGCACCGAGAGAAGCCTAATTTTCTCGCAACTTTGGGGTCACTTCAAGGCACCCTTCGCAACAGAGTTACCCCTGCGCGCGCGGCGGCGCGGCGCGCGCGCGAAACGTCTGCGCCGACTTTGGCCAAAGCTCCTTGATCTCGCCTGGAAGCTGGGCAATCACGTCGGCAATCTCACCCGGATCGCAATGGTGCGCGAGCAGCGCGAACACGTCGCGGATGGCCCGTTCGGCCGGCACCGTGTGGGGCAGGAGCTTGAGGATCACCTCGTCGACGAATTTTTCCCTCGTGCGCACCCGCTCGGGCACCCGGCTCGGGCGCCAGCCCTCGAAATAGACGCCGCGCATGATGAGCGGAAGCTGGGCGCCGAGGTCGGTCGCCTCGGCGACCGAGAGCCGGTCGCGGAGCTGATGCAGCACCGCGCGTAGCACGCTCAAGGCCTGCGATTCATCGATCAGGTCGCCGTTGTCGCGCAGCTCCTTGAGCCATTCCTGCGATTGCTGAACGGCATGGCTGATCGTGGCCGGGACTGTCATGGCATCTCTCGCGTTCCCTTGGGAATGCGAGCGATGCACATCGGGTTCCGGGACGCATTGCGCGCCGTCAAGCCGGCGTCTCTTGCGCGTGGGCCTTGGAGCCGGACGGAATCCGGGTCCGCACCTGCTCGGCAACAGGCGCGGACCCGTGGTGCCCGGTGGGCTCTTGGCCGACCGGGCATTTCTCTTCTGCCGGAGGCTGCGGCTCTACTACTCTTGCGCCGGCGCCGGAGGCGTTGCGTCCTTGGAGGCAGGACCCTCGTCATCGCCGGGCCCGTCGTCGCGGCCCCCATCGCGGTCCTTGTCGCCACGCTTGCCGCGCCATCCGCGATGCTCGTTGAGCTTGGCCTTCTGGTCGTCGTTCAGCGCCATGTAGAATTTCTCGGCTGCCGGGCGCACCGTCTTCACGGCGTCAAGCGAAGCCTCGAGCTGCGTCTGCGTGCGGCCCAGCCGCTCGATCGGCGACAGCACCGGCCTCGGCCCGTCCTTGTCGGTCGCGACGTCCTTGGGGCAGCCCGCCTTGATCTTCTCGGCTGCCGACTTCGCCGCGGTCTTGAGCTCCTCGAAGGCGCCCTTCTGCGCGTCCGTCGGCTTCACCTTGTGCTCGATGCGCACCAGCATGTGGTCGGTCATCTCGGACGGGTCGCCGCGGCAGATCCTGCCCATCGGCCCGCCGAAGCCGCCGAGCCCCATGAAGCCCATCTGGCCTCCGCGGTGATGGCCCCAGCCGTGATGTCCCCATTTGCCGTCGCCGCGCGCCGCGTAGGCGCCTGCCGCGGCCAAGCCCAGCGTCACCGCCGTGACGCCGGCCAGAATAAGCTTACCGTTACGTGTCATGTCGTAGCTCTCCTCGATCGACATACCAGACCGCTCTTCCGAAACCGATGGGCCCCGGGTTCATTCGCGGACTTCCAAGCCGCGCAAGCGTCCGTGTCTGTGATCGAGAACGGGGGGCGGCGGAATTTCCGTCGCCCCTTTTCGCAGCGGCCTACTTGCAGACCTTCTGCTTGGCGTGGCAGTCGGTGAGCACGGCACCGGCCTCGCACTTGTAGCTGACGGCGCCTGCCGGCTTCATGCCCTTGTTCTCGCGGATGTTCTTGAGGCCTGCTTCCGCCATGAACTTGGCGATGCCCTCGTTGATGCCGGTGCCGACCGAGCCGAGCGTCGTGCATTCGCCGGCGCGCGAAGAACCGGCCGTCCCCCCGATGACTGCCACGGCGCCGAGAGCGACGACGCCGATTCGAACCAACGCATTCATGTGAGCCTCCATCACAGCAAATAATCTTCAGCGAAATACCAGGTAATTGATTCCGCGCCGCGACGCTGCGCCCCGTCTTTGGCCCAAAATGTGGCCGTAATCGCCAACCGCTGTTGATTGGGCCACACCCGTGTCTGGCGCGCCTCGTCCGCCTTTGGCTTGACCGTCGGCAGAGTGCATGGCTGGCTTCCTGCGCGCCCGCCTGGACGCGACATGGAGGCGGCCCGCGATGGGCTTGTTTCGTCTCGTCATGGCAGTTCTCGTCCTCGGCACCGGGGCGCCGCTTCTCGCCCGCCTCTGCGCCGGTGCGATCTCGCGTGTCTCGGGCTGCACGCTGGACATGACCTCCGTGGAGGGGTGCGTCGTGGGCGGGACCGAGCTGAGCGGTGTTCTCCTGGCGCTCGGCACGGTGAGCGGATTGCTGTTCGCGACGCTGCCGTTTCTGGTGGCGCTGCTCCTTGCCTGGGTCCTGACCGAGTTCGCCCACCGCTACGTTACCCGCCGCCTGTGATCACCCGCGACCCCAAGCTAGCCTTTGACCCGCTCCATCAGCGCCATCGCCGCGGCCGGCGCGCGGACCTTTCCCTCGTGGATGAAGTAGACGAACACGTCGCGCGGCATCTTCTTTGCGCTCGTCTTCGTGTCCACCCTGGCGAGGTCTTTCGGCTCGCCGCCCGCGGCCCAGGATTGCACGCGCTCGCTCCACTGATCGAGCGCCTTGGGCGCGTAGCCGGTTTTCACCGTGTCTTTGCCCTTCTGCAGCCGCGCATAGACGAAATCGCTCGTGACGTCGGCGAGCGCCGGGTACGAGTCGTGCTCGGCAAGCACGACGGCCACGCCGAAGCGGCGCAGGAGGGTGATGAAGGCCGGCGTGCAAAACGAGTCATGGCGCACCTCCACCGCATGGCGCAGAGCCTGCCCGCCGATCTCGCGGGGCAGGAGATCAAGGAACGCGCCGAAGTCCGCCTCGTCGAATTTCTTCGTCGGCGGGAACTGCCAGAGAAACGGTCCGAGCCGGCTGCCGAGCTCGAGCGGCCCGGAGTCTAAAAAGCGCTTGATGGAGTCGCCCGCTTCCGCGAGCACGCGCCGGTTGGTGACGTAGCGCAGTCCCTTGAGCGAGAACACGAAGCCGTCCGGCGTCTCGCGCGCCCATTTCGCGAAGGTCTTCGGTGTCTGCGTCCGGTAGAAGGTGCCGTTGATCTCGATCGTCGGCAGATGCGCGCTGGCAAACGCAAGCTCGCGCGACTGGTCGAGGCCCTTGGGATAGAAGACGCCGCGCCACGGCTCGAAGGTCCAGCCGCCGATCCCCGCCCTGATGATGCCGCTCGTGGCGCGGGGCTTCGCCATGCAAAGCTATCTCCGCGCCCCGAGCAGCTGGAGAATGAGCGCCGTCCCGAAGCCCCACGCGGCGTTGACCATCGAGCTGATGCCGAGGCGCGGCCAGAGCTCAGGTGCGGGCTCGCCCTTGATCAGCGTCACGACGTACATGCCGAAGAGCGTGGGCACGATGGCGCCGACGACGATCCAGCTCGCCCAGTAGGACACGCCCTCTCTGCGCGCCAGGAGCTGCGCCAGACCCGCGCCCCACAAGCCGCCCCAGAAGGCCTTCGAGAGCACCGACGGTACGCCGAAGGGCGCGATGGGATCGAGCGGCCATGCGGGACGATCAGCCGCGACCACCCCCGCCTGGTGAAGGACGAACCATGCGCTCTGGTGGAAGATCAGCGTCGCGACGAACCCGGCGAGGAATCCGAGCGCGCAGAGCTTGATGCACGACGTTGACGACATGGACCCTCCTCGCTGCGCCGATCAGGAGTGCACCGGGCTCATGGACACTTGAGCAGGTCCTGCGTGCCGGTGTCGTCCTTGATCGAGAGCGTGTCTCCGGAGACCGTGAACGCGAACTCCATCGGCTGCGCGTTCCCCTCGACCGTGCATTCAGCGGCAATCTTCCAATCGGGCGCGGCGCCTTCGACCGATTTGAACTCGCAGTGCGTTTCATGCTGGTCGTATCGATCCTTGGCGATGACCATGGGCGCGCCCGGCTGCTCCTGCGGCGTCTTGCACTGCTCGAGATCGCCGGCCCACGTGCCGATGTAGGTCGGATCGTCGGCTGACGCCGGCACTGCGAGCGCTGTGGTGATCAGCGCGGCAGACAGCACTGTGAGGCTGCGCAGGGCGCGGATGGTCGGCACTTTCATTCTTATTGCTCCCTCTCAAACGTGATCGTGCTCACGCAAGCGTCTCGGCGGCCGCAAGTCAAGCCCGCGCGAGCCGCAACATGGCGCGCAGCCTCACGAGAGGTCCCGAGCCTTCTTGCCCATGGAACGCATTATGCTCGCCGTGGTTCTTTTGGCAGCTTTCGCCGCCGCCGGCTTTACTCTGCGTTTGCGCCCGCGCTTCGGCGCCTTCTTGCGGGAAGACGGTGCAGCGTCGAGCATCGATAACTGACCGATACTGACGAAAGTGTGCTCGCCCGCGAATCGGCTCGCGACCAGCTCCTGCACCTCCTGAATAACCTCGAGCTTTTTCACGTTCTTGCCGGGGCACGCATGTGTTGTTGCCGGATCCTCTCTGTGCAGACGCATGCTCGCAGGATCGAGCCCCAGGACCGCGGAGAGGCTTGCCATGGCTGACACGGCGTTCTGCCGCACCTTGAGGCCCCGGCCGCTGTCGAAGGCCTCGTGCTGAAAGTCGCCCAGCATCTCGACGCCGAGGGAAATCGAATTCCAGGACGGCGAGTGCACGCCCGACGTCGTGAGTGGTGTGAAGACCCAGATCTGCTTGTCGTCGACGAAGAGATGCGGCCCGGCCGACCAGCCCTTTTCGTCGCGATAGTAGCGCTCGAGATTGAGCATGTTCTGGTGGGTGAGCCCGTTTGGGCGCTGAGCGAGCGATGGCGCGGCGGTATTGTGCAGCACGATGAATCGGGGCCGCCAGCCGCTCCAGCTGAGCGAGCGGCAGTAGGTGTCGAAATCCTCCGCTGAATAGGATGTTCCGACGATACCTTTCCAATTGGCCATGGGAACGCTCCCGGAATTTCGGCAAGGGCGACCGCTGCGTGTTGAAAATTTCTTGTGTACTCAGACCCGCGCACCACGAAAACTGATGCCCGGACAATATCTAGCACGATTGCGCTGATACGATCAGCCGCGCGCCGTGCCATTTCGCACGGCGCCGCAAGTGTGTAAGCCTGCCCGGGCGACCGCAAGCCAAGCGACATTCATGATGGTGACGGCAGATCAGAGCCCTGCGATTGCCGAGCGGCTTGCGCCGCCCTTGGCGCGGCAGCAGCGCGGCTTCTGGATTGCGCTCGCCTGCGCTTTTCTCGTCCACACCGCGCTGCTAATCGGGGCCAATCGCTCGCCGCCCCCTGGCGTCGGCGTGGAGGACGGGAGCGACAACGCCATTGCCGTCGACATCGTGACGGAAGCCGATCTCAAGAGCCGCGAGACGGTCGCGCTGCCGCCGCCCGGCGCGAGCCCCGCTCCGCCGCCCGCTCCTCCCCCGCAACCCGAGGCCGCTCCGAAGCCTCCCCAAGAACCGCCACCACCGCAGCCCGAGGCGGCACAGCCAACTCCGGAGCCGCCGCCGGAGCCCCAGCCGAAGCAGGAGGCCACGCCGCCGAAAAGCGATCTGGCGTTGCCCGATCTGGCGGACGTGGCACCGCTCCCGGAGAAGCCGAAACCGGCGGAGAAGTCGGAGCAAGCGGAGAAATCGGAGCAAGAAAGCAAGCTCGAGCAGCCGGCCGAAAAACAGGTCAAGCCTCAGCCGCCCGAGAAGAAGAAGCCCGCACCTCAGGCACGCCTGGACCTGAGGCCGCCGTCGAGCATGCAAGACACACCGAGTGCTGCGCCAGGGCGCAACTCGGCGTTTTCGCGGCCACCCGGCATTACGCGCTCGGGCGAGAACGACGAGTTCGGGCGCGGGGTCATTCGCGCTCTCCGGGCAACGATGCCGCCGCCGTCGGGCATCTTCGGGCGCGTCACTGTGAGATTGTTTTTGAACGAGAACGGCGACCTCGCCGAGGTGCGCGTCGTCGAGACCTCGGGCAAGAGCAACCTCGATCAGAGCGTCGTCTTCGCGACCAAGCAGAGCAACTTCCCGCTGCCGCCAGCCGGTGCGACGGTTGCCGACCGCACGTTCCTCATCACCTACGTCTATCGGTGACGGCAGCCCGCCCGCTGCAGAGGCTTGCTCAGATGAGCCGCGACATCCAGCGCTCGCGCAGCGTATTGGCGCCCTCGATCATGAGCGTCGCTCCGCCCGCGAGAAGCAGGAGCGCGAGCGGATAGCCGGCGGTCCCCGGGGCGTGGAGGAACAGCGAGACCGATTTGCCGATCGTGAGCAGGCCGAAGCCGATCTTGCCGGCGTGCCACCAGTTGGGGCGGCCCTTGCAGATCTCGTCATGAAGCGCGTTCTGGTGCTCGAGCCAGGCTTCCAAGCGATTGAGCTCGGTTTTCAATGACGACATGATCCCTGCCCTCCGGTGCATGCCGCAAAGCGGCCATGCCCACGCGGATAGCCTGCGCGCCGTCCATGCGCTGCTCCCGGGGTAACAGCGCCATGAGGGAGGTCCCTTTCATCCCTGCGGTCGTGGCACTAGATCATATGAGGGGAAGCGAACGAGGCCGGAGGCAGGATCATGCGGCACATCACAATGGCGGCTCTCGCCGTGGGCGCGCTTACGCTATTGGTCCCGGCAGCCGTGCGCGCCGATTCGTATTGGGAGCTCGAGCACGCCCGCGCCAACGCCCGGGCCGGCGGCCCTGTCAGCGATCGCGATGCCGAGCTGCTCGAGCGCTACGGCTGCCTGTCGGGAACGAACAGCGCGTTCTGCAGACAGCTTGAGAAGGACGGCAAGGTCAAGTACCGCGCCCCGCGCAAACGCGTCCGCCAGTGACGGTAGGCCAAGTAACTATGCGCATTTCGATGCCGTGTCCTCAGAGGGCACCCTGACCGCTACTGGCCCGCCTTCTTCAGCGTCTCCTGGTAGTAGCGCTCGATGTCCTCTTTCGTGACCTCGTTATTCTCGACGAGAGCCTTGAGGCACTCCTTGGAGAGCTTGAGGGCCGCCCCGCGCATGCACGTGCGCAGCTCCTCGCTGCCGACCTCGAGCTTGTCGCAGTGCGTATGGTAGTCGGCGCGGCAGGCATCCTTCACCGCCTGATTGACCTCGGCCATGGCTGCCGGCGCTAAGAAACTCGCTGCGAGTGAAAGAGACGCAATCGTAAGCCGACGGTTCATGTGGTCCCCCTTGCAGACTTGAGAAATCGAGTGCGATTTTGCCTCGATATTACGCGACTCGACTCGATGCGCCATTCTCCTAATTCTGAAAAGCGCCTGCAAATGGGCGCCGCCGCATCAGGGCGAACGGACGAGGGGGACCAGCCCCGGCGCGATATCATCCATTCGCTCGAACACGATGTCGGGCCCGAGCGCACGCAACTTCTGTGCCGCCGCGTAACCCCAGCTGACGGCCGCGCAGGCGATGCCCGCGTCGCGGGCAGCTTCGATGTCGCGCACCTCGTCGCCGATTGCGATCACGTGCGCGGGATCGACGCCGGCGCGGCGCACGACACGGCGGAAGTGCGCCGCCTTGCCTAACAGCGAGCCGCCGCAGGCGAAGTCCGAGAAGTGCGCCGCGTTCGCTGCGCCGAGCTGGCGACGTGCGTTCGCCTCTATATCTGTGCTGACGAGCGCGAGGCGCAGGCCCCCGTCCTTCAACTGCTTGAGCATGGTGCCGGTGCCCGCAAAGAGGGGGATGTCGCCGATATGCGCGGCCTTGAGCCGCCGCATGTGCCGCGCGATCATCGGCAGCTTCCAGAAGGGCACCTCGAGGCGCTTGACGATCTCGCGCGAGCCGGCGCAGCGCAGGGGCTCGATGTCGTCCTCCGACATGCGCCGGAAGCCGAACTTGTCGGCAATATCGTTGGCATGACGCAGGAACCAGGGAAAGCTGTCTGCAAGCGTGCCGTCGAGGTCGAAAATGACAAGGCAATAGCGCATGGGGCGAGCTCTTAACCGCGTGGACGCGGTCGTGCTTGCGCCCTTCATCTTCTGATATTAGCAACCTTCGGGGAATTGCGCGTCAACGGAGTTGTAGACCATGGCGGATGTGAAGGAAATGACCGAGGCGATCGAGCGGCTCAAGCGCGAGAACGCGGAGCTCAATGGGTTGGTCCTCGCAACAGGCGTCATCCTCACTCAGCTTCTGCAGTCGATGCTGAAGGCCGAGCTCAACCCGCAGGCGGCGGCCACCCGGGTCATCACCAACGCGCGCGGGGCGATCGAGGGCTTCACGGCGCACGCCGGATCCGATCCCGTCATGAAGGCGCGCGCACTGGAAGCCGTGAAGCAGTACGAGGAGCAGATTCGCTCGGTCCTCGCCGTATAGGCGGGCGCCCGGCAGCCCGATATCGGGGCTGGCTACCCGCTCAGGGCTTCTCGGGGAAATACTTGAGCGTGCGCTTGCAGGATTGCTCGTATTCTTCCTTGCTCATTCCCGTTCGAGCGTCCCAGCTCTTCATGCATTCGGCCACGTCGGCGGGAGTCTCCGGGTAGGTTTTCGGCTTGAGCACGCCGGCCGGATCGGCCTCGCCCGCAGGAGCCGCAGGCGCGGGCGCAGTCTGTTCGCCCTCGGCGACGGTCATTGCGTTGAGCGTGGTCGCTGACCCCGCCGAGCCGGAGCCGGCGGCGAGGCAGAGGGCGATCGCCGCGGTTGATGCAACTGTCAGCGGTGAAGCCAAACGCTTGTGCATGATGGACGCTCCCTGGCCGGTGCCATCGAATAGAAGTTTAGGCGGCCATCGAATTCAAGAATGCATCGGTGGTCATGGTAACCAAGGGGTGGATTGGCCTATCCTCAACCCGTGCCACGACCGGGGCTGCCCCCTCGACGCACGCGGAGAATCGCGCTCATAAAGCTGGCGCGAAACCGAACACTCAATCCAACGCAAGGAGGTGTGCGATGGCCAAGGGTCAGCGATCTCAGAAGGAAAAGAGAAAGCCCAAGAAGGAAAAGCCGAAGCCCACGCCGGGCGGCAAGTAGGGCTCTTCCTCGACACGGTCGGCGGCGGCCGGCAGGGCCGGTCACCGCCACCTGAGCATTGATCGAACCACATCCTCCGGGGTGACGCCGCGCCGTGATAGGGAGGGTGCGGGCGAGTTCAGCTTCGTGCTCCGATGCGATCGCAATCTCGACGGCCTGCTCGCTGACAGCTATCCGGTCCTCTTGGCGATGCGAGAACGCATGACCGGGCTATTTTCGCAGTGCGAGCCGGATTGTCGTTTCAGGGTCCAGCCGATACGCAGGAGCGCCACCAACCGCACGAGGCCGCCGCCTGTCAGCTCTCGCGGCGCAGGGCACCCTCGAGCCCGCCGCCGCGATAATAGGCGTAGAGCAGTCCGAGCAGCCACAGCGGGATGAACGTGTCGGTGAAGGCCGGCATGAGGTTGTAGGGCGCGAAATCACCCTCGACGATGAGCTGCTGCACATGGCCATAAGCCGCGCCGAGCAGGAAGAACGACCAGCCAAGCGCGGTCGCCAGCCAGAAACCGCCGCCGATGAAGACGCACAGAAAACCGAGGATGCCCCAGGCGCCGTCGTGCAGACCGACCTCGAATTGGAACGGATTGCCGGACGGCCAGCCGATCAGCTTTGCCGCCTCGTCGGCGAAGAAGACGTGCGGGATGAAGCCGAAGACGAAGCCGACCGCGCCGACGTCGAAAACGAACGCGTAGACGAGCAGCAGGCGGAGCACGTTGCGGCGCGTCCAGGGCCCCTTGGTGAATGTCAGGTGCAGCAACGGCAGCAGCACGCCCAAGAGCACCATGACGACGTTGACCATCGGGTTCCCTCTCGGCAGCGGCGGCGGTATCGCGCCTGCATGGAGGAGAACACGGAACCGGGAAATCAGCAACGGCAGCGGGCGACCATGACGGCCGTCTCGCACGGGCGATCCCCGTCACCGAATGAGCCGATCGTAGTCGGAATGGGTGCCGATCCAGAACCAGAGGAAGCCGTCGTCGACCGGGACCGCGAGCGCGCGATACTCGAGGCCGACGCGCGCCGACCAGTAGTCCCCGACCCGCTTGAAGTGCAGCGAAGGATGATCGGGATTGTCATTGAGAAGCGCGAAGTTCTTGTCGGCGAGAGCGCGAACGCGCTCGCGGAGGCGTCATAGCGAGCCCAGAAGGCCGGGCTCGCATGATGCGTCACAGCTTGCGGCTCAGCCCGCGCGCGTGATCGGCAAGCGCCTCCTCGGCGAGCTTGTCGAGCTTGCCCGCCTTCGCATCGCGCTCGATCTTCTCGTCAAAGAGCCGGGCATCAAGCTCATCGACCCATTCGCGCAGCTTGGCGATCTCCTCGGGCGGGAGCTCTTCGATGGACGACTTGATTTGCTCGAGCTTGGTCATGGGGTGGAAACTAGCAAACTCCGGACGTCGTTGAAACAGGGCACAAGGTTGACAACGGGCCTCACCCTATACGAGCCGCTCGACGAGTACGCGAAGTGCCAAGACCTCGGCCTTCGCCCGCCGCCCCAGCAGCTCCCTCAGATACTGCCCCGTATAGCTCTCCTTGACTCGCGCCACGTCCTCGGGTGTGCCCTCGGCGACTGAGCACCCGCGCCGCTGCCTCAAATGTCGTCAGGAGTTAGGCCCGTCCGTTTTGCGATGCGAGACAACATTGCGGGTCCGATCTCTTCGTCGTCGTGAAAGGCGAAGACGAAATCTGGGAAGTCGGGACGCGAGAGCGTGCGGTGCGAACCGGATTGTCGTTTGAGCGCCCAGCCGATACGCAGCAGCGCCGCCAGCACGCGGCGTGCCTTAGCGGCCGGAAACCGGCTCATTCAGCAGCGACGGAAATCGAGAGGCCCGTGGGACGGGCTTCGCCATGCTCGAGTTGCTCAGCGAGAACGCGAAGAGCCAAGACCTCGGCCTTTGCCATGGCTTCATCACGCGTTGCTCCGTAGGCGAGAACGCCCGCAAGCTGCGGCACCTCGGCAATCCAGCGGCCGTCGGCTTCTTGCTCTGTTTCGAGTGTCAGATTCATGTGTGAACGCTAGCAGAACGTACGCAAAAGCGCTATCGCGGCATTACTCCGCCGCCTGCTTCTTGCCGTTCCTTGCGTGCGCGCTTTCAGCACGACCTTTCGCCCGCCGCCCCAGCAGCTCGCGCAGATACTGCCCCGTATAGCTCTCTTTGACCCGCGCCACGTCCTCTGGCGTCCCGGCCGCCACGATGCGCCCGCCGCCGTCGCCGCCCTCGGGGCCGAGATCGATGATCCAGTCGGCGGTCTTGATCACTTCTAGATTGTGCTCGATGACGACCACCGTGTTGCCGGCATCCGCCAGCTCGTGCAGCACCTCGAGCAGCTTCGCCACGTCGTGGAAGTGCAGCCCTGTCGTCGGCTCGTCCAATATATAAAGCGTCCGCCCCGTCGCGCGACGGCTCAATTCCTTCGACAGCTTGATGCGCTGCGCCTCGCCGCCTGACAGCGTCGTCGCCTGCTGGCCGATGTGGATATAGCCGAGGCCGACGCGTGCCAGCGTCTCCATCTTGTCGCGGATCGACGGCACCGCCTTGAAGAAGCTCGCGCCTTCCTCGACCGTCATGTCGAGAATGTCGGCGATCGACTTGTCGCGGAAGGTGACCTCGAGCGTCTCGCGGTTGTAGCGCTTGCCCTTGCACTGGTCGCAGGTGACGTAGACATCCGGCAAAAAGTGCATCTCGATCTTGATGACGCCGTCGCCCTGGCAGGCTTCGCACCGCCCGCCCTTGACGTTGAACGAGAAGCGGCCCGGCCCGTAGCCGCGCGCCTTCGATTCCGGCAGCCCCGCGAACCACTCGCGGATCGGCGTGAAGGCGCCCGTGTATGTCGCCGGGTTCGAGCGCGGCGTGCGCCCGATCGGCGACTGGTCGATGTCGATCACCTTGTCCAGATGCTCGAGGCCCTCGAGCTTGTCGAACGGCGCCGAATGCTCGCGCGCATTGTTGAGCTTTCGCGCCACCGCCGCGTAGATCGTGTCGATGAGCAGCGTCGATTTCCCGCCGCCCGACACGCCGGTGATGCAGGTGAGCAGGCCGAGCGGAATCTCCGCCGTCACGTTCTGCAGGTTGTTGCCGCGCGCGCCGACGACGCGCAGCGACTTGCCCTTCTGCGGGGCGCGCCGCGCCTTGGGCACCGAGACCTGCCGCGCACCCGAAAGGTATTCGCCCGTGAGGCTCTTGGGGTTCGCCATGATGTCGTCCGGCGTGCCCTGGGCGACGATCTCGCCGCCGTGGATGCCCGCGCCCGGTCCGATGTCGACCACGTAGTCGGCGGCCAGGATCGCGTCCTCGTCGTGCTCGACGACGATCACGGTGTTGCCGAGGTCGCGCAGGTGGCGCAGCGTGACCAGCAGCCGCGCGTTGTCGCGCTGATGCAACCCGATCGACGGCTCGTCGAGCACGTAGAGCACGCCCGTGAGGCCGGAGCCGATCTGTGACGCGAGACGGATGCGCTGCGATTCACCGCCCGAAAGCGTTCCCGACGAGCGCGACAGCGTGAGGTATTCGAGCCCGACGTCGTTGAGGAACTGCAGCCGCTCGCGGATCTCCTTCAGAATGCGCGTCGCGATCTCGTTTTGCTTCTTAGTGAACGTCTTCGGCAGCTCGGAAAACCAGACGTTCGCCGCCTTGATCGAAAGGTCGCCGACCTCGCCGATGTGCTTGCCGCCCACCTTCACGGCCAGCGCCTGCGGCTTCAACCGATAGCCGCCGCACGCCTCGCACGGATGCGATCCCTGGTAGCGCGACAGCTCCTCGCGCACCCACTCGCTGTCCGTCTCGCGCCAGCGCCGCTCGATGTTGCCGATCACGCCCTCGAAGGTCTTCGCGGTCTTGTAGCGGCGCAGCCCGTCCTCGTAGACGAACTCGACCTCCTCCTCACCCGTGCCGTAGAGGATCGCGAGCTGCACGTGCTTGGGCAGCCGCTCCCACGGCGTCGACATGGGAACCTTGTAGTGCTTGGCGAGCGCTTCCAGCGTCTGCTCGTAGTAGGGCGAGGTCGCCCCCGTGCGCGACCAAGGGAACACCGCTCCGTCCTTGAGCGACAGGGTCGCGTCGGGGACGACGAGATCCGGCTCGAACTGCAGCTCCGTGCCGAGGCCGTCGCACTTGGGGCAGGCGCCGGCCGGCGCATTGAACGAGAACAGCCGCGGCTCGATCTCGTCGATGGTGAAGCCGGACACGGGGCAGGCGAAGCGCGCCGAGAACACGACGCGCTCGTGCGTGTCGTTCTTGCTCTTGTTCGCGCCTTCGCGCTCGGCCTTCGGCACCGGCTTGTCCGCAAGCTCGGCAATGGCGATGCCGTCGGCCAGTCCCAACGCCGTCTCGAAGCTGTCGGCGAGGCGTTTGGCGATGTCGCTCTTCACGACGAGGCGGTCCACGACCACGTCGATGTCATGCTTGAATTTCTTGTCGAGCTTCGGCGCGTCCGCGATCTCGTAGAAGGTGCCGTCGATCTTGACGCGCTGGAAGCCCTTCTTCATGAACTCCGCGAGCTCTTTCTTGTACTCGCCCTTGCGCCCGCGCGCGATCGGAGCGAGCAGATAGAGGCGAGTGCCTTCCGTCATCGCGAGCACGCGGTCGACCATCTGCGACACGGTCTGGCTCTCGATCGGCAGCCCCGTCGCCGGCGAGTAGGGGACCCCGACGCGCGCAAAGAGGAGCCGCAGGTAGTCGTAGATCTCGGTGACCGTGCCGACCGTGGAGCGCGGGTTCTTCGAGGTCGTCTTCTGCTCGATCGAGATCGCGGGCGAAAGCCCGTCGATATGGTCGACGTCCGGCTTCTGCATCATCTCGAGGAACTGGCGCGCGTAGGCCGAAAGGCTTTCGACATAGCGCCGCTGGCCCTCGGCATAGATGGTGTCGAAGGCGAGCGAGGATTTGCCCGAGCCCGAGAGCCCCGTGAACACGACAAGCGCGTCGCGTGGGATTTCGAGATCGACGTTCTTCAAATTGTGCTCGCGCGCCCCGCGCACATGGATGGTCTTCATGAGCGACGGTGCGGCGGGCGTTTTTGGGGGCTTGGCCATGGTCCGAAGGTCTATCCGAGCGTCTGAACGGCGGCAATGTGGTGCGATGGCAAGTCCCGGGCTTGACAGCGGCCGATTACGGGCCAAGTCTAATCATTGACGGCTGTCGCTGCCGGCGCTGCGTCCCTGCCATGTACGCCCTCCGTATATGGATTTTCGCAGACCCCTGCAGCACCCCCAAGGTTGAGAGGACGGCTGTCAGAGGATCAACAGCGAATGGAGGGAGGATGACGCCACCCGGTTGTCACTGCGGACCTCACCACCAAGTGAGGTCCAGGCTCGGATAGCACGCTGCAGCGTTGCGAACGCACTAAACCGGGCCTTCCCAAGATCAAATATCGTCGAACTTCATGCGAGGGCGGGATCCCGGCAAAGGCCTAGCCAAGGATCACAAAGCCTCGCCTTATAAGCCCGGCTCTGCTGGGTAGGTTATCGAAGACAAAAGAGCCCCGCTCGGCTGAATGCGCGACGGGGCTCGCTATTTTTGGCGACAGCAAATTTCTTTACAGCAGAGCTCAGATGGCCGGGCGCGTCCCGGCAGAGGAGCCGCGCCCGGCCTCGCGCCGCATTGCGTGGAGCGTGTGAGGATCTGCTCTACTGGGTCGTCGCGCCGGTGGTCACCGTTGCGCCGTTGAGCTTGGAATCCTTGAACGTAAGCTTATCGCCGGGCTGGGCCATCCACGAGAAACCCCATGGGCCGGTCAGGCCGCAGCCTTCCTTGCACTTGGCCGAGAAGTCGCCGGATTTGCCGGCAGCGACGGATCCGACATGCTCGACGTTGCCTTCGTCGATGCCGAATTTGAGTTCCGACGCATCGTTGTTGGCTATCGTGAGCGCCGCGGCCGGAGTTACGAAGAGAATGGCTGTGGCCAGAACTGCGTTGTGCACTTTCATGACGGACATTGTTTCCTCTCGAATTGTAGGATTGCCACCTTTTCTCGTCACCAGATGGAGGTTCGCCGACGCTTTGACGGAGAGTGCGAACGTATGAAGCTCCAGTAAAGGTGACTTGGGCTCTACTTGGTTCGGCGAAGGGAGAAAGCAAGTCCGGGCTCATACTGAGGGAGCCACAAAAAATGTTGAATGATCATGGCCGTATGTGATCGCAGCACGTCTTGGCAAGTGGGCAACAAAGACCACATGAGAGAGATTCACCCTAGCCTAGAAACGCGCGAGCGCCGGGCTGGCGTGAGCGATTCCCGGCCGGTAGCCGCGCCACCTTGTCGTTGCCGCGCTGGGCTTTGGCTGATACGCCGGGACGCTGTGCGGCTGAACGGCGAATGAACCGACCGCTCAAGCGCGGTTCAAGCGCGCTGTGGAATCTTTCCCCCACCTGCCCACGAACAGCTCCAATGATCCGCTAGTATGTGTACCCGCGATGCCCGCTACGAGGAGACCCACGCCATGACAGATGCAGCAGAAGAGAGCGGCTCCAGCGGCCTGTTCGGTCCGCTCACACCCTGGCTCAAGTCGATCGCGCTCGTGGTGACCATCGTCGGCGCGGTGCCCACTGCGATCACGGCCTACCACGCCTGGCAGTACAAGATCCCGTTCAGCAAAGTCTCCCACCGCCTCGCGCAATACGAGATCTGGGAGAGGAACATCGACTGCAAGGTCGAGTACAAGGCGCTCTCTACTGCCCAGGGCACCAAGGTCGATGTCGGCGCCTGCGCCAAGACCGGCGACATCTCGCTCAAGGTCTCGTCCGCGGACGGCAAGGCGACCTACGAATGGATCTCTTACAATCAGCTCCAGAAGCCCGGCGAGGAGCAGCCGTCCGGCATTTTCGATCTCCTGGTCGGCGTTGCCAACGCCCAAAGCAAGGACCGCCCCGTCAAGCTGGCACAGTCCGCCATGGAGGTCGTCTGCCAGTCGCTCTTGAGCAAGAAGGAGCTGGTGCGCATCGTGAAGGAAGGCGGCAAGTGCTTCCGCGAGACCATGTCGCCCGTGCGCGGTACGATCGACAAGCGCGAGGAGGTCCCCTGCGAGACCAAGTGCACGGCGGGATGAACGTCTACGACAGCTAGCCTACTTGAATGAAAAGCCGCGGCGCGAGCGCACTCTCCGCCGCGGTTCGCGTTTCGGCCCTGGCTGCCCGCAGGGCCAAGACACAAGTCCCGCTCCCGTGTATAGAAAGTGTCGCAAACGCGCTCAGCAACCTGGTGTCACCATGGTTCCCCTCCTGGCCATCGATCCGATCTGGTATGTCGTCGGCGCCTATGCCGCCGGCGCCCTCGTCGTGGCTTTGATCGTGGCCAAGCTGTTCAAGCGCTGAGCTGCGGCGTGCCCATGCCGAGAGGCCAGTTGGCGCGGCCGATGTGCCTGCCAATCATCCGCATCCGCGCCTAACCCATCTCGCGTCAAGAGTTGCCATGAGAGCGGCCGTGAAAATCACTGCGCCGAAGGACCCGGACGAATATTTCGCGCAAACGGCGGAAGCTGTGAAGCACGCGTACGCCGGCCTTGATGCATGCTGGGCGCACTACGACGAAGCGCTACGGCACTGGGATGTGAGCAAGATCAACGAGCCTATGACGCCCGAAAACAGGGCAGCTCTCGACCGTTATTTCGAGCATGCGAATAGGTATTTCGGGCAGAAATTCTCGGAAGCAATGCACGCGGGATCAATCCTGCAGGCGGCGTACATGGCGATCAAGCTGTACTCGCGCAACACCGCGATCCCCGCGAGCTGCGCGGCGCTTGTGCCGGCAAGGCATCCCGCAGCGGCCTTCTGTGTTGGGCAGGAGCGCTACGGCATTTCATCAGGCTTGATTGTGTACGCCGGGCGCAATCAGTATGCACACTGGGACGATGACGAACCCCACAAGGTCACAGCGAACGTCTTCAACGCCCTTACGAGTGCTTTCATCAACGATATGTTCTCGGATCTTGCCTTCGAGATCTCAAATCCGTCGATCAATATCTATGCGAGCGAGATTCTTTTCACCGCCCTGCGCTGGAATAAATATGACAGGTATCTCGCCGAGATGAGCGCCATGCTAGATGCTACGTAGTCTACCACACGATTTCCTCGATATTTGTAGCGCTTCCAGCCTTACGCAGCGCTCTTGGCGTATTCCGGGAACCAGCGCGCCATGCCGCGGTCGCGATAGGCGACGAGGTTCTTGCGCTTCTCGGCCGCCGTGCGCAGCGGCGTCTCGAAATGGACGCACAGAGTCCCAGCAATCATCGACCACACCGAGGCGTCGGCGCCGCACGGGCTGTCACCCATCAGCCAAGGCTTGTCGCCGAGGAACGCCGCGATGGCTTCGAGATCGCGCATCCCCAACGTTTCGATCTCTGCCTTCGTATGCCGCCCGAAGCCGTGGCCCCACATGTTCTTCTTCACGCTCCGTTTGATCATGGCGACGACCAGCGGGCGTATCGGCGTCGGCACGGCATTGAAGAACACGCGCGGGCCTTTGTCGAAGTTCGCCTTGTCCATCCAGCGCGCGTCGATGAGCGCCCAGTAGAGATGATCCTCGGCCAGCTTCTCGAACGCCCAGGCCGCGCCGCGCTCGGCCACCGAGAGCCCCTTGTCGAAATCGATGCCGTGGGATTTCTCGAGGTGAAAGCGCAGGAAGGTCGAATCCCCCATGAGCTTCCCGCCGTCCTCGAAGTAGGGAATCTTGTGCTTCGGCGCCTTGCTGAAATTGGCGGGCTGGGTGGTGTAGGGCACACCTGATAGCTTCAGCAGGACCTCAGCCTTGCTGACGAATGGACTCGGGTCGGGAAGGCCGAAATTGGGACCGGCGACATAGAGCGTGATCACGCACATCTCCCTGGCTCGAGATTGGCCGCGCCACTGAGTGGCCTACTTGTTCGTCGTCACCGCGACCCACTCCGGGTCCTCTTGCGCACGGCGCTCGAAACTCAAGAAATCGTAATAGCCGCACCGGCCCTTGCCGGGGAAATAGCGGCAGACTGCGGGACGCCCCTCGTAGACCGTGCAGCGGCGCTTCTCGGTGTCGAAGAACTTGCAGATGCGGCCGAAATGCTGGTCCCCCTTGCGGCGCATGATCCACTTGCGCCCGTACGCGGCCCGCGTGTGGCGCTTCGCGCACTCCTCGAACGAGATCCCGAGATGCTTGGCGAGGCGTTCCACGTCGCGGCGCGTGAGGCCGATGATGGGATAGGAGCAACAGTAGCCGGGGCACTTCTTGCAGTCGTACACGGGAGGCCGCAGCTCCAGGGTCTGATCGTTGCCATCTGAGGGCAGCAAGCCCTTGGACCAAGAGGCGGCAGGGGTCAAGGCGGTCGCGCGCCGTTGCCGCGCCCGCGCCACCTGTGCCCGGGCGGTCACCGATGGTACGCGCCCGCGAAAAAACATAGTAAACACCGCGGCATCCGGGTTTTTCGTGATAGAGGGGCGGGCGCCGGCGTCGCGACGCCGGATCGCTGCCGGCCGCGGGCAGGGATTTCCCGAGCGCCCAACTTTCTCCGCTATGGTCGGCGCATTTTGCGGCTCGCGTAAGAATTGGGGGGATTTCTCGCATGGCCGATTTGGGGCGGAGCAGCCCGGACGGGGAGACACCGGTCAACCCGTACAGTCTGCTCGAGGCGGTCAATCACTCGAGCGATACCGCGCACACGGCCTGGCTCATCTTCCTGGCCATCATGGTCTATTTCATGATTGCCGTCGCCGGCGTGACCCACAAGGACCTCCTGCTCGAGACGCCGGTTACGCTCCCGATCCTCCAGGTCAACATCCAGCTCGCCCAATTCTTCCAGTTCGCCCCCGTGGTGCTCGTGCTCTTCCACCTGGGGCTCATCTCCCAGCTGACGCTGCTTGCCCGTGAGACGCTCGAGTTCGACCACGCCATCCGCATGCTCGAGGCGACCGACAAGCGCACGCATCCCCTGCGGCTCGAGATGAACAATTTCTTCTTCGTGCAGGCGATCGCCGGCCCGCACCGCAGCCGCGTCATGAGCGTGTTCCTGCACGGCATCAGCTGGCTGACGCTCGTGGCACTTCCCGTGATCCTGATCCTCTACATTCAGGTCGTGTTCCTGCCCTATCACGACGAGAACATCACCTGGACGCATCGCATCGCGCTCCTCGTCGACATCGCGATGCTGATTTCGATCGGTGTCTTTCTCATGCGCGCCGAGCCCTCCTTCGTGCACGCGTTCCTGCGCACCACGTCGTCCCATCCCTTGAGCGTCATCATGACGATCATCGTTCTCGTCCTGGTCACGCTTCTCTCGTTCTTCGTCGCCACAATTCCCGGCGAGCGTCTGGACCGGATTGCTCAAAGCGTGATCGGCATCGACAACGAGGACGAGACGGGCCAGAACCCCCGCTTCGCGAAGGGCTTCACCCTGCCGTTTCTCTCGTTCGGATCCGAAGGCTCGCTCCTCGGCATCTTTCAGCGCAACCTCGTCGTCGTCGACACCGACCTCGTCGCCGACAAGGACCAGACCCCGGGCGAGCCGAGCCTGAGCCTGCGCGGACGCGATCTTCGCTTCGCCAAGCTCGACCGCAGCGATCTGCATCAGGCGGATTTCACGGGCACCGATCTCAGGGGTGCGAGCCTGGCCGGTACCGACCTTCGCGGCGCCTGGCTGCAATGCGCGGACGTCACCGAGCTGCTCTTGAGCGAGGACCGCACGGCCGCCAACTGTCCGACGGCCCGCCGCGCCAATTTCACGCGCGCGCGCCTCGAGCAGGCGCACATGGTCGGCGTCGACTTGAGGAATGCCAAGCTCGAGGAAGCCAAGCTCGAGGGGGCGGAGCTCGGCTATTCGCTCCTGGCCGGCGCCAATTTCTCGAGCGCGCGCCTCGAGAAGGCGGACCTGACGGGCGGCGTCCAGGCCCAGGGCGCGATCTTCCTGATTGCCAGCATGCAGGGAGCGGACCTCACCGGCGCTCAGCTTCAGGCGGCGGACCTGTCGTCGGCCAACCTCCAGGGCGCGAGCCTGAGCTACGCCCACCTCGAGGCCGCGATCCTGCGCGATGCCGATCTCTCGGCCGCGTCTCTCAACCGGGCTCACCTCGAGGGCGCGGACTTGACGAATGCGAAAGTGACCGGCGCCGACTTCAGGGGCGCGATCGTCTGGATGACGCGGCCGCCCGAGGTCGACGCCTTGGGTATCGCCGACTTCAGCGAGCTCGCCTTGAACCCGATCTCCGAGACCGACGTCGCAGCGATGAAGAACGCGATCGATCGCATCCGGAGCCGGCGCTTGAAGACCACGATTGCCGAGAAGCTGGCCCCGCTGATGAACATCCCCGAAGCCGCGAAATGGGTGAGCGACCCGGAGATCGCCCAGTGGCAGAGCTTTGCTGCGGCTTCCGCGGCGCTCCAGCCCGAGCCATTCAAGTTCCAGCTGACCGAGTTCCTGACGAAGCTTCAATGCAAGGCGCGCTGGGGCAACGGGTCGGTTGCGACCGGCATTGCGCGCCGTGCGCAGGCTCAACAGTTCCGCGGCGACGTCGTCGCCGTCTACGACCGGCTCAACGCCGAGGATTGCCCCTCCTCGAAGCTCGTGCCGGCCAAGATCCTGCGCGATCTCGCTGGCGCAGCAGACGCCGCGCGCCCCTAGCGACTGGGAAGCCCATTAGTTCGCCTTGCCCGGCGAACTGACCTGGGCTATCTTAGAACATAATAAGAACATGGCCATATGCGAAGGTGGCCGGAGCTGGCCCCCCGCGGCCATTAAAGCGTGGACAACGGAGGCCCGAATGGGCGCGGGATAGAGGCCGCCGGGTTAGGGTCCTGCAACTCGAGTCGGACCCGGACCGGGCAGGGGCAGCGCCCCGGCCCAGGATAAGGCCGCGAGTGTCGCAATTATTGAGGAGTGATGTCATGGCCGGATCGGTCAACAAGGTGATCCTCGTCGGCAATCTGGGTAAGGACCCCGAGATCCGCCGCACCCAGGACGGGCGCCCGATCGCGAACCTGCGGGTCGCGACGAGCGAGAGCTGGCGCGACAAGACGACCGGCGAGAAGCGCGAGAAGACCGAGTGGCACTCGGTCGTCATCTTTAATGAGAACCTGTGCAAGATCGCCGAGCAGTATCTGCGCAAGGGCTCGAAGGTCTACATCGAGGGCGCGCTGCAGACGCGCAAGTGGCAGGGCCAGGACGGCCAGGACAAATATTCGACGGAAGTGGTGCTGCAGGGCTTCAACGGCACGCTCACCATGCTCGACGGCGCGCGGGGGGCCTCTGGCATGGCCGAGAACGGCCAGTCCGATTACGGCGGCGAATCACCGAGCGGGGGATTCAGCGAGCCGAAGCGCGCCGCCAAGAGCGGTGGCAGCTCGGGCGGCAAGAGCTTCGACAAGGCCCTCGACGACGAAATCCCGTTCTGACGTCGACAATCGTGACATTCGTACGCTGATATTCGATGACGCGGCCAGAAGACTACCGCCATCCCGCATTTCCGCAGCCTGACGCAGTAGGAACCGTGATTTGGCGTTACCTGGACGAGCAAAAGTTCGCCTGGCTCGTGACGGAAAAACGCCTGTTCATGGCTTCGACCAATCAACTGGGCGATCCGTTGGAAGGGACAACGCCGTTCGGTCACGTCGCTTGGTGGCAACAGGAATTAGCGAAAGCGGCGCATGATGATGAGCGAGCAATCATCATTCTTAACCACCGATTTCTTGAAAGCTTTTCGTCACGTCTACGGTCGGGCTACTTCGTAAGCTGCTGGCACGAGAACTGCACTGAGAACCCTCGCATGTGGGATCAATACACGGCGTCAGGTGATGCAGTCGCGATCCATACGACATACTCGGAGCTGAGAAGCAGTCTACCATCCTATCTTGAGATGGGTCGCGTCCGGTACATCGACTACGGGACAGCGGACTTGCCATCGATGAATATTCTCGAGCGGATTACCCATAAGGATTTGAAGTACGATTTCGAACAGGAAATTCGTGCGGTCGCGCATCGGCAGTTTGTCCACGGACTGGAGCAAGCCGAATTCGATCAGCATCATTTTGAGCGCATAGATTTGCCGGGGGCACTGGTTTTCGCCCCTCCAATCGATCCGGTGAGGCTCATCCACGGCGTCGTGCTGCATCCGGACGCATCTCCCAGTTTCGCTGCGCGCCTCGCGCGATTGTGCTCTGAGAATGGTCTCCCTGTGCCGCAAACATCGTGTGTCCGCGTTCCTGCTGCGAGAGAAGTTGCGGTCTAAGAGGCGCCCTTTTTCTTCTTGTTCTTCTTCCGGCTCTTGCGGCTCGTCGGCGTTGCGACTGGAGCCTGAGCCGCGCGCAGAGGTGCGGACTCGGCAGCCGCGGATGCCGCAACGCCGGCCCCGGACGCATCATCGTGCGCCTCGTGCTGCTGGCCTAAAGCCCTAGCCGCCTCTGCGTGCGCGGCCTCCGACTGCACCTCGAGATACAGGCGCTTCACTTCCGGATAGCGCGCCTTGATCGCCCGTTCGAGACGCGCCGTGGTCGCCTCCACCTCGACCGCCGTCTGCGCATCATGGAAGTCGACGCTCGCCGCCACCAGCACGTCGTCGGGTCCGAGATGCATGGTGCGGATCTCGTTGATGGAGCGGATCGGCCGCCCTTCGCCCACCTCCGTGCGGATGATGTTGCGCAGCCCCGTGCGCACGGCCGGGCTCGCTGCCTCGCCGACGATGAGGCTCCTGATCTCGACGCTCATGAACGCCGCGACCGCGCCCAGGATGAGCCCGATGATGATCGAGGCGATGCCGTCCGCGACCGTGCTCTCGAAGACATCGGCGATTGCAATGCCGATCAGCGCCACGAAGAGCCCCGCGAGCGCCGCGATGTCCTCGAGCACGACCGTGAACAGCGCCGGGTCCTTGGACGACCGGAGCGCCGCGAACGGCGTAAGCATGCCGCGCCGTCTGTTGAACTCGCCGACCGCCTTCCAGGTCGATATGCCCTCGAGGACGATCGCCACGCCAAGCACGATGTAGTTGATGTGCGGATCGGTGACCGGGTGCGGATCGATGAGCTTCTCGACGCCTTCGTAGATGGCGACGCCGGCGCCCAGCGAGAACAGGAGAATGGCGACAATGAAGCTCCAGAAGTAGAGCTCCTTCGCATGCCCGAAGGGATGGTGCACGTCGGCGGGACGCTCTGCGCGCTTGATGCCGACGAGCAGCAGCGCCTGGTTCGACGTGTCGACGAGCGAATGGATCGCTTCCGACAGCATCGCCGACGAGCCGGTCCAGCCCGCGGCCGTGAACTTGGCGATCGCGATGCCGAGGTTGCAGCCGAGCGCTACCAGAACGACACCAGTCGAACCGCCTGCCGACACGCCTTTCACTCCCAATGCGGCCCCGAGATTTCGGGAACCCAAGCTAATCGACGTTAGCGAACAAACCCTTGCGCGGTCACGTCGGAAAGAAAAAGCCGGCGCCATGCGCAAGCGCATAGGGCGGATCCGTAGCCTCAGGGTGAAGGAACGGAACAGAGCGCGAGAGCGAGGGTCATGCAACACGAGCACAAAGGAAGAGGCCCCGCCACGGGCGGCGGGGCCTCTCTCAACGAATTGGCGTTTGACGTGAGCCGGCAGCCCTCAGGGCTGGGCCGGCGCCTCGGCAGGAGGTGTCTCCGCGGCAGGCGTTTCCGGAGCCGGCTCGGCCGGCGCGGGTGCTGCCGCTTCCGGCGCGGCGGGAGTCTCGGCCGGCGGGCTTGCGGCTTCAGGAGCGGGCGCTGGCGTTGACTCTGCCGCTGGAGCGGGTGCAGCCGGCGCCTCTGCCGGTGGGGTGGCAGCTTCTGGAGCCGGTGCGGGCGCTGCTGGCGCAGGCTCCGCTGGTGGCGTCTCGGTCTTGACGGCCTCCTTGGCCTTCTCGAGAGCCTCTCCCGCTGCCTCCTTGGCCTTTTCGAGCGCGGGCGCGGCGGCTTCCTTGGCCGCGTCGATGGCCTCCTGGGCCTTCTCCGTCGCGTTCTCGAGAGCGGGCTTGGCCGCCTCGATCGCGTCCTTGGCCTTCTCCGTTGCATCCTCGACGACCGGCTTCGCCTTCTCGATCGCATCCTGCGTCGTGGCGGTCGTCTTGTCGGTGAGCTCGAGCACCTTCTCGCGTGCGCGCTCGAGCAGTGATTTCTTGGGTTGTGCGCGCTGGTAGGCAGGCGCCGCCGCGATGGAATCCTTGGTCGCCTCCGGCAGGCTGACTGCGCCGGCTTCATCGAATTTGAGCGCGGAGAGATCGACGCCGATCTTCTTCTCGCCGACGCCGAGGAAGCCACCCGTTCCCATCACCACGCCGACGACCTGGTTCTTGTCGTTGATGATGAGATCCTCGACGTCACCGATGATCTTACCGTCACTGCCGTGTACCTTCGCCCCGATGAGATGGTCCCGGGCGAGATACTGATCGGCGGTCTGCGCTGCGACGAACCCGCCCGTGCCGCCTTCCCCCGCGAGCGCAGGGATACTCATGATGACGGTCGCAACCGCCATGATCATAGATGCTTTTTTCATGGGTTTTGGTCCTCAAGAGACAAGCACGTCCCCGGCGTGCCCCACCTGCGCCGCGATCGACCGCGCGCGCGAACCCGCTTAACGGGCCTCTTTGACAATTGAAAGTCAATACGCACCGCAGCGCAGCCTTATATCATTGTGTCATAAGGTCTTTCGGCACGCAGGCAAATTTGGGGAGAGCCGCGGGAAGGCCTTCCCGGCGCATTGCGGAAGCATGCTGCGGTGCGCTAAACTGAAATCTCATCAGGTGACCGCGTGCGCACCCCCTATGGGCGTGCGCCGCTTTTTTTGCAGGATATAGAACGTTGGCAGACAATAGCGACCGCCCAGGCGCCGCAGGCCCGAGCGACATCCGCCCTGTGCTCATCCAGGACGAGATGAAGCGCTCGTACCTGGAATACGCGATGAGCGTCATCGTGAGCCGGGCCCTTCCCGACGTGCGCGATGGGCTTAAGCCGGTGCACCGGCGCATCCTCTACGCGATGCAGCGCCTGGGGCTCGACTGGAACAAGAAGCACATGAAGTCGTCGAAGGTCGTGGGCGACACGATGGGCGACTTCCACCCCCACGGCAACCTGGCGATCTACGACGCGCTCGTGCGCCTCGCGCAGGACTTCTCCATGCGCGTGCCCCTCATCGACGGCCAGGGCAATTTCGGGTCCGTCGATGGCGACCCGCCTGCCGCCGAGCGCTACACCGAAGCCCGCCTCTCGAAGATCGCGCAGTTCCTGCTCGACGATCTCGACAAGGAGACGGTGGATTTCAAACCTAACTATGACGATCGCCTCGAGGAGCCCTCCGTGCTCCCGGCGAAGTTCCCCAATCTGCTCGTCAACGGCGCGGGTGGCATTGCCGTCGGCATGGCGACCAACATCCCGCCCCACAATCTGGGCGAGGTCATCGACGCCGCGATCGCCGTCCTCGACCAGCCCGAGATCACGATCGACGATCTCTGCCAGGTCATTCACGGTCCCGATTTCCCGACCGGCGGCTTGATCCTCGGCCGGCAGGGCATCCTCGCCGCCTATCACAAGGGCCGCGGCTCGATCATCATGCGCGCCAAGGTCGAGGTGGAGACGGTGCGCAAGGATCGCGAGGCGCTCATCGTTTCGGCCATCCCCTACCAGGTCAACAAGAAGACGCTGATCGAGAAGATCGCCGAGCAGGTGCGCGAGAAGAAGATCGAGGGCATCTCCGACATCTGGGACGAGAGCAACCGCGAGGGCATGCGCATCGTCATCGAGCTCAAACGCGACGCCATCGCCGATGTGGTGCTGAACCAGCTCTGGCGCTTCTCCGATCTGCAGACGACGTTCGGCGCCAACATGCTGGCGATCAACGGCGGCCGTCCCGAGCAGCTCAATTTGAAGGACATGCTTGAGGCCTTCACGACCTTCCGCCAGGAGGTGGTGACGCGGCGCACGCGCCATCTGCTCACCAAGGCGCGCGATCGCGCCCACGTCTTGGTCGGCCTCGCCATCGCGGTGGCCAACATCGACGAGGTGATCAAGCTGATCCGCGCTGCGCCGTCGCCGGCCGTGGCGAAGGATCAGCTCATGGGCCGCGACTGGCCGGCGCGCGACATGGCGCCGCTCATCGAGCTCATCGCCGACCCGCGCCACAAGCTCGCGGAGAACGGCACCTACAAGCTCTCCGAGGAGCAGGCCAAGGCGATCCTCGAGCTGAGACTTGCGCGCCTCACGGCTCTCGGACGCGACGAGATCGCCGACGAGCTGAAGAAGATCGCCGAGGAGATCAAGGAATACCTGGCGATCCTGTCGTCCCGCATCCGCATCATCGAGATCGTCAAGGGCGAGCTCGGCGCGATCAAGGAGGAGTTCGCCACTCCGAGGAAGACCGAGATCGTCGACATCGAGGGCGAGGTCGAGGACGAGGACCTGATCCAGCGCGAGGACGTCGTCGTCACCGTCAGCCACAAGGGATACATCAAGCGCGTGCCGCTCTCGACCTACCGCGCGCAGCGCCGCGGCGGCAAGGGCCGCTCCGGCATGGCGACGCGCGATGAGGATTTCGTCACGCAGATCTTCATCACGTCGACTCATACGCCCGTGCTCTTCTTCTCCTCGCGCGGCATGTGCTACCGCATGAAGGTGTGGCGGCTCCCGGCTGCGACGCCCCAGGCTGCCGGCAAGGCGCTGATCAATCTTCTGCCGCTGGCCCAGGACGAGGTCATCACCTCGATCCTGCCTCTGCCCGAGGATCAGGAGACCTGGAGCCGTCTCGAGCTCATGTTCGCGACGCGCTCGGGCAACGTGCGCCGCAACGCGCTCTCGGATTTCGAGAGCATCAACCGCAACGGCAAGATCGCCATGAAACTGGACGATGGCGACCGCATCGTCTCGGTCGCCATTGCATCGCCCGAGGACGACGTGCTGCTCACGACCGCCCAGGGCCAGTGCATCCGCTTCCTGATCAAGGACGGCGTGCGCCTCTTCAAGGGCCGCGATAGCGACGGCGTGCGCGGCATCAAGCTCGAGGCCGGCGACGAGGTCATCTCGATGGCGATCCTCACCCACGCAGAGGCGACGCCGGCCGAGCGCGTGGCCTACATGAAGCAGGCCCTTGCCTTGCGCCGCGCCCAGGGGGAGGCTGAAGGCGAGGCCGAGGTCGAGACTGACGAGGAAGGCGAAGTCGCGGGCGAGCTCACCTCCGAGCGCTTCGCCGAGCTCTCCGCCAGGGAGCAGTTCGTGCTCACCGTATCGCAGAAGGGCTTCGGCAAGCGCAGTTCGTCCTTCGATTACAGAACGTCCGGGCGCGGCGGCAAGGGTATCGTCGCCATGGTCGCAAACGAGCGCAACGGCAGCCTCGTGGCCTCGTTCCCGGTCGAGGAGACGGACCAGATCATGCTCGTCACCGATGCCGGCCAGCTCATCCGCTGCCCGGTGCACGACGTGCGCATCGCCGGGCGCAATACGCAGGGTGTGCGCATCTTCAAGACGGAAGCCGACGAGCGCGTCGTCTCCGTCGAGCGCATCACCGAGGAGGAAGGCGAGAACGGTGAGAACGGCGACGAGGCGGACGTCGCGTAGGGCCAACTGCTCCCTATGTTCGCCATGCGGCGCGTAGCAGCCGGCCTGGGTGACCGACAAAGACCCGAACTCTTCATGTTCAGCCGGAAGGCGACGTCTCCATGAATATGCTGCGAGCCGAATCGGCGAACACGGGGAGCGCCTGAGCCTCCCGTGCCCGCCATTCCGTCAGGTCGCGGCTATTTCAAGCCCATGCAGTTTGCATAGTAGGTCGTGGTCGCGGGCCAGTCGGAGAAGAGCCCGATGATACCGACCCTCCGCGCCAGGGCGTCGATCGTGGTCAGGATATCGCCGTCGGTGCTGAGCGCCGAAGGCACGGTGCTGTAGTAGAATGTCGCGGTCTTCCCGTCGGCGCTGAGCACGTCTTCGACGATGCGGCCGGAGCGCTCGGATGTCCACGCGATGATGTCGAGGCCTACCCGCTTGGCCTCCTTCGCAAAGACGGACGGCGCCATATTGTTGTTGCCGTCGACCGTGAGAAGGACCGGCATCGCGGGCGCGATCACTTTGAGGCCCTGATTGCGAAGATTGCCGAGCTCAGAGCGCGGCACCGTGGGATTGCCTGAATTGTCCGCATCGACCAGGAAGACGCCTTGCTGCCCGTAGCGCGGGAATTCGCGGATCCACAGCTTGACATCGGTGAAGTCGAAGGACTGCGGCCAGACCTTCTTGGGCGAAATGCCGGCATCGACGTAGGCCTTGATCATCTTCCTCGCATAGGCCTCCTGGGTGAGATTGACCCCGTCGAAGCCGATCTCGCTGTCGACGCCCTTGAGTTCCGGCGTCATGCTGACGCCGAGCTTGGTGAAGAGCTCGATGCTCTCCTTGTGCGTCATGAGCGTGGCGCCGGTCGCATAGAGGTCGGTGCGGAAATCTGCCGTTCCGCCCATGTATTCCTGAACCGTCGTTGCGCGCGAGTTCGAGGCATCCATCTTGCCCTTGAGCGATTTGAACTCTTCCAGCGTCAGGTCGCTGGCGCAGCATTTCGCCGAGGCGGATTTGATCAAGTTGCCATTGGCGTCGAATTCCGCAGGCGCAAAGCCCTTCGAGCACTTTGCCGCCAGTGGTGTCGCAAGGATGTTGGTCGTCGTGTGCAAATCGCATTGAGCGTGCCGGCAAACGAGCTCGGCGTCCTTTGTGAAGGTCACATCGCATTCGATGATGCCGGCGCCCATGCGCGCCGCCGCGAGATACGATTCTCTTGTGTGCTCCGGGAATTGGAGCGCCGCGCCGCGGTGCCCGATCGAGAACAGCGATTTGCGGAAAGGTCCGTTGGAGCAGCTCTGAAGTTTTCTCTTGAGGCTGCCGTCCTTCATTTTGTCGACGAGATAGAACGGACGCGGTCCGAGCTGCACGGACATTTGCTCATGGCCATAGCCATGGTCGCCGTCCCAGTGCCCGTTGTTGTCGTGGGCCGAGGCCGTCGTCAGCGTGACCGCACAAGTCAAAGCGCCGATAATGGAAACGAGTTGCAGGTTCCTGCATCTCATGAGCGCACCCTCTTTCTCGATGTCAGATTGCGAATGGATGTTTGGGAAAAGTCAGGCCGGATCGCGACGGATCCGTCCGCTTTGATAGGGTGTATGTGTGAGCGTGCGATGATGCTTCGGCGACTCATCCGTGACGCCGATAGGGCGTTGATCGCGCAGCCGAAGCGTCAAATGCGGTTTGTGGATTTCTCGCGCGCGCGTTTCAGTCGAGCACGTTTGGCGAAGAAGCGGCCCGGCGCACTATGGGCCCGGCGCGGCGAGCTTGGCGGCTATCGGCGAGGCTTTGTGCATCGCCACGAGCGCGCGCGCAATCGGGCTTTCCTCGCCAAGCGCCCGCTTGTCGTGGCAGACGAACCGGCTTCGTCCAGATTGCGAGAGCAGCCCCTTGGCCCGCAGCCGCGAGACGATCCGCGAGACGGTGTCTGCGTTGAGCGCCAGGTAGTCCGCGACGTCGGCGCGCGAAAGAGGCATGTCGAAAGCGATGCCGCCCGGCACCGGCGCGCCGATCCTCTCCATCAGCTCGACGAAGAGGGACGCGACGCGCGCCTCCCCCGTCAACCCCCCGATGATGGCGACATGCAGCGCAAGGCGTGCCGCCTGGTCTGCCAGGTGGTTTTGCAGGTAGCGGGCAATTGTCGGATCGCTGTCGCTGAGCGCCTCCAGTTGAGGCCAGCGCAGACGCCAGACTTCACCCGATGCGGCGACCGCCGTGATGCCCGCCGACGAAAGGGGCGGCAATTGCGAGGACCGGACTATGTCTCCCGGATAGAGGATCTCGAGGATCTGGTGCCGGGCGCCGGGCAGCACCGCGTCCACGGTGAGAACACCGCTGTTGACGATGTAGACGACCTCGCCGGCCTCGCAGTTCGGGGCGATCTTCTGGCGCCGGCGCGTGCGAATGGTCACGGCGTGCGGCGCAATCCTGCTCTCGATCATGCTGAGCAGCGCTGGGCGAGCGCCGCCATGCAAGCGCGCATGCGCACCATCCCTGCGGCTCCGCGGCCGGCTGATCGACATCATGGGAGCACTCGCTCTGCTCTTGGCGCCGGCCTTGAGCGAAGGGGCCGAGCAACCGCTGCGAATCGAGCATTCGGATTCGCGAGGCCGCTAACCTTGATTTCGATCAAGGGCAAGAGCAACTGCGACCACGAGGCAGCGGTGGCACGCTGCTAGCGACGCGACATTGGAATATTGATCTGTGGCCGCATGATTATTGATCCGCATCAATAATATAGTGGCGCCGGCGCAACTCGGCGGCGACGTCCCGAAAGTCTCTGATCTCAGTCAGTAATCGCGATCAGTCAGAGCTGGATCGACGCCCCTTGCAGGAACAATCCTTTCTGCAGGGGGACGAGTCGCGCCGACGTTGGCTTGCGGCTGTCCGGAGGAGAAGGGGATCAAGATACATGCTAGAGGCTCGCAAGCTCATCGCCTCGATGGCCGCGGCAGCAGTCTTGGCGCTCGCCGGGCAGCCAGCGGTTGCCGGCGACAGCAACGGCAATTTCCAAGCGAAGATCGGTGTTTCTGGGGTCTGGACCGACGACGAGACGAACTCGCTCGTGACGTCCGGGGGGACTGACCTGCTTGCATTGGGCGCCAGGGCGACGACCGACGACATCGTCATTCCGACGCTGACACTGACCTACTTCCTGAACAAGAACCTTGCCGTTGAGCTGTTCTGCTGCTTCGGCAAGACGAGCCTCGACGGCGACGGGATCTTGGATCCGGTTGGTGAGATTGGCGAGACCTGGATGTTCCCGCCGATCCTGACGTTGCAGTACCATTTCGATGGCCTCGGGCCGCTTAAGCCCTTCGTTGGCGTCGGCGTGGAGTGGATCCACTACTTCGACGAGGACATTGGCAACAACGGCCTAAAGAACGCCAACCTTGGCTTTACGCCGGTGAAGGTGGATCTCGAGGATAGCTGGGGCTTCGCTCTCCAGGCGGGCGTCGATTACGACCTGGGCGGCGGCTGGTCGCTTGGCCTCGACGTCAAGAAGGTTTGGGAGGACACTAAGGTCACCTGGACCAATGCAGCCGGGGTCGAAGTTATTGCCGAGCACGACATTGATCCGCTGATCGTGACGGCCAACCTCGGCTACCGCTTCAACCTGTCCGACCTCTTCGGCCGCCGCGAGGCAGCGCCGATGAAGTGAGCGGCAAGGCTCATGCGAAATCAGAAGGCCCGGCTTGTGCCGGGCCTTTTTTGTGCCGGGCAGGGAATGGAGGGTGCTGCCCGATGACGGCTCAGGCCTTGCAGACTTCGGCCTTCGCCCGGCAAGTCCAGAAGACGCCGTCCTGCTTGCACGAATAGGTGGGCTTGCCGATGCGGTCGGTCTCGATCGGCCAGTTGCCGGTCACCTGCCGGATGATGAGCAGCGCCTCGTACTCGGCGAAATCGCGCGTGACGCCCGTCGCCGAGCCGCCCTTGACGACGCATTTTTCGGCCTGTGCCGGTAGTGAGGTTGAGAAAAGCATCGCGCTCGCCGCAGCGAGGCTCAGGCGTCGGATGAAGTTGGTCCCCATGGCTCGTCCTCCACGCAATACGAATGAAAGGACCCCGCGCTCGCCAAACTAGGCAGCCCTTGTGGCGGGAATCCGGTAGCCTTTGCCGGGCGTTCACCCAGTCCAGCCCCGAACCTTGCCCTCCGGTTTGGGCTCCGGCTAGAAAGACGGCCAGGAAAAGGCCCCCCAAATGACCCGCATCGGCTTCTACTCAGGCTCGTTCGACCCCGTGACCCTCGGTCATACCGACGTCATCGAGCGCGCCAGCCGCCTGGTCGACAGGCTCGTCATCGGCATCGGCGTTCATCCCGCCAAGACGCCGATGTTCGCCGCCGAAGCGCGCGCCGAGATGCTCCTCGCCGAGACGGGAGGCATCGCCAAGGCGACGGGGACGGCGATCGAGATCGTCACCTTCAGCGATCTTGCGGTCGAGGCCGCGCGCCGCCATAGCGCGAGTGTCATTTTCCGGGGTCTGCGTGACGGCACCGATTTCGACTACGAGATGCAGATGGCGGGCATGAACGGAGCGATGATCCCGGACATTCAAACGGTGTTCGTCGCCGCTTCGCCTCATGTCCGGCATATCGCTGCCAATCTCGTACGCCAGATTGCGCTCTTGGGGGGCGACGTGACCCCGTTCGTCTCCGCCGCCGTGGCCAAGCGCCTCGCGGGCAAGACAGCCAGGGCCGGATAGGCCTCGGCGCTCCTGGTGCTAGGCTCAAGGGTGTTGCCGGACCGCGATCGGGAGTACATAACGCCTCTGACGCGGCGTGCCCGCGCCTAGGTTGGCCCGAAGAAGCCCAAGATGACGGCTCATCGCCTTAGGGAATTGCCCCCATGCGCCCCCTGACTTGCTTGCTCTTTTTTTGCGCCACCCTCGGGCTTGCGGGCTGCGGCCAGTCGACGACGGTCGCCGACAGCGGTGTCGGCGCTGCCGCCGTCGCCGCAACTCCGCCGGCCCCCGGCGATCCGCAGAACACGATGATCCTCGAGCTCAAGACGGGCAAGGTGGTGATCAGGCTGAGGCCCGACCTCGCGCCCAAGCACGTTGAGCGCGTGAAGATGCTGGCCAAGGAAGGTTTCTACAACGGTCTCAAGTGGCACCGCGTCATCCCGGGCTTCATGGCCCAGACCGGCGATCCGCAGGGCACGGGCGGCGGTGGCTCGAAATATCCGGATCTTCCGGCCGAGTTCACGCCGACACCCTTCGAGCGCGGCACCATCGGCGCGGCGCGCACCAGCGACCCCAACAGTGCCAACAGCCAGTTCTTCATCTGCTTCACCCACACGCCGAACTTGAACGGCCAGTACACGGTCTGGGGGCAGGTGACCGAGGGCATGCAGTTCGTCGATCAGATCGCCAAGGGCGAGCCGCCGCCGAAACCCGACGTGATCGTGAAGATGTACCTCGCGGCGGATGCGCCGCAGTAAGGCAATCGGCAAGAGGCAATCGCAAGTCGGCGACCGCTTCGCCAAATGTCTACTGCCCACTGCCTATTGCCGCGTGCCTAATGCCTATTGCCTTACCCAGGAGTACCCAATGGCCGAAATCAAAGACCCCGAGAACACGCTCGTCATCGAGACCACCAAGGGCCGCGTCGTCATCGCCATGCGACCGGACCTCGCGCCAAAGCACGTCGAGCGCATCAAAGAGCTTGCCCGCGAGGGTTTCTACGACGGTGTCGTCTTTCATCGCGTAATTGACGGCTTCATGGCCCAGACCGGCTGCCCGCACGGCACCGGGACCGGTGGCTCGGACAAGGGCAACCTGGCGGCCGAGTTCAGCGCCGAGCCGCACGTCCGCGGCATCTGCTCGATGGCGCGCGCCGCCTCACCCAACAGCGCCAGCAGCCAGTTTTTCATCTGCTTCGACGACGCATCCTTCCTCGACAAGAAGTACACCGTCTGGGGCACGGTCATCGAGGGCATGGAGAACGTCGACAAGATCAAGCGCGGCGAGCCCGTGAGAGACCCCGACAAGATGGTCTCCGTCAAAGTCGCGGCAGACGTTGCGTGACGTCGCACTCCGGCACAGACGGTGATGCCACGGCGCGACGCATCCGCGCCGCGCTCGTCGCTTGGGCTGGCTTGCTGGGCGCTGCTGGCGTGGCGCTCGCCGCCGTCGCGGCACACCGTGTCGAGAGCCCGGCGCTCATTGCCGCCTCGACCATGCTGCTCGTGCACGCCGCGGCGGCGATCTCGCTGACGGCCTCCTTGAGCCTGTCGCGCCTCCGCACCACCGCAGCCGGATTGATGCTCTTCGCTGCCTCTCTCTTCGGAGGCGACGTCGCTCTTCACACTCTTGCCGGCAGCCATCTCTTTCCGATGGCAGCCCCGACCGGCGGCAGCCTTCTCATTGCGAGCTGGCTTTTCGTCGCCGTGATCGGAGTGGTTTCCATGCGGCGTGTTTAATTACGACTCGATTCTTGTTGCGGCGCATTTTTCATGACGCAACGCCGAAAAGAGCTCATTGCAGCGCGAATGAGAACTCTGAAAAGCCCGCCAAAAGCCAGCTAATCGAAATGAGCTATACGGCCCCCTTGTCTTCGCTATAATTCTGATGTCGGGACTGGAAAAAGAAATCCCGACGTGGAACGGCAAGGAACTGGGGGAACTACCATGGACATCTTGAACACAGTGAAATCTTGGGTCGTCGGCTTGACCGAGCTGGGCCTGATGCTGCTTGCGCTCGCCATCGTCGCGTCGTTGCTCGGCGGCGGCACCGTGCCGTTCTTCGGCGGCGTGGTCGGCAACATCATCGCTCTCGTCAAAGAGCTTGGAACCAACGGCCTCGTAGGATTGATCGCTCTCGGCGTCATCGTCTGGCTGTTTGCAAAACGCTAAATCTCGCAACCGATAAGGGATGAGGTGGGGCGACAAGCCCCGCCTCGACGCCTCATGACAGAAATGCTGGATCAGGTGCGCCGGGCAGGATGGCTTTTTGCAGAAGCCGGCCTGCTCGTCGTCATTCTCTGCCTTCTTCTCAATATAATTCTGGGCGCTGAAAGCAGCGGCGAGTTCGTGGGCGCGGTCGCCAAGAATGCGAATGCTTTCCTGCAGGGCCTGCCGGCGGGGACGATGATGGGTCTTGCGCTGGTCTTGGTGGCGTACTGGCTCTTTCAGCGGGGCGTTGCGCGCTGAGGCGGCCCTGAGCTTTCACGACGAGGCCCTGCGGCGCCGATGCCGCGGGGTTTCCGCGCATCTAGAGCATTTTCCGACGAAGTGGGCACCGGTTCGTCGCAGAAAATGCGATAAAACAAGAACCTGGAGCGCGCTTCCGATTCCGTAGGAACGGAGCGCTCTCTGGGCTTGGCGCTGGCTCCGCGAGCCACTATCAAGCCCACTTCGGCGAAGTCCGATGATGAGCTGATGCGCACCGATCTTTTCGACTACGAGCTGCCCGACGACAGGATTGCGCTCCATCCGGCGCGCCCCCGCGACGCTGCGCGCCTCCTCGTCGTGCGGCCAGGCAGCGAGCGCCCTTTCGACGACCGCATCGTGCGCGACCTGCCCGTGCTGCTACGGCCCGGCGACGCGCTCGTCATGAACGACACGCGCGTTATCCCGGCCGCGCTCGCCGGTGTGCGCGAGCGTGGCACGATGCAGGCGCGCGTGAGCTTCAATCTCACCGAGCGCATCGACGGGAGCCGCTGGCGCGCGCTGGCGCGGCCTGCAAAGCGCCTCGAGGTCGGAGATCGCATTTGCCTCGGTGAAAGCGGCGAGGCGTGCCTCCTGGGTGCGCTCGACGCCACGGTTGCCGCGAAAGGCGAGGCGGGCGAGGTCGAGCTCGCTTTCGATTTCTCCGGCCCCGATCTCGAGCGCGCGATAGCGGCGGCTGGCCAGATGCCGCTGCCCCCTTATATTGCCGCCAAGCGTGCACCCGGCGCGAGCGACGCCATCGACTATCAGACGATCTACGCCGCGCACGAAGGCGCAGTCGCTGCGCCGACAGCGGGCCTGCATTTCACGCCCGAGCTTATCGCCGCGCTCGATGCCCGCGGCGTCTCGCGCCACTTCGTGACGTTGCACGTCGGAGCCGGCACGTTCCTGCCCGTCAAGACCGAGGACACGAGCGCGCACAAGATGCACGCCGAGAGGGGTGAGATCTCCAAGGAGACCGCAGCCGCGATCAACGCCGCTCGCGCGGCTGGCGGACGCATCGTCGCCGTCGGCACGACATCGCTGCGTCTTCTGGAAAGCGCAGCCGATGGGGAGGGACGCGTGCACCCTTTCTCAGGTTCCACCTCGATCTTCATCACGCCGGGCTATCGCTTCAAGGCGGTAGATATTCTGATGACCAACTTCCATTTGCCGCGCTCGACGCTGCTCATGCTGGTCGCCGCCTTCTCCGGCCTCGACACGATCAAGGCCGCCTATGCCCACGCACTGCTTTCGGGCTATCGATTTTACTCCTACGGTGACGCGTGCCTTCTCTTCAGAGAGAACGGAGGAGAGTGACCCATGGACGACGACCTGCAATCGATGAGCCGCGAGCAATTGATCGCCCAGGTGAAAAAGCTTCGGGCGGGCATTCGCCGCCACCGCGACAGCACCGGGCATGATCTCTGCTGGTACCACCCTCAGCTTTGGTCGCTGCTGCCCGAAGAACTCGCGCCGGAAATCGCCGTTCCGCCGTGGCCGAAATTCATGCGCGGCTGCATCCGCTATCGCCAGTCGCTCGACGAGCAAGCACCCGCAGCACCCATCCACGACAAGGAATTCGATGCCTGAGGGCCTTGGCTTCCGTTTGCTCTCGGCCGACGATCAGGCGCGCCGGGGCGCGATGCGCTATTTGGACGGCTTTCGTTCTGCGAGCGCTTCGGCCAGTGCTCTCAGGATTGCGTCGAAGCGATCCTCTGAGAGATTGCGCAAGTCAGCGATCTCGGCGCGCACCCGCGCAAATTGCGACTCGACGAGCCGGAAATGGGTGTTAATCAGACCCGGCATCGTTCCGATATCTGCGTCAATGGTTCCGGTCTTAGCCCTCAATGCCGCAACCTCGCGCTCTAGGCTCGTTACACGCTGTTCGATAATATCCGACATTCCTCATCCCCCCAAGCACTCTCAGGATCAATCCCGGCCGTGAAATCCGAACCCGTCTCTGCCGAGCAGCGGACACCGACGCCCGTTAGCATCGACGAACGGAAAAGGGCGAATCCGTCGCGCGAAGTCGAGAGCATCGGTCTGTTGCGCAGGCCCTGCCAGGAATGACCCAAGCCCCTCTCCAGAGAACATTCGGTTATCGCCTGATCAGACAGGACGGCACCGCGCGCCTGGGCGAGATCGCAACCCCGCGCGGCATTATTCGCACGCCGGCCTTCATGCCGGTCGGCACCGTCGCCACCGTCAAAGCGCTCTATCCCGAGCAGGTGAAGCAGGCGGGCGCCGACATCGTGCTCGCCAACACCTATCACCTGATGCTGCGCCCCGGCGCCGAGCGCGTCGCGCGCCTCGGCGGCTTGCACGGATTCATGCGCTGGGACGGTCCGATATTGACCGACTCGGGCGGCTTCCAGGTCATGAGCCTCGCCAAGATCAGGAAAATCACCGAGGAGGGTGCCGAGTTCCAGTCGCATCTCGACGGCTCGCGCCACATGCTCTCACCCGAGCGCTCGATCGAGATCCAGTGCCTGCTCGATGCCGACATCCAGATGCAGTTCGACGAATGCATCGAGCTGCCGGCGGAAAAGCGCGAGGTCGAGCGCGCCATGGAGCTTTCGCTGCGCTGGGCGGAGCGATCACAGAGCGCCTTCGCGCGCCTGAGCAAGCCCGGCCAGGCCCTGTTCGCCATCGTCCAGGGCGGCACAGATGAAGAGCTGCGACGCCGCTCGGCGGAGGCGCTCGTCGCTATGAATTTTCGGGGCTATGCGGTGGGCGGTCTCGCGGTCGGCGAGGGGCACGAGGCGATGCTGGCCACGCTCGAAGCGACGTTGCCGATCCTGCCCGCCGACAAGCCGCGCTATCTGATGGGCGTCGGTACGCCGCAGGACTTGATCGAGTCCGTGCGTCGCGGCATCGACATGTTCGATTGCGTGCTCCCGACGCGCAACGGCCGGCACGGGCTTGCCTACACCTGGGAAGGCCCCCTCAACATGCGCAACGCCGTCCATTTGGACGATCCGGCGCCGCTCGATCTCAGAAGCTCATGTCCCGCCGCGCGCGAGTATTCCCGCGCCTATCTGCATCACCTCGTGCGCTCGGGCGAGTACCTCGGCGCCATGCTGCTGTCGTGGATCAATACGGTCTTCTATCAGGACCTGATGGCGGCGATGCGCGAGGCGATCCGCGAGGGGCGCTTTGCGACCTGGGCTGAGGAGACCAAAGCCGCACTCGCCCGGAACGTGCCGGGAAAGGAGTGAGGCTCTCCGCCCGCTCGCACGAAAAGATACCTCAGATGTCCTGCTTCTGCGCCGCCGCCTGAAGTGAGCCCAGCACCGTGCCGCGCCAGCGCTCGACCTTCTCGGGAAGAAAGACATAGCTCTCGAGCTTGAAGACGAGACCGCGGTCCATCACCGTGTGCTCACCGGTGGGAATGGCTGCCGCCGGCAGATAGTAGGCGCAGCTCATCTTGGCGATGCTCTTGTTGACCGCGTTGGCCGCCATCTCCTCGTTCTCTCCCTCGGCCTGGATGGTGAGAAAAGCTACCTGATCCTGCTTGGCGTCGCAGAAGAAGCCGCGCACGCGCTCCGTTGCGTCCTCTGCACCTGCAGGCACGACAAGAGAGCAGGCCGCGACGACGGCGAGTCACAGGGCCCTCTTATTGGCCGGGAAGAGTGAGTAGCTGCGGCCGGTCATCTTTCACCTCGCATGGTTCCAGCGGCTCCTGTGCCGCGAAGCAAAACCCACCGAGACGTGACCTCCGGCGCTCCCTCGAGCGCGCGCTTTTTTCCTTGGGTTTGAGGCTATGTGCGATTCGGCCGCTGCTCAAGTTGCGATCACGCCTACGCGACGATCAATTTCTGCACACCATTGCAGCATTTTCTCTGAGGCTCGCGCGCGGACGGGAAATTTCCCCCGGCAAATGATCAAGAGCGCATCACCGCACGGATTGCCACAGGGCTGTACCGAAGCTCATCCACAGGTTCGAGAGACCGCGCACCAACGTCGGCCTCTCAAAGTGTCGCTGATCCAATCCGTCAGTAGTCGTAGTAGCCGTCACGGCATGCGTAGTAGCGGTCCCACCAGTACGGATCTCCGGTTCTGATGGCGTTGCGATACAGCCAGCCGCAGCCGTCGTAGCCGCTATAGCCGTAGTACACGTAGGGTGCGCCGTAGAACGCGAAACCGCGGACCCTGCGGTTGTGCTTGCCGTGATGCTTGAAGCCGCCGGAGAATTTGCGCCCCGGCCAAGCCTTCGGGCCTCCACCCCCGCGATAGGCGAAGCGCGGTCCTCTAAGAGGGCCGCCGTGAAACCGGGGGCCAACGCCGCCTTTGAAGGCGAACTTGGGCCCACCGCCGCCGCCTCCCTGGATCCTGGGGCCTCCCCCACTACGCATGGCGAAGCCGTGACCACCGCCGCCAGCTATCCTGGGACCGCCGCCCCCTCCGCCCATTCTGAGCCCACCTCCGCCACCGGGACCCCTCTGCCCGGCAAGAGTGACAGCAGACGAACTCGCGGCGTCCGTCTTCGCGGCGGGGAAAGCCTGTGCCGACGTTTGGAGCATAACCATCAGCAAGCCGCCGGCCAGAGCGCCTGCTGTCATCGCTCTCGTAAACATGTGCACCTCCTCATGCGAACGGTCGAGCAACATCGCTCCAAAAATCGAGCGACGCTGTGATGGGTTCCAACACGATATGGTGATGGCGCTACGGCGAAGCAAACGCTGTCTGCTTGCGCGCGCGTTAATGCCGCTGCTGAGTTTGCGTTATGCTCGTAGAGCGCAATCTCAGAATTCGGTCCGCCAGCGTAGTGCGTCGCGTGAAGCAACTCAGCCAGGCCGCTTCGGCATCGTGCATTGACTCGTCTCAAGTCAGAATTCGGGATCGATCGCGACCGTGAGCGTGCCGGAATAGCTGCCGGCGATAAGCGGCTTGCCCCTGAGAAGATTGATCCCGACACTGATCGAGCCGTTGAGCGTCGGGCCATGCGCGACGTTCCTATGCCGGCTGTCGGCCTGGCTCGCCGTGCTCGTCGCAAGAACGGCGTTGGCATGGCCGAAGGTTGCCGCGGCCCGCCAGTTGATGAAGTTGTCGAAGCCGGAATGTGGAGAGATCACCGCCGAGGGCTGCATGGCGCTGCCGATGAGGCGCACTCTTGCCGGTGCCGTGCACTGGACGTTGGCGAAGGTGCTGGTGCGAATCTGCGCGGGGTCGGGAAGGCCCTGCGAGATGGCGCTGCTGAAGTTGTGCGTCGCCGGGTTGGGCGGCGGCAGCACGCACTTGGCGACCACCTTCGCTGTGGGCTTGAACCGCTTTCGGAGAATGAGGCTGTGGGGCTGGTGGTGCTCGTTGAGACGGACAAGGATGAGATCGACTTTGTCATCGATGTAGTCCCCCGCGGAGCGCACCTGTCCCGCAGGAACGCGCACACGAACCGTCGCAGATCGGGTCTCGTTCTTGCGCATATCCACGAAGTCGATGCGGCTGGCGGGCGTGCAGCCGCTCCATTCAGTGCTTTGCACGAGCGAACCGCCGACGCCGCCTTCGATCTCATACTGAAGGCTTGACCCCCACCGGGTCATGACGGCCGGCAGCTCGGGACGTTGAAACGACAGCGCGACGTCGCACTTGCCCGACGACCTGCTCATCACGTTGACGGTCACGTTGCGCACTTGCTCCGTGCCGAACGGATCATAGGGCGGAACGGCAGGCTGAGGCGCAAAGCTCACCTCGAAGGCGTCGCACCCGCCCCAGCCGTCGCCATGCGCCCCGGCCGGCGCCGAGGCACCGAGCGAGAGCAGGGCGGCGAGGAGCGCGGCCGCACATAGGAACCGAAGCATCGCGCTCACCCTCCCACCGGTCTGAGTTCGCCGGCCTTGTAGAGCCCGTCCGTGCCGCCCGGGATCTCGATCGAAAACACGGTCGGCGCGCCTTCGGTGGCCATCTCGATGATCCACCTGCCGGGAGCCAGACCCTCGGCGCCGAATTTGCCGGCGCCGTTGGTGAAGATCGCAACCTGCTTTTCCTTGCTGCCGTCCGGATAGGCGACGCCGGTGAGCAGCGCGATCGGCTCGCCTGAGGCGTTGAGCAGCGTGCCATATGCCGAGACTGAGTAGGCCGAGCCGACCTCGAGCCGGTAGCCGGCGCGGTAGGGCGCGAACGTATCGAAGGCTCCCGCGCCCAGGCTGTAGCCGACGGGGAGGTCCGCGACGTCCACGGGGATGGAGCTGGCGGAGTAGGCCGGCACGTCGGGGACGACCGCGGGGCCGAGCCAGTCGGTGCGCGCGCGCACGTCGCCGCCCACGCCCACCGTCACCGTCTTGTTGCCGATGCTTTCGTGCGGATAGACCACGGCGAAGCCGTTGCCGCGGATCGGCTGGCCGATGCCGAGCTTGCCGTCGGCGAAGGCAAGCGCCGTGCCCACGCGCACCGATGTGCGCTGATCGGTCGGCTCGAGATCGGGGCTCGCGAGATCGACGCCGTCGAATCCCGCATTGTGGCCGACATAGACCTCGCCGCGATTCCCGAGATAGGACACCGCGCCGCTCAAGGATGCCTGACTCTCGTCACTGTTCTGGTCGGCGTCGACGGAAGTGTCCCAGCGGTCGAGGCTCCCTTCGCCGAAGCTGCGCGAGCCCGATACGCTCGCCTGCGTGCTGAGAGAATCGTAGGTCGCCGAGATATGCGTGTCCTCGTCCGGCCGATAGAAGACGCGCCCCAGCACCTGGAAGGCCGCCTCTCCCTCGCCAGTCGTGTCGACGTCTGTGTAGGACTCGTTCGAGTAGCCGAACGTGAGGCTCCCCGTCGCCCGTCGGGTGAGTGGAGCCGTGAACGTGAGATCGATGCCGTACCGATCGCCGCCATAGAGGTTTGCCGCGGGCGTGCCGAACCCGGACCCGCCTTCGTCGATCTGGTAGCGACCGCCAAGCGACATCGCGACGCGCTCGGTGAGCGGCAGGGAGTAAGCGGCCGAGAAGCGCAGCGTATAGTCCGCCTCGGCGAGCTCGTCGCCGGGCTCGGCCACGGTGGTGCGCACCTCGCCCGGTGGTGCGAACCCTCCCGAGCGATATTCGACGCCCAGACGCAGCGCCTCGCGAGAGCCAGTCAGCGCCGCAAGCGGCCCCTGGAAGTTCACGAGATCGTAGGTGATCTCCGCTGCCCAGCCGAGCCCGCTCGGGCTGTCCGAGAGCGCACCCTGCACGCCGAGCAGGCCCCACGGTGTCGCCGAGAAGACCCCGAACCCGCCCATCACCGCGTCGCGGTCGCCCTGAAGATGCAACTCGCCGGTCGCCGCATCGCTGAGGCCGTAGCGCACGAAGCCCGAGGCGAAGTAGGCATCGGTCTCGTACTGGCGCTCGTTGTCCGCGAGGTCCGAGCCGACGCCGCCCGAGAGCGACCACTCGTGCTTTCCGGCCCCGAGCAGATTGCCGTCGAAGAAGGTCGTGAAGGCGAGCGTGCGCCGCTCCCCGGTATCGTCGGTGATGATGAGCTGGACTTCGTTGGCGCCCGTCGCCAGCGGCAGGTCGGAGAGATTGTAGTTGCCGGCGCGCAATCGCAGCTTCTGCGAGATGGCGCCATTGACCAGCACCTCCACGTCCGATGGCCGCTCGATGCGAAACGAGGAGCTGCCCGTGGCCCGGATGTTCTCGCCGGGCCTGAGCTTGCGCGGCGACTTCTCGATCGTGACGCCGAGGATGTCGGGTGAGCGCTGGTAGCCGGTGCCGTAGACATCGGCGTCGCCCGCCTGGATGCGGATTTCCTCGTCGGCGAGATCGTAGACGAGGCGCGAGCGCCGCCGCTTGAAGCCCGTCGTGCGCTCGTCCACGCACGCGCCACCCGCTTCGCCCACTGCGCAGCCCGTGGCGTTGGCCTCGTCCTCGGCGGTGAGCTCGTTCTCGACGACGACGTCCCAAAGGCGCACTACGGCTTCGAAGTCGAAGTTGAGGTTGGTTTGCCCCGTGCCGGAGGCATCGCCCCAGAGATGCTCGAGATTGCTGAACACGTTGAGATAGCCTGCCACCGCCGCGGGCTTGACGGCATTGGCACTCGAGGCCGGGCCGCGGCGTCGCGCGAGTGAGATGTCGCCCGTGGGGCGATCGTCGGCGGAGGGGAGGAAGACGAGCTCGAGCGCCCCGGGATCGAACCGCATGTTGAAGCCGGCGGCCGCGAGATCGCCAAGCGTGACCTGGCCGTTCGTGTCGCGCACACCGTGCAGCCGCTCGAGAGATTTCTTGTCGAGCACTGGCGTGAGCTTGTCGACGAGGGCCGCCTTGGGCAGCACGACGCTGTCGTCGGGGTTTATGACGACGACGAGCTCGCCGAGCTCCGAGCCGTCGTCCTTGAGCGGCACGGGCATGTTGATCGCGCGCCCCGTTGTGTTGAGCCGCGACGAGACCGGCTTCTGATATTGCTTCTCAGCGGACGATGGCGCCCGGTCGTCGCGCTTGGCGAGCGCCGGGGTGGCGGCGCTGGTGAGGATGGCCGCAGAGAGGACGGCAGCGGCCCAGGTTGCGCCGCCGCCGATCCCTCCGCATCGCCCCCGCATCGCAGATCTGGGAGTGATCCGCCGCATGGGGCCCGCCGTCTCAACGCTTCGGCTTGAAGTCGAGGCTCGCCTGGACCGACTTGACCTCCGGCGGCAGCTCGATCGGCAGCACGAAGCGGCGCCTCTTTCCGGGCTGGACAAGCCCGATACCGACCTTTTCCGAAAGCTCGATGGAGGAAAGCGTTTGCGACCAGTTGCCGCCAGACAACGCAATGGTCGACTGCGGAAGGAGTGCGTGCACAGCCGTCGGATTTTCGACCGTGATCGTCGGATACCGCTTGCCGGATTTCTTGTCGGACTCGACGCCTGTGGTGACGAGGTTGAGGTTCGGACTACCTTGCGGCGGCGCCACGTTGATCATGACGCCGAAGCTCATGACGATCTGTACGGCGCTTTTGCCCGCGGGCATTTTCACCGGCACCTGGTTCACGGAGAGCAGATAGCTCTCGCTCTGCGAAATCGCCGGCTCTCCGACCCATTGCAGGCGGAACACCTGGCTTGAGCCCGGTGCGATCATGGCCTGGGGAGGAAAGACGAGAAATTCGTCGCCCGCTTTCGACAGGGAGCGGTCTCCCTTCTCATCGAGTGCCAACCTCTGAATGGCAACCTCGACGGGAAGCGGTTCGTTGCTGTCGTTGGTCACGGTAACCTGGGAGCGCCCGGCTCCGCCGGTCGACGTCATCTCGACCTGGATGGGCGTGACGGAAATAGCGCTCGCCGGGCCGGCGCCGAGAAGCATGAGCGCGGCGCCGAGGAGGGAGAGAGAAGGCATGACGCGACTGAAAAGTGGCATGGGAACTCCCCGCACAAGTTTCAAATGGTTCTTATTGGGAGGCGAGAGTGCGGCGGGGAATTCGTTCCCCGCCGCACGCGACAGAAGCGCACGTCGCGTTGTCACTGCGCAGTAATCGACAGCGTCAGCGTATCGCTGTAGTCGGTGGCGGCGACCAGCGGATCGGTATTGGGAGTGGGATTGATCGTCACCTTCACGTTCGTGTCGTTGGTCGGCCCGCCCGTAAGGGCGGCCGTACCGATCGTTAGGATCGGCGATGCAGCGTCGGCAGTGACGGACGCCGCAGTCGGGGCGGTGACGCTGGCTACGTAGTTGATGCGGTTCTGAAAGCCAGAGGGGGCAGCAGTTGCACTGAAAACGCCCCCTTTGAGCGACGACAATTTCACTTCCGTATTGCCGTTGCATTTCACGTCGCCCACCGGCACCTCGACATTGTCGTCGACGACATTGCCGCTGGTATCAGTATCGAGCGTCGCGTCGAGAGCGCCTGTGAATCCCGTCAATGTGCAGAAGCCCGATACCTCCGCGCCAATGTTGATGTCCTGGTCCGCGGCTTGAGCGTTACCCGCATAGAGTGCGAGAGCCGCAACTGTGATCATCAGCTTCTTCATTGTGTCGTCTCCTTCGGTTGCACTAGCCTTTGAAAATTGGGCCCTCAAAATCGGCGCCCCGTCTTGCCCGTCAGACACTCGCTCTTCCGAAAGTGCCGCGCGATCCAATCGAGCAAACCTCTCTCGTTGCGTGCCCGCGTCTTTCGCGGTCCGCCCAAAAGTCGTTTTTCTGAGAATGAATCGGGCTTGAGCCCGTTATCGCTATTGCGGTTCCACAGACACAGTCAGCGTATCGGTATAGTTGCCTGCGACCAGAGGAACCGTATCTGGGACAAAGAATAGACTGACTGTCAGCGTGCCCTCACGAGGCGCGGCGGACAATGCTGGATTGGGAAGCGAGTGTTCACCTGCGACACCGCTGGTGACGAGGCCGCCGAGGGGTGTGAAAGTGCCCCAGAAGACTGAAGCCGAGTAGTTGATGTTGGCGTGAAAGCCGCTCGGAGGGCTCGCGATCGAATCGTGCTTCACGCCGCCATTGGCAGTCTGCATTCTGACCTTGCTCGGAGTATTGCATGTCGCATGCGAAACGAATGCAAACCCGTGCCCGCCAGAGCTTTGCAGGCCGTTGACGATCGAGCCCGGGCTCACCTCGATCGTGCTGCCTGCCGCGCTCGACGAGACCTCCTGCATGTTGTTTTCTGATTCGATCGTCGGTATGCCGTCGAACCGGCAGAATTTTGCGACCTCCGACGATACATTGATGTTCTGATCGCTGGCGACTGCCAGCGTCGGCAGAATGGCCCCGCCCATCAGTCCCAGAAAGATGACCCTACTCATCCGCATGCCAACCCCCAATTATCTGCGGCAGCCAAAACGGCCGCCATATGGTCAGTACTTGGCCGTCACCGAAACCGTCAGCGCGTCGCCGATCTTTCGCCGCCACAACAGGCTGTCGCGCGCAAGAAATCTCTCCGCCTTGTCGGCCTCCTCCACCACGTCATCCCGTGCACGCTGCGACTGCAGGATTCTTGGAAGCACGTTGCCGTCCGTTGAGGCGACCTCCGGCGTTCGCTCCGTCGAACCCGTCACCATCATGCGCGCCTCGAGCCGCGGCAGCGGCAGCTTCGCGCTCTCGGGCCCGTCGAAGGCATGGCAGACGAATGGAGAGGTGCTGGCCGCCATGACGCAGGTCGACTGCATCGGCTGATCGACCGAGTCGACGGCGAGCACGACCTCGTAGTCGCGCTCGGCGATGTCTTCGGCCGTGTCAGGCACTCCGCCCGCAAGCGCGAACGCATCGCCGGCGTTGGAGGTCGCGACCTGCCGCCGCTCGAGAAAGAGATCCCGGGCGCCGTAGACGGGAAGGCGCGCAGGATCGAGATCGAAGGGATCGGCGGCTTCGGCCCGGCGCCGCTTTGGCTTGGCGCTCGGCGGCCCGAATACGGGGTGGCGCTCGAGATGCATGGAATAGGGCTTGTTGCAGATGAGGGTGAAGCCGCCCGCGCCGCCGATGGTTGAGTCGAAGCCGCGGCCGTAGTCGCTCTCGCCGCGAAGCCGAATGCCGTCGTGCACCTTGCTCAGCTTGCAGAAGGGCCGGACGACGGCGCGCAGGATGATGCTTTGCGACACCCCGCCGCTTCGCGCCGAAGGCCTTTTTGCGCCTTGTGCCGACACGCTATCGCCCGGAAGCACTATGCTTGCCGCCATGAGAAACCCCGCACTCAAAAGGGAACGCCTGATACGCCGCTTCGCGATCAAGACCATTCCAGCCCCCGCTGACCGCCTTGGTTGTCTGCTCAATTCCCCGTTTGTGTCTGCCAGTGCCGGAAGTAGTTAATGAAACGTTAACTGAGCACATCGCTTTTGCCCGGTGAGAGGGCTCGGGGCAAGACAAAAAGACAACCCAAGATTGCATGATCCCTACTGGGTTGCATAAATGGCACAAACACACGCGCAGAGAGCATATTCTGTGGAAACGGGAATAACCGATCTCAAGCTGGCATTTAGGGTGAGCGAGATGGGCGCCAGAGCGGCGGCCGGCAGCGCAGAAGCGGCCGGCGTCCTACAGCTGGAGATTGCTGTGTAATAAGACTGATGCGTCAGTCCTGGAGCAGCCTCCGCGACATCTAGCCTGCGCGCTCGAGGCCCCTCGTCACGCGCTCGCGGTGGAAGAGATAGACGCCGGACCCGACAATCACCGCCGAGCCGGCGAGCGTCCACAGGTCCGGCAGGTCGCCGAATACGGCGTAGCCGAAGCCCACCATGGTGAGGAGTTGCAGGTAGAGGAACGGCGCGATGGCCGAGGCCGGCGCGAGCCTGTAGGCGTGAATGAAAAGGTAGTGTCCGGCGCCGCCGAGAATGCCGAGCGACCCCAAGAGAAGCCACGACAGCGCATCGGGCGGAGGAACCCATTCGGCGAGCGCGAGCGGCGCACCGAATGATGCGCCGACGAACATTGAGTAGAAGAGCGTCACGAGCGGCGGATCGACGGTCGCCATGTAGCGCGTGAGCAGCATGAACAGCGCATAGGCGAGCATCGCCAGCAGCGAGTAGACGACGGCCGGATGGATCGCGGAGAAGCCGGGCCGAACGACGATCAGCACGCCCGCGAAGCCGACGAGGACCGCCACCAGTCGTCGCCAGCCGACCCACTCTCCGAGCAGCGGTCCCGCAAGCAGCGCGACCACGAGCGGCGCCAGGAATACGATGGTGATCGTCTGATCGAGACGAAGATACTTGAGCGCGAGAAAGTTGAACGCGGTCGTGCCTACCATCAGGACCGAGCGCGTCAACTGCAGTCCGAGGCGGTTCGTGGTGAAAAGCGCCTTGGCGCTCATCACGCCGAGGAGGGGCACGAACACGAGCAGCAGCACGAACTGCCCGACGAAGCGTGCCCATACGATCTCGGCGATGGGCAGCCCTTTCTGTGTCGACAGGAACTTGGCGGCCGTATCGAGCCCGGAGAAGAGCCCGACGGCGAGTACCATGAGGCCAATCGCCTTGAGCCGGTCGGCAGCCGCGGCGCGCGCCTCGTTGAGCGGTTGGGTGGACATCTGGGCCTTGGCCGGAGCAGCCGAAGAATATGTGCCCGGCGATCCGGTGGGAGGCGGGCGGGGACGCCCCTCATAGCTCAGGATGCAGCAAATAGTGAGCGCCAATGTGCATCGCGGGTCAGAGGGCCGCTCAGGGCGCCCGGGTTGCCGGAAAAATGAGGCCTCCGCGTCGCCTTGACCGCCCCGGGTGCGCCGCTTATGAAGCACGCGACTCCCCGCGAAAATTCGGGCCGGTAGCTCAGAGGTAGAGCACGTGACTTTTAATCATGGGGTCGAGGGTTCGATTCCCTCCCGGCTCACCACCCTCATGACTGTCCAGCCCGGAGACATGGGTGACAGTTTGTACCTAGGACTTAGGTAACAACCTCGTGCCGAACGGGTTGTCGATGGGCTGCAAGGTCCTCTGTTCGAGATCGATATAGACGAGATCCTAGGTCATGAAGGAGACGGCCACGGGCTTCCTTGCGATAGGCAAGGCGGAGTGCGAGAAGATTCCGGGGGCCCAACCGCTATCTGTGAGTGGACTCAATAGGCCGATACATGACGGCCTGCCTCACTCCTTGGCGCTCGCGCCGGCAGGCACAACATTTCGTCGCACAGCTGGCGCTCGCCCGGTGATCCGGCTTTCAGTCGAAAGAATGTGGTCGAGCGCGTAGGTGCCGGCACCGAACTTCATCAGATAGATGAGCGATACCGCCCATAGGCCATGCGTATCGAAAGCGAATGGATAGACAAAGATCTCGATGACCAGGGTCATGACCAGAAGCACCGCCGCGGCAAAGCGCGTCAGCAATCCGCTCCAGATCAACAGCGGCATGGTGAGCTCGGTTGCGGTGGCCATGTAGGCGGCGAGCTCAGGCGGAATGAGCGGCAACCGGTAGTCGTTCTCGAAGAGATAGAAGGTGCTGGACTTCAGCGAGAAGCCGTCGATCTTCGTCAACGCTGAGCGCCAGAACGTCGTGCCGATCGCGATGCGGGCGACAAGGGCTATCAGGTCGTGGGGGATGCGCTCGAAAAGGCGGATGATGCCCGCAAGGTTGATCATTGGGTCGTCTCCTGTCGGATGAGTTGAGAAGCGGAATGCGATGGTGCAATGCCGGCTATGGCGCCGTGCCGGATCATCATTGCGAGCGTCAGGTCCAATCTGAAATCGCCGCTCTCCTCTGCAATCGTCGCGGCGTGGGAGAGGGTCTCGCCCCGCGACAAGGCAGCGACAAAGGCTGCGGCGGTCGGCGAAATGCGGATCAGCTCGACGTCCAGGTCGGCGCGAATAACGAGCACGCACTCGGGCCCGGCGTCCGGACCGATGGGAGCGACGGTGGCGTCGTGCGTATTGGCGCGCCAGATCGTGTAGATCGGGTAGGCCGACGTGATCATTCCGAGAGACGGAGAAAGCCTTAGTCGCAAGGCGCCGATGGATTGCGCAGGTATTCTCGAAAGAGCGCCTGCATCGAGCGGAATGTGATCGGCGGCATTGTAGGCCCGATGCACGAGCCATTCGATGCGCGCCACGTCGGGAAGATAGGGGAGATCGGCCACCGGCTCGAAGTCCTGCAAGAATGCCGAGAAGCCCTCCCCGTAAGCCAGCAACACCGGAGATCGTGGCGGATCGCGGTCGATATAGGCGCGCGCCATCCCGGCAAAGAACTCCTCGCCCACAAGGCGCTCGACCACGGGATACCGCGCCCGGAGTGTCCGCGTGATGCTCGCGTAGACATTGTTGCGATAGACATTGAATCGCCAGATCGGCGTTCGCGACGTGTGGCTCGTGATGACGGGCGACGGGAGCCGATCCGGATCAGAAAGGGCGCCCGCAAACGCGCGTTCGATTGTTGCATGATCACACATGGCACGGCGCTCGCGTACTGATTACGGCGTCGGCGCGCTTCGCCTCATTGAAGAGAACCGGCCAGGTAGGGACGTCGTTGTCCCACTCGATGAGCGTCGGCACAGCGCCTGAACGAGAAACGGTGCGCTCATAGAGGGACCAGACATCGCAGCGGACTTGGCGATCGTGCGCATCGATGAGCAGCGGTGCCCCGCTTTCGTCCGTCACCTCGGCATGCCCACCCAGGTGAAATTCGCCGACGTGTTCGATCGGGAAGGCGTCGATATACGCGGCCGCGTCGAAATTGTGGTTGGTGGCCGAGACGTAGACGTTGTTGACGTCGAGCAGCAGCCCGCAGCCGGTACGGTTTGCGAGAGCGGTCAGAAATTCGACCTCGCTCATGTCGCTGGTCTTGAATGTGACGTAGGTCGACGGGTTCTCAATCAGCAGCCGCCGACCGAGCGCGTCTTGCGCTTCGTCGACGTGATCGGCGACCGTAGCCAGGGTCTCTGCGGTATAGGGGAGCGGAAGCAAGTCGCTGAGATAACGCTCGTCGTGGCTCGACCAGGCAAGATGCTCAGAAAAGAGAGCGGGCTCGTAGCGGTCGATGAGAGACCTGAGGCGCTTGAGGTGAGCTCCGTCGAGTCGGCCTGACGATCCGATCGACAGTCCCACTCCGTGCATCGAGATCGGATAGCTTTCGCGGACGCGGGTCAGGTAGTGGTGCGGCGCGCCTCCGGCTCCCATATAGTTTTCGGGGTGAACCTCGAACCAGCCGATATCAGGACGCGTGCTGAGAATTTCTGCGTAATGCTGCGCCTTGAGCCCGACCCCGGCACGGGCCGGGATCGGGCGGGGCGATAGGCGCAGGGGGTGGCGGTCCATCGCGTTCATGGGGATTGCTTGGGCTTAGCCTTTGACCGGCTCGAGCGAGCCGTTGCGTGTCTTCCCATCGGGCAGCGTTACGCTCGTTGTCGCGCATGTGCCCTTCTTGACGAGCTTCCAAGCGTGGGGATCGAAGTCGACCTTCGACGTCCCCGCGCAGGAGTTGCTGCCCTCGGCAGCACAGTCATTCTGACCAGCCTTGGAAATACCGAAGCATTTCTCCTGGTCGTCGGCGGCCGACACTTCCGAGGGAAGGGTTGCCAGGGAGAGTGCAGACGCGAAGGCACCAGCGAGCGCCAGGGCAGGAAGCGGAAGCAGCTTTGCATTCATGAGGTCATCTCCGGAGTTCAAGGTTGGCAGAGGGGTGGCGCGGCGCAGGACACCGCGGCCCGAGCCGAAGATGGCGGAGCGGGCCGCTCGGCTGAAATATCGGATTGCTCCGGAAACGATAGCCCGATGCTATGGAGCCCAAATTTGGCTCATCCGCCAAAGGGCGCCGTGGCTTGGAGCCATTGGGCTACTGAAAGGCAAAGATCACAATCGCCGGCAGGCCCGAACCGTCGAAGAACGCCGAGACCCGCCGCCGCGAGCGTCTCGGCGTTCAAGAGCAAATAACTGCAGCCTGCCAAATGGGATACGACGTGCCGCACTGCGCGGGCTTGCGGCCACGGCGGGCCACCATTAGGGTACCGGCCTCGTATGACGCAAAGGGCCGAAAAGGCCTGTCTAGAGCGTCCGGTCTCCGGAAGGCCTCGGAATGCATCTCTGCCATCAGAGCCTCGCTCTGATCGACGGTGGTTCCGCTTGGGGCTTTCCCGTGGCCTGCATGAGGGCGTGACGAGACGCGCCCCAAAGAGCATTGCTGCGAGAGGATGAGGAGGAGGACCCCGTGGCTGTCAGTGCCAAGAACTGGATCGTCGAGACGGACTGGCTCGCGGCCCACCTGAAGGCGCCCGATCTCATTGTCTTCGACGGCTCGTGGCATCTTCCGACCGCCGGCCGCGACGCCAAGGCCGAATACCTCGCCGAGCATATCCCGGGCGCGCTCTTCTTCGACATCGACGACCTCGTGGATGAGAAGTCGCCGCTCCCCCACATGCTGCCCTCGACCGTCAAGTTCGCGTCCCGCATGAAGAAGATGGGCGTCGGCGACGGCATGCGCATCGTCGTCTACGACACCTATGGCCTGTTCTCCGCCGCGCGCGTCTGGTGGACGTTCCGCGCCATGGGCCATCAGGACGTCGCCGTCTTGAACGGCGGCTTGAAGAAATGGAAGGCCGAGGGCCGCGCCCTCGAGGACGGACCGCCCGTGCCGCGCACCGCGCGCCATTTCACGCCGCTGCTCAACAACTCGCTCGTGCGCGACCTCGACGACATGAAGGGCTATGTCGAGAAGGGCGATACGCAGATCGTCGACGCGCGCCCCAAAGGTCGCTTCGAAGGCGCGGAGCCCGAGCCACGCCCGGGTCTGAGGCAAGGGCACATCCCGGGCTCGAGAAACGTGCCCTCGGGAAGCATTCTCAATCCCGACGGAACGATGAAATCGAAGCCCGAGCTCGAGGCGATTTTCCGCGAGGCGGGCATCGACCCTCACGAGCCCGTGGTGACCACCTGCGGCTCGGGTGTCACCGCGTCCATGCTCTCGCTGGCCCTCGCCGTGATCGGGCAGACGAACGCGGCCGTCTATGACGGCGCCTGGGCCGAATGGGGTCAGGAGAACGGTCTGCCCGTCGAGACCGGCCCGGCGAAGAAGGGCTGATCGCCGCCGCCGCGCGCCTCGCTGCTACAATTGTGATAGCGTTACAACCTGACCAAGCGTGAATCGGCCGCGGAGATCCGGCAGATGCGGTGGCACTTTCTCATCCCGTTCTCACTGGCATTACTTGCTGTTCTGCCTGCACGCGCCGATCAAGTGCGCACGCCCTGCACTAAGGACGCCATGCTCGTGTTCGACGGCTCGGGCTCCATGGCCGGCACCGACATGAACACGGTCACGCCGCACATCGCCAAGGTGCGCGAGGCGCTGGCCCGCGCGCTGCCGAGCGTGGCGCCGGTGCGCGATTTGGGGCTCATCGTCTATGGGCCAGGCCCCTACAACAAATGCGACAACATCGAGCTGCGCTTGCCGCCGGCTCCTCATTCCACGGAAGAGATCATGACCGAGGTCAACGGCGTGGTGCCCGCCGGGCAGACGCCGCTCACGAGCTCCGTGCGCCAGGCCGCCGAGGCGCTGCGTTTCCGGGAGAAGCCCGCCGAGATCGTGCTCTTGACCGATGGCGAGGAGACCTGCGGCGGCGACCCGTGCGGGCTCGCGCGCGCGCTCAAGGCGGCGGGCAAGGAGCTGACCATTCACGTCATCGGTTTCCGTGCGCGCGGCACGCCATCGCTTGATGGACCCTTCAAGTCGCGCTGCCTCGCTGACGAGACGGGCGGGCAATATCTCTCGGCCGGGACCGAGGCGGAGCTGGAGGAGGCTCTGCGCAAGACGCTAGCCTGTCCGTTCATCACCGAGCTGAGGTCGCAAGCGCTGCCGGCAATGAAGTGAGAGGGCAACGGCACAGAGATGCGCATGACTGTTTCGACGACGGTCGCCGCCCCGCCGGAGCGCGTGTTCGAGATCGCGGCCGATGTGCCGCGCTGGGCCGAGGTCATCCGCGGCGTTGAAGGCGTTGAGATGCTGACACCGGGTCCCGTGCGCGTCGGCACGCGGTTTCGCGAGACGCGCATCATGCATGGGAGTAAGGCGGCCGAGGAGATGACAGTGGCCGAGTTCGCGCCTCCGCACCACTTCGTGCTCACCGCCGAGAACCACGGCGCCCGCTACCGTGCCGAGCACCGTTTCACCGCAGAGGATGGTGGCACGAAATTGACGTTGAGCTTCGAGGGGAAGCCGGTAACGCTCTTCGCCCGTCTGATGATGCCGCTCGGGCTTCTCCTGGCCGGGGCGGTCAGGCGACAGCTCGAGGCCGACCTCGCGGATCTGAAGCGCGCCGCGGAGCAGGGCCGCTAAGACTACACACCCGGAAAATGCTGATAGATCCACGTCTCCGTCAGCGCACGGTCGCCGAGCTTGAGGTAGGCGCGCAGGTCGACGGGCTCGGCGCCCGTGACGTCGAGATCGAACAGCGCCCGCCAGCGCTCGCGCTGGTCCACGACCGGGTGCGTATAGGCATTCGAGATCGCCCCGCGCGACGTCGTCACCACGATCTCGACGCCGTCGTCGCGGCCGAGCCCGGCGAACACCGGCCCCTGGAAATCGATGACGAACTTCCTGGTGCCGTCCGGCGGCTTGAAGCCCGGCCGTCCGCCCCGCCCCGTCCACGTCGCCGTGGCGCGCCCCAGTGTTGCGGGAAAAGGGATGTCGTCGAGCCAGGTGAGGCGATAGCGGTAGCGCCGCCGCTCGCCGGCCCGAAAGGGCTCCGTCGGGCACCAGTAGGCGGCGATGTTATCTTGCGTTTCGTCGTCGGTCGGGATCTCGAGCAGGTGCACCGCGCCTTCGCCCCAGGGATCGAGCGGCTCGACCCACACCGATGACCTCCGCTCATAGAACACGCCGTCGTCGAGGTAGTGCACGAAGTCGCGATCGCGCTGCAGGAGACCGAAGCCCTTCACGTCGCGGTCGACGAAGGAGTTGGTCATTACCCTCGGCGGATTGTTGAGAGGGCGCCAGATGCGCTCGCCCGTGCCGGTGTGAATCGCAAGGCCGTCCGAATCGTGGATCTCCGGGCGCCAGTCGTAGCCGCGCGTGCGGCTCGCCTCCCCGTACCAGAACATGCTCGAGAACGGCGCGATGCCGAGCCGCGTGATGTCGCGGCGCGCCGCAAGGTCGGCCTCGATCTCCATCGCGACGCGGTAGACGTCGCGCTCGTCCTTCGTGCGCTGGGCCCGAATTCGATAAGCCCCTGTGACGCTGGGGCTGTCGAGGAGGGCGTAGATCGTTGCCCGCGAGGCCTCGCGCTGGCCGCGATCGAGCCAGAACGACGTGAAACGCGGAAACTCCTCGGGCGTCGGCAAGCCGGTGTCGATGGCAAGCCCACGCGCCGAGATCCCGTACTGGTTATAGGGACCGGAGGTGCGAAAGTAGGAGGCGCCGAGAAAGGCGAGCCAATCCGTCTCGAGATCGGGGCTCATGACGCGAAAGCCGGCGAAGCCGATGTCGTCGGGAAGCTCGCGCGCCGGGTGATCGGGAGGGATGGAGAAGAGGCTCTCGCGGTAGAGCACCTCGCGCGACATCCCATCGTCAACGAGATGAATCTTGACCGGCTCCCGGAACATCGTCCCGAGCGGGAAAAGCTGCACCGGCAGACGCCCGTCGCGTGCCAGCTGCAGACTCATGTTCTTGCGATAACGGATCTGCTGATAGGCGTCGTAGTCGATCTTATCGAGCACATTGCCCGCAATCTGGACGGGAGGCTGCCAAGGCGCGGCGCCGAGTGCTCTGGCGGCGTCCTTGAGCCTTTCCCATGAGAACGGCTCCTCTGGACCGAGCACAAGCCCATCCGGCAAAGCGCCGGCCGCGGCAGTCCTGCTGCGCGCAAGAAGAAATGCGGCCACAAGTGCGGCGCCACCCGCCAGCATCTGTCGCCGATCGAATTTGGGAGCCGTCAACGTTCCAGTCCACGCTATGAGTTGGCCGAGCCCGGCTCATGTGGGGGCTCTGCTAGCCTAGATGGAGGCCTCTTTCCAGGGAAGAAGGCCGTTGACCCTCCTGGCAGCAGTGCGCCCGCAGCAAATCGTCGGTCTGCGGATCCAGCCGGTCGCGGCGAACGAGATCACAGTGTGCATTGCAAAAAGAAAGCGGATATACAAAGTGCAGAGGTCGGGCTTTTCTTTCCTCGACCTCCCGGGAGCACGGATCGGCCCATGTTGATGCGATTTTCTGTCCCAACACCTCTCGTTTGGGCCGTGACCCTCATGGTCTGCGCGGCCCCGCAATCGGCGATGGCCCAGGCCCCGCCCGCTCCCCCCGTCACGGTCGCGTCCCCGGTCGCCAAGCGAATCCAGACCTGGGACGAGTATTCGGGTCACTTCGAGGCCGTCGAGACGGTCGAGGTCCGGCCCCGCGTGTCCGGCTTCATCGACAAGGTCCACTTCAAGGATGGTCAACTGATCAAGGCGGGCGAGCCACTCTTCACCATCGATCAACGCCCGTTTGATCTTGCACTCCAGATCGCAGATGCCGAGGTCGCGCGCACCAAGGCGAACGTCGCGTTTCAGAAGACCGAGGTGGATCGCGCGGCGCCGCTCGTCCAGTCCGGCGCGGTCACGGAACGCGACTTCACGCAGCGCAGCGCCAACCTGCTGATCGCGCAGGCCCAGCAGTTGTCCGCGGAGGTGGCCTATAAGCAGGCCCAGCTCAACCTCGAGTGGTCGGTCGTCACCGCGCCGATCAGCGGGCGCATATCCAACCGCAAGGTCGACGTCGGCAATCTCGTAACCGCGCCGACCACGCTTCTGACCACGATCGTCTCGCTCGATCCCATCCATTTCGTCTTCGACGCCTCCGAAGCCGACTATCTCCGCTATGCCCGCCTCAATGAGACCGGCGAGCGGCCGTCCTCGCGCGACATTGCCAATCCCGTTCGCGTGAAGCTCGCCGACGAGGAGACCTTCAAGCACGAAGGCAAGATGGATTTCGTCGACAACCAGATGAATGCGCGCTCCGGCACCATTCGCGGCCGCGCCATACTCGACAACAAGGCCCAGCTCTTCGTGCCCGGCGTGTTCGCCCGCCTGCAGCTGTTCGGGGGCGATGCCGATGCGCTGCTCATTCCCGATAGCGCCGTGGTCTCCGATCAGATGCGCAAGATCGTCTTCACCGTCGGCGACGGTGGCGTGATCCAGGCCAAGCCCGTAACGCTGGGGCCCATTTACGAGGGCCTGCGCGTCGTCGAGTCCGGTCTATCGAAGGACGACAAGGTGGTCATCGACGGCATCGCCAACCCGATGGTCCGGCCAGGAGCCAAGGTCACGGCCCAAGCAGGCGAGATCAAGCCGGTGACGGCGGCAGCGAACTGAGGGACGCGCGCGGGGACGCGGCACTGGGGCAATCGAATGCGCTTCTCTCACTTCTTCATCGACCGGCCGATCTTTGCATCCGTGCTGTCGCTGATCATCCTGATCGTCGGCATCATCGCCGGCCTCTCGATGCCGATCGCCGAGTACCCGGAGATCGCGCCCCCGACGGTGAACATCAGCGCCACCTATCCGGGCGCCTCCGCCCAGGTGATCTCCGAGACGGTCGCGACGCCGATCGAGCAGGAGGTCAACGGCGTCGACGGCATGCTCTACATCTCGTCGCAGTCGACCGGCGACGGCCTCGTCTCGATCAACGTCGTCTTCAAGCCCGGTACCGACATCGATCAGGCGCAGGTGCTCGTGCAGAATCGTGTCTCGGTCGCCGAGCCGCGTCTCCCCGAGGAGGTCCGCGCCTTGGGTCTCGTCGTGCGCAAGGCCTCGCCCGACCTGATGATGGTCGTGCATATGGTCTCGCCCGACGGCACGCGCGATCAGCAATACATCTCGAACTTCGCCACCCTCTACGTGAAGGACGTGCTGGCGCGCGTCGACGGCATCGGCGACGTGCGCATCTTCGGCGCCCGCGACTACTCGATGCGCATCTGGCTCGACCCGGACAAGCTCGCCGCGCGCAGCTTGACCGCGACTGACGTCGTGACGGCGCTGAGGGCTGCAAACCTGCAGGTCGCGGCCGGTGCCATCAACCAGCCCCCGGCGATGTCGCCGGGTGCCTTCCAATTGACGGTCAAGGCGCTGGGCCGCCTTTCCACTACGGATCAGTTCGAGAACATCGTCGTGCGCGCCGAGGAGGACGGCTCGTTCCTCCGCATTCGCGACATCGCCCGCGTTGAGCTCGGCTCGCAGGACTACACCGTCAATGCCTATCTCAATAATCAGGTCGCAACCGCAATCGTGGTGTTCCAGCGCCCCGGATCGAACGCGCTGGCGACGGCCGCCGCCACGATTGCCGAGATGGACCGGCTCGCCAAGGACTTTCCGCCGGGCATCGCCTACCGCGTCGTCTACAACCCGACTGAGTTCATCCAGTTCTCGGTCGATGCGGTCGTCGAGACGCTGTTCGAGGCAATTCTCCTCGTCGTGGTCGTGGTCATCCTCTTTCTTCAGACTTGGCGCGCGGCCGTCATTCCGATCCTCGCCATACCAGTTTCGCTGATCGGCTCCTTCGCCATCATGAGCGCGGCGGGGATCTCGTTCAACACGCTCTCCCTGTTCGGCCTCGTCCTCGCCATCGGCATCGTCGTCGACGACGCCATCGTCGTCGTCGAGAACGTCGAGCGCTACTTGCGCCAGGGCCTTTCGCCGAAGGCTGCGGCGCACAAGACCATGGACGAGGTCGGCGGCGCGCTGATCGCGATCTCGCTGGTGCTGATCGGCGTGTTCCTGCCGACAGCCTTCATCAGCGGCCTGCAGGGCTCCTTCTACAAGCAGTTCGCCATTACGATCGCAGGCTCGACCGCGATCTCGTGCTTCGTCTCGCTCACGCTTTCGCCGGCCATGGCCGCGCTCCTTCTCAAGCCCCATCGAGAGGGTGGGGGTCATGGGTTCGTGCACAACCTCACGGCGCCCATCCGCGCCTTCTTCAGAGGCTTCAATTCCGCCTTCGAGGCACTGTCCCACGGATATGCGTGGCTGACGGGACGCCTCGTCCGCATCGTCACCATCATGCTCGTCATCTACGGCGGCCTTCTGTTTCTCACGTTCGAGCGCCTGGCCGCGACGCCGACCGGTCTCATCCCGCAGCTCGACCGCGCTTATTTCATCGTCGCCTTCCAGCTACCGCCGGGGGCGGCGCTCTCCCGGACGGATGCCGTCGTCCGCCACGCAGCCGACATGATCCTAAAGCGCCCCGGCGTCGACGCAGCGGTCCAGTTCGTCGGCTTCGACGGGGCGACATTCACCAACGCGCCAAACACCGGCGTCATTTTCGTGCGCTTGAAGTCCTTCGAGGAGCGGCTGAAGGAAGGCATCACGAAGGATCAGATCCTCGCCGATCTCCGCGCCCAGATGTTCCAGCTGCGCGAGGCGTTCGCGCTCGTCATCGAGCCGCCCTCCGTGCCCGGCATCGGCACCGGCGGCGGCCTCAAGGGCTACGTCCAGGATCGCGCCGGGCGCGGCCTCCCCGCGCTCGAGGGGGCGACATGGGCCATGGCCGGCGGCGCTGGCCAGATCCCCGGCATCGCCCAGGCATTCACGCTCTTCAACACCAAGACTCCCGAGATCTTCGCCGACATCAATCGCACGAAAGCCGAGCAGCTCGGCGTGCCGATCAACCGCGTGTTCGAGACGCTCCAGATCTATATGGGCTCCGCCTACGTCAACGACTTCAACGTGCTCGGCCGCACGTACCGCGTCACCGCCCAGGCCGACAATCCTTATCGCCTCTCGCTGCGCGACGTCGCCAACTTGCGCACCCGCAACAACACGGGCGACATGGTTCCTATCGGATCGGTTTCGACGTTCCAGGACGCAACCGGCGCCTACCGCGTGCCGCGCTATAATCTCTATCCGGCGGCGGAGGTTCAGGTCGCTCTTGCGCGCGGCTATTCCTCAGGTCAGGCGATCACGGCCATGGAGGAGCTCGCAGCCAAGGCGCTTCCATCCGGGTTCGGCTTCGAATGGACCGAGATCGCGTTGCAGGAGAAGCTCGCCGGCAATACGGCGGCCGTGGCCTTCGGACTCGCGGTCGTCTTCGTCTTCCTCTTGCTCGCCGCACTCTATGAGAGCTGGCTCTTGCCGTTCGCCGTCATCCTGATCGTGCCGATGTGCCTTCTCGCGGCGATGATCGGCGTCAATATCCGCGGGCTCGACCGCAACATCCTGGTTGAGATCGGCCTCGTGGTCCTCGTCGGTCTCGCCGCCAAGAACGCCATCCTCATCGTCGAGTTTGCCAAGCAGGGCGAGGAGGAGCACGGGCTCTCCCGCTTTGACGCGGCAGTCGAGGCCGCGCGCACCCGGCTCAGGCCGATCCTGATGACGTCGCTCGCCTTTATCCTGGGCGTCGTCCCGCTCTTGCTCGCCACCGGCGCCGGCGCCGAGATGCGCCAGTCGCTCGGCACCGCGGTCTTCGCCGGCATGGTCGGCGTAACCCTCTTTGGCCTGATCTTCACGCCCGTGTTCTACGTCTTCACCCGCTCCTTTGCCCGCGACGCAAAAGGAGCCGAACCAGCGCCAGCGCCCGCGGGCCTCCCGGAGCAGAAAATCTAGGCAGCGCGGGACCTTCTGGGAATCCGGGGCAAGGGGAGGGCGACCGCCAGCGGCCGACCTCATATTGCCGATTGATCTTGCTCGCGACGCCCTTGTATATGTCCCAGTCCCATCGTCGGCAGCGGCTAGCGATTGGGCGGCGCGACCGGCTGCCGCCGCGCGCAGACGTCGGCGCCGGGGCATATTCCCCGGCCGCCTGGGCAGCATGCGGGCGTGGCGGAATTGGCAGACGCGCTAGGTTTAGGTCCTAGTGCCGCAAGGCGTGGGGGTTCGAGTCCCTCCGCCCGCACCATGATTTCTGCGGCAGTGGTGGGCCTCGAGAGACGAAGCGAACGAAGAAAGCATATCCCATGCAAGTGACGGAAACGAGTTCTGAGGGCTTGAAGCGCAAGCTCAAGGTCGTGGTCGCCGCCGACGAGCTCGGCCAGCGCTTCACGAACCACCTCGACAAGATCAAGGACCAGGTCCAGCTCAAGGGCTTTCGCAAAGGCAAGGTGCCGCTCACCCACATCAAGAAGGTGTTCGGCCGCTCCGTCATGGGAGACGTCCTGCAGGAGACGATCCGCGAGACGAGCACGAAGGCGATCGCCGACCGCAAGGAACGCCCGGCGATGATGCCGGCGATCGAGCTCGCCGAGAGCGCCGCCGAGATCGAGAGCGTGATGGCCGGCCAGGCCGATCTCGCCTACGAGATGAGCTTCGACGTGCTGCCTGAAGTGAAGCTCACCGATTTCAAGGGACTGAAGCTCGAGCGCCTCGTCGCCGACGTCGATGCCGACGCGCTCGACAAGGCGCTCGCCGGTCTCGCCGAGCGCAATCAGACGTTCGCCCCCGAGGAGGGTCGCAAGGCCGGCGAAGGCGACCGCGTGACGATCGATTTTGTGGGCACGATTGACGGGCAACCCTTCGACCGCGGCTCGGGCGAGGGCCTGAGCCTGGTCATCGGCAACGCGAGCTTCATTCCCGGCTTCGAGGAAGGCTTGAAGGGCGCCGCGAAAGGCGAGCGCCGCGACGTCAAGGGCACCTTCCCGTCCGAGTACCCGGTCGCCGAGCTCGCCGGCAAGGAAGCCGTCTTCGACGTCACCGTGAAGGAGGTCGAGAAGCCGGTGACGCCCGAGATCAACGACGAGTTCGCCAAGTCGCTCGGCGTCGACGATGTCGAGAAGCTGAAGGAGCTCGTCACGGCTCAGATCAAAAAGGAATATGATGGCGCCTCGCGCATGAAGCTCAAGCGCGAGCTTCTGGATGCGCTCGAGAAGTCGCACGATTTCGAGCTGCCGCCGTCGCTTGTCGATCGCGAGTTCGAGGCGATCTGGAAGCAGGTGACCGAGGGCATGACGCGGGAGGGCAAGTCCTTCCCCGATGAGGACGGCAAGTCCGAGGACGACGCGAAGGCCGAGTATCGGCGCATCGCCGAGCGGCGCGTGCGCCTGGGCCTCGTCGTCGGCGAGATCGGGGACAAGAACAAGATCGAGGTGACCCAGGACGAGATGAGGCGGGCGCTCATGGAGCATGCCCGCCGCTTCCCCGGCCAGGAGAAGCACGTCTACGAGTACTTCGAGAAGACGCCGGGCGCGCTCCAGGAGCTCAGGGCCCCGATCTTTGAGGACAAGGTGATCGATTTCGTTCTCGAGATCGCGAAGCCCACCGAGAAGAAGGTGACCCGCGAGGAGCTGACGGCGAGCCTGGAGGAGGTTGCGGGCTCTTGAGCCGCCGCCGGCGCTCCCCCCGATGGGGCTTGAACTGCGCCCTCCCTATGCTGATGTCTGTGCGTCCAGCCGCCGATTCGGGCCCGACGCGCCCGCGACTGCCCTCGAGAGGAGAGACGACCCATGCGCGATCCCGTCGCCACCCTGACCAACACGTTCTGGCCCATGGTCGTCGAGCAGACGGCGCGCGGCGAGCGCGGCTACGACCTTCCTTCGCGCCTCCTGAAAGAGCGTATCATCTTCGTCACCGGACCGATCGAGGACCAGATGTCCTCCTCGATCTGCATGCAGCTCCTGTTTCTTGAGGCCGAGAACCCCAAGAAGGAGATCTCCATGTACATCAACTCGCCGGGTGGCGTGGTGACCTCGGGCATGGCGATCTACGACACGATGCAGTTCGTGAAGCCGCCCATCGCGACGCTGTGCATCGGCCAGGCGGCCTCCATGGGCTCGCTGCTGCTGTGCGCGGGGGCTGCGGGCATGCGCTATGCGCTTCCCAATGCGCGGATCATGGTTCACCAGCCGTCGGGAGGCTTCTCCGGCCAGGCTTCCGACATCGAGCGCCACGCCGAAGACATCATCAAGATGAAGAGAAGATTAAACGAAGTTTACGTCAAGCACAGCGGCCAGCCATACGAGACCATTGAAAAGACTCTCGATCGCGACTACTTCATGACTGCTGAACAGGCTCGCGATTTCGGCATCATTGACCGGGTGCTCAGTCAACGTGACGATGTCGAGATGAAGCCGAGCGACGCCAAGTCGAGCTAGTGTCCCGACCGCGAAGTTCGTCGCCTTCTGCGGCAAGCGTTGAACGAACTTCGCGGTCGAAAGGACACTAGCAAGTCTATGATTCTAGTGTGATTCAGATTTCGAAGTCCGCTCTCGACCTGGCCGAAAAGCATGAAGCGGACTTCGAAATCATCACACCAGTCGGCAAGCTCCAAGCGATGCTCAGCCGGTAATCTTCGAAGTTCTGGGACGTCGGGCAGCCGCGCGAAGCGGTCTTTGCGCCCCCTTACAGGGTTACTCGCGTCGACGGAAATCTACGATCTGGAAATGGTCCGAAATCATCCTATCCTATCAATACTGTTGTAATCAGGACGCCCAAAATACGGGCACCGTGGAAGACGTGTTAATCGAATCTTGATCTCGGGAACATTAGCGTGCTGAGATTGGGGTTATTGGATTGTGTGCCCCGCGGCGGGCCGTGCCGCGCACTCCGAGACTCTGTTAGGTCCGAGCGTAGATCCGGCGACACCGGACGCCAGCCCCGATCAGGGTGAGAGAAGAAGATGGCTCAGGAAAAGAACACCCTGTACTGCTCTTTCTGCGGCAAGAGCCAGCACGAGGTGAGGAAGCTCATCGCCGGACCGACGGTGTTCATCTGCGATGAATGCGTCGAGCTGTGCATGGACATCATCAGGGAGGAGAACAAGAACACCCTGGTGAAGTCGCGCGATGGCGTGCCCACTCCCCAGGAGATCTGCACCGTTCTCGATTCCTACGTCATCGGCCAGGACCACGCCAAGCGCGTGCTCTCCGTTGCAGTCCACAATCACTACAAGCGTCTCAACCACGCCGCAAAGAGCAACGACGTCGAGCTCGCGAAATCCAACATCCTCCTCGTCGGACCCACGGGTTGCGGCAAGACGCTGCTTGCCCAGACGCTCGCGCGCATCCTCGACGTGCCCTTCACCATGGCGGATGCAACGACGCTGACCGAAGCCGGCTACGTCGGCGAGGACGTCGAGAACATCATCCTGAAGCTGCTGCAGAACGCCGACTACAACGTCGAGCGCGCGCAGCGCGGCATCGTCTACATCGACGAGGTCGACAAGATCTCGCGCAAATCGGACAACCCCTCGATCACGCGCGACGTGTCGGGCGAGGGTGTGCAGCAGGCCCTTCTCAAGATCATGGAAGGCACGGTTGCCTCCGTGCCCCCGCAGGGCGGCCGCAAGCATCCCCAGCAGGAGTTCCTGCAGGTCGACACCACCAACATCCTCTTCATCTGCGGCGGCGCCTTCGCCGGCCTCGAGAAGATCATCGCGCGGCGCGGCAAAGGCACCGCGATCGGTTTCTCGGCGCGCGTGATCGGGCCCGACGAGCGGCGCATGGGCGACGTCCTGCGCGAGGTCGAGCCCGAGGATCTTCTGAAGTTCGGTTTGATCCCCGAGTTCATTGGCCGTCTGCCGGTAATCGCGACCCTCGAAGATCTCGACGAGGGAGCCCTCGTCCAGATCCTGACCGAGCCCAAGAACGCACTCGTGAAGCAGTACCAGCGTCTCTTCGAGATGGAGGACGTGAAGCTCACCATCACTCAGGACGCCTTGAAGGCCATTTCCCGCAAGGCGATCGAGCGCAAGACGGGCGCCCGCGGCCTGCGCTCGATCATGGAGGCGATCCTCCTCGACACGATGTTCGATCTCCCGGCCTTGAAGGGCGTCGAGGAGGTTGTGATCGGGCCGGAGGTCGTCGAGGGCGGCGCTCGGCCACTGCGCATCTACTCCGACCGCGCCGAGGAGAAGGGCTCGACGGCGTCATGAGGTTTCGGCCGGGCACGCCCGGCCACTGATGTCTTGGAGGCAGCAGGCGGTACAGTCTAGGAGTTGGCCTCGTACTTGCTATTGATCCCACGCGGTTCGACCCCATTTCATAGCCGGTGCATCTCGGCGGGTGCACCTTCACGGCCACGCCCGACTATTTCTCACACCGCACTGGCGAGGAGCATGCAACGTCCACGGGACTATTGGCCGGCCCGCCACAATCGGACCGGCCTGGGGCGGTAAGATAGATAATTCAACGTCAAATTCGCAAGCGCAGGGCACTTTTGCCCGCCTCGAGAAACGGATGACCAGATGAGCGAAGAAAAGCAGGTCAAGGACAAGACGGCGGGCAAGGAACTCTATCCGGTCCTTCCGCTGCGCGACATCGTGGTATTCCCCTACATGATCGTGCCGCTCTTCGTTGGGCGCGAGAAATCGATCAACGCGCTCGAAGAGGTGATGCGCGCCGACAAGCACATCCTCCTCGCCGCGCAAAAGAACGCCGGCGACGACGATCCGGCCAACGATGCCATCTACCAGGTCGGCACGCTGGCTTCCGTGCTCCAGCTCCTGAAGCTGCCCGACGGCACCGTGAAGGTCCTGGTCGAGGGCACGACGCGCGCGCGCATTTTGCGCTACACCGACAACCCGGCCTACTTCGAGGCCGAGGTCGAGCGCATCCCCGAGACGGTCGGCTCGAAGGCCGAGATCGAGGCCCTCGCGCGCTCGGCCATTTCCCAGTTCGAGAGCTACGTCAAGCTCAACAAGAAGATCTCGCCCGAGGTCCTGGGCACCATTGCCCAGATCGAGGACTACTCGAAGCTCGCCGACACGATCGCCTCGCATTTGGCGATCAAGATTGCCGACAAGCAGGACGTGCTCGAGACCACCGTCATCTCGGGCCGCCTCGAGAAGGTCTACACACTGATGGAGAGCGAGATCTCCGTCCTCCAGGTCGAGCGCAAGATCCGCTCGCGCGTCAAGCGCCAGATGGAGAAGACGCAGCGCGAGTACTATCTGAATGAGCAGATGAAGGCCATTCAGAAGGAGCTCGGCGACACCGAGGAACGCGACGACATCGCCGAGTTCGAGGAGAAGATCGAGAACACCAAGCTCTCGAAGGAAGCCAAGGACAAGGCGCTCGCCGAGCTGAAGAAGCTCAAGCAGATGAGCCCGATGTCGGCCGAGGCGACCGTTGTCAGGAACTATCTCGACTGGCTGCTCTCGATCCCGTGGGGGATCAAGGGCAAGGTCAAGAAGGACTTGGACGAGGCCCAGCAGATCCTCGACGCCGAGCACTACGGCCTCGACAAGGTCAAGGAGCGCATCGTCGAGTATCTCGCCGTCCAGGCGCGTACCAACAAGCTCAAGGGCCCGATCCTCTGCCTCGTCGGGCCTCCCGGCGTGGGCAAGACCTCGCTCGGCAAGTCGATCGCCAACGCCACGGGCCGCGAGTTCGTGCGCATGAGCCTCGGCGGCGTGCGCGACGAAGCCGAGATCCGCGGCCACCGGCGCACCTACATCGGCTCGATGCCGGGCAAGGTGATCCAGTCCATGAAGAAGGCGAAGCGCGTCAATCCGCTCTTCCTCTTGGACGAGATCGACAAGATGGGTCAGGACTTCCGCGGCGATCCCGCGGCGGCCCTCCTCGAGGTCTTGGATCCCGAGCAGAACGCGACCTTCAACGATCACTATCTTGAGGTCGATTACGATCTGTCGAACGTCATGTTCGTCACCACGGCGAACACGCTCAACATTCCGCCCGCCCTCATGGACCGCATGGAGATCATTCGTCTTGCGGGCTACACCGAGGACGAGAAGGTCGAGATCGCCAAGCGCCATCTCATGACCGAGCAGCAGCAGGCGCACGGCCTCGAGAACGGCGAGTGGGTGGTCGAGGAGAGCGCGCTGCTCGAGATCATCCGCCGCTACACGCGCGAGGCGGGTGTGCGCTCGCTCGAGCGCGAGATCGCCAAGCTCGCGCGCAAGGCGGTGAAGGAGATTCTGACGGGAGCCAAGAAGACCGTCAACGTCACGGCCGCGAACGTGCAGGACTACCTGGGCGTGCCCAAGTACCGCTACGGCGAGGCTGAGCTCGAGGACCAGATCGGCATCGTTACGGGCCTTGCCTGGACTGAGGTCGGCGGCGAGCTGCTGACGATCGAAGGCGTCATGATGCCCGGCAAGGGCAAGATGACGGTGACCGGCAACCTGCGCGACGTCATGAAGGAGAGCATCCAGGCGGCGAACGCCTACGTGCGCTCGCGCTGCGTCGAGTTCGGCATCCATCCCTCGATGTTCGAGAAGAAGGACATCCACGTGCACGTGCCGGAGGGCGCAACGCCCAAGGATGGTCCGTCTGCCGGCGTCGCCATGGCGACAGCGATTGTCTCGGTGCTCACCGGCATCCCCGTCCGCAAGGATGTGGCGATGACGGGCGAGATCACGCTGCGCGGGCGCGTCCTGCCGATCGGCGGCCTGAAGGAGAAGCTGCTCGCGGCTCTGCGCGGCGGCATCAAGACGGTGCTGATCCCCGAGGAGAACGTCAAGGACCTCGCCGAGATTCCGGAAGAGGTTAAGCGCAAGCTCGAGCTCATCCCCGTCGCCCGCATGGAGGATGTCGCCCGCGCCGCGCTCGTCCGCCCGCTGGAGCCGATCCACTGGGACGAGGCGGCGGAAGCCGCCCCTCCCGCCGACGATGGCAAGGGCGGATCGCGCGTGACCGCGCACTGAGCGAGATGTTGAGGCGCAATGACGTCGCGCGCTTGATGGTGTGCGGGTTTGGTTAAGGCTGCGCCCGCACATGACAATATGCCCCGCGCTCAACCAGAGCGCGGGGTTTTTCATTTGTAAAGCGTGACCAAGAGTTGCGCAGAATCCCCCATTTTTCGGGCTAAAATCGACGAAAAGGGCCTTGACGAGCCGGATTTTTCCGCGCTCTTTGTGCGCCACTGTTGCCGACGCAGTTCCCGCGCATGAGCGCGTGGCACATCTCGGCCCGCGCGAAGCGCGTTCTGAAGTCATCAGCACAACAGTCAAATTCCAGTCACGAGGACGGAAAGAGATGAGTAAGAAAGATTTGATCGACGCCGTTGCCAAGGAGTGCGAGCTCACGAAGGAGAAGGCCGGCGTGGCTGTGGATGCGGTGCTCGAGCACATCCGGAGCTCGATGAAGAAGGGCGAGGAGGTCCGCATTCCGGACTTCGGCACCTTCAAGGTGGCCAAGCGCAAGGCGCGCGACGGCCGCAACCCTGCGACTGGCGCCACCATCAAGATCCCCGCCTCCCGCGTGCCGAAGTTCAGCCCGTCCAAGGGTCTCAAGGACGCGCTCAACTAAGAGTCGCTACTCTCGGTTTTTGACGGCGCGCTGCAGGCCTCTGCGGCGCGTTTGTCTTTCGGCACGCAGCACGCGGCATTCGGCAATCGGAGCGCGGCGTGAGCCTGGCGCGGATTGGTCATTACCTATTGTCGAATGCCGAATGCCGATTGCCGATTGCCGCCGTGATCGCTATGCATCTCGTCCAACGGGCGGTTAGCTCAGTGGTAGAGCGCTTCGTTTACACCGAAGATGTCGGGAGTTCGACCCTCTCACCGCCCACCATTTGAAAGGCAGTAGGTAGCAGGAAGGTTGAAGTCACTGTTGCCTGATGCCTCCTGCCTGCTGCCCCTCTAAGGATCCTCCATGACCGTCACGATGCACGAGATTGCGGTGCTGTCGTTCACGAAGCACCTCGAGGCGCTCGACGCCATTCTCGACAAGGCCGCAGCTTATGCTGAGGCGAAGAAGTTCGATCCCGAGGTGCTGCTCAATGCGCGCCTCTATCCCGACATGTATCCCTTCAAGAAGCAGGTCCAGTCGGCGTGCGATTTTGCCAAGCTCTGTGTCGGCCGCCTCGCGGGGCTCACGCCGCCCGTCCATGACGACAGCGAGAGGACGTTTGCCGACCTCAAGAAGCGCATCGGCGACACGTTGGCCGTGCTGGCCAGTGCCAAGCCCGAGCCCATGAACGCCGCCGCCGGGCACGAGATCACAGTCAAGGCCGGGCCTCGAGAGCTCACGTTTACCGGCCAGGAGTACCTCCTGCACTTTGCGCTTCCGAACTTCTATTTCCACTGCGCCACGGCCTACGGCATCCTGCGTCACAACGGCCTCGAGATCGGCAAGCGCGATTTCATGCGCCGACTGCCCTGATCGGGACGCCGGCGCCCGCAAATTCGCCGCGGAGACCTTGACGGCTGGGGGGCACTCACGTATTTCCACCCGGTGACCGCTGGCCGACGAGGCCGGCGACGAATTGGATTGCGGGAGTAGCTCAGTTGGTTAGAGCGCCGCCCTGTCACGGCGGAGGCCGCGGGTTCAAGTCCCGTCTCTCGCGCCATTATTTATCTCACGCTTCTGATCCTCGGCATTCTGCCTCGGGAAGCTCCGAGAGTCGGCGCTTGCGCCGAGCGCCCTTGGCGCTTGAAGCCGTGCGGGCTTGGCAATTCGGCTAGCGCCCTCCGGGCGCAAGGCGCCCGCGGCCGAGCAGGCCGCCGTCATGGCGAAGCCATGCTCCGCATGGACCCGGAGCGCGCATTGCGCGCGCGAGGCAAGCTCCGACGAAAGCGGGCGGCATGCGACCCAGAGCGGCGCCGCGCAAGGACGTAGATCAAGCCCGCGGCGGCGATTTGCTCCGAGCCCCATGATTGCGCTTAGCCCCGTCCAAAGTACACGCGTGACGCGGCAATGACTCGGGTTGCGCGCCGTGAGCGGCTGCGTTAACACCAGAGCTCTCGATTGTGCATCGCGACAAGTCCTCTGCGTGTAGCGGGCTACGCTTCGACGGACGTCCCATGAACGAGCTCCTCACTGCCTATCTTCCGCTTGCCGTCTTCATCGGCGTCGCCGCCGCGATCGGCACGGCCCTCATGATCGCGCCGTTCCTCGTCGCCGTGCGCAACCCCGACCCCGAGAAGGTGTCGGCCTATGAGTGCGGCTTCAACGCCTTCGACGATGCGCGCATGAAGTTCGACGTGCGCTTCTATCTCGTCTCGATCCTCTTCATCATCTTCGACCTCGAGATCGCCTTCCTCTTTCCTTGGGCCGTGGCCTTCAAGGAGCTCGGCGCCTTCGGCTTCTGGTCCATGATGATCTTCCTTGCCGTGCTGACCGTGGGCTTCATCTACGAATGGCGGACGGGAGCGCTCGAATGGGATTGATCCGCGAGAACGGCATCGCCTTCGAGACGGCGAAGGAAGGGGCGAGCGGCGGCTCGGGCATCGTGAAGCCGGGCGACGCGTCCTTCACCGAGATCTCGAACGCGCTCGCCGACAAGGGCTTCCTCGTCACCTCGACCGACGATCTGATCAACTGGGCGCGCACCGGCTCGCTCATGTGGATGACGTTCGGGCTCGCCTGCTGCGCCGTCGAGATGATGCAGGCGTCCATGCCGCGCTATGATCTCGAGCGCTTCGGCTTTGCCCCGCGCGCTTCGCCACGCCAGTCCGACGTCATGATCGTCGCCGGCACGCTGACCAACAAGATGGCGCCCGCGCTACGCAAGGTCTACGACCAGATGCCGGAGCCCCGCTACGTGATCTCCATGGGCTCCTGCGCCAACGGCGGCGGCTACTACCACTACTCGTATGCCGTCGTTCGTGGTTGCGACCGCATCGTGCCCGTCGACATCTACGTCCCGGGCTGCCCGCCGACGGCCGAGGCGCTCGTCTATGGCGTGCTCCTCCTGCAAAGAAAGATCCGCCGCACCGGAACAATCGAAAGATAGGCAGCAGGCAACAGGCAACGGATTCTGGATCGGAGCACACTCGACGTACTGCTGCCCGCTGCCTGAATTCTGCTGCCCAGGAAAACAGAATGCTCACCAATCTCGAGACGCACCTCAAAGCAAAGCTCGGCGGCACCGTGTTGTCGTCAGCAATCACGCGCGGCGAGCTGACCCTTGTCGTCGAGCGCGCAAAGATTACCGACGTGCTGAAGCTCCTTCGCGACGATACCAAATGTCGCTTCGAGGTTCTGATCGACATCGCGGGCGTCGATTGGCCGGCCCGCGAGCGCCGCTTCGATGTCGTCTATCACCTTCTCTCGCCGCGTCTCAATCAGCGCATCCGCATCAAGCTCGAGACCGACGAGAGCCATCCTGTGCCGTCAGCGATCGAGGTCTTTCCCGCCGCCAACTGGTACGAGCGCGAGGCCTACGACATGTTCGGCATCCTGTTCTCAGGCCACCCCGATTTGCGCCGCCTGCTGACTGACTACGGCTTCCAGGGCTATCCTCTGCGCAAGGATTTCCCGCTCACCGGCTACGTCGAGGTCCGCTACGATGACGAGGCCAAGCGCGTGGTCTACGAGCCCGTGAAGCTCGTGCAGGAGTTCCGCACCTTCGATTTCGAGAGCCCCTGGGAGGGCCCGCACTATCCACTGCCGGGCGACGAGAAGGCGTCCGGCGGCGCCGGCCAGGCGAACCCTCCGCAGAAAGCCTGAGGCGATGTCAGCAGCTCTCGTGCCCGGTGCGAAAACGACATTCAAGTTTACGGTGCCGGAGGCCAAGACCGTGCCGCGCCTCTATCCCGAGTCAGCGGACTTCCAGGAGATCCCTGCCGTCTTCGCGACCGGCTTCATGGTGGGGCTGATGGAGTGGGCGTGTCTGCAACTCGTCAAGGCCGCCTTGAAGCCCGGCGAGGGCTCGCTCGGCACGCACATCAATGTCTCGCACGTTGCCGCGACGCTTCCGGGCCAGACCGTGACGGTTGAGGTCGAATGCACTGGCGTCAACGGACGGCGTGTCGCGTTCGCAGTCAAGGCTCATGACGGCGTCGAGACCATCGGCGAGGGGACGCATGAGCGTATGATCGTGCCCTGGGACCGTTTCAAGTCCAAGGTCAACGCCAAGGCAGCTCACGCCGGCGTCGCACCGCTTGTATGATGTGAGGCAATGAGACCATGGCCGAGACAGAAATCCGCCCCTTCAATCTGAACTTCGGGCCCCAGCACCCTGCCGCCCACGGCGTCTTGCGTCTCGTGCTCGAGCTCGACGGTGAGCTGGTCGAGCGCGTCGATCCCCACATCGGGCTCCTGCATCGCGGCACCGAGAAGCTGATCGAGGCCAAGACGTATCTGCAAGCCATCGGCTATTTCGACCGCCTCGACTACGTCGCGCCGATGAACCAGGAGCACGCCTTCTGCCTCGCAGCCGAGAAGCTCCTGGGGCTGACGGTTCCGAAGCGCGCCCAGCTGATCCGCGTGCTCTACTCCGAGATCGGCCGCCATCTCTCCCACCTGCTCAACGTCACGACGCAGGCCATGGACGTTGGTGCGCTCACCCCGCCGCTGTGGGGCTTCGACGAGCGGGAGAAGCTGATGGTGTTCTATGAGCGCGCCTCGGGCTCGCGCATGCACGCCAAGTATTTCCGCATCGGCGGCGTGCACCAGGATCTTCCGCCCGAGCTGATCGACGACATCTACGCCTGGTGCGATCCGTTCCTGAAGGTTCTCGACGACATCGAGGGCCTGCTCACCGAGAACCGCATCTTCAAACAGCGGAACGTCGACATCGGTGTCGTGAGCCTCGACGACGCCTTCGCCTGGGGCTTCTCGGGCGTCATGGTGCGGGGTTCGGGTGCGGCCTGGGACCTGCGCAAGTCCCAGCCCTACGAGTGCTACTCGGAGCTCGATTTCGACATCCCCATCGGCAAGAACGGCGACTGCTACGACCGCTACCTGATCCGCATGCACGAGATGCGCGAAGCCGTAAAGATCATGAAGCAATGCTGCGAGAAGCTGCGCTCGGAGGAGGGGAAGGGCCCGGTCACGGCGCACAATCCGCGCGTCGTGCCCCCGAAGCGCGGAGAGATGAAGCGCTCCATGGAAGCCCTCATCAATCATTTCAAGCTCTACACCGAGGGCTTCCACGTGCCCGAGGGGGAGGTGTATGCGGCCGTCGAGGCGCCCAAGGGCGAATTCGGCGTCTATCTCGTCGCCGACGGCTCGAACAAGCCTTACCGCTGCAAGATCCGCGCTCCGGGCTTCCCCCACCTGCAGGCGATGGATTTTATGAACCGCGGCCACATGCTGGCCGACGTCTCGGCTATCATCGGCTCCCTCGACATCGTCTTCGGCGAGATCGACCGGTAAAGTCCGTCATCCCCGCGCAGGCGGGATCCGTCCAAGTCCGTGGGGTGGAAATCAATTGCTGCCTTGGATGGATGGCCGCCTCCGCGGCCATGACGGTGTGGGTTGGATTGAGCAGAGCGTTCTTGGATCGAGCTCTAAGAGTCAATCTCCAGGAACCTAAGACTGCCAACCTGCCCATCCCTCGAAGATCGGCGCGTCGGCCCACCGCGCGGCAATTGCGCGTTCCTCCTCCGTGCGCACGGTCCAGGTGAACAGCGGCAGAGCCAAGTTGCTCCGCACATAGCGTGTCGCGAGCGTCGGTAGCGCGCGCACGTCATAGGCGAAAAAGCTCGGCCGCGCCGGGAAGGACTCGAGCAGATTGGCGAGGCGCCACGCGCGCCCCGGCCCGACCCTGTCCGCCCACCATCGCTCTCCGTTCTCGAAGCGGTAGGACCCCGACACGATGCCGCGCGGCACGACCGGCGCCAGCGCGCGCAGCATAGTCATGACATCGGGATCGAACGACATCAGCGCGATGGGCCCTTTGTAGCCGAGCGCGAGGCACGCAATTTCGCCCAGAAAATCCGCGTCGGGTGGTGCCCACTCGCTCTTGACCTCGACCAGCAGCGGCACCCGCCCCGCCACGAGATCCAGAAGCTCGGCAAAGGTGAGAACAGATACGTTTGCGGCCGCCTTGTAGCGAAGGCGTTTTGCCTCGCTCTTCGTGAGCGCCGCCACGGGGCCGCGCCCGTCGATCAGCCGGTCCAGCGTCGCATCATGAAAGACGATCGGCAAGCCGCCCGCCGCCGGCCTCAGGTCGCACTCGATGGCGTAACCCTTGGCGATTGCCGCCTCGAAAGCCGGCCCCGTGTTCTCGATGACGTCCTTCGCCGCGTCATGCAGTCCCCTGTGCGCGATGGGGCGCAGAAAGGCTTTCCTGTCGAGCATCGCTTACGCCGGCTCGACGCGCAGGATGGCATCCACCTCGACGGCGGCGCCCAGGGGCAGGCTCGCCACACCGACTGCGGCGCGCGTATGCCGGCCCTTGTCGCCGAGCACCTCGACCATGAGATCCGACGCCCCGTTCACCACCTTCGGATGGTCCGCAAAATCGGGTGTCGCCGCAACGAAGCCCGTCAGCCTCACGACCTGCGCAATGCGTTCGAGGCTGCCGAGCGCTGCCATCGCCTGGGCCAGTATGTTCAGAGCGCAGAGCCGTGCTGCGCCGGCTCCTATTTCAACCGTCAGGCCGCCTCCGAGGCAGCCGGTGACGATCGTGCCGTCCCCCGCCTTTGAAATCTGCCCCGAGATGAACAGCAGGTCGCCCGCAATGATATGGGGAACATAGTTCGCGACGGGATTGGGCGCCGGCGGCAGCGTGAGCCCCAGCTTCGCAAGGCGCGCCTCGATCTCGCCGCTCATGGTGAATTCCTCCTCAGGAAGCCGGAACCGGCTGAAAACACGCTCCCTTTTGGGCCGCGGCGGCGCACTTTGCAACGGCCCTATACCCGCCTAGACTTTTGTTTATAGCTATTCGCCGGCACGGACGCAGACGGCAGCCGTCGCACGGCACTGTGCTGCATGACACTGGGGAACGAACGCGATGCGCAAACTTGCCGGAGCGGCAGCAATCTTGTCATCGGCGCTGATCGCGCTTTCGCCTGCGGGCGAGGCCGTGAGCGGCCCGGCGCGGTCCGAGGTCGTCTTTGCACCCCACCGCGCCGTCTACGATCTCTCGCTCGACGGCACGCGGCTGGGCTCCGGTGTCTCCGAGGTGACGGGCCGCATCGTCTATGAGCTGACCGGCAGCGCCTGTGAGGGCTATGCCCAAACCATGCGCTACGTGACCCAGACGGCGACCCAGGAGGGTGAGCCGCAGATTACGGATTTGCGCACGTCGAGCTGGGAGTCCGTGCCGGCGCGCCGCCTGCGCTTCTCCTCTTCCACCTATCAGAACGACCAGCAGATCGACCAGACGCAGGGGGGTGCCGAGCGGTCGGGCACCAGCGGCCAGGTGAAGGTCACGCTCACCAGGCCCGCCAAGCGGACCCATGACATCGTGACCGACGTCTATTTTCCGATCCAGCACTCGATGGCTTTGATCGCGGCCGCGCGCGAAGGCAAGCGTACGCTGTCGGCCGACCTCTATGACGGCTCCGAGGGCGGCGACAAATACTACGCCACCACGACTGCGATCGGACGCCAGGTCATGCCCGGCACGGCCAAGACCACGCTCGCGGGCTTGAAGGACGGCGACAAGCTCGACCGCGTGCCCTCATGGCCGGTTTCGATCGGCTACTTCAAGCCGGCCCAGGGCCACAGCGATGGCCTGCCTCTCTACGAGATGTCCTACCGGTTTCATGAAAATGGCGTGACGAGCAGCCTCCGCATCGACCATGGCGAGTTTGCCATCAAGGGCGATCTCAAGGAGCTCTCCTATCTCGAGGCCGGCAAGTGCCCGCCCGAGAAGCCGTAGTTCTTCAAGACCGCAATTTCGAGAGTGCGCTCGGCGCGCGCCGGTCACCCTTCATCGTTCCACAGCCACGCCGCACCACGCGCGCCGGAGGCATCTCCCCACTTGGGAGCCCGCACGTCGGCCGTCGCCCGGTCGGCGAAGATGTAGGGCACCATGAGATCCGGCAGCACCCGATAGAGGTGGTCGAGCTGGGAAAGGCCGCCGCCCAGCACGATGACGTCCGGATCGATGATATTGACGACATGGGCAAGCCCCCGCGCCACGCGCGAAGCGTGACGGTCGAGCGTGGCTCTTGATGCCGTGTCCCCAGCAACCGCGCGCGCGGCGATCTCAACTGCAGAGAGAGCCTCGCCCGTGACGCGCGCGTGATCATCCTGGAGACCCGTACCCGACGCCCACATTTCCATGCATCCGCGCCGCCCGCACCAGCAGAGCGGACCCGGGTGTTCCTCCGCGCTGGCCCAAGGGAGCGGATTGTGCCCCCACTCGCCGCCGATGCCGCGCGGGCCGTTGACGATGCGCCCGTCGATGACGATGCCGCCTCCGCACCCCGTGCCGAGGATGACACCGAACACGGAGCGCGCACCGGCCCCCGCACCGTCCACCGCTTCCGAAAGCGCAAAGCAGTTGGCATCGTTGGCAAATCGCAAAGGGCGCTCGAGCGCGCCCGAAAGATCGGCATCGAGCCGCCGCCCGTTGAGCCACGTCGAGTTCGAGTTCTGGACCAGCCCTGTCGCCGGCGAGAGCGAGCCCGGCATGCCGACGCCGACGGTTGCCGTCCTGCCTAGGGTGGCCTCGAGCAATGCGACGAGATCGCGGATGGCCACAACCGTCGCTGCGTAGTCTCCGCGCGGAGCGGCGATGCGGTGGCGTTTGCGCTCGCGCCCGTCGGCGCCGAGTAGGAGCCCCTCGATCTTGGTTCCCCCGAGATCGATGCCGATGCGTGCTGCGGTCCGGCCCAGGTCTGCGCTCACGGCCGTCACTCGGGCGCCGATTTTGCGAGCAGCGCGCGCGCTGGCCCAATGGCCTCGGGCGGCACGGACTTGGCGGCCGAGAAGACGAGCAGGAGCGATTCGTCGCCCAGCAAATGGTCAAGCACGGCGCCGAGCATCTGCCGCGTGTCGGCGCCTGCGCGCAGCTCTTCTGGGCCGATCCCGGTCAGCGCCAAGAATCGGCTGAGACGCGACGCGTCCTCGGCGAGAAACACGAGCGCCGTCAAAGCTATGCTTTGCGCCTGCTCAAGATCGTCTGCGGTGTTGGAATTGTTTTTATCTCGTCTCATAAACCTCCTTTTTCGCGACCGTTCCGCCGCCTGATTCCTTAAACAGTTGGTTAAGGCTTGCTGTGCAAACTGCCCTCCAAGGGCCCGCAGAATCGGTGCACACAGAAGCAGGGCAACGTGCGGACCTTGAGCGATGACCTACCAGGAGACGAGACTGTCCGTCGAGAGCGACACGCAAGGCGTGCAGCTTGAGACCAAGTCTGTCCTGATCGTGGAGGACAACGAGCTCAATATGAAGTTGTTTCATGATTTGCTCGACGCCCACGGCTACAGGACGATTCAGACGCGCAACGGTCTCGATGCGCTGGCTCTCGCGCGCCAGCATCGCCCGAACCTGATTCTGATGGATATTCAGCTCCCCGAGGTTTCCGGCCTCGAGGTCACGAAGTGGCTGAAGGAGGACGATGAGCTGCGCTCGATCCCCGTTGTCGCGGTGACGGCGTTTGCCATGAAGGGCGACGAGGAGCGCATACGGTCGGGCGGCTGCGAGGCCTATGTGTCGAAGCCCATATCGGTTGCGACGTTCCTCGACACGGTGCGCCGCTTTGCCGGGGACGCCTGAGACCAACGAGTTGTGCGTGTGAGAGTTGTGAGATGACTGCCAGAGTACTCGTCGTCGATGATATCGCCGCCAATGTGAGATTGCTCCAGGCGCGGCTCGAGGCCGAGTATTTCGATGTGCTGACCGCGTCGCGCGGCGAGGACGCGCTCGACATTTGCGCCCGCGAGCGCGTGGACGTCGTACTCCTCGATGTCATGATGCCGGCGATGGACGGCTTCGAGGTCTGCCGCCGCCTGAAGGCGAGCCCGCGCACCCATCACATCCCCGTCGTCATGGTGACCGCGCTCGACCAGCCGTCCGACAAGCTGCAGGGCCTCGAGTGCGGTGCCGACGATTTCCTGACCAAGCCTGTCGATGACATCGCGCTGGTGACGCGCGTGAAGAGCTTGGCGCGCCTCAAGGTCTTGAACGATGAGATGCTGATGCGCGCCTCGACGAGCCGCCAGCTGGGGCTCACCGACGAGGAGGCGCTCGAGCGCGCCCTCTCTGCCGGCCCGGGTCGCATCCTCGTCGTCGACGACCACCCCCGGTCGGCGCCGCGCATCATGAGCGCCCTGGCGAAGGTCCACGACGCCGTCCTCGAGCGCGATCCGCAAGTGGCACTGCTCATGCTCGCGGAGCAGCCGTTCGATCTTCTCATCGTATCGACGAGCCTCGAGCGCGCCGACGGCCTGCGCCTCTGCTCGCAGGTGCGCTCGCTCGATCGCACGCGCCATATGCCGATCATCATCACGGTCGAATCCGGCAGCGAGGCGCGCCTCTTGCGCGGCCTCGACATGGGCGTGAACGACTACGTCATGAGCCCCGTCGACCGCCACGAGCTGCTGGCCCGCGTCAAGACTCAGATCAAGCGCAAGCGCTATTCCGACTATCTGCGCAACCGCTTGCGCGAAAGCGTCGAGCTGTCGATCACCGATTCACTCACCGGCCTCTACAATCGCCGCTACATGGACCGGCACTTGCGCACGATCCACGGTGAAGCGCTGCGCACGGGCGCGCCGCTGTCGATCCTCGTCGCCGACATCGATCATTTCAAGAGCGTCAACGACCGGTACGGTCACGATGCCGGCGATGCGGTCCTCAAAGAGTTCTCGCAACGCTTTCAGCGCTGCACGCGCGGCATTGATCTGGCGTGCCGCCTCGGCGGCGAGGAGTTCCTGATCATCATGCCCGACACGGACAGCAATCACGCCTATCAGATCGGGGAGCGCATTCGCGATTGCGTCGCGGCGCAAGCGTTCGACATCAAGCCGGACGAAAAAATTCTTGTCACTGCCAGTGTTGGCCTTGCAACACTGCAAGGCGAAAATGACACACCAGAGTCCATGTTCAAGCGCGCCGACGAGGCTCTGTACGCCGCCAAGCGCCGCGGACGCAATCAGGTCGCGGTGGATGCCGCCTAGCGGCAGGGCGCCTCGCTGAGGTCCGTTTAGGGCCGGTCCATGCTGCATTTGCGAACGCGCAGTCGATCCACGGTCCGCCCCCCGCCGGCGAGCTAAATGCGGGTAGCGATCATCCGTTTACCGCTGTTGCATTTGGCCCAGCCCCAACTTGCATTAGAGTTGCGCATCTGCCAGATTGACGAAACTTTGTGGAGGGTCTTGTCTAACAGAGAAAGCCCGCTGGCTTTGGTCATGCCCTGTTGGGCACAGACAGGCTCTGGCGGGATGACGAGTTCCCGCGACCCATTGGGTCCGCCGCATCTCCTGATGGAGCGGGAAATTCGTAGCAGGGTCCAAACGGCTGGAGACACCTCCTCATTTAATGCTGTACTAGACCGGCTACGACACCAGGTGGGAAGTCAACGCCCTCTTTGACGACCATCTGGTCACCAGGCCAGGGTCCGTGGCTCTCTCGGAATGCTTACCCCGCTGCCGAGCGGTTACGGACCCTGGTCAAGTGTCTTCCGACACCGACCGGCATCATTCATTTCCCACGATACGCTGTACTAATTCTCGACTATGGGCACGCTTGAATTGCGTGAAATCACCCCAGGAGCTTCAAAGCTCCCGTGCGGCGCGAGCAGCCGCCTCATTTAATCTTGGTTTCCTTGAACTCGACGTGCTTGCGCACGACGGGATCGTAACGCTTGAATACGAGCTTCTCGGTCGACGTGCGAGGGTTCTTCTTTGTCACATAGAAGAAGCCGGTGCCGGCGCTTGATAGCAGCTTGATTTTTTGTGTAACGGGCTTGGCCATCGCAGTTTGACCTTGAGGAGTGCATCGGTGAATTGAAGGTGGGGCAACATAGCGGGCGGTGCCCGGCTGTCAAGCCGAAGCGGCGCCGATCGTGAGGAGCACGCGCTCGGCGACGCCATTGCGCTGGAAATAGAACGGCACCGGCGCGTCCTCACGCCCAGGCAGGCCCGCCCGGAGCCGATCGTGAAGATCCTCCACCACAACCCGCGTGATCCCGGGAAGATCGAGCGCGCGGATGTCATCGAAGGTGAACCAGTCGAGATCCGAAAGCTCGCCATCTCGCGTCTCGATACGGTGTGCAATTGCGCTGGCCTCCACGCAAAAAAAACGCGTGTCATAGCGGCGCGGCCGCCCCGGCGGCGTGATCGCGCGGGCGAAATAGGTCATGGCACCGATCCGCGGCACCACTCCTTGAGCAAGAAAACTCTCCCAGGCGCCCGAAGCTTCGGAGCATGAAGACGCACGACGTTCACCAATAAGACGTTCACCAATCAGAAGCCCGGCTTCCTCGAACGTCTCGCGTGCGGCGGCAAGCGCAAGCGCGCGTGCACGACCGAGGCTCGGAAGGCCGCGCATGGCGATGACGAGCTTCGCCCCCTCCGAAGGTCTCAGCGCGTCGGCGCACGGCGCGAACCTGTCAGCTCTCTCGACCGCGCCGCCGGGGAACACGTATTTGTTCGGCAGGAACACTTGGTCCGGCCGCCGTCGCCCCATCAGGATGCGCGGCTCCCCCGTCGATTGATCGATGATGACGAGCGTTGCCGCATCACGCGGACGAGTGGCAGCAAGCCCGCTGCCTTGCGGAGAACTCGGGCGAGCCTCGCCGTGGCCCATGTCCGCGCCCCCAGCTTCGTTCAGAGCGGCTTTGCCGGCTCACCCGCGGCCGCTTCTTCGGGGCCGCCGAACCCGTGCATCCTGAGCGCCCATTGCAGTCCGACGAGCGCCCCTTTGACGCGCGGCAGGAACCAGAGGCTCATAACGATGAGCAGTGGCAGCCAGATCACGTAGTGCACCCAGGTCTCGGGCGCGTAGGCAGTCTCGAGGGCGAGAATGCCGCCGACGATGATGTGGCCCACGATGAAGATCGTGAAATAGGGTGGCGCATCGTCGGCACGATGGTGATGCATTTCCTCGCCGCACGCATCGCAGCGATCGACGACCTTGAGGTATTTCCCGAAAAGCCTGCCGTTCCCGCACGCCGGGCAACATTGGCGCAAGCCGCGCCACACCGCTTCGACGACGGAGCGCGGGGCGCCGTCGCCGGCGGCGGGAAGGTGCGTGGGTTGAAGCTCGATCATCCTCTACTGCTCCTGCTTTGGCCGCGCAACGTCAAGTGCGTGCAACGTCACGTTTCAGACGTCACCGTCCCGGCCGGCGCCGCTTTGGGCCGCGACCGAGGCCTCTAGCGCCCTTGATGGCTACCGATTGCGCGCTTTTGCCGCGTGACAGCATCTCGAAGCGCAGCGCGCCTGCCGTCGGCACGGCCTCCACGAGCCGCACGCTCACCTCGTCGCCGAGCTGAAATGTCTCGTTCGTGCGGTTGCCGACCAGCGCGTGTGCCGCTTCGACATGATGGTAGAAGTCGCGCGTCAGCGTCGAGACCGGCACGAAGCCATCCGCGCGAGTCTCCTTCAAGCGCACGAACAGACCCGATCGCGTCACGCCCGCGATGCGCGCTTCGAAGGTCGCACCGATCCTGTCGGCGAGATGCGCCGCAACCAGCCGGTCGATGGTCTCGCGCTCGGCCGCCATCGCGCGCCGCTCCGCTTCCGAGATGGATTTTGCGGTATCGGTCAGACGCCCGATCTCGGCCTCCTCGAGTCCGTCCGGCCCAAGCTTGAGCGCGCGGATCAGCGCGCGGTGCACGATGAGATCGGCGTAGCGGCGGATGGGGGAGGTGAAGTGGGCATACTTGGCGAGGTTCAATCCGAAATGTCCGATGTTCACCGGATTGTATTCGGCCTGCGCCTGCGCCCGGAGAATGACCTCGTTGACGAGGTCGGGCACGGGAAGCGTCTTGGCGTGTGCGAGAATACGGTTGAATGCCGCGGGTTTGAGCACGCCGTCACGCGCCAGCTTCATCTCGAGGCTCTCGAGAAAGTCCCTGAGGTTCTTGAGCTTCTCGGCCGATGGCTCGTCGTGCACACGGTAGACGAGGGGGGACTTCTTGGCTTCGAGCGTCTCCGCCGCGGCGACATTGGCCTGGATCATGAATTCTTCGATGAGGCGATGCGCGGCGAGGCGCTCCGGGATGACGATGCGCGCCACGCGACCCTCTTCGTCGAGCAGGATCTTGCGCTCCGGGAGATCGAGATCGAGCGGCCCGCGCGCGTCGCGGGCGCGGGCGAGAGAGTCGTAGGCGGCCCAGAGCGGCTTCAGCGTGCGCTCCATGAGCGGCATGGCCTTGTCGCTCGGACGCCCCTCAATCGCCGCCTGCGCCTCCTGGTAGCTGAGCTTGGCGGCGGAGCGCATCATCGCGCGCAGGAAAGTGTGGCCGCGCTTGTGGCCTGCGTGATCGAACACCATGCGCACGGCGAGGCACGGCCGGTCCTCGCCTTCTCGGAGCGAGCAGAGGTCGTTCGAGATCTTCTCGGGCAGCATCGGCACGACGCGGTCGGGGAAATAGACCGAGTTCGCGCGCAGCGCCGCTTCCTTGTCGAGCCGCGTGCCCGGGCGCACGTAATGGGCCACGTCGGCAATGGCGACGATGACGATATGCCCGCCCTTGTTGCGGGAATCCGTGTCCGGCTCGGCATGGACCGCGTCGTCATGATCGCGCGCGTCCATGGGGTCGATGGTAACGAGCGGCGTCGAGCGGAGATCGGTTCGTCCGGCAGGCGATGGCGGCTCGAGCACCTCCGTTTCGGCCAGAACGCTCGCTGGGAAGTCGTCGGGTATGCCGTGGGCGTGCACCGCGATCAGGCTGATCTTGCGCTCGTCCTCCGGGTTGCCGAGCGCCTCGAGAACACGCGCCTGCGAGACGGTATGGCGCCCCTTCGTCACGAGATCGAAGCGCACGAGATCGCCATCCTTGGCGTCCCCTTCGTCGCCTTTCTCGATGCGCCACGAGCGTAGCTCACGCCGGTCGACGGGCTCGATCGTGCCGCCGCGCGCGCTCTTCCTGAAGATGCCGAGGAGGCGTCGCTTGTCGCGCGGCAAGACCTTGATGGGCTCGGCTTCGTAGGCGGCACCCTCGACGTCGGGCTCCTCGAGCCGGCTGATGCGTGCGAGCACCCGGTCGCCGACGCCGATCTTTGATGCATCCTCCGTCCCGCGGCGCAGATGCGTAAGCACGAGCACTGTTGGGCGCTGCCCGTCGTCGGCATTCCACGTCACGGGCTTGGCGACGAGATCGCCATCCGCGTCGCGCCCCGTGACCTCGAGCACGGTCACGGCTGGCAGGTGTCCCTTCTCACGCAGCTCCTTGCGGTTGCCGGCGAGCGTGCCGTCTTCCGCCATCTCGGCGAGCAGCCGTTTGAGCGCGATGCGCGCCCCGCCCTTGATGCCGAAGGCCTTGGTGATCTCGCGCTTGCCCGCCTTCGACGGAGAGGAGCGAATGAAGGAGAGGATTTCCTCACGCGTCGGCAGCCCGCCTTTGGCAGCGGGAGGCGATTGCTTGCTCTTACGGACCACGGGGGATACTCGCCTCAGCTCTCGGCTTCGGCCTTTGCCGCGCTCTTCTTGGGCTTTGCGGCCTTCTTGGCTGGGGCCTTCTTTGCCGGCTTCGGCTTTGCAGTCTTCTCGGCGCCGGCGTCATCCTCGCCGTTCTTGGCTTTCGCGGCTTTTGCCTTGCCCGCCTTCTTGGGCGCCTTGCCGCCGCCTTTGGCGATGCGCTCGGCAAGAAGCCGCACGGCATCGTCGACGGTGAGCGTCGCGGGGTCGGTACCCTTCGGCACCGTGGCGTTGACCTTGTTGTGGCTCACGTACGGCCCGTACTTGCCGTCGAGCACCTCGATCTTACCACCCTCGACCGGATGCGCGCCGAGATCCTTGAGGACGGTCTTCTGCCGCGCGCGCCCGAAGCGACCGCCACCCTTGCCCGCGCGCTTCTCGGCAAGCAGCGTCACGGCGCGATTGATCCCGATCGTGAATACGTCCTCGATGCTCTCGACATTGGCATACGTGCCGTCGTGCTGCACGAACGGGCCGAAGCGCCCGAGGCCGGCCGTGATTGGCGTCCCGGTCTCCGGGTCCAACCCCACCGTGCGCGGCAATGAGAGAAGCTGCAGCGCCTTCTCGAGATCGATCGTCGCCGCGTCGATGCCCTTGGGGATCGAGGAGCGCTTGGGCTTCTCATCTCCGTTGCCTTCGCCGAGCTGAAGATAAGGCCCGAAGCGCCCGGTCTTGAGCATCACCGCGAGCCCCGTCTCGGGATCGAAGCCGAGCTCCCGGTCGCCGCCCGCCCCGCCGCTCTGGTCTGCGAGCTGGCGCGTGAAATTGCAGTCCGGATAGTTGCCGCAGCCGATGAAGGCGCCGTACTTGCCCGAGATCTTGAGCGAGAGGCGCCCGACGCCGCACTTGGGGCACAAGCGCGGATCGGAGCCGTCGCCCTTGTCGGGGAAGACATGCGGCCCGAGCATCTCGTTCAAGGCCTCGAGCACGTCGCCGACGCGCAGATCCTTGATGCCTTCCACGGCGCCTGTGAAATCTCGCCAGAAATCGCGCAGCACGTCTTTCCACTCGAGCTTGGCGTCAGAGATGAGGTCGAGCTTCTCCTCGAGATCGGCCGTGAAGTCGTACTCCACGTAGCGCTTGAAGAAGCTCTCGAGGAAGGCAATGACGAGGCGTCCCTTGTCCTCGGGCACGAGGCGCTTCTTTTCGGTCCTGACGTAGTCGCGCTCCTGGAGCACCGCGAGCGTCGAGGCGTAGGTCGAGGGCCGGCCGATGCCGAGCTCCTCCATGCGCTTGACGAGCGTTGCCTCCGAGAACCGCGGCGGCGGCTGCGTGAAGTGCTGCTCGGCCTCGATGCTTTTGTCCGTGACGCGCTCGCCCTCGTTGAGCGCTGGCAGCCTGCGGCTCTCGTCGTCGTCCTCGGCGTGGTCCTCTTTGCCCTTCTCGACGAGGCGCACGCGATCGTCGCGGCCCTCCTCGTAGACCTTGAGGAAGCCGTCGAATTGCACCACCGACCCCGTGGCACGCAGCGTGTAGGCCTTGCCGTCGCGGCCGCGGACCTCGATGTCGGCGGTCGTTTGCTCGAGCTCGGCGGACGCCATCTGGCTCGCCACCGCGCGCTTCCAGACGAGCTCGTAGAGGCGTGCCTGATCGCGGTCGAGGTAGCGCGCGACGTCGCTTGGCCGGCGCGTGACATCGGTTGGCCGGATCGCCTCGTGCGCCTCCTGGGCGTTCTTCGCCTTCGTCTTGTACTCGCGGATGAAGGGGGCGACGTATTTCTGCGAATACTCGCGCGCGATCATCCCGCGAATGGCGTTGACGGCCTCGGGCACGATCGTCACGCCGTCGGTTCGCATGTACGTGATGAGGCCGACCGTCTCGCCACCGATGTCGACGCCCTCATAGAGGCGCTGGGCGAGCTGCATCGTCTGCTTGGCGGAGAACCCGAGCTTGCGCGAGGCATCCATCTGGAGCGTCGAGGTGGCAAAGGGCGCGAACGGATTGCGCTTGACCGCCTTCCTCTCGACGCGCGCGACGCGGAACTCGCCCTTCTCGATCGCGGCCACGATCGCCTTCGCGCTCGTGCCGTCCTTGATGTCGAGCTTCTTCAGTGCCGTGCCCGCCACCGCATAAAGGCGCGCCGGAAACTCCTCGCCCTTCGCCGTCGCGAGAACCGCCTCGATGCTCCAGTATTCCTCGCTGCGGAACGCCTCGATCTCCGCTTCCCGGTCGCAGATGAGGCGCAGCGCCACCGATTGAACGCGCCCCGCCGAGCGCGCTCCGGGAAGCTTGCGCCACAGCACGGGCGAAAGCGTGAATCCGACGAGATAATCGAGCGCGCGCCGCGCGAGGTAGGCCGACACGAGGGGCTGGTCGATCACGCGCGGCTCGGCGAGCGCGGCCTTGATCGCGTCTTTCGTCACCGCATTGAAGGCGACGCGCTCGATCTTGACGTCCTTCTTGAGCGCCTTCTTCTGGTTGAGGATCTCCAGGATGTGCCAGGAGATGGCCTCTCCCTCGCGATCAGGGTCGGTGGCGAGAATGAGCTTGTCGGCGCCTTTTACGGCATCTGCGATCTCGCGCATGATCTTTTGGGATTTGCTGTCGACGTCCCAGTGCATCTGGAAATCGTTGTCTGGCTCGACCGACCCATCCTTGGACGGCAGGTCGCGCACATGCCCGAAGGACGCGATGACCTTGTAGCCGCCGCCCAGGTATTTGTTGATGGTCTTAGCCTTGGCGGCCGATTCCACGATGACGACGTTCATCTCGAGCTTTCTGGCTGTGAATGTTCCGGCGTCACTGGCTCCGGGGCCGCCTTATTCGCCTCAACAAAGGTCCTCCCAGGAACCTGCTCAGGGCGCGGGAACATGGGAGATGTGGGGGCCGCTGTCAAACCGGCGTCATTCAGGGAACAAAAAAAGTTAATTACGCCAGAGGCTTAATGTCGGCATTCCTCCCGGACATAATAAGAGAGCGGCCCTGGGGCCGCTCTCGGACGGGCGCGTGATTCCCTGAAACGAGTCAATCCTCAGTTGCCGATCTGAGCCTTGATGTCGCTTGCGGTCGTTGCCGCCTCCGCGAACTTCTGGGCTTCGCACTGGCCTTCCATCTTGGTCAGCAGCTCCTCGACCTTGGCGAGCTTGTCGTCGGCGAGCTTCTTCTCCTCGGCCGATTTGGCGAGGTCGATGGCGTTCTTGAAGCAGTCGTCGGAGGTTTTCGGCGCATCCTGCGCCTGGGCCGAGACGCAGAGCCCGGCCGCGAGCGCCGCGGCAACCATGAGACGTTTCAGCATTGCAGTCATCCTTTATTGCTCCCGGCGCGGGCCCGTCCCTGGCCCGCTGCATATCGAAAATGCGGCGAGTCGGACTGCCCGCGACCTGTGCAACTCAATCGGCGGAGAATGTGGCCCAAGAACGACACGTGCCGCCCGATGGCCGCAGTCACCGGGCTAGGAGGATCACGCCGGCCCCAACGCAAGCCGACGGGGAGCGAGGCTCGCGATCGCGGCTTCGAGCTCGTCGAAATGGTCGATGACGGCGTCGGCATCGAGCGCCGCGGCCGGCACGTCGCAATATCCGAACGAGCAGGCGATGACGGGCACGCGCGCCGCCTTCGCGGTCGCGACGTCGACCGTCGTGTCGCCGATCATGATGGCCCGCGCGGGCTCCCCGCCCGCGAGGCGGACAGCGCCAGTGAAGTGCCCCGGATCGGGCTTCGACACGGGGAACGTGTCCCGCCCGGCCAGCCCCGCAAAGAAGTGGTCGATCTCGAGCGCGCGGAGCAGCGTCCGCGACAGGCCCTCTCGCTTGTTCGTGCACACTGCGAGGCGTGCGCCGGCATCGCGGAATTTCGTGAGTGCGCCGACGGCTCCCGCGAACGGCCGGCTTTCGACCGCGATGTTCGCCTCGTAGTAGACGAGGAAGCGCGCGAGCAGCCGCTCGACCTCGGCATCGGATAGCGTCGTCCCGGATTGCCTGAGCCCCTCGACGATCATGTGCCTGGCGCCGCGCCCGATGTGGGGCCTGATGGTGCTGCCGGCGACCGGTCCGAGACCAAGGTCGGAAAGCGCATGATTGGTGGCGGCAATCAGATCCGGAGCGGTGTCGACGAGCGTGCCGTCGAGATCGAAGACGAGAGTGAGTTCGTGCATGAGGCCTCTGCGTAGCTGGCCCGGGAGGTTAATCTTGTGGCGCCCGCGTGTCATGCAATTGATCGCGTACGGCTTGAAAGCGCGGTGCCGGAAGCCTAGGAAAGCGCCATGGACGAGGCGCACGCGCGGATCGGGCGCGGGCACAGGCGGCCCGTGGGCTGCAGGATGGGCAGGCTGTGAATGAGCGCGGATGACTGGAAGCGCATGGCGGCCGAGCGGGCCTTGAGTTTCGTCGAGCCCAAGATGCGGCTCGGCCTCGGCACCGGATCCACCGCCGCAAAATTTGTCGACTTCCTTGCCGTGAAGGTCAAGCAGGGTCTCGAGATTGTCTGCGTGCCCACCTCCGAAGCCACCCGCATGCAGGCCCACGCGGCCGGCATCACCATCGCAACCCTCGACGAGGTGCCGTTCCTCGACCTCACCGTCGACGGCGCCGATGAGCTTGACGAGGGCCTGCGCCTCATCAAGGGCGGCGGCGGCGCGCTGCTGCGGGAAAAGATTGTCGCCACCGCCTCCGAGCGCATGGTCGTCATCGCCGATGCTTCCAAGCGCGTCGCGGCACTCGGCGCCTTTCCGCTGCCCGTCGAGGTGGTCCGCTTCGGCCTTTCCGCGACCCGCAACATGATCGAGATGCTCGCCGCAGACGCCGGCTGCCGCGGCGACATCAAGCTGAGATTGGGGTTCGACCGGCAACCCTTCGTGACCGACGGCGGCAACTACATCTTTGATTGCGCATTCGGGCGCATCGACGATCCCGAGGCGCTCGACGAAGCCTTGAAGTTCATTCCCGGCGTGGTCGAGAACGGCTTGTTCCTCGGCATTGCGGACGCAGCCGTGATAGCTGGTCCCGACGGCGTGATCGTGCTGGAGCCGGACGACGACAGGCCGGCGGATTTCGCATGACGGCCCACGACTACGATCTCTTCGTGATCGGCGGAGGATCGGGCGGCGTGCGAGCGGCGCGCATCGCGGCCGGCTACGGCGCGCGTGTCGCGCTTGCCGAGGAGTATCGCCTCGGCGGCACCTGCGTGATCCGGGGCTGCGTGCCGAAGAAGCTCCTCGTCTATGCCAGCCGCTTTCGCGACGACTTCGAGGACGCCGCGGGCTTCGGCTGGACGGTAGGCGAGCCCGTCTTCGACTGGCCCTCGCTCATCCGCGCCAAGGACCGCGAGATCGCCCGCCTCGAAGGCCTCTATGAGGCCAATCTCCTGACCAGGAGCGTGAAGATCTACAAATCCCGCGCCACGCTCGCAGGCACCGATGCCGTGACACTGGCCGACGGCACGCGCATCACCGCGCGTGTCATCCTGATTGCGACCGGCGGCCGACCGAACATCGACCCGAAGCTGCCCGGCCGCGAGCACGTCATCACCTCGAACGAGGCGTTCCATCTGGCCGAGCTGCCGAAGCGCATCGTCGTTGCCGGCGGCGGCTACATCGCGGTCGAGTTCGCGTCGATTTTCGCCGGGCTCGGCGCCGAAACGACCCTGATCTACCGCGGAGAGAAGGTCCTGCGCGGTTTCGACCAGGACCTGCGCGACGGTCTCATGGAGGCGCTCGCCAAGCGTGGCGTCCGTCTCGTGATGAACGACGTCTTCACGTGCATCGACAAGACGACGCGGGGATTGAAGGGGGTTCTGAGGAGCGGGGCGGAGCTCGAGGCGGACCAGGTCATGTTCGCGATCGGCCGCTCGCCGAACACCGCCGGGCTCGGACTAGAAAAAGCGGGCGTGAAGACCGGATCGCAAGGCGAGATCGTGGTCGGCTCCCATTCGCAATCGAGCGTGCGGGGCATCTACGCCGTGGGAGACGTAACCGACCGGCTCAACTTGACGCCGGTTGCGATCCGCGAGGGGCACGCCTTCGCTGACACGATGTTCGGCGGCAGGCCTACTGTGGTCGATCTCGAACAGGTTCCGACCGCCGTCTTCACAACGCCGGAGATCGGAACCGTAGGCCTCTCCGAGGAGGATGCGCTGGCGCGCCTCAAGAACATCGACATCTACAAGGCCAGCTTCCGTCCCATGCGCAACACACTCTCGGGGCGCGACGAGCTCATGCTGATGAAGCTCGTGGTCGAAGCCGCGACCGATCGCGTCGTGGGCTGCCACATTCTGGGTGAGCATGCGGCTGAGATCGTGCAGATGGCGGCCATCGCCATGCGCATGGGCGCGACCAAAGCCGACTTCGACGACACCATGGCGCTGCATCCCACGGCCGCCGAGGAGCTGGTCACGATGCGCGAGAAATGGATAGCACCCGCCGAGGCTGCGGGCTGACGTCGCAATCAGAAGGAGAGAGCAAGAAATGGATCGCCTGAAGGGCAAGATCGCTGTGGTGACGGGCGCGGGAGCGGGCATTGGCCTTGCCACCGCGCGCCTGTTCGCGACCGAAGGCGCCTATGTCTATGTGACCGACGTCAACGGTGAGAGCGCGGCGGCAGCCGCTGCCGAATTGAAGAGTGCTGGCCTCGGCGCCACCGCCATGACGGTCGACGTCTCGCGCGGCCAGGATGTCACCGCGCTGTTTCGTGCCATCGAGCTCGAGCACGGCAAGATCGACGTGCTCGTCAACAACGCCGGCCTCAACGTGCGCGCCGACTTCCGTCACTTGTCGGATGCCGACTGGGTCAAGATCCGCGAGGTGAACCTCGACGGCGTCGTGCGCATCGCCCGTGACGCCTTTGGCCTGCTCAAGGCCTCGGGCGCGGGCTCGCTGATCCACGTCTCGTCCATCATGGGCCACAGGGGCCTGCGCCAGCTCGCGGGCTACTCGGCGACCAAGGGCGCGGTCTCGGCGCTGACACGCGCGCTCGCCGTCGAGTACGCGCCCTACAACATCCGCGTCAACGCGCTGGCACCGGGCTTCATCGAGACGGCGCTCACCGAGCGCGTCTTGAAGAACCCGGCGATCAACAAGGCCCTGATCGACCAGACGCCATTGCGCCGCTTCGGCACGTCCGAGGATATCGCGCGCGCCGCGCTGTTTCTCGCCTCCGACGATGCGGCCTTCGTGACGGGGGCCGAGCTCGCCGTCGACGGCGGCATGTCGGCAGGACTTTGAGCGATTGGCTCTCCAAAACGCCCTACGCGCCGCACGGAGCCGGATGCCCGGTCCGCACGGCGCTCGATAATTGGGCTGGATGCGTGATGACGCTGATCAGGCGGGGCTGGGAACGCCGCGGCCGAGCACCTTGAGGCGCTGCTCGGGGGCCGGACGATGGAGCTTGAGCGGGCGGCGCAGCGCCTTGATCGACACCAGCACCTCGCCAGCGCTTTCGGGCGCGAGATCGGCGCCGGGAGACTTGCGGACCGACGTCTTCTTGAGCGGTCTGACACGGAACGGTGGAAGAGGACGCAACATGACTAACCCCCATCGTTGAACGAGCAAGCAATCTCCCTGGTTGGCTCCAGGGCCGTCTGGCTTAGAGCCATCATATTGCCAGGGCGATGACGGCGTAACGAAGGCACGGTCGTTAGGACTTTTGCCCGTCTGACCATTGCCCTCCGCCCGCACTTTCCGCCGCCGGCCCGAGGTGCAGCGCGTCTGCCCGCATGTTGGGCGGAGGCGGCCCTCGTCCCCAGTCCGCCCGCATAAGACATTTCTCCGGCGACACCTATATCCAAGCTGTCTCGGGGCCTTGTCTCGCCCTGTGCGCCGTGCAGTATGAGCCAAAGTTCAGCGGCCGGACCAACAGGTTGAGAGGCCGCCATGGGAGCGAAGAACGCCATGCGCTACGGAGATGAGGACCGCGAGAGCAAGAACGTCGAGGATCGCCGCGGCGAGCGCGGCGGCGGCTTTGGTTTCCCGATGGGCCGCGGAGGGCGCGGCATCCAGATCCCGATCGGCGGCCGCGGCGGCATGAGCATCACGACGCTGCTGATCATCGGCGCCATCATGCTCCTCTTCGGCATCAATCCGCTCGAGGTCCTGCTTGGGCCCCAGGGCGGCGGTTTCCAGGTCCCGCAATTGCCCAGGATGGACGAGGGCGCACCGCGCCGCAGCGCCGAGCGCGCGCCGGACATCCCGGGGCTTCCCGGGAGCAACGGCGGCGGCGCCCGCGTTCCGCAAGCCCAGGACGAGATGAAGACCTTCATTTCCAAGGTTCTCGCCGATACCGAGGACGTCTGGCAAAGCGTCTTCTCAGGCGTCGGCAAGCGCTATCGCGAGCCCCAGCTCGTGCTCTTCTCGGGCGGCACGCGCACGGCTTGCGGCGTCGGCCAATCGGCGATGGGGCCGTTCTATTGTCCGATCGACGAGAAGGTCTACGTGGACTTGTCGTTCTATGACGAGCTCAAGCGCCGCTTCAATGCGCCAGGCGACTTCGCCCAGGCCTACGTCATCGCCCACGAGGTTGGACATCACGTCCAGAAGCAGCTCGGCATCGCCGACAAGGTGCAGGAGCTGAAGGCGCAGATGGATGAAACCGACGCCAACGCGCTCCAGGTCAGGATGGAGCTGCAGGCCGACTGCCTCGCGGGCGTCTGGGCGAGCCTCAACGATCAGGTGAAGAAGCGCCTCGAGCCGGGCGACATCGACGAGGCCTTGAACGCCGCGAGCCAGATCGGCGACGACATGATCCAGAAGCGCCAGCAGGGCTATGTCGTCCCCGACGCCTTCACGCACGGCTCGGCCGCTCAACGCGTGCGCTGGTTCAAGCGCGGCTTCCAGTCGGGCGAGATGCAGTCTTGCGATACCTTCAACGCCGAGAGCCTTTGAGCGGGGCGCGCGCAGCCGTCACAGGCTCCGCATGATCTAGGTCAGTGCACCCTGCCCGCGCCCGCGTACCCTCCCTTCCCGGCATCGGCCGGCACGTCCGCCGTCGATTGAGGAGAAGCGCTCTATGAATGCGAATGTCGGGACTATCGACAGGGTGGTGCGGCTCGCCCTTGGCCTGGGCCTCGTCGCCTGGGGCCTCGGCTATGTGCCGGATGCGGCTGCACCGGAATGGGGCCTCTACGCCGCCATCGTGGGCGGCGTACTGGCCGTGACTGCCGTGATCGGATTTTGCCCGGTCTACCGCATCCTGGGCTTGAGCTCATGCGCACGCGGCGTCTAGCTGCAATCTAGTCAAGCTGCGGTCTAGAACGCGTTGCCCGTGTAGTCCCCCACCTTGCACGGCGTGCCCTTGAGCGCGAGCTCCTTGCAGAGCCGCTTGGCCTCGCCCGCCGAGGCGACCGGACCCACGACGAGGTCGTAGGCACCAGCCGCGGGATCCGCGCCTGAGACATAGCGCGGCTGGAACGGTCCGAGGCTGTCGCTGTGCGTGATCGCAAGCGAGTGCCATTGCGTCCTGAGCGCATCGACCGATGGCCCAGTCCCGATCTGCAGCCCATACGTTTTGGGCGGAATGGGCTCAGACCGCGTGACGGTCGCGGTGCCGAACGTCACCGGCGCCTTCGCATTGCTGCTGACGCTGCCGGTCTCGAGTCCGATCTCGGGAATGTCGTCGCTGACGGGCTTGGCGGGCTTCTTCGCAGCCGTCTTAGGAGCCGCTGCAGCCTGGTTCGCTCCACCCGGCAGATCGTCCGTTCCGGCGAGCGCCTCGGCTTTCGCTTCTTGCGGTAGCCTGGCGGAGGGCTTCGCAGGCGCCCGCTCGGCGCGCTTGTCGGGCTGGGCGCGCGCCGCAGCCGGAGAGGCGGGCACGGCATCCGGAGCCTTCGCCGCCTCCTGCTGGCGCGCCTCGAGCGCCGCGATGCGCCCCGCGAGCTCGCCCTCAAGCGCGGTCTGCTTTGCGAGCTCGGCCTTGATCTCGTCGATCTCCATCCGCGCCTGCCCGACGCTTTCGCGCAGGAACGGAACCTCGCCCGCGGCCCGGGCGATGGCGCGCAGCTCCTCGTCCGGCACGCCATGAGATCCGCCCATGAATCTCGATACCGACCCCGGTTGCGCGAAGAGAATGACGAGGTAGGCGAGCGACAGGCTTGCGAGCAGCGCCCAGATCATGACATAGGGCGTAAAGGTGCGGCGCTGCGACTGCGACAGGCTATGCTTATCCGTCATGTCTCGTGTCCAATACGCGCTGATTCGGGAAGGAGTTAGCCAGACCGGTGGCCTTGGACCCATTGACATGGCCACGGACTCACCAACGCTTCAGCGAACTTGGTGTCAGAGTCCCTCCCACGGGTCAACGCGGCGGCTGTGCAACTGTGGACGACCTGGGGATAGAACGACAGCCTACGGACGAAAGCCGCGCCGTCGTGGCTTGAACCACGCCCTTGTTGGCAGAAGAGTCATTAGGAAGACGGAATTTCTGCCGTTGTCTCGGGCGAGGCTCCAAACCCACGCTAGCCTGCCCGACCGGGCACCAGAATCGAGGCTCATGTCCCAATGACACGCCGCCCGCTCCTCGTCATCGTCCTCGCTGCCGGCAAGGGCACGCGCATGCGCTCGGCGACGCCCAAGGTGCTGCATGAGATCGCCGGTCGCTCCATGCTGAGCCACGTGCTGGCACTTAGCGCCGCCATCGGGGGCGACCGGGTGGCGGTGGTGGTCGGCCCCGGCATGGACGATGTCGCGGCGGAAGCGCGGAGCGCGGCGCCGGCAGCCGAGATCTTCATCCAGGAGAGCCAGCGCGGCACTGCCGACGCGGTGCTTTCCGCACGCAAGGCCATCGCCACCCACGAGGGCGATGTTCTCGTCCTCTACGGCGACACGCCGCTCCTTGAGGCCCAAAGCGTCGAGCGCCTTCTCGGCGCGCTCGATGGCGGCGCCGACATGGCCGTCGTCGGCTTCGAATCGGAAACCCCCGGGGCTTATGGCCGCTTGCTCCTTGCCCCGGACGGCGCCCTCCTCGCCATTCGCGAGGCGAAGGATGCGAGCGAGGCCGAGCTTCGGACGAGGCTCTGCAACTCGGGCGTGATGGCGTTTCGCCTGGCCGATCTCGAGGGTGCGCTGGCATCGATCGGAAATGCCAATGCCAAGGGCGAGTTCTATCTGACCGATATGGTCGAGATCGTGCGCGCAAAGGGCGGCAAGGCCGCCGCCGTCTCCTGCCCGGAGGAGGAGGTCTTGGGCGTCAACGACCGCGACGACCTCGCCGTCGCGGAGGAGATCTGGCAATGGCGCGCACGCGCGCGCGTTATGGCCGACGGCGCGACCCTGATCGCACCGGAGACGGTCTGGCTCTCCTGGGACACCGTGATCGGCCGCGACGTCTTGATCGAGCCCAACGTCTTTTTCCGCCCGGGCGTGGCAATTGAGGACGAGGTGATCATCCACGCCTTCTCTCATCTCGAGCGCGCCCGCATTCGCAAGGGAAGCGAGATCGGCCCCTTTGCCCGTCTGCGGCCCGGCGCTGATGTGGGCCCGGATGCCAAGATCGGCAACTTCGTCGAGGTCAAGAACACGCGCATTGAGGAGGGAGCAAAGGCAAACCATCTCTCCTACCTCGGCGACGGCCACGTCGGTGCTCACGCCAACATCGGTGCCGGGACGATCTTCTGCAACTACGATGGCTTCATGAAGCACAAGACGGAGATCGGCGCCGGCGCCTTCGTCGGCTCGAACACGGCGCTGGTTGCTCCCGTCAAGGTCGGCGCCGGCGCCTACATCGGCTCGGGGAGCGTGATCACCAAGGACGTCGAGCCCGACGCGCTAGCGCTCGAGCGAAGCGCGCAGGAGGAGCGGCCGCAGTGGGCAGCCAAGTTCCGGGCGCTCATGGCCAAGCGCAAGGCGAAGGCGGGGTAGGGTGCGGACGTCCCTCGTGCAGGCACTAGCGGCGCGAGGTCGAATGTCCGCAATGGGCCAGAAGCGATATTCCATCACGGCGCCGCCGAAGCAGGAACGGATCTGGGAGCAACTATCCCCACCCACTGCTTGCGCGCCCACCAGCCCCAGCGGACCGCAGCTTGCGCATAATATTCCCAATGCAGCGGCCCGCGCCGGAGGCAAGGGTTGCGGGCAATCTCATCGTCACTGTCGATGCCGGAAAGCATGGGGTCATTGAGCTCCGCGTCCGTAAACTCCTGCGCGCCGATGAGTTTCTCGGCGCACACGCGATCGCGAAGGCTGGCGCCGCGAATTTTGCTCGCCCAAGCAACATCCCACACGCGCGCGGTCCCATCAAAGGACGCCGTGACTATGCGCGTCCCGTTCGGGCTGAACGCGGCGCTAAGAACCGCGCCCTCATGCCCCATCAAGACGGCGATCTCCCTGCCCGTCGCCGCGTCCCAAATGCGTGCGATCTTGTCCCATGACGCGGTGACAATACGCGTCCCGTCCGGGCTGAACGCGGCCCTCGACACCACGTCCCCATGCCCCTTCAAGACGGCGATCTCCCTGCCCGTCGCCACATCCCAGACGCGCGCGGTCTTATCAAAGGACGCGGTGACGATCCGCGTCCCGTCCGGGCTGAACGCGGCGCTTGTCACTGACTCTCCATGTCCCTTGAAGACTGCAATCTCCTTGCCCGCCGCTGCGTCCCATACGCGCGCGGTCTTATCTCCAACGGTGATGACGCGCGTCCCGTCCGAGCTGAACGCGACTGACTCTCCATGTCCCTTGAAGACTGAAATCTCCTTTCCCGCCGCCGCGTCCCAGACGCGCGCGGTCTTTTCTCCAACGGTGATGACGCGCGTCCCGTCCGAGCTGAACGCGGCGCTTGTCACTTCGCCCTCATGGCCATTGAAGGTGGCGATCTCCTTGTCCGTCGCCGTGTCCCACAGGCGCACAGTCTTGTCACCGGACGCGGTGACGATCTGCGTCCCGTCCGGGCTAAACTCGGCGCTAGACACTGAGCCTCCATGTCCCTTGAAGACTGCAATCTCAGCCCCCGCCGCCGCGTCCCAGAGGCGCGCGGTTTTGTCATGGGACGCGGTGACGATCCGCGTCCCGTCCGGGCTGAACTCGGCGCTAAATACTGAGTCTCCATGTCCCCTGAAGACTGCAATCTCAGCCCCCGCCGCCGCGTCCCAGAGGCGCGCGGTCCCGTCAATGGACGCGGTGATGACTCGCGTCCCATCCTGGCTGAACGCGGCGCTCCGCACCGTGCCGTCATGGCCCCCGAGGACGGCGATCTTCCCCGTGGGACCGTCCCACAGGCGCACAGTCCTGTCGTGGGACGCGGTGACAACGCGCGTCCCATCCGGGCTGAACGCGGCGCTGGTTACCCCACCCTCGTGCCCCCTGAGGACGGCGACCTCCTCGCCCGTCGCCGCGTCCCAGACGCGCGCGGTGTAGTCAGAGGACGCCGTGACGATCCGCGTCCCGTCCGGGCTGAACACGGCTCTCACCACAGCAGCCCCATGCCCCTTGAGGACGGCAATCTCCTTGCCCGTCGCCGCATCCCAGATGCGCGCGGTCTTATCCTCGGCTGCGGTGACGACGCGCGTCCCATCCGGGCTGAACGCGGCGCTGTACACAGTGTCCTCATGCCCCGCAAGGCTAGCGATCTCCTTCCCCGTCGCCGCATCCCAGATGCGGGCGGTGTTGTCATCGGACGCTGTGACAATGCGTGTCCCGTTCGGGCTAACCACCGCGCTGTGCACCGAACAACCTAACTCGTAGTCCAGATCGGGTGGGCAATGTCCCTTAAGGACGGCGATTTCCTCGCCCGTCGCCGCGTCCCAGACGCGCGCGGTCGTGTCCCCGGACGCGGTGACGACGCGGCTTCCGTCCGGGCTGAACGCAGCGCCCAAAACAGAACAACCGAAGGCCCCATAATCTTGACCCGATGGGCAATGTCCCTTGAGGACCGCGATCTCCCTGCCCGTCGCCGCGTCCCAGACGCGCGCGGTCTTATCCTCGGCTGCGGTGACGACGCGCGTCCCATCCGGGCTGAACGCGGCGCTGTACACCCAGCCCTTATGTCCCGCAAGGACGGCGATCACTTCGTCCGTCGCCGCGTCCCAGACGCGCGCGGTCTTGTCCCCCGACGCGGTGAGGACGCGAGCACCATCCGGACTGAACCCGGCGAAGACGACGGCGTCTTGATGCCCTCGCATTCTGAGCAGCAGTCTCGTCATCACGGCCGCGCCGCCTAACTTCCCCTCAAGCGCCGTCGAAAGCGGTGTCCATGGCCATGACCCCTTCGCCGGATAGGTCACCAGCGCGTAACGCATAGCGCGATCGTAGCGTTGTTCGCCTGTCGCCCGATCGATTGGATTGAGAAAAACGCTCTGCTCTCGCCGCGTCGTCTCGATGTCTTGCCAGATCACGCCGACGATACCGGCGACCAGCAGCACCCCGACGCCTGCCAACGCTCGACCAAACCATCGCTGGAACCACGCCGTCCGCGTGATTTGTTCACGCGCGCGTTGCGCCTGCTCCTGCTCGGCGCGGCGGCTTTCCCGGATGAATGCGCGCTGACCATCGGTCACCTCAGGCGTTTCCGGCGACTGCGGCGGCCGCGAGGAAATCCAAAGCTCGGCGTCGTCGATGTCCTTCCCGCGCAGCAGCGCGTGCTCTTCCTTGTTGCGGGCATTGGCCCAACGCGCCGCCAATTCGCCTATGCGCGTGTGCTCGCGGATCCAGGAGATATCGCGCGTGAGTGCGGCCGCGAGCGTGTCTAGTCCCGTCCCAAGCGCTTCGCTTGTGTCCATGAAAATCCAGTTGAGACGGGAAAGACGCGACGGAACCTTGCCATCCTCGGCGCGTCGCGTCACCACTGGCAGCAGGCGTTTGCCCATGCGCTCGGTTTCGTTGAGCTCCCAGTCGCACACAGAGGAGGACAGAACCGAATCCGGGGAAATGAGGAAGACGACGGCGTCCGCGCGCGCAATGAGCGCAGACAGCCGCTCGCGCCAGGGCTCGCCGGGCAGGATGTCCTTCTTGTCGAGGTAGGCTTCGAAGCCGCGCGCAATGAGGGATGCGACAAGCGCTTCTGCGAACGCCAAATCCTTGCGCGAATAGGAAATGAAAACACGCGTCTGGCGGTCTGCGCCATCCTCCCGCGCAGGCAGATGTTCCGGCTCTCCTGGCGTTCTCAACGCCATGGTGCCCCCACATTCACCCGATCACACAGAGACGTAGCCCCACGTATCGGGCCTTGCAAGAACGTTGGTTGATTGTCGATGTCAGCTCCGGGTCAGAAGCGGACACCTCCCCCACCACGCAGCATAGAGACCGCCCGCCAACCCTCCGTTAGGATGCGACACACGGTGTGACTTGAATTCCGGCGCCTTTTTCCCGTAACCGTGAGTGTAGCGACTCATTTGGGGAACTCTGCCGATGTGCGGGATCGTAGGAATTCTGGGCTCGAAGCCGGTCGCGACCGACCTCGTCGACGCTCTGCGCCGCCTCGAGTATCGCGGCTACGATTCGGCCGGCATCGCCACCGTCGAGAACGGCCACCTCGCGCGCCGGCGCGCCGAGGGCAAGCTTCGCAACCTCGAGAGCCGTCTTCTGCGCGAGCCGCTCGAGGGGCGCACCGGCATCGGCCACACGCGCTGGGCGACCCACGGCCGCCCGACCGAGCGCAATGCGCACCCCCACATGAGCGCCGAAGTCTCGGTCGTCCACAACGGCATCATCGAGAACTACCGCGAGCTCAAGGCCGAGCTCACGGCGCGCGGCCACAAGTTCGAGACCGACACCGACACCGAGGCCGTGGTCCATCTCATCACCGACGAGATGAAGAAGGGACAGTCGCCGGTCGACGCCGTGCGCGCCTCCCTCGCAAAGCTCCAGGGCGCGTTTGCGCTCGGCATCATCTTCGCCGGCGAGGACGATCTCATGATCGCAGCGCGCCAGGGAAGTCCGCTCGCCATCGGCCACGGCAAGGGCGAGATGTATCTCGGCAGCGACGCCATCGCGCTCGCTCCCTTCACCGACAAGATCACCTATCTCGAGGAAGGTGATTGGGCGGTGATGCACCGCTCGGGTCTAGAGATCTTCGACCGCACCGGCGCCCGCGTAACACGGTCGCCGATCAAATCAGTGGCAAGCTCGCTCCTGGTCGACAAGGGCAACCATCGCCACTTCATGGCCAAGGAAATTCACGAGCAGCCCGACGTCATCAGCCACACGCTCGCCAACTATCTCGATATGGGCGCCGGCCGCGTCGCCTTTCCCGATCTCGGCGTCGACCTCGCCAAGATCACGCGCATCACGATCTCCGCCTGCGGCACCGCCTACTACGCGGGGCTCGTCGGCAAATATTGGATCGAGCGCTACGCGCGCGTCCCCGTCGAGATCGATATCGCCTCCGAGTTCCGCTACCGGGAGGCGCCCCTCGTCGCGGGCGGCCTGGCTCTTTTCGTCTCCCAGTCGGGCGAGACCGCCGATACGCTGGCAACCTTGCGCTACTGCAAGGATCACGGCCAGCGCATCGCTTCCATCGTCAACGTCCGCACCTCGACCATCGCGCGCGAATCCGACGCCGTCCTCCCGACGCTGGCCGGTCCCGAGATCGGCGTCGCGTCCACGAAGGCCTTCACCTGCCAGCTTGCCGCGCTGGCCTGCCTCGCGATCGCGGTCGGTCGCGCCCGCGGTGCAATCACCGAGGCAAAGGAGCGCGAGCTGGTCAAGGCGCTGACCGAGGTCCCGCGCCTCATCTCGACCATGCTGCGCAACGAGGAGCAGTTCGAGCAGCTCGCTCAGTCGCTCTCGAAGGCGCGCGACGTGCTCTACCTCGGCCGTGGCATCAACTACCCGATCGCGCTCGAAGGGGCGCTCAAGTTGAAGGAGATCTCCTACATCCACGCCGAGGGCTATGCAGCCGGCGAGCTCAAGCACGGGCCGATTGCGTTGATTGACGAGAATGTCCCCGTGATCGTCGTCGCGCCTGACGATGATCTTCTCGACAAGACGATTTCCAACATCCAGGAGGTCGCTGCGCGTGGTGGGCAGATCATCCTCATCACGAGCACGGACGCCGAGCGTGCCGGCTGCAAGATCGCAACCCACATCAAGACGCCCAAGGCGCACGCGTTTACCAATCCGATCATCAATGCCGTCCCGATCCAGCTCATCGCCTACCACACGGCCGTCTTCATGGGGACCGACGTCGACCAGCCCCGCAACCTCGCCAAATCCGTGACCGTGGAATGAGGGGGGAAAAGCGTAAACTGAGCTTTGCCCCGGAATTGCCTCGACGCCCTGCTTGAAATAGGCTTCGAATCGGGGCTGGTGCAGTGCGCCCCGGGGGAAATGCAGGGTTGATCCGGATGGGCTTCGCGAACCAGACGATCGCTTGGTTGGCGCTCTCGGCGGTTGCTGCCGGCTCGCCGGCGGCCGCCGTCGCGGCTGAGAAACCCGCCGCCGCCGCGCCCAAGGCCAAGGACACGCAGGGAAATTCGGGTCCCCAAAGCGACGCGGGCGCCGCACCCGCCGCCAAGAAGAAGGACCCCGCCGTGGCCGAGCGGTCCTACGCGGCCGGCGTCAAGGCCTTCGAGGCCGGCAAGATGGCAGAGGCCATCCAGTCCCTGTCGGCGGCCCTTGCCAACGGAGGCTTGCCGGCGCCGCAGATGGCGAAAGCCCTCTATTACCGCGGCGCCGCCTTCCGCAAGCAGGAGAAGCCGGCCCAGGCCATCTCTGATCTCACGACTGCCGTCTGGCTCAAGGGCGGCCTTTCCGACGCCGACAAGGCCCAGGCGATTGAGCAGCGCCAGATGGCCTATCGCGAGGCCGGCCTGGGCGATACGGCGCCCCCGATCGGCGCCGCGCCACTCGATGCACCCGCTTCGCCCGCCGGCACGCCAGCAGCCAAGACGGCGCCGGGAACGACGGTCGCCACCGCCCCGGCGCAATCGTCCTTCTGGAGCAATCTCTTTCCGTGGGGCTCCTCGTCCCCGCAGACTACGCCACCGCCAACGGCGGCGCCGGCCACTGCGCCTGCGGCAGTGCCTCAGGCTGCGCCAGCTCCCGCCACCGAGACGCTTGCCTGGCAGACGACCGCGCCCGAGCAGCAGGCCGTCGCGCAGCCGACCGCCGCGCCGAGCCCGCCCGCACCCGTCGCATCGTATGCCGAGCCGCTTGCCTCTCAGGTTTCCTCGTCGTTCGCGACCACGGCAGCGACGCCGCCCGCCCCTGTCGCATCCTCGCCCGGTCTCACCCAGACTGCGAGTGTCGAGGCCTCGTCTGCGACGCCGGGTGCCGCTCCCGCCGCGATCGCACCGGCCGGCGAGTCCTCGTCCAATCCTTTGGCGGGCGTCGAAAAGGCGGTAACCGGCTTCTTCGACGGCATCTTCAGCTCCGGGTCGTCAGCGACGCCGCCGGCCACGCCGTCGTCCCCCGTCGCCACGAGCGCGACGGCAACACCGCCGACCACCGCGACATCATCCTCGCCGCCACAGTGGCATGATGCGACAATTGTCGCTTCTGCCGAGCCCGCCAAGGCCACCCCGGCCGAGACGGCTCTTCCCTGGGCGACTCAAAGCTCGGCGCCGCCGACCGCACCCGTCGCACCACCTCCGGTGATCGTCGCCAAGGCAGCCCCGGAGCCGCCGCCAGTCGTTCAGCCTCCGGTGATCGTTGCCAAGGCAGCGCCGGAGCCGCCGCCAGCCGCCATGCCTCCGGTGGCTGTCGAGGCGCCACCGGTCGCAGCGGCCTCTCCCAAGGCTGCCTCTGCCGCGCCCGCTCCTCCCGTCCCCGTCACGGCCTCCGCGCCCGCCGGCAAATTTCGCCTTCAGGTGGCGGCCGTCCGCTCGCGCGACGAAGCCGAGCGCCTCGCATCGAGTGTCATGAAGCATCAGGGCGTGGGCGGCGTGCAGCCCGAGATCGACGAGACCGTCCTCGGCAGCATGGGAACGTTCTATCGCGTTCGTCTCGGGCCCTACGCCGACGCCGCCGAGCCCGGTCAGCTCTGCAAGAGCTTGCGCCCTCAGGGCTTTGATTGCCTGGTCGTGACGCAGTAGTCCGTGCACTGGAAAGTGCTCTTTTCGCCATGGTGTTGACGCGCGGTCCCCGGGGTCGCACCATGCTGCCGCATGAACGAGTCGACGCCTGAAAAAGGATCGGTCGATCGGAACGGCGGTCCACTAGACAACGGCATTGGCCTTTCGGCCGGCCTTCAGCGCCTCGCGACGGACGACGCCGCGGTGCCGCACCGCTTTGGCGCGCGCCTGCGCAACTATTTCCTGACCGGCCTCATCATCGTCGGCCCGGTCACGATCACGATCTACATCATCTGGTGGTTCATCAACGTCACGGACGCGTGGCTCAAGCCGTTCGTCCCGACCATCTATCTTCCGGAGACCTACCTACCGTTTCCGGTGCCCGGCATCGGGCTCTTGTTCGGCATCATGGTTCTCACCCTGATCGGCGCCCTGACCGCTAACTTGCTGGGCCGCTCCTTCATCTCCTTCGGCGAGATGATGCTCGACCGCATGCCGATCGTGCGCAACGTCTACCGCGCCTTGAAGCAGATCTTCGAATCCGTGGTCTCGACTGCCGGCACCCAGCAGGGCTTCCAGAAGGTCGGGCTGATCGAGTTTCCCTCGAAGGGCCTCTGGTCGCTGGTGTTCGTGACCGGCGAGACCAAGGGCGAAATCAGCCTCGTCAAGCCGGGCGGGGAGGCGGACCTCGTCACCGTTTTCATGCCGACCGGCATCGTGCCGCCGACGGGGTTCATCTGCTTCGTGCCGCGGAAGGACGTGACATTCCTCAAGATGAGCACGGAGGACGCGGCCAAGGTCGTGATTTCTGCGGGCATGGTCGTGCCCGACTATCAGGCGCGCTTGCGCCAGCTCGCCGAGAAAGCGCGCCTCGATGCCGCGAAGGCGACTGCCGAAGCCGCCGCCGCGCACGCCAAGAGCAGCGGCAGCGCCGACGCGGCGTCGGCCGCGAAAACCGTCCCGAAATCCTCAGATCGCGGCAGTGGCGGCCATGCGCCGTCGGGCGCCGATCAGGCCGCCCGGAAAAGGCGCACGGCCTCGTCGCATTCGAAAAGATAGAGGAGACGCCGCAAGGCCTCCCCGCGCGCCGTTCTCAAGTCCGGATCGGCGGCCAGCGCGAGCCGCGCGTCGTCGCGCGCCGCAGAGAGCAGCGTCTCGAAGCCTGGGACGCCGGCGATGCGGAACTCCGGCATGCCGCTCTGGCGGGCGCCGAGCACCTCGCCGCCGCCGCGCAGCTCGAGGTCTTTCTCGGCGATGAGGAAGCCGTCCTCCGTCTCCTCCAACATGGCCAGTCGCTTCTTGGCCGTCTCGGTCAAAGGCTCCTGATAAAGGAGCATGCAGAAGCTCTCGCGACTGCCGCGCCCGACGCGCCCCCGCAACTGATGCAGCTGCGCTAGGCCAAATCGCTCGGCATGCTCGATCACCATGATGTTGGCATTTGGAACATTGACGCCGACCTCGATGACTGTAGTCGCGACGAGGATCTTGAGTTTGCCGCTCGCGAATGCCTCCATCGCCGCATCCTTGATTGGGCCGCTCATGCCCCCGTGCAGCAATCCGACGACGTTGCCGAAGATTTGCGCCAAATGGGCGTGCCGTTCCTCTGCGGCCGCGAGCTCCGATTTCTCGGAGCTTTCTATGAGCGGGCACACCCAATAGACCTGCGCGCCCTCCACAAGCTGAGCACGAACGCGCTCGATAAGCTTCTCGATCAGAGTGGTTGGGATTTGCTTGGTTTTGATCGGTTTGCGCCCCGCCGGCTTCTCGGTTAGCCGCGACACGTCGAGGTCGCCGTAGTGCGTCATGAGGAGTGTGCGCGGAATGGGCGTCGCCGTCATCACCAGCATATTAGCGCCGCCGTCGCCGCTTTTCGTCTGCAGCGCGAGCCGCTGATGCACGCCGAAACGGTGCTGCTCGTCGATCACCGCGAAAGCGAGATCACGGAATTGCACGTCCGCCTGAAAGAGCGCGTGCGTGCCGATGAGGATGTCGATGTCGCCAGCCGCGAGCCGGGCGAGAATGTCCTCCCGCGGCCTGCCTTTCTCGCGCCCCGTGAGAAGCGCGATGCGCAGGCCGGCCTTTTCCGCAAGCGGCTCGATCGTCTCGAGATGCTGGCGCGCGAGCACTTCCGTCGGTGCCATCAGCGCGGCCTGTGCCCGAGCCTCGACGGCGATCGCCATGGCCATGAGCGCGACCACCGTCTTGCCCGACCCGACGTCGCCCTGGAGCAGCCGCAGCATACGCCGCGGCGCCGCCATGTCGGCAGCGATCTCCTTCAAGGCAACGCGCTGCGAGGCCGTGAGCTTGAACGCCAACGCGTCGGCGATGCGCCCGCGTATGGCGCCGTCTCCAGTGACCGGGCGCCCGCGTTGCGCTTTATAGTTATCGCGCACGATCGCGAGCGCGAGCTGGTTGGCGACGAGCTCGTCGTAGGCGAGCCGCTGCCAGGGCGCCGCGCCAGGCGAGACGTCGCCCGCGTCCTCCGGCCGGTGCAGCCGCGTGAGCGCCGCCTTGAAGCTCGGCCAGGCGCGCGCCTTGAGCCACGCCGAGTCCTGCCATTCGGGTAGCTCCGGAACGCGTTCCAGTGCCTGACGCGCGGCCTTGATCAGCACCTTGCCGGAAAGTCCGGCCGTCAGCGGATAGACCGGCTCGAGAAGGGGCAGCTCCTCGCGTGCCTCGGGCGCCACGATATAGTCGGGGTGCGCCATCTGCAGCTTGTCGCCGTAGCGCTCGACGCGCCCCGAGACGTAGCGCATTTCGCCGACCGGGAGCTGGCGCTCGATGAAGCTCCGCTCGGCATGGAAGAAAACGAGGTCGAGGCGCCCCGTTTCGTCCTCGGTCGCGACCTTGTAGGGCGCCTTACGATTGCCGCGCGGCGGCGCCCTGTGCTTCACGACGCGCACCTTGAGCGTTGCGATCGTGCCCGGCACGGCCGCGGCGACGGTGGGCTCAGCGCGCCGGTCGATGACGCCGGTCGGCAGATGCCAGAGAACATCGAGAACACGCGGGGCGGTGACGCCGGGCGGCAGCCGCACGGCCTTTTTCAGGAGATCCGCTATGCGCGGCCCAATTCCCTTGAGCGCCTCTGCGGACGCGAACAACTGTGAAAGCTCGTTGGGCCGCATGTTCTGCGAGACAGTCCGGCAATGAATACGGGTTGAGAGCAGGCCGGCGCAAGCGCAAGGGAGCAAGGCCTGCGGCCGCACGCCCTATGCGGCGGGCGGCGCCGGCGCTATATCACATTTCCATTGGGTCGGAGCAAAGCGGGCGTGCCCCCAGGCGTCAAGCACGGCGCACCGCTTTTCCAAGACGGTTCTTCATCATGGGCGATGATCTCGAAACCCGCCGCCGCCGCGCGGCCTGGCGCTCCTCACATCGGGGCACGAAGGAGCTCGACCTGTTGATCGGCGGCTATGCCACGGCGCGCCTCGCCGCGATGAGCGAGGCGGAGCTTGCGCACTTCGAGACCTTTCTTGCTGTGAACGACCCTCAGCTTCAGGCGTGGCTGCTCGCCCCGCACGAGAGCGCCGAGCCGGGCTTTGCCGACCTCGTCGCCTCCGTGAGAGAGTTCCACGGCCTCGCCCGGGAGAAGGATTGGCCGCAAGGCAACTAGAGCTGCATGAGCACCAAAACCGCGCCGACCGAAAAGACCTCCGACCTGACCTTCTCCGCTGTCCCGGAAGGATTGGATGCGCTCGTGCTCGCGCAGCTCGCAGCCGAGGCGGGCACCGGCTCGGCGCCGGGTCTCGTCGTCCACATCGCCCGCGACGACCGCCGCCTCGATGCGCTCGAGGCGCAGCTGCGCTTCTTTGCGCCCAAGGTGCGCATCATCCCGTTCCCTGCCTGGGACACGGTGCCCTACGACCGCGTTGGGCCGAATGCCGAGATCGTCGCGCGCCGCATCACGGCGCTGTCCCGCTTGGCGCTCGGCTTGCGCGCCGAGGCGGCGATCGTGCTCACGACGGTGAACGCGGCGCTGCAGCGGGTCGCGCCCCGCGCGTTCATTCGTAGCGCCATCAAGAGCGTGTCCCCCGGCCAGCGCGCCGACATGAACCGGCTGATGAACCGTCTCAGCCTCGCAGGCTACGTGCGCACCGGAACCGTGATGGAGCCCGGCGAATATGCAGTGCGCGGCGGCATCCTCGATCTCTTCCCTCCGGGGCGGGCAAGCCCCGTGCGGCTCGATTTCTTCGGCGACACGATCGAGAGCATCAAGGCTTTCGACGCTGAAACGCAGCGCACGACCAAGCCACTGCGCAAGCTCGTCCTGATGCCGGTCTCCGAGATCGCCTTCGGCGAGCAGCCGACCGCGCTCTTCCGCGCCCGCTATGTTGAGATGTTCGGCGGCGCCACCGGCGACGACCCGCTCTACGAGGCGGTCAGCGCCGGCCAGCGCTATCCCGGCCAGGAGCACTGGCTCCCGTTCTTCCACGAGCATCTCGAGGCACTGTTCGACTACGTGCCGGGCGCAGTCATGAGCTTCGATCATTTCGCCGAGGAGGCAGTGAAGTTCCGCTTCGAGCAGATCGCCGAGCACTACGAGGCAAGGAGAGAAGGGCTCGAGGCCGCCCGTTTCGGCGCGCCGCCTTATAAGCCCGTGCCGCCCGAGCAGATGTTCCTCGACGGCAAGACGTGGGACGGCGCACTCGGCGGACACCGCCGCGTTCGGCTGACGCCGTTCGAGGATGCAGGCGGCGCAAGTGTTTCCTGGCATGGGCGCGCCGGGCGCAGCTTCGCCGCCGAGCGCAACGATCCCAACGCCAATCTATTCGATGCCGTCGTGCGTCACGTCCAGCGCTTGGGCGAGGAAGGGCGCCGCGCGGTCATCGCGGCCTGGACGCCCGGTGCACGCGAGCGCCTGGCTACGCTGCTCTCCGACCACGGCCTCAAGAACCAGGCGAAGGTCGAGAGCTTCACCGAGGCGCTGGCCCTTCCGGGCGGCGCTACGGGGCTCGCCGTGCTCGGCCTCGAGCAGGGCTTCGAGACGCCCGAGCTTGCCGTCATTGCCGAGCAAGACATCCTGGGCGACCGCCTCGTGCGCCCGCGCCGCAAGACGCGCCGCGCGGCAGACGTTCTGACCGAGGCGACGAGCCTTTCGGTCGGCGATCTCGTGGTCCACGCCGACCACGGCATCGGCCGTTTCGCCGGCTTGAAGACGATCACGGCGCTGGGCGCGCCGCACGATTGCCTCGAGCTCAAGTACGCGGGCGGCGACACACTTTACCTGCCGGTCGAGAACATCGAGCTTCTGACGCGCTTCGGCGCCGACGAGAGCGACGCGCAACTCGATAAGCTCGGCGGCATCGCCTGGCAGTCGCGCAAGGCGCGGCTCAAGAAGCGCCTGCGCGAGATCGCCTCCGAGCTGATCAAGGTCGCCGCGCTGCGCCAGCTCAAGGAGGCCCCCGCCGTCGCCGCGCCAGCCGGCGCCTACGACGAGTTCGTCGCCCGCTTCCCCTACGAGGAGACGGAGGATCAGGAGGCGAGCATCGAGGCCGTGCTCGCCGATCTCAACTCGGGTCGTCCCATGGACCGCCTCGTCTGCGGCGACGTGGGTTTCGGCAAGACCGAGGTCGCGCTCCGTGCCGCCTACGTTGCCGCCATGAATGGGCTCCAGGTCGCGGTTGTCGTGCCCACCACGCTTCTCGCCCGCCAGCACTCGAAAACCTTCCGCGAGCGCTTCCAGGGCCTGCCGCTCAACATCGCCCAGGCTTCGCGGCTCGTCTCGGCCAAGGAGCTGGCCGAGGTGAAGGACGGGCTCAAAAAAGGCACCATCGACATCGTCATCGGCACGCACGCCCTCCTCGGCAAGCAGATCACCTTTGCGCGCCTCGGCCTGCTCGTGATCGACGAGGAGCAGCACTTCGGCGTCACCCACAAGGAGCGCCTGAAGCAGCTCAAGGAGGACGTTCACGTCTTGACGCTCTCCGCGACTCCGATCCCGCGCACGTTGCAGCTCGCGCTAACCGGCGTGCGCGAGCTGTCGCTGATCACGACGCCGCCCGTCGATCGCCTCGCCGTGCGCACCTACATCTCCCCCTTCGACCCCGTGATCCTCGTCGACGCCTTGAAGCGCGAGCGCGACCGCGGCGGCCAGACCTTCTATGTCGCACCCCGCATCGCCGATCTCGACGAGGTCGCCGAGTTCCTGCGCGAGGCCGTGCCGCATCTGAAGTTCGCGCGCGCCCATGGCCAGCTCACGCCCTCCGAGCTCGAGGACGTGATGACCGCGTTCTACGAGGGCAACTACGACATCCTGCTGTCGACCGCGATCGTTGAATCCGGTCTCGACCTGCCGAACGCCAACACGCTGATCGTGCATCGCGCCGACATGTTCGGGCTGGCCCAGCTCTATCAGCTGCGCGGTCGCGTCGGGCGCTCGAAGCGGCGCGCCTATGCCTACTTCACGACGCCCCCGGGCCAGAAGCTGACCGAAGGCGCCGAGAAGCGCTTGAAAGTGCTCCAATCACTCGACACGCTAGGCGCCGGGTTCTCGCTCGCCTCCCACGATCTCGACATTCGCGGCGCCGGCAACCTGCTCGGCGAGGAACAGTCGGGCCATATCCGCGAGGTCGGCTTCGAGCTCTACCAGTCGATGCTCGAGGAGGCAGTCGCGGCCATGAAGGGCGGCGATCTGGGAGAGGCAGCCGACCGCTGGAGCCCCGAGATTTCGCTCGGCAGCGCCGTCCTCATCCCCGAGAGCTACGTCAGCGATCTACAATTGCGCCTCGGCCTCTATCGCCGCCTGTCCGCGATCGAGACCCGCCCCGAGATCGATCAATTCGCCGCCGAGCTGGTCGACCGCTTCGGCGAGCTGCCGAGCGAGGTCGAGCATCTTCTCGACGTCATGGAGATCAAGGGCCTGTGCCGAGCCGCTGGCATCGGCAAGGTGGACGCTGGCCCGAAGGGCGCCGTCATCGCATTCCGCAACAACGATTTCGCCAATGCCCAGGGGCTCGCGCAGTTCCTCATCGGCTCGCGCGGGGTGGCCAAGATGCAGCCCGACCACAAGCTCGTTTTCAGGGGCGACTGGGACTTGCCCGAAAAGCGCGTCAAGGGCGTCCGCGGCCTCGCTGCCGAGCTGGCCGAGATCGCCGCCAAGGGCCGCAAGGCTGCGTGAAATCTACACGCGCGCGCGCCGCGCATGCCCCCTGGCGGTCGCCGAGGGCGCACCATCACCGTAGGCAACCTTCGCCATGTGGATCGCCTGCTGATAGACGAGCGGGAAGATCACGATCAGGAAGGCGCCGATGATCATGAGGTCGCGCATCTCGCCGGAATAGCCGCGATAAAACACGAGAATGCCCGAGACGAAGCCGGCCGCGCAAAGCAGCGTGATCAGGACCGAGTGCAGATGGTGCGATACCACGTACCAGCCGCCGACGATCGCGAGCAGGACGAACACACCCAAGCCCCCGAGCATGACGGGATGCTCGACGAGGTACTGGCTAAGCTCCTGATACATCGCAACTCCCCCAGACCCAAAGCCGCTGCCCTACCTGGTAACACCGCGAAGCGGCCAAAAAGCGGGCTCAACGAATGTGACATTCCCCGTTCGCACGGGCCGCATACCATCCGATTTTGTACGTTTTGCCTAGCCGTTTCCAGCGGCTCGGAGCTACCAGAGGTTTTCTGGTCACAGGATTATTCCCCGCCAGCAGGATTTGCATAAAGACGCGCCAGCTCGCTGCGCTTGATCTTGCCGTTGGCCGTGCGCGGCAGCGCCGCGACGAAACGGATCTCGCGCGGGCATTTGTAGGCGGCAAGGCGCTCCGCCGCGAACGCGGCTATCTCCTGCGCCCCCGGGCTCCTGTCCCCGTGCGGCACGATGAACGCACCGATCACGCTGAGGTCGGAGCGAACATGGACTTCCGCGCACGCGACCTCGGCCACCCCGGGATGTCGCGCGAGCACGGCCTCGACCTCGAGCGGAGAGACGCGATAGCCGAGCGCCTTCATGAGGTCGTTGTTGCGCCCAGTGTGCGTGATGTAGCCGTCTGCATCCATGATGCCGAGATCGCCGCCGATGAACCACGGGCCCCTCATGACGGCGGCTTCCTCTTCAGGCCGCTGCCAGTAGCCGAGCATCAGGCCCGGATCTGAGCGGTCGACGGCGATCAGTCCTTCGCCGCCCTCAGGCAGCAGCTCCTCGCCGCCGTCGGCAGGCAGGATCACGACGCGGCGCCCCGGCTGCGGCTTGCCGACCGCGCCTGGCTTCCTCGGTACGGAGGGCGCGCTCGAGATGTAGGTCGAGATCTCGCTCATGCCGAGCGCTTCGTAGAGCTCGGTGCCCGTGCGCTCGGCCCAATCGTCGAAGAGCGACGGCGGCGGCGTCTCGCCGGCGACGAGGCCGTGGCGCAATGACGCAACCGCGGCGCGTGTCGGGTTCCCGTACTTGAGCATCTGCCGATAGACGCCGGGTACGGCGGCAAACAGCGTCGCTTCCGACGAGGCAATGAGGCGCGGCCAAAGGGCAGGGTCCCGTTCGCCGGTGTAGATGATCGCCGTCGCACCGTTGGCCCACGGGTCCGTGAGGCCCGTGCCCAAAGTGAACGTCCAGTTGAAGGCACCCGCATGCAGGACGCGATCTTGCGCGCTGAGGCCATACCAGCCCTGATACATGGGGCGCCGCCCGAGCGCTGAGCGCTGCGCATGGAGAACGCCCTTGGGCGAGGCCGTCGTGCCCGACGTGTAGATGAGAAAGGCTGGATCGTCGGCAACGGTCGGCGCGTAGGACCCGCGCTCCCCGTGGCGGATCATGGTCTCCACGTCGTGAGGCGTGAAACGGCGCACACCTGCCGGGACCTCGAGCACGAGATCGTCGGCTGCCGCGATTGCCGCCGCACCGCTGTCGATGAGCAGGAAGCTAGTCTCTGCGGCCGTGAGCTGGCTCGAGGCGGGCAGCGCGACGAGCCCCGTCGCAATCGCAGCAAAGTAGAGGATCGCGTACGCACTCGTGTTCTCGAGCCGGATCAGCACCCGGTCCCCGGGTGCAAGACCGGCGGCCTTGAGCGCGCCCGCGCAGCGCAGCACTGCGTCCTCGAGATCGCGGTAGGACCAGATCTCGGCAGGCGTCTTCGCCCCCGCGTCGGCGATCACGATCAGCGCTGGTTTTCCAGGATGCACGCGCGCGGCTTCCGCCAGGCAATACGCCGCCATGTTGAAGGGTACGCAATTCTTCTCAGGCAGAAGGCTCATCGGCGCCACGTTGCACGGATCTGGCGTCAGGGCGAGGCTCTTTTGGCCGCATCCGCGATCCACCAGGTATCGATATTGAATCCGAACAGCGGGATCGTATCGGCATGGGCGAGACGCGCCCAATACGCGACCCATTGCTTCGGCACGAAGAACAGCGGGATGACGTAGTCGCCAGAGAGCAGCACGCGGTCGAGCGCGCGCACGGCGGATACGAACTCCTCCTCTGTCTCCGCTTTGAGCAGCGCCGCGATCATCGCGTCCGCGGCCGGGTTCTGCACGCCCGCATAATTGTAGGAGCCGGGCTGCGTCGCCACCGCCGACGACCAGCGGAAAAGTTGCTCGTTGCCCGGCGACAGCGAGGAGGGCCACGTGAATTGGATCATGTCGAAATCGTAGTCCTTGAGGCGCGACTGGTATTGCGCGCTGTCGACGACGCGCACGCGCGCCCTGATGCCGAGCTTCTCGAGGTCGCCTCTGAAGCTGCCGACCAGTCGCTCCTGGCCCGGGTTCGATGCCAGGATTTCGAACGTCAGCGCCTCGCGCGTCTTCGCGTTGACGAGCGGCCCGCCTTCAAGTGTGTAGCCGGCCTCTTCGAGCAGGGCATAGGCGATCTTCGCATTCTCCCGATTGTGACCCGAGCCGTCGCTTCCGGGCGGCCGGTATGTCCCGTCGAGGATCGCGGGCTTCACGCGATCGGGGTAGGGGGCGAGCAGCGCCCGCTCGCGCTCGTCTGCGGGCCTGCGTGCAGAGGAGAGATAGGAGCGTTCGAAGAAGCTCTCGGTGCGTCTGTAGAGCCCATGAAAGAGGCTGTTGTTCACCCACTCGAAATTGAAGAGACGAATGAGGGCTTCGCGCACGCGCGGATCGGCGAACTGCGCTCGCCGCGTATTGAAGACGAGCGCCGTCATGCCGGCCGGAAGTCCGATCGCGATCTCGTCCTTGATCACGCGCCCGTCCGTAACGGCGGGGAACGTATAGCCTTGCGCCCAGAGCGCAGGATCGTCCTCGCTGCGGATGTCGATTTGGCCCGTCTTGAAGGCCTCGAACTGGGTCGAGGCATCGCGGAAGTATTCGAAGCGGATTTCATCGAAGTTGAACCGTCCGCGATTGACGGGATGATCGCGCCCCCAGTAGTTGGGATCGCGCTCGTAGGTGATGGAGCGGCCCGCGTCGATCCTGCCGATACGGTAGGGGCCAGAGCCGATCGGCGGCACGAGGCTGGTCGCCTCGAACGTCTCGGGATTGACGGCGTGCTTCGGCAGGACCGGCATGAGGCCGAGGATGAGCGGCATCTCGCGATCGCCCTCGGCAAGGACGAAGCGGACCTCGCGATCGGAGAGCCGCTCGACCTTCGACACCTTCTTGTAGTAGGTGCGGTAGTTGGGCCGCGCTTTCTCCTTGAGAAGCGCATGCGAGAAGATGACGTCGTCGGCCGTGATCGGCTGGCCGTCCGAGAAGTGCGCCTTGGGATTGATGCGGAAAGTGACCTGGCTGCGGTCGGGCGGTACGTCGATCGTCTCGGCGATCAGACCGTAGAGTGTGAACGCCTCATCCTGGCCCCGCGCCATGAGGCTCTCGATGACGAACTCGCGCGTGCCTTGCACAGGCTCGCCTCTGACGATCAGCGGATTGAGGCTGTCGAAGGAGCCGGATGTCGCAAGCGTCACCCGCCCGCCCTTGGGTGCGTCGGGATTCACATACGGCAAATTTGGGAAATTTTCCCCGAGCTTCGGCGCGCCGTGCATGGCGATCGCGTGCCTTGGCTCGGTATGCGCCGCCGACATCGACCCGAGAAGCAGGAGGACGGCGAGCGGGGCCCAGTTGAAGCGCAGCAAAATCCGTCTCCAGGATTGGGGTTGAGGCGCACGCGTGCCGGAATTCGGCTCTGGCGCCACGGGCCTAGCACAGCTCATGAGCGCCAATGGGATCGTGCCGAGCGCGAATGAATATGCGTGGCGCGTTTGCAACGACGTTGTGGCATCAGCTTGTGCATCAGGAATAGGGACCTTTTGCGGCCACGGGAATGCCGCAATCCGGGCTTTAGTGCCGGGCCGGTTGGCGCCGCGGGCGACCGTACCCGCGCGCGCAGGTATTGAGCGTTGAGCGCCGTGAAGAGGGGCTGAGCCGCCGGGTGGCTTCCGAGTACCGGCTCACAATGAAAGGTCGAATTCCTCATGTCATACAGAGATGTGATCGCCGTTGGCACAGCACGCAAGGCGATGGCCGCGAGCGTCGCCGCCGCCCTGACGGCGGCGCTTTTCGCAACCGCCGGCGTGGCTCAGGCGCAGACCGAGGCGCCGGCCGCCAAGGATAAGGCTCCTGCGGCCGCCCCCGCTGCCAAGAAGGATGCCGCGCCAGCCGCGAAGGACGCCGCTGCAGCACCTGCCGGAAAGCAGAGCGCCTGGGTCAAGCTGTGCGAGAAGGCCCCGCTCGTGAAGAAGGACAAGGACGGCAAGGAACAAAAAGAAGAAAAGGAGATCTGCCTGACGCACCACGAGCGCCTCGACGGCAACTCCGGCATGGTGCTCGTTTCCGCGGCCATTCGCCATGTCGAAGGCCAGGACAAGGATCACCTGATGGTCATGGTGCCGCTCGGCATGGCGCTGCCGCCGGGCCTGAAAGCAGCCGTCTACACTAAGGAGCAGTGGGCGAAGACCTCCAAGAACGAGAAGATCGACGAGAAGGAATTGAAGCCGATCGATCTCAAGTACTCGCTCTGCCACCCGTCGGGATGCACCGCCGAGATCGAGGCTACCAAGGAGATCCTCGACCAGATGAAGGCCGGCGGCGGCATCATGATCCTGGCCATGAACGCGAACGCTCAGCCGATCGGCTTCCCCGTGCCGCTCGACGGCTTCAACGAGGCGGTCGCCGGCAAGCCCGTTGACAATGCCGAGTACAAGAAGGCGCGCGGCCAGCTCATGGCGCAGATTCGCGAGCGCCAGAAGGAGGCCTACGAGAAGTTCAAGGCCGAGCAGATGAAGAACCTGCCGCCTCCGCCCGACGCGGGCGCCGCAGCACCGGCAGCCAAGGCTGCCGACAAGGCGGCACCCGCCGCCGAGAAGAAGTAGGCTATAATTGCTTGTTGTCCTAGGGAGCCGCCCGGGTTGAAACCCGGGCGGCTTTCTTGTTGTGGGAGCTGCATTCGGATGAGCCGCGCGTGGTGAGCCGGGGCTCTCTCAGTGCGGCTGGAGGAAGACCGCGCGATAGCGCCCATCCTCCTCCTCGACGAAGAAATCCCCGAGCTGCGGATGCCTCAGCGGCTGACCGCTGTCGTCGGGGAGCAGGTTCTGCTCGGAGACGTAGGCGATGTATTCGGTCTCGGCATTCTCGGCGAGCAGATGATAGTAGGGCTGATCCTTGACCGGCCTGATCTCGGCCGGGATCGCGAGCCACCAATCCTCGGAATTGTTGAAGATGGGATCGATGTCGAAGACGACGCCACGGAACGGGTAGAAACGATGGCGCACGACCTGGCCCAAGGCGAACTTCGCCTTGCGCATGCTCCGACCGTGACCCTTCTTCGCGCGCTTCCTGGCCATGCCCGTCATTCGAGAGGACGGCCGCGGAGATGTCAACCGCACGGGCTGTTTTCGCGTCAACTGCGTTACCTCCCCCAGCTCACACACTATGCTGCAAGGCCAAAAATCTTATGCCCCGCCGCCTCATCGCCCGGTAACCAACAGCCCCGATCGCAGCCGCGCCATCAGAAGCCGTAGGCTGCGCCCCGCGCCGGATCCTTCGCCGCCACGAGGCGCGCGAGGTCGACGATGACCTTGGCCTGCTTCCAGGTTGCGTCGTCCTGCATCTTGCCGTCGATCATGACGGCCCCCGTGCCGTCAGGCATTGCGGCCAGGATCTTCTTGGCGAAGGCGACTTCCTTGACGTCCGGCGAGAACACGCGCTTGGCGATGTCGATCTGCGAGGGATGGAGCGACCACGCCCCGAGGCAGCCCTGTAGGAAGGCGTTGCGGAACTGGGCTTCGCACGCCGCCCCGTCCGAAAAGTCGCCGAAGGGGCCATAGAACGGTTTGAGCCCGTAGGCGAGGCAGGCGTCCACCATGCGCGCGACCGTATAATGCCAGAGGTCCTGCTGGTAGCGCGCGCGCTCTGCCGCCGCGTCGGCACCAGCGTCTGCGAGCACGACGTAGTCGGGATGTCCGCCGCCGACGCGCGTGGTCTTCATGCCGCGCGAGGCCGCGAGATCGGCAGGGCCAAGGCTCATGCCGTGCATGCGCGGAGAGGCGGCGGCAATTGCCTCGACGTTCTTCACGCCCTCGGCCGTCTCGAGGATGGCGTGGATCAGGATCGGCTTCTTGACGGCGTGTTTGGCTTCGAGCTGGGCCAAAAGCTGGTCGAGGTAGTGGATGTCCCACGGTCCCTCGACCTTGGGCAGCATGATCACGTCGAGCTTGTTGCCGGCTTCGCGCACGATCTCGATCACGTCGTCGAGCATCCACGGGCTGTTGAGGCAGTTGATGCGCGTCCACAGGCCCGTCTGCCCGAAATCCGTCTCGCGCGCCATCTGAATGAAGCCGCGTCGCGCGGCTTCCTTGTCGGTTGTGGGTATGGCGTCCTCGAGGTTGCCGAGCACGACATCGACCTGGCCCGCGATTTCCTTGATTTTGGAGCGGATCTTCTCGTTGTGCGGCGGCACGAAGTGGATCATGCGCTCAAGCCGCACCGGCAACGCGCGAAAGGGCTCAGGTGCGCCGATGGCAAGGGGCGCGAAATGCTTCGCAGGCGTGCGGATGGCGCTCATCGGCGGCAGGACCTCGAGATGCAGGGGATATTGCGCTGCACTCTAGTCGGGGATTGCCGGGAGTCAACGCGGGGGAAAGGAATGGCCCCGCGTCAGCTACTTATCGCGCTTTGTGCGCCTGATCTCTTCCTCGAGCACCTTTTCGAGGACATTCTGGATGTTGGCATCGAGCCATTGCTTGATGAGAGGCCGCAGCAGCGCCACCGCGGCTTGATCGACCAGGCCCTGAGCGGCTGAGGAAAGTCTCATCTCCACCTGCGGCTCCGTGGGGGCCTCGCCCGGCCGGGCCGCACCCGTTGAGGGCTCTTGCGCACGGAATTCGACGGGCGCTGCTGGCTCTCGGGCGAGCCCCTCCGGGCGAAGTCTGCCTCTCGGCGCGGCCGGCGATGGCGGCAGAGGAGGCGGAGTGAGGTTGGGAGGCGCTTGGAAGCCGCTGCGCGAGATATCTGCAGGGTCGATTCCACCCAGTTCGCGTGAAAGAGGGAAGGGCGGTGGTCCTGCCCACGCCGGGCTCGACGCGGCCCCGCCGGTCGTTGGGCTGTCCACAGACGGGTGGAGCGAAGCAGCCGTGCGCCGGTCGTGCCTGTGAGCTGGCGTTTCCCAATCAATGCGGTACCCGCTGGGGATGGCGGTGCCGATCTGCGGCGGCAGGGGATCGACAGGGCCTGCCTGCGCTGGACGAAACAGCGCCGGCAGCTCGAAGGCGTCGTCGTGGGCCTGTGCCGGCGGCATGTCGGCCAGGATGCGGCGGATCGAGGCCAGAATCTCCTCGATGCTGGGCTCGGCATCCGTGCCGTCTCGACGCATGATGCGATCCCCCGCAAGAACGCAAAAAGGCTGCGCTTCGCTCGAGCGAGCAAAGCGATACTGCGCGTCGGAAGCCTCGACAGGCCTTGAGCGCGTTCGGTCAATGGCTCGAGTTGTGAGCGTCAACGATCCTTACAGGCCGCGGCTGCGGTCTGTGCTCAAATCATGCAGGTCGTTTTGTGCGGAGATCGCCTGGCGCAAGCGCATGAGCCATCGCTCCGGCGCTCGCTGAGTGCCCCCGCAACATCAGCGACCAGTAGACGAAACAGCGTAGTGGCGAGTTCTTAAGAGAGGATGACCGTTGTCCCCACGCGGGGGACGATGCGGCGCCCGTCGCTGCCGTGCCGTGACTGCAACGCCCGTCGCGCACAGAAGAGTTAAGGAAAGCGAAATTCCGGGCGCCATAAGAGCAGCTTAAACTTTGTGCGATAAACCCAAGGGATGTAGTCGGAGCATCAGTGTGCTTCACGAGGAAAGAAGGCGTGCCTTCGCGTTATTCGGGCTGCTGGCAGAGCGCAACCCTCTGATTCCAGCTGCCGTGATCGTTTGCACGGCAATCGCCGTTGAGCTGCTCTTGGCGGACGCGCTCCCGACGACGTTCCTGATCCTGGCCGTCGGCGTACTCTGCGTGGTCACGACCGCCGCTCGCACGCTTCGCCACCCATTCGGTGTCCAGCAGCCCTCGAGATCCGGCCCCGGCGCAGAGGCCGGACGCCTTGATGCCTATCGCCAGGCGCTCGAGGAGCACTTTTGCATAACCGTGACGGACGCCACCGGTCGCATACTCGAAGCCAACAAGCGCTTCTGCGAGCTGACCGGCTACGCCCCGGCCGATCTCGTCGGGCAATCCTATGACATCCTGAGCTCGGGACGGCAGTCGATCGAGTTCCTCGAAGACATGTGGGCGGCCGTTCACGCCGGAAAGACGTGGCGCGGAGAGTTCTGCGACCGTGCCAAGGGCGGCTCCGACATCTGGCTTGAATCGATCGTTATTCCGCGCTTCGACGCCGCGGGCGCAATCGATCACTTCGTCACCATCAGCACCGACATCACCGAGATCCGCGGCCAGGCGATCACGCTTGAGGCGATGATCGACAATTTTCCAGGCGGCATCGCGCTCGTCGACCGCGACCTGCGCCTCGTCGCCTGCAACAAGCTCTACCGCACCTTGCTCGACCTTCCCGACATCCTCTTCGTCGGTGGCGCGACCCCCGTTACGGACATCCTGCGCTACCGAGCCGAGAAGGGGCACTATGGCCCGGGCGACATCGAAGACCTCGTGCGCGCTCGCGTCGATCGCTTTCTCGGCTCGTCCTACGAGGTGGACGAGCGAACGGAAATCAACGGCAAGACGCTCGAGGTGCGCACCGTCCCGATCCCCGGCGGCGGATACTTGAAGACCTATGTCGACATCACGGATCGGCGCAAGGCCGAGGCCGAGCTCCGGCGCGCGCACTGCCGGCTCGAGGCGTTCGTCAAGCACGCGCCCGCGGCCGTCGCCATGTTCGACACCGACATGAGGTATGTTGCCCATTCCGACCGCTGGCTCAACGACTACAATTTGAGCGAAAAGTCGCTCGTCGGCCGCCACCACTACGACGTCTTCCCCGAAATCCCGCCCCACTGGCGCGCAAAGCACCGCCGCATCATGGCCGGGGCGACCGAAAGCTCTCCCGAGGAGCGCTTCCTGCGTGCCGACGGCTCGGTCAACATCATCCGCTGGGAGGTACGCCCCTGGTACCTCGAGGACCAGACGATCGGGGGCATCATGATGCTGACCGAGGAGATCACCGAGAGGAAGAAGCTCGAGGATCAGCTCTGGCGGCTCGCCAAGCTCGACAGCCTGACGGGATTGCCGAACCGCCTGCAGTTCAACGAGAAGCTCAACGAGTTGATCGAATCGGCGACTGCGGATGGCAGTCAGTTCGCGGTCGGATTGATCGATCTCGACCGCTTCAAGGAGATCAACGACATACTGGGGCACGACGCCGGCGACGATCTCCTGAAGGAGGTCGCAGCCCGCCTTGATGAGGCGCTGAGGCCCTACGGCAGTGTCGCGCGCCTCGGCGGCGATGAGTTTGCAATTCTGATCTCGGCGGGGAGCGCCATCTCCCTCCTGAGCCGGCCCATTGAAGCGGTCTTTGCCGCCATGGAGCGTCCCGTGATCCTCGGCGGCGCCCCGCGCAGGTGCACCATCAGCCTCGGATTGACGATCTTCCCGAGCGACGCCACCAAGCCGACCGACCTGCTCAAGAACGCCGATCTCGCGCTCTATCGAGCCAAGGAGCTCGGGCGTGATCGCTACGAGCTGTTCGTCGGTGAGATGCGCACGTCTATCGAGAACAGCTACCAGCTTCACCACGATGTCCAGCACGCGCTGGCGAGCGACGCCTTCTGCCTCCTCTATCAGCCGATCGTCTCCCCGAGCGGGTCGCAGCGCGTATCGTTCGAGGCGCTTCTGCGCTGGAATCATCCCACGCGGGGCTTGCTTGCCCCGGGCGACTTCGAGGAGGTCTTCGACGACCCGAAGGTGGCCGCCGAGATCGGCCGCCGCGTGATCGACCGCGCGATCAGGCAGGCCGCGGCCTGGGAGAGTAGCGGGCTCGAGTTCGGCCGCATCGCGGTGAATGTCACCTCAGCCGACTTCGCGCTCGGCGGCTTCGCCGAATATGTCGATACCAAGCTGCGCGAGCACGGCGTGGGCGCGGAGCGGCTCTCAATCGAGGTCACCGAGCGCGTGTTCCTCGGCCGCAGCGCCTTCGGCGTCACCGAGGCGCTCGACAAGCTGCACGATACGGGCATCGAGATCGCCCTCGATGACTTCGGCACCGGCTTTGCCTCGCTCTCCCACATCAAGAAGTTCCCGATCGACCGCCTGAAGGTGGACAGGTCGTTCGTGCGCGACATGGAGACAAATCCGGACAACCTGGCGATCGTGCGCACCATCATTCAGCTCGGTACCAGCCTCGGCATCCATGTAACCGCCGAAGGTGTCGAGACCAAGCACCAGTTGACGCTGCTGAGGAGCATGGGCTGCGACTGCATCCAGGGCTACCTGTACTCGAAGCCCTTGGATCCGGCGGCGATCCCGGCCTTCGTCGCGCGCGAGCCCGGTCGCGACACCCTCGTCGCCTAGCCGTTCATTAATTCTTGTGAATCCCGGCTCTATGTTGCGTGAGCATCGGTACGCGTTCCAACGCTCCAGCCTTGCGCAAGCACCCGACGCAATACTGGCGCCCAGGGGGAAGAGTCTGTCGGCCTCGCTCATCGTGGCGCGGCGCGCCGGCGCGCCAATGCCCACCGCGGAGGCGCGCTCAATTGAGGGATAGTTGATGTCCTCGACCTACCTCGATTACCGGGTCTACACCCAGGACCTCTCGCGGACACTCAAGAGAACCGCCGCGCAACCGCAGGTCGCGCGCGAGGCCGAATACTACAGAGCCAACATCGGCAAGGTGAAGACGGTCGACGAGTTCTTGAAAAACGACCGTCTCTACAACTATGCCATGCGGGCCAACGGCATGACCGACATGATCGGCTCCAAGGCCTTCATGCGCAAGGTCTTGATGAGCGATCTCGAGGATCCCAGGAGCTTCGCCCGCTCCCTCGTCGACACGCGCTACCAGGTCTTCGCCCGCTCCTTCAATTTCGCCACCGACGGCAAGGTCGAGCCCAATACCGCGCTGGCCCAGACCGATGCCCAGGAAGACGACACTGTGGGGCTCTATTCGGCATCCCGCGTGCGCCGCGGCGAGGCCTCTGCAGCCGAGGTGAAGAATTACCAGGATCGCATCGACAAGATGACGTCGGTCGACGGCTTCCTTCGCGACCAGCGGCTCGTCGACTTTGCGATCACGGCCTATGGCTTCGACTCCAAGACCAAGACCAACGATTTCACTTATGTCTCGACGGCGACGCTGCGCAGCGTGCTGACCAGCGACCTATCCGATCCCGAGAGCGCGGCCAACAAGCTCGGCGGCAAGTTCATCGAGTTGGCCAAGGCCTTCGGCTTCGCCACGGACGGAACGCTTCCCGCAGGAGCGTCGCCACAGTCGGCCGCGCAGGTCACGGAGACGCTCTACCGCTACTACGAGAACACCGGCAACGGCGCGAGCCCTGCCGCGGCGGCTTTCAAGAGCAAGCTCTACGAGAGCGCGGTCGCCGCCATGACGTCGGTCGACGACATTGTCGGCGACGAGAGGCTCTTCACCTACGTCGTCACCGCATTCGGCCTCGATCCGACGACCGAGTCCCCGGTCAATATCCGCCAGGTCCTGACCAGCGATCTCTCCGACCCCGAAAGCTTCGCCAACCAGCAGACCGACGCCCGCTATCGCACCATGGCGGCCGCCTTCAACTTCAATGGCGACGGGACGGTCAAAGGCACGGACGGTGCGCAGAATGCGGCTCAGATCAAGAGCACGGTCAACTCATATCTCGATCGCTACGACGACAAGGCCGTCAACAGTGAGTCGCTCGAGACCACGTACTTCAAGAACACCCTGACCAGCACGGCCGGCGGCACGCTTTCGACCATCGCCAAGGTCGACGATCTCATAAACAACAGCAGGCTCTACGAATATCTGCTCAAGGCCTACGACCTCGATCCCAAAACGGAATCCAAGGCGACCATCAAGAAGGTGCTCCTGAGCGATGTCACCGACCCGCGGAGCTACGCCAACACGCTTTCTGACAAGCGCTACCGCGAGCTCGCTGCCGCGGTGAATTTCGCCGCCGACGGTACCGTCACGACGCCGCTCGCTGCCCAGATCGAGGACAGCGAGCTCGCCACCATCAAGCTCTACAATTCCCGCTTCTCCGCGGATATCACCGACCTTGAGAAGGACCGCGTCAAGGCCGAGAGCACCTACTATCACGATGCGATCAGCAAGGTTTCTAACGTCAACGAGTTCCTCGCCGACAAGCGGCTCGTGGCCTACGTCGTGAAGGCGTATGGCCTCGAGGGCGAGAGCGTGCCCAACAACGTGCTGCGCCAGGTCTTGACCAGCGATCCGCAGGATCCCAAGAGTTTCGTGGGCAAGCTCAACGACACGCGCTATCGCGATCTCGCCGCCGCCTTCAATTTCAAGTCCGACGGCGGCATCGCCCGCGTGCCGACCCTGCAGGCTCAGACGCGCAGCGAGGCGATCAAGACCGCCGATCTCTTCCTTCATCAGACCATGGAGACCGACGCCGGCAACCAGAGCGAAGGCGTCCGCCTCGCGCTCTACTTCCGCCGCAAGGCGCCGAGCATCAATACCGCCTTCGACATCCTGGCCGACAAGGCGCTGCTCGAGACGGTGCGCACGGCCCTCGGCCTGCCGGCGTCAATATCGCAGATGGATATCGACGCCCAGGCGAAGCTGCTCGAGAGGCGGCTCGACTTTGATGATTTCAAGGATCCGGAGAAGGTCGAGAGGTTCCTGGCGCGCTTCTCCACCCTCTACGATCAGGCCAACAGCGACGCGTCTGGGACGTCGCCAGCCGCACTTATTCTCGGCTCGAACCAAGACAATTCGGTCGTCGGCTTCAGTGAAAGCCTGCTCGCGAGCTTCCAGGGCCTGCGTCTCGGCCGCTGATCGTGTGTCCCACCATCTCCGGCCTTCGATTTCCGCCGGTGCATCGGGTTGACAGGGCGGCGACGCTGCAACGATAGTCGTGCCGTTCTTCTTCGGAGCATCGAATGCGGCACCTCGCAACTCGCGGCGAGCAGATGATTGTCCGGCTTCTGGCGCTTTGCGCCGTGGCCGCGTTCCTGCTCGCGCCGTCTGCGCGCCTAGCGCTCGCGCAGGAGGGCGAGTTCACGACCAAGGCCAAGAACGCAATCCTGATGGACTACGAGACGGGATCGGTTCTGTTCCAGAAATCGGCAGACGAGCTTGTTCCTCCCGCGAGCATGAGCAAGCTCATGACGCTCGCGGTCCTCTTCAAGGCGTTGAAGGACGGCAAGGTCAAGCTCGAGGACGAATTGCAGACGAGCGAGAATGCCTGGCGCACCGGCGGCGCCCCCTCCGGCACGTCCGCCATGTTCATTCCGATCCACAACAAGACGCCGATCAGCGAGCTGATCCAGGGCATCGTCGTCCAGTCGGGCAACGACGCGTGCATCACCGTCGCCGAGGGTCTCGGCGGCACCGTGCCGAAATTCGCCGTGCAGATGGAGGAGGAGGCGCGCCGGCTCGGCTTGAAGAAGTCGACCTTCCGCAACGCCACCGGTCTCGACAACCCTGAGCACCTGATGACCGCGCGCGAGCTCGCGCTCCTCGCCCAGCATCTCATTCGCGACTACCCCGATCGCTATCCGGTCTTCGCCCAGAAGGAGTTCGCCTACAGGAAGCACAAATTCTACAACCGCAACCCGCTCTTGGGCCCTGATCTCGGCGTTGACGGTCTGAAGACGGGCCACACGTCGACGGCGGGCTATGGCGTCGTCTTTTCGATGGTCAACGAGGGCCGCAGGCTGATCGGTGTGGTCATGGGCCTCACGGACGAGCGCGAGCGCAAGGACGAGGCGAGGCGCCTCATCGAGTGGGGTAAGCGCAGCTATGCCCAGGTCAAGCTGTTCGATGCCGAGGAGAAGGTGGGCAGCGCCCGCGTCTGGGGCGGCGATCGCTGGTTCGTGCCGCTCACCGGCAACGGCGCCGTCGACGTCGTGCTGCCGCGCTTTCCGGCAGGCCAAAAGCTCCGCGGCGAGATCGTCTATCTGGGGCCGCTCAAGCCGCCGATCAGGAAGGGGGATCAGGTCGCGGTCCTGCGCGTGACCAGCACGGTCGGCACAAACCCCGAGCCGACGGCAGTGACCGAGGCCCCGCTCTATGCCGGCGACGACGTCGAGCCCTCGAGCTTTCTCTGGAAGGGCGTCGACTCGCTTCTCTATCTGGCCTTGCGCATGGTGAGGCTCTAGTCTGCCGAACATGACGCCGGGAAAATTCATCACCTTCGAGGGCGGCGAAGGTTCGGGGAAATCGACCCAGGCTCGGATGTTGGCGGAGCGGTTGCGCCTGCGCGCAATCGAGAATGTGCTGACCCGCGAGCCGGGCGGCTCCCCGTTTGCCGAGCGCCTGCGCAAGATCTTGCTCGATCCCGCGACCGAGCCGCATTCGCCCTTGGCCGAGACGCTTCTCTTCTACACTGCGCGCGCCGACCATCTCGAGGCTGTCATCCGTCCGGCGCTGAAGCAGGGGCGCTGGGTCGTCTGCGACCGCTTCTCGGATTCGACGCGCGTCTATCAGGGCCAGAGCGGCGCATTGCGCGATCAGCTGTTCGACGCTCTCGAATTGCTCGTCGTCGCGCCGACCCAGCCCGATCTCACCATCATCGTCGACGTTCCCGCAGAGATCGGCCTCGCCCGCGCCATGGTGCGCGAAGGCAGCAAGGAGGATCGCAGCGGCAAGTCGGCGGCCGAGCAGGACCAGAAGCGCATCGCGCGCGGCCTCCTCTCTGACCGCTACGAGTCGCGCGATCTTGCCTTTCACCGCCGCCTGCGCGAAGGCTTCCTCAAGATCGCCGCGGCCGAGCCGGTGCGTTGTGTGGTCGTCGATGGCCAGCAGCGTCCCGACGAGGTCGCCGACGCGGTCTGGCAGGCTGTCAAGTTGCGGCTCCTCGACGGGGTCTCCTGATCATGGCGCGTGCCCCCGCCATCCAGGAGATCGAGGAGCTCCCGGAGGCCGATCGCCTCGAGGGCTTCCCACATCCCCGCGCCACCACCCGCCTCTTCGGGCACGAGACGGCTGAACGCGCATTGGCAGACGCCTTCGCATCCGGGCGCATGCACCACGGCTGGCTCTTGAGCGGCCCCGAGGGGATCGGTAAGGCGACGCTTGCCTATCGCTTCGCCCGCTTTGTTCTCGCCGACCCGGCAAGCCGCGACATGCTGGGAGGGAGCCTCGACATTCCTGATGACGACCCGGCGGCGCGCCAGGTGCGTGCCCTCTCGCATCCCGGCCTGCTCGTCGTTCGGCGCGCCTACGACACCAAGACGAAGCGCTTCCCCACCACCATCGCCGTCGACGAGGTGCGCCGCTTGAAGACGTTCCTCGGCCGAACCTCCGACAGTGGCGTCTGGCGCGTCGTCATCGTCGACCGCGCCGACGAGCTCAACATCTCCGCTGCCAACGCGCTCCTGAAATCGCTCGAGGAGCCCCCGGCCCGCACGATCTTTCTGCTCGTGTCGTCGGCGCCCGGGAGGCTGCTCGCCACCATCCGCTCGCGCGTGAGAAGCCTCGAGATGGCACCACTCTCCGGAACACCGCTGCGCCAGGCCGCGACACGGGCCATCGTGGTGAGCGGCGAGGAGATCGAGGCATCGGCGCCGGCCCCCTCCGAATGGGACAGGCTCGAGCGCCTCGCGGGCGGCAGCGTGCGCCGCCTTCTCTCGCTCCACGCCGCGCGAGGGCTCGCCCTTTTCGACCGCATCTCGGCGCTCGTATCCGGGCTTCCCAAGGTCGATTGGGCTGGCGTGCACGCCGTAGGCGACGAGATCACAAGCCCCGCCGCCGAGCAGCGTTTCGAGCTCTTTTTCGAGCTTCTGATGGACCACCTCGCGCGTCTCATCCGCGTCCGCGCCGCGGGCGATGCTACGAGCGACGATTGGGCGCTGGCCGAACGCCTCATCGGTGAAGGACGGCTTGCCACGTGGGCCAGCGTGTGGGAAAGAGTGGCCGCCGACAAGGCCGACGCGGCAGCCCTCAACCTCGACCGGAAGTCTCTGATCCTTGAGACTTTTATCCGCCTCGAGGCGGCGGCGCGTCACTAGAGTGCTTCCGGAAAAGTGGGAACCGGTTTTCCGATAAGAAGCACGACAAGACAAAGAGCTAGGGTCTTTCCGCGGATCAACCAAAGTCGGAACGAGCCTAGCGCATTGTCCGACGAAGTGGATACCGGTTCGTCGTGAAAATGCGACAAATAAAGAATCTAGCCTCCTGATTGAAAGCTCGCACGAATGACCCGGTTCAAGGCAAGGCCGACGCTCTCCCCCCGAATGTGATGCGGGCATCGGTCAGCGTGACGTCTTGAGCAACATCGGTCATCAGATCTCGGGAAGAACATGGGTCCCATGAGCCAGCGAGCGAAATTCTACATCACGACAGCCATCTCCTATCCCAACGGCGTGCCCCATATCGGCCACGCCTACGAGGCGATCGCGACCGACGCCATCGCGCGCTTTGAGCGGCTCGACGGCAAGGACGTCTTTTTCCTGACCGGCACCGACGAGCACGGTCTCAAGATGAAGCAGACGGCGGTGAAGGAGGGGCTCAGCCCACGGGCGCTCGCCGATCGCAACACCGAGCGCTTCGTCGAGATGGCCAAGACCCTCGATCTCTCGAATGACGACTTCATCCGCACGACCGAGCCGCGCCACTATGAGGCGTGCGCCGAGATCTGGCGGCGCATGGAGAAGGCCGGCGACATCTTCAAGAAGAAGTATGGCGGCTGGTACTCGGTGCGCGACGAGACCTACTACAAGGAAAGCGAGACGGAGCTGCGCGATGGCGCGCGCTTCGCGACGCCGACCGGGACGCCTGTCGAATGGAACGAGGAGGAGACCTACTTCTTCCGCCTCTCGAAGTACGAGAAGCCGCTGCTCGATCTTTACCAGAAGAACCCCGACTTCATCCTGCCCGTCGAGCGCAGAAACGAGGTCGTGAGCTTTGTCAAAAGCGGACTCGAGGATCTTTCGATCTCGCGCTCGACGCTGGATTGGGGCATCCCGGTTCCCGATGCGCCGGGCCACGTCATGTACGTCTGGGTCGACGCGTTGACCAACTACGTAACGGCGACCGGGCTTCTCAACACGCCCAAGGGCGCGCGCGCCGATTTCTGGCCTGCCGACGTGCACGTCATCGGCAAGGACATCGTGCGCTTCCACGCGGTCTATTGGCCGGCCTTCCTGATGTCGGCGGGGCTGGGGCTGCCCAAGCGCGTCTTCTCGCACGGGTTCGTCCTGAGCCGCGGCGAGAAGATGTCGAAGTCGGTCGGTAACGTCGTCGACCCGTTCGATCTCGTTCGCACCTACGGCGTCGACCAGGTGCGCTACTTCTTCCTGCGCGAGGTCATGTTCGGCCAGGACGGCAACTACTCGACCGACGCCATCGCCAACCGTATCAACGCCGATCTTGCCAACGATCTCGGCAATCTGGCGCAGCGTTCCCTGTCGATGATCGCCAAGAACTGCGCTGAGAAGGTACCCGAGCCCGGCGATTTTACGGAGGCGGACAAGACCATCCTCGCCGCCGCCGACGCGCTCTACGCCAAGGCGCGCGAGGCCATGGACCGCCAGGCGATCACGAGATACCTCGATGCCGTTTGGGCGGTGGTCGCCGATGCCAACCGCTATTTCGCCGCCGAGGAGCCCTGGGCCAAGAAGAAGACCGACCCGAAGCGCATGGAGACGATCCTCTATGTGACGGCCGAGGTCGTGCGCCAGATTGCGATCCTCGCCGCGCCCGTGATGCCTGCTTCCGCCGCCAAGCTGCTCGATCTCCTGAGCCAGGGCGTCGGATCACGGTCGTTCGCGGCCCTCGGTGAGAAAGGCCGCCTTTCACCAGGTACCGCGGTCCCGGTACCCCAGGGCGTCTTTCCGCGCTATGTCGACCCCGAGGAGGCCGCGAAGGCCGCTGCGTCTCCGGCGCCCAAGGCCAAGAAGGGTGGCGAGAAGCCAGGCAAGAGTTGAGAATGGCGTTTACCTCTCCCCGTGAGAACGGAAAGAGGGAGAACGCTATGCGCTAAGAAGTATGCCGATGATCATCGACCACCACTGCCACCTGGATTTTCCCGACTTCGCCGTCGACCTCGACGGCGTGATCGCGCGCGCCCGTGCAGCCGGCGTCGCTCGCATGGTGACCATCTCGACCCGCATTCGCAAATTCTCCCAGGTTCTCGCGATCGCCGAGAGGTATTCGGACGTCTACTGCTCGGTCGGCACGCATCCTCATAACGCGCACGAGGAGCTGGACATACCGCTGGACGAGATCATCCGCCTCTCTCAGCATCCCAAGGTCGTGGCCATCGGCGAGGCCGGCCTCGATTACCACTACAAGCACTCGACGCCCGAGGCGCAGGCGGAAGGCTTCCGCCGACATATCGCCGCCGCCCGCGCGACGGGGCTTCCGCTCGAGATCCACACCCGCGAGGCCGACGCCGATACGATCGCTATTCTCGAGGACGAGCACGCGCAGGGCGCGTTCCCGGCGCTCTTGCACTGTTACACGGGTGGGCCCGAGCTTGCACGCCGCGCCGTCGAGCTTGGCCTCCATGTGTCTTTCACGGGCGTCGTGAGCTTCAAGAAGTCGGATGCGCTGCGCGCGATCGCGTGCGACGTGCCGCTTGACCGCCTCCTCGTCGAGACCGACGCGCCCTATCTCGCGCCCGAGCCCTACCGCGGCAAGACCAACGAGCCGGCTTATGTCGTGCATACCGCAGCGGCTCTCGCAAAGGCGCGCGGAGTTTCCGCCGAGACGATCGCCGCGGCCACGACCGAAAACTTCTTCCGCCTCTTCAGGAAGGTGCCGCGCCCGGCCGAGAAGGGCACCGCCGCCGCATGAGCCTCGCCGTCACGATCCTGGGCTGTGGCTCCTCGGGCGGCGTGCCGCGCATCGGCTCGATGTGGGGCAAGTGCGATCCCACCAACCCGAAGAACCGGCGCCGGCGCTGCTCGATCCTGGTCGAGCAGAGGTCGAAGCGCGGCACGACGAGCGTGCTTGTCGACACCTCGCCTGATCTGCGCGAGCAGCTGCTCTCGGTGCGCGCCAATGCCCTCGACGGCGTCCTCTTCACCCACGATCACGCCGACCACACGCATGGCATCGACGATTTGCGGATGGTCGCCTATGCCATGAAGAAGCGCATCGACTGCTATTTCGACGCCCCCACGAGAGAGAGCATCGTGTCGCGCTTCGCCTATTGCTTCGAGACGCCGAAGGGTTCGAGCTATCCCCCGATCCTCGTCGCGCACGAGCTGACACCGGGAAAGTCGGTCGTGATCGACGGGGCGGGCGGGCCCATCTCCGCATTGCCGATTTTACAAATGCATGGCGACATACCGACCCTCGGCTTCCGGATCGGCGGGCTGGCGTACTCGCCGGACATCTCAGACATGCCGGCAGAATCGGTCACGCCGCTCCAAGGTCTCGACATCTGGATCGTCGACGCGCTGCGCTATACGCCGCACCCGAGTCACTTCAGCTTGAAGCAGGCCCTCGAATGGATCGAGCGCTTGGGGCCGAAGCGCGCCATCCTCACGCACATGACGGCCGACCTCGATTACGAGACACTGCGCCGCGAGCTGCCCCCTCACATCGAGCCCGCCTATGACGGCATGGTGATCGAGGTCGGCTGAGGACAATTGCCCAAGTATCCACCACGCTCATGGTGAGCTTTACCCCGAGCGTGTCGAGGGGCGAACCATGAGGCCGCGGATTTGCCTCCACCTCATCCTTCGACCAGCTCAGGATGAGGTAGTGCGAAAAGCGTGCTGCTCAAGCGTCGTTGTTGCTGGTCACCGATTGGCGCGCCTGCTTCCACGCGCCAAAACTCACGACCTCGCCATTGCAACTTGCCGAAGGCAGGGCAACGTCGACGAAGAGCGGCGCAACCTCGTCGGGTGCGGGAAGCGTGAGCGGGTCCTCGCCGGGAAATGCCTTGGCGCGCATGCCGGTGCGCATGGGGCCGGGGTCGATGACGCTCACCTGCACGTTCGTCGTCGCGCATTCCGCCGCGTAAGTCCTGCCGAGCGTCTCGAGCCCGGCCTTAGACACGGCATATGGTCCCCAGTAGGCTGTGCCGCCGGCCGCGGCGCCCGACGTCACAAAGATCGCGCGCCCCGCATCCGAGAGCCTGAGCAGTGGATCGAGCGTCCGGATAAGGCGCCAGTTGGCGTTGAGGTTGATGTCGATGACGGCGCTCCAGGCGTCCGCCGTCACGTGCGGCAGCGGCGACAGCGGCCCGAGGATTCCCGCCGCGCCGACGAAGATGTCGAGCTTCCCGAACCGCTGATAGAGCGTGGGTCCCAGCTGGTCGATGCGGTCGCCGGCCCGGAGATCCAGCTTGAGAATGGTGGCTTTGCCTCCGACCGCCCGGATCTCGTCATCAACCTCCTCGAGCGCCCCCTCTGTCCGTGCACTGATGATGATCTGGGCGCCCTCGCGCGCTAAGGCGAGAGCAACCGCGCGGCCCAACCCTCGCGAGGCCCCTGTGACGAGCGCGAGACGGCCTTTCAGCTGCTTGGGAGACTTCATCGGCGGGGCCTTGGACGGCGGCCAAAATGGTCGCCGTCGCCACCACCTAGCGCCACTTGGCGCCTTGCGGCAAGGAATTGCCGCAAGCTTAGTTTCGGGCCCCTTTTCACAGGGAGTGAGACCTGCAACTCAACTACCAGAGCCGGGCTGCCGGCTGCCCGGCTCAGGACGGCCCTCACTCCCGAATGTGGGTCGGGTGGCGACGGCTGCGCCCCCTACGCTGCCGCCGCGTAATACTTCTTGAGGCTGGTCATCACCTGCGCCTTGTCGAGGTCGGCGCCCATCTCGATCATGGCTTCGGCGAAGCGGCTGACGATCTCCGAGATCTGCTCCGGCGAGAGCTGGTTCAAGATGCCGATGCGCACCTGCACCGGCTCCGACAGCGTCGGCCAGATGCCAAAGCCCTTGGCGCGGGCGCCCGCGACCAGGTCCTTTTCCTTGCCCTTGAGCTTGCCGGGGAGGTTGAGCACGACGAGGCTCGTCATGTTGGAGGTGACGTCGCAGCCCATGCTCTCGACGGCCTGGCGCAGCGCCTTCTCGTGATAGGCGTAGTCGGAAGCCTTCCGGCGGCGGCCATAGGTGAGAATGATGCGCAGCGCCTCGTGGAAGGCGGCGACAGCGTAACACGAGTGCGTCTGGTGGTAGACCGCGTTCGGCACGTCCTTGCCCTCGACGATGCCCCAGTGGCGCGCGTCGAGGATCGGGTGATGGACGTAGGTCCGGCAGCCGCGCTTCTTCACCATCTCGATCGCCTTGTCGGTGAAGCTCACCGGCGCGTAGGTGAGCGGCAGCGACAGCACGCCCTTCTGCGGACACGAGGCCCAAGCGACGACGCCCGGATAGTCGTCGATGTTGAAGTCGGCGACGCCGAGGCTCGACACGGCATCGACGATGCCGAGCACGCCGTGCTTCAGGCAGGCGTCGGAGAAGCCCTTGAGGTCATTGACGCGGCCCGAGCCCGTCTCCCAGTGCGCCATGAAGGCCCAAAGCGGCTTGTGCTGGGCGAGCGCCTTGTCGACCGTCTCGCCCGTCACCGACTGGCCGTGCGGCGTCTCGACGATCGTCACGCTCGCGGGCTTCGGATTGAGTGAATCGGCCGCGAGCTCCTCGGCGGTCGAGGCCTTCATGCGGATGGTGAGGCTATCGATGCCCGAGAAGGTGCCGTTGGGGAAGGCGACGACCTTGTCGCCTGGCAGGATCAGCGACAGCACGCAGTCGAGACCGGAGAAGCCCGTGCCGGCGACCCCATAGGTGTAGACGTTCTTGGTACCCCAGAGGTCGCGTAGCATCTCCTTGGCTTCGAGCATGCCCCGCACGACATCCTTCTGCATGTGGTCGGCGACGCCGGTCTTGGCAAAGCGCTCGAGCACGCGCGGATCGGTGTTCCCAGGGCCGGGGCCGGCGGCGAGAGTTTCAGGAATTTCGAGCGTTGGATAAATCTTCATCTTATCTCTCCGAATTCAACTCGGCCCGAGAGGGCAAACCGCCTGCATTGGCTATGCGTCGCTACCAGCCTTGGCCGGCTGGAGCGCAAAGTAGGGCAGACGCGCGGCTGGCGGCAAGACGTCTTCTATCGCGCCGCGCCCTCCAATGCGAGCCAGCATGAACGTTCCGCGCTGCGGCACGCAATCCTGCATGATTTCGATGGGACATTTGCACTGCACAACGCATAAAATCGCACCCGCCTCACTGCCTAAGGCTCAACGCTCCATGTCCAAGTCCTAGTCAGGTCAACCGCCTCCATGCGGGTGTCAAAAATCCACAATAAATGCAATATTCAATACAGATTACACTTCTCCCCCTGTCCGCAAGATGCCTGCACCTCGCAAGTGTGACGGGACACCACCCTTGAGGATTAGCGACCAGCGAGTCCGGCGGCAGATTCTCGGCCTCGACATTGTGAGGTTCCTTTCTGCCTCGTTGATTGTCGGCTTCCACATGGGGTTCGTAGATCGCGCCCCAAGCAACCCAACGTACCAATTAATGACGCCGGGCCAGCCATTGTTGGGCTCCCCGCCTTTATTTTGGTTTGGATTTATTGGCGTTCAGATCTTCTTTGTGATCTCGGGCTTCGTAATTGCCTACTCGGCAGAGAAATCCAACGCCATTAGCTTTTTTAGAGACAGAATGGTCCGGCTTGGTCCCGCGCTTTGGATTTGCGCGACATTCAGCCTGGTTCTATTCCTGACCTTTAGCGCAGTCGAGCCGCTGTCCCTACTGAAGCGTTATTTGAAGGAAATCACGCTCTACCCACGCGAGCCGTGGCTTGATCCCGTGGTTTGGACGCTGTGCGTTGAAATTGCGTTCTATGCCGTGATTTTAGTGCTCCTCGCTGTCAAGCGGTTCAGGTGGATAGCGGCGCTCGCAGCATACCTTGCCTGCGGCAGCCTCGCGCTCCAGCTTCTAATGTGGAGCTTGGGATGTGGCGGTCCTGCAGAAGCGGCAACCTGCTCCGTGCTTGCAGGTAACAGACGGCTCCTGGAGTTCACACTGCTGGAGCACGGATGTTTTTTTGCCCTTGGTATATTCCTGTGGCTATGGCTTGTTAAAGACAGAGACGTGCGAAAGCTTTGGTGGGTATACCCAGGGCTTATCGCATGCATTGCGCAGATTGCGGGGGATGTAATAATTGAAGAGCGCGCCGGAGCGCGCACGGGGTATAGTGGTGGTCAGCTTTCTGAGGCTATCGCAGTCGGTATTTGGCTTGCAGCGGTTTGCGCAATCATAGCTTCCGTCCGCTTCAACGCCAAAATCGCCGGAATCATAGATAGCCATACCCAACGTGCCGTTCGCCTCATCGGCCTTTCAACATACCCGCTCTATCTAGTGAATTACGTATTTATCGGAGTTTTCTTATGGCTGCTTGCCCGCGCGGGCTTCCATCTGACCTCCGCGCTTTGGTTTGCCGGGGCAGCTGCCATCGCGCTGAGTTTCCTCATCGCAGCCAAGCTGGAGCCGCCGTTGCAAGCGAAGTTGCGGCAGCTCCTGAACATTGCGGGCGCCGCCCTTTCGCTTGATCTCCAGGTGCCTCCGCCGAAGGCTGACCACGCGACACACGGCCGGGAAACCCCTACGGAGGAGTGAGTACGAATTTGGCCAAGGGGTCGAGATCGCTGTGATATGCGATAGTACGTCACAGCTCCAGCGAAAGTGGCCATGACCACGGCAGTGGTGCCCGTCCATGCGGGGTCATGAAGGGGTCGGGCGCGACGCCTCAGCCGGCCTCGGCGAGGAGCGAGAGTTGCCGCGATCCCGCCGACCCGTTCTGGTCGGTGAGCTCGGTCGGATACTCGCCGGTGAAGCAGTGGTCGGTGAATTGCGGGCTTCTGGCGTCGCGAGACTCGAATCCCACCGCGCGGTAGATGCCGTCGACGGAGAGGAACGCGAGGCTGTCGGCTCCCATGAACGTGCGCATGGACTCGAGATCGAGATTGGCCGCGATCAGGTCGGTCTTGCGTGGCGTGTCGATGCCGTAATAGTCGGGGTGGGTGATCGGCGGCGAGGAGATGCGCAGATGCACTTCCTTGGCACCCCCTTCGTACATGAGCTGCACGATCTTTTTCGATGTCGTCCCACGTACCACGCTGTCGTCGATCAGCACGATGCGCTTGCCGCGAATAACGCCGGCGTTTGCTGAGTGCTTGAGCTTGACGCCGAGCTGGCGGATCCTCTGCTCGGGCTCGATGAACGTGCGCCCCACGTAGTGATTGCGGATGATCCCGAGCTCGAACGGCAGGCCGGATTCCTGTGCAAAGCCGATGGCGGCGGGCACACCCGAATCCGGGATGGGCACGATGACATCGGCCGGCGCGGGGGACTCTTTTGCGAGCTGCACGCCCATCTGCTTGCGAATATCGTAGACGGAACGGCCGCCGATAATGCTGTCGGGGCGCGCGAAGTAGATGTACTCGAAGATGCACGGCCTGGCGGCGCGGCGCGGAAACGGGCGATGGCTCTCGAGCCCGTCAGCGGTGATCACCACCACCTCGCCGTTCTCGACCTCGCGCACGAGTTCGGCGCCCACCATGTCGAGTGCACACGTCTCGGATGCGAGCACGTAGGCGGACCCGAGACGCCCGATCACGAGCGGCCGGATGCCGATCGGGTCGCGGGCGCCGATCAGCATGTCATTGGTGAGACCGACGAGCGACCAGGCGCCCTCGATCTGACGGATCGCCTCGACGAACCGCTCGACCATGCGCCGCTTGCGCGACCGTGACAGGAGATGGAGGATGACCTCGGTATCCGAGGTCGAGGGGAAGATGGCGCCGGAGTTGATCAGCTCCTGGCGGAGTGTGAGCGCGTTGGTGAGATTGCCGTTGTGGGCGACCGCGAACCCGCCCGTATCGATGTCTGCGTAGAGCGGCTGCACGTTCTTGAGCGCCGGCTCCCCCGTCGTGGAGTAGCGGTTGTGGCCGACCGCCATGTTGCCCTTGAGGCGGCGGATGACGGAGGCCTCGTTGAAGTTGTCGCCCACGAGGCCGAGGCGCCGCTCGGAGTGGAACTGGGTGCCGTCGTAGGAGACGATGCCGGCCGCTTCCTGACCGCGGTGCTGCAGAGCATGGAGGCCGAGGGCGGTCAGCGCTGCGGCATCGGGGTGTCCAAAAACACCGAAGACCCCGCATTCCTCGCGGAGTCTGTCATCGCCCATTCTGGAAAGCCCGAAATCCGGGGCCTCTTTGCCGTCGTCGAACCCGTGCGCCATGGCTGCCTCCCGCTAAAGCATCCGCCGCCCGATGACTTACGCAATACCAGACGCGCCGGCCCCCTATCAGGACGAGAACCCGCGCCGCCGTTCGTGTGACGTATATATGATAACCTGCAAAGCGTTAAAGCGCTTTGTCACATAGGTCGCAGGGCTAAGAGGAATTTACTGTGCCGGTGGCTCGGTTGCCGCAGGCGAGGGCGCTCCGATCCCAGCAGCCGGCAGGTAGGTTTCCAGCACAACCCTGATCGCATCGCCCGTGGCCTTGATATAGGGCAGCGACTTGGATTCCCGGACCCATGGGAAATGCGCGTTCGTTTCGGGGATGAAGGACTCGTAGAACATGTACGGGATGACGATCAGCAGGAAGCCGCGCGCCACGCCGAAGATGAAGCCGAGCACGCGGTCGATCATGCCCACCCGGCTCTCGAGCGTCCAATCCGAGATACGCGCCGTGATGAGATGAACAATTATCAAGACAATCAAGAAGATGACGGCGCCGATGGCGATCTGCGCGACGGCGACCTGGGTCCCCATCTGCTGCGCCATGTCCTCGGCAACCTTCTTGTAGTTGAGGACGAAATAGAGGGTGGCGCCGGCCGCGACGATCCAAGACAGAATCGACAGGATCTCGCGCACGATCCCGCGGTACATCGCGAGCAGACCCGAGATGAATGCCACGGCTATGAGCGCGGCATCGAGATAGCTGAGCGGCCCGATCATGCTCGAGACCTCCTCATGTTCCGTGCAGCCTTCAGGTTGAGGTTAATTCCCCCGTCCGTTCACTCGCATGACCCAAGCTCGTCCGCAAGCTCCTTGAGGTGGCTGATGCGGCTGAGCTTGAGCCGCCTCGCGTCGTCGCCGAGCTCTCCGGCTGCGGGAATGACCGCCTGACGAAACCCGAGTTTCTTGGCCTCCTTGAGGCGCAGACCCATATGCGGGCTGGCGCGCACGGCACCGGAAAGCGAGAGCTCCCCGAAGTAGATGCGATCGGTCGGCAACGCGATGTTGGACCACGACGCGAGCAGGGCGGCAGCGGCGGCGAGATCAGCGGCCGGCTCCATGATCCTCAAGCCTCCCGCGACGTTGAGGTAGACGTCGTGATGGGCGAACGAGACGCCGCACCGCGCCTCGAGCACCGCGATCAGCATGGCGAGCCGGTTCGCATCCCATCCGACCACCGCGCGGCGCGGCACGCCGAGCCCGGACGGCGCGACCAGCGCCTGGATCTCGACCAGGATCGGGCGCGTCCCCTCGATGCCCGCGAAAACGGCGGCGCCGGGTGCTGTCGCGTCGCGGTCGCCGAGGAACAGCTCCGACGGATTGGCGACCTCCTTGAGGCCGGCCCCCGCCATCTCGAAGACGCCGATCTCGTCGGTCGAGCCGAAGCGGTTCTTGGTCGCGCGCAGGATGCGGAACGTGTGGCCCCGGTCGCCCTCGAAGGCGAGCACGGTATCGACCATGTGCTCGATCACCTTGGGACCTGCGATCTGCCCGTCCTTCGTCACGTGGCCGACGAGCAGAAGAGCGCTGCCGGTCGATTTGGCATGGCGCACGAGCGACTGCGTCGCGGCTCTGACCTGGCTTACTGTCCCCGGCGCCGCCTCGAGCTGGTCCGACCACAGCGTCTGTATTGAATCGATGACGACGAGGTCCACGCGTTTCTCGCGCCCGAGCGTCGCCAGGATGTTGGCGAGGCTCGTCTCCGCGGCGAGCGCCACGGCGGCTTCCGCAAGCCCGAGGCGCGCGGCCCTGAGCCTCACTTGCGCTACGGCCTCCTCTCCCGAAAAGTAGAGCGCGCGCCGTCCTGCGCGCGCGAGCGCGGCAGAAAGCTGGAGCAGGAGCGTCGACTTGCCGATGCCGGGCTCGCCCGCAATGAGCAGCACCGAGCCCGGCACGATGCCCCCGCCCGTCACGCGGTCGAGCTCCGGCATGCCGGTCGAGAAGCGCGGCGCCTCGTCGGTGGAGCCCGAGAGACCCTCGAGCCGGACGGCGCTCCCGCGGCTCGATCGCGAGAGGCCCGAGCCGGGCGGCGGCGTCGCATCCGTCTCCTCCGCGATCGTATTCCATTCGCCGCACGAGGCGCACTTCCCCGCCCACCGCGCCGACACCGCGCCGCAGTTCTGGCAGACGAACGAGGCCTTCTGCGCCTTGGCCATCCGCGCCCCTATGTGCCGTCGACGTACGAGCGGTGAAAGCGCGGGCCGAGCCGCGTCAGGACCTCGTAGCCGATCGTGCCCGCCGCAGTCCCCATGCCTTCGATCGTGAGCCCGGGGCCGATGAGGTCGATGAAATCGCCCTGCTGGGGCGGCGGCCCGAGATCGGTGACATCGATGGTGATGAGATCCATCGAGACCCGCCCGACGATTGGCGCCTCTTGGCCGCGAAATCCGACGACCCCGCCCGGCCGCTCGGGCGTGCTGCTCAGGCTGCGCGCGATGCCGTCCGCGTAGCCCGCTGCGATGACCGCGATACGCGAGGTGCGTTTCGCTTGCCACGTCGCCGAGTATCCGACGCTTGCGCCCGCGGGCACGTCGCGAATTTGCAGGATGCGCGCCTGGGCCGAGACGACCGGCCCCACCGGAGTAGCGCCTCCCTTGAAGGCCTGCCCGCCGTAAAGCGCATATCCGGGGCGAACGAGATCATAGTGAAAGCTCGCGCCGAGCATCAGGCCGTCCGAGGCGGCAAGGCTCGCGCGCGCCGCTGGCAGGAGCTTGCGCAGCCTCTCGAAAGTCTCCCGCTGCTCTTCGTTCTTCGGCGATTGCGGATCGTCGGCGCACGCGAGGTGGCTCATGACGAGCGCGACATCGAGGCCCCCGGCAAGCAAGCCGTCACGGGTGAGCGTCTCGATCTCAGCCTCGGAGAGTCCGAGGCGGTTGAGGCCGGTGTCGATATGGAGCGCGGCCCTGAGCCGCGACGGATGCGCCGACACCGCCTGCCGCCACGCGAAGATCTCGTCGATGCTGCCGAGCACCGGAATTGCGGCGGCCGAGATCAAATCCGCTGTTGCGCCCGCGACCAGCCCGTCGAGTGCATAGATCGTGGCCGCGGGCGCGAGCCGGCGCGCCGTCGCCGCCTCGTCAGGCGTCGCGATGAAGAACGTCCGGCATCCCGCCGACCAGAGCGCCGGGATCACGCGTCCCGCGCCGAGTCCATAGGCGTCGGCCTTGACCACGGCCGCGCATTCGGCCGGCGCGACCAGCGCGGCGAGCGCGCGCCAGTTGGCGACGAGCTGATGAAGGTCGATCGTGATGACGCCTGTCGCGGAGGCTGGGATGGCAGGTTGGGTCATGAGCACGCCCATTCCTGCTCGTATGCACAAATGATGGAGTCCCCTCTCCCCGCAAGCGGGGAGAGGGCGAGGGTGAGGGGCAGCTGCTGGCGATGCGTTCGGGTGCGGCGCCTCACCGTCATGGCGAAGCCATGCTCCGCATGAGCCCTCTCCCCATCGCCTTTGCGATGGGGAGAGGGAAATGCCTGCTCCCTCACTCGTATCGCTCGGGCAGCTGATACTCGCGCGCGAGATTGCCGAAGCGCGTGAACTGGCTCTCGAACGAGAGCCCCACCGTGCCGACGGGGCCATGGCGCTGCTTGCCGATGATCACCTCGGCCTTGCCGGACACCGCCATCATTTGCGTCTGCCAATCGCTGAACTCCGCCGTCCCCTCGCGCGGCTTCTGCCGCTCGACGTAGTATTCCTCACGGAACACGAACATGACAACGTCGGCGTCCTGCTCGATCGAGCCGGATTCTCGCAAATCCGAGAGCTGCGGCCGTTTGTCGTCCCGTTGCTCGACCTGGCGCGAGAGCTGCGAGAGCGCGATGATCGGCACGGCGAGCTCCTTGGCCAACGCCTTGAGCCCGGTGGTGATCTCGGTCACTTCCTGCACGCGGTTGTCGCCGCGCTTGGACGAGCCCGCAAGCAACTGGAGATAGTCGACCACGAGGAGGCCAAGGCCCTTCTGGCGCTTGAGCTTTCTCGCTCGCGAGGCGAGCTGGGCAATGGTAAGGCCGCCCGTCTGATCGATATAGAGTGGGATCCGGCTCATCTCCTGCGACACGGCGACGAGCTTCCTGAACTCGTCCTCGTTGATCATGCCGCGGCGGATCTTTTCCGACGCCAGCTCCGCCTGCTCGGAGAGTATGCGGGTGGCGAGCTGCTCGGCGCTCATTTCGAGCGAGAAGAAACCGACGATGGCCCCGTCGATCGCCTTCTCGGTTCCGTCGGGCTGCTTCTCGCTTCGGTAGCTCTTGGCGATGTTGTAGGCGATGTTGGTCGCGAGCGCCGTCTTGCCCATCGAGGGGCGGCCCGCAAGGATGATCAGGTCCGAGGGCTGCAGCCCGCCCATCTTGCTGTCGAGGTCCGTGAGCCCTGTCGCAAGCCCCGAGAGGTGGCCGTCGCGCTGATAGGCAAAGTTCGCCATTTCGATCGCGTGCGTGAGCGCCGTGCCGAAGCCCATGAAGCCCTGGCCGTACTTGCCCTGCTCGGCGAGATCATAAAGACGCGTCTCGGCTTCCTCGATCTGCTGCTTCGGCGGGAAGTCGATCGGCGCGTCGTAGGCCGAGTTCACCATGTCCTCGCCGAGCACGATCAGTGACCGGCGGACGGCAAGGTCGTAGATCGTGCGCCCGTAGGCCTCGGCGTTGATGATCGTGGTGGCCTCGGAGGCGAGGCGGCCGAGGTATTGGGGCACGGTGAGGTTGGCGTCGATCGGCTCCGCCGCCTCGAAGAACGTCTTGAGCGTTATCGGCGTCGCGGGCTTTCCGGCATGAATCATCTTGCTCGCGGTCTCGAAGATCTCGCCGTGCAAGGGATCGAAGAAGTGCGCCGGCTCGAGAAACGACGTCACGCGATCCATCGCCTCGTTGTTGACGAGAATCGCGCCAAGGAGCGCCTGCTCCGCCTCGATGTTGTGGGGAGCCTCCCGGAAGCGCTGGGCTTCCGAGCTGGCGGGATTTGCGAGCTTGTCGATCAGGGAGAGTGCGGTTTGGGTCATGGACGGACGCTAGCCGCCGCCCCGAGTCGGCGCGAGGGTGGCGGCGGCGCTCAAGCGCTCCTCTCCACGTTACGCACAGCGCGCCCAATATCCCGTTGCCTGAGGCGAATCGCGCTCACTCGCCTGCGAGATGCGGTCTCTCGAGCCTTCCGCCCTCGCGCACCGCGAGGCTGCGCTCGCCATCCAGCATATAGTTCCGCGTGATGGGGCGCGCATCGATGCGCTTCGCGAGCTGGATTTGAAATACAACCAGACCCTGATGGCGGAAAGCCGCCTCCGAGCCCGCGAGGTAGAATTCCCACATGCGGGCAAACTCCTCGCCCGCGATCTCGACCACGCGCGCACGGTTCTCGAGGAAGCGCGTGCGCCACGCGCGCAGAGTTTCCGCGTAGTGCAGTCGCAGCACCTCGACGTCGAAGCATATGAGCCCCGAGCGCTCGACGACGGACATGATCTCGGAGAGCGCCGGAATGTAGCCGCCCGGAAAGATGTGGTGCGCGATGAAAGGGTTGGTCGCGGCCGGCCGGTCCGAACGGCCGATGGTGTGCAGCAGCGCAACGCCGTCGTCATCGAGCAGGCGGTGGATCGCGCTGAAGAACGCCGGGTAGTGCGGCACCCCGACGTGCTCGAACATGCCCACCGAGACGATGCGGTCGAAGCGCCCCTCGACCTTGCGGTAGTCCCGAAGATCGAAGCGCACGCTGTTCGCGAGGCCAAGCCTGGCTGCGCGCGAGCGCGCCTGCTTGAGCTGCTCCTCGCTCAGCGTCACGCCGTGAACTTCGGCGCCGCACGTGGTCGCAAGATAGAGCGCAAACCCGCCCCAGCCCGAGCCGATATCGAGCACGCGCTGGCCGGGCTCGACGGCAAGCTTGGCGGCGATGTGGCGCTTCTTCAAGAGCTGCGCGCGCTCGAGATCGGCTCCGCGCGTGTAGTAGGCGCACGAGTATTGCAGGTCCGGGTCGAGGAATAGCTCATAGATGCGCCGGTCGATGTCGTAGTGATGGGCGACGTTCTTGCGCGCACGCCGCGCGGGGTTGAACTGCTGCGCCCGACGCACGAGCCGGCGCACGTATCCGAGGCTCTGCGCCCAGGCGGGGAAGGGGACGCTCTCGAGGTTGCGCATCATGAGCGCGATGAAATCGTAGACGGTGCCGCGCTCCATCACGAGCCGCCCGCTCATGTAGCCTTCCCCGGCGGCGAGCTCGGGATCGAGCGCGAGCTGGTATTCGATCTGCCGGTCGGCGAGCCTGACGACGACGGGCGATCCCGATCCATCGCCGAAATGGGTGCGCCCGCCGCGGTAGTCGACGAACGTCAGGTCGCCTGTCCGGACGACCCGGTTGAGCATGAGCTGCAAGGGCTTGAGCATGGTCGCTCCGTGCCAAATCGACCGGCATTCGCCCTCTGCCGGCGGCAATTGAACAACCCTCCGCATAAGACATAGGGAGACTTTTCGGCGTCTGCCAGCCGGAGCCCCTGAGCAAAATCGATCGCTCTTGTCTGCACTCCTGATCGCCCAAAAGAGAAAACGCCGGGATCGGCGATCCCGGCGTCATGGTTAAGCGATGCGGCCGCGAGCAACTTAGCTCTTTTCGGCCTCGGCTTCCCCTTCGCCGATCTCGGCCGTGGGAGCCGCGCCTTCCTCGAAGACCTCATCCGGGTTGAAAGTCTCGAGCTCGAGCTTCTCGCCCTTGATCACGGTCACGTCCTCGCCGCGGGCCTGCTTCACAGCTTCGTCCTCGGACCGTGCCACGTTGAGGACCACCTTCACCACGACCTCGGGATGGAGTGCGATCCGCGTATCGTGCAGGCCGAGCGTCTTGATGGGCTTGTCCATCACGACCTGCACGCGGTTGACTGTGAACCCGCCCGCGGTGACGACCTCGGCGATGTCGCGCGTCGAGACCGACCCGTAGAGCTGGCCCGTGTCGCCGGCCGAGCGCAGCGCGACGAACGTCTTGCCCTCGAGCTTGGCGGCGACGGCTTCCGCCTCCTTCTTCTGCTCGAGATTGGTGGCTTCGAGCTGGTGCCGCTGGCTCTCGAAATGAGCGAGATTGTCCTTTGTCGCGCGCAGCGCCTTTTTCTGCGGCAGGAGGAAGTTGCGGGCGAACCCGTCCTTGACGTTGACGACGTCGCCCATCTGGCCGAGCCGGCCGATGCGCTGCAACAGAATGACTTGCATGATCTCTACTCCTCGTCTCTCTCTGCTTTGGTTCGGATTGATCAGATTGAAGGCCCGGCCGGCGGCGGATAGCGCCTGCGCAGTCCGATGATTGACTCGGCCAGGCCGAGGATCGCCGCCAGCACGCCGATCCACATGTTGAGAAAAAGCAGCGCCGCATAGAGCGCCCAGAGCGCGAACGGCCGCCAGGCGGCGCCCCGCGTCGTGTAATGGATGATGGCAAGGCCCAGGAGCATGTAGGCCAGGAAGAGCGCCCCAAAGATCCCCGACGCGGCGAGCGCCACGTGCCCGCTCGTCATGAGTAGCGCGAGCAGCGAGCCGCCGAACGCCAGCGAGGTCCCGCGCGGGTATTCGATTGCCGCGAGATCGGGCCACGGCCGCATGAGCTGGCCCGAGGCGAGCGTGACACGCCCGGCAAGCCAAAGGTTGAACAGCAGGCCGCCCATCCACGATATTGCCGACGCCGCCGGAAGCAGCCACAGGGCCGCCTCGGCGAGCTCCTTGATCTCGACCTCGGTAAGCGGCGCGTTCGTGAGCTCGGGCAGGCTGTTCCGCACCGTCTTTTCGATGAAGTCTCCGAGAGTCGTCCGCACGTTCTCGAGATCCCCGCCGATGAGCATCAGAGACGCGAACGCGAGGACGGCCGCCAGGACGGCTGCCCAGATCACGAGGCGTCCCGGCGGATACCATTCGATGGTCTCGCCGCCGGCAGGTCCGGAGCGGTTGAGGAGCGCCAGATGCGTGAGCACGACCATGGGCACGACCTGGCTCAGCGCAAACACCAGAGCCACGTGAATGCCGGCCCCGATGGCGATGAGCAGCATGCCGACCGCCCCCGCGACCGCGGCCGCGAGCCAGCCCCATCCGAGGCCGGCGAGCGCGATCGGCAACGGCGTGATGAAGAAGAGGATGAAGCGCGCGATGAGCGGCCCGGTCGTCGCAGACGCGAAGACGACGGCCGCGACAAGGCCCAGTCCGGCGCCGACGAGGAGGCGATTTCGCATGTCTGAGCTGTCCCGCGTTGAGCGGTTAGGGGCAGGCCGGCGTGAGCCGCTGTCCCAACCTCGTTGAACGTCAAGTGCGGTGTCTGACCCTCGGGGCCAGGCACCGATATCTTCTACTTCAAGACGTATGGCAGAAGCCCGAGGAAGCGCGCCCGCTTGATGGCGCGCGCGAGCTCCCGCTGCTTCTTGGCCGACACGGCCGTGATGCGGGAGGGCACGATCTTGCCGCGCTCCGACACGTAGCGCCCGAGCAGCCGCGCATCCTTGTAGTCGATCTTCGGCGCCTGATCGCCCGAGAACGGGCAGGTCTTGCGGCGCCGATGGAAGGGACGGCGGGTGGAAAGCTGCTGAATCTCTGACATCGCCTAAGCCTCCGAACCTGTGCTGCCACCCGAGCCACCCGGGCCCGGCTTGGCGTCGCGCGGTGGGCGCGGCGGGCGCGGACCACGGTCGCCGCCTTCGCGGGCCTCCCGCGGAGGCCGATCGCCGCCTTCGCGCGGCGCGCCTTCGCCGCCCTCGCGCGGAGGTCGCGCCCGGAACGTCGAGGCGCCGCCTTCGCGATCGCCGCCGCGGAATCCACCGCCGCCACCACCTTCGCGGTCGCCGCCACGGAAGCCGCCGCCTCCGCCGCCGCGGAACCCGCCACGGTCGCCGCCGCGGAACCCGCCGCGGTCGCCGCCACGGAACCCGCCGCGATCGCCACGGTCACCGCGATCGCCACGCTCGTCGCGGTCCGATTTGCGCATCATGATGGAGGGCTCGGCCTCGAGCTCCTCGACGCGCAGCGTGATGAAGCGGATGATGTCGGTCGAAAGACCCATGCGCCGCTCCATCTCGTTGACGGCGGCGGACGGCGCTTCGATGTTCATGAGGGAGTAGTGGGCCTTGCGGCTCTTCTTGATCTTGAAGGCAAGGCCCTTGAGGCCCCAGTACTCGGTCTTCGTGACCTTGCCGCCGCCTTCGGTAATGACGTCGGAATATTCCTTGGTGAGCGCCTCGACCTGCTGTTGCGAGACGTCCTGGCGCGCCAGGAAGACATGCTCATAGAGCGGCATGCGTGTGCCCTTCTTAGCTCCTGTGGCCGCGATCTGTCGCGGGTCCCTCAGCTCCGGCGCAAAGCCCCTTTTAGGCCCCAGAAAGGCCCAAAGGCACCCAAAGAGCGGAGACACCGGGGAACGGGCTAATGCCCTGCCACGCCGGCCAATGGCCGCGCAGCCCCGTTCAGCCTCCAACCGGAGCGGGTGACGGGGGCTTTATACGTCAAATTTGTCCGCGAGCAAGCCCAAAGCCGGCGTCGCTGCGTTCCGCCAAGATCGTGGGGTCCCTCAGGTGGTCGCGGCGGGCGTGTTGCCTGTACGGCAGGACCACCAGTGGGCCAAAAGGCCGATGCCCCAACCGACGAGCACAAACAGCACCCAGTAGGGCGGGCCCGTCAACCAGTTGATGACCGCAAGCAGCACCAGCACCGCCACGAACACGATGGCGTGGATGCGAAGGCCGCGCTTCTTGGCGGCTGGGTCAGCATTTCTCATGGGTGCTCTCCAAATGACATAGAGCAAAGGAACATAGGAATGATCTGGCAGCTCGCTCACCGGCGAGCGGCGACGTGTAGTCTACAATGTTCAGCCTACCGCGATCCACTGCCTTTCCCGGCAGCCCTGGGGCTTGACATTGCCCACGCTCCCGTGCCGTAAGGCGGCAAAACCAGGATACGCTCCCGACATGGCCATCGCATTCATCTTTCCCGGACAGGGCAGCCAAGAGGTGGGGATGGGCCGCGAGCTCGCGGCCACCTATGCCTCCGCCCGCGAGGTGTTCGAGGCGGTTGATGCCGCCCTTGGCCAGAAGCTCTCCGAGATCATGTGGGAGGGACCGAAGGAAACGTTGACGCTGACCGAGAATGCGCAGCCGGCTCTCATGGCTGTTTCCATGGCGGTGATCCGCGTCCTCGAGCAGGAGAAGGGCATCTCGCTTAAGGACAAGGTGCGCTTCGTCGCCGGCCATTCACTGGGTGAATATTCGGCGCTCGCCGCCGCCGGCGCCTTCACGCTCGAGGATGCGGCTCGGCTCCTCAAGCTCAGGGGCCAGGCCATGCAAAAGGCGGTCCCCGTGGGCGAGGGGGCCATGACCGCGCTCCTGGGTGTCGGCATCGACGTGGCGCGCAAGGTCGCCGAGGCCGCGGCCCAGGGCGACGTCTGCCAGGTCGCCAATGACAACGAGCCGACGCAGGTCGTGCTCTCGGGCCATAAGCGCGCGCTCGACCGCGTGCCGGAAGTCGGGAAGGCCTTCGGCGTCCGCCGCTCGGTGCCGCTCCCGGTCTCCGCCCCCTTCCATTGCGCGCTGATGCAGCCCGCCGCCGACGCCATGGCCGAGGCATTGGCAAAAGTCGATGTGAAGGCCCCCGTCGTGCCCGTGATCGCCAACGTGCTGGCCGCTCCGATCAGCGATCCCGCGGAGATCAAGCGCCGCCTCGTCGAGCAGGTGACGGGCACCGTGCGCTGGCGCGAGTGTGTCTCCTACATGACAGCAAACGGCGTCACGGCCGTATACGAGATCGGCGCAGGAAAAGTGCTCGCCGGTCTCGCCAAGCGCATCGACAAGGGGCTCGATGCAGCGAGCATCGGCACGCCCGCCGATCTCGACGCGGCGCTTCAAGGTTTGATGGGCTGATCTTGCGATGCGCGCGTCACGGCTCACCCAGGACTGAATAACGGGAAGCGCGGACCCAGCCGCCGACGATGGAAAGGACCCTCATGTTTGATCTCACCGGCAAGACGGCGCTCGTAACCGGGGCGACGGGCGGTATCGGCGCCGGCATCGCGCGCGCTTTCCACAAGGCGGGCGCCACCGTCGCCATCTCGGGCCGTCAGGTCGACAAGCTCGACGCGCTCGCCAAGGAGCTCGGAGAGCGCGTGCACATCGCCCCCTGCGACCTCGCGGACAAGGCCGCGGTCGGCAAGCTCATCGATGAGGCGGTTGCAAAGCTCGGCCGCCTCGACATCCTCGTCAACAATGCCGGGCTGACCAAGGACAACCTCTTCATGGTCATGAAGGACGAGCAGTGGGACGACGTCATCGCCGTCAACCTGACCTCGACCTTCATGCTCATGCGCGCCGCCGCCCGCCACATGCTGCGCTCCAAGACCGGCTTCGGTCGCATCATCAACATTTCATCGATCTCGGGCATCATCGGCAATCCCGGCCAGGGCAACTATGCAGCCTCCAAGGCCGGCATGATTGGCATGACCAAGTCGCTCGCGCGCGAGGTCGCCAATCGCGGCATCACGGCCAATTGCATCGCCCCCGGTTTCATCAAGACCGCGATGACGGATGCCTTGAACGAGAAGCAGGTGGCCGAAATTTCGCAGCATATCCCCGCACAGCGTTTCGGTACGCCCGAGGATATCGCGGCCGGTGCGCTCTATCTTGCGAGCGCCGAAGGCGGCTACATGACCGGCCAGACGCTCCACATCAATGGCGGCATGGTGATGTTGTGAGGCCAATAAAGCCAGCCGCTTCCGCGGGCTGTGCGGCCTTATTGATACCCGGAATCGGGGCTTCAGCCCCTGGCCAAGACGGGGGAGATGTGTTAACGAGCCTCGTTTTTTTGCTGCAGACACAAAGGAAAGGCCGTAACGATCATCGCCCATATCCTGCCGGGCGGCCCGAACCCTGAAGCCGTCTGCAAATAGGGCTCGGCCGGCACATCGAGAAAAGCCCTGGCCATGACCGGATCGTATAGACTAAAGCAAACACAAGAGCTGGAAGGACGCGAGGGAAGACGATGAGCGATGTCGCGGAGCGCGTGAAGAAGATTGTCGTAGAGCATCTGGGCGTTGAGGCCGAGAAGGTCACCGAGAACGCGAGCTTCATCGACGACCTCGGTGCGGACAGCTTGGACACGGTCGAGCTGGTGATGGCCTTCGAGGAAGAGTTCGGGTGCGAGATCCCGGACGACGCCGCCGAGCACATCCTGACCGTCGGCGATGCGGTCAAATTCCTTGAGAAGAATGCGACGGCTGCTTGAATCTGCGCGTCGGACCTGCCGAGGGGAGCGCGGCCCCCGCGCCCCCGGGACGAAGCCGGACTGCGAAATGCATGCGCCGAGCAGTGAACCGGCAGGGTCGCGAGCATGGCCGCGTGCATCGGTTCGCGGCGGGGGTGCTGCCGCGCTGAACCGATGCCTTTCCAGCGACTTTCTGCCACGGGCCTGAGCAGCATGCGCCGCGTCGTCATTACGGGTCTCGGTCTCGTCACTCCCGTCGGATGCGGCGTGGAGCCGGCATGGGCCAATCTGCTTGCGGGCAAGAGCGGCGCGCGCCGCGTCGAAGAGTTCGACGTCTCGGATATCACGTGCCAGATCGCCTGCTTTGCCCCCCGCGGCGCGACCGCCGATGGCAAGCTCAATCCCGACGACTGGATGGAGCCCAAGGAGCAGCGCAAGGTCGACGACTTCATCATCTATGCCATGGCCGCCGCCGATCAGGCCTTGGCGGATTCGGGCTACACGCCGAAGACCGACGAGCAGCAGGAGCGCGCGGGCGTCCTGATCGGCTCTGGCATCGGCGGTCTCTCCGGCATCGCCGACACGTCCATCCTCCTCAAGGAGAAGGGCCCGCGGCGGGTGTCCCCGTTCTTCATTCCGGGACGCCTCATCAACCTCGCCAGCGGCTATGTCTCGATCAAGCATCAGCTCAAGGGGCCGAACCACGCCGTCGTCACCGCATGCTCTACGGGAACGCACGCCATCGGCGATGCCGCGCGCCTCGTGGCGCTGGGCGATGCCGACGTGATGGTCGCGGGCGGCACCGAGAGCCCCATTTGCCGTATCGCGCTTGCGGGCTTCGCCGCCTGCCGCGCTCTGTCGACCGGTTTCAACGACCGCCCGACCGAGGCCTCGCGCCCCTACGACAAGGACCGCGACGGCTTCGTCATGGGCGAGGGCGCCGGTATCGTCGTGCTCGAGGATTACGAGCACGCGAAAGCGCGCGGCGCCAGGATCTATGCCGAGGTGATCGGCTACGGTCTGTCCGGCGATGCCTATCACATCACGGCGCCGTCCGAGAGCGGCAGCGGGGCCTACCGCTGCATGCAGATGGCCCTGAAACGCGCCGGCATCGAGCCGAGCGACATCGACTACATCAACGCCCACGGCACCTCGACGCCCATGGGCGACGAGATCGAGCTCGGCGCCGTCGAGCGCCTGTTCGGGAATGCGGCCGGCAAGCTCGCGATGTCCTCGACCAAATCCGCGGTCGGGCATCTTCTCGGCGCAGCCGGCGCCGTCGAGGCGATCTTCTCGATCCTCGCCATGCGCGACAACATCGCCCCGCCGACCTTGAACCTCACCAATCCTTCGGTGGACACCGCGATCGACCTCGTTCCGTTCAAGGCCAAGAAGCGCGAGATCAACACCGTGTTGTCGAATTCGTTCGGATTCGGCGGCACGAACGCGTCGATCATCATGCGCCGCGTCTCTTGAAGCGCGGCGCAATGGCAATGCCTGGCCGAGGCCGTGCAGCTGTCCGGCCTTTCGCCACAATTCCCTCCACAGTCGTAGCCATGACCTTGGCGTCGCCCCGCGGCGCGCATGTACCGCAACGCGTTGGGCACTCAGATATAATGTCGCCTGGAGACGTCATGCCGCCGCGAGGTGATCCGTGAGCAAGATTCGCCGGGATATGCCGCCGACCCTTTCCAACCGCAACGGCATGCGCCCGAGAAGCCCCTCCGAGGCTCTCGAGCCGGGACGTGCCCCGTCGCGGCCGCGCGGCATGCGCAACCGCCATCAATCGCGCGCCGTCCCCGGCGTCGTGCGCCTCGTGAGCGGGGTCCTGACGCTGATTCTCGTCCTCATGCTATCGGCCGGCGGTCTCGTGTTGTTCATGAACCACCTGAGCCAGCGCTCGGGCCCACTGACAGCTGCGCAGACCGTCGTCATCCCCAAGGGCGCGAGCAGCAACGACATCGCAGAACGGCTCGAGCGTGAGGGCGTGATCTCGAGCCACTGGACCTTCATGCTCACCTACCTCGCGCAGAGCCGCTTCGGCCGCAAAGAGACCGTCTTGAAGCACGGCGAGTACCTGTTCAAGCAGGGTGCGAGCATCCGCGAAGTCATGGAGATCCTCTCCGAGGGCAAATCCGTACTCTACAAGGTCACCATTCCCGAGGGGCTGACCAGCCACCAGATCGTCGAGCGTTTGCAGGGAGAGGAGAACCTCACCGGCGAGGTCACGCCGATCCCGACCGAAGGCACGATCCTGCCCGAAACCTACTCAATCGAGAAGGGCATGTCGCGCCAGGAGCTCATCGAAAGCATGCAGGCCAAGCACAAGCAAGTGCTTGAGGCGGCGTGGGAGAAAAGGGATCAGAGCGTCCCGCTGAGAAGTCCGCACGAGGCCGTCATTCTCGCCTCGATCATCGAGAAGGAGACCGGCCGCGCCGATGAGCGCGAGCGCATCGCCGGCGTCTTCACCAACCGTCTCCTGAAGGGCATGCCTCTGCAGTCCGACCCGACGATCCTTTATGGCCTTTATGGCGGCGCCGTGCAGTGGGGCAAGCCCATCATGCAGACGGAGAAGGACGCCAAGAACGCCCACAACACCTATCAGATCAAGACGCTTCCCCCGACGCCGATCTGCAACCCCGGCCGCGCCGCCATTGAGGCCGCGCTCCATCCCGAGAAGACCGGCAATCTCTTCTTCGTCGCCGACGGCAACGGCGGCCATATCTTCTCCGATACATTGAAGGAGCACAACGCGGCGGTCGCGACGTGGCGCAAGGTCGAGAAGGAGATCCGCGCCAAGCAGGATCCGCAGGCCAAGGCCGATGGGCAAGCCTCGGATGACGCGATCCCCAACCCGCCTGCCGAGGCGCCGTCCGCCAACAAGTCGGACGGTGCGGAAGCAACGCCCCCTGCCGCGGCGGCCGTCCCCGCAACCGCGCAGGCCTCCACGATCCCGCTCCCCGTGCGCAAGCCGAAGAAGTGAGGTGCGGCCGGCCACCCACTTGCGGCGGCCAATGTGGAGAGCGATTGTTCAGCTGTTGGCGCAGCGCGGCGCAGCCGTTACATTTTCATCGATTGACCCCATCCGGCGCGGTTAACCGCTTGCCATCCGGCAGCGGGTGCAATTGCGCCAAACCCGATACGATCGAGCGATGACCATCCAAAGCATGACAGGCTTCGCCCGCGCCGACGGCGCACTCGGAGCATCGACTTGGCATTGGGAGGTGAGAAGCGTCAACAACCGCGGGCTCGACTTGCGCTTGAGGCTGCCTCCCGGCCACGAGGCGCTCGAGCCAAAGGTGCGCGAGGGAATTGCGCAGCGCCTGACGCGCGGCAGCGTTTCGGTGACGCTGAGCGTGGCGCGCGAGGCGGCGCAGTCCCAGATTCGCTTGAACGAATCCGCGCTCGAGGCGGTGGTCGCCACCGCCGAGCGCATCCGCAAGACGCTTGGCGCCGCCCCGCCGCAAGCCGAGGGCCTGCTCGCCTTGCGTGGCGTCCTCGAGCTGGTCGATGAGCCCGAGGACGAGGCGCAGCGCGAGGCCACGCAGAGTGCCATGCTCGCAAGCCTGATCACTGCCCTCGACGGCGTGATCGCCGCGCGCTCTGCCGAGGGCCGCCGCCTCGGAGCGGTCCTCGACGATCAGCTCAAAGAGATCGCGCGCCTCGTGGGGCTGATCGAGGCCTCTCCCGCCCGCACGCCCGACGCCATCAAGACCCGCCTTCGCGAGCAGGTCGCGCGCCTCGTCGAGACGGGCCAGGGGCTCGATCCGGCCCGCCTGCACCAGGAGGCCGTGCTTCTCGCCACGCGCTCCGATGTCGAGGAGGAGCTGAAGCGCTTGAAGGCGCATATCGAGGCCGCGCACGAGCTCATGAGCGAGCCTGGTGCCGTCGGGCGCAAGCTCGACTTTTTAGCCCAAGAGTTCAATCGCGAGGCCAACACGCTGACATCGAAGGCAGCTGACGCGGAGATCGCGCGTCTCGGCCTCGCCTTGAAAGTCGTCATCGACCAGATGCGCGAGCAGGTGCAGAACGTCGAGTAGAGTCCCGCCGCGGGCGGGGCAGGGGAACGGGGCGCGCGCCGAAGGGGCATTCACATGAGCGGCACCGGCAAAGAGCCGAACATCGAGAGGCGCGGGCTCCTGCTCGTGCTCTCCTCGCCATCTGGCGCGGGCAAGACGTCGCTCGCGCGCGCACTCCTCGACGGCGACGAGACCATCAGGCTTTCCGTCTCCGTGACGACGAGGAAGCCCCGTCCCGGCGAGGTCGAGGGCAAGGATTACTACTTCGTCGATGAGACGCAGTTCAACGCCATGAAGGAGGAGGACAGGCTTCTTGAGTGGGCGACCGTCTTCGGCAATTTCTACGGCACGCCGCGCGCACCGATCGAGGCGGCGATCGCGGCCGGCCGCGACGTGCTCTTCGACATCGACTGGCAGGGCACCCAGCAGCTCGCCGAGCGCATGGCCGGCGATCTCGTCCGCGTTTTCATTCTGCCGCCGTCCGCGGCTGCACTCGAGGCCCGCCTGCGCTCGCGTGCTCAGGACCCGCCCGAGGTGGTGGCCAGGCGCATGGCGCAGGCCTCGGCGGAAATCAGCCACTGGGCGGAGTACGACTACGTCCTCATCAACGCCGATCTCGACGCGAGCATCGCCGGCCTGCGCGCGATCCTTGCTGCCGAGCGGCTGAAGCGCGAGCGCCTTGCGGGCCTTTCGGCGTTCGTGCGCGAGCTTCAGCGGTCGCTCTAGGTCGTGTAGTCATAGATCAGCCTCTTGGACTGCGGTTCGACGCGCCGGGCGCATCCGGTACACCGTCGGTCGCCAAGCGATCGGTGTCAGAGTTGCGAGTCGATGGGTAAGAGCTTCAACAGGTTGGCAACCATGCGCCGGCGGAAGCCGGTGTCGGGCTCGTCCCGATAGCGCACCTTTTGGCCATCCCTCACCGTCTCCCAGACGATCTCGCCATTCGGGTCGAGGAGAACGTGGTAGCTGTTGGCGGGCACCACGCCAGTCGCCATGTAGGCCGTCAGCTTTTCGGCAAGCTCCGGGCTCTCGATATAGAGGCCGGCTTCGGTGTTGATCGCGGCCGAGCGCGGGTCGAGGTTGAAGCTGCCGATGAACACGGCTTCGCGGTCGAAGGCCATGGCCTTGGTATGCAAGGCCGCTCGCGACCCCCCGGAACGGAGCGACCAGCCCGGCCGGAAGGCGTCGGTATCCGGGCGCAGCTCGTACAGCTCCATGCCGTTCTCGAGCAGGCGCCTGCGGGTCTTGGCATAGCCGGAATGCGCCGGCAGCATGTCGTTCGACGCGAGCGAGTTGGTGAGCATGCGCACCCGGACATTGCGCTCGTGCAGCGCCTTGACGGTTGCCTGCGCCCGGGCAGGTAGGACGGAATAGGGCGACTCGACGAGCAGCTCCTCTTTCAGCTGGGCGACCCGCTCGCGGATGAACTCGACCACGTCGTCGCTCTCCTTGCCGAGGGCGATGGCTTCCGGGTCGTCGGCGATGACGCGGCCGTGTGCCCATACGAGATTGTCGCGAACCTCGGCGCCCTGGGCCGCCAGCTCGTCCAGGTCCTGGTCGATCGGATACGGGTAGTCGGCGGCGGCGATCTCCTCACGCAAGCGATGCAGAATGGCGTTGAGATCGGCAGCGCCATAGGCGCGATCGACGATGGCCGCGATCGGCACGGTCGAGGGGCTGTTCCAGTATCGGTCGAATACCCCCGACAGTTCGCGGACGACAGGCCCAACCGCCAACACGTCGAGATCGCGATAATTGGCGGTGGTGTTCACGCCATAGTAGATGTCACCGACATTGCGGCCGCCGACGATCGCCGCCGCATTGTCAGCAACCATCAGCTTGTTGTGCATGCGGCGGTTGACCCGGCCGAAGTCGACAATGAAGTCAAGAGCGGACCAGCGCCTGTTGATGAGCGGGTTGAACAGACGGATCTCGACATTGGGGTGGGCATCGAGGGCGGCTTTGACGGGATCGCTGGACTTGTAATAGGGATCGTCGACGAGGAGCCGCACCCTGACCCCGCGCTCGGCCGCCTTCATGACGCGGTCGACGATGATCCGGCCGGTCGTGTCGCCGTCCCAGACGTAGTACTGCATGTCGAGGCTTCGCTCGGCCAAGTCGGCCAGCGCCAGACGAATGATGAAGGCCTCGCGCCCATGGCTCAAGAGATTGAAGCCGGAGAGGCCCGGATGCTCTTCGGCCGCCGGGCCAAAGAATTGGCCCAGCCTGGTCGACGCGGGGTCCTCGAACGCAGTCGATACCGTGCGTGGATAGTCGGGCCGGGCGCGGGTGGCGCGGCCGGTGAGAGCCTGGGCAAGCCATGTCAGGACCGTGCGTGAGTGTCCGTGACCGTCCAGTGCCCGAGACTCTGCCGAACCCGCAGAGCCGCTGGTTCGTCGTGCATCGGCCCGCAACCGGCGGCGGTCCGCAACATGGTAGGGTGTTTCGTGGCGCATGGCGCTCTCCACCCCCCTTGGCCAGCAGGCAAGCGCGGCAACGGCAATCCGTCAAGCGCCAAATCCCGCCCCCCGGCGGCGATACCAACGACCGGTTGCCGAACCCGTCAATACCGCTACGGCAGCTCGCGCGCGTAGCTGATCACGGAGAGGAAGCGGATCGGGAGCTTGACCAGCTCCTCGGGTCCATGCGGGGCATCCGCGTCGAAGAACAGGCTGTCCCCTGGCTTCATCGGATAGAGCTTATCGGCGTGCCGGTACACGACCTCGCCCTCGAGCATGTAGATGAGCTCGAGCCCACCGTGCTGGAACAGCGGAAACACGTCCGACTCGTGCGTGAGCGTGATGAGGTAGGGCTCGACGACCACGGCACCGGTGGCGCCGCCCGTGTGCCCGAGGAGCTGATACTGATGCCCGGCGCGCGTCCCGCGCCGCTCGATCAGCAAACCCTGGCCTGCGGAAACGAACACCGCGTCGCGCCGCTCCTCGAAGCGCCGGAACAGCGCCGTCACCGGCACGCCGAGCGCTTTCGACAGCCGCTGCAGCGTCGTCAGCGACGCCGACGTCACGCCGTTCTCGATCTTGGACAGCATGCCGAGAGAGAGATCGGCGGCGCGCGCGAGATCGGATGCCGTGATCCCGAGCTTGTTGCGGAAGGCGCGCACCTCGCGCCCGATCGCGACCTCGAGCATGTTGTCGCGCGCGCCCTGCAGCGCATGCGGATCCTGCTCGCTGGGCTGAACCTTCTCCGCGAGCGAGTCATCGCCAGACAGGAGAGGCAAGCCCCTCTTCATCTTGTCCGCCTTCGACGGCGGCGGCTCGCGATAGGCGTCACGGGGGTCGTCGATGACGCGCGCCTTGACTGATCTCGGTCCCGTCCGTTGTTTCATGAGCCCTCGAGCTCTTGCACCGCTTTGCGCCCTACGATCTCGCCGCCGAATTCTGCGGCGGCATCCGTGAGGCAGGAGCAGAAGTAAAGCGCGGCCGCGCTGTCGGCAAGCACATGGTAGGCCGGCGTAGGTCCTATGTCAGACCGCACCAGAATAGCCGACATCTTGGCAATCGACGTTTGTGCAATTGCGAGATTGCTGAACTTATCAACCCTGAGATCGATGGCGCAGATCTTTGCGAACATCAAGGGCGCTGCGGTGCCGGTGACGGCGAACCAGGCATGGCTGTCGCGCCTCAGGAGCGGATAGGTGCGCTCCTCGTCCTCGATGCGCCAGCCATTCACCATATCCTGAAGCTTGGCGCCGTCGCCGGCGAGGTTGGAAAGCAGGATCACCTCGCCTGGCGCCAGCACCAGGCACAGGCCCCCGTCCGGCTGGCGGAACGCCTTGTTCGGCGCAGCCTCCACCACCACGCCGCGCTTTTTCATGGCCTCGATCGTGCCGCGGCCCTTGAAGCCGATGCGCGGCAGCGGCGAGAGATCGGCAATTCCGAGCGTTCGCGCTGCTTCGCCGTCGCCGACGGTCTCGGCGATTGCTGCGTCCCGCATCGAGCGCCAGGCGGCCTGCTCGGCCTCGAGCAGGCGCCAGAGCGGCGTACGCCGGACATGATCGAGCGGTCCGTCCATCGTCACATCTCCTGGCGCTTATTTTCGCCGTCGTAGAACGGCGTCGGCACCACCTCGGCCTCGACCATGACACCGCCCTCGGCGCGGATCTTGAAGCGGGCGCCCGTCGCCGTGAGGTCCGGCGGCACATAGGCGAGACCGATGACCTTCTTCAGCGTCGGCGAGCGCACGCAGGACGTGACACGGCCGGCAATGTCGTCGTTGCGGATGATGAGATGGCATTCTTTGGGCACGGGCGCGCTGGCATCGACGAGCGTGAAGCCCACGAGCTTGCGGGTCTGCGCCTTCGCCATCTGCATCTCGATGGCGCGCTTGCCGACATAGAAAGGCTTCTTCTTCGCGAGTGCCCATTCCATTCCGGCTTCCGCTGGATGCGTGAGCCCGTCCGTGTCCTGGCCGACGATGATGTGCCCCTTCTCGAGCCTTAGCACGCGCTGGGCCTCGACCCCGAAGGGTCGGATGCCGAACGGCTTGCCGGCTTCCAGCAGCTGGTCCCACAGCGCCTCGCCCATTTGCGAAGGGCAATGGATCTCGTAGCCGAGCTCGCCGACGAAACCCACCCGCAAGACCCGCACAGGAATCCCGGCAAGCGTCCCGGTGCGCACAGCCATGTACGGGAAGGCCTCCTTCGAGAAGTCGATGTCGGTCTCGAGCGTTCCGATCAGGTCGCGCGTGCGCGGGCCGGCGAGATTGACGCCGGCGTAGGCTGCCGTGACGTTCGCGACGTCGACATCCATCTTCCATTGCGCATTGAACCAGGTCATCTGGCGGTAGACCTGATCGACGGCCCCGGTCGTGGCCGTGACGTAGTAGTGGCGCTCGTGCAGGCGGCAGGCGACGCCGTCGTCGATGATAACGCCGGTCTGGTCGGTCATCAGCACGTAGCGCGCGCGGCCGACCTGCTGCTTTTCGTACGCCCAGGTGTACATGCGATCGACGAAAGCGGCCGCATCGGGACCGCGGATGTCGAGACCGCCCAGCGTCGACACGTCGATGATCCCGGTTGCCTCGCGCACCGCGCGCACCTCGGCCTCGATCGCACGCGCCGGGTCTCCCTTCTTGCCGTAGTGCGCCGGCCTCATCCACAGCCCCGCCACCATCATCTGCGCTCCGAGCTCGAGATGCCTATGGTGCATGGCGGTGTGCCGCACGGGCTCGAATGCCCGCCCGGCGAGGAGGCCGAACTTCTCCGCGATGAGCGGCGGCCGGAAGGTGGTGGTGCCGATCGCGCCAATCGTCTTGCCCGTGGTGTTGGCGACGATGCGCACCGTGTTGACGTTCGCGTGCCGCCCCTGGCTGGGCCCGAAGCCCTCCGTCGAGTAGCGCTTGACGAGCTGGATGTCGTCGTAACCGTCCTTGATGGAGTTGACGATGTCCTTGACCTGCAGGTCCTCGTCGAAGTCGACGAAGTCTTTCGCCTCCCGGTGCATGAAGATCGGATAGGCGTGCGTGATCTCGAGCGCGCCGAGGTCCATGCCAGAGTCCGCGACCGCCCCCTGTGCCTTGCCGAGCGCGCGCGCCGCCGCGCCTGCTCCGGCATTGCGGCCGTCGTTGGCGACTGCCTCGTCCGTCCACACGCCACCTGCAGCACCGGCGAGCGTCACGCCATCGGGCAGGTTCGTCGTCCGATGCATGTTCGTCGCCGGATCGTAGATGACCTTCGCTCCGGCGTGGCTTGCGAGGTTGAGCGCGGGCGCATAACCGACGCTCATCAGCACGTGATCGCATTTGATCCATTCCGGATCGCCGTGATCGTTCTCCTCGCGCACGACCTTGACCACGCCGACTTCCGTCACGCTCTTCGCGCCCCTGGAGTCGCCGAGCGTCGACCCAAGGAGAATGCGCACCCCTCGTGCACGGGCGGCATCCGCGGCCGGCCCGTTCGGCTGCATGTTGAGATCGACGATGGCTGCGACCTCGATGCCGGCGTCGAGGAGGTCGAGGGCTGCCTCGTAGCCGAACCGGTTGGCGGTGACGATGACGGCGCGGCTTCCCGGTGCGACGCCGTAGAGCCGCATAAGGCGCTGCGCGGCGTCGACGAACATGATGCCTGGGCGGTCGTTGTTGCGGAACACGAGCGGCTGGTCGAAAGCGCCCGTCGCGAGCACCGTCTCCTTGGTGCGGATCTTGTAGAGGCGCGTCTCGGAAATGGCCGATGACCAGTTGTCGGCGAAGAGCCCGGTCACGGTCGTGCCCGTCAGGATGCGTAGATTGGCGCAGGCACGCGCCCGCGCGACAAGCGCGCGGCGCCGGGCCTCGGTGGTATCGCGGTCGGCCCCGCCACGGCCATAGAGCATCGACCCGCCGAGCTCGGACCACTCATCGATCAGAAGCGTGTCGGCGCCCGAATCCGCGGCCGCGATCGCGGCTTCGAGACCCGCCGGTCCCCCGCCGACGACGAGCACATCCGCGAACAGATAGGCCTTGTCGTAGTACTTGTGCGGCGTGTTGGGATCGAGCCGACCGAGCCCCGCAAGCAGCCGGATCGGACGCTCGAAGAACTTCCAGGCCCCGCGCGGGCGGAAGAAGGTCTTGTAGTAGAACCCGACCGGGAGGAAGCGCGCGAACAGCTCGAGCACCGAGAGAAGATCGAAGTCGAGCGACCAGACGCGGTTGATGGAGACCACAGCGAGCCCATCGGAGAGCGCGAATCGGTCCGCGCGGACGTTGGGCTCTCCCGCCACTTGCACGAGCGAGTTGGCGTCATGACCGGCCATCGTCAGCACGCCGCGCGGCCGGTGATACTTGAACGAGCGCGAGATGAGCCGGCGGCCCTGCGCATAGAGCGCCGACGCAATCACGTCGCCCGCAAATCCGCTGTAGAGCCGGCCGTCGAAAGTGAAGGACACGGGCCTCTGGCGATCGATCAGGAGACCCCAGCCGTGACCGTCGATGCGCCCCGTCGCACGTCCGCCGCTCATGCTCCGCTCGCCTCCTGGCGTGCAAAATAGGTGTCGACGGTCATCGTCTCGAGCACGCTGTCAGTCACGGTGTTCCGGCGCGCGATGAACCAATAGTTGGTTGGCGCGTGCAGCCACCATTCGTGGACCTCGCCCGCGATATTGCTTTCGAGAAAGAGGTACTCGGTCCACTGCGGGTCGGTTGCGGTCGCGGGATCGAGGTTGGGCTTGACCTCGCCGCCCCAGACGAACTCGGTGATGTTGCGTGGCCCGTTGAGCGGGCAATTCAGGATCTTCATCGCATGTGCCCCCTCAGTGTCCGACGGACGCCGCACCCTTCTCGCCGACGAGATCGAAGGTGTGGAAGCGATCGAGCGAGAATGGCTTCAGGAGATCCGGCTGGCGCCCCGTCGCGACGCACTCCGCCATACGCACACCGCATACCGGCGTCGCCTTGAAGCCCCAGGTGCCCCAGCCCGCGTCGATGTAGTAGTTCTCGATCGGCGTGAGCCCCATGACGGGTGAGAAATCGGGCGTCATGTCGGCCATGCCGGCCCATTGCCGCAGCACGCGCAATTCCCCCATGAACGGGAACAGCTCGAGCATGTGCCCCATCAGGCCCTCTTTGAAATCGAGAGTCGAGCGGGTCGAGTAGAGGCCGTAGGCATCCGTTGCGCCGCCCATCACCATCTCGCCGCGCGCCGACTGTGAGATATAGACGTGCAGCGACCCCGACACGATGATCTGGTCGAGGATCGGCTTCACCGGCTCCGACACGCAGGCCTGCAGCGGAATGGTGCGGATCGGGAGCTTGAAGCCCGCCATGCGCGCGACCACGCTCGAAGATCCCGCGACCGCCTGCATCACCTTCCCCGCGTGAATACGCCCGCGGCTCGTATCGACGCCAATCGCGCGGCCCTTGTCGATGAGGATCTTCGTCACCTCCGTCTGCGGGTGCACCTCGACGCCAAGTTTCATCGCTTCCTTGGCGTAGCCCCAGGCAACCGCATCGTGGCGCGCGATGGCGCCGGGCGGATGATAGAGCGCGCCGAGGATCGGATAGCGCACGTCGTCCGAGATGTTGATCGTCGGGCAGAGCCGCTTGATATCGTCGGGGTAGATGACCTCCGAGCTCACACCCATGTGCTTGTTCACTTCGGCGCGCCAGCGCGCGGTGCGCATGGCGGCGTCGGTGTGGGCGAGGGTGAAATGCCCCCGCTCCGTGTACATGACGTTGATGTCGAGCTCGGTTGAGAGCCCCCGGAACAGCTCGACCGATTCCTTGTAGAAGGCGACGCCCTCCGGCGTCAGATAGTTGGCGCGCACGATCGTGGTGTTGCGCGCCGTGTTGCCGCCCGCGAGATAGCCCTTGTCGAGCACGGCGATGTTGCGGATGCCGTGCCGCGAGGCGAGGTAGTAGGCGGCCGCGAGCCCGTGCCCGCCGGCACCGATGATAATGATGTCGTAGGTCTTCCCGATCTCCGCCTTCCAGCGGAAGTGCGGGTCTTCCGGGTGCTTCGGGTTGAGGCCGTACTTGAGAAGCGCAAGGGGCAAGGGACGTTCTCCAGCCTCGCGGTTTTAGAATTAACATTCCTACAGTGCAAACAAATTTCCGATCATTCAAGTCCAATTCGGCAGTGTCCGAGCGGACCCTGAGTGCCACCTTTTCCAGCTCGACGCTGCCTTTTAGGGCATGAGCGGCCTTGACTCATGCGTCAGCCCGTCGCAGTGTTTTTCCGCTGATAAAAAGGAGTTGCCTCTGAGGCAACTCCAGACAAAGAACGGGGAGACGTCATGGAAGGCAATCTCAATGCTTTGACTATGATTTTCACCGAGTTCTACTACTGGGTGACGATCGTCTTCATGTTTCTCATTCACGTCGGCTTCTGCGTCTACGAGGTCGGCGTGAGCCGTCGGCGCAGTCACATCCACACACTTATGAAGAACACGATGGCGATCCCGATCGTCACGGTAACGTTCTTCTTCTTCGGCTGGTGGATCTATTTCGCCTTCCCGAACGGTTTTGGGTTCTTCAATTTTGTGAACGACCCCCTGGCCTATGACCCGAACAAGGTTGCGGCGCCGTGGAGCCCGCTCATGGCCACGCATCTCTCCGGGGCGAATGCAACAGACGCGGCGTTTGGAATCACCGCCGACGGCGCCTCGGGTGCGCTCACCTGGCACCGATTGAACGGCGTCTTCTGGGGCGCATTCCTGTTGTTCTCCATCACCACGGCATCGATCATATCCGGTGCCATCATTGAGCGTGTCCGCTCCGGCGCATTCTGGCTCATCGCCGTTATGGTCGGGTCCGGCACCTGGATCCTCGATGCGGCCTGGGGCTGGAGTGCTACCGGCTGGATGGTGAAATTGCTCGGCTATCACGACGCCTACGCATCCGGTGTGGTGCACGCCGTTGCCGGCGGGACGGCACTGGCCGTTTTGATTGTCTTGGGACCCAGGATCGGCAAGTTCCGACCCGATGGCACACCCAGAGAGATTCCGCCGCACAATCCCTGGTTCGTGACCATCGGCCTCTTTCTGATCTACACGGGCTTTTGGGGCTTCTACGCCGCCTGCAACATTCCGGTCATCAGCCCGGCAACGATTGCCGGACAGATCACGGGTGAGACCTGGACCGCGACCAACATCTACCTTGCTCCGACGACGCTCTCGGCCATCACCTTCAACTTCCTGATGTCGCTCTCGGGAGGCATGCTGGCCGGCTACTTCATCTCGAAGGGCGATGCGTTCTGGACCTACTCGTGCGGACTTGCGGGTGTCATCTCAGCTTCCGCCGGTAACGACCTCTATCATCCGATCCAGGCGATGTTCGTCGGCGCCATCATCCCGATGATTGCCTACAAGCTGCACTACTGGGTCGAGCGGACATTCAGGATCGACGATGCCGTGGGCGCAGTGGCCGTGCACGGCTATTGCGGGTTCCTTGGTGTCGTCGCTGCCGGCTTCATCCTTTGGGGCGCACCGAGCTCGCCCTATGAGGGCTATGCGGCGATCTCGCCCATAGGCAACACCATCGGCGCCGTCATCATGTTCTTCGTCCTGGGCTTCATCCCGGGCTTGATCCTGTCGCTGATCCTCAATGCGTTCGGGCTTCTGCGCGTGCCGCGAGAGGTCGAGATCTACGGCCTCGACATCGTGGGCGAGGAGGCCTACCAGGCGGCAATCACCGAAGTGAAAGAAGCCGAGCGTTCCGCCCTCGCATCTCTGCCTGCTCGCTAACCGGAAGGGAGCATCACATGTCGACAATTGGACTGACGAATTGGGCTGTTGACCTCAAGGATGTGGGGGCCATCTACCCCTTCCAGGGCTTGGAAGTGCCGATGGTCATCGCGGCTGTCGTTTTCTGGGTGCTCTGGCACGTCTGGCAGATCAGCTTCGAGAACGCCGAGCTGAGGGCCAAGAGCCACGGCGTCGACCCCGCTAAGGCGAAGGCGGCCATCGACCGCTACTGATCTCGATAGAAACGCCGGAGGCGGTCCCGGTTGGGGCCGCCTCATTTATTGTTGCCGTGCGACCCCCTGGCGCCGCGCGGCCAGTATTGCCTGACAAGAAAATTTCTTTCGCAGCAGTTGAGCGCCTGAAAGCGCCGTGTTAGCGTTGGCCACGCATTTTTCGAGGAGATGGCCCGCAATGTGCGGAATCGTTGGGCTTTTCGTCAAAGACAAATCGCTCGAGCCCTCGCTTGGCAAGCTGACCGCAGCCATGCTCGCGACTATGGGCGACCGCGGTCCGGACTCGGCGGGCTTTGCCGTCTACGGTAAACCCGTGCGGGGCAAGGCCAAGATCACCGTCCAGAGCCCGTCACCCGACGAAGCATTCGCGGGCCTCGGCGCATCCCTTTCCAAGGCCATTGGCGCCAACGCTTCGCTCGAGGTGAGATCGACGCACGCCGTGATCACGGTTCCCGCCGACAAGGTCGACGCCACTCGCGCCGTGCTCCGCGCCGACCATCCGAAAATCCGCATCATGGGCGCGGGCGAGGCAATCGAGATCTACAAGGAGGTCGGCTATCCGAGCGATGTGTCGCGCCGCTTCGACCTTGCGCTCATGACCGGGACGCATGCCATCGGTCACACGCGCATGGCGACCGAATCTGCCGTGACGACGCTCGGAGCGCATCCGTTCTCAACCGGCCCCGATCAATGCCTCGTCCACAACGGCTCGCTCTCCAACCACAACAATCTGCGCCGCGACCTCACCCACGACGGCATGACCTTCGAGACCGAGAACGACACCGAGGTTGCGGCCGCCTACCTGACCTGGCGCATGAAGCAGGGCTTGAACCTCGGCGAAGCGCTCGAGAAGAGCCTTGAGGATCTCGACGGCTTCTTCACCTTTGTCGTGGGCACGAAGAACGGCTTTGGCGTCGTGCGCGATCCCATCGCCTGCAAGCCTGCCGTAATGGCGGAGACGGCCCAATACGTCGCCTTCGGCTCGGAGTATCGCGCGCTCGCAGGCCTGCCGGGCATCGATCAGGCCAAGGTCTGGGAACCTGAGCCGGCAACGGTCTATTTCTGGGAGCGGTAAGGAGAAGCTAGTCAAAAATGCGCTCGGTCGATCTCGCAACCACACCGCTCCGTGATCTCAACCAGGACCTGCACCGCCAGTCGCAAGGCACCAACGAGGCCGAATGGGAGGTGCTCAATCCGCGCGGGCAGCACGCCGTCGCCGTGGGCGTCGACGCTCCGCTCCGGGTCGATATCCGCGGGCCCGTCGGCTACTATTGCGCCGGCATGAACAAGCAGGCGACGATCGTCGTCCACGGCTCCGCGGGCCCCGGCGCCGCCGAGAACATGATGTCGGGCAAGGTTGTCGTCAAAGGCGATGCCAGCCAGTATGCCGGCGCCACCGGTCGCGGCGGGCTCCTTGTCATCGAGGGCAACGCGTCCTCGCGCTGCGGCATCTCGATGAAAGGCATCGATATCATCGTCCGCGGCAATATCGGCCACATGTCGGCCTTCATGGCGCAGACCGGCAACCTGGTCGTGCTGGGCGATGCGGGCGACGCCTTGGGCGATTCCATCTACGAGGCGAAGCTTTTCGTGCGCGGCAAGGTCAAAAGCCTCGGCGCCGATTGCATCGAGAAGGAGATGCGTCCCGAGCATCACGAGGCCCTGGCCGCGCTCCTGAAGCAGGCGGGTGTCAACGGCGTCAGGACGGCCGAGTTCCGGCGCTATGGCTCGGCGCGCAAGCTTTATAATTTCAACATCGACAATGCGGACGCCTATTGATGACGTACCAGAATCCGCCGACCACGCCGCGCAAGTCTGCGATCTTCGATGACTATACCCTCTCCGAGATCCGCCGCGCCGCGACGACCGGCATCTACGACATCCGCGGCGGCGGCGCGAAACGCCACGTCCCCCACTTCGACGATCTTCTTTTCCTCGGCGCCTCCATGTCGCGCTATCCGCTCGAGGGCTACCGCGAGAAGTGCGCGACCAACGTCGTGCTCGGCACCCGTCATGCGAGGAAGCCGATCGAGCTCAAGATCCCGATCACGATCGCCGGCATGAGCTTCGGCTCGCTATCCGCCAACGCCAAGGAGGCCTTGGGCCGCGGCGCGACGCTCGCAGGGACCTCGACGACGACTGGTGACGGCGGCATGACTCCCGAGGAGCGCGGCCAGTCGAAGACGCTCGTCTATCAGTATCTGCCCTCCCGCTACGGCATGAATCCGGACGACCTGCGCAAGGCCGACGCCATCGAGATCGTGGTTGGCCAGGGCGCCAAGCCCGGCGGCGGCGGCATGCTCTTGGGCCAGAAGATTTCCGACCGCGTCGCCGAGATGCGCACACTTCCCAAAGGTATCGACCAGCGCTCCGCCTGCCGCCATCCCGACTGGACCGGACCCGACGACCTCGAGATCAAGATCCTCGAATTGCGCGAGATCACCGACTGGGAGAAGCCGATCTACATCAAGGTCGGCGGTGCGCGGCCCTACTACGACGTGGCGCTTGCGGTGAAATCCGGTGCCGACGTCGTGGTCGTCGACGGCATGCAGGGCGGCACGGCCGCGACGCAGGAGGTCTTCATCGAGCACGTGGGCCAGCCGACTCTGGCCTGCATCCGACCCGCCGTGCAGGCGCTGCAGGATCTGGGCATGCACAGGAAGGTGCAGCTCATCGTCTCGGGCGGCATTCGAAGCGGCGCCGATGTCGCCAAGGCGCTGGCGCTGGGAGCCGACGCGGTTTCGATCGGCACCGCCGCGCTCGTTGCCTTGGGCGACAACGATCCTGCGCTCGAGGAGGAGTATCAGAAGCTCCACACCACGACTGGCGCCTACGACGATTGGCACGAAGGCCGCGATCCCGCCGGTATCACCACCCAGGACCCGGAGCTCGCGCGCCGCCTCGATCCCGTGCGCGCCGGCCGCCGCCTCGCGAACTATTTGAAGGTCATGACGCTCGAGCTGCAGACCATTGCCCGCGCGGCAGGTCACAACCACGTCCACAATCTCGAGCCCGAGGATCTCTGCGCGCTCACCATCGAGGCCGCAGCCATGGCTCGCGTCCCCCTTGCAGGAACGAGCTGGATACCGGGACAGGGGAAATTCTAGACCGATGAGTTGTCGCCTTGGGCCCTATCAGCCCGAGGCATCACGCGTCGGTTTCAGCAGGGAATACGGGATGTTTTCCAGGTTCTGGAAACAGAGGTCGAGCGTCAACCCAAGCGTGGTCGGGGAAAAGCACATGTCACAGGATCTGGCACAAGTCGCGAAAGAGCGCGGCATCCGCTACTTCATGATCTCGTTCACCGATCTGTTCGGGTGTCAGCGAGCAAAGCTTGTCCCAGCCGCGGCCATCGCCGAGATCCAGAAGGATGGTGCAGGCTTTGCGGGTTTCGCGACCTGGCTCGACATGACCCCGGCGCACCCGGACATGTTTGGCATGGCCGATCCCGCGGGCTTGATCCAGCTTCCCTGGAAGCCGGAAGTGGCCTGGGTCGCGGCCGATCTCGTCATGGACGACAAGCTTGTCGCCCAGTCGCCGCGCGTGGTGCTGAAGTCGATCATCGCCAAGGCCGCCGCCAAGGGGCTCCGTGTCAAAACCGGCGTTGAATGCGAATACTTCCTGATCAATCCCGACGGCACGGCCATCTCCGACCCGAAGGACATCGCCTCGAAGCCCTGCTACGACCAGCAGGCGCTCATGCGCCGCTACGACGTGATCTCCGAGATTTGCGACCACATGCTGTCGCTCGGATGGGGCCCGTACCAGAACGATCACGAGGATGCCAACGGCCAGTTCGAGATGAACTGGAATTTCGACGACGCGCTCGTCACCGCCGACCGCCACTCGTTCTTCAAGTACATGGTGAAGTCGGTCGCCGAGAAGCACGGGCTGCGCGCGACCTTCATGCCGAAGCCGTTCACGAACCTCACCGGGAACGGCTGCCACGCCCACATCTCAGTTTGGGATACAGCGGGCACGACCAACAAGTTCTATGACTCGACCGACGAGATGGGGCTCTCGAAAGAGGGCTACAACTTCCTCGGCGGCATCATGAAGCACGCCGAGGCGCTCGCCGCGATCACCAACCCGACCGTCAACTCCTACAAGCGCATCAACGCCCCGCGCACACTCTCGGGGGCCACCTGGTCGCCGAACACCGTGACCTGGACCGGCAACAACCGCACCCACATGGTTCGCGTGCCGGGCAAGGGCCGCTTCGAGCTGCGGCTCCCCGACGGCGCCGCGAACCCCTACCTGCTTCAGGCGGTCATCATCGCCGCCGGCCTCGACGGCATCGAGCATAAAGCACATCCCGGCAAACGCCTCGACATCGACATGTACCAGCTCGGCCATACGGTGACGGATGCCCCGAAGCTGCCCCTCAACATGCTCGATGCGATCCGCAACTTCGACAAGGACACCACCCTGAAGCAGGCGCTCGGCGAGGAATTCTCGGCCGCCTACATCAAGCTCAAGACCAGCGAATGGAATTCCTACGCTTCCCACTTCACACAATGGGAGCGCGAGAATACTCTCGACGTCTGAGGCTTGGCGCCCGTCACTCGAGTGAGTTTCAACGGCAAGCCAAGAGTGCCGACGGGGAGGAGCGCATCTGACCGCCAAGACTGCCGATGACGCCGCTCGTGCTCGCGTCGCTGGGCTTTCGATCTGGTCCGGCCCCGTCGAGCCAGTCCCGCTCAGCGGCGGCATCACCAACCGCAATTACCGCGTCGAGGACCGTGGCCGCACGGTGGTTGTGCGGGTCGGCGAGGATATCCTCGTCCATGGCATCGTGCGCACCAACGAGCTCGCCGCGAGCCGCGCCGCCCATGCCGCGGGCCTGAGTCCGGCAGTGCTCCATGCCGAGCCCGGCATCCTCGTGCTCGGGTTCATCGAGGGCAAGACGTTCAAGCCCGAGGACGTGCGCGAGCCGAAGAACCTCGAGCGCCTCGTCGATCTCGTGCGCCGCTGCCACCGCGAGGTGCCGAAGCACCTGCGCGGGCCCGCACCGATCTTCTGGGTGTTCCACGTCGTGCGCGACTACGCCCATACAATTCGAGAGGGCAACAGCCGCCACTGTCATTTGCTCATGCGCTTGCTCGATCGCGCTGCGTTGCTCGAGTCTGCCGTCGGCCCGGTCGACATCGTCTTCGGCCACAACGATCTGCTCGCGGCCAATATCCTCGATGACGGCCGCCGCCTGTGGCTGCTCGACTGGGATTATGCGGGCTTCAACTCGCCGCTGTTCGATCTCGGCGGGCTGGCTTCCAACAGCGAGATGCCGCGCGATCTCTCGGAAGCCCTTCTCGAGCGCTATTTCGGCCGCCCGGTCGACGCGGGCCTGCGCTACCGTGCCGGCGCCATGACCGCCGCCTCGCTCCTGCGCGAGACCATGTGGAGCATGGTGTCTGAGATTCACTCGTCCGTGGACTTCGATTACGCCGCCTACACCGCCGAGAACCTCGCTCGCTTCGAGGCCGCCTATACCGCATTCGAGAATCTGGAGCGTCCATGAGCGAGCTGCCGTCATCCGCCAAGATCGTGATCATCGGCGGCGGCATCGTCGGCTGCTCCGTCGCCTATCACCTGGGCAAGATGGGCTTGACCGATGTGCTTCTGATCGAGCGCGGCAAGCTCACCTCGGGCTCGACTTGGCACGCGGCTGGCCTCGTCGGACAGCTTCGCACGAGCGCCAACATCACGCAGATGCTCGGCTACTCCGTCGCGCTCTACGATCGCCTCGAGACCGAGACTGGTTTGGCCACTGGCTGGAAGCGCAACGGCGGGCTCAGGCTCGCCTGCAACGCCGAGCGCTGGATCGAGGTCAAGCGCCAGGCGACGACAGCCAAATCGTTCGGCCTCGAGATGCATTTGCTCAGCCCGAAGGAGGCGCGAGACCTCTGGCCGCTGATGCAAGTCGACGACGTGGTCGGGGCGGCCTTCCTGCCGACCGACGGCCAAGCCTCGCCATCCGACATCACCATGTCTCTTGCCAAGGGCGCGCGCCAGGGCGGCGTCACCATCAAGGAAGGCGTGAAGGTCACCGCGATCGAGGTCGAGAACGGCGCCGTGCGCGCGGTCGCCACCGACAAGGGTCGCATCACCTGCGAGAAGGTTGTGATCTGCGCCGGGCAGTGGTCACGCGATGTGGGCCGCATGGCGGGCGTCAACATCCCGCTCGTCTCCGTCCAGCACCAGTATCTCGTCACCGAGCCGATCGAAGGCGTCACGTCCAGTCTGCCGACGCTGCGCGATCCCGACAGGCTCACCTATTGGAAGGAAGAGGTGGGCGGTCTTGTCATGGGCGGCTACGAGCCGAAGCCGATGCCCTGGGCCGAGAAGGGCCTGCCCGAGAACTTCGAGTTCCAGCTGCTCGAGAACGATCTCGAGCACTTCGAGCCCATCCTCGAGCTGGCTGCGGGCCGCGTCCCGGCCATGGAGAAGGCCGGCATCAAGTCGTTCATCAACGGCCCCGAGAGCTTCACGCCCGACGGCAATTTCATGCTCGGTGAGGCACCCGAAGTGCGGGGCATCTTCGTCGGCACGGGCTTCAATGCGTTCGGCATCGCATCGGGTGGCGGCGCCGGCATGGCACTCGCCGAGTGGGTCGCCAAAGGCTCGCCGCCCTACGATCTCTGGCCGGTCGACATCCGCCGCTTCGGCCGCAACCATCTCGACCTGAATTGGGTTCGCACGCGCACGCACGAGGCCTATGCCAAGCACTACACCATGGCCTGGCCTTTCGAGGAGCATTCCTCGGGCCGCCCGCTGCGCCGCTCGCCGCTTTACGACCGCCTGAAGGCGCAGGGCGCTGTCTTCGGCGAGAAGCTCGGCTGGGAGCGCCCCAATTGGTTCGCCGACGTGAAGGCCGGCGAGTCGCAGGAGGATCGCTACAGCTACGGGCGCCAGAACTGGTTCCAAGCCGTCGGCCGCGAGCACCAGGCGGTGCGCGAGCGCGTCGGAGTTTTCGATCAGACCTCGTTCGCGAAGTTCTTAGTGGTCGGCCGCGACGCCGAGGCCGCCATGTCGTGGATCGCCGCCAACGATGTCGCAAAGCCCCCGGGCTCTCTCGTTTATACGCAGATGCTGAATGCGCGCGGGGGCATCGAATGCGACTTGACGGTCGGGCGCCTCGCCGCGGACGAGTACTACATCGTCACCGGCACCGGCTTTGCGACCCACGATTTCGATTGGATCTCGCGCTCGATCCCCGCTGGATCAGACGCACGCCTGATCGACGTCACGTCGGCCTATGCCGTGCTCTCGCTGATGGGTCCGCGCGCGCGCGACATGCTGGCCGCGCTCACGGGTGACGACGTCTCGAATGCCGGCTTCCCCTTCGGCCGCATCCGGCGGCTCTCGGTTGCCGGCGCGCCGGTGCTCGCACTGCGCGTCACCTACGTCGGCGAGCTCGGTTGGGAGCTGCATATCCCTGTCGAGTTTGCGGCCTCCGTCTATGAGGCGCTGATGACGGCGGGCGCTCCGCACGGCATCGCCAATGCCGGGTATCGCGCAATCGAGTCGCTGAGGCTCGAGAAAGGCTACCGCGCCTGGGGCTCGGACATCGGACCGGATCACTCGCCGCTCGTCGCCGGGCTTGGCTGGGCCGTGAAGCTCAAGTCCAACCGGCCATTCCAGGGCCGCGAGGGGCTCGAGGCGCAGAGCAAGAAGCCGCTTCCGCGCCTGCTCGCCGGGTTCACAGCCGCGCCCGACGTCGTGCTTCTCGGCCGCGAGACCATCTACCGCGACGGCAGGCGCGTCGGCTGGCTCGCGAGCGGCGGCTACGGCTACACGATTGGGCGCTCGATCGGCTACGGCTATGTCCGCGACCCCGAGGCCGGCGTCGACCGCGCCAAGGTCCTTTCCGGCCGCTACGAGCTCGAGGTTGCGACCGAGCGCGTCCCGGCCGAGGTTTTCCTCGACGCGCCCTACGATCCGACGGGCGCGCGCATCAAGCAGTGAGCCCCATTTCTAGATCGGCAGCGCCGCGAGGCTCTTGTAGCCGTTCCACACGATCTGGATGCCAATGCAGAGCAGGAAGAAGGCCGTTAGACGCACGAGCACGTTGGTGCCGCTGTCGCCGAGCGTCGCCCGGATCCACTCCGCGAAGCGGTAGCAGACATAGATCGTGAGCGAGATGGCAAGCAATCCGGCCGTCGCCGCAGCGCCGAGGAGCACAAGCTCTGGGTAGGCGACACTCTCCGTCGGCCTCTGGCTGCCGAGCGTGATCGCGACTGAGATCGACCCCGGCCCCACGGTGAGCGGTAGCGTCAACGGATAGAAGGAATCCATCGGGCCGAGCAGGGGCGTGCTGCCGGGCCGTGTCGCGCTCGGGTCGATGCGCTCGGCGCTGGCATGCAGGAGCCGCCAGGCATAGGCGCTGACCACCAGCCCGCCCGCGATGCTGACCACAGGGAGCGTGATGCCGAAGAACTCGAGCACATGCGAGCCGACGAACAGCGAGCCGAGCAGCAGCAGGAATCCGTTCACTGCAACTTTGCGAGCAAGCGTGTGGCGTTCCCTGTCCGAGCAGTGGCGCGTCATGCTGTAGAAGATCGGCGCGCCGCCGACCGGATTTACGATCGGAAACAGGCTCGCGTAGATGAGCAGGAAGATATTGACGGCTTCGTTGATGGACATGGAGTTGATCTGCTCAGGTACGCGCACGCATTCGCACGCGCCCCGCTCCGCCAACGGGCAGGGGACGACGCGCAGCTAGTCTCTAGCGATTTGCGGCCCCGCGGTCGAGCCGCTTCAGGCGTACTTGACCATCACGTGGCGCACGGCTGTGTAGTCCTCGAGCGCATAGCTGCTCAAGTCCTTGCCGTAGCCTGACTGCTTCATGCCGCCATGCGGCATCTCGTTTGCCAGCATGAAGTGGCAGTTGACCCACGTGCAGCCGTATTGGAGCTGTGCCGCGGCCGACATCGCGCGGCCGACGTCGCGCGACCACACCGAGGAGGCAAGGCCATAGTGCGAGTCGTTGGCCCACCGGACCGCCTCATCGACGTCCGAGAACGGCGTCACGGAGACCACCGGCCCGAAAACCTCGCGTTGCACGATTTCGTCCGACTGCTGCGCGCCCGCAACGATCGTCGGCTCGTAGAAGAACCCTTTGCCCGACGCGAGCTTGCCGCCCGTCGTGATCTGCACGTGCCCATTCTCGATCGCGCGCTCGACAAAGGAAGCGACACGCGCCCTCTGGCGCCCGGAGATCAGCGGCCCGATGTCGTTCTCCTCGTCATTGGCCTTGCCAAACTTGAGGCTCGACACCGCCGACGTGAGATCGGCGACCACCTTGTCGTAGATCTTCTTGCTCGCATAGATGCGGCACGCCGCCGTGCAGTCCTGCCCGGCATTGTAGAAGCCGAAGATCTTCACGCCCTTGACCACCGCCTCGAGATCGGCGTCGTCGAACACGATCACGGGCGCCTTGCCGCCGAGCTCGAGATGCGTGCGCTTGATCGAGGCAGTGGCAGCCGCGAGCACCTTGCGCCCGGTCGCGATGTCGCCGGTGAGAGAGATCATCGACACGCCCGGATGATCGATCAGCGCCTGGCCGACGCTCGCACCCCGTCCGACGACGACGTTGATCACGCCCTCGGGCAGCACCTCGGCGATGATTTTCGCAAGCTTAAGCGCGGTGAGCGGCGTCTGCTCGGAAGGCTTGAGCACGACGGTGTTTCCGGCGGCAATGGCCGGCGCGAGCTTCCACGCCGCCATCATGAGCGGATAGTTCCACGGCGCGATCGACGCCACGACGCCGATCGGGTCGCGGCGGATCATCGACGTGTGCCCGGGAAGATACTCGCCGGCCACCGCGCCGTGCTGAGTTCGGCAGGCGCCCGCAAAAAAGCGGAAGCAGTCGACGACCGCCGGCAGCTCGTCGCGCAGCACGGCGTGGCGCGGCTTGCCGCAGTTCAAGGCTTCGAGCGTCGCGAAGGCTTCCGCCTCGGCCTCGATCCTATCCGCAAGCTTGAGGATGAGCCCCGCGCGCTCGCCCGGCGTCGTTCGCGACCACGTCGTGAACGCCCGGCTCGCCGCATCTACCGCCCAGTTCACCTGATCGGGCGATGCCTCCGGCAGCTCGAGGACCGTCTCCTCGGTCTTGGGATTGAGGATCGTCTCTGCTGCCTCTGTGCCTTTGACGAAGGACGAGCCGATCAGCATCTCGGTATTCATGGGGCGCACCTTATTTTCCTGAGCCAGCGATCGCTTCACCTTCTCTCGTCAGGTAGTAGGCGATGAGAATGGGAAGCAGGGTGACGGCGATGACGAGCACGGCGACGACATTGGTGACGGGGCGCTGCCTCGGCCGCACGAGCTCGGAGAGCATCCAGATCGGCAGCGTCTGCTGCTGGCCTGCCGTGAACGTGGTGACGATCACCTCGTCGAAAGAGAGCGCGAAGGCAAGCATGCCGCCCGCGAGCAGCGCCGTGCCGATCGACGGCAGGATGACGTAGCGGAAGGTCTGGAAGCCGTCGGCGCCGAGATCCATCGACGCTTCGATGAGCGACGGCGAGAGGCGCCGGAACCGCGCCACCGCGTTGTTGTAGACGACGACGATACAGAACGTCGCGTGCCCGAGCACGATGGTCCAGAACGAGAAGGGGATGTCGGCGAGGTTGAAGGCGGCGCGCAGCGAGATGCCGGTGATGATGCCCGGGAGTGCGATCGGCAACACGAGAAGGAGCGAGATCGCCTCGCGCCCAAAAAACTTGGTTCGCGCCAGCGCAGCGGCCGCGAGCGTGCCGAGGATCAGAGCCATCGCGGTCGACAGCGTCGCCACCTTGATGGAGAGGCCAATGGCGTCCCAGATATCCTGGCGCTCCCAGGCGACGGCGAACCACTTGGTTGTGAAGCCCGGCGGCGGGAACTGGTAGCTTTTCTCCTCCGTCGTGAAGGCATAGAGGATGATGAAGGCGAGCGGGATATGCAGGAAGAGGAGGCCCGCCCCCGCGGCAATCTTCAAGCCGACCGGCGCGCGTGAGAGATCAGAGCGCATCGAACGCCCCCGTCTTCTTTGCGATCGTGAGGAAGACGCCCATGATCACGATCGGCACCACCGAGAACGCTGCCGCGAGCGGAATGTTGCCGGCAAGCCCCTGCTGCGCATAGACGACCTGCCCCAGGATGAGCGACGACGGCCCGATGATCTGCGGCACGATATAATCACCAAGCGTCAGCGAGAACGTGAAGATCGAGCCGGCGATCACGCCGGGAAGTGCGAGGGGCAGGATGACCGTGCGCAGAGTCTGCTCCGGCGTCGCGCCGAGATCGCTCGAGGCTTCGATCAGTGTGCCCGGAACGCGCTCGAGCGCTGCCTGGATCGGCAGCACCATGAACGGGATCCAGAGGTAGAGGAACACGAGCACCATACCCATGTAGCTCACTGACAGCGACGGGCCCCCGATCACCGGCACCCCGAGCACGGCGTCGAGCAGCGCCGATCCGCCGAGCGCGCTCATGGTCCAGCCCACCGCGCCTTCCTTGGCGAGCAACAGCTTCCACGCGTAGACCTTGACCAGGTAGCTCGACCACAGCGGCATCATGACCGCGAGATAGAACAGCGCCTTGGTGCGGCCGCGGGCGTAGCGCGCCGCGTAGTAGGCGATGGGAAATGCGATGATCGCCGCTAGCACCGTCACGATCGTCGCAATCGACAATGTGCGCAGGATGATGTCGAGATTGGCGGGCTGCAGAAGCTCGCCGTAGGTCTTGAGCGTCGGCTCGCGGACGATTGTCCCCGAATACTCGTCGATCGAGAAGAAGCTCTGGGCGAGCAGCGCAAAGAGAGACCCGAGATAGACGACCCCGAGCCACAGGAGCGGCGGAATGAGCAGCAGGAGCAGCAGCAATCCATGACGCGTGACGAGCGCGTCCGAGACGCGCCGCATGATGCCGTCCTGAGGCTCGCGGATGCTGGCCGCTGCCTGGCTCATGCATCCTCCATGAGATGCAGTGCGCCGCGCGCGAACGCCGCGCGCACGCGCATGCCTTGGACCGCGGCAACATTCGCCCCCGCAGGCACCGCGGCGACGAGCCGTCCGCCGTTCAGCATCGCGAGTTCAACGCGCTTCACGGCCCCTTGATAGAGCGCCTGCGTCACGAGCCCTTCGACGACGATGGCGCCGTCGGCAGCCGGAGCCCCGTCGGCGAGCACAACGATCTTCTCGGCCCTGAGGCTCGCGGGCTTCGCTGTTCCCGTCCAGGCATTGACCACGGCCGGCTCGATGACGTTCGATCCGCCGACGAAGTCGGCAACGAAACGCGTGCGCGGTCGCTCGTAGATCTCCTCGGGCGAGCCGACCTGCACGATCCGCCCCTCGTTGAACACGGCAACCCTGTCGGCCATCGACAGCGCCTCGCCCTGGTCGTGCGTGACGAACACGAAGGAGAGCCCGAGCTTCCTCTGCAGCGACTTGAGCTCGCCCTGCATCTCCTCGCGGAGCTTCAGGTCGAGCGCGCCGAGCGGCTCGTCGAGGAGCAGTACCTTGGGCTTGACGACGAGGGCGCGCGCGAGCGCCACGCGCTGGCGCTGGCCGCCCGATAGCTCGCCGGGCTTGCGCGCCTCGAGGCTCCCGAGCTTGACGAGCGCCAGCGCCTCCCGGCCCAGCTTTTCGCGGCTCGCGCGGTCGACCTTGCGGATCATGAGCCCGTAGCAGACGTTCTCCAGCACGTTCATGTGCGGGAACAGCGCATAATCCTGGAATACGGTATTGACCGGCCGCCGGTAGGCCGGCACACCCTCCACCGCCTCGCCGAAGATCTCGATATGGCCTGCGGTCGGCTGCTCGAAGCCGGCGATCAGCCTGAGGCAGGTCGTCTTGCCCGACCCCGAGGGGCCGAGCATGGCAAAGAACTCCCCCGGCGCAATGTCGAGGTCGACGCCGTCGACGGCACGTACCGCGCCGAAATGGCGTGCGACGCCGCGAAATCGAACGGCGGGGATAGCCGAGGTCATGTTGACCAAATCATGGGGCCCCGCGGGCTCCCTGCGTGATGGAAATAGGGAGGGCGGGCTTCAAGCCCGCCCCCTCGCAATGATCAGCGCCCGCCGATGACGGCGATGTAGTCCGTCACCCAGCGGTAATAGGGCACGCAGGTACCCTGCGACGCGCACTTGGCGACCGGCGTGCGCCAGAATTTGATCCTCTCGAAATTGCCCATGCCGTTGGTTTCGCAGCCGGTGTCGCCGAGCAGCGCGTTGCCCTTGCAGGCGGCAGGCACGGCCGGCACCGAGCCGAACCACGCGGCGAGATCACCCTGCACCTTCGGGCTGATCGAATGCTCGAGCCACATGTAGGCGCAGTTCGGATGCGCGGCCTCGACATGCATCATCGTCGAGTCGGCCCACCCCGTCGCACCTTCCTCGGGAACCGTCGAGGCAATCGGCTTCTTCTCGCCGACGAGCAGGTTGACCTGGAACGGCCACGAGCCCGAAGCCACGACGCCCTCGTTCTTGAAGTCGTCGATCTGCACCATGGCGTCGTGCCAATAGCGCTGCACGATGAGCTTCTGCTTGCGCAGGAGGTCGAGGGCCGCCTTGTACTGATCCTCGTTGAGCTCATAAGGATCTTTGATACCGAGCTCTGGCTTGTGCTTCATGAGATAGAGCGCCGCATCCGCGATATAGATTGCGCCGTCGTAGGCCTGCACACGCCCCTTGTTGGGTTTGCCGTCGGGAAGGTTCTGCTCCTCGAATACGACGTTCCAGCTCTTGGGCGGCTCCTTGAAGACGTCGGTACTGTACATCAGCACGTTCGGGCCCCACTGATAGGGGACGCCGTAGTGCTTGCCGTCGACCGTGTGCCACGGCGCTTTCTGGAGCCGCTCGTCGACCGTCTTCCAGCTCGGCACGAGCGCGACGTTGATCTCCTGCACCCGCTTGCCGGCAACGAGCCTGAGGCTTGCGTCGCCCGAGGCTGTGACGAGGTCGAACCCGCCCTCGTTCATGAGGGCCACCATCTCGTCCGAGGTGCCCGCCGTCTTGACGTTGACCTTGCAACTCGACTTCTTCTCGAAATCGGTGACCCAGTCGTAGTTCTTGTCCGTCTCGCCCCGCTCGATATAGCCTGGCCAAGCGACAATATCGACCTGTCCCTCGCCTTTTCCGATAGATGTCTGGGGTCCCCCGGCGAAGGCCGGCTGGAGGGCAAGCGACGTGATGCCGATCAGCACGAAAAGGTGTCTTTCGAGCATGGATGTGCTCCTCTAGATGTATAAGGGGGCACCAGTGAGAGCTGGCGCCCGGCTACTCTTGGCCCTGCCTCCGTCACCACACCAGAACAAAGAACAGAATTGAGACATCGGAAAAAGCGATGACTAGGTTTCGGGCGCCACGTTGCACGCCCTGCAGGCGAACCCGGGCATCAGGCTGGGCTACCCGAATGCGCCGCGGGGTAGCCCGCGGCTGAGCCCATGTCGATCACGCTGCGCCAGATCCGCTATTTCGTGGCCGTCGCCGAGCAGGGGTCCGTGTCGGCGACTGCGCAGTCGATCTCCATCTCCCAGTCGACCATCACCGAGACCATCCAGGAGCTCGAGGTCGACCTCGGCATCCGTCTTTTCGAGCGCCACGCCCGCGGCGTCGAGCTCACCCAGAAGGGGCATCAGTTCCTGCGCCACGCGCGCAAGATCCTGGCCGACATCCAGGACGCGCGCCGCGCGCTGCGCGGCGAGATGGGCGAGGAGAGAGGGAAGCTCGCCCTCGGCGTGACGCCCCTCGTCGCCGGATACGTGCTCTCCGATCTCGTCAATGGCTTCTGCGGCGCTTTTCCCGAGGTTGCCGTCGAGACCGTTGAGGAGATGAGCCAGCATCTCGAGCACCTCCTGGTCGGCGGCGAGCTCGACGTGGCCGTGATGGTCATGCCGGTGAAGATGGACGCCCCCGCACTCCAGACCGAGCTGGTCGAGATTTCCGCCTATCGCGTGTGGCTTCCGCTCGGCCACCGGGCCACGAGCAAGGTGAGGATCAGCTTCCACGACCTTGCCGATACCCCTTATGTGCTCCTCACCGTCGACGAGGTCGCCCAGACAGTGGAGGCCGCCTGGCGCGAGCTCGGCATCCGCCCCAGGGTCGCGCTTAGAACCAGCTCCGTCGAGGCCGTGCGCAGCCTGGTCGCCTCGGGTGGCCACGTTGCCGTCATGCCGGATCTCACCTATCGCCCATGGTCGCTCGACGGCGACAAGGTCGAGGCCCGCATCATCGCCGAGCCGCTGCCCCCGGTGGAGGTGGCCGTGGCCTGGCGGCGCGGCTTCCCGCTGTCGCCGACGGTGGCCGGCTTCGTCAATACGGCGACCACGCGCAACCATGCCAGGAAGCGCTGACGCCGCCGCTTCACCGGCAGACATCGGGAGCCGGCCGCGCTATGTATTGCGTCCGCAGCCGGCCTTCTGACCCGGCGCGCGGCGATCCACCTCAGAGGCGGCACCAGCCATGACGCGCGATCCCTTCGATTTCGAGTTCCTCGAGCGCTTCAAGATACCGCTCAAGCGCTACGAGGCCGGCGCGAAGATCTTCCTCGAGGACGATCCGGGCGACTGCATGTTCGTCGTCATCGAAGGCAAGGTGAACATCATCACCTACGGCAGCGTGCTCGAGAACGTCGGCATGCACGGCATCTTCGGCGAGATGGCATTGATTGACAGCGCGCCTCGCAGCGCCGCCGCCATCGCCATCGAGCCGACCGAGGTCGCGATCATCACCAGGGACAGGTTTCTCGATCTCGTGCGCGAGAACCCGCAGTTCTCTCTTTATGTGATGCACCAGCTCGCAAACCGCATCCGGCGCATGAACAAGAGCCTCTGAGACGGGACCTAAATCAGATCGCGCAGCCGGTAGTAGAGCATGCCGAGCGCCAGGATCTGATTGCCCGCCCAGCGGCCGACCGGCAGGCGGACGTGGCGTAGCTTGTCGAAGAGATCGAATTTCTCGGTCGTCCCGCAGATGGCATCCGACACGATCTCGGCCGCGATGTGGGTCGTGTTCACGCCGTGGCCGACGTAGCCCTGGAGGTAGTAGAGATTGGGCTCGAGCCGCCCGATCGCGGGTGCCCGGTTGATCGTGATCCCGAGCCGCCCGCCCCAGGCAAAATCGATCCTCTTCCCCTTGAGCTGGGGGAAGACCTCGACCATCCGGGGTCTCAGCGTGCCGGCGATGTCGCGCGGATCGCGGTTCGAATAATTGCACCGCCCGCCGAACAGCATCCGCCGGTCCGCGGAGAGGCGGAAATAGTCGAGTACGATGTTGCTGTCGGCGACCGCGAGGTCGCGCGGATTGATGGCCGCAGCGGTCGCCTCGTCGAGAGGCTCGGTGGCGATGATGTAGCTGCCGGTCGGGAGCTGCGTGCCCCAAAGGCGCCCGCGCTGGAACGGGTGGTCCGTATTGCCCGCGAGCACGATCGCGCTGGCCTCGACCCGCCCCCCCTCGGTCACGGCAACCGGCTTCGCCCCGCCGCTGAGCTCGATCACCTTGGAGTCTTCGTGGATCCTCGCGCCGAGGCCGGCGGCGGCGCGCGCTTCCCCGAGAGCGAGGTTGAGCGGATGCAGATGCCCGCTGCGCCGGTCGATGATGCCCCCGTGGTACAGGCTCGTGCCGAGAACGCGGCTGATGTCGCCGCGCTCGATCAGCTCGAAATGATCACCGTGCCCTTCCGCGACCATGATCTCATGGAACGCACGCATTCCGGTCATGTGTCGAGGTTGCGCGGCGGCTTCCATCCACCCGTGCTTGAGATCGCAGCCGATCTTGTACTTTTCGACGCGTCCTTCGATGATCTCGTGCCCGCGATAGCGGATCTCGCGCAGCATCCGTGCGCCGGCGTCTCCGAGCTGGCTCCTGATCGTCTCCTCGCCGCTCATGCCAAAGATCATCTGCCCACCGTTGCGCCCCGAGGCGCCCCAGCCGATGCGATTGGATTCCAAAAGGACGACCGAATAGCCGCGCTCGGCCAGCGTGAGCGCCGCGGCGACGCCAGAGAAACCACCCCCGACGACGCAGATGTCGGCCTTCACCGTGCCTGCGAGCGATGGGTAGCGCGTGGCATCGTTTGCCGTCGCCGCGTAGTAGGTCGGAGCGTGCTCTTGGGCCATGATCACCGTCGGGCGGCATGGGGCCGCGCCTCGCAGACGCGGACCGGTGCCGTGTTCGCTTTCTTAAGTTGCGCCGGTCGCTAAGCCGCCCCCGCATCGACCGCGCGTTTTTCGCGCTGCTCGCGTGCCGCTGCCTGCCGCGTCGTGTAGGACGCGACCAGCACGCCGAGCGTGACGACGCCGATCATGATCGACGAGATGGCGTTGATCTCCGGCGTCACGCCGAGGCGCACCTGGCTGTAGATCTTCATCGGCAGTGTCGTGGCGCCGGGCCCCGTCGCAAAGCTCGCAATCACGAGATCGTCGAGCGACAGCGTGAATGAGAGCAGCCAGGCCGATATGACGGACGGCGCGATGATCGGCAGCGTGACCTGGAAGAAAGTCCCGACGGGAGATGCGCCGAGGTCCATGGCCGCCTCTTCCACCGACTTGTCGAAATCATAGAGGCGCGCCTGGACCACGACCGCCGCATAACACATCGAGAACGTCACATGCGCGATCGTCACCGTCCAGAAGCCGCGGTCGAAGCCGATCGCGACGAAGAGGAGCAGGAGCGACAGGCCCGTGATCACCTCCGGCATGACGAGTGGCGCGAAGATCATGCCCGAGAAGAGCGTGCGGCCGCGAAAGCGCCCCATGCGCACGAGCACAATAGCGGCCAGCGTGCCGAGAATCGTCGCGAGGCTGGCCGAGAGGATGGCGACCCGGATCGTCACCCAGGCGGCATTCATCAGGCCTTCGTTATCGAGTAGCCCTCGATACCATCGTGTCGACCAGCCGCCCCAGACCGTGACCAGCTTCGAATCGTTGAAGCTGTAGATCACCAGCAGCAGGATCGGGATGTAGAGGAACGCAAAGCCGAACCCGATCGACGTTACGTTGAACCAGGAGAAACGGGTTTTCATAGGCCGGCCTCCCGCTGCTTCTGCTGATTGCGCTGGAAGAGCACGATCGGGATGACGAGCACGAGCAACAGGATCACCGCGACTGCCGACGACACCGGCCAGTCACGATTGTTGAAGAACTCGTTCCAGAGCGTCTTGCCGATCATGAGCGTCTCCGATCCGCCGAGCAGATCCGGGATCACGAACTCGCCGACGGCCGGGATGAAGACGAGGAAGCAGCCCGCGAGCACGCCGGGGATCGAGAGCGGGAACGTCACCTGCCAGAACGCCCGCCACGGCGGCGAGCCGAGGTCTTCGGCGGCTTCGAGCAGCGCCGGGTTGATCTTCTCGAGACTGGCGTAGAGCGGCAGGATCATGAATGGCAGATACGAGTAGACGATGCCGATATAGACCGCCGTATTCGTGTTGAGGATCGTCAGCGGCTGGTCGATGATGCCGATATTCATGAGCAGGAGGTTGAGCAGGCCTTCCTTCTTCAGGATGCCCATCCACGCGTAGACGCGGATCAGGAACGAGGTCCAGAACGGCAGTATCACCAGCATGACCAGCGTTGGCTGCCATTCGCGCGGTGCCCGCGCCATGCCGTAGGCAACCGGGTAGGCGACGAGAAGAGTGAGGAAGGTCGAGATGGCCGCGATCTTGAGGCTCGACCAGTAGGCGCTGTAGTAGAGCGAATCCGAGAAGATGAAGGCGTAATTCTCGAAGTCGAGCTGCGAGAGGAAATCGACGAACCCTTGCCAACCCTGCGAGAGGTCGAGCACCGGCACGTAGGGCGGAATGGCGATGGCGACGTCCGACAGCGAAATCTTGAAGACGATGAAGAACGGGCCAAGGAAGAACAGCAGCAGCCAGAAATAGGGCACCGCTATCACGTACCAGCGACGCATACGTCCTCCCGTCCTCGGCCTTCCACGAGCCATGTCCGTCGTGCGACGGCTATGCTCAACGCGTAAGAACAATGCCGGCATCTGCCGGCCACTCGAGCCACACCTGGTCGTCCCAATTGATCGTGCGGTCGACGGAGTTCGCGGCGTTGGCGCGCAGCGCCGTCACCTTCTGCCCCGACCCCGTGAGAACGTGATAATGCGAGATCGAGCCGAGATAGCCGATGTCGACAACCTTGCCCTGGATCGTGTTGACGGCGCTGGCCGGCTTGTCGAGGCAGATGCGCAGCTTCTCGGGCCGGAGCGCGAGCCAGGCCTGCTGGCCCTTCGTGATGCCGCTCGGTGCTCGCGCCTTGAATATCGCTCCGTCGGCAGCCGACGCGATGTCGACATAGCCGTCGCCAATCTCGGCCACCTTGCCCTCGAAGGTGTTCACCTCGCCGATGAACTGCGCCACGTAGCGTGATTGCGGCGCTTCATAGATCTCGCCCGGAGTCGAAACCTGGACCAATTCCCCGTGATCCATCACCGCGATGCGGCTCGCCACCGTCATCGCCTCTTCCTGGTCGTGCGTGACGATGATGAAGGTCGTCCCCGTCTGCTCCTGAATGCGCATGAGCTCGAACTGCGCCTGGTTTCTGAGTTTCTTGTCGAGCGCGCCCAGCGGCTCGTCGAGCAGCATGATGCGCGGCTTCTTGGCGATGGCGCGCGCGAGCGCCACGCGCTGCTGCTGACCGCCTGAGAGCTGATGCGGCCGACGCTTGGCGAACTTCTCGAGTTGCACCAGGGCCATGGCCTCGCCGACGCGCTGTGCGATCGTCGCCTTGTCCATGCCTTCCTGGCGCAGGCCGAAGCCGATGTTGCTCTCGACCGTCATGTGCGGAAAGAGCGCATACGACTGGAACATCATGTTGACGCCCTTGCGCTCGTAGGGCGCGACGCCGGTGGCGTCCTTTCCATCGACGATGATGTGTCCCTCGGTCGGGGTCTCGAAGCCGGCCAGCATGCGCAAGAGCGTGGTCTTGCCGCAGCCCGACGGACCCAGAAGCGCAAAGAACTCCCGCTCGTAGATGTCGAGCGAGCAGTTGTTGACGGCAACGAAGCTGCCGAAACGCTTGGTGACGTTCTCGAAGCGCACGATCGGCTTTGCCGTCGGATCCTTCCAAGGCGCGAAACCCGACTGCGGCGCCGCCGTCCTCACCATCGACTTGGCTTCATTCCCTGCGCCCATCATGAGAAATCCCTTAAACACACGAGACAAGAAGTACGGCCGCACATCGGGGGATGTGCGGCCGTAGGAAGAGCTACTTGCCGGTCACGACCTTGGTCCACAGCCGTGTGACCACGCGCTGGGTCTTGGGATCGTAGGGCAGCTTGACGAAGAGCTTCTTCAGCGTTGCCTCGTCGGGAAAAATCGTCGTGTCCTCGAGGATTTCCTTATTGATGAACTTCTGCGAGGCGAGGTTGCCGTTCGCGTAGTTGATGTAGTTCGAGGCCTTGGCGATGACTTCCGGCTTCATGAGGTAGTTGAGGAACTCGTGCGCCTCCGCGACATTCTTGGCGTCCTTGGGGATCGCCATCATGTCGAACCACATCTGCGTGCCTTGAGACGGCAGCGCATACTTGATGACATGGCCGTTTTTGGCTTCGACGGCGCGGTTGCCCGCCTGCAGAATGTCGCCCGACCAGCCGAGCGCCATACAGATATCGCCATTCGCGAGCGCGTTGATGTACTCCGACGAATGGAACTTCTGAATATAGGGACGGATGCCCTCCATCACCTTGGCGGCCTTCTCGAGGTCCTCGGTCTTGTTGGTGTTGGGATCGAGGCCGAGATAGTTGAGCACCACGGGCAGGATATCGTCCGGTGAATCGAGAACGTAGATGCCGCAGTCCTTGAACTTCGCGGCGATCTCGGGCTTGAAGATCATGTCGAGCGAGTCGACCGGCGCGTCGGGCATGCGCTCCTTGATCTTGGCTTCGTTGTAGCCGACGCCCGTCGTGCCCCACATGTAGTCGATCCCGTATTCGTTGCCGGGGTCATAGACTGCGATCCGCTCCGAGACTTCGGGCCACATGTTCGAGATGTTGGGGAGCTTCGACTTGTCGAGCTTCTGGAAGACGCCGGCTTTGATTTGTCGGGCGAGGAACTGACCTGTCGGCACGACGACGTCGTAGCCGCTGCCGCCTGCGAGCAGCTTGGTCTCGAGGACCTCGTTGCTGTCGAACACGTCGTAGACGACCTTGATGCCCGTCTCCTTCGTGAAATCCTCGATGATCGACTCGTCGATGTAGTCCGACCAATTGTAGACGCGGACCTCGCGGTCCTTGGCGTAGGCTGAAAGTCCCCACACCAGCGCTGCCATGGCAGCGCCGCTCGCAAGCGCGCGCCCCACTCCCTGTAACCTGATCATGCACTCTCTCCCGATCGACCGGAACCGTGCCCGGAGGCCACCGTGACGCCGGCCCTTACGCCTTCTTCTAAGGCCCCGCCATTGTGATCACAAAAAACGCGTTGTACAACTGTCATCGTTGTAATGGGCAGAACCGGCCCGGTAGAGCAGCGGCCCCGCGGGGAAGTTGTGATGCGCGCCGCGCTCAACTTCCTCCGCAAAATGGCGGCCAGAGGTCCAAAGACGAGGGATCTCAAGACAGGTCATCCGCAGCAGCAGGGCGCAGACGTGGTGAACAGGCGAATTCAGTTGAATACCGAGGACCTGCCCGCGCCGCCCCACGCGGCCACGGGCCAGGACATCGTCGTCACGACGCATGAGACCGTCTACCGCCAGCTCCGCGAGCGCATTCTTTTCGGCGTCTTTCTGCCCGGCGGCGCCGTCACGCTCCGCGGTCTCGCCGAGGAATTGGGTGTAAGCCCAATGCCCGTGCGCGAGGCCGTCCGACGTCTGATCGCCGAGCGGGCCTTGACCATGCAGGACAACCGCCGGGTTCTCGTGCCGGCCATGACGCGCGAGAAGTTCGAGCAGATCCTGTTTGCGCGCGAGGCCCTCGAGCCCGAGCTTGCCGCCCGCGCCCTCCAGCGCCTCACCGCCGCCGGCGTCGACGCCATCGCCGATTTGGACCGGCGCATCGACCAGAGCATGCTTAACGGCGACGTCGACAGCTACATGCGCGGCAATTTCCGCTTTCATTTCGCGATTTACGAGCACGCCGACGCCGATACCCTGCAGGCGCTTGTCGAGAGCATCTGGCTCCAGTTCGGGCCTTTCATGCGCATGGCTTATGGGCGCATCGGTACGTCCAAGCTCGAGGACTATCACCACGCCGCGCTCGCGGCCATGCGCCGCACCGATGAGTGCGCGCTCCGCGCCGCGATTGCCGCCGACATCCGCCAAGGCATGGGATTTATTGGAGACGTCACGCTGGGCGTCGTACAGTGATTTGGCTCGTCTGCGTCAACCTTAACAGCAAGCACGTCCCATCGGGCGCAAGCTTGAGTTTGGCGTTATTTTGTGATCACATTGCGCACATGCAGCTTGAGCGGGGTAGCCTCCCTGATGCGCGACGGACCAGCTGTTACGTCATCTTTGGCTTCCTAGCGCCGCAGCGGACATCCGGCTCCCGCCGGGTGACAAGCCGCCGACGGACGTTTCAAGCGCGCGCAGCACGACGCTGTATCTCAGGTGATCCATGACTGCCGACGCAGGCGCCCCCGCCCAAGTCGCCGACGATGTCGGCGCCACTCCCGAGACCTTGCGTGCCTGGCTGACCCGCCACCGCACCTCGGAGGTCGATTGCGCCGTCCCCGACATTGCCGGCGTCGCGCGCGGCAAGACCATGCCGGCTGAGAAGTTCGTCAAGCAAGATGCCGTTCATTTGCCGATCTCGATCTTCCACCAGACGATCACCGGCGACTACGTCGGCTTCGACGAGAACGCGCAGGCGCTTTACGCCGAAAGCGACCTGATGATGGTGCCGGATCTCTCCACCATCCGTCCGGCGCCTTGGGCCAGCAGCCCGACCGCCCAGGTGATCCACGATGCGACCTGGCAGAACGGCGAGCCGGCCGAGATCGCCCCGCGCAATGTCTTGAAGCGCGTGCTCGGCCTCTATGCGAAGGAAGGCTGGGTGCCCGTCGTTGCGCCCGAGATCGAATTCTATCTGACGAAGACCAACCCCGACCCCGACTATCCGCTCGAGGCGCCGATCGGCCGCTCGGGACGCAAGGGCGCTGGGCGGCAAGCCTATAGCCTCGGCGCCGTCGACGAGTACGACAAGATCGTCAACGACATCTACGAGTTCGCCGAGCGCCAGTATCTCAAGATCGACACCATCATTCAGGAGGGCGGCGCCGCGCAGCTCGAGATCAATCTCCTGCACGGCGACGCCGTCAACCTTGCCGACCAGGTCTTTCTGTTCAAGCGCACGATCCGCGAGGCCGCCTTCCGGCATAATTGCTACGCGACCTTCATGGCCAAGCCGCTGGAGAACGAGCCCGGCAGCGCCATGCACATCCACCAGAGCGTCACCGACGCCAAGACCGGGCGCAACATCTTCACCTCCGAGAGCGGGGCGCCGAGCAAGCACTTCTATAACTTCCTGGGCGGCCAGCAGAAATACCTGCCCGCCGCGATGTGCCTCTTCGCCCCATACGTGAACTCCTACCGCCGCCTCGTGCCGGGCGGCGCCTCGCCGATCAACGTCGAGTGGGGAGAGGACAATCGCTCGGCCGGCTTGCGCATCCCTGTCTCGCCGGTCGTCGCAAGGCGCGTCGAGAACCGGCTGGCCGGCGCGGATTCGAACCCCTACCTCGCGATCGCGGCGAGCCTAGCCTGCGGCTACCTCGGCCTGATCAACGGTCTCGAGCCGCGTTTGCCCGTGACCGGCAACGCCTACCGCAATCATCATGAGCTGCCGCGCGGCCTGCTCGAGGCCCTCCTGGACTTCGAGGAGAGCGAAAGCCTGCACGAGATCCTCTCCAAGCAGTTCTGCCACCTCTATCTCCAGCTCAAGCGCTCGGAGTTCGAGGAGTTCATGCGCGTCATCAGCCCGTGGGAGCGCGAGCACCTCCTGCTCACCGTCTAGACCATGATCGCTTCGGACCCTACGCGCTCCGATCGCCGCGCCGCCTATCAGGCGCGGCGTGAATCGGCAGCGCGGAAAAGTCCGAAGCGTGAATCATTGTCTCATCAAAGAGCTGGAGCGTGATTGCGATTCAATCAAAACCAATCACGCTCTAAGCGGCGGATCCGATCCTCCAGTCGCGTATGCGCGTGCCGGGCCCCTCAAATGAAAGGGCCCGGAAAGCTCAATTGTGCTCTCCGGACCCTGACATCATCTCGGTTCTTCATGTATTCGCTCGCGAACCTCAGTGTATATATGCCGAAACTGTAACTACTGAGCAGTGTTAATTGAACTCAACGATCGGAACCATTGAGTTCGCTGACGTTTTTCGGATAGAGCATCCGCTCGATCGTCTCAATCATAACTTCCAATGCGTGCATCATTTTTAATCTCCTTAAGAATGTCGGCGTGTTGGGCTTTGATGTACTCCTCTGTTCCAGGGCAGACAAACGGCATTGCTTTACACCTGTTGTAAGTTTTTGTTACATGAAGCTATGGCACGCCGACTCCAGTCCCTGAACGCGCTGAAGGCCTTTGAGGCTGCGGCCCGGCATTTGAGCTTCTCGCTCGCCGCGGCGGAGCTGAACGTCACTCATGCCGCCGTGAGCCGCCACATCCGCGACCTCGAGGCCTCGCTCGGGGCAAAGCTTTTCCAGCGCACCGGACGCGGCGTGCACCTGACGGATGCCGGCCAGGCGCTCGGGCGCAGCCTGACGCCCGCATTCGATCTTCTCGAAAAGGCAACCGAGCAGTTTACCGGAGCGCGCCCGCGCCGCCGCCGTTTCGTGATCAGTGCCGAGGTCTCCTTCGCCGCGCTCTGGCTCGTCCCGCGCCTCGGCAACTTCACGTCCCAGCACCCCGACGTCGACCTCGAGCTCGATCCCACCAATCGCCTCATCGACTTCCGGAAGGATAAGGTCGATCTCGGCGTCCGCTACGGAAACGGAGACTGGCGCGACGTCACCGCGGTGAAGCTCCTCGATTCCGTATCGACGCCCATCTGCAGTCCCGCGCTCCTCAAGCGAACCAAGGTCCGCGCGCCCGCCGACCTCGCGCGCGTCACGCTGCTTCAGGAGGACCCGAAGCAGCACTGGCGCGACTGGCTCGAGACTGCAGGCGTTGCCGAGGAAGTGGTGCCCTCCGGGCCTGTTCTCAAAGGCCACCTCGAGATCGCCGCCGCGGAAGCAGGGCAGGGCTTCGCCATCGCCGACATGATCCAGGCCGGCGACGCACTGCTCTCAAAGCGGCTCGTGAGCCCGTTCGACATTGTCGTCCGCCACCACGCCTATTATGTCGTCCGGGGTGCGGCCACGCGGGAATCGAAGCTTGCCGCCGCGTTTCGGGAATGGCTGATCGCCGAGATCGAGACCACGCGCGCCGCGCTCCGCGAGATGGGTTATGCCCATCTCGCCGCCGAATGAATGGAGGAGACTGATGACCGCCCATCCGACTTCCAAGCCGGTGCCCCCCGTCATCAGCTTCCAAGATGCCTTGCCTGAGCCCGAGCGCTACCGGCCGCCTGCGGAGCGCATCATCTCCGGTGATCCCGCACAGTCGGTGACGAACCTGTTTCAGAGCGCCGACGGCCGCTTCAATTCCGGCATCTGGCAATCGAAGCCAGGAAAATGGCGTGTCGTGTTCACGGAGAGCGAGTTCTGCCACCTGCTCGAGGGTGTGATCATCGTCACCGGCGACGACGGCTCAGAGCGGACGTTCAAGGCCGGCGATGCATTCGTCTCGCCCGCGGGCTTCACCGGCACCTGGGAGATCGTCGAGCCCGCCAAGAAGCTCTATGCCTACTACGAGTGACTATTTACGAGTGACTGGCCCGCGGCGCGAGCGGTGCTGCGCGATGTCGCCCTGCGCGGGCCCGGGGGCGCAGCGATCGAGCCTTGCGGCGACACGCCACCCCGTCGATGAAAGCATCGACCGACGCGTCGAAGGCACGATCTGGGTCGAGCGCCCGGAACGCCGGAATGAGGGCGACCGTCGCCGGGCATGTCGCCGCGTCGAGCGCCCTGAGCTCCGTTTCCTCCTCGGCGCTGATCGGTTTGAGCAGCCCCTCGGCCTCGGCAAGTGCATAGCCGAGGATGAAGGCATAGAACGCGAGGCCGAGCCCCGCCGCCTCGGCATCCACCAGCCCCGCGGTGCGGAGCGCCCGGTAGACGACCTCGCTCGACGCATGATCGGCCGGCCCGGTGGCATGAAACCGGAAATGCAGATGGAAGAGGCGAGGGTGGCGGTGGGCGAGATCGCGGTAGGCGGCCGCAACGTTGCGTAAATCGGCACGCCAATGCTTGCTCGGGGTCGGCAGCTCGACGCTCGCCAGCGCCCGGTCGGCAATACGGCGCAAAAGCTCGTCTTTCGAGCCGAAGTGATGCAGAACCGTCATCGGGTCGACGCCGATGCGCCCGCCGAGCTTTCGCACGGAAAACGCCACCTCGCCGTCGCGGGAGAGCATGTCGAATGCCGCGTCCAGGATCTCGTTTCGGTCGAGACCGCGCCTGCCGCGGGGGCGGGCCTTGGCTTTGCGTGCTGCCTGCCTTGACAATTCTACACCGTAGCCCTTAAAAGCTTGCGTGTAGCCATACTCGCTAATGGGCCTCTGTCAAGGCTCGCCCGCGGGCTAGAGGCAATGGAGGAATCGAGTGAGCGGTTCCCTGAGTGGATTGAACTCGAAGGCGCGGCTGCTGCAGCTTTGCGCCCGCATCGGCTATACGCCCCACGCGAGCTTCCAGCGCTAATTCGCCGGCCCTCGGGGCTCACGCTTAGCTGGAGGTTCATCACGTGACCAATCAATATCAGACTGCGCAGCTGAGAGATCTCGACGCTCGCCACCATCTCCATCCCTTCTCCAACCACAAGTCGCTTCGCGCGAGCGGCGCACGCGTGATCGTGCGCGGCGATGGTCCCTACATCTGGGACAGCGAGGGCAAGCGCGTCCTCGACGGCATGTCGGGTTTGTGGACCGCCAGCATCGGCCACAACCGCAAGGAGCTTGCCGAGGCGGCCTATCAGCAGATGCTGGAGCTGCCCTTCTACAACACGTTCTTCAAGACCACGCACCCGCCCGTCGTTGCGCTGTCGCGCAAGCTCGCCGAGCTCGCGCCCGACAATCTCAACCAGGTTTTCTATGGCTCTTCAGGGTCGGAATCGAACGACACGGCGATCCGGCTCATCCGTCATTACTGGGTGCTCAAGGGCGAGCCCAAGCGGCGCATCATCATCTCGCGCAAGAGCGCCTATCATGGCTCGACGATCGCCGCGGGCTCGATGGGCGGCATGCCGCACGTGCACGCGCACAGCTATCCCGTCTATGAGGGCTTCCGCCACATCATGGACCCCTATTCCTACGGCGAAGCCAAGGATGGGGAATCCGCAGAGGAGTTCGGCATCCGCGCCGCGCGTGCACTCGAGGACGAGATCCTGGCGCTCGGCCCCGAGAACGTCGCCGCCTTCGCCGGCGAGCCGGTGCAAGGCGCCGGCGGCGTCAAGATCGCGCCCGAGAGCTACTGGCCCGAGGTGCAGCGCATCGTCGACAAGTACGGCATACTCCTGCTTGCTGACGAGGTGATCACTGGCTTCGGCCGCCTCGGCACCTGGTTTGCCTCCCAATACTACGGCATGCGCCCGAACCTCATCACCTTCGCCAAGGCGGCGACGTCGGGCTACATCCCGCTCTCGGGCGTGATCGTTGACGACAAGATCGTCGACGCGCTGATGGCGCACGACGACGATTTCAATCATGGCTATACGTTCTCGGGCCACCCCGTCGCCTGCGCGGTCGCGTTGAAGAACCTTGAGCTCATGGAGCAGGAGAGGCTCGTGCCCCGCGTCAAGGAGTTCGGCGCGCCCGCCCTCGCCAAGCTGCTTGCCAAGTTCAAGGACCACCCGCTCGTGGGCGAGGTGCGCTCCGTCGGCCTTCTCGGCGCGATCGAGCTCGTCGCAGATAAGCGCACGCGCCGCCGCTTCGGCAATCCCGGGCGCGTGGGGATGATCTGCCGCGATCACTTCTTCCGCGAAGGCTTCATCATGCGCGCCGTGTTCGACACCATGGTCACCGCCCCGCCGCTGATCTGGACGCAGGCCCAGTTCGATGAAGCCGAGGCCGTGATCCGCAAAGCGCTGGATCTGACCTTGAACGACGTCGCCGGAGAGCTCGCCGCATGAGCCGTCCGATCGTCCTCATTCCGGCCTGCACCACGCTGATTGAAGGTCACCCATTCGATGCCGTAGGCCGAAAATACTCGGCGGCCGTGGCCGAGGTGGCCGAGTGCCAGCCGTTGCTTGCGCCCCTTGGCGCCAGCATGGCCGATATCGGCGCCGTGCTCGACGTGGCGGATGCGATCCTCCTGTCCGGGAGCGTCTCGAACGTCGCGCCTGAGCACTACGGCGGCGGCGACCCGATCAAGCCGGACGCGCTCGATCCCGCCCGCGATGCACTGACCCTCCCGCTCATCCGGGCCGCTGTCGAGCGCAGGAAGCCGATTTTCGCCATCTGCCGCGGTTTCCAGGAGCTCAACGTCGCCTTGGGCGGCAGCCTGCATCAGGCGGTCCACGACGTCGACGGTCACAACGACCACCGCGAGCGCTCGGAAATCCCCCTCGACGACCGCTTCGGGCCCGTGCATCCGGTCTCGCTGCGCGGCAGGCTGCGCGATTGGATCGGAGAGGATCAGATCATGGTCAACTCGCTCCACTGGCAGGGCATCGAGCGCCTGGCCAAAGGGCTCAAGGCGGAAGCCTTCGCCGAGGATGGCCTGATCGAGGCTGTTCGCGGACCTGACGACACTGCTTTTTGTCTAGGCGTTCAATGGCACCCCGAGTGGGGCGCGAATTCCAATCCGGTTTCACGTTCGCTGTTCCGCCGCTTCGGCGAGGCGGCCAAGGGCAAGGCAGCATGACAAGCACACGGCTCACCACCGACGAGGCACAGGCCTTCCTGGATGCCAACCCGGCGGTGCAATGGATCGACGCCATCATCTTCGACATGAATGGCATTCCGCGCGGCAAGCGCATCCGCCGCGCCGATCTCCTGGGCGTCGCCAAGGGCGGCCTCATGATGCCGACCTCGGTTTTCATCATGGATCCGCTCGGCAACTGCGTCGAGGAGACGGGCCGCTTATGGGAGACGGGCGATCCCGATCACCAGCTCCATCTTTTGAGCAAGACGCTGGTTCCGGTTCCCATCGGCGACGGCAAGCACGCCCAGGCGGTGATGGCGGTCGACGTCAAGGACCCGCTCGATCCGCGCACGGTGCTTGCCGATCAGGTCGAGCACTTCACGCGCGCCGGCCAGACGCCGGTCGCCGCCGTCGAGCTCGAGTTCTACGTGACAAGCCGCACCGCGAGCGGCGCCTTCGCGCTCCAGACGCCCGAAGGACTGTCTGACGACCCCGATCGCCCGCTTACGTTCGGCTTCGATGAGCTCGACACCCTGTCGGCGTTCATCGATGACATCTATCGCATCTGCGAGGTCCAGGGTCTGCCCGTTGACGCCGTGATGCAGGAGTCAGGTCCCGGCCAGTTCGAGATCAACCTGAAGCACCGCGCCGATGCCGTCGGCGCCGCCCTCGACGGTCTGCTCCTGAAGCGCGCCGTCAAGGCCGCGGCGCGGGCGCACGATCTGGACGCGACCTTCATGGCCAAACCCCACCACGATTGGGCGGGCTCGGGCATGCACATCCACCTGAGCCTCCTCGACAAGGAAGGAAAGAACCTCTTTGCCGGCGATCCCATCTCGCCGATGTTCCGCCATGCGCTAGGCGGCATGCGCGAGACAATGGCGGATTTCATGGCGGTCTGGGCGCAGTCGGCCAACGCCTACCGGCGCTACGTGCCGAAAGCCTATGTCTCGATGGCTGCGCACTGGGGCTACAACAACCGCACGGTTGCCTTGCGTATTCCCCGCGGCAACGGTGCAGCCACGCGCATCGAGCACCGCGTTGCCGGCGCCGACGCCAATCCCTATCTGGTAATGGCGTCGATCCTCGCCGGCATGAGCCACGGCATCGCCAATAAGATCGATCCCGGCCCCGCCGTCGAGGGCAACTCCGAGCTGATCGACGCGCCGCCGCTGCCCACCGCCTGGGTCAACGCGCTCGATCTCTTCCAACGCTCCGAGATCGTACGCGGGGCGTTCGGTGCCCAGTTCCAGGATGTCTTCTCGCGCCTGAAGCACACCGAGCGCAGCAACTTCGAGCGCATCGTGACGCCGCTCGATCATCTTTGGTATTCGCGAGTTGCGTGAGGCTGAGACATGACCTCGCTTGCCCATTTCGAGAAAGTCGCCGGCGCGATCGAGCTGCCCCATAAGGCTGTGATCGACGGCGCGCTCCGTCCTGCCGCATCGGGAAAGACCTTCGACAACGTCACGCCGCGCAACGGCTCGGTGATCAACCGCGTCGCAGAGTGTGACGCCGCCGACATCGACACCGCGGTGGCCGCGGCGCGGCGCGCCTTCGAGGACGGCCGCTGGCACAACCTGCATTACCGCGACAAGAAGCGCATTCTCTTCAAGCTCGCTGATCTCATGGAGCGTGATGCCGAGACGCTCGCCGTCCTCGAGAGCCTCGATGTCGGCAAGCCCATCAAGGACGCCCTCAAGATCGACGTCCCGGGCTCGATCCGCACTCTGCGCTACTACGCGGAGGCGCTCGACAAGGTCTATGGCGAGGTGGGGCCCGGCACCACCGACCGCTTCTCGTTTGCGGTTCACGAGCCTCTCGGCGTCATCGGCGCCATCGTGCCGTGGAACTTCCCGCTCCTGATGGCGATGTGGAAGGTCGCGCCCGCCCTTGCCATGGGTAACTCGATGGTCCTGAAACCCGCCGAGCAGTCGCCGATGACCGCGCTCAAGCTCGGAGAGCTTGCGCTCGAGGCAGGCTTGCCGGCCGGTGTCTTGAATGTCGTCCCCGGTTTCGGAGCCACTGCCGGCAAGGCGCTCGCGCTCCACATGGACGTCGACATGATCGCCTTCACGGGCTCGGGGGCCGTCGGCAAGCTGCTGATGCAATATTCGGGTCAGAGCAATCTGAAGCGCGTCAGCCTCGAGCTCGGTGGCAAGTCCCCCCAGATCATTTTTGCCGACTGCCCGGATCTCAACGCGGCGGCATTCAACGCAGCCTGGGGGATCTTCTTCAATCAAGGTGAAGTTTGCACCGCGGCCTCGCGCCTTCTGGTGCACGAGTCCCTGAGCGAGCCCTTTCTCGACAAGTTGCTGACGGTCGCCAAGCGCATCGTCCCGGGCGACCCGCTCGAGCCCACGACCAGCTTCGGCGCCATGGTATCCTCCGAGCAGATGCAGACGGCGCTGCGCTATATTGAGGGCGCCGGGCGCGACGGCGCCGCGCTCCGCCTCGGCGGCAAGCGCGCGCGCATCGAGAGCGGCGGCTTCTACGTCGAGCCGACGGTGTTCGACAACGTTGCGCCTGACGCGACGCTCGCGCGCGAGGAGGTGTTCGGCCCCGTGCTCGCCGTGACCAGCTTCAAGGATGTCAATGACGCGCTACGCCAGGCCAACGGGACGGTCTACGGACTGGCCGCTGGCGTCTGGACGCGCGACGTAAGCCTTGCCCACCGCGCCGCACGCGAGATCAAGGCCGGGCTCGTCTGGGTCAATGGCTGGGACGCCTGCGACATCACCATGCCGTTCGGCGGCTTCAAACAATCGGGCTTCGGCCGCGACCGCTCGCTCCACGCGCTTCACAAGTATGCTGATCTGAAATCGGTCTCGATCACGATCCGCTGACGGAGACTGTCATGAACATGATCGCCAAAAAATTCCCGACGGCTGCCCTCATCGACGGCAAGTGGGTGACATCGGATAAGACCTTCCCCGTCACCGACCCCGCCAACGGATCGGAGGTGGCCACTGTTCCCAATCTCGGCGCCAAGGAGGCGAGGGACGCCATCGACGCCGCGGCCCGCGCGCTCCCCGCCTGGTCCGCCAAGACTGCCAAGGAGCGCGCCGCGATCCTGAAGCGCTGGTTCGACCTCGTCACCGCCGAGACCGAGAGCCTCGCTCAGCTCATGACGATCGAGCAGGGCAAGCCCCTGGTCGAATCGCGCGGCGAGGTCACCTACGGCGCCTCCTTCATCGAGTGGTTTGCGGAGGAGGGGAAGCGCGCTTACGGGCGCACGATCCCGACCACGATGGCGTCCAAGCGCTACGTCACCATCAAGCAGCCGATCGGCGTCGTCGCGGCGATCGCGCCGTGGAATTTCCCGATCGCGATGATCACGCGCAAGGCGGCGCCCGCGCTGGCCTCCGGCTGCACGATCGTCATCAAGCCCGCGGCCGAGACGCCGCTCTGCGCGCTCGCCATGGCCAAGCTCGCCCTCGATGCGGGCGTGCCTCCCGGCGTGCTCAACGTCGTGACGACGACGGATGCCCCCGCCGTCGGCAAGGTCTTCTGCGAGGACCCCCGCGTGCGCAAGCTCTCCTTCACCGGCTCGACGAGCGTCGGCAAGATGCTTTACCGCCAGTGCGCCGACACGGTGAAGAAGCTCACCCTCGAGCTCGGCGGCAACGCGCCGCTGCTCGTCTTCGACGACGCCAATCTCGAGCAGGCGGTGGCCGGCGCCATGGCCTCGAAGTATCGCAACGCGGGTCAAACCTGCGTCTGCGCCAATCGCATCCTCGTCCAGTCCGGCATCTACGACCGTTTCGCAGCCGCTCTCGTCGACGCGGTGAAGAAGCTCAAGGTGGGACCCGGCCTCGAAAGCGGCATCAACATCGGACCGCTCATCAACGGCGAGGCGATCGAGAAGGTCGAAAAGCTCGTCGGCGGCGCGGTCAAGAAGGGCGCCAAGGTCCTTGCCGGCGGCACGGTCGACAAGGCCGGTGCGCTGTTCTACAGCCCGTCCGTCGTTGGCGACGTCACGCCCGAGATGGAGATCGTGCGCGAGGAGATCTTCGGTCCCGTCGCCGCACTCGTGCGCTTCGAGACCGAGGCGGATGCCGTGCGCATCGCCAACGACACGCCGTTCGGTCTCGCCGCCTATCTCTTCAGCCAGAACCTCTCGCGCGCCTGGCGCATCGCCGAGAAGCTCGAAGCAGGCATGGTCGGCGTCAACGAGGGCATCTTCTCGAATGAAACCGTGCCGTTCGGCGGCGTGAAGGAATCGGGCCTCGGCCGCGAGGGCGCCGCCGAGGGTCTCGACGAATACCTCGAGACCAAGTTCATCTGCCTCGGAGCCATCGACGCCTGAGCGACAACGCGCAGCACTTTGAGAGAGAACGGAAGGTCACACATGCCGACGTCGGCCGAGCTTCACGAGCGGAGAGCCGCGGCCGTGCCGCGCGGCATCGGTCATGCAACCGCGATCTACGCCAAGCGCGCCAAGAACGCGGAGATCTGGAGCGAGGACGGCAAGCGCTACATCGACTTCGCCGCCGGCATCGCGGTCGTCAACACTGGCCATCAGAACCCCAAAGTCGTGGCGGCGGTCGAGGAGCAGCTGAAGAGCTTTTCGCACGTCTGCTTCCAGGTGACGCCCTACGAGACCTATATCCGCCTCGCCGAGCGGCTGAACGCGATTGCCCCGGTGGCAAAGCCCGCCAAGACGCTCTTTCTCTCGACCGGTGCCGAGGCGGTTGAGAACGCGGTCAAGGTCGCGCGTGCATTCACGGGGCGGGGTGGCATCGTCTCGTTTTCCGGCGGCTTCCACGGCCGCACGTTGGTCGGCATGGCGCTCACCGGCAAGGTCGTCCCCTACAAGAAGGGCTTCGGACCCTTTCCGCCTGAGATCTACAACGTTGCGTTTCCCTGCACCTATCATGGCGTGAGCAGCGAGCAGAGCCTCGCGGCCTTGAAGGCGCTTTTCAAGTACACGGCCGACCCGTCGAGCATCGCCGCCATCATCATCGAGCCGGTGCAAGGCGAGGGCGGCTTCTACATCGCGCCCCCCGAATTCCTGAAATCGCTCCGCGCCCTGTGTGACGAGCACGGCATTCTTCTCATCGCCGACGAGATCCAGACCGGCTTCGCCCGCACGGGAAAGATGTTTGCTCTCGACCACGTCGGCATCCAGGCCGACGTCGTGACCATGGCCAAGGGGCTGGCGGGCGGATTTCCTCTCTCCGCCATCACGGGTCGCGCCGACGTCATGGACGCGTCCCAGGTGGGCGGCCTCGGCGGCACCTACGCCGGCAGTCCCGTCGCCTGTGCCGCGGCTCATGCTGTCCTCGACGTGATCGAGGGTGAGAAGCTTTGCGACCGCGCCAACGCCATCGGCAACATCATCCTCGACCGCTGCCATCAGCTGAAAAGCCGCTCGAACCTCAACTGCATCGGCGACGTGCGGGGCCTTGGCGCCATGTGCGCGATCGAGCTCGTGAAAGACGGCTCGAGCGCCGAGCCCGCGCCCGAGCTCACCAAGTCTCTCATGCAGATCGCGAACGAGAAGGGCCTGATCCTTCTCTCCTGCGGCACCTACGGCAACGTCATCCGCTTCCTCGTGCCGCTGACCGCAAGCGACGAGATTGTGCGAGAAGGCATGGACATCTTCGAGGCGAGTCTCACCGAGGCCGTGACCCGGGCCGCCTGAGCTGCTTCGCTTGAACCAACGACGACGGGAATGAGGCGAGTAATATGAGCGCCAAGCTCACGACCAACGATCTCGAAGCCTTCTGGATGCCGTTTACGGCGAACCGGCAGTACAAGAAGGCCCCGCGCCTTCTCGCCTCCGCCGAGCGCATGCACTACACGACCGAGGATGGGCGCCGCATCTTGGACGGCACGTCCGGCCTGTGGTGCGTCAACGCCGGCCACTGCCGTCCCAAGATCGTGGACGCGATCCGGAAACAAGTGGGCGAGCTGGATTTTGCCGGCACCTTCCAGATGGGTCATCCCAAGGCCTTCGAAGCCGCCTCGAAACTCGTCAACATCGCCCCGCCCGGTTTCGATCACGTGTTCTTCACCAACTCGGGCTCCGAGTCGGTCGAGACCGCGCTCAAGATCGCGCTCGCCTATCATCGTGCCAAGGGCAATGCGACCAAGGTGCGCCTCATCGGCCGCGAGCGCGGCTACCACGGCGTCAATTTCGGCGGCACGTCGGTCGGCGGCATCGCCAACAACAGGAAGATGTTCGGCTCGCTTCTCTCAGGCGTCGATCACATACGCCATACGCACGACATCGCCCGCAATGCCTTCAGCCGCGGCGAGCCTGAGCATGGCGCCGAGCTTGCCGACGATCTCGAGCGCCTGGTTTCGCTCCACGACGCCTCGACCATCGCCGCCGTCATCGTCGAGCCGGTCGCTTGCTCGACCGGGGTGCTCGTCCCGCCCAAGGGCTACTTGAAGCGCCTGGCTGCGATTGCCGCCAAGCACGACATCCTGCTCATCTTCGACGAGGTCATCACCGCCTTCGGCCGCCTCGGCACGGCCTTCGGCGCCGACTATTTCGATGTCTCGCCCGACATCATCACCACCGCCAAGGGCATCACCAACGGCACCATTCCGATGGGCGCCGTGTTCGTGAAGACCAAGGTCTACGACGCCTTCATGAACGGCCCCGAGGAGATGATCGATCTCTTCCACGGCTATACGTACTCGGGCCACCCCGTCGCCTGCGCCGCCTCGATCGCGACGCTTGAGGTCTACAAGGAGGAGGGCCTGCTCACCCGCGCCGCCGAGCTCGCGCCCTATTGGGAGGAGGCGGTCCATTCCTTGAAGGGCCTGCCGCACGTCATCGACATCCGCAATATCGGCCTCATCGGTGCCGTCGAGTTCGATCCCGCGCCGGGCAAACCCGGCCAGCGCGCGCATGCGCGCTTCATCGAGGCCTTCAACCGCGGGCTCCTCGTGCGCGCCACGGGTGACATCATCGCCCTTTCGCCGCCGCTCATCATCGAGAAGAAGGAGATCGATCAGCTGTTCGACATCTTCTCGAACGTGCTCAAGACTGTGAACTGAGAAACGGACCGCCGGCTCATGCCCACCATTCAAAACGCCATTGACGGCCGCAAGGTCACGTCGTCGTCGCGGCGCTTCGTTCCGGTTTTCAATCCGGCGACCGGAGAGAAGTCGGCCGACCTTCCGCTCTCGAGCGTCGAGGAGGTGGGCGCCGCGGTGGCGGCCGCGAAGAAGGCGGCCGTAGGCTGGGGCACCACGCCGCCCATGAAGCGCGTCGCGCCGATGTTCCGCTTCAAGGAGCTCCTGCAGAAGAACGCCGACGCCATCGCCCGCGCCATCTCCGCCGAGCACGGCAAGACCCACGCGGATGCTCTCGGCGAGCTTGCGCGCGGCATCGAGGTCGTCGATTTCGCCTGCGGCATCCCGCATCTCCTGAAGGGCGAATATTCCCGCAACATAGGCCCCGAGATCGACAGCTGGTCCGATCGCCAGCCGCTCGGCATCGCGGCCGGCATCACGCCGTTCAACTTCCCGGCCATGGTTCCGATGTGGATGTTCCCCGTCGCCGTCGCCTGCGGAAACACGTTCGTCTTGAAACCCTCCGAGCGCGATCCCTCGGCCCCGATGCTGATCTGGGAGCTGTTCCAGGAGGCGGGCTTTCCGAACGGCGTGCTCAACGTCGTCCACGGCGACAAGACCGCCGTCGACGCCATCCTCGATCACCCCGATATCCGCGCCGTGAGCTTCGTCGGCTCGACCCCGATCGCGGAGTACGTCTATCAGCGCGGCGGAGCTTCGGGGAAGCGCGTGCAGGCCCTCGGCGGCGCCAAGAACCACATGATCGTCATGCCCGATGCCGACATGGACAAGGCCGTCGACGCACTGATGGGCGCGGGCTACGGCTCGGCCGGCGAGCGTTGCATGGCGATCTCGGTCGCCGTTCCCGTCGGCAAGCGCACGGCCGATACCCTGGTCGAGGCGTTAGCTCCGCGCGTACGCGCGCTGAAAGTGGCGCCCGCCACCGATCCCGAATCCGAGATGGGCCCCGTCGTCACCGCCGAAGCCAAGCGCAAGATCTCAGGCCTGATCGACAAGGGCGTCGCAGAGGGCGCTGATCTCGTCGTCGACGGCCGCGGCCTCGTGCTTCAGGGCTACGAAAACGGCTACTTCCTCGGCGGCACGCTGTTCGACCGCGTGACGCGCGACATGACGATCTACAAGCAGGAGATCTTCGGTCCCGTGCTCTCCGTCGTGCGCGCCGAGAGCTACAACGAGGCCGCCGACTTGATCAACAGCCATGAGTATGGCAACGGCACCGCGATCTTCACGCGCGACGGCGACACCGCCCGCGCCTTCGCCGACCAGATCGAGGTCGGCATGGTCGGCATCAACGTGCCGATCCCGGTCCCTGTCGCCTATCACTCGTTCGGCGGCTGGAAGCGCTCGCTGTTCGGCGATCACGCGATCTACGGCCCCGAGGGCGTGCGCTTCTACACGCGCATCAAGACCGTGACCGCCCGCTGGCCCACCGGAATCCGCGCGGGCGCCGAGTTCAACTTCACCGGACGCAATTAAGGGCAAAAAAGCCGGCCCGCCAGGGAGAGCGGACCGGCGGCGGACGCGGGGGGGATGCGTCCGCGGGAAGTGAACCCGCCGCGAGCTTACTCAGCCGCGACGGGGAGTGCGTTTCCCAATGACCCTCCGTCGAAGCCGAGGGAGGCGGCGACGGCTGAGTGCATGATGCGCCCGTCACGGACATTGAGCCCGGCCGCGAGGTGCGGGTCGCGATCGAAGGCCGCGAGCCCCTTCTCGGCGAGCTTGAGCACGAACGGCAGCGTCGCATTGTTGAGCGCCTGCGCCGACGTCACCGGCACCGCGCCCGGCATGTTGGCGACGCAGTAGTGAATGATGCCGTCGATCTCGAACGTGGGGTCGGCGTGCGTCGTCGGGTGCGAAGTCTCGAAACAGCCGCCCTGGTCGATCGACACGTCGACCAGCACCGCGCCTTTCTTCATGTGGCGGAGCATGTCGCGCCGAACGAGCTTCGGTGCGGAAGCCCCTGCAACCAGGACGGCACCAATTACCACGTCGGCGCCGAGCACTTCCGTCTCGATGATCTCCATGGTTGAGGCGAGCGTGCGCACGCGACCCTCGAACAGCTCGTCGAGCTGGCGCAGGCGCGGCAGCGACTTGTCGATGACGGAGACTTCGGCGCCGAGGCCCACGGCCATGCGCGCCGCATGCGTGCCGACCACGCCGCCGCCGAGCACGACGACCTTGGCTGGGCGCACGCCCGGCACGCCACCCATCAGCACGCCCCGCCCGCCGGTTGGACGGCGCAGCGCAATCGCGGCAGCCTCGATGGAAAGTCGTCCCGCAACCTCGCTCATCGGCGCGAGCAGGGGAAGTCCGCCCTGAGGATCTGTAACCGTCTCGTAGGCGATCGCCGTTGCGCCGGACTCCATGAGCCCGCGCGCCTGCTCCGGATCAGGAGCGAGATGCAGATACGTGAAGAGGATCTGGTGCGGTTTGAGCCGGCGGTACTCGACCGCCTGCGGCTCCTTGACCTTGACGATCATGTCCGCGTCCGCGAACACCGCCTCGGCGGTAGGAAGAATGCGGGCGCCCGCTTTCACATACGTGGCGTCGTCGGCGAAAATTCCCGCGCCTGCGCCCGACTCAACGATAACCTCGTGGCCGCGCGCCACGAGCTCGCGAACCGAGCCCGGGACGAGACCGACGCGAAACTCATTGCTCTTGATTTCCGTCGGAACGCCGATGCGCATGGTGCCCCTCCATCTCATCAAGGACCTGATGTCCTTGAGATGGAGACTGCCAGACAACGAAAAAAGATTGTTGGCCTTTCTATTCGTTGTATGAATAATATCCGCAGGAATCCTGCGCTATATTAACCACACCCGCCGGAAAATGAAAGAAAGAGAGCTCGACGCGCTAGATCGCTCGATTCTCGGCTGCCTCCTCGAGGAAGGTCGCCTGACCCAGGTTGAGCTCGCCGAGCGCATACCGCTCTCGCCAACCGCCATCGCCCGGCGCATCCGCGGGCTCGAGGAGGCGGGCGTCATTGAGGGCTATCAGGCGCGCATCAGCCGCAAGGCCCTTGGCCTCGATATGACGGTGATCGTGCAGATCGGCCTCAAGAGCCAGAACGAGGATCTGCTCAAGTCGTTCGAGGAGGCGGTCGCGCGCGCGCCCTCGGTCGTGTCCTGCTTGCTGATGTCGGGCGAGGACGACTACCTCGTCACCGTCATGGCGCGCGACCTCGCCGATTTCGAGCGCATCCACAAGGAGCAGCTCTCGCGCCTGCCTGGCGTCGTGCGCTTGAAGTCGAGCTTCGCGCTGCGCGATGTCGCCAACAAGCCGCTCCCGGCCTCGTGCCTCTTGCCTTCACGCAAGTAGCCTAAGTCGCGCCGTGCACTCCGATCGCGTGTGTCGCAATTAGCAAAGTTTGCGTCTTCTCCGTAAGCGAGGACAACGGCCCGCCCGGTTAGGTATCCTGAAGACTGCTGCGGGGCACGCGTTTGGCGATCCCGGCAGGACGAATCCGGGGTCATTTCGTGAAAAAAGACTATTCCGTCTGGTCGCTGTTCAAGCAGGGCCTCGCGCACAACGAGGGCTGGGACCCGGCCTGGCGCAGCCCGGAACCCAAGCCGTCCTACAACGTCGTGATCGTCGGCGCCGGCGGCCACGGGCTGGCGACCGCCTACTACCTCGCCAAGGAGCATGGGCTTCGCGACATTGCCGTGATCGAGAAGGGCTACCTCGGCGGTGGCAATACGGCGCGCAACACCACGATCGTGCGCTCGAACTATCTCTGGGATGAAGCCGCGCTGCTCTACGAGCACTCCCTCAAGCTGTGGGAAGGGCTCACCGAAGACCTGAACTTCAACGTCATGTTCAGCCAGCGCGGAGTCTTCAACCTCGGCCACACGCTGCAGGACATGCGCGACATCGAGCGGCGCGTGAATGCCAACAACCTGAACGGCATCGATGCGCTCGTGCTCGACGCCGCCGAAGTGAAGCGTCGCATTCCGCTGATCAACGTCTCAAAGAGCGCGCGCTATCCGATCCTCGGCGCGAGCTTCCAGCCGCGCGGCGGCGTCGCCCGCCATGATGCCGTCGCCTGGGGCTTCGCACGCGCGGCAAGCAAGTACGGCGTCGACATCATCGAGAACTGCGAAGTGACTGCGATCGACATCGAGGGCGGCCGCATCAAGGGCCTCGAGACGAGCCGCGGCCCGATCAAGGCCGATCGCGTCGGCTGTGTCGCGGCCGGACATTCCTCGGTTCTCGGCAAAATGGCCGGCATTCGCATGCCGATCGAGAGCCACCCGCTGCAGGCGTTCGTCTCGGAATCGTTGAAGCCGGTGCTCGACACCGTGGTCATGTCGAATGCCGTGCACGGGTATCTCAGCCAGTCCGACAAAGGCGAATTGGTGATTGGCGCCGGCATCGACCACTACTTGAGCTACACGCAGCGCGGCAGCCCGCACGTCATCGAGCACACGGCAGCCGCCATCATCGAGCTCTTCCCGATGTTCTCGCGCGTGCGCTTGAACCGCCAGTGGGGCGGCATTGTCGACACGACGCCCGATGCGTGCCCGATCATCAGCAAGACCAAGGTCAAGGGCCTCTATTTCAACTGCGGCTGGGGCACCGGCGGCTTCAAGGCGACGCCGGGCTCCGGCAACGTCTTCGCCCACACTATTGCCAAGGACGCGCCCCATCCCTTGAACCGCGCATTCAACATCGACCGCTTTCACTCCGGCCACCTCATTGACGAGCACGGCGCCGCGGGCGTCGCGCACTGATCAGGGACCTCGCTCATGTTCGTCATTCACTGTCCGCATTGCCGGGAGAAGCGGGAGGAGGAGGAGTTCAGCTACGGCGGCGAAGCCTTCATCGCGCGTCCCTCCGAGCCCGAGAAGATCGATGATGATGCCTGGGGCGACTATCTCTTCATGCGCAAGAACCCCAAGGGCTGGCACTGGGAGATGTGGTCCCACAGCACGGGCTGCCGCAAGTTCTTCGTTGTGAAGCGCAACACGGCGACGCACGCGATCGCGGGCTCCTGGACGCTGGCCGAGGGCCGCAAGGCCTATGACGCGGAAGGCTCGGCCCCATGAGAACCTATCGCGTCAACAAACCTTCGGCGCGCATCGATCTTGCCCGCACGCTGTCGTTCACCTTCGACGGCAAGGCCATGAGCGGCTACGCGGGCGATACGCTCGCTTCCGCGCTGCTCGCGAATGGCGCGCGCACGCTGGCTCGCAGCTTCAAGTACGGCCGCCCGCGCGGCATCGTCGGCGCCGGCCCCGAGGAACCGAACGTTCTGGTCCAGCTCGAAGCGGGCCCAGTCACTATCCCCAATCTCAAGGCCACGCAGATCGAGCTTTATGACGGGCTCGCCGCGCGGCGCACCACGGGCTGGCCGTCGCTCGATTACGATTTGAAAAGCGTCGGCGGCCACTTTTCGCGCTTCATGCCGGCCGGCTTCTATTACAAGACCTTTCAGTCGCGCACGCTCTGGCCCAAGTTCGAGCACATCATCCGCCAGGCGGCCGGCTATGGCAGCGCCCCCGTCGACTCCGACCCGGAGACCTACGACCACAGGCATCACCATACCGAGGTGCTGGTGATCGGAGGCGGCGCTGCGGGTCTCGTCGCAGCGCTCATCGCGGGTCGCGCCGGCCTCAAGGTCATGCTGCTCGACGAGCAGTGCGAGCCGGGCGGCTGGCTGCTCTCCACGCCGGAGACCATCATCGGCGGCAAGACCGCGAGCGAATGGATCGTCGGCGTTCTGGGAGAAATCAAGAGCCTGCCCAACGTCGAGGTCATGACGCGCACCAGCGCCTTTGCGCTGCACGACATGAACATGATCCAGGCGGTCGAGCAGCTCCAGGATCACGTCCCCCCGAAAGAGCGTCCCGAAAGCCAGCCGCGCCAGCGCCTGCACCGCATTCGCGCCGACCGCGTCGTGCTCGCGACGGGGACCATTGAGCGGCCGCTGGTCTTCGGCAACAACGATCTACCCGGCATTCTGACGGCGGCTGCAATTACAACCTATCTCAACCGCTATGCCGTCGCCTGCGGCAAGCGCGTGCTCATTCTCACCAGCAACGATCACGTCTATCAGGGCGCATGCGATCTCGCCCGCTCGGGCTCGAGCGTGGTCCTCGTCGACACGCGCCAGGACATCAATCCCGAGTTGGAGAAGCGTGCCCGCGGCGCGAACGTCGACGTCATGGCAGGCTATGGCATTGCCCACGCGATCGGCGGCCGGGCGGTGCAGGGCGCGCAGCTCAACAAGCTCGACGCCGAGCGCAACATAGTGACTGGGACCGGTCCCAGGATCGAATGCGATGCCATCGGCAGCTCGGGCGGCTTGTCGCCGACGGTCCATCTCTATTGCCACGATGGCGGACGCCCGCAGTGGGATGAGGCAAGGCTCTGCTTCCTCGTACCGGCTACCGGACGCGCGGCAGCGGGCATCTATTGCGCCGGCGCCGTCACGGGCGAGTTCGGCTTGGGTCCTGCCCTTGCCGAGACCGTCAAGACGACGAACGCGCTGCTCGCTTCGCTTGGCAAATCCGCCGCCGACACGCCTGATGTAGGCACCGAGGAGCCGGCCGCGTCACCGGCGCGGCGCATCTTCCGCGTCCCCGACGGCAAGCCCGAAGGCCACGGCAAAAAGGCCTTCGTCGATTTCCAGAACGATGTCGCCGCCTCCGATATCCATCTTGCCGTGCGCGAGAACTATCGCTCGATCGAGCACATCAAGCGCTATACGGCGCTCGGCTTCGGCACCGATCAGGGCAAGCTCTCGAACGTCAATGGCTTTGCCATCGCCGCCGATGCGCTCGGCAAGTCGATTCCCGAGGTCGGCACCACGACCTACCGCCCGGCCTATACGCCCGTGACCTTCGGCACGCTCGCCGGCGCGCACGAGGGCGACACCTTCGAGCCGCGCCGCTACACCGCCATGCACGCCTGCCACGGGAAGCGCGGCGCCGAGTTCGAGCCCGTGGGCCAGTGGCTGCGGCCCTGGTATTTCCCGAAGCCCGGCGAGGACATGCACTCAGCCGTGCGCCGCGAATGCATGGCCGCGCGGCGCGGCGTCGGCATCATGGATGCGTCCACGCTCGGCAAGATCGACATCCGCGGCAAGGATGTGCGCGAGTTCCTGAACCGCGTCTATGCGAACGCCTGGACCCAGCTCGCGCCGGGAAAATGCCGCTACGGCCTCATGCTCGACGAGAACGGCATGGTGATGGACGATGGCGTCACGGCCTGCATCTCGGACAACCACTTCGTGATGACCACGACCACGGGCGGCGCCGCGCGCGTCATGACCTGGCTCGAGAAATGGCACCAGACCGAGTGGCCCCATCTCGACGTGCTCATGACCTCGGTCACCGACCATTGGGCCACAGCCGCCGTCGTCGGCCCGAAGAGCCGCGAGGTCCTCGCCAAAGTCTGCAAGGATGTCGATCTCTCGCCCTCGGCCTTCAAGTTCATGGACTGGCGCGAAGGCACGGTCGCGGGCGTCCCCGCCCGCGTCTTCCGCATCTCCTTCTCGGGCGAGCTGGCTTTCGAGGTCAACGTCGACGCGAGCTACGGCGCCCACGTCTGGGAGGCGCTGATGGAAGCCGGCCGTGAGGAGGGCATCACCCCCTACGGCACCGAGACCATGCACGTGCTCCGCGCCGAAAAGGGCTTCATCATCGTCGGCCAGGACACCGACGGCTCGATGACGCCCCTCGATCTCGAAATGGCCTGGGCTGTGAGCATGAAGAAGCCGTTCAGCTTCATCGGCAAGCGATCGATGTCGAGAAGCGATACGGCTCGCTCCGACCGGAAGCAGCTCGTTGGCCTGCTGACCGACGATCCCGGGATCGTCCTCGCCGAAGGCGCCCAAATCATCGAGAGCGACGACGTCAAGCCGCCGATGCCCATGCTCGGCCACGTGACATCGAGCTATTATAGCCCCGAGCTCGGGCGCTCCATCGCCATGGCCGTGGTCCGCGATGGGCTTAGCCGCCGCAGCGAGTCGGGCGTGAAAGAGGGCCGCGATGTGCTCTATGCTTGGGCCCGCGGCAAGGCGCATAAGGTGAAGGTCGTCTCGCCTGTCTTCGTCGATCCCAAGGGAGAGCGCCAGAATGTCTGAGCCTCTCATGCAGTCGCCGTTGCATGGCTTTGGCCTCGCGGCTCAGGCGAAGCCCATGGACGCGAGCAAGGGTGTTTGGGCCAACGAGATCCCGTTCCTCGGCTACATAAGCTTGCGCGGAAACCCCGAGGACGCCGCGTTCGTCGAAGCCGCGTCCCGCGCGCTCGGCTCTCTACTGCCGACAGAACCCTGCACGCTCGCAAGCTCGGCCACAGCAAAGATTCTGTGGCTCTCGCCTGACGAATGGATGATCGTCTGCGACCGCGCCCGCCTCACCGGCATTCTCCGCGACTTGAGCGAGGCGCTCGCCGGCATCCGCAGCCAGGTCGCCGACAATTCGGGCGGCTACACCCAAGTCCTCGTCCAAGGCGCCAGCGCCGGCGATGTGCTGGCCCATGCCACCGTCTACGACTTGGCCGCGCTCGCAGAGGGCCGCGTCGTCGGCACGACGTTCGGCAAGTCCTCGCTCTATCTCCATCGCCAGGGCGAAGGCTTCTGCCTCCTCTTGCGGCGCAGCTTCGCCGACTACATCTGGCGCTATCTCGTCCGCGCCGCCGAGCCTTATGGCTTTGGCGTTGCCGTCCTCAAAGCCGACGCCGCGGGCGTGCGGAGGGACGCGGCATGAACTACAGCGTCTTCGAGGTCTTCCGCATCGGCATCGGTCCCTCGAGCTCGCACACCGTGGGACCAATGACGGCGGCCAACAGCTTTCTCCGCGAGCTTGAAGAGAAGGGCGTGCTCGCCGCCGTCCGTCGCGTGAGCGCCAGGCTCTACGGATCGCTCGCGCTGACGGGCCACGGTCACGGCACCGACTTCGCCATCATCGCGGGCCTCATGGGCGAGATCCCAGAGGATGTGGACCCCGTCAAGGGCCACGAGCGCGTCGCGGCCGTCAAGCGCGACAAGCGGCTCCCGCTCGCCGGCCGGCACGAGATCGCCTTCAACCCCGACGCTGATCTCGAGTTCCTGAAGGACCAGGCACTCGCTGAGCACCCGAACGGCATGATCCTCGAAGCATTCGACGCCACCGGCACCTCGCTCCACCGCAACGCCTATTTCTCCATCGGCGGCGGCGCCGTGCTCGATCAGAAGGCGATGGCCGCGAGCCGCAAGAGCGGCAGCGACGAGGTCCCGCACCGGCCCGTCTGCCATAGCTTCAGCAGCGCCGCCGAGCTCCTCGCGCTCTGCAAACGCAACAACGCCACGGTTGCCGACATCGTTTGGCAGAATGAGCTTGCCTACCAGGACGAGGCCGCAACACGCGCCAGGCTGCTCAAGACCTGGCGTGCCATGCGCGATTGCCTTGAAAACGGCCTCAAGACCGAGGGCATTCTGCCCGGCGGATTGAACGTGAAACGGCGCGCCCCATCCCTCTACCGCCAGGCCACCGACGCCAAGGGTAAGCTCACCGGCGACTTCCGCGCCATGGACACGGTGAGCGCCTTCGCCATTGCCGTGAACGAGGAAAACGCGAGCGGCGGCCGCGTCGTCACTGCGCCGACCAACGGCTCGGCCGGCGTCATTCCGGCGGTGCTCAATTATTTCGTGCAGTCCTGCGACGCCGGCCGCAACCCGGCGACCCAGGACGACAGCGTCATCAAGTTCCTGCTCACCGCCGCCGGCATCGGCATGCTGTATAAGAAGAACGCCTCGATATCCGCCGCGGAGATGGGCTGCCAGGGCGAGATCGGCGTCTCCTGCTCGATGGCCGCCGCCGGCCTCGCCGCCGTACTCGGCGCCACCAACGAGCAGATCGAGCAGGCCGCCGAGATCGGCATGGAGCACAACCTCGGCATGACGTGCGATCCGATCCGCGGCCTGGTGCAGGTGCCGTGCATCGAGAGAAACAGCATGGGCGCCATGAAGGCCATCAACGCCGCGCGCCTCGCCATGATGGACGATGGCTCGCATATCGTCTCGCTCGATTCCGTGATCGAGACCATGCGCCAGACGGGCATCGACATGCAGTCGAAATACAAGGAGACTTCGCTCGGTGGCCTGGCCGTGACGGTGGTCTACTGCTGAGGGGCTGAAAGGACCGAGCGATGCGCTATCCCAACGTGTTCTCGCCCTTGAAGCTCAATCAGCTGATGCTGCCCAACCGCATCTATTCGACGGCGCACGCGGAGGTTTACGCCGAGGCTGGCGGACTGCCGGGTAGTCGTTATATCGGCTACTACGAGGAGAAGGCGAGGGGCGGGCTCGGCATGGCCATCTGTGGCGGCTCGAGCCCGGTGTCGATCGACGTGCCCCAAGGCGCGTGGCGGCCCGTCAACCTCACGACCGATCTCGTCATCGAGCCACTCTCACGCTTGGCCGAGGCCTGCCACCGCCACGGCATGAAGATCATGATCCAGGCGACCCACATGGGTCGCCGTTCGGGCTATTGGGGAGACCCCTGGCCGCATCTCGTCTCGCCTTCGGGCGTGCGCGAGCCCGTGCATCGCGGCAACTCCAAGGCCATGGAAATCGAGGACATTCGCCGCATCATCCGCGACTTCGCCGTAGCCGCGAAGCGCGTGCAGACTTCGGGCATGGACGGGGTCGAGATTTCGGCCGCGCATCAGCAACTCATCGACCAGTTCTGGTCGCCGGAGAGCAACACGCGCACCGACGAGTACGGCGGCTCTCTCGAGAACCGCATGCGCTTCGGCATCGAGGTGCTGGAGGCCGTGCGCGAGGCGGTGGGCCGCGATTTCTGCGTCGGCCTCAGAATGTGTGCCGACGAGTTCAACGACAACGGCCTCGACCACAAGGTCGCAAAAGAGATCGCGCAGGCGATGTCGGAGACCGGCCTCATCGATTTCATCAGCGTCATCGGCTCGGGTGCCGACACGCACAACAGGCTCGCCAACTGCATGCCGCCGATGGCCTTGCCGCCCGAGCCCTTCGTGCACCTCGCCGCCGGCATCAAGAGCGTGTCGAAGGTACCGATCCTGCACGCGCAGGGCATTCGCGACATCACGCAGGCCGAGCGCATCCTTGCCAACGGCATGGTCGACATGTGCGGTATGACGCGCGCGCAGATCGCCGACCCGCACATGATGCTCAAAGTCCGCGAGGGCCGCGAGGACCAGATCAGGCAATGCGTCGGCGCCAACTACTGCATCGATCGTATGTACTCTGGCAGTGATCTGCTTTGCGTGCAGAACCCGGCGACCTCTCGCGAGGCGACCATGCCTCATGTGATCAAGCCCACGACGGGCAAGAAACGCCGCGTGGTGGTCGTCGGCGCGGGTCCTGCAGGTCTCGAAGCGGCCCGCGTCTCTCGCGCGCGCGGCCATGACGTCGTGCTCTTCGAGCGCAACGAGACGGTCGGGGGACAAGTGAACCTCGCCGCCAAGGCTCCGCAGCGCGAGCAGATGGCGGGTATCATCCGCTGGTTCGACATGGAGACCAAGCGCATCGGCGTTGACCGGCGCTTCGGCGTCGAGGCCACATCAGACATGATCCTCGCCGAGCGCCCGGACATCGTCGTGCTGGCAACCGGCGGGCGCAGTCATATGGGCCAGGTCCCGGCGTGGGGCGTGAAGGAAGGCCTCGCTGTGAGCTCCTGGGACATTCTCTCGGAGAAGGTCCAGCCGGCGAAAAATGTGCTGGTCTACGATGGCATCAGCACGCACGCGGGCTTCGGAACCGCCGATTTCATAGCGAGCCGCGGCAGCTTGGTCGAGATCGTGACCCCGGACGTGAAGGTGGCCGACGATGTCGGCGGCACGACGTTTCCGATCTTCTACCGCCGTCTCTATAGCCAGGGCATCATTCCGACGCCGAACTTCTGGCTCGATCGCGTCTATGCCGAGGGCAACAAGAAGGTCGCCGTGCTGCGCAACGAGTACACCGAGGAGCTCGAGGAGCGCGAGGTCGACCAGGTCGTGATCGAGAACGGAATCACGCCCAACGACGGGCTCTATTGGGAGCTCAAGGATCGCGCGCTCAACCGGGGACAGGTGGACCTCGAGACGCTCTATGCGGCCAAGCCCCAGCCGGTCCTCCAGGAAGAGACCGGAGACGGTCGCTTCATCATGTTCCGCGTCGGCGACTGCGTCTCGATGCACAACATTCACGCTGCCATCTACGACAGCCTGCGGCTCTGCAAGGATTTCTGAGCATGAGCGTGGCCCATGCCATCACGGTGCTGTTCTGGCTGACGGCCGCAACCCTCGTCGTCGGCCTCGCGCGCCGAGCGCGCCTGTGGCAGGCGGGGCAGGCCGCAGAAGTCGAATGGAGCGGGCTCCTGGCGATCCCCAAGCGCTACTTCGTCGATCTGCATCATGTCGTCGCCCGCGATCCCTTAATCGCGCACACACACATAGCGACTGCCGGCGGCGCGGTCGCGGCGCTGGCACTTGTCGCGGTCAACTATGGGCTCGCGCTCTACGCACCCGCACTCGATTGGGCCATTCTCGCTGCAGCGGCCGTCATGCTGCTCGGCACCCTATTCGTCTGGTTGCGCCGCCGCGCGCCACCGGCACGTCTCTCGCACGGTGCCTGGGACAGGCTGCCCTACACCCTCGCTGCCTTCGCAGTCGGGCTTGCCCTCCTCGTCGCCCTGCCTCCCCCCTATCTTTCAGGCGCCATCGCCATCGGCGCGCTCCTGCTCTTGCTCGCGGGATCGGCCGAGCTCGCGCTCGGTATCGGTCTCGGCGGTCCGATGAAGCACGCCGTCGCGGGGCTTCTGCACCTCGCGTTTCATCCCCGCCCCGAGCGCTTCAGAAATGTCCGCTCGACTGCACTGAAGCCGCTCGCGCTCGAAGCCAACGACTATGGCGTGGCGAAGCCTCAGGACTTCCGCTGGAATCAGCTTCTTGGCTTCGATGCCTGCGTCCAGTGCGGCAAGTGCGAGGCGGCGTGTCCGGCCTTCGCCGCGAGCCAGCCGCTCAATCCCAAGAAGCTGATCCAGGATTTGGTCGCCGGGCTCTCGGGCACCAGCGACGCCGCCTATGCGGGTAGCCCTTATCCGGGAATAGAGATCGGTCAGCATCAGGGATCGCCTACCGGCCCGATCGTCCCGCAACTGATCGAGCCAGAGACACTCTGGTCATGCACCACCTGCCGCGCCTGCGTCGAGGAGTGCCCGATGCTGATCGAGCACGTCGACGCCATCATCGGCATGCGCCGCAGCCTCAATCTGAGAGAGGGTGACGCACCCGGAAAGGCGGCGGAGACGCTGGCCAGCCTGCGCGAGACCGGCACCCAGGGCGGCTTTTCGAACGCCGACCGCTACAACTGGGCCGTCGATCTTGATGTCGCGACCGTCGAGCCAGGGAAGCCCGTCGACGTGCTGCTGATCGCAGGCGAGGGCGCCTTCGACATGCGCTACCAGCGCACGCTGCGCGCGCTCGTAAAGGCTCTCAAGATCGCCAAGGTCGAGTTCGCTGTCCTGGGCGAGCGAGAGCGGGATACGGGCGACACGGCACGGCGCTTGGGTGACGAGGCGACTTTCCAGAATCTGACCCGGTACAATGTCGAGACGCTGGCAGCTTTCACCTTCCGACGTATCGTAACCCCCGATCCCCACGTGCTCCACAGTCTGCGAAACGAGTATCCGGCCTTCGGCGGCCGCTACCAGGTCGTCCACCACACGAGCTTCCTCGCCCAGTTGGTGGAGGAGGGGAAGCTCGTGCCGTCGCGATCTGCCGAGACGCGCCCGTTAACCTATCATGATCCGTGCTACCTCGGCCGCTACAACGGCGAGATCGAGGCCCCGCGCGCTCTCCTACGCAAAATTGGCATCAACGTCCGCGAGATGGACCGCTCGGGCATGCGGGCGCGCTGCTGCGGCGGCGGCGGCGGCGCACCTCTCACCGACATCCCCGGCAAGCACCGCATCCCAGATATTCGGATGGCGGACGCGCGCGAGACTGGTGCCGCCGTCGTTGCAGTGGCCTGCCCGCAGTGCACGGCGATGCTCGAAGGGGTCGCGGGCGACCGGCCAGAGGTGCTCGACATCGCCGAGCTGGTGGCGGCATCCGTGGAGGCACGCCCATGAGCGGCTTGAAACGCATTGATCCGCGCCGCCCGGTCCGCATCACACCTGACGGTCTGAGGCGTCTGGTCCTCGGCGAGACCGGCCACGGCGATTGGTCCGCAGCGACTGCGCATCGAGCGAAGTCGCAGGCCAGGCCGCTCAGGCTTCGCCAAGCTCCCACCCGCTGGCACTTCGCGATTGCGCATTCCGATCGCGGCCGCATCGACGAGCACGCGCGCCAGGCCATCGCCGCCGCAGCCATCCTCGCTGCGCCGGACACAGGCGTCCTCGCTGTCGTCCTCGGCGAATTGCACGAGGACCTGGCCGGGCTCGGAGCCGACCGCGTGGCCGTGCTTCCCGAACTCGACGCCTCCCGTTTCCAGCCCGAACGCGAGCTTGCCGCAGCGAGCGCCCTGATTGCCGCCTACAGACCGGCCCACGTTTTCCTCCCCGACAACATGCAGGGCGACGGCGACCTGGGCCGGCGTCTGATTGCGGCACACGCGGACAGCGCAGCGGCCCATGTGGTCGAGATCGGCGCCGATCACGTTTCGGTTCTGGGGTCCCCAGGAGCCGTGCTCGCCCGCGCCGCCCTGCCGCGCTTTGTGCTGCTCGAGGCAGGCGCCGTCGACACGAGCCTGCCCTTCGTCGGCGCCGCAGAGCTGGCGGATGTCGGGAGCCTATCCCGTCTCGCCGCAGCGCAGTTGACCTGCCGCGATCTCGGCCTCGAGGAGCAGGACGCAGCAAGCATTGCCCTCGAGGAGGCGGATTTCATCGTCGGCGCCGGCAACGGCGTGCGCGATGTCGCCACCCTCGAGAAGCTCGCCTGCACCCTCGGCGCAGCTGTGGGCGCAAGCCGCGTCGCCGTCGACGAGGGAAAATTTACCCGCGACAAGCAGATCGGTGCGACCGGCAAGACCGTTACCGCGAACACCTATATCGCCGTCGGCATCTCGGGCGCGGTGCAGCACTTGCAGGGCATCAAGGATTGCCGCCACGTGATCGCGATCAATCGCGATGCCGGCGCGCCGATCGTCAAGCGTGCCGACCTGACGCTCATCGGCGACGCCGAGGAGCTCATGCAGGCCTTGCTGACCCGCATCGCGCAGGCGCGTGCACAACGCGAAATGCCGGGTGAGCCATGAGTGCGCGATACTTTTCAGTCACCGTGTTGCTGTCCGCAGGTCGCCATCCTGTGAGCGGGGCCCCGCGCGCCTGCCGCGGCGACGCCGTCGCACTCGCCATCGGCCGCCGCCTCGCCGGTGACGGCTTGCATGCCCTTCATGCGGGAATAGCTGATGAGCCAGCGCTGAAGGATTACCTCGCGTTGGGCGCGGGCCGCATCGATGTGCTGGGCGCCGATCCTACTCGCGATGTGCTCGCACCCCTGGCGGAACGGCTCAAGAGCGTGGACCTGATCATCACCGGCGGCCGTACCGAGCAGGGCTTGGGCAGCGGGCTTCTTCCTTACGCTCTTGCTCAGATGCTGGGCCGCCCGATCGTCCCCAATGTCCTTGAGGCGCGTGTCGAAAGCGGCGAGGTCCGCATCCGACAGTTCCTGCCCAAAGGCAAGCGGCGCAGGCTCGCCGCCCCATTGCCGGCCATCCTCGCCGTCCATCCCCTGGCACCCGTCGAGCTTCGCTATGCCTATGCGCGCCGCGTCGCCGGCGAAATTGCGATCACGGGGCCTGCTGCTTCTTCGCCTCAGCCCCCCGCATCCGTTATCTGGTCGGCTGAACAATCGCCACGCCGTCCGATCCGCCTCAAGGCCGAGGAAAAGAAGGCTGCCCACGCCCGCCTCATGACCGCGATCGTCTCCGAGGCCAAGGGAGGCCTTGTCGCAAATGAGGGAAGTTGTGTCGATAAAGCACAAATCATGCTCACCTATCTGAGAGAACATCGCCTCGTCGACTTTTGACCCGGCCGTGCGCGAAGGGAGGACCACATGCAGATTTCCAGTGAGCTGCGCGCGATGATCCTGCGCCGCAAGCCGGGACACAGCCTGGAAGCGCCCTTCTACTTGAGCAAGGAGATCTTCGACCTGGATATGCAAGCCATATTCGGGTGCCATTGGATCTTCGCCGGCGTCGAGCCCGACATCCCCGAGCCCGGCGACTACTTCACCGTGCCGTTTGGCAAGACATCCGTCGTCATTGTCCGCGACGACGACATGTCGATCCGTGCCTTCCACAACGTCTGCCGCCATCGCGGCGCGCGCCTCTGCGACGGCTTGAAGGGCAGCGTCGGCAACATCGTCTGCCCCTACCACCAGTGGACCTACGACCTCTCCGGCAAGCTCATCTTCAACGAGCACATGGGCAGCGACTTCGACCGCAGCCAGTACAGCTTGCATAAAGTCCATGTCGGCAGCGTCGCCGGCCTCCTCTTCATCTGCCTCGCCGACAAGCCGCCCGTGGACTTCGAGGACATGCGCCGCGAGATGGAGCCCTACCTCCTTCCCCACAAGATCAGCGAATGCAGGGTCGCCTACGAGGAGGATCTGATCGAGAACGGCAACTGGAAGCTCACGATGGAGAACAATCGTGAGTGCTACCATTGCAAGGCCAATCACCCCGAGCTCACGATCTCGCTCTACGAGTTCGGCTTCGGCTATCAGCCTTCGCCCGAGAATGCGGACGAGGTGGCCGCCTTCACCAACCTGATCAAGACCGAGCATGCTCGCTGGGAATCGTGCGGGCTTCCTTCGGTCGAGCGCGACTTCCTCGATTCTCGCGTGACCGCCTATCGCACCGCTCGATTGCCGCTCGACAAAGCCGGCGAGTCGCAGACCCTAAACAGCAAGGTCGCCTGCCAGAAGCTGCTCGGCGATTTGAAGCAGCGCAATCTCGGCGGGCTCTCGTTCTGGACCCAGCCTAACTCCTGGCACCACTTCATGAGCGACCACATCGTCACGTTCAGCGTGCTCCCCATCGACCCCGAGCACACGCTCTTGCGCACGAAATGGCTCGTGCACAAGGATGCGGTCGAGGGCCAGGATTACGATCCCAAAGAGCTGAGCGGCGTCTGGCACGCGACCAACAAGCAGGATGGCGCGCTCGTTGAGCGCACGCATCAGGGCGCTTCGAGCCCTGCCTATCTGCCGGGTCCCTACTCGCCCTACACCGAAGAGCTGGTCGAGAAGTTCATGTCCTGGTACTTCAAGCGCCTGCGCACCGAGACGGGGCTGGGCAGCAGTGCAACCGTGAGCTCCCTGGCGGCTGGCTGATCCACTATGAGCGAGAAGGGTCAGCCAAGCCGATTGGGTCCCCATCTGTGGGACGCCGTGCCGTCCACTTGGAACCCCGACGGGGACGAGATCCTCGTGTGCTGTCACGTCCGTCCCGAGACGCACGACGTCAAGAGCTTTCTGTTTCGGACGCGCACGCCGCACCTGTTTCGCTATCGTCCCGGTCAGTTCATCACGCTCGAGCTCGTAGTCGACGGCGACGAGATCAACCGCTGCTATACGCTCTCCTCGGCGCCGACCAGGCCGGATACGATCTCGATCACGGTCAAGCGGGTGCCGGGCGGCAAGGTCTCGAACTGGCTGCATGACAACCTGAAGCCCGGAATGGAGATCAAGGCGCTGGGTCCCGCGGGCGACTTCAGCTGCACGCTCCATCCCGCAGGCAAGTACCTGTTCCTCTCGGGCGGCTCGGGCGTGACCCCGCTCATGTCAATGAGCCGCACGCACTATGACCTTGGCGAGGATCGCGACATCGTCTTCGTTCACAGCGCACGAAGCCCGCGCGACATCATCTTCCGCCGCGAGCTGGCCGCCCTCGCCAACGGCATGGGCCACTTCCGCACCGCTTTCGTCTGCGAGCAGGCCGGCGACGAGCGCGACTGGGGCGCACCTACCGGCTATCTCTCCCTTCCGATCCTGAAGTCGCTCGCCCCTGATTTCTCTCAGCGCGAGATCTTCTGCTGCGGGCCGGAAGCCTACATGGCGGCGGTAAGAGCGATGCTGCACGAGGCCGGGTTCGATCTGGCCCATTACCACGAAGAGAGCTTCTCCTTCGAGCGACAGGGCGTTCCCCTTGTCGAGGTCGAGGCGAAGGCTGCTGCGGCACCTGCCGGCAGCTTCAAGATCGAGTACACGCGCTCGGGCCGCATCATCGATTGCGGACCTGATCAATTCATCCTCGACGCCGCCCGCGCGGCCGGCATGCGGCTACCCTTTTCGTGCACTAAGGGCATGTGCGGCACATGCAAGACCAAGAAGCTCTCAGGCGAAGTCGTCATGACGCACGGCGGCGGCATTCGCCAGCGGGAGATCGATGCCGGAATGATCCTGCCCTGCTGCAGCAAGCCGTTGAGCAACGTCACCTTAGAAAAATGACGCCTGCGCCCAACGGCACGTTGAATTCAACTCCGCCATGGATCAACTCAAGGAAGCCCGCGCTGCCCGCGCCGGCGCGCCAATAGGGGGTGTGCGAATGGAATGGCTCTATCTCTATGTCGCGATCGCTGCCGAGGTGATGGCGACGTCCGCCTTGAAGGCGTCGGCGTCGTTCACGCAGCTCGTGCCCTCGATCATCGTCGTCGTCGGCTACAGCACGGCGTTCTACCTGCTCACCCTTGCCCTGCAGAAGATCCCGCTCGGGGTCGCCTATGCAATCTGGTCCGCATTTGGCATGGCTCTCGTCGCCCTCATCGGCACGTTTCGCTTTGGAGAAAGGCTCGACGCGCCGGCCATCATCGGCATGGTTCTGATCGTGGCGGGCGTGCTGACCATCAACCTGCTATCGAAGAGCGTCGCAGCGCACTGACATTGGACGGCAAGGCGTAGAGCCGGCGCGCTGCGGCGTCTCATGCTGCCTTTCGGCGCAAGATCGCCTGCAGCACGTCGCGGACGCCGATGGCGCCGACAAAGCGGTCGCTGTCGTCGAATAGCCCGACCGGCGACGAGTTCGAGTTATGCATGGCGAGGATGACCGTCTTGAGGTTCGTCCCCGGCCGCGCCCAATAGACCGGGCGCACGTTGTCGGGCATGTCATTCTCGCATTCCCCGCATGACACCCATTGCGTCTTCATGCCGTCGCGCTCGGCGTCGACCACCTCGCCCGAGCCGTTGACCTTGAATCTCGTCGTCCTGCGCCGGTCGAGCCAGACCCAGCCATCGCCGCACGGCTCGAGATCGCGCGCGTCCCGCATCACGTTCCAGGCCGTGAGCACCGAAAGCGGGTTCACGTTGGCGATGAAGTCGCGCACATAGTCGTCTGCGGGATTGAGCACGATGTCCTCGGGGGTACCCGACTGCACGATGCGCCCGCTCTCCATGATGGTGATGCGGTTGCCGATCTTGAGCGCCTCCTCGAGATCGTGGCTGACGAAGACGATGGTTTTCTTGATCGACTTCTGCAACTGCAGGAGCTCATCCTGAAGCTTGGTGCGGATCAGGGGATCGAGCGCCGAGAAGGGCTCGTCCATGAGCAGGATCGGCGCGTCGGTGGCGAATGCGCGCGCAAGGCCGACGCGCTGCTGCATGCCGCCCGAGAGCTCGTGCACGTACTTGTTAGCCCAGACATCGAGGCCTACGAGCTTCAACTGACGATCGACGCGCTCATGAAGCTGCGCCGCAGGAACCCCTGCGAGCTCGAGCCCGAAGCCGGCATTCTCACGCACCGTCCGCCACGGGAGCAGCGCGAACTGCTGGAACACCATGGCCACTTGCTTCTGGCGGATGTGGCGCAACGTGGCTGCATCGCACGAGGCGACGTCCACCATCCGGCTGCCGTCCTTCACCATCACCTGGCCGCGCGCGACCTTGTTCAGCCCGTTGACGGCGCGGAGCAGGGTCGACTTGCCGGACCCCGAAAGGCCCATGAGCACGGAAATCTCGCCTTCGTTGACGGTGAGGTTCGCCCCCGCCGCGCCGAGCACCGATCCCGTCTTGGAAAGGATGTCGGCGCGGGTCGCGCCCTTGTCGATCATCGACAGCGCCTGCGCCTGGTTCTTGCCGAAGACGATGTCGACGTTCTTGAAGTCTACTGCAACGCTCATTTCTTCACTCCCGTTCGCACCGCCAGAGCGCGGTCGAGGATGATGGCGAGGATCACGAGCGCCAGGCCCGCCTCGATGCCGAGCGGAATATTGCGGTTGGCGAGCGCCTTGTTGACCGGATTCCCGAGGCTCGGCGCACCGATCAAGGTTGCGAACACGACCATGGAAAGGGAGAGCATGATGCACTGCGTGAGCCCCGCCATGATGGAGGGGAGCGCTGCCGGCAGCTCGACCTTCCAGAGCAGCTGGCGCTTGGTCGCCCCGAAGCTCTCGCCCGCTTCGATCATGGGCTTGGGGATCGAGGTGATGCCGAGATAGGTCATGCGCACCGGCGCCGGCATGGCGAAGATGATGGTGACGATCAGCGCCGGCGCCGCGCCGAGCCCGAACAGGATCAGGATCGGGATCAGGTAGACGAAGGTGGGCATCGTCTGCATGAGATCGAGGATCGGCTGCGTGATGCGCCAGACGTGCGGCTTGTGCGCGGCCCAGATGCCGAGGGGCACGCCGATGGCCATCGACAGCGCGGTGGCCGCGACCACCAGCACCAGTGTCTGCACGGTCTCCTTCCAGAGACCCTGGTTGATGATGAAAAGGAGGCCGAGCAGCACGCCGACTGCCAGGATCTTCGAGCGCTGCAGCCAGTAGGCGAAGCCGGCGAGCACCACCGCCAGAATGAGCGGCGGCACCTGAAGCAGGACGTCGGAGGCGCCTTCCACCAGCCATTCGAGCACCGCCGATATGGCGTCGAAGAACCACTGGAAGTATTCGATGATGAAATCGATGAACGCCTTGCCCCACTGGCCTACCGGAATCTTCCATCCCGTGATCAGGTCGGATAGCGCGCCCATCGTTCACTCCCTGGGGACAGAATTCCGCCGCCCGGGCTGGACGGCCGCGCTGCTGGCGCGGCCGTCTGATTTCCGCGGGTTGGTGCGGGTATTGCAACTACTTCGCAAGCGCCGCCTTGACCGCTGCCAGCCCGTCCTTGCCATCGATCGTCGTGACGCCGGCAAGCCAGGGCGTCACCGCATCCGGGTTGGCCTTGAGCCAGGTGAGCGCCGTCGCCTTGGGGTCGGCGCCGTCCTTGAGCACCGGGCCCATCATGGCACCTTCCATGGCCAGATCGAACTTGAGGTTGCTGAGAAGCTTGCCGACGTTGGCGCATTCGGCGAGATAGCCCTGGCGCACGTTGGTGTGAACGGTGGCGGCGCCGAAGCCGGAATCACCCATGCCGTCGAGATAGTGGATCTTCATATCGCCCATGATCGGATGCGGCGTCCAGCCGAGGAAGATGATCCACTCGTTCTTCTTTATCGCCTTCTCGGCTTGCGTCAGCATGCCGGCTTCCGAGCTTTCGACGAGCTCGAAGCCCTCGAGTCCGTTCTCCTTCTTGGCGATCATCTCGGAGATGATGCGGTTGCCGTCGTTGCCGGCCTCGATCCCGTAGATCTTGCCGCCGAACTTGTCCTTGTTGGCGCCGAGATCCTTGAGGCTCTTGACGCCGGCGTCGGCGACGTACTGCGGCACGACCAGGCCATAGCCGGCATTGTCGAGGTTGGTCGAAATCGTCTCGACGGACTTGTCGTCGGTATAGGCCTTGATGTCGGCCGTCATGCTCGGCATCCAGTTGCCGAGAAACACATCGATGTCCTTGTTCTTGAGCGAGGCGTAGGTCACGGGCACGGCGAGCGTCTTGATCTCGGGCGAGTAGCCGAGCGCTTCCAGTATGATCTGGGTAGTGGCCGTCGTGACCTGAATGTCCGTCCAGCCGACGTCGGCAAAGCGCACTTTCTTGCATTTGGCGTCTTCGGCCTGGGCCGCGGTCGCGACAAGGCCCAAAGCCAGTGCGGCCGTAATCATCACGCGTTTCATGACAACTCCTTCGATTGGAAGAAAACATGCGGCCGCTGACGGCAGCCGGTCAGATCCCAGGTCAAGGCGGGCAAGATCGTTCGTCTCCCTGCTGGCTGCCCGTGGAAGGCAACTCCCCCGCCGGACAGCCCATCATTCGCATAGCAACTGGAGCCATTTGTCGATTTAATAATTGCGACATGATCAAGCGCTCCCGCGCCTGGATCAACCGCTCCCCGCGCCAAGGGAACCGCGCCGGGCCCGTCCCGCCAGCCGGCCCGGAAAGAAAGAGAGCTACTGCGCGGCCGATCTCGCGCGCTCGGACGTCTTGCGACGTCGGCCCGACAGTCCATGCTCTGGCTCTCCGGACGAGGATTGCTGCCGCTCGCTCCTGGGGGTGCGGCCGTAGAGGGCACGATACGACTTGCTGAAGTGACAGGTCGACTGGAAGCCGCAGGAAACCGCGATCTGGGTGATCGACATTTGCGATTGCAGGAGAAGCTCGCGCGCCCGGCGTAGCCGCAGGCGCAGGTAGTACTTGGTCGGCGTGGTATCGAGCGATTCCTGGAACATACGCTGGACCTGCCTGAGCGACAGGCCCGAGAGCTGGGCGAGCTCGACCGCGGACAGCGGCTCCTCGAAGTTGGCCTCCATGAGCGCCGCGACGTCGACCAGCGCCCGGTGATTGAAACCGAGCCGGGCGGCCAGGGGAATGTGCTGGCGGTCCGAGCAGTCCCGAACCCGCTCGAGAATGAACTGATCGGAGATCTCCGCGACCAGCGTCTTGCCGAAGCGAGCCTTTACCAGCGCCAGCATCATGTCGATCGGCGCGATCCCGCCGGTGCAGGTGATGCGGTCGCGATCGATGACGAACAGCTCCTCGAGGAAGCTGACGCGCCGGTGTGTTTCCCTGAGGCTCGCCATGTTCTCCCAGTGGATGGTGCACCGGTAGCCGTCGAGAAGTCCTGATCTTACAAGGGCATATGTGCCTGTGCAGAGGCCGCCGAGCGTGACGCCGTCGCGCGCGATACGCCGGAGCAGGCCCATGACGCGCTCATCGACGAACCTGGTGACATTCGTGCCCCCGCACACGAACACCATGTCGAGCCGCCCGCTGTCCTCGTACGTGGTGGTCTGGAGCGGCGCGAGGCCGCTGCTCGAAGCGACCGGTTTCCCATCCGTCGTGATCACCGACCATGAATAGGCCGGCCGGCCGAGGAGATAGTTGGCCATTCGCATGACTTCGATCGCGCTCGAGAACGAGATCATGGTGAAGTCGTTGAGTGTGAAGAATCCGACCCGGCAAGTCGTCTCCAACTCCGCGGACACTTTGTGCACCTGGGCGACCACTGCGTTCAATTGTTAAACCGGAAAATGCGCCGTATCCCACCGCCAACACTCGGGAATGACACAAATCTATTCGCTCCTTTGGAGCTATTCCAATGAAAAAATTTTCGTGTCCCTACTGGCGGTGCGGGGCGCCCGCCTAGAGCCGCGAATTGTCTGACTGCAGTGCAAAAGAGAACCCGTGCTGCACAATCTGGACGCAACTTGGGCGCCTTGGAGCCCTTACGACAGCGAAGCCCGTGGCGTCAGTCATCCTAGCCAACCTCTTTAACAAATCGCTCCTCCCCGACCCCCATCACAACTCCGAGCCTGAGTGGAAGCGCTGATCACTGGTATTGCGTTGCAGCATTTCCGCGTTCTCGCCCGCAAAGTGAAAGGCGACGACCGCGACCGCCGCGCCTGTCGCGGGCGACGGCCTTTGCGTCGCATCTGAGCCAGACTGGCGAGCACGAAAAGTCTTTAGATGGCTGGCGTAGGACTGGCCGGCGGCGCGGCTGTAATTTTGCATGTGCCTGCGCAAGGATGCGCCGCTGTCTGGTCCCGGCAAGACATCTCCGCGGGTGGATCACGGACGTGAAAATTCTCCAGAATTATATCGGTGGCCGCTATGTCGCCGCCTCGGCCGGAGAGACCATCGACAACGTCAATCCCGCAACGGGAGAGGTGATATCGCGCGTCGAGGTAGCTCTCGATGCCGAGGTCGACCTCGCCATCCGCGCCGCAGAGGAGGGCTTTCGGCGCTGGGCCGCGATGTCCGGCGTCGAGCGCGGCCGCGCGCTCAACCGGGCCGCCCGCATCCTACGCGATCGCAATCGCGAGCTTGCCGAGCTCGAGGTGGCCGACACCGGCAAGCCGATCCAGGAGGCCGAAGCCGTCGATGTCGCGAGCGGGGCGGATTGCGTGGAGTATTTTGCGGGCGTCGCCGGATCGCTACGCGGCGAGCAGATCGCCCTGAACAACGCCTTCGTCTACACCCGCCGCGAGCCGCTCGGCGTGTGCGTTGGCATCGGCGCCTGGAACTACCCCATCCAGATAGCATGCTGGAAATCGGCACCCGCACTTGCCTGCGGCAACGCCATGATCTTCAAGACCTCGGAGATGACGCCTACGACGGCGGCCAAGCTCGCCGAGATCTACACCGAGGCCGGCGTGCCCGACGGCGTCTTCAACGTCGTGCACGGAGCGGCCCGGACCGGCACGCTTCTCACCAGCGACCCCAGAATTGCGAAAGTGTCGCTCACCGGCTCGATCGGCACTGGCAAGAAGGTACTTGCCGCCGCCGCGGCCTCCGTCAAGCGCGTGACCATGGAGCTCGGCGGTAAATCGGCCCTCATCATCTTTCCCGACGCCGACCTGCGCCAGGCCGTGTCCGCCGCCATGCTCGGGAACTTTTATACCCAGGGCGAGATCTGCACCAATTGCACGCGCGTCTTCGTCCACAATGAGATTCACGACCGCTTCATCGATCTCCTCGTCGAGCGCACGAGGAAGCTTCGTGTCGGCAATCCACTCGAGCCCGCAACGCAGATCGGCGCTCTCATCTCGCGCCCTCACATGGAGCGCGTGCTGGGCTACATCGAAGCCGGCAAGAAGGAAGGCGCGCGGCTCGTCTATGGCGGCAAGCGCGCCGACGGGGCGCTTCTCGATCGCGGCAATTTCGTCATGCCGACCATCTTTGCCGAGTGCAAGGACAACATGACGATCGTCCGCGAGGAAATCTTTGGCCCCGTGATGTCGGTCCTGCGCTTCGACGGCGAGGATGAGGCCGTTGAGCGCGCCAACGACACGAGCTTCGGCCTGGCCGCGGGCGTCTTTACGAAGGATCTCGCACGCGCGCACCGCGTTGCGGCCCGCCTCGAGGCCGGCGTCTGCTGGATCAACAACTACAACGTCACACCGATCGAGATGCCCTTCGGCGGCGTGAAGGAGTCGGGCATCGGCCAGGAGAACGGTCAGGCCGCGATCGAGCATTACACGCAATTGAAAAGCGTATTCGTCGAGCTTGGCGAAGTTCAGTGTCCCTACGAGTGAAGCCGTCATCGAGATTTCAGGTCGCGCACCCATGAGCGCCCGCGAAGAGTTCGACTACATCATCATCGGCGCCGGCTCCGCGGGCTGTGTGCTTGCGAACCGCCTGACCGAGGATCCGCAGGTGCGCGTGCTCGTCCTCGAGGCGGGCCCGCAGGACTATTCCATCTTCATCCATATGCCGTCCGCATTCGCCTATCCGCTCGCCGGGACGAAATACAACTGGCACTACGAGTCCGAGCCCGAGCCGTTCATGAACGGCCGTCGCATGCATTGCCCGCGCGGCCACGTGATCGGCGGCTCCTCCTCGATCAACGGCATGGTCTACATCCGCGGCCACGCCTTCGACTATGACGCCTGGGCGAGGCGCCAAGGTCTCCCCGACTGGTCCTATTTTCATTGCCTCCCATACTTCAAGAAATCCGAGACGCGCTTGAAAGGCGCCGATGCCTATCGCGGCGGCTCGGGACCTCTTTTCGTCACGACGGGGTCTTGCCGCAACCCGCTCTACCGCGCCTTCATCGAGGCCGGACGCGAGGCCGGCTACCCCGTCACCGAGGACATGAACGGCCACCAGCAGGAAGGCCTCGGTCCTATGGACATGACGACTTACAAAGGCCGGCGCTGGAGCGCCGCGCAGGCCCACCTGCGACCGGCGCAGAGGCGTCGTCGCGAGCTTGTCGTCCGCTCACGTTCCCTCGTCACCCGCGTTCTGTTTGAGGGTCGCCGGGCGGTCGGCGTCGAGTATTCTCACAGCGGCCGCCTCGAGACCGCACGTGCCAGGCGCGAGGTCATCCTCAGCGCCGGTGCCATCAACTCGCCCCAGACCTTGCTCTTGTCCGGCATCGGCGACGCCGACGAGTTGAAGAAGCTCGGCATCCCCGTCGTGCAGCATCTCCCGGGCGTCGGCGAGAACCTGCAGGACCACATCGAAGCCTATGTGCAGTACGAGTGCACGCAGCCGATCACGCTCTATAGTGCGACCAACCCGCTTGCCAAGCTCAAGATCGGCATCGAGTGGATCCTGACGGGGAAGGGCCTCGGCGCCACCAACCATTTCGAATCGGGCGGCTTCATCCGGAGCGAGCCCGGAGTCCTGCATCCCGATCTCCAGTATCACTTCCTGCCCATGGCCGTGAGCTACGACGGCACCTCGGCGGCCAAGGGCCACGGCTACCAGGCCCACATTGGCCCCATGCGCCCGACCAGCCGCGGCTACGTGAAGCTCAAATCCGCCGATCCCCGCGCGCACCCGCGCGTGCTCTTCAACTACATGGAAACCGAGCAGGACCGCAAAGAGATGCGCGCCGGCATCCGCCTGACGCGCGAGATTTTCTCCCAGAAGGCCTTTGACCCGTTTCGCGGCGCCGAGCTTGCCCCCGGGCCGGCGATCACGAGCGATGCCGACATCGACGCCTTCGTGCGGGAAAAGGCCGAAAGCGCGTATCATCCCTCTTGCACGTGCCGCATGGGCATGGACGAGATGGCGGTGGTCGACGGCAAGGGGTGCGTGCACGGTGTGGAGGGCTTGCGCGTCGTCGACGCCTCGATCATGCCCGATGTGGTGAGCGGCAATCTCAACGTGCCGACCATCATGATGGCCGAGAAGCTCGCTGATGCCATTCGCGGCCGCACGCCGCTGCCGCCAGAGACCGTGCCCGTTTGGGTGCACCCCGATTACCAGACGCAGCAGCGCTAGCAGTCACACTAGGACATCGCCCGATTGAGCCTTGCCCGCCGCCGCACCATCTGTAAGGAAGCCCGCAACAGCTTCAGAAGCGAGTAGCTCCATGCAAACCGAGCGCGACGGAGACCTTGAAGCGCGCGAATGGAACGAGGCGATCTCCTCGGTCATTGCCTTCGAAGGCAGCGTGCGCGCCGACGAGCTTCTGGGCGCCGCCGTGGATACCGCGCGCCGCCAAGGCGCGCGCCTGCCGTTTGCGGCCAACACGGCCTACATCAACACCATCCCGCCGCACAAGGAGCCGCCGCACCCCGGCGACCGCGAGATCGAGCATCACCTGCGCTCGGCGATCCGCTGGAACGCGCTCGCCATGGTGATGCGCGCCAACAAGACCACGACCGAGCTTGGCGGGCATATCGCGAGCTTCCAGTCGGCGGCGACGCTCTACGACACGGGCTACATGCACTTCTGGCATGCGCCCTCCGATGGTCACGGCGGCGACCTCGTCTTCGTGCAAGGCCATTCCTCGCCGGGGATCTATGCGCGCGCCTTCCTCGAGGGACGTCTCACGCAAGAGCAGCTGATCAACTTCCGCCAGGAGACGGACGGCAAAGGGCTTTCCTCTTACCCCCATCCCTGGCTGATGCCGGAGTTCTGGCAGTTCCCGACCGTCTCGATGGGCCTTGGACCCATCATGGCGATCTACCAGGCCCGCTTCCTGAAGTATCTGCACGATCGCGGCCTGGCCGACACCTCGAACCGTCACGTCTGGGTCTTCTGCGGCGACGGCGAGATGGATGAGCCTGAGAGCCTGGGCGCGATCTCGCTTGCGGGCCGCGAGAAGCTCGACAACCTGATCTTCGTCATCAACTGCAATCTCCAGCGGCTCGACGGCCCAGTGCGCGGCAACGGCAAGATCATCCAGGAGCTCGAGGGCAACTTCCGCGGCGCCGGCTGGAACGTCATCAAGGTGATCTGGGGCTCGAATTGGGACGAGCTTCTGGCGCGCGACGAGAGCGGGCGATTGCGCCAGCTCATGGAGGAATGCAACGACGGCCAGTACCAGGACTTCAAGGCCAAGGACGGCGCCTATATTCGCAAGCACTTCTTCGGCCGCTATCCCGAGACCGCAGCGCTCGTCGCCGACTGGTCGGACGATAGGATCTGGTCGCTGACGCGCGGCGGTCATGACCCGCGCAAGGTCTACGCCGCCTATGCTGCGGCGGTCGCGCATGTCGAGCAGCCGACGGTCATCCTCGCCAAGACGGTCAAGGGCTACGGCATGGGAGCGGCCGGCGAAGGCCAGATGATAGCCCACCAGCAGAAGAAGATGGGAAAGGATCCTCTGAAACGCTTCCGCGACCGCTTCGGCATCGCGCTCTCCGACGATGAGCTCGACACGATGCCTTTCATCAAGTTCCCCGACGGCAGCCCCGAGCAGACCTATCTCAAGGCGCGCCGCACCGCGCTCGGCGGCTCGCTCCCGCAGCGGCGCACGAAGACCACCTACGAGCTGAAGGCTCCGCCTCTCGCCTTCTTCGAGGCCCAACTCAAGGGCTCCGAGGGGCGCGACATCTCGACCACGATGGCCTTCGTGCAGCTTCTGACCAAGCTCATGCGAGACAAGGGCATCGGCCGCCACATCGTCCCCATCGTCCCCGACGAGAGCCGCACCTTCGGCATGGAAGGCATGTTCCGCACCTTCGGCATCTACAGCCAGGTCGGCCAGCTCTACCGGCCCGAGGATGCCGAGCAGCTCATGTACTACAAGGAGGACAAGAGCGGGCAGATCCTCGAGGAAGGCATCAACGAAGCGGGCGCCATGGCGTCGTGGATTGCCGCCGCGACCTCCTACTCCTCGTCCAACGTGCCCATGATCCCGTTCTTTATCTACTACTCGATGTTCGGCTTCCAGAGGATCGGCGACCTTGCCTGGGCCGCGGGCGACATGCGCTCGCGCGGGTTCCTGGTCGGCGGCACGTCGGGGCGCACGACCTTGAACGGCGAGGGGCTGCAGCACCAGGACGGCCACAGCCATATCCTGTCGTCGACGATCCCGAATTGCGTCTCCTACGATCCCGCCTTCGGCTACGAGGTCGCCGTCATCATCCAGCACGGGCTGCGCCGCATGCTCGAGGCTCAGGACGATGTCTTCTACTACCTTACCGTCCTGAACGAGAACTACGAGCACCCGCCGATGCCTGAGGGCGCAGAGGAGGGGATCGTCAAGGGACTCTATCTCTTCAAGGCTGCCGACAAGAAAGCCAAGGGCAACAAGGTGCAGCTCCTGGGCTCGGGCGCGATCCTGCGCGAGGTGATCGCGGGCGCGGATCTCCTCGAAAAGGATTTCGGAATCTCGGCCGACATCTGGAGCGTGACGAGCTTCACCGAGCTGCGCCGCGAGGCCCAGGAGATCGAGCGCTGGAACATGCTCCATCCCGAGGAGCCGCCGCGCGTGGCCTACGTGACGCGCGAGCTTGCCGCGCGCGGCGACGGGCCGATCATCGCATCCACAGATTACATGAAACTCTTCGCCGACGAGATCCGCCCCTTCGTGAAGGGCACCTACCGCGTTCTCGGCACCGACGGCTTCGGGCGTTCCGACTACCGGCGCAAGCTGCGGGCGCATTTCGAGGTCGATCGCCACTTCGTCGCCGTCGCCGCGCTCAAGGCGTTGGCCGACGAGAACAAGATTCCCTCGAAAAAGGTCGCCGAGGCGATCGCCAAGTACGGCATCGACCCCGCTCGCCCGAGCCCCGCCGTAAGCTGAAGCACGCCTCCCGTCAACGCCTGGAGCCTCGAGAGCGATGTCCTTGATCGACGTGAAGGTCCCCGACATCGGCGACTTCAAGGACGTGCCCATCATCGAGGTGCACGTGAAGCCGGGCGACTCCGTCAAGCGCGACGACCCGCTGATCACTCTCGAGAGCGACAAGGCGGCGATGGAGGTTCCGGCGCCCGAGGCCGGCAAGGTCGCCGAGATCCTGGTCAAGGTCGGCGACAAGGTGAGCGAGGGCTCGGCGATCCTGAAAATGTCGCCGGCAAGTGGAGCAGGGCAAGCGGCGCCGGCAGCGCCACCATCAGACCGCAAGGCCGAGACGAAAGCGCCATCGTCGCCCCCGCCGCCCCCCGCATCTGAGCCCGCCCCAGCGGCGGAGAGGACCGGACCGCCTCCCCGCATTCCTCTCCCGCCGATTCTCGACTTCGGCGGCGTCTACGCGAGCCCCTCCGTGCGGCGCCTCGCGCGCGAGCTCGAAATCGACCTCACGCGCCTCGAAGGCACGGGCGAGAAGGGCCGCATCACTAAAGAGGATGTCAAGCGCGCGCTCGGCGGAGCGGGTGCGCCAACCGGCGCCGGCATTCCCCCAATCCCGCCGCAGGATTTCGCCAAGTTCGGCCCGGTCGAGATGAAGCCGATGTCGCGCTTGAAGCGTCTCGCCGGCCCGCACCTGCACCGCGCCTGGCTCAACATCCCGCACGTCACGCACACCGACGAGGCCGACATCACCGACCTCGAGGCCTACCGAAAGACGCTCGACGCCGCGGCGAAGGAAAAGGGCTACCGCGTCACGCTGCTCGCCTTCCTGATGAAGGCCTCCGTCGTTGCGCTGAAAGAATTCCCCGAGTTCAACGCCTCGCTCGCCCCTGACAAGGAGAGCCTGATCCTCAAACGCTACTACAACATTGGCGTCGCCGTTGACACGCCCGACGGTCTCGTCGTGCCCGTCATCCGCGAGGTGGATCGCAAGGGCATCCTCGAGCTTTCACAGGAGCTCGGCGCCATCTCGGCCAAGATGCGCGAGGGCAAGATCGCGCCCGCCGACATCCAGGGCGGCACGTTCTCGATCTCGAGCCTTGGCGGCATCGGCGGCACGGCATTCACGCCCATCGTCAACGCGCCCGAGGTCGCGATCCTCGGCGTTGTCAGAGCATCGCTCAAACCCAAATGGGACGGCGCCGCGTTCGCCCCGCGCCTCATGGTGCCGCTCTGCCTCTCCTACGATCACCGCGTCATCGACGGCGCGCTCGCTGCCCGCTTCACCCGCCGCCTGGCCGACGTCCTCGAGGACGTGCGCCAGCTTGTGCTCTAGTGGGGAGGGACGGGTAAATGGCGACGGTCGATATCCGCATTCCCGACATCGGCGACTTCAAGGACATACCCGTCGTCGAGGTGCACGTCGGCCCCGGATCGGAGGTCAAGCCCGAGGATCCGCTGATCACGCTCGAGAGCGACAAGGCGACCATGGAGGTGCCAGCTCCCCAGGCGGGCAAGGTCGTCGAAGTGCTCGTCAAGACTGGCGACAAGGTGAGCGAGGGCACACCCATCGTGCGTCTCGAGGCGGCCGCAGCCGCCGCCAGCACAACGGAAGTACCCCGTGCACCGCTTCCGAGCCCGCCCTCGCCATCACCTGCCACCTCGCTCGATGCCGACATCACCTGCGATGTCGTCGTGCTCGGCGCCGGACCGGGCGGCTACTCGGCGGCTTTTCGCGCCGCGGACCTCGGAATGAGGACGGTGCTGGTCGAGCGCGGCCCGACGCTCGGCGGCGTGTGTCTCAATGTCGGCTGCATCCCGTCGAAGGCGCTCCTCCACGTCGCCTCGATCATGGATGAGGCCGCTTCGCTCGCCGCCCACGGCATCGCGTTCGGCGCGCCTAAGGTCGATCTCGCAGCGCTGCGCGCCCACAAGGACAAGGTCGTCGGCAAGCTCACGGGCGGCTTGGCGTCCATGGCCAAGGGACGCAGCGTCGCCGTCATCCGGGGCACCGGCCGCTTCCGCGATCCACTGCACTTGGAGATCGCACTCGCCACAGGCGGCAAGTCGGTCGTCAAATTCGCCAAAGCGATCATTGCTGCCGGTTCGGAGGCGATCAGTCTCCCGTTCCTGCCCGACGATCCGCGCATCGTCGATTCGACCGGGGCACTTGAGCTGCCGTTCGTGCCCAAACGCATGCTGGTCATCGGCGGCGGCATCATCGGCCTCGAGATGGCGACCGTCTACGCCACGCTCGGGGCCCGCATCGATGTGGTCGAGATGCTCGATGGGCTCATGGTGGGTGCCGACCGTGATCTGGTCAAGGTCTGGCAAAAGTACAATGCCAAGCGCTTCGAGCGCATCATGCTGAAAACAAGAGCGGTTGCCGCCGAGGCGAAGAAGGACGGCATTCACGTCCGCTATGAGGGCGCCGAAGCACCGAAGGACGCGCAAGCCTACGACCTCGTCCTGGTCGCCGTCGGCCGCACACCCAACGGCCGCCGCATCGGCGCGGAGAATGCAGGCATCAACATCGACGACCGCGGCTTCATCCCCGTCGACAGGCAGATGCGCACGAGCGTGCCCCACATCTTCGCCATCGGCGACATCGCATGCGCGCCGATGCTCGCCCACAAGGCCGTCCACGAGGGCCACGTCGCCGCCGAAGCCGCGGCGGGGAAGAAGAGCATCTTCGACGCGCGCCAGATCCCCTCCGTCGCCTACACCGATCCCGAGATCGCCTGGACGGGCAAGACCGAGGACGAGCTCACGGCTGAAGGCGCCAAGTTCGCCAAGGCCGTATTTCCGTGGGCCGCGTCAGGTCGCGCTCTTGCCAACGCGCGCGCCGAGGGCTTCACCAAGCTGCTCTTCGACGCGCAAACGCACAGGATCATCGGCGGCGGCATCGTCGGCCAGCATGGAGGCGACCTCGTGAGCGAGATCGCGCTCGCCATCGAGATGGGAGCCGACGCAACCGACATCGGCAAGACCATCCACCCGCATCCCACACTTTCCGAAAGCATCGGCATGGCCGCCGAGGTGCTCGAGGGCACATGCACGGATCTGCCGCGAAAATAGCTGCGTGATCATGCAACGAGGACACCTGGCATTCGGCCGCGTAGGGGAGTCTTTCGCCGCCCGTCCCTTAAGACACAGCGAGGAGAGCGCGAGACGTCGCTACTCCTGTTCGCTCTCGGCGATGGATTTGAGGCACTCGAGATCCGACACGACGACGTGGCGGCGGCCTCTGGTGGCAATGACGGCCGCGCTCTTGAGGTAGCGCAGCTCGCGGCTCACGGTCTCGGTGCTGAGACCGAGAAAATCCGCCATCTCCATGCGTGACAATGGAAGGTCGAACGCAAGCGTTCCGTCTCCCTTCGCGGATCTTGAGGCCTGCCGTGCCATTCGCCCCGCCATCAGATTGAGCAGAGTAGCGAGCTTCTCGCGCGCAGTCTTCCGGCCGAGCAGAAACATCCAATCGCGGGATGCGTCGAGGTCATCGAGAGACCGGCGATGAAGCACATGCTCCATTGCCGGGTGCTCGGCCAAGAGCTGCTCGAAGGCACTCTTTGAGAAGCAGCACAGTTCGAGGTTTGTCGTCGCTTCCGCCGTCACCGACCTGCTCAACGCGTAGGGCCGCCCCAGGAAGTCGCCGGGGAACTGCAGGCCCACGATCTGCTGGCGCCCGTCGGATTGCGCCTTCACGAGCTTGACCACGCCCGAGACGATGACCGCGAACCAGCTCAGGTTCTGATGCCCGCTGTGAATGATCTGCCCGGCTGGGATGCGCCGGCAATGGGCAATCCGGCTGAGATCGGTTGCGGCATCGCTCGGCAGTCCGCCGCACAAGGCCTGCGTGCGAACAGGGCACCTGTCGCAATAGTGGCGCACCTTTATGCCCGCGCGGCCCCGGTCCTGCGCTTCCTCGTCGCGCGCTGGATTTTCGGCCTTCCTCGTTGATTGCTCTGAGCCCATGGCCCTGACGTATCCTGCCGGTTTCATTTCGCCCCGAGGAAGATCACGGGGTGATCATCCCTTGATTGCTTTCAGCCCAACGCACCCGCGAGATAATCCCGGCGGGCAGGCTCCGCGCCATGCGTCGCCTCGTCGTACGTCGTCTCGTTTCGCACCAAGGCGCGCAGCAACACGGCGACAAACAGGACACCGCCGATGATGGCGACGAGCGCGCCGACCCCGTGCAGGTACATGCCCACGATTGCACCGTCGACTAGGCTCGAGCCTCCACTCGGCGTCTTGCGCGGGGCACCGTACCCGCCGGCCAGGAAGAGGCCGATGCAGGCAATGAGCTGGCCGACGCCGAAGAGAAAGACCTGCACCCGCATGATGCGGCTCGCTGCGATCGGGCGCGCCATGGCCGGCAGGTAGTGTTTAAAGAACATCCCCATCAGCGCGAGGTTCACGCCCGCGATGACGCCGTGATAGTGGGCAGGGGTGCGCGTGTCGGAGCCGGTGACCATGAGCCCCATGATGCCGCCGGCTCCGAAGACGATCGGCGACAGGACGAGCGCCAGAAACGCCGGATCATCCCAGGGCAGCTTTCCGCGCCGGCGAGCGGCAAGGACCGCTGCGAGACCGCCCACCGCAATCATCAGCGACGGCAGCGCCAGCACGAATTGCAGCCGCCGGAATGCCTCCGTCTGCAACAGGGAGAACGCCGGAAAGGCTAGATAGAAGACCGGTGCCGCAAGCGTGAACGCGCCAAGCAGGAGCACAGCGATCCGGAAGATGTCACGGTCCAATGCGTCGCGGCCGAGACAGGCACGCACGAGGTGATACCACCCCGTGATCATCAGAAGCGCGTAGAGAAACTGGAGCACATGCCCGCCGCCCCAGAAGAGATGCTCGTGAAAAACCCGCGTCGGCTCCGATCCCCATGAATGCCAGAGCGCGGCGCCGACACACAGAAGCGCGATGAAATAGACGACTGCGCCGACACTCGCGGCCGCGGCCAGGGGATCGATCCGCGAGAGGCGGCCCGGAACATTCGCCAGCATTCGGGCCGCCGGAAGTGCGACCCCGAGCGCGAGCAGCGTCAGCCCGAAGTAGTAGCTGCGGTCGACGACGACGGGGACATAATTGTTGAGCGACGCCGTGCTGCCGTCGACGAATGCAGGCGCCAGGAGAAACGGGAACGAGATCGCGACCAGATTGGCCCCTGTCGGACCGAGAGACGCGAAGCGGGGGGCGCCATGGCTGACATCGTAGGTCGCAATTCCTGCAAGGAGCGCGAAAGCTACGAGGAACCAGACCACGAGCGAGAAGATGACATGGACGACGAGCCCCTTCGCAAAGAAGTCGAGGGGCCAGGGAAAGACGTGCTCGATGCCCGGCGTCCTCGAGAGTGCGAGCAGAAGCGCGAATACGCCAGCGGTCGCGAGCGATCCTGCCCCGAGCAGAGCCCATGTTCTGAGCTCGCTCCGCGCCGCCTGATCAGAGAGCGGTGCTCGTGTGCTGCGGCTCGTGCCCGCCGGCAAGAACCCATGGGGCAGCCCCGCCATCACGCACCCCCCTGGTAGGGCCAGATGTGGATCGTCATGACGTAGACGACGATCCCCGAGACCGCGACAAACATCCAGATCTTCCAGGTCAGCGGCGCGAGCCTGCGATGCGCCTCCTGCTGTCCCGTGAGTGCCCGGTAGACGATGAGGGGCACGAGCGGCGTCGAGGCGATCGCGGCGATGATGTGAATGATGAGGATCGTGAAATAGATCGGCCGGATGATGCCGTAGCCCCCGAATTTCGCGAGGCCTGCCCCAAAGTGGTAGGTGAGATAGGCCGACAGGAACAGCGCGCCGAATATGAGCGCGGCCACCATGCATTTCTTGTGCGTTGCCCTGTCGCCCTTCCGGATTGCGATATAGCCAGCCAATAGAGCGGTAATGGTGCAGAGATTGATGGCCGCGATGATGTGCGGCAGCACGACTTTCAATTCCATGAGCGTCAAGGGCCGTAGTTGATGATCTTGTACATGATGCTCACGTACATGAGCGCCGAGAGAACGAGGAATCCGCCGAGCGTGACCCGGAGGCGGCGCAGATGCTTGTTCTTTCCGGGCATCGACATGACGACTGATTGCTCCAGCGTGTGAGTGAAGTGTCGGCTCAGAGATAAAGTCGCGATCCTCGATCAAGTGGTCTGCGGCGGCCGGCCGCGCAATCGCCGGCCGCCGCATCCCTCACTTACGCGCTCCCCAATCAATGTAGCCGTAAGGCGACCAGTTCTCGTCGAGCGTCACCGGCTTCGGGAAGTTGCCGGGGCCCGGCGGGCTCTCCGTGTGCGTCCACTCGAGCGACTTCGAGCCCCACGGATTGGTGCCGACGATTGGTCCGCGGAACGCCGAATAGACCCACCCCACGATCATCAAGAGCACGCCGACACCGATTAGCGCGGCCCCGAACGTCGCCACGGTGTGATAGACCTCGAACTCAGGGAACATGGCATAGTCCCAGTAGCGCCGCGGCATGCCCCTGACGCCGATGATGAACAGCGGCCAGAACGTGACCTGCGTGCCGATGACCTTGAACCAGAATGCGGTCTTGGCGATGGTGCTGTCTGCAGATCGCCCCGTCATCTTCGGGAACCAGTGGTAGACGGCCGCGAACACCGCAAACGTCGCCATGAGCCCCATGATGAAGTGGAAGTGCGCGTGCACGAAGCTCGTCTCCGAGAGGTGCACGGTCATCGACGTAACGGCGAGCGGGATGCCGGTGAGGCCGCCGACCAGGATCAGGAACAGGCACACGACCGCATACCACATCGAGACGTTGTAGGTGATCGCGCCCTTGTAGAGCGTGCCCCAGAGCGAGATGAGCAAGAGGCCGACCGGTATCGAGATCAGCAACGTTGATACCATCATGCCGATGCGGATCCAGTCCGGCATCCCGGCGATGTAGAGGTGGTGCACCCACACCTCGCCGGTGATGACGAGGATGCCGATGATGCCGCCGTAGACTGCGGCCTTGTAGTTGAAGACGTGGTTCTTGGCCTGCGTCGCGATGATGTCGAACAGGAGGCCGACGGCAGGCAGGAAGATCACGTACACTGCCGGGTGCGAGTAGAACCAGAAGAGGTTCTGATAGAGCAGCACGTCGCCCCCGCGTGTGGGGTCGAAGAAGCCGGTGCCCACGTACTTGTCGAGCACGAGCAGCGTCACCGCCGCCGCGAGCACGGGCACGAACACGATCTGGATCATGAAGGCGGCAAACGTCGTCCAGACGAAGATGTTGAGCTGATTCCAGCCCATGCCCGGCGCGCGCATGTAGATGATCGTGACCAGGAAGTTCACGGCACCCAGGATCGACGAGAAGCCTATGAGGTGCACGGTGAAGACATAGAACGCGGTGTTCGCTGTGGTCGTGATCGAGTACGGCGGATAGCCGGTCCACATGATGTCAGGCTTGTCCGGGATGACGAACGTGAGCAGTGCGACCAGGATGCCCCCCCAGAACAGCCAGAGCGAGAGCGCATTGATGCGCGGGAAGGCGACATCGGGCGCGCCTATCATGAGCGGCACGAGGTAGTTGGCGGCAAACCCCGTGAGCGCCGGAATGAGGAAAGCGAGAATCATAGCCGCGCCGTGGAAGTAGAGCGCGACGTTGTAGGCCGTACCCGTCGTCATCTGCTTCGAGAAGTCGCCGACGAAGTAGTTGATGAGGCCCGACTCGCCTGGCGACATCTGCTCGATCCGAATGCCGAGCGCCATGATCCCGGCGACCAGGAAGGCGGCGATGGCGCCGACGAGGTAGAGTATGCCGACCCGCTTGTGGTCGGTGGTGAAGATCCACTCCTTGATGCTCGAGCCCGACGGCGTGTGCGCGAAGTCTGTAGCGGTCGTCATAAGGTTCCCTCCGGAGATCTCAGCGCACGCGCTGGGCTGATGCGGCTGCGTCGGCGGTATCGAGCCCGCTCCGGCCGGCATCCGACGTCTTCTTTTTCTTCTTCTCGATCTTCTTGGTGAGCCAATCGTCGAAGGCGGCCTTCTCGACGGCCGTGACCTTGTTGGTCATCTGCGAGTGGGAATTGCCGCAGAACTCGACGCAAACCACGTTCGTCTCGAGCGGCTTGTCCGGATAGAACCAGAGATACGTGATCCGACCCGGCATCATATCTTCCTTGACCCGGTATTCCGTGAGACCGAACGAATGGATGACGTCGTTAGACGTCATGCGCAGCACGATCGGCTGGCCCACCGGTACCGTGAGATCCGTATCCGTGACGCCGTTGCCGTAGTCGTACTCGAAAAACCATTGGTTCCCAGTCACCTTGATCTCGAGCGCGCCTTGAGGAACGTTGCGCTGAATGTTCCACAGCGACCATCCCTTGGCGGCGAGCAGGAAGTCGTCTGCCATGAAGATCGCGGCGGGCACGAGAGACCATGCAAGCGCCTTGTCCAGATTGAGCGGCAGCGCTGAGCCGACGGCCCCCGGCGCCTTCGCTCGGTATTTCACGAGCAGCCACACGGCGACGACGCCGAAGACGCCGCCGATGATCCACAGATCCCAGAGGATCTCGTTCCACGCATGGTTCCAGGCATGGGCAGGATTGGGGATGCCGCGTTCCGGCGCCTCGGCCATTGCCGTCCCGGTCACGAACGGGGACGCTGCGAGGAGCCCCCACAAGATGCTATTGAACCGCTTGCGCATAGTCTCCGTTCCCTGGGCCTTTTGCCCTTCTTGACGACTTGAAGAAGAAGATCGAACCGAACAGCGTGGCGAGCCCCACTCCGAGCGACCCGAGGCCGACGATGAGCGGGATGCTGAGGACATATTTTCCGTCATGGTAGCTGTAGCTGTAGCAAAGGCTCAGCGCGAAGGTGACGATCTCGCTCGGCCTGAACTGGCCCTGCTTTGCGTCGAGCACCGCAAGCTCCACGTCGCGCGCATCGACGTCGTCCTGATAGAGGACGCGCACGAGCCGCCCCTCTGGCGAGAAGAAGAGAAAGGCTCCGGGATGCAGGAAGACGCGATCTTCGGGAGACCAGAAGAACTTGAACCCGATCCGCTCAGTCTCTGTCCTGAGGTCGGCCTCGCTCTTGAATGTTGCGAAGCTCCAATGCTCCGCAAGCGGCCCGGCGAGGTCCAAGTGCTTGCGGAAAGCCGCTGTCGTCGCGAGCGTGTCGTGCCGGTCGAACGACAGCGTCAGGATGCGGAAGTCGTCACCCGGCTTGACGATCTTCACGTCCTTGAGGAGATCGGCGAGCGCCCCATTGATGATCGAGCAGCTCCCGTCGCACGTGAAGTAGGAGAGCACGAGAATGATTGGCCTGCCGAGCGCGTCTCCCCAGCGCACCTCCCTGCCGTCCTGATCGATCAAGACGGTATCCGGATTGAGCTTGGCGCCGAGCACCGCCTTCTCGTCGATCGCCATGATGTTGGGATCGAGCTCCGAGACGGGCCGGCGGAAGTACTGCGCATGGGCCTCCCCGCCCCATTGCGCCACGAGCGCCAGGCACGTCACGAGGACCGCCAAGCTCGCCGCAACCCGGGTGCCGAACCAGCCCATCTTCTTCACCCCCCGCCGGGCCTCACCAGTAGTAGACCTGCGAGGCGACGAAGAACCAGACGACGTCGACGAAGTGCCAATAGATGCCGGCAACCTTGACGAACATCTTGTGCACACCGCCGAACACGGTTCCGATAATGATCGCGATGAACGTGACGAGGCCGACGAAGACGTGGGAGCCGTGGAAACCGGTGAGCGAATAGAACGCGGCGGAGAACTGGTTGGTGCCGGGCAGGAAACCTTCCTCGATGAGGTGCGCGTACTCGTAGATCGTGCAGCCGAGAAACGCCGCGCCGAGGGCGACCGAGATCCCGACCCAGAGCACGAATGTGCTCTTCTTGCCGTGCTCGAGAAGGGCCTCGGCGTGATGGTAGGTCATGCTCGATGCGACGAGGATCGCCGTCATGACGAGGGGGAGCGTCAGGTTGAGGTGGGGCGTGCCAGGCGGCGGCCAGGCGTCACCGGCGCTGAGGCGCATCAGCCAGTAGCTGGCGAAGAGTCCAAGAAAGATGAAGATCTCGCCAATGATGAAGACGCCGACCCCGACCGGAGAGACATTCGAGATCGCCGCGTGCTGCGTCGCGCCTTCGTGAATCCACCGCGCAATTCCCGCCAGCACCAGGGGCGTGCCGATGCCGGCCGACACGACGGCCGCAAAGGGCATCTGATAGACGAGGTAGAGCGCGAAGGTGACCGGAACCAGGAGAAGCGTGCCGAAGGAAATCGCCATCGGCGCCCAGCTCACCTCCCAATGATGCGCATGGGCAGCATGCTCGCCGTGGGGGGCAGTTGCCAATTTTTGGTGCATTTGGTCGTCTCCTGCAGTGCGCTTCGGTCCCCAGACGTCCTATCCGCGCCATCGCATGCGAGATCGCGCGCAGGCCGGCTTTTGCTTGCAGCCTCGTGGACTGCTTTTTGCGACGGCAGACGACGCGCAACGGCGCAGGCAACGGCCGCGAATTGCGCAGACAAAACACCCCGATACGCATGGCTAATGCGTAAGCGCGATCATCCGTCGATGAACAAAGTTTGGCGGCTTCGCGGCCTCCAAGCTTGATGTGAATCAAGATCGGGTGCGACATTTCCTCCGCCGGGAACTAACCCATCCAGCAAGCTGGAAAGACAACCCGAAGTGGATGCCGCAAACCTCGTTGGCCCCCGCGTGCCGGCACAACCCGATGGCGCCCGCGAGGACGCGAACGCTATGCGGTCAACCGGATCATCTGGAATGCGTGGGGCGAGATTTACCGATCCCTACGCGCTGCGGCTGAAAGGACCGTCATCGCAGCGCGACTTTGATCAGGGCTGCTCTTGTGATTCGCCGGGCCGGCAGGCTTCCGACACGATGCTCAGAACGCGGAGGAAGCTTGCAATCGATTCCTCAGGGAGCGCTGCGAGGAACTTGGCATCGGCGCGCTCGGCAGCAGGTGCGGTATCCCGCAAGGCAAGCCAGCCCTTCTCGGTGAGTGAGACCGCGTACGCCCGCGCGTCACGCTTGGCCCTATGCCGCCTGAGATATCCCTTGTTCAGCAAGCGCCGGATCACATCGGCCATGGTCGACCGGTCGACGCCCGTGATGCCGACGGCGTCGGTTTGACTGAGACCCTCGTTGAGGGAGATTGCGACCAGAACGGAATACTGGCGAGGGGTGAGATCACCCGCGGGCATTTCTCCTGCGAACAACTTTTCAACGCACTGGCTCGCCCTGTGCAGCAGGTGCAGCGGCGATAGTCTCAGACGATCGTCACTGGCCATGGAATTCTGATCCCTACCCCTGTCGCCAGTAAGACATCACCTATGGGCGCGCGCCCCAAAACTACGTCGCAATTGGCGGAGCCGCAGCCGCCTGACGAACCAGCGCGATTGCCACCTCGATCACGCAACGCACGAGATAATGATAGGACGGTTTCGCTGATCGGCATCGCATTTATGTATTGTCTATCGATCGCTTTCCACAGCTTGGATTTGAACTCATGAGAAATTCGAACTTTCACTACACTGATTGATAACGCGCACGCTAATCACGCCTATTGATGGTAGCGAATCAAAACCATAAGGCGGCGCTATTCGAGGAGCGACGCGTTCATGCCGTGACACGGCTTCCTGATTATGGGAAAACCTGCGCGCCACGTCAGTTATTTTTTGACTGCAATCTCGAGCTGAGCGACAAAAATTTTTGGGGCGCGCCGCAGGAGGGCACGTCCAGGACCGGCGGCGCAGTTAAGGCAGGGGGCATGCTCGCGCAAGAGGTTGTGGAACTGCTGGTTCAGGCAGCGAGAGTTGTTCTGGCCGAGCGGGAGAGCGCCAAACTCACATCCTCGCAGTGGATGGCTCTTCGGTTTTTCTCTCGTGCCAATGAGTATTCACGAACGCTATCCGGGTTTGCAGCCTATCAGGCGACGACGCGGGGAACGGCGTCGCAAACGATCAAGACACTCGAGCGAGAGGGCTATCTGGAACGCGACAAGTCGACCCGGGACGGTCGCAGTTCGGTCGTTTGCCTCACCGCCAAGGGCTGCAAAATGCTCAGCCAGGATCCGATCGTCGGCCTGATTGACGTGATCGAAGGCTTCGATCGCCAAGCCATGCTGACCTTGCGCAATGCCTTGCGAAACGTCGTGGCGCTTCCAACCGAAAGCCGCCCTTGGAAGCCTGTCGGGCGCTGTGGAGACTGCTGCTTCCTACTGAAGCGGCGAGAGCGATGCGGCGCCGGGCCCGCGCGCACGAGGAACATTTGCCGCGCGATTGGACTTGCGGTCGATGACCGGGAGCTGGACTTGCTCTGCATACTTTTCCAGCCCCTGGATGAGGAGCGCGAAGAGAGCCCGACGTGATCGGCGTCCGACATCAGTCGCGCACTCCTCGCGAACGCTGCGAAACTGCCTGCTTTTTCTACGAAACCTTTGCAAAAATCTCCTGTCACTAACCCATCCGCATTCGAACAATCGGAGTGTTGCATCCCATCGCTCATGGTAAGGACTTTCAGTCATCCCATCAGATAGTAGGCGCGCACGTCTCCAGGCTTTGTCAGCCCACCTTCCTGCCGCATCAGAAGGCACGAGATGATTAAGCAGGCGAGTTTCGCGACAGAAAAAGGGTTCTATCGCAAATCAGTGCCTAGTCCCTTCGAGACGTTGAGCCGACCGCGGCGTTGACAGCCGAGCGAGTCGCGTTGTCCGTTTCCGCAATTGTCTTCTGTCAATTGTACTATTGCAGCACGAGGGGCGCACCCTTGAGGAAGGTCCTTCGATTTCCCAAACGCACTCCTCGGTGCGAGGACGCGGCTGATCCGCTGCAACAAGCGGAAAAGGCGGTGGAATTCGCACAGGATCTGGTGCGTCGAAGCAAGAACCGGATAACGCGCGAGCTCAAATTGGTGGGCGACATCATCGATTGCATCCCGGACGCCGCGGCCCGAGAAAGACTCGCAAGCCATCACGCAGTTCTTACCGCCGCAGGCCGCGAGCTCAGACACAAGAAGGATGCGTTTTGCTTGGGCGACGCAGCGCTCGAAGGACGGAGCAAGACAGTTTCATCGGACTGAACGGCCGGCAGACCGAGAAGGTGCGCAACCCTCGGGCAAGCGACCCAATCGTCATCGCCCATCGTAGCTACGGCGCAGCTGCGCCCGACGGGAACTCGGCACGCAGATGCTCGCGATCCGAAAGCGACGACCCCCGCTTTGCGCCGCTCACGGAGCTTTTACACTGCCGTGAGCGCATTTTCTGCCTTGGATCAAGCGCCGCGCACAGCGATTCAACAGACTGGCGCCAGCACCGCCGGGAGAGACCATAGCCATCCCGAGATCCCGCGAACAGGCAGGTAATTCTCCCATGCAGGGTTTCCATCCTCACGTGACCACCATCGAAGACGCCCCCGCGAGCTGCACGCGCGCGCCCGTGGGCCTCTTGGCCGAGCTCACCTATCGCTGTCCGCTGCAATGTCCTTATTGCTCCAATCCCCTCGCGATGAATCGCGCCGAAAGGGAGCTCACCACTGCCGAGTGGCAGAATGTCATGCGCCAGGCGGGCGAGCTCGGCGTGCTCCAGATTCATCTGTCGGGCGGCGAGCCGACCGTGCGCCAGGACCTCGAGCAAATCCTCGAGGCCGCCGTTACGGCCAATCTCTATACGAACCTCATCACCTCGGGCGTGACCTTGACGCGCGAGCGCCTCGCGCGGCTGGCTGACCTTGGGCTAGACCACGTCCAGCTCTCGATTCAGGATGTCGATCCCGCAAACGCAGAGCGCATCTCCGGCTACAAAGGGGGAAGCGCGAAAAAGCGTGAGGTCGCCCGCTGGGTCAAGGACCTCGGGCTTCCGCTCACCATCAACGCCGTCGTCCACCGGCACAACATCGAGAGCCTGCCGGCGATCATCGATTATGCAGTCGAGGTTGGCGCCGGACGCCTCGAGGTTGCGCACACGCAATACTACGCCTGGGCGTTGAAGAACCGAGCTGCACTTATCCCGACGCGCGAGCAGTTCCGCAAGTCGGTCGCGATCACAAGCGCAGCGCGAGAGCGCCTCAAGGGGATACTCGTGTTCGATGTCGTCGCCCACGATCACTACGCCGTGCGGCCTAAGCCGTGCATGGGAGGCTGGGGGCGCAGCCTCATCGACATCACACCCTCCGGCAAGGTGCTGCCCTGCCACGCCTGCGAGGCGATCCCCGGCATTGAGATCGACAACGTCCGCGACAAGCCGCTGGCCGACATCTGGTTCGAGGGTCGAGCGTTCCAATTGTTCCGCGGCACAGAGTGGATGCAGGAGCCATGCCGATCCTGCGAAAGGCGCGAGATCGATTGGGGTGGCTGCCGCTGTCAGGCGCTTGCCGTGACGGGCGATGCCGCCGCGACGGATCCCGCTTGCGTATTGTCCCCATGGCACGCTGAGTTCGCCGCCATCGCCGAGCACGAATCGGCCGCCGCCTCGCCCCCCTTCGTCTACAGGCGCATAGGCATGATGGCGTGAGCGGCGAGCGTCCGATCGGTCTGTATGCGACCCGGATTGAGACGCGCAGTTCTTCTCATGTGAGCACCACTCCCATGGCAGATACTCCGATCTTGCGAACAGCATCCGAATTGTGGTCGAAGTGCAAACGCTTCGGCGCGAAGAGGAGAGAGCTCATGGAGGCGATCGCAAGTTCCGAGAAGTTCTTCTTTCAGCAGGGGGACTGGAGGCTCGCATTCTCGGACCGGCACTCGACTGCAGTCTCTCACGCGCGCTACAGCCTGATCATCCGCCGTGTGCAGTTGATCGCGCGCCTGCTCGCGATCCTGACGATCGCCTGGCTTCCCGTCGACATGCAGACGGTGAGCTGGTCGTTCATGCTCTTTATTGCGCCTGTGCGCATCGCCACCGCGATCGCGCTCGCCCTGTTGGCGCGCCACCACTTCATGACGCGCGACGCCAAGGCCGCCTATTGGGCCATCGGCATGCTGTTCGCCATTGCGGTCAGCTTCTTTCTCCTGGCCAACATCATGTTCTGCTCGTTTGCGCCCGAGAACCAGTCGCTCTTCGCTTTGACCACGTATCTCTATGCACCCTTTCTGATCGCCGTTGGTTTGAGTCTCTTTCCGGTGACGGCAATCGAATGTGCCGTCCTCGCTTTGCCCATCATGGGTTCCATGGCGCTGGCCGCCCACCTGTCGACCGAAATCGGCCCGATTTCGATCTCAGCGACGCTCTGGCGGCTCGGGCTGATGCTCTGCATCGGCGCCATCGCGGCGATGAGCCAGCTCGAGTTCCTGATCGAGTTGACGGAAAAATCGGCCGGCGACGTGCTGACGAGGACGTGGAACCGCAGAACGGGCGAGGAGCTGATCCGTCTCCAATTCGCGGCAGCCGTTCGCAAGGACGAGCCGCTGTCACTTTCGTTCATCGATCTCGACGATTTCAAGTCGCTGAATGACCGCTTCGGGCATGCGCAGGGCGACGAGCTCCTGCGCCAGACCGCGAAGGCCCTGAAGAAGAGCCTGCGCCCCCAGGACGTCATCGTGCGATGGGGCGGCGAGGAATTTCTCGTCGTCATGCCCGAGACCGATGCTGCCGGCGCCGAGATCGCCATCCGCCGCCTGTCCGAGGTTGGATTTGGAACGCGGCCCGACGGAGCGCCGCAGACGTTGAGCATCGGCGTCGCCGAACGCATCGGCGACGACGCATGCGATTGGAAAGCTCTCGTCGACCTCGCCGACCGGCGCATGTATGCGGCCAAGCAGGCCGGCAGAAACCGCTATGTCAGCTCCAAAGATGATGCGGCGCGCGTGATCTATGCTTCAGCCGCGGGGACAGAGCGGCGCTCTTGATCGAACGCGGCGCTCCTGCACCTGATCGACGATGGCCGCCCGGCACGCGGGCCTCTCCATCCTAGAGACGGCGCTCGTCCGGTTCTTGCGCAAGCACGGTAGCTTGCTCCCTCAGCCGCTGTAGCCCCCGATTATCGGCAGCACCTCGCCCGTGATGTAGCTCGAGCAACACGGCGCGGCCATGAACACGAACGCGGGCGCGATCTCCTCCGGCTGGGCGGCGCGCTTCATCGGCGTGTCTGAGCCGAAATCCTTGACCTTCTCCGCCGCCCGGTCGGCCGGATTGAGCGGCGTCCAGACCGGCCCCGGTGCGACGGCATTCACTCTGATGCCGCGGTCGACGAGGTGCGTCGCAAGCGAGCGCGCGAAGGCGTGAATGCCGCCTTTCGTCATCGAGTAGTCGAGCAGGTCCTTGCTGCCGAGAATTCCGGTCACCGAGCCGGTCATCACGATCGAGCTGCCCGGCTTCATGTGCGGGACGGCTGCCTTCGCCATGTGGAAATAGCCGTAGAGGTTGGTCTTCATCGTGCGGTCGAACTGCTCGTTCGAGAGATCGAGGATATCGGAGACGCTTTGCTGATAGGCCGCGTTGTTCACGAGAATATCGAGCCGTCCGAATTGGGCGAGCGTCCTCTCGACGACATTCGAGCAGAAATCTGCGTCCGCTACGTCGCCTGCGACTGCAATGCACCGCCGTCCTTCATCTTCGATGGCCCGCCTCGTCGTCTCCGCGTCCTCGTGCTCCTCGAGATAGACGAGGGCGACATCGGCACCTTCGCGCGCGAAGAGAACAGCGACGGCGCGACCTATGCCTGAATCTCCCCCTGTGACGATCGCGACCATGTCTCGGAGCTTTTCCGACCCCTGGTAGCCTGGCGCCTCGTACATCGGCTGAGCTTTGAGGTCGGCCTCGGCGCCGGGCTTCTGCAAAAGCTGCGCTGGAAACTTTGCCGGATACTCGCGCTCACCAGCCTGCATCGGCTTCGATGGACCCGGATCGTGCCTGGCCCGCTCCTTCTTGTCGATCTCGGCTTGAATGGTGCGCTCTTGCTCTGCCGTGCGCTGCGCCTGCTGTTCATAGCTTTCGACCAGGGTGCGGGATTTCCTGCTCATCGAGTAGTCTTCCTTGCTTCAGGATGGCTTCAATGCTCGGCGCTCTCGTCGCGCGGTGGCGTCTCACGTGACCTCGGTGAGCAACACGCCAGGCAGAAAAGCGTTCCACAATCTCCACTCGAGCAACCAGGCACAAGCGCCCAAAATGGCGCCGAACACCGAGCAGACTGTTCCCAATACCCCGCCGCCTTCGCGCACCGGGTTACTCTCAGCCCTCACACGATGCGCTCGAGCAAGTGCGCTGCAAGTGCGTCCATTTCGGACGGGAATCCCAGGCAACGTCACGTGTTGCTCGGCGGTATGCGATGCGCGCTACCGCTTTCCCAGCGGCAAGACTATCTCGCACGCGAGCCCTCCCGCGCGCCAGTCGAAGCACACGTCGCCCTCTTGGCCCTGTATCATGCTCTCCATCACGCGCATGCCGAAGCCACGACGCGTTGCTGGCGTGACGGGCGGACCTTCCGTCTCACGCCAACTGAGGTGAAGCTTGCCGTCGCTGCTGCGTCCCCAGGAAACCTGGACTTTGCCCGTGGGCACCGACAGCGCTCCATACTTGACCGCATTCGTCGCCAGCTCGTGCACGATCACTGCAATCGTCTGAGCCATGGCGGGCTCGAGCAGCAGGTGCTCGCCGTCGATTTGGGCACGGTCGCCCCCTTGGCAATACGGTGACAGCTCCTCGCTGACCACGCGGCGCAGGTCAGCTCCCTTCCAGCGCGACTCGACGAACAGCCTATGGACATTTGCAAGCGCCTGGATGCGACCCGCGATTGCACGCTTGATACCATCGGCCGTGTCGGCCTGGGTCAGGTTCACGGTAGCCTGTACGGTTGCCAGCACATTCTTGGCTCTATGCTCGGCCTCGCGGGCAAGAAGGGTGATCTGCTCTTCATTCTTCCTGCGCTCAGTGATGTCACGGGCGATCTTGGATGCGCCGATGACTCTGCCTTGATCATCCTTGACCGGCGATACCGTCAGCGAAATTTCTATGAGACTGCCGTCCTTCCTCTGGCGAACGGTATCGTACGGCTCGACGCGCTGGCCGCTGCGGATGCGATCGATGATCGCGCGCTCCTCGTCTTGCCGGTCCGACGGGATCAGGATCGTGATCGGCTTGCCGATCACTTCCTCGAACGCATAGCCGAAGAGCCGCTCGGCGCCCTGGTTCCAGGACATGATGGTTCCATTGAGGTTCTTGCTGATGATTGCATCGTCGCTCGATGAGACAATGGAGGCGAGGCGCTGCGCGGCATTCGCGGAAAACCACGTTTGATACGCAGCCGCCGCGAAGGTGGCGAGGCTCGTCAATACGCGCAGGTCTTCCGCGTCGAAGCAGCGACTCCGGTCGTGGAGCACGACCCAGATTGTGCCGACGGCCTCCCCTTTGACGCAAAATGGAACCAACAGTCCTTCTTCAAGAAGGGGTCTCACCTCGCCGAAATAGGGAAAATCGCGCTCGGGATGCGAGCACATGAGCGCAACGTTGCGATCAAGGACCGTGCCGCAGGGGCTGAAGTTGCGCGGCGTTCCTCGGCCCAAGTGAGGAGCCCAGACGCCTGCAAGAGCGCGCCAATGGAAATTACTGTGCTGGTCTGCCTCTTCCAGAAGGCTGAGCCCGGCCGAGTGCGCCCGGCAAAGGCTCAAGGCCGTTTCCACCAGCGTCTGCAAGATCCCCTCAGGAGAGATCGCCATCTCTCGGGCGAGTGCGACCAGGGCGCGGCTCTCCGCTTCGTGGTCGGGAGGACGCGTCGGGCGCCGGCTCAGCTCAGCCGTGGAGACCATAGATTGTAGGCTCGGTCTCTCACCCAGCGGCTGCCCAACTTCGATCGACAATTCAACACCTGCTGATGACACAGTACTTCCCACGACCGCGCGCGGACGAATATTCCTTACTATGTATAAGAGCTTCTGGCCGGGGCTACCAGCATGGAGGGAGCTGAGCGTGAGCAGAAGCTCTCCGCGAGAGGACGCAGCCGAGACAAATAGCTGCCGTAATGACCAGGCGAGTCCCCATTTCTTCCGTTGGTCGAGCTATATTTGCCCCCTCGGCACGCTTGCTTGTGACCAAAGGAACTCTCCGCAGAACTCTGCGTTTATTCAGATGTTAGATGCTTAAAAAAATGACAATGGGTCTCCAATGATGGGTCTCCAATGACGAGCTGGGCCGCGGCGCTCAAGGGCGCGCTGCCCAGCTTTGCCAGTCGGCAGATTTCGAATCCAATTTCGGGTCGTGATGCCGACGGCCAAGCCTTCGCTCAGAGCCGCGCAGGAGATAGCGAGGCGGTAGCTGAAAGCGCACGTACGCTCGCACCCGTCGTATGGCTCCTGGGCAAGGTTCAAAGCGGCAAGACGTCGATCATTCGCGCCATCACGCACAGCACGAAAGCGCAAATCGGTGACGGATTTCGTCCGTGCACGCGCACCGCGCGCATCTTTGAGTTTCCGCAAGAAACCCCCGTGCTCCGCTTTCTTGACACGCGTGGGCTCGGAGAGATCGATTATGATCCAACCGAGGATCTCGCGTTCAGCGAGCACAAAGCTCATCTCGTCCTGGCAACGATGCGTGCGACGGACCCGCAGCAAGGGGCCGTCGTGGACGTTCTGCGCCTTGTCCGCCGGCGGCATCCTGATTGGCCCATCGTGGTCGCGCAGACAAATCTGCATGAAGCCTATCGCAGCGGCGAGGGACACCCGCTCCCCTATCCCTACGACACCAAAGTGCCGGATAAGGCAACAACTGGCGTCCCCACCGAGCTTGCGCGCGGTCTGGCCTTTCAGCGCACGCTACTCGATGGCCTTTCGGGAACCGGCGCGACGTTGTTTGTCCCGATCGACCTGACAAAGCCCGACGATGGTCTACCGCCAGCCGACTATGGCCTCGAAGAGCTGACCGAGGCTTTGGCAAGCGTTGCGCCCTCGGCCCTGCTCGCGGCGCTCTCTGCCATGCCTGGGTTCGAAGCCGATCCCAGAGCTCGCACCGCCGATCCCATCGTCCTGGGTCACGCCATGGCGGCCGGAGGCGGCGATCTCGTACCGGTTCCCGTCGCGGGCGCACTGGCCGTGTCGGCGATCCAAGCCCGCTTGCTCAGTCAATTGGGGCGCACCTACGGAATTGAATGGGACCGGCGTGCATACGCCGAGCTGGCCGCCGCGCTTGGCGCGGGCACGCTTGTGAGGCTGGCTTCCGGAATGGGTCTTCGGCAACTGGCGAAGCTCCTCCCCGTCTATGGGCAGACAGCGGGGGCCGCGGCGTCGGCCGCGACGAGTTTCGCCGTCACTTATGCCCTGGGCAAGGCCGCCGTCTACTACCTGCACCGCAGGCGTATCGGGACGTCTGATCAGCAGGGCGTTGCCGTCGCCTATCGGGACGCATTGCGAGATGCGTTCCGCATGGCACGCGAGCGAAGGCCTGACGGTGAGAGCCCAAGGTCTGCGCCATGAGAAACGGAAGCGCGGTCGGAAAGTCGAAGGCAGAGCGCACGGCGCGGGTGGCTATCGTGGGGCTCGGACTCCTCGTTCCGGCGCTGTCGCTGATCCCGCTCGGCAGCATCTGGCTCTGGCAGCAAGGCTACCTCCTTTACTGGGCAGGCGCGACGCTTGTCGCCGTGATGGCGGCGTACTGGGCCCAGCGTCGCCTTTTTGCGGAAAAGCCATCATCACCGCTGGAAGCGGACGCCATCCCTGATGATGACAGCGACGAGCGCGATGGTTATGAGCTCGGCTGGTCGCCTCTCGAGGAGCAGGCCTGGTCGGACGTGAAGGCGTTGGCACGGCGCGTCGACCCCGAACAGCTCGCGCGTCGCGACAGTCTCATTCAGCTCGCACGCCAATCGATCGAAGCCGTCGCGCGGCGAATGCATCCCGGAAAGAAGGATCCGCTCTGGCAATTCACGCCTCCAGAGGCACTCGCAATAATCGAACGCGTGAGCCGGCGGTTGCGCCTTTTCGTGATCGAGAAAGTTCCTTTCGGCGACCGACTGACCGTGGCGCAGGCTCTCGGCCTCTATCGCTGGCGCGGCACGATCGGCTTCGTCGAGAATGCCTACGATGTCTGGCGGCTCATCAGGCTTGTCAATCCGATTACAGCCGCGACCCAGGAGGCACGCGAGCAGCTTTCCAAGGCGCTCGTTCAATGGGGGCGCGACGAGATCGCTCGTCGCCTTGCGGTGGCCTACGTCCGCGAGATAGGCCGCGCCGCGATCGAACTTTATGGCGGCAGGCTCAGGGTGACGTCACGGGCGCTGGGAGACTACATCTCGGCGCAAACGGCCGCCGACGCGGCAACCATCGGCCAGATGAGAGCCGAGCCGCTACGCATTCTCGTTGCCGGTCAGACCGGCGCCGGCAAGTCGAGCCTTGTCAATTCGCTCGCACGCGAGGCGAGGGCGGCCGTCGACAGCTTGCCGGCGACGGCCTCGTTCACGCCCTACGAGCTCAAGCGCGAAGGCTTCCCGGCGGCCTTTCTCATCGATAGCCCGGGGCTCGGAGGAGAATTGCAGCAGGTGGAGGCACTCATCGAGAGGGCCGCTGACTGTGACCTCGTTTTGTGGGTGGTCGCCGTTCACCGTGCAGATCGAGAGATCGACAAGCGAGCGCTCGACGTCTTTCGCCTCCACTTCACAACGCGCCGCAACCGCCGCCGACCGCCTGTCATTCTCGTCGCCACTCATGTCGATCGGCTGCGGCCATTCGACGAATGGTCGCCCCCCTACGATCTTCACGCGGCCGACAGCCCCAAGGCCGCCAACATCCGAGCGGCTGCCGCCTCTGCTGCCGCTGACCTCGGCTTTGCCGCCGAGGAGACCGTCGCTGTCAGCCTGCGCGCGGATGCGCCAGCCTACAACGTTGAGCAGCTCTGGCAGAGTATCGCGGCCGCACTTCCCGAAGCCATGCGCGCACAGCTACTGCGATGCCTTCACGACCTGAGAGACAGCTGGACTTGGTCATCCGTTTGGTCTCAGGCGAGTAGGGGAGGGCGCTCGATTGCCGGCTCGCTCGGAAAGCAAAAGCCCAAGAAACAGACTTCGATCCAGTAGGAGACGCGTCCGTGACGAGAGCAGACGCGCTCTGAAAGGGAGGCCAGGATCATGACCATAGCCGCAGATACGCCTCCACAACTCAAACAGCGGACGCATAGCATCGACGGGCCGTCCCCGGAGCGCGCGATCAACGGCAACGGCGAGGCATGGCAGCTCATCGCCAACGTCTCCACCGCCGGGATCTTCGCATTGTCCGCCCTGGCGGCTCTATACTTCATGAGGGATGTCGCCGTTCCCGTCATCCTGGCGTGGGTCGTGGCGAACATTCTCCTGCCGGTGACGGCCTGGATGCAGCGACGTGGAATGCCCCGCATTGCTTCGGTGATCCTGGTCGCGCTGGCCCTGGTCGCCATCCTGCTTGCCGTTGTCACGCTGTTGTCGCTCCCGTTGACCTATTGGCTCGGACGAGCAACAGAGCTCGGCGCTCTCATCAAGGCAAAGCTCCAATTGATGGCGGAGCCGCTGACCTTCTTGAAGGAAGTCATCGGCGCGATCGGCCAGGCGACCGGCCAGAGCACCACGGCACTTCACGTCGAGGAAAACACGAATATCGTGGGCGGCATCGTGTCCATTCTGACGCCCGCGGTCAGCCAGGCAATTCTGTTTCTGGGCGCACTCGTGTTCTATCTCATCTATCAAAAGCAGATCAAAGAGCGATCGGTTCTCATATTGCCCACGCGAGACGCACGGCTGACCGCGCTCAAGATCCTGGCCGACATCGAGCGCAACACGACGATCTATTTCGGCACCTTTACGATCGTCAACATCTGTCTCGGCATCGTGACCGCCGCGCTGGCTTATGCGGTTGGGCTGCCCAATCCAATGCTCTGGGGTGTGCTCGCAGCCGTGGTCAACTACGTCCCGTATGTCGGGGTGGCGATGATGGTGATCGTCCTGTTCGCAATCGGCCTGTTCACGTTTCCAACTGTCTCGGAAGCGCTCGTTGCTCCGGCCGCCTATATCGCCATCACCACTATCGAGGGGCATTTCATCACGCCGGCGCTCATGGGCCGGCGAATGACCCTGAACCCGTTTGCGGTATTTCTCGCCATCGGCTTTTGGACATGGATGTGGGGACCGATCGGGGCCTTCGTGGCGGTACCAATTCTGATGACCACGACCGTTACATTTCGCCATCTCTTTCCCGACGAAGCTCCTGACCTGCCGGGATGAAACCAACGGCCCACTTGTGCGTTGTTTGACCAGGTCAGAAGGCCATCTACCTACAAGGGAGTTTCGTTCGCATGACACAGACCTCATCCAGCGCGATGAACCGCGGGAGCGGCGACTACGGACGCAAGCCGGCAGCGGACCTGGCCGATAAGGCCGCCAATCTCGCCGAAAAGACGGGTGAGCAGATCGAGCGCGCCGTGCAAGGCGTGGAATCTGCCGCGCGTTCCGTCGCCGACCAAGGCAAGCAGGCGACCGAGCAGGTCCAAGTTGTTGCCGAGAACTTCAAGACCGCCGTCGACAAATCCGTCAAGGATCAGCCGCTCACGACACTCGCTGTGACGGCCGCTCTCGGCTTCGTCCTTGGCGCACTCTGGAAGTCGTAAGCCAGATTCGAGAAGGCACCGCCCATGTTTCAAGGCCTCTTCAAGCGCGCCGAGAGAAGCATCGACTCGGTCGTTGCCAAGTATGTTGGTCGGGCGACTGTGGCGGTGCCGCTTCTCGTGGCTGCCGGCTTTGCCACTGCAGCGGCGACAGTGAAGCTGGCTGAGCTCTATGGTCCAGTCACCGCTTACGCATTCATGGCCGCGCTCTTTTCAGTTCTCGGGGTGCTGATGGCGGCCATCGGTCTTGGTTCGCCGGCCGCAGTCGACGCGCAGGAATCCGCCACATCCGAGGAAAATGCCGAGACCGAAAGGGAAGTGGAGAGCTTGCTCACGCCTGAGCTGACAGCGCTTCTGACAACGGCTGCACCTATGGCGCTCCCGTCGATCATGCGGGCTGTCCTGCGCAATCTGCCGCTCGTGTTCCTTCTCGGGATCGCGGCCTACGTCTTCTCGCGAGCCTCTGGCGTGGCCCATGACCTGGCCGCCGATCCCGGCGAGCCATCTGCCGCCCCTCAGACCTGACGGCCTGGACACACTCTCAAATCGGCCACGCCGCCGTCGCGACAACGCGATTGGAATCTAAGTGGACCCCGCGCGGGTGCCGTCAAGCCCGGACGGCGAGTCTGCTGACGGCAACGAGCCAGGGTCCGTGACCGCCCCGCGTGTGAGGACATCGATGATCTCGCGTATTTCATCGAGTCCGTAAGGTTTGTTGATGCGTGGCACCGCCTGGAGGCGACTGGGCATGAAGCCGGCATCGGCGTATCCGGTGACAAAGGCAAACGAAATGCCGAGGTCGAGAAGCTCGATGGCGATCGGCGTGCTTTTTTCATCGCCCATGTTGATGTCGAGCAGGACAAGATCGAACTGTTCGCCGTTGACGAGCTTGCGCGCGCGCTCGAGGTTCAACGCCGGCCCGACCACCGTATGTCCCTCGCTTTCGAGAAGAGCTTGTAGCTCCATGGCGATAAAAGGCTCGTCCTCGACGACAAGAACTCGTTGCCCCTTCTGAGGCCGGGTCCTGGAGTCCGAGCTGGGCGTCTGAAACGTGGCCCAGGTCGTCACATCCGCCTGCGAGACATCCTCCTCTGGCGCGCCGAGGGGCCCTTCAAGGGTATAGACGAGGCCCGCGGGCGTGAACTCCAAGTCGGCATGCGCGGCAGCTTCGCTTGCCGCGGCGCGAAGCGCCGTCAGTCCAAATCCCTCCCGCTCAGGATTATGGACCGGCGGCCCGCCGCTCTCGCGCCACGTAAAGCGATGTCTGACCGGACGCGTATCTGCAATCTTCTCGCACGAGATGAACACACAGCCCGCGGGCTGCGACAGTGCACCATGCTTCACCGCGTTTGTCGCGAGCTCATGAAGGACGAGCGCAATCGCCTGAGCGGCCTTTGGATTGAGATGAGCGTGTGACCCATCGAGCTGAATATTGCCCTCATTGGACTGGAATGGCCGCAGCGTCTCTTGGGCGAGCCCGTGAAAACTCGCTCCTCTCCAGTTGCTACGCCGCAAGAGATCATGCGCAATGGCCATCGACTGGATCCGCCCTTGCAGGGCATTGACGAAAGCCGACACCGACCCAGCGTCCCGGCTAGAAAGGTTCGCAATGGCCAACACGTTGGCGAGGATGTTCTTCACCCGGTGATCGAGCTCCGCCAGCAGCAGCCCCTGATGCGCCTCGGCGTATTTGCGTTCCGTAATGTCGAGCATGGTGCCGAGGATTCGGGATCCGCTCGAAGCGTCGTGAAAAAGCCGGCCGCGATCCAGGATCCAACGCTCGTTGCCGTTTGCCAGGATTGTACGGAACTCGATATCGTGGCGTCCCTCGCTGCCCGGAGAAGTCATCAGCATGGAGTTGCGGACGACTCCTCGGTCGTCGGCATGCACGATATCAAGCAGTGAGCAGAGTGACTCCGGCGCAGGAACGCCAGCGTCAGCGAAGGGCTTCAGCTGTGAAGACCAATGCATCCGGTCCGCGGCCACATCGTACTCATAGGATCCGAACCCAGCAGCGCGGCTCGCACGCAAAAGCCGCTTCTCGCTTTCGACGAGACGCAATGAGGACTCCTGAAGCTCCTTCGTCCTTTGGGAAACGCGGTGCTCGAGCTCCGCGTTAAGCCTCTCCAAGTCCTTCGTCTTGCGATAGAGCTCGGCGAAGATCTTGACCTTCGCACGCAATATCTCCGGCACTACGGGCACTCCGACGTAGTCGACGGCCCCGCAACTGTAGCCTTGGACGTAGTCAAGCTGCGACAGGTGCACGGCCGATATGAAGATGACGGCAGTCTGCTCATAGCGCGGGTGCTGCCGCAGCATCTTCGCGAATTCGAAGCCGTCGAGATCGGGCATGCAAACGTCGGTAAGGATGACGGCGATCTCGTTCCTCAGGAGCTCGGCGAGCGCGTCCTTGGCCGAGCTCACCTTGATCAGGTTCTCTCCCAAATCCTTGAGGATCACCTCGTAGCTCAGGAGCTTGCCGGGTGTATCATCGACGAGCAGGATATTGACTGGCTCGTGGTCGCTCATTGCGCGCTCCCCGCTAGCGGTGAACCCAGAGCTTGAGAACCGAGATCAGCTGATCTGTATCGACGGGCTTCGCGATGTAGTCCGAGGCCCCAGCCTCGAGGCATTTCTCCCGGTCGCCCTTCATGGCCTTCGCGGTCAGGGCGACGATAGGAAGGCGCCGGTGGCGCATGTTCGCGCGGATCTGACGGGTTGTTTCATAGCCGTCCATTCCGGGCATCATGATGTCCATGAGTACAATCGCGACGTCGCCGTTCGATTCGAGCTTCACGATCGCTTCGTTGCCGTTGGTTGCCGTCAGGACAATCATGCCGCGGCGCTCGAGAACGCTGCTCAGAGCGAAGATATTGCGCGCATCGTCATCGACAAGGAGCGCGGTCTTTCCGGCGAGGTCGTCGTTCGCCTCATTCAATCGCTCGATCAGCCTGCGCTTCTCAGGCGGCAGATCGGAAACTGCGCGGTGCAGGAAGAGGGCGGTTTCATCGAGGAGCCGCTCGGGCGATTCGACTCCCTTCACGACGATGCTCCGCGCCGACATGCGCAGCCCGGCTTCCTCGTCTGCCGAGAGCTCGCGACCCGTGAACACGACGACCGGTATCTGGGCCAGTGCCTCGTCCTGGCGCATCGCCTCCATGACCTCGAAGCCTGTCATGTCGGGAAGCTTGAGATCGAGTACGACGCAGTCGCAATTGAGCACGCGAAGTCTCTCGAGGGCTTCCGCTCCGTTTGAGGCAATGACGATGTCGATGTCGTCGTGATGGAGAAGCTCCTTGATGCTGAGCTGCTCTGCAGGATCATCTTCGACCACAAGGAGCTGCCGTCGCCGAGGTCTGGCGAAATTCTTGATCCGGGAGATTGCGTCATTGAGCCCGCTGCGGCTCGTCGGCTTGGCCACGAACGAGAACGCGCCTCGCGAAAGGCCGTGCTGACGATTTTCGTCGGTCGTGACGAGCTGGACCGGGATGTGACGCGTCGCCGGGTTCTGCTTTAAGCTGCTCAGCACGGCCCAGCCGAGCATGTCCGGCAGGTAGACATCGAGCGACACCGCGGTGGGATTGTAGTCGTTGGCAAGGTCCAGCGCGTCGAGGCCGCGCGTTGCAACCAGAGCCTTGAAGCCATGCTCGTGCGCCACGTCCATGATCAGTCGCGCATAGTGAACGTCATCCTCAACGATGAGCAGGACAAGGTCGCCAACATTGATCTCGTCTCGATCGTCTGAGACGCGCTCATTCGGGCGTTCCGATGCAGCGTGGCCCGGCGATGCAACACGGGTCCCCATGCGCGAGCTGGCGACGTTCTGGCCCTTCTCGGTATCGTAGTAGCTTCGTGGTACGTACAGCGTGAATTTGCTGCCCTCGCCGGGCGTGCTTCTGAGCTGGATTTCGCCACCGAGCAGGGATGCAAGTTCGCGGCTAATAGCCAGGCCGAGACCGGTGCCGCCGTACTTGCGGCTCGTGCTGGCGTCCGCCTGTTGGAAGGCTTCAAAAATCAGCTTTTGCTTTTCGAGAGCAATGCCTATTCCGGTGTCGCGCACTTCGAACGCGACAACGCCCTGAGCGCGTGAGAGATTGCCATTGTCTGCGTTCCACCCCGAGGTCACCGCCGACACGGTGAATCCAATGCTGCCGCTATCGGTGAATTTGAAGGCGTTGGACAAAAGATTCTTCAAGACCTGCTGCAGCCGCTTCGAATCGGTCGTGATATTGCGGCCGATACCCGGGTCGATGCTCACCTCGAATGAGAGATGACGCCGGTCCGCTTCATGGCGGAAGGGGCGCGCAACCGTTTCTATGAGACCGGAAACCGCGATTTCCTCGACATCCACCGACACCGTTCCGGATTCGATCTTGGAGAGATCGAGGATGTCGCTGATCAGGTTGAGAAGATCGGTGCCGGCACCATGAATTGTGCGCGCGAATTCAACCTGCTTTTCGGTGAGATTGCCGTCGCCATTGTCGCTGAGCTGTTGGCCCAGGATCAGGATGCTGTTGAGTGGCGTTCTCAGCTCATGCGACATGTTGGCGAGAAACTCTGACTTATAGCGCGACGTGAGCGCAAGCTCGGCCGCCTTTTCTTCAAGTGCGCCACGCGCCTGCTCGATCTCCTGGTTCTTGCGCTCGACCTCCACATTGCGCTCCGCGAGCTGCTGCGCCTTCTGCGCGAGCTGCTCGTTGGTCTGCTGGAGCTCCTTCTGTTGCGACTGCAGCTCGCTTGCGAGCTGCTGCGACTGCTTCAGAAGGCCTTCGGTCTGCATCGTCGCTTCAATGCTGTTGAAGACGATTCCGATGCTTGTAGTAAGCTGTTCCAGAAACGTGAGATGCGCTTCCTCGAACTCATAAAGAGACGCGAGCGCGATAACGGCCTTTATCTCATCCTCGAACATGACCGGGAAGACGACCAAACTTCTCGGCAGCGCGCGAAATTGCGACGAACCAACGGCGATGCTGTCCTCCGGTATGTCGCGCACGAAGATGCGCCGCTTGTCGAGCGCGCACTGGCCGATGAAGCTCCCGCCGAGCGGAATGCGTTGCGGATGCCCGCTGTCAGCATCGTCTGCATAGCTCGCGAGAAGCCGCAAATGCGGCTCGTCACTCGTCTCCATCTGATAGATCAGCCCCTGATGCGCGTTGACGAGGGGTGCGAGCTCGGAGAGGAGCTTCTTTCCCACCGTGCTGATATCGCGCTGACCCTGAAGCATGCTCGTAAAGCGCGCGAGGTTCGTCTTGAGCCAGTCCTGCTCCGTGTTGTGCTCGGTCGTGAGCCGCAGATTGTCGATCATCGTATTGATGAAGTCCTTGAGCTCCGACACCTCGCCGCGCGCCGCGACTTGAATGGAGCGGGTAAGGTCGCCCTTGGTCACGGCGGTCGCGACCTCCGCGATGGCGCGCACCTGGTTTGTCAGGTTGGCGGCGAGCAGGTTGACGTTCCCCGTGAGGTCCTTCCACGTGCCGGCAGCACCCGGCACGTTGGCCTGGCCTCCGAGACGGCCCTCGACGCCGACCTCGCGCGCCACGGTAGTCACCTGGTCCGCGAACGTCGCCAGCGTATTCGTCATGTTGTTGATCGTCTCGGCGAGCGCTGCGACCTCGCCTTTCGACTTCACGGCGAGGTTCTGCTTGAGATCGCCATTGGCGACGGCGGTGACGACCTTGACGATGCCGCGCACCTGCTCGGTGAGGTTGGCGGCCATGAAGTTCACGGTATCGGTAAGGTCCTTCCATGTGCCGGCGACACCGGGCACCTGCGCCTGCCCACCCAGCTTGCCTTCGGTGCCGACCTCGCGCGCAACGCGCGTCACCTCGGAGGCGAAGCCGTTGAGCTGGTCGACCATGGTGTTGATGGTATTCTTGAGCTCGAGGATCTCGCCCTTCACATCGACGGTGATCTTGCGCGAGAGATCGCCGCGCGCGACCGCTGTCGTCACCTCGGCGATGTTGCGCACCTGAGTCGTCAGGTTTGCTGCGAGAAGATTGACGTTGTCGGTTAGGTCCTTCCACGTGCCGCCCACGCCGGGAACAACCGCCTGGCCGCCGAGTCGTCCCTCTGTGCCAACCTCTCGTGCAACGCGCGTCACCTCGGCGGCGAACGATCGCAGCTGCTCGACCATGGTATTCAGCGTCTCCTTGAGCAGCAAAATCTCGCCGCGCACGTCCACGGTGATCTTCTTCGAGAGATCACCACCGGCGATCGCGGTTGCGACCTCGGCGATGTTGCGCACCTGCGCCGTGAGGTTCGAGGCCATGAAGTTCACGTTGTCGGTGAGATCCTTCCATGTCCCGTCGACGCCCGACACCTGCGCCTGCCCGCCGAGCTTGCCTTCGGTGCCGACCTCGCGCGCGACACGGCTCACCTCCGAGGCGAAGGCATTGAGCTGATCGACCATGGTATTGATGGTGATCTTGAGCTCGAGGATCTCGCCTTTGACGTCGACCGTAATCTTGCGCGAGAGGTCGCCGCGCGCGACCGCCGTCGTCACCTCGGCGATGTTGCGCACCTGCGCCGTGAGATTGGACGCCATCGAGTTGACGCTGTCGGTCAGGTCCTTCCAGGTGCCGGCGACGCCCGGCACGTTTGCCTGGCCGCCCAGGCGCCCCTCGGTGCCGACCTCGCGCGCGACGCGTGTCACCTCGCCGGCGAACCGGTTGAGCTGATCGACCATCGTGTTCAGCGTTTCCTTGAGCTGCAGGATTTCCCCGCGCACATCGACGGTGATCTTTCGCGAGAGGTCCCCGGAGGCAATGGCGGTCGCCACCTCGGCGATGTTGCGCACCTGGGCAGTGAGGTTTCCGGCCATTGAATTGACGCTGTCGGTCAGGTCCTTCCACGTGCCGGCAACGCCTGAGACGCGCGCCTGACCGCCGAGCTTGCCGTCGGTGCCAACCTCGCGCGCGACGCGCGTCACTTCGGCAGCGAAGGCATTGAGCTGATCAACCATGGTGTTGATCGTCTCGGCGAGCTGCAGGATCTCGCCACTCACATTGACCGTGATCTTTTTCGAAAGGTCGCCCTGCGCGACGGCGGTGGCGACCTCGGCAATGTTGCGCACCTGCCCCGTCAGATTCGATGCCATGGAATTGACGCTATCGGTCAGGTCTTTCCAGGTTCCGGCAACGCCGCGGACCACGGCCTGTCCGCCGAGCTTGCCCTCCGTGCCAACCTCGCGCGCGACGCGCGTCACCTCGCCAGCGAAGGCATTGAGCTGGTCCACCATCGTATTGATGGTGTTCTTGAGCTCGAGAACCTCGCCTTGAACGTCGACGTCGATCTTCTTCGAAAGGTCGCCGCTAGCGATTGCCGTCGAGACCTCTGCGATGTTGCGAACCTGGGTCGTCAGGTTGCTGGCCATCGAATTGACGCTGTCGGTAAGGTCCTTCCAGGTGCCGGCAACGCCACGCACGTTGGCCTGCCCGCCGAGCTTGCCCTCGGTGCCGACCTCGCGTGCCACGCGCGTCACCTCGCCGGCAAAGGCATTGAGCTGGTCGACCATCGTGTTGATCGTCTCTTTGAGTCGAAGTATCTCTCCGCTGACGTTCACGGTGATCTTCTTGGAGAGGTCGCCGCCGGCAATGGCGGTTGCCACTTCGGCGATATTGCGAACCTGGGCGGTCAGATTGCTCGCCATCGAGTTGACGTTGTCGGTGAGATCCTTCCACGTGCCGGCGACACCCGGCACCTGTGCCTGCCCCCCGAGCGTTCCCTCGTTGCCGACCTCGCGTGCAACGCGCGTCACCTCGGACGCGAAGGCATTGAGCTGGTCCACCATCGTATTGATGGTGTTCTTGAGCTCGAGCACCTCGCCCTGAACGTCGACCGTGATCTTGCGCGAGAGGTCGCCGCGCGCGACCGCCGTCGTCACCTCGGCGATATTGCGGACCTGGGTCGTGAGGTTGGCGGCTAGCAGGTTGACGTTGTCGGTGAGGTCTTTCCACGTTCCCGCGACGCCCGGAACGACGGCCTGACCGCCGAGCCGGCCCTCCGTCCCGACCTCGCGTGCAACGCGCGTGACCTCCGCCGCAAACGAACGGAGCTGATCGACCATCGTGTTGATGGCCTCCTTGAGCTGCAGGATCTCGCCCCGAACGTCGACGGTGATCTTCTTCGACAGGTCGCCGTTGGCCACGGCAATGGTCACATCGGCGATGTTGCGCACCTGCGCCGTGAGATTTGACGCCATGGAATTGACGCTCTCGGTGAGGTCTTTCCAGACGCCCGTCACCTCCGGAACCTGCGCCTGTCCGCCGAGCTTTCCGTCCGTCCCCACCTCGCGGGCGACACGCGTCACCTCGGACGTGAAGACGCTGAGCTGCTTGATCATCGCATTGACGATATTGGCGGAGCGCAGGAATTCGCCCTGTAGCGGCTGGCCGTCGACGTCGAGGCGCATCGTCTGCAGGAGATCGCCCTGGGCAACGGCCTCGATCGTGCGCGAGACCTCCGTCGTGGGCCACAGGAGATCATCGATCAACGAATTGACCGCGTTCTCCATATCCAGCCATGCGCCGGAGCGCGCCCCGAAGCTCACGCGCTGGCGCGTCTTGCCCTCCTTGCCGACGACCTGGCCCACCCTATCGAGCTGCCCGGCCATACGCTGGTTCGTGGCAACGATGTCATTGAAGGTCGTGGCAATGCGCCCCGCAAGCCCCTCGAGGTCGTTGGGGAGGCGCACGGAGAAGTTGCCGTCCCGCACGGCCTCCAATGCGTGCAGCAACGCTACGAAGTCGTCCCGCCCCAACGGGGTGTCGGACAATCGTGTCCTGGAATTTGTGTCGATCGACGAACCCGCGGAATTAGCGAGCAATCCGCTCTCGGTGTCGTTCGCCATGACAGTGCTCCCCAGCTCGCGGCGCGCGCGAGCTTCATCCTCCGGCTGTCTCGGGAGGAAATCGCTGCGTTTTTACCGACCGGACGGCTCACGAGACCCTTCCGAATGACGGCAACGCGCGACCTCCGCCTTGGTTCCATGAGGTCGATGAGGTCTGAAAAGGAGCAACACCTGCAGCTGTCCAGGGCGTGCCCGATGCTACCTGGCAGGTATCACAAAGCCGCCGACTGTGACCGATGGAGCGCCCTGTTTGGCGCGCGCCTTGCCATAGATAATGAGCCGCTCGCGCGTGAGCGCGGAGAGTTTCTCGCGCCCGAGTTCGCTCTTCAGCTTCTCAAGGCACATGGCCTTGCTGCGGAGGAGCGGCCTGTCCACTCCGCCTATCCGTGTACCAAGCGAGGAGCCCGTATCATCGATCGGAACGGCTTCAGGACTTCTCGGCGCCGACCGCGGGTACCTCGAGTTCATGCGGTGTTGGAACCACACAGCGCACGCGCCGTCCTTCTTCGGGGTCCGAGTCACCTGGCCCGAAACGGTGGACCTCGATCCGTCACGCTAGTAGGCGCTCTTCTCCACTCCGCTCAAGTGGAGTGAGAACATCTTGAGACTATGCTGTTGCGGATTTTTGTTGCGGTTCGCCCCTTGTTCCTCGGTTGTTGCGGAATCGCTGAGAGGCCCTATAAGCGTAAGTCTCAGCCGCCACACGGTAAATAGCCCGAATGCACCGCTTCTGCATCGCTCCTATGATGGATGGGAACGAAAGACGAGCGAGGGCAAACGCTTAGTGAGTAGCGTGCACAATCCGTGCACAATGAATCCGAGAGTAATTGCGAATTTCTTCGTACCCGAACTGCATCCGTGCGCACCCATTGCAGATTCAAAGGTTGAAGTGGGACATCTAGCTTTCTGTGCTTCAGGAGGGACGGCAGCTCTACCCCTAAGAGCAGTCGCACGCGCGCGGCGTAGAGCCATGAGCTGACTTCGACGTCGTTCGGGTTAGACGTCCGCTAGGACATCATCAGCAGACAAGCCGTCGGGCGTCTCTGACGTCCGCTAAGGGTCACCAGCTGACCTCGCACCATCGCGCAACAATCTTTAGAAGCGAGGAGGCAAAACGTTAAGGCATCACGCCTTACGTTTCTTCCGCGCGGCATAACGGGCGTCGCGAATTGCCTTCTGATCTGCTTGCGAGGCGACCTCCCGATCTGCTTCTTCGCGCGCCCTGCGCTTGCTGATGGCTGCTTGCTCGATCTGTTCTGCCTCCTCACGAGCCGCAAGTTCCATTGCTGCACGCGCCTTCGCCTCGCTGCGGGCTTCGCGCGCGGCGACGAGTGCTTGGCGCTCAGCCTTTCGTTGGAGAACCGTTGGATCGTCGGAGGGGGGCTTTTGCGCTCGCCGGAGCATTGCCTGCTTGGCCTCTGAGGCCTTGCGCAGACGCTCGCTGAAACTCTTGCCGCTGAAATCCTTCATGTCGCTCTTTTGGTTGGCACTTGGGGGGTTGGAAACGTGCCCCATGGTTACGGCTGCGGTCTGGAGCGAACCGCAGCATACCTTGAGGCAAAATAGGTCGACCGCGGCCCAATGGCGCGAATCAGACCAGGACCAGTCGCGTGTTGCGAACCCAAGCGGACATGTCTAGACGGCGTGGGGCCGATAGACGGCCGCCCGAGGCTTTCCGGACTGGAATGCCTGTCGGTCGTGGAAGTCACAATAAGGACCGCCATCCTTCTTCCGCTTACCGCAAAAGTAGAAGTCTCCCGCCAACGGGTCGCCAAAAGGCCACCGGCAATCGTCAGCGAGGAGTGTTTCGACGGTCTTTCTTTCGGCGTGCGGGATGTTCGCGTCGGCATCGACGCTCGACGGCGCGGGGCGGCTCAAATTGTTGCTCATGCGTTCGTGTAGCACAAAAACTTGCGCATGGCGTGCGACGCTTGAGCACCCACGGTCCATTGGAATTCGCTTAGCAAAGAGGCAGCTTCGGGTCATTCGCGCCGATTCCGCGATGTCCGCCATATGTCCGGTTAGCAGGCGTGAGTTCAACTGATCGCCGCAACACGTAACCTTATCAAGGTCGTGGAGCGGGCAGTCATGAGACGCAGGTATCGTCGCGTAGGGTTCACAGCGGCGCAGAGCGCTGAGCTATGGGAGCGCTGGAA